>Ga0208663_100001_pt1 | contig 795957 bp, 810 predicted proteins | sample Wag42014_10_10_FD_187327 | JGI IMG/M metagenome (GOLD analysis project Ga0208663, IMG submission 187327) | Deep subsurface shale carbon reservoir microbial communities from Ohio, USA - Utica-2 Time Series 2014_10_10 (SPAdes) (version 2) ...
TTTTGGTGTATCTTTTGCACGAGAGACATCGTTTTGTTGTAGATTCTTGCTGCTGTGCGGTTGAGTTCTTCGCATGTTTGACTCAGGTGTCCTGGTACGGCGAGTTTGTAGGTTCGTATCACACGTCCGGGCATTTTCCCACTCCCTGTGCTAATTGTAACACAGTTGAACTACAACAACCGTTTACTACCCCCTGAAGGGGGATAGCTTGCGTGGTTGGGGTTCTGTCATGGAGTCGGCCTGCTATTCCAAGCTCTTTCAGTTCTTTCTTGTTAAGTCCCAATTTCTTTCCTAAGAGAACAGCGATTCTCGAAGTGTATTCCGGGTGAAGGGCTGTGTAGTGATCTTTCTTGTCGATAATTTTGATCAGTCTTTCGAGCCCTTCTGTTTCATAGTGAAACTTCAAAATAGACCTCACAAAAATGGAGCGAATGATGAGTATAATTGCGAGTCCTCCAAGTGAACTCCAGAAAGAAGCTGCAAACCATTTATTGCCGGGCTTACTCTTGTACTCTAAACCCCAGAACGTCTTCTTTCCTCCCTTTCGAAACTCCACAGAAGCACCGATTGAGTTCAAAATACTGGCCACATCCCATTCTACATACGCTGTCCTGTCAGCTATCATTTCTTCCCCCATGCTGTCGTATATTTTGAACAGTGCCCAGAGTCTTTCCCCATCCGATTCCACTCTGTAGTATTCTTCTTCGAAACTCGGGGGTTGATTAAGGATCTTTATTTCTTTGATGTGTGGATCTAAAGACTTTATTTCCTCAAAGGCTTCTTCGTTGAATTCTTCATCGTTTTTTTCTATCGCTTCTTTCAGTTCTGTCCACTGAAAGTATCCACTAGATATGAGATCTACAGACCGCTGAACGATAGTTTTGAAAACCTCGAGTTGATAGTCTTCCAGTTTCTTCTGGTAGTGGATTTGAACAAAAGCCACTCCAAAGAAAATGAGCATTGCGACGACTAAGAAAATCCATTTGTAACGTTTCAGATACAAAAATCATCCCCCCGAGTTTTTTCAAGCCGCTTCTTCGGATGGTTTTGAGAAAAAGCCAACTATCGCGAGAATATCACCCACGAACATGAGTATGAAACCCACCCCGAAAACAACAAGAAGGATCGCTCCCCATTTGTAGAAAGACGCGGTGGTGTTGAAGACTGAGATTTTCAAACTCTCGGCGAGCATCCTGTAGGCTTTCACCTTGTAAACGAGGGCTATTATTCCAAGAACAACGATGGTTACGAAGCCGGCTAAGGTCACACCACCAGCGAACAGACCGCCCGCGAAGAGTGAAGCAACGAGTGAAACAGAGAAGATCACAGAAACGATCAACAGCAAAACAGCGGGTATCAAGAGGTAGTTGAAGATTCTTCTTTCCCCCACTTGCTGTGAAATGTTGTATATGCCGATGAGAAACAGTATGAGCCCCACAAGAGAAAAGATCCACCCTACCACTGGCACCGCACCGAACAGTTTGAATATCATCCCTACCCCCGCTAACGTTTTCGCAGTGGAAAGATTCATCGTATCACCTCCACCTGAAATTGTACCAGACAAGACCGATCCACTCGTAGATGGCCCGTGAATTCAGATAGAAAGAGGTGGCATTCGGAAGGAAATCTACGAACTCCGGATCTCCAAAGTAGAATCCAGCGGGGTACGGTGTTACACTCTGGAAAAAACTTTTGAAAGTGGAAACAGCCCTTCTCATGTGAATCGAATCGGTTACCAGAATGATGGGCACATCTCCTATTTTTTCCCTCGTGAAAAAGGCGTTTTCGTACGTGTTTCTCGATCTGTCTTCAACGGTGATCTTCTCCTCGGGAACACCCAGCGAAACAAGGTAGTCTTTCATTATCATCGCTTCCGGCCTCAGCCCGGTTAGGCTACCACCGGTTACGAGTATAGGCATTTTTGTCTTCTGGTAGATCTGTACACCTGTCAGAAGCCTTCTCAGAGTGGCATCGCTGAGGTTGTCACCCGCCTTCGTGTTTCTTTCCACACCACCACCGAGAACAACGATCACAGCATCGTTTGGAAGCGTTGCAGGAACATCGAGGTTTTTCTCGAGAGACCAGAGAAAGAGAAACTCCCCCACGTAACTGCTGAAAAGATACACGATCGCTGCCAAAGCCAAGAGGAACCATCTTGCTTTTTTGAAAAAGAAACTCCCCACGATCAACAGGAGTATGAAAAGACCGGGTGTTACCAGAAATGCTCCGATGATTTTTTGAAGGAACATCCTTCCACCTCCACGTTTATGATTTTAAACGACTGTCGATAATCATAGGGGGAGGATGAAAAATGAACGTCTGGAAGGTTCTGGGAAGGTACAACAACGTGCTCGTCCTCTCGAAGAAAAACAGCATCCTCATACTTGAAATAAACGGAAAGGCACCGAAGCCGGGAGATAGTGTGAGGGTCTGGAACAACAGAGTTGTGACCGGAAGGGAGCTCAAAGCGAAGCTCCTGGCACATTTCGATGAGGAGCTCTCTCTCAAAGTTTTTAAAGTGCCGGGTCTTCTGGAGTTCTTGCACGACATTTCCCACGGGTTCGATAAGAAGTACGTTCACTTCGTGAAGTTGTTTGTAAAGCATCTCGTTCCATCTCGTTTCCTCAGGATGAACGATGAGGAAAAGAAGATCATAATGAAGTCTTTCCCTGAGGTTTTCGAGTCGGGACCTTCTAACGTTCGAATCAGGTTTTCTGTTAAGAACTTCTTCGAGTATGTTCGAAAGAACTTTCCAATCAATGGAAAGATAGACGAAGAGGCTCTCAGAAGAACATTCACTTTGAAAAGACCCATCCTTTCCACCGAAGAGTACGATGTCTATCAAATGAAAGAATCACTTTCTAAGGGATTCTTAGGGAAAAACTACATGGCAGTGCCCCTCTCTGGAAAGCATTTGATTGTTGTTTTCAGAAGAGGAAACTTTCCGTTTGTTGAATTCGGAGTCAAAGAGTATCCGGATCTGACATTCTTCGAGGATTTTGCGAACGACAAAGTTGTGGTTGAGAAAAAAGAAAATGGGTGGACCCTCATCTGGAGAGACAGAGAAGTGATGGAGTTTGAACTTCCGGATAAGGAACTCTTCCCAAGACCTGAAAAACTGGTGGATAACGATCTTTCAGATGCCATTTTTCTTCTGAACAATCTTCTAGAAAAAAACGTCAGGTTCGCTTCGATGCCTTCTTTCGGTATTCAGGAGATGTGGTGGGAGAAGGACAACAACAGGGTGATTCTTGTTGTTAACACCGTGCGGTTCGGCAGGGTCGTTGCCGACGTGATTTTGGAAGGCAGATCCCTTTCGGTGAAATTCTACGCTGAAAAAAACACCGAAGAATTGTCCGACCACAGCGAAGAGCTTCAGAAGGAATTCGAAAGATTGGGATTGATCGCGCACGTCTTCTTTTTGAGAAAGGATCCAATGAACTGGGAGGGATTCAATGCATACGGATGAGATAAAAAAAGCAGTGGCTTTGAAATACGATCCCTCCAGAACGAGTGCACCTGAGGTTGTGGCAAAGGGTGTGGGTGAAGTTGCAGAAAGGATAATCGAAATGGCCAAAAAGTATGGCATACCAATAGAAGAAAGACCGGATATCATAGACGATCTTTTGAGACTGGATCTTTTCTCAGAGATTCCCGAAGAGATGTATCTTGTGATTGCTGAGATATACGCCTTTCTGAAAAGATACGACAAATGAAAAGAGGTCCCCAGAGGTGGGGACCTCTGCGTGGTCGGGGCGACTGGACTTGAACCAGCGACCTCTTGCGCCCCATGCAAGCGCGCTAGCCACCTGCGCCACGCCCCGCCGTTTTTATATTTTATCACAGGATGTGAAGATTTCAACCCTTATGGATTTTCAGTCCGGAGATCGGGATTCGGTCCTCTGTGGAGTTGTCAGATGTGTTGGTATCTGGGAAAATTTAACTCTCCCACTTGATTTTCTTTCCGATATGGTTTAAAATTACCCTTGGATGGCCCCATAGGATAACGGCCAGTCCGCCGGATTCTCAGTCCGGAGGTCGGGGTTCGATTCCCCGTGGGGCTGCCAGGTAATATCCTCAGGACAGCCCGGTCGAAATGGCCGGGCTTTTGTTTTTTTATCGGTAAAATTACAAAAGAAGACTCCATCTTCAACAAGGTGGAGATGAATTTGCAAAATCTGTTCGTTCGTGATATAACTTTGGTGTTAATATATACTCAATTTATGCTTGCGAAATCGCTTTGTCAAGAAACGTGAGGACGTTACAAGAATGCTTCGAATCTGCAAGTTCAGAATCTATCCTACCAAAAAGCAAGAAGAAAAACTGGCTAAACACTTCGGTTACACCAGATTTGTGTTTAAACTACTCCACCATCTACAGAGTAATGAAGCGTCCTACCTGTTACAACGAACGGGCATCTGTTTTAGTGAAACTCAAAAAGACAAACAAATATTCATGGCTCAACGAAGTGAACTCTCAAGTGCTTCATCGGTCGATAAAAGATTTAGATTGTGCGTCCAAAAACTTCTTCAAAAAGCAAGTCAGATATCCGAAGTTCAAAAAGAAAAAGTGGTGAAAAGACTTTCCAAATGTGGTTCTCAATCCAAAGGCAAATTCCTTGGCAAATCTTGGCCTTCCATCAAAGGCCTTTCGTGTGGGACTAAACTTGATGAATTCGCTGAACTCGTTGTACAAAGGCCTTCCCGTGGATATCATTATTTTGTGGGAGATCACAGAACCCAGCGGGTACAGGGAGATCAACATCGAATACAGAGACAACACCAGTATAGTAGATAAACCGAGTTTCTCAGAGAGAGAAGGGGAAGCATTATAACCAAAAAGATCAAAAATTACTTCACGAAACCATTTTGATAAAAGTCAAAGAATCATTTTCTCTCCATCTTTTGTTGATTTCCAGATTTCATCCTCGTGTGATTTTTTTATTAGATCACTGGTGTTCATCAATCCGTATTTTTGTAATATTTCGTCCAGGATCTTTTTTTCTCTCTCGTTGATATACCTTTCAAAGGTTTCATCTTTTAATTCAATCTTTATAGTCTCCGAGTCATTTTCATTGATCTCACGTTCAACGGTTATTACGCCGGCTGTTTCCAACAATTCCAGCAAAGTATCATGATAATGTGGAGCAGGTCCAAGAGGAAGATGAGCATAGGTTAGCCCACTTATAGATCTACCGTATTGTTTACTATATCCTTTATCTACAAACCAGAGCAGTTTCATAAGTTTAACTTTGGTAATGTATTTGTATCCCCGTTCTCGAAGTTTTTGAAGTATATAAGCTACTATCCCATAGAGTTTCTGGAAGTTGATATTACCCTCATTGAGGGCCTCAAACAATTTCTCAAATTCTTTCAATGTTTTAGGAACAATCTTTCTTTCCAGTTTCCTCTTAATTCTCTCATAATCAGATTTTGAGATGCTATCCTTTCTCTCTTCTACAAGTGAAAGCAAGAAATTGGGATCTTTCGATCGTTTTATCAAACTACTTATCGCTTCACTTGGGAGAGAACCGTTTTCGTATCGAGCAAGGGTTGCTCTACCTATACCAAGGATTCTCGCGAATGTTTCCTGGCTTAATCCGTAATTTTCGCGAATATTCTTAATCTCCTCAGGTAAGACAAGACCGTGTTTTTTGGCGTACATTCGATAGGCTTCACGCAGATTCTCATCTTCAAGATGTATATCAAAAAGCTCTCCACCGCATACTTTGCAAACGGGTATTTTGGCCTTTATTTTTATCTCTTCACCACGAACATTATAGATATCTTCTTTCAGAATAACTTCGTAATCCACAAATTTATTGCAGTTTTCACAGAAGAGTCTTGGTGCCGGCTTATCGAACTTTATCATAACTATCACCTCTCCGCTTCATGAAAAGAAATAACAACAAAAAAATCCTCCTCGAGTATTTTCTTTATCTTCACATAGACATCAATGTTCTCTATTTTCACTTTGAATTTGAAGATGATTCCAGGATCGAATTGCGGATCTCGTTCTCCTTCTGGACCTGAAATACAATGTGCAGGTTCAAGCTCTTCGAAGAGAAAATTCAGAATATCTTCATAGGTCCAACCGAGTTTTGAAGCCAGATCTCTATTCTTTTTTCTCCCACCAATCACAGTGGCTTTTTGTAGTCGTATGGCTTTCCTAAACTCTATTAAGAACAGCTCTACATTCAACATAGAAATCCATCCTTTTATTGTATCAAATGATACACTCATATTATACGAAAAACGGTGATAATTTCTCTCACGTTCATTAGAACGCATATTTTCAAAAAAATTGCTTTTTCAGACGAAATTTTAATATAATACAAACAATATTAAAACTTCATTCAATGATAGGGGGATGATCATGGAAAAGAAAGTGTGTTTTCTGGCCTGTTTGATCTTCTCAGCGGAACACAGGAAGCTGACACGCTTTCAGAAGCGGCGAGGGGACTCGTCAATCAGCTTCAAGCGGTGATAAGCAACACATCTTCGTTTGAAATAAAGGTGCCTCCTCTATGATCTACATTCCAAGTGATTTCGAACAACTCGTGTTGGCAGAAGGCTGGCAGTATCTCTACTATGTGTTTCAGGTAAGTTTCTTTATGCCTGCAACCGTCACATCGATCGAAATCGAGGGAATAACAGAATACAACACAAAGTTCATCCCATTTCTCCTTAACAACAAACCAGACTTTGTTAAGGATACCTATTTCCTTTCTCTGAAGTGCACGACGGAGGATGAAACGACCACGGTGGTTCAGTGGCCGATGATATCGGTGAATGGAAAGTACTACTTCTTCTCGCTGGACATCGTACATACAAGTGAAGGAACCGAAGTTAGACTGTACCCGAAGTCACAGCCCATATTGTGATCATTTCTCTATTGAAACCCTGCTTCCCACGCCGAATCTGTGCCTTTCAAAGAAGCCTTTCTTCACCTCGAGAGCGTACCTGAAAGGGCCTGGTGCGTAGTAGATCTTGCAGGGTTCCTCTCTGCACGGCTCCATCTCCTGAATGGAGAATATGACACCGTTTCTGTCTATGAAAGCGATCTCAAGGGGAACGTACGTGTTCTTCATCCAGAAACCCGAGCGGGTGTCCTCTTCAAAGACAAAGAGCATCCCGAAATCGTCCGGGATGCTCTTTCTGTACATCAGACCAATGGAGCGAAGAGTAGGGGTGTTTGCTATCTCCACATCCAGTTTGAGTGACTTTTCACCATCTGTGATCACAATTTTTCCTTTTGGGAACTTCACCCTGTCGCTCTGTCCGGATGCAACGACTACAACAACTATTCCGATCGTGATCAGAAGCGGCAGAAGAAACTTTTGAAGTCTCAAGAAAAGGGGTCTCAAACCCCACATCACCTCAGTTCTGCTATTGTCTTCACTATGTAGCTGTTGAGCAGGCTTTCGAGGTACTCCTGCTTTCCAGATGGAAGTTCGATATCTTCTTTGTCTATTATATACTCTTCGAGTTTTTCGAAATCGGTTTTTCCTTCTACGATCTCTTTTCCGATACCTTCTTTGAAGCTTCTGTATTTTTCCTCGATGAACTTGTCGAATACTCCGTCTTTCGCGAGTTTGTATGCTATCTTGAAGCCGAGGGCGAAGGTGTCCATTCCTGCGATGTGACCGATGAAGAGATCTTCTACCTTGTAGGAAGCCCTCCTCACCTTCGCGTCGAAGTTGAGGCCACCTTTTGTGAATCCTCCTGCTTTTATCACTTCGTACATGGCAAGTGTTGTGTCGTAGATGTTCGTTGGGAACTGGTCGGTGTCCCAGCCGAGCAGGAGATCTCCCTGGTTGGCGTCGATGCTTCCGAGTTTTCCGAGGATCCTTGCCATCCTCAGTTCGTGCTGGAAGGTGTGGCCGGCAAGCGTCGCGTGGTTCGCTTCGATGTTGAACTTGAAGTACTCATCAAGGCCGTGGTTCTTCAGGAAAGCGTAGGCCGTTGCCACATCGAAATCGTACTGGTGCTTGGTGGGTTCTTTCGGCTTGGGTTCTATGAGGAACTGTCCGGTGAAGCCGATCTTCTTTGCGTACTCTACTGCCATTCTGAGAAATCTCGCGAGATTTTCGAGTTCCAGCCCGAGATCTGTGTTGAGAAGAGTTTCATAGCCTTCTCTTCCACCCCAGAAGACGTAGCCTTCTCCTCCTAGTTCTTTTGTGATCTCGAGGGCTTTCTTCACCTGGGCCGCCGCGTAGGCAAAGACATCCGCACTGCAGGTCGTCGCGGCGCCGTGCATGTACCTCGGATGGGAGAACAGATTCGCCGTTCCCCAGAGGAGTTTCACGTTGCTGTCCTTCATTCTTTCCTTTATTCTTTCCACCACTTTGTCCAGTATCTTGTTTGTCTCTCTGAGCGTCTTTCCTTCGGGAGCGATGTCTCTGTCGTGGAAACAGAAGTACTCGATGTTGAGCTTTTCGCAGAACTCAAAGAGAGCGTCCACCCTCGCGAAAGCTTTGTCCATGGGATCGGAGTACCTGTTCCATGGACGTTCAGCGGTTGGATCTCCGAACGGATCTCTTCCCTCGTTCACAAAGGTGTGCCAGAAAGCGACGGAGAACTTCAAGTGATCCTTGAGAGGTTTTCCATCGATCACCTCGTTCGGATCGTAGAACTTGAACGCCAGCGGATTCGTGCTTTCCTTACCTTCAAACTGAATCTTTGGGATTTCTGGGAAAAATTCTGCCATGTAAACACCTCCCTAAATTTTTTCTATCAATCAATTATATACAATCTTGGGGTATCATTTCAAATATTTTTTTAGGATATACTTGAATCTGGGAGGTGTTTTCAATGGAGATCACAAAAAGAATAGAAGAGCTCAGAGAGGAAATGGTGGAATCCTTGAAGAAATTCATCTCCATCAACTCGGTGAATCCTGCTTTTGGAGGCCCGGGAGAGAAAGAAAAGGCCGACTGGCTCGAAGGTCTCCTCAGGGATTTCGGTTTCGAGGTCGACCGCTGCGATGTGAGAGACGATAGGGGTATATGGCGATCGAATGTTGTAGCAAAGATTCCAGGAAAAAACAGAGAAAAAACGCTCTGGATCGTGACTCACATCGACACTGTACCACCGGGAGATCTCTCTTTGTGGGAGACGGATCCTTTCGTGCCCGTTGTGAAAGACGGGAAGGTTTACGGTAGGGGAGCCGAAGACAACGGAGGTTCTATGATAGCCTCCATATACGCTGGGAAGGCCCTCATCGACCTTGGTATCACTCCTGAGTACAACTTCGGTCTTGCGCTCGTCGCCGACGAGGAGGCAGGAAGCGGATATGGAATCCAATATCTGATAGAAAAAGGGTTGTTCAGCCCAGAAGACATGTTCCTGGTCCCGGATGCCGGAAACGAAAAGGGAGACTTCATCGAGATCGCAGAGAAGAGTATCCTGTGGTTCAAAGTGACGGTGAACGGAAAACAGGGACACGCTTCAAGACCGAGGACAACGGAGAACGCTCTCAGAAAAGGTGCGTATCTCATAGCGGAGATAGATGAAGCGCTTCACAGGAAATACTCCGATATAGACGAACTCTTCGATGAACCGCTCAGCACGTTCGAACCCACTCGAGCTGAAAAAACTGTGGACAACGTGAACACCGTTCCCGGCAGGTTCGTTTTTTACTTTGACTGCAGGGTTCTGCCCCGCTACGATCTCAACGAAGTGCTGTCCACCATCGAGTCGATTCTAGACGGAAGAGGTGCAGAGCTGGAGGTCGTTGTGAAACAGCCCGCACCCAAGCCAACTCCACCCGATTCGGAACTCGTGGTGAAACTTTCCGATGTTTTGAGAAGTCTAAGAGGGCTGGAAGCGAAAGTGGGAGGTATAGGTGGAGGCACCTGCGCCGCGTTCTTCAGAAAGAAAGGCTGGCCCGCGGTCGTCTGGAGCACAATAGACGAGACTGCTCATCAGCCCAACGAGTACCGAAGAATATCGCACATGGTGGAAGATGCGAAGGTGTTCGCACTTCTCGGAACTGAGAGGTGAATCGATTGCTCAGAACGATCGCCGATCACCTCATGGATGTCGCGCAAAACGCCGTGAAAGCGGGAGCAAAGAATATAAAGATAGAGATAGAAGAGACCGATGAATGGTTCAGTTTCGTCGTGGAAGACGACGGACCGGGGATAGAGAATCCAGAGAGGGTGTTCGATCCCTTCTTCACCACAAGGGATCCCAGGCTGAGAAAAGTGGGGCTCGGTCTTCCATTTTTGAAACAGGCCGCGGAACAGACGGGAGGATTCGTTAAATTACACACAGAAAGAGGAAAGGGAACGAGAGTGGAAGCGCGGTTCAATCTGAAAAGTGTGGATTGCCAGCCGGTTGGGGATGTAGCCGGAGCACTCGCGAGTCTCATTCTTTCTGATCCCGATGTGAACTGGTACATCATCAGAAAGAAGAATGGAGACGGTTATGAGATAAATACCATCGAACTGAAGCAGAAGGGACTCTGGGACCCGGAGAACCCCAGTTTTGCAGCTTTTCTTTTCGAAACTCTAGAGAGTCTTGAGAGAGAATTGAAAGGAGGTGAAAACAATGAGTGAAAAATTCGAACACTACTACACGGTGGAACCCACATCGAAGCTGAAGGTCAGAGAAGCGAGACTCGTTTTGAAAAACGGCCATGAATACATCTTCAAAACACCTTCCGGTGTGTATTCTTACGGAAAGATAGACAAAGCCACACAGGTGCTCCTTGAAAACCTGAAAGTCCACGGAAAGAAAGTGCTCGATCTTGGATGCGGCTACGGTGTGATAGGAATCGTTTTGAAAAAAGAATATCCAGATCTTGAAGTTTACATGAGCGACATAAACAAGCGCGCAGTGGAATTCGCCAAGATAAACGCGAAGGACCACAACGTCGAAGTCGATATAAGGTGGGGGAATCTCTACGAGCCGTGGGAAGATATGAAGTTCGACATGATCGTGTGTAATCCTCCGATCGTTGCAGGAAAGAAAGTCTGGATGGAGATAGTGAGAAAGGCTCCCGAGTTTCTTGAAGAAGGTGGCAGCCTTCAGGTCGTCGCTTACCACAACAAAGGTGGCAGAAGGATCAGAGATTTCATGAAAGAGGTTTTCGGGAACGTGGAGGAGCTCTGCAAAACAGGTGGAATAAGGGTTTACAGGTCCGTGAAGGGATTGAAAGAGGATGAAGATAACGCTGAATAACGTTTCTTTCAGATACAACGGAAACTACGTTTTGAAGGACGTGAACGCCGAGTTCGAAACGGGAAAGATCTACGTTGTGGTGGGGAGAAACGGCTCCGGGAAGACCACCCTTTTGAAGATCCTCGCGGGACTCCTGGAAGCTGAAGGAGAGATCCTGCTGGATGGTTCACCGGCGGATCTGTTCCTTTTGAGAAAGAATGTGGGTTACGTTTTCCAGAATCCGTCTTCGCAGATCATAGGTGCCACCGTGGAAGAGGATGTGGCCTTTTCGCTGGAAATATTGGGACTCGACGAGAGCGAAATGAGAAAAAGAATAAAGAAGGTCTTAGAACTGGTGGGACTCTCCGGTCTCGAAAAGGAAGACCCGCTGAACCTTTCAGGAGGTCAGAAACAGAGACTCGCGATTGCCTCGATGCTCGCTCGAGACACACATTTCCTCGCTTTAGATGAACCGGTTTCCATGCTGGACCCTCCCTCTCAGAGGGAGATATTTCAGGTGCTCGAGAGCCTCAAGAATGAAGGAAAGGGAATAATACTGGTAACACACGAGCTGGAGTATCTGGATGATATAGACTTCATACTCCACATCTCGAATGGTACAATCGATTTCTGTGGAAGCTGGGAGGAATTCGTGGAGAGAGAGTTCGACGATGTGGAAATTCCTTTCAAGTGGAAACTCTGGAAGAAATGTGGGAAGATAAATCTGTGGGAGGATCGATATGAGAATTCTGGTAACCAACGACGACGGGATACAGTCTAAGGGGATCATTATCCTCGCAGAGCTTCTTTCTGAGGAACACGATGTGTTCGTGGTGGCTCCCGATAAAGAGAGGAGCGCAACAGGTCACAGTATCACCATACATGTTCCGCTCTGGATAAAGAAGGTTTTCATCTCAGAGAGGGTGGTTGCGTACTCCACCACGGGAACACCCGCGGACTGTGTAAAGCTCGCTTACAACGTGATCATGGATAAAAAGGTCGATCTCATCGTGAGTGGTGTGAACAGGGGACCCAACATGGGTATGGATATTCTCTATTCTGGGACGGTCTCGGGTGCGATGGAAGGTGCCATGATGAACATTCCTTCGATTGCCATATCGAGTGCGAACTACGAGAGTCCCGATTTCGAAGGGGCGGCGCGTTTTCTGATCGACTTTCTGAAAGAATTCGACTTCTCACTCCTCGATCCTTTCACCATGCTGAACATAAACGTACCTGCTGGTGAGATAAAGGGATGGAGATTCACAAGGCAGAGCAGAAGAAGGTGGAACGATTACTTCGAAGAGAGAGTCTCACCTTTTGGGGAGAAGTACTATTGGATGATGGGAGAGGTCATCGAAGACGACGATAGAGACGATGTTGACTACAAGGCGGTTAGAGAAGGGTACGTCTCCATCACTCCGATACATCCCTTCCTCACGAACGAAACGTGTCTGAAGAAGTTAAGGGAGGTGTACGACTGATGTACAGAATAAGAGTCTTTGGAGATCCCGTTTTGAGAAAGAGGGCAAAACCCGTCACGAAGTTCGACGATAACCTGAAAAAGACCATAGAGAGAATGATAGAGACGATGTATCACTACGACGGTGTGGGACTCGCGGCACCGCAGGTTGGAATATCTCAGAGGTTCTTCGTCATGGACGTTGGAAATGGTCCGGTTGCCGTGATAAATCCGGAGATTCTTGAAATCGATCCAGAAACTGAAGTAGCAGAAGAGGGGTGCCTCAGCTTTCCCGAGATTTTCGTTGAGATAGAAAGGAGCAAAAGAATAAAGGTCAGATACCAGAACACAAGGGGAGAATACGTGGAAGAAGAGCTGGAAGGTTACGCTGCAAGGGTTTTTCAGCACGAGTTCGATCATCTGAACGGAGTTTTGATCATCGATCGAATCAGTCCAGCGAAGCGCCTTTTGCTCAGAAAGAAACTCATGGATATAGCAAGAACCGTAAAGAGATGAGGAGGGAAGAGACGTGAAAAGGTGGTTGCTTTTGATTTCCTTGGTGGTGCTCTCCACTGTTGTGTTTTCGTTTTCCGCACCCGTTGATTCTCCAAGAGTTTCGGCCACCTTCGGTGAGTACAGAGGGAGTGGAAACAGAGGACCTCATTTTCACATGGGAATCGACTTTTCCACGGGATTGAAGGAAGGGGTTCCCATCTACGCTTCTGAAAGAGGTTGGCTTGTCAGGGTGGAAATAGACGAGGACGATATATATGGCTACACAGTGGTTCTGGAGCACGAGAATGGATACAGAACGCTTTACGCCCATCTGAGCAGGTTCTCGAAAAAGCTGGAAACGGTAGCGAGTTCTTTGAAACAAGAGTTTGGAAACGTGAGGATCGTTGTGAACTTTCCAGAGAGAGAAATCTGGTTCGAAAAAGGTGAAGTCGTCGGATACTCAGGAACCACAGGAGAGGCACCCATTCCCCACGCACACTTCGAGATAAGAGACAGGAACGAGGAAGTTTCCTACGACCCTTCGACTTTCTTGAACCTTCCAAAACCGGTGGATGAGGATATTGTTCTGGAAAAAATAAAGATAGGAGACAGCGTGTACGATTTCGTCGCGGGAAGGACGTACCCGTTCAGTGGAAATTTCCCGGATCTTGCGATCAAAGCCTATTCGAAAGGGTTCAACAACACGTTGGGACTCAAAAGGATCACACTTCTTCTGGAAGGTGAAGAGATCTATCAGATCTCTTTTGATCAGATTCCCTGGTCCGAGTTCACGAACGTCTGGGGAGTGTACGATAGGAAGTCCGTTTCGGCTGCGTACAGATTCGAGCTCTGGTACAGGTTGTTTCCTGAAACGTTCTCCTCAATGATAAAGGTAAACAAATTACCTGAACTGGGAAAGGCTCCCGACTTTGCCAGATACACGGTCGTCCTTGAAGACATCTGGGGCATGAAAAAAGAATTTTCTTTCTATTTGCAGCGGAGGTGAAATCATGCTCTTTCTGTTTTTTGGAAAGAAAAAGAAAGACCTGAACAAAAACCCGTTTTACAGGGAAAAAGGATCCCTTGTAGTTTACATAAAATGCGACAGGTGTGGAGAAGTCTTCAGAAGTCATTTGAGAACGGGATACGATTTCATCGTGGATTATGATAACCCGGGTGTTCCTTACAAGATAGACAAGCTCTATGTGGGTTCGAAATGTCCCAACAGGATGCATCTTGTTGCAACCTTCACGTCTTCCTATAAACCTGTGGCTGTCTCTCTGGAGGGCGGAACTTTTATAACTCGAGAAGAATTCGAAGAAGCACAACAACAATGATGTAACCTTTTTTTAAAAAAGATTGTGATAAACTATCAAGGCTGTTATAAGATCAGCGAAAGGAGGATGGGAGATGAGAAGACTTTTCACCAGCGAAAGTGTAACAGAAGGGCATCCGGACAAAATCGCCGACCAGATTTCCGACGCCATACTCGACGCCATGCTCGAACAGGATCCAAGGAGCAGGGTCGCCGTTGAAACACTCGTAACGACAGGGCTTGTCATCATCGCGGGAGAGGTTACCACCAGAGCTTATGTTGAGATCCCAGACATAGCAAGAAAGACTATTCTGGAGATAGGATACACGAGGGCAAAGTACGGGTTCGACGGGGAAACCTGTGGAGTACTCACCAGCATCCACAGTCAGTCTCCCGACATAGCTATCGGTGTAGACAAGGCGCTCGAGGTCAAAACCGGAGAAGAAGTGGCCGACGAACTTGAGGCACTGGGAGCTGGTGACCAGGGAATCATGTTTGGTTACGCCACCAACGAGACCCCTGAGTACATGCCTCTTCCCATAACTCTTGCTCACAAACTTGCCTTAAGACTCGCTGAGGTTAGAAAGAACGGGACCCTTCCTTTCCTCAGACCGGACGGAAAGACGCAGGTGACCATAGAATACGAGGATGACAGACCTGTCCGTGTTGATACGGTTCTCATCTCAACCCAGCACGATCCGGATATCTCACAGGCGGATCTGAGAGAGGCGATAATAGAACACGTGATAAATCCCGTTATTCCAGAGCAATACAGAGATGAAAAAATGAAGATACTGGTGAATCCAACGGGAAGATTCGTCCTTGGAGGCCCCATGGCCGACACGGGACTCACGGGAAGAAAAATCATCGTTGACACTTACGGTGGATGGGTACCCCATGGTGGAGGTGCGTTCAGCGGAAAGGATCCCACAAAGGTTGACAGATCGGCTCACTATATGGCAAGATATGTAGCGAAGAACGTTGTGGCTGCGGGTCTTGCAGACAAGTTCCTCATACAGCTTTCTTACGCTATAGGTGTCGCGAAACCCGTTTCCATAATGATCGACACATATGGAACCGCGAAGGTAGATGAAGACAAGCTTCTCAAGGTGATCACCGAACTTTTCGATTTCAGACCGGGTGCGATCATAAAGAAACTGAATCTTTTGAGGCCTATTTACAGAAAGACAGCCGCTTACGGTCACTTTGGAAGGAACGAAGAGGAATTCACATGGGAGAAGCTTGACATGGTCGATGAGTTGAAGAGAGCTTTCAATATGTAAGGGAGGGATCAGGTAGTGCCGAATATCAAATCCGCAAAGAAAAGAGTCAGAGTTTCTGAAAAGAGAAGACTCAGAAACAAGGCTTACAAGACTTTCTTCAAGAACAGAATAAAAGAAGTTCTCAAGGCTATCGAGAACAAAGAACCAAAAGAAGTCGTTCTTGAACTCACCAGGAAAGCACAGGCTGCCATAGACAAGGCGGTTTCCAAGGGAGTCATTCACAAGAACCAGGGTGCGAGAAGAAAGGCGAGGCTTTTTGAAAAGGTTAACGAGTACCTGAAGACTCTCGAAACAAACCAGGAGTGAATTTCTTCCGTTCTTTTGGAATCTGGCCCCCTTGTGGGGCATTTCTGGTTTTAAAGGGAGGGATTGCACATGGAGGGGTTGATGGGGGATTTTTTCAGGCTGATTATTGAAAACTGGTATTTTTCTCTACCTGCTGCTCTGTTTCTCATGTTCGCCGCCAGGTACGTAGAACACATAGCTTTTGCGGTGATCGGTTTTGTCATCGGTATCAACTTCGTGTTTCCTCTTCTTTCGAATATCGAATTTCTCAAATCCTATCTTGCAAACGAGAACGTGAAGGTTATCACACTGGTGGCAACAGGTGTTTTAACTGCAGTTGTGCTCTACGTCCTGTACAGATACATAGTGTTTCTCGCTGCTCTCGTCACCGTAACTTTCGTTGCTTACTACGTTATAAACTTTCTGGTGAGTTCTTTCAATCTTCAGGGTGTTCAGTACATGAACTGGATAACGCTCGGACTTTCCGTTTTCATCGGGCTTTTAGCCGGACTGACTGCTTACCGCAAGGAAAAGGAATTCGCAAGAATCCTCTCAGTTGTGGTAGGAGCAGCGATTTTTTCGGTGCTGGTTTTGTTTTATCTTTCCGGCCTCTTTGGGGTGGAGTTCAAACCCGAGTCTCTCTTTGCTAACAAAACAATGGTCTTCTTCTACGTGTCTCTGTTTCTGCTTTTTCTGTTTCTTTCCGCGTGGCTCACTTTCAGGAAGAAGTCTTATCAAAAAACAAGTTCATAAATGTTAAAATAGTATAGAAACCAGATCTGAAAGGAGGTGTACCCCTTCGGGGGGTCGAAGATGGCGAAAAAGAAGATTCTGGTGGTTGACGACGACCCGGCGATTCTCGAGCTGGTAGGATACAACCTTTCCAAGGAAGGATACGAGGTGATCAAGGCTTACGACGGCGAAGAAGCGCTTAAACTTGCCAACGACGAAGATGTGGACATGTTCATAGTGGATATCATGCTTCCTGGAATCGATGGTTTCGAGCTGGTCAGGAAGATCAGGGCCATAGAAAAATACAAGAACACTCCCGTGATCTTCCTGAGTGCGAAGGGAGAGGAGTTCGACAAGGTGCTTGGACTGGAGCTCGGTGCGGACGACTACATCACCAAACCGTTCAGTGTGAGAGAGCTCCTTGCGAGGGTGAAGGCTATATTCAGAAGACTTTCCGCCGCAACTCAGAGCAAGGAAGAAAGGCCTAAGAAGATCATAGCCAAGGATCTTGAAATCGATGTGGAAAAGTACGAAGTGAAAGTGAGAGGGAAAAAGGTGAACCTCACTCCTCTCGAATTCGAATTGCTCAGGTTCCTCGCGGAGAACGAAGGAAAGGTTTTCAGCAGGGATGTGCTTCTGGACAAGCTCTGGGGATACGATTACTATGGAGACACAAGAACGGTGGACGTTCACATAAGAAGGCTGAGAACGAAGATAGAAGAAGATCCTTCGAATCCGAAATACATAATCACTGTGAGAGGAAAGGGATACAAATTCAGAGATCCCGGAAAGGAAGACTGATCCATGAGTGTATTCCTGCTCGTCACAGTAGCCGCTCTATTCGTTCTGCTCTTTCTGGTGTTCAGGAAACGCCTCTCTGAGTACAAAATTCTCATCGAAAAGCTGTCAGACATGCTGGGGGAAAAGGATGTTCCCCCGCTTTATCTTTTCGAGAGACTGAAAAAATACGTGGACAATCTGAAAGAAACAATTTCCCGTGTTGAAGTGAGTAGAGACAACTTTCTTACGATTTTGAATAGTCTCAGTGAACCCATATTCATTCTGGATCGAGAGGGAAAGATCACGTTTTTGAACGAAATTGCTCGTGAACTCGTACAGGACAGGATCAACCCCGAGGGAAGGCCATATTATGAAATTTTTGAAGACTACTACATAAGCGAAATGGTGGAAGAGACCATTAAGAGTGAAGAGCCACAGGAAGGAACTCTTGTTACCTACGTTGGTAACGAGAAGAAATATTTCCACGTGAAGGTAATACCTGTCGAACTGAAAAGTGGTGATAAGATCTTTGTCATTCTCTTCCACGATGTTACTAAAGAAAGAAAGCTCGATGAGATGAGAAGGGAATTCATAGCAACAGTTTCACACGAACTTAGAACCCCTCTCACTTCCATCCACGGTTATGCGGAGACGCTCCTTGAAGATGATCTGGAGAACAAAGAGCTGGTTAAGAGATTTCTGAAAATCATAGAAGAAGAATCTGCCCGTATGACACGTCTCATCAACGATCTTCTCGATCTCGAGAAAATGGAAGAAAGTGAAGTCAATTTTGAAATGAAAGATGTGGATCTGTGTGAAGTGATGGAATACGTTTACAAAATCATCCAGCCTATAGCCGAAGAAAATGAAGTGGACCTCGTTGTTGAGTGTGAGGATGTTGTGGTCAGGGGAAACAAAGAAAGGCTGATCCAGATGCTCCTGAATCTCGTGGACAACGCTGTCAAGTACACATCTTTGAAGGAAAAGGGAGAGAAAAAGGTCTGGGTGAGGGCCTACGATACACCGGACTGGGTGGTCTTGGAGGTAGAAGACACGGGACCTGGAATACCCAAAGAAGCCCAGAGTAGAATCTTTGAAAAGTTCTACAGGGTGGATAAAGCGCGTTCCAGAAAGATGGGCGGAACAGGTTTGGGTCTCACGATAGTGAAAACGATCGTTGACAAGCATGGAGGAAAGATAGAGGTTGAGAGTGAGATCAACCAGGGAACGGTGATGAGAGTTTTCCTGCCGAAAAGAGGGTGAAAAAGTGAGAGCTTACGATGTGATACTCAAGAAGAGAAATGGGGAGAAGCTTTCGAGAGAAGAAATAGAGTTCATGGTTGGTGGATACGTGAAAGGTGAGATTCCGGACTACCAGATGGCAGCTTTTTTGATGGCTGTTTACTTTCGCCACCTCGACGAAGAAGAAACTTACTACTTCACAGAAACGATGATGAGATCGGGAGAGGTGCTCGACCTATCGGAAATACCGGGACCGAAGGTGGACAAGCACTCGACGGGGGGAGTTGGTGACAAAACAACCCTGGTCGTTGCACCTCTTGTGGCTTCTGCTGGGGTACCTGTTGCCAAGATGTCTGGAAGGGCCCTGGGTCACACAGGAGGAACCATCGACAAATTGGAGTCGATCCCTGGATTTCGAACAGAACTTTCCCTTGAAGAATTCATCAAAAACGTCAAAAAATATGGAATAGCGATTGTAGGGCAGACGGGGAATCTTGTTCCCGCCGATAAGAAGATATACGCACTCCGCGACGCAACGGCAACCGTTGACGAGATTTCTCTGATCGCTTCCAGTATCATGAGCAAAAAACTCGCTGGCGGGAGCGATGCCTTCGTTCTGGACGTGAAGTTCGGAACAGGTGCTTTCATGAAGGGATTCGAAGATGCGAAAAAACTCGCCTTTCTCATGCTCAGAATAGCCCAGCAACATGGGAAAAAAGCGGCCGCTGTTCTCTCGAATATGGATCAACCCCTCGGAAGGGCTGTTGGAAATTCCTTGGAAGTGATAGAGGCGATAGAAACCCTGAAAGGAAATGGCCCTGAGGATTTGAAGGAACTGTCGCTTACTCTGGGAGCTCTCATGCTGGAACTCGCTGGAGTGGCGAATTTTGAAGAGGGAAAGAAAATCTTGCGGAAAAAACTAGAAACAGGAGAGGCTCTGGATAAGTTTCGGCTTCTCGTCAAAGCTCAGGGAGGAGACGAAAGAGTGGTGGACGACCCTTGGAGAGTGCTCCCGGTTGCGGGACAGGTGGTGGATTTCTCTGCAGAGAGAGAGGGCTATGTTTCAAAGATAGACGCGGAGAAAGTGGGGGCTGCGTCGATGTTGCTCGGAGCGGGAAGGAAGAAGAAAGAAGATCGAATCGATCATAGTGTTGGAATCATCGTTGAGAAAAAGCTCGGCGACTCTGTGAAAAAGGGAGAGACGATAGCGAGACTCTTTGTGTCAGACAGGAGTGATGTTGAAAGCGCTCTGAAACTTCTGAGAGAAGCGTATGTGATCTCTGACTCTCCTTCAGAACCACCCAGAGTTGTTGAAGAGGTGATCAAATGAAGCAAATAATTCTGGTTCTTTTGATCTTCGCAAGTGTCGTTTTTGGTTCCTACCTGATCAGCGGTGGAAAGGCTTTTCCGTTGAGAACCGTCTTCAGTGAAGGGATTTATTATGTGTGCGCCGAAGATCTCGCACCTGCCGGAGTTGGTTACATACATTCGAACGGCTACCACTACATCGTCTACGACAACCACGTGCTCTTCATAAAAGAGCATGAGACGATTTTTGATTTTGTGGAAAAGCTCTCCCCTCCGATCTTCGCAGATGGCCTTCTTTTCGTGCCTATCGATGCCTTAAAAAAGGTGATGGAAGGCTATCAGGTGTACACGAAAGGTGAGAAGGTTCTGATCTACGATTCCCTTCCGATCGTGCTTTCAGCGGCGAAGGAAAAAAATGGAGTTACGATAACATACACGGGAACGATCGTACCGGATATGGTGAGTGTAGAGAAAAGCATGGGAAAAGTTAGAATAAATCTGTCTCCTGTCGTGGTGAGTCTTCCAAATGTTTCTGAAGACATAAAGGTTGAACTTGAGAAAAATGGTCTCTCGTTTGTTGTAGATGTGGGAAACTTTTATCCAGACGTGGAGTACTCCATTGGGGATGGAAAACTGCTTTTCCGGTTTCTCCTCGTCGAAGGTTTCTTTGGAAGACAGGAGGTCGCAGATGGAGTAGTCTTCGAAAGGAAAATCGAAGAATTCGACGAGGGTGAGAAGACAGTTGTCAATTATCTCATAATGGATCCAGAGAAGGTAACGATAAAACCGGTTGTGGTGGAAAACGGTTTTGGGACCATCGAGCGGCTCGACGAAATGGTGAAAAGAGTGGGAGGTATCGCCGGGATAAACGGCAACTACTTCGACCCGGTCACAAAATTTCCCATCGGTCTTGTTGTTATAGATGGGAAACCGTATTCTGCCATGTTCAGCGGAAGACCGGTTTTTGCCATCACCGAGGACAACGAGGTGTTCATAGGAAGGGTTATAGTGGATGTCACACTCATGGTGAAGGATGTCCTCTTTCTCGTGAAGGGAATAAACACCCTCGGAGAAGGTGAAGTCCTCGTTTACACGAGAGAGTTCTCCAAGGAAATACCAGAAAAAGACGACAGAATCTATTTTGTGGTGAAGGACAGTAAAGTATCACAGATCGGATACAAAAGCCGTGCTGAAGATTCTGAGTATGTCGTTTCTATCAGCAAGAAATACGAGAAATACCTCTCCGATCTCAAAGAAGGAGATGGAGCGTATCTTTCTCTTCAGCCCAACATTCCGCTGCGTATAAAGCAGGCTGTTGAAGGAGGACCTCTTCTCATTCAAAACGGTGCTCCGATTCCAGATGCTTGGGAAGAGAAGGCAAGGTATGGTGGGGGAATAGCGTACGCGAAGGCTCCAAGGACGGTTATTGCCACAAAAGATGGAAAGCTTTGGTTTCTTGTCTTCGAAGGTTATAATCATATAACGAGGGGATTGACTTATGATGAACTCGTGGATTTTCTCGTTTCCAGGGGGTTCGAAGACGCCATGTGTGTAGATGGGGGAAGCTCCTCCGTAATGGCAGTGGCTGGCAGTCTCTTTGGCAGGACGGAGAACAGCACAGCCGCGATACCTGTGGGAATCGTAGTCTGGGAGAAAAAGAAGACGGAGGTGGGTGAGTGATGGGAGGACTTCAGAATGTGCGTTCGGTTGCTTTGATAGGGCACAACGGATCAGGTAAATCGCTTCTTCTCGCACAGCTTCTTTACAGATCAGGTTTGCTTGACAGGGCAGATACAAAGTACGTGGATTACGATCCTGTAGAAGAGGAAAAAGGAGCCAGTTTCTCCTCACACGTGGCGTCCCTTGAATGGAAAGGCAAAAAGGTGTATCTGATAGATACCCCTGGATTCTCGGATTTCATATCGGAGGTTATAAACGGGATTTTCGTTTCTGAAAACATCATCTCCGTGGTGAACGCCGTTGCCGGTGTGGAAATACAGACCGAAAGAACATGGAACATGGCGGATGAGATGAAAAAACCCATCATAGTTTTCGTCAACCAGATGGATAAAGAGAGAGCCAATTTTGAGAATGTAGTGGCAGAACTGAAAGAGAGGTTCTCCAGAAAGATCGTCCCGGTGGTTGTTCCAATCGGTGCGGCTGAAAACTTCGAAGGTGTCGTGGATCTTTTGAAGAAAAAAGTCTACAGGTACGATGGAGATAAAGTTCAGGAAGAAGACATGCCGGAGAATTTCAACGATATGAGATCAGAGATTCTCGAAGATATCGTGGAACAGGATGAAGAGTTGATGATGAGGTATCTCGACGGTGAAGAGATCGGATACGATGAGCTCATGAGGGTACTCAGGGAGAGTTACAAAAAGGGAGAAATCGTGCCTGTACTTTCGGGATCCGCATTGAAAGGAATAGGATTGGATCTTCTTCTCGATTATCTGGGAGACATAGGCGTTTCTCCCGAGGAAGCTCCTTCGTACAAGGCGCTCCTGGAGGATGGAACGGAGATAGAAGTGAAGTTCTCTGAAGAAGAGCCGTTCTGTGCTTACATTTTCAAATCCGTGGTTGACCAGTTCGTTGGAAGAATCACCTTTGCTAAGGTTATCGCAGGAGTTCTCAAAGCCGGTGATACCGTTGTGAACGTTCAAAAGGATGTCTCGGAAAAATTAGGACACATTTATACCCCGATTCTCAAGCAACAGAAGGAAGTGGAATCTGTTGGCCCCGGCGAGATCGTCGTTCTTCTGAAACTCAAGGAAGGTGCCGTTGGAGAAACACTTGCGCACAGAGACAGAAGAGTGAGGGTGGTACCTCCTGCCTTTCCAGAACCCATGTTCTCCAGGTCTGTTCATCCAAAGACGAAGTCCGATATCGACAAGATCAGCAATGGACTTTCAAGACTTTCAGATTCCGACCCAACGTTCGTGTGGGAGTACGATCCCGAAACAGGAGAAACCGTCGTTTCCGGTCTTGGTGCGATGCACCTTGACGTCATGATAGAGAGATTGAAGAAGATCTTCGGTGTCGATGTGGAAGTTGGAAAGCCGAAGATCGCCTACAGAGAGACGATCACGACAACCGCTGTTGCCGAACACAAGCACAAGAAACAGACTGGTGGACACGGTCAGTACGGTCACGTGAAGATACAGCTGGAGCCTCTTCCAAGGGGACAAGGATACGAATTCGTTGACAAGATCGTTGGCGGAGTGATCCCGAGAAACTTCATACCATCTGTCGATAAGGGTATCAGAGAAGCCATGAAGAAAGGAGTTCTGGCAGGATACCCTGTGACAGATGTCAGAGTCATACTCTTTGATGGTTCTTACCATGAAGTGGACTCTTCGGACATCTCGTTCCAGATAGCCGCCATTCAGGCCTTCAAAAAAGGAATGGAAGCGGCAAAACCCGTCATCCTGGAACCCATAATGGAGGTTGAGGTCTTCGTTCCGGAAGAGAACGCAGGAGACGTGATGGGAGAGATCTCCAGTAGAAGGGGAAGACCCCTCGGAATGGAGCCGTCTGGAAAAGGCATGGTAAAGGTGAAAGCGGAAGTCCCACTCGCTGAGATGCTCGACTTTTCCAGCAAACTTTCTTCCATCACAAGCGGTAGAGGATACTTCACAATGAGGTTCCAGAGGTACGAAATAGTGCCTCCGAACATACAGGAGAAGATCATCGAAGAGAGAAGAAGAGAGATGCAGGAACAGGAGAAGTGAGATGAACTTCAAAAGACTGATAATATACGAAGCCTTTGCACGCGCTTATCCAGGAGAAAAAGGAAAGAAATTCGATTCTCTCATAAAAGATCTTGAAAGACTCAAAGGAATGGGCATCAACACAGTGTGGTTGATGCCCATTCATCCTACTGGAGTGGTGGAAAGAAAAGGTACTCTGGGATCCCCTTACGCCATACGCGATTACTACGAGATAGATCCCTTCATAGGAACGAAAGATGGCTTCAAAAGGTTCGTGAAGAGAGCTCACGAATTGAACATGTACGTTTTGATGGACATGGTCCTGAACCACGCGGCAGCTGACAACGTCTTAGTCAAAGAACACCCTGAGTGGTTTCTCAGGGATGAAAATGGAAATCCCACAAGGAAAGTGCCAGACTGGACGGATATAGTCGATTTCGACTATTCGAATGGAGAACTGAGGAAGTACATGATCAACATGATGAAGTACTGGGTTGAAGAGTTTGACATCGATGGATTCAGGTGCGATGTGGCAGGGCTTGTTCCACTGGACTTCTGGCTGCAGGTAAGGAAAGAACTCGACCCCCTGAAGAGACTCATATGGCTTTCTGAAACACACGATCCCTACATGTACCAGGCTTTCGATATCACCTACGACTACGATGGCTACTACAAGTTCAGGGATTTCATTGAGGGAAAAGGTAGCTTGAGGGAGTACGTGGATTTCTTGAGGATGCAGGATCACATGTATCCCAGAGGTTACATAAAGATGAGATTTCTGGAGAATCACGACCAACCGAGGATCGCGAAATTCATCGAAGAAGATTCGTTGATCCAATGGATAGCGTTTCTTTTCACCTTCAAAGGGGTTCCTCTCGTTCACAACGGACAGGAGTACGGTCTCAAGGAGGACGTGGACATATTCAACGAATACACGTTACCGTTTCCTATGGAAGAGAACAGGATCTCAATTCTTCACAGAAAACTTGCCCATTACAGATACGGAACTGGTGTTTTCACCGAAGGAGAGATGCTTTTTGTGAAAAACGATCAACCAGAGAAGGTGATATCTTATCTCTGGAGATACGAAAACAGATACATTCTCTGTGTATTGAATCCTCTTCTTGAAAGCACAAAGGTAACTCTGGATTTCTCGGGTATTTGGGAGAGTGCGTGTATCCATTCGAAGAACGTGTTCAACGATGAGATTGTTCGAGTTCCCGTGAAAAATTCCCGCGCGACTGTTGAGGTAGGGAAAGAACCTCTGATACTCTCTTTCGTGCTCTACTGAGAGCGGGTGGTAGAATGAGTGTAGGTGTTGTGAGTCTGAGAGTGAGACTCTTCGGTGTGAGATCTTTGAAAGAAAAAAGAGGAATCCTGAAGAGACTGATGAACGATTTGAGAAAAAAGTACAACATCTCCATCTCTGAAGTAGGAGCGCACGATTCGAAGAGCTTCTTTGAAATAGGAATCGCCATGGTGAACACTGACAGAGCCGTTATTGAGAGAGTTTTCGATTCGATCATCGATTATCTGGATCTTTATCCGGGAATGGAAGTGGAAGAGATCGAAAGAGAGGTGTGGTGAATGGTCGTGATAACGAACGAGCTTGAAAGCATCATGGAGAGGCTTCTTTCAAGAAAGAGGATCAATCACGTGCGATCGGTGGTGGAATTTTCGAGGAAACTGGGAGAAATGTACGGTGCGGATTCAAATAAAATAGAACTGGCGGCTCTCTCTCACGACCTCTTCAGAGACGTTCCACCGAGGAAACTTTTGAAGATGGCATGGGCATATGGTCTGAAGATTTCGGAGCTGGAGAGAACACACCCCGTTCTTCTGCACGGAAAGGTGGCAGCGGAGTTCTTGAAAAGGCGCTTCAATGTGGAAGACGAAGAAGTTCTAAACGCGGTAGCCTATCACACTTCAGGACATGTTAGTTTCAGGACAGTGGGAAAGATTCTGTTCATAGCCGATTCTCTGGAATTCACACGTGACTTTCCAGGGGTGGATGAGCTTCGAAGGATCGCTTTCAGGAACCTGGAAGAAGGATTCTTTCAGGTTTTGAAAAACAAGATCTTTTACGCGGTCGGGAAGAACTACCTGTTGATCCCGGAGACCGTTGAACTGTGGAACAGCATTCTTATGAGAAGAGGAGGTCTCGTCGATGAAGAGGTCGAGTAAAATCGTACTGGTAGTTGTGCTGATTGCTGTTGCTCTTACTGCTGTTTTGTTCCTTTACTACAGGTCGTTCCTCACCTCTTCGGATTACAGAGCAGCGGAGGTTCACTATCTCTTCAGAGTGGGAGACAATAGCTACTTCGTGAGAATAGACGATTCGAAGAGGATGGTCTTCGTCGTTTCTTTTCCAAAGGAATCCTTTAATCCCGAAAGAAGAGAAGCAATCATTTCTGAAAGGCCTCTGAGCGATCTCGAGAAGATGGAGAACCTTCTGGAAGTAAAAGCCGAAAGAGCCTTCTACTCCGTTATGTCTGAAGAGGAATTTCTAAAACTCTGCCAAAATCTTCTCGGAAAGCAGTGTGAGAGTTTTCCGGACTTCGTTAAAGAGTTCTCTAAAAGAAAACTGAAGTTTTTCGACTTTCTCTTTGTTGGAAGCTGGTTGAAAAAGTTCGGTTTCAACAATCTGAACAGGTTCTCTCTCTACAAGTTCTTTGAGAAGATCTCGAACTACGCCGTAGACGTTTTCGAAGCGCCGACGGTGACGGAAAAGCCCATTGTGATAGAAGCTCAAGGCAAGAAGTACGAGAGACTGTATCTGGACTCGGAGAAACTCAAAGCCATCTCCGAGGAGATGAAAAGGTGAGGATAGATCCTCTCGGTGGGGAGTCTCTGAAGAACCAGGAAGTGAAGGGTAAAAAATCCGGAAAGACTTCCAGAGTTGGTGAGTCGAAGAAAAAGGAGTTTTTCGATATTCTGGAAGATGTGAAAGAGGACCACTTCGAAAAACTCCTCGAAGAAGCTGTGGAAGAAGTGATCGACTCAGGAAACGAGCTCGTGCGCTCTCCCACTCCTTCCAACTTGAAGAGATACAAAAACGCTATAAAGGAGTTCTTGAAACTCATAGAAAAGAAAATCTACAAACTGGCTGGAAGTTTCGATATGAACAGCGGTCGTGCAAGGCTTCATTTGGTAGTCGAAGAAGTGAACGAAAAACTGATGGATCTCACGGAGAAAATCATGAAAAACGAGCGGCCGACCATAAATTTGGCCGCCAGGATAGAAGAGATAAACGGCCTGATCCTCAACCTCTACCGCTGAATCTCGAGTGAGAGATCCACGAACACTTCCTGTAGTGTCAGCCTACTCGAGGAGATCACATCGACGGTTTCGAAGTCATAGAGAGAAACGTTCTCTTCCGTGATTCCACCGGACACTTCCACGATCACGTTAGGATTGATATCTTTTATTCTCCTGGATATGTCCTTCACTTCTTCGGGAGAGAGATTGTCCAGCATGACAATATCCGCTCCAGCTTCAACCGCTCTCAGTGCATCCTCCAGATTTTCCACTTCGACTTCTATTTTTGTGGTGAAGGGTATTATCTTTCTGACCTCCTGAACAGCCCGTTCGACACTGCCGTACATCTTCAGATGGTTGTCTTTTATCATCACACATCCGCTCAGATCGAGCCTGTGGGGATCTCCTCCTCCGTGCACCACAGCGATCTTTTGAAGAACTCCCAGACCGGGCAGGGTCTTCCTCGTCGCTGCTATCTTTGCGTGTTTGAGTTTTTCGGCGAACCTTCTTGTTGTTGTAGCCACAGAAAACATAACGGAGAGAACGTTGAGGAGAGTTCTTTCCGCGACCAAAAGCTTGTAGGTGTTGCCTTCTATCTCTCCTATCACACCTGCTTTTTCCAGGTACTCTCCATCTTCCACACGAAATTTTGAAAGCAATCCCATTTTTTCCAGGAACATTCGAGAAACCTCTATACCAGAGGCAACCACGTTTTCCGCTTTCAAAAGAAGATGAGCGCTGGTAGTTGTGTTTCGAAGCGGAAAGGAAGCGAGGTCAAGTTTTCCTTCATCTTCTTTGACAAAACTCATCAAAAGGTCGAGAATTTTCTCCATCATATCACCCCATGAGTTCGAACATTCGAAGGATCGGTTTCTTTGCCTTCTCGATCACTTCTTTTGGGAGAATTACCTCGAAAGATTCGGTCTGTAGAGCGTGGAGAGTGTTCTCCAGTGTGTTTTTCTTCATGTTCACACACACTGCCATCTCGAGTGGCACGAATTCTCTGTCAGGGAACTTTTTCTTCAGTTTGTGGATCATCCCTATCTCTGTTCCAATCACAAAGATCCTGGAAGGGTCTTTCTCTGGGATCTTTTCCATTTGTCCCGTGCTTCCCACGTAATCGGCTTTGTCTCTCACTGGTTTTGGAGACTCTGGATGAACGATTACTTTGGCATCCGGATATTTCTTCCTCACAGCGTCGATGGATTCAGCGTTGAACTGATGAACTGGGCAGTGGCCATTCTCGGGTATCGTGATGACCTTCTTTCCCGTTTTTTCCGCGACGTACTCTCCAAGATTTCTATCTGGACCAAAGATGACCACATTGGAATCCAGCTTTTTTACAACTTCCACGGCGTTGGCAGACGTACAGATAACGTCGGCGAGCGTTTTACATTCGGACGTACTGTTTACGTAGAGAACCACCGGCGCATCTGGAAATTTTTCTCTGTACTCTCTGATGGTCTCCGGTGTTAGACGATTTGCCATGGGACAGGTTGCGTTTCTGTCAGGAACGATCACTTTTTTGTCAGGATTCAGTATTTTGACCAGTTCCGCCATGAAATCGACCCCAAGAAACAGAATTTTCTTTTCTGAGAGCTCCATTGCCTTCCTTGCAAGCTGGAGAGAATCACCGACAAAATCGGCTATGTCCTGGAGCTCTGGAATTTGATAGTTGTGTGCGAGGATGATGTAGCCTTTTTTCCTCTTCAACTTGAGAATTTCATCCACCATGCTTTTTCCTCCTCATCCGAATACGATTTTTGATTCAAGGTTTTTCAGGGTTCTAAGAATCGAATAGACTGTTAGCATACTTGTTTTTGGATTCTCTGGAGATGGTATGTTCTCTATTTTGAACTCGTAGTTTCCAATGGTAGAGGAGATTCTTACGATGTGAACGTTGTGATTCGTGGCTGGATCTGCCATTATTGTTACCTTTACCTTTTCAAATCCCACCACAAGGCCGATGGTTGACGCTACGTTGATGTTTCTTGGAAAGAGTTTTGACGCTTCCTCGACACTTCCTTCGAACACGACTGTTTTGCCTTTCAAATCCAGGCCGAGACTCTTTGGAGGTTTTATCGTTTCTATGCGGACGGTTTCGACGAAATCTTTGATGGAAGAGAGAACATCGAGACCGCCGATGGCACCGGATGGGAAAAAGACCCTGGCTGGTGAATTTTTCAATTCGCTGAAGAACCTTTCCCTGAAGACTTCGTCTGCGAAAGCGCTGGTGCTGATTATGATGTAGTTCACAGGACTTTTCAGGATCTGAAACGAGTATTCTTTAACGGCTTCTGGAGAAGCGCATTCGACAACCGTGCTGACATCTGGGGGAACCTGAAATTCATTGAGGTAAACAACTCCTGGGATGTCTTTTGAGATCCTGTCGTAAACGTAGATTTTCTCGAAATTTCTCAGTTCTGCGAGTTTTTTTCCAATATTTCCCATTCCGATGATCAGAACAGTCATGCTCAACACCCCCAGAAATAAGTTTACACCTGCTGTAAACAAAAGACAAGCCGTTTTGATCAAAAGTCGTTGTAATATTAGTGTAAAAAATATTAATACATAAAAATATTGTTTTATGCATACAAACCAAGATAGTTCCAATCATTCACAAAGTGGGTGTTGTATGTATTTAGCATCAGAAGGTAGATACAGAGTATGCAATTACCGGTAACGAAAAATTTCATGCGGGTTTGTGGTACCGGAAGCTATGCGTTAAAAAGGGAATAATGAATGATAAGACGAAACAATATGAAGAGAATTTGTGATGAATGATGATGTGTAAGTAGCAGAAATTCGTACATCTTGCAGTTAACTTCTAACTCTTTGAGGGAAACCTTCTTTCATCTATTTGTGAAATGTGGAACTAATCGATTTTTGCCCAAAACACCCCAAAATGCCCTGACGTAGGTTGATGTAATTAATCTTTTGTTTTTGCCTTGAATTCTCTCTCTGTTTGACTATGCAATTATTCCATTTTTCCAAACAGTTCTTGAAGGCACTCCCTTATGTGTTAGAATCGTTTATGGAAAATGAGTATATGGAAGTTCAAAAAACATCTTGCTTTCAGTTTGTGTTTGTGGTATAATTTATTTTGAACTCAATGGGTTTCAATACTTCCTTAGAGGTATGGAAACTCCCTGAGGTTCACTATAATTATAGACCTCCATATATTGTTTCAATACTTCCTTAGAGGTATGGAAACCCCGACTCGCAGGACTCGAAGACACCCTCGAAAGAAGTTTCAATACTTCCTTAGAGGTATGGAAACACGCACCAAGGTTTCGTTGCTTTCGTTCGTCATATGTTTCAATACTTCCTTAGAGGTATGGAAACCCACCACGAGTGGACGCTTGCGCCACTGCCAGGCTTGTTTCAATACTTCCTTAGAGGTATGGAAACTGAACGTTGGTGTAAGAGCCTTCAATGATCGTATGTGTTTCAATACTTCCTTAGAGGTATGGAAACACGTTCGTCGACGCAAACGAAGCAGTAGAAGCATAGTTTCAATACTTCCTTAGAGGTATGGAAACGAAAAATCCACAAGAAAAAAGGCTTCTGGCTTTCTAGTTTCAATACTTCCTTAGAGGTATGGAAACTGTAAAATTGCCTATTTGCCTCCTGGAAGTTCGAGTAGTTTCAATACTTCCTTAGAGGTATGGAAACAGTGTTTTTCCAGGATGTGTAGTAGCTGTTGAGACAAGTTTCAATACTTCCTTAGAGGTATGGAAACACAAAAGATGGGTATAAAACGAACTTCATAACGAGTTTCAATACTTCCTTAGAGGTATGGAAACTACCGCCACGTAAATCGAAAACCCAAACGTCCCCACGTTTCAATACTTCCTTAGAGGTATGGAAACATCTGTAAAAGCCTCCCAAGGGTAAAAGTACTGAACGTTTCAATACTTCCTTAGAGGTATGGAAACGCTTCCCCCTGTAGTCGTGGTCCACGATATTGAGCCAGTTTCAATGCGTCTTCAGAGGTACAAGAACAAAAATTCGATAAAAAGAGAAAAGCAGGGATTATTTCCCTGCTTTTTTTATTTTCGGGTGTATTTAGTTCTATTTGCGAATTTTCAGATTTTTAATGTAAACATTTTCACAATAAGATGTTTTCTGGAGGTGATAATGGTGGTACTGATGACAAAACCGGGAACATCGGATTTTGTATGGAATGGCATTCCCCTTTCCATGGAGCTGAATCTGTGGAACATAAAGGAATACTCCGGTTCTGTAGCTATGAAATTCGACGGTGAAAAGGTAACTTTCGACGCGGACATTCAGAATCTTTCTCCAAAAGAACCAGAAAGGTACGTTCTCGGTTATCCCGAGTTCTATTACGGTTATAAACCCTGGGAAAAGCACACGGCAGAAGGTTCGAAACTTCCAGTACCTGTTTCCTCTATGAAATCATTTTCCGTCGAAGTTTCTTTCGATATTCACCACGAACCGTCTCTGCCTTTGAACTTTGCCATGGAAACATGGCTCACAAGAGAAAAGTACCAGACGGAAGCGTCGATCGGCGATGTTGAAATCATGGTCTGGTTCTATTTCAACAATCTCACACCCGGAGGCGAAAAGATAGAAGAGTTCACGATCCCGTTCGTGCTGAACGGAGAGAGTGTCGAAGGCACCTGGGAACTGTGGCACGCGGAGTGGGGATGGGACTACCTCGCTTTCCGCTTGAAGGATCCCGTGAAGAAGGGAAGGGTGAAGTTCGATGTAAGGCATTTTCTCGATGCCGCCGGAAAAGCTCTTTCGAGTTCTGCTCGAGTGAAAGATTTTGAAGATCTTTACTTCACTGTCTGGGAAATCGGAACAGAGTTTGGAAGTCCGGAGACAAAAAGTGCGCAGTTCGGGTGGAAGTTTGAAAATTTCTCTATTGATCTGGAGGTGAGAGAATGAGGTGGGCAGTTCTCCTGATGGTGGTGTTTTCCGCTCTGCTCTTTTCCTCTGAAGTGGTTCTCACGAGCGTTGGTGCAACAGACATTTCTTTCAACGGATTTCCAGTCACCATGGAGCTCAACTTCTGGAACGTAAAATCCTATGAAGGAGAAACGTGGCTCAAATTCGATGGAGAAAAGGTTGAGTTCTATGCGGATTTGTACAACATCGTTCTTCAGAATCCAGACAGCTGGGTGCATGGATATCCGGAGATCTACTACGGTTACAAGCCCTGGGCGGGGCACAACAGCGGCGTTGAATTTCTTCCTGTGAGGGTGAAAGATCTTCCGGATTTCTACGTGACTCTTGATTACTCGATCTGGTACGAAAACAACCTGCCTATCAACCTTGCTATGGAGACATGGATCACGAAAAGTCCCGACCAGACTTCTGTTTCTTCGGGTGACGCGGAGATCATGGTTTGGTTCTACAACAACGTTCTGATGCCCGGCGGTCAGAAAGTGGATGAGTTCACCACAACAGTCGAGATAAACGGAGTGAAGCAGGAAACGAAGTGGGATGTTTACTTTGCACCGTGGGGATGGGATTACCTTGCCTTCAGGCTGACAACACCGATTAAAGAAGGAAAGGTAAAGTTCAACGTGAAGGACTTCGTTCAGAAAGCCGCGGAAGTTGTCAAAAAGCACTCAACGAGAATAGACAATTTCGAAGAGCTGTATTTCTGCGTCTGGGAGATCGGAACGGAGTTTGGAGATCCGAACACAACAACGGCGAAATTCGGCTGGACTTTCAGGGACTTCTCCGTCGAAGTTGTAAAATAAAGCACAGAATCACCAACGAGAAAGGCGGGGGGCTTCCCTGCCTTTTTCTTTTGGCAAATTTATACACAAGTAGTATAATATTCTATGCAATGTGTGAAAATCAGAACAATGAGGTGATTCTATGAAAGTAAGTGACATTCTGACGGTGGCCATCAGGTTGGAGGAGGAAGGCGAAAGATTTTACAGAGAACTCTCGGAATATTTTGATGGAGAGATAAAAAAGACTTTCCTTGAGCTTGCTGATCAGGAAAGGGCTCACGCGGAAATCTTTAGAAAGATATCAGATCAGGAAAACTGGGATGAGGTGGATTCTTATCTCGCGGGATACGCTTTCTATGAAGTTTTTCCTGACACGAGTGAAATTTTAAGGAGAAAGGATCTAACCTTGAAAGAGGTTCTGGATATAGCCATATCTGTTGAAAAAGACAGCATAATTCTCTACTATGAACTCAAAGGAGGTGATTCTCATGAGAGTGCTCCTCATAAATCCCTACAGCGGTGGGTACTACTACAGACTAGGTGCCGTCTATCCTCCCCTCGGTCTCATGTACATCAGTTCCTCCCTCAAGAGAAAAGGACACAGCGTGGCTCTGATAGACATGAACGTGGAGAAATTCGATCTGGAAAGGTTCAATTTCAGAGATTACGATGTGGTGGGGATATCTGCCGATACTGTGCGGTTTCCCGTTGTGGAAAGGATCGCAGAGAAGGCTAAAGCGCAGAACGTAACGGTGGTGATGGGAGGCCCCCACACGACAGCCTGCTACCATGAGATCCTTCAGAAGGGACTCTGCGATTACGTCGTGCTCGGAGAAGGAGAAAGAGCCTTTTCAGATCTTGTAGAGAGCATAGCGAGCAGTGAAAAATATCCTCTCATACCCGGTGTTGCCTACATGAAGGATGGAGAAGTAATAGCTTTGCCTTCTCGATTTTTGGAGAATCTGGACGATCTGCCGTTCCCCGATAGAGAGAAAGTCCATCTTTATAGAACGAAATTCGCGGGTGAGAGAGCGACGAGTCTGATCACCTCAAGGGGCTGTCCTTTCAACTGCGAGTTCTGCAGTGCTTCTCAGTTCATGGGAAGGAGAATCAGGTGGAGAAGCATCGAAAACGTGATGGATGAACTGAAGATCTTGAAAAAGAAGGGATACGGATCTGTAGTCTTCTTCGATGACAACTTCACGATAAATCCAAAAAGAGTCGTAAATCTGTGCGAAGAAATGTTGAGTGAAGATCTTCGTTTCAAGTGGTGGGCGTTTTCGAGGGCTGATGAACTTCTGGGACGAGAAGATATGGTGGAAGCGATGTCGAAGGCCGGTTGTAGAATGCTTTTCATAGGTTTCGAGAGTGCGAACGATGAGGTGCTCGAGGAATACGGAAAGAATTTGAAATCAGATATAGCTTTCGACGTGATGAATCTTTTGAAGAAGTACAAGATAGACGTGTTTGCAAGCTTTGTGATAGGAGCTCTAAAAGACACGAGGAAAACCATAGAGAAGACTGTGAAATTCGCCAAAAAACTGAAAGCTTCCATCGTTCAGTTTTCTATTCTCACACCGTATCCCGGCACCGTTCTTTTCGAAAAACTGAAGCATCTGATCGTTGAGAAAGACTGGAGAAAATTCGACGGGACACACCTGGTCTTCAAGCATCCAAACTTCTCACCAAGGGAGCTGAGAAGACTCTTCATGAAGGCCTACTATGCCGTTTACACGTCACCGAAACTGATGTTCAAGCGCGGCATACCGTTCCTTGTGCGTCTACTCTCACATAGAGAAGCCTACTCTCTCTGAGGAAGGCTGGAGATTTTCTTTCCACCAAGACTCTTCATGACCATGTCGGCCAGAGGGCTCTGTTCTGCGGCGTGCTTTGAGTACTCCTGGAGGAGCATTTCTTTGAACCACTTCTCAGCGGTCGTTTCGGGTACGAGATCGTACTTTGGGATCGACTCGTACATTTCTTTGAAGATCCTGTAGAAGAGATCGCTCACGAATTCGACACTCGCATCCCGCAGATTATTTATATTCGAAGAAACTCCGTAGATGAACACGCTTTTCACCTCACATGATTATGAGCTCTCCTGTGATGTATCCTGATTTGTAGATCACCTGCAGAATGGCTATGATGTCCTGAGGAGTGGCACCCGCTGCTTTGAGAGCGCTGACGAGATTGGAGATTGTGGCATCTTTATCTCCTATTTTTCCCCCGGTCACACTTATCGTGAAGTTTCCGTAGGAGATCACAAAGTCAGATAGTTTCACATCCCCTCCGAACAGAACGGTTCCTGTTCTTTCGTTCACCACAATTCTTGCCGGAACGTCTGGCTGAACTTCTATCTCTTCAACGAGCGAAAGAAACGTGATGAGGTCATCCTGGAACGCGTTGGGAACGGTCAATTTGATGGCGGATGGATCGATGGCCTTTGCGAGATCCATCTCGAACTTCTCGTTTATCGCCCTCGCCACCCTGGCTGCGGTGGTGATGTCCGGCTGTCTCAGAAGGATCGTCACACTGTCTCCATCGAGCATGTCGGATGGAATGTCCCTTTCCACGATGGCACCCTCTGGAAGATAGCCAACCACTCTGTACCTCTTTTGGAGATTGGAAGAGAGCTTTACGTCTTCTCCTCCGATGATCACGGAACCCTGCGCTACGGCGTACACCTTTCCATCGGCACCGTAGAGAGGTGTCTGGAGGAGATATCCACCTGCAAGTGATTTCGCATCGGCTATGGAAGCGACTACACAGTCTATTCTCATACCTTCTTTGGCAAAAGGAGGAATGTCTGCGAGGACCATCACAAGTGCTGTGTTCTTGGACTTCAGGTCGTTTTCCGAAACCTGAACACCGAACTTTTTCATCATTTCGAGAAGAAGAGGAGAGTTCACGTTACCGGAATCTCCCGTTCCGTTGAGACCAACAACGAGTCCTATTCCAAAGAGCTGGTTGTCACGGGCACCTCTAAAGAACGCTATGTCTTTTATCCTTGTGGTCACAGAGAACGAAAAGGTTATCGTCAGAACTATGACCAGCAAAACGGCCAATCTCTTCTTCATGTTCATCACCTCATGTGAAGAGTCCTGCTAAGAACGCGAGTATCTTGTCGAAGAAACTCTCTTTTCCGGGTTCCTCGCTGAAAACGAGTTTCCCGTTCACCCATATCTCGGAATCTGCAAGCTTGGAGGAATCCACCTCGTTTCCTATCTCTATGTCGTCTGGCCTCACTTTTCCTTTCACGATGATTTCCTGATAGTCCTTGTCCACCTTTATCGTTTTTCTTCCCTCCACCACGAGGTTACCGTAGGGATCGATGTCGACGACCACTGCCGAGATCTTCGCCACGACGGAAGACTGCACCTTTCCACCGCGCTGTCTCTCAGGAGAGTTGTTGTTTATAGGAATGAAGTTGTTGAGGTTGACACCTGCGGCTGCGTTCACAACGTTTCCCAAGATGTTCAAAAGGGTTTTCTGGATCTCGAGACTTTCCCTCTCCGAAGACACGTTGTTGCTTTCCCGGATCACGATGGTGAGGATGTCTCCAACCTTCGAGGCTTTCTGTATGGAAAGGAGATTTTTGTACTCGGATTCGCCCGCAGAGTTCCAAATTGAGAAGGGGAAAATGCTTGTTACGAAAACGATCAACAGCACGATTGATATCTTTTTCACTCTACCACCTCCAGAATTCTCAATACAGGTCCTCTCTCAACTCTTCCAAAGACGTATTTTCTGCTCTCTACGTTCATCGCCCTCACCGTTTCACCGAGATAGCCGTTTTCCAAAACCTCAACGAACGTTGTTACCTTTATGCTGCCCATGTCCACGTAAGCTGGAACCACCTGGCCTTTCACCACGTCGGGGGGATCTTTCACCATGTCCGCAGTCAGAACGGTTCCCTCTTTCAGGTATCTTCTGGATATCTTTCCGACCACCTCTGAAACGTCGAAGAACGGCTCTCCATAGATCTCGAACACGTTTTTCTTTTCCAGTCTCACGTCTTCTTCCTTTATCACATCGCCCACATTTATATTTCTCTTCAGAACCACCACATTCCTTTCTTTGCGTAGCAACATGTTGAGGGTCACGTATGTTTCCGGAAACCTCAGAAAGACGCTGAAGAGATTTTTCGAGATTTTCGTTACTCTGATCGTTTGAGGTTCAAATTTCTCCGGCAGAGTTCCAAAGGTCTTCACCACGAAGGCTTCGAAGTCTTCTGTTCCCGCTTTCTTTCCTATCTCTTCGAAAACAGTGTTTTTGAGACTGCTGGATCCTTCCACAGTTATTCTCACGCTTTCTGGACCTGTGAAATCGTACTCTGGAAATTTTGTTCTGAGGAGATCTCTGGTCACGAGATATTCGAGCCCGGGCAGGAGAATCATCAGGCTCTTTTCAGATTCTACCTTTTCGATTGTGATGTCATCTAAGAAAAGAACTCCTGGCGAAGCCAGGAGCGTTTCCTTCAACGTCAGAGTTTCAGAGAAGAGGAAGGAGGAGATGAGCACCATCAGAACCAAAAGGACCTTCATAACTCATCATCTCTTCACGTTCGTGGCTGTTCTGAGCATCTCATCGGCTGTCTGTATAACTCGAGAATTGAATTCGTAGGCCCTCTGTGCTGTGATCATGTCCACCATTTCCCGCACCACATCAACGTTGGACTTCTCCAGAAAGCCTTGCTTTATAGCACCGAAGCCGTCCTGTCCTGGAACACCCTCGATGGGGTCTCCAGAGGCTGGAGTTGCGATATAGAGGTTGTCTCCTATGGATTTCAAACCAGATGGGTTCACGAATCTCACAAGGGTGATCGTTCCAAGTTCCTGTATCGTACCATCCTGGAGTTCGGCGGAGACGATTCCATCGGGAGAAACGTTTATCGAGACGGCGTTCTCAGGTATGGTGATTTCCGGTACCAGAAGAAGTCCGTTGGAAGTGACTATTCTTCCTTCGCTGTCAATCTTGAAGCTTCCGTCTCTTGTGTAAGCGATTCTACCGTCCTGAAGCTGGATCTGGAAAAATCCGTCTCCGGCTATCGCAAGATCAAGCGCGTTTCCCGTTTGCTCGAAGTTACCCAAGGTGAAGATGCGCGTCGTCGCTGCCGTTCTCACCCCGTGACCCACGTAGAGTCCTGTTGGAAGGGATGACGTCGCGGCGGTTGGAGTTCCAGCGTTCTTCACGTACTGATAGAGAAGATCCTGGAACTCTGCCCTCACTTTTTTGTAGCCTGTTGTGTCCACATTGGCAAGGTTGTTCGCTATGGTATCAAGTTTGAACTGCTGTGCTGACATCCCCGTTGCCGCAGAGTAAAGCGATATCATCATTGCTCAACACCTCCGGTTCATTTCAGACTGGCGAGTGAATTGATCAGCTTTCCGTTTAGTTCGTCGTTCACTGTCACAGCTCTCTGCGATAACTCGTAGTGTCTCATCGCTGAGATCATATCCACCATGGCTTTCAGGGCATCCACATTTGATTTTTCTACGTATCCCTGCATAATCCTAAAGTTCTCCGAAGGTGATGGGTTTTCACCTGTGAAGAGTGTGTTTCCAAATTTTTCTGGGTTTTCCAGATTGTACACACCGATCCTGGTGACAATGTTTCCATATGCGTCTCTCACGTAGCCCTCTTCGTCCACGGTGAAATCATCGAAGAATCTGACTCTTTCACCGTTTTCATCGAGGAGATAGCCTCCGTAATTCGTAACGATGTATCCCTCGCTGTTCACAGTGAATTCCCCGTTTCTTGTGTAGTACTCTCCGCCGTTGAATTCTATTCTGAAGAATCCTTCTCCATTTATCGCGAGGTGGTAAGGAACGTCTGTTTTCTCAACGGGACCCTGGGAGAGATCTGTTCTGACCTCGTCGAGAACGGTAGCGTACTCCAGAGGACCGATCGGCACTTTTTTCGTTCTGCTCTCCACCGGATCTGGTTCTTGCCTGAACACCTCTCGTCTCAGGTAGGCCCTGAAGGCTTCCCGGTCCTGTTTGTAGCCTGCAGTGTCAACGTTTGCCAGATCGTTGGCGATTCTATCGAGTTTGGCCATATCTACAAGCATTCCCATCGCGGCGTTGTATATGCCCCTCGTCATAACATCACCTCGAATAGGTTTCACACACGGTTTTCAGGAGTTTCTCATCTTCGAGGAGAATCCCCGTTCCTCTTGCGACGCAGGTTATGGGGTCGTCTGCCACAATCGTCTTCACGTGTATTTCATCGTATATAGTTCTGTCCAGCCCTCTGAGCAGTGCACCACCGCCGGTCAGACGAATGCCGTTGTTTATGATATCGGCAGAGAGTTCTGGTGGTGTTCTTTCCAAGACGTTCTTGAGCTTTGTAAGAAGCGCAAAAATGATGGGTTCGATCGCTTCTCTCACGTCTTCCGAGCTCACGCGGTCTGTTCTCGGAAGACCCGTCACCACATCTCTTCCCTTTATTTCTATTTCGTAGTTTTCGAAAGCGGGATGTGTTTTTCCTATTCTTTTCTTGATCTCTTCAGCGGTGGATTCTCCGATAATGAGACCGTATTTTTTCCTTATGAACTTCACGATGGCTTCGTCCATCGCGTCTCCAGCCATTCTCACGGACTCTCCCACCACCGTGCCGCCGAGACTGATGACCGCTATATCCGTGGTTCCTCCTCCGATATCCACCACCATGTTTCCCTCTGAAGCCATCACATCTATTCCGGCACCTATCGCAGCTGCGATCGGCTCGGAAACGATGTGAACCCTTCTGGCACCAGCGTTCAAACCGGCTTCGAACACCGCTCTCTTTTCTACCTCTGTTATTTTCGTGGGAACACCTATGATGAGAGAAGGTTTCACGAAGCTGAACCTTCCTATGATTTTCTTCAGAAAGTTTCTTATTATCGCTTCGATCATTCTGTAGTCCGCTATCACACCGTCTTTCATGGGTCTTATCGCTTTGAGGCCTTCTGGAGTTTTACCGAGCATCTTCTTCGCTTCTTCTCCTATGGCGACGATTTCCCCGGTTTTTTCTGAGATCGCAACGACAGAAGGTTCGTGCAGAACAATTCCTTCTCCTCTCTTGTAAACGATTATGGATGCTGTTCCAAGATCTATTCCGATGTCACCTCTTGGCATTTTAAAACCTCCTCGTCATGATATTTCTTCTTCAAAATGTACTTTTCCTAGAAATTAAAAAAATCTGGTGTGCCTGGCGGGACTCGAACCCGCAACCTCTGGATCCGGAGTCCAGCGCTCTATCCGTTGAGCTACAGGCACACCAGTCTACCGTTTTCTTTCAGGTATTTATTCAACTCTTCGCAGTTTTTTCCAGAAATGATCAGGTCGTACTTCTTTTCCCGAAGTTCTCTTTCAACGAAGTATCCATTTTTACTGTAGAAATAAGCAAGAACCGGATTTTTCGTGACCACATCAACTTCTCTTGCTTCGATGTTCAAAGAAGGATCCGGGAACTCGTACAGGAGAACTTCTCCAGTGACTTTTTCCAGAGTCAGATCGACTTTTTTTCTTGGATCTGTGACTTTTTCACATACCGAGGAATTCTCGAAGAAAGACTGAAAAATCAAAGCAGCGCTCACAGCGTCATCTTTTTTCGAGATCCTTTCTCCTATTTTCGTGGTGAGTCTTTCGTCACAGAGATATGTCTCGTACTCTTTTGAAAATTTGAAGGCAACTGCGATTGTTTTGAACGTCTGCTGAGTGTATTTTCCACTCATCGAAAGAGGTAATCCAAAGATTATTTTATCAGGTTTCAGCTTTCTGATGAATTCCTTCAGGTTCTTTGTGGGTATAACAAGACTTTTTTGAGGGAGAATTTCTCCGAATGCGACTCCACACTTCCTTTCTCCGTAATCCACAGCGACTATCACTTTACCACCGTATCCTTGAAAAAGTTGAATATCCACTTCAGATCCTTTGAAAGAACGGAAACCGTCCTTTCGAACTGGGCTATTTCGAGCTCTCTCTCAAGCAATCTCCAAGGTATCCTTTCATCTTCCGAAAAACTCCATCTATCGAAGTTGAACCCGGATTCTTCCAGAAGGTCCAAATAAATCTTTCTCAGAGTGGTGCTGTTCAGCTCGTACTCGCTCTCCAAAATCTTCTCCAGTTTTTCTTTGTCTTTCAGATTCATCGCTGTGATCGCTATTTCTTTTAGCTTTTCACGATCCGGAAACAGCTTGTTGAGCTCGTATCGACGCTTTTCAATGTCGGAGGAAGAGTAGCAGAGGTTAACCACCGATTTTCTTCTCAAAAGATCCACTATTTCGTAAATGCTGAGTGGGAAGTCGTAAAAGAAGATATCGCCTTTTATGTGGGTCGGAAGCCCATCGGTGTTGCTTGTGATGATCGCTTTTCGAGCAGAACCGCTCTCCATCAAGCTGATTGCCTTTATTTTCTTTTCCACATCCATGCTTGTGTAGTAAACGACCGCATCTTTGCCAATCTTCCGATAAAGATCTGGTATGAGTTTTTTCTCAGAAACAACCACCGCGAAACTGTGAGCGTCCACAAGAGAACCTAAGTCGAAAGAATTTCTCTGATCGGAGAACAGAAATTTCTCCGGTTCGTCGGTTCTCAGCTCAACGACATCGTATTTTTCCTTTTTCAGAAACTCTTCCAGCTCTGGGTGTTCTATCGAGGCAACGAAGATGAATTTTCCTGGGTGTTTGTCGACTATGTCCAGGAAGTTTTTGACCAGTTCGCTGTCGCGATGCGCCAGAAAATCTTGGAACTCGTTCACCACAAATACTTCAAAATCATCCAGACGGTGTTTCTTCAGAAAACCTGCAAGGGTGAAGAGGACAATATCGCTTTCTTCTTCCTTGGAAAAGGTAGAATTTACAAATCCCAAGTTTTTGGAGGTGTAGTACCTCGAAAGGCACCCCAGAATGTTTTGAGTCGTGGCGTTCGTTAAAGAAACGATCGCCAGTTTTCCCTGAAGCTCTTCCTTTATGGACAGCAGAAGCTTTGTTTTTGATGGGTAAGGTACTTTTATCAGTGTTTTTTCTTCTTTAGGTCTACTCAGTATATGACTCACTTCTCTGTTTTTTACAGAAAGAATAGGCTTTACATCCAGCGAGACAAGATAGTAAGAAATTCCATTTCCCATGGGACGTAGATTCACCACAACGTCTCCTCTGGTGGGAGTTACTGGTAATGTAGAGAGAGAACTCGAGAGGTTCTTGAAATTGTATCCCACAACTTCCAGGTTCTTTTCGCCGTTTTTCAGGTGAAGGAACACGTTGCTACCGTCTTCTCCAAAGAAATGAATCTTTTCTATCAGTACGTCTTTGAAGAGAAGAACAGGTTCCGGATTTCCCTGACCGAAGGGCATGAGTTTTTTTATATCTTCAATGAAGCGATCATCAATATCTTCCATTCTGACTTCAGCATCAACGATCACCTTCTCTTCTCGTCCCTCCAGAGAAATGTTTCTGATGTATTCCCTGAACGATTCCAGTTGGTCTCTTTTCAAGGAGAAACCAACCGCTGAAGAATGGCCACCTATCTCCTCGAATATTTTGAGAATATCTTCGTTGAAAATGTTCATTATGTCATAACCGTTGTAGCTCCTTATGGAACCTTTCGCTATCTTCTCGTCCAGAGAGACGACTGCAACGGGTTTTTCATAACGATTTGCCAGTTTGGCAGCGACTATGCCGATGACTCCCACGTGCCAGTTTTCTTTTGCAACGACTATGACGGGATCTTTCCACAGATCGTTTGTCTCGATTATTTCAATTGCTTCTTTGTATATCGCCCATTCTGTTTTCCTTCTGATGCTGTTCAGCTCCATCAACCTATCCACAACACCGTCCGCTTTCGCTGGATCGTTCATTATCAGTAAATTGAAGGCGTCGTTGGCACTGCCCATACGGCCAGCGGCGTTGAGACGGGGAGCTATTTTGTAACTGATATCGTGCGATGTGAGGTTCTTCAGGCCAAGTCTTTCCAGAAGCCTCTTTAAGCCCACGCGTTTTGTGTTTGAAAGCAGTTCTATTCCTTTTTTCACGAAGTATCTGTTTTCGTCAAGGAGGGAGACCATATCAGCGACCGTTCCAAGAGCTACCAGCTCCAAAAATCTCTCGGGATGGGGATAATTGATCGCCTCAGAAATGGCCTGGACGAGTTTGTAGGTTACACCGACACCCGCAAGATCTCTGAATGGGTAGTTCTCTCCAGGTACTTTCGGGTTCACAATGGCATCGGCGGGGGGGAGGTCACCGTTCACCTCGTGGTGGTCTGTGATGATCACTTTCATTCCGAATTTTTTCGCAAGAGCGACCGAATCCAGTGCGGTTATTCCGCAGTCAACCGTTACAAGACAGGAAACGTTGTTCTCTTTAAAAGTCAAGATGTTTTCCAGCTGAATACCGTATCCCTCTTCGATACGGTGTGGAATATAAACATCAACGCGCCAGCCGTTCTCTTCGAGAAATTCCTTCAATATAACGGTGGAAGTTATCCCATCCACATCGTAGTCTCCGTGAATCAGAACGAGCTCGTTCCTGGACCGGGCTTCAAGCAGGGTTTCAACCGCTTTTTCCATATCGTTGAAGAGAAAGGGATTGTGCTGGTGGGATTCATTGATGAACAGGAAAGCCTCTACCGCTTCTCTGGTGGTGAAGCCTCTGTTCACGAGTATTCTCGATGCAATTTCATTGAGACCAAAATACTGAGAAATCTCTGACACAGCCTTCTCATCAGGCTGTGAAAGTTCCCACTTTTTCATCCTCCGCTTCTCCTTTTCTTTTTTAGTAATTTTACCATATTTCCGAGTGATACAATTTAACAGAAGGGTGGTGATAGCGTGTTTAAAAAGGTTTCAAGGGATCCTGTGCATTCGGAAATATATCTCTATCCACTGGAAATACTAGCCACCGACACGAAAGTGGTTCAGAGGCTTCGCTTTCTTTCGCAGTTGGCAGGGGCGACCGTCGTGTATCCCGGCGCGACTCACACACGCTTTGCACACTCATTGGGAACCATGCACGTTGCCGGATTGTACGCGAGGAATCTTTTCAAAGAAAGCGATCGAATAAGGATAGTGCGTCTTGCCGCTTTGCTGCACGACGTTGGACACGGTCCGTTCAGTCACCAGTTCGACGATGTGGTTTTCAAAAGATACGGTTACGAGGATGGTCACGATGAGTTCAGAAACAAACTCATAACGGAAAAGCTTCCTGAAGAGATGATGAGGGTTTTCAACTCATACAACGAAAGATTGAAACAAGCAGTAATCGAAGATATAAGAGAATCGGTGGGAGAGGTTTCCCTGGAAGACGCCTTTCAGGAGATAGCAAAAAGGGTAGTTGAGGTATACAGAGGAGAGGAAACGGGGAGTGTGGATTTCAACATCATCCAGGGACCGCTGGGAGCCGACAGGCTCGATTTTCTGCTGAGGGACTCTTACTACAGCGGAGTGGGGCATTTTGCTCCGATGAACGTGGACAGGGTGCTGAGGAATTCCCTTGTCAAAGAGGTAGATGGAAAAGAGATACTCTGTTACCACGTGAAGGTGGTTGACAACATATATTCGATACTGTTCAGCCGATTCATGATGTACAAAAATGTGTATTTCCACAAAACGTCCCGTGCTGCCGATCTCATGATTCAGGAGATACTCTCAAAGGCCTGTGAGATTCTCGATTTGGAAGAGCGCTTGAAAGATCTCGACGAATTCCTCGAATTGACAGATTATTCCATTCTCAGAGAACTCGAACTGAAGGGGGACAGTGAAACGAAGAAACTCGTGGAGCGGTTCAAAAATCGCGATCTGTGGAAGATGGTGGTTGAGCGTCCTTTCTCCGCTGAAGGGTTTGATCCATCTGAACTCAGCCTGTCTGCAGCCAGAAACCTGATCGATAAGATCGTCGAAAACATAGACCGTGTGTTGTCCAGTGTTAACGTAGAGGATTCAGACAAAAGCATTCTCGAAGAGATTCGCGATAACAAAGAGAAATTCTTCAGGATCGACACACCGTACAAACTCACCATCTTTCATCCCGATGAATTTCTCCAGAACAACGTCTTCCTTTACGACCCCAAACATGATGAGATTCTCACAGTGGACGAGTACGTGAAGAAATACCCTGCATACAGGTTGATGGTGAGCAACATGATTCAGATCGTGAGGGTGTACGTAACCGAGGATGTGCGTGAGGTACTCTTCAAGTACGGAGTTATACCGGAGGATGGGAGAAGGGTGATCACAAGATGGTAAGAAAGGCACTCCTTTTTGTAATCGACGTGGCTCTGACGTACTTTGCGGGTGTAGTGGCGCTCTTTTCGAGGTTTGGTTTTGACTTTCAGGAAATGAGCCGTTATGACGAATCCGTGATCGTATACACCGCTGTCTCGGCTGTTGTCTACATTCTGAACGGAAACTATTCCATCGTGTGGGAATACGCTAATGCCAGAGACTTTCTCATTCTCATAAGAGGAAGCGTTATCTCTTATCTTTCCAACCTTGCGTTTTTTTATGTTTACAGGGGAATAGTTCTTCCCAGATCCGTGGGGTTTGCCACCTTTCTTGGTTCGATGGCCCTTCTTGTGCTGAGCAGGATCACATGGCAGTGGCTGACTGTGAACAGGCTAAGAAAAACCTCAAGGGAGAAGAGAATACTGGTCATAGGGGCAGGAGATGCGGGAGTCTCTATTCTCGAAGAATTTGAGAAACACCCCCATTTAGGAAAAATAGTGGCCTTCGTGGACGATTCTCCCAGAAAGATCGGTCGAAAGGTGAGGGGAGTTCCGGTTTTTGGACCAATAGAGAAAACAATGGAATTCGTGGAGAAAATGAACGTGGACGAAATCGTGATAGCTATACCTTCAGCTTCCAGAGCTGAGATGGAACGAATTCTCAAAAGCATCGATTTGAAAAAGGTCAGAGTAAAGACCCTCCCCAGTGTGAGAGAGCTGATAGAAGGACGTGTCAGGATCTCCCATCTGAAGGAAATATCCATAGAAGATCTTCTGGGTCGCGAAGAAGTGAAGGTGGATTTTCATGAAATAGGAAAATTCTTGAAAGGGAAGAAAATTCTTGTGACCGGAGCAGGAGGCAGTATCGGTTCTGAGCTTTGCAAGCAAATAGCCAGGATGAATCCAGCGGAGATCTTTCTTCTGGGCCACGGAGAAAACAGTATATATCTCATAAACGAGTTTCTCACCGAACACTTTCCGGAGGTGAAGAAAAAAAGGATCATAGCGGATGTTGCCGACAGAAAGATAATGGAACACTGGTTGACCCAGCTGAGGCCGGACGTGATCTTCCACGTGGCAGCACACAAGCACGTTCCTTTGATGGAGGAAAATCCGCTTGAGGCTTTCAGAGTGAACGTTCTGGGAACGATGAATCTCGTGGAACTCTCCGAAAGGCTCGGTGTTAAGTATTTTGTTTTCATCTCGACAGACAAAGCGGTGAATCCCACTTCTGTGATGGGCCTCACCAAGAGGATAGCGGAACTCTACATCCTTTCGAGAGAAAAAAACAGCACGAATTTCTCGATCGTGAGGTTTGGAAACGTTCTTGGAAGCAGGGGAAGCGTAGTGGAAAAATTTCGCCGTCAGATAGAAAAAGGTGGGCCTGTAACGGTGACGGATCCACGAATGAAGCGCTACTTCATGTCCATACCTGAGGCCGTCTCCCTCATTCTCCAGTCCCTTCTCTTCTCTTCCGGAAAGGACCTCTTCATTCTCGACATGGGAGAGCAGATACCCATCCTGAAGCTTGTGGAAACCATGATCATGCTCTCTGGGTACACCCCTTACCAGGACATAAAGATAGTTTTCACCGGAATCAGGCCGGGGGAGAAGATGTACGAAGAGTTGCTCTACCCTTACGAGATGAAAGAGTTGACTCCACACTCGAAAATCTTCAGAGTGAAGACATCCGTTCTTCCAGGGAAAGAGAGCGTAGAACAGGCAATCAACAGAATGAAAGAAGCCTTCGAAAACAGCGACGTAAAAGGACTTCTCACCGAAATGAAAAAATTAGTCCCGGAGGCACAAATAAATGTGGGAAGCGATAATTAGTTTCTTCCTGACTTCGGTGCTGTCTGTTTTTGCGAAGAAGACGGGATTTCTCGATCATCCCGACTCCAGAAAATCCCACGGGAGAGCGGTTCCGCCGGTCGGTGGTGTTTCCATATTCCTGACGCTTCTCATCTTCGAAAGAGACAATCCCTTTTTTCTCTTTTCGATTCCCCTGTTTCTTCTTGGACTTCTGGATGATCTTTTCGACCTCTCCTACAAAATCAAACTCGCTGTGACCACTCTGGTTGCTGTCTGGTTCTCTACCGCTGTGACCATAGAGGTCAGTATCTTTGGAGCGAGGATACATCCTGTCTTTTTCGTGATCTGGTTTGTCGGTATGGTTAACGCGTTCAACGTAGTCGATGGATTGGACGGCCTTTTGAGCGGAATATCTCTATTTTCTTCGCTCATGATTGGAGAAAGGTCTCTTGCGTTTTCGATAATCGGTTTTCTTCCATGGAACCTCCCAGACGCAAAGGTTTTTCTGGGGAACAGTGGTTCGTTTCTTCTTGGAGCTTACCTCTCCACGGCATCGGTGGTTTTCTTCGAGGGAGATCTCGGATACGCCACGCTTTTCCTTGGATTTCCGTTCTACGAGATCGTGTTCAGTTTTGTGAGAAGATTGGTTGTAAAGAAAAACCCGTTCTCTCCGGATGAGAAACATACTCACCACGTGTTTTCCAGAAAGATAGGAAAATGGAAAACACTTTTGATCCTCGTTTCCTTTTCACTGATGTTCAATCTTCTTGGACTATCCCAGAAGTTCTACCTCATCCTCCTTTACGTTGTCCTCTGTTGTGTCCTTCTCTTCACCTACTGCGTACTTCAGCGCGGTGATGGCAACCTCAAGCTGTGAGTCATCTGGTTTTGCCGTGGTCAGGTATTGAAGAAGGTACCCTGGAAGATAGAGAAGCTTCACCAGTCCCTTTCCATTGAAGAAGGCTATGACTTTCAGGAGTTCGTAAGAAATCCCCGCTGCGAAGGGAAGAAGAACGAGCCTTGAAACGATCCTCGTCCAGGTGTTCATCTTCACAACGACACCGACCAGACTGAGAAGAAGGATGGCCACTATTAAAAAGATCATCAAAAAGTTGGTCCCGCATCTTGGATGTATCGTCGAATATTTTCTCACATTTTCCGGTGTGAGTTCCTCTCCATGTTCGTAAGCGTGAATTGTCATATGTTCCGCACCGTGGTACTGAAACACGCGTTTTACATCTTTGAACAGTGAGATGATCCAGACGTAGAGGAGAAAGAGTCCAACCCTTATGAATCCTTCAACAAGAGAATAGAGAAACTCTCCTTTTTTCGTCACCAGGAAATTGGTCAGAAAAATAGGTACTATCACAAAAAGACCAACGGCAAGTCCAACGGCTGTGATGAGAGAAAAGAATTTCTCGCTTTCCTTCAGTTTTTCACCGGAAGAGATTTCGGAGGAAAGATTGAGGGCTTTTATTCCAAAGTAGAGAGAAAAAAAAAGCGAATAAAAACCTCTCAAGAAAGGTATCTTCGCCCAACCTGGAAACTTTACTTTCCCGAGTTCCCTGACTTCGATATTTCCATTTGGCTTTCTGACGGCAAGGGAAACCTTTCTTGCGATCATAAGCACTCCTTCTATTACCGCTTGACCACCTGCTTTCACGTTCTATCCTCTCCTTTCTCGATCTCTCAAATTCTATGATACAACAGGTGCTATAATTGTTACAGGTGGTGAGAGTATGATAGGTGAGCATCCTTACGTGAAATGGGCAATAAGGGTCATAGAGAATTACGTGAGATATGGAAAAGTGATCGAACCCGATGAAAGTGTTCCTGAAGAGCTCTTCAAAAGAAGAGCAGGGGCTTTTGTGACTCTTCACAAAACGGACGGCTCTCTGAGGGGCTGTATAGGAACCTATCTTCCCACAAAGCCGAATCTCGCTCTTGAGATAAGAGATAACGCCATCGCGGCTGCCACTCAGGACCCAAGGTTTCCTCCGGTCTCGCCCGATGAACTCGACGATATCGTTGTGCACGTGGACATTCTCAGTTCCCCAGAACCGGTGAGGGATATCTCCGAGCTCGACCCGAAAAAATACGGTGTAATAGTGGTGAAGGGCTGGAGGAGAGGGCTCCTTCTTCCTGACATAGAAGGTGTGGATACGGTCGAAGAACAGCTCAGAATAGCGAAGCTGAAAGCCGGAATCCCTGAGTGGGACGACGATGTGGAGATTTACAGGTTCACAGTTGAACGCTACAAATGAGGAGGATGGGACATGGAAAGGATGGCTTTGCACTTTGAAATTCTTGAGAATGGAAAAGTTAAGTGCCTTCTGTGTCCGCACGAGTGTGTACTCGATGACGGACAAACTGGGTTGTGTGGTGTGAGAAAGAACAAAAACGGCTCTCTGGTGAGTCTGAACTACGGTGAAGTAACAGCAATCGCCATGGATCCCATAGAAAAGAAACCGCTTTTCCACTTCAATCCTGGTGAGCAGATATTCTCTGTGGGAACTTTCGGCTGTAATTTCAAGTGCGGTTTCTGTCAGAACTGGGAGATTTCGCAAACAAAGCCAGAAACCAAAAGAGTCACTCCAGAACAGCTTGTCAAGATAGCCCAGATGAACAGAAACTCAAAAGGAATCGCTTTCACATACAACGAGCCTCTTGTCTGGTACGAGTTCGTTCTCGACACGTCTCGTGTGGCCGTGAGAGAAGGTATGTACTGCGTTCTTGTGACCAACGGTTTTATAAACGAAGAACCTCTGGAACTCCTCTTTCAGTCCGTGCATGCGATGAACATAGATCTCAAAGGATTCAACAGAGATTTCTACAGGGAGATCGGAGGAGATCTAGATGTGGTCCTCAGAAACATAGAGAAGGTTTACAACGCCGGAATTCACGTTGAGCTCACCACACTGATAATCCCTGGAAAGAACGACGACAAAGAAGACCTGAGGAGAGAATTTGAGTGGATCGCAGAATTGGACAAGGACATCCCTCTTCATATAAGCCGCTACTTTCCAAATTACAAGTACACCATACCTCCAACACCTGTCGAAGAGCTCATCGAGATATACGAGATGGCCAGAGAGTATTTGAATTTCGTCTACCTCGGCAACGTGTGGGATGAAAGATACGAGAGCACTTTCTGTCCGGATTGTGGAAGTCTTGTGATCAGAAGACAGGGATATGAAGTGGAAAAAGTGGGGCTGGATGAAGAAGGGAAGTGCACAAAATGTGGCCGTCAGATAGCAACGATCATCGGGTAACTAGAAGAAACGTCATCATCTTTTCTTCTCTCCTTCTTGGATCTCTCGCGATTCTCTTGACATTACTTCTCATCCGAACGAAAGATCAGTATTATGAGCTCAGAGATTTCGCTCTCGGAACGAGTGTGAGGATAGTCGTTTCTTCTCAGAAGATAAATCCCAGAACGATCGCAGAGGCCATTCTGGAAGACATGAAGAGAATCACCTACAAGTTTTCTTTCACGGATGAGAGAAGCGTTGTGAAAAAGATAAACGATCATCCCGACGAATGGGTCGAGGTGGACGAAGAGACTTACAGTTTGATCAAAGCGGCTTGCGCGTTCGCAGAACTCACAAATGGAGCGTTCGATCCAACGATAGGAAGGCTTCTCGAACTCTGGAGGTTTACCGGAAACTACGAAAATCTCAGGGTACCTTCTCGAGAAGAGATCGAAGAAGCTCTGAAGCATATCGGATATAAAAACGTTCTCTTCGACGATAAGAACATGAGAGTGATGGTTAAAAACGGTGTGAAGATCGATCTTGGTGGTATAGCGAAAGGGTACGCCCTTGACAGAACTAGGCAGATAGCACTCTCTTTTGACGAGAACGCAACGGGGTTTGTCGAAGCAGGTGGGGATATTCGTATCATCGGGCCAAAATTTGGAAAGTATCCGTGGGTGATAGGAGTAAAAGATCCCAGGGAAGACAACGTGATAGATTACATCTATCTGAAATCCGGAGCGGTTGCGACTTCCGGTGATTACGAAAGATATTTCGTTGTGGACGGTGTCAGGTATCATCATATTCTCGATCCTTCAACGGGGTATCCTGCTCGTGGTGTGTGGAGCGTAACGATCGTAGCCGAAGATGCCACCACAGCCGACGCACTCTCCACAGCGGGCTTTGTGATGGCCGGAAAAGACTGGAGGAAGGTGGTGCTCGATTTTCCAAATATGGGAGCTCATCCGCTGATAGTTCTTGAAGGAGGAACGATCGAAAAGTCTGAGACCTTCAAGCTGTTCGAAAGAGAGTGAAAAAGGTGAGGAGTTTCTTCAGAAAAAAAGACGTGGTGCTGATCATTTTGATCTTCGTTGTCCTCATCTTTTCAATACTCGTTTCGGAGAAGAAAGGAAGTAAAGTTGTGGTTCAAGGGAAAGACTTCAGAAGGATTCTATCGAAACCAGGAACGTACGACATAACAGAGAACGGAAGATTCCTCATGAAGGTGGAATTCCATGGGAACAGGGTCAGAGTCGTTGAGTCAACCTGTCCTTTGAAACTGTGTGTGAAAACGGGATGGGTTGGTCCAGGAGGGACCATCATCTGTGTGCCAAACGAGGTGATAATATTCTTCGAAGAAAAGACAGATTACGATACCGTGACCTGGTGAGGAGGATCACATTTCTTTCTGTTTTGACGGCTCTTTCTTCTACTTTTTATGTCCTGGAGAACTTGCTCCCTTTTCCGGTACCGTTTGGAAGATGGGGATTCTCCAACTCGGTAGTCCTCATGATAGCTTCGGAAATTGGTTTTGGAGATGCTCTGATCGTCGCATCTGCAAAGAGCATTTTGGGTGCTCTCTTTTCCGGCAGGTTTCTTTCTCCATCTTTTCTAACCGGATTCTTCGGTGCCGTTTCCGCTTCCCTGGTGGAATCGTTTCTGGCCCGGTTCGATTTTGGTTACTTGGGTTTGAGTGCAATGGGATCTTTTGTGAACAACCTTGTTCAGCTCATCGTCATATCTTTTCTGGTTGGAAGTACGAAAACCTTCTTGCTCTTTCCTTTGATGGTGATACTCGGTCTTGTCTCGGGAACAGTCAACGCCTTCCTGGCAAGCAAGATGGGAGGGATAGTGTTTGAGAATTATTCTCGCTTCTTCTTCGCCCAGAAGAAGGCAACTGATGGAATTACTGGGGATAGAGTTCGAAGTTGAAAAGCCTGATGTTGAAGAGGAATTTCTTGAAAGTCCCGAAGAGACCGTTAGAGAACTCTCGTTGAGAAAAGCGGAGTGGGTGTTCAAAAAGAGGAAGGAAGAGGAAATACTCGTCATTGGATCCGATACGGTGGTGGTTTTGGATGGTAACATACTGGGAAAGCCGGAGTCTCTGGAAGAAGCGAAAGGTATGCTGAAGAAGCTTTCTGGAGAATGGCACGTGGTTTACACGGGGGTGGCGTTCGTCTCCAGTGAAACAAAAGACGTGATCGTTTCTTCAACGAAGGTCAGATTCAGAGAACTTCCAGAGAGTGTGATAGATTACTACGTTGAGAAATACAGACCTCTCGACAAAGCGGGGGCTTATGGGATACAGGATTTCGCGGCCGTCTTCGTTGAAAAAATAGAAGGAGATTTCTTTACTGTGGTGGGATTTCCTCTTGGAATGGTCTGGCAGTACCTCTATGAAAAGGGATGGTGGAAGTTTGCTTCCAAGAGAGAGGATGATAAAGGCGGGGCCAGAGTCGCTTTCGGTTGAAGAACTCGTCGCCATAGTGTTGAGAACTGGAAAGAAGGGAAAACACGTTCTCGAACTTTCAAAGGATCTTCTTGAAAGGTTTGACGGCTCGTTGATAAAACTCTCGAACGCAGGTCTCGAAGAGATAGCTTCGGTCGAAGGGGTCGGTATGGTCAAGGCCATCACCTTGAAAGCTGCTCTGGAGCTTGGAAAAAGACTTCACAGAGAACTGGAAAGGATACCGGAGAAGCTGGACTCTTCCGTGAAAGTTTACAGGTACTGCCAGGAAATGGTGTATCTTGAGAGGGAAATCGTGAAGGTTATTTGCCTCGATACGAAGCTCAACGTTATAGGAGAAAACACACTCACTGTTGGAACTTCTGACAGGAGTTTGATACATCCGCGGGACGTGTTTCGGACGGCTATCAGGGCTAATGCATCTGGAGTGATCGTCGTTCACAACCATCCTTCTGGTGATCCCACTCCCAGCAAAGAAGATCGTTTGATCACGGAAAGATTGAAACAAGCGGGAGAAATCCTTGGGGTGAGTCTTGTGGATCACGTCATTGTATCGAGACGAGGATATTTCAGCTTCAGGGAGGAGGGAGAACTTTGATCAGCAGGGAAAGGGCAATGGAGTTGTTGAAAACCCACGTTAAAACGAAAAATCTTGTGAAGCACTGTCTTGCAGCGGAAGCTGTTATGAGAGCTCTTGCGAGGGAATTCAACGAGGACGAAGAAAAATGGGGTCTTGCCGGACTTCTTCACGATCTGGATTACGACTACACCAAAGATAAACCCGAGGAACATGGCTTGAAGACCCTGGAAATCCTGAAAAATGAGGACGTACCCGAAGACGTTCTCAACGCTATTCTGGCCCACTGTGAAAAGAAAACTCCAGAAACTTTGATGGAGAAGGCTTTGTATGCGGTGGATCCAACCACTGGTTTTATAGTAGCGGCCGCACTGATCAGACCAGAGAAGAAACTGGATGTTATCGATGTGGATTTTCTGCTGAGGAGATTCAAGGAAAAGACCTTTGCGAAGGGAGCGAGCAGGGAACAGATGAAAACCTGCGAAAACTTTGGGCTCTCGCTTGAGAAATTCTTAGAAATTTCTCTCGAGGCGATGAAAACGATCGCTTCTGAACTCGGTTTGTGAGGTGATTTCTCATGATAGAGTACAGAATTGAGGAGGCAATAGCGAGGTACAGAGAGTACTACGAGTTCAAGCCCGCCAGAGAAAGCGCGGGTATCGAAGATGTGAGAAGTGCTATAGAGCACACGAATCTGAAACCGTTTGCCACACCAGACGATATAAAAAAACTCTGTCTTGAAGCAAGGGAAAATCGTTTCTATGGAGTCTGTGTGAATCCGTGTTATGTGAAACTGGCTCGTGAAGAACTCGAAGGAACCGGTGTGAAAGTTGTCACCGTTGTTGGCTTTCCACTGGGGGCAAACGAAACACGAACGAAGGTCCATGAGACGGTTTTCGCTGTTGAGAGTGGAGCCGATGAGATCGATATGGTCATCAACGTTGGCATGCTCAAGGCAAAAGAGTGGGAGTACGTTTACGAGGATATAAGAAGTGTTGTCGAATCGGTGAAAGGAAAAGTCGTGAAAGTGATCATTGAAACGTGCTATCTGGATACGGAAGAAAAGATAGCAGCGTGTGTCATCTCCAAACTCGCTGGAGCTCATTTCGTGAAGACTTCTACAGGATTTGGAACGGGAGGGGCAACTGCAGAAGACGTTCATCTCATGAAGTGGATCGTGGGAAACGAGATGGGTGTAAAAGCTTCCGGAGGGATCAGAACCTTCGAGGACGCTGTTAAAATGATCGTGTACGGTGCTGATAGAATAGGAACGAGTTCGGGAGTTAAGATCGTTCAGGAGGGAGAAGAGAGATATGGAGGTTGAACGCCTTTCGCTCAAAGAATTCTGCGATATGGTTGCAGAGAGAAAGCCAACTCCTGGTGGGGGAGCGGTTGGATCAGTCGTGGGAGCCATGGCATGTGCTCTCGCTGAAATGGTTGCGAATTTTACCAGGAAGAAAAAGGGTTACGAAGATGTGGAACCAGAGATGGAGAGGATAGTCGAGGTAATGGAAGAAGCAAGGTTGAAGCTCTTCGATCTTGCAAAGAAAGACATGGAAGCCTTCGAAAAGGTCATGAAAGCTTACAAATCTTCTCAGGAAGAACTTCAGAATGCTCTGAAGGAAGCCGCTTCTGTACCGATGGACGTGATAAGGGTGATGAAAGACCTCGCACACGAGCTCGAGAAGCTCGCCGAATTTGGAAACAAGAATCTGGCATCGGACACGTTGAACGCCGCAGATCTCTGCCACGCGGTCTTTCAGGTTGAGAAGGTGAACGTTCTGATCAATTTGAAAGAGATTTCAGACGAGACTTTCAGGAAAAACATGCTGGAAGAGCTCGAAGAACAGGAAGCACAGATTGAAGGCTGTTATCAAAGGGTGAAGAAGATGCTGGAGGGAATCGTGTGGAGTTCGAAGTGAAAAAAACTTTCGGAAAAGCAAGACTGGGTGTCATGAAGCTTCACCACGGAGCTGTTGAAACTCCTGTTTTCATGCCGGTTGGAACCAACGCAAACGTGAAGCTTCTCACTCCCAGAGATCTGGAAGAAGCAGGAGCGGAGATAATTCTTTCGAACACGTTTCATCTCATGTTGAAACCCGGTGTGGAGATCATAAAGCTTCACAGGGGACTTCACAACTTCATGGGATGGAAAAGACCGATACTCACCGACAGCGGAGGTTTTCAAGTTTTCAGCCTTCCAAAGATCAGGATAGACGATGAAGGTGTGGTCTTCAGATCTCCTATTGACGGTTCGAAAATTTTCCTGAATCCAGAGATATCCATGGAGGTTCAGATCGCTCTGGGATCGGATATCTGCATGGTCTTCGATCACTGTCCTGTACCCGATGCCGATTACGAAGAGGTGAAAGAGGCAACAGAGAGAACCTATCGATGGGCTCTGAGATCTAAAAAGGCTTTCAAAACGGAGAATCAAGCACTCTTTGGAATCGTTCAAGGAGGGATCTACCCGGATCTGCGGAGAGAAAGCGCCCTTCAGATCACATCGATTGGATTCGATGGATACGCCATAGGAGGATTGAGCATAGGTGAAGAAAGATCCCTCACTCTTGAAATGACCGAAGTCACGGTGGAGTTTCTTCCAGAAGATAAACCCCGTTACTTCATGGGAGGAGGGTCTCCAGAACTCATACTCGAACTCGTTAATCGAGGAGTGGATATGTTCGACAGCGTCTTCCCAACCAGGATAGCAAGACACGGAACTGCGCTCACCTGGAATGGAAAACTCAACCTCAAGGCCTCTTACAACAAGCGGTCCCTCGAACCAGTGGACGAAAGGTGCGGGTGTTATACCTGCAAGAATTTCACGCGGTCTTACATCCATCACCTCTTCGATCGAGGAGAAGTCCTTGGGCAGATACTCCTCACGATTCACAACATCAACTTCATGATCTCTTTGATGAAGGAAGTAAGGCGTTCTATAGAGGATGGAACTTTCAATGAACTGAAAAGCAGAGTGGTAGAAGTATATTCTTCAGGGGGTGTGAATGTATGAAGAGAGTCTTTCTTTTGATTTTCGTGATTTCAACACTGGCGGTGGCTTCCCAGCTCGAGATTTTTTCCTCTTCTGGTGAGTGGGCTTTCTTCGAAAATCCCGCACGGCTTCTTTCCATGAACAAACAGGGAGTCATGGGTTCGTATCAGGTGTTTTCAGGCGAGGGTGAATCTCTGGGAACCTTCCTGGTTGGACTCTTCCAGACTCCCGCACCGAACATCGCTGGAGTGTTGTATTTGAAAAGAAGCACTCTAACGGAATCCAGCTACAGGACCACGATCGAATACGATGCGGTCTTTTCGCCAGAAGAAAGCTTGAATGTCGGAGCCGGTGTTTCTTTCACCATGGATCAGGAAGAAAGAAAAGAGATCGATCTCCACGGGGGTGTCTCTGGTTACCTGTTCAAAGATGTTGGTTTTGGTGCCAGCGTTCGGGATTTCACTCTCTGGAGTCAGAAAGGAAATTACATGGGAGGAACTTATCTTTTGAAGCTTTTCTACGATTCTTCCAGGAAAAACAGATTCTCCTACTCTCTGGTATTTGACCAGGAAGTGCTGGAAAACAGGATAGATTTCGCGATCGGATCGGAACAAAAAGCGGGTCTGGGAGTTTCGATGCTGAGCAACACCAAAACGAAAGAAAGCGCCGTGAAAATCTCTCTTGGTTTCTACGCAACTGTGAACAACGTCTCTGTAGGTTTTAGCACGTTCATCATCAGTTCACCCGTGAGTAGTGATCCGTTCTCGGAGTACTACTACACTCAAGGAACAGGTATCAGATTTGCTGTGAGGTGGTGAAAACTTGCTCACCAGACTGATCCTAACGGCGGTAACGGTTGTTGTTTCTTATCTGGTTTTCAAATGGCTGTTCAAGCTCATTGAAAAGAGTGTGGAAAAGCTCGGAAAAGAGCTTCAAATAAGAAACACCCTCAGATTTTTCCTGGGATTGATCATCTCTGTGATCGCGGTGATGATAATTCTCGACATCTGGGATTTAAGTCTTGCACCACTTCTCGCTGGAGTGGGTATCGGAGGTCTTGTCATAGGTCTTGCTCTTCAGGAACCGCTGGCCAATTTCTTCTCAGGGTTGTTCCTTCTAGTGTCTCGGGCTGTCAAGGAAGGAGAGGCTCTGGAGGCCGGTGGAGTCTCCGGAACCGTTGAAGTGGTGAATTTGAATCATACCGTGATCAGGACCTGGGATGGTCGAAGAGTGATGATACCGAACAAAGCCGTCTGGAACGACAAGATAATACATTTCTGGCCTTCGAACGTTAGAAGACAGGAAATTGTGGTGGGAGTTCCTTACTCGGCTGATTTGAGGAAAGTGGTGGAGATCTTCCAGAAGGCGCTGGAAGACGAAGAGACTGTTGAAAAAGATCCAGCACCAGCTATCGTTTTCTCTGCCTTCAACAGCTCTTCCATAGACTTCATTATCAGATTCTGGGTCAACCGTGATAACTTCTTCGAAGGTATGAAGAGATTGGCTTTCAGAATAAAGGATTATCTGGAAAAAGAGGGAATCTACATACCTTTCCCACAACTCGATGTGCATTTTGACGAAGAATTCATAAGGGCGTGGAAGCATGAAGGCTCTGAAAATAAGAGTTGAGGGGATTGTTCAAGGAGTGGGCTTTCGATATTTCACAAGAAGAGTTGCGAAGTCTCTTGGTGTGAAGGGTTACGTGATGAACATGGATGATGGGTCTGTTTTCATACACGCCGAAGGTGATGAAAATGCCCTTCGGCGTTTTTTGAATGAGGTAGCGAAAGGCCCACCTGCGGCGGTTGTGACGAACGTGAGTGTGGAAGAAACTACGCCTGAAGGATACGAGGACTTCACGATCAAGTATTATTAAAAACATGTGTAGTTTGGTAGGTGGATTAAGTTAAACCACCTATTCATTGAAAATAAATTGTAACATTAAGTGCGCTACTCCTTAGATGATTGGAAACCTGGTATTAATGAGAAGCGTCTAATATGAGAGAAGGTCCTTCGGAGGTGTTTCGATGTTCGAGAATCTTCAGGAGAAGCTGTCCAGAGTTTTCAAGAATCTGTCTGGACGCGGAAAGATCACAGAAAAGAATGTAAAAGACGCGATCAGGGAAGTGAAACTTTCCCTGCTCGAAGCCGATGTCAACTACAAAGTTGTGAAAGAATTCGTGGACCACGTCCTCCAGAAAGCTCTCGGAGAGGAAGTTCTCAGGAGTCTCACACCGGACCAGCAGTTCATAAAGATAGTGAGAGACGAGCTTGTAAGAATCATGGGAGAAAAGAACGAACCATTGAGACTCGTCCACAGACCAGCTCCTATAATGATGGTGGGACTTCAGGGAAGTGGAAAGACCACAACGTGTGCGAAACTCGCAAAACTCCTCAAAAAAGAGGGAAGGAATCCTTTGCTTGTCGCAGCGGATCTGTACCGTCCCGCAGCCGTTGATCAGCTTGTGAAGCTTGGAAATCAGATTGGTATAAACGTTGTTCACGATTACAACAAAACACCCGTTGAGATAGTGAAAGAAGCTGTAGACGTTGCTGAGAGTACAGGAAAAGATATTCTGATAGTGGATACCGCTGGTCGACTTCACATAGACGAAGAGATGATGAAAGAGCTGGAAGAGATAAAGAAAATCCTGAACCCAGATGAGATCCTGCTCGTCGTTGACGCGATGATGGGGCAGGACGCAGTCAATACCGCCAAGGTGTTCGATGAAAGGCTCGATTTAACAGGATTCGTCGTAACAAAGATGGACGGAGATGCAAGAGGCGGAGTCATTCTCTCCATAAAGTACGTGACGGGGAAGCCCGTCAAATTCATTGGAACGAGTGAAAAAATCGACGGTCTGGAGCCGTTCCATCCAGACAGAATCGCAAACCGAATCCTGGGAATGGGGGACGTTCTTTCACTGATCGAAAAAGTGGAAAAGGAACTCGATCAGGAAAAGATGAAGAAAAGCGCAGAAAAGTTCCTGAAGGCAGAGTTCACCCTGGAAGATTTCAAAGAACAGCTTCAGGAGATGAAAAAACTCGGACCTCTTTCTTCCATTCTTGAGATGCTTCCAGGTGCACCAAAGGTCGATGTGGAGATGAGTGAAAAGGAGCTGAAAAAGATCGAGGCCATCATAAATTCGATGACCATAGAAGAGAGAAGAAATCCCGGTATAATAAACGCCAGTAGAAAAAGGAGAATTGCACGTGGAAGTGGAACCACTGTCCAGGATGTGAACAAACTTCTCAAAAGCTATGAACAGATGAAAGCTCTAATGAAGAGGATGAAAAAAGGTAGATTCAAAATACCATTTGGATTCTGAGGAGGTGTGTTCGGTGGTAAGGATCAGACTCACAAGGATGGGAAAAAGACACCAGCCTTTCTACAGGATAGTCGTTGTTGATAGCAGGAAGAGGAGAGATGGTGCTTACATCGAGTCTCTTGGATACTACAACCCTCTGAAAGAAGGGGAAATAAAGATCGATGTGGAAAGAGCCGTGGAATGGATTCTGAAAGGAGCTCAGCCGAGCGACACTGTGAGGGATATCTTCAGAAAATTCGGGGTTATGAAGAGGGTCCACGAGATAAAGTACGGAAAGAAAGAGGAGGCCACGGCTGAATGAAGGAGCTCCTCGAGAAGATTCTTCGGGGAATAGTGAAGCATCCCGAAGAGGTTGTGGTCATGGAGTTCGACGAAGAAGGAAAGAAAGTATACGAAATCGTTGTGAACGAAGAAGATGTTGGACAGGTCATAGGAAAAGATGGAAGAACGATAAAATCTTTGAAGATACTTTTGAGTGCGCTCATGGGAGATTCTAAGGAGATCACCATCAAGGTGGTCCGGTGAGAGTATGATAAGAACCATTCAAGACCTGTTGGATGAAAGAGTAGCGATTGGAAAGATCGTCAACACACACGGCCTCAAGGGAGAGGTCAAGTTCTTTCCTTACACGAACTCTGAAGAAATCGTGAAGAACCTCTCCGATGTGATTCTTTATAACAGCGAGAAGAAGGCGTTTTACAACCTCACCGTTGAGTCTGTGAGGAGGATGAACAAGCTCTTTCTCATCAGGTTCAAATCGATAGACACGATAGAAGCCGCAGAAAAGATCAAAGGCTGTGAAGTCTTCGTAAAATACGAGGAACTACCAAAGCTCAACGAAGACGAATACTACTTTTACGAAATACTGGACTGCGATGTTTTCTACGAGTCTGGTGAAAACGTTGGAAAAGTAGTTGACATAATAGAAACCGGTTCGAACGACGTACTCGTGGTGAGGAAAAAGAAGAAAGAAACCCTGATCCCCATGACGAAGGACTGTATCGTTGAGATCGATAAAGGTGCGAAAAGGATCATAGCAAAGGAAATGGAGTGGATTTGATGAGGATCACCATTGTAACAATATTCCCTGAAATGGTCGAAGTTATAAAAAAGTACGGCGTCATAGCCCGGGCGGTAGAGAGAGGCATCGTGGAGATAAACGTGGAGAATTTGAGGGATTACACCACCGACAGACACAGAACGGTTGACGATTATCAATACGGCGGCGGATACGGCATGGTGATGAAACCTGAACCTTTCTTCAGATTCTACGAAAGTTACGTAGAAAAATACGGAAAACCTTACGTTGTTCTCACAAGTCCGCAGGGAAGAATTTTCAACTACAAGATAGCAGAAGAACTTTCAAAAAAGGAAGACATCGTTATATTCTGTGGAAGGTACGAAGGAATAGATGAAAGAGTGATGAGCATCGTTGACGATGAAATATCCATAGGAGACTACATACTCACAGGTGGAGAGCTACCCGCAATGGTCATAACTGACGCTGTTGTGAGGCTTGTACCGGGTGTTGTCGAGAGAGAATCTGTAGAAAGAGAATCGTTTCATCAGGGACTGCTTGATCATCCCGTTTACACACGGCCTTATGAGTACAAGGGTATGAAAGTTCCAGATGTTCTCCTCTCTGGAGACCACGAAAAGGTGGAACTCTGGAGAAGAAAGGAGAGCATAAAGAAAACACTGGCAAAGAGGCCAGATCTTTTCTTAGCGAAGGAACTGGACGAAATGGACAAATTGGCTATAATAGAGTTGTTCAGGGAGATGATGGAGAAATGTTAGAGAAGGTGTACGTGGCCCTGATTCACTACCCAATAAAAGGAAAAGACGGCAGCATCATATCAACGGCCGTGACAAACCTTGATGTCCACGATATAGCAAGGACCGCGAGAACGTACAACCTCAAGGGATACTACATTGTGACTAACCTCAGAGCGCAGCAGGATATGGTAAGCAAGATGCTGAAGTTCTGGAGAGAAGGTTTTGGAAGCCGGTACAACCCTTCCAGAACGGAATCTCTCACACTTGTGAAGCTCAAATCCTATCTGGAAGATGTGTTGGAAGACATAGAAATCCTCGAAGGAGAAAGACCTTTGATCTTCTTCACCTCTGCGAAAAAACGCGAAAATGATATTTCTTTCGAAGAGGGAAGAAGAATAATCATGGAAACCGAGAAACCTGTTCTCATACTTCTCGGTACAGGCTGGGGTCTTCCCGATGAAATTCTCGAGATATCCGATTACGTACTGGAGCCCATAAGGGCGCAGTCTGATTTCAACCATCTTTCCGTGAGAGCGGCTGCTGCCATCATCATCGATCGGTTGATAGGAGAAAATTACGCGAGGAGGGATTGAAGATGGATCATCTTGTGAAAATCATCGAAAAGAAATATGAAAAAAAGGAGATTCCCGATTTCAGACCAGGAGACACCGTGAGGGTACACGTGAAAGTTATAGAAGGTGACAGAGAAAGAACACAGGTGTTTGAAGGAATCGTCATCGCAAAGAGAGGTTCCGGAATAAACAAAACGTTCACAGTGAGAAGAATAGGCAGCCACGGTGTTGGAGTAGAAAGGATCTTCCCCGTCCACTCCCCGGTTGTTGAGAAGATCGAGGTTGTGAGAAAGGGTAAGGTGAGGAGAGCCAAGCTCTACTACCTCAGGAACGTCAGAGGTAAGATCAGGATCAAGGAGCGCAGAGATTGATGAACCTGAAAAAAGAATCCGTGGAATGGATCAAGGCACTACTTTACGCACTGGTTGCAGCTACGATCGTGAGGCTCTACATATTCGAGACTATGCTGGTTCCAACTGGGTCGATGATCCCAACGATACAGATTGGGGATCGACTCTTCGTCGAAAAGATCACGTACACTGTACGTGAACCGCAGATAGGAGAGATTGTGGTTTTCTGGTCACCGTTCGTGGATGAAAGAGCAAGCCACATGCTTCGACTTTTCGATAAATTCATGGATCTCTTTTCTCCCAGTAAGTTCAGGGGTCATGTAAAGTACGTGAAGCGTCTCGTTGGAAAGGGTGGAGACGTCCTCGAAATAAAGGACGGAAAGCTCTACGTGAACGGTGAAATTCCGGAAGTTTTGAAGGACAGGTACTACGAACCGGAGGGAATCTTCAAGTACGAAGATTTTTACGATTGGCTGTACACGGCCAGCAAGCTGAGAAAAGACAAACAGGCGTACAGAGATTTCATATACGATATCGCGAAGAATTACGGTAGAACAGCGGCAGTTCTTGTTTTCTCCCTCATCGGGGAGGAAGGTCTAAGCTACGGAGAAGCTTTCCTCCCCGGTTTGTTGAACTATTTCGATCCATCCATGGTTTACTACGACGAGAAAACGAAATCCTATTACATCCCAGGAATGATCTACCATGAGTTTTACGAGGAATATTACTCCAAACTCGATCTCAAGAAGTACGTCGGAAAAACAGATGATGGTACGATCAGAATAAGGGTGCCGGAAGGATTTTACTTCCTGATGGGGGACAACACAAAGGAAAGTCTTGACTGCAGATATTTCGGTTTTGTCCCTAAGGACCACATCATAGGATGGCCAATTTTGAGGATCTGGCCCTTTGAAAGATTCGGTCCTATTCAGAAATACTAAGGATGAACAGAATCGAAGAAACAGTAGAGATTTCCACTTCTGGTGACAACCACTACACGTTCTTCACCAACAACGGGTTCTACGGTACTCTCCCCGACCTTTCTTTCCCATCTTCTCTTTCCATCGAGCGTGAAGGAGTAAAGAACGCCCTCAGACACGAAGTATACGTATCCTTCCTTTGAAACAGCCACCGGAGAAGGAGTGGAAGCTGAAATGATTCTTTTCACATTACCGGAAAGGTCGATCGAGTAGATTCCATCTTCCGCGTTCACAAAAACGGTACCTTCGAAAGCTGAAAGTTGTGAATTCAGCGAGAGAGGAAGTTTCTTTTTCCAGACCACGTTACCGTTTGTTCTGTTAACGCACAACAACCAGCCTGAGTTACTTCCAGTGATCACATATCTGTCGATGATTATTGGTTTCATCGTTAGAAGATATCCTGTGCGGGTTTTCCATCTCAAGGAACCATTTGAATAGAGAGAGTACAGACTTCTCGAAGTTCCAAAATAGACGACTCCGTTTTCATCGACCGTTACACCGGTTGAAATCCACTCTTCGTCTTTGAATCGCCACACGATGGAAGAATCGTGATCGATGAAGTACACTTCGCCGCTGTCGGTGGCAAGGTAAATACCGTAGGAATTCACTTCAAAAGGCTTTGAAACATCAGCCCCAAGATCGATTTTCCACACCAGCTGACCGTTTTGAGATATGGCGTAGAGGAAGTTGTCCCAGCTCGTTACGTAGATCCTTTCCATGAAAACGCGGGGTGGTGCCGTTATGACGAAACCTGTTCTGTAACTCCAGAGTTTTCCACCGCTCATCGAGATAGCGTGAACGATTCCTTCTACATCCGCCACAACCAGCAGATTCTCAAAAATGACGGGTGAAGATCTCACCTCGGCTTCCAGATTCAGCTGCCAGATCAGATCTCCCGGTGTGTACATCTCACCCTGAGCAAGAACCGGAAAAACCCTTTGAGCTGTTCCGATCTTCTTCAGAGAGAAGACTCCCACTCTGTAGAGGTCGTTACCTTTTGTGAAGAGGATTGAATCCAGGAGTTTTACAACCGATGTGGTGTTCCCGCTTGCAATATACTCTTTGAACGCTCTGGGAGACGTCAATTTTGCCGCGTTCATGGTGATCACTTTGTTTCTGAAAAAGACGATCAGAAAGTCTTCGATCCATTCTAAGTCTTCTGCTTCTTCAAATTTCGAGAAGAAAACGACCTTCGGTGCCAAAACGTTTTCCAAATCCACCAGAAAAATCGTTCCATCGGAAGTTAAAGCGGCGAACGCTTTTTTCTCTTTGTTTACAGAAATCTTGTTTATCTCTGCCTCGGCCTCTATCTTCCAGATCTCTTCACTGTTCTTCATGAGAGAAACGTATTTTCCATGACTCACCAGCAGGTAGCCTTCGTAGAAATCGACGTCAGAAACGGATTGTTGAAAACTGATCTTGCTGTATTTGAAAGAAACGGGATCCAGAAGCAGAACCTCTTTTTCGCAGATCACCACCAAACGTTCATCGTTCCACTTCAATTTCTTTGCCGGTATTTTCAGCGATCGGATGATTTCTTTGCTCTTCAGATTGTACTCCAGAAGAGCGTTTCCGGTCGCAAAATATGCCGTATCTGAAACCACGACTCCATCGAGAGGAGAGAATGGAAAGGTGACCTCCAGGTTCTTCTTCAAGGAGTCTCCTTCCACTTCCACGAGGGAGGCGAGGTTTCCCTGGACGACCATGAGTTGTGCTGAGAAAAGGTAAGACACAAGGAAGATGCAAAAGAGGACGGTTTTTCTCCACATGTGTTTCAACTCCGGCTGTTAAAATATGATCTGGTACAGTAAAAATATAGCACGAATCGGGGTGAAAAGATGAAGCGCGTGGCGGCAGTGATCGAGTACGATGGAAGCAATTTCTTCGGATACCAGGGTCAACCCGATGTCAGAACGGTTCAGGGAGTCATAGAAGATGCCCTTGAAAGGATATTCAAACAGAGAATCTACATCCAGGCGGCGGGAAGAACGGACACCGGTGTTCATGCGAACGGTCAGCTCATCGCTTTCAACTGTCCGAACGATCGAATGACCACTGAGGACATAAGAAACGCCATGAACGCGAATCTTCCGGATGATGTTTATGTGAAAGAGGTTTTCGAAGTTCCTGTGAATTTTCATCCCCGTTTCGATGTGACAAAGAGAATCTATCACTACTTCATTCTGACTTCGAGGCAGAAGAACGTTTTCCTCAGAAAATACGTCTGGTGGTTTCCCTACGAGCTCGATCTCGATGCGATGCGAAAAGCGGTGAAGTATCTGGAAGGTACCCACGACTTCACCTCTTTCAAGACGGGGAGTGATGAAAGAGATCCTGTGCGGACCATATACAGAATCAGAATTTTGAGGTTAAAAAACGATCTTGTTCTCATAAGAGTGGAGGGGAGATCCTTTCTGAGAAGAATGGTTCGAAACATCGTTGCCGCTCTTGTGAAAGTTGGTTTGAAGCAGTGGGAACCTGAGAAGATGAAGGAGGTGCTCGAAGCACGCGACAGGAGCGCGGCGGCTGGTACCGCACCTGCACATGGCTTGTACTTTTACAAAGTGCTGTTTTGATTCTTGCTTTCAATTACAGGATTGAGGAAAACGGAGTACTTTACTTCCTCGGTGATGCGACTCCGACGTCATCTGAAATCGAGATCATCGAGGAATGGAAACGGCTTCCTGTGGTGACGCTTGTTTACGATGGACCCTCTGAGTACGAAGGCGTTGTGAGAGATCTTCTCTCTGAAGAAGGAGTACTGACTGGTTCGGGAACACCCCTCATTGTCAAGATTCGAACTAAGGAAAATTACGTTGCCTTTCAGTTGATATTCGAAGAAAAGTCCGTGGATAACTTTGAAAATCTCTCAACAAAAGACTCCTTCCCGGAACACTTCAGAAGAGCTGTTAGGGGAATCTTTCCAGATTCTCAGCTTCCCGATGAGTTTTTCCTCGTCGTTTACAGAGATGGAAAGTTTGAAAGGAGCCTTCAACCGACTGCGACTTTTGCGGGAAGAAAAGCTCCCGTTGTGATAATTCCTCAGTGGAAAGAGAAACATACTCTGGAAATAGGAAACTACAGAAAGGTGGTTGACGAAGAGTTTTACCAGATTGGTGGGAAGATGATATACGCAGGAAGGGACATTTTCATAGAAGACGTCCCAGGGCTCTACAGGAATATCGATATGGTCTTTTTGGACGGAGAAAAAGAGTGCATCTATCGCGATGGATTTCTTATGATGGAAGAAAAAATCCTAAAGATCGAAGAACCCGTTGATGTGGTTGATGGAATAGTGATCACCAGACACAGGATGGGAAGTAAAGAGATCGATGATACAATTCTGTTCAGGTGGAACAATTTTGTTTTAACGGCATCGGGTTTCCTTGTGGATATAAAAGGAAAATGGTCGTGGAAAGTTTCAAATGCACCGGTGGAGTTTTCCTTTCAGGGTGATATTTTCTACGTGCTCGATGTGTGCGGTTTCTTGAGAAGTTACAATCTCAAAACAAGACAGCTTCTCTGGGAGAAGAAATTCGAAGGAGCCTGGGGGCTGGACTCTTCTAAGGATCGCGTTTTTCTGGGTGCTGGAGACGAAGTACTCGTTTTGAACGCACAGGACGGAGAGACGATCGAAAGAATGGAAGCAGATGATTTCGCTGTGTGGAAGGGTAGACTGCTCGTTTACAAAGATGGAAAGGTAGATGGAGAGGATATGGAAGGGTTCTTCATCAGAAACTTTGGGATGCCTCTCTTCGTTTCGGGAAAGCGAGTTGTGATGTTTGGTACGGAGAAAAAGGAGTTCGAAGAAGTTGAGAAAGTGCGTCTTTTTGACTGGGGAACGGTGATAAAGGCAGGGGATGAATTGTGGCTGATAAGAAGAGATTAGACCAGCTTGTTTTAGAAAGGGGACTCGTGGAGAGCAGAGAAAAAGCGAAGACGTTAATCATGGCGGGGAAGGTCCTCGTGAACGGAGAAAAAGTCACAAAGGCCAGTAAACTCGTTCCAGAAGATGCCGATGTCGAACTCCTCGAGGAGCCAAAGTATGTGAGCAGAGGAGGGTACAAACTCGAGTCTGCCTTCGAGAGTTTCAAAATAGACGTTTCAGGGAAAGTCGCGTGCGACATAGGAGCGTCTACGGGGGGATTCACGGATTTTCTTCTCCAGCGTGGAGCGAAGAAAGTGTACGCTGTGGATGTGGGATACGGCCAGCTTCACTGGAAATTGAGAAACGACCCCCGGGTTGTTGTGATGGAAAAGGTGAACGCTCGCTATTTAACTCCTGAAGATCTAGGGGAGAAAGTGGATGTTGTAACCTGCGATGTGTCTTTCATCTCTCTGGAAAAGATCATCCCTGCCATTTCCAGGATACTGAAGAACACCGGTGATGCTGTTTTGCTCGTAAAACCTCAGTTCGAAGCTCCAAGAAGATTCGTAAAAAGGGGTATCGTAAAGGATCCAGGTGTTCACCTTGAAGTACTGGAGGAAATACGAAAGAGATTAATCGAAAACGGTTTTATTTTGAAAGGATGCTGTTTTTCAAAAATCAAAGGAACGGAAGGGAACATAGAGTACTTTTTCTGGGTCAAAAAGGAAGGAGAGAACGCTGAAATAGACCTGAGAAAAATCGTGGAAGAAGCCTGGAGGTTTTTTGGGGAGAGGGAAAGATGAAGAAAACAGTATTTTTTCTGCTTTTAATAGCTTCTCTGTCTTTTTCAGTACCTGTTCTGCAGAACTACGATTACTTTATCCATATAAAGAATACCGGAGAGTTCTACTCGGCTTTGAAAGAACTGCCGCTCTTTGAATTTTTGTTCTCGAAAGGTGTCGGTTACGAAGAAACAGTTGTGAAATGGGTGGAAAGTCGATTGAACGATCCTGAAGAGTTCTTTCAGGGCATTTCAAACGAGATAGTGATCTGCGGAAAGGAAGATATTTCGAACCTCTTCACCTTGGATATCAACGAGATTCTCTCCTTATCAGAGAAGATAAATGGATTCATAGCCTTCAAGACACCGGCTCCAGAGAGGTTCATTGAGGATTTTGCAAAGGTGAAGGACCGCACTTTCATCAAAAGAGACGATCTCTATGTTCTGGGAAACACCACACCTCTTTTCTCGAAAATTTCAGGAAACTACGTCTTGATCTCCTCGACAGAGACCGTGTTCGAAAAGATAGGAGAGAGTGAAGACACGACTGATAAACCGTTCTTTGCCCGTATCAAGAAAATGAGCGTGTTTGGGAGAGAAGGTGAAGTCGAAATCGTGGGACAAGTGAAAGAATCTCACCTCACCGTTGAGATCACGCAGAAGGCCAGTCCATTCAGGGTATCAGCCAGAGAAGATATCGGTAAACTGCCGTATCTGGGAGATCTTTTTGCATTCACAAGCGATCCTGAGATCCTTAGGTGGTTTTTCATGAATATGTTCAGAGGAAGCGATGTGGAGAAGTTTTTCAACACGATTTCTTCTGAGGGGAGCTCTATGTTTCTGGTTTCTCTGTACGGAACACCACGGTTCGCTTTCCTGATGGAGAATAAAACGCTGGATGAGGTGACGTCCGATCTCGTCAGCCGTGGTGCGAAACTTGTGGGAGAAGAACTGCAGCTCGATGTGGGAGGTTTGCTTCTTCACTTTTTCAATTACAACGGGAAACTCGTTGTTTCATCCATAAAAAAAGTGGAATTTCTGCAGACTTTGAACAAAAAAAGACTCGAAAATCACCCGAGCTTCGTCTTTCTGGAAAAAGAAGCACCTCAAAGCGTTTTTCTCGAGGTGTTCGTTGACCTTTACACACTCTTCGATAAGCTCCTCGGATTTTCTCCAAGGTCGAGTCTTCTTCTGATAGGCTATGAGGAAGATGGTCTCATAAAATACAGATTGGAGGTAATGTGAAATGATACTCTTCGATAAGAACAAGCGCATTTTGAAAAAATACGAGAAGATGGTCTCAAAAATAAATCAAATAGAGTCCGATTTACGCTCAAAGAAAAACAGCGAGCTGATAAGACTTTCCACGGAACTGAAGGAAAAAGTGAATTCCTTTGAGAACGCCGATGAACACCTTTTTGAAGCGTTCGCGTTGGTTAGAGAAGCAGCACGAAGAACACTCGGGATGAGACCCTTCGATGTCCAAGTGATGGGTGGTATAGCGCTCCACGAAGGGAAAGTGGCCGAGATGAAGACCGGTGAGGGAAAAACCCTCGCCGCCACCATGCCGATTTATTTGAACGCCCTCATCGGAAAGGGTGTTCATCTGGTCACGGTCAACGACTATCTGGCCAGAAGAGACGCGCTCTGGATGGGGCCTGTATATCTGTTCCTTGGTTTGAGAGTTGGTGTGATAAATTCTCTGGGAAAGTCATACGAAGTGGTTTGGAAAAACCCTGATCTCGCCAGAAAAGCAATAGAAGAAAACTGGAGCGTCTGGCCAGAAAGTTTCAACGGAGAAGTTTTGAAAGAAGAATCTATGAACAAGGAAGCCGTTGAGGCCTTCCAGGTGGAACTCAAAGAGATAACCAGAAAAGAAGCCTATCTATGCGATGTTACCTACGGCACGAACAACGAATTCGGCTTTGACTACCTGAGGGACAACCTCGTTCTCGATTACAACGATAAGGTGCAGAGGGGACACTTCTACGCTATTGTGGACGAAGCCGACAGCGTGCTCATAGACGAAGCAAGGACCCCACTGATCATCTCCGGTCCTTCCAAAGAGAGTCCTTCTGTGTACAGGAGATTCGCTCAGATCGCTAAGAAATTTGTTAAAGATAAGGACTTCACGGTAGATGAAAAAGCGAGGACCATCATTCTCACCGAAGAGGGTGTAGCGAAAGCAGAGAAGATCATCGGTGTCGAAAATCTTTACGATCCAGGAAACGTGTCTCTTCTCTACCATCTCATAAACGCTTTGAAAGCCCTGCACTTGTTCAAAAAAGATGTCGATTACGTCGTCATGAACGGTGAAGTTATTATCGTTGACGAGTTCACAGGAAGACTGCTACCTGGCAGACGCTACAGTGGAGGACTCCACCAGGCTATTGAAGCCAAAGAAGGAGTGCCCATAAAAGAAGAATCCATCACCTACGCGACGATCACATTTCAGAACTACTTCAGAATGTACGAAAAGCTCGCCGGTATGACAGGAACAGCCAAAACGGAGGAGAGCGAATTCGTACAGGTTTACGGTATGGAAGTGGTGGTTATTCCCACTCACAAGCCCATGATAAGGAAGGACCACGATGACTTGGTCTTCAGGACTCAGAAAGAGAAGTACGAAAAGATCGTGGAAGAAATCGAAAAGCGTTATAAAAAAGGTCAGCCAGTTCTCGTCGGAACAACCTCTATTGAAAAGAGTGAACTTCTCAGTTCCATGCTGAAAAAGAAAGGAATCCCCCATCAAGTTTTGAACGCGAAATACCACGAAAAAGAAGCTGAGATCGTTGCCAAAGCCGGGCAAAAAGGCATGGTGACGATCGCCACCAACATGGCTGGGAGAGGAACGGATATAAAACTCGGCCCGGGGGTGGCGGAACTTGGAGGACTGTGTATCATAGGAACGGAAAGACACGAGAGCAGAAGAATCGATAATCAGCTGAGGGGACGTGCCGGTAGGCAGGGAGATCCAGGAGAGTCCATCTTCTTCCTCTCTCTCGAAGACGACCTTCTGAGAATCTTCGGTGGTGAACAGATTGGAAAAGTGATGAACATACTCAAAATAGAGGAAGGACAGCCCATACAGCATCCGATGCTTTCAAAGCTCATTGAGAACATTCAGAAGAAGGTTGAAGGTATCAACTTCTCGATAAGAAAAACCTTGATGGAAATGGACGATGTCCTCGACAAACAAAGAAGAGCGGTGTACTCGCTTCGCGATCAGATCCTTCTCGAAAGAGACTACGACGAATATCTGAAGGATATCTTCGAAGATGTTGTCAGTACAAGGGTTGAGGAGTTCTGCTCCGGAAAAAATTGGGATATCGAAAGCCTCAAGAACTCTCTCTCTTTCTTCCCGGCTGGTTTGTTTGACCTGGACGGAAAGCAATTCAGTTCTTCTGAAGAACTTCACGACTATCTGTTCAATAGACTTTGGGAGGAGTATCAAAGAAAGAAGCAGGAAATAGGTGAAGATTACAGGAAAGTGATCAGATTCTTGATGCTCAGAATAATAGACGACCACTGGAGACGATACCTGGAAGAGGTAGAGAACGTTAAGGAAGCCGTTCAGCTGAGGTCTTACGGTCAGAAAGATCCTATCGTTGAGTTCAAAAAGGAAACGTACTACATGTTTGATGAGATGATGAGGAGAATAAACGATACGATAGCCAACTACGTTCTCAGAGTTGTTAAAGTTTCGGAGAAGGATGAAAAAGAGGCCAAAGAAGAACTTGGTAAAATTAGACTCGTGCATGAAGAATTCAATCTTGTGAACAGAGCGATGAGAAGAGCCACAGAGAAGAAAAAGAAAAAAGATGGATTACCCAGCTTTGGTAGAATAAGAGTGAAGAGGTGATGGGTATGATCAGTTTCGAAACTAGAACAAGGATAGAGGAACTTGAAAAAAAGTATAAGGACGTACTTTCTGTGGTTAATGAAAACGAGGTTGATAAAGAGATCGAAGAAATAGAAAAAAAGCTCACAGACCCGTCGGTTTGGGACGACCAGAAAAAAGCGCGCGAGTACACCCAGAAACTGAAGAGGCTGAAGAGCATCTCTGAAGATTTGAAGAGAGTGAGATCTTTGTTCGAAGATCTGGAAGTCGCTATAGAACTTTCTGATGAGGATCAAGAAATGGCTCAGCACGTGGAAGAAATAGTCCAGGAACTGGAGGACGCCGTCAAAAAGCTGGAACTTGAGATCATTCTGAACGGAAAATACGATCCGAACAACGCTTATCTGTCGGTCCATCCAGGTGCGGGTGGTACCGAGTCTCAAGACTGGGCGCAGATGCTTCTCAGAATGTACATGAGATGGGCGGAGAGAAAAGGTTTCGATGTTGAGATTGTAGAGCTGCAGCCAGGAGAGGAAGCTGGCATCAAGGATGCCACGATCCTCATAAAAGGTGAATACGCTTACGGTTACTTGAAACACGAATCCGGAGTTCACAGACTGGTTAGGATCTCACCCTTCGACGCGGCCAGGAGAAGGCACACTTCTTTCGCCTCTGTGAATGTGATTCCGGAAATAGATGACGACGTGGATATAGAGATCAGACCGGAAGATCTAAAGATAGAAACCTTCAGAGCTTCTGGACACGGTGGACAGTACGTCAACAAAACCGAATCTGCCGTGAGAATCACGCATCTACCGACCGGGATCGTGGTCTCCTGTCAAAACGAAAGATCGCAGCACCAGAACAAACAAACCGCGCTGAAGATACTCAAGGCGAAACTGTACCAACTCGAGATGGAAAAAAAGCAAAGAGAAATACAGGAGATTCAGGGAGAGCTCAAAGACATTTCCTGGGGAAACCAGATAAGATCTTACGTTTTTCATCCGTACACGATGGTCAAGGATCACAGAACCGGAGTAGAAACGGCAAACGTTGACGCCGTTATGGATGGAGATATAGACATGTTCATAGAAGCTGAACTGGTCTATTTTGCACGCCGATCAGGTTAAGCCGTATTTCTTCATCTTGTAAGACAGGGTCTTGTAGTTCATATTCAGAACTTCACACACTTTCTTTCGATTGCCCTCGTTTTCCTCGAGGGCTTTCTTTATGACCTTTTTTTCCACGAATTCAACCAGAGAGTCAACGAATTCTTTCAGGTTCAAGCCTTTTATCTCATCGATTCCACTGGCGATTTTCATCGCCTGATCAACGGGATTCTCCAGAGTAATTATTTCGTAGACTTTCTCGAGAAATTCCTGCGTGTTTCCCGGCCAGTGGTACTCTATCAGGAGCTTTGTCAGATCGTCATCGATTTTCACTGTTTTTCCCTGGAACTGAAGAGACTTTATGACCCCGTCAAGCATGTAGGGTATATCCATCTTTCTTTCTCTCAAAGGCGGTATTTCGACGAAGGGGATGTTGTTTTTCGGTGTGCTGTCCATTCCCAGTATTATCTTTCTACCACCAAGGCCAGCAGGCGAGAAATCTGGAGGCACATCGTCGATGAAAACAGTGTGCGAATTTATGTTCAGCGGAAGATCTTCATGATAGGTGAGAGAAAGATAATTTCCACCCGTTACAAAATCTACGTACGCGTGCCTGTGAACTCCTTTCTCTGAAACCAGCGCAAAAATTGAAAAAGAGTTGTAAAATTTCAAAACTCGGAACAGAATTTCCTTTATCTTGGCTCCCTGAAGTTCTGGGGTGTAGAGTAAAAGGTTGAATCTTGCCTTGATGGTTTCAAGATCCTTTCTGGCAGCCGCGTACTTCAAGGCAAGTTCCAGCTCCCTCAAAGACTGGACAAAAAGGGTGTCTTCCATTTCCAGAATTTTTTCACCGAAAACTACATCCCACTTTTCGGCAAGGATCTTGTCTCTGTAGTCTTCTCCTTCGTACAGGTCCCAGATCACATCGTGGGATATCTCTGATATCATATCTTTGAAGGTGTTGACAATATCCTTTCTGATGAGGACCCTCAACACGGTATCAGCCCCGTTGTCCGTTGCTTCCGTTTCAAATCTTACCACACGAAAGGGAGGAAAGAGGAACGGAATGGAGCTCAAAAAACTGGATGAAGGTCTTTTCTGGCCGGATTATGAGAACTCTATCGTCAATTTTTCAAACTCGATTCTCGAGTTGTTCGATGAAAAACCACTACATAGGCCATTCAATTTCCCCAAGCGAGTTCTTGAAAACGTGAGAAAAGTGATCGTTATGGTAGTAGACGGCCTCAGTTTTGAGATCTTTTCGGACATGATTCATGATGACGATGTGCTGGTTTTTCCCTGTTCGTCTGTTTTTCCAACCACCACCGCTGCTGCTCTTCCCAGTCTCTACTCTGCCCTCACACCGTTAGAACACGGCTTTTTGGGCTACATCCTTTATCTCAGAGAAGTGGGAAGCCTTGTGAACATGATAGAGATGTCCCCTCCGGGCCTTCTCAGAGACAGCGTGCTCAGGTTTCACGATTTCAGGTTCATCACTATCTTTCAGAGGCTTCAAGATAAGGTGAAGAACTTCTTTCTTGTTCCAAGGTATCTTCTGGGAACGGGTTTTTCCAGAATAATGTCCCGGGGATCGGAGCAGATCGGATTTTCGAGTTTTGGGGACATGATTGAAAAAACTCTTGAGATTCTTGAAAACCCTGACAGAACGCTGGTTTTCATCTACTGGCCAACGTTGGATTCGATAGCGCACAAAAACGGTGTTGGAAGAGAGTATATCAGAGAGCTGAGATGGATTTACAGGATCCTGAAGTTCGAACTTCTCCGCAGGCTGAAGCAGGACACACTCTTTTTCCTTGTGAGCGACCACGGGCAGATTTCAACACCTCAAGACAACGAAATATGGTGGGATTTTTCTTCTGAAGTCATGAGGTTTCTTGACAGACCCCCCACTGGAGAACAGAGAATGATGTTTCTTTATACGAAAAAAAAGAGAGCTTTGATAGAATATCTTAAGGAGAAATACGGAGATTTTGCCGTTTTTCTCGATCCAAAAGATTTCGTCCATCTTTTTGGAACTGGAAGAAAGCACTCGGAATTTTTCAGCAGAGTGGGAGACGCTGTTCTGATAACAAAAGAGACTTTTTCCTTTAACTACAGGTACACAGGAAAGGAAGAGAGCTTGTCTGGAAGACACGGGAGCCTTTCTTATCAGGAACTGGTGGTGCCGTTGGTAGTCTACAGGAGGTGGTAGGTTCCGTTATCTGAAGAGTCCAACCTGGGGAAAAGTGGATTACAGAACAGTTCAAGAGCTCGTAAAAAAGTTTACAGAAGGATACAAATACAGCGTGTTCGTCGGGACGGACAGCGATGTGAAGGACGGGAAAGTGATATATGCCACGGCACTCGTGGTGTATCGTTTTGGGAGCGGTGCCACTTACTTCTACACGGTGTACAGGGACGGAAATGGAAAAGATCTGTACTCGCGGATTTTCAGAGAAGCGGAGATGAGCCTCGAGATGGCCAGATTCGTAGAGGAGATATTGAAACTGGGAAAACCCGTTATCCACCTCGACATAGGTTACGAAGGTCTCACAAAAGATCTCGTGTCCAGTGTGATAGGTTACGTGAAGGGGGTTGGGTACCCCTATCAGATAAAACCCGATTCGTTTGCCGCCACGAAAATTGCGCATAAACACACCAAATAGGGAGGTATAGTTGTGAGAATCCTTCTGAGTGTCTCCATATTCGAAGACGAACTGATTGAAATTCTCGATGGACTCGATGAAACATACGAAATCTTAGCTGATGACGACTGCTTCGAGATTCTCAAAGATAGAATCCCCAGGATAAGACCGTTTGAAAGAGACGACTTCGATCTTCTTTATCTGAACTGGAAAGATTTGCCTTCCGAGAAACGAGAGGAAAAGATTCTTTCGACCGTCGATGAGAACAGAACTCTCCTTTTTCTGAAGGCGATCAAGAATTATCGTGAAAAGCTTGTAGCGACCTCCTTGGAGGATTTGAAACTCACCTTCTCTGAGATAGAAAGAGCGGGGGACGTTTCCCTTCAAACTAGGAGGTACCTTCTTCTCAAAGGGCTGGCATATTTTTTGAAAGTTCATTCCGAAGTTCTTGAGAGCCTGTCTGATCTATTTTTCATAAAGGATTGGAAAGCAATCGTCCTGGAAAGATTGCAGGAAGGTATCAAAGCGCCTGTCAGTCTCCTGCCAGTGAGCATTCCTCCAGAACTGGTTGAGGATATCGGTCTCGCTTCGCATCTGATAAGGTTCCTGCCCCAGAAAGCGTGCGTTCTGGTTAAAAACGGGAAGATCGTTTACGCTTCATCGACGGGTGATCTTCCAGAAATCGAGGGTGGTGTTTTCGCACTCAAAGGTGTGTTCAGAGGAGAGAAGAAGTTTGACTTCATCCTGGCAGAGGATTTCGAAGGTGATGTGGAGGGTTTGAGGATAAAGGACTTGCTCCATCAAGAAGAGGGCCTCGTTCTTTTGGGAGCGTCTGGATACCTGAGAGAACCCGTTCCAACAAACGACTTCACAGAGGTGCTCTCTATGCACCCGGTTTTCGACAGCTGCGCTGTGACGAAAGAAGGAAAACTCGTCCTTCACGTTGTGGAACTGAACAGAAGCGATGTCATAAATGCCCTTGAGAAAATTGACCTTTCGGGCACGGAGGTGGCGTTCAACTTTCCCATCTCTGATGAAGAGAAAGCCGAGCTGAAACAAAAGGGGGTAAAGAAGGTATCCTGGATAGATTCGAGAAGAATCTGGAGAAGGTGCTGAACTATCTTTTTGAGAATAACTGCCTTCTCTGTGGCAAGGAAGTGTCACCACTCAGATCTTTGTGTGAGAACTGCGAAGAGAAGGTCCTCAAAAATGGACCTTCTTTTTATCGTGAAGTTCACAGAAAATACGAGCTTTTTGTGTACTCTGACTACACGGATGAAATTGAACGCATCATAAGGCTTTACAAATATCATGGTGAAGTTTCTCTTTCCGGAACATTGGTGAAGCTTTTTCTGAAACTTTACAGTTATTTTCCCAGAGAAGCCAACCTCATCACATGGGTTCCTTCTTCGCTTGATTCTCTCGAAAACAGAGGCTTCGATCACATGAGGCTTTTAGCGAAGAGGATGAGCAAAGAGTTGGGCATACCGTTTGACGCTGTTCTGGAAAACGTGTCGGAAGGAAGACAGGTGGAAAAGAGCAAAGAAGAGAGGAAAAGAACCGGAAGATTCATCTGTAAGAAGGATCCTCCTCAGAACGTGATACTGATAGACGATGTTTTGACGACGGGAACCAGTGTAAGAGACTGCGTGGAAACCCTTTTCAGGAATGGAGTCAGCAAAGTTTTCGTTTATGTTCTGGCGAAAACTAGACGATGAGGCCTATTATCAAGTCGTTGACGTTCGTTCCCGTAGGTCCTGTTATCAAGAGCGCTCCAGATTTTTTCAGAGCGTTGTACGAATCGTTGTTCTTCAGATACTGGTAGGGGTCTTCTCCCATTGCTTTCAGCGTTTTTGCCGTGCTTCCATCCACGATTCCTCCAGCTGCGTCTGTGGGGCCGTCCGTTCCATCTGTTCCTGCTGAACACAGAATCACTCCTTCTATCCCTTCGAGGGCTATCGCTGCTGAGAGGGCAAGTTCTTGGTTTCTTCCTCCGATGCCGTTTCCTTTCACATGAACGACTGTTTCTCCACCGAAGATCAACGCGGCTGGTTTTTTCAGAGGTCTGTCTTTGAACTTGACCTCCTTCATGATGCTCGCTATGAACCTTCCCGCTTCTCTGGCCTCGCAGTCCAGAGAAGTGGTTATTATCTCCGCGTTGAACCCTTTTTCTTTTGCCAGTTTTTTAGCTTCGTCACACACCTTTTGAACGTTTCCTATCAAATCTATCTCCACGTTCGATAGATGCTTCGGTGTTTCTCGAAGGATCGCTCTTTTCACCGATTCGCTGATTTCTATTCCATACCTTTCCAGAACTTTCAGAGCGTCTTCAGAGGTGGAGCTATCAGGCCAGGCAGGACCGGATGCTATCACGTCCAGTCTGTCACCGAGTACATCGGAGAGGACGAGCGCTACGACTTTAGCGGGAAACACCCTCTCCGCGAATCGACCACCTTTCACCTGCGACAGGTGTTTCCTCACGGTGTTTATCTCTTCTATGCTTGCACCACTTTTCAAGAGAGCGCTGGTTAGCTTTTGAATTTCTTCGAGAGACACTCCTTCCGCGGGCAACTCGAAGAGGGAAGAACCTCCTCCAGAAAGAAGAAAGAGGACTGTGTCGTTCTCATTCAGCTGATCAACAAGTTCGAGGACTCTCTCGGTGGCTTTTATGGTGTTTTCATCGGGAACCGGATGGCCTGCCTCGTAGATTTCAAAATCATCTATCAGTCCTTCGCTGTGGCCGTACTTTGTTACAACCACACCTTTTCTTATCTTCTCCCCAAGAACTTCATAAGCAGCTTTTGCCATTCGCCACGCTGCTTTCCCAACGGCAACGAGAATCACTCGATCGAGGTTCAACTTCGGCAGCGTTTCTTTCACTGCTCTGTCGGGAAAAACCGCTTCTATGGATTTTTTGACTATTTCTATCGCTAATTTCTTCAAGGATTCAGGATCAAACAATACGTATCCTCCTCTCTTTTTTGTATCACAGGTTCTCTTTTGAATATCTCCCGGGCTGTGAGGTACGCGTGTGACAGGGCTATTCCCAGGTCTACAGGCCTTTCCGAAGAGATGCAGAGTTCACCGCCGGTGTATTTGATTTTCCACGGCTGTCTGTTCAGGGCAGACGGTGCCAGGATCGTCATCTCAACGATTTTTACGATCTCGGGTGGAAGTTCTTCCAGGTCGTTTTCGAGAAAGGAGGTGATGGGTCTTCTCTTTCTGGTGAAATTTCTGGTCCTGGGGTATCCGAAGACGATGATGTAAGGAACGTCCGGATGGGGTGATCGGGCCATCCAGCACGTTCCAAAACCCTGCGCTGTGAGAAAAAGGACTATTTGTTCTCCCTGAAAACCGTATTCGACGAGTTCGTCAAAATGTTTTTCAGCTTTTGCGTAAATGTAACTTGGAAATGAGGAAAGATTTATTTTCCAGTCCAGTTTCTTTGTGATAAACTTTACTAAAAGATTTTCAATATCATCTTTTACTCTCTCCGGCATTTTCTTCTCTAAAAAATCCCGCACTGAGTGCCTGCTTTCGATTGCTTCGAAAATGTCCATCTCTATCACCTCCGGGGGTGATTGACGTGAGAAGATCGCTGATTCTTTTGATTGTTTTTGTTCTGCTTTCAATTTCTTTTGGATCTTTCCTGTATCTTGTGCCGCTCTCGGTGGATTTTCCCGAGGAACTCTACGAGAGCACGGGAACCAGGTCGTTCCTTGTGAAATATTTTACTCTTTTCGAAGACGAATTCCAAAAGGGAATCGTTTTTTCTGGATGGATCTTTTCACCCAGCGATCAAGCCACAGCCACCGTGGAAGTGAAGCTCGAGGGTGAAAAAGAGCAGCACAGCTTCTCTGTGGAAGCGAAGCGGAAGGGTTTTTACCTTGTGATCCCTCCACATCTTCTGGTGTTTCCAAAGGATTTGAAGGTCTTCATTGGAAAATACGAAGTGGGGGGTGAGCCTCGTTGATAGAGATGATCACCCATTTAACGGCTGCTGTGCTTCTTTTCTTCTTCGTTATCGTGAGAAAATACGTGAGGAATCTGGGGAGTTATTTTCTGGAACTTGGAGTTTCTATCATAACAGGGGGGCTTTTGTTGACAAGGATTAGCGAGACATTTGGATATAACATCATACTTGTTGGGATAGTAGTTACCTTTTTTGGTGTAACAAAAATCTTCAAGAGATTAAAAGAAATAGCCATAAAGGACTACCTCACAGGACTTTACACGAGGTACTACTTCTTTGAGGAGTGGCTCCCAAGGGAAATGGAAAGGCAAAAAAGAAAGAGTGGAAAGGGCATCTCCTTTCTCATCATCGATCTGGATGATTTCAAAACTGTCAACGATAAGTATTCTCACAGAGTGGGGGATAAACTCTTGAAATATGTTGCCAGTGAGATCATCAAGAACATCAGAAAAACCGATTGCGCAGTTAGATTCGGTGGAGACGAAATCCTTGTTGCTTTCCCGGATACCGACAAAAAAACTGTTGAAAACATTGTGAAAAGACTTGAGAAAAAATTAATTTTCAACCCTGTGGGACTCCCGGTAGAATTTTCTTATGGAATAGAGACCTGGAAACCCGGTGAAAATGTGGAAGGAATTGTTCAAAACGCAGATCTTCAGATGTACGCTCTGAAGAACCTGAAAAAGCAAAAGCGCGTTCTGACGGAAGAGCCAGAGGTTGACTAACTCAAAATTTTAAGGTAATATATTCAATGCGGTGGGAGCGTAGCTCAGGGGGAGAGCGCCTGCCTTACAAGCAGGAGGTCGTAGGTTCAAGTCCTGCCGCTCCCACCAGAGATGTTAGGTGGCCAGGTAGCTCAGTTGGTAGAGCACTGGACTGAAAATCCAGGTGTCGGCGGTTCGATTCCGCCCCTGGCCACCAGCTCGTACCGTTGAAACCTGGATTTTCAGCTCGGTCATTTTGACTGACCGGGCTTTTTGTTTTAAAGATCCAGATTTTCTTAAAAACAGGGGTTGAACATACTTCATGCTCATGCTATAATCTTCTTCGGCGTGTCTGAACTGGTCTTTTCAAAGGAAAAGGATTGTGTTATAATATAAAGACGAGGTGGGGCCGTAGCTCAGCTGGGAGAGCGCTACCATGGCACGGTAGAGGTCGTGGGTTCAAGTCCCATCGGCTCCACCAGCGGGGGCCCCCGTAGTTCAACGGATAGAACGGCGGATTCCTAATCCGCAAATGGAGGTTCGACTCCTCCCGGGGGCACCACTCCCGGAAGGAATATTAGGTGGGCCGTTAGCTCAATAGGTAGAGCACCTGATTCTTAATCAGGGGGTTGCAGGTTCGAGTCCTGCACGGCCCACCAGATTTCATTAAAAAAGTAAGTGGAGGCCAGCCCGGCTTCCCACCCTGGGGCAGAAGGCTACCAGGGTAAATATCCCTGAAAGATTCAGCTTCGAGGGGAAGCGGGCTTTTTGCCCGCTATTTTTTATAGTGTAAGGAGGCGATAGATATCGGTGTAAACACGGATCTTCCGAGAAACGAGCAGATAAAAGTTCCAAAAGTCAAAGTGGTGGACGAAAATGGAAAGATGATAGGTGTCATGCCAACCAGAAAAGCTCTGGAACTTGCAAGGGAGAAGGGGCTTGACCTTGTTCTCGTTGCTCCCAACGAGAATCCACCTGTTGCCAAAATTATGGACTACGGAAAGTACAAGTACCAGCTCACAAAGAAACAGAAAGAAAACAAGAAGAAGCCTGTTCAGATGAAACAGATGAAGTTTCGCTTGAAGATTGACGAGCACGACTATCAAACCAAGGTGAAACATATAAGGAGATTCCTGGAAGATGGTCACAAAGTCAGGGTGGTTGTGATGTTTATAGGAAGAGAAATGATGTTCGCAGAAAAGGGTAAAGAAATCTTGGAAAGAGTTATCAAAGACACTGAGGATCTGGCTACGGTGGAAAGTCCTCCCAAGATGGAAGGAAGAGACATGTGGATGGTGCTGAAACCCAAAAATTCGTGAAGGAGGTCCTGGATATGCCGAAGGTGAAAACAAACAGGAGTGCCGCAAAGAGATTCAGGATAACAAAGAACGGTAAGATAATGAGAAATCACGCTTACAGAAGTCATAAAACGGGAAAGAAAAGAAGAAATGCCCTCAGGGAACTGAGGAAGAAAGACGTTGTGTCCAGCGCTGACGAATACAGAGTTCTCAGACTTCTTGGGAAAAAGTGAGGAGGGATAAATCATGCGCGTAAAAAGAGCTGTACACGCGAAAAAGAAGAGAAAGAAATATTTGAAGGCTGCCAAGGGATACAGAGGAGCTCTCAGCAGAAGGTACAAGCTCGCCAAGCAGATGTATGTAAGATCGAAATGGTACTCCTATGTTGGAAGAAAACTGAAGAAGAGAGATATGAGAAAACTCTGGATCACAAGAATCAACATCGCTGCGAGAAACGAAGGACTCAAATACAGCGAGCTCATTCACGGTTTGAAGCTTGCCGGTGTTTCCATAAACAGAAAGATGCTCTCTGAACTCGCAGTGAACGATCCTGAAGCTTTCAAAGAATACGTGAAGATAGCGAAAGAAGCTCTCGCATCCTGAGGTGTTGAGAATGGAAAAAACGAAGAAGATAGCTGTGATGAGTGGTAAAGGTGGCGTTGGAAAAACTACTGTAGCGGTGAACCTTGCTGTTGCACTGGCGGCTGAGGGTTACCAGGTTGGTCTTCTCGATCTCGACCTCCACGGACCAAACGTTCAAAGGATGCTCGGTGTTTCTCTGCCACCTTCCGAAGGTGAAAAGATCGTTCCAGCAAAGTATGGAGATTCTTTGAAAGTCTTTTCATTAGCAATGATTCTCCAGGAAGGTGCTCCCGTCATATGGAGAGGTCCTCTCAAACACAAGGCGATTGAACAGCTCACAAGAGATGTAGAATGGGGTGACCTCGACTACCTGATCTGTGACCTTCCACCGGGAACAGGGGACGAAGCGCTTTCCACCTTTCAAATAATAAAACCTGACGCTGTGATAGTCGTTTCCACTCCTCAAAAAGTGGCTGGAGACGATGTGAGAAGAGCGATAAACTTCGTTAGAAGATTGAACGGAAAGATACTCGGACTGGTGGAAAACATGTCTTATTTGATCTGTCCAAACTGTGGTGAGAAGGTATACGTTTTTGGAAAGGGAGAGACCGAAAAGCTGGCAGAAGAATTTGGTATCCCTCTTCTTGCCAGGATACCCATGGATCCAGAGGTGGTTTCCCTCTCAGACGAGGGAAAGCCCGCGGTGGTTTATAAGAGAGGAACCGTAATAGAAGAAGAATTCAAGAAGATCGTCGAGAAAGTACTTTCTCTGTGACCACAGAGTTTTTGCCAAGAGTCTTTGCCAGGTAGAGGGCCTCATCGGCCCTTTTTATTGTTTCAAAGGGGTCCTCGCCGTTTTTGTATTCTGCCACTCCAAAGCTCAGAGTGACGTGATAGATGTTCTCTGGATCTTCCATAACGGCTTTTCTCAGCTTCTCTGCTGCGATTCTTGCCTCTTCCAGGGATGTTCCTGGAAGAGCTATAATGAACTCTTCCCCTCCGTATCTCCCCACAAGATCGCTCTTTCTCAAAACGGACTTCATCTTTCTTCCAAGCCAGCCGAGAGTTTTGTCACCCGCCACGTGTCCAAATTGATCGTTTATCTTTTTGAAGTCATCGGCATCGCACATGATGATGGAAAGTGGAGATTTATACCTCGAAGATTTGTACGCCTCTTCCTCAAGACGTTCCATGAAGTACCACCTGGACAGAACTCCCGTGAGAGGATCCTTCATACTTCTGTCTCTGTAGAGACGTTCTCTGAGAATGGTGGTGAGAATGTTTCCAAATTGTTCGAGCGTTTCCACCAGCTCCCAGGCTGTCTTTTCGTCACATTCAAGGTTGGTCTCGACACCAACGATCATGTCGTGCTTCATATCGAGATGGAAGGACATGACCGTTCTGAAGGGTGAAATTTCGAGGAAGTCCTTCTCCATAGGTGGAGTGATTGGAGATGTTGAATATTCTTCCATCACCTTTTTCGTTGTTCTCTCAATTATTCGAATTGAAAAAACTTCGTATGGAATTACTTCTGAAAGCCTTGCCGAAGCAAACTCCATCATATCAGAAAATTCCTTTTCTGTTTCTATGAAACCCAGCAATAGATAAAACGGTGCTTTTTTCTCTTCAATTTGAGTTTTTTCTTCCACTTCCAGCTTGACCGAAACTTCTCTCAAGCCTATCAGGTTGTAAACAAAAATCGCCCTTCTGAGATAACGCTTGGCTTTGAAGTTTTCTCCAAGGGCACTGTAGAATTTGTAAAAGGTTTCATAAACCAGAGCGAGTGTGAGATTTGAAGAGTTTTCGACGTTTTCCCTTTCAAGTTCGAGGAGGAATTCTTCAAAGCCTTCTGGATCCAGTTTTGCTAACCTTTCTGTAAAAACATAAGCGATTTCTTCGTTGAAGAATTTCTGAGGAGTTTCAAGCCTTTCTTTCCAGATTTTCAAGAGCTCTGAATCGTCTTTTGCAAGAACCAGCCTCTTGAGAAAATCGAATCCGAATCTATCGAACTCGGGTTCATCCTTTTCCAGAAGACTTTTAGCGGATTCAACGTCTCCAGAAAACAGATAGTTAATGACCAGTCCTCTGAGTGCTCTTCTTTCTATTCCGTGTCTTTCTTCCAGTTCGAGTTCTGTTCTGAAGACTTCTTCTGCTTTTTGGAAATCTTTCTTGTGGATGTAGTAGAGCCCTTCGAGAAAGTAGGTGTAAGAAAGGATGGGCATGTCTTCAAAGAGCCTTGCCTGTTTTCTCAGTCTTTCAAGCTGGACGAGGAAGTTCGTTATTTTTCCCTCGTAGAGCAAGCTCCATGTCAAATTGCTTTCGTCCACGATGGAAAGTGATGGGTCTATTTTTCTTGAAAGCTCTAAAGAGTGATGGAAGTAGTAGTTGCTCATCGCTCTCGTTCTTGAAAGAACTCCCAAAGCTCTGTAACCCATCACTTGAAGGTCGAGGAAACCTTCCGAGGAAGCGATGTTCATCATATCTTTCAATGTTTCGCGATCTTCAGTCAAGGAGAAGAGCTCGTAGAGAAGATGAGCCTTCAGATAAAGCCTTTCTCTTGTGGAGAAGTTTTTCTCTTTGAGCTCTCTTTTGATAATGTTGAGAATTTCCTGGGGGACTTTTTTTCCTGCTCTTCTGCAGGAACGGGAAAGAACGACGAGATTGTATAGATCATAATAAGACAGCGAGCCTTTTTGCAAGATTGAGTTGATATCTGCTTCTCCGAGAGTTTTGAACCTTCGAAAGTGGAAGTTCTCCTTTTCTACACCCAGAGGATCTATTCTGAAAATAAGCTTCATCTTCAAGCTTTCTATGGAATAATAGGGCTTTTCGAAAAACTCTTCCAGTCTTCTCAGGTATTCAATGAGCGATCTGGTCTTTTCATAATCCCAGAAGTGCTTTCTCACGTATCTCAGCACGTAGAAAAACTTTAATTTTGGGTCTTCCAGAGATAGAGCGTGTTTTATTGCGAGGTCGTCCGGGAGATTTTCGAACAGTTTTTCGTGGAGATTTTTCTTTTTGTTCTCTGAAAGCTTGTTGTAGTAGTATTTCCAGAATTCTCTAAGTGCGAATCTGTAGAGTCCTTCTTCTGTCGTTATCACACCAGAATCATATGCGGACATCAAAGTGTCATGGTAGTCTTTTCCGGTTATCTTTTCAAGAACCCTCAATTCGCTTCCGGTGAACTTCTGTCCCAGAACGCTCAGTTCTCTGATTTCTGCGGAATCCAGCTCTCGAAGAAGAGGTTTTAAGATTCCAACGATGTTTTCTCTGAGATTGGATTTGTTGAAGAATTTCAACAATTCTACCATGTATCCCGGTAATCCCTTGCTGAGACTGTGAATCAACTTAACTTGATCCTCGCTGATTTTTCCAATCGCTCTCTCAAGAAAGATACGAGTTTCCTCAACTGTGAAAGGAGAGAGCCTGTACACCTTGTGGAAGAATTGAAAAACTTTTGTAGAAGTTGATAAAACGATTATTTTGGTGATAGTGGAGAGTCCGGAAAACTCCTCGAGAAACGATAACAAGTCTGAACCTTCAAACAAGTCGTCGATCAAGATCACCTTTTTTTGACCGTCGTCGAGTTTGGTGAGAAGATCGAGTTCGTCTGAAGCATCGTACCATACACGGAGATCTTCAAGAGATGAGATCTGGTGAATCATATATCCTCTTTCTCTCAATTCATCGACCAGAACAGACGCGAGTTTCGTTTTTCCCACCCTCTGTTCACCTGTGATCAGAATGAAGAGAGGAAATTTTTGGGAAGTTTCTATGTCTCTTTTTATCAGTTCTTCTTCTTTCCTGTGAATGTAGGGAATTCTGATCTCTCTGGAGTCGAACGAGGGCTCTCTGGTCTCCAGATGAGGTTCTATTCCGTGGATTTTCAAAAAACGCCTGCACACTTCTTCGGTTGCCCGGGAAGATCTCTCTGGAGAAAAAACAACGCCCTTCACATCGTCCGGAATGTTCGAGATGAGTGCAGGGATCAAAAAAACTCCGTCGTTCACCAGTATGTCGTCCATCCCGAGCGCGGGAATAGTGACGCCCACTTTCGAGAGAAAGAGAAACAGCTTGAGAAGCCACTTTGCGACCTGATCGCTCAGATTTTCGAGAGGTGCGAGGTTGTGGTAGTAGGGATAGAACAGCAGGAACTTCCCATCAGAGATTTTCAACCTTTCAGGCAGAAGAACGTTTGGCAGCCTGAGCCGTTTCAATTTCGCGTATTCGTTGAAGAAGAAAGATCTATCCACGGAGGCTTTTACGATTTTCAAAACTTGATCTTCACCGTCATCTTCTATGAGAAATTCATCCCCCCAGTACGTCTCTCTCAGAAATTTTTTCACTCTCATTTTCCACATCTTCTCTGAACTTCTTCAAGAGATGATTTATAACCCTGGGAATCACTTCTCCTATTTTCTCCCCCTCAAAAGATACACCTGCTGCTCTCGGATGACCTCCTCCTCCAAGCTCAAAGGCAACTTCGTTGACGTTGAACCAGTCTTTTGATCTCATGCTGACATGTATTTTACCGCGTGGAAACTCCATGAAGAGCACAGCCACTTCCACGCCTCTTATGGAACGAAGCTCACCGACGAATCCCGCACTGTCTTCATCGGTGCAGTTGTGTCTGAGATAGGTGTCGTAATCGATGTAGGAATATGCGATCTTTCCATTTTCAAGCAGCTGGAGTCTTTCAAGGACTTCAGCAAACAGTTTGAACTGTTCGAATCTCTTGTTCTCCAGGATCTCTTTGGCAACGAAATGTGCATCTGCTCCCATCTTCACCAGTTTGTAAGCGTCTTCGAACACTCTGACATCTGCGTTGGAGTGCCTGAAGAACCCTGTGTCGGTTGCGATCCCAAGGTAGTTCAAAGTGGCAAGGTTCGAATCGTACTCTACACCAAGCGCCATGTTGATTCTGAATATCATCTGAGCGGTGGCTGCGAAGGACGGATCCACCCAGTTCCAGTTCCCGAAATTCGTGTTCGTTGAGTGGTGATCGATCACAACAGAAGGAACCTTATCCAGGAGATTCTGAAACTTTCCGATTCTGTCGGAAGAGGAAGCATCGACCACCACAAGAAGCTCTGGATCAAAATTCAGATTCTCTTCTATTTTATCTATGTGAGGGAATTTCTCGAATACGTAAGGAATTTTGTAATCTACAGCAGCCTTCACTTCTTTTCCTAATTTTTCCAGTCCGAGTGTGAGGCTCAGAACGGAACTCACACAATCACCATCGGGCATTATGTGTCCTACAACGAGTATTTTATCGTGTCGGGAAAGCACTTTGACGATCTCGTCCACTTAGAACACCTCCACTGTAGTGGTGAGAGCTTTTTCTATTTTACCCTGTGCCATTTTCGTTGTTCTCACCACTTCTTCGTGTGACAGTCTTCCGTGGGTGATACCGGCTGCCATGTTCGTCACACAGGAGAATACAACCACTTTGAGTCCACAATGTTTTGCAGCGATCACTTCTGGAACGGTTGACATCCCAACAAGATCAGCTCCGAGCTTTTCAAAGACGCGTATCTCAGCTGGCGTCTCGTAACTTGGTCCAAGGACACCGATGTAAACCCCCTCCTTCAGTCTGAGTCTTTCCTGGATTTTCCTCGCCCATTCAGGATCAACAACCGAGGACATATCGGGAAACCTCGGACCTATCTTTTCGTCGTTTGGACCTCTGAGAGGATTTCTGAACATGAAGTTTATTATGTCTCTCACCAGAATGATTTCTCCAGGTTTGAACTCCGGGTTTATCGCACCGGCAGCGTTTGTTACGACGACACCTCTCACTCCCACGTATTTTGCCACATACACGGGAAAAGCCACCGTTGCTGGATCGTGACCCTCATAAAGGTGAAACCTTCCTGCCATGATCATAACAGGCCTGTCGCTTATTCTTCCAAAAACAAGTTTCCCGCTGTGGCCTTCCACAGTAGGTTGTGGGAAGTGAGGAATATCTTTATAATCTATAGTAACAGGGTCTTCCACTTTTTCTATGAAAGACCCAAAACCGGATCCCAGGATGATCAAAATGTCCGGTGAAAGGTTCGTTCTTTCACTTATAAACGTCCTTGCTTCTTCGATCTTTTTCATCATAACTTGTGATCACCTCCACGTAACTATTCTACTATAAAGCGAGGTGTTGATGGTGTATCCCAGGCTTCTGATAAATCTAAAAGAGATAGAAGAAAACGCAAAAAAAGTAGTCGAAATGGCCTCCAGAAGAGGTATAGAAATAGTCGGTGTTACCAAGGTGACTCTTGGTGATCCCCGTTTTGCGGAAACGCTCAGAAAAGCGGGTATCGGGATACTGGGTGAGTCCAGGATAAGGAACGTTCTCAGAATGAAAAAAGCGGGAATCGAAGGACCGTTCATGCTCCTGAGACTTCCCATGATGAGTGAACTTGTTGAAGATGTGAAGCACTTCGATTACATAATGGTCTCCGATCCTGATGTAGCAAAGAAAGTGGATGAGCTCTCCAGAGAGATGAAGAGAAACGTGAAGATCATATACATGATAGACGTGGGAGATCTCAGAGAAGGTGTTTGGTTTGAGAAGGCCGTTGAAGAAATAGCTCAATGCAGGGGAGCCAACATCGTGGGAATAGGCACCAATTTTGGATGCTACGGTGGTATCATACCAACGAGAGAAAAGTTCGAAATCCTGCTCGATATAAAGGAAAAGCTGGAAAAAAATCACGGATTCAACATAGAGATAGTCTCCGGTGGAAACACTCCGGCGCTCTACGCACTGGAGAATGGAGAGATTCCTGAGGGAATAAACCAGCTCAGGATAGGAGAGGCCATTGTTCTGGGAAGGGACATAACGAACAATCGAGTCATAGACTGGCTTTCTCAGAACACCTTTCTGATCGAGGCTGAAGTGATAGAAGTGAAGGAGAAACCCTCCGTCCCCCTGGGAAAGAGAGGACTCGATGTCTTTGGAAGGAAGGTTGACTTCGTGGACAGGGGTATAAGGAAAAGAGCGATCTGCGCTCTTGGAGAGCAAGATATAGACAGCAGAGGGCTCATTCCCGTGGACAAAGGAGTTGAGGTACTGCACGCTTCGAGCGATCATATCGTCCTCGATGTTACGGATTTTGGAGATGTGAAAGTCGGTGACGTGTTCAGGTTCAGAATGACTTACTCCTGTCTTTTGAAGGCTATGACTTCTCCATTCGTGGAGAAGGTGTATGAACCCTCAATTTGAGGGGAAAGTCTTAATACGAGGAGGAAGCGGTTTTGAACGAAAAAAAACTCGTTGAAGCCCTCAAAAGGAAAGAAGACTGGGCATACGAGATTCTATACAGAGAATTCGCTCCAAAAATAGGAAGTATAGCAAAGAGCTTTTTGAACACCGACGATGTGGATGATGTTGTTCAGGATGTTTTTTTGAGGATTTTCAAAGGGATAAAGAAATTCAGAGGCGATTCAAAACTCTCCACGTGGATCTACAGGATAGCCGTGAATGTCTGTAAGGACTATCTTCAGAAGTACAAGAAGAGAAACGAGTTTTTGACGGATTTCCAGGAGAAAGACAACGAAGAGGAAATCTACATCCAGCCGGAAGCGAAAGAGGATGTGTTCGATGAAGTGCTTCGATCGATCACTGCTGAGAGGGTTCAAAAGGCTCTGGAAAAGCTTTCACCGGAGGACAGGTTGCTCATAAAACTGAGAGATATAGACGGGTTGAGCTATGAAGAAATAGCGTCCGTTTTGCAAAAACCTGTTGGAACTGTGAAAAGCCGTCTTCACTACGCAAGAAAGAGGCTGGGAAACTTGCTGAAAGAGGGTGGAACTGTTGAAAGATGACAGATTGAACAGGATTCTTGACGGTGAAGAACCCATAGAGGGGCTTCCTGAGGAACTCCTCAGAGATTACCGAATCTACAGAGAAGCTATCACTCTCTTCAGAATACGATGCGAGTACGTTCCAAGTGAACGTCTGATGAGGAAGATCATGAAAAAAAGGCGGAAGAAACTTGTTCTTTCAACAGTTTTCGCTGGGATCGCAGTTTCCCTGCTGCTTCTTTCTGTAGTCCTCGACATTTTCCCGGTTTCTCCGTCTCGAAAAGTTGTTCAAAAACAAAATCCTGTTGTTAAAGAGTTAATAGATTACATAAAAACAGTGGAAGTAGTGAGCGATGGATGGTGATAGTGTGAAAAAATACGTTCTGGTAGTTTTGTTTTTCCTCGCAGCCACGATTTTTGCACTACCTGAAATCGTGGAAAAATGGATGTACGCAAACTATTACGCGAAGAGGATAATGGTTGAAATTGGTTTGAAAAGCCGTTTCAGATACGAAGAGGTGTACAAGTGGGGAGCAGACAAGATGGTTCTGGTACACGAACCCGTCAGTGTGAACTGGGTGAGACTGGGTCAGAGCTGTTACATGGGATCCGGTACCACCTTGAAGAGATCTCCCATGCTCATTCTCGATCTTGAGGATCTTGCCTTCAAAGAGATTCTGCAGGGAAGAGATCTGAAAATTGAAGAAACAAACGAAGGGTACGAGATATACATTCATGACACGGGAGAATACCGCGTGCTTCTCTCATCCGATGGGTTTCCAAAAGAGATCGAAAGAAACTACATGGACACGAAGAGCAAGCTGATTTACGAAGAAGTGAAACCACTTTCTGCCGATAAGAATGAAATTTTGAAAGACTACACTCTTGTGGACTCTGGAGTGGAATTTCCAAAAGAACTGGTTGACATCCTGAGTAACTTTCGTTTCCTCATAATCAGAGAAGGAACATCGGGGCTCGAGATAGAAGGTATCTACAAAAACGGTCAGAAGGTAGAGATATTCATAGGAAACGACCTTCCAAAGGGTGGTTTGCAAATCAGCATCAACGGGCTCAAGATAGCCATCGTTGCCGATGAAAAAACTCTTGAGGAGATAAAGGTGATTCTTGGACAATGAGAGCGCTCATAGTGGACGGTTACATAGACGAACCTGCCGCTTTCGGTGTCCCACCTTATGTGAGTCCGTACATCAGGTACCTCGCAGGTGCACTTGTGGTTCATGATGTAGAAGTCGATTATGTCACCATAGACAGGATGAGAAAGGAATCACTCTGGGAAATTGCGAACGAATACGACTTTCTTTTTGTTTTTGGTGGAATCACCGTGCCAGGTCGATACAAGGGCGGAACACCTCTCACCCTTTCAGAGCTTCAGAGGATTCTCAGCATCACAAGAAGGCCCACCAAAATAGTGGGAGGCCCAATAGTTGGGGGATATTCACTCAGAGGGGGATCTGTGGCAAGACGATTTGACATACAGGCGGATTATCTGGTGAGTGGAGATATGGAGGCTTTTGTAGTCTCCTATTTTCGAGGTGTACCCGATCCAGAGGCAAAAAGCGATTATGAGCTGATCGATGCGGTGGCACCTTATGGGGCCGTTGTCCTTGAGAAACATCCGAACTTTCCGCATGTCATATGCGAAATAGAAGTCTCGAGGGGTTGTGAAAGAAGAACGTTCTGTTCTTTTTGTACAGAGCCGCTTCTCCACGGAAGGTTGAAATCTCGAGATGTACAGGCCATACTGAAAGAGATAGAGTCCCTCTACAGAGCTGGATGCAGAGCATTTCGCTTCGGAAGGGCTGCAAATATCTTGGCGTTTGGATCTGACAGAAACGGAGGGAAGCCTTCCCCAGAGATCTTGGAAGAGCTGTACTCGGGTACCAGAGAAGTAGCTCCTCATCTGGAAGTTCTCCACACAGACAACGCCAACCCATCCTACCTTGTTACATACGAAAAGGAATGTAGAAAGATAGTTGAAACCATTGTCAGATACAACACACCAGGTGATGTGTTCTCCTTTGGAGTGGAGTCCTTCGACGAAAATGTTCTGAAGAAGAACAACGTTCAGGGTTCGCCGGAAGAGTTTTTGAAAGCCATCGCTGTTGTGAATGAGATAGGTGGAGTGCGGGTAGATGGAATACCAAAACTCCTTCCCGGTGTGAATCTGATCTTCGGTCTTCCGGGGGAAACGGAAGAAACCCTCAAAAAGAATTATTCATATCTGAAGCGCATTCTCGATGAAGGTTATCTTCTGAGAAGGATAAACATCAGAAAACTTCTCGCCTATCCGGGAACTCCGGTATACGAGTATCTGAAGAATAAAAAGCACAGAATCAAAAGCCATCTTCATGAACAATGGAAAAGAAAAATAAGAGAAGAGATAGATCGTGAAATGCTGAAGAGAGTCTTCCCTGCCGGCACTGTTCTAAAAAAGGTGATAGTTGAGTACAGAGAAGGAAAAACCTCTTTTGGAAGACAGCTGGGGAGTTATCCAATACTCGTCGGCATTCCGGGAAATCACAGCGGTGTGCTGGACGTGGTTGTAGTTTCCCATGGCGAACGATCGGTGACTGCCCTGCCTTACCCTTCCTTCATAAACTCCATGTCACTGGAAGAACTCACAGCGATCCCAGGGATTGGAAGTGCCCTCGCCAGAAAGATCATCTTGAATCGTCCCTTCAGAAGCTGGGAAGATCTCAAGAAAGTAGTTCCCGCCGAGACAGTGAACTTTCTCAGAAAGCTTGGCATTTCTTTACAGCAGGTGTAAAATATACTCGGGTGAGGGATATGAAGACCGTTAGACAGGAAAGATTGAAGTCTATCGTAAGGATTCTCGAGAGATCAAAAGAACCCGTCAGTGGAGCTCAGCTGGCAGAAGAACTCAGTGTGAGTCGGCAGGTAATTGTCCAGGATATCGCCTACTTGAGAAGTCTTGGTTACAACATCGTGGCCACGCCAAGGGGATACGTGCTTGCGGGTGGAAAATCCGGAGTCTCGAGGCTTGTAGCTGTGAAGCACGCGCCAGAAGAGATAAAAGAAGAATTACTCTGTGTGGTGAGAAACGGTGGAAGAATAGTCGATGTGATTGTGGAACATCCGGTTTACGGTGAAATAAGAGGTATCATCGATGTTTCCTCCGAGGAAGAGGTCTTGAAATTTGTAAACTTGATGGAGATGGCAAAGACAGAACCTCTCTTAACTCTCTCTGGAGGAGTTCATCTTCACACCATAGAGGCACCGGATGAAGAAACAATGGAAAGAATCATGAGAGAGCTGAAGAAAAAAGGTTTCCTGATAGAGGAGGGATAAAAGATGAGAATAGACGAAATAGTTGAAAAATACGTGGACAGAAAAACTCAGAGAAGGTTTCTCATCCTCACTTCTATCGCCTGGATGTTCGACGCTGCCGGTGTTATGCTTCTTTCTTTTGTGCTTCCTTACGTGATAAAGGAATGGAATCTCACCTCTACTCAGGGAGCTACCATAGCGAGTGCTACCTTCCTTGGAATGCTTTTTGGAGCGCTTTCTGTGGGGTTCGTGGCTGACCTTCTTGGAAGGAAAGTTTCCAATCTGTTCTTTTTCATCGTAACGATCACCTTCACTTTTCTGTCCGGCTTTTCCTCATCGTTCGAAACTCTTTTAGTTCTGAGAGGCCTTTCGGGTTTTGGGTATGGAGGCTTGATGCCTTCGTTCAACGCGTATCTTGCAGAATTCACGAGTATCAGACTCAGGGGAAGGTATCTTGTGCTTCTGGAGTCGAGCTGGGCGGTTGGGAGTATACTGATAGGACTCTTCGCAGTGAATGTTCTCCCGAACTGGAGATGGGTCTTCTGGATCTTCTCCATCGGGTACCTTTTTGTTCCGGTGTTTCTTAGGATGCCCGAAACTCCAAAGTACGCGTTTTTGAAGGGTGGAAAAGAAGCGCTGGAAAGGTCTCTGGGTAAAAGAGTGGAGGAAGAGGTGGAGCTTCCAAAAAAAGAGAAAGTTCCCATCCTGGCTCTTTTGAAGAGGGAACATTTGAAAGACACAGTTGTGATCTGGATAGCGTGGTTCGTTGTGAGCTTCGTGTATTACGCTCTGTTCACCTGGGCTCCCAGGATCTTCTCCTCGCTGGGTGTGAGTGTTGTCAAATCTTCCTGGTTCACATTCTACATGATGGTGGCACAGCTTCCCGGGTACCTTTCGGCAGCCTACTTCATAGAAAAATGGGGAAGAAAGGCTTCTCTTGGTGTTTACTTCATAGGAACAGGACTTGTCGCTCTGCTGTGGGCCAACGTGAGAGGAGATGCTTCGCTTCTTGCAGCTGCTTTGGTCCTTTCTTTCTTCTGTCTTGGAGTGTGGGGACTGGTCTATGCCTACACAGGAGTGTGGGGACTGGTCTATGCCTACACACCGGAGCTGTATCCCACGCCGCTCAGGGGGACTGGAAACGGAGCAGCGGGAGTATGGGCAAGGATAGCGGGTATAATAGCTCCTTACTACACAGGCTTCATGATGGAGAAAGGAAAAAGCATCGCGGAAACCCTCGCATGGATCTCCGCGATGGCAATGTTTGCCGGTGTGATCGTTCTGATGTTTGGAAGAGAAACAAAGGGGAAATACGTGGATTAATCTGGAACAACGGTGCTTCCCACGTCTTCTCCCTTCAGCGCTTTCAGAAGAGTTCCTGGTTCGAAGAAATTGATCACTTTCACTGTGATCCCAAGCTTCTTACACAGTGCGAAGGCTTCGGCGTCCATGACCTTGAGCCCCATTTTCATCGCTTCTGAGAACGTGAGATGAGGGATCTTCTTAGCATCGGGAAATTTCTTTGGGTCTTTATCGTACACACCATCCACTTTTGTGGCTTTCACCACCAGTTTTGCTTTCATCTCCTGGGCTCTCAGAACGGCTGCCGTGTCCGTTGTGAAAAATGGATTGCTCGTACCTCCAGCGAAGATCAGAATGCTGTTTTCTCTTAGGGCAGATTCTATAGAATCGTAGTTCACCCTTTCCACATCCGGAAGATTCACTATCTGTGAATAAATTCGAGCTTTCAATCCGGATCTTTCGAAGATGTCTTTCAAATATATGGAATTCATCACCGTCCCGAGAAGACCGATCTGATCGGCCCTTGCCATGGTGAGATTCTTCAGCTCGACACCCCTGAAAAGATTTCCCGCTCCTACAACGATGCCTATTTTGAAACCTTCCTCGATGGCGCTTTTAATCTCTTTGACTATGTAGTCCACTCTTTCTGGATCGAAGCCTCTGCCTCCTTCTCCCGAGAGTGCTTCCCCACTCAGCTTCACCAGTACTCTCATGATCCATACCTCCAAAAAAAGGGTGAGCCTTTCGCTCACCCTTGTTTATGTGTATTGTTGATCAATCTTCATAGCCCTCTCCTATCTCGTATCTTGTAAACCTTGAAACCCTTATGTTTTCTCCTGTTTTCGCTATGAGTTCGTTTATGAGATCTTTTACCTTTTTTGTATCGTCGAATATGTAGGTCTGTTCGTAGAGACACACCTGTTCAAAGAATTTCTCGAGCTTTCCTTCTACGATCTTTTCCACGATGTTTTCAGGTTTATCTTTTATCTGAGCTCTGTAGATTTCTTTCTCTTTTTCTATGACTTCCGCCGGGACGTCCTCTCTTCTGACGTACAGAGGCTTCATTGCGGCAACCTGTTTTGCGAGATTGTAAGCGAGTTCCTTGAACTCATCGGTTCTGGCCACGAAGTCCGTTTCACAGTTCATTTCGAGCAGGACACCTATTCTTCCGTTGAAGTGAACGTACGCAACAATGATTCCTTCTTTGGTGATTCTTCCAGCTTTCTTTTCAGCTGTCGCGGCACCCTTTTTTCTAAGAATTTCCACCGCTTTTTCCATATCACCGTTGGATTCCTCAAGGGCTTTTTTACAGTCCAGAATACCTGCACCTGTCATTTCTCTGAGCTTCTTGATTAGGTCCATGGATATTTCCATTTCACTTTCCTCCTTTCTTAGTCTTCGCCCTGATCTCGTAAGAATTTGGATCGTGCCAGCCATAATCCAGGTTTAGTTTTACTTTGAATTCCTTCTGAAGTTTCGTTATATCTTCTCTTTTGAAGTATCCTGACATGTTTGGGTGAACTTTCAATGTTACTTCCTCAAAATTCTTCAATTTTTTCAAATCTTCTCTGATCCTCTTGAGCAGGATCTTTTGAGAAAGCACCTTCCCTGTTCCCGAACACACAGGACACCGGGTGAAAAGAAGTGTATCCAGAGGTCTTGTCGTTCTTTTTCTTGTTATTTCCAGAAGCCCAAGGTTCGTGAATCCAAAGATTTCAATTCTTGTTCCGTCTCTTTTTGCAACCTCTTTGAATCGTGAGAGAAGCTTTTCGTAACTCTTCGGATCTTTCTGCTTTATGAAATCTATCACCACGATTCCTCCAATGTTTCTGAGTATCAACTGACGAACGATTTCTTCGATGGCTTCCATGTTCGTTTTCAAAGCGAGTTCCTCCTGGTTTTCAGCGTCTGTGTAGCTTTCCGAGTTTACATCTATGACGGTGAGCGCTTCTGTTCGATCTATGACGATGTTTCCGCCACTTTTCAGTGGAACAGTGCGAGAAAGAAGTTTTTTCAAGCGTTCGTAAACAGAAAACTTTTCAAACAGGTCGCCTTCTACGTACTCGAGTTCCGGTTTTTTCGGAAGATTTTGAAGATATTTCTGTAAGGTCTCAAGAAACGATCTGTCGTTGTAAATCAATCTGTCTATCTTCGAATTCACCTTTTCTTTGATGATCTGTTCTACAGGATCTTCTTCGTATAGCAACTTCGGTTTTCTCGATCTTCTGAACTTTTGAAGTACCTGGTTCCATTTTTCCAATGCCCTTTCGAAATTCTTTATGATCTCCTCTTCGTCCACACCTTCCGCTGCTGTCCTCATTATTACACCGACACCGTATTTCTTCCTCAGAGAAAAAGCTGTAGTTCTCAATCTGCGTCTTTCTGAAGCATCTTCTATCTTTCTTGAGACACCTATCACCTTTTTAAAAGGAAATATGACAACGAATCTGTCGGCTATCCCTATCTGGGTTGTTACCTGAGGTCCTTTTTTCCCCGAGGCATCCTTTTTCACCTGTACGAGTATTTTCTGACCTTCTTTCACTTCTTGCCCTTTCAGAACAACTTCTTTGTAGACCTCGTTTATCTCATTGAGTTTCAAAAAGGCGTTCCTGCCCTTTCCAATCTTCACAAAAGCTGCTTCGAGTCCTGGTACGATTTTTTCGATCCTTCCAAGGTAAATTTTCCCTGCGATCGTTTCTATCTCATCGAAAAAGATCTCTTCGAGTTCTCCATCGTTCATTACAGCGTAGGACAGACTGTCTGATTGAACATTCAGAAGAAATTCTCTTATATCCTTGACACCTCCGATTTACTCTGCCATCTCAATGAGGTGGATCTCTCCATTTTCGTCCTTATAGAGAAGATTTATTTCACCAGTATTGACGTTTCTGAAAACGAGGAATCGGTGGTTCAACTCATCCATCTGCATGACTGCTTCATCGAGATCGAGGTTGAGAAGAGAAACTCTTTTTACAGAAGAGACCTTGTCAGATGGGGAAAATTCACCTGGCTCTTCAAGAGGAGTTTCAACGAGTGCAGAACTTCTATGAGGGTGGTTCTTCAGCCTTTCTTTCAGTTTTTTCACCTGTTTTTCCAGAGCATCCGAGGCGAAGTCTATCGCGGTGTAAATGTCCGGATGCCTTTCTTCCACATTGATGATGTTCCCTTTCAGATTCATATTGAACTTAACCACGTATTGATTCTTTCCATCTTTTTCTATTCTCACGTCAAAGGAGACGAGTTCATCATCGTAGATCACTCTGTCAACTTTATCGAGCCTTTTTTCCAGATAGTTCTTGATGGCTTCGGAAATCTCTACACCCTTTCCCGTTATCCTGTACTCCATAAAAGCACCTCCCTTACAGTATGAATACACCTGCTCCGAACATCTTGGGACCAGAATGAACAGCAAGGGTGGGAGGCAACCTCACGATGTCCACCCTTTCGATGTGTTCGTCTTTCAGTTTTTCTTCTATTTCAAGAACGATCTCCTTCATTTCTTCCCCGGCATAAACAAGCCCCAGCATTTTTCTTCCGTCCGTTTTCAGATCCTGAACGATTTTCTCTACAACATTCTTTAAGCCACGTTTTTTCGCCACCACTTTGAGTTCTCCATCTTCAATGCTCAGAATGGGGTGTATCTTTACGAGATTTCCGAGCATTCCTGTTATCGTCTTTACCCTTCCGCTCTTCATGAGATAATCGAATTCCAGCACTGAGAAGCGGATCTTTATTCTTTCGTTTGCTTCCTGAACAACTCTTTCAAGATCCTCTCTGCCGTCTTTCACCGATTCCATCAACTTTAGAAGAACATATCCTGCACCTATTGAAACTTGTCTGGTGTCAATAACCCTGAATGTCACCGATGGGAACTTTTCTTTTAGACGTTCGGTTACGCTCTTCATCACGTTATAGAAAGCACTCAGCTTTGAAGAAAGGTGAACGCAGTATATACGGGTACAACCTTCAGAAATTATATCACGAAGCACCCTCTCCATTTCAAGCGGAGAGGGGACGGCTGTTCTGAAGTTTTTTTGCCTTTCCAAAAAGACTGTAAAAAGTTTCTTTATCGATGTCTACGTCGTCTGTGTACTCTTTATCGTCGATGTAGACCTTTATACCGATCGTTCTTACAGGAAACGGAAGTTCCCAATTGCCAACTGTGACAGCGCTGTCTATAACGAAGACTGGAAGAATCGTCTCACCCTTTCCACTCTTTCCCTTGCTTCCATGAATCTATCAGGGGAGATGTCTTCTTCTCTTCCGGCTTCTTCCGTGATTATGATCACATCTTTTCCATCGCAGAGCAAAAAACCACCCGCAACTTTCAGATGGTATTCATCATCACCCGATTTTATTTTTACATCGCACACGGAGAGCTGGGTTACTATGGGAGCCCTCCTGGGGAGGATTCCCATGGATCCTTCCACCGTTCTGAAAGAAATGAAGTCGCTTTCTCTGTCGTACACGATCCCATAGGGTGTAACGATTTTTACCTTCACATTTTCAACTCCTCATTTCTTTTGCTCTTTCTTTAACTTCGTCGATGTTTCCGGCCATGAGAAACGCCTGTTCAGGTACATCGTCGAGTTTTCCGTCGAGAATCTCCTTGAATCCTCTAATTGTTTCTTCAATGGGTACGTATCTTCCAGGACGACCTGTGAACCTTTCTGCTACGTGGAACGGCTGGCTGAGGAACCTTTGAATTCTTCTGGCACGGTGAACCACAAGTTTGTCTTCCGGAGAGAGTTCCTCCACACCGAGTATGGCGATAATATCCTGAAGGTCCTTGTATCTCTGAAGAACTTCCTGAACACCTCTTGCCACTTCGTAATGCTCTCTTCCAACGATCGCTGGATCCAGAATTTTCGAGGAGGAGTCGAGAGGATCAACCGCCGGGTAAAGTCCAAGTTCTGCTATTCTTCGTGACAGAACCACAGTGGCATCAAGATGGGCGAAGGTGGTTGCCGGTGCCGGGTCGGTTATGTCGTCCGCAGGAACGTATATGGCCTGAACGGATGTGATGGAACCTCTCCTCGTCGAAGTGATTCTCTCCTGAAGTTCTCCCATATCGGTTGCGAGGGTGGGCTGATATCCCACAGCAGACGGCATTCTTCCGAGAAGTGCCGAGACTTCACTTCCAGCTTGGACAAACCTGAATATGTTGTCTATGAAGAGAAGAACGTCTCTTCCTTCTACGTCTCTGAAGTACTCAGCGATGGTGAGGGCAGTGAGAGCCACTCTGAACCTTGCTCCCGGGGGCTCGTTCATCTGGCCAAAAACGAGAACGGTGTTTCCAAGAACTCCGCTTTCCTGCATTTCGAGCCAGAGTTCGTTACCTTCTCTTGTTCTCTCCCCGACACCTGCGAACACTGAAAATCCCTTGTGTTCTATTGCGATGTTTCTGATGAGTTCCATAACGAGCACGGTCTTTCCAACGCCCGCTCCTCCGAAGAAACCGATCTTTCCGCCCTTTGGGAACGGAGCGAGAAGATCGATCACCTTTATACCGGTCTCGAGGATTTCTATCTCTGTGGATTGTTCCACAAGCTCAGGGGCTGGTCTGTGAATGGGCCATCTTTCTTTGGCTTTTATTTCTCCCGCTTCGTCGACAGGTTCACCTATCACGTTCAGGATCCTTCCAAGGACTTCTTTCCCCACAGGTGCTGTTATGGGAGCTCCTGTATCCACCACTTCCAGACCTTTGGTTAAACCGTCTGTTGAATCCATAGCCACCGTTCTAACAACTCCATCGCCGATGAGCTGCTCCACCTCGAGCACTACCTTCTGCCCCGTTTGGGGATTTACAACTTCGAGGGCGTTGTATATATCCGGGAGTTCCTCTTCGGGAAATTTCACGTCCACAACAGGTCCCATAATACTCACAATGAATCCTTTCGAACCCTTTGCCATGCCATATCACCTCATTTTTCTATTTCCTTCAGAGCTTCTGCTCCCGTAACGATCTCTATGAGTTCCTGGGTGATCGAAGCCTGACGCGCTTTGTTGTACGCCAGTGTCAGCTCCCTGATCACTTCCTGGGCGTTGTCTGTGGCGTTCTTCATGGCGTTCTGTCTTGCGTAGTATTCTCCTATCTTCGTCTGAAACATGAGTTCCATGAGTGTGGCCGAGAGATAGTAATGAAAGATCAGCGGAGCAATTTGCTCTAGGCGTGGTTCGTATTCGAAGTCTTCTCTCTTTTTTTCTTCCTTTTTGATGGGAAGAAGTTCGTGCACTTCTGGCCTCTGTATAAGAACGTTTTTGAATCGGCTGAAAATCACTCTGACTCTCGCTGGTTTCCCATCGAGAAAATTGAGAATATCTTCCACGATCGTAGAGCCGTTTCTAAAGTCGGGTATTTCGTAGAATCTGTCGTACATTTTCAACACTTTTCCGTCCTTGAAATGGTTTATGGCTTTGAGACCTACGAGTATGAGGTGTGGATCCCTGGATTCGGAGATCACTCTTTCTGCCTCTCTCAAGATTTCACTGTTGAAGGAACCACACAGTCCCATATCGCTTGTTATCACCACGATCAGGTCTCTGTTTCCTTCTTCAAAAAAGATCGGATCGAGAGATTCCGCTGGAACCAGCGCCCACAATCTTTTCACTTCGTCGTAGAAGGGCTTGAATTTTTGATACTCTGCTTCTATTTTCCTCACCTTCGCGCGCGCCACCATCTCCATAGCGCGCGTGATCTTCATCAGTGATTGTGTTGCGTTTATCTTTCTCTTTATCTGTAGCATTCGACCTCTACTCATTGCACATCACACCCTGAAAGTGGTTTTGAATTCTTCAATGGCTTTCTTGAGTTTTTCCTCCGTTTCCGAAGTCAGTTCTTTCTTCGTCTTTATGTCGTCGAGGATATCCTGGTGCTTTTCGTGCATAAATCTGAGAAATTCCTTCTCGAATCTTCTGACTTCTTCCACCGGGAGATCATCGAGGTATCCCCTGACACCTGCGAAGAGAACGACGACCTGCTCTTCAACGGGCATAGGACTGTACTGTTCCTGTTTCAGAAGTTCCATGAGCCTCTGTCCTCTTATGATCTGGGCTCTGGTAGCTGGATCCAGTTCTGTGGCAAACTGAGCGAACGTTTCGAGTTCTCTGTACTGTGCAAGATCAATTCTCAACATACCGGCGACCTGCTTCATTGCTTTTATCTGCGCAGATCCTCCAACCCTGGAAACGGACAGACCAACGTTGATAGCAGGTCTCTGACCGGCGTAGAACAATCCGGGCTCGAGGTATATCTGACCGTCAGTGATGGATATCACGTTCGTTGGAATGTAGGCGGATATATCGTTCGCCTGAGTTTCAACGATGGGTAGAGCCGTGAGGGATCCTCCACCGAGTTTGTCGTTCAGTCTGACGGCCCTCTCAAGGAGTCTGGAGTGTAGATAGAAGATGTCCCCAGGATAAGCCTCTCTTCCCGGGGGCCTTCTCATGAGAAGTGAGAGCTGTCTGTAGGCGACGGCGTGCTTCGAAAGATCGTCATAGACCACGAGGGCATCCCTTCCGGAATATGCGAAGTACTCTCCCATGGCACAGCCCGCGTACGGTGCTATGTACTGGAGAGATGCCGGGTCGGAAGCGGAGGCCACAACCACCGTTGTGTACTCCATGGCTCCGTACTGTCTGAGTTTATCGATGATCCTTGCAATAGCGGACTTTTTCTGACCTATCGCCACGTAAATGCAGTACACACCCTGTCCTTTCTGGTTGATGATGGTGTCTATAGCGATGGCCGTTTTTCCCGTCTGCCTATCTCCTATGATCAGCTCTCTTTGGCCTCTCCCGATGGGAATCATGGAGTCGATCGCCTTTATCCCTGTCTGAAGAGGTGTATCGACGGGTTTCCTGTAGATGACACCGGGGGCTTTTATTTCTATCGGTCTGAAGTTCTTTGCGTTTATTGGGCCCTTTCCATCGAGCGGTTCTCCGAGCGGATTGACCACCCTACCGAGGAGCTCTTCTCCAACCGGCACTTCTATGATCCTTTTCAATCTTCTGACGGTGTGCCCTTCTTTTATATCTTTGTATTCACCGAGTATGATGATACCAACGTTGTCCTCTTCCAGGTTGAAGGCGACTCCTTTGACTCCAGTTTCGACGAATTCCACGAGCTCACTCACCATCACCTTGTTCAACCCGTACACACGGGCTATGCCGTCTCCAACCTGGATGACCTTACCTGTGTCCTCGAGATCGATCTTCTCCTCAAAACTTTTTATCTTCTCTTCGAGAACCTTCGTGATTTCACCAGGATTTATTCTCAACTCATCTCACCCCTTTTGAGGGCTTCTCGGGCGATTTTCTTCAACCTGCCCTGAACCGTCGTATCCAGTCTGAATCCTTCGAATTCAACGAGAGCACCCGCTATGAGAGATTCGTCGATGGAAATATCGAAAACAGGATCTCTGAGAACGTACTTTCTCACGAACTTTCTGAGGAGAGAAAGTTCTTCATCTTCTGGGCTGTGGGCTATCGATAGATTTGCCGGAACTTTCTGCTCCGACAGGATCTTCTCGTACTCAAACAGTTCCCTGATGTTTCTCAACAGCTTTTGCCTTTTTCTCTCAAACACGAGCGTTAAAAATCGTTCCTGAAACTCATCCATTTCCTGGCCGAAACTTTTCATTATCTCTTTTATGAGAGAAATCTTCTTTTCTGGTTTCAAGATGGGATCGTCAAACAGTTCCCTGCTTGATTCGTAAATCTGGCACACAAGATCCAGGAATCTCAGGTATTCCTCTTCTTTTTCTTTTTCTATTGCAACGTTTAAAAGTGCTCTGGCGTATCTTCCCGCCACCGCAGAGAACCTCATGACTTTTCTATCTCCTCTTTGAGGATTTTGACGAGGTACTCTCTTTTTGCTTTTTCATCCTGAAACACCTTCTGTAGGAGCTTGGTAGCGAGTATTACGGAAAGTTCTGCGGCTCTTTCCTGAATCTGTTCCAGAGCTTTCTTGTATTCAACTTCTATCTGTGCTTTTGCAGATTCCACGATGTTCTGCGCCTCTTTCTTTGCCTTCTCACGCGCTTCTTCAACGATCGCTTCGGCTTCTTTCCTGGCACTTTCTACGATTTCGTCTGCTCTCTGCCTTGCTTCGGAGAGAAATCTCTCGGCTTCAGATCTCATCTTTTCGGCTTCTTCTTTCAGTTGCTCGGCGCTTTTCAGATCCTCTTCCACCTTTTTTCTTCTCTTCTCCGCCATTTCAATGAACGGTGTGTAGAGGAATTTGTTTAGAAAATACACCATGAGAACAAAGAGCATTAGCATTGCTGCTGAGGTCCAGTTTATCTCCAGAAAGCCCAAAGTTCTCCCCTCCTCACACCACGAGGAGGATCATGAAGGCTATGAGAAGAGAGTATATACCCGTTGTTTCGGCAACAGCGTCGGCAAGAAGCATCCTCGTGGTGATGGTACCGACCATTTCAGGTTGTCTCGCCATGGCGTCCATCGCGTGGGCTCCTATGTTACCTTCTCCTATTCCAGGACCGATGGCTCCTATTCCCATACATAGTCCTGCACCGAGATATTTTCCAAGAAGCGCCAGTCCCTGAGCAAGATCTCCAAGATTTTCCATCTTTGACCCCTCCTTACGAAAGTTGTGAACTGATGTATGCAACCGCGAGCATGCTGAACACGAACGCCTGTACCAGACCAACGAAGATACCGAAGAATCCCCAGAAAATGATGGGAGCGAAAAAGTATTTTGTCATGTAAGAGAGGATGTAAACGAGTATTGCTCCACCTCCTATATTACCAAATAACCTCAGAGAATGGGAGATGGGTTTTGCCAGTTCGCCGATGAGGTTTATAGGGAACATAACCGGATTTGGATAGAACCAGGACTTCAGCCACTCTTTGAATCCCTTGGACTTTATGGCGAAAGCATGGCTGATGATGAGGACCATGACGGCGTAGGTGAGATTGGTGTTTAGGTCTCCTGTTGGTGCCGGCCAGGTGTCGTTGAAGAGTACTACTTTCTGAACAGCTCCAGTTTCATCGGCGACCACACTCACGCCCGGCACCGCTCCACCTATTATGTTCGAGATGGTGATGAAGAGGAAAAGTGTGGTTGCGACTACAAAAGTGGGTTTCACGAATCTCTTATCTGGGATCGATTCGTCAACGATCTCGTAAAACATCTCGAGGATCGACTCCATGAAAGCCTGCTTTCTGTTTGGAATCATTTCGAACTTTCTCAGTCTGTACGCGAGCACTATTAGAAAGATCGCTATAGCCGTTCCAACGATGATGGTCATGGGATTGATCCTGAAGCCGTTTATATCCACAATCCACCTTTTACCGAGACCACCGAAGATCTCTTCCATGGGTGTCCGTTTCAGCTGCTGGATGTTCAAGACGGCGACGAGAACGTAGAGGGAAATGAAGACAGCGAGAAATATTTTCTCTTTTTTTGAAAACGTGATCTTCAATCCGTCCACCTCCAGGCTATGAAAGAGACTATCTTCAAATTCATCAAACCAAAGAAAACTCCCAGAAGAGTTTCAAAAGACACAAGACCACCCAGAAGAAGAAGCGCCGCGCTGAAGGTGTATCTTCCCAGGTATCCGAAGACCCAGCCTTTCGTGGTTCCCTTGGAAGCCATCTTTTCTATGTCGTTTTTCAAAGAAAAGAGATTCAGTACAGCTCCTGCACTTCCAAGGAGTGGGCTCCAGCTCTTTTCGAAGCCGCTTATCAAGCCAAAAACGAGTGCTTCAACCATTCCCATTATCATTATCGCCACTGACATCTTTTTTGTTAACCTTTTCACTTTTATCATACCTCTCAGTTTCTTTCAAAAGGATTTTGAAACCGTTATAGAAACCTGAAACAATTCCTAAAATTATGAAAATAAACAGTAAAATCCCATTTTTGAAGGTCCATTTGTCCAGATAATACCCGATCAAAGCACCGACAACGATGTTCGAAGCCAGAGTCGTTATGAACATAACGACTATGTTGTATTTTCCAAAGTCCCTGAAAAGATTTCTGGAAATAGGCATCACCCTCCGCTCTTCACTGAAAGATGAAGATCGAAATCCTCTTCCGAAAAGACAGAGATCGGAAGTTTCAAAATAACACCAAAACTCTTTATTTTGAGATCTCTTCCACTCACCACAGTTGGCGGGGTGATATCCACATGTTTTCCCAAGTGTTCGAGTTTCATCGCCAGCTTCCCGGCTGTCATGTTTCCAAGTTCTCCTATCGCGCTCAGAGCGAGTTCATCGAGTTGATTGTATTCCATTCCACCCATCATAGCGGAAACAACTTTCAGTGCCGTCTCCGACGAAAAAGAATAGATCAGACTGCCTTCTATTCCACCTGTTATTCCAATGACGGTTACCAGCGAGTGGGGAATCTCTATGTGTGATACGGTGCTGGGTTTTCCTGTTTTCGGTTCTACTCCAAGAACATCTCTGATGGTTTCATAAACCGATCCAATGAGGGCGTTCACGATTCTTGCATCCACAGATAACACCTCCTCACGACCATGTTTTGCCGATGGTTACATCCACTTCAAGAGGCACTGAAAGCTTCACCACATTCGTCATTCTGTCTTTCACCAGTTCGACGAGCGCGTCCTTTTCCTCATCGGGCACTTCAAAAACCAGTTCGTCGTGGACCTGTATGATCATCTTCGATCTCATTTTTCTTTCTTTCAGCTCCCTGTCTATTTCTATCATAGCCAGCTTTATTATATCCGCTGCTGTACCCTGTATGGGAGTGTTTATGGCAATTCGTTCTCCTTCAGCTTGTGTGTTTCTGTCCCTGGCCATGAGCTGTGGTATGTCTCTTTTTCTTCCAAACAGCGTTCTAACATAGCCTTTTTCTTTCGCTTCCGATACGACCCTCTGAATGTAATCGCGCACCTTTGGGTAGAGGACGAAGTAGTTGACGATCATCTTTTCTGCCTCTTTCACAGGTACCCCAAGCCTCACAGACAGACCATAAGGTGTTACTCCGTATATGATGGAAAAATTCACCATTTTACCGGCGCGGCGCATCTCTTCAGTTACCTCTTCGGGTTTCACGTTGAATATTCTGGAAGCTGTTAGAGTGTGGACGTCGATGCCCTCTTCGAATGCTTTCAAAAGATTCTCATCACCGCTGAGATGGGCGAGGATCCTCAGTTCTATCTGGGAGTAGTCGGCGCTGACGATCCACCAGTTTGGATCCTGAGGAACTATCGCTTTCCTGATTTCTTTTCCCTCTTCGCTTTTCGTCGGGAGGTTCTGAAGGTTGGGATCGCTGCTGCTGAGTCTTCCAGTGGCAGTCCCCGTTTGATTGAAAGAAGCATGAATTCTTCCGGTCTTTGGGTTGACCATCTTGGGGAGGGCGTCTATGTAGGTTGATTTCAATTTCTGTATCTTTCTGTATTCGAGAATCAGAGGAATGATTTCGTGTTCACCGGCAAGTTCCTCGAGGACTTCTATGCGTGTTGAGTAGTCTCCCGTTTTCGTCGTTTTACCACGTGGTTTTATGCCGAGTTTTTCAAAGAGGATCCTTGAAACCTGTTTCGGTGAGTTTATGTTGAACGGTTCTCCAGCTATCCTGTATATTTCCTCTGCCAGTTCTTCGAGTTTTTTTCCGTACTCTTCTGAGAGTTTCTTCAGGAACTCTGTGTCCACGTACACACCGTTCAGTTCCATCCGTGCAAGCACGCTTACAAGAGGCATTTCTATCTTGTAGAACACGTTCTCCAGATCTGCCTCGTGGAGTTTTAAGCTCAGGGTCTTGTAGAGCCTGTAGGTGATGTCTGCATCTTCACAGGAATAGTTCGCTGCTTTTTCCAGAGGAACATCGACAAAACTGAAACCAAACAGCGGTGAGGAGAAAGACATGAGTTCCTGGTAGAAAGTCATTTTGTAACCGAGAAATTTAAGTGCGAGATCGTCCAGATTGAATTTTTTTTCGTTCGGTTCAATAAGGTAAGCCGCTATCATCGTGTCGAAGTGAGGAGGGACAGGTTCTATACCCTTTACCATCAAAACCTTGTAGTCGAATTTCAGATTCTGACCAACGATCTTTGCTCCAGGATCCTCCAGGATTTCTTTTAGCTTTTTCAGAACTTCTTTTTCATCCAGGTTCTGAGCGTTTCTGTGATGAAGCGGTATGTAGTACGCTTCCTTTGGTTTGAAAGACACAGAAATACCAGCAATGTCACAGTCGAAGGGATCGAGGGAAGACGTTTCAAGATCTACAGCAAACGAAGGAGATTCTCTCAGTTTCTCTATGAGTTTTTCAAATTCCACCAGGTCTTTCACTATTCTGTATCCAACGGGTTCGGACTCTTCGTACAGTTGAAGTTCTTTCATGATGGATGCGAATTCCAGTTCTTTCAAAAGTGGTAAGAGTTTTTCTCTGTCGTAACCCTGGTAGCGGAGTTCTTCCCAGTTTATTTCAATGGGAACGTTTGTTTCCAGAATCGCCAGCTTTTTGCTGAGAACGGCGCTTTCTCTGTCTCGAAGCAGGGCTTTTCTCAACTTTTGAGGAAGTTCGCGAACATGATTCAGTATGTCTTCGAGGTCTTTGTACTTCTCTAGAAGCTGAACAGCAGTCTTTTCACCTATCCCAGTTACACCGGGGATGTTGTCTATTTCATCTCCGGTTAGAGCCAGAAGATCCGGGATCTGCTGGGGTTCAACACCGTATTTTTCCTTCACCTTCTGCGCATCGTAAAGTTCCAGATCGGATATCCCTTTTATGATTCGCCACACCTTGATATTTTCGTTCACAAGCTGAAGCATGTCTTTATCTCCGGTCACTATGAATATTTCATCAAAGAGCGGAAGCCCCTTCACAGCCAGAGTGGCAATTATATCGTCCGCTTCGTATCCTTCTACCTCCAGCACCTTCATTCCAAGTGCTTCGACCAGCTTCTTTATGTACGGAAGCTGCTGAATCAGGAGATCCGGCGTCTTAGGTCTTTGAGCCTTGTAAGTCTCGAGGAGCTTGTGTCTGAAGGTGGCAGCTTTTTTGTCGAAAGCCACAGCAACGTAGTCTTTTCCGACAATGATATGGTCTTTGATGAATCTCACCAGCATCCTCGCCACACCGTATGTGGCGTTTGTGGGAATGCCGGTGGAAGTAGAAAGCGATCTATCGAGCGCATAGTACGCTCTGTAGGCCAGAGCAGTTCCATCAAAGAGAAATAGTCTCGCCATTTTTCTCCATCTCCCTCAGCTCTTCAAGGAATCCCACAGCTCTTCTCAAGTGCGGTATCACGATAGAGCCACCAACCACGAGGGCGATGTCAAGGGCTTCGAAGATCTCTTCGTCGCTCGCTCCTTCCTGAACACACCTCACAAGGTGGTACCTTATACAATCATCGCACCTGAGAACCGTGGATGCTACGAGCCCCATCAGTTCTTTGGTCTTTACATCGAGTTTCCCGGGCCTGTAAACGGCGGAGTCGAGATTGAAGAATCTCTTCGTGTTCAGAGTTCCACGGGATAACACCTTCTCGTTCAGCTCTCTTCTTGTTTCCACAAACTTTTTGTACTCCACAGCTTTTCACCTCAACTTCACGAAGAGTTCCACTTCGTCCGTGATAACCCCGTCTATTTCTCTGCGTATCTTTCGATAAATTTCCGGATCGTTCAGCGTCCAGACAAAGATCACGATTCCTTTTTTTCTGAAACTTCTCAAAACCTCTACTGCGTATTCTAATTCGAACGCCTGGTACGGTACGTGGAGCGAGTAAGGACGTTCTTTTTCAACTCTCTCGACAAAGTTTTCGATACTTCCGTAGTTCTCTTCATCTATCAGATAGCCGTATTTTGTTCCCTTGAATTTCTCGTCGAGCAGGTCCAGATCGAAAGAAGAGAATATCAGATTCTTCCTTCTTTTCGAAATTTCCAGAACGACATCTGCCGCTTCCCTTTCTTTTATCTCGATGTTAATGATTTTATCATCAGAAACGTTTTCGAACACTTCTTTCAAAGTGGTTATCTTTCCATCTGTTAATTCTTTCAGCTCAGACACAGTGGCATCTCTTATCTTCACGTCTATCCCGAACAGTCTTTTCAGATCTTCGTCGTGTGAGACAACAACTTCTCCATCTTTCGACAGCCTCACGTCCAGCTCCACACCGTTTGCCCCTGCCTCTACCGCCTTCATAAACGCTTCGAGGGTGTTTTCAAGGTATTTCGCAGAGTACCCCCTGTGCCCCAGAACGATCACTGTTTCATCTCCTCATAGACTCTGTAAACGTGCTTCACAAATTCTTCTACACCATTTTTCCCCTCGGTGATGAAAAGCCAGTTTTTTCTCCACCAGGAGACAATCTTTTTCCCATTCGATACTGTGGAGAATTTTCCCATGTTGGGCAGATCCAGAACGCTTCTTATGGAAACAAACCCGGCTCTGCCGTTCAATTTCTTCCAGATCTTCTTCGCTTCTTCGCCTTTGTAGACGTAGAGGAAAACAGGACCATACTCCGTTTCAAAAACCGCCACTTTGCCCTTCATTTCCACGTCTCCATAACTGTCTATCTCCTTCACATCCGACAATCTGTAATCTCTGGTTTCCAGAACGAAGATGGCTGTATCCAGAGAATAGGCCTCCGGCGGTACCACTACTTTTATCAACGTACAGGAAGAAAGCATCAGGAGTACAACAACGAGAAGCAAAGAGCGCCTCACTTTTCTTCCTCCTCTCCTATTTTCAGAAGAGCCAGGAACGCTTCCTGCGGTATGGTAACCTGTCCGATTTCCCTGAGTTTCTTTTTGCCTTCTTTTTGTTTTTCGAGAAGTTTCATTTTCCTCGTCACATCTCCACCGTAACATTTCGCCAGAACGTCTTTTCTGAGCGCTTTTATGTCCGCTCTTGCTATTATTCTGCCGTCAGCCTTAGCTTGGATAGGAATCTGGAACTGGTGACGCGGGATCAGATCTTTCAGCTTTTCTACTATCTTTCGTGCCATCTGGTACGCTTTCGAGCGATGTGCTATGAACGACAATGCATCGACGGGTTCTTTGTTTACGAGTATGGTAACCTTCACCAGGTCGCTTTTTCTGTACTCTTTGAACTCGTAATCCATGGAAGCGTAGCCTCTGCTCACTGCTTTCATCTTGTCGAAGAAATCGTATATTATCTCGGCAAGTGGAGCGTCGAATTTTAGAATGACGCGGTTTTTTCCTGCATTCTCGGTTATTCTGAGTTCCCCTCTCTTTTCATTTTGAACGAGATTTATTATCGCTCCGATGTATTCGCTCGGTGTTATGATCGAAAGATCAACGTACGGTTCGTACGCTTCCAGTATCTCTCCTTCATCGGGAAATTTGGAAGGATCTGTGATCTCTATTTCCTCGCCGTTTCTGAGTTTCACCTTGTATCTGACGTTCGGTGCGGTGAGAATGACGGCAAGGTCGAATTCTCTCTCTATTCTTTCTCGCACCACTTCCATATGAAGTGGCCCCAGAAAACCACATCGAAAGCCAAAGCCCATAGCCGGAGATATCGTGGGCTCGAAATACAGTGCAGAATCGTTGAGTTTCAACTTTTCGAGTGCCTTTCTGAGTTCTTCGTAGTATTCGGGAAGTCCTGGAAACATCCCGGCGAAAACCATCGGTTTTATCTCTCTGTATCCTGGAAGAGCTTCATCAACTGGATCATTCGCCGATGTGATCGTGTCCCCCACTCGCGCGTCCGACACCTCTTTTATTCCTGCGATGATGTATCCCGCTTCACCTGCGCTGAGTGAATCCACTGGTTTCATCTCTGGCAAAAACACTCCTACTTCCTGGACTTCGTAAACCTTCCTGTTGGAGAAGGTCATTATTTTATCACCGGGTTTTACCTGTCCATCGAAGAGACGAACATGCACGATCACGCCTTTGTAGTTGTCGTATTTTGCGTCGAATATGAGCGCCTTGAGTTTACCGTTGATATCTCCCTTCGGAGGAGGAACCCTTTTGACGATGGCTTCGAGGAGTTCTTTCACACCCGTTCCTTCCTTGGCACTGACGAGCAGGATCTCATCTTCACTCGCGCCGAGAAGGTCCTTTATTTCGAGAGCGGTTTCTTCAATGTTTGCATTCGGAAGATCTATCTTGTTGATCACCGGAATTATCTCCAGATCATGCTCTATGGCAAGATAGGTGTGGGCAACTGTCTGAGCTTCCACTCCCTGTGTCGCATCGACAAGCAAGATGGCACCTTCACAGGCCGCCATGCTTCTTCCCACTTCGTAAGAAAAATCCACATGTCCCGGTGTATCTATGATGTTTATCTCGTAGATGTTCCCATCTTCTGCTGTGTACATGACCTTCACCGGCTGGGCTTTTATGGTGATTCCTCTTTCTCTTTCTATATCCATCATATCCAGGTACTGCTCTCTCATTTTTCTTTTGTCCACCGTGTTTGTGATTTCAAGAATCCTGTCCACCAGAGTAGTCTTTCCATGATCGATATGCGCTATTATACATATGTTTCTGATCAGGTCGGGTCTGTACACTCCTCGATCACCTCCGGAAAAATTAACCTCTCTTTTGAATTTTACCATTTCGTTTTTTCATAAAGGGTGTGATATACATTCATGAGGAGGTGATAACGTGAAGAGAATCGACCTGAACGGTTTTTGGAACGTCAGGGATAATGAAGGGAGATTTTCACTTGATGGAACTGTGCCAGGAGTTGTTCAGGCAGACCTGGTCAGAGAAGGTCTCCTTCCACACCCGTACGTTGGGATGAACGAAGATCTCTTCAAAGAAATAGAAGACAGAGAGTGGATCTACGAAAGGGAGTTCGAGTTCAAAGAAGATTTAAAAGAAGGGGAACGTGTCGATCTTGTTTTTGAGGGTGTTGATACGTTGTCAGATGTCTATCTGAACGGTGTTTACCTTGGAAACACTGAAAACATGTTCATTGAGTATCGCTTCGATGTCACGAACATATTGAGAGAAAAGAATCACCTGGAGGTGTACATAAAATCTCCCATCAGAGTTCCAAAAGCTCTCGAGCAGAACTACGGAGTTCTCGGCGGACCAGAAGATCCCATTAGAGGCTACATAAGAAAAGCCCAGTACTCGTACGGATGGGACTGGGGCGCCAGAATCGTCACAAGTGGTATATGGAAACCCGTTTACCTCGAAGTGTACAGAGCACGTCTTCAGGATTCAACGGCTTATCTGCTGAAACTTGAGGGTAAAGATGCCCTTGTGAGGGTGAACGGTTTCGTATACGGGGAAGGGAATCTCAGTGTAGAAGTCTTTGTGAACGGTGAGAAGACAGGGGAATTTCCCGTTTTCGAAAAGAACGGAGAAAGACTCTTCGATGGAGTGTTCCACCTGGAAGATGTGAGGCTCTGGTATCCGTGGAACGTGGGGGAACCGTACCTGTACGATTTCGTCTTCGTGTTGAAAGACTCAAACGGAGAGATCTACAGGGAAGAAAAGAAAATCGGTTTGAGAAGAGTCAGAATCATTCAGGAGCCCGATGAAGAAGGAAAGACTTTCATATTCGAAATCAACGGTGAGAGAGTCTTCGCGAAGGGTGCCAACTGGATTCCCTCGGACAACATCCTCACGTGGTTAACAGACGAAGATTACGAAAAGCTCGTCAAAATGGCAAGGAGTGCCAACATGAACATGCTCAGAGTCTGGGGAGGAGGTATTTACGAGAGAGAGATCTTCTACAGGCTCTGTGATGAACTCGGTATCATGGTATGGCAGGATTTCATGTACGCGTGTCTTGAATATCCGGATCATCTTCCGTGGTTCAGAAAACTCGCAAACGAAGAAGCAAGAAAAATTGTGAAAAAACTCAGATACCATCCTTCCATTGTTCTCTGGTGCGGAAACAACGAAAACAACTGTGGATTCGATGAATGGGGAAATATGTCCAGAAAAGTGGATGGTATAAATCTCGGAAACAGGCTTTATCTTTTCGATTTTCCAAAGATCTGTACTGAAGAAGACCCATCCACTCCCTACTGGCCGTCCAGCCCTTACGGCGGCGAAAAGGCGAACAGCGAAAAAGAAGGAGACAGACACGTCTGGTATGTGTGGAGTGGATGGCTGAACTACGAGAACTACGAAAAAGACACCGGAAGGTTCATCAGCGAGTTTGGATTTCAAGGTGCTCCCCATCCAGAGACGATAGAGTTTTTCTCAAAACCTGAGGAAAGAGAGATATTCCATCCTGTCATGCTGAAGCACAACAAGCAGGTGGAAGGTCAGGAAAGGTTGATCAGGTTCATATTCGGGAATTTCGGGAAGTGTAAAGATTTCGACAGTTTTGTGTATCTGTCCCAGCTCAACCAGGCAGAGGCGATCAAGTTCGGTGTTGAACACTGGCGAAGCAGGAAGTACAAGACGGCTGGTACTCTCTTCTGGCAGCTCAACGACAGCTGGCCGGTTTTCAGCTGGTCCGCAGTCGATTACTTCAAGAGGCCCAAAGCTCTCTATTATTACGCGCGGAGATTCTTTGCGGAAGTTCTACCCGTTTTGAAGAAGAGAGAAAGCAAAATAGAACTTTTGGTGGTGAACGATCTGAGGGAGACGAAGGAGGTCTCTCTCAGGCTTGCGGCCTATGAGAGGACGGGAGAAAAAGTATTCGAGAAGACTTACAGAACTGTACTTCCAGCAGACGGTGTGTGTTCGGTTGATAGAATTGAATTGCCCGATGATCTTTTCTTCTTCGTCGAGGCGGAAATTGATGGGGTTAAATACAGAAACTACAGGGTTTTCAGAAAGTGGCGCGATCTGGAACTTCCAGATCCGGAGATTTCGCTTGAGGACATGGGAGATTTTATAGAATTGACAGCGAAAAGCCCCGCTTTTGGTGTCAAGATTCTCTCCGATGAAGTACCTGAAGACGATTTTCTGTTCCTGGAACCGGAAAAGAGTATCACGATAAAGAAACCAGATGGAATAAGAGGAGTGAAATCTCTGTATGATTATTTGAAACGATGAAAAGCCCCTTCGGGGGCTTTCATTTTACTGTTTTGTTTTTGATTTGAAGTATGAGTTGTTTCAAACGATTGGCCTTTCTGTAATCTTCGTTCTTTATCGCCTCATTTAATTTTCTTTCGAGGAAAGTGATTTTTCTTTCATTTTCAAAGTTTTCTTTCTCTTGATCTGACCAGATTTTTCCGAACATTTTCTCAAGGATTTTCAAAGGTGTCTCCACGAAAATCGTCATCTCTCCCTCGTAGGAAAGATGTCTGTTTCTTCTCCTTGAGTCCTCTGAGGGAGATGGGATGTTCTTGAAAGGAATACTCTCTTTCAGAACATCCATCAAGCATTTCTGACAGTATGCGATCTCCTTTTCTACACCGTCGAAATCCACTTTATATGACTTTGAAGTTTCCTGTCCACACTTCAAACATTTCATACTCTCACCTCTAAGGAGTTGTAGATAGACATTGCTTTTTCTGTTCCTTCGATGAGAATCACCTCAAGGGCTTCTTTCATCACTTCAAACACTTTGTTTAGTATAATCCACTCCTCGTCTGAGAATTCTCCCAGCACGAAATCTACAAGATCCATTCCTTCTGGTTTATCACCTATTCCTACCCTTATACGCTTTATCTCCTGTGTTCCGAGCGCCTGTATGATGGATTTCATACCGTTGTGTCCACCGTCGGAACCTTTCTTCCTGATGCGGATCCTTCCAAGTTTCAAACTCACGTCATCGTACACCACTATTATATCATCCGGGCTGGCGTTGAAGAATTTCAAAACGTGGGGCATCGCCAAACCGCTGAGGTTCATATAGGTCAATGGTTTCACCAACGCCACGTCGTTTCCGGCCAGCTTGATTCTGCTCCACGCGAAATATTTTTCAGTTTTCCAGTCTTTGCTTTTCAAAAAGTCCAGAAACAGAAAACCCACGTTATGCCGGGTGAAGGCATAACGTGGGCCTGGATTCCCCAGACCAACGACAACCATGCGTTATTCCTCTTCTTCTTCCTTTCTCTTTATAACTTCAGGTTCTGCAACTTCTTCCGCTTCTGCGGTCTCTTCAATCACCACTTCTTTCGGAACGAGAACAGAAACAACCACTTCTTCATCTCCGAGAAGGCACTTAACACCTTCTGGAAGTTTCAGATCTTTTGCATGAATCACGTCTCCAAGATCGAGGGAGGAAACATCCACTTCTATTTCCTGCGGAACGTTGTCGGGATCGGTCTCAACGGGTATCTCTTCGTGGAACACTTCGAGGAAGCCGCCCTTTTCAACACCGACGGGTTTTCCAACAACCTTGAGAGGCACATTGATTCTCATTCTGTGGCCTTTTGTCGGTTCGTAGAAGTCGAGGTGAACGACCGTTTCGGAGACCTTGTCCCTCTGAACCATCTTGAGAAACACGGTTTTTTCCGCCACCGTGTTTCCCTGATCGTCTTTGATTATCAATTGAATGGGAGTTGCTTCGGATATGGTGTGGAATACCTTCTCGAGGACCGATCTTTTGATTTTCACGGGTATAGGTTCAGTTGCTGGTCCGTACACTACAGCTGGTACTTCTCCACTCCTTCTGAGGCGCCTCGCTTCTCTTTTTCCCTTCACTTCTCTCACTCTTGCTTCCAGACTTACCATCTTTTCTCCCTCCCGTAGGTCTTCGCATTGTCATCTGAAGAGTGTGCTCACAGACAGATGCTTCCTTATTCGCATGATGGCTTCTCCTATGAGATTTGCTACCGAGATCACCTTAACCTTTTCTGGAAGATCCTCATGATATATCGTGTCGGTTATGTATACGGTGTCTATCGGGGAATTCTCTATTCTTTCCAGAGCTCTATCGGAAAAAACACCGTGTGTTGCACAGGCTATGATCTTCTTTGCACCCGCGTTTTTCAGTGCTTCTGCACCTTTCACCATAGAGTGAGCAGTATCTATTATATCATCGAACATAATAACCACTTTATCTTTAACCTCTCCTATTATGTTGACTACTTCCGCGACGTTGTCGCTTGGTCTTCTTTTATCGAGAATTGCAAGAGAAGTTTTCAACCTTTCGGCCATTCTTCTTGCCCTTCTCACACCACCCACATCAGGTGACACAACCACTGTTTCCTCAGGAACGATGTTTTCTCTTTTTAGAAGTTCCTCTGCGAAAACGGGGTAGCTCCAGAGATTGTCAACGGGAATGTCGAAGAACCCCTGTATCTGTTCCGCGTGGAGATCCACCGTCAGAACGCGGGTTGCTCCGGCCACGGTGATGAGGTTTGCAACCAGCTTGGCACTGATAGGATCCCTTCCCTTTGCCTTCCTATCCTGTCTCGCGTATCCGTAGTAGGGAATCACGACGGCAATGGTGTTGGCCGATGCTCGTTTGAATGCGTCGATCATTATGAGAAGTTCCATGAGGTTTTCGTTCACCGGAGGTGAGGTGGGCTGAATGAGAAAGATATCGTGCCCTCTCACCGTTTCGTTTATACGGACGTTTATCTCTCCATCGGCGAACCTTCCAACCTCACAGTCACCGAGTTGAAGGTTGAGATAGTTCGCTATCTTCTCGGCCAGAGGTCTGTTGGCGTTCCCAGAAAAAACTTTCATTTCGTTTGAGAAAGACATATCATTCCTCCTTTCGCTTTTTCAATACCCAACCTTCTTTCACAACCTGCATCGCTCTACCCAAACCGAGGGAATACGGTGGAACATCCTCTGTTATTACCGATCCCGCTCCTATCAGAGCTCCTTCTCCAATACGAACGGGTGCCACCAAAGATGAGTTGCTTCCTATGAATGCTCCATCTTCAATGAAGGTGGGATTCTTTTTCTTACCATCGTAATTACAGGTGATTGTCCCTGCACCTATGTTCACATTTTTTCCAACGAACGCGTCCCCTATGTAACTGAGGTGTTGAGCTTTGGTTCCCTCTCCAATTGTACTTTTTTTGATTTCAACGAAGTTTCCAATTTTTGAAGATTTCTTCAAAATCGTTCCTTCTCTCAACCTCGCAAACGGACCAACGGAAACATCGTCTTCTATCACACTTTTGAAGCATTCAGATCTTGTGATTTTCACGTTGTTTCCTATTTCACAGTCGACTATTCTCGTCATGGGGCCTATTTCACAGTTTTCTCCCACGCGGGTTCTGCCTTCTATGAAAGTCATAGGATGAATGACAGTGTCCATACCGATTTCGACGGAGTAGTGAATGTAAGTGGTGGCTGGATCTAAGATGGTAACACCGTTTTCCAAAAGCTCTTCTATTTTTCTCATTCTGAGCTGTTCCTCGAGCCAGACAAGAGTCTTTCTGGTGTTCACTCCTGTTATTTCAAGCAGATCATCAGTTTTCACAACCCTCACTTTTTCGGCGAAATTGACCGCGTCCGTGAGATAGTACTCTCCCTTTGCGTTTTCATTTTTTATCTCCGGTAGTACTCTTAAAAGAAAATCACCGGAGAACACGTAAAATCCGGTGTTGATCGTTGTTACACTCTTCAATTCTTCTGGCAGATCCGCGTCCTCTATTATTCTGTATTTGTCCCCGTCTTGTATGACTCTACCGTACCCGGATGGGTCTTCGAGGTCAGCCACCAAGATGGTCACATCCGCACCTTTTCTGTGTTCTTCGATCATTCTTTTCAAGGTGTTTTCGCTTATGAGAGGAACGTCTCCGTAGAGAATCAAAACGTCATCTCCGAGTTCGATGAAATCTTTTGCACACATCACAGCGTGTGCGGTGCCCAGCTGTTCTTCCTGAACGAAGACGTCTACCCACTCCGGAAGAGTTTTTCTGACCAATTCCGCTTCAAAACCGAGGACAACGCCAACTTTCTGCGCTACTTTCCCGGCTGTTTCAACCACCCACTCTATCATGGGCTTTCCAGAAAGTGGGTGTAACACTTTTGGTATCTTTGATTTCATCCTTGTACCCTTTCCCGCTGCGAGAACGAGGGCTCTCATACTTTCACCTCTTAAAACCAGTTTCTCTTTTCAAGATCGAGCTCGTTCATTTCCCCTTTCAGGAAGAGTTCTATTTCCTCTCTGGTCAGATCTTCCTCCACGAAAATCCTTTTTTCTCTCGGATAATCTTCAAAAACACGGTGAATTATGGGTTTCTGAGAAATCTCCATGGCAAACAGTATCATCTGGAGCGCTTCGTTTATTTCATCGTCTGAATACTTCTTTCTGAGCTGGTGTATGTGTTTTCCGACAAGATCAAAGAGATCTTCCTGGGTTGCTTCGAGAACACTGAGAATCTCATCCAGAGCGTTCACACTCTCTCCTCCATCATCTTTTTAAACTGCAAAGCGTTCATCGCCGCCTGACCTTTGTAACAGTTGTTGAAGAAGACATAAGTTTCCTTCACTCTTCGTGAAAGTTCTACAACATCTTCAAAGAGAGTTTTCAGTTCTTCCTCACTGTAGAGGTAATCGTACCTTTCTTCCCCTTCGGCTTCGAACCATCTTTCGTTCCTTCCATGAAATCTGAAGTAGGCGTAATCAGTTGTCGTGATGGGACGATAGGGGAACAATCCGGGAAGCTTTGGTTCGTCCACCACCACAAAGGTTATACCATGATTTCTCAAGAATTCATATGTTTCTTCTCTGTCCCAGGAGTAGTGTCTGAACTCCACAGCGATTTCGTACGGGTAGCTTTCTCTCAATTTTTCAAGATATTCCACGTTTTTTCTGGAGAGTTTGAAAGAGAATGGAAACTGTGCTAAAGTCATCTTTAGTCTTTGTTCTTCTATTAGAGGCTCTATTTGACGTGTGAAATTTTCCATGTCCTCTTTTGGATCTTTTCCCTCTTTCCAGAGAACGTGCGTGACGCTTGCTGGTGTCTTTACGGTAAAATAGAAATCGGGAGGGGTCTTTCTCAACATCTGAACAAAGGAGCGCCACGATGGTTGGGTGTAATAAGTGAAATTCAATTCCACGATTCTGAATCCAAGCACCGCCCAGTAGTACTTCAGGAACTGGGAAGGTTTCAGATGTTCGGGGTACACCACTCCTTTCCAATCTTCAAAGGAAAAACCGCTCGTTCCCACGTAAACCATTCGCTGTGTCTCCTTCCGGAGGGATTCAATATGTATTGTACAACACTGTGGGGGAACAGAAAATGAGACATTTGCGGTTTGAAAATTTAACCGAAGAGCAGTTGAAAAGACTCGCAAAAATTCTCACTGAGAATCTCAAGGGCGGAGAGGTGGTGATACTCTCCGGAAATCTCGGAGCTGGAAAAACAACGTTTGTGAAGGGTATGATCAGAGCGATAGGTCTCGATGAAAAAATGGTGAAGAGTCCAACTTTCACCCTCATGAACGTTTATCCAGGTTTGAAAACAATATACCACCTTGATCTTTACAGACTTCAGGACTCAGACTTTCTCAGTCTCGATGTTGAAGACATACTGGAGGACGAAGACGGAATCATGGTGGTAGAATGGGGAGATCTGTTCGATGGATTCTGGCCTGAGGACTCGATAAAGGTGAAGATAGAGATAGCGGACGAGAGTCACAGAAACGTGGAGATCCTTATACCCGAGGAGGTGAACTTCCTTGCCGAAAAAATCGAAAGATACCGAAAAGAGCTTCAAAATACTTGAGAAATACGCCAGTCAGCAGGAAAAAGAACTGGAGATACCTGACAGCTTGCCGTGTATTCCTTTGAGAAACGGGATGGGAGTTTTTCCAAACACCGTTGTTCCTTTCTACGTGGGAAGGACCGGCTCTCTTATAGCACTCGAAGAAGCCATGGAAAAGTACAACAGACTTCTTCTGGTGGTCAATCAGAAAGATCCATCCGTTGAGACACCAGAACCGGAAGACCTCTACAAAGTGGGAACGGTTGTGAAGGTGCTTCAGATAATGAAGCTTCCAGATGACACGTTCAAGGTGCTCGTGGAAGGGCTGGAGAGAGCTCAAATCGAGGAATTCGTCTCGACTGATCCTTTCTTCCTCACGAAGATAAAAATACTGAAGGTGAAATACAGAAAAACGAAGAAACTCGAAGCACTTATGAGAAGCGTCAAAGACAAGGCAGTCAGATATTTCAACCTGACCCACAGGTTTCCTCAGGAGACGCTCGTTACCCTTAAAGAAATGCAGGATCCGGACAAGCTCGCAGACTTCGTTGCTTCGATTCTTCCCGTTCCTCTGGAGACGAAGCAGGAACTCCTCGAGACGATTCATCCTCTTGAACGTCTCGAGAAGATACTCTCAATACTGGTGAAAGAAATCGAGATTCTCGAGATAGAAGAAGAAATTGAGAAAAAGGTGAAGGACAGAATAGAGAAGACCCAGAGAGAATACGTGCTCCGCGAAAAGCTCAGGGCTATAAAAGAAGAACTCGGAGCGGAAGAGGAGTTAGAGATCAAGGAGCTCTACGAGAAGGTAGAAAAAGGTGATTACCCAGACTACGTGAAGGAAAAGGCTTACAAAGAGATTCAAAGGCTCGAGAAGATGTCGCCCTACAGTGCCGAGGCGACGGTTGTCAGGACCTATCTTGACTGGCTTCTGAACCTTCCATGGAGCGCTGCCAGCGAGGATAGACTCGACATAAAGGAAGCGGGGAAGATCCTGGATAAGAACCATTACGGGCTCGAAGAGGTCAAGGAGAGAATACTGGAGTATCTCGTGGCCAGGAAGTTTTCAAAGAATCTCAAAGCTCCCATTCTCTGCCTTGTGGGACCTCCGGGAGTGGGGAAAACGTCGCTGGGCAGAACCATCGCAGAAGCGATGGGAAGAAAGTTCGGAAGAATGTCCCTTGGAGGCCTCAGAGACGAGGCAGAAATAAAGGGACACAGGCGTACTTATGTGGGGGCGCTTCCGGGAAGAATCATACAGATCATAAGAAGGCTGGGAACGAAGAATCCCGTTATTCTGCTCGACGAAGTGGACAAGATGGGAATCAGTTTTCAGGGTGATCCGGCGTCTGCTCTGCTCGAAGTTCTCGATCCCGAACAGAACAAGGACTTCGTCGATCACTATCTCGAAGTACCCTTCGATCTCTCTCAGGTGCTGTTCATTACAACCGCGAACGTGCTTCACACCATTCCTCCCGCGCTGAGGGACAGAATGGAGATCATAGAGATACCAGGGTACTCGGATCCAGAGAAGTACCACATAGCCAGGGACTACATAATACCGAAGATTGCACAGGCTTATGGCCTGTCAAAGGTGATGTTTACTCCTGGAGCGATCAAAAAGATCATCAGGGAGTACACAAAAGAAGCGGGTGTGAGAAATCTCGAGAGAGTCATAGAAAAGGTGATAAGAAAAAGTCTTGTGAAGGGCGAGAAGAAGTCTTTCAAAATAACCACTAAGGATATCGAAGAGCTTCTCGGACCTCCTGTTTTCAAGGAGGAGGAGATTTTGGAAGAAGACACAGTGGGAGCAGTTACAGGCCTTGCCTGGACTCCAGTTGGTGGAAGTGTTCTCATCGTGGAGAGTCTGCTGGTCCCCGGAAAAGGCAATCTCATTTTAACAGGAAACATGGGTGATGTGATGAAAGAATCTGCCAGAATAGCCCTCAGTGTGGTCAGGAAGATGTGTGGAGAAGAATGCAGAGAGGTCTTCGAGAAGAACGACATCCACATCCACGTTCCAGAAGGAGCCGTTCCAAAGGATGGCCCCTCCGCCGGCATAACGATCACGGTGGCCCTGTACTCTGCCGTCACCGGTAAAAAAGTCAGAAGGGATGTAGCCATGACGGGTGAGATCACGTTGAGGGGTAAAATACTCCCGGTGGGAGGGATAAGAGAGAAATTGCTCGCGGCAAAGAGAGCCGGCATAAAAAAAGTAATCCTTCCTTCGAGAAACAGACCAGACGTGGAAAAGATACCGAAGGAATACCTGAACGGAATGGAGATCGTCTACTGTGACGAAATACAGGAAGTCCTCAGGGAGGCCATTGTGAGGTGAAGAGAGACATATTCTACGTGATCATTCTGACAGTCTTCGCGGTTCTTTTTATGCTCACGTATTTTTCCTACAGGAATCTTGCCGTGAAGCTCACCCGTATGGAAAAAACGTTGAAAGCATACGAGCTTTACATTTTCTCCGATTACGAGAGTTTTGAAAACTACGTGAAGAAAGAGGGATTGAAAATAGAAGGAATGGAACTTTTGAAAGAAAAGAAGGCCAGGTCTCTCATCGCTGAAGGAAAGGATCTGTTTGAGATTGCCAACTATGGAGAAGCCCTTGTTTTCTTTGAGAAAGCTTTTAATCTCTCTGACAACGAGGAGATAAAGAAAATAGCCAGTTTTTATCTGGAAGAATGCAGGAAAAAGCTGGCGGGTGATTGATTTGAAGGAGCTCAGAATACTCCACACGTCCGACTGGCACCTCGGTGTCACCTCGTGGACCAGCTCGCGACCAGTAGATCGACGTGAAGAGCTGAAGAAAGCGCTCGATAAAGTAGTCGAAGAAGCCGAAAAGAGAGGGGTCGATCTGATTCTTTTAACGGGTGATCTTCTTCACTCGAGGAACAATCCTTCGGTTGTCGCTCTACATGATCTTCTGGATTACCTTAAAAGGATGATGAAAATAGCGCCCGTGGTTGTACTTCCAGGAAATCACGACTGGAAGGGCTTGAAACTCTTTGGAAATTTCATAACATCGATCTCGAGTGACATAACCTTTGTCATGTCCTTCGAACCTGTGGATGTAGAAGCCAAACGGGGCCAGAAGGTGAGAATTCTCCCCTTCCCGTATCCTGACGAGTCGGAAGCTTTGAGAAAAAACGAGGGAGACTTCCGGTTCTTCCTCGAATCCAGACTCAACAAACTTTACGAAGAAGCGCTGAAGAAGGAAGATTTCGCTATCTTCATGGGTCACTTCACTGTTGAAGGGCTCTCGGGTTATGCTGGAATCGAGCAAGGAAGAGAGATCATTATAAACAGAGCGTTGATTCCGTCGGTGGTTGATTACGCTGCGCTCGGGCACATTCATAGTTTCCGAGAGATTCAGAAGCAACCTCTCACCATATACCCTGGCTCTCTCATAAAGATAGATTTCGGAGAAGAAGCGGACGAAAAAGGAGCGGTCTTTGTTGAGCTGAAAAGAGGAGAACCGCCCAGGTATGAAAGAATAGACGTCGCCCCTCTTCCGTTGAAAACTCTCTACTACAAAAAGATAGACACCTCTGCTCTGAGAAGCATAAGGGATTTCTGCAGGAATTTTCCTGGTTACGTGAGGGTGGTTTATGAAGAAGACTCCGGTATTCTTCCCGACCTGATGGGAGAGATAGATAATCTGGTGAAGATAGAAAGAAAGTCAAAAAGAGAGATAGAAGAGGTGCTTCGAGAAAGCATGGAAGAGTTCAAAGAAGAGCTGGACAAAATTGATTACTTCGAACTCTTCAAGGAGTATTTGAAGAAGAGAGAAGAAAACCACGAAAAGCTGTTGAAAATCCTGGATGAGCTTCTCGATGAGGTGAAAAAGAGTGAGGCCTGAAAGACTCACCGTTAGAAACTTTCTTGGACTGAAAAATGTCGATATAGAGTTCCAGAGCGGAATAACGGTTGTAGAGGGTCCGAACGGTGCCGGAAAGTCGTCCCTCTTCGAAGCCATTTCTTTTGCACTTTTCGGGAACGGGATAAGGTATCCCAACTCGTACGATTACGTGAACAAGAACGCCACCGATGGAACTGCCCGTCTCGTGTTTCAATTCGAACGTGGAGGGAAAAGATACGAAATCATAAGAGAGATAAATGCCCTGCAGAGAAAACACAACGCGAAGCTCTCCGAGATACTGGAAAACGGAAAGAAAGCGGCCATAGCAGCAAAACCTGCCAGCGTTAAGCAGGAAGTGGAAAAAATTCTGGGAATAGAACACAGAACCTTCATAAGAACGGTTTTCCTCCCACAGGGAGAAATAGACAAGCTTTTGACTTCTCCTCCATCGGAGATCACCGAGATCATCTCCGATGTTTTCCAAAGCAAAGAAACACTCGAAAAGCTGGAAAAACTCCTCAAAGAGAAGATGAAAAAGTTGGAGAACGAGATATCCTCCCTGCAAGCTCTCTACGCCGCCAGCTGGAAGTATCTGGAAGAGAACGATCTGGAAGTTCTGAAGAGCGAGCTGAAAACCGTCTCGGAGAAAAAGAAAGAACTTCTCAAAAAAAGAGAAGAACTCCAGAAGGAAGAAGAGCAGCTCAAGAGGCTCCTTGAAAAATATCGGGAACTCGTGAAAAAGAAAGAGAGGCTCAAGGCGCTCTCTCTGAGAAAGAACGAATTGCAAAAAGAAGTGGTCCACGAGCAGAAGGTGAAAAAAGCGAAGGAACTGGAACCGCTCTTTCGAGAACTCTACCTCAGACAGAGGGAATTTGAGAGGCTCTCACAGGATTTGAACAGCAGGGAAGAGAGATACAAAGAACTCGAAAAGAAAAAGGAAGCGATCTCAAAAGAAATCCCTGTTCACAGGGAAAGACTTTCCAAGCTGGAGGAGATGGCAGAAAAGATCAACGAAGAACTGGATCTTCTTGAAAAGGTCTTGAAGGCCTCTCGGCCGCTTCTTGAGCAAAGAATAAGATTGAAAGAAAATCTCATAAGGCTCGAGGAAGAGATCAGAAGACTCGTCGGAGAAAAAGAAAAGAGGAAAAAAGAGCTGTTTTCGATTGAAAAGACAGAGAATGAAACGAAGGATGAGCTGGAAAAACTGCTCGAAGAACTCTCAGTTTTGAAGAAAGACCACATGAAATGGCTGGCCTATCAGATAGCTTCCAGTCTGAACGAAGGTGACACCTGCCCTGTATGCGGTGGAGTGTTCCATGGAAAAGTGGAAGCCGTCGAATTCAATGTCGATGAACTTGAGAAGCTCGATCAAAAAAGAAGCGAACTGGAAAACACCTTGAACGTTCTGAAAGAGAGAAAGAAAAGCCTTTCCAGCCTCATAGAAGATCTTCTGATGAAAACCGAAGAGGGGAAGAAAAATCTGAAGAGCATTCGAAATCAGATTGAAAAAATTGAAGAAGAACTGCACAGATTGGGTTATTCGGAAGATCTGGAGGAAAAACTGGATGAAAAAAGAAAAAAGCTTAGAAAAATAGAAGAAGAGAGGCATTCTATTTCCCAGAAGATCACAGCGGCCGACGTTCAGATTTCGCAGATCGAAAACCAGCTGAAAGAAATAAAAGGAGAGATCGAAGCCAAAAGGGAAACTCTGAAAGAACAGCGCGAAGAGATGGACCAGTTGAAAAGAGATTTCTTCGATCGTTTAGGGGAGATAGGAATCGGCTTTGAAGAGTTCAGGATCCTCGTCAAAGAGGAAGTAAAGGACGCGGAAAAAGAATTGGGAATTGTAGAGACGGAGATCAGGCTTCTTGAGGGAAGCCTAAAGGAGCTCGAATCAGAGAATGTTCGAGATGTGAGTGAAGATTACGAAAGGGTTCGAAATCAACTGGAAGCTCTCTCACAGGAAATATCGGATCTTGAGAGAAAAGAAGGACGGCTCAATCATCTCATCGAAGAAACACTCAGAAGAGAGCGAGAGTTGAAGAGTCTGGAGAAGAAGCTGAAAGAGCTGAGCGATGAATACAACAATCTGGATCTTCTGAGGAAGTATCTGTTCGATAAAAGTAACTTCTCAAGATACTTCACAGGGAGAGTTCTCGAAGCGGTCCTGAAAAGAACGAAGGCATATCTCGACATTCTGACGAACGGAAGGTTCGACATAGATTTTGACGACGAAAAAGGTGGTTTCATCATAAAAGATTGGGGCATCGAAAGACCAGCGAGGGGACTTTCCGGTGGAGAAAGAGCTCTCATTTCCATATCTCTTGCCATGTCCCTTGCAGAGGTAGCCTCCGGCAGGCTGGACGCGTTCTTCATCGATGAAGGGTTTTCCAGTCTCGACACGGAGAACAAAGAGAAGATCGCTTCCGTTTTGAAGGAACTCGAAAGATTGAACAAGGTGATCGTTTTCATCACGCACGACAGGGAGTTCTCGGAGGCTTTCGACAGGAAGCTGAGAATAATGGGAGGAGTTGTGGTGAATGAGTGACGAAAGGAGAAAGAAAGAAGAACTGATAGAGAGAATCGTGAGTGAAAAGGGAGAGGAAGCGTTTCCGAAACTGCTTGAGCTTCTGGAGGACGAAGACCCGGAAGTGAAAGAAATCGTCTCCGAAGTGTTCTACAGGCTCGGTGACCGGGCAAGGGAGTTCCTCTTCAACGAAATTCAAAAGAGAAGGGAAAGGGGTTTTGAGAAGAACGATATCACGAATCTCTACATAATCGATATACTCGGAGATCTCGGTGAAAAAAGAATGAAAAGCGTTCTATACGAACTCATGGAAAAGTATGACTCAGAAGAAGCGCTTCTCATCATATACGAAGCACTCGCTAAAATAGGAGAAGGAGAAGTCTTCCTGCCGGAACTGGAATACCTGATGTTCGAGGATGCCTACAGAAAGGAACTTTGCGAGCAGGTGGCGATGGTACTCGCCAACATTCCAACGGAGAGATCTCTGAGAATCCTCCTGAAGGCTCTGAAGAACAAAGAGTTTTCGGAAGGCCAGAAGGAGTTCTTTAGAAGGGCAGTGGAGATGATTCTGTACAGAAAACCGGAGCTTTCTAAGTATGTGACCGATGAGGAAAGAAAGGAGCTGGGATTATAGTTGTAGTCGCGGAAAACTTGAAAAAATCTTACGGGAAGAAGAAGGTTCTGGATGGAGTTTCGTTTTCTCTCGAGAAAGGAAAATCCCTCGGCATTGTTGGACAGAATTCTGCGGGGAAGACCACTCTTTTGAAGATACTCGCCACCATTCTGAAACCGGACGAAGGGAGACTCTTTCTCTTCGAAAAAGACGCACTGAAAGACCTGTCGTACATTCGAAAGAGAATAGCCTTCGTTCCAGAGTTTCCCGCTCTGCTTGAAGAACTCACCGTTCGTGAGAATCTTCTTTTCTTCTCCAGACTCAGAGGGGTGGAAATGGAAAGCTTCATTGTCTCTGAGCTCATGCTGGAGCCTTTCATGGGAACCCTTGTTCGAAACGCTTCAAAGGGTGTGAAACAGAGAACAGCTCTCGCGGTGGCCCTCTCTGGAAACCCTGAACTTCTGATTCTCGACGAGCCGACCAGTGGTCTCGATGTTGAATCTGCCAGCATCGTCAGAAGTAAACTCAAACGACTCAAAGAAGAAGGAATCACGGTGATAATATCTTCTCACATAAGGGAGGACATTGAAGAACTCTGCGACGAAATTCTGGTGATCAACGGTGAGAATAGGGGGGACAGCTTTGAACGAGATCGTTAAGAAGGCGAAAATCGCAGAAGACGTGTTCGATTTCTGGATTCATTCACCCTCTGTTTCAAAAGAAGCGGGACCGGGGCAATTTGTTGTGATAAGGCTCCACGAAAAGGGAGAGCGAATCCCTCTAACAGTGGCCGACACAAGGCCCGAGAAAGGACTGTTCAGGATGGTCGTGAAGGTCGTCGGAAAAACCACTCACGAGCTTTCTCTGAAGAAAGAAGGGGACACCATTCTCGATGTGGTGGGACCTCTCGGGAACCCGAGTGAGATCAAAAACTACGGGAACGTCCTGCTCGTGGGTGGAGGAGTGGGAATAGCGACGCTCTATCCCATAGCGAAAGCGCTGAAAAACGTGGGGAACAACATCACAACCGTTCTCGGTGCAAGAACGAAAGACTACTTGATCATGGTGGATGAATTCAAAAAGATATCCGATGTTCTGCTTGTAACGGACGACGGAAGCGCTGGAATGAAAGGTGTCGTAACGGACGCGATGGATAAACTCTTCAGGGAGAGAAAGTTCGATATCTGCTGGGCTGTTGGACCCACCATCATGATGAAATTCTGCACGCTGAAAGCAAGAGAATTCGGAGTTCCGATATGGGTCTCTCTAAACCCGATAATGGTGGACGGAACGGGAATGTGCGGTGCCTGCAGGGTCACGGTTTCTGGTCAGATCAAGTTCGCCTGTGTGGACGGCCCCGAGTTCAGGGGAGAAGAAGTGGACTGGGACGAACTTCTGAAAAGGCTCGCACAGTACAGAGAGCAGGAAAAGATCTCGTACGAAAGATTTTTGAGAGCGGCAGGTGAATCAGAATGAAAAACAGAAAAACTCCGATGAAGGAACAATCACCGGAATCGAGGAGAAGGAACTTCGAAGAAGTAGCGCTCGGCTACACGCTCGAAGAGGCTGTGGCGGAGGCTCAGAGGTGTCTTCAGTGTCCCACACATCCGTGTGTCTCTGGCTGTCCTGTGGGAATCGACATTCCCGGCTTCATAAGGAAACTCAGAGAGGGAAAACTCGAGGAATCTTACAGAATTCTCAAAAGCTACAACAACCTTCCCGCGGTCTGTGGAAGAGTCTGTCCCCAGGAAGTTCAATGTGAGTCGAGGTGTGTCGTGGGAAAAATGAAAGACAGCGAACCCGTTGCGATCGGAAGACTGGAACGATTCGTCGCGGACTGGGCAGCCGAGAACCTCGAAGAAGAAGTGAAACCTCTGGCCGGGTCAAAAAAGGAGAAAGTCGCCGTCGTTGGTTCAGGTCCAGCGGGACTGACAGCTGCGGCAGACCTCGCGAAGATGGGATACCACGTTGACGTTTTTGAAGCTTTTCACAAACCGGGTGGTGTTCTCGTGTATGGAATTCCGGAGTTTCGTCTTCCAAAGGGGATCGTTGAAAGAGAAGTCAACTACATAAGGAAACTCGGGGTTAACTTCTATCTCAACACGGTTGTTGGTAAGACTGTCAAAGTGAAAGAGCTCCTTTCGGAGTACGACGCCGTCTTCATAGGTACCGGTGCGGGAACACCGAAATTCATGGGAATTCCGGGAACGAATCTGAACGGAGTGTACTCCGCCAACGAGTTTCTCACGAGGGTCAATCTCATGAAAGCCTATCTCTTCCCTGAGTACGACACACCCATCCGTGTGGGAAAGAAGGTGGCTGTGATAGGAGCTGGAAACACTGCTATGGATGCGGCAAGAAGCGCGCTCAGATTAGGAGCCGAAAAGGTGTACATTGTCTACAGGAGAACGGAACGTGAGATGCCCGCCAGAAGAGAGGAATATCATCACGCACTTGAGGAAGGAATCGAGTTTCTGTGGCTCACTCTCCCGATACGATACATCGGGGACGCCAACGGAAACGTGGAAGCCGTGGAGTGCGTAAGGATGGAGCTGAAGGAAGCAGACGGTTCGGGAAGGCCAAGACCTGTTCCCATCGAGGGAAGCAACTTCATTCTCGAGGTTGACATGGTGATAGAAGCTATAGGGCAGGGTCCAAACAGGGTGCTTCTCTCTGAGTTCCCAGGCTTGAAACTGAACGAACACGGATACATCAAAGCGGACGAGGACACAGGAGCAACGAGCGTGAAAGGCGTCTTCGCAGGTGGAGACATCGTAACAGGTGCAGCGACGGTGATAAAGGCCATGGGAGCTGGAAAGAAAGCGGCGCAGTTCATCCACTCTTACCTCACAGGGGAATGGAACCCATGGCAAAAGTGATTTTCGTTCTTGCGATGGACGTCTCCGGAAAGATAGCTTCCTCTGTTGAAGGCTGGAACTCATTTGAGGACAGAAAAAATTTCAGAGAGATCACCACAGAGATCGGAAACGTTGTGATGGGAAGGGTCACATTCGAAGAAATAGGAAGACCTCTTCCAGAGAGGCTGAACGTTGTTTTGACGAGAAGACGCAGGTCTTCCAACGATCCTTCACTTGTTTTTTTCAACGGTTCACCTGGGGATGTGGTAAAATTCCTCGAAGGAAAAGGCTACGAAAGGGTGGCTGTCATAGGAGGAAAAACCGTGTTCACGGAATTTTTGAGAGAAAAACTGGTAGATGAGCTTTTCGTCACCGTCGAACCGTACGTGTTCGGAAGGGGAATACCTTTTTTCGATGAATTTGAAGGTCACTTTCCTTTGAAACTCTTAGAAATGAGGTGTTTGAACGAAAGAGGCACACTTTTTCTCAAATACTCTGTAAGAAAATCGCACCGTTAGGTGCGATATTTTTTTGTCTGAAGGGGGTATCGTGAATGAAACGGGATTTTCTCGGCAGAACCCTCGCAGTCATAGAAGATCTGAGTGTGGAGGAGCAGATGTTCCTCTATGAGAAAACCAGGGAGCTCAAACAAAGATGGTACAGCGGAGATGATGTATCGGATTTCAGGATAAAGAAAAGAAACGTTGGAATATACATTGTTTTCGTCGAACCCAGTACGAGGACGAAAGAATCCTTCATAAACGCTGCAAAGTTTCACTCAGGCCCGAACGTAAAGGTGAACGTTTTCGATTCGGAACATTCCTCTTTTAACAAACAGGAGAGCTACACGGACACCTTCTCCATGCTCACAAGCTACAGCGACTACTCCATATTCATCGTGAGAACAAGACTCGAAGGAGTCTGCAGGCTCTTGGAAAGAAGGATATCAGAGTTCGCGAACAGAAACGGTATAGAAATACCCTCTTTCATAAACGCGGGCGACGGGAAGCATGAGCATCCAACGCAGGAACTTCTGGATGAATACACCTTCCTCGAACAGAACAGTTTCGACAACTCTTTCATACACGTGGCACTCGTTGGTGACCTACTTCACGGCCGAACGGTTCACTCCAAGGTGAACGGCTTGAAGATATTCAAAAATGTGAAAGTGGATCTTGTGGCACCGGAAGAACTCATGATGCCCGATCACTACATCGAAAAGATGAAAAAGAACGGTTTCGAGGTCAGAATCTTCTCTTCGATCAGAGAGTATCTCGGCCAGAAAGATGTGGCCAGGATCTGGTACTTCACACGGCTTCAGCTTGAAAGAATGGGAGAGGACATCCTTGAGAAAGTCCATATTCTGAGAGAGGCGGTCACGTTCAAAAGAGAGTATCTGGACGCGTTGCCAGAAAGGGTGAAGTTCTACCATCCGCTTCCAAGACACAAGGTTTATCCGACGATACCGAATTTTCTGGACACACTCCCTCTGAACGGATGGGAGACACAGGCAAGAAACGGCTACTGGGTGAGAATCGTTCTTCTTTCTATGTTCGGTGGAGCACTGGAAGCGCCTTTCGATACTTCGAGAAAAGATGAAAAGCCAGAAGAAGACTTCATAATCCCCGCTCCCATCACGCATGGATCAAAGGGTGTTCAAAAGGAAGGAAAGAGAGGTATAAAACCCATCGAAAATGGAACGGTGATAGACCACGTAGCCAAAGGAAAGACACCGGAAGAAATCTACTCAACAATTGTGAAGATAAGAAAAATTTTGAAACTCTACGATGTGGACAGTGCGGATGGTATTTTCCGGTCAAGCGATGGAAGCTTCAAGGGTTACATCAGTCTGCCAGATCGCTATCTTTCCAAGAGAGAAATAAAGAAACTCGCGGCAATCTCTCCAAACACCACGGTCAACATCATAAAAAACAGCACCGTTGTTGAAAAATACAGAATAAAGCTTCCACCAACGATCTATGGATTTGAGGAACTTCGGTGCAAGAACGAGAACTGTATCACCAATCCCGCACACGGTGAAAACGCCTCACCTTCTTTCGTGAGAGACGAAAAGGGACAGTTCATATGTGAATACTGTGAGACTCCACATTCTTTCGAAGAGATCTGGAGTATTTGAGAAATTCACAAGAAAAAGAAAGCAGGGGAATTTTCCCCTGCTTTTTTATTTTACCCCTGATAACCCACGCGAACTCACTTGATTAGTGAGTTTCCATACCTCTAAGGAAGTATTGAAACGGAGGTGAGAGTATGGATGAAAAAAGAATTGAAATGTTTCCATACCTCTAAGGAAGTATTGAAACCTGTCCTTTTCCACTTCACGATAATGGGCTTTCCGCGTTTCCATACCTCTAAGGAAGTATTGAAACACGGGCATGAATATTATACTGATATGAAATTTGTAAGGTTTCCATACCTCTAAGGAAGTATTGAAACCGAGCTTGTAGCGGACTACACAATCAAGAAAATGGTGTTTCCATACCTCTAAGGAAGTATTGAAACAGGGTTTGTGAGTTTCAAGAAAACTCAGGATTTGCGTTTCCATACCTCTAAGGAAGTATTGAAACGGGGTGACTACGATCTTTTCGAATACGCCGACATAGTTTCCATACCTCTAAGGAAGTATTGAAACAGAGCGATTTCGATATATCGCTCTCGTACAACCCTGGTTTCCATACCTCTAAGGAAGTATTGAAACGACTGGTGGAATCTACATCGAAAGGATCACTCCGATGTTTCCATACCTCTAAGGAAGTATTGAAACATGGTCGTGTGAAAATAATTGCAGAGGCAACCGTAACAAAGTTTCCATACCTCTAAGGAAGTATTGAAACCTTGAAGTCCTCAAGCGTTCCTGCTGTCAGATCCGTGTTTCCATACCTCTAAGGAAGTATTGAAACAAACGAAAAGCCGATTAAGTTGTTACAACGTATAATGTTTCCATACCTCTAAGGAAGTATTGAAACTTTGAAGTGAGGTGATAGTATGGAACTCAAATATCTTGGTTTCCATACCTCTAAGGAAGTATTGAAACTCTATATAAGGCGAATATGAGGAGGTGGGATTATGTGTTTCCATACCTCTAAGGAAGTATTGAAACGTAGCGGTCATACGTTCGCCTAAGCCACTCTATCTGTTTCCATACCTCTAAGGAAGTATTGAAACGGAAAGAGAATTTGTAAATGTTGTACGAAATACACTGTTTCCATACCTCTAAGGAAGTATTGAAACCGTGATAAAGCAATTGTATGGTTCAGTGGACAAAAGTTTCCATACCTCTAAGGAAGTATTGAAACCCATTGAGTTCAGAGTAAATTATACCACAAACACAAACTGAAAGCAAGATGTTTTTTGAACTTCCATATACTCATTTTCCATAAACGATTCTAACACATAAGGGAGTGCCTTCAAGAACTGTTTGGAAAAATGGAATAATTGCATAGTCAAACAGAGAGAGAATTCAAGGCAAAAACAAAAGATTAATTACATCAACCTACGTCAGGGCATTTTGGGGTGTTTTGGGCAAAAATCGATTAGTTCCACATTTCACAAATAGATGAAAGAAGGTTTCCCTCAAAGAGTTAGAAGTTAACTGCAAGATGTACGAATTTCTGCTACTTACACATCATCATTCATCACAAATTCTCTTCATATTGTTTCGTCTTATCATTCATTATTCCCTTTTTAACGCATAGCTTCCGGTACCACAAACCCGCATGAAATTTTTCGTTACCGGTAATTGCATACTCTGTATCTACCTTCTGATGCTAAATACATACAACACCCACTTTGTGAATGATTGGAACTATCTTGGTTTGTATGCATAAAACACAATCAGTTTTGACAAATAAATTTCTATCTAACTTCAGATCCTGAATCATTGTCACTTCAAAGTTAACCTTTCCTTAATTGTCTTCGGTTTGAAATACTGATACAATTAAGCTAAAATAGTTACTGACCCGACGGAGGCGCGCCCGAGATGAGTAGGCTGTCCCATCAGGGGAGGAATCGGGGACGGCTGAAAGGCGAGGGCGCCGAAGGGTGCAGAGTTCCTCCCGCTCTGCATGCCTGGGGGTATGGGGAATACCCATACCACTGTCACGGAGGTCTCTCCGTGGAGAGCCGATCGGGTCTGGAATCAGAAAAAGATTTCAGACCTGATTTGGCGTCTCTTCGGGGAGCGAAGAGACGCTTTTTTTATTATGTCAAGGAGGGATGAAGGTGAAAGTAGGAGTAGTTGGTGCTACAGGAGAAGTTGGAAGAACGATGGTGAAGGTACTCGAAGAATTCAACGTTCCCGTCACGGAGCTCAGGCTCTTTGCTTCGGAAAGATCCGTGGGTAAAGAAATTGAATTCAAAGGTGAAAAGTTCAAAGTAGAACTTCTCACGGAAGAATCGATGAAATGGAGGTGCGATTACCTCCTGTTTTCCGCGGGTGCCAGTGTTTCCAAAAAGTTCGCTCCTATTGCAGCCGAAAACGGAGTAACTGTGATAGATAACTCTTCCGCTTTCAGACTGGAGAAGGAAATCCCCCTCGTGGTTCCAGAGGTGAACGCCCATCTTCTCAAGGGATACACGGGAATAATAGCAAACCCGAACTGTTCAACAATCCAGATGATTCTCTCCATTTACAAGCTTCACGAAGTTTACGGAATTGAAGAGATCTTTGTGTCAACGTATCAGTCCGTTTCCGGAGCCGGTCACAAGGGAATCGAAGAACTTTTCGCTCAAGAAAGAGGAGAAAACGTGATGAAGGTCTTCCCGAAACCCATTCACAGAAACGTCATTCCTCTCATAGGTGATATGCAGGAAAATCTTTTCTCCCAGGAAGAGATGAAGATGGTGAACGAAACGCGAAAGATTCTGAACGATTACTCGATAAGGGTGTATCCAACAACGGTAAGAGTACCCGTTCTGTACGGACACTCTGAAGCGATCATGGTGAGGTTCAAGAAACCTTACGAGTCTCTCGAAAAGGTGAGAGAAATCATAGCCTCTGGAGAAGACGTGGTGGTGACGGACGATCTCGTAACACCGGTGGATGTCGCAGGAAAGAACGAAACTTACGTTTGCCGCCTCAGAGCAGCCGATGAAAGATCTATTCTCTTCTGGAACGTGGCGGACAACATTCGTGTGGGAGCCGCGACCAACGCTGTCAGAATTCTTCTGAAGCACGCTGAGATGAACGGAAAGGTGTGATAGTGTGTGCTATTCGGCCAATGGGAACACCTTCCTCATAGTTGACAACACACAAAAGAGGATACCCGAAGAGAAAAAACCAGATTTTGTCAGGGAAAATGTGGGCGATCTAGATGGAGTCATATTCGTTGAGCTGGTCGATGGGAAATACTTCATGGATTACTACAACCGGGATGGGAGTATGGCTGCCTTCTGTGGAAACGGAGCGAGGGCCTTTTCTCAGTACCTCGTAGACAGAGGCTGGACTGAGGAAAAAGAATTCACTTTCCTTTCCAGGGCTGGAGAAATAAAGGTGATCGTTGACGACGGTATCTGGGTGAGGATGCCGAGGGTTTCAGAAAAGAAAGAGATGAAAGTGGATGGTTACGAAGGATATTTCATCGTTGTGGGTGTTCCGCACTTCGTTCTGGAAGTGAAAGACATCGACGAACTGAACGTGGAAAAACTCGGAAGAGATCTCAGACATAAAACAGGTGCGAACGTGGATTTCTACGAGGTGCTTCCCGATCGTCTCAAGGTGAGAACGTACGAAAGAGGAGTGGAAAGGGAAACAAAAGCCTGTGGAACGGGTGTTACGTCTGTTTTCGTTGTGTATCGAGATAAAACAGGAGCAAAAGAGGTGAAGATCCAGGTGCCAGGAGGCACTCTCTTTTTGAAGGAAGAAAACGGAGAAATCTTTCTCAGGGGGGATGTGAAAAGATGTTCAGAGGAGTAGGAACTGCCATTGTTACACCTTTCAAAAGCGGTGAACTCGATCTTGAGTCTTACGAAAGGCTCGTCAGGTACCAGCTCGAAAACGGTGTCAACGCATTGATCGTCCTTGGAACAACTGGTGAATCTCCAACCGTCGACGAAGACGAAAGAGAAAGGCTCGTTTCCAGAACTCTCGAGATCGTTGATGGGAAAATCCCGGTGATCGTGGGAGCGGGAACAAATTCCACCGAAAAAACACTGAAACTCGTTAAGCAGGCGGAAAAACTCGGAGCGAACGGTGTTCTCGTGGTCACCCCGTATTACAACAAGCCCACACAGGAGGGACTCTATCAGCATTACAAGTACATCTCTGAGAGAACGGATCTTGGGATCGTTGTTTACAACGTTCCCGGAAGAACCGGTGTGAACGTTCTTCCTGAAACCGCCGCGAGGATCGCTGCAGATCTTAAAAACGTTGTGGGAATAAAAGAGGCAAACCCGGACATAGACCAGATAGACAGAACGGTATCACTGACAAAACAGGCAAGAAGCGATTTTATGGTGTGGTCCGGCAACGATGACAGAACGTTCTATCTTCTCTGTGCAGGTGGGGACGGTGTCATTTCTGTTGTGTCGAACGTGGCACCGAAACAGATGGTGGAACTCTGCACAGAGTACTTCAACGGAAACCTCGAAAAATCGAGGGAGATTCACAGAAAACTCAGACCTCTCATGAAAGCGCTGTTTGTGGAAACGAATCCAATACCAGTTAAAGCTGCTTTGAATCTCATGGGATTCATAGAGAACGAGCTGAGACTACCACTCGTACCCGCCAGTGAAAAGACGATGGAACTTCTCAGGAACGTGCTCAAGGAGAGTGGATTGCTATGAAGTACGGAATAGTTGGTTACTCCGGAAGGATGGGCCAGGAGATCCAGAAAGTCTTCTCGGAGAAAGGACACGAACTCGTTTTGAAGGTGGATGTGAACGGGATTGAAGAGCTGGACTCTCCAGATGTTGTGGTTGACTTTTCTTCACCTGAAGCACTCCCGAAAACGGTGGAGCTGTGTAAAAAATACAGGGCTGGACTCGTTCTGGGAACAACCGCCCTGAAAGAAGAACACTTCCAGATGCTGAGGGATCTTTCAAGAGAGGTACCCGTTGTTCAGGCCTACAACTTTTCCATTGGTATAAACGTTCTGAAGAGATTCCTCTCAGAACTCGCCAGAGTCCTTAAAGACTGGGATGTTGAGATCGTGGAGACGCACCATCGCTTCAAAAAAGACGCACCCTCCGGAACCGCGATTCTTCTGGAGAGCGCGCTGGGAAAGAGCGTTCCCATTCACTCCCTGAGAGTGGGTGGTGTCCCGGGAGACCACGTGGTCGTCTTTGGAAACATAGGTGAGACTATCGAGATAAAGCACAGGGCGATTTCGAGGACTGTTTTCGCTATAGGCGCCCTGAAGGCTGCAGAGTTTCTTGTGGGAAAAGATCCCGGTATGTACAGTTTCGAAGAAGTGATCTTTGGGGGTGAGTGAGTTGGACGCAAGAGAAATCATAGAAATGATAGCCAAAGCCAAAAAGAAAACTCCCATAGTCGCTTACATAAAAGGTGATTTGGCGGGCATAGATTTCTCCAGTTTCAAATTCTTCGGTGATGAAAAGTTCGGAATTCTCTTTGGAGAGTACGAAGATTTCAAAAAGCTTCTCGAAGAGCACAAGGAAAAAATAGAAGACTACCATCTCGAGGTGAAAGCGAGAAACTCCGCGCTCCCTCTGGCAGACATCACGAAATACAAAGCAAGAATAGAACCGGGAGCGATCATAAGGGACATGGTGGAAATAGGGGAAGGCGCTGTGATCATGATGGGAGCTGTCATAAACGTTGGTGCAGTGATCGGTGAAGGAACGATGATAGACATGAACGCGGTCATTGGTGGAAGGGCGATCATAGGAAAGAAGTGCCACATAGGTGCCGGTGCGGTGATAGCGGGTGTTATAGAGCCTCCGAGTGCAAAACCCGTTGTCATAGAGGACGAAGTGGTCGTGGGAGCGAACGCTGTAATCCTTGAAGGTGTGACGGTCGGAAAAGGTGCGGTTGTCGCGGCCGGTGCGGTTGTAACGAAGGATGTTCCTCCCTACACGGTCGTGGCTGGTGTTCCCGCGCGTGTGATAAAACAAATAGACGAAAGAACAAAAGAGAAGACAAAGATAGTTGATGAACTCAGAAATCTCGAATGAATGGAGGTCTGGGAAATGAACGTGGTGGTTCAAAAGTATGGAGGAAGCTCCGTTGCCACACCGGAGAGAATAAAGAACGTTGCCCAGAGAATCAAGAAGAAAGTGGACGAAGGGTACAAAGTCGTGGTCGTTGTCTCCGCTATGGGAAAGACAACGGACAACCTCATAAAACTCGCAAAGGAGATCTCTCCAAAGCCGGATTCGAGGGAACTCGATATGCTCCTTGCAACGGGAGAACAGGTTTCCGCCGCGCTCCTTTCGATGGCCCTGAAAGATCTCGGAATAAAGGCCAAATCTTTGAACGCGTTCCAGGTGAAAATAAAAACCACTCCGCATCACACGAGCGCTCGTATCGTGGATATAGACGACAGTGTGATCCGAGAAAACCTGAAAGATTACGACGTTCTCGTCGTAACGGGCTTTCAGGGTGTGAACGAACACGGCGATCTGACCACACTCGGTAGGGGCGGTTCGGATACATCTGCCGTGGCGCTTGCAGCAAAACTCAGAGTGCCGTGTGAAATCTACAGCGATGTGGACGGGATATACACCTGCGATCCGCGTGTCCATCCGAGAGCCAAAAAGCTCGCTTACATCACCTACGACGAAGCTCTCGAGCTTACCGCTCTCGGTGCGAAAGTTCTTCACTCAAGATCCGTGGAAATAGCAAAGAAGTATGGAATACCCATCTATTGTGCATCTTCTTTCACCGAAGAGGAGGGAACCATGGTGGTAGAAAGACTTCCGGAGTGGCTGGAAGAACCTGTTGTAACAGGAGCAACGATTTCTCATGGTCAGATAAAAGTTTCCATATCTTTCCTCCCAAAGGATGTGAAGTACATCACGGCCATATTCGAGGAAGTTGGAAAAAGGGCCCTGAACGTGGACATGATTTCCCTTGTTCCTTCGAACGGCAAGATTTTCCTCTCCTTCACAATTCTCGAAGACCACAAAGAAGATCTGGACGAAGCGCTCAAAGAGGCTCTCAGGGACGTGGAAGGGTGGAAATCCACCTACGAAGGAGGTTTTGCCAAACTCTCCATAGTTGGAGTGGGAATGAGAACAAGCCCAGGTGTGGCCGCCAGGTTCTTTGAAGCGCTGGAAAGGGCGGGAGTCACACCAGAGCTCGTCACAACGTCGGAGATAAAGATCTCCTGTCTTGTTCCTGAAGAGAAAGCTGAAAAGGCACTGAAATCGGTGATCGAAGAATTCGAACTGTGAGGTGAAGAAATGGACATCTTGAGGAAAGTGGCAGAGATTCATGGGACACCCACCTACGTGTACTTCGAGGAAACACTGCGAAAAAGGTCACGTCTTGTAAAAGAGGTCTTCGAGGGAGTGAATCTCCTTCCAACGTTTGCCGTGAAGGCGAACAACAATCCTGTTCTTTTGAGGATTCTAAGAGAAGAGGGTTTCGGCATGGACGTGGTGACAAAGGGGGAACTCCTCGCGGCTAAACTGGCAGGAGTTCCTTCCCGTTCCATTGTATGGAACGGCAACGGAAAGAGCAGGGATCAAATGGAATACTTTTTGAGAGAAGACGTGAGGATCATCAACGTGGATTCGTTCGAGGAGATGGAGATCTGGAAAGAATTAAACCCAGAGGGAGTAGAGTATTTCATCAGAGTGAATCCGGAAGTCGACGCGAAGACACACCCTCACATCTCCACCGGCTTGAAAAAGCACAAGTTCGGAATACCACTGGAAGATCTGGACCTATTCATGGAAAGATTCGGATCAATGAACGTAAAAGGTCTTCATGTTCACATAGGATCACAGATAACACAGGTTGAACCCTTTGTGGAGGCCTTCGACAAAGTCGTCCGGGCTTCTGAAAGGTTTGGATTCGAAGAGATCAACATCGGTGGCGGCTGGGGAATAAACTACAGTGGAGAAGAACTCGACCTGTCCAGCTACAGAGAAAAGGTTGTTCCTGCCTTGAAGAGATTCAAAAGAGTCATCATCGAAATAGGAAGGTACATCGTAGCACCTTCTGGGTATCTGCTCCTCAGAGTGGTGCTCGTCAAAAGAAGACATAACAAGGCGTTCGTCGTAGTCGATGGTGGGATGAATGCCCTCATAAGACCGGCGCTTTACTCTGCGTATCACAGGATCTTTGTGCTCGGAAAACAGGGTAAAGAGATGAGGGCAGATGTGGTTGGCCCACTGTGCGAGAGCGGTGACGTGATCGCGTACGACCGGGAGCTTCCAGAGGTCGAACCGGGTGACATCATCGCTGTGGAAAACGCGGGAGCTTACGGCTACACTATGTCGAACAACTACAACTCAACCACACGTCCAGCTGAGGTACTCGTCGGGGAAAACGGAAGAATTTCTCTGATAAGAAGAAGGGAAACGGAGATGGACATCTTCAAAGACGTGGTGATGTGAATGAACGAAATCGAGCTGAGGCACATTCTCCATATGAATCCGGAGCTTTCTTTCAAGGAATACAATACAAAAGAAACGCTCAGAAGAGCAGTGATTGAGATCGGATACGATAAGATCATAGAAGTGGCCGGAACAGGCCTGGTGATAGAAAAGAAGGAAACGGAAGATCCGTACGTTGTTCTGAGAGCTGATATGGATGCTTTGCCCATAAAAGAAGAAACGGGTTGGGAGTTCGCATCGCGTAATGACTACATGCATGCATGTGGGCACGACTTTCACATGAGTGTCCTCTACGGTGCTATGAAGAGACTCAAGAACGTGAAAAAGAACTTTCTCTTTGTATTTCAGCCCGCCGAAGAAACGGGTGGTGGAGCAGAAGAGGTTGTGAACTTTCTCAGAGACAGGTACGAAATAAAAGCCGCTGTTGGGTTTCACGTGACTGACGAGTACGATGCCGGAACTGTGGCATCCCGACCCGGAGTGCTTTTTGCCTCAGCCACGGAATTTGATGTATACTTTAAAGGTGTCCCAGCCCATGTGGCGTTTGCCGAGAAGGGAAAAAATGCTCTGAAGGCAGCGGTTTCTTTTCTCAACTGGCTCTACAACAAAAAGTGGAACGCTCTTGTGGGGGTTGGCAAAATCTCGGGAGGACGAGCGAGGAACATCGTTCCGGATGAGGTAAAATTAGAAGGAACGATAAGATCAGAAGCGCTGAGAATAACGGAAGAAGTGATATCCGATATGGTAAAACAACTTGGGGAACTGAAGGAAAAAACGGGGGTTGATTTTGCTGTTGAAAGGGGCAGTGTCTATCCTGAAGTGAGGGTGGATCAAAACCTCTTTGAAACTCTCAGAGAAACCTGTCAGAGGTTGGGTTTTTCTTTCGTTGAATGTGAGATGAAGTGGACTGGAGAGGACTTTGGGTATTTCTCGCAGATCTTTCCTTCTCTCTCTTTCTGGTTTGGCGTGGGAGAAGGGGAGCGTTTTGGGCTGCACCATCCGCGTTTTTTGCCGAATGATAGGTATATACCCATGGCGGCGGATCTTTTGACTGGGCTCGCTATGGTCGTTTGAGGAGAGTGAACACTATGACCACAGAAGAGATAATTGAACGTTTGAAATCGAAAAAGGTAAAACTCACAACCCAGAGGATGGAAATTATAAAATTCGTATCCGAAATGAAGGAAGGCCATTTTGAGGCAAAGGAGCTTTTTGCCATCCTGTCAAAGAAAGTTCCTTCGCTTTCCATAGCCACTCTTTACAGTGTTCTTTACCTTCTAACGGATTTTGGTGTTGTTTATGCCTTCAGTGATGGTCAGAAAACGGTCTTCGATTTCAATCCGGAGCCACATGGGCACTTCGTTTGCAAAGAATGCGGAAAGATTGAAGACGTAGAAATAAAGGAACTGAAACTTGGAGAGATAAAAGGCAAAAGAGAAAAAATCGAACTGGTGATAAAAGGTGTCTGTGAGGAGTGTTTGAAGAAGGTGAAAGATTGAAGTACCTTGCGCAACTTTTTTCTCTCCTTCTTGTAATTATAGGAATTCTTGGTCTGGTTGTCTGGGCAGGATTGTACTTTCTGGCGCCTTACATTGAGGGATTTGTAGGAATAAAACTCCCGGAAAATATTTCGAATGTTCTTCTGGGGTGTTTTCTGCCAATACTCGGCTCGGGTGTTCTCCTCAACTTCTACATTTCTTCCGGGATCAAGTGGCTTGTTGTATTTGGCTTTGTTGTTCTTTCCGTTTCTTTTGTGAGCGAGATTTATGGGCTGTACATCCTCAGGGGGATCTTTTTGAAGATCGCTCCCGCTTATCTTATCTTCCTTCTCTTCACAATGGTCTCTCTTGCCTATTTCCTCACGATCATCAGGAGGGATGAAGACTGAAGGTTCTTGGTGTTGTCGTGGAGTACAATCCATTCCACAACGGACACCTCTATCATCTTACTTCGGCCAGAGAGCTCGTGAGACCGGACTACACGATCGCTGTGATGAGCGGTAATTTCTGCCAGAGAGGTGAACCAGCCGTCATAGATAAATTCGCGCGGGCAGAGATCGCTCTCAGAATGGGAATAGATGTTGTTCTGGAACTACCCGTTGTTTTTGCCACACAGGATGCCGGAGGATTTGCTTTCGGTGCGGTGAGCGTGTTGGATGCAACGGGTGTTGTCACAGATGTGGTCTTTGGAAGCGAATCAAACGACATCGGGTTTCTTCAAAGAGTAGCGCAAATTCTTTACGAGCAACCCGACGAATACCAGAAGTTTTTGCATGAAGAGTTGAAAAAAGGCTACTCTTTCCCCAATGCCAGGAAGTACGCTCTGATGAGGTATTTTTCCATGAAAGGTTGGAACGAGGAAGAAGTCCTGAGGCTCGAAAAGTCGAACGATATCTTAGGGGTGGAGTACATTCATTCTGCTCTGAAGATAGGTTCTAACATCAGATTCCACACGATAAAAAGGGTAGGAGCGGAGGAGAAAGACACCAGTTTCAGGGGACGATTCTCCAGTGCAACGGCGATAAGAAACCTTATAAGAGAAGAAAGGTGGGAAGAAGTGAGAGATTCTCTTCCAGAAGATTCTTTTGAGATCCTCATGAGGGAGATAAACGAAGGGCGTGGACCCGTTTTCCTCGAGAATATGGGAGATTTTCTCCTTTCATTTTTCAGACTGAAAAACATGGAGTTCTTCGAGAGAATCCATGGTTTTTCCGAGGGACTCGAAAAGAGGTTTCACATCTGTGCCAGACAAACAGGATCTTACCAAGATTTTCTGGAGTGTGTCAAAGCCAAGCGTTTCACCTTTTCTCGAATAAGAAGACTCGCTCTCTTTTCGGTGTTCGAGGTGAACAAAGAATTCGTTGAAAAAAGCAACGCAAAGGGGCCTCAGTACATCAGGATCCTTGGATTCACAGAGAAGGGAAGGAAAATCCTTTCTCTCATGAGAAAGAAGGCAAAACTTCCGATCGTAACGAACATGTCCCTCTACAGGAAAGTTCTGGAGAAAACAGACCTACCAGTTGATAAACAACTCTTTTTTGAACAGATCGATCTCGACGTGAGGACGACGAACTTCTACTCGATGTTCTTTCCAGCGGTGGAACAGCGCTGTGGAGAACGAGACTTTTCCATTCATCCCATCTTTCTGAGAACGGAGACATAGAAGGGAGTTATCGTCTCGTCAGGAAGCATCAGAAAGCCGTAACCATCCCAGATTCCTTCCACTTCGAATTCTTTCATTTTGTCTCTGGTATCGATCACTTCAACGTCTTTCCTCTCGGAGACGAATCTTTTCACCACTTCGGTGTTTTCTTCTTTCGTCACAGTACAGGTGCTGTAGAGGAGGATACCACCCTTTTCCAGAAGCTGCCAGGCCTGCTGTACCATCCTCAGCTGAATTTCTGAGAACTTCTTGAAATCCTCTTTGTTCACTCTCCTCAAAACCTCCGGATGGTTTCTTGCCGTACCCAGCGAAGTACAGGGAGCGTCCACCAGAATCCTGTCGAATGTGTCCTGTACGTACTCTGTGAGTCTTTCGACATCGGCGATTTTTGTCTCTATCGAAGAGAGTTTCAGGCGTTTCGCGTGTTTTTCGACAAGCTGTGTCTTCTCTCTGCTTATATCAACGGCCAGTATCTTTCCCTGGTCTTTCACCAATTCGGCGATAGCGGTGGTCTTGCCACCCGGTGCCGCGCAGGTGTCCAGTACTCTCAGTCCGGGTTTCAGTTCCATGAAAAAGGGCACAAGTTGTGAAGACTCTCCCTGAACACTTGCGAGTCCATCCTTTATCACTCTGGAGTCGTTCATCGAAATTCCGAGTTTCCTTACAACCAGAGAAAACGGGGCGTGTTTCCCCGGAACTGCCTCCGTGCCCTCTTCGGCGAGAATTTTGATGACTTCCTCTTTAGTGGTTGCAAGTGAATTCACGCGGAGCATGACAGGGAGAGGTTCCTGGTTCCACTTCATAATTCTCAAAACTGCCTCTTCGGGAAGAAAAGATCTCCAGTAGTTCACGATCCACTCCGGATGTGAGTAGATGAGGTGAAGCTCTTTTGGTTCGGGAACAGTTCTCAATCTCCTCAGCACGGCGTTCACCAGTTTTTTGAAGTTTTCGCTCTTCACCAGTTTCACAGTTTCGCTGACCGCCGCGTAATCTGGAACACTGTTCATGAAGAGGAGCTGATAAGCCCCCATCCTCAACGCAACCCTGACAGCGGGTGGGATGTCTTTTTTCTTCAGAAGTTGGTTTATGTACCAGTCCAGAAGCTCTTCTTTCCTCACAACTCCCCACACGAGTTCTTTGAAGAATCTTCTATCTTTATCGTCCAAAAAAGAGAGGACGCTGTCCACGTCCTCTCTCAATATGAATTTTTCCTTCTCGTACTTTCTCAGAAGTCTGTAGGCGAGCAGTCTTACGTTTGTTTTCATCTTCTATCACCGAACAGACCAGCAAGTGCTATCATTCTGAGAAGCTGGAGAAATGCCATCAGTGAAGACGCGACGTAAGTGAGAGCCGCGGCACCGAGTACTTCTTTCACTCCCTTTAGTTCGTACTCCGGCATCAACATCGTTGTTTCAAGGAGCTTCACAGCACGCCTGCTGGCGTTGAACTCAACAGGAAGTGTGATGAGAGTGAAGAGTACCACTAAGGAGAACAAAAGAATTCCCAGTCTTATCAAAAACGGTGTCTGGAAAAAGAGACCAAGAATGAAAATGATCCAAGCAAGCTGAGAACCCGTGACGGCTGCTGGTACCATCAGATTTCTCAGTGCAAGCAGCGGGTATTTTTCTACGTCCTGAAGGGCATGTCCCACTTCGTGGGCTACAACTCCGAGTGAAGCAACGGAAACACCTCTGAAATTCTGTGGAGAGAGCCTGAGCACCTTCCGGTATGGGTCGTAATGGTCAGACAGGAAACCGGAAACGACCTCTATCTTCACGTTGTAGATTCCCGCGTTCTCAAGGAGTCTTTTTGCAAGTTCATATCCTGTGAGTCCAAGAGAGGACCTTACCCGTGAGTACTTGTTGTAAGTAGCCTGAACTCGTATCTGTGCCCAAGAAGCCAGAATAATACCGGGAATCAGTATGATGAACGTTGGATCAAAAAGGAAGAACATCGTATCACCTCCTCAACCGAACACGTGCACCACTAAACCGCTCAGAAGTTTCGGTTCGAACCAGGTCGACTTCGGTGGCATGATCTTTCCTTCATCTGAGACTTTCATAAGCGTTTCTATGTTCACCGGATACATCGCGAAGGCTACATCGAATTCTCCCTTGTCCACCATTCTTTCCAGTTCACACAGACCCTTTATTCCACCAACGAAGTCTATTCTCTCATCTTCGCGAGGATTGGAGATACCAAAGATGGGTTCCAGAACCTCACGCTGAAGGATGTTCACATCGAGACTTTCAACGACGTCCTCTGGCACTTTTTTTGGGATCAGGATGTACCATTTCCTGTTGCCTACGTACATAGTTATTTCGTGTTCTCTGGATGGTCTTGCAGGTACCGTGTAAGATCTGTACGTTTCGAATTTTTCCTGAAGTTTTTCGAGTAACTCCTCTGCTGTGAGGTGAGACTTCACTACTCTGTTGTAGTCGAATATTCTGAGCTGGTTATGGGGGAACGCTGTGGCCATGAAGTAATTGTGAGGTCCTTTTCCTATCTTTTCATCCAGTATGTCGCTGACTCTGGCTGCGGCCGCTGCCCTGTGATGGCCATCCGCTATGTAGAGTTCCTCCACCCTCTCAAAGAGCTTCTTTATCTCATTCACCTCGTTTTCATTTTTGACGACGAAAAATTCATGAACAACATCGAGATCATCGCGTATTCTGTAAACGGGCTCCTGAGAGTCGGCAATTTCAGAGAGTTTTCTATCGAATTCTTCAAAGGCTCTGTAGAAAAGAAAGACCTGTCCTGTGTGTGCCCTGGTTTTCAGAATGTGTTGAACCCTTTCCTCTTCTTTCTTTTTCCGAGTAAGCTCGTGTTTCTTTATTCGACCCTTCTTGTACTCCTCCACAGGAAAGAGTGCCACTATTCCTGTTTGTGTGTGATCGCCCATCCTTTGACGGTAAATGTAGAATGCTTCCTTCTCTTCCTGAATAAGAATGCCATCCTCTATGAACTTTTCCAGATTTTTCCTGGCTTTCTCCATGTCCTCGGGTGTGGGATCCATCTCTATTTCATGTGTTTCCGCTTCAACGCGAGTTACTCTGAGAAAGCTGAGTGGGTTTTTCTTTATCGTTTCTTTGGCTTCAAGAAAGGAAATCACATCGTAAGGTTTGGCCACGAATTTTTTGGCTATCTCTTTCCTGGGCCTGAATCCTCTGAAGGGTCTGATCTCCATTCACCCCATACCTCCTCGACATATTTTTTCTGTTTTTCGAACATCTCTTTGGATTTTCTGTCTTCAAACTCGTGATCGTATCCTGCAAGATGAAGTATCCCGTGAATCACCACTTCCAGAAGCTCTTTTTCAAAGGTGTTGCTGAACTCTTTGGCGTTTTCTTCTACGATCATGGGACAAACGTAGATTTCTCCATAGACATCTTCTTCCATGAGGAGAAAGGTGAGCACATCTGTTGGCTGATCGTGGCTTCGAAACTGCTGGTTGAGTTCTTTAATTTCATCTTCGCTCACAAGAATCACGTTTACATGTACATCTCCTATCTCTTTCTTTACGATTTCTTCGAGTTTTTCTTTAACGTCTTCGAGAAGGTTCGATCCTTTACCCTCACCCAGTATTCTTATCATTTATCTTTACCACCTTCTGAATTTTCTCTTCCTCTGGATATTCAATTCTGGAGCTGAACAGATTCACGAGAACCTGGAGGAACGCGTCTGAAATCTTTTCGAGCTCACTCAGAGTGATGCCTGACTCATCGAGTTGCCTCTCAAAGAATATGGAAGATATGACATCTTCGACACATTCCTTGATCTGAGAAACAGAGGGTGATTTCAAGCTTCTTGAAGCGGCTTCCACGGAGTCGGCGAGCATGATAATGGCTGCTTCTCTGAACTGTGGCTTGGGGCCCGGATAGCGGAATTCCTCTTCGGGAATGTCCTCAAACTGTTGTTTCGCCTTGTAGTAGAAATACTTCTGCGATCTTGTACCGTGATGCTGGGGAATTATGAATTCAACGAGGAGGGGGAGTCGGTATTTTCTTGCAAGTTCCACACCGTACTTCACGTGCTCGTTCAAAACGAGGTGGCTGAGAGAGGGGGTTATGTCTTCGTGGGGATTTTTACCGTCTCTAATGTTTTCAGTGAAGAAGTGAGGGCGTTTCATCTTCCCTATATCGTGATAGTAAGCTCCTATTCTTGCCAGAATGGGGTTTGCGCCTATTTTCTCCGCTGCAGTTTCTGCTAAGTTTGCGACGATCACACTGTGATAATAAGTTCCTGGAGCTTTAATGGAAAGCATCTTGAGCAACGGATGGTTCAGATTTCCAAACTCTACGAGCCCAAGATTCGAGTAAAGGCGACTTGTGTATTCCACGTAAGGCAGTATTCCAAGAACCAGAATACCTGAAAAGATCGGATTCAAAATAGCAGCTACCAGGTCGTACGGCGTGTACTCGATTTTCAGTCCAAACTTCATGAACAGAGATGTTCCCATAAGAGCAAGAGATGTGAGGGCAGAAGATTTCACCACATCCAGTCTTCTGTTCGCTTTGGAGAGAGTCACTGCCGCAACAAAGGTTGTTGAAATGAACGGCAGAAGAAGAAAGATATCGTAACTCCATCGATACAGAGCAAGCAAAGCCATCAAAAATCCACTTGTTATGGCTATTTCTGGGGAAAAGAACACGAGTTCTATGAGGGCAACCGGTATGTATACAGGTGTCACGAAAGGGCCTATCTCCGGGAAAGAAAATCCAATGAAAGAAGCTCCGAGCAGGATCAGAGCCAGATGAGTATAGGTGAACACTTCACTGAGCCAGTACTTTCTGTAATATCTGGTGCTCATCTCCACCAGAGCGAACCAGACAACGAGGGCGACCAGTGCCTCAAAGGTGAAATTCAAAGGTCGGATTCCTGTACGAACGTGCACCAGCATCAGAGAAAGAATCACTGTAATCGTTACCAGGAGGAAACGCTTTCGATTCATGGCTTCCTCGACCTTTCGTACTCTTCGTAGGCCTTTATGATCTTCTTCACGAGAGGATGCCTCACAACATCGCTTTCGTTCAGATACACGAATTCTATACCAGAGATTCCTTCTAAAATTTTCTGACACTCTATGAGACCGGACTTTTCTTTCTCGATATCCACCTGGGTGATGTCTCCCGTTATGACCGCCTTGGAATTGAATCCGAGTCTGGTGAGGAACATCTTCATCTGCTGGTATGTGGTGTTCTGGGCTTCGTCCAGAATGATAAAGGAGTTATTCAAAGTCCTTCCTCTCATGTAAGCGAGCGGTACGATCTCTATGATGCCTCTTTCACGGTAGCTGTTGAATTTGTCCGGGGATGTGATATCTATGATGGCGTCGTAAAGAGGTCTGAGATAAGGTTCCACTTTTTCAGACAGATCTCCCGGCAAGTATCCAAGCTTCTCTCCGGCTTCAACGGCTGGTCTTGTGAGGATGATTCTGTTCACCCTTCCCATTTTCAGATAGTCTAAAGCAACGGCCACTGCCAGGTACGTTTTTCCTGTACCGGCTGGACCTATCACGAACACCACGTCGTTCTTTTCGACTGCTTCCAGATACTTCTTCTGGCCGAGTGTCTTCGGCTTCACTTTCTTGCCGATGATCAATCCTCTGCTGTCGTTTGAGAACACTTCTTTCACACTTTCTGAGTTCGAAACTCTCTCCACGAGATACTCGAACTCAGTCCAGTCCAGAAGGTGACCGTCCCGTGTTATGGATATGATCTCATCGAGCACCCGATGGGCTGCATCGACACTTTTCTCATCCATGCCTTTTATAAGAATCTCACTGTCTCTCACTGCGAATTCCACGTTGAAGAGTTTTTTCAGATACCTCGCGCGTTTGTCGTACTGCCCGAATATCTCCAGGACGGCTACATCTTCGGGAATCCTTATTTTTTTAACCGCAACCGTAGTTTTCACCTCCACACTGGTATACTTTCTAAGGAAATTATACTACGAGGAGCGTGGTGAGATGGAGGAGACTCTTTTAAAGACAGCTTTGAAGATCTTTGAGGAGAAAAATCTGAGTTTGCTGGTTTATAACGGTCGATCGATCTTCGAAAGCAAAGACAGCGGCCTCAAACCAGTGATAGAACTCTATCAAAGTTTCGATAATCTGGAGGGCAATCTGGTGATCGATAAGATGGTTGGAAAGGTTGCAGCTTCTTTTCTGTTGAAATTGAAGCCTGAACACATCCATGCAAAAGTTATAAGCGAGCAGGCGTTGAAATTATTGAACGAATACGGGCAGTCTTTCAGTTATGATGAAAAAATACCTTTTGTGCTGGGAAGAGATGGAAAAAGTATGTGCCCATTCGAAAAACTGGTTCTGGAGATGGACAACCCGGAGGAAATCATAAGGATTGTTCTTTCAAAATTCACGTCACTTTAAATGAAGTTTTAAACTACTTATGATAAATTGATGAGAGGTGCTTGCTTTCTTTGTTGACAATATACAAATTGAAGAGTAAAATTAAACTTCGGCTTGGAGTAAAACGGAAGGGAGGATGAAGATGCCAACGATCAATCAATTAATCAGGTACGGCAGGAAACCGAAGAAGAAAAAGTCAAAAGCTCCTGCTCTTCAGGGAAACCCTCAAAAGAGGGGCGTGTGTATAAAAGTTTCTACGATGACACCGAAAAAGCCGAACTCCGCTCTCAGAAAGATCGCAAGGGTGAGACTTTCAAATGGAATAGAAGTCACTGCGTATATTCCCGGAATTGGTCACAACCTGCAGGAACATTCTGTTGTGCTTGTCAGAGGCGGAAGGGTCAAAGACCTACCCGGTGTCAGGTACAAGATCATCAGAGGAGCTCTGGATGCTGCGGGTGTCGAAGGTAGAAGGCAGTCCAGGAGTAAGTACGGTGCAAAAAGACCCAAGGATCAGAAGAAGTGAGGTGACTGTGGGTGCGTAGAAGGAGAGCTGAAATAAGACAGGTACCACCTGATCCGGTGTACGGAGATGTGCTTGTTGCAAAGTTGATAAATAAAGTGATGTGGGATGGCAAAAAAACAACCGCTCAGAAGATCGTCTACGGTGCTTTCGATATCATCAGAGAAAAGACAAAGAAAGATCCTCTTGAAGTTTTCAGGCAGGCTGTAGAAAATGTGAAGCCTGTTCTTGAAGTAAGACCGCGAAGGGTTGGTGGTGCAACTTACCAGGTTCCCATCGAAGTTCAGGAACCGAGGAGGACCTCTCTTGCTCTCAGATGGATAGTTGAAGCTGCAAGAGCCAGAAAAGGAAGGCCAATGAAAGAGAAGCTGGCCGAGGAGATCATAGCAGCATACAACAACACAGGTACGGCCATTAAGAAGAAGGAAGACACTCACAGAATGGCGGAAGCCAACAGGGCATTTGCTCATTACAGGTGGTGATAAGTATGGAAAATGTGGAAGCGAGGTATGTTGACCTGGATAAGCTTAGAAATATCGGTATAATGGCCCATATCGACGCCGGAAAAACTACGACAACAGAGAGAATTCTCTATTACACGGGAAGGAAACACTTTTTGGGAGACGTCGATGAAGGAAACACAACCACTGACTGGATGCCTCAGGAAAAGGAAAGAGGCATTACGATACAGTCTGCTGCCACAACGTGTTTCTGGAAGGGCTATCGAATCAACATAATTGATACACCCGGACACGTTGACTTTACGGCCGAGGTTGAAAGGGCGCTCCGCGTTCTCGATGGAGCAATAGCTGTTTTCGATGCCACGGCGGGAGTCGAGCCTCAGTCAGAAACCGTCTGGAGACAGGCTGACAAGTACAATGTCCCGAGGATCGCTTTCATGAACAAGATGGACAAAGTGGGAGCAGATTTCTACATGGCCGTCGAAACTCTTGTAACAAAACTCAAAGCAAATCCCATTCCAGTACAGATGCCGATCGGTAGTGAGAAAGACTTCCAGGGTGTGATTGACCTCATAAAAATGAAGGCGATCTACTGGGTTAGCGAAGACGGATCGGTGTACGAGGAGAGAGAGATCCCAGAAGAACTCAGAGAAGAAGCGGAAATGAGAAGGGAAGAGATGCTTGAAAAAGTTGCAGAGCTGGACGAAGAAATTCTTGAAAAATACCTCGAAGGTGAAGAGATTTCCGAAGAAGAAATAAAGAGAATCTTGAGAAAAGCAACCATAGAAAACAGGGCAGTTCCCGTTCTCTGTGGAGCGGCGAAAGCCAACAAAGGAATACAACCGCTTCTGGACGCGGTGATAGACTATCTGCCGTCGCCCCTTGATCTTCCGCCGGTGAAGGGCTGGAGGGTTTCCGACGGAGAGATTGTCTACAGAAAACCCGATGAGAACGAACCTTTTACAGCTCTGGTCTTCAAAGTGCAGGTGGATCCATACATAGGAAAGCTCGTGTACTTCAGAGTGTACTCTGGAAGGCTGGAGAAAGGAAGTTACGTTTACAACTCCACAAAGGGCCAGAGGGAGAGAATATCGAGGATCGTCTTCATGCACGCAGACAAGAGAGAGGAAGTTGACTACGTCAGACCCGGTGATATAGCGGCAGGGGTCGGCCTCAAAGTTTCTCAGACTGGAGATACACTCTGCGACGAAAAAGAGCCTGTAATCCTCGAAAAGATCGACTTCCCAGAACCTGTTATTTCTCTTGCTATTGAACCGGCCACGAAAGCCGATGAGGAAAAACTCGTGAAGGCACTGCTTGCTCTCTCTGAAGAAGACCCCACTCTTCAGGTGAGGGTTGACAAAGAAACGGGAGAAACCATCATTTCAGGAATGGGTGAACTCCATCTTGAAATAGTTGTGGACAGGTTGAAGAGAGAGTTCGGCGTCAACGTGAGAGTCGGACAGCCTCAGGTGGCTTACAGGGAAACCATCAAGAGGCCTGCTGAAGCCGAAGGAAAATACATTAGACAGACCGGTGGTAGAGGTCAGTACGGTCATGTGATTCTCAGAATAGAACCCATACCCGAAGAGGAAGGAAAGAACTTCGAATTCATTGACAAGACGGTCGGTGGTGTGATACCGAAGGAATTCATGCCCGCTATCGAAGCAGGTATCAAGGAGGCTATGATGTCTGGGCCTCTTGCGGGATATCCCGTTGTGAGAGTGAGAGCAGTTGTGCTTGACGGATCTTACCACGAAGTTGACTCCTCAGAAATGGCGTTCAAGATAGCTGCTTCGATGGCATTCAAAGAGGCCATGAAAAAAGCGCAACCGGTTCTTCTTGAACCTATCATGAAGCTTGAGATCACTACACCGGAGGAATACATGGGCAACATCATTTCCGATCTCAATTCCAGAAGGGCTAAGATTGAATCTCTCGAAACAAGAGGACATTTGAAAATCGTTGTAGCGAAGATCCCGCTTTCTGAAACTTTTGGATATGCCACAGTGTTGAGATCGCTCAGTCAGGGTAGAGCGAGCTACATCATGCAGTTCTCGCACTACCAGGAAGTTCCGGAGAAAATCGCCGAGAAAATCATCAAGGTTGTTTAAGGAGGGAGAACATGGCGAAGGAAAAATTTGTAAGAACAAAACCGCATGTTAACGTTGGAACGATTGGACATATCGACCACGGAAAGTCCACACTGACAGCCGCTATAACAAAGTACCTTTCTCTCAAGGGACTTGCCCAGTATGTTCCTTACGACCAGATCGACAAGGCTCCTGAGGAAAAGGCAAGAGGAATCACCATCAACATCACACACGTTGAGTATCAGACCGAAAAGAGGCACTACGCTCACATTGACTGTCCTGGTCACGCGGACTACATCAAGAACATGATCACCGGAGCGGCTCAGATGGACGGAGCCATCCTTGTTGTCGCTGCAACCGATGGTCCCATGCCTCAGACAAGGGAACACGTGCTTCTTGCAAGGCAGGTTGAGGTTCCCTACATGATCGTCTTCATAAACAAGACGGACATGGTTGACGATCCTGAACTCATCGACCTCGTCGAGATGGAAGTGAGAGACCTTCTGAGCCAGTACGGTTACCCTGGAGACGAAGTGCCAGTCATAAGAGGTTCTGCTCTGAAAGCCGTCGAAGCTCCTAACGATCCGAATCACGAAGCTTACAAACCTATCCAGGAGCTCCTCGACGCTATGGACAACTACATTCCTGAGCCTCAGAGAGAAGTTGATAAGCCGTTCCTCATGCCTATTGAGGACGTGTTCTCAATCACAGGAAGAGGAACGGTTGTTACAGGAAGGATCGAAAGAGGAAGAATCAAACCCGGTGATGAAGTTGAGATCATAGGTCTCAGCTACGAAATCAGGAAAACCGTTGTTACAAGCGTGGAAATGTTCAGAAAGGAACTCGATGAAGGAATCGCAGGAGACAACGTTGGATGTCTGCTCAGAGGAATCGACAAGGACGAAGTTGAGAGAGGACAGGTTCTCGCAGCTCCTGGAAGCATCAAACCACACAAGAGATTCAAGGCTCAGGTTTACGTCCTGAAGAAGGAAGAGGGAGGAAGACATACACCGTTCACAAAAGGTTACAAACCCCAGTTCTACATAAGAACCGCTGACGTTACAGGGGAAATCGTAGGACTTCCTGAAGGTGTCGAAATGGTTATGCCTGGAGACCACGTCGAAATGGAAATAGAACTCATCTACCCTGTCGCTATTGAAAAGGGACAGAGATTCGCTGTAAGAGAAGGTGGAAGAACAGTTGGAGCTGGTGTGGTCACAGAAGTCATCGAGTGAGGGGGACGCTTCCCCCTCCTTTTTGAGAAAAGAGGGAGGGTGCTTAGAATATGCCTGGACAGAAGATAAGGATAAAACTCAAAGCCTACGATCACGAGTTACTCGACGAATCGGCGAAAAAGATCGTTGAAGTCGCTAAATCCACGAATTCCAAAGTGTCCGGTCCCATTCCCTTGCCAACGGAGCGGACACTCTATTGTGTCCTGAGATCTCCCATGAAACACAAGGACTCCAGAGAACACTTTGAAAAGAGAGTACACAAAAGGCTAATAGATATCATAGACCCATCTCCAAAGACCATCGATGCTTTGATGAGGATAAACCTCCCAGCAGGTGTCGACGTTGAGATCAAACTGTAATCCCTGGAGGTGTCTTTGATGAAGATGATAATTGGAAGAAAAATCGGTATGACGAGAGTATTCGTTGGAAATGATTCCGTTCCCGTTACAGTCATAAAGGCGGGGCCCTGTGTGGTTGTCCAGAAAAAAACCGTTGAGAAAGACGGATACAACGCTGTGCAGCTTGGATTCGAGAAGGCTAAGAAGGTCAACAAACCTCTCGCAGGACACTTCAAAAAATTCGGTGTGGAACCGATGAAAATACTCAGAGAGTTCAGAGTAGAAAATCCCGACGAGTACGAACCCGGACAGGTAATAAAGGTTGACGTGTTTGAAAAAGGTGAGTACGTGGACGTTACTGGCTGGACAAAAGGAAGAGGATTCGCTGGTGCGATGAAAAGATGGGGATTCAGCGGTGGACCGAAGAGCCACGGTTCCAAATTCCATAGAGAACTCGGTTCTGTTGGTCAGCACACGGAACCTGCCAAGATATGGAAAGGTAAGAAAATGCCCGGAAGATATGGAAACGAGAGGGTAACTGTCAGAAATCTTCAAGTTGTGGATATCGATCCTGAAAACGACCTTTTAGTGGTCAAAGGTGGAGTCCCTGGAGCGAGGGGCGGGCTCGTTTTGATCAGGAGCGCCAAGGCCCCGAAAAAGTAACAGTGGAGGAGGAATAAAAGATGGCTCAGGTGGATCTGTTGAATGTGAAGGGAGAAAAAGTAGGGACCCTGGAAATCAGTGATTTCGTTTTCAACATCGATCCCAACTACGACGTGATGTGGAGATACGTGGATATGCAGCTCTCCAACAGGAGAGCTGGAACTGCCTCTACGAAAACAAGAGGAGAAGTCTCCGGTGGTGGCAGAAAACCCTGGCCGCAGAAACACACCGGAAGAGCAAGACACGGTTCCATAAGATCCCCCATCTGGAGGCATGGAGGAATTGCACACGGACCTAAACCGAGAGACTGGAGCAAAAAGCTCAACAAGAAAATGAAGAAGCTCGCTCTGCGATCTGCTCTCTCTGTGAAGTACAGAGAAAACAAACTCTTCGTACTCGATGATCTGAAACTCGAAAGGCCGAAGACGAAATTTCTGAAGGAAATCCTCCAGAACCTTCAGCTTTCCGACAAGAAAACACTGATCGTCCTTCCATGGAAAGATGAAGGATACATGAATGTGAAACTCTCTGGAAAGAACCTTCCCAACGTGAAGGTAATAATTGCGGACAATCCGAACAACAGCAAAAATGGTGAGAAGGCAGTAAGAATAGATGGACTCAATGTTTTTGACATGCTCAAGTACGATTACCTTGTGCTCACCCAGGACATGGTTTCCAAGATAGAGGAGGTGCTCGGAAATGAAGCAGGAAAAGCTCTCACTGAATGATGTTCTAATCAGACCCATCATCACAGAAAAGGCTCTTATCCTCCGCGAACAGAGGAAATACGTATTCGAGGTCAATCCACTTGCAAACAAGAACCTGGTAAAAGAGGCTGTTGAAAAGCTCTTCAATGTCAAAGTAGAAAAGGTGAACATTCTCAACATGAAGCCCAAGCCGAAAAGAAGGGGTATCTTTGAAGGAAAGACCCGCAGCTGGAAAAAGGCTGTTGTAACTTTGAAGGAAGGTTACACAATCAAAGAACTGGAAGGCGAACACTGAGAGGGGTGAAGTCATGGGACTCAAAAGATTCAAACCGGTTACCCCGGGAAGGCGTTTTATGGTTATCTCCGATTTTTCGGATATCACAAAGACAGAACCTGAAAAGTCGTTGCTCGCACCTCTCAAGAAAACAGGTGGAAGGAATCATCACGGAAGAGTTACTGTAAGGCACAGAGGTGGCGGGCACAAGAGAAGATACAGAATAATAGATTTCAAGAGATACGACAAAGCTGGAATTCCTGCGAAAGTGCTGGCCATTGAATACGATCCCAACAGATCAGCCAGAATAGCGCTTCTCCTTTACGCTGATGGAGAGAAAAGATATATTCTGGCACCCAAAGGTGTGAACGTGGGAGACACTCTCATGAGCGGACCCGATGCGGAAATAAGGCCAGGAAACGCACTTCCTCTTGAGAAGATACCCGTCGGTACCCTTGTCCACAACGTGGAGTTCACACCGGGCAAGGGTGGTCAGATCGCAAGAGCAGCTGGTACATACTGTCAGATCATGGCGAAGGAAGGGAATTACGCTCTGCTCAGAATGCCTTCTGGAGAACTGAGAAAGGTACACATCAAATGCTACGCCACCGTCGGTGTTGTGGGCAACGAAGATCACAAGAACGAAGTCCACGGAAAGGCTGGAAGAGTGAGATGGCTCGGTAGAAGACCGCATGTCAGAGGAGTTGCCATGAATCCGGTGGATCACCCGCACGGTGGTGGTGAAGGAAGAGGTAAAGGTCACCATCCAACGAGTCCATGGGGCCTGCCAACCAAGGGCTACAAGACGAGACGTGGAAAGAGACCTTCCGATAAGTTCATTGTCAGGAGAAGGAATGAAGCGTAAGGAGGTGAATTGAATGGGTCGTTCCAGTAAGAAAGGACCCTATGTAGATAAAAAATTACTCGAAAAGATCAGAAAACTCAACGAAACTGGTGAAAAGAAAGTTATCAAAACATGGAGCAGAGCCTCTATGATCATTCCTGAAATGGTAGGGCACACGATCGCAGTTTACAATGGTATGAAACACATACCGGTGTACATTACTGAAAACATGATCGGACACAGACTTGGAGAATTTGCACCAACCAGAAGGTTTGGAGGGCATGCTGACAAAAAAGCGAAAAAAGGTGAATTGAAGAAGTGAGGAGGGAAAGAATGAAGCTCCAGGTACCCAGAAGCAGTTTGAAGCGTTCAATTTTTCATAAAAAGAGAAAAGAGCTCCTGTCTTCTCTTCCGAAGATTGAAGCTAAGGCTGTGGCAAGATACATAAGGATCTCTCCAAGAAAAGCCAGAGCCATAGCAAACACAATAAGAGGGAAATCCGTCGAAGAAGCTTTCCAGATTCTTGCTTTTTCACCGAAAAAGGCCGCAAGAATAATGGAAAAGGTATTGAAATCGGCTGTCGCGAATGCCGAAAATAACTTTGGGTTGAGTGTCGAGAATCTTTACGTTTCTGAGTGCTACGTTAACGACGGTCCAAGGATGAAAAGAATCTGGCCCAGAGGAAGAGGAAGGGCGGATATCATTCAGAAAAGAATGTCCCACATCACAGTTGTGGTGAGGGATCGGAGTAAAGAAGATGAATACAGGAAGGCTCTTGAAGAATTAGAAAAGAAGATATCATCCGAAGAGTGAGGTGATACGGTGGGTCAGAAAGTGCATCCCCGCGGCTTCAGGTTGGGTCTGAGTGCCGACTGGCAAGCAAAATGGTTCAACGAAAAGAATTACAAAGAGTGGCTCCTCGAGGATGAAGAGATAAGAAAGTTCATAAAGAACAAGTATTACCATGCTGGGATTAGCGAGGTCTACGTAGAAAGGCCTGACGCTGAAAGGATCAACATAACCGTGAAAACAGCAAGACCTGGAATCATCATAGGAAGGAAAGGTGCGGAGATAACGAGTTTGAGAGAGGAGCTGGAGAGGAAGTTCAACAGAAGGGTTGTTATTAATATTGAAGAGATAAAAACGCCCGAACTCGATGCACAGCTTGTTGCCGAGTCTATAGCTTCCCGTATAGAAAAGAGGGCATCTTACAAAGTGGCAATGAAGAGAGCAATAATGAACGCCATGAGAAAGGGTGCACAGGGAATAAAAGTGATGGTCGCTGGAAGGCTCGGTGGAGCTGAGATCGCCAGAAGAGAATGGTACCTCAGAGGAAGACTGCCTCTTCAGAAATTGAAGGCGATCATAGATTATGGAACGGCCACTGCGTGGACCAAGTACGGTACTATCGGCATCAAAGTGTGGATCTACAAAGGAGATGCTGATATCTAAGGGAGGTAATTGCCATGTTGATGCCAAGAAGGGTCAAATACAGAAAACAACAAAGAGGAAGAATGAAAGGAAAAGCCAAGGGAGGAACATTTGTTCAGTTCGGTGAATGGGGTCTCAAAGCACTCGAACCAGCTTGGATCACAGCCCAGCAGATAGAAGCTTGCCGAATTGCCATGCTGAGGGCTATGAAAAGATCCGGAAAGATCTGGATAAGAATATTCCCTGACAAACCTTACACGAAAAAACCACCTGAATCCAGGATGGGAAAAGGTAAGGGTAACGTTGAAGGATGGGTCGCCGTTGTGAAACCCGGGAAGATTCTTTTTGAAGTGGCGGGAGTCGATGAGGAAACAGCCCATGAAGCTCTCAGGTGCGCTGCGAGTAAACTTCCCATAGCTACTAAGGTAGTTCCCCGTCACCATATTGGGGGTGAGGCAGTATGAAGGCTTCCGAACTCAGGAATTACACAGATGAAGAATTGAAGAATCTTCTCGAAGAAAAGAAGAGACAGCTCATGGAACTCAGATTCCAACTTGCAATGGGACAGCTGAAGAATACTTCTCTCATAAAGCTCACTAAAAGAGACATCGCAAGAATAAAGACCATTCTTAGAGAGAGGGAGTTAGGCATAAGGAGGTGAAAATATGCCCAGGAAACGTTTGACTGGAATAGTTGTGAGCGATAAAATGGACAAGACAGTAGTTGTTGCCGTGGAAAAGCTCGTTCAGCACCCGATTTACAAAAAATACGTGAAAAGGACGAAAAAATATCACGCACACGATGAAAGGAACGAATGTAAAATAGGAGATGTTGTTGAAATAGAAGAGACAAGGCCTCTCAGCAAAACTAAGAGATGGAGAGTCGTCAGGATCATTCAAAGGTTTGAACCCGAAAGAGTACTGAAAGAAGAAGAGGACATTCAGGAAGAAATAGAAGCAGTCGAGGGCAAGGGAGGGGTTGAATCATGATACAGCAAGAGACCTACCTCAATGTGGCTGATAACTCCGGTGCCAAAAAGCTCAGAGTTATAAGGGTTATCGGTGGGTTTCATAAAAAGTACGGAACGGTTGGAGATATAGTCGTGTGTTCAGTCAGAGAAGCCATCCCAAATTCTGATGTGAAGAAAGGAGACGTAGTCAGAGCGGTGATTGTGAGAACAAAGAAAGAAATCAGAAGAAATGATGGTACTTACATCAGATTCGATGACAACGCGGCTGTTCTCATTGACAAGTTCAACGCTCCCAGAGGTACCAGAATCTTTGGACCGGTTGCGAGGGAACTCAGAGAAAAAGGTTTCATGAAAATAGTATCCCTCGCACCAGAAGTTTGGTGAGGTGATACGGAGATGAGGATAAAGAAAGGTGATCTCGTCGAAGTAATTTCTGGAAAAGACAAGGGAAAAAGGGGAAAAGTACTCAGAGTGATTCCAAAGGAAAACAAAGTCATCGTTGAAAATGTGAACATGGTGAAAAGGCACCAGAGACCTATTCCCCAGCTTCGTGAGGGTGGAATCATAGAGAGAGAAGCGCCAATTTACGCATCCAAAGTCATGGTTGTCTGTCCTGCTTGTGATAAGAGAACAAGGGTTGGCTACAGGTTCACCGAAGATGGAAAAAAGGTAAGATACTGCAAGAAGTGTGGTGAGATCATTGACAAAGATTGAGGGAGGAATCGGTATGAGATATGAATACGTTCCTCTGAAAGATCAGTACGAAAAGGAAATAGTACCCGCTTTGATGAAAGAGTTCAACTACAAAAACATCCATCAGGTTCCAAAGTTGGTCAAAATCGTTATAAACATGGGAATTGGCGAAGGTTCCAGAAACTACGACCTCATAGAACGACACGCGAACGAGCTCGCAAAAATTACAGGGCAGAAACCAATCGTTACAAGGGCGAGGAAGAGTATTTCCAACTTCAAGATAAGGAAGGGAATGCCGATAGGTTTGAAAGTAACCCTCAGAGGAGCAAGGATGTACAATTTTCTCTACAAACTCATAAACATCGTGCTGCCCAAGGTGAGGGACTTCAGGGGACTCGATCCCAATTCCTTTGACGGAAGAGGGAATTACTCCTTTGGTCTTTCAGAACAGCTGGTTTTCCCTGAACTGAGTCCGGATGAAGTCAGAAGAATACAAGGAATGGACATCACCATCGTCACAACTGCAAAGACAGATCAGGAAGCCAGAAGGCTTCTTGAGCTCTTTGGCATGCCTTTCAAGAGAGGATAACGGAGGTGAGATGAATGGCCAAGAAGGCGATGATAGAAAGATGGAAGAAACCGAAGAAGTACAAGGTTCGTGAGTACACAAGGTGCCACATCTGTGGACGCCCGAGAGCGGTGTACAGAGAATTCGGACTCTGCAGGGTTTGTTTCAGGAAGCTTGCTCTGGAAGGAAAGCTCCCCGGAGTTCGGAAGGCAAGCTGGTAAGGGAGGGATGGTACTGTGTGGAGCGATCCAATTGCCGACATGCTAACAAGAATCAGAAATGCCAATATGGTTTTCAAAGAATATACGGATATACCTGCTTCTAACCTCAAGAAGAAGATCTGCGAGATCCTGAAAAGAGAAGGATTCATAGCGGACTACAAATACATCGAGGATGGAAAGCAGGGAATACTGAGGGTTTACCTCAAATACAAAGGCGGAAGGAAGAACAGAGAAAGAGTCATTCACGGTATCGTCAGAGTGTCTCACTCAGGTAGGAGAATTTACGTTGACAAGGATCATATTCCAAAAGTGAAAAACGGTCTTGGAATAGCCATACTCACTACTTCGAAGGGCGTTCTAACAGATAAAGAAGCTCGTCAGCTTGGAGTCGGCGGAGAAGTAATCGCTTACGTCTGGTGAGGAGGTGTTTTGAATGTCTCGACTCGCGAAAAAGCCCATAGTCTTACCACAGGGTGTTACGGTTGAAATAAAAGACAACGTTGTTAAGGTGAAGGGACCCAAGGGAGAACTCAGTCAGGAATTTCTCCCTTACGTGAAAATAGAAGTTGAAGGTAATGAAGTCTGGGTAAGACCCAACGAGAATCAGATTATAAGAAAATCTGACTGGAGAAAGATAAAGATGTTCCAGGGAACTTACTGGTCCCTCATCAGAAATATGGTTGTTGGTGTAACAGAAGGCTACAAGAAAGAGCTGGAAATCGTAGGAATCGGTTACAGGGCTCAGCTTCAGGGGAATACAGTAGTGATGAACCTTGGTTACGCTCATCCCGTTGTTTACGAGATACCCTCTGATGTGAAAATTGAAGTTCCTGCACCGAACAGGATAGTTGTTTCTGGCATCGATAAACAGAGGGTTGGACAGGTTGCCGCTGAGATCAGAGCGTTCAGACCACCAAATGTCTACACCGGAAAGGGAATCAGGTATGTTGGTGAAGTGGTGAGACAGAAAGAAGGTAAGAAAGCATAAAGGGGGTAGCTGAAATGATAAAGAAGGAGTCAAAAAAAGAACAGCGACTCAGAAGGCATAGAAGAGTTAGAAAAAAGGTGTTTGGAACTCCTGAAAGACCAAGGCTCTGTGTTTTCAGAAGCAATAAACACATATACGCACAGATCATAGATGACACTATAGGCCACACTCTTGTTTCCGCTTCTACTCTCGACCCCGAGCTGAGGGAAAAGCTTCAGAAAACGTGGAACGTAGAGGCAGCCAAAGAAGTAGGGCTTCTCATAGGAAAAAGGGCTCTCGAAAAGGGAATAAAGAAGGTCGTGTTCGATAGAGGCGGATACAAGTACCACGGTAGGGTTAAGGCACTGGCGGATGGTGCCAGAGAAGCTGGACTCGAATTCTGAAGGAGGGTGGTACTGTGGAAACACAGGGAGTTATGAAAGAAATACAGTATGAAGAATTCGAAGAGAAGATAATAGAAATAAGGAGAACCTCCAAAGTCACAAAGGGTGGTAAGAATCTGAGCTTCAGAGTTGTTGCAATAGTTGGAAACAAAAACGGTAAAGTGGGACTGGGAATAGGAAAGGCAAGAGAGGTTCCTGAAGCGATCAGAAAGGCCATATCTGCTGCAAAGAGAAATATCATAGAGGTTCCTGTAATCAACGGAACCATACCGCACGAAATCATAGGAAGACAGGACGCTTCCAAAGTGCTTCTGAGACCAGCAGCGCCAGGTACAGGTATCATCGCAGGTGGTACTGTCCGAGCAGTTGTTGAACTCGCGGGTATTCAGAACATACTCACAAAATCGCTCGGGTCCACCAATCCTTTGAACCTCGCTCTTGCAACAATGAACGGTCTGAAGAATCTCCTGGATCCAAGAAAAGTTGCAAAACTCAGGGATATCTCAGTCGAAGAAGTGTTCAAAGGTGTGAGGAGGGAGGACAATGCCTAAGAAGCTGAAGATAAAACTGGTCAAGAGTCCCATCGGTTATTCCTGGGATCAAAAGGATACGGTGAAGAGGCTTGGACTCAGGAAGCTCAACCAGATAGTCGTAAAGGATGACCTACCACAGATCAGAGGTATGATCAGAAAGGTGAGGCATCTGGTGGAAGTAGAGGAGATTGAGGAAGGGGGTAGCAACGCATGAGGCTTGAAGATCTGAGGCCAACTCCCGGGGCAATGAAAAAGAGGAAAAGAGTCGGTAGAGGTCCCGGATCTGGGCACGGAAAAACCAGTGGAAGGGGACACAAAGGACAGAAAGCCAGAGGAAGCGGAAAGGTTCACATCTGGTTTGAGGGTGGACAGACGCCTCTGCACAGAAGACTCCCCAAGAGAGGATTCAACAACATAAACAAAAAGGTTTATGCGGTTGTTAATGTCAAAGTTCTCGAAGAAAGGTTCGAAGCCAACGAAGAAGTAACTCCTGAAAAACTCATCGAAAGAAAGATCATAAAAGATCTGAGAGATGGAGTAAAGATCCTCGGCGATGGAGAACTCACCAAGCCACTGGTAGTCAAAGCACACGCTTTCAGTAAGAGCGCTGTAGAAAAGATAGAAAGTGCTGGTGGTAAGGCTGAGGTGATATGAAATGTGGCAAGCTTTTAAAAACGCTTTTAAAATACCAGAGCTTCGTGACAGGATTATTTTCACACTCCTTGCTTTGATCGTTTTCAGGATGGGGATTTACATCCCCGTTCCTGGATTGAATCTGGAAGTGTGGGGGGAAATCTTCAGAAGAATAGCGGAAACCGCTGGTGTCGCTGGAATTCTGAGCTTCTACGATGTGTTCACTGGAGGAGCTCTCAGTCAGTTCTCTGTTTTCACCATGAGTGTCACTCCCTACATAACCGCATCGATCATCCTTCAGCTTCTGGCATCCGTTATGCCTTCACTCAAGGAGATGCTCAGAGAGGGTGAAGAGGGAAGAAGGAAGTTTGCGAAATACACAAGGCGTCTCACACTCTTGATAGGTGGTTTTCAGGCTTTCTTTGTTTCCTTTTCCCTTGCAAGATCGAACCCGGACATGATAGCTCCCGGTGTTAATGTGCTTCAGTTCACCGTTCTCTCCACCATGTCCATGCTTGCGGGAACCATGTTTCTGCTCTGGCTCGGTGAAAGGATCACAGAAAAGGGTATAGGAAACGGTATCTCGATCCTGATCTTCGCAGGAATAGTGGCAAGGTACCCAAGCTACATTAGACAGGCATATCTCGGTGGTCTGAATCTTTTGGAATGGATCTTTCTCATAGCTGTTGCTCTCATCACGATATTTGGAATCATACTCGTTCAGCAGGCAGAGAGAAGGATAACCATACAATACGCAAGAAGGGTCACAGGAAGGAGAGTGTATGGAGGAGCCAGCACGTATCTTCCTATAAAGGTGAACCAAGGTGGTGTGATCCCCATCATCTTTGCGAGTGCCATAGTTTCAATACCTTCTGCGATCGCTTCAATAACGAACAGTGGAACTCTTCAAAATCTCTTCAAAGCAGGTGGATTCCTCTACCTTCTCGTTTACGGATTGCTGGTGTTCTTCTTCACTTACTTCTATAGCGTTGTGATTTTCGATCCTAAGGAAATCTCTGAAAACATTCAGAAGTACGGAGGTTACATCCCGGGCTTGAGACCTGGAAGATCAACGGAGCAGTATCTCCACAGAGTTCTAAACAGAGTGACATTTATCGGAGCCGTCTTCCTCGTAGTCATAGCCCTTCTTCCCTACTTGGTTCAGGGAGCCATAAGAGTGAACGTCTGGATCGGAGGAACTTCTGCTTTGATCGCTGTGGGAGTCGCTCTTGACATCATTCAACAGATGGAAACCCATATGGTGATGAGACACTACGAAGGATTCATCAAAAAGGGTAGAATAAGGGGGAGAAGATGATGGCATATCTCGTCTTTCTGGGACCTCCGGGTGCGGGAAAAGGAACCTACGCAAAGAGATTACAGGAAATAACAGGTATTCCACATATATCCACTGGTGACATCTTCAGGGACATTGTAAAGAAAGAGAACGACGAACTTGGGAAGAAGATAAAAGAGATCATGGAAAGAGGAGAACTCGTTCCGGATGAACTCGTGAACGAGGTTGTGAAAAGAAGACTCTCAGAAAAAGATTGTGAAAGAGGATTCATACTGGATGGTTATCCAAGAACTGTTGCTCAGGCAGAATTCCTCGACGACTTTTTGAAAAATCAAAACAAAGAGCTCACGGCTGCTGTACTCTTTGAAGTTCCTGAAGAAGTGGTTGTTCAGAGGCTCACAGCCAGAAGGATCTGTCCAAAATGTGGAAGAATTTACAATTTGATTTCACTTCCTCCAAAAGAGGATGAACTGTGCGATGATTGTAAAGTGAAGCTCGTTCAGAGAGAAGACGACAAAGAGGAAACAGTGAGACACAGGTACAAGGTTTATCTCGAAAAGACACAGCCGGTGATTGATTACTACGATAAAAAGGGCATTCTCAAACGAGTGGATGGTACCATAGGAATAGACAACGTGATTGCTGAAGTGTTAAAGATAGTAGGGTGGAGTGATAAATGATAAGAATAAAGACACCCTCTGAGATCGAGAAGATGAAAAAAGCCGGAAAAGCGGTCGCAGTAGCTTTGAGGGAAGTTGAAAGAGTGATCGTTCCGGGGAAAACCGCATGGGACGTTGAAATTCTTGTTCTGGAGATCTTCAAAAAACTCAGAGTCAAGCCGGCTTTCAAGGGATACGGTGGTTACAAGTACGCAACGTGTGTTTCCGTGAATGAGGAAGTGGTGCACGGTCTTCCCCTCAAGGAGAAGGTTTTCAAAGAAGGAGACATAGTCTCTGTGGATGTTGGAGCGGTGTATCAGGGACTTTACGGTGATGCGGCCGTTACATACATAGTTGGAGAAACCGATGAAAGAGGAAAAGAGCTGGTGAGAGTAACAAGAGAGGCACTGGAAAAAGCTATAAAAATGATAAAACCCGGCATCAGACTTGGAGATGTTTCGCACTGCATTCAAGAAACAGTTGAATCGGCAGGTTTCAACGTGATCAGGGATTATGTGGGTCATGGAGTGGGGAGAGAACTCCACGAAGATCCTCAAATTCCAAATTACGGAACACCCGGAACGGGTGTGATATTAAGAAAGGGTATGACACTGGCCATAGAACCCATGGTGAGTGAAGGAGATTGGAGAGTTGTTGTGAAAGAAGACGGATGGACAGCCGTTACAGTGGACGGTTCCAGATGCGCTCATTTTGAACACACGATTCTGATAACAGAAAATGGGGTGGAGATATTGACCAAGGAGGGATGAAATGGGAAAGGAAGATGTCATCCGGATGGAAGGGACCATAATAGAGGCTTTACCTAACGCTATGTTTAGAGTAGAATTAGACAATGGGCACAAAGTGCTCGCCCACGTTTCTGGCAGGATGAGGAAAAATTTTATAAGACTGGTTCCTGGAGATCGGGTTATTGTTGAACTCTCTGTGTACGATCTCACTCGAGGGCGAATCGTTTATAGAAAAAAACCAGAGTAACGAAAGGAGTGAGGAGAATGAAGGTTCAGGCTTCTGTGAAGAAGAGATGTGAACACTGCAAAATAATCAGAAGGAAGAAGAGAGTCTATGTTATCTGTAAGGTTAATCCAAAACACAATCAGAAGCAAGGTTAAGGAGGAGGGAAATGAATGGCTCGTATCGTAGGTGTTGAGCTTCCAAACAACAAAAAGGTCTGGGTGGCGCTGACCTACATCTATGGAATTGGAAGGAGCAGATCCTTTGAAATTTTGAAAAACACTGGTATAGATCCGGAAAAGAGAGTGGGAGACCTCACCGATGAGGAGATCAGCAAGATCACCAAGTACATCCAGGATCATTTCAAGGTAGAAGGAGAACTCAGAAGCGAGGTTGAAAGAAACATCAGACGACTCATAGAGATAGGGTGTTACAGAGGTATCAGACACAAACTTGGGCTCCCCGTTAGAGGTCAAAAGACCCGATCAAACGCAAGGACAAGAAAAGGACCCAGACCGAGCAGAATAAAGACCAAAAAGAAGTCTTCATAATGTAAAGGAGGGAATTGAATGGCAAGAAAGAGAGGCAGCTCTTCAAGGAAACAGAAGAAAGTTGGCTTCGATTACGGAGTGGTGCATATAAAATCCACTTTCAACAACACCATAATTACTCTCACTGACAAAGATGGAAATACACTCACCTGGGCCAGCGGAGGAACGGTGGGATTCGAGGGAACAAGGAAGGGAACACCCTACGCTGCTCAGCTGGCAGCCGATAAAGTGGCAAGAGAAGCTCTCAGAATGGGCATCAAAAAAGTCGATATTCTTGTGAAGGGACCTGGCCCGGGAAGAGAACCTGCGATAAGAACGCTTCAGGGCGCCGGTCTTGAAATCAACCAGATAAAGGATGTTACTCCTATTCCGTTCAACGGCTGCAGACCCAAGAAGAGAAGAAGAGTGTGAGGAGGGAACGAAATGGCGAGATATACAGGACCTCTTTGCAAGCTTTGCAGAAGAGAGGGAATGAAACTCTATCTTAAAGGAGAAAGGTGTTACACCGATAAGTGTGCTTTTGACAGAAGACCTTACGCACCGGGTCAGCACGGTCAGAGAAGAGCCAAGCTCACGCAGTACGGTATACAGCTCAGAGCAAAGCAAACCGTCAAAAGAATCTACGGCATACTTGAAAGACAGTTCGAAAGGTACGTGGAAAAAGCTATGCAGAAGGCAGGAGACACTCGAGAGAACTTGATCCAGATACTTGAAGCCAGACTGGACAACGTCGTGTACAGAATGGGATTCGCTATAAACAGAAGACAGGCAAGACAGCTGGTTAATCACGGACATTTCCTCGTGAATGGAAAGAAAGTGAATATACCGAGTTATCTTCTGAAGCCGAACGATGTAGTTGAATTGAGAGAAAAAAGCAGAGACCTCGAAGTGATCAAAAAGGCTGTAGAAGCCAACAAAGAAAGAAGCGTTGTACCCTGGATAGAAGTCGATTACGACAACTACAGAGGCACTTTCCTGAGATATCCGAGCCTTGAGGAAGTTACCGATCTTCCAGTCGATCTTCAGACAGTTATCGAATTCTACTCGAGGTGATGTGAATGATAGAGTTTGTGATACCGAAAAAATTAAAGGTGGAGGAAGAACGAGAGGAAAAGGACTATCATTATGCAAGATTTTCGCTTTCTCCGCTTGAAAGAGGATATGCCATCACGATAGGAAACGCATTGAGGAGAGTTCTTCTCTCCTCCATACCTTCTCTCGCAATCATTGGAGTGAGATTCATAAAGCCAGAAAAGTACCATGAATACGATTACATTGAAGGAGTAAAAGAAGACATACTGGATATAATCCTGAACTTGAAGAAAGTTCAGTTTCGGGTCAACGTGACTGTGAAAGGTACAATAAAGATGGAGGTAGAAAAGAAGGGACCGGGCGAACTTGTCGCGGGTGATATAAAGACACCGGCTGGTATCGAAGTGGCGAATCCGGATCTACACATCGCCACCTTGAATTCTAAAGCAGATCTTTTCTTCGAAGTCTACGCAGAAGTGGGAAAGGGATTCGTTCCCGTGTCTGAGAGGGAAGAAAGACCTGACGTGGGATGGATTCCAATAGATGGAGTTTTCAGCCCTGTGATCAAAGTGAACTTTCTGACGGAAAACGTTCGTGTTGGAAAGAGGACGGATTACGACAAGCTCATTCTTGAAATCTGGACGAAGAAATCGATAAGACCTGAAGAGGCCCTCAGAAAGGCTGCGGACATCCTGATAAATCATTTCAAAATCGTGACGGAGGGTCTGCCTGAACTGAAGATCTCCGAGGAATACATCATCACATCCGAGGAAGAAGAAGCAGAAATTCCCGCCGTTGATCATGAAGAAGAAAACAGGGAGAATCTGGATGTTTACAACAGAAAGATAGATGAACTCGAGCTTTCGGTCAGATCTCTCAACTGTTTGAAGAGAGCTAAAATAGAAACGATCGGAGATCTTCTCAGCAAAACAGAGGAAGAGCTTTTGAAGATAAAGAATTTTGGTCAGAAATCTCTCGATGAGGTCAAGGAGAAATTGAAAGAAAAATTCGGTCTTGAGCTCAGGAAGGGGGAATGAAAGATGAGACATAGAGTGAAGAGGCACAGACTTGGAAGATATGGTAGCCACAGAAAAAGTCTCTTGAGAAACCTTTCAAGAGAAATCGTTGAACACGGTTCGATAGTTACCACAACAGCAAAAGCAAAAGCTCTGAAGATATTAATGGATAAACTTGTCAGCAAGGCCATAGAAGCCGCCACAACTGATGATAAAGCCAAAAGCGTTCATCTGAGGAGGCAGATAAACGCTGTGCTTGGAGACAGACGATTGACAAACAAACTTGTGGATGAAATAGCGAAGAACTACGTTGGGAGACACGGAGGCTATGTGAGGGTTCTGAGGATAGGTTTCAGAAGAGGAGATGCCGCTGAGATGTCGCTCGTTCAGCTTGTGGAGGCATCCAGTCAGGAAGGCTGATGCCTCCTTTTTCTTTCCCTCCCTTGTTGCCTTCCATCAGTAGGAGGTGAAAAATTGACAGAGGAACAGAAAGCCATTAGCATATCAGAGCTGGAATCCATGAACATAAAACAGCTCTACGAGATAGCAAAATCCCTGGGTATTCCTCGATACACTTCTATGCGAAAAAGAGACTTGATTTTTGCCATTTTGAAAGCCCAAACCGAATCCACCGGTTATTTTTTCGGTGAAGGTGTACTGGAAATTCATCCTGAAGGTTTTGGTTTTTTGAGAAGGCTCGAGGACAACCTTCTTCCAAGCAACGATGATATATACATATCCCCTTCTCAGATAAGGAAATTCAACCTGAACACGGGAGATATAATTTCCGGGGTTATAAGGAAACCGAAAGAAGGCGAAAAGTACTTCGCCATGATAAAAATCGAAGCGATAAATTATCGACCAGTCGAAGCGGTCAACGACAGAGTAAACTTTGACAACTTGACTCCGGATTACCCCAGAGAACGCTTCATCCTTGAAACCAACCCAAAGATATATTCCACCAGATTAATAGATCTTTTCGCTCCTATTGGGAAGGGACAAAGAGGAATGATCGTGGCACCTCCAAAAGCCGGTAAAACGACTATCCTCAAAGAAATAGCGAACGGTATCGCTGAAAACCACCCGGATACCATAAGAATAATCTTACTGATCGATGAAAGACCGGAAGAGGTTACGGATATAAAAGAGTCAACGAATGCAATCGTCATAGCGGCTCCCTTTGACATGCCCCCAGACAAACAGGTAAAGGTCGCCGAGCTCACCCTGGAAATGGCAAAGAGACTGGTGGAATTCAATTACGATGTTGTTATACTCCTTGACAGTCTGACAAGACTTGCTCGAGTGTACAACATAGTAGTTCCTCCCAGCAGAAAACTTCTAACGGGAGGTGTGGATCCAGCCGCCCTTTACAAACCCAAGAGATTCTTTGGAGCGGCGAGAAACACCCGTGAAGGTGGAAGCCTCACGATCATCGCTACCGCTCTTGTGGAAACGGGTTCGAAGATGGACGAGGTCATATTCGAGGAATTCAAAGGAACAGGTAACATGGAGCTAGTTCTTTCGAGGCAGCTGGCAAACAAAAGAATTTTCCCGGCCATAAACCTTCTGCTTTCCGGAACAAGAAGGGAAGAGCTGTTGCTCGATGAAGAGACTCTCAAGAAGGTTTGGCTCTTACGAAGGATGCTCTCTGCAATGACGGAAGAAGAAGGTTTGACGCTCATACTGAACAAACTTTCCGAAACTTCTTCGAACGAAGAATTTCTGAAATTGATAGACAAGGAAAAAGCAAGATACTGAGCAGGAGGTGCCGAAGTTGAAGCTCATAGGAGTTGATCTTGGAGGAACTACCTTCTCGGTAGGACTCGTGAGTGAAGATGGAAAAATACTGAAGAAAGTAACTCGGGATACTCTCGTAGAGAACGGAAAAGAAGATGTGATAAGAAGAATCGCCGAAGCGATTCTGGAGGTGGCTGATGGAGAAGAAACGCCTTACGTTGGCATTGGATCTCCAGGTTCGATAGATAGAGAGAATGGGATTGTCAGATTCTCCCCTAATTTTCCGGACTGGCACAACGTTCCACTAACTGATGAGCTGGCAAAGAGAACTGGGAAGAAAGTTTTTCTTGAAAACGATGCGAACGCGTTTGTCCTTGGAGAGAAGTGGTTCGGTGCTGGAAGGGGATACGATCACATAGTGGCTCTGACACTTGGAACTGGCATTGGCGGAGGAGTTGTCACTCACGGACACCTCCTCACGGGAAGGGATGGAATAGGAGCGGAACTCGGGCATGTTGTCGTCGAACCCAATGGCCCCATGTGCAACTGCGGTACAAGGGGTTGTCTTGAAGCTGTGTCATCCGCAACGGCGATAAGGAGATTTCTCAGAGAAGGCTACAAGAAATATCACGACTCTCTGGTTTACAAACTCGCGGGTTCACCCGAAAAGGCAGACGCCAAGCACCTTTTTGACGCCGCAAGACAGGGAGACAGATTCGCTCTGATGATAAGAGACAGGGTGGTGGATGCCCTGGCACGAGCCGTAGCGGGCTACATACACATATTCAACCCGGAGATAGTGATCATAGGTGGAGGAATTTCAAGAGCGGGAGAGATTCTGTTTGGTCCCCTGAGAGAGAAAGTGGTGGATTACATCATGCCATCCTTTGTGGGAACCTACGAAATAGTGGCGAGCCCTCTCGTCGAAGACGCCGGAATCCTCGGAGCGGCTTCCATAATAAAGGAGAGGATAGGGGGGTGAACTGATGAAGGTAAAGATTCTCGTTGACAGCACAGCCGATGTTCCTTTTTCCTGGATGGAAAAATACGATATGGACAGCATTCCACTGTACGTGGTGTGGGAGGATGGAAAATCCGAGCCGGATGAGAGAAAACCGGAAGAGATAATGAACTTTTACAAGAGAATAAGAGAGGCAGGCAGTGTGCCAAAAACTTCCCAACCGAGTGTGGAGGATTTCAAGAAGAGATATCTGAAGTACAAAGAAGAGGGTTACGATGCTGTTCTGGTTCTCACTTTATCGTCGAAGCTTTCCGGAACTTACAATTCCGCCGTTCTCGCATCCAAGGAAGTGGACATACCCGTTTACGTTGTGGATACCCTTCTTGCTTCGGGTGCGATACCCCTTCCAGCTCGTGTGGCTCGTGAAATGCTCGAAAATGGTGCCACCATCGAGGAAGTACTGAAAAAACTCGATGAGAGAATGAAGAACAAAGACTTCAAAGCGATCTTCTATGTTTCAGATTTCGACTACCTTGTCAAGGGAGGAAGGGTGTCGAAGTTCCAGGGATTCGTGGGAAATCTTCTCAAGATAAGAGTGTGTCTTCACATAGAGAACGGTGAGCTCATCCCTTACAGAAAGGTCAGAGGAGACAAAAAGGCAATAGAAGCCCTCATAGAAAAACTGCGTGAGGATACTCCTGAAGGTTCGAAACTGAGAGTGATAGGCGTTCACGCGGACAACGAGGCCGGAGTCGTGGAGCTTTTGAACGCTCTCAGAAGAAGTTACGAGGTTGTCGACGAGATCATATCGCCGATGGGAAAGGTGATCACGACTCATGTGGGACCCGGGACGGTTGGGTTTGGAATCGAGGTTTTAGAGCGAAAAAGATGAAAACACCGACGAACACGAGTATGTCTCCCACACTTATAACGAACTTCCTTCCCCACGGAAGATAAACTGGTATGTAGTCTGCGAGGAAAGTTTTCCAGGAAAATTCAGTGAATGCAATGTGTTTGAAATCGAGATCCAGATTGAGAAGTTTAAGGGTGGGCTCCCATACTGGCATCCTTCCACCGTTGACGCTCATGGTGAAGCCGTTCAGAACAGCACCGACTGCCATCGGTTTGAAGCCGGGAATATCTCTGTTCCAGATAAAGAAAAGAAAGAGCATCACAAACGATAGGGGAACGAGAATTTCCTTCCATGGAAGAAGCTGAAGCACAAAAGGAACGGCGAATAGATAGAGCCCTTTGTAGTTGTATTTCAAAACGTTTTTGATGTTTCCCGTCAGTATCGAAAGAAGCAAAGCTATAAGAAAAACATCGATCATCATGTTTCTTCTTCCTCCTTTTCTTTTTCGAGGATCTCAAAGAGCAGATCGACGAGTCTGGGATCGAGAACGGTTCCCTTCTTTTCATCATGATTTCCTTTGCCTCTTCGTGACTGAGTGCTTTTCTGTAAGGTCTGTCACTTGTGAGCGCTTCGTACACATCGGCAACGGATATTATCCTGGAAGGCAGAGGGATCTCTTCTCCTCTCAGACCATCGGGATATCCTTTCCCGTCCCACCTTTCATGGTGGTGCCTTACCCATTTGCTCTCTCTGTTGTTGAATATGTCAACTTCCCTCAGTATGTCTTCACCCATGATAGGGTGGTTTTTCACCATCATCATTTCTTCTTTTGAGAGGATGGTGGGCTTCTTCAGAATGTGGTCCGGAATTCCTATTTTTCCTATGTCGTGCAGGAATGCGGCGTTGTAGATTCTTTCGACCATCTTCGGTGAAAATCCAAGTCTTTTGGCCATTTTCTTTGCAAGTTCTGCCACTTTCTCGCTGTGACCGCGGGTGTATTCATCTTTTTCTTCAAGACTCTTTGCAAGGAGTTTCAGGTGTTCCAGTTTTGCTTCGTAGTACTTGTACCTGTAGTAGTTTCCTACCTGAATGGAAAGAACGGCTGCCAGAGATACGGGAATGGCTACGAACCCGATGTACTGATAAAGAATGTAAATGACTGCTATGACAGGTATCATGAGGGCCATGCTCGTGACAGGACCTGACAGAACCTTGGAAGCGGTTTCACGGATATCACCTTTGGTGAGGATGTAAACTCCAAAAAACACAAAGACGTTGTTGATTAGAAAATAGACAACTGTGCTCAGTAGAATAGCGAGAATATTTTGAAAGGTGTTTGTTCCGGATAGACGGTAGAAGAGGAGGCTTGTTAAGAAAGTTGATACCGCTATCTGCGAGAGATTAAAAACGTACCGACTGATAGGATAACGTTCTCCAAACAGAAATTTTATTATTTTAAAAGTGATAGCCGATGTGGCGTTAATGATAGAAGCTACCAGTGGGTTCAAGAGTGCAGCTACAAAGATGTTCACAACAAAAGCGGCAGAAGTTTCCACTTTACCGTGAGTAAATTCTAAAGTTTTTATGCTGATAATTTCGAAAATTATTGCTGTCAGGAAAAAGAGCATCGTCCAGCTCAATCTCTGAGGTTCTTGAGAAAATTTTCCTGAACTAGAAAAGGCTAATAATAAATATCCTACAAATATTGATAGAGAATAAATAAGAAATTTTCTTTCAGTCAAATCCTTTTTTTCTTTCATATGCTCACTCCTTATGAGGGATACGAGGGCAGGAGGAATATTTTCTCCGAAATTATTACCAAATTCTATTAGAACCAACAACTGCCATCAGTGTTCCGAGCAGGCTCCCAAGAACGAGGACTATTTTCATGAGCTTTCTCATGGCTTTCCCCCCTTTCGTTGCTTTATCTCAGAGCTTCGCTCGTTACCGGATCTTCGCTGACCACATCTCGTACCTCTCCGCTCAAAAATTGTCCCCCCTGCCCTCACAACATATTTTATCAATTTTCTTTCAGTAACGTTGATATCAAATCCAGAAGTTCACTTATTCCTTCCCCAGTGACTGATGATGTCGGTATGATCGTGTACTCCCCGTATCTTGAGAACACTTTTCGATGCTCTTCAAGCTTTTTTGCCCTCTCTGACATCTTCACTTTATCCATCTTGGTGAGAACGATGGTGAACGGAATGTTCAGGCTTTTCATCCACTCTACCATCATGAGATCGCTGTCCTGAGGTGGGATCCTTCCATCCACAAGGAGAAAGACCATCTGAAGTGACCATCTGTTTTTGAAGTAGTCCTCCACGAGTCGCTTCCAGAGCATTCGTTCTTTCTTGGAAACTTTCGCGTACCCATACCCCGGAAGATCCACGAAGTAGTATTTTGAGTTGACAAGATAGAAATTTATCGATCTCGTTTTTCCGGGAGTTTTGCTCACAAAAGCGATCTTTTTGTTGAACAAGGCATTGAGAAGGGAAGATTTACCCACGTTCGATCTTCCAACGAAGGCAACTTCTCCCTTCAAAGGAGGAGGATAATCACCTGGAGTTCTGGCTACTTTAACCAGTTCTACATCTCTGATAATCATATTTTCTCACCCTTTTTCATGCTAACATACGAGTAAGGAGGGATGCAAGTTGAAGGGATACATCCACGTTTACACGGGCAACGGAAAAGGAAAGACAACGGCAGCGCTCGGACTCGCAACAAGAGCAGCGTGTGCAGGCTTGAAGGTGTTCTTTGGACAGTTTCTGAAGGGAAGAGAAACTTCTGAGCTCAAAATAAGCGAATTCCTCCCAAACTTTGAAATCGTTCAGTATGGAACACCTGAGTTCATCGTGGGAAATCCTTCGGAAGAACAGATAAAAAAGGCAAAAGGCGGTCTTGCCGATGCGAAAGAAAGGCTCGTCTCTGAAAAATACGATGTGGTTGTACTGGACGAACTCTGTGTGGCCATGCATCTTGGACTTTTCTCAAAGGAGGAGATAGAAGATCTTCTGAACGTCAAGCCAGAAAATGTGGAGCTCGTGATAACGGGAAGATACGCTCCTGAGTGGTTGATAGAGAAGGCCGATCTTGTCACAGAAATGAAAGAGGTAAAACATTACTACCAGAAGGGAGTTGTAGCAAGGAAGGGAATCGAGTATTAGGAGGTGTTCCTGTGATCATAGAAAGTAGGATAGAAAAAGGAAAGCCCGTTGTAGGAATGGAAACCACAGTGTTTGTTCATGGACTGCCCAGAAAGGAAGCCATAGAGTTGTTCAGAAGGGCGAAAGAGATATCCAGAGAAAAAGGGTTCCAGCTTGCGGTTATAGGCATCCTGAAGGGAAAGATCGTCGCTGGCATGAGTGAAGAAGAACTCGAGGCGATGATGAGAGAAGGCGCCGATAAGGTAGGCACTCGAGAAATTCCCATTGTGGTGGCTGAGGGAAAAAACGCTGCGACTACTGTGAGTGCCACCATCTTTCTCTCCAGACGAATCGGAATAGAGGTCGTTGTAACCGGAGGAACTGGGGGCGTTCATCCCGGACGTGTGGACGTTTCTCAGGATCTCACCGAGATGTCTTCTTCACGCGCTATTCTCGTATCCAGCGGGATAAAGTCCATTCTTGATGTGGAAGCAACTTTCGAGATGCTTGAAACTTTAGAGATTCCTCTGGTTGGTTTCAGAACGGACGAGTTCCCATTGTTTTTCTCGAGGAAAAGCGGCCGAAGGGTTCCAAGGGTAGAAAATGTAGAGGAAGTCCTGAAGATCTACGAAACCATGAAAGAAATAGAACTTGAGAAAACCCTCATGGTGCTGAATCCCGTGCCGGAGGAGTACGAAGTACCGCACGATGAAATAGAACGTCTTCTTGAAAAGATCGAGCTGGAGGTTGAAGGAAAAGAAGTGACTCCTTTTCTTCTCAAAAAGCTCGTGGAGATGACAAACGGAAGAACTCTGAAGGCGAATCTTGCTCTTCTCGAAGAAAACGTGAAACTCGCGGGAGAGATTGCGGTAAAACTCAAACGCTCGTGAGTATGATATACTAATTGAGAGAATAGACACTGTTGAGGAGGAGGTCAAGCAGGATGAAAAGAACGTATCAGCCTTCAAGAAGAAAGAGAAAGAGAACACACGGATTTCTGGCGCGCAAGAGAACACCGGGTGGAAGAAGAGTTCTCAAGAACAGGAGAAGGAAAGGACGCTGGAGACTGACTGTATGACAGAAAGTTTCACCCGCAGAGAACGCCTGAGGCTCAGGAGAGATTTCCTGTTAATATTCAAAGAGGGAGAAAGTCTTCAAAACGAGTACTTTGTGGTTCTTTTCAGGAAAAATGGGCTTGATTATTCCAGATTGGGAATAGTTGTGAAGAGAAAGTTCGGAAAGGCGACCAGAAGAAACAAACTGAAAAGATGGGTAAGGGAGATCTTCAGAAGGAACAAAGGTGTAATTCCAAAGGGTTTTGACATAGTAGTGATTCCCAGAAAAAAACTGTCAGAAGAATTCGAACGAGTGGATTTCTGGACCATACGTGAAAAGCTTTTGAATCTCTTGAAGAGGATAGAAGGATGAAAAAACTGCTTATAATGCTTATAAGGTTTTATCAGAGATACATTTCACCTCTCAAACCTCCAACCTGCAGGTTCACTCCAACCTGTTCGAATTACTTCATACAGGCCCTGGAGAAACATGGGCTCTTGAAGGGGACCTTCCTGGGCCTCAGGCGTATTCTCCGATGCAATCCCCTATCAAAAGGTGGTTACGATCCTGTTCCCGAGGAATTTTCATTCAAACCAAGGAGGCGATGGTCTTGAGAAAAGTTGTAGCAATACTGCTCGCCATACTTCCAATCTTTTTGTTTGCTGTGGAACCGATCAAGGTTGTTCGCTCCGAGAAAGAAATAGTTGTTCTCACCAGGTTCGAGGAGTATCACTTCGATCTGGAAAAGGGCATACTCAAAGACTTTTACACCCTTGTCGATGGTCGAAAGCACGTTTTCACCTATGGAAATGATGGCTTCGATGTACTCGATGAGGGAACACCTCTGACAGTGATAGAAGAACCGATAGTAACCGGTGTGGGAAAAGTATCCGAGGGTTTCTCCGACGAGGTAAGTATCGTATACAACTACGGCTACGTGAAGAAGATTTTCACGATAAAGAACGACGAGAATTATACCTTCTTTGTTGATATAGAAAGCTCAAAACCCGTTGAAGTGACGGTACCCAGAGTATCTGTCGATACCTCCACGGATAGATACCTGGAAAATTACTTCGCGTCCTTCAATCCCGGAACGCGAACACTCGTACTTTTAAAGCATGACGAAGGTCTCCTCTTTGAAGGTACTCTGAAGATAAACGGACAAAAGCGTTTCATCGTTTTCATGGGACCGAACAAGAGAACTCTAATAAAGAAAGCCTTTCCAGAGGATTACGATGTTCTCATAAAAGCTCTTGTGAAGATACCGGGATTCAACAAGTGGTACGATCCTGTGTTTTACGGTCTGGTCTGGTTCTTCTGGTGGCTGAAAGATCTCACGAAGAATTTTGGATGGGCGATTGTGCTCTTTACTCTTATCGTGAGGTTGATACTCTATCCGCTCTACCACGCTCAAACGAAATCTCTCATAAACATGAGAAAGTTACAGCCGCAGATAGAAGCCATCAAGAAGAAGTACAAGGACCCGACGAAACAGCAGGAAGCTCTCCTGAAGCTCTACAGAGAAGCGGGAGTGAATCCGGCTAGCGGCTGTCTCATGCTCCTCATACAGCTACCTATCTTCATGCTTCTGTGGTCGGTCATCAGATACTACGTCGAAGAATTTGCCTACAGCGGAAATTTTCTCATCTGGAAGGATCTCTCCGCGGGTGGTTTTTCCAACAACTGGCTGTTTCTGATAATCACCATAGTGGCGAGTTACTACACAACGCTTCTCACAAGCCAGGATGCGAGAACGGCCTGGCAGGGTATCATCATGTCGGTGATCTTCCCGTTCCTGTTCGTGGGACTTCCAAGCGGACTGTTTCTGTACTATGCAACTAACACTCTGATTCAACTTGCGGTGACTTACTATACCTACAAACGCTACAAGATAAAAGGTCTCACAACGAGAGAACTTCTCGGTCTTCCGAAAAAGGCATGAGGGGGGATTAGATGAAGAAAATTGTGGAAAGGGCTCCTACAGTGGAGGAAGCGGTTGAAAAAGTGGTCAAAAAATACGGTCTCGGAGAAGGAGAGTACACGGTCAACGTGTTGGAAAAAGGATTTCATGGAATATTCGGCCTCTTTTCAAAAGAAGCGGTTGTCGAGGTGCAGATCACCAAAGCTTACTTTGAAAGAAAATTGAAAGAATTTTTAACTGAGATTTTGCAGGTGGTAGATTCAGAAGTCAAAATAACTGTGAAATCTTCTGGAAGGAGTTTCTTTGTTGACGTGGAGAGTGAAAACGTAGGAAGGCTCATAGGTAAACACGGAAAAACCATGGGAGCACTTCAGCATATAGCGATGATCTTCCTCAACAGATTGAGTGATACGAAGCTGAACGTGATTCTGGATATGGGAGATTACAGGGAAAAGCGGAAGAAATCTCTTGAGAAAATAGTGGAAGAGGCTGTCAAAAAGGCTATTTCCGAGAAGACCAAAGTAGTACTGGATCCCATGTTTTCTTTTGAGAGGAAAATTGTTCACAAACTTGTGAGAAAACACAGAGGTGTGATAAGCTACTCAGTCGGTGTAGAACCTTACAGAAGAGTTGTGATAGAGTATTCTGGAACGAGGCGAGAGGGGAGAAGAAAACATGATATTAAAGAAAGCATATGATGTCACTCCCCAGGAAATTTCAACCGATAAGGTACGAGGAGTTCGTAAAAGAGTCCTCATAGGCTTGAAAGACGCTCCAAACTTTGTCATGAGACTTTTCACGGTGGAACCTGGCGGTCTCATCGACAGACACTCCCATCCATGGGAGCACGAGATTTTCGTTTTGAAGGGAAAGCTCACAGTTTTGAAGGAGCAAGGCGAGGAAGCGGTGGAAGAGGGTTTTTACATCTTCGTTGAACCCAATGAAATACACGGCTTCAGGAACGATACAGACTCCGAAGTGGAGTTTCTCTGTTTGATACCTAAGGAAGGCGGAGAGTAATTCTTTTTTAAAATATCCGAAAAGAAAGAGTAGTAAAATACTCTTCGCTGGTGCGTGGGGTGCGTTTCAAATCCCTCAAGGGTACGTACCCCAGCACTTGTATACCATGTGATTGGGAGGTGAAGGTGTTGTACGCCATCGTAGAAACGGCTGGCAGGCAGTACAGGGTCGAAGAAGGAAAGATTCTCTACACTGAAAGGCAGAAAGACTACTCCCCGGGTGACGAGATCGTTTTCGACAGAGTGGTGTTCGTCAGGAAGGACGGAGAGGTGCTCGTCGGAAAACCTTATGTTGAAGGAGCTAAGGTTGTAGGGAAGGTTCTGGAACACGCCAAAGCCAGAAAGGTAAAGACTGTGAAGTACAGACCCAGAAAGAACAGTAAGGTGGAAAAAGGTCACAGACAGTGGTACACCGCCATCAAAATTGAAAAGATTGAACTATGATAAAAGTGACTGTGACTAATTCTTTTTTTGAAGTAACAGGTCATGCACCAGACAAAACACTGTGCGCTTCAGTTAGTCTTTTGACGCAGCACGTGGCGAACTTTCTGAAAGCCGAGAAAAAAGCGAAAATAGAGAAGGAATCCGGTTATCTGAAAGTGAAATTTGAAGAACTCGAAAACTGCGAAGTGAAAGTACTAGCAGCCATGGTGAGGTCTTTGAAAGAACTCGAACAGAAGTTTCCTTCTCAGATCAGAGTGGAGGTGATCGACAATGGCTCATAAAAAGAGTGGTGGTGTTGCGAAGAACGGTAGAGACAGTCTTCCAAAATATCTGGGAGTCAAAGTGGGAGATGGTCAGATTGTCAAAGCAGGAAACATCCTCGTGAGACAGAGAGGAACAAGATTTTACCCCGGAAAAAACGTTGGTATGGGAAGAGATTTCACTCTGTTCGCACTGAAGGATGGCAGGGTGAAGTTTGAAACGAAAAACAACAAAAAGTATGTGAGCGTTTATGAGGAGTGAAAGAGTGAGCAGCATAAAGAAAATCTCCTTCGTGGGGATTTTCTCAGCTCTTGCAACTCTGGTGATGTTTTTGGAGTTTCCGATATTTCCACAAGCGAGTTTCCTGAAGTACGATCCCAGTGAAATACCGGCGCTCATAGTGAGTTTCTTGCTGGGGCCCGGGGTCGGCATGTTTGTCGTCCTGGTGAAGGACATTCTCTTCTTCCTTATGAAGTCCGGTGATCCTGTGGGAATCGCGATGAACGCTGTGCTGGGAATGTCCTTTGTGGGAATAGCTGGCCTCATTTATCACAGAAACAAGAGCAGAGCAACGGCAATAAAAGGCATGATTGTCGCTACACTTTTCACCACAGCGTTCGCTCTGGGGTTGAATGCTCTCATCGTGCCGCTTTACTTCAAGGCTCCGTTCGAACTTTATCTAAAATTTTTCCCGTTCATACTGGCTTTCAATCTGGTGAAATTTGGAATCGACTCGTTTGTGACGTTCTTTGTTTACAAGAAAGTGTCCAGTATCTTTAAACTGGAAACAGTGGAAGGGAGGAGCAACAATGGCTAGGTACTTTCCTGTTCAGAAGACAACTACGATAAAACCCGAAGAGGTTGAAAGAAAATGGTACGTGGTGGATGCTTCCGGGAAAGTTCTCGGAAGACTCGCGACACGCATAGCGAAGATACTGATGGGGAAACACAAGCCCAATTACACTCCGCACGTTGACACGGGGGATTACGTCATCGTTGTGAACGCTGACAAGGTGGTCCTTACCGGAAAGAAGCTCGATCAGAAGGTTTATTACTGGCATTCTGGTTATCCCGGAGGTCTGAAGTCTCTGACAGCAAGGCAGATGCTGGAAAAACATCCCGAAAGACTCATATGGCTCGCTGTCAAAAGGATGCTTCCGAAGAACAGACAGAGCCGAAAAATGCTCAAGAGACTCAAAGTTTACGCGTCGCCCGAACATCCACATCAGGCACAGAAACCTGAGCCTATTGAACTGTGAAAAAATGAGGAGGGAGAAGGATGTCTGAAGTGATAGGATACTACGGAACGGGAAGAAGAAAGACTGCTGTTGCAAGAGTTTACCTGAGACCGGGAGAAGGAAAAGTGAAGGTCAATGGAAAAGAATACGAAAGTCTGAATGACTATTTCAAAAATCCTGCGTGGACAAAACATGCGATAGAGCCTCTCGAAGTAACCAACACACTTGGCAAATTCGATCTTGTCATAAGGGTTAACGGTGGAGGTTTGTCTGGCCAGTCCGGTGCCGTGAGGCTTGGCATCGCCAGAGCCCTCCTTCAGTACGACCAGAATCTGAGGCCTGTTCTCAAGAAATACAAGATGCTCACAAGGGATCCAAGAGAAGTGGAAAGAAAGAAGTACGGCTTGAAAAAGGCAAGAAGAGCTCCTCAGTTCTCCAAGAGATGATTTTGCTGGCAGCAGACAATCGCGGGGTCCGGTTCTCCCGGACCTCTCTTTTTCTGTTTATCGAACAAAGTGCAAAGAAAGCACCATAACGCAAAAGTGCCTCGTCTAAACTCATCAAGAAAGAGTTCCCGCAAATCAAAGATAAACTTTTCTGCTTTGAGGTTCTTAGGGAGCAATCTCAAAGGAAGGATAAGGATGCTCAAAACCTACAAATTTTGTATCTACCCCACGAAAGAACAAGAAAAAAAACTGGCTAAACATTTTGATCACACCTTGCGAAGAATTTGGCCAGGTATGGCTTGATGCCATCAGTAGGGGGGGCCGTTCGAATTCATGCCCGTGGACCGTGCTCTGGCGGAACCCAAAATGGGTCTACGAGCCATCACGGGTTGAAGCGGGAAGCGCACCTTATGTAAGGTGTGGTAGTTTACCAACCGAGGAGTGAGAGTGTGATTCCTCGAGAGGTCATCGAGGAAATAAAGGAAAAAGTTGACATCGTAGAAGTCATTTCAGAGTATGTGAATCTCACCCGGGTAGGTTCTTCCTACAGGGCTCTCTGTCCCTTTCATTCAGAAACCAATCCTTCTTTTTACGTTCATCCGGGTTTGAAGATATACCATTGTTTCGGCTGTGGTGCGAGCGGGGATGTCATCAAATTTCTTCAGGAAATGGAAGGGATCAGTTTCCAGGAAGCGCTGGAAAGACTTGCCAAGAGAGCTGGGATTGATCTTTCTCTCTACAGAACAGAAGGGACTTCTGAATACGGAAAATACATTTGTTTGTACGAAGAAACGTGGAAAAGGTACGTCAAAGAGCTGGAGAAATCGAAAGAGGCAAAAGACTATTTAAAAAGCAGAGGCTTTTCTGAAGAAGATATAGCAAAGTTTGGCTTTGGGTACGTTCCTAAGAGATCCAGCATCTCTATAGAAGTTGCAGAAGGCATGAACATAATACCGGAAGAACTTGTCAGATACGGTATCGCGTTAAAAAAGGGTGATCGATTCGTTGATAGATTCGAAGAAAGAATCGTTGTTCCAATAAAGAACGACAGTGGACATATTGTGGCTTTTGGTGGGCGTGCTCTCGGCAACGAAGAACCAAAGTATTTGAACTCTCCAGAGACCAGGTATTTTTCGAAGAAGAAAATCCTTTTTCTCTTCGATGAGGCGAAAAAAGTGGCAAAAGAGGTCGGTTTTTTCGTCATCACTGAAGGCTACTTCGACGCGCTCGCATTCAGAAGGGATGGAATACCAACGGCGGTCGCTGTTCTTGGGGCGAGTCTTTCAAGGGAAGCAATTCTGAAGCTTTCGGCGTATTCGAAAAATGTCATACTGTGTTTCGATAATGACAGAGCAGGCTTCAGAGCCACTCTCAAATCCCTCGAAGACCTCCTTGAATACGAATTCAACGTGCTTGTAGCAACCCCCTCTCCTTACAAAGATCCGGATGAACTCTTTCAGAAGGAAGGGGAAGGTTCGCTGAAAAAGATGCTGAAAAACTCACGTTCGTTCGAATATTTCCTGGTGACTGCTGGTGAAGTCTTCTTTGACAAAAACAGCCCCGCGGGTGTGAGATCCTACCTTTCTTTCCTCAAAGGTTGGGTCCAGAGGATGAGAAAGAAAGGATATTTGAAACATGTAGAAAATCTCGTGAAGGAAGCTTCGGCTTCTCTCCAGATACCAGAAAACCAGATTTTGAACTTTTTTGAGAGTGAAAAGTCTAACACTATGCTTGTTCATGGATCCAGGTCGTCAAAGGTTTACGATGAGGGAAGAGGACTTGCTTACCTGTTTTTGAACTACGAAGATTTGAGGGGAAAGATTCTGGAGCTGGACTTAGAGGTACTGGAAGATGAAAACGCGAGAGAATTTTTCAAGAGGGTTTCATCCGATGAAGATTTAAGCGAAGCTATAGAAAACTTTCCAAAAGAGTTGAAAGATTGGGTTTTTGAAACGATAGAAAGCATTCCTCCTCCAAAGGATCCCGAGAAATTTCTCGCTGACCTCTCCGAAAAGTTGAAAATCCGGCGGATAGAGAGACGTATTGCAGAAATAGATGAGATGATAAAAAAGGTTTCAAACGATGAGGAAAGGCGTCTTCTTCTCTCTATGAAGTTGGATCTCCTCAGAAAAATAAAGAGGAGGTGATCGGTATGGCGAAGAAGGAAAAAGTCACAATGAACGAAGAACAGCAGGTTCTTCAGGAACAGCACCAGGAGCAGACGCAGGAGCAGACACAGGAACAGAAAGAAACGCTTCCTCCTCAGGTAGAAAAACGTATAAAAAAACTCATCAGTTTAGGAAAAAAGAAAGGTTACATAACATATGAGGATATAGATAAAGCTTTTCCTCCAGACTTCGAAGACTTTGATACGAATCTGATAGAGAGAATACATGAAGAACTGGAAAAACATGGAATAAACATTGTGGAAAGTGAATCTGAGGAAGAAGAAATGAGTGTTCCCGGTGACGAACAGGAACTAGAAGAACTTTTGGAGAGAGAATCCCCTGAGATACACGATTCGAGCAACGTAAGGGATTCCATCAAGATGTATCTCAAAGAGATAGGAAAAATACCACTTCTAACACCAGCTCAAGAACGTGAACTCGCAAGACGAGCACAGATGGGCGATAAAAAGGCCAAAGAGAAACTAATAACATCGAATCTGAGGCTTGTTGTCAGTATAGCTAAGCGCTACATGGGACGCGGTCTTTCTTTCCAGGACCTCATACAGGAAGGAAACATAGGACTTCTGAAGGCGGTAGAGAAGTTCGACTGGAGGAAGGGTTACAAATTCAGTACGTACGCTACCTGGTGGATCAGACAGGCAATCACAAGAGCGATAGCGGATCAGGCAAGGACCATCAGGATACCTGTCCACATGGTGGAAACTATAAACAAACTGAACAGGTTGAGAAGAGAGTACTATCAGAAACACGGTGAAGAACCATCCATAGAAGAACTCGCAAAGATGATGGGCAAACCCCCAGAAAAGATAAAGGAAATACTCGAAGCAGCGAAGGAAACCATATCCCTGGAATCTCCTATAGGTGAAGATGAAGATTCTTCCATCGAAGACTTTGTGGCTGACGATTCCATAGCCTCTCCAAAGAAAGAGGCCATGAGGATGCTCATGAGGGAAGAGCTCGAGAAAGTCTTGAAAACTCTGAGCCCGAGAGAAGCGATGGTTCTGAGAATGAGGTACGGCTTGCTCGATGGAAAACCAAAAACGCTTGAAGAAGTTGGCCAGTATTTCAATGTCACAAGAGAAAGGATCAGGCAGATAGAAGTCAAAGCACTGCGGAAGTTGAGACATCCATCGAGGAGCAAGTATCTGAAATCACTGCTCTCTCTGATGGATGAAAACGAAGGGTGAGCCCTGCTCACCCTTTCATTTTTTCAGTAAGTCCATGAGAAACTCCACCGGATTCTCCCTGGTGTAGAGAACAACACTTCCCGACCGTCTATTGTATCTCGGATGATTCAAAAACGGCGAGTCTCTGTTTGGAAAGATTTCCACCATTGAGTGATCGAATCTGATCTTCTTTACTCCCAGCTTCGAAGCTCTGATCCTCAATCTGAAGTAATCAACGAGTAACTTCACTTCTTCGGGTGGTTCTCCGAATCTATCCCTCATTTCCTCCAGTATTTCCTCGAGATCTTCCTCATCAAGAGAGGATGCGAGTCTTCTGTAAAGTCTCAACCTCTCTACAGGATTCTGCACGTAATCTTCCGGTATGAAAAATCTGCCCGGGGGATTTTCTATTTCAACGTTCACAGAGTGTTTCTTTTCGATTCGTCTTTCTTTGAATCTCGTGATGGTCTCTTTCAAGATTTCGTTGTACAGTTTCAAACCAACGGACACAACATTTCCATGCTGTTCCAAACCGAGGACATCTCCCACACCTCTCAGTTCCATATCTTTCAACGCTATTTGAAGACCGCTTCCAAAGCCTGTGTAGGATTTTAGCACCTTCAGTCTTTCAAGAGCGCTTCTTGGAGTACCTTTCGGATACAGAAAGTACGCAAAGGCCCTTCGGTCGCTTCTACCCACCCTTCCTCTGAGCTGATAAAGCTGTGAAAGGCCGTATCTGTGTGCGTCGTCCACTATGAGTGTGTTGGCGTTCGGTATATCAACACCATTCTCGATAATTGTGGTACACAGAAGAACATCGATGTTCCCACGGTAGAACTCGTGGACAATTCTCTCCATAGCTCTTCTAGACATCTTTCCGTGGGCGACTGCTATTTCCAGCTCTGGGAACATCCTTTTCAGTTTTTCGAAAACTTCCGGTAGTTCTTCCACGCGGTTGTGAACGTAGATCACCTGACCTCCCCTGTTTATCTCCCTGATCACCGCTCCCTTGACGAGATCATCGCTGTACTCTGCGACATAAACGTATACTGGTTTTCTTCCAGGGGGAGGAGAATTTATCACAGAAAAATCTTTCATTCCAGAGAGGGCCATGTGGAGGGTGCGTGGAATAGGTGTAGCACTCAGGGTTAGCACGTTCACCGAGAGTCTCAGTTTCTTGAACCTTTCTTTTTGCTCAACTCCAAACTTTTGTTCTTCGTCGATGATGACAAGACCAAGATCGGAGAATTCGATTCTTTCATTCAGCAAAGAATGCGTGCCTATGATGATGTCTATTTCTCCCTTCTTCAGCTTTTCGATGATCTCCTTCTTTTCTCTCGCTGTTCTTGAACTGTCCAGGAGTTCTACTTTTACACCGAACGTTTCCATTCTCTCTTTGAAGTTCTCGTAGTGTTGTCTTGCCAGAACGGTGGTTGGTACAAGCACCGCTACCTGTTTACCAGATACAACTGCACGGAACGCAGCTCGCAGAGCCACTTCTGTTTTTCCAACACCCGCATCTCCGCACAGGAGTCTGTCCATTGGTTTTTCAGAGGCAAGATCACTCATCACTTCCTCTATACTCTGTTGCTGATCGGGGGTTTCAATGTATGGAAAAGATTCCGCGAATTTTTCTTCCAGTTCTGGGTCACCTGGAAGAGAAAGACCCTGGGCCTCCTGTCTTTTCATGTAAAGTTCAACGAGTTCTCTGATCTTTTTCTCGATGTCTTCTCTCACTTTCTTCAGTGTTTGTTTCCATTTTCCGCGGTTCATCCGGTCGAGTTTGACCTGCGAAGGATCACCTATGTATTTATGAACTCTGTCGATCTTCTCGATGGGAACGTACAAAACTGCGTCTTCATATTTCAACTTCAAATAATCCCTCTCTCCGAGAACTCCCTTGAGCCGAACAACCCCTTCGAAAATCGCTATTCCGTGTTCTCTGTGAACTACGAGTCCACCCTCTTCGATCTCATCGACATCCAGAATGGGCAGCGATTCTTTCTTCTCAATACGTGTTGATAACGATACGGAAGCTTTTTCAACGTTTTTGAGTACCACTTCGACTACTCTTTCATCGAAGAAGTCGTTGTAGCGTTCCTTCAAAAGGTCCCTCATTTCTTTCCTGAACTTTCTGTATTCATCCAGAACCTTTTGAAGATCTTCGCAGATGAAACGAACATCCGTTTTTACGAAATCAAACAAGGTGCTTTCACCGTATAAATCAACAAAAGGAAGTATCAGAGTCTTGTCAGCACTCTGAAATGAACGCTGGGTGTCTACCTTGAAGAAACGGATTTCTTCGATTTCGTCCCCGAACAGCTCTATCCTCACAGGAAAGTCGTTCCCCGGAGAGTAAATATCGATTATATCTCCGCGAATAGCAAATTCTCCCACGTTCTGAACAGTGAAAACACGTTCATATCCCATTTCGACGAGTTTTTCTGGGGACAGCGTGAGTTTTGTGGATCGTGCTATCATCAGGGAGTTTTCTCTCAGAAAATCGGGTGGGAACACCTTTTCGGTGAGCGCTTTCAGGGTAGTGGCTATCTTGATGTTCTCTCCGTTTAGAAGCCTCCACAGGATTTCTATTCTTTTTCCTTTTACCTCGGGTGACAAAACAACATCTTCGAGAGGCAAAACATCTCTCGAAGGATAGAAAATGTATCCTTCTATATTCGAAAACCTTTCGTTCGGCAGCAGAAGAATCTCAACCATTTTTCATCAGGTCTTTTACAATCCTCTTCTGGTCTTCATCGAGTCCTTCCATGGGGTCTGGAAGGTTGAGCTTTATCTTACACAGGGCTTTCACTATCTTCACTCTGGGATCTGTCAATCCCTGTTCCTCGGCCTTTTCCAGCAGTTTCAGAGCCTCGAAAAATTTCCCCATCTGATAGTATGCGCTTCCCAGATTGAAGAGAACGACCGGATTTTTTTGATCTATTTCCAGTGCTCTTTTGTAGCTCTCAATGGCCTTTGCCAGAAGATTCATTCTTCTGTAGATGTTTCCTATGTTGACCCAGACTTCTACTGATTGTTCTTTTTCGGCTATTTTCAAAAATTTTTCCAGGGCACTCTCCAGCTTTCCTTCTTCGAGTTCACGGTATGCTTCTTCAAAGTCACTGGAGACCAAGTTCTATCACCTTCTTTGTGACGTATATGGTATCCGAATAGTTCATGTCGAGTGTTTTGAAAGAAACGGAAATAGGAATGATCTCTTCCGTTATAGGCTTCACATAAGAAAAGCTGAAGACCCAGAGGTTGTGCTTGAGAAAATATGGTTCACCGATGCCTCCTCCTGATTTGTAGCAAAAATCTTTCAGAGCTGCGCTCGCTTCAGGAGAGGTGTAGAGCTTGACATTTTTGAGTTTCAAAACGGCGAGCTGTTCGTTTGAGAAGGTAATATCCGGGGGCACCACAACGCAGTATCCCCTTCGATCGTTTATCTGGTAGACTTTCTTAGAGAGAAACTCCTCATCGCTTATGTATACTGTGTATTCTCTCAGCTCGTGTGAAACCTCGAACGGTACTCTTCCACGCGCTTCGAAAAGATCTGAGAAGAGCTGAACCAGATCGATATCACGTCCAAAGGCATTCTCCACCCTCACGTACAGGAACATTTTATCGACAGTCAATTCAAAGGAATCGATGTGAACAAAGATAGGTTCCGAGGACTTGAGAAGAGAGATCTCAATCGAATTCTTGTCCCAGTTCATTCCAAACAGGTATGGATATTCGTACTCTATGTTCACATACTGGGGAATTTGACCCACTGTTTGAAGTTTTTTTCCATCGAAATGGAAAAGATTTCCAGACTGATCTAAGAGGAGATAAGAACCATCGTAAAAGATTTCAAAGGAACGCGTCGGAACAGGAAGGGGAATGTTTTTCTGTGATTCCGTATCCACGTTGATCACGATGAGAGAATTGCTCCACGTGTCAAGGACGACAACCTGCCTGCAGTACACCTCCGCGTCGACGATCAGGGGTTTCCCATCGATTGGTATTTCTCTCTTCAAACCGTTTTCTGAAATCAAAACGATTTTATCCACATCTGCCAGGGTAAACTCTCCAGAATTCAAAACACCTGCTCCTATCGGATTGAGAAACTTCCCTATTTCCTTTTCATTCTTGAAAACCCTTCCGTCTCTTGAGATCAAGAAGACGTTTCCGTCCCTATTGGTGAACACCTGCTCCGGTTGGAAAGATAAGGTTTTAACATTGAAATTGAAACCATCGCTTTCGATAAGACGGTTGTTGACCGGATCGACGATGTATATACTCTCACCGAAAACTGCCACATCTGTGGGTGTGAGAAAATATTCTATTCCATCTTTAAAACCTTGGAGTGTTTTTAACGTTTTCATGTTGAAAGAATCAGATTCTTTACCCTGCAGTATGAATTCCAGATTGTGAACCAGCGAGAGCACCTCTGGTTGATCCGGTACGATAACAAGCAGGTTTTTCAGATCCTCGTAAGCCTCTCTCACTCTTCCTGTTTCTATCATCAATTTTGCTCTCAAATACCAAAACTCTGCGAGATTCTCAGCGGGGATGGGTTTGTAGAAGATCTCCTCTATCTTCTGCTGTGCGGAAGATATATCTCCCTTTGCCCAGTCTATGATCGCTTCTGAGAACATCTCTCTAACGCTTTGAGAGAAAAGAGCAGAAAAGGTTAGCAGAAACAAAAGCAATATCGTTTTTTTCACGTTTTCACCTCTTGAAGAGGTTTACCTTCCTTTCCGTACCGTTCAGGAGACGCTGGATGTTTTCGGAGTGTCTGAGAGTGGAAAGAACCGCGAGAATGAGAATCAACATTCCCGTATCGTAGCCCTTGAGCAGATATCCCAGAAGAGCAGAAACGTAAAGAGCTACAAGAGATCCAAGCGAAGCGTATTTGGTGAGTATTACGATGACAAGCCAGATCAGTGTGAACACAAGTCCTGTAGGCCACGAAAGACAGAAAATGATTCCAAGAGTGGAAGCGACTCCTTTTCCGCCTTTGAACTTCATGAAGATCGAAAAGTCGTGTCCGAGGACAGTCGCGATCGCCGTGAGTGATACAATCTTCGGATCTCCTGAGAAAGTAGCGGCAATGAACACAGGGAAAAATCCCTTCAAAGCATCCAGAAGAAGGCAAATCCCTCCAACAAGAGGACCTGTGGTTCTTATAGCATTCGTCGCTCCGACGTTGCCACTCCCCACTTTTCTTACATCGATACCCTTCAGCCACTTCGGGATCAAGTAACTGAAGGGGATCGAGCCTATGAAGTAACCGAGAACCGGGAAAAACCACCAGTACACGATATCACCTGCTCCTCTTGAACTTCAAGAATATAGGAGATCCCTCGAACGGAAAGACGTAGTCCCTGATCAGTTTTCTGAGAAAAACCTTTTGTGGATTTTTTATCTTCTCTATACTGTTCACAAAGAAAAGGAAAGTTGGTGGTTTTATGTCCACCTGAAGACCGAAAAAGATCTTGAGACCACGGGGGAGATTCGTGAATGCGAGCACTTTCTGGAGAGCCGAATTAATAGCGCTGGATGGTACTTTTGTGGTGTAAGAAGCGTACGCTAAATTGATAGCGTCTATCACCTTGTCTATGTTCCAGCCTTTATCTGCGGAGATAAAGATGAGCGGACTGTAATCGACGAAATAGAACTTTTCTCTGAATAGTTTGGTGAATTCGTCGTATCTTTTTTCGCGGTGTTCCACGAGGTCCCATTTGTTGAAAACAACGACGCTGGCTCTTCCTCGTCTCTCAACAAGGCCGGCTATTCTCTGGTCCTGTCTTGTGATACCTTGAGTCGCATCGAGAACTATCACAACAACGTCCGCTTTTTCTATGCTGTCCACAACCCTGTAGTTGCTGTATTTTTCAACAGTCCTGGGTTCGACCCTGGATCTTCTTCTCAAGCCGGCTGTGTCAACGAATACGTATTTTTTTCCATCTATAAACACTTCCTCGTCAACGGGATCCCTCGTTGTTCCAGGTATTGGTGACACCAGAGCTCGCTCTTTGTTCAATATAGCGTTGAAGAGTGTGGATTTTCCCACATTTGGACGACCAACGATGGCAACTTTTATTGCGTCGGTGATTTCGGGCTTTGATTCTAAATCCAGCCCTTTTTCTTCGAGTTTTTTGATGATCGTCTCCAGGAGAGTATCGAGATTTATGTTGTGCTCTGCGGAAACGGGTATTGGTTCTCCAAACCCCAAACTGTAAAGCTCCGGCTTCACTTCTCTTTCGAACTCTCTGAGATTTTCCGCTTTGTTCGCTACAAGGATGGTATCAACGTTGGATTTCCTGAGAAAATCGGCAAGCGATTCATCTTCTTTTGTGATTCCTCTTTTTCCATCGACAACAAACAGAACGAGATCAGCTTCTCTGATCATGTTCAGGGTAATTTCCTTCATCTTTTGGGAAATGATGTCCTGTGGATTGTCGAAGACTCCACAGGTGTCCACGAGTTTAAAGGTTTTCCCGTACCACTCTACAATATCTTGAACGGGGTCACGGGTGACCCCTTCTTCGTCTTCGACAATAGCCTTTTTCTTCCTCACCAGTTTGTTGAACAGAGTAGACTTTCCAACGTTTGGCTTACCAACTATCAGAACCGTCGCCATATTTCACTCTCCGTTCTTTTTGAGAAGGTCTCCAATGGATTTCTGAGAACTCTCCTTCTCCACCATTTTTTTGTACTCCTCTATGTTCTTTCTCTCTTCATACCGCTTTTCGCTCAGTATCATTCTTCCGCCTAACACCTCGTCGGGGTCTATTCTGAGAACAACGAGGTTTAAAACCTTTCCCGTTTCAGGCTCGCTGAGAAGATGGTTGTTCGGCACGAACCCCTCCAAATCGTACTCTTCGACTTCCACTACCACTCCCGAGTTCACGATCTTCTTTATGGTTCCACTCACAATGGAGTCTGTTTCCAACTCTTTGAGTGCACGTTCCCATGGATTTTCCTGGGTTCTTTTTATGCTGAGAGTGATCTTTCTGTTCTCTTTGTCTATCTTCAAGATCTTCACTTTCACCTTTTCACCGATCTTTAGAATTTCTCCAGGTTCATCAATTCTTTTCCATGAAATTTCAGAGACGGGAACGAATCCTTCGACTCCTTCTTCTAACTCGACAAAAGCTCCCTGTTTTATGATTCCTGTCACCTTTCCCGTCACCACGTTGTTGACATTGTACCTGTCTTCGATGTTTTCCCACGGATCTCCCTTTGCCTTTTTGTAGCTCAAAGTGAGTTTTCTGTTTTCTTTGTCTACATTGATAACTTCAACCTTCACCAGATCTCCTGCACTCACCACTTCTTCAAGACTTTTTCTTGTGTTCCCCCAGAAGACTTCAGACCTTGGCACAAGTCCTTCCACGCCGGGCTCCAGTCTCACAAAAAATCCAAACGAATGAATCGAAATCACTTCTCCATTCACCACTTTTCCAACCGGGTACTTCTCTTCCACTTTTTCCCACGGATCGGGCATGAGCCTCTTCAAACTGAGGATGACGTTCTTTTTCTCCTTGTCCAGTTCGATAATCTTCGCTGTTATGTTCTGGCCAGGTTTCACTATGTCTTCAGGAGATATTCTGGTGTCGTAGCTGAGTTCGCTCCTGGGAATGAACCCCCTCACTCCCTCTGAAATTTCAACTTCGACACCTGCGTTACTGATCCCTTTCACGGTACCTTCTACGATGTCTCCCACTTTCTTCTCTGAGAAGAACTCCTCGATCTTCTTATCCTGGAGAGCTCTTCGCGAAACAACGATTCTTGGTCCCCGTTTCGTCTGTACCATTTCCAGAATGATGACTTCTATTTCTTTTTCAGGTATAGGATCGTTCCTTCTGAGGAGGGAGTGTGATCCTGGAAGAAAGGCAGAGACTACTCCTTTCAATAAAACGTTGTATCCTCCCTTTGTCTGCGAAACAATGCGGGCTTTCACAGGTTTCTTTTCTTCGTAATCTTTTCTCAACTCTTCGAGTGTTTTTCGAAGAACGGGTCTCCTCTCTGAGAGAATAGATCTCTCTTCGTAGTTCAGATTCAGTATTTGAAGGGTGAGATTCTCACCCACTTTGTACTCATCTAATGATTTGATCAGTTCGTTCTCCGGTACGAATCCTTCACTTTTTCCCCCGAAATCCACCACCACGCCGCCGTCTTCCTTACCTATAACCACTCCCGTTACGATCTGCCCCCTTCTGAACTCCTCAGGTTCGTACTGGCTGAGGATTTCATCGTTGAATTCAAATGGTTCCATCTCTCTTCCCCTCCATCTCTTTCAGTTTTCTGACAACATTTTCTATCAGAGAATTGGGTGTAGAGGTACCGCTGAACACACACACCGTACCATATTTTACTACGTCCGCTGGCAATTCGTCAGGTGACTCTATCCAGATCGTTTTTGAGTGTTTTGAAGCGATTCTGAAGAGTTTCCCGGTGTTTGAACTATGTCTTCCTCCAACCACTATAGAAAGTTCGCAGATCCTCGAAAGCTCTTCCACTTCCCTTTCACGATTCACCGTTACGGGACATATGGTGTTGAGAAAAATTGCTTCCTCGAATTCGTTCATCCTGATCATCGTTACAACGAACTCTTTGTATTCTTCAAGTGAAGAAGTGGTTTGAGAGAGAAAGACCACCTTTTTCTCTTCGAGCTTGAACGGAACCTTCGTGACGATGGCAGGAGCGTATCCTTTCAGCGCCACCATTTCCGGGTGGTCTTCCTTTCCAAAAACGATGACTTTTCTCTCTTTGGCATATCTTTGAGCAGTTTTGAACAGTTGAGAAACTATGGGGCAAGTGAGATCGACAACCTCTGGAAAGATCCTTTTCAGTTCCTCGAGCCTGTCTTTCGGGATACCGTGGGCCCTTACAACGAACACTTCTCCGTCTGTCATCTCCGAAGACACCTTCAATCCTTTTTTTGTCAGTTTTTCCATCACCTGTTTGTTGTGGACTATCTCTCCATCTGTTACCACTTTCTTTCCTTCATCGAGTAGCTCCTCCACGGTTCTTATCGCTCTTTCCACTCCGAAACAAAAACCGATGTTCTTTGCCACCACTATTTTCAAGTGTTCATCCTCTCCCTGACCAATTTTAGGATCCTGTCGAGCACTTCCTCCACACTCATACTGGTTGTGTCTATGATCACGGCGTCTTCCGCTGGTTTCAACGGGGCCACGTTCCTTTTGGAATCCTGTTCATCCCTCGAGATGAGTTCTCTTTCAACCTCTTCTTTTGTGACTTTTAAACCTCTTTTCTGGTACTCTTTCAACTTCCTTTCCACACGAGCTTCAAGAGATGCCGTGAGAAATATCTTCAGGTGAGCGTTTGGGAGCACCACCGTTCCTATGTCTCTTCCCTCGACCACGATGTTCTTGTCGTCGCATATTTCTCGCTGGATTCTTACCAGATGCCTTCTCACAACTTCGAGCCTGGCAAAATTCGAGGCGAGAACCCCCGCCTCTGGGCTTTGAATCTTCTCGGTGTAATCCTCTCCGTTGATGTAAACTCTTCCGTTCACATAGTCTATCTTCAGATCCTTCAACGCGTTTTCGATCTCCTTTTCAGCAGAAAAAGGGCTGAACCCTCTTTCGTGTAGATAAACCGCAACGGAACGGTACGTTGCTCCCGTGTTCAGATGATCGAAGCCAAGTTTCTCAGCGAGGAGTCTAGCTACTGTGGACTTTCCAGACGCTGCGGGCCCATCTATTGCTATCTGGAACCCCATTTCACGCCTCCTCCACTGTATCGGTGATTTTGAAGATCTTATCGAGATGGGTGAGTTTTAGTATTCTCGATATGCTTTCTTTCAGTGAGCTGAGGATGAACTCCTTTCCGTTGATTTTCGCGTCTTTCAAAATCACAACGAGTGTTCCAAGACCCGCGCTGTCCATGTAGGAGACAGACGAAAGATCGAGGACGATCTTCTTCTTGCTGGTAGTCGAGATGAAGCTTCTCAGCTGTTCTTTCAACTCCGAAGAGTTGTAAGCGTCTATCTCTCCCTGAACTCTCACGATGGCTTTATCGTCCTGTTCAACGATATCGAGCTTGAGGTTGTTCATGTTATCCCTCCTCTATTCTGATTCTGAGTTCTCTGAGTTGTCTTTCATCAACTTCAGCGGGAGCCCCTGTCAAGAGACACACACCGTTTCCTGTCTTTGGAAACGCTATCACTTCTCTTATAGAACTCTCACCGGCTATGATGCTCACCAGTCGATCCAGTCCGAAAGCTATCCCACCGTGTGGTGGAACACCGTACCTGAACGCTTCAAGGAAGAAACCAAATTTTTTCTGTGCTTCCTCCTCGCTCAACCCAAGAAGTTTGAAGATTTTCTCCTGAATATCCCTTCTGTGAATTCTGATACTTCCTCCGCCGACTTCGTAACCGTTGATGACGAGATCGTAGGCTTTCGCCCGGACCTTTGTGTAATCATCACCTAAGGTTTCCAAAACGGGCATTGTGAAGGGGTGGTGCCGTGCGACGAATCTCTCTTCTTCCTCGCTCCACTCGAAGTATGGAAAATCAACTACCCATAGTACGTCGAATCCTTTTGCAAGGTGTGAGAAATGCTCTTTTCCGATTTCCAGCCTCAGCGTTCCAAGGGCTTCGTTGAGGAGGTTTCTATCAGTGTGGGCTGCTATGAGACAGACGTCTCCTTCGTTCATATTTTCCGTCTCTGCGATCTTTCTGAATTCTTTTTCGAGGTGTTTCAGGTGTGGTGACGTGATTCCACCGTCCAATTTGAACCAGATGAGTCCGCCGAGACCGAGTTCTTTCATTCTCGCCATTAGTTCTTCGCCTTTCTTTCTGCTCATCTCCGAAGCGAATCTGGGAACGATGAATCCTTTCACGCTTCCTCCTTCATCGAGAACGTTCCTTACCACCTTGAATTCTGTGTTCACAAAAGCGTATCCAAAATCTCGAAGTTCCATTCCGAATCTTCTGTCTGGTTTGTCCGTTCCATACTTTTCCATCGCTTCGTCGTACGTGATTCTGTCGAAAGGAACTTCGAGATCGACGCCCAAAGATTCTCTGAACACTCTTGAAATCATTCTTTCGCTCACATTCAGCACATCTTCTACATCGACAAAAGACATCTCCACGTCAACCTGGGTGAACTCCGGTTGCCTGTCTGCTCTAAGGTCTTCGTCCCTGAAGCATCTGACTATCTGGAAGTATCTATCGAAGCCGGAGATCATCAAGATCTGTTTGAAAAGCTGAGGAGATTGAGGCAGTGCGTAGAACTTTCCGGGCCTGAGTCTCGAAGGTACGAGGAAATCCCTTGCTCCTTCCGGAGTGCTTCTCGTGAGAAAGGGAGTTTCTATTTCAAGGAAACCGAGTTCATCGAAGTAATCTCTGATGATTTTTGATACTTTGTATCTCAAAATGATATTTCTCTTCATTCTCTCGGAACGAAGATCTATGTATCTGTACTTGAGTCTCATTTCTTCCTTTGGTGCTTCACCAGGATAAAAAGGAAGCGGATCGGCAAGAGACAGGATCTCTATTTTTTCGGCAACGACCTCTATTTCTCCTGTTTCGATGTTCGGATTTTCCGTTCCTTCCGGCCTTTTTCTCACAATTCCCTCAACCAGAACGACGGATTCTCTTGTGAGTTCGTCCACAACGCTGTAAGCTTCACTGTTCACATCGCACACGATTTGAGTTTCACCGTATCTGTCTCTCAAGTCGATGAATCTCACACCGCCGAGGTCTCTGATCCTGTCCACCCATCCACACAGTTTCACTTTCTTTCCCTCGTCTGTTGCTCTCAATTCTCCACACGTGTGAGTTCTCAGCATAATGTCCCTCCCTCAGGGTCAGTTATTATCGCCGTTATCAACTCAGACGGTACCACTTCGAAAAGGTTTGTATCTTTCAGCTTCTTTGAACCGAATTTGAAAGGATCCGCTACAACGAAAAATGGCTTCTTCGACTCTTTGCTCAGAATGGCAAGAGTGGTGGTTCCCACTTTGTTTAAAACATTTCCCGATTCGTCCACGTAGTCGGCTCCTACCAGACAGACATCAACCATCCTGAGAGTCCTGTAGGCCAGCAGATCTTCCACAGGTTCAGCGTGAAGATGCATCTTCCTCAAAGATTCTACCAGGACTTTTCCTTCTCCGCCCGGGTGTGATTCGAGAACAAAAATTACAGGAGGTTTGGCTTTTCGAAACACCTCCAGCAGTGTTTTGCTGTTACTCAGTGTGAGAATTTTTTTATTTTTGAAGAGATTCGCAGCGTATTCTATCGTTCGTATGAAAGATTTCCCCACAGCTCTTTCGAATTTCTCCAGTTCTCTCAAGGAGTGGTTTTCCAGAAAAAAAGCCAGTTTTTCGAGAACGGCCATGGGTTTCTCTTCACAAAAAATACTTATCTCCTTCGATACTTTTCTGGGATTGAACCTTTCAGAGTGTACTTTGAGAAATTTTAACAACTTTTCCAGAACTTCCTGGGATCCCTCTGTGTTCAGCTCTTTCAAAAAACGCAAAACTTCCATAACCCCACCTCTATAGTATTCTACCCCAAACTTTTTCATTCATAATTTGATAGTTGTAATTGGTCGTTTTCTTTTATGAGACGGGATTACCAATGATTATTCGAAAATATCTCTTTGAATCTCCCAAAATCTCATGTTTACAACACAATCCATCTGTGTTATAATTTTTTAAAATGAAAATTAACTGGGGGGCGAAATCATGAAAGGAGAAGAGATACTGAAGTGGCTTGACTCAAATCCAAGTATTCAGGAGCTCAAAAGATTCGCCAAAAGCTTGGGTTTGAGAGTGAAAAAGGCCATGAAGAAGAAAGAGGTCATAAAGCTCATCAAGGAACATATGGAATCCACTTTTTCGACGACATATTCTTCCTCAGGTGTTTCAAAGACCGTTCAAAAGAGAGAAGAGAAGGATCTCAATCTTCCCAAAACCTACGATAAAAATAAGCTCGTTCTCATGCCGGTTAATCCGTATGTGGTTTTCGCTTATTGGGACTTCGATCAAAGAACAAGAGAGCTGATGAAACAAAAAGCCAGAGAAGGAAAGGCAGTGATCAGACTCTACGATGTAACTTTCATCATGTTCAATGGGACCAACGCACACAGAACGTTCGAACACAGACTCGATGAACTCACGCTCGGCGCTGGGAACTTCTACTTCAACGTTCCTATGCCGAGGGCAGATTATCTTTCGGAAATGGGCTATTTTGACGATGAAGGAAAGTTTGTTCCGCTACTGAGGTCCAACGTCACCAGAACTCCCGCCGTTTCTCCTTCGACCTCTTCCAGGGAAAGATGGTACGACTTGAAAAATAAAAGGCGAACAGTGGCGCTGTCCGAGGGAAGCCTCATAAAGCCCGTGGAAAAAATAAGGGGTGTTACCTCACCCGGATTTCCTTCTGGACAGGGTATGATGGCCCATGGAATAATGTGGGAAATTTTCAGGAGCGGGAGGTAATCTTATGAGAGGAAAAATACTGATATTTCTGCACGCACACCTTCCATACGTTCACCATCCTGAATACGATCATTTTTTAGAAGAAAGGTGGCTTTTTGAGGCTATAACAGAAACTTACATACCGCTTTTAATGATGTTCGATGAAATAGAGGATTTCAGGTTGACCATGTCGATCACTCCTCCACTGATGGAGATGCTCTCCTCCAGAGATCTTCAGGAGAAGTACGAAAGACACATGGGAAAACTGATCGAACTCGCAGACAAAGAAGTGGAGAGAACGAAAAAAGAACACCCGCTGAAACACAAGATGGCCAAATTTTACCGCGAACATTTCGAAAAAATTCTGAACGTGTTTCGCTCTTACGATGGAAACATTTTGGAAGGATTCAGAAAACATCAGGAGACCGGGAAGCTGGAGATAGTAACCTGCAACGCCACACACGCGTTTTTACCGCTCTATCAGATGTACCCAGAGGTGGTGAACGCTCAGATCACAGTTGGTGTGAAGAACTACGAAAAGCACATGAAGAAACACCCAAGGGGTATTTGGCTTGCGGAATGCGGATACTATCAGGGGCTGGATCTTTACCTTGCCCAGAACAACATTGAGTATTTCTTTGTGGATTCTCATGCCTTCTGGTTTGCCGATGAGCAACCCAGATACGGCGTCTACAGACCCATCATGACGCCGAGTGGTGTCTTCGCCTTTGCGCGGGATCCGGAGTCGAGTGAACAGGTCTGGAGTGCAGCCGTTGGGTATCCTGGTGATCCAAGGTACAGAGAATTCTACAGAGATATAGGTTTCGACAGAGAAATGGAGTACATAAAAGATTACATAGACCCTTCTGGAGTCAGGATAAACACCGGAATAAAATACCACAGGATAACTTCGAAGAGCTTGGATGCTTCGCAGAAAGAATATTACGATATAGACCTGGCCATGGAAGCGGTGGAAGAGCACGCGAGGGACTTCCTCCACAAAAAGGAAAGTCAGGCAAGAAGACTTATGGATATAATGGGGGTCGAGCCTGTTATCGTAGCTCCCTTCGACGCTGAGCTCTTCGGTCACTGGTGGTTCGAGGGTGTGTTCTTCTTGAAGAGATTTTTCGAGCTGGTGAATGGATCGAAAGATCTGAAACTTGTCACCGCATCCGAAGTTATAGACACTCTCGAAGAAGTTCAGATCGCCACACCCGCCGACTCAAGCTGGGGTGCTGGAGGATACTACGAAACATGGCTAAACGGAACGAACGACTGGATCTACAGACATCTTCACGAGATGATCGAAAGAATGATAGATCTTTCCAAAAAATATTACAACAGTTCCGATCCTCTCGTGGAAAGAGTTCTGAATCAGATGTTGAGAGAGCTCTTTCTCGCACAATCGAGTGATTGGGCTTTCATCATGACCACAAGAACGAGTGTTCAATACGCGGAAAACAGGACGAAGATTCACATAAAGAGGTTTCTGAATCTCTACGATCAACTCGTTTCTGGAAGAATAGACGAAGAGATGCTAAGATACTATGAGTGGACGGATGCCATCTTTCCAGAGATAAACTTCAGAGTGATGGCGAGGGACGTGATTTGAAGACATCTGATTATCTGAAAAAGTACGGTGTAAAATTGAAAAAGCACCTGGGACAGGTCTTTCTTTCAGACGATAGAATAGCGAAGCGCATTGTGAAAGAGGTCGGTCTGACTCCGGAAGATGTGGTGGTGGAGATAGGAGCCGGAGCTGGAACACTCACAGAGGAGCTCGCTAAAACTGGTGCGAGAGTCATTGCCTACGAAATCGACGAAAGTCTTGCTCCGGTTCTTCGAGAAAGACTTTCGAAGTATCCCAATGTAGAATTGAGATTCGAAGATTTTCTGAAGGCGAAAGACATTCCTGAAGGTGCAATTTGTGTGTCTAACATCCCCTACAGCATAACAGGTCCCATCATGGAAAAGATCATAGAATGGAAGTTCAAAAGAGCCATCGTTATGGTTCAAAAAGAGGTTGGCGAGAGAATTCTGGCGAAACCCGGAAAGAAAACGTACGGATACCTTTCGGTTGTGGTTCAGACGTTTTACGAGGTGAAAAAGCCCTTCGATGTTTCAAGATCCTGTTTTGTTCCGAACCCTGAGGTTGATTCCACAGTTGTAGATTTGAAGAGAAAACCTGTGGATCTGGATTTCGAAAAATTCAAAAAATTCGTCTCGATGATATTCGCAAAAAAAAGAAAAACGCTCAAAAATAATCTGAAACCGTTTCTTTCTATCTTCGAGGGAGTGGATCTGTCAAGAAGAGCGGAACAGCTCACCGTTGAGGAAATCGTGGAACTCTATGAAAAATGGAGGAGAGCACTCGAATGTTCAAGGGGATAATAGCTGCGCTGTGGGACATGGATTCCATGGGAGAAATAGAACCCGATGTGGTTTTTCTTTTGAAGAGCGACATTTTGAATCTGAAGTTTCATCTGAAGATTCTCAAAGACAGGGGAAAAACCGTTTTTGTTGATATGGATTTTGTGAACGGACTAGGAGAGGGAGAAGAAGCGGTTCTTTTTGTGAAAAAGGCCGGTGCCGATGGTATCATCACGATAAAGCCAAGAAATTACGTCGTTGCAAAGAAGAACGGGGTTCCCGCTGTCCTCAGATTCTTTGCTCTCGACTCGAAAGCGGTCGAAAGAGGTATCGAACAGATCGAAGCACTCGGAGTAGATGTGGTGGAAGTCCTTCCAGGAGCGGTGGCTCCGAAAGTGGCCAGAAAAATACCCGGCAGGACCGTGATCGCCGCCGGGCTCGTTGAAACGGAAGGAGAAGCTCGTGAAATTCTCAAACACGTTTCAGCGATCTCTACAAGTTCAAGAATCCTCTGGAAGATGAAGTTTCTACCATGATACACTTTTCAGCGGAATATTCTACGTCTTTCAAAGAATCGAGGAATCCTTTGATTTCTTCTGAGAACGCTCCCGGTTGATACCAGAACCTTCTGAAACCCGCGTTGTACGCCTTCTTTGTTTCTTCAAGTGCAACTTCGGGTGGTACAACGAAGACTATCACGTCGATATCTTCAGGAAGTTCCTCCACGCTTTTGTAAACTCTGAAACCTTCTATCTCGTCGTACTTGGGATTCACCGGTAAAACCTCGAATCCCTTGGAGACCAGATCTTTAAGTATCACGTTTCCGTACTTTCTTGGATTAACCGTTGCTCCCACCAATGCTATCCTTTTGAATTTCTTTGGATCCATCTTCTAACCTCCTCACCGTTCTTGTTACAACAAGATTCGCTCCTGTTCCAAAAAGATTTCTTAGAACAACATCACCGGCTTTCACGGGAGCTTCCACTTTGATTTCTCTGACTATCTTCATGAGTTCCGGTATGAATCTTTTCGGAATCGGTTTGTCTGTTTTAACGGACGCGAGTGGAAGTTCTCCGTTCAGTACCCTGATGCTCGTTGGAACGACTCTTTTTGGATCTTTTATCTCATCCTTTGCGTATTCAACACCTCGTGGGCACCTGTTTCCTGTGATGGATTTTATGTGGCCGTCTTCAGTTAGCTCCACCTTAATTTTACACCCGATCGGGCACTGAACGCAAACGACATTTTTGAACATTTCAATTCACCTCCTCGACGGACACCACGATTTCATCGAGTCCTTCGAGATCCCTGTCGGAAATTTTCACCTTCAGCATCTCACTTGGCACGAGATCCTCGAATTCCCTTGCGAACCTTCCAACTACAAGTCTTCCCTTCTCCATGGGTTTCTTCACCCTCAAGTAGAGAGTGAGAGGTTCTGCGGGGGTGTACCAGATCGGATGAACCACCATCACGTTTTTTCCAGGTGTCACGGGAATCTTTTCTCGTGGGATCTCGTCTTTCACGAACTTCGCCGCGTACCGTCCCGCCGTCTCACCCTCGTAGCTCACGTAATCCACCAGGTCAAAGATCACTGTGCAGTTTCCAGCGGAAAAGATCCAGTCTCTGGAGGTCTGGCCTATATTTGAAACTCCCACACCTCTGGAGGTCGGATTTTTCACCACCAGGTTTTCTATCAATTCCACCTGAGGAATGAGTCCAACGGACAAAACCAGCGTGTCCACTTTGAACACTCTCTCCGTTCCCGGAATGGGTCTGAACTGTTCATCCAGTTTTGCGACCACGACTTCTTCCAATCTTTCTCTTCCTCTCACCTCAACGACTGTGCTGGAGAGGTACAAAGGTATGTTGTAGTCCTCAAGACACTGTATCACGTTCCTGAGGAGGCCTCCCGCGTACGGCAGACGCTCCACAACACCGACGACTTCCATTCCCTCGAGGGTGAGCCTTCTTGCCATGATGAGACCTATATCTCCGGAGCCCAGTATGAGGGCACGTTTTCCGGGGAGTCTGTTTTCTATGTTGATGAGTCTCTGGGCAACACCGGCTGTGAAGATACCGGAGGGCCTGTCTCCCGGGATCATGAGACTACCAAAAGGTCTTTCCCTGGCACCTGTCGTATAGACTAGCGCTCCCACTTCTACTTCCTCTATGCCTTGTTCAGTGACGAGGATCACCCTTCTGTCCTCAACACGTTTCACATAAGCGTTCGTCAGCGCTCTTATTCCAATCTTTTCCATCTTTTCCTGGAATCTTTCAGCGTACTCCGGTCCTGTGAGTTCCTGCCTGAAATAGTGAAGACCAAAACCGTTGTGTATACACTGGTTCAATATTCCTCCGGTTCTTTCGTCTCTCTCGACGAGGAGAACTTCTGCCCCTTCTTCTTTTGCTTTCAACGCCGCCGCCATTCCGGCAGCTCCGGCTCCTATCACCATCACATCGACCCTCATTTTCTCACCTTCCCGTTAACAACCCAGCTGTTCTCCGATTTCATCTTTATTTCCGACATATCCACACCGAGTTCTCTCTCCAGAATCTTGAGAATTCGAGCCATGCAGAAGCCCCCCTGACATCTCCCGAACATCGCTCTTGTTCTGAACTTCACACCGTCGAGTGTCCTTGCTCCTCTTCTTATGGCTTCTACTATTTCTTTCTCTGTCACTTCGTTGCAGAAGCAAACGAGTCTTCCCGCACGTGGATCTCTTTCTATTTCCCTTCTCCACTCTTCAAGAGGAAGTTCCGAATAGTGAACGATTCTCTTTCTTTCTGGTTTGAAGTCTTTTTTCTTCTCAAGAGGAATTCTCATTTTTTCCTGGATCAACTCTTCAACAACGTACTTTGCCACCGCCGGCGCTGCTGTGAGACCAGGAGATCTTGTTGCCATAACGTTCACGAAGTTCTTCACCGTCTCGCTCACTTTTATGAAGAAGTCTTTTTGTGGACTTTCCGGTCTCAGCCCTGAGAAGGTTTTCACCACGAGGGAGAAATCGAGGGAAGGTACGAGTTTTTTTGTGAATTCTCGAACTTTTTCGAGACCTTCTCTGGTGGTTATGGGTCTGTCCTTCATCTCTTCGGGAAGGTCCTCGGCAGTTGGTCCCAGAAGGATTCCACCATCGACTGTGGGAAGAACGAGTATCCCTTTCGAGACCTTAGTGGGTGTGGGGAATATGACCCTTTTGACCAGACCCTGAAGTTTCTTATCAAGGAGAATGTATTCGCCTTTTCTCGGATGCAGGGGAACGTACTCTGCACCGGCCAACTTTGCTATCTCGTCTGCGTGGAGCCCAGCGCAGTTTATCACGATATCCGCTTCGTATTCACCTTTGCTGGTGTGAACTTTCTTCACTCGACCGTTGACTTTCTCAAAGCCAACGACGCTTTCTCCAAGAACGAGTTTCAATCCGTTCTGGACGGCGTTTTCCACGGCTGCTATGGCAACCATCCATGGTTCTGTGATGCCAGCAGTGGGAGCGTAGAGGGCATATTTGACCTCTGGGTTCAGATTCGGCTCCATGGAAAGAACTTCGTCTCTTTCCAGGATGGTCAAACCTGGAACGCCGTTTTCTTCGCCCTGTTTTAGGAGACGTTCGAGTTCTTTCAATTCCTCATCGTTGAACGCCACTACGAAAGATCCAATTCTTTTGAAATCAAAATCCAGCTCTTTCGAGAGGTCTTCGTACATTGCATTGCCTGACGCGCAAAACTGTGCACGAACGCTTTCAGGTGGATCGTCGTAACCAGCGTGAACGACAGCGGAATTCGCCTTTGTCACACCCCAGCCCACGTCCAGATTTCTCTCTATGAGGGTCACTTCTAGGTCGTACTTCGTTAACTCTCGCGCTATCAGAGAACCAAACACTCCGCCACCTATGACGACAGCCTTCATCGTTTGCACCTCCTTAAACAAAAAGAGCCATACCCCACTCTCGTGGGATATGGCTCTCTCTTTTCTCTCTCCTTCAAGAATTATATTATCTTCCATAGATCTTTGCAACTCGTTGATATTGCTTTTGCTCCTGCTTCTAAAGCAGCAAAAACCTGCTCTTTTTTCCTTATCAACCCTCCCGCTATTATGTCTCCAGAATACCGTTTCGTTATCTCCTTGATGAACTCTGGAACTATACCGGGAAGAATTTCTAGAAAATCTGGCTCTAAGTCTTCTGCCTGAGCCAATCCACTTTCTAAAGCACCGGAATCTACCAAGAATACTCTTTGAATAATTCTCATACCCAGTTTTCTGGCTATTTTCAAAAGATGAATGTGTGTAGAAATTATACCGTCGACACCTACAATTTCTCTTAAAAATTCAAGTGAACACCTGTCTAATGGAAGCCCCTTTACGAGATCCACGTGAACGAAAACTTCTTTTTTTCCGTTCTTGAGTTTGTAGACTATTTCTTCGATGTTCATCACAGTTCCTGTTAACAAAAATATCACTTCAGAAGGTGATTCTAAGGCTTCTTCAATATCCTTTTCTGCCCTGACAGCTGGAATTACAGGATACAAGTTCATCGTTTTTCCCATCCAAGGGATCTCGACACTGCCTCTTTCCATTTTGAATACAGCCTCTCTCTTTCCTCGGAATGAGGGTTCAAATCTTCTGTCGAGTTGCCAGAGAGAAGCTATCTCTTCTTGATCTTTCCAGTACCCAACCGCGAGTCCTGCAAGGTAAGCAGCTCCAAGGGCTGTTGTTTCGTTCACAACAGGTCTTTCCACAGGGATTCCAAGGATATCAGCCTGAAACTGCATCAGAAAGTTGTTCACAACGGCTCCACCATCGACCCGGAGGGTTTCCACCTTTATATCGCTGTCTTTTTCCATGACTTCTACCACATCTCTTGTCTGATAGGCGATCGACTCAAGAACGGCCCTCACTATATGCTCTCTGGTGGTACCTCTGGTTATGCCTATGATCAAGCCTCGAGCGTACATGTCCCAGTAGGGAGCACCGAGTCCGACGAACGCGGGAACGAAGAACACCCCTCCGTTGTCTGGCACTTTTGTGGCGAGTTCTTCGGTTTCTGCGGCGTTTGAGATGATCCTCAGACCATCCCTTAGCCATTGCACAGCGGCGCCAGTGATAAATATGCTGCCTTCAAGGGCATAGTAAACCTTCCCGTTTATTCCCCACGCGATGGTTGTGAGAAGACCGGATTTCGATTCAAAGGCTTTTTCTCCGGTGTTCATGAGGAGGAAACATCCTGTTCCGTAAGTGTTTTTCAACATGCCTGGCTGGAAGCAGGCTTGCCCAAACAGTGCCGCCTGTTGATCCCCTGCGTCTCCAGCTATAGGTATTTCCACTCCGAAGATATCCTTTGCTGTGTAACCGTACACGTGACTCGACGGCATCACCTGTGGAAGCATCGCCCTCGGTATGTTTAGAAGTTCCAGTATTTCATCGTCCCAGTCGAGTTTGTGGATGTTGAAGATCATAGTTCTGGAAGCGTTCGAATAGTCCGTGACGTGAACCCTTCCACCTGTGAGATTCCATATGAGCCAGGTGTCAACTGTTCCAAAGAGTACTTCTCCTTTCTCTGCTTTTTCTCTCACACCTTCGACGTTGTCTAGAATCCACTTGATTTTTGTTCCAGAAAAGTACGCATCAATGACAAGGCCTGTTCTTTCTCGAATGAACTCTGAGTATCCTTTTTCCTTCAGCTCATCACAGATGGGGGCGGTTCTTCTGCACTGCCAGACTATGGCGTTGTAGACAGGTTTCCCGGTGTTTTTGTCCCAGACGATGGTGGTTTCTCTCTGATTTGTGATACCTATGGCAGCGATGTCTTGTGGTTTTATCCCTGCCTCTTCGATGGCCTTCTTTGCCACTTCGATCTGTGATTCCCAAATTTCCATGGGATCATGCTCTACCCACCCCGGTTTTGGATAGATCTGTCTGAATTCTTTGTTGACTTTCGATACCACGTTTCCTTTTTCATCGAAAACGATCGCTCTGGAGCTCGTTGTACCTTGATCAAGAGAGAGAACATATTTCATGAAGACCCCCTCCTTTTGCGATAAGATTAGTATCAGAATAACCAGTTATAAAGGCTGGCACCAAGAATGCCTCCAATTATAGGACCTATTATTGGGACCCACGAGTAACTCCAATCCGAGTCTCTTTTTCCAGGGATAGGAAGGATAGCGTGTGCCAATCGTGGTCCAAAGTCTCTGGCAGGATTTATTGCATAACCTGTTGGACCACCTAGTGAAAGTCCAATACTCCACACAAGGAAACCCACTAACAGTGGATTCAAACCATCTGCAAGTTTGTTGGCTCCGATTCCGAGAACACCCATGAGTAGCACCATTGTTCCAATGATTTCTGTCAAAAGGTTTGCTCCATATTTTCTGATAGCAGGTCCTGTACAGAAAACGCCTAATTTTGCATCAGAATCATCTGTCTCTTTCCAGTGAGGGAGATACGTGAGGTATACTAATATTGCACCAACGAAAGCACCAAGAATTTGCGAGAAGATATAACCAGGAACTTTTGACCATGGAAATTGACCAATGAACGCTAATCCGATGGTTACAGCAGGATTAATGTGAGCACCGCTGATTCTTCCAACTAGGTAAACCGACATAGCAACAGCTAGACCCCAACCTGTAGTGATCACAATCCAGCCAGAGTTGTGTCCCTTTGATTTCTTTAATACTACGTTTGCTACCACACCATCTCCTAAGATAATGAGAAGCATTGTACCAAGAAATTCGGCCAAGTACACGGACATTTTCTCAATCCTCCTTTATGTAAATATTTAACCCCCCAGCAGTATCCATTAACGGATACACACTGGGGGGTCTCTTTTTCTCTAAACCCCAATAATTTACTTTTTTGTTATGTTCCGATGTGAATTATAACAAACCTTTTGTTTTATGTCAATATAGTTACAAAAATCACAATGTAGTTTCATCTTACCGTGGAGGTTGTTATTTTCTGTTAAATTTTAAATCTTTCCACGTCTTCTTTCAATTCATCGGAGAGTCTCTTCAGTTCTGTTCCGATGTCTGCTATTCTCTTTGCTGCTTTCTCCTGTTCTGTTATGTTTTTGGACACTTCTTCCACTTCGTCTGCTACCGTTGTGGTTGTTTTTGCAACCGCATCGAGCGCACTGCTCATCTCTTCGGAGGCTGCGCTGAGTTCTTGTGCGCTCGCAGCGATTCCTTCGATTCTCGCGGCGAGGTCTTCTATTCTGGTCACGATCTGGTTGAAGCTTTCGTAGGATTCTTCGACCAGTCTCCTGGCATCTTTCGTGATCTCCACATTTTTCTTCGACATCTCGTTGGTTCTTTCAACACCTTCTCTGATGTTTTCGAGTATCTGGCTGATCTCTTCTGTGGCTTTCTGACTCTCTTCAGCGAGTTTTCTGATCTCATCGGCAACCACCGCAAATCCTCTTCCCGCTTCTCCTGCTCTTGCTGCCTCTATAGCCGCGTTCAGTGCTAGGAGGTTCGTCTGCTCTGCGATACTCTGGATGGTTCTTACGATCTCCTCGATGTTTCTTGCGCTCTCCGTCACACTCGAAACGACATCGGCTGTTTCTCTGGAATTCTCTGAGACGTCTTCCACCTTTTTGACCGCCTCTTCGAGGACCCTCTGACCGTTCCTCGCGAAATCTGCTATGTTGTCCGCGTTTTCTGAGATCTCCTGGATGAGTTTAGAGATATTCTGAGAGTTGGCAGAAACCTCTTCGGAACCTGATGTGACTTCCTCTATGGACGCGGAAGCGTTCTGAACCTCTTTGCTGATCGTCTCAGAAGCTCTCGCTATCTCTTCAAGGGCACTGCGAAGCTGCTGGGAGAGGACAAAAAGCTCCTCAGAAACTCTCTCCACCTCGTCTTGAGATTTATCGATCTCCTGAACCATCTTTCTGAGATTTCCAACGGTTTCGTTTAATTTCTGTGCTATGAGACCGAACTCATACTTCGATTTTATATCAACGGAGACAGACAGATCTCCACTCGATATCTTCTCGAGGGCAACCAAAACGGCTTTTGTCTTTCTCGAAAGCACTCTTCCATAGAAGAAGACCGCTATTATCACTGCGATTCCTATTACTAGAATTACTATCACATCTTCAAATATGAGATTTCCAACTGCTACTTTCACATCATCCACGTATATTCCAGTTCCGACGATCCATCCCCAGGGTTCGAAGAGTTTCACGTAAGAGACCTTGGGTTCTGGTTTGTCGCTTCCTGCTTTGGGCCAAGAATAAGAGACGAACCCTTCTCCTTTTTCTTTCGCTACTTTCACCATTTCGTTGAACAGGTACACACCGTTCGGGTCCTTGTAGTTGCTCAGATCCTGACCGTTCAATTCTGGTTTGATTGGATGAAACACCATCCTGGGATGGGTGTCGTTGATCCAGAAGTAGTTGTTGTCGTCGTACCTGATCTTTCCTATCAGTGATTTTGCCAGTTCCTGCGCCTGTTCTCTTGTGAGCTCTCCTTTTTGCTCCATTTCGTAGGCTCTCTCCAGAATACCGTACACGGATTCAACCAGATGTTTTACTTCTTCTTTTTTCCTTTCCATGATCGAGTTGAAAACGGTCGTGTTCAAAAGAACGTACTGTGTCACAAAAAACGCCAGAACAACCACCACGCCGATTACCAGAACTTTAGAGGCGATACTTCTCATGTCTGAAACCTCCTTGTTGAAATGTTTTTGAAAATTAACTTAGCACTGGAATTATAACATAATGAAAAAAGGGGCTGAACGCCCCTTTTTTTCTTTTCGAGACGTTTTTCACTTCTTCAGAAGATGTTTTATTGTGAGAAGAGACTGAGTTAGGTCTTCGTCCACGACTATGGCACCTTCTGGAAGGTCGAGATGAACTCCCGTGAAGTTCCATACGGCTTTTATTCCCTTTTCGATGAGAAATCTGGCTGTAGCCTGCGCTCTGTCCTTTGACACGCACAGTGCGGCTATCTCCGCATCGAACCTTCTGATGACTCTTTCCAGAACGTCCAGTTCTCTGACAGCGAATTCTCCTATGAACTTTCCCACGTTTTCCTTCTCTGTATCGAACACGGCTACGACTTTCACACCGGCTTTCGAAAAGTCCAGGCTCAACAAAGCCCTTGCGAGGTCATTTGCTCCAACGATGATCATGTTAGTGGTGTTGTTCACTCCGAAGAGATCGTCGAGTTCTTTTCTGAGTTCTTCCACATCGTAGCCGACCCTGGGCTTTCCCTGACATTTGAGATAGGAAAAGTCTTTCCTCACGAGGTCCGGGTTTATTTCGAGGAATCTTGCGATCTCATCAGAGGAGATGTAAGGTTTTTTTGTCGCTTCCAGAACTTTTCGGTACATCTTCAACCTTTCAAAGGTAGATCTTGGAAGATGTATCATCTCAGCCATTTTTCGAAAGCTCCTCCAGCACCTTCTCAAAAGTGGCACCACCTATGATTTTATCATCCACGATCACGTTCGGAGAAGCCCCGCAGTTTTCCACACAGAACGTTCCCAGCACTTCTATTTTTCCTTCCCTATCGTTCTCTTTGACGTAATCAACGAGCTTTTTCAGTATTTCGTAAGATCCTTTCGTGTAACAGGAGGTTCCAAGACAGACTTTCACCGTTCTCTTTTCACCGTTTGGAACGGGAAGTATTTCCACATCTTTTTCCGGGTATCTTCTCCTCGGTCGGTAGGTGGTGTGGAGAATCTCATGTCTTGTGTGTTCGTCTTTCAGATCTTCTTCGTAGAGTTTCATGAGGAAGAGGTTTTCCACGGGTGTGAGGAGAGATTTTATTCCCATGGTGTCTCTTAGCACTTTTGCCCTGTGTTCTCTGATTCTGGAATCGTTCGGGTAAGGCTGTCCTCCTCCACCCACACATCCGTAGTTACAGGCCATTACTTCGATAATCTCCACGTCTTTTCTTTCTTCGAGGAACTTCTTCACCTTACCAAGACCGTATATGACGGCTCCTTTGAAAGACGTACCATCTTTGAGTGTAACTTCCGCTACCCTGATGCCATCTTCTGGAGATTTCACGTCGACTTTTTCTATGCCGATTTCCTCGTTCAACACAGAAAGAACACAGGAGAAGACCCCACCGGCTTTTCCAAAACCGAGACCCGCCTGCGAAGACACTCCGTAAGGTCTGTCGAACGGCTGGGGTTCTATTCTGTTTATGTCTATTCTGCTCATCTTGATGAGTTGAGCAAGTTCTCTTGTTGTGAGGACAATGTCAACGATTCCTTTGTGTTCTTCTCTTTCTGCTTCGAACTTTTTAGCGGTACACGGCATGAACGAAACGAGGAAGATCTTTTCTTCAGGAACACCGAGTTTTCTTGCGTAGATCTTCTTTATCACCGTGCCAAGTGCCTGTTGAGGTGATTTCACGCTCGAGAGATTCTGAAGGTACTGAGGATAGGTGTGCTCAGCGTGCTTCACCCACGCAGGACAGCATGAGGTGAACTGTGGAAGTCTTTCTCCTTTTTTGAGTCTTTCGTAGAACTCGTGGGCTTCTTCGTAGGCGACAAGATCTGCTCCGAACGACACATCGAAAACTCTATCGAAGCCTATCGTTTTCAGGAAAGAGACGAGTTTTTCCGCCATTGCGACGTCTTCGTCTATTCCAAACTCTTCCTGAATCGCAGCTCTCACCGCGGGTGCGATCATTCCTATCACGATCTTGTCGCTTTCAAGAGCTTCAATCAACTTGTCTATATCGTTTCTGATGCTCAGAGCTCCCGTTGGACAGTATGCTACACACTGTCCGCAGAGCACACACTCTGTCTCTATGAGGGGAGTATTAAAAGCGGTCGTCACGACGCTTTCAAAACCGCGCTTGGCGAACTCGATAACACCGACTCCCTGGATCTCTTCACACACGCGAACACAGTCACCGCAGAGGATACACTTGGATGTATCTCTCACTACCGGAGCGGATTCGTCCCTGACGTGTTCTTTCTTGAGAGCTTCGAATCTGATCTTTCTTATGCCGAAGTCTTCAGCGTACTTCTGAAGTTTACAGCTTCCGTTTCTATCGCAGGTGGTACAGTCTCTGTTGTGAGTTGCAAGGATGAGTTCGAGGATGTTCCTTCTCATTTCGTATATTTCGGGGGTGTTCGTTTTTACCTTCATACCTTCGTAAGGTTTCAGGGTACAGGAAGTGGTGATCTGACCGTCGATCTCCACAAGGCACATTCTACAGGCTCCATATATAGAAGCCTCCGAAAGATAACACAGATTCGGAATCTCTATCCCCACGTTCTTCAGCGCTTCAAGGAGGTTACGCTCGTTGTCATTTATGATAACTTCTTTTCCATCAACGTAAATTTTCATTTTTCTTCCCTCCTCAGACAAGCTCTATGGCTTTGAACGGACATTTACTCGCACAGAGACCGCACTTGACACACTTCTCCTGATTTATCGTGTACGGTTTTCCTCTTTCTCCGGTTATGGCGTTCTGTGGACAGGATCTGGCACAGAGTCCACAGCCTTTACAGATATCCGGGTTGATGACGTATTTCTTGAACGCCGTACACATTCCGCTTGGACATTCTCCTTCGATGTGTGCAATGTACTCCTCTCTGAAGAGCTTCAGGGTACTGAGAATGGGGTTGGGAGCGGTCTTTCCGAGCCCACAGAGAGAAGCGGTCTTTATTGTTTTTGAGAGGTGTTCGAGAGCTTTGAGATCCTCGTATGTAGCTTTTCCGTGGGTGAACTTTTCCAATATGTTGTACGCCTGCATGGTGCCTTCCCTGCACGGCACGCACTTTCCACAGGATTCCCTCTTGGTGAAATCGAGGAAGAACCTTGCAACCTCTACCATACACGTTTTCTTTGTAATCACGACTATTCCACCGGATCCTACCATCGCATCAGCTTTCTTCAGTGTGTCGTAATCGAGGGGCATGTCGATGAAATCTTCGGAAAGACACGCTCCGGACGGTCCTCCAATCTGAACCGCTTTGAACTCTTCTCCTTCAACGAATCCTCCACATATGTTGTAGATGATATCTCTCAAGGTGGTGCCGAATTCAACTTCGATGATACCGGTGGCTTTGAGGGGACCGGCAACGGAGAACATCTTGGTTCCCGGTGAGTTTTCCGTTCCGCGTTTTCTGTAGTTTTCCACACCGTCTCTGAGTATTCTTGGTATGTTCGCGTATGTTTCCACGTTGTTTATGAGGGTGGGTTTACCCCAGAGACCGGATTGAGCCGGGAACGGTGGCTTTGGTCTGGGCATACCTCTTTTCCCTTCTATGGAAGCGAGCAGTGCTGTTTCTTCACCGCAGACGAACGCGCCGGCACCTTCCTTCACCTCGAGGTCGAAAGAGAATCCAGTACCGAGTATGTTTTCCCCAAGAAGACCGAGTTTTCTGGCATCTTCTATGGCTTTTTTGAACATTTTGACTGCGAACGGATACTCAGCCCTTATGTAAGCGTAGCCTTTCTGCGCACCAACCGCGTAACCCGCTATTATCATTCCCTCGAGAACGAGATGGGGGTCTCTCTCGAGGAGGGTTCTGTTCATGAACGCTCCGGGATCTCCTTCGTCACCGTTGCAGACGACGAATTTTATATCACCCTGCGCTTTTCTGGTGAATTCCCATTTGAGACCTGTTGGAAATCCTCCTCCACCTCTTCCTCTGAGACCGGATGCCTTCACCGTTTCTATGATTTCTTCCGGTGTCATTGAAGTGAGGGCTTTGACGAGAGACTCGTATCCACCCCGTGCGATGTAGTCTTCTATACTGTCACACTCGGACTCACCTATGGCTTCCATGATGTAGAAATCCTGGTTTTTGAAAAGCGTGGTGTCCTCTATTCTGGGAACCTTTTCTCCCGTGAGGGGATCCGTCAGAAAGAGTCTTTCTATGGGCTCACCCTTGAGGACGGTTCTGTCCACGATCTCCGGGACATCTTCGGGTACAACATTTGAATAGAAGAACCTGTAGGGCATGATCTTCACGAGGGGACCGGAAGAACACCTTCCACAGCACCCTGTTCTGTTCAACGTGACTTTGTCATCATCGATCTTTTCCAGCGTGACCTGTCCGAGGAGGTTTCTCTTTTTGAGCTCTTCTTCGAAAGCGCTGTAAACTTTGAGAGCACCTTTCGCAGTACAACCAGTTCCGACGCAGACGTATATAGAGACACCGTTCAGTTTTTTCTCTCTCAGGGTTTTCAGTTTGTTTGCGTACTGGACGAACTCTTTCGCGTTCTTAAACATTGGCGCTCTCCCTCTCTTTCTCTTTTATTTTTCTCAGGATTTCTTTCACCTTATCGGCCGTGAGGTTTCCATAGACCTCACCGTTTATCACCATGACCGGTGCGAGCGCGCAGGCTCCGAGGCATCCAACCTGATCGAGACTGAACATGAGATCTTCCGTGACGTTTCCAGGAGTGAGACCCGTTTCTTCTTCGATTGCTTTGAGTACTTCTGGAGATCCTGCCATGTGACAGGCAGTCCCATCGCACACCATGATCGCGTACTTTCCTTTTGGTTTCAGAGAGAACTGAGCGTAAAAAGTCGCCACTCCGTAGATCTTTGCAGGAGGGATTCCCATAGCGGTGCTCACGTAGTTGATCACATCCTCCGGAAGGTACCTGTAGATCTCCTGGATCTCGAGGAGGATCTTTATCAGATTCTCTCTCTTGTAACCGTATTTCTTCAAAATTTCTTCGACCTTTTCGAAGTGTCTTTCCAACGCCAACACCTCCTAACAATATTGAACGTTCACTATTTTTCCCCTTTCTCGAAGGATCTGAGCGATATCCTTGACCAGTCTGAACTTCAAAGAGATATCGTGGCTGAACAGAGGATTCTGATGAGCCGGGTTTATTGCCCTTCCAACGAAGAAGTTGATTTCATCGGCCTCCAGAAGACTTTTGACGATGAATTTTGCACCGTACCCCAGTTCGTCCGATTGCCCTTCGAGGTACCTGAACACCTGAGTCAGGGTGACGATTCCTTCCGTCATGAGATCGATTCCTTCCATGTATCCAACAGGCGGAGAGTTTTCCGAGAGGGTGTACAGATCGATCTCAACTTTCTTTCCTGTAACCCTTTCAAAGATCTGACCTGTTGTTCCTCCGCAAACGATCTTTTTTCCAGGAAGGCTGAGAAACGTTCTCACGTACTCTTCGTCTTTTTTTCTGTCCTCAGGTGGTCCGACGAACAGATTCAGAATGCGCTTTTCACGGAAATTCAAACAGGCAACGAGCGTATCGTCGCCTCTCACTTCCTGATCCAGTTTTTCTGCGAGCTTTACAAAGTGCCTGACGATGTTTTCGGGAGAAACGTGGTTTTTCAGAAGATGCTTCATCTCTTTTTCTATGTTTTCCACACCGAAACCCAGTGGAAAAAGATCCGTTCCCATTCCCGCCTGAGAGAGCCCATCCGTTGCCAGAAGGAGTAGAGTTCCAGCTTCAGGTCGAAACTGCCACACGAAGACCTTTTTTCCCTCTATCTCGAGTCCCTGCTTCTCAGGAAAGACCCTTCTTTCTCCTTTGAACAGCATCACAACCGGAAACTCGTATTCGACGACGGTGCAGGTATTGTTTTTGAAGTCACACACCACGGAGCACAAATTGGAGTAGCTGATTTTTCTTACTCTGCAAATGGGAAGTGTCGCGAGGATCGTTCTGAACACATCTGTTACAGGAAGACCATTCATCAGCATCGTGGAGGCTATGGTTGATGTGAGAGTTGAGAGAATACTCGCTTTTATCCCGCTTCCCAGTCCGTCGGAAATGCTGACCACTATTTTTTCACTTTCTCTCTTGACTTTTATCGAGTCTCCACACACCTCTTCGCCTTTTTTGTTCTTCGAGGCAAAAAAGACATCACAGGTCAGCATTTTCTCCCTCCATGAACCTCTTCAGCTCCATGAAACTGCTCTTGGTTTCCGCGATGGATTCACCGAGTATCCCAGCAATTTCTTGAGCGATTCTCATTTGTTTGTTCAGCATTTCTTCGACCTTTCTGAGTGTTTCCTTTTTTACCTTGTCGAGCTCTTCGTCTTTCAGTTTTTCCTGCGTAATATCCACTAGCATGATGACTTCTTCTCCATCCTCGAGAGAAAATTCCTTCACAAAGAAGAATCTCTTCCCTTCGATGTTGAGAGTTTCTCCCACAGAGCCCTTCGCACATTCCAGGATCCCAGGATCCTTCTGGATCAGTTCCCCAGCTACCCTGTTTCTGTAGATCACTTTTTCGTCTTTCAAAACGAATACAGCGTTTGGAGATTCTTCAACGACTCTGTAACTGGAAGATTTGACCAGATCAAGCAGGTACACAAAGCACATCTCCTTTTCCGCTTTTCCAAGGACCACGGCCCTGGCTTTTTCACGGCACGAATCGTATCCACACGCACCGCAGTTCAACTCTTTGGACGGATCGTCTTTTCCTATGGACACGAGAACCTTTTTTATTTCCTCTTCTGGAACTTCCACGTTCCTGGACTTGTTTCTGTAGCTCCTGAAGGTATCGATCTTGAGGTGATTCACCTTCGGTTCTTTTGGGAGTTTCTTCTGCCATTCAAGAAGCCTTTCTTTTCCGTTGCTTTTTTTCTTCATCACAGGTCCGTTCAAACAGCTGCCGTAGCATGCGGAAGCCTCTATGAAAACACTTTTGTATTCATCTATCCTGGAAAAGACTCTCATCAGGTTTTCGATACCTTCAACCACGAGCTTTTTTTCCCATGGGACAGAAACGGTGTAGCCTATACCGTCCGTTGTCGGATAAAACCGAGCCCTGTCTGGATACGGACCGTCCGGAAGAGCTTCTTTTCCTTCTCTTTCTTCGAGGATCTCCTCGAGTTCTTCGAAGGTGAGTGCAACGTCAACGAGGTCGCTTTCGGATTTCTTTGCTATGCATGGTCCAACAAACACAATTGGGAAGTCACCGTATCGTGTCTTCAAAAACTTCGCGTGCGCCATCAGAGGAGAATCAACAGGTGCAAAATATTTCAAAACATTAGGAAAATGTTTCTCAGCGAGATTAACAACCACGGGACAGGCAGTTGTTATGAGGGGACCAGGGTGTTTTTCAAAGACCTCTTCGTACCTTCTGGAAACGATCTCCGCACCCACGGCTGTTTCCTGAACAACCACAGCACCCATCTCTTTCAAAATACCGATAACTCTCAGAGGATTTTCAAAGTAAGCGAAAAACGACGGTGCTATGGAAACAAGAAACGGTCTGGACAAACTCAGAAATCTTCCAACGTCTTTCCGATAGCTTCTTGCATTCTGAGGACAGATATCTAAACATAACCCGCAAAAAACACATTCTTCTTCTAAAACTGTTGATTTTCCCGATTTGAAAGATATGGCTTTAACAGGACAGTTTCTCAAGCACTTGTAGCAGTATCTGCAATCCGTTTCTCTCGAGAATATGAGTTCAGCCATTTTGAAGCACCCTCTTTAGAATTTCCTCAGCATTTTCAGGAGTTACTCTGCTGAACAGTTGTCCATCGATTTCAACGCAGACTCCCTGAGAGCAGTTTCCGAAACACAATGAACCGTACAGCTTGAAGTTGTATTTCTTTTGAAGCTCTTGAAATCTCCTGACAACCTCGTAAGATCCCTTCAAATGACAAGAACTCCCCATACATACTCTCACAATCATGTCCATCGTTCCTTTCAAATCGTGAACCTTTTCACGTTATATTTTTCACTATTTTTCAGGAGAAGTCAAGGGAGTGATATATGTTGTTACCTACTTCACAAGTTTTGTAAACAAACTGATTCACTAAAAAGAAAACTATTGGTAAAGCACTTGAAATATATGACTGTAAAAACGTGATATAATAGACTTGGCTTTTAATCTAATCCCTCCATACAATGTTTTTCTTCCAGATAAAATCCGCGAATAAAAGTTAAGGAGGTGAAACGCATGGTCAAGGTCCTGATCCTCGGACAGGGCTACGTTGCCAGTACATTTGTTGCTGGACTTGAAAAGCTCAGGAAAGGGGAAATAGAACCTTACGGAGTGCCCCTTGCAAGGGAACTTCCCATCGACTTTAAAGACATCAAGATTGTGGGAAGCTACGACGTGGACAGAGCGAAGATTGGAAAGAAACTGAGCGAAGTGGTGAAGCAGTACTGGAACGATGTTGACTCGCTGACGAGTGATCCTGAGATTCGCAAAGGAGTACACCTTGGAAGCGTGAGGAACCTCCCCATCGAAGCTGAAGGTCTCGAAGACAGCATGACTCTGAAGGAAGCGGTTGACACTCTTGTCAAGGAATGGACAGAACTCGATCCCGATGTGATCGTGAACACCTGTACCACGGAGGCTTTCATACCCTTCGGGAACAAAGAAGATCTTCTGAAAGCTATCGAAAACAACGACAAAGAGAGACTCACTGCAACTCAGGTGTACGCTTACGCGGCGGCTCTGTACGCGAACAAGCGTGGAGGGGCGGCTTTTGTGAACGTTATTCCGACCTTCATAGCGAACGACCCGGCTTTCGTTGAGCTCGCGAAAGAGAACAACCTCGTCGTTTTCGGAGACGACGGTGCTACCGGTGCCACACCGTTCACAGCGGACGTTCTCAGCCATCTTGCCCAGAGAAACAGGTACGTCAAAGATGTTGCGCAGTTCAACATAGGAGGAAACATGGACTTTCTAGCGCTCACAGACGATGGAAAGAACAAGAGTAAAGAATTCACCAAGTCCAGTATAGTGAAGGACATTCTCGGTTACGATGCACCGCATTACATAAAACCTACAGGGTATCTTGAACCACTTGGAGATAAAAAGTTCATAGCCATTCACATCGAGTACGTGAGTTTCAACGGTGCTACAGATGAGCTCATGATAAACGGAAGAATAAACGACAGCCCGGCTCTTGGAGGTCTCCTTGTTGACCTTGTGAGACTCGGAAAGATCGCACTCGACAGGAAGGAGTTCGGAACGGTCTACCCAGTGAACGCCTTCTACATGAAAAACCCGGGACCGGCGGAAGAAAAGAACATCCCAAGAATCATCGCTTACGAGAAGATGAGAATCTGGGCGGGATTGAAACCGAAGTGGCTGTGAGGGGCTTGAGCCCCTCATTTCTTTTCGTGGAGGTGGTTCTGTGAGAGAGGCCGTTGTGCTGGCTTCCGGAGCTGGAAAAAGACTCAGATCGGTTACCGGAGATGTTCCGAAGGTCTTTTACAGGTTCGACGGTTGTGAGCTCGTAAAATATCCGATGATCTCCCTGATGAAAAACGGTGTTGAAAGATTCGTTCTTGTCGTCTCAGAGGGCTATAGAGATCTCGGAGAGAAGGTTCTGAATGATCTGGGTGTCGAGGGGATTGTCGTTGAGAACAAAAAGGTGGAACTCGGCAACGCGTATTCTTTCTTCCTGAGTGAACCTTACGTGGAGAGCGAAAAATTTTTCCTCTCGTGTGGTGATTCTCTCTTTCCACCTGAGGCACTGAAAAGTGCTTTCAGTGAGGATGAATTCCATATAAAACTCGGTGTGAGTAAGAGAAGTGACCTGATAGACCCTGAAGAGGCGAGTAAAGTATTAGTAAATGAAGATCGGATTGTTAAAATCGGAAAGAGAATCGATGAGTACAACTATTTCGACACGGGTGTTTTTGTGATGACGAAAAAGGTTTACAGCCTCAAGGAGAGTTTTTCATGGACTGAGGAAATTTCTCTGTATCATGTGCTGCAGAAGGCAGTTGACACAGGAATGCTCGTTAAAGTGTTCGATTTTGGAAATGCTCTGTGGACAGAAATAGACTCTCCCGAGGATTTGAATGAAAAGGTTTATGAGTTGATGAAAAAAATAAAGGAGGGAGTGGCATGCTGAGAAAATCCACCGATGGGTGGATTTCTTCTCTGATAAACAGGAGATTTTCCTCAAGGATCACAAATCTCATTCTCGAGAAAAACTGGCAGATAACACCCAATCAGATGTCTTTCATCAGCTTTCTTGTTGGTGTTCTCGCGTTTCCGTTTTATCTTCTCAAAGTTCCATGGATCGCAGGAATTCTTGTTCAGGTTTCTTCTGTTCTGGACGGAGTGGATGGGGAGCTCGCACGCGCAAGAAATGTGTCTTCAAACTGGGGAGCTTTTTTCGATACGATGTTGGACAGGTTCGTGGATATACTGGCCGTTCTTGGGCTGTCTCTTTACGGTTACTTGAAAGATGGTCCCTCTCTTTCTTTACTCTTCTGGTCGGTTCTTGCCGTCAGCGGTTCTCTCATGGTGAGTTACCTTCACAGTGTTGGGAAGGTGTTTGGTACCCACCCGGCTCTCGTCGGAAAACTATCCGGTTTTGCTTCCAGGGATGTTAGGTTGTTCGTTGTATTCGTTTTTTCTCTCTTTGGAATGTATCTTCCTGCTCTTGTAGTTATCTCGATCCTGTCGTATGTTTACACTACTGGGAAATTCGTGGAACTTTTGGTGCTCAACAGGTGATTTCGTGTTAGACTCAATTTGAGGTGATGAATGTGCTGGAGCTCATCGATGTGTGGTACGAGGTAGAGGGAAAGGCTATCCTGAAGGGAATAAACGCTCGCTTCGAAAAACAAAGGGTTTACTCCATACTGGGAACCAACGGTGCGGGAAAAAGCACTCTCGCCTATTTGATCATGGGGCTTGAGGGCTACAGACCCACCAGGGGAAAGATACTCCTCGACGGTGAGGACATCACCGATCTTTCCGTAACAGAGAGAGCCAAAAGAGGGATCACTTTGATGTGGCAGGAACCCGCTCGATTCACAGGAATCAAGATCAGAGACTATTTGACTCTCGGTGGAAGAAGGAAAGTATCGAAAGAGGAGCTCGAAAGGGTCCTGGAACTCGTTGGTCTGAACCCAGCACTCTACTTGGAAAGAAACGTCGATGAAAAGCTGAGCGGTGGAGAGAGAAAGAGGGTAGAACTTGCGAGTATTCTTCTCATGAAACCCAGATACACCATCCTCGATGAGCCAGACTCCGGGATAGATATTATGAGCCTTGAGATGATAGAGAAGGTTCTCTCGGAACTCGTGAATGCGGGTGGCTCTGTGATCTTAGTCACTCACAGAGAAGAAATTGCCCTGGAGAGCGACTACGCCTTTCTCATTTGTCACGGCTCCATCTTGAAAGAAGGAAACCCATCTGAGATCGTGCAGTTCTACAAAAACAGCTGTGACAGATGTGATCATCCGAATGAACCATCAGGGGAGATGATCGTATGATCGTAAAAGACTACAGAAAAGAATTCGAAACACTTGCAAAAGCCTACGAAAAGGCAGGGGGAGACGTTTCGAAGTTCCTCGACAGGAGGATAGCCTCCATCATAATAAGCGGTGACAAGGTCATAGGACTCAACGGTGTGGAGGGAGTAGAACTCACTCCCCACAGGATAGAGAACGGTGTTCAGGTGGACATGAGAATAAAAGAAGGTGTGGTGGTGGAGTATCCCGTCCACGTGTGTACGGGGTACCTGGAAAAGAAAGGACTCCAGCGCGTTGTGTTCAATATAAGGCTCGAGAAAAACGCGAAAGCGATCTTTGTGGCACACTGCGTTTTTCCGTGGACCGAAGACTTCACACACGACGCCTTGATGAATGTGGAACTGGAAGAAGGAGCATGGATGGAGTACCATGACGAGCACATGCACAGTGAAACGGGCTCCATAAATCTGATCACCAGATCGATAGCAAGAGTTGGAGAAGGAGCGGTTTACCGAAACACCTTCACTCTCGTGAAAACAAGAATAGGAACGCTGAGGGTCTTCATGGATGCTTCACTTGAGAAAGATGCCGTTGGAGAACTCTACACGAAAGTAAAGGCCATCGAAGACGACGATGTGGAAGTGAAGGAGATCTTGAGGCTGAACGGAATGGGGGCGAGAGGTCTTGCCAAAACGAACGCAGTTGCAATCGACAGAGCGAAAGTTTCTGTGGTGAACGAAGTTTACGGAAACGCGCCGCACACGAGAGGCCACGTGGAGTGTCTTGAAATCGCAAAGGGAGATGGAGTGGATGTGAGAGCTCTTCCCGTGCTGGTTGTAAAGAACGATTCTTCTGAACTAACCCACGAGGCTTCCATAGGAAGGGTGAACGCGAAACAGCTTGAAACACTCATGGCCAAAGGCCTCACAGAAGAAGAAGCGACCGAAATGATCATAAAGGGTATTTTGACATGATGAAGATTTTGTTGTAAAATCCATAAACGGATGGGTGCGTAGCTCAGGGGGAGAGCGCTTCCCTCACGAGGAAGAGGTCGCAGGTTCGAATCCTGCCGCACCCACCAGCAGGCTCCCTCAAGGGAGCCGTTAATTTTTTTAAAGGGAGGGATCGAATTGGACAGACTGGACTTTTCTATAAAGCTTTTGAGAAAGGTAGGACACCTCCTCATGATACACTGGGGGAGGGTAGATAACGTCGAGAAAAAAACCGGTTTCAAGGACATAGTCACAGAGATAGACAGAGAAGCCCAGAGAATGATAGTCGATGAGATAAGAAAATCCTTCCCTGACGAAAACATCATGGCCGAAGAAGGAATATTCGAAAAAGGAGACAGACTCTGGATAATAGACCCGATAGATGGGACGATAAACTTCGTTCACGGCCTTCCGAACTTTTCCATCTCTCTGGCTTACGTTGAAAACGGAGAAGTCAAGATGGGAGTCGTCCATGCCCCTGCTCTCAACGAAACACTCTACGCTGAGGAAGGAAGCGGTGCCTTCTTCAACGGTGAGAGAATCAGAGTGTCTGAGAACGCCAGCCTCGAAGAGTGTGTTGGTTCCACTGGTAGCTACGTGGATTTCACCGGGAAATTCATCGAGAGGATGGAAAAGAGGACCAGAAGGATTCGGATCCTTGGAAGTGCTGCGCTGAACGCCGCTTACGTTGGTGCAGGAAGGGTTGACTTTTTCGTCACCTGGAGGATAAATCCCTGGGATATAGCAGCCGGTCTGATAATCGTTAAAGAAGCGGGAGGAATGGTCACGGACTTCTCCGGAAAAGAAGCGAACGCTTTCTCGAAGAATTTCATCTTCTCGAACGGGTTGATCCACGATGAAGTCTTGAAAGTTGTTAACGAGGTGGTAGAAGAAATAGGAGGGAAGTGATATGTTCAAACCGAATTATCACTTTTTCCCGATAACAGGCTGGATGAACGACCCGAACGGTTTGATTTTCTGGAAAGGAAAATACCATATGTTCTATCAGTACAACCCCAGAAAACCTGAATGGGGAAACATCTGCTGGGGCCACGCGGTGAGCGACGATCTCGTTCACTGGAAACACCTTCCCGTTGCCCTCTATCCCGACGATGAAACACACGGAGTGTTCTCTGGAAGTGCCGTTGAGAAAGATGGGAAAATGTTTCTCGTGTACACCTACTACCGCGATCCGGCACACAACAAAGGAGAAAAAGAAACCCAGTGTGTAGCCATGAGTGAAAACGGATTGGATTTCGTAAAGTACGATGGAAACCCGGTTATATCTAAACCCCCAGAGGAAGGGACGCACGCCTTCAGAGACCCGAAGGTGAACAGAAGCAACGGTAAGTGGCGAATGGTACTGGGATCTGGTAAAGATGAGAAGATTGGAAGAGTGCTTCTCTATACCTCAGATGACCTTTTTCACTGGAAGTACGAGGGTGTGATCTTTGAAGATGGAACCACAAAAGAAATAGAGTGTCCCGATCTTGTGAGAATTGGAGAGAAAGATATCCTCATATACTCGATAACGAGTACAAACAGCGTTCTGTTTTCCATGGGAGAGTTAAAGGAAGGAAAACTGAATGTCGAAAAGCGGGGGCTTCTCGATCACGGAACGGACTTCTACGCTGCTCAAACCTTCTTTGGAACAGACAGAGTTGTAGTTATCGGATGGCTTCAAAGCTGGTTGAGAACAGGGCTTTACCCGACAAAACGAGAAGGATGGAACGGTGTTATGAGTCTTCCAAGAGAGCTGTATGTAGAAAACAACGAGTTGAAGGTGAAACCGGTAGATGAACTCTTGGCTCTCAGAAAGAGGAAGGTTTTCGAAACGGCAAAGTCCGGAACATTTTCGCTGGATGTCGAGAAAAACAGTTATGAAATTGTGTGTGAATTCAGCGGAGAAATCGAACTTCGAATGGGAAATGAATCTGAAGAAGTGGTGATAACAAAGAGTCGAGACGAATTAATCGTGGATACAACGAGATCTGGTGTTTCAGGTGGAGAAGTTAGAAAGGCGACAGTCGAAGATGAAGCTACAAATAGAATACGAGCTTTCTTGGATTCATGCTCTGTAGAAATTTTCTTCAACGACTCCATAGCTTTTTCCTTTAGGATCCATCCAGAGAAAGTTTACAACGTTCTTACTGTCAAATCGAACCAAGTGAAATTCGAAGTCTTTGAACTCGAGAACATATGGTTATGATGTTAGACAACACTTTGAAAGCAAAGTCTATCTTTGTTTTATGCATACAAACCAGGTTAGTTCCAATCATTCACAAAGTAGGTGATGTGTGTACTTGGCATTGGAAGATCGATACAGAGTATGCAATTACCGGTAACGAAAAATTTCATGCGGGTTTGTGGTACCGGAAGCTATGCGTTAAAAAGGGAATAATGGATGATATGAAGAGACAATATGAAGAGAATTTGTGGTAATCGATGACGTGTAAGTGCTTTGAATTCGAGAAATTAGTAGTTAACTTCTAACACACTGAGGAATACCTTCTTTCATCTATTTGTGAAACATGGAACTAATCGATTTTCACCAAAAACACCTCAAAATGCCCCGACGTAGGTTGATATAATTTATCTTCTGTTTTTTGCTTGTGTTCTTTTCTTGTTTGACTATGCAATTATTCCATTTTTCCAAACAGTACTTGAAGGTGCTCTCTTGTGTGTTAGAATGGTTTATGGAAAGGGAGGATATGGAAGGTCAAAAAACATCTTGCTTTCAGAGTGTGTTTGTGGTATAATTTCTCTTGAACTCAACGGGTTTCAATAATTCCTTAGAGGTATGGAAACACCCCGTCTTCGAGCCGCACTGTTAGTGTGTACTCTTGTTTCAATAATTCCTTAGAGGTATGGAAACTCTGTTCGCAACTGGCGGGCCTTGTCGGTGTACCACCGTTTCAATAATTCCTTAGAGGTATGGAAACTGCCGGTGGCGGAAGCTACGACAACTGTCTGAAACAGTTTCAATAATTCCTTAGAGGTATGGAAACCTAAATGGGAAGAACTTGCTACAACAAGCAATATAACAGTTTCAATAATTCCTTAGAGGTATGGAAACAACCAGACCGCCTGGTGATAACCTACGAAAATACTAAGTTTCAATAATTCCTTAGAGGTATGGAAACAAGGTAACAACTATTTTCCCATCTGGTCTAAACTCTACGTTTCAATAATTCCTTAGAGGTATGGAAACGTGAAGCGCTCGAGAATGCGTGGTGTGAACAGGTTGGGTTTCAATAATTCCTTAGAGGTATGGAAACCAGAGAGGAGGTTGATGACGATGAGTGAACTGCTAGTTTCAATAATTCCTTAGAGGTATGGAAACGTGTCGTTTGCAAACTGCGACACAACACATTTGCAAAGTTTCAATAATTCCTTAGAGGTATGGAAACCTAAGTCCTTCCATAGAACCACTAAAATCGAAAACAGTTTCAATAATTCCTTAGAGGTATGGAAACATTCCGACGCCGGAGACATACCAATCGTGGTACATCGTTTCAATACATCCTTAGAAGCACAAAAAAACTTCTTCTTTTCCGAAATCGTTGTTTCTGTTAGCATTTCATATTCAATGAAGCTCCATAAAAAAACAAAAAGGCAGGGAAACCCCCTGCCTTCGTTTTTGCTGTTGATATCTCAACTTATCCTTGCTCTTTCGAAGCTTTCCATTGCGAGGATGAGCCCCACCAGCATCAAGATCGAGAGAATTCCCCAATCGAGGCCGAAGGAGAACTTCATCACTTTTTCTCCCACTAAGTACCCTCTCGAGGCGTCCACCGCGTAGGTGAGGGGATTTATGTAGGCAAGAGCCTTCATCCAGTTTGGCATGGAATCGATGGGATACATTGCACCGCTCAGAAAGACCAGAGGCATCATCAGAGTCATCATGATCATCTGGAATCCCTCAGTGCTTTCCATCTTCAAAGCAAGCGCAATACCAAAGCTTGCAATGGTAACTGACATGAGAAATCCAACGGCAAGAGCGGGAAGTAGTCCGGATATTTTCAGACTTTCTGCGAGGAAGTAGTTGAAGACGAGAATTATAAGTCCCTGTAAAACGGTAACGATCGCATCTCCAACGATTCTACCTGTGATGCTGAGTCTTCGTGAAGAGGGAGCCACCAGAACCTCTTTGAAGAAGCCAAACTGTTTGTCCCAGATCAAACTCACACCGCTGATAAAACTCATGTTGAAAACTGTCATGGCGAAGATACCAGGTGCAAGGTAAGTCAGGTAATCCACTCCACCAAACATCATTTTCGCCCAGGGATTATCGAAAACTTTGCTCCATCCCAGTCCGAAGAAGATGATCCATATCAGAGGGTTTATTATCATTCCAATGACTCTCGAGCGTGACCTCAAGAATCTCATGAACTGCCTGTAGATCATCGTCACAAAGGCTGCCATGCTATTACCTCCTCATCCTCATTCTCATTCTTGCCATGGTTTTGAAAGAGTTTTCTGGGCCTTCTTCTCTGAGCTCTCTTCCCGTGAGATGGAGGAAAACGTCGTTGAGCGTGGGTTTGTGGTAGGTGATTTCTTCTATTTTCAAACCCTTCTGCTGTGCCAGCTCAAAGATCTTCGGTATCGCCCTTCCAGAATCTTCCACGTTCAGCTCCAGCCTTCCATCGGGGAGTTTTTTACACGACTCTATGAATTCGCCTTCGAGACATTCAACGGCTTCAGAGAATCTCACGTAGATAATCTCTTTTCCAACCATTCGCTTCAACTCGGTTGGAGTTCCGAGTGCTATGATTTTCCCGTGATCTATGATCGCCACTCTGTCAGCAAGCTGTTCTGCCTCGTCCATGTAATGGGTGGTGAGAAAGATTGTCATGTTGTGTTCTTTTTTCATTTTCGAGATGTATTCCCACATATGCGCTCTTGTGTGTGGATCGAGACCAATGGTGGGTTCGTCAAGAAAAAGAACTTCTGGTTTATGTATCAAGGAGCGAGCTATTTCGAGTCTTCTTGCCATGCCACCACTGAACGTTTTGACCGGTTTGTCTTTGAACTCCAGAAGTTCCACGAACTCGAGAAGTTCAAGGATTCTCTTTTTGAGTTTTTCTCCACCGTAGCCGTATATTTTTCCGTGTATGTACATGTTTTCATACGCGGTGAGCTCTCTGTCCAGTGATTGATCCTGAAAGACTATACCGATTTTTCTTCTAACTTCTCGAGGTTCTTTCAGCACGTCATGACCGGCAACCCATGCCTTTCCACTCGTCGGTTTTAGAAGCGTGGTGAGCATGTGAATGGTGGTGGTTTTTCCCGCTCCGTTTGGGCCAAGAAAGGCGAAGACTTCTCCTTTTTTCACCGAAAAGCTGACTCCCTTGACTGCTTCAAAGTTTCCGAACTTTTTCACCAGGTCTTCCACGACGATGATGTCTTCCATCTTTGTCACCTCCATAGAGTCAAAAGATATATCGATAGATATATCCTCCGAAATTGATTATAAAATAGTATGAATGGATGTGTCAATCGGTTTGAACCTGAAGACAGAGAAGAGGATCTATTAACTTGGAGGGGAAAGCATGGAGAGAGTACGAGATTTCTTCATTCTACTCTTTTGTGTTTTACTTTTTGTTTACGAATTCCTTGCTTTGAACGTGAGAATAATGTTCAGATCCGTAAAGAAGAAAAAAAGCCGGGAGACAACCCCCGGCTTCAGATTCCCAGTTCCTTGAAAATCTTCTCCACGAGTTCTGTTCCAACTCTATTCTGGGCTTCGTCTGTAGAGGCACCTATATGGGGAGTGGCGACAACGTTGTCCAAGCTCAAAAGTTTCCTTCTGATTTCATCTGTTGGTGGTTCCACTTCGAAGACGTCGAGCCCTGCAGCGTAAACTTTTCCACTCACAAGGGCTTCGTACAGGGCTTCTTCGTCGATTGTTCCCCCACGGGCTGTGTTTACTATGATGACACCGTCTTTCATCTTCGCGATACTCTCTCTGTTTATGATATGCCTGGTTGATTCTGTGAGAGGCACATGCAGGGAAATGAAGTCGCTTTCTTTGAAAAGAGTGTCCAGATCCACGTATTCAACAGGTAGATCTGTTTCGGGTTTCGCGGGATCGTAAGCGATGATTTTCATTCCAAAGGCAAGGGCTCTTTTTGCCACTTCCTGCCCAATGTTTCCAAATCCGATGAGTCCCAGCGTTTTTCCAAGAAGTTCCTTTCCATTGAGTGCTTTCTTCTCCCATTTTCCTTCTTTGAGAGATATGGTAGCTCTTGCTATGTGGCGAGCGCAGGCGAGCATCAAACCCATCGCGAGTTCTGCCACGGATGGAGCGCTGGCACCTGGAGTGTTGAGCACTTTTATTCCTTTTTCCTTGGCCTTTTGAACGTCTATGTTGTCCAGCCCGATGCCTGCCCTGGCGATGATCTTCAGATTTTTCCCGGCCTCTATGATGTCGGCTGTGACTTTAGTGGCGCTTCTGACGACAAGAACATCGACTTCCGGTATGATCTTCATCAATTCGTCTTTTTCTAGGTGTTCCGATGTGACTTCGAGTTCCTCTTTGTTCATAAGAAGCTGTGTTGCCTCTTTATCGAGAGGATCGTTCACGTGCACTCTGTATCTCGCCATCTCCATCACTCCCCAATGAATTCTTTAGCGAAGACAGCTTCGGCTGCCTTAACACCGACTCCGAGTTCGAACTCATAACCGAGTTCCTTCAAAGTGAATTCGAGAGCGGAAATGGCAGTTATGGTGTCGAAAGGTGACATGTAACCAAGGTGTGCTATCCTGAATATCTTTCCTTTGAGTTTCCCCTGTCCACCGGCGATGGTCACACCGTACTTGTCTCTCATGATCTTGGGAATCTGTTTTCCATCGATGCCCTCAGGCACTTTCACGGCTGTTACAACGTTCCCAGGTCTTTTCGAAAGGAGTTCCAGTCCAAGTGCTTTCACCGCTGCTCTTGTTGCGTCTCCCAGTATTCTGTGCCTTTCCCATACGTTTTCTATGCCTTCCTCTTTTATCATCTGAAGAGCCTTTCTCAACATGTATATCATGTTTACTGCGGGGGTGTAAGGATTGTCGGGGTAAGATTTCCTGTAGGCCCTCAGATCGAAGTAGTACCTTGGAGATCTGGATTTTTCCACGAGCCCCCACGCTTTGTCGTTGAGAGAGATGAGTGCCAGTCCTGGAGGTAACATCAAACCCTTCTGTGAACCTGTGACAACGACGTCCACACCCCATTCATCCATCTTCAGTGGTTCTGCTCCAAGAGCGCTGACAGCGTCTGTCACAAGAACAACGTCTTTTTCCTTCGTGACTCTGGCAATTCCTTCGAGGTCTATGACTGTACCCGTTGATGTCTCACTGTAGGTGGTGAAAATGACCTTCGCATCTGGGTTTTTGTTGAGAGCCTCTTCGATCTGTTCAGGTGTGACCGCGTCTCCCCATTCGAGGGCGATTTCTACGATATCAGCACCGTAAGCCTGACAGAGCTCTTTCCATCTTTCACCGAACTTTCCAGCCACAACCACGATCACTTTGTCTCCAGGGCTCACAAGATTCGCCACCGCTGCTTCCATAGCGCCAGTTCCTGTGGAAGCAAAGGCGTACACGTTGTGTTTTGTCTGAAAGACGTACTTTGCGCTTTCGAGGGTCTCTTCCATTATGGAAACAAACTGAGGTGTCCTGTGGTGTATTGTTTCCTTCGCTCCTTCTGTTAAAATATCGTTTGGGACTGGTGTTGGTCCAGGTGCCATTATGTAGTGTTTCTTAAGAAACTTTCCCATGGAACTCCCCCTTTCCAGGATGATGGTGCTTGTTATTTTTTTAACTAATTATACTACCAGAATTTTTACAGACGGATGAAGCATATTTATCAAAAGGAACGAGAAACCAAAAAAATCTGTTTGCTATAATCTTGAGAGGTGTTGGGAATATTATACAATGGCCATCGATGGTGTAAACACAAATTTCAACAGGGAGGGGAAAGGCATGGTTAATCCAATCATAAAAGAAGCGAAGGAAAAGATGAAGAGAACACTGGAAAAAATTGAGGATGAACTGAGAAAGATGAGAACAGGGAAGCCCTCTCCAGCCATTCTTGAGGAGATCAAGGTAGATTACTATGGTGTTCCAACTCCTGTGAATCAGCTCGCCACGATCTCTGTTTCTGAAGAAAGAACCCTCGTTATAAAACCCTGGGATAAAAGTGTTCTTTCCCTCATAGAAAAAGCAATAAACGCGTCCGATCTTGGTTTAAACCCCATAAACGATGGAAACGTGATCAGGCTTGTCTTTCCTTCTCCAACCACCGAGCAGAGGGAAAAGTGGGTTAAAAAGGCTAAGGAGATCGTCGAGGAAGGGAAGATCGCCATCAGAAACATCAGAAGAGAGATTCTGAAGAAGATAAAAGAAGATCAGAAAGAGGGTCTCATTCCAGAAGATGATGCCAAAAGGCTGGAAAACGAAATACAGAAGCTAACAGACGAGTTCATCGAAAAGCTGGACGAGGTGTTCGAAATCAAAAAAGAGGAGATCATGGAATTTTGAGGATACCACAGCACGTTGCGATCATAATGGATGGAAACGGCAGATGGGCGAAAAAGCGAGGTCTTCCCAGAATAAAAGGGCACCAGCGAGGTGCAGAGGTGCTCCACAACACCGTGAAATGGTCTTTAGAACTGGGGATAAAGTATCTCACAGCTTTTTCCTTCTCCACAGAGAACTGGAAAAGACCGAAGGAAGAAGTGGAGTTTCTCATGGATCTTTTCGTTCAGATGATAGACCGTGAGATGGAACTCCTCAGAAAAGAAAGAGTCAGAGTCAGAATCCTTGGAAGAAAAGAAGGTCTTTCGGAGAAAGTGCTTAAGAAGTGGCAGGAAGTGGAGGAAAAAACTAAAGAATTCGACCGGATGACGCTCATTATCGCGTTCAACTACGGAGGTAGAAGGGAGATCCTCGACGCGGTAGAATCTATTTTAAAGGATGTGTCTCGGGGGAAGAAATTAGAGCTCACTGAGGAGACCTTTCGTCAGTATCTGTATCTACCAGACGTTCCAGATCCGGATTTGATAATAAGAACCTCAGGTGAGATGAGACTCAGTAATTTCCTTCTCTGGCAGTCCGCGTATTCCGAGCTTTATTTCTTCAAAAAACTGTGGCCAGATTTCACGAAGAGGGATTTTCTGAGGGCTATAGAGAGTTATTCAAAAAGGGAAAGACGATTCGGAGGTTTGAGCAATGGATGATTTGAAAACCAGAGTCATAACCGCGAGTGTCGTAGCACCTTTCGTTGTTCTGTGCTTCGTGAGTTACGAGAGTTTGATAGGACTCGTTTCTGCAATCGTCATTCTGGCTGGCTATGAACTCATCACACTTGAAATGAAAGAACGTGATGCACGATTTTTCTATGTGATACTCCTCGCTCTGTATCCCGTTCTCTACGGTCTTGTTTTTGAGGAACCCACGCAGCCGCTGTCGATCCTCTTCATAACTGGAGTGGTTTTCTCTCTGATAACTGACAAAGCTCCTTCGCAGGTGTTCAAGACAGTCGCTGCTTTTTCGATCGCTCTCATTTACGTTACCTTCTTCCTCAGTTTCTTTCTTCCGATTTATCGGGATTTTGGTGCCGCGAACGCTCTTCTCGTTCTCACCTCCACCTGGGTGTTTGACTCCTTTGCATACTTCACGGGTTTGAAATTTGGAAGAACGAGGATCTCTCCTCGATACAGTCCAAGAAAGAGCCTTGAGGGAGTGATAGGAGGATTCCTGGGTGTTGTCATCTACACCTTTTTGTATCGACTCGTTGTGAACGATCTGCTCTCTGTGAACGTGATAGGTTTCGGAACGTTCCTTCCTTTCGCCGCAACGGTCGCGGTTATGGACACCTTCGGTGATATTTTTGAATCGGCCCTGAAGAGACACTACGGTGTTAAGGATTCAGGAAAAACCCTTCCGGGTCACGGAGGGATGCTCGACAGAATAGATGGACTGCTCTTTGTTGCTCCTGTCAGCTACATCGTGTTCAAAATCTTAGAAGGAGTGGTGCGATGAGATACATGACTTCCGAAGAGATCAGAGAAGCTTTTTTGAAATTCTTTGAGAAAAAGGGACACAAGATACTGCCGAGCGCTTCTCTCATACCGGACGATCCTCAGCTTCTCTTTACCGTGGCCGGTATGGTTCCTTTCAAGCCCATTTTCTGGGGCAAAGTCGAGCCCGTTTACACGAGGGTGGCTACCTGTCAGAAGTGTTTGAGAACCGTTGATATAGAGAATGTGGGAAAGACTCCAAGGCACCATACGTTCTTTGAAATGCTCGGTAATTTCTCCTTTGGAGACTACTTCAAAGAAGAAGCCATAGAGTGGGCCTGGGAGTTCCTCACCCAGGTGCTTGGGGTTCCTGAAGAAAAACTGTGGGTCTCCGTTTACGAGGAAGACGAAGAGGCATTCAGAATCTGGAACGAAAAGATAGGTCTTCCCGAGAAGAAAATTTTGAGAATGGGAAAAGAAGACAATTTCTGGGGGCCGGCTGGGCCAACGGGGCCGTGCGGTCCCGACACGGAGATCTTTTACGATACAGGGTACTCGAAAGGCTGTCCTGAGGGCGAGGAATGTACTCCTGCCAATTCTGAAGGGCGATTCGTGGAGATATGGAACCTTGTTTTCACCGAGTATTACCAGGACGAAGAAGGAAAGCTCCATCCTCTTCCACGAAAGAACATAGATACGGGAGCTGGTCTTGAAAGGTTCTGTGCGATGATGCAGGGAGTTTACAGTAATTTCGACACGGATCTGTTCCAGCCGATAATAAACCGCATAGAGGAATTGACGGGTGTTGGCTACAAAACAGATGAAGAAAAAGATGTTTCCATCAGGGTCATAGCCGATCACATAAGGGCCATCACCTTCTTGATCAGTGAAGGTGTTTTCCCTTCCAACGAGGGAAGAGGGTACGTTCTCAGAAGAATCATAAGGCGTGCGATGAGGCATGGAATACTCCTCGGTATGAGTGAACCGTTCCTCTACAGGATCGTTGATGCCGTGGTGGAGAAGATGGGAAAAGTTTACCCGGAGATCGTTCGTGGTGAAGGTATGGTGAAAGAAGTTCTTTCCGCGGAAGAAAACAGATTTCTAAAGACTCTCGAGCAGGGAATGAAAGTCTTTGACGAGATCGTCGAGAAGAAGGGAAAAATAGATTCCGAAGACGCGTTCAGACTCTACGATACATACGGACTTCCACTGGAGCTCACCCTTGAAATCGCAAAGGAGAAAGGTGTGGAAGTCGATGTGCAAGAGTTCAACAAATACATGGAAGAACAACAGCGAAAGTCAAGAGCTGCTATGGGCGATGTGGAATTTGCCAGAAGGTACGAGTACCTTGAAAAACTCCCCAAAGATTTCCGAACCGAATTCACTGGGTACGAAAAACTCGAAGATGAGGGCGAGGTCGTTCTCATAGCCAGGGACGACGAAACGGTGGAAGAAGCATCAGAAGGCACAGTTGAGGTGGTTTTTTCAAGAACTCCGTTCTACGCGGAGAAGGGTGGGCAGGTATCCGACACGGGGATGGTGGAATGGAGAGATGGAAAAGCACTTGTGGAATACGTCTTTGAAGCTTCAGAAGGTGTGATCGTCCACAGAATAAAGATACTGGATGGTACTCTAAGAAGAGGCCAGAAAGTGGTTCTCAGAGTGGATAAGAAGAGAAGAGAGTCTACAATGAGAAATCACACGGCAACTCATCTGCTTCACGCGGCTTTGAAAAAGGTTCTGGGAGACCACGTGAGGCAGGCTGGGTCCTTAGTTGCACCTGACAGATTGAGATTCGATTTCACACATTTCAAAGGTCTTTCGAGTGCAGAAATAGAACAGGTGGAGGATCTGGTGAACGAATGGATCATGGAAGCGATTCCGGTCGAGGTGAGATACACGAGCTACGAAGAAGCGGTAAAGTCCGGAGTTGTTGCGCTTTTCACGGAAAAATACGGAGATGTGGTCAGGGTCGTCGAGGTTCCCGGTGTGAGCAAAGAACTCTGTGGCGGAACGCATGTGAAAAACACAGGGCAGATAGGTTTGTTCAAGATCATCTCGGAGGAATCCGTTTCGTCAGGTGTGCGAAGAATCGAAGCGGTCACCGGCTTCAGCGCTCTGGAACTTCTGAGAAACCAGAAGAAACTGATCGATCAGCTGAAAGAAATCCTCGGGGCAAGGGAAGACGAGCTCACGGACAGGGTCCTGAGCTTGAGAGAGAAGGTGAAGGAACTCGAAAAGAAACTCTCTCAGGGAAGGATTTCCGAAAAAATGATAACCATGAAACAGCTGGAGGATGGTGTAAAGGTCTTTCACGGTGTCTTCGAAGGTGTCGAGGCAAAACACCTCGGAGGAATAGCAGATAACGTTTTGAAAAAGGAAGGGGAAGGCATTGTTATTCTCTTCAGTAAGTTCGAAAACAAGGTTTTCCTCGTCGTGAAGGTTTCTGAGAATCTTCTTGACAGGTACGATGCCTCCTCTATAGCACGAAACATAGCGAAGGAACTCGGTGGAAGCGGAGGAGGCCGAAAGAATTTTGCCCAGGCGGGTGGAAGACATCCGGAGAGGATAAAAGATGTTCTGGAACGTCTCGAAGAGTTTCTGAGGTGAAACTCTGTGGAACTGGTCGTTGATGCTCGTGAACTCAAAGAGTGGGTTTATCTGCTCGATAAACTGGTTGGAACGACCGAACCAACTGCGAGATTCCTCAGTTTCTTTTACAGAGATGGACTCTGGGTGAGTGCGAGTGACAACTGCGCCAAAGTGGAGATATTTCTGGGGGAGATACCTCGATTCGAAGACAGCAGGATCGTTTCATTGGATCTGGTGAAGTATTTTTTGAGTGACGTTAAGGTCAGTGATGTTCGAATCACCGTCCTTCAGGAACGGCTCGTTCTGAAAGCGGGAAATGAAGTTCTGGACGTTCGGTGCAAAACGGGGGAAATTCCTCCAGGAGATGGCGAAGAGGAATTTCTCTGCACCCTTACAAAGCGTGAATTCGAAGGAGCATTGAATTTTGCCAGCTCCAATCTTGATGAAGGAGAATTCCTGATTCTTCTTTTTGAAGAAAAGGATGTTTTGATGTTTGGAGCGTCAACGGGTATTATGACCCTTGCACAGATTTCTACTATTCCAAAGAAGCCCTTTTCTACGAAAATTCCGTACGTCACGGTGAGGCACATCTTCAAGGCTTTTCAAAGGCTGGATGTTCAGACTCTGGACTTCTATGAGAAATCTGGAAAACTCGTGGTGAAGTACCCTCACTTCGTGATGGAAGTCTGCGGTGACGAAGTGAGCGAAGAAGAGATCAAAAAACTGAAGTCTTTGTTGGAAGAAAAGACCGCAGAGCGAATAGAAGCAAGGAGACAGGTTCTCACAAAGCTTGTGAGAAAAGCCGCAGTGCTTTCAAGAGGAGATTACGCTACGATCTCAAGAAGGGGAGAAAGCCTGAAAGTTCAGGTGAAGCGAAAGAATCTCAGTTACACTGCAGAACTCTTCGTGGAATCCGGAAGAGATTTTGTTGTGGTGTTTCCTTCGAAGAAACTGAGAAGTGCCCTTGCACGGATGGACACCGAAAGGATATTTCTTGAGATCACAGAGAGGTTCCTGAAGATCTCCAATTTTTCAGGAACCAGAGTTATCTACCTTGAACTTGAGGAGTTCTTCTAATTCCTCCTCTGAGAAAACGTATCTCGTGTTACACCACTTACAGACGACTTCTCCCTTCCCTTCTTTTCGCATATCTTCCAATTCTTCTTTGTCCAGAACGAGAAGAGCGTTTTTGGCTTTTTCCCTGTTGCAATCGCATTTGTACTTTATTTCCGCTGTTTCGACGAACCCTACCTTCTCACCGAATATTCTTTCCAGAACGTCCAGAGGTTCTGCTTCCTGGAAAAGCTCGGTTATGTACGGAAGATTCTTTATGTTCCTTTCGATCAATTCCACCTTCTCCTGTTCAAGGGTGCGATCGATGATCTGGACGGCGAATCCTCCCGCGATCTTCACACCATCTGAGTCCACAAGAACACCGATGGAAAAAGCGGATGGTATCTGTTCAGAAACCGCGAAATAATAAGCCAGGTCTTCGGCGATCTCACCGCTCACCAGAGGCACCTGAGAGACAAAGGGAGTTTTCAATCCCAGATCTCTTACCACTCTGAGAACACCCTGACCGATAGCACCGGCGACATCGAACTTTCCCTTTTCATTTAGGGGCAATTCCACCTTGGGATTTGCCACATATCCCCTGACAGTGAATTCGCTGGTCGACTGTGCAACGACTCTCCTTATCGGTCCGCTTCCCTCTATGTCCAGCGTCCACCTTTCTTTTTCGGCGAGCCATGGTGTTACAAGAGCCGCACCGATGAGGGCTCTTCCGAGTACCACCGTGGCGAGGTATGAAAGGACGTGCCTGTTTCGAGCCTCTTCCACCACTTCTCTCATTCGAACGATCGAAAATCTCACCTTGTGATCGAACATCGTGCCGTAATAAATCATGGTATCCTCTCCCATTCTCTGGCGATGATTCTCGCCAGTTCCAGATCTTCTTTAAACGTCACTTTGAAACACAGAGGATCTCCTTCGACCAAGGCTATTTTCACTCCGAGCTTTTGAACGGGTTCCGTGTCGTCTGCCCATTCGCCACCGTTTTCATGGGCCTCTTTCAAAATCTCGTAAGAAAAAGCCTGCGGTGTAAGAATTCTGTACACTCCTTTTCTTGGGATGTATTCTATTCTGTCGTTCTCAACTCTTACGAGTGCGTCGGAATTCTTCAACGCGAGGGTTGCTGCTCCCGTTTCGCGGGCTCTTCTGAGAACCTCCGACACGTGTTTCTTCCTCAGAAACGGCCGTGCTGAGTCGTGTACGAGAACGTAAGAGGGAGAGAACTTTTCAAGAAATTCGAGGGCGCTTCTCACACTCTGGCTTCGTGTATCTCCACCCTCGACAATTCCGAGTACTTTTTCGTGGAACACTCTTTTCTCTACAACTTCGAACCACTCTCTTCGTGTCACTATTACAACACCATCTATCGCTTCACTTTTCAAAAACGTAGAAAGCGGATACTCGAAAAGCATCCTTCCCTCTATCTCGAGGAACTGTTTTGGAACGTTTTCAGACATTCTTTCACCTTTTCCCGCTGCAAGGAGAATCGCTACGTTCATGCGTTTTCTGTCTCCTTCTTCTTGCTTTTTTGATACTGATGGAAGTAGTTGAGCTTCAGGGTGGAGAGAACTCCCTCCATTTCTCGGCGAACTTCCTCATCCACGAGGTCCTTTATCCTGTTGAATATCGCGTCGAGCGTGTCTATTCCAAGTCGTGCTTCTTCGAGATCTTGATAGAAATCTCCGTATTCGTCTTCTGTGAGGCCGAGCCGTGCCCAGCATCGAGCACTTATGGTGCTGAAGAAGAGGAGTATGAGATCCTTCATGGAGAGTTTTTCTTTCTTTTCCTCCACGGATCGTCACCTCCTCTCTATCTTCAGACCGTATTCGTCCGCGTCGACCAGAACCCTGTCTCCCTCTTTTATCTCTCCTTCCAGTATTTTATCCGCTATCATCGACTCGAGTTCGAGTTCTATGATTCTTCGGAGTGGTCTTGCGCCGAGAGACGGCACGTAACCCGCCTCTGCCAGGTAATCTTTCGCCCTTTCTGTGAGCTCGATGGAGATGTTCTTCTCTTTCAGTATTTCCTGGAGCTGTCTCACCATGATTTCCACTATCTTCTTCACCTCTTCCATCGTGAGCGGTTTGAAGTAAACTATGGCGTCTATTCTGTTCAGGAACTCGGGTTTGAAGGTGTTTCGAAGTTCTCTTTCTATCTCAATTCTCACACCGTTTTCCGACATTTCGAGGATCTTCTCGCTTCCTATGTTGCTCGTCATGATGATGATGGTGTTTCTGAAGTCCACGGTGTTTCCTTTTCCATCGGTCAATCGCCCGTCTTCGAACACCTGAAGCAGGATGTTGAATACGTCTGGATGTGCCTTTTCTATCTCATCGAGGAGAATCACACTGTAGGGCCTTTTTCTCACAGCCTCGGTGAGCTGTCCTCCCTCTTCGTAACCCACGTAACCCGGAGGTGCCCCTATGAGTCTGGCAACGGAGTGTTTCTCCATGTACTCACTCATGTCGAGCCTGATCATGGCGTCTTCACTGCCGAAGAGCACATCTGCGAGAGTTCTGGCGAGTTCTGTCTTTCCCACGCCCGTTGGTCCGAGGAACAGAAAGACACCGATGGGCCTTCTCGGATTCTTGATACCAACCCTTGCACGTCTTATGGTCCGTGCCACTATCTTCACGGCTTCCTCCTGATTCACCAGGCGCTGGTGTATGAATTCTTCGAGTTTCAGGAGTTTCTCTCTTTCGGATTCCATGATTCGAGACACGGGAATGCCGGTCCACTGTTCCACGATCCTTGCCACAACGTTCTCATCGACAACCGGTTCCACCTTTTCTTGTTTTTTCCTTTTTTCTTCGTATTCGTTTTTCAATCTCTGGAGTTCGACCTTCAGCTTTGCCGCTTCTTCGTATTCTCCCTTCACAACGGCGTCGTTTATTTTTTCTTCAAGGTTTTTGATCTCTTCTTCGAGTTTCAGGAGTTCTTCTGAAGGGTACGAGGATTCAAGGCGAACATAAGCGGCCGCTTCGTCTATCAGATCAACGGCCTTGTCCGGGAGGAATCTGTTTGTTATGTATCGCGCGGAGAGTTTCGCCGCAGTCTCCAGAGCGTCATCCGTTATCTTCACGTGATGATGTTCTTCAAAGACCTTTCTTAACCCTTTCAATATTTCAATCGTCTGCTCGACCGTCGGCTCTTCCACTATGACCGGCTGGAATCTTCTCTCAAGCGCCCTGTCTTTTTCTATGTATTTTCTGTACTCCTCAACGGTGGTTGCTCCTATTATCTGAATCTCTCCCGTTGTGAGTTCTGGTTTCATTATGTTCGCGGCATCGAGAGCACCTTCGGCTGCTCCCGCTCCTACCACCGTGTGAACCTCGTCGATGAAGAGTATTACTTCTCCTTTTTTTCTCTTCAATTCATCGAGGAGGCGTTTCAGTCTTTCTTCAAAATCTCCTCTGAAACGGGTCCCTGCCACCAGTCTGCCCATGTCGAGTTTTAAGACTCTGACGTTTCTCAAAAACAGAGGAACTTTCCCTTCAACTATTCTCTGGGCGAGCCCCTCGACGACAGCTGTCTTTCCCACTCCCGGGTCTCCTATGAGGACCGGGTTGTTCTTTGTTCTTCTGGACAGTATCTGTATCACCCTTCTGATTTCCTTTTCACGATCTACTACAGGCATGAGCTTTTTTTCGCGGGCTAGCTGTGTGAGATCCATTGTGAAGCGAGCGAGCGCTTCCACGTTCTCTGCCTCATCTGTTTTACCCGTTGATCTGATCTTCCTTATTGCTTCATAGACTCTCTCAGGTGTCACACCATATCTCGAGAGAATTCGGAACGCCGTGGAATCGGGTGACAGGACCATCCCCAAAATAAGGTGCTCGGTTCCTATTTTTGAATCTCCCATTCTTCTCGCTTCTTCTCGCGCTTTTTCAATGACATGCCTCGCGTCCGGAGTTATGAAAATCTGAGAAACAGATGCTCCTTCAGGGACTCTAACCCCGTATTTCCCAATGAACACCTCCACCTCATCTTTGAGCCTGTTTATGTCCACGTTCAGCTCCTTCAGAAGTTCTACACCAACGTTGTTTCCTTCTTCCAGAATCGCGAGCAGTATGTGCTCACTGGAAAGCTGGTTTTGTCTGTATCGGGTCATTATATCCTGAATGCTCATCATCACTTTCTGCGCCTTTTCCGTGTACTCTTCCAGATTGAACATGTGGTATCACCTCCCAGAAAAATCTTACCACGTGGTGTGTTAATATTTCTAATAAAGACACCGGAAGGAGATGATTATGAAGAAGAATCTGCTTTTAGCTCTGATCATAGGCCTCGGTGCCACGGCTCTCATGGTTTCCTTTTGGGGCAGCGGTGATGCGTGGAAGGAGTTGAAGAACGTAGAACCGATCTTTTTGATGGTTCTTTCACTGAACTTTTTAGGTATTGTTTTAGTGGACGCCCTCAGAACCAAGATACTTCTGAAAGATGTTCCTTTCGGAACCTGTGTGGCCAACTCTCTTTGGGGATTCTATGTGGGGGCAATAACACCTTTCGCTGCTGGAGGGCAGCCTTTCCAGATCTATCATCTCACAAAGGCTGGAATTCCCTTTGAAAAATCGGCCTCTGCGGTAGCGGTGAGGTTTTTCTCTTCTTTTTCATTTTCCATCATCTCCGGTTTTGTCTTCTTCATGGTCTATCTTGATACCTTCGAAGAACTCGGTATCCTCGGAGACCTTTTCTTTGCAGGAATAGTTCTGGCTTTTCTCTTCTATGTTTTCATAATCCTCCTGTCTTTCAGTAAGGGTTTTCTGCGAAGATTCTTCATGTCGAGACCTGTTTTGAAGATCTTCACGTTTTTCTCCAGAAAATCTGAAGATGATTTGAAAAGGCTCGTGGAGGAAAGAATACTTGGATACGTTTCGGCCACCAGGGAGTTCTGGAGAGCTTCCAAACTGAAGTTTTTAGCGGTAGCGATTCTGTCGGGTTTGATGGTCGTGCTAATACACACGAGTACTTATTTTGCGATGAAAGCCGTCAATCGTAATGTGAATGTTTCTCTGTTCCAGGTGGTCAGTATCCAGCTTGCTCTCAGCCTGATTGTGTATTTTGCTCCTACACCCGGTGCCAGCGGTGCAACGGAACTGGCTTACTACGTTGTATACTCGAACATAATCGAAAAGACTGATGCGATGGTATCCATGCTCGTCTGGAGATTCTTCAATTATTATCTGTTCATAATTTTGGGGATTCTTCTTGGACTGGGGAGGTTAACAAAAAAACCGGAGGGAAAATCCTCCGGCTGATTTTGTGGTGCCGAGGGCGGGACTTGAACCCGCACGGGCCGAAGCCCACATGGCCCTCAACCATGCGTGTCTGCCAGTTCCACCACCTCGGCAACTCCGACATATATAATAGCACAGGTTTTCACCCTTTTCAAGTACCCTCATCGGAAATTTTTCTGTTAAATGTTGAACGGCATCGAACTGGATGGTTGACATAGTCAGATGCTTGTAGTATCATAATTAAACGGAATGGGTGCGTAGCTCAGTGGGAGAGCGCTTCCTTGACGAGGAAGAGGTCGCAGGTTCAATCCCTGCCGCACCCACCACAGAGGAGCCTTCAGGCTCCTCTTTTCTTTTTCAAAACGAAGAATATATGATCGGCCTTCCAGATGATGTTTCTGTCCTTTGAAAGTTCCCGCTCCAGCCGGAAGATGGTTTCTTCCCTTTCACTGATTCGTTCGTCTGGGTATTCCATCACACCGATTCCACGGATATCTACCGTTTCGAATCCTTCCAGAGAGTCCAGATCCTCTGGTTTGAAGGCGTAAGAATTGAAAGAAAAGAGTGTGGTTCCCACGCTCGTGGTTTGTGTTTTCAAAAAGCGTGTTATTTGATCCCACGCGTCTTTCTCGATCATCTGCTGAAGGAAAGTGTAAAAGTTGTCTACGGTTGCTATCAACAATCCATCGGGTACAAGCACTCTTCTTATCTCTGAAAACGCTTTATCCTTGTTTTCAACGTAGCTTAGAACATCACCGAGAGCGAGAACTGCTTCGAAAGCACCTGAAGGAAAGGGGAGATCTTCCGCTTTGGCTTCAACGACGTTTTTAACCCCCTTTTCCCTCGCAACCTCCAGCATCTCTTTCGATGGATCGACGAGAACTACTTCGAAACCTCTTTCCTGCAAGAACAGACTCCACTTTCCGGTTCCTCCACCGAGATCGAGAACTCTGCAGGGGTTTTTCAAATACTCCTCTAAGAAAGATCCGATCAGTCTGTGATAGAGCTTCCACTTCGGTGTTTCGTACATACTGTCGTACGCTCTTGCTATTCTGTCGTAGAATTCCCATGGCCTCAGTTTCATCGTTTCACCTTCAGAAAAACAAGTTCGGTCTCACCGTAATCTTTTCTTTTGACGACTTCAAAGTTTGAAAAATCCAGTTCGATTCTCTTACTCTTCTCCAGAACAGCCAAACTGTTTTCTTTCATGACTTTCGGAAGCAAGGAAAGTGTTTTGTTTATGATCTCTACATCGTTGTACGGAGGATCGAGAAAGACAACGTCGAACTTTTCATCGGTGTTTTGAAGAAAGTCCACTACGTTACTGTGAATGATCGTGGCTGTCTCGTTGAGTGATTCGAGATTCTTTCTGCATATACTGAGGGCACGCTTTGATCTGTCAACACAGACCACTCTTTCCGCTCCTCTGCTCAGAGCCTCACAGCTCACCACGCAGCTTCCGCAGAAGAGTTCGAGAAAGCTTTTTCCCTCGACGTCTATCATGTTGAACAGGGCGCTTCTCACAGAAGACATGGTGGGTCTGAAGAAATTTCCTGTTTTTAACTTCCTTCCCCTGTACTTTCCCCCTGTTATTCTCGTTTCTCCCATAAGAGTTTCATCACTTCCTCTACCTTCTTTTCGAGATCTTCGAGAGTGGAATTGTTCGCTACTACTATTCCCTGTGGAACGATGTCTTCCTGAAACTTCAAACGTCTGTCGGCTTCTCTGTTTCTCTCCAGTATCTTCTCTCTGCTTGCGACTACTGTGATGACGTGATCGCACAGCTGATCCAGTCCCATTCTTTTCAGAAGAGCGGCCTCTATTACTACGAGGCCGCTCGTTTTGTTTATTATTTCCTGTACCCTCTTCTTCATCAAGGGATGGACGAGCGATTCGAGCTTCTTCAGGTTTTCCTGCGATTCGAAGACGATGCCGGCAAGTTTTCTTCGGTTTACTTTCCCGTCTTCCAGAACAGATCCTCCAAAAAGCTCGACGAGCTTTTCCTTCACTTCTTCGAGCGCTTCATGACCTATTCTATCCACGTTCACAACGTGGGCTCCGTATTTGTTCTTTAGAATCTCGCAGACGGTAGACTTTCCCGTTCCTATCTTTCCTGTAACACCGATCACCATACTCTCTTTGCCTTTTTCTCCAGTTCGTTCTTGAACCTTTCATATTCATCTTCGGCAAGAAAGATGACACTCGTTGTGTTCAGTTCCTCGATGACTTTTGCGATCCTCTCCTCAACGGTTGGATCGTCCGAAACGATGATGTACGTTCCCTCTTCACCGAGAGGTCCACCCTCTATGAAGAAAACTTTTTCTCCTTCACGCATCACTTCCTCGAAGATTTTCATTCTACAATCACCTTCTTCGACCTTTCCTTTATTTCGTAAGTGTAACCTTCTCTTCCCATGAGAGCGAACGTGATCTTCTTCCCGAGCTCCACACCGGGCTGATCGAACGGATTGATCTCAAGAAGATAACCCATGAAGGCGGTGGCTGCCTCGTAGTAAGCGAAGAACTGACCTACGTTGTACGGTGTGAGTCCGTCAAATGTCACTCTCATGTTCGGTCTGTTGTTTTCTCGCAGTGCTTCTTCTGTTCCTGTCTGCTCTGCGAGTAGGAGTTCGGAGAGCTTCTTCCTTGCAAGATAGCTGAGTTCAGCTCTTCCGGTTTCCGGGATCACTATTTCTCTGTCGAAGTTTTCAACTCTCAGGAAGGTTATTACCTTGTCGTTCGGCCCTTCGTTGTAAAGCTGTATCTGTGAGTGCTGATCGGTCGCTCCCAGCGCTTTCACAGGAGTTTGACCGGTGAAAACCTCTTCTCCCTTGAGATTGTACCTTTTTCCAAGACTTTCCGCCCAGAGCTGTCTGTACCAGTCCACAAGATAGATCATTCTGTTCGAATACGCCATCATCACAGAAATGGACTTTCCTTTATTCAAGTAGAGGTAGTGTGTGAGTGCTATCATTGCCGCTGGATTTTCAAGGATGTTCTCTTTCATGCTCTTCTCGAAGGCATCCTTTGCACCTTCGTGCAGTTCGTCTATGTCTATGCCTTCCGCCATGGCTGAGAGGAGGCCAACAGGTGTGAGAACGCTGAACCTTCCTCCCACTCCAGGAGGCACTTCGAGACTTCTGAAACCTTCTTCTTTCACGAGTTTTCTCAAAAAGCCCTTTTCCGGGTCTGTTGTGATGAGCATGTGTTCTCTTGGATCTAGTCCATAAGCTTCGAGGATCCCACGTGCTATCGAATAGGTCGCCATTACTTCAGCGGTGGAACCGGATTTCGATATCACGTTGAAAAGAGTTGTTTTGGGATCGATTCTGTCCAGAACAGAGCTCATGAGATCTGGATCTACGTTGTCCACCACAAACACTCTGGCGTATCCGTTTCTCTCCTCTCTGGTCATCTCGTTCCAGTTCAAAGGCCTGAGGGAGTAGTGAAGAGCCAGGTTTCCAAGTCCAGAACCTCCAATTCCCAGCACAACGACCGTATCGAAGTTTATTATCCAGTCCTCGAGAGATTTAACAGAATCGATCCAGCTTCTGTCCAGCTTTGCAAAATCGGGAGTGTTTTCTACAAAGTTTCGAACTGCACTTGTAACTTTCTCCTCTACACTTTTTACATCTTCATCTGTCAAACCACCGGAGATGTTCGGTTCAAACAAATTGGAAAAGTCGAATTTTAAACTCATACTTTCACCCCTCAGTAGACTATCAGAGTTTTAACATCGTAACCTTCCAGTCTCTTTCTTGGTTCCAGGTATGAAAGCTCAACAAGGAAAGCGAGAGAAACCACTTCCCCACCGAGTTTTTTAACCAGTCTTATGAGTGCCTCCGCTGTTCCCCCCGTTGCTAGCACATCGTCCACTATGAGCACTTTCTGGCCTTTCTCTATGGCATCCTCGTGTATATGGAGCTGTTCAGTGCCGTACTCCAGCTGATACTCTTCGTACACAGTTTTATACGGGAGTTTTCCCGGTTTTCTCACCGGAACGAAACCCTTTCCCAGTTTGTACGCCATAGCGGCTCCAAGGATGAACCCCCTCGCTTCGGGAGCCACCACGAGATCGAACTCTTTGTCAAAAACGAGTTCACACATTCTGTCGATCGCTTCTTTGAAGGCTTCCTGATTTCTCAAAAGAGGAGTTATGTCGCGAAATACGATGCCTTTCTGCGGAAAATCCGGTATATCTCTTATGAAGCGTTTGAGATCCAACTTAAACACCTCCCACAAACGAGTAATTTCCCTTGTCCAGAGGATATAGAGCGAAAAAGGCACTTCCGCTTCCCGTCATCATTTTCACTATGGAACCATCGCCAAAGTTTCTCAGTCCATCCATTACCTCCGGGTGTTTCTCTAAGAACACCTTCTCAAACACGTTGTAAGAGAGTTTCCTTATCTTTTCGTAATCTCTTTCAAGGTAAGCCCTGTGTAGTTCCTCTACCCTGCCGGGTCCTTTTCTGTACATCTCTGGTGTGAGAGACAGATACATTTCTTTCGTTGAAGAGTGAATGCCCGGGAAGAACAAATCAACAGAGTATCCTTCGATATCCTCGAGTTTCTCCACGATTTCTCCTCTTCCTCTCACAAGAGCGGTTCCTCCGTAAAGAAAAAAGGGTACATCGCTTCCCACCTGAGCTGCTATATTCAGAAGGTCTTCAAGAGGTATTTTGAAAACTTCACCAAGATATCTGAGAACCGCTGCAGCGTTGGAACTCCCTCCTCCAAGGCCAGAGCCTACTGGGACCTTCTTTTTCAACGTGACTTTGAGACCGAATTCTTTTCCTGTGTTTTTCCTGAACATCTCCCAGGCTCTTTTGATCGTGTTGTCCGAGGGCAGAGCTACGCTGCTTTCCAGATAGAAACCTCTATCACAGATTTCCACAGTTAGTGTGTCGTGAAGAGAAATCGTCTGAAACAATCCCACTATTTCGTGGTATCCGTCGGATCTTTTTCCAAGCACATCCAGGTAGAGATTCAGTTTTGCGTACGAAACAAGTTCAGCAGAACCGCTGCCGATATTTTCGACCAACCTTCCATCACTCCTGAGAACTTCTCCAGTTCTTCGAGCTTTATGAGTTCCCATTCGAACAGATCTTTTTCTTTTACAGAGAAAAATTTTCCCCTTCCGAGAAATAAAGCACCGAGGTGTACTCTGCTCACTTCGGTTGTTGACGAATTTATGAGTCCGAGAAATTCCAGTTCTCTTAGCGAGACATCTACTTCCTCGTTCACTTCGCGTTCGAGTCCTTTCAAAAACGCTTCCCGTGGTGTTGCTCCGTCCTCTTCTCTCACATGACCGCCTATTCCGAGAGAGTAAAGATTGTGGAGCCTCTTCTCGGACTGTTTCGTTGTTCTTTTTGTGATGAGGACTCTGTCGCCATCCATTATAACTACGTAAGGTATCACCTGTTTTGTCGTTTCATCGTATTCCGCTTCGTCTCTTTCCCGGAAAAATCCGTACTGGTCCAGGAAGTTCAAGAAGTTCTCGAAGTTCACTCTCATGAATCCTTCGAATTCACCGAACTCTTTTAAAAAGTCTTCCGTTTTCACGACCAGTATTCTTTCACTCTTCATTCAATCTCTCCTAATCTCGTGGCCGGGTCTTTTGAAGAAATCTGTCTTTTCCTCGTCGGCTTTGAGCTGTTTCCACCTGTGCGCTGCCATCTCACAGAATCTTTGAAGAATAGCAGGAAGATCGCTCTTCTTGAGAAGATCCTCCCCTATCTTTTCTTTCAGACGCTCGCTCAGGGTGTAGCTCTCTTTCTCTGGTTCGAAAGCGATATCTTCGGTGTATTCTTCAGGCTTGAAATCCTCCAGGACCTTTTCAAGGAACTTAAGAGCGAACTCGATAAAAACATCTCCCACTTCGTCACTTCTTTTGACATCATGAAGGCTTTTCCTGTAGTCTTCTATCAATTCTTTTTCCTGTTTGACAAAAGAGAGGATCTTTTCGCCTTTCTTCATGTGTGAACACCTCCGTTCAGATTTTTTGTTTTTTTAAAGCGATGTATCCAACGGTCAATATTGCAGCTGTTTCGAATCTGAGGATCTTTTTTCCAAGACTCACAATGGTTGTAGAAGATCTCAGTAATTCTCTTTCTTTCTCAGAGAACCCTCCCTCAGGACCGACCACCACCGTTATCGAGCCTTCTAAGTTCGCGTCGAGCAGGTTTTGAGAGGCATCCAGATCCAGTGTTATCACGTTTCCACTGAACTCCAGTTTTTCCAGAAAACTCACCTTTGGAAAAAGATATCTCTTACACTGCTTGGCTGCCTCTCTAACAACGATTTTTGCCTTATCCAGGCTGATCTCGTGCTGGGATCTTTCAAATTTGTGGAAAAAGATCTCGTCCACCCCGAGTTCAACACACTTTTCTATGAGAAAACGTGTTCTTTCCCACCTGCCGATCGGAACAACAACGCTCAATTTCTCAGTGGGTTCTTTTTCTTTCTCTTCTGCCTTTACGATCCTGGCTGCAGCCGTTTTTTTCTTCAAACTTTCAAGAATGCACGTGTATGAAAAGCCTTTTCCATCTGTTGCTTCGATCACATCTCCTTCTTTTAAGCGCACGACCCTCATGTGGTGTGTTTCCCTTTCGTCGAATATCACCTCACCGTTTTGAGCCGTTCCGTAGAAGAGGTGAGGCACTACGGTATCACCTCGAACCCTGTGTAGGGAACGAGCACCTCCGGCACTCTCACACTGCCATCTGGTTGCTGGTAGTTTTCCAGTATCGCAACGAGTGCCCTTCCAACGGCGATACCCGATCCGTTCAACGTGTGAACGTATTCGAGCTTTCCATCCGATCTCCTTCTGTATCTCATGTTTCCTCTTCTCGCCTGAAAGTCCGTCACGTTACTGCAGGAAGATATCTCTTTGTATGCGTTGTAGGAAGGAAGCCACACTTCTATATCGTAGGTTTTCGCGGAGGTGAATCCGAGATCTCCCGTACAGAGCGAAACGACTCTGTAAGGGAGCTCCAGTTTTTGAAGAATGGTTTCGGCGTCTTTCACAAGCTGTTCAAGATCTTCGAAGGATCTTTTCGGTGTGGTCACCCAGACGAGCTCGACCTTGTCGAATTGATGCTGCCTGATCATCCCTCTCACATCTTTCCCGTAACTTCCCGCTTCTCTGCGGTAACAGGGAGTGTAAGCGACGTATTTCTTTGGTAGTTCTTTCTCTTCGAGGATCTCTCCACTGTGAAGCGCTGCGAGGGGAACCTCAGCCGTCGGAATGAGGAACAGGTCATCCCTCTCAGCAAGATAAAGCTCTTCTTCGAATTTGGGGAGCTGTCCGGTTATGGTGATGGTTTCTCTTTTCACCAGGTGTGGAACCCACACTTCCGTGTAACCGTGTTCCTTTGTATGAACATCGAGCATGAAGTTTATTAGAGCCCTCTCGAGTCTTGCGAGTTTTCCATACATAACGGTGAATCTGGAACCGCTGAGCTTGGACGCCCTGCTGAAATCCATGAGCCCCCACGCAGGTCCGAGGTCCCAGTGAGCGAGCGGGGTGAAATCGAATTCTCTCGGCTCTCCCCACCTTCTCACTTCAACGTTCTGGGATTCGTCTTCTCCAACGGGAACGCTCTCATGTGGAATGTTTGGGACCATCAAAAGGAGGTCGTTCAACTGCTTCTGAAGTTCTTTTTCTTTTTCTTCTAACGCTTTTATTTCTTCTCCTAATCTTTTCCCTTCCTCGATGAGTGCCTCTGCCTCTGCGTTTTTCCCTTCTTTTTTCAATCTTGCCACATTTTTGGAAATTTCGTTTCTTCTGGATCTCAGCTCGTTGGTTTTCGTGATGGTAGCGCGCCAGTCGGCGTCGATCTTCAAAATCTCATCGATTGTAGCAGGATCCTCTCCTCGTTTTCTGAGGGCTTCTTTCACGAGATCGGGATTTTGTCTGATGAGCTTTATATCTATCATCTTATCCCTCCCCTTACCACAATTCTATCAGAAGATGTACCTCACGAACCTTCTGAGCACAAAACCGATCAGGATAGTCCCGGCGATCATGAAGGTGGAAATGGCGTTTACTGTAGGTGAGATACCGAACCTTATCATGGAGTAGATTTGAATCGGAAGGGTGGTCGACCCTGGCCCAGCCACGAAGAAGGTGATCACAAAATCGTCTATGGAAAGTGTGAAGGCAAGAAGGAAGGCAGCAACTATACCGGGAACGAGATTTGGGATGATCACCCTGTAAAACACCTGGAAGTCCGTACTTCCAAGGTCGTAAGCTGCCTCTATGATGCTCTTGTCGAAATCCTGAAGTCTGGAGTGAACGATCATCATAGTGTACGGAATCGAAAACGTTATGTGTGCGAGTGTTATGGTGAAGAGTCCCAGCTGAACCTTGAGCATTGAGAAAAGTAAAAGCAGGGATATACCGATGATCACGTCGGGTACCACGAATGGAAGATACGTGAGAAACCAGATAGAGTTTTCTAACCTGCTCTTTTTCCAGAAGAGTTCTATCGCTGTTAAGGTTCCAATCGCCGTTGATACCGCGCTGGAGACGATGGCCACGATGAGCGAATTTCTGAACGCATGCCAGACTGAATATTCTCTTGTAAACAGTTCCAGGTACCATTTGAGTGTGAAGCCGCTCCAGACAGGAGATTTCGCTGAATTGAAGGACATCAACACCACTATGAAAAGCGGCAAATAGAAGAACACCATTGTCAGGATCACGATGGTTTTTATGAATCTTCCTGGTTTCAACGTTTCTCTCCCCTTTTCATCACAAAGATGATACTCAGGAGAGCGATCAGGGTTAGAATGTTGGACATCGCGGACGCGACGGGCCAGTTTCTGACGGTCAGAAGTTGCCTTACGATCTCGTTTCCTATCATCTTGGAGTTCACGCCACCGACAAGATCCGGTATGGCGTAGGATCCAAGGGCGGGAATGAACACGAAAACGAAGGCTGTGAGAAGGCCCGCTCTGACGTTGGGAAGAAGGACTCTGATGAACGTGTACATCCTGCTGGCTCCAAGATCCAGGGATGCTTCAAGGATGCTGTCTTCCACCTTTTCCATGGCAGCGTAAAGAGGGAGTATAGCGAAAGGAAGGTAGGTATAGACTATCACCAGTATGACGGCGAAAGAGTTGTAGAGAAACTGAACGGGACCGATGCCGAACAGGCCGAGAAGCTGGTTTACGAGTCCGTTGTTGCCAAGAACTATCTTCCAGGCGTAAATTCTGATGAGAGAGTTGGTCCAGAAGGGTACAACCGTCAAAAGCAAAAGAAAGTTTTTAAGCTTGCTTCTGGCTATGTAGAAGGCAACAGGAACCGCCACAGCGAGGGTAATGAACGTCGCAACACCGGCGATCCAGACGGATCTCCAGATGAGCGCCAGGTACCTGGGAAGATAGCTATACGCTTCGAGGGAAAAGCTCCACTTGACCCCACCGTAGATCTGTGGCTCCAGAAAGCTATAAACAAAAACTATTGAGATGGGAAGAATGAAAAGAAAGAGCAACCACAGAAAGTACACGTACTTCATTCTTCAAGCACCTCTACAATGAAGCTGTCATCTGGATTCCATGTGATGAACACTTCATCTTCCCATTTTATGATCGGCTCATCGAGTATGTACCTTGCATGCTGTTTGTAAACTTTCATTATGTAGCCTTCGTCGAGTCGAACGAAGTACTTCGTCTGGTGCCCCATGTATATTTCTTCTTCTACGATTCCGTGAAACACGTTGAAAATTTTACCGGACTGAAATTCCCTCTTCGAAATTCTGATCTTTTCGGGCCTCAGGGTGATGAGCAATACATCACCCTTTTTCGCCTCCTTGTCTCTGTAACACCTGAACTGGCCGATTCCCGGACTTTCTACGACGTAATATTCATCTTCCACTTCAACAACCTCGGCTTTCATGAGGTTCGTTTCTCCGATGAAAGTCGCTGCAAAGACGTTGACCGGGCTCTCATACACTTCGTAGGGAGTTCCAACCTGAACGATTTCGCCTTCGTTCATGAGAGCGACTCTGTCTGAAACACTGATCGCTTCAGCCTGATCGTGTGTTACGTAAATGAAGGTGATACCGACTCTGTCGTGAAGGTTGTCGAGCTCGACAAGGAGTTCCTGTCTCAGTTTCGCGTCGAGAGCGCTCAGCGGTTCATCGAGAAGGAGGACCCTCGGCTCGTTGGCGAGGGCCCTCGCTATCGCCACTCTCTGCTTCTGACCACCAGACAGTTGGGAAGGCATTTTCTGAGCGTGTTCTTCCATTCTTATGAGCGAAAGCAGTTCGCTCACTCTCTGGTTTATTTCGTTCTCGGATAGTTTTTTGAGTTTCAAGGGGAACGCGATGTTTTCAAAAACTGTGAGATGAGGAAACAGAGCGTAGTTCTGAAATATGATGTTCACGGGCCTTTTGTTCGGAGGCAAATTCAGTATCGACTTTCCATCCAGGAGAACATCTCCACTTTCCACACCCTCGAAGCCCGCTATCACACGAAGAAGCGTTGTTTTCCCACAACCCGATGGGCCGAGTATGGAAAAAAACTCTCCTTTCTTTATATCCAGGGAGACGTTCTTCAAAACCTGGAAGTCATCGAAAAATTTGCTGACGTTCTTTATTGAAACTTCTCCTCCGATCAACTTCACTCACTCCGTCACATGATGATCTCGAGCCATATTTTGTTGTAAAGTTCGAGGGCTTCTCCCACGTCTTCTATGAATTCACAGTTTTTGAGATCTTCTATGGTGTAGATGGGCTCTGTCTGCATGTACTTTCTGGCTTCCACGTTCGGTGAGGGAAGACCGAGATAATCCGCTATCTTCGCTGCGTTTTCTGGCTCGAGAATGAAGTTGATGAACTTGTAGGCGAGGTCCACGTTCTTTGCCCCTTTGGGGATCACCATGTTGTCGATCCACAACGTACCGCCTTCTTTTGGTATGAAGAAGTCGAAGTATTCTTCCTCTCCTTCGGGTATCCTCTGGTAGACGTCTTCCGCGTATCCGTGCACCACCCAGTACTCACCGGAAACGATACCATCGGCGTACGAGGAGGCGTCGAATTTGGCTATGTTCTTCTTCCACCTGAGAACAACCTGTTTCGCTTCTTCCAGTTCTTTCGGGTTCTTCGTGTTAACGGAGTATCCGAGATACTTCAAAGCAGCGCCGAGGACTTCCCTCATGTCGTCGAGGAGAGTCATTCTTCCCCTGAGGTCTTCTCTATCGAAGATGGACCAGGATTTCTCGTACTCTTTCACGTATTTTTTATTCACAATAACAACAGTGGATCCCATCATGTAAGGAATGCTGTACTCATGGTTGGGATCGTAAGTGGTCTTCGCGAGGATGTCTTTATCGAGATATTTGAAGTTCGGTATCTTAGAAAGATCGAGTTTCTGGAGCATTCCTTCTTTTTTCATTATCGAGACATAGTCACCGGAAGGGAATATCAGATCGTAGCCTTTTCCACCACCGGCTTTGAACTTGGCGTACATTTCTTCGTTTGAAGCGTAGGTGTCGTACACCACACGGCAATCGTACTTCTCTTCGAATGCTCTGATCACGTCTTCAGGAATGTAATCGGCCCAGTTGTAGATGTAGAGGGTGGCCTTCGCGAAGATCGGGATCGCCAGGACTACCAGCAGGACGAGAAACACCTTTTTCATCATCAATACCTCCCTTCTTCCAATATAAAAAGCCAGGCCGTGTAGCCTGGCTCTCTGGAGGCGGCGGTGGGATTCGAACCCACGAATAGGGATTTTGCAGACCCCCGCCTTTGACCGCTTGGCTACGCCGCCATCCACATAGAATATAATACCACATATGCAAGGGTGTTCAAGATCCCTTAAGGTGACACGTATCGTTCAACAAAACAAGCCTCGGTTTGCTCTCTATTTCCACCACACTGAGGGACGCGTTGTCCAGCTTGAAATTTCTGTGAAGGTAAAGAGGAAGCCCGAGGACCCAGCAGATGAAAGCCCTCAGAGACAGAGAGTGTGATACGATGACCACGTTCTCTGAACCGTTCAACTTCTCCTGTGAGACGATTTTCATGATAGCCTTCACCACACGATTCTGTACATTTCTCATGGATTCTAAACCTTCCATTCCAAAATTTGGATCCGATGACCACTTCTTGAACTCCACAGGATACTCCCTGATGGCTTCTTCCACTGTGAGACCGTTCCAGAGTGATATTTCGCATTCTCTCAGATCTTCTTCGACGATGATTTCTTTTTCAAAGCGCCTGGCGATCTCTTCTGCTGTCTCGAGGCTTCTTTTGAGGGGACTCGAGTAAATGGCATCGACTCTTTCCAGGCTGTTTGCCAGCTTTTTTGCCTGTTCTCTTCCTTTTTCGTTGAGAGGAACATCCGTGATTCCCTGCCACAGACCCTTTTCGTTCCAGATGGTTTCACCGTGTCTTATGAGATAGAGTTTCATACTTCTATGCACCTCTTTGTGTTAGACTTTGATTGGAGGTGATCGGGTTGAGAAAACTTTCAATCGTCTTTCTGATAGTCGTTTCCGCCCTTGTTTTCTCCTGGAGCGGTCACGAAGGTTTGACCTACTACATCGTGAAAGATATTGTACCAGATGAGATGGTCACCATCACACCGTACAACTACCAGGAAAACAGAGTTTACAATCTCTCAAAACTCGTTCTTGAAGACGTGTGTGGTCAAGATACGATATCTGCCTGGGAAGGAGCAATTTTACCTCCAAATCCCCCTCCTGAAGACGAAAAGGTTCCTGCCTGGCAGATCCTGACCGTGTACTCTTCGGAGCCGGATTGGGGAATGGACCAGGGCCTCGATCTGTCACCGTATCAGTTCCTCATAGGAAACAGTCAGGGTGTGCGTCACATGAAGTATCGAATCCTTGGCCTCGAGTTCTTCGAAGCGGACAAGAGTTTTTACTACTTCCACGATATGGCAAAAGAAGCCTTCAGAAAAGGAGACAGATATTGGGGATACAGGTTCCTCGCCAGGGCTCTTCACTACATCGAAGATCTATCGCAGCCCTATCACAACACTCCTGGTGAGGTGGGAGAAATCTTTCAGGCACTCTTCGACAGATCCATCATGAAGATGTTGATGAACGCCCATTACGTGTACGATGATTATTTAGCGTATCTCATCTATTCCGGAGATGAAGAAACGATAAAAACGATCGAAGAAGCTACACCTGTATTTTTGAAGTCCGAGTGGCACCTCGTTCAGGAAGTGAGAAAACTCGCTTTATCGCACTTTCCAAAAGTCCACAGAGAGATAAAGAAGGTCTTTGGAGAAAAACTGAAAGAAAGAACGGGTGATCTGGAAAGCTTCACCGTTGTCTCTGTTGAAGAATTCAGAGAGGCGGATCGGAGAGGAGACCTCGTTCTTTTGAAACGTTACACCCTTGAACTCATAGGGAAGGTATCATCGTACTTGAAGGGATACCTCATAGATTTTCTCAAGGCCGTGAAATCTTTTTGAGCGCCTCTTTCAGGGTTTTCCAGGCAAGAATGAAACACTTCACCCTTGCGGGGTAGTTCTTTATGTCTGACATGAGTGTTACGTTCTTCAACTTTCCCTCATCGAAGTTTTCACCCCGGCTCATTTTTTCTGCCTCTTCGATGAGGGAGAATATTTCTTCTACCCTTTCTCCGACGATCCTCTCCAGCATCAGAGAAGCCGAAGCCTGACTGATAACACATCCCATTCCCTCGAATTTGGCATCTTTCACAACACCGTCTTCCACCTTCAAGTAGAGTGTGATTTCGTCGCCACAAGAGATGTTCTTTCCCTCTTCGATAACGGTGGCATCGTCCAGTTTTCCTCTGAATTTTTTGGAATTCGCGTAGTCCAGGATGGCTTCCGAGTACATCATCTTGAAAACCACTCCTTTACTTTTTTCACACCTTCAACGAGAATTTTAACATCTTCTTCCGTGTTGTAGATGTAAAAACTGGCTCTGCAGGTGGAGTTTGGAAAATCGATTTGCGACTGTTCTTTCAAAATACTCATCAGAGGCTGTGCGCAGTGGTGCCCACTCCTTACGGCTATTCCAAACTCCTGATCGAGAATGTGAGCCACATCGTGCGGGTGTATTCCCTTTACGTTGAACGAGACTATCCCGTGCTGTCTTTCGTCGAGTGGGCCGTAGATTTCTACTCCGCCGATTTTCATCATCTCTTTCAAGGCCATCTGAGTGAGCTGTTCTATCTTTTCATGAACTGAATCGAAACCCGTTTCTTTCAAATACCTCAAGGCTTCCCTGGATGCGACTATATCCGCTATGTTTGGAGTTCCCGCTTCGAACTTGTAAGGTAATTCGTTGAATGTGACGTCTTCGAGGGACACTCTGTCGATCATCTCTCCGCCGTAGAGAAACGGTTCCATCTGTTCCATCAGCTCTCTCTTTCCGTAAAGCACACCCACACCGGTGGGACCGAGCATCTTGTGGAGTGAAAAGGCAAGAAAATCTACTCCTATCTCCTTCGGTTTCACCGGTTCATGAGGTATCAGTTGAGCACCATCCAGGAGAATGATGGAATTAGGAAAGACGTTTCTCAGCTCTTCAACGGGTATTCTTTGACCGGTCACGTTGGAAAGGCCTGTTATGGCAACGACTTTCGGGTTTTTGTCTCTGTGTTTCAACAGGTCATCCATCTCGAGTGTTCCGAATCTTCCCGAGGGCTTGATGAAGTCGATCCTGTACCCATGGAGTTTCGAAAGTCTTAGCCAGGGTACAAAGTTCGCGTGGTGTTCCAGAAGGGAAACCAGAACCAGATCGTCCTTTTTCAATATGCCGCTCCTCAGAAGGGACATCACAACGAGATTTATGGCCATGGTGGTGCCCGAAGTGAAGATTATCTCCTGCGGAAAAACACCCAGGAACTCTGCAAATTCCTCCCTGGTTTCCTCGAGTTCGGTGGTGGCACGCACGGCGAGAGTATGAACTGCTCTGTGAACGTTCGCGTAGCTGTTGTAGTAGAATTCCTCCAGCTTTTTCACAACCTGTTTTGGCTTCAGTGTGGTGGCCGCGCTGTCCAGATAAACGATCCTTTTTCCGTTAATCTTCATCTTCAAAGTGGGAAAGTCCTCATACAATCCTGTTGACAACATTTTCTACCTCTCCTTTCAACGACTCGTCCAGTTCGTCGAGCAGTTCGTTGAACACCCCTCGCACGATCAGCTTCTTGGCTTCTATCTCGTCAACGCCTCTGGTCATCAGATAGAAGAGTTCGTCCTCGTCGAGAGAGGAAGAACTCGCAGAGTGTGAAGCGGTGACATCGTTCTCGTCCACCCAGAGACTCGGAATGGCATCCATTCGAGCGTTTGGTGAGAGAATGAGTGTGTGTTCTGTTTCTTCTGCAACGATGTTCTTAGAACCTCTTTTCACATCCAGGATTCCACGGAAAACGATCTTTCCAGCGCCATCCACTACACCGTTTCCCTTCAGCTTTCCTTCGGCGTCCTCTCCCTCAAATTTCATGAGGTAGAGCAAATCGGTTATTCCTGATCCATTCTGGTAGAAGAAGGATTTTATATCGGCTTTGCTCGATTTGTTCAATTTCACAAGGATATGCCCGGTTTTTCTGTAGCCGAACGCTTTGAAATCCCTCAACACGAGTCTTGCACCTTCTTCGAGAACGATGAACACGTTGTCGAAAGAAAAATTCCCAAAAAAGTCCAGATTGAAGAACTTCAGCGATGCGTTCTTTTTCACCAGGATCCTCATCACCGTATTTCTGAATCGATCCGTGCTGGAGAGCTTGTAGATCTCCGCCTCTTTTTCGACGACCACGAGTACGTTTTCGATCCCGTCTCCGTCGAATCTCATCATGTGTTTTCCATCGCCGTATACTCTGAAATCCGTAAAGAACGTATCTCCAAGAAGAACGAATTTCCTGTGAGCACCTTCAAAGTCCAGCTTTTCAAGGAGCGAAATATCAACATCGAGGTCTATCCGCTTGAAAGACAATTCTGGAAGAGACATGCCATCGAGATTACACCTTTTCCATCTCGGGAATCCCCATTCTTTGTACTCCTGGTACTTCTTCTTTCTCCACTCTTTCAGAGGGCCACCGGTGTTCTCCAGGGCCTTTTCAAGCACTTCGTAGTCGTAATCGTTTTCGGAAAAAATCTGAGGAGTTTCCCAAACGACCGCTTTTTCACCGTCATGTTCTATCACCAGAGTCTTTTCCATAATGAACACCTCACCCTATGCTCTTCTCTATTTCCAGTTCGAGTAACTTGTTCAGCTCAACGGCGTACTCGAATGGAAGCTCTTTCACCACGGGTTCAACGAATCCTTTCACTATCATCGCCTTTGCTTCCTGTTCAGAGAGCCCCCTGCTCATGAGGTAGAAAATCTGGTCTTCCCCTATCCTTCCAATCCTCGCTTCGTGCCCGACGTCTGCCCTGTCTGTTTCCACTTCTATGATCGGAACGGTATCACTCTTCGATCGGTTGTCGAGCATCAAAGCTGCACATTCGACGGAGGCCTTGCTCTTCACGGCTTCCTTTGTGATTTTCAAAAGGCCCCTGTAGAAAGCCCAGCCTCCACCGAGAGAAATGCTCTTTGCGCTGACGATCGAACTCGTGTATGGAGCGAGGTGAACAACCTTGGAACCGGTGTCCATGTGCTGTCCCGGTCCCGCGTAAGTGATGGACATGCTCTCTGCCCTTGCTCCTTTTCCCTTGAGTATGGTCATTGGATACAACATTGTCTTCTGACTTCCCAGTGAGCCCGAAACCCAGGTCATCGACCCTTCTTCGTCGACTATCGATCTCTTCGTGTTGAGGTTGTACGTGTTCTTGCTCCAGTTCTGAATGGTGAGGTACTTGACCTTTGCGCCTTTTTTGACGTATATTTCGACCATTCCAGCGTGAAGGTTGATGATGTTGTACCTTGGAGCAGAACAACCCTCTATGAAGGTAACTTCACTGCCTTCTTCAGCGACTATGATGGTGTGCTCGAACTGCCCCATACCGGGATTGCTCATCAGAAAATACGCCTGAAGCGGCATGGGAATTTTCACACCCGCCGGGACGTACAAGAAGGTTCCACCGCTCCATATGGCTCCATGAAGAGCAGCGAACTTGTGATCGGTGATGGGGACGAGTTTCATGAAGTATTTCTTCACAAGATCGGGGTACTCCCTCACAGCGCTTTCCATATCGAGGAAGATAACGCCCATCTTTTCAAGCTCTTTCTTCATGTTCTGATAGACAATCTCCGAGTCGAGCTGAGCTCCCACACCCGAGAGGTACTTTCTTTCCGCTTCCGGTATCCCGAGTTTATCGAAAGCCTCTTTCACCTCTTCTGGAACTTCTTCCCAGGAGGTGCTCTTCTTCGCGTCGGGTTTTATGTAGGAGACTATCTTTCCGAGGTCGAGGCCGGATATGTCCACACCGAATCTGGGATTGTGCCACTCGTTGAACACTTTCAGTGATTCTAACCTGTGCTTTAACATCCACTCCGGTTCATCTTTTGCGCGTGATATTTCCATTATCAGCTTCTCGTCAAGACCGGGAGGTGCTTTGTAGGCGGTCTTCACCTTCGGCACGAAATTGAATCGTGAATCGTCAATTATCAGTCTTTCCATCATCTCACACCCTCCAGGGAGTAGCCCTTCTCTTCTATTTCGTCTGCCAGTTCCGGACCGCCGCTTGTGACTATACGTCCATCTACGTAAACGTGAACCTTATCTATTCTCTTCAAGTGATCGAGGAGTCTTTTGTAGTGCGTGATGATGAGAAGTGTCACTCCCTCTTCGTTCAGTCTAGCTATCAGATTTGCGATCAATCTCAACGCATCGACATCGAGACCCGAGTCTATCTCATCGAGGATGAGCAGTTTCGGTCGAAGGAAGAGACTCTGAAGGATCTCGGACCTTTTCTTTTCTCCACCGGAAAATCCGACGTTCAGGTACCTTTCTAGGAAATCCTTGTCTAAACCGAGTTTTTCAGCGGTTTCCTCGAGTTCTTTCCTCAACTCCAGATAGTTTTTATCCTCTCCGTGAATCCTCCTATGAGCTGTGATGAGAAACTGAGAAAGCTTCACTCCCTCAACTTCGTATGGATTCTGAAAAGTCATCATTATACCGAGTTTTGCTCTCTCATTTGGGGGCAGATCCTTTATGGAATTTCCTTCAAAAACGATGTCTCCTTCCGTCACAATGTATCTGGGATTTCCCATGATGACGTTCGCGAGGGTCGATTTTCCGCTACCGTTTGGACCCATGAGAACGTGGACTTCTCCCTTTTCTATCTCCAGATTCACACCCTTCAATATTTCCTTGTCTTCGTCTCTCAGCTTCGCGTGCAGATCGACAATTCTGAGCATTTCGTTCCCTCCTCTTATGTTTTCCTAATTGATTATAACACACGTGCGGTTGTTATGAATAAGTTTTGATTTTTGTAAGGTTGAAATAATCTTTCTGACGATGTGGTATAATAAAAAGAGGAGCCGGGGTGGCGGAATTGGCAGACGCAGCGGACTTAAAATCCGCTGGGGTTCACAACCCCGTGTCGGTTCGAGTCCGATCCCCGGCACCACCCGGGCACCTCCAAAAAGGTGCCCTTCTTCTTTGAGGAGGGAGCGAACATGAGAGTTGAACTCCTCTTTGAAAGTGGAAAATGTGTGATAGATCTCAATGAGGAATACGAGGTCGTCAAATTGTTGAAGGAAAAAATTCCATTCGAAAGTGTCGTGAACACTTGGGGCGAGGAGATATACTTCTCAACTCCTGTGAACGTTCAGAAGATGGAAAACCCAAGGGAAGTAGTTGAGGTAGGGGACGTTGGATACTGGCCTCCGGGAAAAGCGCTGTGTCTGTTCTTTGGGAAAACTCCCATGAGCGATGACAAAATTCAACCAGCGAGTGCTGTAAACGTGATAGGAAAGATCGTGGAAGGGCTGGAAGATCTGAAAAAAATAAAAGACGGCGAGAAGGTCGCCGTCAGATTTGCATCCTCATGATGTCTCTGTAAGCTTCCACGATTCTGTTTCTTACTTCGACGGTGAGCCTCAACGCTATGGAAGCCTTCTCGGCTTCTATTATAACCTCGTGTATGTTGCTTATCCTGCCCTGGGCGAAATCATCCGCTGCCTTCTCGGCTTTCTTCTGTATGTCGTTTACCTTTTCCAGGGCTTCTTTCAGCGCTTCTGAAAAGTTGTTTTCATTTTTCTTTTGAGTCTTTCCACTCTGGCTCAAAGGGCCGAGCCCCTCTATCCTGTCAACCATCACCCATTACCCCCTTCCTATCTGAAGGGCGCTGTTCACCATAGCCTTTGTCACATTGAAAGCCGCCACGTTCGCATCGTATGCTCTCTGCGCGTTTATTAGATCCACCATTTCTCTAACGATATTCACGTTGGGCATCCTCACGTATCCGTTCTCATCCGCGTCAGGGTGTGCGGGATCGTACACGAGTCTGAACGGTGAAGGGTCTTCCTCTATTTTTACAACTTTCACCCCAGCGCTTTCTATTTTACCATTTGGTGTTCTTCTCAGATACTCGGCGAACACAGGTACCTTCCTCCTGTAAGGTTCTCCTGTTTCAGTTCTGGTGGTTTCAGCGTTCGCTATGTTTGTTGAGACGATCTCGACTCTGAGTCTCTGAGCGGACATTCCAGTTGCGCTGATGTTCATGATCTCGAATTCGCTCATCATCTGACACCCCTCAGTACGGCATTGTACCTATCTATGTTCATCGACATGAGCCTGGAGAGCACCTGATACCTGAGTCCGTTCTTCACAAGCTGGACCATCTCGTAATCGATATCAACGTTGTTTCCATCGTTTCTCATGGTGGTTGTGTTGTCCACAAGAACACGTGGTTCTACGACACTCTTTGAACCGATGAGGTGCTTTTCGTTTGTCTTCGAAAGCTTCAGTTTCATTTCTGATTCCTTCAAGAGTTCCTCGAATGCCACGTATTTTCTCTTGTAACCGGGTGTGCTCACGTTCGCTATGTTCAGTGAGTGAACGTTCTGTCTCAAAAGAGCAACGTCCATCGCCTGTTTTAGCGTGTAGAAGTTCGAGTTGAACATCTTCACACCTCCACTATTACTTTTCTTCGACTGAGGCTCCGATTCCTAAAACTTCCTCGAGGTTGTTTTCTATGTCGTGTTCTATGAGCTTCGATATGATTTCGTCCAGGTCTCCATCGAGGATCTCCTGCAGTCTGTAAGAGGTGTAGTTTATTCTGTGATCCGTAACTCTGTTCTGGGGGAAGTTGTAAGTTCTGATTTTTTCACTTCTCTCACCGGTTCCTATCTGCGATTTTCTCTTCTGTGAGATTTCCCTTTCTTTTTGTTCTTTCTGTAACTGATAGAGTCTTGCCCTGAGGATCCTCAAAGCGGTTTGCCTGTTCTGATACTGAGATCTTTCGTTCTGACACGACACCACTATTCCCGTTGGAATATGTGTGATCCTTACAGCGGATTCGGTCTTGTTGACGTACTGTCCACCGTGTCCCGATGCCCTGAAAGTTTCTATCTTCAAGTCTTCCGGCCTGATTTCTATATCCTTTTCTTCAATCTCTGGAAGAACGGCAACGGTAGCGGTGGACGTATGGATCCTCCCTCCAGACTCCGTGACAGGAATTCTCTGTACTCGATGAACACCGCTTTCGTACTTCAGTATACCGTAAGCGTTCTTTCCTTTTACGAAGAAGACCACTTCCCTTATTCCACCGAGATCTGTTTCGTGGATTTCAGCGACTTCGAGGTTCCAGCCTTTTCTTTCTGCGTACCTGGTGTACATTCTGAACAGATCCCGTGCGAAGAGAGCGGCTTCTTCTCCACCTGCGCCGGGTCTGATTTCTACGATTGCTTTATCACCCACTTCTGAAGAAAGAAGCAAGAGAAGTTCTTGATAGAGCTGATCGAGTTCTTTCTCGTACTTTTCTATCTCCAGTTCATTTTCTCCTTCTTCTCTCAAGAGTTCGATGAACTCCTGAGTTTCTTTTATTCTGTTTGCGATGTTCTCTATTTCTTCTATCTTTGCGTATTCTATCCCGTAGTTCTTCATCTGTTCGGGAGTCAGATCTGGCCTGGCGAGGAGCTTTTCGATCTCTTTTTTCTTTTCTTTCACTATCGAGGAGATCTTCTCTACGAGGGCTTCATTCCTAATCTTCGAGCCACCTCCTCATGGTTCCTGGCAAACTGCAGAGCGGATTCTAAGGATATATCACCTTTGAGTGCCGCTTTCACGAGTGCGTCATCGAAGAGAACCATTCCGTGCCTTGCACCAGCCTGTATCAGAGATTCGAGCTGGTGGATCTTGTTCTCTCTTATCAGGTTCCTCACGGCAGGAGTTCCCACCATGATCTCCAGGATCGGAGTAAAACCTATTCCGTTGGCCTTCGGGACAAGCCTCTGATAAATCACGGCGATCAAGGTGTTCGCAAGCTGAAGAGCGATCTGTCTTTGCTGATGTGCCGGGAAAACATCTATGATTCTCTCGGGTGCGGAAGCTGCAGAGTTCGTGTGAACCGTGGCAAGAACGAGGTGTCCTGTTTCCGCCGCGGTGAGAGCGAGAGCCATTGTTTCAAGGTCTCTCATTTCTCCCACGAGGATCACATCCGGGTCCTGCCTCAGAGCGTACTTCAGTCCGTTGTAGAAAGAGTCCGTGTCTGAACCGAGTTCTCTCTGGTGAATCACGGATTTCTTGTTTGTGAAAACGTATTCTATCGGGTCTTCTATCGTTATTATGTGGTATGGGAAATTTTCGTTGATGTGATCTATCATGGCGGCGAGTGTGGTGGATTTTCCGCTTCCTGTGGGACCAGCCACCAATATCAAGCCGTACTTTCTCTCAACGAATGTTTTCAAGATCTCTGGTAGTCCCAGTTCCTGGAAAGTTCTGATCTTTTTTGGTATCAACCTGAAAGCGAGAGCGGGGTTTTTTCTCTCGTAATAGAGGTTTCCCCTCACCCTTATCGCTTCTGCCACGGTGAAGGAAAAATCCACTTCTTTCGTTTTAGGTGGGAACGGCTGTCCGATCTCAGCGAACAGATCTTTCAGGGCGTTCATTATGGTCTCTTTTGTGAGTTTTCCGTACTTTTCCTGAGGTACAAGGTCCCCATCTATACGGTAATAAGGAGGGCAACCCACCGAAATGTGCACGTCGGTTGCCCTCAAACCGTACGCTTCTGTGATGATCTTCAGAAAAGAAACTTTCATGTCTTCCACGCTGTCACTTCCTCTCTCCTTTCAAAACTGTCAGACACCTTGGACAAACCCCCGGAAAATCTTCAGAAGCAGAGATCTCCGTTGTGTATTTCCAGCACCTCTGACATTTTTCACCCTCTGCGTGTTTGACGGTCACCTCTACCAGTTCTCCTTTCAATTCTCCCGAAGCGTCCGAAAGGGATACCTTCGATACTATGAAGAGTTCTTCGAGTATGTCTCTGTATTTTTCCAGAAGCGCTTTGATGGTGTCATTTTTGGGTACAAGTACGACCTCAGCGTCGAGAGAGTGACCGATCACATCTTGCTGTCTCTTCTCCTCGAGGGCCTTCAACACGTCTTCTCTTATGGAGAGGAGTTTTTCGAAATCTTCCATGAGCTCTCTATCGATGAACTCTTCTTTGTACTCTGGCCAGTATTCCGCCTGAACCGTCTTGTATTTTCTGTCCTTTTCATGAAGGTGGGAGTAAACCTCTTCCATCGTGAAAGTCATGATGGGTGCAAGGATCTTCATCAGGGCAATGAGAATTTCGTGCATCACCGTCTGCGCCGATCTTCTGTATATTGAATCCTTCGCTTCCACGTAGAGTCTGTCCTTTACGACGTCCAGGTAGAGGGAGCTGAGTTCTGTTGTGCAGTACTTCACCACGAGATTGTAAACCTTCGAGAATTCGTAGCTGTCGTAATATTCGGTGGCGCGTTTTATGATCTCCTGCAGTCGTCCAAGGGCCCATCTGTCGATCGTCAAGAGTTTTTCATAAGGAACTCTGTCGAGTTCAGGATCAAAGCCCTCTAGATTTCCAAGGAGGAATCGGAACGTGTTTCTTATCTTCCTGTAAACTTCCGTTTGTTGTTCGACGATCCTCATGGATATCTTTATGTCGTTGAAGTAGTCGCTGCTCGCAAGCCACAGTCTCAGAATCTCGGCACCGTATTTTTCCACCACTTCCATGGGATCCACTACGTTTCCGAGGGACTTGCTCATCTTTCTTCCCTGTTCGTCCTTTATGAATCCGTGTGTTAGCACTTCTTTGTAAGGTGCGGACCCCCTCTTTGCGACGGCAAGGAAGATGGAAGAATGGAACCATCCCCTGTGCTGATCGCTACCTTCAAGGTACATGTCGAGGGGGAACGGGTGATCTTCTCTCTTCGTGGTTATGTATTCGAAGGAGGCACCAGAATCTATCCATACGTCGAGTGTATCCAGCATTTTTTCGAAAGATCGCTTGCCGCATTTTGGACACACGAAATCTTCGGGGATGAGTTCTTCCACCTCTTTTTCAAACCAGGCGTTTGTACCTTCTTTTTCAACGATTTTCATGAAGTGTTCTATTACCTTCGGATCGAGTACCACTTCTCCGCATTCTTTACATTTCACCGCTGGTATGGGAGTTCCCCAGACACGCTGTCTTGAGATACACCAGTCGGGCCTTTCCTCCACCATGGATCTGATTCTGTTCCGGCCCCATTCCGGTATCCACTTCACCTTGTCTATTTCTTCCAGCACTTTCTGCCTGAGGTTGTTGTGATCCACAGAAATGAACCACTGCTCAGTTGCTCTGAAGATCACAGGTCCTTTACAGCGCCAGCAGTGCGGGTAGGAGTGTGTGATACTTGAAGCGTGAACGAGAATACCCTTTCTCTTCAGATCCTCTATGATCACCTCGTTGGCATCTTCTATGAACATTCCCTTGTATTTTCCCGCTTCTTCCGTGAAACGTCCCTCCTCATCAACGGGAGAGACGATGGGAAGACCGTATTGCACATGACCGTAGATGTAGTCTTCTTCACCGTGACCGGGGGCTATGTGGACACAGCCCGTTCCTGTTTCGAGAGATACGTAATCGGCAAGAATGACTCTGGAGGTTTTGTCATCGAAGATGGGATGAACGAACTCTTTTCCTTCCAGATCCTTTCCTTTTATTTTCTCGACGACATTGGAACAGTCGATTCCAGTCTCCTTCGAAAAAGCATCGAGAAGATCTGTTGCGATGACCCATTTTTCCTCTCCGACCTTCACCACCGAGTATTCGTAATCCGGGTGCAGAGCGATACCAACGTTTGCCGGTAGTGTCCAGGGTGTTGTGGTCCATATCACGATGAAGAAATTCGGATCTTCTTTGGATCTGAACTTCACGTATATGGAAGGAGATTTATGATCGTGGTATTCGATTTCCGCTTCCGCGAGGGCAGTTCTGCATCTCGGACACCAGTAGATGGGTTTCAACGATCTGTAAACGTTTCCCTCCTCTACAAGGGTTTTGAAAACATCCAGTATTTTCACCTCGTAGTCTGGCTTCAGCGTGATGTATGGATTTTCCCAGTCTCCCCGAACACCGAGTCTTTTAAATTCTTCTCTCTGTATATCAACGAATCTGAGAGCGAATTCCTCACACTTCTTTCTGATCTCCGCGGGTGACATTTCTTTTATCTTTTCACCCAGTTCCTGAGACACCCTGTGTTCTATGGGAAGACCGTGGGTGTCCCAGCCAGGAACGTACGGTGCCCTGTATCCTCTCATCGTTTTGTATTTGACGACGATGTCCTTCAGAATCTTGTTCAGAGCCGTTCCGATGTGGATGTGGCCGTTTGCGTACGGAGGCCCATCGTGCAGAACAAAAAGGGGTTTTCCTTTTCTCTGTTCGAGTACGTAGTTGTAAAGATCCATCTTTTCCCATTCTTCGAGAAACACTTTTTCTTTGTTCACCAAGTTTGCCTTCATCGGAAATGAAGTTTTTGGCAAGTTCAGCGTGTTTTTGTAGTCCATCAACTCTTTACACCTCCTGCGTCACGAAAGTAGCTTCTTCACTTTCTCTTTCAATTCGTCGAAGTTGAACGACTTCACAACGTATTCATCCGCTGCCCACGATGAAAGATCGGCTCTATAATGAGAATAGGCCGTGAGCAGAATGATCTTTGCGTCTTTCTTTTTCTTTCTGATCTCACCGGCTACCTCCAGTCCACTGATGCCGGGCATCTCTATGTCGAGAATCACCAGGTCGTAGTTTCCAGAGAAGAATTTCTTCAAGGCTTCCTCCCCGTTTTCTGCCGTGTCAATTTCGTAACCCTCTTCCTGAAGTTCCTCTTTCAGAAGTTCCCTTATGTTCGGCTCATCATCGACAACCAGTATCCTTTTCATTCTCTCACCTCTTTTCTGGTGTCTTTGGAATTTCAAAGATGAAAACAACCCCGTTTTCTCTGTTTTCCGTCCATATTTTTCCTCCGTGTTCATCCTCTATGATCTTTCTGCAGATTGAAAGTCCTAAACCTGTTCCCTGAGTCTTTGTGGTGAAGAACGGTGAGAATATCTTTTCTTTCAGCTCCTCCGGTATGGGGGGACCCGAGTTCCAGACACTCACTCTCACCTTGGTGTACATATCTTCCGACGTTATCTTTATCTTACCATTTTCCCCTGTCGCTTCTATTGCATTTTGAACAAGGTTTATCAGTACCTGTTTTATCCTCGTTCTATCGGCTTCAACTCTGAGGTCTTCGTTGTCCGTTTCAAAGCAAAAATCTATGTTCATCTTTCTGATCTTTTCCTCGAATAGAACGTAGACCTCTCTTATGAGTTCGTTCAGATTGAATTCGGTGAATTCCAGCACCTGCCGTTCTTTGCTGTATTCCAGGATTTCCTTGACAATCGTTTCAAGCCTGGATAGTTCGTTCGTTATTATGTTGATGTATTTCTTCAGCGTCTCTGGATCGTCAAGATGTTTCTTCATGCGCATTATGAAACCGCCTATTATCGTTATTGGATTCCTTATCTCGTGAGCGACTCTTGCAGTCATCTCTCCCAGTATGGAAAGTCTTTCTCTTCTTTTTCTTTCCTCTTCGTATTTGTACAGTTCTGTGACATCGTCGATCGTGATGATGACTCCCTCGAGCAACTGTGTTTTGGCATTTCTGAAAGGGGAGAATCTTATGTTGAAATACCTTTCTCCGAATTTGTAGAAGTTGAGAAACACGGGTTCTTTGTTTTCAAAAACGCTTTCTGCGACTGATCCGATCTCTTCAAAGTCGGGGAGATCTTTGAGCCTTCTTCCGAGTACGTTTTCTTTCTTCAGACCAAACAGTTGTTCGGCCTTTTTGTTCCATTCGGTTACACGTCCTTCTTTGTTCAGCGTTATGATGGCTGTTTCTAAGCTCTCCAGAATGCTTTCACTGAAGTTCCTGAGGTGTTCCACAAGTTCGTTTTGACGTTGAAGATCCAGTGTTTTCTCTCTCAAACTTTCATAATTGTACGCGTTCTCCAGAGCAAGACCTGCACTTTCAGAGAAAAGTTTGAGCACGTCCAGATCCAGATCGGTGACTTCCTTTTTGCTGAATTTGTTGTCCACCACCACAACACCGAGAGTGTCCCATCGCCCAACAAGTGGAAAGACTATGAACTCATCGTTTTCAAGGATACTTATAACATCTTCTATTTCGTACCTGATTTTTTCGAGAGTTTCTCTCGAAGTCCTCACTATACTCTTTCTCAAAACCACCCTTTCGAATATCGGATGTTCTCTGTAGTAAAATCTCTTTCCCCTTATTTTTTCATTGAACTTCGTTTCAAACGAGAATGTGAGCGCCTCCTCCCTTAAAAACTGTACCAGATCTGTGTATCTCAAGGTTCTTTTTCTGAGGTATCTCTTGAGTTCTTCGTGTTCCTGAAGTGTATCGCCACCCACCGCAGAAACGACGATCAAAGAGCCTGTACCTTCATCTTTTTTGAGAAGAACAGCACGGTCGAAATTGAATCCTCTCTCTGAAACAAGGCTGAGCAAAATCACACGGTAAAGGTTGTTCGGATCATAAACAGATCTCATGGCCTGGCTGACGTAATAAATTATTCTCATTTTCTTTATGTGTTCTTTCTGTATCTCTGAAACTTTCAGCTGTTCTTCGTACGACTTTTTCAATTTCTGGACTTCTTCTTTAAGCCTCCAGAGTTTTTCTGATACGTTTCCGATGAATTCTAAAAGTTTCGTACAGAGTACCTCTTCTTCTTCATCGAATGCGCCTTCGCGAACCACAACAAGATGCAGTTTGTTCCTCCACTCTCTCACACTCGCCCCTGGATGTTTCTTTTTTATCTCATCGATGGAGAGTTTCTCTCCCTTCGAAGAATAAGAAGCATCGCCCTCTATCAGATAGACTTCTTCCGCATCCAGAAATTCTCTGACTTTTTTGAGGGAAAACCTGAGAGCTTCCTCTTTCGGGTGAACACATATTGAATCCACAAGAGAGAGCAACAGCTCATAAACGGTGAGCTTTTTGTAGAGTCTGACGATTTCGAAAGACTCTTCATCATTTGCCACAACTGTATGCTTTCCAAATCTGCAGGTGAAACATTCCTGAGGGATTTCATCCTCGCTTTCCAGAATCCTTATTCCCTTTATCTGTTTCAGTCTCTCCGGAACCATCTGGTATCACTTCCTTCACCCAGTCTAAATGAGATCCTCTCCAAAAGATTCTTCCGCAGCTGGGACATCTGGAGAATTTCTCTGCGTTCAGAAAAACGTACAGAGGCACCTTTTCAATCACTTCCTCACGTGGAGTCGGCAAGAGTTCTCTGTTACAGTACGGGCACCTTGCACGTTCTGGTTTCAGTTTAAAATGTTCTATCACCCTTTTCAAATCTTTTTCATCTTTGATATAGAAGACTTTCTGCCCATATTTTTCGAAAAATTTTATAAGAGAACATTTCTTTGTGAGAAGAATTCTACCCTCTTTCCTGCATATCAGAAGGACTCTCCCGGGTTCTTCAGAGTAGCAAACCTTCACATCCACCCCGAGGGTTCTCAACTTTTTTGCAAGCGGTACCAGCGAGGCATCGACAGCGAATCGAACCTCACTCATAATCTATCCTCCACTATTTAATGATAAACTAAAAGTGGGAGGGATAAATTATGAAGATAGAAAGACTCGATAAATACATCTGGAAAATTCCAAAAGAGGGAGATATGAAGGTTGACGCGATCATATTCACGGACGCCGAGAGTGTGAACGATCCTCAGTTCAGAGAAGCGATGAAACAGCTCATGAACGTGGCCACGCTTCCCGGCATTGTGAAATACGCCCTCGCCATGCCGGACATACACTGGGGTTACGGCTTTCCAATAGGAGGAGTCGCCGCTTTCGATGTGAAAGAAGGAATCATTTCGCCGGGTGGTGTGGGTTTCGATATAAACTGTGGAGTACGCCTGATGAAGACAGATCTCACCTACGAAGATGTGAAAGATAGAATGAGGTCTCTTGTCGAAGCTATATACGAATTCGTTCCCGCGGGTGTTGGTTCAACGGGAGACATCGTTCTCGGCAAGAAGGGGCTCAGGAAAGTTCTCGTTGAAGGTGCGGAGTGGGCTGTCAAGTCAGGGTACGGTCTTGAGGAAGATCTGGAAAGAATCGAAGACGGTGGAAAGATACATCCAGCGGATCCCTCGTACGTATCGGAGGAAGCGTTCGAGAGAGGAAGTGACGAGCTCGGAACTCTCGGTGCGGGAAACCACTTCGTGGAGGTTCAAATGGTTCAGGAAATATACGACGAAGAACTCGCTGAATTTTTCGGTCTGGAGATCGGTACCATCACGGTGATGATTCACTCCGGAAGCAGAGGATTCGGACATCAGGTTGCAACCGACTACATAAGGCTCATGAGGGATAATCTGAAGGAACACAACAAAAATCTACCCGACAAACAGCTTATAAACGCTCCGTTCGAACATCCACTTGGACAGGCCTATTATTCTGCCATGAATTGTGCAGCGAACTACGCGTTCGCGAACAGGGAGATCCTCGGGCATCTCGTTAGAAAAGCTTTCTGGAAAGTGTTCGGGAGAGACACACGTGTTGATCTCATCTACGACGTTGCTCACAACATCGCAAAAGTGGAAGAGTACGAAGTTGACGGAAAAAGAAGAAAACTGGTCGTCCACAGAAAGGGTGCCACACGTTCTCTTGGTCCCGGAAGCGAAAAGGTTCCTTCGATCTACAGAGAAGTGGGACAGCCCGTCATCATACCGGGTGACATGGGGACTGCTTCCTATCTTCTGGTAGGAACAAAGAAAGCCGAAGAAAAGACCTTCGGTTCCACCGCACACGGAGCGGGGAGAGTCCTTGGAAGGTCCGCTGCCCTGAAGAAGCTGGATTACAGGGAAGTTCTCGATGAACTGGCAGAAAAAAATATTGTCGTCATGAGCAAGAGTAAAAAGACTCTGGTTGAAGAAGCTCCTGAAGTTTACAAAGACGTGGACAGAGTGGTGCAGATCGTTCATGAGATAGGTATTTCGAGAAAAGTAGCCAGGATGATTCCTCTTGGTGTTGTGAAGGGGTGATACCATCGTAGAAAAAATGTATGTTCGAGAAGTGAAAGACGGGAAAGTGGTGGTGGCAAAAGCTAGAACGAGCGCTTGTGGGAGTTGCCCGGCAAAGAACATCTGTCTTTCCGACAACGAGATAAAACTCGAGATAGACTGGTGTGGAGAAGATTTGAAGCCCGGTGATGAGGTTGTGGTAGACATACCCGAGTACGATCCTTTGAAGGTATCAACACTCGTTTATTTTCTTCCGCTTGTGATATTCGCGGTGACTGTGATAACTGGATACCTTTTTAGGCTGAAAGATTGGGTAACCTTCGTACTTGCGCTGGGAAGCGTTTTCGCCTATTATTCTCTGTTTCGTTTCAGAAGAAAAGACAGAAAACCTCCTAGAATTCTCAGGAAGGTCTCTTAGGAGGTGTTTGCGTGACAATAGAAGAGATCGCCAGAATCGTAGAAGGAGAGATCCTTTGTGGAAACAAAGATCTGAACATAGAAAGAGCCGTTGCCACAGATCTCATGAGTGATGTTCTCGCGTTTGCTGAGCCGAACGTTCTTCTGATCACAGGACTTCACTCTCCACAGGCCGTGCGAACCGCCATGGTGGTGGGGATACCCGCTGTTCTCTTCGTCAGAAAAAGAGATATTCCTGAGACTATAGTCAATTTTGCGAAAGAATGCAACATCACCGTTCTTGCAACGAATCTTTCCATGTTCGAAACTTGTGGCAGACTTTACATGAACGGTTTGAAGCCCGTCAGGAGAGCGATAGAATGAGCGTTTCCATCATAGACAGATTGCAAGCCATCTTCCAGGATGTCAGAGTTTCCGAATTCATGAATCCGGACGTTATATACGTAACACCGGACAAGACACTTCTTCACGTGAAAGAGATTATGAGGATAAAGAGGATCTCAGGTGTGCCCGTAGTGGATGACAAAAAACGGGTGGTGGGAATCGTCAGTCTGGAAGACATCATAAAGGCCCTCGAGGGAAGTTACATAAAAGACAGTGTTGAAAAGCGCATGACGAAGAACGTGGTATGTCTGAAAGAAACAGACACCCTTCAGGACGCCGTCAAGATCTTTGAAAAATACGGTTACGGGAGATTTCCCGTTGTCGACGATGAGGAAAAACTTGTGGGGATCGTGACAAAGCATGACATCATCTATTTTCTTCTGGCAAAACTCGGCATCATGTATCTGCACGACAAAAGGATGGAAGAAGTCTTGGAAAAAGGAACCTCACTGATCACGGGAGAGGTCCTGGAAAAAGGAAAAGCGGATTTTGTTTTCCACATAGATTACTTCGATGTGAACATGATCGGGATAGGGGCTTCCAAATTGAAGAGGTTTCTCTTAGAGCGAGGAGTGGATGAAGAACTGGCAAGAAGAATTGCAATAGCTACTTACGAAGCGGAAGCAAACGTTGTCATCCACAGCGAATCCGATGGGTACATATACTGCTTCATCGACAATGAGAAAATCACGGTGAGGGTAGAAGACAGAGGAAAAGGGATAGAAAATCTGGAACTCGCGATGAGAGAAGGTTATTCAACGGCTCCAGACCACATCAGAGAGCTCGGCTTTGGTGCAGGGATGGGGCTTCCAAACATGAAAAGGTACTCCGATAAAATGGTCATCATCTCAGAAGTGGGAAAGGGTGTAATCGTTGAGATGGTGTTCTTCAGGAGGGATAGAGGTGAGGATAAGGGAGATAGTGGAAAAACTGGGGCTTGAACATGTGTGCGGTGATCTGAACACGGAAGTGGAACACGGTTTCACCTGTGACCTTTTGAGTGAAGTGCTGGGGAAAGCCCAGCCTTCGACACTCTGGATCACAGTGCAGTCTCACGTCAACATAATAGCGGTTGCCACGGTTGTCGGAATAAAGGGAATCGTTCTCTGTGACGGTCACGAATACGAAAAGGACACTGTGAAGAAGGCAGAGGAGAACGGAGTGGTGCTCCTTAAATCTCAGGAGAACTCCTTCATAGTTTCTGGGAAGGTGTACGAGCTGGGGTTGAGATGAAGGCGGATTTACATGTGCACACGTGTCTGTCACCGTGCGCAGATCTGCTCATGATACCGCCCGTTGTGGAGAGGGCATCGGGAGATGTACAGATTCTCGGCATAGTTGATCACAACAGCGCAAAAAACGTTCCTGCTTTTCTGAAAATGAAGAAACTCGTTGTCCCTGGAATAGAGATACAGACGGTGGAAGATGTTCACGTGCTCGGCTTTTTTTCCGATATCGAAAGCGCATTGAAAGTCACGAAGATCGTTTACGAACATCTTCCATCGGTGAAACACGATCATGAGAAAATGGGCTATCAGCTCTTTGTAGACGAAAAGGGGAATTACACGGGCTACGAAGACGTTCCACTCGGTTTTCCTTCAGATCTCACACTGTCTCAGGCTGTAGAGCTGATTCGATCATTTGGAGGGATACCGGTTTACGCGCATGTTGAGAAGAGATTCGGTGTTCTCTACCAGCTCGGTTTCTTTCCAGATCTCGAGGTTCCTGTTGCTGAAGTGGTGAGTAGAGAGGGAAAAGAAAATGCCCAGAAAAAGAATCTCAGGGTGATAGTGACATCGGACGCCCATTTTCCCTCTGATATAGGAAGAAGGTACATCGACATATCTGGAGTGCCACATTCACCCGAGGAAGTACTGAAAAAGATCCTCAACAGCGAATACACACTGGGAGGTGTTCTGAATTGGTAAGGGTGAGATTCGCACCGAGCCCCACTGGCTTTCTCCACGTTGGAGGAGCTCGAACCGCTCTGTTCAACTTTCTTTTCGCACGGAAAGAAAAAGGAAAGTTCATCCTCAGAATAGAAGACACCGATTTGGAGAGATCTGAGAGGGAGTACGAAGAGAAGCTCATGGAATCTCTCAAGTGGCTTGGTCTTCTGTGGGATGAAGGACCGGACGTGGGAGGAGACCACGGTCCATACAGGCAGAGCGAGAGAGTGGAGATATACAGAGAACACGCTGAAAGGCTTGTAAAGGAGGGGAAGGCCTATTACGTTTACGCTTACCCTGAAGAGATCGAAGAGATGAGGGAGAAACTCCTCTCTGAAGGAAAGGCACCACACTACTCCCAGGAGATGTTCGAAAAGTTTGATACTCCCGAGAGAAGAAGGGAATACGAAGAAAAGGGTTTGAGGCCGGCTGTGTTTTTCAAGATGCCCAGAAAAGACTATGTGTTGAACGATGTGGTGAAAGGTGAAGTTGTGTTCAAGACGGGAGCAATTGGGGATTTTGTGATAATGAGAAGCAACGGTCTTCCCACCTACAATTTTGCCTGCGTAGTGGATGACATGCTCATGGAGATAACACATGTTATCCGTGGAGACGACCATCTCTCAAATACACTGAGACAGCTCGCTCTCTACGAATCGTTTGAAAAGGCTCCCCCCGTTTTTGCGCACGTTTCCACCATACTGGGACCCGATGGAAAAAAACTGAGCAAGAGACATGGAGCCACTTCTGTGGAAGCGTTCAGAGACATGGGATATCTTCCGGAGGCGCTTGTCAACTATCTGGCACTTCTTGGATGGTCTCACCCAGAGGGTAAAGAACTCCTCACTCTCGAAGAATTGATTTCTTCGTTTTCTCTGGACAGGCTCAGCCCGAACCCTGCGATTTTCGACCCACAGAAGTTGAAATGGATGAACGGTTACTATTTGAGGAACATGCCGATTGAGAAGCTCGCAGAACTGGCAAAGCCGTTCTTTGAGAAAGCCGGGATAAAAATAATCGACGAGGAGTACTTTAAAAAGGTATTGGAGATCACAAAAGAGAGAGTAGAGGTGCTTTCAGAATTTCCTGAAGAGTCCCGCTTCTTCTTTGAAGATCCAGCACCTGTTGAAATACCGGAAGACATGAAAGGAGTGTTTTCACAGCTCAAAGAAGAGCTCCAGAACGTTCGGTGGACCATGGAAGAAATCACACCTGTCTTCAAGAAGGTACTGAAACAACACGGTGTAAAGCCCAAAGAATTCTATATGACGTTGAGAAGAGTTCTGACTGGTAGAGAAGAAGGTCCTGAACTCGTCAACATTATTCCTCTTCTTGGAAAGGAGATCTTTTTGAGAAGAATAGAAAGATCTCTGGGGGGATGAGAATGAACATCCAGAAACACGGAGAAGACTGGAAAGGTACAGTTGTGATCGTACACGGTCTCGGTGAACACTCCGGGAGATACAGGAGACTTGTGAGAGAATTCGTTTCAGAGGGTGTTCAGGTGATCACTTTCGATTTACCGGGTCACGGCAAGTCTCCTGGAAAAAGAGGGCACCTTCGTTTTGATGACGTTTTTAAAATATTGAACGAGATCACGAAAGATCTGGAAAGGTTCGTGCTCTTTGGTCACAGTCTCGGTGGATTGATAGCTATCAGGTTCACTCAGATTTTTCAGCCAGAGAACCAGAAAGGGTTGGTGGTGTCGGCCCCCGCTATCCTGCTTCCAGATACCCATTCTCCAGTCCTTGAATTCATGGTGAGGTTTCTGTCCGTTTTTGTTCCATTCCTCACGATGAGCAACGGAATAAATCCAAGCGATCTTTCCAGGAACAGAGAAGCGGTGGAAGCGTACATAAGAGATCCCCTCGTTCACGACAGGATCTCCTTCAAGCTCGCTTCAGATATGCTTTCCCATATGAAAAAGGTTCTCAAAGACGCCGAAAGGATAAAGGTACCAGTTCTCATTCTTCACGGAACCGATGACAGGGTGGTGTCTTTTGAAGGAAGCAAGAAGTTTTTCGAAGCGCTGAACACAGAGAAAAAACTGGTGAGCTTTCCTGGAGGATACCATGAACTTTTTGAAGATCCAGAGCACCAGAAAGAGTTTTTCAAAACGATAGTCGAGTGGAGTCTCGAAAAACTCGGAGGGAAATAAGTTGAAGGAGTTCAGGAAGATCTTAGAGGACAAAGCTTTTTTCTTCACGGCACTGTACATATTGATTTCATTTCTCATATTCAAGATTTTCCCGGATGTCTTTGCAGTGATTGTGTTGATGGTGTTCTTCACGCTCCTTTTGGATCCGGTCATTCGTTTCCTGGAGAAGCTGAAATTTGGAAAGTATTTCTCCAGGATAGTTGCGCTTCTTCTCTTCTTTTTCGTGATGGTTTATTCAATCTACATGATCGTTCCTCCTGTCTTCAACGAGTTTGGAAGTTTTATCGAATTCATAACAAGAGTTTTCGAAAACAAAATATGGAAGGATTACATAAAATCTCCTGAACTGGTACCGGTGTTCGATAAAATCATGAATTTTCTCGAACCAAAACTCACAGATTTCCTGAACTATGTCTTTTCGCTCGTGACAACGAATTTTGTCTCTGTTACGACGATAATTGTTTTCACGCTTTTCGGACTCGGCTACACCCTGTTCTATATTCGCGAAATAGCCAGCTTCTTTGTCCTCATCTATCCAAAGAGTGCAAGAGCGGAAGCGAGAGAGTTTTTCCGTGATGTGTACGCGAGTATGGGAAGGTACATAAGGGTCATCTTCATAAATGCTGTGATAATAGGACTCTCTTACTGGGTTGTTTTCGAAGCTTTCAACTTGAAGTACAGCGCCATTATAAGCCTCTGGGCTTTTGTGACCAACTTCATTCCAATCGTCGGAGTGGTCCTGGAATACATCCCTGTACTTCTTTTTTCTCTCACTCTCGGTGTGAAAGGTGTTCTTCTCATAGCTCTCTTTGCGATCCTCATACATGCCGTTGCCTTCGTTGTCTTCATTCAGCTGATGAAAGGCCTCGAAAAGCTTAATCCCGTTTACATAATCCTGTCCATCCTGTTCTTTGGGAAACTCTTCGGATTGTTCGGATCTTTTGTGGGAGTGCCGCTCGCTCTGTTTTTCAAAGTCTTCTGGAGGAAATTTCTCAGGCCCCTTTTTGAGGCGGGGTGAGGGTTTTGAGAATTATCTTCATTCTTCTACTGATACCTTCTCTTCTAACGATGGCGCTATCCCTTGAGGAAATAAAAAGCCTTTCGAAGACGAATCTGGACAGCGCTATAGATCTTTTTCTCGACTACATGAAAAAGCACCCCTCTGATCCAGAATTGGAAAGAGTCGGAGAGTTTCTGTTTGCCAAGAAAAAACTCGTTGAAAAACACCCCTCTCTTTCTCAGGAGATCATTTCAGAAAACCTTCGGGATCTTCTTGAAAAACTAAGAGACACAGAGGAAATGTTCTCTGAGGAAGAAGTTCCACTGCTAGAAAAAATCTTTCCAGATCTGAGAAGTTTCGCTGAGAAATTTCAAAACACAGAGTACTTTCTCTCTTCGCCATTTTTCTGGAAGCTCGGCATGAGTTTGAAAATAGAAAACCCCGAGAAGTTCGTCGAAGATCTTGTGAACAGGTTTCTTGAAGATCCTTTCGTGTTCTCATTCGAAGTGGTGGAGGCTCTCTCGAAGGTGGAAAATGCCGAAGAAATAGCCTACCACCTTGTGAGAAAAGCGAAGGAGATACCTTTGAAGGAGGAGAATTATTCCTACATTCTGAGACTTTTTGAAGTGGCACATCACTTGGGATACAGTGAAACAGACGAACTCGAAGAACAGATAAAGAAATACTTTTCCATCTCTGCAAAGGTGAACGCCTCTGGGAACGTGGAAGAGATCCTCGACGAGTACGAACAGCTCACCATTCCCAAGGAAAAGCTCAGAGAAAAACTGGCCGCTGTTTCAAAAAAGTCGAAGGTGTCTGAAGAGAAAAGAGGTAGATATTACCCGTTTCTCCTGGTTCTTCTTGCTCTACCGTTTCTTTCTGCTCGATTCAGAGCGTCTTTTTACAGGAGAATCGGCATGAAAAAAAGAGCAGCTTCGATCTATTTGAAGCTGCTCCAGAAAAAACCGGAGAACGTGAAGCTTCGATTGAAACTCGCCCGTCTTTACGAAGAGATCGGAATGCACGAAGAGGCGATGAAAGAATATGAAATCATAAAGAAACTCTCTTAAGCCTGGACCCAGTAGTTCGGAGATTCTTTCGTTATAATGATGTCGTGTGGATGACTTTCTTTCACTCCAGCTGGTGTGATCTTCACGAAGACCGCTTTTTCCTGAAGTTCTTTTATTGTTCTGGCACCGATGTATCCCATACCGGATCTGAGTCCGCCCACGAGCTGATGCACCACGTCTTTTACGGTTCCTTTGTACGGCACCATACCCTCTATTCCTTCAGGGACGAACTTGTTTTCTCCTTCCTGACCGTATCTGTCCGCACTTCCAGATTTCATAGCACCAAGGCTACCCATACCTCTGTAAGCCTTGTACTTTCTACCCTGATACAGTATCGTTTCCCCCGGTGCCTCTTCGGTACCGGCAAAGATGCTTCCAACCATGACACTCTCGGCACCGGCTGCGAGTGCTTTCACGATGTCTCCAGAATATCTGATTCCTCCGTCCGCTATGATGGGAACATCGTACTTTCTCGCAACCTCAGAACACTCCAGAATGGCTGTGAGCTGTGGAACTCCAACACCAGCGACCACTCTCGTTGTACAGATCGATCCGGGACCTACACCTACTTTCACAGCGTCCGCTCCCGCCTTTATGAGCGCCTCCGTTCCTTCCGGGGTCGCCACATTTCCGGCCACTACCGGCAAATCCGGGTAGTCTGCTTTTATCATCTCGAGGGTCTCTATCACTCTTCTGGAGTGACCGTGAGCAGTATCTATGACGATCACATCCACACCCGCTTTGACGAGCTTTTCCACCCTTTCCATAGTTTCAGGACTCGTTCCAACCGCTGCGCCCACGAGAAGCCTTCCCTTTTCGTCCCGCGCAGCGTTGGGATGTTCTATCACACTCATTATGTCCTTGATGGTGATCAATCCAACGAGCTTGTTGTCTTTTGAGACGAGGGGAAGTTTCTCTATTCTGTGCTGGTGGAGAATTTCTTTTGCTTTTTCAAGGGAGATGTCTGGAGGGGCAACGATGAGCTTTTCTCTTGGTGTCATCAGATCTTTTATCTTCTTTGAAAGGTTCTTTTCAAACCTGATGTCCCTGTTTGTGAGCAGGCCAACAAGCCTTCCCTCTTCGTCCACAACGGGGAGTCCACCTATTTTGTACTCCGCCATGAGATCGAAAGCTTCTTTCACTGTCATATCCGGAGTTACGGTGATGGGGTCGTATATGATGCCGTTTTCCGTCTTCTTCACGATCGACACCTGGCGCGCCTGTTCGTCGGGAGTGAGATTCTTGTGAATGATTCCAATACCACCTTCTCTTGCGAGAGCCTTTGCCAGAGCCGCTTCGGTCACTGTGTCCATGGCGGCACTCACAAGTGGTATATTTATTCGTATCTGTCTTGTGAGCCTGGTGTCTATTTTCACGTCTTTTGGAAGGACTTCGCTGTACTGTGGAACAAGCAGCACATCGTCAAAGGTCAGGGCTTCTTTCATCCAATCCCTCCTCAAACGATCATCTCGTGTTTTTCAATAATCTTCCCGGACTCAGGTCCTATTCCGAACACGCTCCAGTTACCCGCAATAAATCTCTCGTAGGCCCTTCTGTAGTCTTCTTTCGAAACGTTCTTTATTCTCTCGACCCTTTCCTCTATGGTCTCCAGAGAGTCATTAGAGAGATCATCGATCACGAAACTCATCATGCCGGCTGGATTGTCTGTGACCATATCGAGCTTTCCAAGGTATCTCATCTTTCCGTATTCGAAATTCTTCATGAAAAGAGATTCATTGGAGAGAACGTCTTTCATCTTTGAGAAGAACTCATCTATCTTTTCAGGAGAAAGAGCCGCGTACACGATGATGATTCCTGTTTCCTTCAGCGCGTAGATCTGGGAGAACACATCGTAAACGAAGCCCTCTTTCTCCCTTATTTCGTGGAACAGAATGGAGCTCATTCCACTTCCCAGTGCGGTGTTGAGAGCATAAAGCGGGTATATATCTTCACTGATTCTTCCACAAATGGGTCTTGCCATGGCAATGTGTACCTGCTCTAGGTCGTTCCTCACGATGTATCTGGGTTCCGTGTGTTCGAACGAAGGTGGAGGTGGAAGAGGATCTCCTGGCTTGTTCCTTTCTAATTCGCTCAATTCTTTTTCCAGAAGAGAAAGGTAGTCATCGTTTACTTTTCCAGCGAGGATGATTTTGGTATCCGGGAGATTGTAGTTTTTCCTGTGATACTCTCTGAGATCTTCCGACGAGATCTTCTCAATAGTTTCCTTCCTTCCAATGATGGGCCTTCCGTAGGGCCCGGGCCAGACAGTTTCCACCAGAGTATCGAAGAGTTTACTGGTTGGATCATCCTGGGACATCTTGTACTCTTCAAGAATGATCTTTCTCTCTATCTCGGTGTCTTCGGGAGAGAAAATGGGATAGAAAGTTATCTCTTTCAACACGTTCAGCGTTTTTCCGAAGTGAAACTCCGGAACTTTTGCATAATAAGCGGTGGCGAGTTTATCGGTGAAGGCGTTGAGAGTTCCTCCAACCACTTCTACGGTGTACTTGAGAGAAAAGTGATCGTAGCTTTTTGTTCCTCTGAAGGCCATGTGTTCTATGAAATGGGAGATCCCCGCAAGTTCTTCTGGCTCGTGAGCGGATCCCTTTTTAATTAAAAAGGCGCAGGAGATCGTCCGCGCCTTGTCAAAAGGTATGGTGAAAATCTCAATTTCGTTTATTGTGTGTCTTTCCATGCTGAGTGTTTTCCCCCTCTGTGACACGTTTGAACTGCAGTCTTCCGAGGTCGTCTATGTTGATCACCTGTACCTTTATGGTATCACCGACTTTCACCTTTTTCAAGAACTGCCTCATATCTTCTCCTACTTTGCTCTGATGGAGGAGGCCTATCTTACCCGGTCTCACCTCTATGAACAGCCCGTAAGGTTCTATCCTTGTGACCTTTCCTTCCAGAACTTCTCCCACTTCTATTTCTTTGGCTATTTCCCTTATGAGTTCGATGGCCTTGTCAACGTTTTCTTCAGAACTTCCAACGACCTTGACGAGGCCTGTTTCGTCGTCGATCTCCACCTTCACATCGAAGTCTTTTATGATCTTCTTTATCACTCTGCCTCCAGGTCCTATGACATCTGCCACTTTTTCTGGATCGACCTTGGTTACCTTTATGATCGGTGCATACTTGGACAGATGCGGTCTTGGAGCAGAGATGGTTTCATACATCCTGTCGAGAATGTACATTCTCGCTTCCCTTGCCTGCATGAGCGCTTTCATGAGGAGTTCATCTGAGACACCTGAGACCTTACAGTCCATCTGAAAGGCGGTGATTCCATCTCTTGTTCCAGCCACTTTGAAGTCCATATCACCGTAGTGGTCTTCCATTCCAATGATGTCTGTGAGTATGATCTCGGCGTCTTCTTCAAGAATGAGCCCCATCGCTATTCCTGCAACGTGTTTCTTGATAGGAACTCCAGCATCCATCAGCGCCAGGGATCCTGAACACACCGTGGCCATTGAGGAAGAACCGTTGGACTCCAGGATCTCAGAAACCACTCTTATGGTGTAGGGGAACTCTTCTTCGGGTGGAAGCATGTTCTTCAGAGCTCTTTCTGCCAGATGTCCATGCCCGATTTCCCTTCTGCTGGGACCTCTGAGCGGCTTCACCTCTCCTGTACAGAACGGAGGAAAGTTGTAGTGCAGCATGAACCTCTTAACGCCTTCTTCGAGGAGTGTGTCTATGATCTGAACGTCCATGGGAGCGCCGAGAGTAACGATACCGAGACTCTGTGTTTCCCCTCTGGTGAAAAGAGCAGAGCCATGTGTTCTCGGGAACAATCCAACCTCGCAGGAGATGGGTCTGATCTCGGTCGGTTTTCTCCCGTCCGCTCTGATACCCTTCTCCACTATCAATCTCCTCATTGTTTTTTTGACGGCATCTTCATAGAGTTCCGAGACAAAGGGTTTGATTCCTTCCAAATCGGTTACGGACAATTTTTCTGCAATCTGATTCAGAAGCTGTTCTTCGTACTCTTTGAGGGCCGCTTCTCTTTCCTTCTTCACCTTTACGAGGATTCTTCTTTCCAGTTCTTCTTTGTTTAGAAGATCTTTGAAAGCCTCAACGAGGCCTTCAGGTGGTGTGGGCTCGACAACGGGGATTTTCTCCACGTTGAACTCTGAGAGAATCTCTTCCTGGAAATCGACTAGTTCTTTTATGACGGAGTGGGCGAATCTCAAGGCCTTCACCATATCTTCTTCTGTTACTTCTTTTGCTTCACCTTCGACCATGGTGACAGCGTCTTTTGTTCCAGCAACGGTGATATCCATCAGACCCTTTTCTATGTCTTCCTCACTGGGTAAGGCTATGAACTGTCCGTCTCTGTAACCAACCCTAATACCCGCCACTATACCTTCAAACGGTATCTTTGAAACGTTCAATGCGAGGGACGCGGCAAAGATTCCCACAACGTCCGGTGGAACGTTCGGATCCACCGAAAGCACGGTCACGATAACCTGGACCTCGTTTCTGAGTTTTTTTGGAAAGAGAGGCCTTATCGGTCTGTCGATGAGGCGGGCTGAGAGAATAGCGGATTCGCTGGGTTTACCTTCCCTCTTTATGAAACCACCGGGGATCTTTCCGGCAGCGTAGAACCTTTCCTGGAACTCAACGGTGAGAGGTACAAAGTCGATTCCTTCCACTGCTTTGTCTGAAATGTTTGCGGTTGCCAGAACAACTGTGTCACCAAACCTCACCAGGGCTGAACCACTCGATTGTTTCGCTACTTTTCCGTACTGAACTACGAGTTCTCTTCCAAGGATGTTACGTCGCCATTCCTTCATATTCCTATCACCTCTACCCAATCAATTTAAATCAGGAAGCGGGCAACAAGCCCGCTTCCCCCTCCTTAGAATTTTATTTCCTGATTCCTAACTTGGCGATGAGTTCTCGATAAACTTCCGGTTTCTTGTGTCTCAGGTACTTCAACATTTTTCTTCTTCTTCCGATCATCTTCATGAGTCCTCTTCTGGAGTGGAAATCCTTTGGATGCTTTCTCAGGTGCTCTGTCAAATGTTTGATCCTCGCAGTGAGAAGAGCGATCTGCACCTCAACGGATCCTGTGTCGTTCTCGTGGATCTGGAATTCCTTGATGATTTCGTTTTTCTTTTCAGGGTCGAGAGACACCACCGAACACCTCCATTTTATCAGTCTCCGCCAGCCCAGGTTCTTCCCCAGACTGGGGTCAAGGATGATTATACCACAAAAACATACCCCGGCATGTGCCGGGTTGTGGAGCGGGCGACGGGATTCGAACCCGCGACCCCCAGCTTGGGAAGCTGGTGCTCTACCAGCTGAGCTACACCCGCTCGTTCGTTGATTATTTTATCATACATTGGGGAAACCTTTCAAGAGTTTCTCCCTCTTGACAACCTAACGGGGTGATGCTATATTATAAAAACGGGATTAGACGGTGCGGGGTGGAGCAGTCTGGCAGCTCGTTGGGCTCATAACCCAAAGGTCGTGGGTTCAAATCCCACCCCCGCTACCAGATCGATATGAACAGCCCGGCCGTTTTGGCCGGGTTATTTTGTTTTTATGGGTTCTTGCCTTAAGTGTTCGTGGATAGAAAAGGATATGACTGTATCCAGTGAAAGAAAACGAAGGCATGAGAACGGGGTAAACCAGAAAAGGTTCGTATCCATTCAAGGGAAGACTCCTTTTTCCCAGTGTTCTACTTTTCCCTCGATGATCAGAAACACAGGACTGGCGTGGATATCCTTTTCGCTTTTCAATGTTTCATATCGCTCTGGATCTCTTTTCTGAAGTTTCTTGAGGAGGTGGTGAAACTCATATTCAAGTTGGCCCTTCGTGACCGGGATCTTTTCCTTGAGTTCCACTACCTCTATCTTCCTGATGTCAAAGCGGTAGCCCCTCCTTTCCGCTTCCCTCCATACCTCAAAGAGGTAGGCGTTTATGGCCTTTAACGGCTCTGAATGGTTTTTAAAACGTTCAAGCTGCGGGTGGTTTCTGTACCCCCTGGTCTTTCCTTCGAGCACTTTTTTAGCCAGTAAACTTTCCCTCCAGAGTGCCACGAGCCCTTTGGCGTCAAGGTATTTTGGGTGGAGCGACCAGAGACGCAGGTTCTCACCTCCACAGGTATGGTACTATGCTATAGCCCGTCCAGAAGAGCGGGCCGAGGTTCAGAAGAAAGTGTGGTATGAACGTGAAAACCATGTTTCCGGACTGACGCCATACCACTATGTGGATGAACCCTGAAATGGTCGTCATCAGCACAAACGCCACCCCAAAGAATCCCTCGGGACTTGCTACATGGAGGAACTTTGTCCAGAACATCGTGTGTATTAGCCCCACGAAGGCGGCGAAGAACACCAGGCCTGCAAGGCGATATCTGAGCCTGGGTTTTTCAGGGTACAGGTCCCATGAATCAAACAGGTAGAGCCAGAGTATCTGTTCGGTCGAAGCATTCACCGGAGCCCACAAAAGTGCCGTAAGGAGAACACCAAACCGGTCAACTTCCTCAACTCTAATCCGTGCCTGGTAGGCAAAGAATAGGGCCGTGAGTATTACAAGGACGTTCACATAGAACCACTTGGGAGGCTTTTTCGGGAAGGGTGTTCCATAGCCTACAACGCCTCTTCTCAGCTTCACAAGGCCCCAGGCGAGGGAGTAGTAGATAAGCATGGGAATGAGGACCCCGCTCAGATCATAGAGCCATCCCGCCACAGCAGGGAGAGAGAAGGCTATTACAGCTGAAAGCAGGAGGTCAAGGTGCTTTGGTCTCCATGAAGTCGGGTCATAGGTTTTCACTCCGGACATCTCACTGACCTCCACCAAACAGGAAATCAATCAGTTTCTTTTCCTTATAAAGCCTTTTGCGAAACTCCATTATGGGCAGGTCACCCTGGACGAGGACATCTTTCCTTATGTCCCTCTCCTGGGTCTCCACAACTCTCCTATCCTGGTGGAGGATTATCCTGTTTAAGGGCATGCTTAAACGGGCTATGATGGAATCAACGGGTTTCAATCCCGTCATTTTCACGTAAAAGCGGAGGTATATCATGGTTTTCTGCCTGTCCACGGGAACAAAAAAGGCTACCACTCTCGTACCTTCACTTATGTGGTTCTGCCAGAGGTTGGGAAATATGAACTCAAGGTAAACCCTCGACTCCTCCCCGCTGAGTTCCTCGGGTCTTTTGACCCTCTGCCCCCTATCGACCTCGTTGAACACGTAAAAAATGAAACTGTCTTCGTCTATCCACTTGACGACGGGGCCGTGGACCAGGGTCCTGTTTCCCCGGCCTATGGTGGTTCTGTGGACGAAAGGTAGGTGCATGACGTCGAGCTGGTTCTCAACCGCCCTCGGGAACGGGACGTTCCAGAGCTCCCTGAACTCCGCATAAGCGAAGTCCTCATCTATATCATCGAAGAACTTTGGCTCCTTCTCTGGCTCTCCTTCTCCGAACCAGAGCCATATTATGTTATTTTTTTCGTAAACCGGGTATGAATTAACCCTAAATCTATCAGGAACTTTGTAGTTCTTCCCGAGGGCCGGTATAAGCCTCACCCTGCCGTTACCGTCGTACTCAAACCCGTGAAAGGGGCACTGGATTCTATCGTTTATAACCTTCCCCGCTGAGAGCCTAGCCCTCCGGTGCACGCAGAAGTCTTCCAGGGCGTAGACTTTTCCCAAGCTGTCCCTCCAGAACACCAGGTCTCTCCCGAGTCGCCTAACTCCAACGGGTTTTCTCCTCACCTCATTCGATGAAAGAACTGCAAACCACATTGAAGACACTTCTTGCGGCGCCCCCCATCGTCCGTTGTTTGTTTTTTCTTAATGATACCATAGTTTTGGAATTGGAAAAAACGAGAGTGATCTCAGAACGGTCGAATGAGGAGGTGATTGTGGTGATCAGAAAAACTGTGAAGGGTACAGACGGCAGAGAGTACACTTTTGTGGCAAAAGAAGGAACGTTTGAAAAGCTTACAGGGCTTGGTACGACCATCAGAGGGCACATACCTGGAACGGACTCTCCTTTCTACGGCATTTTAGAAGACGGAGAAGAAGGCCTCAGAGCCTGGATTATGACGTTTCGTGTTGTAAACCGTGTTCCCATCGACAGTGAGACAGAAGAAGAACTTGTTCGTCTCTTTTTACCACTAGTGGAACGAAGAAGAATAGACCGTTCTATCCTGCTGTACGTTGAATGAATAGGGAAGCCCGGTCGAAATGGCCGGGCTTTTTGTTTTTTATGGGTCCTCACCAAATTGTTCCAGAGTTGAAACACAAAGAAACGGACTATAACTAGTGGAAGGAGGTGAGGTCATAATAGCCAGGGTGTATCAGAAAAGGGCAAAGCTCATATCCTGTACTGGTGAAATATTATTTTTTTGTTGAGGCAGAAGGGAAAAGAAGCTTTTAAAGAATTCTTTGCTTTAAGGTTTGAAGTGAGAAGATTTTGCATATCAGGGGCTTTGTGATACAATACCACCAATTAAATAGTAAATGAGGTTTTCAGAAAGCCTGGAGAAATCGACAGAGTTCACTTAAATGGTGTAAGGGGGGTGTTTTTATGAGCAAGATGTTTATCACTGTGTTCTTTGGTATAATGCTTGTTACTGTTTCTTTAATTTGCATAGCTGAAACTGCGCCAGAAATTATTTGGCAGAAAATTCTTGGTGGATCCAGTGATGATTATGCTTTTTCAATTCAACAAACACCCGATGGTGGGTATATAGTGGCTGGATATACCGAGTCAAACGATGGAGATGTCAAAGGGAATCATGAAAACGGTGACTTTTGGATAGTAAAGCTTGATAAAGATGGAAACATAGAATGGCAGAAAACTCTCGGTGGATCCAATTGGGATTGGGCTTTTTCAATTCAACAAACACCCGATGGTGGGTATATAGTAGCTGGATTTACCTGGTCTAATGATGGAGATGTTAGTGGAAATCATGGCTCGCTTGACGCTTGGATAGTAAAGCTTGACAAAGATGGAAACATAGAATGGCAGAAAACCCTTGGCGGATCCGGAAATGACTGGGCCACTTCAGTTCAACAAACAACCGATGGAGGTTACATAGTGGCTGGAGGAACCTATTCAACCGATGGGGTTATCCGAGGAAATCATGGATCACTCGATGCTTGGGTAGTAAAGCTTGACGGCAATGGGAACATGCAGTGGCAAAAAGCACTGGGCGGATCTGGTTCGGATAGTGCTTGGTCAGTTCAGCAGACAACAGATGGAGGATACATAGTGGCTGGATTTACCAAATCAAACGATGGAGATGTGACTGGAAATCATGGAAGCGCTGATTTTTGGGTTGTGAAGCTTGGTTGGCAGTGAGGTGAGCCTTTGTGGCTTACCTTTGAATCAAAGAAGTTTGGTGGGAGATGATACTGAAAGAGTGACGAGATATTATTCAGTTCCTACACGCATTTACTTTGTCAAACAAGATAAAGCAAAATCACTCACAACCAAAGAAAAGGAGTAGTAATGCTCCTTTTCGTTATTTTATTATTAGGAGTGTTTGGTATCACGGTCCTTTGATTACACTCATTGATGCTGGTAAACAGATCTTCTTGATATTTCAACCGCTCACCCCTCAAACCTCTGAAGAGAAATCAGCACGCCTCCTGCGATGAGCGCCATGGAAGTGGTTATGAAGATGTGCGCCGTTGCAACGTAACTGGAGAGAAATCCAAAGAAACCATAGGAAACGGGCAGTAGCGAGAAAGATACGGCTGAGATCAGGGAAAAGATCTTTCCCCTCATTTCCTCCGGTATTGCCAGTTGAAGCAGTGTGATAACGTTTATGTTGAAAAGGGTTTGAAAGATTCCAATGAGGAAATACATGGCAAACATAAGCCAATGGTTACCCGTCATGGCAAACACGAAAACAGCCAGCCCGTACCCCACCAGATTCAAACCCAGGGTTTTCACGCTGGCTCTTGTTCTTATCGTTGCCATCAGAAATGTGACTATCAGTCCCCCAAACGACAGCATACTCATCAACGTTCCATAGACCCACTCGCTCTTTCCCAGTTTCGAGACGTGTTCAGGTAGCAGAACGTGCATTGAACCTGTGAAGAAGTTCATGATGGCAATGACCAGTATCGTCACCAGGATGAACCTCACCGATCTTATGTACAAAAGAGCAGATTTTATGTCCTGCCACATATTTCTTTCCTTCGACACTTTCTTCAGATGCTTTTCTTCAACCTTTATGAACATCTCAAAGATTCCTGAAATCAAAAAGGACAGAGAATTTATGAGAATCACTCCTGCAAGTCCCACTACCTTCAGAAGGAGGCTTCCAAGGGCAGGTCCAAGTATTTTTGAGAGGTTCTTCAGCAACCTGTAGAGTGAATTCGCCCTGACCAGGTTTTCTTTTCTGACCAGATCGGGAAGCAGGGAATCAACTGCTGGATTGAAGAAAGAATCGAACACGGAGACAAGAACGGTGACGATCAGAAGAAGCGCCATCGTTAACTCTGAGAAATATTCCATGAGAAACAGATACATGAACAGAACTCCCCTGAGAATATCCATCACAACCATCATGTTTCTTCTGCTGTGCCTGTCCACCACCGTTCCAGCGAAGGGACTCACTATTATGGCGGGAAGAAAAGAGGATATCATGAAGAGGCCCACGTATTCGCTCGAGCCGGTTTTCGAGTAGAGCCACCATGCCAGTGCAACTTGATAGATCCTGGTGCCGATCAGCGAAACGAACGAACCGGAGGCGAAAAGAAGGAGGTTTCTGTTCAACTCCTTTCACCTCCTCTACACGTTCTTCAGTCTGAAGGTGTAGGTGCTGACACTGAGATTGAAGTCTTCAAACCAGTATACGTAGAGACAGTAGGTCTTGTTGATTCTCTGATCTGTCCTTTTCAGGGCCACCTCGACTTCGAACTTTTCCTCCCCACCAGGCTCAAGCGTGAAGACCTGAAAATCTCTGCTCAAATAAATGTTTTCCATTTCACTTCTGTTCTCACACCACAGGTTGAAACACACCAGGTTGTTCGTGGTGTGGGCATTTTCATTCCAGACTTTCACGTAGAAGATCTTTCTGTCGGGTTGCTCGTGAACAAGGACTATCTCAGGATACTTCGGGGGATGAACGCTCTCGGTGTCGAAAACGTTGTGACAGTTGCTGCAAAATCCAGAGTATCTTTTCATGGGTACGAGAGTGTTTTCGCTCTCTTTTATTGACAGGTAATTACCACAGTACGGACACCTGATGGTTTTGTGAAGGTCTTCTTCTGCACATCTGACCGTCATGTTTTCGCCGTACACCTCTATGAAAAACTTCGGATTCTGTGAAAGAAGATGATCGGCCAGAAGGTTGTAGATTCTCTCCTCCACTGCTGACAGATTCTTACTCAATCTGTGCAAATCGAAGTTTTTCAGGTTTCTGTTTGCTTCGTCCAGAACCTCCGTTTGCTCGTTTATCTTCGAGAAGTAATCGTGAACCTGATTCTGAATCTTCTTGTGCCTGAATCCCAGAAGTTCCAGTTTTCTCATGTTGAAATATCTTTTTGAATACACATCTTCTCTTAGCCTTTTCCCCACTCCGAAAACAATTCTCAACGGCCCATTTACTTCTTCCCATGAATACAAAAAGAGTTTGATACTGTTTTTGAGCGGATAGGGTATCACCGAGTAGAACACGTCCTTCCTTATCTCGTCGCTGGAAAACACATAGAACTGCCTTTTCAATACTTCATTGAGAATATCCTCTCCTGCATGAATCTCTAAAAGCCTCATCCCAGCAATTCTGTCGATTTCTAAAACGATCTCGCTTTTCCCCATTCTCAGCCTGTCCACTTCCAGTTTTTCTGGAATGGTCACCTTTGCGTTTGGAAAGCCGTAGAGTATGTACGGAAGGTAGTCCGAGCAGTGGTTGTAGGAGTTCGTGTTCAGAATGTAGAGCACTTCTCCTGCCTCGAATCCGTGAGAGATGAGATGATGGAAAAGAAGAGCCTCACTGTTATAGCCTTGTTTTGGCCTGTAAGAGCTGATGAGGACCTTTGCGTTCTTCAAAAAGTTCATTCCAACGTTTATGTACTCTCCCTTCTCTGAGGTGGAAATGAGAGTGCTTGAGCACGAGTCCATGAAGATACACTCAGCCTGAACATCCTGAGCATAAACCCTCTCATATTCGCAGTTCTGACAGTCCGGGAAGTATCTGTAAATCTCTTCCAGAGGGATGTCTCTGTTGATTCCGCAGATCTTTCCGTCACTCAGATGCAGATGCCTTCTGTTTCCATCTATCACCATGCTCAAACAGAGCTTTTTGTGCTTCACTCTGTCGAAGTTGTCCACCGTGCTTTCGTACCGCGTGAAAACTTCCGCGTTGAGTCTGTGTTTTATACTTTTGTTTTCCTTCCTCAAGATTATAAGATACTGCTGGGGATCAAGTGAGATCTGTTCCTGGTAATTTGCGAGTTTTTCTCTCAGCAGATCGATGGAGAGGGCAGATATGACTCCAAAGTAAATGCCCCTGTCTCTGGAGTATTCATACGCCTGCCTCAGGAAATTTTCCGTCAGCAGTTTTGGATTGCACACGATTATGAAGTCATTTTCTATCTCTTCTTTCCCGTTGAAGTTATCGGGGGACATTTCATGGATTCTGAATTCATCGAGAAAATCAGCCAGTATCCTGGCTGAAAGACCATATTCATCCCCTCTGAAGGCCACAATCTCAAGCATTCGACATTCCCCCCTGATAGTTGGTCGTCGATATATCAATACATCGATTAAAGCATTGAGAACAATTTAACTTACATTCCTCATCTGTTGATATAAAGTTCAAAGCCTTAAAATATTCTTTTAATAGATAATCTTCTGATATTAAAGTTTTCTGGATCTTCCAAGGACAGTATTTATCAATATATTCCTCAAAGTACCAAGCTGCATTTATACCAAACTCATTCAGGAGATTCTCAAGATCACTGACAGTATTGAAGCGTTTGCTATGCAAATAGTGTAGCAAGAAAGCTATTTCTAATCCTCCCCTTGAAATCATTGGTTGGAGTAAAGAAATTGGATGAAACACCGTTGTTTCAAATTTTACAAGCGACTCATTTTCATTTTCATCTTTTTGTCTTTTTTCCACTTTTTCGTCAACAACATCATTTGATATAACCACAGGAAATCCTTCTTTTTTAACTTTCTCTACAATGTAAAGAAATCTGTCCTCAATATTCTTAAGCGACGGAAGTTTCACATACTGGAAAGGAGTGAAAGGTTTAGGATATAAAGGATTTATACCTATTTCCAAGCGCCCATCAGTATTCTTTAGTTTGTTCATTTGATGCCGAACCTTCATTATAAGATCTGCTATCTTATCTAAATCCTCAAATGTCTCGCCAGGTATGGCTAAGATAAAGTAAAGACCGAAATCTGGTATGCCATAGAGGGAAGAGATCCTAACCACTTCCAATATTTCCTCATCCTTTATTTCGTGTTTACCTATTACTTTGCGTAATCTTCCGCTCGTTTCTGGTGCTACAGTTATCTTTCTTTGGCCGGAAATTGCAGCAATCTCTATTATCCGCTTCGACAATTTTTCTAATCTCTGAGAACCGATCCTCACTCTCCCTCCTTTTTTAATGATGTATTCAAGATAATGCTCTACAATCCTAGTTTCTAGTCCTTCATAGAAGAGTTTAATTATTTCCACATTGCACTGATCAATTGCTAGATCAACTATTTTCTTGAATGTTTCCCATCTTAAAGTTCTAGGTGGTTTTAACCTATGCCCCATATAACAAAATCTGCATCTTTGGGTACATCCTCGTCTCACTTCTATAGAAAAAACTCTTTCCTCATAAACGGTATTTTTAGTAACGAATATACTATGTGCTGGATGTTCGTTTATATCAACAGGACTGGTTTGTTTCACCATACCCGTTTGGAAAAAACCGTGAATACAAGGCACGTAAATCCCTTCTATTTGAGAGACAGCCTGCAGGAATTTCATACGCTTTCTTTTTACATTTCGATAAACTTTGTATGAATCTATGATTTTATGAATAGCCTCTTCTGCCTCTCCTAAGACTATGACATCACAAACTAGAGATAACGGCAGTGGATTATAATTAGCTACAGGTCCTCCACCTATTATAATGGGATCGTTCTCTTCTCTGAGAAGATTGATCAATGGTATAGAACCTGCTTTCAATATTTTGAAAGCATTTAACACGATTCCTTCGTATTGAAAACTAATACCTATGAAATCACTATCTTTTAGTTTGAAACCGTATTCGAAAGAGAAAGGCTGATCTTCGTCTGTGTAATACCTATCAACAGCAACATCATCTCTAAGATACAGCTCTTTATACAGGGTCTGGATTCCTAGATTCGGCAAACCGTACTTGTATATGTCAGGAAAAGCCAGAATGAAGATGATTTCATTGCCTTTTAAATTTTTGGAAGGAAGTATTCTTTCTTCTTCCTTGATCTTATAAAGAAGAGAAGTTCTCATGTTTCATCCCCCAAAATGAACCATTTCTTGCCCTTTGTACAAATTTTCATCCTTTACCTCTCACTTGAGCCATCGGTCTTTTTCGCTTCTCCTAAAAAGTATATTAAAAGATATTATATACACTCTCTCAAAAAGTTTGCATTTCGTTCCCTGCGTCTGTCTTGCCATCAGAATCAAAATCCTCCTCAACAACTCAGGAACTTTCCCACATCTGCACGGTGCCAATATTTCTCACCCCCCGCACAGATGCTAAAACACCCTATATGGTTTTCAAGTTTTAAAGAAAATTCTTCAATGATTTGAAAAGAACTTACAGGGCTGTTTTTTAGATCGCAAAATTTCTGTGAACTTAAATAAAAATGATTTTTTACGTACAGCAGAACAAGGGTTAAAAACTCTGATTTCCAGCAGTTGAACCTTTGAAAGTAACCTCACAAGTAGCTGCACTTTTGGGTGCAACCTGAACCTGTTCCGTAATCTCACTTTTCCAGGAATGCGTTTCGTTATCTGTCTTCACTTTGTCAGCGAAAATGATTGTAGACAGGAGAACGAGTATCAAAAAGATTATCATCAAAACCCTTCGCATTCTGATCACCTGTCATCACTTTATCAAACCTTATATGGTTTTCAAGTTTTGGCTGTTCCAAAATCCTCTTTAAAAGCACATTTTCAGCACCAGATTTCATGGGCTTTGAAACAATTTGGTTTTTTGAGGTATAACTATAACAGAGGGAGTAAAGATGAAAAGTATAGAAGGCCTGAAAGAGACATTCAAGTACGGTGCTTTTTCTCTTCCAGCAGTGAATTACATGCTACTCGAAGAAAACCTTCCAAAAGAGTGCAGAGAGGTTCTCTGTATACTGAAACTCGCTTGGAAAGGAAACTTCAAAGAAGCGATTCAGAAAACAGATAAAATTTTGAAAAGCTGCAAATCCGAAGCAGCGAAATATTTTCTTTTGGCGAACAAACTGGCATTTTTAAAATATACAGGCAAAGTAGATATGAATCTGTACAGGTACCTGAAAAGAAACCTTCCCAAGATGTCAAAATCAATAAGAGATACTGTGATCGTTACTTTAATAAACTTTGAAGCAAGCGGAATAAAGCCACTACGGAAGGTGAGGGTGTGGAAAAACGATTACAGAAAATCCACACTTTCTTTTTTATATCTCTCCCTGGCAAGAAGGGAAGCAGATTCTGGAGACCTCTCTGAAGCGGTGCACGGTTACATACAGGCTTACAAACTGTCCAGAGAAATTCCCCATCCAACCTGTATGGTTTCCTCTTTGAACGATCTGGCATGGGACATTAAGGAAAAACACCCAAAACTCGCCTACGATCTTTCTAAAGGAGCTGTTTTCTGGCTTGGATACTACAAGGAAGCACCGGGGAACCTCTTTGGAACACTGGATACCCTGTTTGTTTTGGAAAAAAGCATAGGATCACCTTTCATTCACAGTACTGCACATATCATCGTTTCGATTTCTGTGCCAAAGAATTATTTGCCTCTACTCAAAGAAGCAAAGAAATTTGTGCTGGACCATACGCGATCGACTTATCCGAACACAAGTGAGGTGAGAGAGTACATTAAAAATGTCATTCAGAAAAGAAGACCTCTCAGTTCCAAAGGTATCTCAGATATATTGAAGGGAAAAACAAGAACGATTCGTGCAGATACGATAAGAAGACTGTTGACATTCAGTGTCGATCCAAGTGCGCCTTTTCCCATTTGGAACGAGTGGATAAAAATGGAGATTGAAAGAAAATACAAGGAATCATCAGAAAAAATAAAAGGATTCTCCCTCCATCAGAGACAAATCCTTTTTCTTTCCACCTACACGGCTCTTCTTGATAGGGAATTTCTTTCAAGGAAAGAAAGGCTCAAAAAGACATACACACTCCTTGAAGATATTGAGTCATTCGCTGATTTTATGGCAAAAGATTATCAGACCATGGAATTTGTTGTTTCAATGGTGAAGGCTCATCCTTTCGTTGAAGGAAGAAAAGAAGCAGTGAAGAGAGCCCTTGCAAGGATGAAAAGAAAGAGACTGGAAAGATTTGTTCTGAGATACATCGAGATGAAAGAGTCAGACAGAAAGCTCCTTGATAGATTTCTGAGGAACTACGGAAGGTACGATGGTGTGAGGTTTGGCATCAGGTTAAAAGGTCCAGAAGTAGTGAGAGAATTTGCAAAAAAGTACTCTCTCAAGGTTCAACCCCTGTTTGCTGCCTTCTGGTGTGAAGAGGATGGAAGAGTGAGAAGAAGACTGGAAAGAATTTTGAAATACATGTTTCTAAATTGAACACGATGCCCTAACTCTTTATGGAATCTGTGAATCCTGTCTCCACTGACCGCTTACCATTCTTCTAAAGAAGAGTGGCTTGTACAGTTGAAGATCTGTCAATCAAAGACTAATTTACCTCAACCTTTGTTAAGTCTATCATAGGAATGAGCACAGGATGAATCCCCATTTGAGCAGTTGTTGTGGCTACGAAAGATCGAACTATAATGAGTAGGTTCATTAAACCATTGTATTTACAAAGTTTGTCAAACAAATCTTCGCTGCTTTCTTCAATATTGGCTTCGAATTTACCTTTTATTCTTACATACATATCGTGAACCTGTACATTTCCTTGCCTTCCTCTTATGTAAACACCTAAAACGATGCTCCTAGAAAAATAATCTTTTTGATGAACTATTTTTCCAAATTCTGGCTCGAGTTCGAGTTGATAATCTATGAGATCACCTTCTACTTCTTTCAGTTGAAATTTTGCTTCTTCAATGAAATAATTCACCATTCTGAAAAAACTTTTTGAAGGAGAAATACGCTTTTGTTGTTTCATCACGCTGCAACACTCCTCTTCGTTTCAAAAGGCATGCTCATTTCTTCAGAAATCCCGAATTTGTATTTTGGTGGTTTATTTTCCTCTTCTGGTAGTATTCCCAGGGATATCTTGAGTTTACCACCGAGAGCGGCAACTATTTTCGCCAGTACTTTAACAGACACGTTTTTTTCTCCTGTTTCAATTTTTGAAACCATGGACTGTGAAATACCAAGTTTTTCTGCCAGTTCCTTTTGCGTTAGGTTGTACTTCTTTCTATAGGCCATCAACTGTCCTCCTATTTGAGACATGGCTTCGACAAAAACTTTCTCTTCTTCAGAATAGTGAAAGCCTATTTCTTCAAATAATTCAAAAACATCAGAATATTTCTTGAAGTTTTTCACCTCTGCCCACCTCCCTATAGATGTTCCACAATATTTTTGAACCTTCTCTTCGCACTGTTTATTGCTTTATCGTAATCGCCTTTCTCTTTTTCCAAAAAAGCGCACAGAAGAATCACATAACTTTTCCAGAAAGAAAAAATAATCCGTATATTTGGATTTTTCTTCTCTAACCTAAGAGAGTATAAATCCACATCACCAGTTCCTCTGAGTTTCTCAAAGTAAGGTTGTGTTATTGCTCTTTCACCTTCATTAGACAAAATGTTTATTAAATTCGCGTATTTCAGTTTCAATTTACTTCTTCTTTGCTTTGGTACGTATCTTTCTATTAATTCTTTAAATTCTTTGGGAAACTCGTTCGATGCTACAACCTCTTTTTTCATGAACACCGCCCTTTCCCCATGTACACCCCTTCAGTCATTATAACCTATAGGTTATAATTTTACAAGTGATGGTTAATCACACCGCGACAGCATGAAAAATACTTTCACTTTTGCTGGAATCCAGTGAAAGAGAATTATCACAGAACGATGTTTTAGTAAACATCGACACCTCCGTGTTTTCTTGCTACAAATTCCAGCACTCTCAAAGTGAAATAAGCCAGAACAAGATAAACCAGGCCTATTAATGCTTCCCAACTGCTTTCAATTCATGCTTTCGCGTAAAATCCTGATAGAGTATACCTTATGCTTTTAACCGAGTGAGAAAGTGGAAGAATTAGTGATACCCATCTGAAAATTACTGGTAGTCTCTCTACAGGAAAATTTGCACCACTCATCATGAAAACGAGCATTTCAGCGATACCAAGAAGCATGTTGATGTCTCTTGTTACGAGGCCAAGAGCTGATATCATCATTCCAAAATTGAACCCGGAGTTCCAGTCTTAGGATCTCTTTCTCCTGTATAATTTAATCGAAATTGCCATATCATTTGTCATGGTGGAAAAATGAGAGGTGAAAAACATGCGTAAAATTTTCACAGCTATCATTGAATACGATCCTGAAAAAAAGCAATATGTTGGAATGGTTCCAGATGTTCCAGGTGTACATACTGTAGGTAGTTCCTTAGAAGAAGTGAGAAGGAATTTAAAAGAGATGCTTGAACTCGTATTGGAGGAAGCAGGAGATGAAATAAATCACCAGGAATTCGTGGCTCTTGAGATGATAGAGGTGGAAACTTGAGTTATCTTCCAATAGTTGATCCAAAAACTATGGAAAAGGTTTTACTGAAACTTGGATTTCAACGTGTTCGCCAAAAAGGAAGTCATGTGTTCTACAGGCACAGCAATGGAAAGTATACGACCATCCCATTTCATGCAAGAGACTTGCCCAAGTCACTTATAAGAAAAATCATCCGTAGTATATTCATGTTCATTTTGTAAAGGATGTGATGATCACAGTATGAAGCTGCCGAGAGATGTTCCGGCAGACCGTTTGATAAGGCTGTTAGAGGTTAAAGGTGGGATTAAGGCAATCCTGAGCGATGTGGCTACACATCATGAAATCAGCATCGAGGAGATGATCAAAAGACTGTGAGAGGAAAACATAAGGTCAGAGATACCCTTCATTGAACAACCCCCATCCCTTCTGGATTAGGAAAAACTTCAAAATTGGTTCATACATCTTTATCAGCGATCCTTTTCGATTCATTCACATACGTTTCTATTATCTTTTTGAACGTTGCGTTGTTTTGCATCAGATCTTCTTCCGATAGAAGAAACTTTTTCGTTTTCAAGGAAGATAATCTTACTCGCAACCCTGATGATGTTCTGCTTGTGCGATATCAGTATGGCTGTTTTTTCTTTCAGAAATTCAATCAATTTCTCCAGTAAGAATTTTTCTGTTATCGTGTCCAGGTTTGTGAGAGGTTCATCCAGAACAACAACTGGTTTGTCTGCATAGAAGAGTCTGGCAAGTTGTATCCTCTGTTTTTCTCCTCCTGAGACGAAACTTCCTCCTTCTCCAAGTTTTCTTCCTCTCAGATGTTCTATTCCAAGTTCTTTTATGATTCTTTCGAGTTTTTTCTCATCGTACTCTCTTCCAAGAACTATGTTGTTTTCCAGAGTGTCGTTGAATATACCGACGTTCTGAGAATAAAAAGCAACATGTTCGAAAACAGCCGAGGGCATTACCTGCTTCAGATCGTTTCCAAAGAGTTTCACCACACCTTCGTAGTTCTGTTCCAGGCCAAGCAGTATGTTCAGCAGAGTGGACTTTCCTTCTCCGGAAAGTCCCACTATGGCAGCAATTTCACGGGGTTGAATCGTGAAACTGACCTGCTTTAAAATGGGTTTTCCTGGCTCGAAGCCAAAAGTAACGTCTATCAGTTCATAAACAGGACTTCCGGGAACGGGTTTTATTTCACGTTTTTTGAAGGTCTCTTCAGCACGTTTTACCTCATCGAAGTAGTCAAGTACAGCATCGAGGTTCGCCGACACTCGTGTTATGACACGTGCCAGTTCTCTGAACATGTACAGAGGTGCCGTCACAAAAGAAAAGTATGTCCACAGTGCCCATATCGTTCCCACGGTCATCTTTCCGTCTATCACAAGGTATGCTCCGTAGGTGAGAATGAAGAGCCGTGTGAAATACTCCGGCAGGTTCACCATCAGTTTGTCGAATCTTGAGCGGGGAAGTTCTGCCTTCAAAACGGTGTCTGCCACCTGCTGATACATCGTCTCGCACTCTTTCTGACGTTTCTTTTGAGCTTCTCCGGCAAGTACTTCGTGGATGTTTTCAAACGTCTCGGTGATGAAACCTGTTACACGACGTAGAATTTCATACATCTGTGCGTACGGCCGTTCGGTTACTCTGCCGATGATGTTCAGATAAATACCGACTATCACAGCGTTTGCCACAAACAGGCCAAAAAAGGCTTTGTTCCATACGAAGACGGTTGCCAGTATGAATACACTACGTATTATCACCAGAACGTTCTGAAAAAATCCGTAATCCAGCAGGAAAAATGCGTCGTTGAGTTGATGGTTTATCAGAGTGGCATAGTAGGCAGAGCCCTGTTGTTTTAGCTTTTGCCAGGGAAAGAAAAACGACTGGCTGAAAATGCGACTGGACAGATCTGCTACGGCTCTGTACTTTGCTTTCAGGTAGATCTGGTCTCCAGCGTACGTAAGAACGAAAGACAGTGCATAGAGAAATCCAAGAAGGTAGATCGTGTTTAACCTCAGTTCCAGTCCGGCCAGCCCATCGATGACATCTCTCACAAGAAGAGGGATGAAGAAATCGAACACGACCGAAGACGTTGCAAGAAAGCCACCTATAACTATGAGCACCAGAAAACGCTTTCGAATCAGAGAGTAAAAGCGAAGAATTTTCTGGATACTCCTGAGATTCATGACTTTCCCTCCCTGGTGTTCTGGAAGATTTTTCAGAAAGGCCTTCCCATCACCAATGTTCGCTAATACATATCGATGTTTCCGTACTTTCTTGCTGCAAATTCAATCAGCCGCAGTGTGAAATAGGCCAAAACGAGGTATGCAAGACCTACTGATGCTTCCCAGGCACTTGAAATCCAGGCCTTCATTTTAAATCCTTGCAGAGCGTATATTATGCTTTCGACCGAACGCGAAAGCGGCAAAAGCTGTGAAAGCCATCTGAAAAACACGGGCAGTCTTTCTACAGGAAAACTTGCACGCTTAAGATGAAAACCATCATCTCTGCAACACCAAGAAGCATGTTGATATCTCTCGTCAGCAGTCCAAGAGCTGCCACCGTCATTCCGAAACTGCTCAGAGCCAGTACACCTATCGTCATATGGGCAAAAAGGCTCGCAGTAATGGAGGGATCAAGTTTTAAAAAGCAAAATGAAACAGCCAGTCCCAGAATCACCGTGGCCAGTGCATCGATTATGTGAAAAGGCATCTTTTTTAGCATTACTTTGAATTTCGATGAAGGCGAAACAACGAAGAAAATCAACGATCCCTGATCTCGCTCGGAGAAAAAATATTATACCGAGCCCTTTAAAAACGCTTATTGAAGACAGAGCCATGATATTTGCTATTATGAAAGCTCTCGCATCGTGCAGCGTTTTATATCCATATGCAAGAAGTGTTGAGTAAAAGAGCAGCCGAAAAATCGGATTGATGATCTTTTCAGCGGCATAGGCTTTCCAGTTCAGCCACAGGGAAACCCCTTTGTACGAAATCCAAAAATGTCTGAGCAGCCTCACTTCTCAAACCAGCTCCCCTTCCGCTCTGCTTTTTCTTTCTATCTTTTTGAAAAGAACATGTCCTAAAAGAAAGTAAAAAAGCGTGAGTAAAAGTGCGTTGAAAATCAAATCCTTTCCAGCACTGCCAACTTCAAAGGAATCTCTCATCAGCGTAACTGACCAGCTTATGGGAAGGAAATTGGAAATCACCCGAATCCATTTTGGAAGAATGTCTATCGGAAAGAGCATTCCCGAGATGAAATACACCGGATACTGGATCGTTGACATCCATGAAAAGGCGTTCTTTGAGAGTGTCAAAAGCGTTGCAAAAACGAAAGAGGTGGAAATGAAGGAAAGGACCAGTATCAGAAACGAACAGGCAAACATCACGGGATTCGAAATGGCAAACTCCAACTTCAAGACAAAATAAGAATAAGCCACAACCACGGCGGCTTCCATCTAATTCCCCCGCTTCAATCAATATCAGCAGATTCTGATAATGCAGAAATTTTTGCAAAGTAGCAGCCTCTGGCACTCTTTTCCAGAAAGATTGCGACCACCAACACTGCCACCAAACCACCCGCTTGCACGAGACCTATTTTCATTTGATAAATTCCCACGGTGATTGCTACTTATCCACTGTTGAACAATATAGCAATGGGACGTGAAAGAATCATCAAAAACCCTGCAACCCATTTTTCCTTCCTTTGGTTTGAAGTACCTTAAAAGAAATGGTGCCAAAAGCTAAGTACAGTAAAGATAAAACAATCAAGATGATGAATTCTTTTTTCAAGTCAAGCAATGTGTTTGTTTTCATGAGAAAATAGCGTGTGAGGTCCAACCCCCACGTAAATGGAAAAGCATATGCAAGATATTCCAGCACTTTTGGAAGAACATTCACAGGAAAAAACATACCACCAATCAGAGGAGCGGCATTACCAAGCAAACTCACCAGTTCGTCCCCTTCTTTGAATCTCAACGTGATGCCAAAAAACAGAAAGACAAGACCGAAAGAAGCGATTATGGAAAGAATAACAACACCCGCTGCAAGGGCAAACTCAACCAGGTTGAAGGTCATCAGATTCAGCAGCACTGCCAGGACGATTATCGGAACAGACTCCACGGTAACTTTCACAAGACCAAAAACCGACCACGAGAGGATGTACCCTATGGAACTCACGGGCATGATGAACAGTTCTTCCAGCTGTCCTATTCTCATGTAGTACCTCAAAGCAAAGACAGATCCCCAGAGTACCTCAACGTAGTTCCAGTAAGCTGCCCCTAGCAGGAGGTATCCGATGATGTTCTTCGTGTTCGTCGCACCGTAGAAAAACCGTACAAGGCCTGATTCTGTGCCAAAGTAATAGAGCAGGACAACGGGCATTATCGTCAGAAGGGGTGTGAGGAAAGCTCCATACCAGTCTATTCTGTATCTTTTCGCACTCAGGAAACTGGCTTTTGCAAGATACAGACTTCTCACCATGATTCCCATTCTCCTTTTTTTCGAATCTCGTTTTCTGCCTTTTTAAGCAACCATACTCCGAGGATCAGATAGGCAAAACTCAAACCTGTCAGTATCAGGAGTTGGGGAACAAAGCCACTCATGTTTCCGTTTTTTATTATGCTTCTTCCTATGGAGATGAGGTAGGTGAGCGGTATCATGTACGAGATGAGTCGAACGTAAGAAGGGAAATTCTCAACAGGATTGACCATCCCTGAGAGGACGCCAAAAAAGAATTGGGCAGTGGAATTTATGCTTCTGATTCTCTTCTTCCACAACGACAACGCTGCGAAAAATATCGAAAAGAATGTTATGTAAACACCGCTCACCGCCAGCAAAAGAAGAAAGTAAAGATGGATCTCAAGCTTTATACCGGAAAGGTAGAAGAAAAGCAATGTGAAGAATGTTATGTACAGGTTCATTAAGAATGTGTCAGCGGCTTTTGAGAACAAAAAAGCCAAAAGACTGATTGGAGCAAGTACCACGGAGATGAGAGCACCTTCTTCTCTTTCTTCTGTGAATCCGTCTCCCACCCCAAAGAAGTACTGGTTCAGCCAGTACCAGAGCAGGGCTCCTATCAACACGTTCTCTGCAAGCGAGTTCACATCAGCGATTCTGGAAGAAAACACATAAGGTCCTATGATGAAAAATGGTGTCAGAGCCATGTTCACCCACACGAACCTGTATTTAAGCCTTATCTTCATTTCCTTCAGAACCAGATGGAGTATCTTCCTCATCCATATTTCGCCCCCTGATGAGGTTTTCGAACACCTCATATACTTCGCTTCTTTCGCTGCGGATATCCTTGTATCTCACTTCCATCTGTACACGACCGTTTCTAAGAAGAACAACGCAGGCATTCTCGGGAAGAACGTGAAGTACATGACTTATCATTACGATAGTCAATCCCCTCCTGTTCCGTTCATCCAAAAAACCGACCATTTCACGCACCGACGGTGGATCCAGACCGTTGAGTATCTCGTCGATGAACAGTACCTCTGGATCGTGAATTAGCGCTTTACAAATCATCAACTTTTTCCTCATGCCCGTTGAAAACTCTTCGACGGGTTTGTCTTTGTATTCGAACAGACCGAATCTTTTGAGAAGCTCTTCCATTCGTTCTCTTCTGACTTTTTTCGGTACGCCGTATACACCCCCAAAGATATCGAGGTTTTCCCAGGCAGTGAGTTTCCAGTACAGACTTCTCTCGTTTGCAAGAACCACCCCTATTCTCGCAGATAGTTTCTTCCAGTGCTTTTTCACATCAACGCCGAGAACCTTCACTTCCCCATCGTCAGGAAGCAAGAGACCTATCATGATTTTCAGCAGTGTGCTTTTTCCCGAACCGTTCTCGCCGACGATTACCTTGAAGTCTCCCTCTTCTGCGTAAAAATCAACTTTATCGAGAACTCGAAGTTCTCCGAAGGATTTCCTGACACCGGACACTTCCACGACTTTTCTCATACCAACTTCACCCTTTCACGGAACTTTGAAAATAATCTCAAAAGTTCTGGATAAGAATTTTGATGAAAAACTTTCCAGCAATCTTTCTTTGTTTTCAAAATATAGGCGTTAAACCTACAGCCACCATTACATATAGGTAAATAGATACAGTCCTTACACTCGTTGTCAGTATTATCGTTTTCCATGAATTGAGAGTAACGCCTCAAAAAGTCTATTGGAGAATTAAGAAATTCACTGTAGGAACATATCCTAAACTCCTCTCTTCCCACTCCCGAAATACAATTGTACAAATCTCCGTTAGGAGCAACAACTAGATCTGTTTCCTTATGGTAGGTACATGGCCAGATGTTGAGAAAATCCAATAGGAAAATGTCCCGTTCTAGAGCAACTTTTATAGTATTTACATAAATATTTGCATACTCTGCAATATCAGGTATATTCTCGATCGTATAGGCACAAGAACTATTTGGATGACTTAGTAATCCAATGTTGAACAAAAATCTCTCTTTTATCGTATTTTTACCGAAGATGTCTATGAGCTCATCTATCATCATACCGTATTTTTCCTCTGAATTCATTCTGTCTAAAACAGTATGGATAACTATTGTTAAATTTGTTTTATTAAGTAATTTGTTTATGTTATCTATTATTACTTCCCAAGTCCCGTCGTAGTTTTGCGAGATCCTTCTTTTATCATGAATGTTTTTTGGCCCATCTATGGTTATTTGAATAAACCTGAATTTGGAATTACTTAGTACTTCAAACATATGATTAGAAAAACTCACACCATTTGTTATTATATTGTACTGCTTGATCGGCACTTGCTCTTTTTCAGCAATTCTAATAATTTCACTCAACTTTTCAGGATAGAGAGAAGGCTCTCCACCAAAAAATGTCACAGCAATGGTCTTCGTGTCAAACAGATCCATCAAGGCTAGCCATAAATTTACTCTATCTTGAGGAGAAAGTGAACCATTTCTTTCTTTATTATGTGGTTTGATACCTTGCTGCATACAATAAATGCAGTTTAAATTACAGTTCAATGTTATGACATCTGTTATTGATAAAACAGAGCGGTCATACTTGATTTTATTCGAAATATACTTGAACAATGCATACTCATTAATATGATTCTCCAATACAATACCTCTATCTACAAAAGTTGACAAGAGAAACTCCTCATTAGCACCGTTGAGTGCAGCTTGTAATCTTCTCAGCTCATCCACATTGGTTTCCGCATAACTTCTTAACAACACGTTATAAAGAAGGATCCGGTTCTTTTCTTGTACTTTAATGAGAAAATCCGAGAATTTGTACCCTGACATACAACCACCCCATTTTTGTAGAGTACTTAATAATCAAATATTCCTAGATATTCCTAATAGAGAAGGCGGCCGCCTTCTTTAAAAATTTCTAACCTCAGTCTGCAGTTCTTCTTCGCTGATTTTTGTTCCCTGATTTTCAACGATTTGACACATCCACCAGAGAAATTCCTGGTGACTTGGACTCACAGCTGCGGTGACGGGCAGTGATAGTGTGAAGCGAAGTGCCATGGATGCTTCTTCGAAATCATCCACAGGATGATACCAGCATTTTTCCCAGCGTTTTTCTTCTCCTTCCTCCAGACGTCTTTTTGCCAGAGCCTTTATTGCCAGAATTCCCATGTTTTTCTCCCGGGCTTTGCTGTAAAGTCTTTTGCCAAATCCTTTTCCCAGCCAGCTTGCCCAGTTCAGTGGAAAAAGTACCGTATCGAAATCGAACCTTTCCAGCATCGAAAGTGCAGCTTCCTCACTGTGAGCAGAAAAACCGATGTACCTTATCAGTCCTTCTTCTTTTGCCTTCAAAAAGGCCTCTATAGCTCCATTCGGTGAAAAGATGGCCTCCACCTCATCGAGCGTGGTCACAGCATGGAACTGATAAAGGTCAAAGTGATCCGTCTGGAGTCTCTTCAGAGATTCGTTCAATTCTTTCCAGGCACCTTCTTTTGTTCTCTCCATCGTTTTACAGGCCAGAAACACCTGGTCTCTGTAAGGCTTCAGCGCTGGGCCAAGTTTTTCCTCGGCGTCTCCGTAGGAAGGAGCAACGTCGAAGTAGTTTATGCCCCTTTCGATCGCCCTGGCAACTATCTTTTTTGCAGATTCCACGGACTCGTTCATCACAACGATTCCGCCGAATCCGACCACAGAGAGCTTTTCACCTGTTTTTTCAAGAATTCTTTTTTCCATGTGACTCACTTCTTTACAAATTTGTTGTACGATTATACACCTGAACAGTTGGTTATTCCAAATCAGATTAATTTCAAAAAAATGTGATGTGCTATAAATGAACCGTAAGGGGTGATGAATTTGGCAAGAAAATACTACGCTGTAAGAAAAGGAAGAGTTCCCGGGATCTACAAAACCTGGAAAGAGGCGGAAGAACAGGTAAAAGGTTTCCCGGGAGCCGAGTACAAAAGTTTTGAAAGACTGGAAGACGCGAAAGCCTATATGGAAGGAAAGAACGAGTGCATCTGTCCAGAACTGGACACAGAGACGATGATCGCGTACATCGATGGAAGTTACGATGAGGTGTGCGGATCCGGAATTGTTTTGTGCTATAGAGGAAAAAAGGAAGAATACTACTTCTGGACGAACATCGGGGAGTTCAAAGACTCAAGAAACATCACCGGTGAAATTATGGCGGCACTCTTTGCGATGGATTACGCTCTCAAAAAGGGAGCGAGAAAACTCGTTCTCAGGCACGATCTTGAAGGGCTTGAAAAGTGGGCAACGGAAGAGTACAGAACAAAAGAGCCGGTGACGCGTGTTTACAAGTACCTTTACGAGCAGTTTTGCAGGAGCGGTCTTGAAGTGGTCTTTGAGAAGGTGAAGAGTCACTCTGGAGACTTTTGCAACGATGAGGCTGACAGGCTGGCAAAAGAAGCAGCGAAAAAAAGATCAAACGTTGAGTGGACTTTGAGGGATTTCGAGAGTACAATGAAGATACTGGATCAAAAGAGGAGATGAGCAGAATGAAAAAGATGAGTATCACGGGTGGGACGACCCTGATAGGACTTGGAGTTGGTTTTATTCTTTTCAAACATTCCGTGTTCTATTTCATTGCGTCTCTTTTCATAGGAATCGGTGTGGGTTTACTGATCGAGTATCTCACGAAAAGAGAAAAATAGAAATCGTTCAGATGTTCTCTGGATTGTACACCAGAACTGCCGTGCCGCATGTTACATGGAGACCCTTGAAGTTTCCATAGGGATACGGCTCGCCCTTCAGTGACCCATCGATAACACCTTCCACAGCCTTTATGAGGTCTTCCAGATAATCTGGTCCAAAAGGTTTCAACTGTGTACCACTCAGATGCCCATGGTAGATCTTTTCGAAGCTGTCAGTTTCTTTCAGTTTCTTGAGACTCTTCAGGTATTCCCTTAAAGGGAGACACCCAGGAAGATGCATCCAGGTGTGTCCTGCCCCCACCGAATCCCCGCTGAAAAGAAGTCTGTTTTCTCTATCGAGGAGAACGATCGAGCCGGGCGTGTGTCCCGGAACTTCTATCACTTCAAGAGTTCTACCGCCGAGATCGAACCTGTCACCTTCTTGCACGTTCAGAAAGTTTTCATAATTCACGTTTATTTTGAACAGTTCTATGATCTGGAAATCCCTGTGGTTGAGGTACACCTTCTCAAATTGATTTGCCTGCATGATATGATCCCAGTGGGCGTGGGTGAGGACAACTTCGACAGGTTTTTCTGTAATGGATCTCACAAAGCCCTTCAAATCTCCTTCTCCCATTCCCGTGTCTACAAGAAGGGCTTTCTCTTCTCCCACTACAAGGTACATGCTGTCTCCCCTGTAATCTGCGATATGCCACACATTCGGCTCAAGAAGTGTGGCTCTGTATTCATCTTTCCTCATTTTTTCGCCTCCAGGAGTTTTGGAAGAATCACAAGGCTCATGAAAGAACTCACCGTCATGGTCACCCACATGATCGCAACAAGATAGGTGTGGAAGGTGAAAGGAGAGAGTATCAATGCGGAAAGTCCTATAGAGAGTCCGAACGCGTTGGCAAGAACGGGAGTGGACGCTATCCTGACAGTCTTTTCCATGTCACCGTAGTACCTGAACAGTTCCGTCACGTGTATAGCGTAGTCTATTCCCACACCTATCACTATTCCAGCCATGTTCGCGGTGATCAGATTGAGTGGGATCCCGGAAAGCCCCATGAAACCAAAGAGCGACACAAGAGAGATACCAACGGGAACGATCGCTTTCGCAGGATAAAGAAAACTTCTTTGAAACAGCACGAGCAGGAGAAAAACCATGCTGATAGCCAGAAACACAGAAAGTAGTTGCTGAGGTACTATCGAATCGTTCATCTCCTTTATGATGTAAGGAATGCCGGTGACCTGAAAACCGTGTTTCTCTACCACGTTTTCTACCTTCACCAAGATTTCTCTGTCCAGGTCGTTCAGAAAGATAAAAGCCCTTCCCGTGTTTCCGGAGACGAGATTTTCTGTGTACTCGTCTGGAAGGAGTCTTTTCAGTATCAGGGCTCTCGCGAGAATCTTCGGATATCCTTTTTCTTTGAAGAGGCGTTCGTTCAACTTCGAGATGATGTCGTACATCGAAAAGGCATCGAAACCTTCTTTCTTCAGATCTTCCTCCATGGACAGAACCTTCTGTGCGAAGGAAGGATCAAACAGGTTTTCCGACTCGAAAAGAATGTACACAGGAAGCGCCCTCCCGAAGACTTCCTCGATCTTCTCCACATTCTTTCTCACCCGTGTGTAGCTCTTGTAGAGTTTCAGGATGTTGAGATCGGCTTTCAGGAAAAACAGACCGGGAAGAAAGATGAGAACAGAGACGGTTGTGACAACCAAGGCGCGTTTCGAAAGTTTCTGAAAGACGCGAAACACTCCGCTTTCTTTGTTTTTCGGTTCTACCTTCTCTACCCTCGAGAGGATCACGGGGAGGACGATCCAAGTGGAGACACCGGCGAGCCCTATACCGATCGACGCGAGCACTCCCATCTGTTTCATGGATTCGGAGTTCAACGTGAGAAAAGAAAGAAATCCGGCCATCGTGGTGAGGGTAGTCAGTATCATCGCCCTTCCAACGCTTTCAAGGGTATTCTTTACCGCGTTGAAAGTGGTTTCGCTATCTCTTTTTCTCTCGAGAAAATGAGAAACGAAGTGAAGACCATCAGCGCTACCCATAACAATGGTGAAGATGGGTACCAGAAAAGTGATTATCGAAAGATCCTGGCCGAACCATCCCATGACGATGCCGAGTGTCCAGAGAGCAGCGAAACCAGCTGGAATGAGAGAAAAGATCGCGTATTTGAACCTTCCAAGCTGTACTCTGAACACGTTCAAAAGAAGAACGACCGCAAAGGGTGGTAGCGTGAAGATCATGAAAAGAAGATAGCGAAATATCTGGTCTTCCAAGTACTGAGTTCCGGACAGATAATGCTCGTAGTCCGAGAGAACCTTTTCGATTTTTTCAGGTGGAACGCTCTCTTCGGGTAGTATCATGAAAAGGGCGTAGTATCCATCATCTGTTTTCTTCACGTTGAGAAGGTCCTTCACGCTCTGAACATAACTCAGAAAATCTTCGTACTCCTTTTCTGCCATGCCTTTTGTTTCCACGAGCCTGAAGCCGACGGGAATTTCTCTGGAACGGGTGTTATGACCGTTTTAACACCTTCTATAGAGGAGAGCCTTTCTTTGATCTCAAAGACCTTGTTCAGTCCTTCCCTGCTCAGAGGGTCCGTGTTCATCTTCACCATCACCGCGAGCTGTTCTCCGCTCTTGAAGATGGTGTTCATCCTGTCATAGATCTCTTTCTGATGGGATTTCTGCGGCATCAAAATGGAGAACTCCGTTGTGAAGTGGAGTCTGAAAAGGCCAAAGAGTGCTAAAATATTGATCACAAGAACGAGAGCGAATATTCTCTTTCTGTTTTTGAAAACAAAAGAGGTGTACTTTTCGAACAAGAGGATCCCTCCCCACAGATTTCAATTCTATCAGAAAGGAGAGTGAAGATTCGTGTGGCATATCTTTGAACGTTTCGTGAACGAATACGAGCGGTGGTTTCTGGTCCACAGGTTCGCGTACCTTTCCGAACTGCAAGCGGTGAAGTGCCTTCTTCCAGAAGGGAGAGGTGTGGAAATAGGTGTAGGAACGGGAAGATTTGCCGTTCCTCTCAAAATAAAGATCGGAGTGGAACCTTCAGAGCGCATGGCAGAGATAGCAAGAAAGCGAGGCGTGTTCGTTTTGAAGGGTACAGCGGAGAACCTTCCCTTGAAGGATGAAAGCTTCGATTTCGCGTTGATGGTGACAACGATCTGCTTTGTGGATGATCCGGAAAGGGCGTTGAAAGAAGCCTACCGTATCCTCAAAAAGGGTGGGTATCTCATCGTCGGTATCGTGGACAGGGAGAGTTTTCTTGGAAGAGAATACGAAAAAAACAAAGAAAAGAGCGTTTTCTACAAAAACGCTCGATTCTTCTCAACGGAGGAACTGATGGATCTGATGAGAAAAGCGGGTTTTGAAGAATTCAAAGTCGTCCAAACTCTCTTCAAACACCCATCGGAGCTCAGTGAGATCGAACCGGTTAAGGAAGGCTACGGTGAAGGTGCTTTTGTGGTGATAAGAGGAACGAAGAAATGACTTTTCTTTGAATTTATTGAGAAATGTTCGCAATAATATATGTTTATGGTATATAATGAAACCGTGGAGGGATATGCATGACGAAGATAACTGTTCTCAGCGGAAAGGGAGGAACAGGAAAGACCACCGTTTCTGTCAACATGGCAAAAGCGCTCTCGGAAAGTTACAGGGTGCAGCTTCTCGATGCGGACGTGGAGGAACCCAACGATCACATCTTTTTCAACGTCGATGTTTCTTTCGAAGAGCCAGTCCACCTGATGATTCCGGTTGTGGACAACTCCGTGTGTATTCGATGCGGTGAGTGTGCAAGCACCTGTCAGTTTGGAGCCATATCCGTCTTTCCGAGCGGAACGTTCGTTTTCGAAAGTCTCTGTCATGGGTGCGGTGCATGTTCTATAATGTGTCCCGTCAACGCGATCTCCGAAAGGCCAAAGGAGATAGGAAAGATAAGATTTGGAACGGCCGATGGAAACATCTCGTTCGGTATGGGGATTCTGAACATCGGAGAGCGAACGGGAGTTCCCGTCATCAGGAAGTTGAAAAAGCACATCGATGAGAAAGCGGATGTTGTGATCGTTGACGCTCCTCCGGGCACGTCCTGTCCTGTCGTGGAAAGCTTGAGAAACACAGATTTCGCTCTATTGGTAACCGAGCCGACCGCTTTTGGCCTTCACGACTTGAAACTGGCAGTCGAGCTCACAAAAGAGATGGGGATACCCTCCGGTATCGTTGTCAACAGATACATTCCAGGTAACACCATCATCGAAGAGTTCGCCGATGAAGAGGGAATACCTGTTCTTCTGAAGATACCGTTCAAAAGGGAGATAGCTTCTCTCTGCGCCGAAGGAAAGCTGATTGTCGAGGCCTTCCAGGATATGAAAAAAGACTTCCTGGAGCTGTTCGAAAAGATCGAGGTGATGGTTCGATGAAGCAGATCGCTGTCGTGAGTGGAAAAGGTGGAACAGGGAAAACAACGTTCACCGCGTCTCTCGGGGTTCTTCTTGAAAATTCCCTGCTCGCAGATTGTGATGTCGATGCGTCCAACCTCTACATCCTGTTTCCCGGAGATCCCGTGGAAGAGCACGAATACTACAGAGGGAAGAAGGCCGTTATAGATCAAGAGAAGTGTGACAGATGTGGTATTTGTGAAAGGGTGTGCAGATTCGACGCGATAATCCCGGGTGAGAAATACGGAGTTGACCAGTACGCTTGCGAAGGGTGCAACGCGTGTGTGGTTTCCTGTCCCAGAAATGCCATCACTCTGGTTCAGTCCCTCGCTGGAAGGTATTTCTTCGCCTGGTCTGGAGGCAAACCCATTGTTTACGCCCGGCTGAGCCCCGGTGAAGAAAATTCCGGTGGACTCGTAGCGGAAGTTCGCAAGCTCGCTCTCGAGAAAGCGAAAGAACTGAAACGAGACTATGTGATCATAGATGGGGCTCCCGGTATAGGGTGCTCTGCCACGTCGTCTATCGTCGGAGTGAACTATGTGGTTGTTGTCACTGAGCCAACCATGTCCGGACTTCACGACCTCAAGAGAATCGTGGAAACGTTGAAGTGTCTCAAGAGAGAATTTGGAATAGTGATCAACAAGTACGATATAAACTCGGTCGTGTCTCGAGAGATAGAGGATTACTGTTTGAGTGAAGGGCTCGATTTACTGGGGAAAATCCCGTTCGACGAAACGGTGGTGAGGGCTTCTGTGGAGTGTAAACCGGTGGTTACGTACGAAAACAGTCCCGCTGCAGAGTCCATAAAGAAGATAGTTGAGAAGATCATAGAGAAAATTTCTTGAGGAGGTGGCATCATGGCAAGGGTAGCGATTCCATCTGTGGGGAAGGATCTGTCTTCCATGGTGAGCGATAGATTCGCCAGGGCAGAGTATTTCATCATCTATGACACGGAGTCTGGAAATGTGGAAGTCGTTGAAAACACCATCGCCGATGCGCATGGGACAGGCCCGAAGGTTGTTCAAAGTCTCGTTTCGAAGGGAGTAGAGTATCTCATAGCCTCGAATGTCGGCAGAAACGCGTTTGAGACTTTGAAGGCGGCTGGAGTGAAGGTCTATCGGTTCGAAGGAGGAACGGTTCAGGAGGCAATCGACGCTTTCAGCGAAGGAAGGCTCGAGGAGTTGACGACCTTCACCAGAGAGGGGTGAGGATGTGCCCTGGGTGAATTCGAAGTGTGTTGGCTGTGGAAATTGTGTCAAAGTGTGTCCAGTTGAAGGTGCAATTAGAATAGAGAACGGAAAGGCCGTTATCGACAACTACAAGTGTATTCGATGTGGAAAGTGCTTCGATGCATGCCCTGTTGGAGCCATCAGACCTAATTATGAGAATCCCGCGCTGAGAGGAATGGGAAGAGGTTTTGGAAGAGGGCTTGGAAGAGGTTTCGGCAGAGGCATGGGAAGAGGATACGGTAGAGGGCGAGGAAGATGGGATGAGTTCTAACAGCCGTGTGTACGGGATCGTTCCCTCTAAGAGGCTCGGCAGATCTCTCGGTGTCTCCCCTATTCCGTTCAAAACGTGCACGTATTCGTGCGTGTACTGCCAGCTTGGAAGAACAACGAACTTCACCGTGAAAAGGCAGACGTTCTTTCCGTTGAAGGTGTTCGAAGAAGAGTTGAAAGGGTTCGTGAAGAGGCACCGGTATGATTTCGACGTGGTGAGCATCGTTGGAGAGGGTGAACCCACTCTCTACACTCCCCTCGATGCCCTGATAGATCTGTGCAAATCGATCACCGGAAAACCCGTTGTACTCATAACGAACGGATCACTCTTCTGGAGTGAAAAAGTCAGGAAAGAGGCGAAGTTGTCGGACATAATAATGCCCACACTCTCTGCGTGGGACGAAAAGAGCTTCAGGACGATCCACAAACCTCACAAAAATCTGTCGTTTCAAAAAGTGTTCGAGGGTTTGAAAAAGTTTCGAAGAGAGTACAGCGGTGAGATCTGGCTCGAAGTGATGCTGGTGAAGGGATTGAACGATTTCGCACTGGAAGAATTAAAAGAAAAGATCTCGCAGGTAGAGTCGGACAGGGTTTATGTGAACGTTCCTGTGAGACCTCCGGCAGAGGGATGGGTTGAACCTCCAGATGAGGAAACGATAGAGAAAGCAAAAGAGCTTTTCAATGCCGCATCGATAGAAACTCCCGCAGCAAGTAGATTCATCGCTGCAGGAGAAGGAATCGATGCCGTTTTGAACGTGATCAAGCGTCATCCCATGAACGAAGAGGAGGTAAGAGATCTTTTGACTTCACAGAAGATCGATCCCAAACCGGTTTTGGAAAAACTCAGATCCTGCAAAAATGTGAAAATCATCGAGTACAGCGGCCGAAGATACTACAGATACACTACAGCAGAATGATCACCGCCAGAAACTCAAGGTCTGTGTTTCCTGTATTCTCTATCGAATGAGACTCTCCAGAATCCGTGAAGCACACGTCTCCTGCTTTTATGGGAACGTCCTTTCCGTTGTCGTGGAAGACGCCTTCTCCCAAGAGGATGTAGTAGATTTCGAATTCCCCCTCGTGTTTGTGAAGCCCCACGGAAGATCCGGGAGGGAGTTTCATTCTGGCAAAGAGTCTTGCTTTGTTGTGCATAGCTTCTTTGGAGAGAAGATGTGCCATTTCCACTTCACCTTTCCCACCGCGCATGTTAGAAATCCTTTCAGGGGTGATTTCAGAAGATCTCACGACCATACCTGTTCCCTCCTTCATCGATTTTTCTGACTTTGAGTATATCACACATCACAATCTGAAAGAGCCAGTTTTTCCCTCAAAAAATGTTTATGCAAATTTTCCTTCTGTTAACCATGTTACACACAACATGTGGTATCATGTTTTCAAAACATACAACAAATGGAGGTGAAAAGGGTTGAAGGCTTACGCGTTCGGTTTTCCGAAGATAGGAGAAAAGAGGGAATTCAAAAAGGCTCTGGAGGATTTCTGGAAGGGAAAGATCACGGAAGAACAGTTCGAGGAAGAGATGAACAAACTCAGAATGTACATGGTGGAAAACTACAGAAAGAACGTCGATGTGATTCCTTCAAACGAACTTTCCTACTACGACTTTGTGCTCGACACAGCGGTGATGGTGGGGGCAGTTCCGGAGAGGTTCGGTGAGTACAGAGGACTTTCAACGTACTTCGATATGGCGCGCGGTGGAAAGGCTCTGGAAATGACCAAATTCTTCAATACCAACTATCACTACCTCGTTCCGGAAATAGAAACCGAAGAGTTCTATCTTCTCGAAAACAAACCTCTTGAGGATTATCTGTTCTTCAAATCGAAGGGAATAGAAACAGCACCGTGGGTGATAGGTCCTTTCACTTTCCTGTACCTTTCCAAAAGAAACGGCGAGTGGATCAGAAGACCAAATCAAATGGAAAAACTGCTGGAAAGCCTCGTTTCTGTTTACAAAGAAGTATTCGAAAAGCTCGTGGAAAATGGCTGTAAGGAGATTCTCGTGAACGAACCCGCTTTCGTCTGCGATCTTGAAAAGGCCCACTGGGATCTGATACTGAACGTGTACCGTGAGCTTTCAGAATTTCCACTGACTGTTTTCACCTATTACGACAGCGTTTCCGACTACGAAGCGTGCGTCTCCCTTCCGGTGAAGAGACTTCACTTCGATTTCGTTTCGAACGAAGAAAATCTGAAAAATCTCGAAAAACACGGGTTCCCGGAAGACAAAAAACTCGTGGCTGGTGTGATAAACGGCCGCCAGCCCTGGAAAGTGGATCTCAGAAAGGTGGCATCGCTGGTAGAAAAACTCGGTGCGAGTGCCATCTCAAATTCCTGCCCACTCTTTCATCTTCCAGTGACTCTGGAACTGGAAAACAATCTGCCAGGCGGATTGAAGGAAAAACTTGCCTTTGCAAAAGAAAAGCTCGAAGAGCTAAAAATGTTGAAAGATTTCCTGGAAGGCAAAACATTTGACCTTCCTAACGTGTCTTTTGAAGATTTCGCGGTGGACCTCCAAGCTGTTGAGAGGGTAAGAAATCTTCCAGAAGATTCGTTCAGAAGGGAGAAAGAATACACCGAGCGCGACAGAATCCAAAGAGAAAGACTGAACCTTCCACTCTTTCCAACAACGACCATTGGCTCTTTCCCGCAGACTCCTGAAGTGAGAAAGATGAGATCAAAATACAGAAAGGGAGAAATTTCCAAAGAAGAATATGAAGCTTTCATAAAGGAACAGATAAAAAAGGCTATAGAACTTCAGGAAGAAATAGGACTCGACGTTCTTGTGCACGGTGAGTTTGAAAGAACCGACATGGTTGAGTTCTTCGCTGAGAAGTTGAACGGCATCGCCACTACTCAGAACGGCTGGGTTCTCTCCTACGGTTCGAGGTGTTATCGCCCACCAATCATATACGGCACCGTCACACGACCAGAACCCATGACGCTCAAAGAAATCACCTACGCTCAGTCTCTCACGGAAAAGCCCGTCAAAGGAATGCTCACAGGACCCGTCACCATCATGAGCTGGAGCTACTACAGGGAAGACATCCCAGAGAGAGAAATAGCCTACCAGATAGCCCTTGCGATAAACGAAGAAGTGAAGGATCTGGAAGAGGCGGGAATAAAAATCGTGCAGATCGACGAGCCCGCGTTCAGAGAAAAAGCACCCATCAAAAAGAGTAAATGGCCTGAGTACTTCGAATGGGCGATAAACGCCTTCAACCTGGCGGCCAACGCGAGACCGGAAACACAGATCCACGCCCACATGTGCTACTCGGATTTCAACGAAATAATTGAGTACATCCACCAGCTGGAGTTCGACGTGATCAGCATTGAGGCTTCGAGGAGTAAAGGTGAGATCATTTCTGCCTTTGAAAATTTCAAGGGATGGATCAAGCAGATCGGTGTTGGTGTTTGGGACATCCACTCTCCTGCTGTTCCCTCCATCAACGAAATGAGGGAAATAGTCGAAAGAGTTCTCAGGGTACTGCCTAAGGAGCTGATCTGGATTAATCCCGACTGCGGTCTCAAGACGAGAAACTGGGACGAAGTAATTCCATCGCTCAGAAACATGGTAGCGCTTGCAAAGGAGATGAGGGAAAAATTTGAAAGTTGAGGGGGACTTGTCTTTTCGCGGGAATGTGTTATAATGATTTCGAAAGAAGAAACGGGACAAAAAAGTACTTGACAAACAGAAACAGTTTGTGGTATAATACAAGATGGTTGAAAAAATTCAAGGGAAGAATAAACAGCTCCGGCGCAATGCCGGAGCGATTTTTTTTAGATCGTAGTTTCATTTCTCTCTTAGACTTTGTTTGCGGTCAATTTTCCCGTTAGAATCGCCATGGGTACACCCGCAGGTTGATATGCCCACTGACCGGCCTTGTAGATATCTGGAAAGGGAGTTAGAGGCGACTTCGACAGATTTTTATAGAGTTTTTCGCTGAATGCCCAGCCAACGACAGAACCATCGATGTGCCCACATATCTTTCTATAGTCAAAGGAGTTGAAGAGAACTTAAAAATCGCCTTATCTTTCAAACTGAGGCATACCGTTTCCGATAGCGTTTCTATCGCTTTCTAGAATCATTTTGAACTTATCGTACCAACCAGAATCGTATATCATCTTCACCAACTGGTAGTCAAAGAAAAAGTTTACTATGACTCCTGTTTTTCCTTCCAGCGCTAATTTCCTGTTTCTCAGCACAGGAATAGAAATTTCGTATGAAGTATGTTTGCAAAATCTGTCGATCCAACGGGATATTTCTTCTTCGTTGAAATTTTTCCTCAGTGAATCCTTTAAATTTTGGAGCTCAGTTCGTTCGATTTCACCTACGCCTTACCTGGATGGTGTATAAAAGAAATGCGCGTTCGATATTTTCTCAAAATCCTCTGGTGGTTTATCTACGGCCATGAAAACTTTGACAACTGATTCAGCAGTTTTACCAGGGAGTACTCTGCTTTTTTCCCTTGCAATCTTTATCTAGATCTTGAACACAATGTTTTTCGAGTAGTACGGAAGCAGATGAAACCGCTTGGATTTTCTTTTTTCGTCATATGTTTTCTCTCAAAGTTTTATTAACTGTTCGAAACTTGTTATCCTCTGCCCTTGATCTTCCATCATTTCACCCTATTATTCTGCTGCATGGACTTCAATGCTTCTCTTTTTTTTCTGTATTCAAGTATCGGTGCATCGCCCGGAATTAAATTTTCACCCATTCGAAGCTCGCTTCTTTTTGGAATCTGGGTTTCAACAACACGTTTATCCTGGTGAAGCACTATCTTGTTGAAAGGTTTTCCTAAAACCGCTATCAATTTATCTAAAAACTTGATTCCAGTAAGACCCACGTAAAATCTCAGATAGATCATCGTATGATCGTCGTCTATGGGAGTAAATGCAGCCGTTACCCTGATTTTTTCGGATATATGATTCTGCCAAATGTTTGGAAATTTAAACTCGAGATAAACCTTGCTCTTTCTTTTTGGATCCATCTCTTCTGGTTTTCGAGCTGGTGTGCCATCATCGATTCTATTGAACACGTAGAAATAGAACATTTCGTCATCCTTCCATTCAACTATTGGACCATCGACAACTGTTCTGTTCCCTCTGCCTATTGTGTTGTAATGTACGAAGGGAAGGTGTATGGGATCAAGTTGATTTTCTATTGCCCTTGAATAATGAACGTTCCAAACTTCTTTAAACTCTGTGTAGACCAGTTCATCAGTTATATCATCGAAGTACTTTGGTGGTTTTTCTGGTTCCCTATCGCCGTACCAGATCCATATGAAATCTGCTAACTCATAGGTCGGGTAAGATTTCACCCTGAAATTTTCGGGTACTGGTGTGTTTCTTCCGTTTGCTGGAATGGTCCGTACTCTTCCTTGCGAATCGTATTCGAATCCATGGAAAGGACACATTACACGCTCTCCATTACTAAGAACCTTTCCGTGTGAAATAGAAGCACCTCTATGGCAGCAAATATCTGAGATGCAATGAACCTTTCCATTGCTGTCTCTCCAGAAAGCGAGTTTTTCACCAAACCTTGTAACACCTATCAACTGGCCTTTCTTAAGCTCTCTGGAAGACAGTACAACGTACCACTGGTTTTTTATCATGTCTTTTATACCCCCTTAAGATACCTTCTTAGTTCCAAACGGTGTTTATAAAATACAATCAAAAAATTTCCAAAGTAGAGTATAGCCAGTTCGGGCATACCGTTGAAAACCTTCCACATCGTGTAAATTAACAGTGCGGCAAATCCTATCATAACCCTGAAGGCATCTTCTTCCGGCGTTGTTTTGTTTTTGCCTCTTAACCTGTGGAGTATCGAAAAAATTGTGAAAACAGTTCCAAGAACCATGGGTCCTTCCCACTTTGTCAGAACAGACCAAGCTCCAAAGGTCGTTGCGATAGCCTTTCCACCTTTGAATTTCAGAAAAGGTGAAAACGCGTGACCGAGTATTCCAGAAAGTGCTGCAAATGCGATAACATAACGATTTACATGGAAGGATTCGTTCCATACGAAAAATGCTATGGGGAAAGTACCTTTGAAATAATCAAGCATCAGAGCTGGAAAACCGTATTTCCAACCAGCTGCACGCCACAAATTTGATGAACCAGGATTTCCATCTCTAATTTTTCTTAGATCGATACCCTTTATCTTTGCGATTATGTGAGAATACATAACCGCCCCGGATAAAAATTGAATTGTTATTAGAAAAAAGTTTAACATCAATTTTCTCTCCTCCAACGCTATCTTATTTTTATTTCTCTTCCGCGCCACGTGACCTTTTTTAGCACCAGTGTTTTGTAAAGTGAATGGAAAAAGACGGCAGCGAAGAAGGTGAAATGCAACGGATATAGAAAGGCATCGTACCACCTGTAGTCCCCCAGAGGCTTAGAAAGCAAATAGACAATCAGGGAAAATATGAAATATATCATAGACCACCAAAGCGGTGTTCTAAAGGACGTGAAGGAGTAATAAAAACCAGAAATCCATATCAAAGCGAGTAGGAAGCTCAAAATCCCGCCGGTCAAGGCACCTGAAGAAATGTTTTTCGAAAATCCCTCAGACAGTTGTCTGGACCCTTCTGGATACATCCTGAACTTTATAATCCCATTTCCTAAGAAATTCATCACCTTGATCCCGTTTTTTATGATCTTCAAGAACAGAATCTTTGATAGCTGCATGGCCGCCTGTTTTCATATAATCCCTTCGCGAAGTCAGTATCACAGGGCCAAAAGCTCCTTTTGGCCTTTTTGATGGAAAGCCGAGCATGTTACTCGCGCAGACGATTATTAAATTGAACACTAAATTCAAGTGCTCATAGAACCTCTCGAATCTCTGATAAGGCCAGACGGAAATCAATCCAGGATGTTTCTTATGGATCTCAACAAGAACCTCAATCGCTCCTTCTTCAGGCTCCACATCTGCATCCATGAATATCAGAATTTCTCCACTTGAGTTTTGATATCCGTTCCAGATTGCCCAGGTCTTTCCTACCCAATTTTTTGGCGGATCTTTGGTTAGTCTGATCAATATGAATCTTTCAAAAGTGTCTTTGAAATTTTCTGCTACAGCGCTTGTTCTATCTGTAGAGTTGTCATCAACAACGATAACTTCGTGCGGTTTAACCCTTTGTATGCTTAAAAGTTTCAGAATTTTTCCTATGTTTTTCTCTTCATTTCTTGCAGGTATTATAACAGAGATTTTTCCTACCGGTTCCTTGGAAAAACCGTTGGTGTGAAGGAACCGCTTTCTGGAGAAAAAAAGTAAAGTAAGGATATCAGGAGAGATGAAAATACGATCGCAATGTGTAGCAGATTTGGTTCCATTATTTCACCCCAGTTTCACGTATTCTCTGTTTGCCTCCAGTATCTCTTCGAGAAGGTCTTTTGCGTCCTCCACGTCCGGCCCGAGGGGATGGGAGAGCAAAGCCTTCAGGGCGAGTTTTTTCGATCTCTTCAGATACGCTTCTATTGTGAGTCGTTCGTACATCTTCACCGCGTGGATGAAGGAAAGAGCAAAGTGATCTCCTTTCCCCTGCGAGAGCGTGTGGACCCTACCGGATCTCACATAACACGGAATCTCGAGAACGTAATCATCCGGGAGGTTTTCGATCGAGCCGTTGTTCCTCGTGTTCACTATGTGTATCTTCCCTTCATCGGTTTCGAGGTCTCTTATCAGGTGAGCCGCCGCAGTGGAATACATACTGCCGCCGCGCTTTGTGAGTTCTTCCGGTATCTCGGTAGCGGTTCTGTACTTCTCGAAGAGTTCTTTCTCTATCTTCATCACTTCCCTTGCTCTGAGCTCGTGCGAGGAGATCTTTTTGAACATCTTTTTCTCCATCAAATAATATCTCAGGTAAGGATTCACGATGATCCTCACCGAGTCGTAAAACCACGCCGGGAAATCTTCGTCTGGTATGTTGGAGAGCCTCAGCTTCAGGTTCTCGAAGACCTTTTCCGTCACGTCTTCACCTTTTACAAAGACCTTCTCTATGAAGCTCAGATGGTTGAGGCCGTAGTACTTCAGGAACACGTCTTCGAGCTCTGCTGAGAAGATCTCTGCGATCTCCCGGATGAAGTTTATGGGAACGTTGCAAAGGCCTATGAATTTTTCGTATTCGAGGTAGTTTCTCACGAACTCCGTGATGTGGCCGGATGGGTTGGTGAAGTTTACGATGGTCGCGTTCGATGTTTTTCTCACGGTATCAACGTACTCTTCTATTATGGGAAACGCCCTCAAAGCCGCTGAAAATCCCCCAACCCCTGTTGTTTCCTGACCTATGAGACCGTACTTCAGCGGAATGCCCTCATCGTTTTCTCTACCTTTGAGTCCGCCGGGTCTGAACTGAAAGATCACGTACTTCGCGTCCACGACAGCACTCTCGAAGGTGTCGCTGATGAGCACCTTGAACCTATCTTTGACGAGCCTTTTCACAAAATCAACGACGATTTTCTGCTTTTCTTCGTCGATGTCGTAGAAGATCACCTCGTCGATGCGAACATCCTCGGAGATGTCGAGAAGTCCCTTCACCAGCTCCGGGGTGTAGCTGCTTCCTCCACCTATCACCGCGATTCTCATTTCTTCACCTCCCTGAGGTAGTTCCTCACCAGTCTGTTGTAAAGGTCCTCTGTTACTCTCAGTCCAGAGCGTTCCATTGCAAACAACACGGCACCGATTACAGGGTCGTGCTTCGGTATGACGATTTCGTATTCTTTTCCGGTGGCGCTTTCTATCATGTTTATCAGAAGGGAAGGTGCGTTCTTGAAGAAGCTTCCCTCCAGGATCAGTTTGATGGGAGGTGTGAAGTCCAGCACCTTCCTGTGTGCGTCGATGATCTTTTTCACTTCAACCACGATCTCGTTGAAAATTCTGAGAGAAACAGCGTCACCCTTTTCGGCGCATCTGAACAGTGCCTGATTCACTCTCTTGACCAGCTCTGCTGTGTATCCTCCTTCGTAGTCGTATCTCAGAAGGTTCTCCACCGGGCCGATCTCTTTTTCCACCTCTTCAACGAGCGTCGTCCAGTCGTCTCTGCCGTCCTTTGCCCTCATCACAGCGGAGGTCACAAGAGAAGCGATGTAGTGTGAACCGAGTCTCTCACCCAGTGAAAAAGAAAGGCCTCCTATTCTGTTCACCCTTCTGCCGTCCGATGCGTAGGAGATGCTACCTGTTCCACAGCTCACCATGATGCCAATGTCGTCGAAAACCCCCGATCTCAGGGCGGTCCTTCCGTCGTTGTCGAAGTCGAATTTTTCAAGACCGAGCTTTTCCAGTATTTCTCTCACAATCTTCATCTCGTAGTCGAAGTCCGCTCCCGCGTATCCGAAGAAGGCAAAATCGATCTCTTCTCTGGTCTTTCCTGCCTTGTTCAGGATACCTTCGATCACATCTTTGAGATTCCTGACAGCGCTTTCCTTTCCAACGACCTGATAGTTCGCTCCTTTTCCTCTGTGAACAGCCAGAACGTTTCCCTGTTCATCGCTGAGGACGGCCTGTGTTTTCGTTCCCCCCACATCCACTCCGAGAAAGAGCAATCTCTTCACCTCCCCATCATAGTATAATCGTTTCGGGGTGGAAAACATGAAAAAAATCATTCTCGCTCTGCTTGTGATCGTCTCCGTTCAGATGATGGGAGACGTCTTTGTGAGCTTTTCCTACGATTTTTCGGAAAGAGAAACCGTGTCGTCCGTGGGCATGGACACTGGAGAGTTCACAGCGGGAGTGGAACTCTGGGGCTTTTCCTCCATCTGTTTCTTCGTCGGTGCTGTGAGGAATCTGGATCTGGGGGATTTCATGTTTACCCTTGAGACAAGGGTAGGCTTTTCTTTAAAACCCTATCTTGCCGTCGTCAATTTTTTCTGGAAAAAGCATGAAGGAGTAAAATGGGGATTTGGTTATTCAATAACGCTGAAGGACTCGAGCATCAGATTTCCTCTGTTCGTGAGACTGGGGTGGTGAAGAGTGGATTATCTCGAATCACTCGATTTTCCAAAAGTTGTGGAGATAGTAAAGAAATACGCGCTCTCTGACCTGGGAAGAAAACATCTGGACACTCTCAAACCGACGGTGAATCCGTGGGACGAGCTCGAACTCGTGGAGGAGCTTCTGAACTATTTTGCCAGGTGGGGAGAGCCTCCCATAAAGGGATTGAACGATATCTCTCAGGAAGTGGAGAGGGTGAAGTCCGGTTCAGCCTTGGAACCATGGGAACTTCTTCGCGTTTCCGTGTTTCTCGAAGGCTGTGACATCCTGAAGAAGGACTTCGAAAAGCGTGAATACAGCAGGCTCAAAGAGACCTTCTCCAGACTCAGCTCCTTCAGAGATTTCGTGGAAGAGGTGAACAGGTGCATAGAACAGGATGGAGAGATCTCGGACCGTGCGAGTCCCAGATTGAGGGAGATCAGAACGGAAAAGAAGCGTCTTGCCAGCGAGATAAAGAGAAAGGCCGATGATTTCGTCAGGACGCACTCTCAGATCCTTCAGGAACAGATGTACGTTTACAGGGATGGAAGGTATCTCTTCCCCGTGAAGGCTTCCATGAGGAACGCAGTGAGGGGAATCGTTCACCATCTCTCCTCTTCCGGTGCCACCGTCTTTCTGGAGCCCGACGAGTTCGTCGAACTGAACAACAGAGTGCGTCTTTTAGAAGAGGAGGAAAGGCTGGAGATCAGCAGGATCCTGAGGCAGCTGACGAACATACTCCTTTCCAGGCTCAACGACCTTGAGAGGAACGTGGAACTCATAGCGCGTTTCGACTCCCTCTACGCGAGGGTGAAGTTCGCAAGAGAGTTCAACGGAACCGTCGTGAAACCTTCTTCGCGGATAAGACTTGTCAACGCAAGACATCCGTTGATACCAAAGGAGAGAGTCGTTCCAATAAATCTTGAGCTTCCACCCAACAAAAGAGGTTTCATCATAACGGGTCCAAACATGGGCGGAAAGACCGTGACTGTGAAAACCGTTGGTCTTTTTACCGCCCTCATGATGAGTGGCTTCCCTCTCCCCTGTGATGAAGGAACGGAGCTGAAGGTCTTTCCAAAGATCATGGCGGACATCGGTGAGGAGCAGAGCATAGAACAGAGCCTCAGCACCTTCTCGTCGCACATGAAGAAGATCGTGGAGATCGTGAAGAATGCAGACAGCGATTCACTGGTCATCCTCGACGAGCTGGGCTCGGGGACGGATCCGGTGGAAGGAGCCGCCCTTGCCGTCGCGATAATAGAGGATCTTCTGGAAAAAGGAGCAACGATCTTTGTAACCACACACCTCACACCTGTGAAGGTCTTCGCCATGAACCATCCTCTGCTCTTGAACGCCTCCATGGAGTTCGATCCGGAAACCCTCTCACCAACTTACAGGGTTCTGGTTGGAGTTCCAGGAGGTTCTCACGCTTTCCAGATAGCAGAAAAGTTGGGACTCGACAAACGTATAATCGAAAACGCCAGATCGAGACTCTCTCGGGAGGAGATGGAACTCGAGGGACTCATAAGGTCTCTCCACGAGAAGATCTCGCTTCTTGAAGAGGAGAAGAGAAAACTCCAGAAAGAACGCGAAGAGTACATGAAACTGAGGGAGAAGTACGAGGAAGATTACAAAAAGCTGAGGAGGATGAAGATAGAAGAGTTCGACAAAGAGCTGAGGGAGCTCAACGATTACATCAGAAAGGTCAAGAAGGAACTCGATCAGGCGATACACGTGGCAAAAACTGGCAGCGTTGACGAGATGAGAGAAGCGGTGAAGACGATAGAGAAAGAGAAGAAAGATCTGGAGCAAAAGAGAATCGAAGAAGCGACCGAAGAAGAAATAAAACCCGGAGATCACGTGAAAATGGAAGGTGGAACCTCTGTGGGGAAGGTCGTTGAGGTGAAAAGTGGCACCGCCCTTGTTGACTTTGGCTTTCTCAGATTGAAGGTGCCCGTTTCGAAACTGAAAAAGGCTAAAAAAGAGGAGAAGGAAGAATCTTCAGCGGTCTCTTACAGGCCTTCGAGCTTCAGAACGGAGATAGACATAAGGGGTATGACGGTTGAAGAAGCGGAGCCGGTTGTGAAGAAGTTCATCGATGACCTGATGATGAACGGCATCAGCAAGGGATACATAATACACGGAAAGGGCACCGGAAAGCTCGCATCTGGAGTATGGGAAATACTGAGAAAGGACAAAAGAGTGGTTTCTTTCAGATTCGGAACACCTTCTGAGGGGGGAACGGGTGTCACGGTGGTGGAGGTGAAAGTGTGATCTTCGCTCTCGATGTGGGTACCAGAAAGATAGCGGGTTTGATCGTCGTCGAGGAGAAAGGTACGATCAGAATCGTGGATTCTGAACTGATAGAACACAAAACACGCACGATGTTCGACGGTCAGGTTCACGATGTGCTCGGAGTGGCGGAAACGGTGAAAGAGGTGAAAGAAAGACTCGAGTCGAGGAACGAAATCGAACTGAAAGAGGTGGCTGTGGCCCTCGCGGGAAGGTTCCTGAAAACTCAAGTAGGTGAGGCGGAGCTGGATTTTTCCAAGACCGGACACATCACCCGCGAAGACGTGATGAAGCTTGAAATAGAAGCGGTGACTAAAGCGCAGGAAAGTGTGGAAGAGGACTTCTTCTGTGTGGGATACTCCGTCGTCGAGTACAGACTCGACGGAATGTGGATGAAAAAGCTTGAGGGACACAGGGGCGGGAAGGCTTATGTTAAGGTGGTCTCTGCTTTCCTTCCCGTTCACGTTGTGGATTCCCTGATGAGGGTTCTGGAGACTGTGGGACTCACTCCGGTTCACGTGACGCTGGAGCCGATAGCAGCGATGGATCTGACCGTCCCGGAGGATCTCAGGTATCTGAACATAGCTCTCGTCGATGTGGGCGCGGGAACGAGCGACATAGCCATCTCGAAGGAAGGAACGGTGGTGGCCTACGGAATGATTCCCATGGCGGGTGACGAGATAACGGAAGCCATAGGAAAGAAATTTCTGCTCGACTTTCAGACGGCGGAACACGTGAAGAGAACCGTTTTTTCGGAAGAAAGAGTGAAGGTGAAGAATATACTGGACAGAGAAATCGAATTAAACGCTCAGGAGGTCTCCGAAGCGATAAAGCCTGTGGTGGATCAGATCACAACGGAGATCTCAACGGTCGTGACAGAGCTGAACGGTGGAGCCCCCTCTGTTGTGATGGTGGTCGGCGGCGGCGCGAAGGTACCGGGTTTTGTGGAAAGTCTTGCCAGGAAGATGGATCTTCCTCTTGACAGGGTATCTCTGAAGAGTGTAGAAAGCACCGGTCTTGTTGAGGATCTCACCGGAAAGGTCAAAGGAAGCGAGTACATTACTCCTGTGGGAATCGCTTACAGTGCCATGAGAAACAGGGGATCCGTTTTCTCTCAGGTCTTCGTGAACGGGGTTCCTGTGAAGCTCATGGGAGGAGTGGGCAGGTACTCGGTCATGCAGGTGCTCATACAGGCGGGATACAGGTTCTCCTCGCTCGTAGGTGGAGAGATGATTTCCTTTGAACTAAACGGAAAAACTCTCTTGAGGCCAAAGAGAAGAACCTCCGTGAAGATTCTCGTGAACGGCGAAGAGGCGAATCTCTCCTCCAGAGTGAAGCACGGTGACAGGATAGATATTCAAACCGAAGAGGAGAAAACTCCACTGAGAATAAAGGACCTTGTGAAACCTGTGAAAGTGAAACTTCCCGATGGAGAAGTGGAGGAGATCTTACCGGAGATCGTGAAGAACGGAACGCCAGTACCACCCGACGCGGACGTAGAAGAAGGAGATGTGATAAGCTTTCCGGAAAAGATAAAGATCTCCGAGATAAAGTCAAAGATCTCCTACGGAAAGACAAGGATCGTGGTGAACGGCGAAGAGAAATGGATCTCCCTCGTGAATTTTGATCTTCTCAAAGGGGGAGTTCCTTTGAAAGACGATAAAGAAGTTCCGCTCGGAGAAGAGATCGACCTCGTTGAAAAGGGAAGGAAAACACTGGAGGAAGCACTTGAAGTTCCCCACATCACTGTCTCGTTCAACGGCGAATTGAAGAAAATCCCTTTGAAAATCCTCCACAGGATAGACGAAGAAAGAGTGGAACTGAAAGACTTCAAACCCATGGTAATAGACCTTCTCAAGGATTTGAAACTGGACGGACTCAAGGACTACGAACTTCTCAAAAACGGAAGGAGAGCCATGTTCACTGAACTGCTCGAGGATGGGGACGTGATCGAGTTCAAAGTAAAAAAGTGAGGGGGCCGGCCCCCTCAGATAATAGCCTTCTCCGTTTCTTTATCGAAGGCGTGCATTCTCGTCATGTCGAGTACCAGATCGATTTTCTGTTCTTCTTTTGCCTGAGTCCTCGGGTTGACGGATGCCACAATCAAGTCATCTCCGACTTTCACGTGGAGAATAGTTTCACTTCCGAGAGGTTCGACCACATCCACAACACCTGTGATCGTGTTCTCTGGAGTTGGTGCCAGTGCGAAGAGCTTGTCGTAGATGTCTTCAGGTCTGATACCGAAGATGATCTCCTTGTCGATGTAGTTTGCGAGTTTGTCTTCGAATTCCTTCGGCACCTTCACTTTGAAGCCAGATGCCTGGATCCAGAGACCGCCTTCTCCTCTCACGACTCTCGCGTTGATGAAGTTCATTGGAGGACTACCGATGAATCCGGCAACGAAGACGTTCGCTGGAGAGTTGTATATTTCGTGTGGGGTTCCTATCTGCTGAATCTCTCCGTCCTTCATGACGACGATCTTGTCAGCCATCGTCATCGCTTCCACCTGGTCGTGTGTCACGTAGATGATCGTTGCCTGGAGTCTGTGGTGGAGCTTCTTGAGTTCGCTTCTCATCTGTACCCTGAGTTTCGCGTCGAGGTTGGAGAGCGGTTCGTCGAAGAGGAAAACCTTCGGATTTCTCACGATGGCTCTTCCAACGGCAACCCTCTGCCTCTGACCACCTGAGAGCTGTCTCGGTTTTCTGTCGAGCAGGTTTTCTATTCCGAGAATCTTCGCAGCTTCACGTACTCTTCTGTCGATTTCGTCCTTTGGATATTTTCTCAGCTTCAAGCCGAAGGCCATGTTTTCGTAGACGGTCATGTGTGGATACAGAGCGTAGTTCTGGAACACCATGGCGATGTCCCTGTCTTTTGGTTCGACGTCGTTCACAACTTTGCCGTCGATGTAGATCTTTCCATCTGTGATCTCCTCCAGTCCAGCTATCATCCTCAGAGTGGTCGTTTTTCCACAACCGGATGGTCCAAGGAGAACCACGAACTCCTTGTCTTCGACGACGAGATTCGCGTTTTTCACAGCGACGACTTTGTTTTCGTAGACCTTGGTGACGTTTTCAAGGACAACCTGAGCCATTCTCACACCTCCTGTGAATCGTTGAATTCAAAATACTTTTTGAGCTCGAGATACTTCTCCACGTTCCCGATGTCCAGCAGATAAGTATCAAGGATCTCATCCATGAATTCCATGAGTTTTCTGTATTTCTCGTAGTCAATGACAGCAACCGCGGGCACACCGTTCTTTGTCACGACCACGTCTTTCGTTTTCGCTTCTTCGACAACCTGGGAGAACCGCGCTTTCGCGTCCGCAAGACTGTAAAAAGAAACCCTGCTCAGATCCATTTCATCACTCCCTGACCAGAATTATAGTCAAGTTTACAAAAAATTACAAGCCCTGTTTCGAACAAAAAAACGGGGATATCGAGAAATATCCCCGTTTATTGAAGAATATCGTGCGGATTCTTAAAATTTCACACTGAAGTAGAACTCGTTCGTGTTCAGAACAAAGGTGAGATCGGTATTTCCCTTCTTTGCACGTGTCATGAATCCAAAAGAGACCTCATCTACGGCGGCTGAAACAAGAAGCTTGACATCCACACCGTTTATGGGTGTGAAGTTGAATCCTGCTCCTCCGGCGAGTTTCCAGTTGAGCAGTCCGGCTCCCAAAAAGAGAACGTTGTCTGGATCTGAGATGCCAAAGAGAACCGTGTTGTTCAAAGCTCTGTACGCAAAAGAGGTGCCTCCCATGGAGAATTGACCGCTGTGGAACATGACGGTGTCCCTGGACATGTAGGCGAAGTTGTCGAGGGATAGTCTGTACCCACCGATCTTCACGATGTAGTCCTGTTCCAGGATAGCGTACCCACCCGATCTTCCGATGAAGAACTCATAATAGAGGCTTCCGGGAAACGGAATCACATCTTTCTGATCAACGCAGAAGAAAACGTTCCAGCCGTTCCCAAAAGAAAGACCCGTCTTCAAAGTGACTTCTGAGGTTTTCACCTTGAGAAAACCGAGTTTCTGGTAGTTCGTCGCACTCTTCGAGAGACTCACTCCCACACCCCATCCGTCGTTGAAGACTTCAAAAAAGAGTGTGTCACCGAATTTGACGCGGTATCCATCGGACGTCCAGGTGAAAGAGGCGGGAAGAACGACTACGCCCACCACAAAAATAAAAAGAAGAGGAAGAAACTTTTTCAAAATATCACTCCCCCTCGAGGAGTTTTTGAATGATCCTGTTCGTGAGTTCCGGGTTCGCTTTTCCTTTTGTCTCTCTCATCACGTATCCCACGAAAAACCCTGCCGCTTTCTTTTTGCCTGATTTGTAATCCTGAACGGCCTTTGGGTTCTGTTCCATTGCCTTTTTCACCAGTTCCTCGATGAGTTTTTCGTCGCTGATCTGAACTAAACCTTTTTCCTCCACGATCTGGGAGGGCATCTTTCCTGTTTCGAAGACCTCAGGGAATATCTCCTTTGCGATCTTTATGGAGATCTTTCCTTCGTCCATCAATTTGAAGAGATCAGCGAAGTGCTGAGGGGTCAGTTTTGACTCTGTGATTTCGATGTTTCTTTCGTTGAGTTCTCTCAAAACTTCCGTCATGATCCAGTTGCTGAGATCCTTCGGCCTGTTCACCACCTTCACACACTCTTCGAAGAACTCGGCGAGTTCTTTACTCGAGGTGAGCACCTTTGCGTCGTACTCCGGAAGATCGTACTCTCTCATGAAGCGCTTCGCCTTCTCGTCTGGAAGTTCTGGGAGTTCCTTTTTCACCTCTTCGAGATACTCGTCAGAGAGAACAACGGGCGGTATGTCCGGTTCCGGGAAGTACCTGTAGTCGCTTTCTTCTTCTTTTCCTCTCATGGAAACGGTGGTCTTCGTGGTCATGTCCCAGCCTCTCGTCTCTCTTTCCACGTCTTCTCCTCTCTCCATCGCCTTCACGATTCGCTCGAACTCGTACTCTAAAGCCTTCTCGACGAACCTGAAGGAGTTCATGTTCTTCACTTCCACTCTGTTGCTCTGTCTTCCCGTTTCTGTGTCAACGACGGAGATGTTCGCGTCGCATCTAAGTGCTCCCTTTTCCATGTCTCCCGTGCTCACGCCGAGGTACCTCACGATGGATCTCAACTTCTCCATGAAAACACGAGCCTCTCTTGGGGAAGAAATATCGGGCTCTGTAACGATCTCAATTAGGGGAACACCGCATCTGTTCATATCGACCAGAGAGTAGCTTGCGCGGGTGATGGAGTCCCCTTCGTGAACGAGTTTCCCAGCGTCTTCCTCGAGGTGGAGTCTTCTGATTCTGACTTTCTTCTTTCCTTCGTCTCCGTCTATCTCCAGGAAACCCTCGGTTGCGATCGGGTAGAAGTACTGACTGATCTGGTACCCCTTGGGAAGGTCAGGATAGAAGTAGTTCTTTCTGTCGAATCTGGAGTACTTGTGAATCTTGCAGTTCAACGCAAGGGCGGTCTTCACGGCAAACCTGATCATCTCTTCGTTGGGAACGGGAAGGGCTCCCGGCTGGCCGGTGCAGACGGGACAGATCGCCGTGTTCGGAGGAAGCTCGAAGACATCCGCCGGGCAGGAGCAGAACGCTTTGGTCTTCGTTGAAAGCTGAACGTGTATCTCAAGACCTATGACGGGTCTGTATCTCATGCTTTCACCTCCGGGAGCGGGAACATACCGTTTTCGTTGTAGGGGGAGTTCTTCTCTATGGCTCTCGCTATTCTGAAGACTTTCCCGTCCGCGAACCTTCTGCCAATTACCTGAACACCAACGGGGAGGTTGTTTGAGAATCCAAACGGCACACTGATCGCGGGAAGTCCCGCGAGGTTTGCGGGTATCGTGAAGATGTCCATGAGGTAGTAGGTGAGAGGATCCTTTATCTCTCCGATCTTGAAAGCCGTCACTGGGGAAGTGGGGGTGAGGATCGCGTCGTACTGCGAGAGCACCTCGTTGAGTTCATCGGAGATCTTTCTTCTCACTTTCATGGCCTTGTTGAAATAGGCTTCGTAGTAGGCAGCGCTGAGGGTGAATGTTCCGATCATGATCCTTCTTCTAACTTCTTCACCGAACCCGACGTTTCTGGTCTTCATGTACATCTCTCTGAGTCCTTTCTCTTTTACCCTGAGGCCGTACTTGACACCGTCGAACCTGGCGAGGTTGGAACTCGCTTCAGCGGGAGCGATGACGTAATAGACGGCGACGGAATATTTCATGTGCGGGATGCTGACCTTTTCCACCTTCGCACCGAGCTTCTCGAGAAGTTTGAGGGACTCTTCGAATCTCTCTGCCACACCGTCTTCTATCTTGTGCTCGTAGATCTCCTGCGGAACGGCGAATCTCATACCTGCGACGCCGTTTTCGATCTCCGAAAGGAAATCAACTTTCCTATCCATCGTTGTGGCGTCGTTCTCGTCTTTTCCGGAGATGATTTCCATGAGGATGGCGGCGTCCCTCACCGTCTTCGTGATGGGACCTATCTGGTCGAGAGAGCTTGCAAATGCCACAAGGCCGTACCTGGAGACGAGTCCGTAGGTGGGTTTGTACCCGACCACCCCGCAAAGCGACGCGGGCTGTCTCACAGAACCTCCTGTGTCGCTTCCGAGCGCCGCAACGACCATTCCCGAAGCGACCGCAGCGGCAGATCCTCCACTGCTGCCACCGGGAACTCGCTCGAGATCCCAGGGGTTTCTCGTGGGAAAGAACGCGGATCTTTCGGTGCTGGATCCCATCGCGAACTCGTCGAGGTTCGCTTTTCCGACGATAACAAAGCCCGCTTCTTTCAGTTTTTTCACAACGGTGGCATCGAAGACGGATTCGTAGTTCTCGAGGATTTTAGAAGCACAGGTCGTTCTCATTCCGAGGGTCAGAATGTTGTCCTTGATGGCGATGGGAATTCCCCAGAACTTTCCATTCTTTTCCACGGAGACGTCTTCTTTGACGGAGATGAACGCCTTCACGTGGGGGTCGAACTTCTTTATCGCCTCTAAGGAAAGACGGGGGAGATTTTCCCTTTCTTCGTCAGGGAGTTTCAAGGAGTCTTCTATTGTGAGCCTTCTGAAGTCCAAACCGATCACCTCCTCTTGAGAATTATATCAGAGACGTGTTAGAATTATTCAGAAGAGCGATGAAATTTCTTCTGAAATGGAAAATGAACATATTTCTATAGAATAAAAGAGCCTTATTGAAAGCCTTTTAACACTTGACACAATCAGGTAACAGGTTGTATAATTCATAAGAGTAAAATCTATATTTAACAAATTTTAACTTGGGAGGTGTTTTTATGAGGAGAAGAGCGGGTTTCACGTTAATTGAGCTTTTGATCGTCATGGCTATCATCGCAGCTTTGATGGCGGTGCTCGTTCCGACCGCAACGGGTGCGATGAGGAAGGCGAGGGCTACAAGGATAGCAGTGCAGTTGAGGAATTTTGAGCAGGGTGTGGAACAATACATTCTCGCCACATTACCAGATTCAGATGATGTAGGAAATCTGACAGATGCAAGCGTTACAAATGCAGGATTTGCCGAAGATATTGATACTAGTACAAAAAATTTGGAAGCAACTGCTGGTACAGACAAGATAACCATAACCGTCACCGCCACGGTCACAGATTCCACACTAGCCCAGTTGGTGAAAGGAACTCTCGGGGAAACATTTAGTGGAGGTTCTCAAGGCACCATTACTGTTAACAACAATGTTATAACGATTACAAAAGACATCGAAGCCTTCTGGTGGTAACACTCCCGCCTGAAAGAGAGAAAGCCCCCGTCCGGGGGCTTTTGGTTTTTTATAGATCACCCTGTTGTTTTTTAAAATTTGAAAATTGATTTCCATATATGATACAATATCTTTCAAAGAAGTTTTTTCCTTTCTGAAAATAACAAGAGGGGGGTGTTTCCATGAGGTCTCTTCTGAGACTGTGTCTTTTCCTTGTTCTTGTGAGCACTCTTGTCACTGGAGGTGAAATCATAAACTTTGAAAAGGAAGAAGATGGGGTTTCACCCTTTGGAGGGGCAGTTGTTACACTCTCACAGGACGTTTCCTTCAGGGGAGTTTACTCCCTGAAAGTGGATAGCAGAACTTCGCCCTGGGATGGGGTGGAGTTTGACCTCACTGGAAAGGTCTCACCGGGAAAAGAGTACAGGATTTCCTTTTATGTGTACCAGACGTCGAACACGCCTCAACTCTTCAGCGTTCTTTCCAGAGTTGTGGATGAAAGTGGAGAAAAGTACGAGATACTCCTTGATAAAGTCGTCACACCGGATGTCTGGAAGAAGATGGAACTGATCTTCACGCCTCCTCAGAAAGCAGAAAAGTTCTCGTTGATCGTTGCCTCACCTGAAAGAACGAACTTTCCGTTCTACATCGATGAACTTCAACTCTCCAGTCCGGATGAAGTTCAGGAACCTCCGCCGGTTCTTCACTGCTCCTTCGAGAGTGAAACAGCCGAAGGCTGGATACCCCGGGGAAATGCAAAACTTCAGGTCACTTCCAGGGTTTCTCACACCGGTAGAAACGCCCTTTTCATCTCTGAAAGGTCTGCCAGCTGGGAGGGAACACAGTTCGATCTGAAAAGCGTCGTAAAACCAGGAAAGACCTACACCTTTGAGATGTGGGTGTATCAGGATTCTGGAAGCCCTGTCGGTATCCTCATGAGGATGACACGAAAGTTCGAGAACGAAATCACAACGAAGCATCCTATCTGGCTGTACGGGAGAACGGTTCCGTCAGGAAAGTGGGTGAAGCTGTTTGGTATCTTTGGACTCCCAGAAGGAATAGACGTGGATCAACTTGTTCTTTACGTCTACACGGATGGCTCGAACACAGACTTCTACGTCGACGATGTGAAGATCTACGACAAACCGCTTGTATCGTTCGAAGAGGATGTACCTTCCCTGAAAGAGATCTTCAAGGATCAATTCAAAATCGGTGCCGGGATCTCCGAAAAATCCATCCTCACTCCCTTTGACCTTGAGTTTCTCAAAAAGCACTTCAACAGTGTCACGGAGAGGAACAACATGAAACCGGTGAATCTGCTCGCCGGTGTTGAAAATGGCAGGCTGAAGTTTGACTTTTCACTCGCTGATCTGTTCGTTGACACAGCGCTTAAGAACGGGATCTCCGTGAGGGGCCACACACTGGTATGGCACAATCAGACACCCGAGTGGTTCTTCAAAGACGAAAATGGAAACCTTCTGAGCAAAGAAGAGATGACAGAAAGGCTCAGAGAATACATACACACCGTTGTTGGACACTTCAAGGGGAAGGTCTACGCATGGGACGTTGTGAACGAAGCGGTCGATCCGAACCAGCCGGATGGGCTGAGAAGATCGACGTGGTATCAGATCATGGGGCCTGACTACATAGAACTTGCGTTCAGGTTTGCAAGGGAAGCAGATCCCAATGCGAAACTCTTCTACAACGACTACAACACCTTCGAACCCAAAAAGAGAGACATCATCTACAACCTTGTGAAGAGTCTCAAGGAGAAAGGACTCATCGATGGAATAGGCATGCAGTGTCACATCAGTCTTGCAACGGACATCAGGCAGATCGAAGAGGCCATCAAAAAGTTCAGCACCATCCCCGGTATAGAAATTCACATAACCGAACTGGACATCAGTGTTTACAAAAGCTCCAGAGGTTACTACGAGAGGCTTCCAAGAAACGTGGAGGTGGAACTTGCACACAAATACGCCCAACTGTTCAGCGTCTTCAGAAAGTACAGCAACGTGATCACCAGCGTGACGATGTTCGGCCTGAACGACGGAGACGCTTGGAGTGGAAGAAACAACTGGCCATTCTTGTTCGATGAGTACTACCAGACAAAACTTGCCTTCTGGGGAGTTGTGGATCCTGAACTCTTTCCGCCACTACCAAAGACCTCTACCATTTCAGAGGGTGAGGCCGTGGTGGTTGGAAAGATGGACGACTCCTATCTGATGTCGAAGCCGATAGAGATCTACGATGAAGAAGGGAACGTGAAGGCAACGATCAGGGCGATATGGAAAGGCAGCACGATCTACGTATACGGAGAGGTTCAGGATGCGACGAAGAAGCCGGCAGAGGATGGAGTAGCGATCTTCATCAACCCGAACAACGAAAGAACACCATACCTGCAGCCGGATGACACCTACGTTGTGCTGTGGACGAACTGGAAGAGTGAGGTCAACAGGGAAGACGTAGAGGTGAAGAAATTCGTTGGGCCTGGATTCAGGAGGTACAGTTTTGAGATGTCGATCACGATACCTGGTGTGGAGTTCAAGAAAGACAGTTACATAGGGTTCGATGTAGCGGTGATAGACGACGGGAAATGGTACAGCTGGAGCGACACGACGAACAGCCAGAAGACGAACACGATGAACTACGGAACGCTGAAACTTGAGGGAGTGATGGTGGCGACGGCGAAATACGGAACACCGGTCATCGATGGAGAGATCGACGATATCTGGAACACGACGGAGGAGATAGAGACGAAATCGGTTGCGATGGGATCACTGGAGAAGAACGCAACGGCTAAGGTGAGGGTGCTGTGGGACGAGGAGAATCTGTACGTTCTTGCAATAGTGAAGGATCCGGTTTTGAACAAAGACAACAGCAATCCGTGGGAGCAGGATTCGGTGGAGATCTTCATAGACGAGAACAACCACAAGACAGGCTACTACGAAGACGATGATGCGCAGTTTAGGGTGAACTACATGAACGAGCAGTCGTTTGGGACGGGAGCGAGTGCGGCGAGGTTCAAGACGGCGGTGAAGGTGATCGAAGGAGGCTACATAGTAGAGGCAGCCATCAAGTGGAAGACGATCAAGCCGAGTCCGAACACGGTGATAGGCTTCAACGTGCAGGTGAACGATGCGAACGAGAAAGGTCAGAGGGTTGGTATCATCTCCTGGAGTGATCCAACGAACAACAGCTGGAGAGATCCTTCAAAGTTCGGAAACCTGAAACTCCTGAAATGAAAAGAAGCCCCCGTCCGGGGGCTTCATATTTTTTTGAGTGCCCGATCGAGGTCTTCCACGAGTTTCTCAGGATTTCCGATGCCAACATGTATCCTGATGAGGTTCACGTCCTCCTTAGGACAGTCACCGTACGCTACTCTTGGAACAACAAGGTTTTCGTGGCTTCCCCAACTCACAGCCATCTTGAAAACCTTCAGACTTTCGACGAATTCTTTTACTTTCTCTTCGCTGTCTGTTTTCAGCCTGAAGCTCATCAATCCTGAGCCACCGCTCATCTGAGAGGAAGCGAGTTCGTACTGCGGTGATCTTGGATTCATCGGGTAGTTCACCTCGAGGACCTTCGGGTGATCCATGAGGAAGTCAGACACCAAAAGAGCGTTTTCGTAGTGCTTTTTCATACGGAGTTCCAGCGTTCTAAGACCCCTCAAAATGAGCCAGGCTTCTATGGGTGAAAGAACTGGTCCGATGTTTTTGTATTCATCGACGAAGATGCTCTTCATATCTTCGACGTCTCCTGCGATCACTCCCGCCATCACGTCTCCGTGTCCTGAGATGTACTTCGTCGCAGAGTGGGCCACCACATCCACTCCCAGAAGCTTTGGCTTTTGAAAGATCGGCGACGCCCAGGTGTTGTCTATGATGGTTTTTATCTTGAGTTCTCTTGCTGTTTCTGTGACCTTTCTTATGTCGATCACTTTCATCCTCATACTTGTGGGACTTTCGAGGTAGATGAGCTTTGTCTTCTTCGTGATGGCTTCGACTATTTTTTCCGCATCTGGAGGAACGTAGCTGACTTCTATATCGAACTTCCTTGAAAGGTAGTTGAAGAACTTCTTCGCCCAGGAGTAAGCTTCGTCCACACACACGACGTGATCTCCCGAGCTGAGGAAGTGAAGGATGGAAAGCGAAATGGCACTCATTCCAGAAGCAACAAGGCGGGCATCTTCACACTCCTCCAGCGCTGCCAGTTTCTTCTCCACCAATCTTGTTGTGGGATTGCTTCCTCTTTTGTAAACGAATTCGTAGTCTCCGTTTCTGAGGGCTTTTGACATCTCGTCGAAACTGTCGAAGTAGAAATTAGTCGTTTCGAAGATGGGAAACGACAGAGCCCTTAAAGGAATGTCCTCTTCTCCGTAAGAGAACAGAATGTCGTCTGTGTTCATGAGTAGGCCTCCTGTTGTGATTGTATACCGCATCATATTTTACCTTATGTTCAGGCTGTTTCAAAGACCTTTTTTCTGCCTCCCCAATCCCTTCCGGGTTTCCTGCCGAGGTGCTCTATCATCTTCATCACGCAGGGAATGCACGCCGTGTCTTTCTCGAAAACGCAGATCTTTCCAGGATAGAGCTGATAAAGCTGTCTGTAAGGAGATGGAGTCCAGTTCGGCATAATGACGTTTGCACCGCATCTGAGAGTGATCTCTCTTCCTCCCGGGACGATCGTTCCCATGGCGGTGGTTGCCGGGATGTTCGAGTCTGGAAGAAGGATCCTTGTGAGTGCCACCATCTTCAACGTGAGTGCGAAGTCTCCTTTCTTTTCATTTGCAAGAGGGGTGTCTGGATGCGGAATGAACGGTCCTATTCCCACCATGTCGAAATCGTGTTCCTTCAGGAACAGAAGATCGTCGACCAGATCGTCTATCGTCTGTCCAGGAAGTCCCACCATAGAGCCCGCTCCCGTCTCATAGCCGAGTTCTTTCAGTGTGAGAAGACAATTCAGTCTGTTCTCGAAAGATGTGTCGGGTCTGAGCTTTCTGTGAAGAACGGGATTCGCCGTCTCATGCCTCAAAAGATACCTGTCCGCTCCCGCTTCTTTCCACTTTTCATAGTACTCTCTTGGCCACTCTCCAAGGCTCAGGGTGACGGCAACTCCCATCTTCTTTATTTCCCTCACGATATCCGATATCACATCCGGCATGTAATAGGGGTCTTCACCGGATTGAAGGACGATCGTTTTTGCACCAAACTGAACGGCGAGTCTTGCCCGTTCGACGATCTCTTCCGGAGTCATTCGGTATCTTTTCAAATTCTTGTTGTCGCGTCTGAGACCGCAGTAGAGACAGTTCTTTCTGCACACGTTCGAGAACTCTATGATGGCCCTGATGTGCACCTCATCGCCCACGTACTTTCTTCTGATTTCGTCCGCGAGTTTGAAGAGAGCCTCGTTGAACGTCCTGTCGTTTATGGAAAGCGCCTCTTTCAGGACTTCCCTTGTGAATTCTCTTCTTTCGAGCTTTTCCAGAACTTCTCTACCGGTCATGACTCATCACTCCAGTTCATCCAGAATTTTCTTCAAAAGAGGGATCACTTCGTCTCTTTTGTCCTTCGGGAAATCTTCTGCGAAGACTCCGAACCTTTCGTTTTCGACGATAAGTTCGGCGGGAAGGAACTTTTCCCTTCCCGCTTTGAGATCTCTGTAAAAGGACCATCTCTTTCCTATCTTCTCTGAGATCCAGATCTTGCAGTCGTATTTTTCCGCGATCTCTTCGAGGATTCTTTTAAAATCTGACATCCCTCTCACCGCGCTTTATCTTTTCGAGTCCCTCTCTCACTCTCTCTCTGATCTTTGGATTCATCTTCTGGAGTTCTCTTTCGATGACCTCTTCTCCCACTTTTCTCGTCTCCTCGGTCGCGTAGTCGCAGAGGTACTCCTGTAGTGTGAACAGGGCGTTCGGTGTGCAGAAGTTCTTCACGAAACCGGGAATCGCAAACTCCATGAAGTGCTCTCCCGTTCTACCAGCCCTGTAGCACGCGGTGCAGAATGACGGTACAAAACCTTCTTTCAGAAGGCTTCTCATCACCTGATCGAGGGGCCTTGGGTCTTCGAGCGTGAACTGTCTCTTTCTGTCTTCGTCGTCTTCCTTGTGAGAGTAAGCCCCGATTCCTATTCTGGAGCCGGCGTCTATCTGTGAGACACCAAGCTTTATCACCTCGTCTCTGAGTTTTGCGGGTTCTCTCGCGGTGAGAATCATTCCCGTGTACGGAACAGAAAGCCTTATGATGGCGACGAGCTTCTTGAAGTCTTCATCGCTCACGACGTGTTCCGGTTTCTGCGAATATGGTGTGTTTATCGCGGGTTTTATCCTCGGGAAGGAGATGGTGTGCGGTCCTACGCCGAATCTCTCTTCGAGGTGTATCGTGTGGTAAAGGAGACCCATCACTTCGAACTTCCAGTCGTAGAGGCCGAAGAGCGCTCCTATTCCAACGTCGTCGATTCCCGCCATCATCGCCCTGTCCAGACCGTAGAGCCTCCAGTTGTAGTTCGATTTCGGGCCTCTTGGGTGAAGCTTCAGGTAAGTTTCTCTGTGGTACGTTTCCTGAAAGATCTGGAAAGTGCCGATTCCCACGGACTTTATGATCTTGTAGCCTTCAATCGTTTGAGGTGCCGCGTTGACGTTCACGCGTCTGATCTCACCGTTTCCGTACTTCGTGTTGTAAACGATGTCGATCGTTCTTGCGATGAACTCAGGTGAGTAATTGGGGTGCTCTCCATAGACAACGATGAGCCTTTTGTGTCCCTGGGAAACGAGCGCTTTGACTTCTTCTTTCAACTGCTCTTCTGTGAGCGTTCTTCTTTCCACCACTTTGTTGGAAACTCTGAAACCGCAGTAAACACAGTCGTTTATACAATCGTTTCCTATGTAGAGTGGTGCAAAAAGAACGATTCTGTTTCCGTAGATTCTCTCTTTCAGAGTGCGGGCTGCTTCGAAGATCTCCTCCAGAAGCTCTGGATCTTCCACATTCAAAAGGGTGGCCGTCTCTTCCGGCTCGAGCCTGTTCTTGTCCAGCGACTTCTGGATGATCTCTCTCACCCTTGCAGGATCCGGGTTTTTCGTTTTCTCCAGAAGTTCAAATATCTTTTCTTCCGGTATGAAAGATCTGCTCTCTACACGCTCTTTCACAAACACATACATACACATCACCTCTTCAAAGGAACTGTTTTCACGCGAACACCGGAAATCTGGCCGAGCTTTCCGGAGAGGGCACCTATCGTGTCGTTGTCTGTTTTCAGAACGAGGAATATGATCGCCATGTTCTCTTCTCTGACGGGATAGCCGACTCTGAGCAGAATGTCTTCGGAGAAATTGTGAAGGAGTTCGTTCACCTGTCGGTAGGCTTTTTCCCGGTCTTCCACCACGATGGTGAGGATGTAGAATCTCTTCTCCAAAACGAAAACCCCCTCTCCACGTGCCGGGAGAGGGGTATACTTCCATCCATCCCCTCCCCCGGTGTCAGGATTTTCCCCTCCACCTCAGGAGGTTTGTGATTTTTCTCACTTTCTGTTCATATTATACCACCTTCTGAGAGTCACCACAACATCCCCAGCATCCACATCGGGATCACATTTCTAACGGGAAGATCGACATCGTCCCTTATCACGAAGTCACTCGATTTCTTTTTCTTGCTCTTTCCACCAACTTCTATCTTTATTCCTTCGAAAACGTAATCTCCTTCTTCTTCGTTTTTCACAGCGTATATTTTCCCGATCTCTTTCAATGCGAAGACAACGAAAGCCTCTCTGAAATTTCCAATTTCTCCCTCGAAAGCGTAGTACATGGCAGGATCAGATAAGAAGATCTTTTCCCCTTTTGAAAAGGGTTTTTCTACCCTTTTTTCCCGCACGATGTTCACAAGCTCTATTTCTTCCATTGTTTGTAGTAACTGATAAAACTTTTGTTTTCCAACACCCCATTCTCTGCACATGGATTCAACGTTTATCGTCGGTATCTTTGAATGGAGGAGGTGGCCGACGATTGCCTTCATGACCCCAAGGTGATTTTCTGTTACTGTACCAAGAAAGTGTGGTACATCGTAGTAGATCGCCTTTTGCAGGATGTTCATTAACTTCTCTCTGAAGTTACCTTCCACATAGAACGGTCTTGTTCCAGTCTCTCGATATTTTCTGAAGAGACTCATCAGGTCCACTTCTTTTAAAGCCTCGGCGGCGTAATCGATGGAGACCTCAAAGGGAGAACTCAGCTTCCTCAGAGTTTTTCCAGTTTCGAAGTGGATGAATTCTCTAAAAGACATCAGAGGCATTCTGATCAAAACGAATCTTCTCGAAAGATCTGATATTCCCTTTCTCAGGAGAACGGAACTGCTGTCACTCGTCCATATAACCTTGTCGGGAAAGCTATCGTAAAGAACCTTAAGGATGGTACTCCAGTTTTTCAGAAGGTGAACTTCGTCGATGATGATGCCCGGATAATTTTTCATTATCTCCTGAAAAAGATCGTGTAGTGGAACGTCCAGAAGGAGAATTTCATCTCCTGAAACATAAAGAAAACCGTGCTTTCTTGCCATCGACAGGAGAAAAGTGGTCTTACCCGCACCTCGTGGTCCGTAGAGAAGGATCGCCCTGTTTGTGAATCTCTTTTCCAGATCCTGGAAAAAGAGACGCATCTTTTTTGAAAGAAAACTGATCATTCTGTTCATCTGGAGATCCAATTTTTCGATGATCTCCTCGTACACAGTATGCACCTCCTCTGGAACGAATTATAGCACAAAACGTTCTCAAAAAGAACGATTTTTCGTAGAATTCTATTTTCCGTTCTGTTATAGAACGATAGTCTCACAAAATCGTTCTCTTTCAGAACGAAGAGTCGGCTTAACATTTCTTAACAAACCATGTGAAATCACACAAAGAAAACCTGGAAACTAAGAAGTGGTAAAATCCTGATGTGGAGGTGTCTCTTATGAAAAGGTTTGTGGTACTTCTTCTTTCATTAGTTTCGGTTTTTCTTGTGGCAGAAACGCTCGTCATCAAGGGTTCCAACACAGTCTTTCCCATCGCTCAGCTCTGGATCGAAGAGTTCAAAAAGCTCCACCCGGATCTTCAGGTGACTCTCGAAGGTGCGGGCTCTTCCACAGGAATCGCGGCGCTCTTCAACGGAACGACCGACATCGCCAACTCGAGCAGATGGCTCAAACCCTCTGAAATCGAGAGAATGAACAAGGAAGGAAAATACTTCATTCCTTTCCTCATCGCTTTCGACGGAATAGCGATCATTGTGAACAAGGACCTCGGCATCGACGACATCTCCATCGAAACTTTGAAGAAGATCTACACAGGAGAGATCCAGTACTGGTCACAGGTGAATCCAAATCTCCCGAAACAGAGAATCGTTGTTTACTCGAGAAACACCGCTTCTGGTACCTACGAAACGTTTGAAAACAAAGTCCTCGGTGGAGCGAGAATGGCTCCTTACGTGAGAATGGTCGAAAGTACCCAGCTTGAGATAGAGAGTGTTTCCAAAAATCCGTACGCTATTGCTTATGTTGGTGTGGGATACGTCACAGACGATGTGAAAGTCCTGAAGGTGAACGGTATCTACCCGACGAAGGAAAACATTCTGAAAGGAAAATACCCGATAGCAAGACCTCTCTTCATGTTTGTCGATGCGACAAATGGATTTCCTGAGATGGGAAGCCTCGTCTTCGAGTACATCATGTTCGCCTTCTCGAAGAAAGGACAGGAGCTGGTTGAAAAGGCAGGTTACATAGCCGCTTACGGTCAGTGAGGAGGGATCGAAGCTGAACAGAACCCTGGCGAATTTCCTCAGAAAACTGGTGATAGTCGCTCTTTCGGGTACTGGCATTCTTGCCCTCTTTCTCCTGGTTTTCTTTCTGATCAGGGAAGCCTGGCCCGCCCTCGTGGAAATCGGGGGCGAGCTTTTCACGAGTATCTACTGGTATCCAACGGCGGATCCCCCAGAATACGGTATGCTCGCTATGATAGCCGGAACTCTGCTTCTAACGGCCTTTTCTTCTGCCGTGTTACTTCCCCTCGGTTACCTTATAGCCTTTTTCCTCCACACTTACGCTAAAGACTTCGAGAAAAACCTCATAAGAACCACAGTGGAATTCCTCGCCGGGACACCTTCTGTAATCATAGGACTCTTCGTTCTTCTGTACATCGCTCCTATTCTGCTCAATTTCGATGTGTGGTCCACCGAGAACTTTCTGCTCGCATCCATCGGTCTCATTCTCACGGCCCTTCCCTACACCGTTTCTCTTTCCCTTGAAGCACTCGACTCTGTCGATGTGGCCCTTGAAGAGAGCGCCCTGGCACTCGGAGCGACTCGATTCACCACGGTTTTCAAGGTTACCACCAGAGCGGCGCTTCCCGGCATATTGAACGCCTTCGTCCTGACCGTGAACAGAGTTGTCGGTGAAACGATGATCGTCCTCATGGCTGGCGGAGGAGCCGCCATAATACCGCGTTCTTTCTTCGATCCGGTGAAACCTCTGACAGCCGCGATTGCGAGCGAAATAGGTGAGGTGGCCGTTGGAAGCATGCATTATCATGTGCTCTTTGCGGCCGGGGTTATACTTCTTGTGATCTCCCTTGTTCTCACAGGACTCTCCAGGTACATATCGGGGAGGCAGACAAGATGAGAAAAGACCTGATCGCTTCGTACGTTTTCAGAGCAGTGAGTTACGTTGCCTTCGCAGTTGTTGTGATCATGTTCGTACTGGTTCTCGCTGGAGGGGTGAAGTACTTTTCACCTTCTTTTTTCCTGGATTACCCGAAGAACGGTATGACGGAGGGAGGGATCTTTCCCGCCATCCTTGGCAGTTTCTACCTCATGGTGCTCACGTTTCTCATATCGATTCCTCTTGGGATCTTCACCGGAGTGTTTCTCTCTGAGTACGGAAACAACGTGATCGCGAAGTGGATAGATATCTCTCTGACCGCCCTGAGCGGTATTCCTTCGGTCGTCTACGGACTCTTCGGACTTGCCTTTTTCTGCGTGGCCCTTCAGTTTGGAACTTCCATGCTCGCTGCCGCGTTGACTCTTTCTCTCATGACACTTCCCGTTATCGCTTCTTCCACGAGAGAAACCCTGAAGGCCATACCTGTTGAGATAAGAGAAGCGGCGCTGGCACTCGGTGCGACGAAAGAAGAGGTGATCTTCAAAGTTCTTCTCCCCGCTGCGAGGAAAGGAATCATAACAGCGGTTCTCGTCGGTGGTGGAAGAGCTCTGGGAGAGACCGCTCCTGTTCTGCTCACAGGAGCCGTGTTCTATTCAACACAGCTTCCGAAGAGTCTTCTCTCTCCTGTTATGACCCTGCCAACACACATATACTACATCACAGCGGCGTACGGCGAGTCGGCCCAGTGGATGGCGAAGGGAACGGCCGCTTTTCTGATGATAGTGGTTGCCTTGATATATGGAACAGCTTTCTTTTTGAGGAGGAGAAAGAATGGAGCCCATCATTGAGATCGAAAACTTCAGCGCTTACTACGGCGAGAAGATAGCCGTCAAGAACGTGACGATGAAGATCTTCAAAAACCAGATAACCGCCATAATAGGTCCCTCCGGATGCGGTAAAACAACTCTCCTGAGGAGCATCAACAGGATGAACGATCATCTGCCTGGATTCAGGGTTGAAGGGAAGATATACTTCAAGGGACAGGACATCTACGATCCACAGCTCGACGTGACGGAGTACAGAAAGAGAGTCGGTATGGTCTTCCAGAAACCGACACCTTTTCCCATGTCGATCTACGACAACGTCGCGTTCGGCCCCAGGATACACGGGGTGAAGAGCAAACACATTCTCGACCGGATAGTAGAGGAATCATTGAAAAAGGCAGCCCTATGGGACGAGGTGAAGTCAGAACTGAACAAATCTGGTACGAGACTCTCCGGCGGTCAGCAGCAGAGGCTCTGCATAGCGAGAGCACTCGCCGTTGAACCCGAGGTGATTCTTCTCGATGAGCCGACATCGGCCCTCGATCCCATAGCGACTCAGAGGATAGAAAAGCTTCTGGAAGAACTCTCTGAGAATTACACCATCGTGATCGTCACACACAACATCGGCCAGGCGATAAGAATAGCGGACTACATAGCGTTCATGTACAGAGGAGAACTCATCGAATACGGACCAACGAGGGAGATCGTGGAGAGACCGAAGAACAGGCTCACCGAGGAGTACCTGACAGGAAAAATCGGATGATGGAGGCGGAAAGTATGGTCGATCACGTTCACTTCGAAAGGGAACTCACACTTCTCAAGTCTGATGTCTCGAAGATGCTCTTTCTGGTCTCTGAATCTTTGAACGACGCGATAGAGAGCCTCGAGACGATGAATGAGACGCTCGCCAGGAAGGTCCTCGAGTCGGACGATATGATAGACGAACTGAACAGGGAGATAGAAGAAAAAGCTTACCAGATCATAGCGAGGTACAACCCCATCCTGAAACAGCTCAGGTACATCATCACCATCTTGAAATTTTCAAACGATCTGGAGAGGATAGGAGATCTCTCCTGCAACATAGCTGAGAAGTGTCTCTTTCTCTCTGAAGAGAAGATCAAATTCGAAATGCTCAAGGAACTCAAAGACATGTTCGGAAGCACCCTGAAGGTGGTTCAGGACGCTTTCAAGGCCTTCGTTGAAGAAGATGTGGATCTGGCTTTCAGGCTCTGGAAGTTCGACGACGTGATAGACGAGATGGAAAAGAAGATCAGAAGAATCGTGGTGGAAAGAATAAGGGAGGGAAACATCTCGGCCGAGCTGGCGCTGGTTTACATACTCATCGCAAGAGACCTTGAGAGGGTGGGAGATCACGCCAACAACCTCTGTGAGGAGGTCATATACATAGAAACGGGAAAAAACATGAAGGAATTCCTGAGGGGTGTTGAGAGTGGGAGTGAAGGTGCTGATAGCTGAAGACGACGAAGACATAAGGAGCGTGTTGAAGAGATACCTGGAAACCGAAGGATACGAGTGCGACGAAGCAGAGTCCCTTTTCGATCTCAAGAAAAAACTCTCTGAAGGAACGTACAACGTGCTTCTCCTCGATCTCATGTTTCCCGACGGTGTGGCGATGGACGAAATTCCCGAGATGAAAGTTTCTCACCCGGAAATGGCCATCATCATCATCTCGGCAAGGGACAGGGACATGGACCGCATCTTTGGAATAGAGCTCGGAGCGGATGATTACGTGACAAAACCTTTCAATCCAAGGGAAGTTCTCGCACGTGTGAAAGCGGTTCTGAGAAGGATGGGGAAAGAACAGAAGGTACTGAGATTTGGAAGACTCGAGATCTTTCCAGAGGATTACATAGTCAGATACGATGGAAAAAACGTTGAGATGACAGCCAAAGAGTTCGAGCTTTTGAAACTCCTCGCCACGACCCCGAACAAGGTCTTTTCAAGAGAGGAGATCCTGAACAGGGTGTGGGGAGACGATTACGTCTCTGACAGGGTAGTGGATGTCCACATCAGCGCCATTCGATCGAAGATAGGAAAGGGATGGATAAAAACGGTGAGGGGATTGGGATACAAGTTTTCAACACGGGGTGATGAGGGTGATAGAGCTTGAAGATCTCGATCATATCAGAGAAGCGATCGTGATACTGAAGGGCCTGGAAGTGGAAGGTGCGAACAAACCGGGTGAGAAACTCGGCTTCAAAAAGGGAAAGAATCTGATGTCGATCTTCACGTGCAAGGAAATGGATAGATTCATCAGAGATGTTCAAGAAAGAAAGAATTTCTCCCTTGAAACAAACGCCTATTTTTTTGAACTCCACTCGAAAAGGTTCGTCTCCCTCCGCTACCTTCCGAAGAAGAGTCTTCTCTTTGTGAACGATCTCACCGAGGAGAGAACTCTCAGCGAGGCAAAACTCGATTTTGTAACGGCCGTCTCCCACGAGCTGTTCACACCTCTTTCTGCGTCAAAGGCAAACGTTTTTCTTCTGAAGGACATAGAAAACGATCCAGAAAAACTCGAAATACTCGGAAAAGTTGAGCGCTCCTTGGACAGAATGGAAACGATCATCAGACAGCTCAAGGTGCTCACCATGATACAGCTGAGACTTTACGAACTCAAGATGGAGCACATTCCTGTCGAAGAAGTCGTTCACATGGTCTTGGAAGAGCTTCGAGAAAAGATCGAGTCAAAGAAGATCAAGGTAAACGTTTTTGTGGATGTTGAAACAATCGAAACTGACAGGTTCGTGTTCCACACGATCTTGAAGAACCTCGTTTCAAACGCCGTGAAGTACTCTTATCCCGATTCTGTGGTGGAGATTTCTATCACCGGTGAAAGACTGAGTGTGAAAGATCAGGGAATCGGTATCAAAGAAGAGGAGAAGAGCAGGATATTCGAGCGCTTCTACAGAGGTTCAGAAGCACTCAAGATGGCGCCCGGTTCTGGCCTGGGACTTTCCATAGTGAAACACCTGTGCGACACGATAGGTTACAGGCTGGAAGTGAACTCTCAGTGGCTCGTTGGATCAGAGTTCATCGTTCACTTCAAATGATGAACTCCTCTTCTTCCCACGTTTTCCCCTCCGGGTTGTGCCACCCGCCTTCTCTCGTGCACCAGGCTGGGAGTGGAAACTTCACCGTGAGAGGAAGGTTCAAGAACGGCTGATCTATGATCACTTCTCCCTGTCTCAAGAGTGCTGCTTTTCTCTTGTAGTGCTCTGTGAGATGCGAGTATTCGGGTTTTATGAGTTCGGCTCCTTTCTGCCTGCCCACAACCACCGTAGCGGCTTGCGTGATTACCCTGTAATCCACTTCGGAAGCGGTCTGTTCGGCTCCAATGAGGATCACTCTGAAAGATCTTCCTCTTTCCGCCACATCTCTGAAGATGTTCGCAAGGGCTCCTCCGCCGTGTCTTGGTGCGTACTTGTTCAGCTCGTCCAGGAAAATGAAAACGGGCTGGGTGAAACCGCTGTTTCTTTCTTTTTCTCTCATTACCTCGGAAAGAATCGCACCTACAACGAACGCCTGTGCGCGTTCTCTCAACTTCGAAATGTCGATGACTGTGACCCTTCCCGGCACGTTCCAGTCGATCCGATAGTTGGTCTGCCACGGTTCCACTTTCAGAGGCGGTTTCACCCAGAGTCTGTCGAAGTCCATCTTTTGAGCGGCTTTCAATCTCCTGATCAGCATCCCGATCGTCTGCTTCTGGACGTGTTCTCCCAGGAGATACTCTCTTGTCCTTCCACCTTCTCCAAGATCTTTTATCAAACTATCGAGATCAAGTGGAAGATCCACGACTTCACCTTTCTTCATCACCACTTCGCGCAGTGCTTCTGACGGCAGTTTTTTTCTGTCAACGATGTATCCCTCTTTCAGAAATTCCTGGTACATCTCTTCCATTCTCTGGGAAAGGTGCTCCTGGAGGGACCAGACCGCGAGCTGAAAGTTCTGGTTTCTCGTCATCTCATCTGGATCGAACATGAGTTCCAGAAGGTTCATTTCGACGATGTCGAACACGTCCCAGCCGTAAACGTTCACACCGATCAATCTCTTGTTGACATCCGGTATGTAAGCTCCCTTCTCCCTGCTGGGAGCGTAGAATGCGACATTTTCAAAAGGTTTTGGTTCAATGCCGAGAACCCTGTACATTTCATCCCATTTCTCCCTTTCTGAATACCACTCCTTCGAAATGCGATCGAGAAACAGCAGACTCTCTCCCTTCACGTTGAAGATGATGTATCTCGCCTCTCTCAGCTCTCTCATCAGATCTCCATCGTTTTTGCTGGACGTTTCTATCATCGACTTGACGAGGAACGTGGTGTAAGACGTTTTCGCCGCAACACCGGACTGTCCGGAGACGTTTATGTGGGCTCCGTTGTCTCCCAGGATGTATCTCAAATCGAGATAAGCCGGCCTTCCGTTCTTCAGCAAGCCAACTGGCAGTGCAACGTTCTTTCTCTTCAACTCATCGAATCCAAGGGCGATGTCTATCTCCTCATCTCCGACGAGAAAGACGGGGGAGCCTATGTTTGGAGGGATCTCCGGAGCGTCTTCGAGGAGCTTGTCTCCTTCTTTCAGAAACGATCTTGTCACCTTCACCTTCGCGATGTATATCGGATAGGCAGGTTTCAACTTCTCGAGTGCAACTTCCTCTTCGTAGCCGTTTCTCAGATCTCCATCCCATCTGTTCTGTATATCAACGATCATTCCGTACGTGACGACGGTGCCGTACCCCGTGAGGTACTCAACCTTCACAACATCCTCTATCTGAGCGAATACCTTGTACGCTTCTCCTGGCTTTTCGGCGGTCATTCGAACGAAGAATTCGTACGGACTGGACTGGAATATACCGGTGACAACCCCTATCTTTCTTCCGCTCATTTACCTATCCCTCCTCGATGAGCTGTTTTCTGTACATTCTACTGTACATGCCATCCCTGATCATCAATTCCTCGTGAGTGCCCTCTTCTATCACTCTTCCCTCGTGCAAGACATATATCCTGTCGGCGTTTTTCAACACCTTCAATCGATGTGTTATGACGACGATCGTTTTTCCTTTCATTCCTTTTCTGATCGAATCTATGATCCTCTCTTCGGTTTCAGGGTCAACGGCCGAGAGACAGTCGTCGAATATGTAAACTTCGAAATCTCTTATGAGAGCGCGGGCTATGGTGATTCTCTGTTTCTGACCGCCCGAAAGCGTCACACCTCTTTCCCCAACGATCGTGTCGAATTTTTCTGGAAAGCTCATGATATCGTCGTAGACGGCCGCAAGTTTTGTCACTTCTTCGATCTTTTTCTCATCGACGTTTTCCAAACCGACCGTTATGTTGTTTCTCACCGTGTCTGAGAACAGAAACGTTTCCTGCGGAACCAGAGTGACGATGGATCTGATATTCTCCGAAGAAACGTCGTTTATGTCCACACCGTTTATGAATATCTTTCCCCTTTCCACCGGATAGAGCTTCACGAGAAGCTTTGCTATCGTGGACTTTCCACTTCCAACACTGCCGGCGATGCCTATCATTTCTCCCCTGTTTATCTTCATGGTGACGTTTTTCAGAACTTCACGTTCTGTTCCGGGGTATCTGTAGGTCAGGTTTCTCACTTCAAAACTTTCAAAGTGATCTATCCTGATCGGCTTCTCGGGTTCTTTAACTTCGGGTTGAGCGGTGAAGATCGTGTCCAGACGTCTCATAGCCGCTCTTCCCCTCTGGAACAGATCCACCATGAAACCGTAGGCCATCATCGGCCAGACGAGCATTCCAAGGTAAGAATTGAAGGCTATGAAATCACCGAGAGAGATCTTCCCGTTTATAACGGCTCTTCCACCGTAGAGAAGGGCGAGGAAAAAAGCGGTCGAAGCGATAAGATTGATGAGGGGCCTGAAAACGCTGGAGACTTTGATTGCACTGAGAGTGTCTTCGTAGTTTTTGAGTGCCCTGTTTTCAAATATCTTGAATGAGACGTCTTCCACCGAGAAGCTCTTCACAATGCGCACACTCGAAATCGTTTCTTCGGTGAACCCGGAAAGTTCCGAGAAGGATCTCTGAACTTCCGATACTTTTCTGTGTATGAGTCGTCCAAAGCTCATCGAAACAGGGGCAAGAAGCAAAAGCGGCGCAAAGCTGATCCAGGAGAGCTTCCAACCCACGTTACCTATCATGAAGAAAAAGACCATCACGATCATGATGAAAGAATCGAAGAAGAGTATCGCACCCTGGCCGAGCACTCTTCTCAGAAGGCTCAGATCGTTGGTGAACCTTGCCATGAGTTCACCGCTTTTCATTCGATCGAAGAAACCGGGAGTGAGACTGAGCAGCTTTGAGAACATCTTGTTCGATGTCTCGAGGAAAAACTTTCTTGCAGTGCCACCAAGGAAGAATCTCCAGAAGAACCTTCCAATAAACATCCCGCTCGCGGCGGCCATCACCCAAAACAACATTATTTTGAGTGTATCGAAGTTCATCGTTTCTGTGTTCAGCATGTCAACGATCTTTCCGATGACACGTGGAATGTAGACTTGAAGGAGGTCCACCGCGATGAGTGAAAGAACACCGAGAAGGTATTTGTGCCAGTTTCTCTTCAGGAAATCAACGAGAATTGAGGAAGTCTTCAATTCTATCCAGCGCCTCCGTAAGTCTTTCTATAGATGTGGCAAAAGAAAGCCTCACAAATCCAGGCTTCAGAAAAGCGGATCCTGGAACGAGTGCAACCTTCTTTTCTTCGAGGAGCCTTTCACAGAATTTCACATCGTCACCCCGGACTTTGAAAAAGAGGTAGAACGCACCTTCTGGTTCCACGAACTTAACACCCATCTTTTTCAATCTTTCCACCACGAAATTTTTTCTTTCTTTAAAGGTCTGAACCATGTAAGAGTTGTCCACTTCCAGAGCCTTCAAGGCGGCGTACTGTGCTACCGTGTTGATACAGGAGGTGGTGTGAGACTGGATCTTCGACACAGCGGTCGCTACTTTTTCGCTCGATATCAGGTAACCCACCCTCCAGCCGGTCATGGAGTGAGACTTCGAGAAGCCGTTTATGTAAACTATCCGGTCGAATCCTTCAGAAACATCGAGTATCGATGTGAATTCATCCGTGTAAACAAGGGAATCGTAGACTTCGTCGCTGATTATGTAGAAATTCCTCTTCTTGGCAAGTCTCACAAGTCCTTCAAGGAACTCTCTTCTGTACACCACACCAGTGGGATTGTTCGGAGAGTTGATAAGAACGGCTTTCGTTTTCCCAACAAGAAGCCCTTCCACCTCTTCCAGACTGGGCTGGAAATTTTTACTCATGAACGTCTCAACCACGTTCACCGTGCCACCAGCAAGGATGATCTGAGGAATGTAGCTGACCCAGACGGGAGAAAACACGATCACTTCGTCACCGGGATCAAGAAGGGCCATGAAAGCATTGAACAGAGCCTGTTTCGCTCCATTCGTCACCACGACCTGATCCGGTGAGATATCTTTTTTGTATCTCTCGCCTATCCTTTTCGCTATACCCTCTCTGAGTTCGTAGATACCACGAGGATCTGTGTATTTCACTTCTCCTTTCTGGAGAAATCTCATCGCTTCTTCCACGACGGGTTCCGGTGTGGGAAAATCCGGCTCACCAGCCGTTAGATTGATCACGTCTTCTCCCTTTTTTATGAGGGCTTTGGCCTTCGCGTCGAGTTCCATGGTTTTCGATATGGGAATCTCTGATATTCTCCTGGATACCATTTAGAAACCCCCCTGGTCGTGGTTTCATATTTAATACTACCACAAAGATCCGATTTAGACAGGTTAAACTTCTCATGTTATTCTTTTAAAAGAAAGGAGGAGTAAGGAATGGAAGCGGTGATTTTCGACATGGATGGAGTGCTCATGGACACAGAGCCTCTCTACTTCGAAGCTTACAGAAGAGTCGCGGAAAGCTATGGAAAACCTTACACGGAGGATCTCCACAGGAGAATAATGGGAGTTCCTGAAAGAGAAGGTCTTCCCATCCTCATGGAAGCTCTGGAGATAAAAGATTCTCTGGAGAACTTCAAAAAGAGGGTCCACGAAGAAAAAAAGCGCGTTTTCTCTGAGCTTCTCAAGGAAAATCCGGGTGTAAGAGAGGCGCTCGAGTTCGTAAAGAGCAAAAGAATAAAACTCGCGCTCGCAACCTCCACACCACAGCGAGAAGCGCTGGAGAGATTGAGAAGACTCGATCTCGAAAAGTACTTCGACGTCATGGTGTTCGGTGATCAGGTGAAGAACGGAAAGCCTGATCCAGAGATATACCTTCTCGTTCTGGAAAGGTTGAATGTGGTCCCAGAGAAGGTTGTGGTCTTCGAAGACTCAAAGAGCGGTGTTGAAGCCGCAAAAAGCGCCGGCATAGAAAGAATCTATGGAGTCGTTCACTCTTTGAACGACGGTAAAGCGCTTCTTGAAGCGGGTGCGGTTGCTCTGGTGAAACCCGAGGAAATCCTGAACGTTCTCAAAGAGGTTCTTTAAATCTGTTCGTGATCGGCATTCTCCAGTCTTTCCCAAAAGCTCTCGTGGAGATCTTCACGCCGATAGCGGCCTGTTTTCTCTTGTATTCGTTCTTTCGTATCATTTCCGTCACGTCGAGCACGGTCTTCCTGTCGAAGCCTTTTGATGCGATTTCTTCTGGATCGAGCCCTTCTTCTATGTAGAGTCTCAGTATTTCATCGAGCACCTCGTACGGTGGTAGTTTCTCCTGGTCCGTCTGGCCCGGCCTGAGCTCCGCCGTTGGGGGTTTCACGAAGATGTTTTCCGGAATGATCTCTTTTCCTCTCCAGCTGTTGTACCATCTTCCTATTCTGTAAACGTCTGTCTTGTAAACATCCTTTATAACGGCGAATCCTCCCGCCATGTCTCCGTAGAGAGTCGCGTATCCCGTTGCCATCTCGCTTTTGTTTCCCGTTGTGAGAACGAGCCATCCGAACTTGTTGGAAAGTGCCATGAGGTAGTTTCCTCTGATCCTCGCCTGAAGATTCTCTTCGGTTATATCTGGTTCTCGCCCAGCGAAAACGCCTTTGAGTGTTTCGAGGTAGGAGTGAAACACATCCGTGATGGGAATGATGAAAGTCTCTATGCCCAGATTTTTTGCCAGTGTTTGCGCGTCTTCGATACTTTCTTTTGAGGTGTACATGGACGGCATGAGGACACCTTTCACGTTCTCTTTTCCCAGGGCTTCTGTTGCTATGACCGCGACGAGGGAAGAGTCCATTCCCCCACTGAGCCCTATCACGACCTTTTCAAAACCGTTTTTCCTCACGTAGTCTCTCAGACCCGTGATCAGAGCCCTGAACATCTCTTCTTCTCTCACAGGAAGAGGATTCACCACCGGTTCAAAATGCCCGGATTTCTCCCGGAGATTTCCCGCTTCCACGGTTTTCACCGGATAGTTCTGAGTCTTCATGTACCTTCTTCTAGGATCTACCAGCGAGACTCTGAGGTTCTCGTCCAGATCCAGATCCACCGTGATGATCTCCTCTTCGAAGAGCTTTCCGTAGTTTATGACCTCTCCTGAAGCGTCGACCACCATGCTTCCTCCATCGAAAACGAGCTCGTCCTGACCCCCGACCATGTTGCAGTAGGCCATGGCCACGTGATAGTCGTAAGCCTTCATGGAAAGATAGTCCTTTCTCAGAACAGGTTTCCCCACGTGGTAGGGAGAAGCCGAAAGATTCGCTATGAGATGAACTCCCTCACCCAAGGAAAGCGAGGCGCTCGGTTCCACTGGATTCCAAATGTCTTCGCAGATGGTAACTCCCACTTTGATGTTGCCTATTTTCACGACGAGGAGTTCCTCTCCGGGTTTGAAGTATCTTCTCTCATCGAAAACCCCGTAGTTCGGCAGAGATATCTTCCTATACACTCCAAGGATCTCACCGCCTTTCACAACTGCGGCGGCGTTGTACGCATCCTCGTCGCTGTCTATGAAGCCCATCAAGACGGTAACACCGAGATTTCTTGTATGCTGAGCGAACTTCTGGAGGTATTTTCTGTTCTCTCTGAGGAATGAGAGCCTGAGCATGAGGTCTTCGGGAGGATAACCGGGAAGAAAGAGCTCCGGGAAGACGAGGAGATCACTTCCCCGGTCTTCTGCCACTCTGAGGGCTTCTATTGCCTTCTTCAGATTTCCCTCGAAGTCTCCAAGGGTCGGATTAAGCTGAGCCAGTGTCACTCTCAGTCTTTTCATAGGATCCCTCCATTATCCGGTACATCGAGTAGACCAGAACGACTCTCAAGAGATTCGATATTATGGAACCCAGGTACGGTATGAACCAGACGATGAACACAATAGCCGCAGCGAGGAACACGTCCACCGTCTTTTCCCCTTTGAACACCATTCTGTAGTTCTTTTCCAGAACGCTGGAAGGAGATTCGTCTTTAGCGGAGAGCAGGGGGACAAAGAAGAGAAACATGAAGGCCACAAAACCGGGAAGGACGAACAGAGAAAAACCAGCACTTACCGTCAACCCGTAAAACGCTGAAAACACGAGAAGACTGAGAAGATTTTCTCTTCTTCTTGGAACCAGAAGTAGTCCCATCAACAATGCGAGCAGTACCTCTTCAAAGAGTTTTATGACGAAGAAATCGAAGCTCAGAAAATCGTACTTTCCGGCAAAGATGTAAAGCACTTCCGTCACAAACCCCAGAACGAGAGCCATAACGCTTATCACAGCGAGTTTTGTATTTTGAACTATCTCCCTGAATCCTTTAACGAAACTCTCGATCACACTTATCCCCCCTCACCTCCGTACTCGATTCTCCAGTCTGAGGATACCTTCCCAACGACTGTTCCATCCACTCTGGCCAGAACCTCGTCCACCTTTTGTTTTTCCACGATCAGAAACATTCCAACACCCATGTTGAAGGTGTTGACCGCTTCGTTGAAGTCTACATATTTCAATATCCAATCAACGAAGTCCCTCTTTGGTAGAGAAACGTGCGCCCCAAGCTTTCCGAGGACTCTCTTCAGCGCCCTCACCACTCCCCCGCCGGTCACGTGTGCGATCCCTTTCACCAGGTCGAACAACTCGATGACTTCTCTGTATATGCGTGTTCCTTTCAGGAGTTCAAAGGGAAGTTCCTCGATCTTTATGGATTCCTCCTTTATGATCCTTCTTATGAGTGACCAGCCGTTCGAGTGGAACCCCGATGACGGAATACCAACGATCACATCCCCTTCTTTTATCTTATCAACCGGTATCCGTTTTTCTAAAACGCCGACAGCGAACCCCACAGCGTCCCAGTCTCCACGATACACATCGGGCATCTCAGCGGTCTCACCGCCCACCAGTTTCACATCCACGCTGTCAAGGACGTTTACGAGCTCTTTTATGAACGACTCGTGTTCTTCGGAGATTCTCTCGACCCCAAGGTAGTCCAGAAAGGCCACAGGCCTCGCTCCCACGCAGACCAGATCGTTGTAGTTCATACCCACAAGGTCCTCAGCCGCGTAGCGCCAGGTCCCATGCTTTCTGTGAAGGATGAGTTTGGTGCCGATCCCATCGGCCGTTACAACAACGGGAGGAGTTGTGATCGTGAGTATGGAAGCGTATCCCGTGGGCTCTTTCATCACCCATTCAGGAAGTTTTACAGCGCTTTTTATAGTTTTTGCGAAGCTTTCTCCCCTCTCGACATCGACTCCTGCTTCTCTGTAAGTGTATTTCATAGAGCGATATCCCTCCTGTAGGTCTTACCTTCGAAGTGGACCTTTTCCGCGAGTTCGTAAGCCTTTCTTCGTGCCTCTTCCTTCGTTTCTCCTGTTCCCATACAGTGAAGAACACGGCCGCCATTGGTCACGAGTTTTCCATCTTTCTCCGCGACTCCCGCGAAGAATATGAGACCTTCTTCGGGAAGGGTGATCTCTTTGCCCTTTTCGGGAGCGTCGGGATAGCCCCTCGCTGCGAGAACCACGTCCACGGCGAATCCACGCGGTTCCACCGGCTCCATTTTACCACCGCGGTATCCCTCGAGAACCGCGTTGACAAATCCTTCGGGATTCAACGTCACTATCACTTCTGTTTCTGGATCGCCCAGTCTCACATTGTACTCGAGTATGTAGGGATCACCATCGTGGAGCATGAGACCCAAGTAGAGGAACCCCCGGTACGCGTAGCCTTCTTTCTCCACTCCCCACAGAGTCTTATCGAAGAGCTCTTCGATCTTTTTGATCGTATCGGAAGGGATTTCTACAGGCCCCCAGGAGCCCATACCTCCCGTGTTCGGTCCCCTGTCACCGTCCATCAGTCTCTTGTAATCTCTGACGAAGGGAAGGATCACGAAATTTCTTCCATTCACAACCGCCATGGCGGAAAGCTCGTTCCCGGCGAGAAATTCATCTATCACAACAGGGCCTTTCACACCTTTTATGAGCTCTCCGATGATGAGTTTCGATCCCTTTTCGATGGTTTCTTCCTTAGAGTCGAGGATCAGAACACCCTTTCCTCGAGCGAGCCCGTCCGCCTTTATCACGTAAGGAGGAGAGAATTTTTTTATCTTCTCTCTCAATTCCTCTGGAGTTTCTGCCACTTCGAAACGAGCGGTTCTTATACCGTACTTCTTCATGAACCTTTTGGCATAGACCTTGGATCCTTCGAGCCTTGCGACCTCTTTCACCGGGCCAAAGACGTTGGATCTCCAGTTCGAGACCCCTTCTACCAGGAATTCCTCGGATCCCGGTATCACGATGTCTTCTTCGGGAATGGCTTTCAAGGTTTTTTCCCCTTCATAGGGATGGTTCGTTCCATCTCTCTTCGTTCCGGCGTTTCCCGGATAGAAGTGGACTTCGTACCCCTGCTTTGCGAAAGCCCATCCTATCGCGTGTTCCCTTCCTCCAGAACCGAGTATGTGTACCCTCACCGCTTTCACCCCTCAGTGCCTGAAAACCCTGCTCGGAGCTTTGTAGAACGTGATTCCAAGTTCTCTGGCTTTTTCGATCACTTCTTCGTCTCTTATGGATCCGAGAGGAGCGACCACCGCTTTCACACCAGCCTGAGCGAGTATTTCGAGCGAGTCCGGGAACGGGAAGAACGCATCGGAAGCCGCAACCGCTCCCTTCGCTTTTTCTCCTGCCATCACGGTGGCGATCCAGGCAGCTCTCTTTCTCGAAGGCTGCCCGCTCCCTATTCCCACAGTTACACCGTCTTTTGCTATGAGAACAGCGTTGGATTTCGCTCCTTCCACAACACGGTAAGCGAATTCCAGATCCTCAAGCTCTTTTTCCGAGAGAGGCTCTCCAACTACCAGTTCAAAATTCCCTTCGGGGTACTTTCTTTCACTCAGGACGAGAGAACCGAATGCCATCTTTCCAGCCCACGAAGCGTAATCCCCAGGCTTCAAGAGACGCACTTTTTTCTTAGAGAGAACCTCGATCGCTTCCTGTGTGAAGGAAGGTGCCACGATCACCTCGAGGTACTTTTTCAATGACTTCGCAACTTCTTCGTCCATTTCGAAGTTCACGGCCAGGATCCCTCCAAAACTGGATTCGTCGTCCGCCTCGATGGCCTTCTTCACGATTTCCACTTTGTCTTCTCCTATCGCAGCACCACAGGGAGATTGGTGTTTCACCACAACCGCACCCATCCTCGGCAGGTTCTTCGCCATGAACCACGCGTTTTCCGCGTCTAAGATGTTGTTGAATGAGATTGTCTTTCCTTCGTGCAGAATCTCAAAAGCTGGTTTTCCATACACAAACGCTTTTTCGTGAGGGTTCTCTCCGTACCTCAGCTGAAGATCTTCCCTCTTGAAGGCGAGAGAAATACCCTCGACAAACTGGTTGGCCCTTATCGAATCGTACACACTGGTGAACGCAAAGGTCATTCCAGCGAGGTACTTTCTCGTCTCTTCGTCGTCTATCTCAATCGCGAGTTTGAGTGTTTCCATGTCGAAAGCGGGTTTCACCTTTTTCCAGTTTTTGGCAGCTGCTCGAAGAAGAGCGACTCCTCCTATGTCGATGTCTGGGGGTGGATATAGGTCCACAAAGACCACATCCCATCTGGGTTCCGGTCCGAGGATGCCGGCGAATATCTCCGGGTGGAGGGTCTTCACGAGCCCTCCGAGGAGATTCTCGAAACCCGTTATGGTGCTCACGTCGTTTGCTTCTATTCCGTTTGATTTCAAAAACTTGGCGGTGCCGGAGCTCGCCCAGATCTCCCAGCCTTTTTCGTGGAGTTCTCTCAGAATATCCAGATATTTTTCTTTCTCGTAGAGACTAACCAATATCCTCTTCAAGGATAACCCTCCTTCCTTCGATCTTCCATTTTCCTTCCAGTACCTTTTGAATGACGAGCGGATAATACCGATGTTCTATCTTATGGATCTCTTCTTCCAGTCTTTCGAGAGACCAGTCTTTCTTTATTTCAACTGCTTTCTGAAAGATGATGGGACCGGTGTCGACTCCCTCATCAACGAAGTGGATGGTGATTCCTGTGACCTTCACACCGTATTCGTAGGCCTTCTCGATGGCGTGGGCCCCGGGGAACGCGGGAAGAAGCGAAGGGTGGATGTTGACGATCTTCCACTTCCACCTTTCGACGATCTCCGCCGGAAGAATCCTCATGAAACCGGCGAGGACCACGAGGTCGGGATTCAACTCTTCGAGTCTTTTTTTCAGAGACTCTGCCCAGGGCTTCTCGAGCCTTTCCCAGGGGATCTGCAGTCTTTTCGCTCGCTCTATTGCGTAGCAGTTTCTGTCCACAAGGAGCATCTGGATTTCCGCACTCAATTCACCGCTTCGCGCTGCGTTCACGATCGCTTCGAAATTGCTTCCGTTTCCCGAAGCGAGAACGACTATTCGTGGAGGTACTCCCCGCTGAAGCACGCTACACACAGTTCACTCCTCCCAATGGCTCTTTTCAACCCTTCGAGTGAAAGGTAAAAGAGAGAGTCTGCGTTGACTATTTTTTTCACTTCTTCCACGGCACGTTCTCCCGCGACGAGCTCTTTCTTTCTGGCGGTATCTATTCCGTAGAAACAGGGAAAACGTACAGGTGGAGAGTGTATGCCAACGTGTACTTCCTTCGCACCCGCCTCTCTCAATATCTTCACGATGATGCCCATGGTTGTTCCTCTGACGATCGAATCATCGATTACAACAACCCTCTTTCCACTCACAACGTCTTCTATGGGGACGAGTTTTTTCTTGACGATCTTTTCCCTGTCCACCGGCATGATGAAACTTCTTCCCACATATCTGTTCCTCATGAGACCGATGTCGAGAGGTATACCCGAAGCCGAAGAAAATCCCATCGCTCCGGAAAGTCCGGAGTCCAGCACCGGAACGACCACGTCCGCTTCTATCGGGTTTTCTCTGTAGAGTTCTTCACCCATTCTGTAACGGGCTATGTGTACACTCTGATCGAGAAAGTGACTGTCCGGCCTCGCGAAATAGATGAATTCGAAGGAGCAGAACCGCTTTTCTTTTTTGGAGAACCTCACCGTTTCTGTGCCTTTGTTCGAGAAGAACACGACCGTTCCAGAGGGAACTTCTTCTATGTCTTCCACACCTATCGCTTTCAGCGCTGCGTCTTCCGATGCCACAACGATTCCATCACCGTATTTTCCATAGAACAGGGGACGGACGCCGTATGGGTCTCTCGCCGCAGCGAGGAATTCTTCGTGTAGAATGAGAAGTGAGTAGGCAAGAGGGACTTTCTTCAGCGCTTTCACTATGGACTCTTTCAGGTCACCTTCAGACATCGAGATGAGATGAAGGAAGACCTCCGAGTCGAGCGAGCTCTGGAAAACCGCTCCTTTTTCTTTGAGCATCTCTATCCACTTTTCGCCGTTGGGTATGTTTCCGTTGTGAGCGATCGCGAGCCTTCCCTTTCTCGTGAACGCCACGATTGGCTGAATGTCCTCGAGCGATCCTGCCGTGGAGTACCTTACGTGTCCAATACCCTTTTCAGCGTCTTCCCACCTGTCTTCGGTGAGAACGGTGTCTACGAGTCCTTTTCCTTTTATCGTTTTGAACCCGTCTACCACAACACCCACACTTTCCTGTCCTCTATGCTGAAGACCGAGAAGCACGTCGTGAAGGACAGAAAAGGCATCTTTCACATTCCAGACTCCTGCGATTCCGCACATATCATCACCTCGAGAGCGTTCCGATCTCCTTCACAGGAACATCGACTACGGGAGTTCTCTCAGAGAAGACGAGCACCATCTGATGCGCCGGCCTCACTTCTGGCAGTTTCACTTCGATCTTCAAGCCGTACTCTCTGAAAGTCTCCACGTGAGTTCTCGTCAGAAGCTGTGACGAAGAGAGGATGAAAGCACCTTCTTCTGAGAGTTTTCTTATGGCTCTCCAGAGTTCTTTTTCCCTTTCGAGTTCGAAGTCGTTCCATCCCACCGCGAACACCTTCGAAGGCTTCGGTTTTGCCACTTTCTGCGGGTTCACCTTCCCCAACATTCCCACAACCAGGGTGGGTGGAATGGGTTTTCCCTGGTACGTGTTGTAGAGAGAAGCGTTTCCCGATGCAACGGGAACACCGGAGAATTCGCAAGCGTTCTTGAGAGCGGTCATCATGGCCGAAAGTCCCACCGGATCAACATCGGGATCCCCGTAGTTCACGCAGTTCGTTATAGCGAGGGGTTCCGCACCAACGCTGAGCGTCTTTCTCACACTCTCGAGCACGGCTATGAAGGTTCCCCAGTAGGTATCCTGAAGAGCCAGATCCGCCCTGCTGTGTGTGACGAGGGAGTACCCCCCGTCTCTCTTTATTCTCATCACGGCCGCGCCGAATCCGGGTGGAACCACGGTATCCGTTCCGACCATGTGATCGTACTGCTCGAAGACTTCCCTCGCGTTCACCTCTTCGAATTCCACCCTTTTGAACTCTGGGATCTTTCCGGGTGTGTATTCGACTATGTCCTCTTCTGGGGCGTTTGCGAGGAGCTGGACGGGAACTTCCATGACGAGATCGTTTCTGTACATCACCCTGTAAACTGGTTCTTCTATCACTTCGGCAACGATATCGCCGAAAAGAAGGTGCTTCCTGGCTATTTCCAGAATGCGGCTCGCCTTCTGAGGTGATGTGACGACCGCCATTCTTTCTTGGCTTTCGCTTATGAGGATTTCCCAGGGCTCCATATCCGGTTCTCTCAGGGGAACACGGTCCAGATGAACGATCGCTCCGAGATTCCCCTTCGCTACGAGTTCCGAAGTTGCGGACAGCACACCGCCCGCTCCCAGATCCTGAGCTCCTTCCACGAGTCCCTCTTCCACCATCTCCAGGAACGCTTCTATGAGCATCTTTTCAGCGAACGGGTCACCAACCTGAATTGAAAGCTTGGTTGCCTTATCACCCGTGAGATCCTCCGAAGCGAAAGACGCCCCGTGGATTCCGTCCCTTCCTGTGGCTCCTCCGAAGATCACTATGACCTGTCCCGGTCTCGATGCTTTCGAATCGACCAGCATGTCGTTTCTCACAACACCCGCTGCGAGCACGTTCACGAGGGGGTTGTGCGCGTATAGTGAGGAGATCCTGAGTTCTCCACCGACCGTTGGAACGCCTATGGAATTACCGTAATCGGCTATTCCCTCTATGATACCGTCTATGATTCGGGACATGTGGAGTGAATCGAATATGGCCGTTGGGCGGGCTCCCATCGCGAGGACGTCTCTGATGATTCCACCGACACCCGTTGCTGCACCGTTGTAAGGTTCTATCGCACTCGGGTGATTGTGGCTCTCTATCTTGAAAGCAACGGAATAGTAATCATCCAGGTTCACCACACCCGCGTTTCCCTCAAAACCCGTTTTCGGTAATCTTCTTATGTATTTCTTCGTGTGGGAGTATCCACAGTGTTCGCTCCACATGACTGAAAAAGCCTGAAGCTCGACGAAGGTGGGTTCTCTTCCAAGCTTCTCCTTGAGAATGTTCAGATATCTCAACTTCATCACCTCTTCAAGTAGTTGAGGATGGACTGGAACACTTTCTTTCCGTCTTCTCCGCCTATGAGTTCTTCAACCGCCCTTTCCGGGTGGGGCATGAGACCGAAGACGTTTCCGCTCTCGTTCAGAACACCCGCTATTCGTTCGTCTGAGCCGTTCACGTCTTTGACGTATCTGAGAACCACGTTCACGTCATCTATCTTCACGTATCTTCCAAAGCCGTGTGCTATCGGTATTCTTATCTTTTCTCCCTTTTCGAAAGCGTTCGTGAACGGTGTGTCGTTGTTTTCCACGATCAGATCCACCCATTTGCAGATGAACTTTCCAGACGAATTTTGAAGAAGGGCTCCTTTCAGGAGTCCCATCTCTATGAGGATCTGAAATCCGTTGCATATTCCCATTATCAGCTTTCCTCTTTCAGCGGCTTTTGCTATTTCAAAGGCGATTTTTTCTCTTGCGGCAACGGCACCGGGTCTCAGATAGTCTCCGTAGGAAAACCCTCCAGGTAGAATGATCAGTTCGTAGTCGTCCAGCTTGTCGTCCAGCCCGACGTAACTGGGCTCGAAGCCGTTTATTTCCAGAGCGTGGTACGCGTCTCTGTCACAGTTGGAACCAGGATAGACCACTACACAAGCTCTGGGCTTCACAGCTCCCTCACCTCATATTCCTCAACAACCGGGTTCACCAGGAGTTCTTCGCAGGCCTTCTTCACAATTTCGTACGCTTTTTCTTTGTTTTCTGCTTCTACTTCGAGGTGGATGGACTTCCCAAGTCTCAACTTTTTCACGGGAAGACCTTTTTCTTCCCTCAGAACACGTTCGATCGTTTCTCCGCGCGGATCCCTCACGTTGCTCCTGTACTGAACGTCTATTGCGAATTTAAAGAGCGGCAAAGTTCCAGCACCTCCCTGTACTTTTTTAAGGGATCACCAAGATCCCTTCTGTACACATCTTTATCGAAGATTTCACCCTTATTTCTCAATCTGAACGTGTCGGGAGAGATTTCGTCACCGAGAACGACGTTTCCGTCTTTGTCGAGTCCAAACTCGTACTTTATGTCCCAGAGTTCGAAGTTCGCCCTTTCAAAAAACTCTTTGAGAGCAAGAGTTATTTTCACCGCCGCTTCTTTCATTTTTTCAGCTTGTTCCCTTGTTGCGATGCCGAGTATTTCGAGATGATCGACACAGACCATTGGATCGTGTCTTTCGTCGTCTTTTATGAAGAACTCAACGAGGGGAACTGGAAGGTCTTCCCCTTCAGCTCCACCATACCTTCTCACGAAAGATCCTGCCTTTTTCAATCTCACAACCACTTCGAGGGGGAACATTTTCAAAGGAATGACTTTCAGCGTTCGAGGGGGAATGTATTCAACGAGGTGGGTTTTGATGTCTTTCTCGGAGAGATATTTCATGAGGATGGCGGTCGTTTCTGCGCAGATGGATCCTTTACCCGTTAGAACATCGTGCTTCAATCCGTCACCGGCGGTTATATCATCTTTGAACTCGAGCAGGGCATAATCGCCGGTGACCTTAACAATTTTTGTCTTTCCTTCGTAATTCACACGCTCGCCTCCCCGCCCTTTTTGAAAATTCTATACTCCAATCATGAATGAAAATTACATCGGAGGTAAACACTTTGAAAAAAACAGAAAAACGGGAGCCCTTGCTCCCGTCCCTGGTCGGGGAGGCGGGACTTGAACCCGCGACCTCCAGATCCCGATTCTGGCGCTCTGGCCGTCTGAGCTACTCCCCGTAGCCTCTGGTATTATAACATATGATTTTGCACCGGGCAATCGTTTACCGATCGAACCCTTGACTTTTAAAACTTCTCCTGTATAATTCGAAGAGCGTAAAAAAATTTCTCAGGGGAGTGAAGAGCGTGGACTTCAGGTATATCCTCAGGATCCATATCAGTGAAGAGGCTGCAAAGGAGATTCTCAACAACGGTAAAATCCAAAAGCAAGCCAGCGAGGTAAAGAACAAACTCTACTACGACAACGCTCTGGTGATCGAGTCAGAACCGGGTTACGATGTGGATGAAGATCTCATCATGATGGTGATCACTGCCTATGGAAAACCTGCCAAAGCGGAAGGATACCTTGTAGTCAACGGCAAGGAGAGGAAAGTGTTCGACGGCATGCTTGATCCAAGAAAGCCCCTGTCCATTCATCAGACGGAAACTGAACAGGAGTTCGAGGAAGAAGAAGATGAATACGATGAGGATGAAGATTTTGATCTTTTCAACGAAGAGGATTTCTTCGACGAGGAAGAAGATTTCTTTGACGAAGAAGATGAATACTGAGGTGATACTTTGGAGAGGGTGGGAATAGTAGGTCTTCCCAACGCGGGGAAATCTTCCTTTTTCAACTTCCTGACCGACAACAGCGTACCTGCGGAAAGTTTTCCTTTTTGCACGATTGAACCGAACGTGGGGATTTTCGTTGTGCCGGATGAAAGGATAGAGCTCCTCGCGAAGAACGAAGGATCGAAAAAGGTGGTTCATCCTTTCGTGGAGGTTGTGGACATAGCGGGACTCGTCAAGGGAGCCAGCAAAGGAGAAGGACTTGGAAATCAGTTCCTTGACCACATAAGCAAGGTGGATGTTATAGCCCATGTCGTCCGTCTTTTTGAAGACGGAAGAGTTTCTCATCCGTATCAGAACGTGGATCCAAAAAGAGACATAGAAATAGTCGAAACCGAGCTCATACTCAAGGATCTCGAAACTGTTCAAAAGCGTCTCGAAAAGCGGATGAAAGTTGCAAGAACGGGAGACAAGGAAGCAAAGAGAGAGGTAGAACTCCTCCAGAATCTTCGGGAGTTTCTCTCTCAGGGTAAAAAGGCCTCGAAATTTCCAAGGCACGACAGATTCGAGGAAGAGGTGATCGAATCCCTCTTCCTCCTCACAGATAAACCTCAGATACTGGTTTTCAACGTCGATGAATTGGACGAAGAAAAAAGAAAACTGATAGAAGAAATCGTCAAAGAAAAGGACGAGGAATACATTATAATAAACGTGAAGCTCGAAGAAGAATTGAAATTTCTCCCGGAAGAAGAGGCGGAAGTTTTCAGGAGAGAGTACAACCTTTTCGGTGACAAAAGGAGGGAGTTTTTCGAGAAGGTTTTGAAACTTCTGAACCTTATAAGATTTTTGACAGCGACGCAGAATGAGGCGAGAAGCTGGACTATAAAGAAAGGATCCACTGCCTATGAAGCGGCGGGTTTGATTCATTCAGATATACAGAAAGGGTTCATAAAGGCCGAAGTTATTCCTTTCGAAAGATACGTGGAATTTGGTTCTCTGAAAAAAGCACGTGAAGCCGGAGCTGTGGAAACACATGGAAAAGATTACATTGTAAGAGAGGGGGATGTGATCCATTTCCTATTCCGTGCTTGACGTCTGGAAGATTTTTCGGAGCACGCCGTTCACCACGGCTGTTATTTCTTTCCTGACGGCTCAGTTCATAAAGTTTCTGATCAAAAGAGACGTGAAGATGCTGAAGAGCTACGGTGGTATGCCCAGCGGTCATGTGGCCACCGTCTCTGGCCTTGCGTGGTCACTCGCCCGAAGCACGGGATTCGACTCTCCCTACACTTCCATCGCTGCCATTCTCCTTGTAATCATATTCATGGATGCCATCGTTCTGAGACCGGCTGTGAAGAAGGATCTGGGGCACAACTTTCTGGAGGCGCTCGCTGGCCTTGGACTCGGAATGCTCATCGCCCACATTTTCCCCGCGCGGCTCCATCTTTGGTGAGGTGAAGAGATGAAAGAATACCGGATAAGGCCCAAGGAAGCGAATCTTTCTTTTCTGGAAGATCTGGATGAGGAACAGAGAAAAGCAGTCGTTGAATCAGAGGGAAGATGCATTGTAATAGCAGGCCCGGGGTCTGGGAAAACCCGGGTTATCACGTACAAGATCGCCTATCTTCTGGCGAACGGTGTGGATCCTTCCAGGATTCTTCTGGTCACGTTCACCAGAGCAGCGGCGCGGGAAATGGTAGAGAGAGCGAAGACGGTGACCGGAAGAGAGCTTTCTGAGATGCTCGCCGGAACGTTCCACCATGTGTGCAACTACTTTTTGAGAAAGTACGCACCTTACGTGGGTTTGGAACGAAATTACTCTATCCTGGACAGAGAAGACGCGGAGAGCCTCATGAGGCATGCAAGAAGCAAGTACCTCGAAAGAAAGAGTAAAGAAGAGAGAAAAAACTTCCCCCAGCCTTCTGTTTTGATGGCTATATATTCTTATATGAAAAATACTCTCAAATCTTTGAGGGAAAGTATCGTAGTGAAGAATCCAAAGTTTCTGGACTTGAAAGAAGAAATCTCGGAGATCTTCGATCTCTACGAACAGGAAAAACGCTCTCAAAATGTGGTGGACTACGAAGACCTTCTCTTCTACGCTTACAGACTCTTAGAAGAGAACAAAGAAATAAGAGATCGAGAGGCGGAAAGATTCCTTTGGGTACTCGTTGATGAGTTCCAGGATACCAACTACGTTCAGTACAGGATAGTGGAACACCTATCGTCGAAACACGGCAACGTCCTGGCGGTTGGAGACGATGCCCAGAGTATTTACTCCTTTCGAGGGGCAAGGTACGAAAACGTTGAAGATTTCATAAAGGTATCCGGAACAAAAATCTTCAAGATCCAGACGAACTACAGAAGCACGGAAAGTATTGTGAAATTCATAAACGCCATGCTTCCGAAAAAATCCGTTCCAAAAGAACTGAAGCCGGTAAAGAAGGATGGTATGAAACCTGTTGTTGTCAAGACCTGGGATAGATACGAAGAAGCGCGGTTCGTGTCTCAGAGGATTCTCGAGTTAATAGAAGAAGGGTTCAAACCAGAAGAAATCGCAGTTCTCTACAGATCACATTCGCACTCTCTGGAGCTTCAGATGGAACTCGTTCGAAGTAGAATAGATTTCCGTGTGTTGTCTGGTCCCAGATTCACCGAGAGCGCCCACGTGAAGGACGTTCTTTCTTTTCTCAGAATCGTTCAAAATCCAAGGGACAAATCCGCATGGTTGAGGACTGCAAAGCTCTTCTACGGGATCGGTGACAGAACGGCTTCGAAGATAGCGGATCTCGCCAGCGCTTACGTGGAAGAAGGTCTGGATCCCTTCCAGGAACTGAAGAAAGTGAGTTTCAGTGGTGAGTACAGCAGGTTTATCGATATTCTCGATCAGATCAGAAAGCTCGATTCTCCTGGGGAAATGATAGAGCGCGTCCTGTCTTCTTTTTATTCCGAATATCTGGAAGCGAGGTATCCTGATTTCCGTGAAAGGGAGATGGATCTGGAAAGGCTCGTTGAAATAGCGTCTCGCTACACAAGTCTCGAATCCTTCCTGACGGATCTTGCTGTGACGGAAAACGTTGAAATAGAAAGAGAAATCTCTCAAAAAGAGGGAAAGGTCACTCTCACCACCGTTCATCAGGCAAAAGGGCTCGAGTGGAGAGTCGTTTTTGTCATCTCTGTGAATCCCGGAGACTTTCCGAATTATTTCGCGATATCCGAAGGGAATCTCGATGAGGAAGAGAGGATCTTCTACGTTGCCATAACAAGAGCAAAGGAACAGCTGTATATTTCCTACCAGGTCACCGGAACCTCCTACCCATACCGCGGAAACAGGTTCATCATGAGAAGCGGAGAGAATTTCATTGACAGAATACCGCTTGAACTCGTCGAGTTTTGGGAAGTGAAATGAGACTTTAGCTCAGAAGCCAAACGTTCTCCACAAACACCCTCTTCAGACCCTTTTCGAGTGCCTTCTGTTTCACTCTCTCCATGTGATGTTTTCTGGTGGTTGGAAGATCGCTCATCAGGTGCTGAGGAGCGAACGCAAGGAGAACAAGGGGAATTTCTGGATCCACCGATGAAATGAACCCTGCGATTCCTTCTATTTCCTTTTCGTCGATGTAGTGAGGTATTACAAGAACACTGATAACAAGAAGTGGTATTTCTCTTCCCTTACCCATGGAGGAAACCAGCTGCACGTTCTCCATGATTCTTCTAACGGCACTCTTCCCGTCAACTCCGGTCAGCGCTTCATAAACCTCCGGTGAAAAGGCCTTCCAGTCTATCTTGACTATGCCACCACTTTCAAGACTGACTCTGGCCATCCTCTCCATGATCCTGGGATGAGCAAGACCATTCGTTTCCCAGCAGATCCTTCGGCGATTTCCCAGCTTCACGGCAAACTCCAGTGCGAACACAGTCCAGGGAGTGGGATCTCCCCCGAAAAAGCACACACAGGAGACGCGTGGTTTCATAGCTATCTCAACGAGTTCGTCGATGTCCACGATCTTTCCTTCGGATATCCTTCCGTCTTTCACCATGTACTTGTGATCTATGTTCTGACAGAAGAGGCAGTCGAGGTTGCATCCTGCGAAGAAGACTGCGAAATTGTAAAAGCCCCTGTGTTCTCTTTCCGGACAGATAGGTAGTGCGACGCAGTTCGTTGGATGGGGATCGTAGTACCAGTGAAGGAAGGCCTTCCTGTGAGAGCCTGTTATATAGGAGAGCCTGCCTCCTTCGTTTCTGAGAACGCCGCAAAATCCTGTTTTCCCTTCCGGTATCACGCACGAATTGACGCAGAGGAAACACACCTTTCCTTCTTCACGAGCCCACCTTTCAACGGGAAGACCGATCTCTTCCCTCCATTTTCTGTGGGCCTTCCTTGCAAAATCCAGATTCCCCTTTCTCAGGCACTCCAGGCAGACACCTATCGAATCGCTGATCTCATCAAGTGAAAGACCACAAATCCTGCAGACTCCCATCTTGAAAAACCCTCCATAGAGTGTTCAAAAGGACGAATATCCCTTTTATGTTAACACCTCTTGACAAAGGGAGCAATTTTTTATTATGATATGGATGTAGAAAATTTTCTATCACATATCCAATTTTGAAAAATCTTTTCAAGGGGGTGTTCAAGGTGAGAAAGTGGTTGTTTTTCATGGTTCTTCTGATCGTTGCGGGTCTCATGTTCGGAAAGGTGAACTTCGCGTCCACACAGATGACACCCGCTGCTGAAAGGGAGTTCATGCTCAACAAACTCGCGGAATTTTCGAAGAAGAGCGGTATCGATGTGGAGTTCCTCAACTTCGAGTATCCACAGCTCTACAGCAGGCTCCAGGCGGAGATCAGAGCCGGTAAAAATACGCTGAACCTGATTGCAGACCTCCAGGGAAACCTCTACATAATGGCCTCTGAAGGATTCCTCAGTGATCTCAAGGATCTCAAATTCGAAGGAAAAACCTTCATCGAGACGCTTGAGAAGTTCGCTTATGTGAAAGGTGAAAAGGTGTTCATTCCCTGGCTCCAGGCAACTTACGTGATGGCCGTTAACAAAAAGGCGTTTGACTACCTGCCGCGCGGTCTTTCGAAAGAAGACGTCATCAGGGGGACGGAGAAGTGGACTTACGACGCTCTGCTCGAGTGGGCAAAGAACATCTATGAGAAGACGAAACAACCCCTTCTTGGCTTCCCGATCGGACCGAAGGGACTCTGGCACAGGTTCCTCCACGGCTACATCTATCCATCCTTCACGGGAGCGCAGGCTCTGAAGTTCGACAGTGTGAGGGCCGTTGAAATGTGGAACTATCTGAAGGAGCTCTTCAAATACGTACATCCGGCAAGCTCCACCTGGGACGGGATGGCCGATCCTCTCCTGAGAGAAGAAGTCTGGATCGCCTGGGATCACACTGCAAGACTCAAACCCGCGATCGTTGAAAAGCCTAACGATTTCGTTGTTGTACCGATCCCAAGAGGACCGATGGGTAGAGGGTACATCATAGTGCTCGTGGGCCTTGCCATACCGAAGGGTGCGGACTTCGAAGAACCCGCGAAAGTGATAGACTTCCTCACTTCTCCAGAGATGCAGGTTGAAATCCTCAAGAACGTCGGTTTCTTCCCAGTGGTTCAGGAAGCCGTTGGTGCCGTGCCAGAAGGTGCCCTCAAAGTGCTCGCAGAAGGTGTGATAAATCAGTCCGCCACGAAGGATTCTATCGTTTCCTTCATACCGAGTCTTGGACCAAAGAGCGGAGAGTTCACCGAAACCTACAGAATGGCCTTCACGAGGATCGTCTTCCAGGGTGAAGACCCAGCGAAGGTAGTGAAGGAACTCGGTGAGCGAATCAGACAGCTGTTCAAAGAATCCGGAGCGGAACTTCCAGAACCCGACGCAAGTCTCTTCTGATACCCGGGGTGGGGATCCCCACCCCTTTTCCGGGGGTGCGCCATGAGAGGGAAATGGATTTCTTTTCTTTTGATCCTTCCAGCTGTTCTTTATCTCGTTTTGTTGATGGGATATCCTCTCTTCGAAACGTTCAGACTCGCTTTTACAAGCGATGAAGGTTTTCTTGGAAATTTCAAGCGCCTTGTGGAGAATGGTAGTTTCTGGAACGCCATGAAAAACACCATTCTTCTCACAGCAGTGATCGTTCCCCTTCAGCTCATATTCGCACTGGGACTCGCTCTTTTCGTCAATCAGAAGTTCAAAGGTTACACGACGGTACTTTACTTTATAGCGATCCCACTGGCTCTGAGTGATGTGACAGCAGCACTCATGAGTTACACTATATTTTCGCCGAACGGCTATCTCAACAAAATTCTCATGAATTTGCATCTGATAGAAAGACCCATTTATTTCTTTGGATACATGTTCAAAGCGAGGGAATTCTGGGTGATCGTTCTCACGGAGGTGTGGAGGGCTACTCCCCTTGTTTTCATCATCCTCCTGGCGGGTCTTCAGTCGATAAACAAAGAGTATCTCGAAGCTGCAGATCTCTTCGGTTTTTCAAGATGGAAGAAATTCACAAAGATCATACTCCCGCTCTTGAAACCATCGATCATGTCGGCTCTCCTTCTGAGGACTCTCTTCGCGTTTCAGATATTCGGTGTGGTGTGGCTTCTTGCGGGAAGAGACATTCCCGTTCTCGCTGGTGAGACCTACTACTGGTACACCTTCATGAACGACCCAAAGATGGCCAGTGCGTACGCTCTCGTGATCGCTCTTGTCACCATCGTGGTTAGCTGGTTTTACATCACCTTCCTCAGTGCAAAACATTTAGAGGGGGCTCGATGATGAAGAAGTTTTTCATAATTTTTCTTTCGGTGATCATTTCCCTGTGGTTTCTGACACCGGTGTTCTTCATTGTTCTTGCGTCTCTAACACCGTCCTCGGATTACTACAATCCCAGCAGGATCTTTCCGAGTAGTCTCACACTGGAACATCTCTACAAGCTGTTCGTCACCCTCGGAGGTGGGAAAGCCACTCTGGTCAGTGTGCAGGTGGCGCTCATCTCGATAGGAATCTCTTTCCTGCTGGGGCTTCCAGCCGGATACGCCCTCACAAGGTACGTGTTTCCGGGAAAAAACATCATCAGACTTTCCATGCTTATGACAAGATCGATTCCGTTGATTGTGGTGGCGGTACCTCTTGTGGTTCTTTACATGAGGTTTAACCTCGCGGATACCACGCTTGGTGTGGCACTGGCTCACGCTTCCATGATACTTCCGTTCGTCGTTCTCATCACATCCAGTGTTTTCTCCGGAATCTCTGTCGAATACGAAGAAGCGGGGATGGTCTTCGGTCTCAGCAGATTCCAGGCGTTTATAAGGATCACGCTGCCTCTTGCTCTTCCTGGCCTCGCCGCATCTGCCATATTCGCCTTCATCATGTCCTGGAACGAAGTCTTCGCTTCTTCGATCCTCACACTCACGAACAGAACACTTCCAGCACACATTCTGAACACCGCCATGGCATCACCGGACTACTTCAAGTTCGCTGCGGGAACGATCATGGCCGTTCCTGCGATGGTCTTCATATTCTTCATAAGGAAATATCTTGTAAGCATGTGGGGTATCACCCTGAAATGAGAGGTGATCGATCTTGGCGCAGGTGAAAATAGACGGAGTGAAGAAATATTTCGGGAATGTGAGGGCTCTCGATGGAATCGACCTTGTCGTGAACGAAGGGGAGTTCCTCGTTCTTCTCGGTCCATCTGGTTGTGGAAAGACGACCCTTCTGAGGTGTATAGCGGGTCTCGAACAGGTGACCGGGGGAAAGATCTTTTTCAACGATCGCGACGTGACGAACCTTCCTCCAAAGGACAGGAACATTTCGATGGTCTTCCAGAGCTACGCGGTGTGGCCCCACATGAAGGTGTACGACAACATCGCGTATCCTCTGAAACTGAAAAAAGTCCCGAAAGAGGAGATAGAAAAGAGGGTAAAGTGGGCAGCGGATCTCCTTCACATCTCCGAACTCCTCGACAGGTACCCCGCACAGCTCTCCGGAGGTCAGAGACAGAGGGTTGCCGTTGCCCGAGCGATCGTTCACGAACCCGAAGTACTCCTGATGGACGAGCCTCTTTCCAATCTGGACGCACTTTTGAGGGTGAAGATGAGAAGCGAGCTGAAAAAGCTTCAGGAAAGAATTGGAGTCACCACCATCTATGTGACTCATGACCAGACAGAGGCCATGACGATGGGAGACAGAATCGCGGTGATGAACCAGGGAAAGCTTCAGCAGGTTGGAACGCCCTCTGAGATCTATCACCATCCGGTGAACATCTTCGTCGCTGGTTTTGTGGGATCACCGCAGATGAACTTCTTAGAGATGGAAGTGAGATCGGAAGGAAATAGCGTTGTTCTCCAAAACGGTGAGATAAAGATTCCCGCGAAGACCGATCCAGGTGCAAAAAAGGTGATCCTTGGTATTCGACCGGAGAACGTCTATCTGGAGGAAAAGCCGAACACTTTGAAGCTGGAAGGAGAGGTTTATTTCGCCGAGAAACTCATGTCGGATACGATTCTCCATCTCAACGTTGGAAGTGAGAAGATCGTCGCAAAAATTCCAGGGGATGTGGATTTCAGAAGCGGTGAGAAGATCACGTTTTTCCTGGACGTTGAAAAGATCCATCTCTTTCACCCTGAGACGGGAGAGAGAATCTCATGAAAGTGAAGGTGGTTGTTCACAACCACTGGGACAGAGAGTGGTTCACCTCTTCTGAAGTGACCTCTAAATGGCTGAAAGAAGTTTTTTTCAGAGTGAAAGAGCTTGTTCAGAAGAATCCAGAATTCGTGTACGTTCTGGATGGCCAAACAGCTGCGGTTGAAGATCTCCTCGTTTACCATCCGGACCTCGAAGAAGATCTCAGAGAGCTTGTGAGATCTGGAAGACTCCTTGTTGGTCCGTATTATATCCAGATAGACTGGAGAATTCCGGGTGAAGCTTCCATTTTGAAAAACTTCGAGATAGGAGAAAAAGACACGAATCGTTTTGGACGACGCATGAACGCCGGATGGCTTCTCGACAGTTTCGGTCACATATCACAGGAACCTCAACTGCACAGAATCTTTGGAATAGAAAAGGTCTTTCTGTGGAGGGGAATTTCCTTCGAAAACGACGGGATCTCCCAGGAGTTTTTCTGGAAAGGAAGCGATGGAACGGCTGTCCAGGGTGTTTTCCTCGTGGGAGGATACAGGAACCTCTACAATTTGAAGGAAACGCAGGATATCGCGGAGAAGAGACTGAAACACGAGGTGGAAAAACTCGCAAAATTCTCGAGATCTGGAGAAATTCTTCTTCTCGACGGATACGATATAGATCTCTCTCCCGAGGATCCCAAAGATTATCTGAACGTTGAGATTGTCTCACCAGAAGAGTTTCCCGAGAGATTCCCTGAAGATGCCCCCACCCTCTCTGGAGAGCTCCTTTCTGGAAGGTACGCCTGCGTCTTTCCAGGGACACTCTCCACAAGAGCTTATCTGAAGCTTGAAAGTGATCTTGTAGAGAAGCTTTTGAAAATGAACGATCTTCTCTCTGTTTTGAACGGAGAGGAGTTAAGTGATCTTTTCTGGAGGGATTACCTGAAAACTCTCGCGCACGACAACAGCTGCGGTGTTTGTGCTGACCCCGTCCACGAAAAAATGGAGAGAACGTACAGAAACGTGTATTTCCTTGTGAAATCTTCTGTTGAATCCAGGCTGAGGCACCTTGTAGAGCGTTTAGGTCTTGAGAAGGGAACCTACGCACTCTCTCTATCGCCCTTTTCCTACAACCATCACTTCTGCGATGGCGAGAGGACATTCCTGTTGAAAACAAACGGTGCAGGGCTGTTCAAAACAGAAGTTGCCGACGAGAAGAAAGAAGTGAAGGAACTCACCTGGGAAAACGAATACTACAGAGCCTATTTTGAAGGAGACGGCACACTTGTTCTGAATAACAGGAAAGCGGGTGTTTTGAAACTGTTCAAAGAAGATGGTGACGCTTACACCACCTCTGTTGAAGAAACTGATTTTTCGATTTCTCTGGAGAAGATGAGAACAGTTTTGCAGACGAAACACTCGATGGTGGTGGAACTGGAAAGAACGATACGTTCCTCGCAATGCCTGATCGAGACGAAAGAACGCGTGATCTTCGATGAAACCCCGCTCGTGAAGTGGCGTATCGCGTTGAAGATAAAGGGGAAAAACTACAAGCTTTCAATGGTTTATGAAACGGGAAGTGGCGAAATCTTCGCGAAGATGCCTTTTGACGTGGTGAAAAGGAAAGAAAAAGACTCCTACCTTCTTCCTGAAACACCTCCTGAGGAACTGAAGGGGATTTTGCTTGCAGCAAGAGAAACAGGTGAAGTGAGGGAATTTCCGTTTCAGGGGTTTGTGTCCGTCTGGAGTGAAGAAAGTTCAAAGACTATTCTCGCAAGAGGTCTTAGAGAGTACTGGATGGAAGAAGGAAAAGTACACGTCACTTTGAGCAGGTCCGTTGAGTGGATAGCAAAAGAGGTTAAAAACAGAGTTGGTGACGCGGGACCCATGATGTATGTTCCGGGGGCAAAGTGTGAAGGAGTTTTCACAGTGGATCTTGCGTTCATGGAACTGCCGGTTCATCCACGTAGCGAAGAGTTCTTCAGATGGTACCTTCTCTTCGATAATCCTCCTCTTCTTTTAGATGTTGAAGCTGACGGCACCGAAAAGGAGAAAATTTTCTTCTTCTCTTCTCTCCCCTGGGCCGGTGTGAAGGATCGGTATCACCTCTGGGTGTACAATCCGTACCTCGAAGAAATAGAAGGTCTGAGACCGCTTCAGATAGGTGAGAAATCGATAGAGTCTCTCTCAGAGAAACAATGCTTTGTTTCGAGACTGAACATTTTGAATTTCCCGGAGTTTCCCGTTGTTTCCGTGGAAAAGAACCCGGAAGGTGAAGTGATCGAATTTTTGAAAGAAACGCTCTCCAGCCTCGAAGATGAAATTACCAATCTTGAGGGAAAGGACGATCCTCGATCGAAGCATCGGCTCTTCTCTCTTCTGAGAACGAAAAAGGAAATAGAACTTTCCCTTCAGTATCTGATAGATGTCGAGAAAACAGCGAGAGAGCTGAACGAGCTTCGAATGAAGAGAAGAACCTACGACTACGTGGTGGAACTCTTTGAAAGCGAGGAGAGAGAATGAAAATAGCGCTCATTCACTACCGGGGAGGTCTCATGGATGGTGTCTCACTCGAGATGGAAAAGTGGAAGAAGGTTCTCACAAAGATGGGCCACGAAGTCCACATCGTTGCCGAAAACAAGAAAGAGGGAGTCGATCTCACTCTAAAGGAGATCGGTTTTGAAAATCCAGATTTTGAAAGGGTGAACAGGAACTTCTTCGGAGGAATAAAAGATTTCCTCAGTGAAAAAGAGTTTCTCGATTTCTTGAAAGAAAAAGAGGAAGAGCTCTTCCACATCCTGAACGAAGCCTTGAAAAATTACGATCTCATCGTTCCAAACAACATCTGGTCCCTTGGACTCTTTCCGCCCCTGGGCCTTGCCCTTTCGAGATTGGAAAAGAACTTCGTCGCGCATCACCACGATTTTTGGTGGGAGAGGAAACATCTGATTCCGGAAAACAGAAGATTCAGGGAGATCCTTGAGAAACACTTCCCTCCAGATCTTCCAAACGTGAAACACGTTGTCATAAACACGATCGCTCAAAGGGAGCTTAAAAGACGCAGAAACATCGATTCTGTCGTGGTGCCAAACGTCATGGATTTCAGCTCTCCCATCACTTCTGAAGAGATGTACCACAGGGTGAGAGAAGAACTTCAGATAGCGCCTGGCACGATTGTGGCCCTCCAGGCAACCAGAATCGATAGAAGAAAAGCGATCGAACTTTCGATAGATGTGGTGTCACTTCTGAAGGAAACACTGACATCGAAAAAAGAAGCTGATCTCTACAACGGAGAGAGATACAGCGGAGAAGTGATCCTTCTCTTTTCCGGTATCTGCGAAGACGAAGAGTATCTGAAAGAACTCAAAGAATACGCTTCTTCAAAAGGAGTATCGCTTCTTGTCCTGAGCGAGGAAGTGAGAAAAAACACCTCTTTGTTCTGGAAGCTCTACAACGTCGCTGATTTTGTCACGTATCCATCGATACTCGAGGGATGGGGGAATCAGCTTCTGGAAGCGATCGCAGCCAAAAAGCCCGTGGTGCTTTTCGAGTACGAAGTCTTCAAATCAGATATAAAAGCAGCCGGCCTGAAATACGTCAGTCTTGGAGATCGGTATTTCAGGAAGAACGACCTTGTAAAGGTGGACGAGAGGATTTTGAAAAAGGCCGTCGAGGAAATTTCTCGTCTCCTCTTCGATCCGTCTCTTTACAGGGAGACTGTCGAACACAACTTCGAAGTGGGAAAGAGGCACTTCAGTTTAGAGAGACTGGAAGACATACTGAGTAGGGAGGTATTACCATGAAAGTGGTTGTGGGGATACCGAGTTACAACAACGCCGAAACGATTTCTCACGTTGCGAGAACAGCGGCGCAGGGAATTGTAGATTTCTTCGATGGTGATGGTATGATCGTGAACTCCGATGGAGGATCGGCAGATGGGACAAGAGAGCGCTTCATGGAGACCGATACTTTCGGTCTTCCCAAAGAGAGCTTCGTTTATGAAGGTATTCCCGGAAAGGGAAGCGCGATGAGAGCGATCATGGAGTTTGCCCTGAAGCAGGATGCGGAGGCGGTCGTCTTTCTCGACGCGGATCTTCGAAGCGTCAAACCCTGGTGGGTGGAAAGACTCGCAGGACCTGTTTTGAAAGGGGAGGCAGATTACGTCACTCCCTTCTACCTGAGGCACAGGTTCGACGGCACGATCACGAACAACGTGTGTTTTCCTATGACGGCTGTTCTCTACGGTAAAAAGGTGCGCCAGCCCATTGGTGGGGATTTCGGTGTGGGAAGAAAGCTCCTCGAGATTTACCTGGGAAAGCCAAAAGAGATCTGGAACACGGACGTTGCAAGATTCGGGATCGACATATGGATGACCACAACCGCCATAAACGAATCTGGAAGGGTTGTTCAGGCAGCTCTTGGAACCAAGGTGCACGACGTGAAGGACCCGGGAAAACACCTTAAAGGAATGTTCCTTCAGGTCGTGGGAACGCTTTTTGAACTTGTGATCACCTACGAAAACGTCTGGAAAGAAATATGGAAAATAGAAGACGTTCCCATCTATGGTGAAACTCCTCAAGAGGAAGTTCCTTCTATGAGTATAGACATTGGAAACCTCAAAAAACTCGCAAGAGAAACCCTTGAAGAAGTGGAATACATAGATCGCGGTATCCTGTCGGAAGTGAAAGAGAGCGGTACACTGAGCCTCTCTTCCTGGGTCGACACCCTCTACAGGAGCGCTGTTCAGTACAGGAAAACAAGGGACAAAAAAGTGGTGGAAAATCTTCTGCCGTTCTACTTCGCGAGAACCGCACGCTTTGCGGAAGAGGTAAAATCTCTATCGGATGAAGAGGCAGAAAGGTACGTGTACGAACAGCTCGATGTGTTTCTGGAGAAGAAACACTCGCTCAGGGAGGAATGGAAAGTTGAAGATAAGAGATAAAATTCTGAACGTCTACACACAGTTCAGTCCTGCAGAGCGCAAAGTCGCGGATTACGTGCTCGAAAGGCCGGACGATGTCATCCACTACTCGATCACAGAGTTCGCAAAGATCGTGGGTGTGAGCGAAACCACGATTCACAGGATGATCAAAAAGCTCGATTTCGAAGGTTACCAGGCCTTCAAGATCGCACTTGCAAGAGAACTCAGCGGGATCGAAGAAACCATAGAAAGAAGAGATTTCATAGACGAGGAGATAGACATCCTCAGAAGGCTCAAGGACACCCTCGATATGAAGAACGTGGAAAAGGCGGTGGAGTGGATACTCTCCGCCCACCGCATTCTTTTCTTCGGTGTGGGACTCTCGGGAATGGTTTCTGAGTACGCGAGCCTGAAGTTCTCTCTTCTTGGCTTCCACACGTTCTTTTCCAACGACCCGCACGTTCAGGTGATAGAGGCCGTGAATCTGACCGGTGAAGACCTGGTGATCTCGATCAGTCACACGGGAAACATCAGAGACACGGTGAAATCCACCCAGGTGGCAAAAGACATGGGAGCGAAGACGATCGCAATCACAACGAACAGACAGTCAGAACTCGCCAAGGTGGTTCATCTGGTGCTTCAAAGCCCGCCCGTGAAGTACGACACCTACGAATTCCTCAGGGAGAACATCGGAGAGATCGCCGTTGTGGATGTGCTCTTCAAGGAAACGTTCCAAAGAATATACCGGGAGAGGAAGAAACACTTCGAAAACCTGGAAGGAGTGTTCAAACCGAAGAGATTTTGAGATTTTAGATTCTAATCGGAAATAATTGCTCACTTTCACAAATAAAACTCGAAAATCACGAAAAATAGGACTTGACTTTGCAGAAGTCCGAATGGTACATTTTTTCTCGATGACCCTGATAAATAAGTAAAGTTTACTAATTAACGGGAGGTGTCGGTATGCGTAGATTTATGTTCATTTTATTGATCGTTGAGCTCTCTTTCGTTCTCTTTGCAAGTGACGAGTTCGTGAAAGTGGAAAACGGAAAATTCGCTCTGAACGGAAAAGAATTCAGATTCATTGGAAGCAACAACTACTACATGCACTACAAGAGCAACAGAATGATAGACAGTGTTCTGGAGAGTGCCAGAGACATGGGTATAAAGGTCCTCAGAATCTGGGGTTTCCTCGACGGGGAGAGTTACTGCAGAGACAAGAACACCTACATGCATCCTGAGCCCGGTGTTTTCGGGGTGCCAGAAGGAATATCGAACGCCCAGAGCGGTTTCGAAAGACTCGACTATACGATTGCGAAAGCGAAAGAACTCGGTATAAAACTTGTCATTGTTCTTGTGAACAACTGGGACGACTTCGGTGGAATGAACCAGTACGTGAGATGGTTTGGAGGAACCCATCACGACGATTTCTACAGAGATGAGAAGATCAAAGAAGAGTACAAAAAGTACGTCTCCTTTCTCGTAAACCATGTCAATACCTACACGGGAGTTCCTTACAGGGAAGAGCCCACCATCATGGCCTGGGAGCTTGCAAACGAACCGCGCTGTGAGACGGACAAATCGGGGAACACGCTCGTTGAGTGGGTGAAGGAGATGAGCTCCTACATAAAGAGTCTGGATCCCAACCACCTCGTGGCTGTGGGGGACGAAGGATTCTTCAGCAACTACGAAGGATTCAAACCTTACGGTGGAGAAGCCGAGTGGGTCTACAACGGCTGGTCCGGTGTTGACTGGAAGAAGCTCCTTTCGATAGAGACGGTGGACTTCGGCACGTTCCACCTCTATCCGTCTGTCAGTCCAGAGAACTATGCCCAGTGGGGAGCGAAGTGGATAGAAGACCACATAAAGATCGCAAAAGAGATCGGAAAACCCGTTATTCTGGAAGAATATGGAATTCCAAAGGGTGCGCCAGTTAACAGAACGGCCATCTACAGACTCTGGAACGATCTGGTCTACGATCTCGGTGGAGATGGAGCGATGTTCTGGATGCTCGCGGGAATCGGGGAAGGCTGGGACAAGGATGAAAGGGGGTACTATCCGGACTACGACGGTTTCAGAATAGTGAACGACGACAGTCCAGAAGCGGAACTGATAAGAGAATACGCGAAGCTGTTCAACACAGGTGAAGACATAAGAGAAGACACCTGCTCTTTCATCCTTCCAAAAGACGGCATGGAGATCAAAAAGACCGTGGAAGTGAGAGTTGGTGTTTTCGACTACAGCAACACGTTTGAAAAGTTGTCTGTCAAAGTCGAAGATCTGGTTTTTGAAAATGAGATAGAGCATCTCGGATACGGAATTTACGGCTTCGATCTCGACACAACCCGGATCCCGGATGGAGAACATGAAATGTTCCTTGAGGCTCATTTCCAGGGAAAAACTGTGGAAGACACCATCAAGGTGAAGGTGGTGAACGAAGCACGGTACGTGCTCGCAGAGGAAGTTGATTTTTCCTCTCCAGAAGAGGTGAAAAACTGGTGGAACAGCGGAACCTGGCAGGCAGAGTTCGGGTCACCTGACATTGAATGGAACGGTGAGGTGGGAAATGGAGCACTGCAGCTGAACGTGAAACTGCCCGGAAAGAGCGACTGGGAAGAAGTGAGAGTAGCAAGGAAGTTCGAAAGACTCTCAGAATGTGAGATCCTCGAGTACGACATCTACATTCCAAACGTCGAGGGACTCAAGGGAAGGTTGAGGCCGTACGCGGTTCTGAACCCCGGCTGGATGAAGATAGGCCTCGGCATGAACAACGCGAACGTGGAAAGTGCGGAGATCATCACTTTCGGCGGAAAAGAGTACAGAAGATTCCATGTAAGAATTGAGTTCGACAGAACAGCGGGGGTGAAAGAACTTCACATAGGAGTTGTCGGTGATCATCTGAGGTACGATGGACCGATTTTCATCGATAATGTAAAACTCTACACAAAGGAGGCTGAATAACGTTGAAGGTTATGGGCGAAAGGATCCCAAACATTCCTTGGGAAGACAGGCCGGAAGGTTACACAGGTCCCGTGTGGAGATACAGCAAAAACCCGATAATTGGAAGAAATCCGGTTCCGAAGGGAGCGAGAGTTTTCAACTCTGCTGTTGTACCTTACAATGGAGAGTTCGTGGGAGTGTTCAGGATCGATCACAAGAACACAAGGCCTTTTCTTCACTTTGGAAGAAGCGAAGACGGAATTCACTGGGAAATAGAGCCAGAAGAGATACAGTGGGTGGATCTGAATGGGAATCCATTCCAGCCAAGTTACGCCTACGATCCGAGAGTGGTGAAGATAGAAGATACCTACTACATAACCTTCTGCACGGACGACCACGGCCCCACGATTGGAGTTGGGATGACGAAAGATTTCAAGACGTTCGTTCGACTTCCGAACGCTTACGTCCCGTTCAACAGAAACGGAGTTCTCTTCCCAAGGAAGATAAAAGGAAAATACGTGATGCTCAACAGACCGAGTGACAACGGTCACACCCCGTTTGGAGACATATTCCTCAGCGAAAGCCCCGATATGATACACTGGGGTAACCACCGGTTCGTCATGGGAAGAAGCGGTTACAACTGGTGGGAGAACCTGAAGATAGGAGCAGGACCGCATCCGATAGAGACGAGTGAAGGATGGCTACTCATCTACCATGGTGTGACACTCACCTGCAACGGCTACGTGTACAGTTTCGGTGCCGCCCTCTTAGACCTCGATGATCCCAGCAAGGTTCTCTACAGATCGAAGTACTATCTTCTGACACCAGAAGAAGAATACGAAACAGTAGGATTTGTTCCAAATGTTGTCTTTCCGTGTGCAGCGCTCTGCGATGCCGACACAGGAAGAGTTGCGATATACTACGGTGCGGCAGATACTCATGTGGCCCTCTCGTTTGGATACATCGATGAGATAGTAGATTTCGTGAAAAGAAATTCTATGTGAAGGAAGTGAGAACTTGCCGAAATCGGTGAGAGCAGAAAACATATCGAGGATTCTGAAACGAATAATGAAATCACCCGTGTCGCGTGTAGAACTCGCGGAGGAACTCGGTCTAACCAAAACCACCGTTGGTGAGATCGCAAAGATCTTCCTGGAGAAGGGGATCGTCGTTGAAGAGAAAGATTCTCCGAAGGGGGTGGGAAGACCCACAAAATCTTTGAAAATCTCGTCGAATTGCGCTTATGTTCTCGGTATAGAGGTGACGAGGGACGAAATAGCTGCCTGTCTCATAGATGCTGGTATGAACATTCTCGCACACGAGACTTATCCACTTCCATCTCAACGCGATAGAGAGGGAACATTGAAAGTCATGTACGGAATTATAGACCGCGCAAGGGATATGATGGAAAAACTCGGTAGAAAGCTTTCAGCGATGACGGTAGCAGCGCCTGGACCGATAGATACTGAAAGAGGCATCATCATAGATCCGAGAAACTTTCCACTTTCACAGATTCCTCTGGCGGACCTTCTGAGAAAAAAGTACAGTATCGAAGTCTGGGTGGAGAACGACGCGGACATGGGAGCCGTGGGAGAAAAGTGGTATACAAAGCGGGATGACTCTTTCGCCTGGATCCTGACAGGAAAGGGAATAGGAGCTGGCATCATCATCGATGGAGAACTCTACCGGGGAGAAAACGGATACGCAGGAGAGATCGGATACACCAGGGTTTTCAATGGAAACGAGTACGTCTTCCTGGAAGATGTGTGCAACGAAAATGTTGTTCTGAAACACGTTCTTTCTATGGGATTCAGCTCTCTGGCTGAAGCAAGAGATTCTGGTGATGTTCGCGTGAAAGAGTACTTTGATGACATAGCGAGGTATTTCAGTATAGGTCTTTTGAATTTGATACATCTTTTTGGGATATCGAAGATCGTCATAGGAGGGTTTTTCAAAGAACTTGGTGAGAATTTTCTGAAAAAGATCAAAATCGAAGTGGAAACACACCTTCTTTACAAACACAGTGTGGACATGAGTTTTTCGAAAGTGCAGGAACCGGTGATCGCCTTTGGAGCAGCCGTACACGCACTGGAAAATTATCTCGAGAGAGTAACAACGAGTTAAAGAAAAGTTGTTGCAAATAATCAGAAATAAATCTTGATAATCCCAGGAGACTGGATTTGGAATGTAAACATTTTCACTGTACATTTACACGTGGAGATAGCGATCTCATACTCTTTTAAGGGGGTGTTCTTATGAAAAGGTTTTTAGTCGTTCTCGTTCTGGTCCTGGCACTGGTTTCGGTTTTCGGACAGACTTTTGAGAGAAACAAAACGCTCTACTGGGGTGGAGCGCTGTGGTCTCCTCCATCCAACTGGAACCCGTTCACACCATGGAACGCGGTTGCGGGAACCATCGGTCTTGTCTATGAACCTTTGTTCCTCTACGATCCCCTGAACGACAAGTTTGAACCGTGGCTTGCAGAAAAAGGAGAATGGGTCAGCAACAACGAGTACGTACTCACGCTCAGAAAGGGTCTCAGATGGCAGGATGGAGTTCCTCTCACGGCGGACGATGTGGTCTTCACCTTCGAAATCGCCAAGAAGTACAAAGGTATCAGCTACAGTCCCGTTTGGAACTGGCTCGACAGGATTGAAAGGGTCGATGAACGAACGCTGAAGTTCGTCTTCTCTGACCCGAGGTACCAGGAATGGAAACAGATGCTCATCAACACACCGATCGTACCGAAACACATCTGGGAAAACAAAACAGAGGAAGAAGTCCTTCAGGCAGCCAACGAGTATCCTGTAGGATCTGGTCCATACTATGTCGAAAGCTGGGCGGACGACAGGTGTGTCTTCAAGAAGAACGAGAACTGGTGGGGAATCAGAGAACTCGGTTACGATCCCAAACCTGAAAGGATTGTTGAATTGAGAGTTCTCAGCAACAACGTTTCATTAGGAATGCTCATGAAAGGTGAACTCGACTGGAGCAACTTCTTCCTGCCAGGAATTCCCGTTCTGAAAAAGGCATACGGAATCGTAACCTGGTACGAAAACGCTCCTTACATGCTCCCAGCTAACACCACGGGTGTCTACGTCAACGTGAACAAGTATCCTCTCAGCATACCGGAGTTCAGGAAGGCGATGGCCTACGCGATCAACCCGGAAAAAATCGTGCAGAGGGCGTTTGAAAACATGGTGACGGCTTCCAATCCTGCTGGAATCTTGCCGCTTCCCGGTTACATGAAGTACTATCCGAAAGAAGTCGTTGATAAGTACGGATTCAAGTACGATCCAGAGATGGCAAAGAAGATCCTCGACGAGCTTGGATTCAAAGATGTGAACAAGGATGGATTCAGAGAAGACCCGAACGGAAAACCGTTCAAGCTCACGATTGAGTGTCCGTACGGATGGACCGACTGGATGGTTTCTATCCAGTCCATTGCAGAAGATCTCGTGAAAGTCGGAATCAACGTCGAACCTAAATACCCCGACTACTCCAAATACGCAGACGACCTCTACGGTGGAAAGTTCGATCTCATACTCAACAACTTTACAACCGGTGTTTCCGCTACCATCTGGTCCTATTTCAACGGTGTGTTCTATCCGGATGCAGTAGAATCCGAGTACTCCTACTCCGGAAACTTTGGAAAGTACGCCAATCCTGAAGTTGAGACTCTTCTCGACGAACTCAACAGAAGCAATGATGATGCTAAAATTAAAGAAGTAGTAGCCAAGCTGTCAGAGATACTGCTCAAGGATCTGCCGTTCATTCCTCTGTGGTACAACGGTGCATGGTTCCAGGCTTCTGAAGCTGTGTGGACCAACTGGCCAACGGAGAAGAATCCGTACGCTGTCCCGATAGGCTGGAACGGCTGGTGGCAGCTCACAGGAATCAAGACGCTCTTTGGTATTGAAGCAAAGTAAAATGATGACCCCGCCCCTCGGGGCGGGGTTTTAAAAAAAGAAGGAGGTAGGAGTCTTGAGAAAGTATCTTACAAAGAAGATCCTGATCTACATTCTGACCTTCTTTTTTGCCGTCACAATTGACTGGGCTATTCCTCGATTTATGCCAGGAAACCCTATAAATTTTCTGATCTCAAGGTTCGCCGGACTTCCAGAATCTGTCAAGGTTCTTCAAAGCTACTTCACTCAGGCTTTTGGTCTCGACAAACCCCTCTGGGAGCAGTACATCAATTTCTGGAAAGCGCTTTTCAGAGGTGACCTTGGTATAAGCATCTACATGTATCCTCAACCAGTTGCAAAAGTGATAGCTCGTGCCTTGCCTTACTCGCTGATAGTGCTTCTTCCAGCCGTTCTTCTGAGTTTTGCGATAGGAAACAGATTTGGAGCTTTCGTTGCAAGGAAAAAGAGACTCGATAACTTTGCACTGCCTGTTTTTTACACTCTGACAGCATCTCCCTACTTCTGGTTTGGTATTCTTCTTGCCTGGATATTCGGTGTGGTTATACCTCTGTTTCCCCTCGCAGGTGCTTACAGCTTTGGAATAACACCTTCATTCTCCTGGGATTTCATACTCGATTTTCTGCACCACTGGGTACTTCCATTTGGTTCTCTGTTTCTTGTGATGCTCGGGGGCTGGGCAATAGGTATGAGAAACATGATCATCTATGAGCTGGAAGCGAATTATTCCAGATACCTCGAAGCACTCGGATCTTCTCAAAGGCTCATCAGAAGATACGCCTACAGGAACGCCATCCTCCCACAGGTCACGGGTCTTGCCATTCAGCTCGGAACGGTTGTGGCGGGGGCTCTGACGACGGAAATCGTCTTTTCCTATCCTGGTATAGGGTACATCCTCATGCAGGGAATTTTGAACCAGGATTATTTCCTGATTCAGGGATGTTTCTTGTTCATCATCCTTGGTGTTCTTCTTGCCAACTTCCTCGTTGATATCTTCTATGTGATCATAGATCCCAGAATCAGAAAATCCTATTCGGGAGAGGTTTGATAGCTATGACGAGAAAAGAATTCGTCCATTTCTTCTTGAAGAATAAAAAGGTCATCTTTGCCATATGTGTGTACGCTGGGTTGATCATCCTGGCTTTGGTAGGACCTTATCTTTCCCCTTATAAAGATCCCCTTGCTTTTGTGGGACCTGGATATCAACCTCCGAGCAAAGAACACTGGCTCGGAACCAACACTTTCGGTCAGGATATCTTCACACAGCTCGTCTATGGTCTTCGAAGTTCCTTGTTTGTGGGACTTCTTGGTGGAACATTGGCGACAGTTATTGGGCTTCTTATAGGTTTCGTTGCAGGATACAAAGGTGGATGGTTTGACGAAATCCTCATGATGTTCACGAACATCCTCATGGTGATACCAACACTTGCGCTTCTCATCATCATAGCTGCTTATCTTCCCTATAGAGGAGTGTTCATTGAGAGTATCATCATTGGTTTCACAGCCTGGCCCTGGACCGCAAGAGCAGTGAGGGCTCAGACGCTCTCATTGAAAACAAGAGAGTTCGTCGATCTTGCAAGAATCACCGCGAGGAAACCCATGAAGATAATTTTCGGTGAGATCATGCCCAACATGATGTCCTACGTTTTCATGGTGTTCATTCTCCAGTTCGGTGGTGCCATTCTCGCAGCTACGGGACTCGACTTCATCGGTCTTGGCCCGACAAGAGGTATCTCCCTCGGAATCATGATGCAGCAGGCAACCCTTTGGAACGCTATACAACTTGGCATGTGGTGGTGGGCGATCACTCCCGGTGCGGTGATCACCCTCATGGTTGCGACCCTTTACGTTATGAATGCTGGTCTTGACGAAGTCTTCAATCCTAAACTCAGGGAGATGTGATAGGCGTGGCTGAAGTGGTACTGGATGTCAGAGATCTGAGAATTTACTACAGAACCCTTTACGGCTACGTGAAAGCCGTCGATGGGGTGAGTTTCGATATAAAGAGAGGAGAAATTCTTGGGATTGCGGGTGAATCCGGCTGTGGAAAATCCACTCTGGGAAACGGCTTGATCCTTTTGAAACCCCCTATGAAGTACATGGGTGGAGAAGCGATCCTCGACGGAAAGAACATCATGACGTTGTCTTCAAGGGAACTCAGGAAGGTGAGGTACGAGAAGATCTCCATCATACCACAGTACGCCATGGATGCTATGAACCCGACGAAGAAGATAAAACAGATCATAGACGACCTTCTGCACGAACACGGAGAGAGTTTTGAGAGGAAAAAGGATCTAATTGAAGAGAGACTCGAGATCGTCAACCTTGGGAAGAAAGTTCTCAACATGTATCCGATCGAACTCTCTGGAGGAATGAAACAGAGAATGGTGATGGTGATCTCCACGTTGATGAATCCCGATGTCCTCATAGCCGATGAGATCACATCGGCTTTAGACGTGAGTTCTCAGAGATCGGTTATACAGATGCTCTATGAGATGAGAGAAAAGAAAATCATGGGATCACTCGCGTTCATAACACACGACCTCTCGGTTCTTTATCAGATCGCAGACAAAGTGATGGTGCTCTACGCGGGAAGAGTGGCGGAAATCTCTCCAATGGCAGACATCGTTCAGGAGCCCCTTCACCCTTACACTAAGATGCTTCTTTCCTCGCTTCCAAAGATAGGTGTCAGATACTCCCAGACGAAGCTCAAAGGAATTCCAGGGTATCCACCCAGTCTCCTCAACATAGGACCAGGATGCAGATTCAGAGACAGGTGTCCTTACGCGTTCGAGAAGTGTGAACAGGATCCACCAGTGTTCGACGTTGATGGGAGAAAGGTCTCATGCTGGCTTTTCGAAAGAGGTGATGCAAATTGAGTCTTCTGAAGGTTCAAAATTTGACGAAGGAGTTCCCTCTGGGTTTCTTCGGTAAAGAAAGGCTCAAAGCGGTTGATGACGTTTCTTTTGAAATAGAGCGATCCAGGATCGTATCTCTCATAGGAGAGAGTGGAAGCGGAAAGACCACCGTGGGTAAGCTCATCCTGAAACTCATAAGACCTTCATCTGGTCAGATACTGTTCAACGGAAGAGACATAACTCAAATAAAAGGAAGAGAACTCAGAGAGTACTACAGAAAAGTACAGGGAGTCTTTCAGGATCCGTTCTCATCTTTCAACCCCATATACAAAATAGACAGAGTTCTGAACATGGTGTTTGAGGAATTCTTCCCGGACACCCCCGCTTCTGAAAGAAGAGCCAGGATGGAAGAAGTGATCGCTTCGGTTGGAATGAACCCACGTGAAATCTTAGGAAAATACCCGCATCAGCTCAGTGGAGGACAACTTCAGAGAATACTCATTGCGAGAACGCTCCTTCTCAACGTGGAACTTCTGATAGCCGATGAGATCATCAGCATGCTCGACGCTTCCACGAGGGTGGACATACTGAACCTTCTAGGTGATCTGCGTGAGAGAGGAATGTCCGTTATCTTTATCACCCACGACCTCTCTCTTGGCTATTACATCAGCGATGAGACCTTCATCATGTACAGGGGAAACATAGTGGAAATGGGAGACACCGAGAAGGTTTTTCACAACCCGATTCATCCTTATACGAAAATGCTTCTCGAATCCGTTCCGGAGATAGACAGAAAGTGGGATCTCAGCAAGAGATTCGTTCCAGAGCTTGTCTCTTCATCCAACGCACCATGCAAGTACTACGACAGGTGTCCTATAAGGGATGAGAAGTGTCTCGTCCAAAAGCCGGAGATGGTAGAGGTAGAGAAGAACCATAAAGTACTCTGTCTGAAGGCAGGGGATTGAAGTGCCCTCTATCAAAGATGTAGCAAGGCTCGCTGGTGTTTCTATAGCAACTGTTTCGCGCGTGATAAATGGTTATGATAACGTCTCGGAAGAGACGAGAAAGAGAGTAATCGACGCCATCAGAAAGCTCAATTATCACCCTGTGTACGCTGTGAAGGGGGCTGTTTTAAAGAGAACCATCGGGGTTCTCGTTCCCAATTTCGGTGGCTTTCACTACAACGAGATATTGACGGGCATAGAAAAAGAAGCGATAAAGAGAGACTTCACCCTCATGATTTCAACAACACTTCACAGAACCTCCGTGGAGCTGGAAAGACTGGAAGTTTTCTTTGCAAAGAGAGTAGATGGTATCATAGTTTGCTCGTCAAAGAAGGACGAAGAACAGCTTGAAAGATTGATAAAGAGTGCCATTCCAGTCGTTGTGGTGGACAGGGAAGAACCAGAAATCAGGCTCGACAACGTTGGCATCGACAACTACGCCGCTGGTAGAATGTGTGCAAAGTACCTTCTGGAAAAGGGGCACAGAAAGGTACTCCTTTTGAAAGGTAGAAAAGATGTTTACTCTTTTTCTGACAGAGAAAGGGGTTTCATCGACTACAGCACAAGACACGGAATAGATGTGAAAGTCACACCATGCGGTTATTTCGCTGAACACGGCTACCACGCGGTGGAAAGGTACCTGAAAAAACACGGCAGGGATTTCACTGCGATCTTTGCAATAAACGATCTTTCGGCCTTCGGTGCGCTCAAGGCACTACACGATCTCGGTGTACTCGTTCCCGATGAAGTTTCTGTCATGGGATTCGACGACGATCCAATATCAAGCTACACCATTCCTCCACTCACCACGGTGAGGCAACCGAGGGAAGAGATGGGAAGAGTGGCCTTTGAGATTCTTTACGAGAGACTTTCTGGAAAAAAAGGCGTTGCACGAAGAGTCGTTCTACCCGTTGAGATCGTTGAGAGAGGATCTGTTAAACAGTTATAAAAGCCCCTCCGGAGAGGGGCTTTTTCATTTTTCCTTTCTCAGGTACATGTCTATCCCTTTTGCCGCGGCGTATCCATCTGCAATACCGTGAATGATATCCGGTCCGTGAACGATGTCTCCTCCTGCAAACAACCATTCCACAGAGGTCTGATTGTACTCGTTTGTTTTGATCCTTCCCCTGACGAATTCGAATTTGCTCCGTATTTCTTCGGGCGAGTAAGAATAATCCGGTCTTCCTTCGGATTTATAGCGTCCCTCTTTTCAAGATCCTCTTCATTATGTAAATCAAACACAGAAATATTCATTTTTTTGCTGTAAAAGTCGATCTCAAGAAATTATTTGGAAATAACATCGAAAATCTCCTCGGGATATCGTTTGACATCGCGGTAACTTTCACGGTAACGTTTACGTATGGTAATATCTATCTGGATGGTATTGGAACACTCGATATCTAAGGAGGTGAAGGTGGTATGAAAAAATTTCTGGTGATCGCTTTGCTTGTCGTTTCTCTAGTTGTCCTCGCCCAACCGAAACTCACCATCTGGTGCTCTGAGAAGCAGGTTGACATCCTTCAGAAACTCGGAGAGGAGTTCAAGGCGAAGTACGGCGTAGAGGTTGAAGTGCAGTACGTGAACTTCCAAGACATCAAGTCTAAGTTCCTAACAGCAGCTCCTGAGGGACAGGGTGCAGATATCATCGTTGGAGCACACGACTGGGTAGGCGAACTCGCAGTCAACGGTTTGATCGAACCCATTCCAAACTTCAGTGACCTGAAAAACTTCTATGAAACCGCTCTCAACGCGTTCTCTTACGGTGGAAAACTCTACGGTATTCCTTACGCCATGGAAGCGATCGCACTCATCTACAACAAGGACTATGTTCCTGAACCCCCAAAGACCATGGACGAGCTTATAGAAATAGCAAAACAGATCGATGAAGAATTTGGAGGAGAAGTGAGAGGTTTCATCACCTCAGCGGCCGAGTTTTACTACATTGCTCCTTTCATTTTCGGATACGGTGGATACGTATTCAAACAGACAGAAAAAGGACTGGACGTCAACGATATCGGACTGGCCAACGAAGGAGCCATCAAGGGTGTGAAACTCCTCAAAAGATTGGTTGATGAGGGAATACTGGATCCCAGTGACAATTATCAGATCATGGATTCCATGTTCAGGGAAGGCCAGGCGGCGATGATCATCAACGGACCGTGGGCCATTAAGGCGTACAAGGATGCAGGAATAGACTATGGTGTAGCCCCAATCCCCGATCTGGAACCTGGCGTTCCTGCAAGACCTTTCGTTGGGGTCCAGGGCTTCATGGTGAACGCAAAATCCCCAAACAAACTCCTTGCCATCGAATTCCTGACCAGTTTCATCGCAAAAAAGGAAACGATGTACAGAATCTACCTTGGAGATCCAAGACTTCCCTCCAGAAAGGACGTGCTCGAACTTGTGAAAGATAACCCAGACGTAGTTGGCTTCACACTGAGCGCAGCCAACGGTATTCCAATGCCCAACGTTCCACAGATGGCCGCTGTCTGGGCCGCTATGAACGATGCGCTCAATCTCGTTGTGAACGGAAAAGCAACGGTCGAAGAAGCGCTCAAAAACGCCGTTGAAAGAATCAAAGCTCAGATTCAGTAACATAAAATTTTACGGGGCTGGGTTTCCAGCCCCTTCCATACGTTCAGGGAGGGAAAACAGTGAAAAACATCGTTAAATTGTTTCTCTGGTTTCTTCTTGCCATTTTGAACATCGCTCTCTTCTGGGCAGGTGTTTTTCTTTTCCAGAACGAGTATTACGAACTTTCGATAGTGCTTTTCTCTCTGTTAGTTCTAATAGATTTCTTCATCATCAACCCAAAGGGATATCCTTACAGATACACCATACCTGCTCTTGTTCTGCTTTTTGTTCTTGTACTCTATCCGATATACTTCACCTTCAAAGTGGCATTCACCAATTATGGAACGGGCCACTTCATGTCGAGACAGGAAGCTATAGAGAGACTTCTCTATGACCCAAATTTTTCCTATGTGGTAGATTTGACTCCTGTTTCATATAAGGTGTTCGTGGTGTACGACGGCCTCTCTCCCACTGATGACTTCCTAATACTTTTCAAAACGGGAGATACCATTTTCCTTGGTGAAAGACCGAAACCAGTTGTCGCACGAGGTCAGGAGGTTCTCCTGAGTCAGTTCAATCTGGTTCCGATCACGGGTGAAACGATCTCACTGAACAGCGACACCTTCAGGATTGTTCCATGGCCTGCGGATCTCTCGGAGATCAATCTTGTAGTACGTGGTGAGAAGACCTACAAGAGCTTCTACTCACCCGATGACGAGATTCTGAGGTTGAATGCACCTTACTTCAAGAGCAGAATAGCTCAGGGTTATCTGGTGAACGCAGAATACGTGCTTCCCGATGGAAAAAAATTGGCCCTGAGAATTGCTCCGGATGGAGAATGGAGATTCATGTACGTGGAGAGGCTCTACAGATTGGCTTACAAAGAGATATACGACGGTGGAAAAATGAAGATAACGACCACAGTGGTGAACAATCTCACGGGAAGAGAAGTGGTAGAACGTGAAGGTGCTTTCTACGATGTGGACGAAAATGGGAACGAGACGTTCCTTGTTGGATTCATAGATTTTGTGGGATGGAAAAACTTCCTGAGGATCGTTAAAGATCCGAAGGTTTCCGGTCCTTTCTTCAGAATATTTCTTTGGACTTTTGTGTGGGCTGTCCTCAGTGTGGTCCTTTCCCTCGCTGTGGGACTTCCATTTGCGCTCGTTTTGAACAACTCAAGACTCAAGGGAAGAAACCTCTACAGAACACTTCTGATCATTCCCTGGGCCATTCCAGTTTTCATTTCGGCTCTGGTCTGGCGCAATGGACTTCTGAACGAGTCTTACGGTGTGATCAACAAGTTCCTTTTGCCTCTCTTCGGTCTTGAACCATTAAGATGGTTCAACGATCCTTTCTGGGCACGTGTGGGGGTCCTTCTCGTCAACGTCTGGCTCACGTTTCCGTACATGATGACGATCTCACTCGGTGCCCTTCAGAGCGTTCCACCAGAGCTCTACGAGGTAGCGGCAATAGACGGTGCAGGAAGATTCAGGAGATTCGTACACATCACCTTCCCACTCCTTATGACCATCATTGCACCACTCCTCGTGAGCAGTTTCGCCTTCAGTTTCAACAACTTCACAATCATATACCTGATCACGGGTGGTGGGCCTCCAATTCCTAACTCGACCACTCCAACAGGATACACGGATATTTTGATCTCTTACGTCTACAAACTGGCGTTTGAAGGTGGTCAGGGACAGGACTTCGGTTTTGCCAGTGCCATTTCAATACTCATCTTCTTCCTCGTCGGCGGAATCAGCTTCGTGAACTTCAAGCTGTCTGGTGCATTCGAAGAGGTGAGCAGATAATGGTGCAGAGAAGAGGAAATATCTTTACACACATCTTTCTCATTTTCATAATTGCGGTGATTCTGTTTCCCGTTGTCTGGGTAGTAACAACGTCTCTCAGAAGAGATGAAGCAGCCTTTTCCTCAAAACTGTTCACGTCACGATTGACTCTGCAACATTACAGGGATCTTGTGGCACCTGAAAAGAATCTTCCCTTTCTCGTGCAGGATCTCCAGGCAATGATTTCAAAGGTAAAACCTTACGATACCTGGTCTGAAGAGGAACTCAGGGACGCTGTAAAGATTTCTATCGAAAAAGTGAAAACCTATCTGTCAGAAACGGAGGCCAGGTTGAACAACGCTGTGAATTCCTTTGAAAGAGTTGATGCGTTTCTGAACGATCATTCCGAAGAGATAAAAAACAGAACGATCGAGGAAATGAGAGAACTTTTTTCATCCATCCAGATACCGGATCTGAGTGATTCGGAGGAAAACAGAGCGGCTCTTTATCTCGTCCTTTCAAAGGAAAGATACAATTCAACTGCTCATAAAGCGTTGAAAGAGTTACTGGAAAGGTTCACGGGTGTTGACACCGGTACAAGAGACGGATACGAAAAAGCGATAGAGAGTCTGAAAGAAAGCTACGAAAAATTGGCTGATGGATACGATGGACTCATTGAAGAAACTCAAAGAGAACTGAATGCTGTGAAAGAGGAGATGTCTTCTCTCAGACAACAGTACAGTGATCTCCAGGATGATGTAATGGAGGCCAATCTCGTGATCGAAAAAGACATAATACCAGCGCTGGAAAGGATAAAGATCTCACTTTCAGAACTCAACAATCTCAGGGAACAAATAAGACAAACTACGTTGAGAAGTCCATTTCCTGTGGATGATGAAGAATTCTCCCGAAACATCTCAGAAACCGTTCAGATGCTGAATGAAATCCTCGATGAGATGAGCACCTTCGCTGAATACGATTCGTTGAAAGATTTACTTGTGGAATTGAAAAAAGAGCTTACAAAACTCTCCGAAGGAAACGAAGATTTGAGAGACCGTCTTCTTTTCTCCGATCTTGTGAAAATCTACGAAGAGTTGCATCCAAGGCTCATCAGAATTCTGAAGGAAGCAGTCGAAACTATTGCCAGTATAAAAGACAGAATAACAGTTCTGAGCGTTCTCAATGAACGTCTAAAGGATCTTGAAATCCTGGAAAAGGATCTAACTGCGAAAATTTCTGAGTATCAGCAGAAAATTTCTGAGGTTCAGCAGAAACTGTTGGAGCCTCAGAGAACGCTGAACCTTATCGTTTTCAGATACAATCTTGAAACAACGATCTCTTCACTTGAAAGAGTTAAAACTTTCAAAAAAACTGATCTCCTCAGATACTCTTCTGCTCTGAAGACTCTTCGAGATTTCATGAATTCTTACTGGGAAAAAGACGAACTCTACAGCAGGATATCCAGAGTGGTAAAGGAGATGCGATGGATAGAAGAGTACAGAGATTTTGCGAGCAAATTCGACGTCTTCCCGGAGAATTTGAAGACAGTACTGAAAGAAATGCACAACTCACTGAGCGACCTCGAAAGATCTTACGGTGATCTCGTATCTCTTTCATCTCAGGGAGTGTACGTGTCTTCAAGTGTTCTGAGCAGAATGTATGACATTGTGAAGATGGATTTCGTCAACAAAGTCAGGGCGAACATGTCAGTCGCATCGAGGCGGGCCGGTAATCTGATTGACCTTGTACCGTTCTCCGAAGTTAAGAAAGACCTGAGAAACATAGACAGGGAGCTTTTCAGAATAGACCAGATCTGGAAACAGAAAACGAAACACTATTTCTGGCTGTGGGTTCTCAACTCCGTGATCGTATCCCTGATAGTGGCATTCATAACAACGACCGTGTGTGCTATAGCGGCTTATCCATTCAGTAGAATGAGGTTCTTTGGAAGGCGTTACGGAATCATGGCACTCCTTCTGATACAGATGTTCCCGGGTGTGATCTTCATGATTGCCATATACGACCTTCTGAACTTCATGGGAAAGTACATTCCATTCATAGGAATTGACACTCTAGGTGGTTTGATCTTCGCATATCTCACCAACATCGCTTACAACATGTACTTGATAAAAGGTTTCTACGACACAATTCCCACCTCGCTTGAGGAGGCAGCCATCGTCGATGGAGCAACGCGTTTCCAGAGTTTCTACAAGATCATAATTCCACTTGCAAGACCTATTCTCACGGTGGTGTTCCTGCTGGTCTTCATTGGAACGTTCAACGAATATGTTGTTGCGAGAATCGTTCTTCAAAATGTGAGGCACTACACGTACGCTCTTGGTCTTCAAGCGTTCGCCACGGGTCCATACGAAACGGAGTGGGGACTTTTCACTGCGGCAGCCCTTCTTGGAATGACACCGATGGTGATCCTGTTTCTCTCACTCCAGAGGTACCTCGTGAGTGGTCTTACAAGGGGTGCAGTTAAAGAGTGAAGGAGGTTGATTTGATGAAAGGGGTGCTTTTAGTGCTGATGATTTCTTCCATGGTCTTTGGTTTGATAGTCAACCCGGTGAAAAACCTGCGCGAGGATTTCATCTTTGGAATGGATGTTTCTATGCTCTACGAGATCGAGCAACTGGGTGGGAAATATTTCGAGAATGGTGTGGAAAAAGATTGTCTTGAGATACTGAAGAATCATGGAATAAACTGGATCAGGTTGAGGGTGTGGAACGATCCAAGAGATGAAAACGGCAATCCCCTTGGTGGAGGAAACTGCGATTACCTGAGGATGACAGAAATCGCTAAAAGGGCAAAAAAACTCGGAATGAAAGTGCTTCTTGACTTCCATTACAGCGACTGGTGGGCGGATCCTGGAAAGCAGAACAAACCAAAAGAGTGGGAATATCTTCATGGAGAACTTCTGGAGAGGGCGGTTTACTCCTACACGAAACTTGTACTGAACCACATGCGAAGAAACGGGGCACTACCAGATATGGTCCAGGTGGGGAATGAGGTGAACAACGGTTTTCTCTGGCCTGACGGCAAGATTTCTGGAGAAGGTGCAGGTGGTTTCGACGGATTCACAAGACTTTTGAAAGCTGCCATCAAGGCCGTTAGAGAGGTTGATCCGGATATAAAGATCGTTATTCATCTGGCGGAAGGTGGAAACAACTCTCTCTTCAGATGGTTCTTCGACGAGATCACAAGAAGAAACGTGGACTTCGATGTAATAGGTGTATCTTACTACCCGTACTGGCACGGAACCCTCGAGGATCTGAAAAACAACCTCTACGACATAGCCACAAGATATAACAAGGATGTGCTCGTTGTTGAAACAGCTTACGCCTGGACACTCGAGGATGGAGATGGTTATCCCAACATCTTCAATGGTGAAGAAATGGAACTAACAGGTGGCTACAAGGCAACCGTTCAGGGACAGGCAACATTTCTGAGAGATCTCATGGAAGTGGTAAACAGCGTTCCCAACGGCCATGGACTCGGGATTTTCTACTGGGAAGGAGATTGGATCCCTGTGAGGGGGGCTGGATGGAAAACCGGAGAAGGAAACCCCTGGGACAACCAAGCTATGTTCGATTTCAGTGGGAACGCTCTCCCATCACTGAATGTTTTCAAACTGGTGAAAACATCATCGCCAGTGGAGATTGCGATAAAAGAGATCCTTCCTGTGGAGGTTACAACCAACCTGGGAGAGGTTCCAAAGTTTCCAGATGCTGTGAAAGTTCTGTTCAGCGACGATTCCATCAGATCTTTACCTGTCGAATGGAACTTTGATTCTGCCCTTGTTGAAGAATCCGGTGTCTACAAAGTGGAAGGTTACATTAAAGACATCGACCGGAAAATTTTCGCGACACTCACCGTGAAGGGTAGCAGAAACTATCTGAAAAATCCGGGCTTCGAAACAGGAGAATTTTCGCCTTGGCAGGTCTCGGGAGACAAAAAAGCGGTGAAAGTTGTAAAAGTCAATCCTTCAAGCAATGCGCACCAGGGAGAGTACGCAGTGAATTTCTGGCTCGATGAATCCTTCAGTTTCGAACTGTCACAAGAAGTGGAACTTCCAGCAGGTGTGTACAGAGTAGGGTTCTGGACCCATGGAGAAAAAGGTGTGAAGATTGCTCTGAAGGTAAGTGATTACGGAGGAGATGAACGATCTGTAGAAGTTGAAACAACGGGCTGGCTCGAATGGAAGAACCCGGAGATAAGGAACATAAAAGTTGAAACAGGAAGAATAAAGATTACCGTTTCTGTCGAGGGAAGGGCAGGTGACTGGGGGTTCATTGATGATTTCTATCTTTTCAGAGAAGAGTAACCGGAGGGTTAGAACATGAAGAAAAAGTACGTTACGATCAGAGACATAGCAGAGAAAGCGGGTGTTTCCATAAACACAGTCTCAAGGGCACTCAACAACAAACCTGACATTAGCGAAGAAACCAGAAGAAAGATACTGAAAATTGCACAAGAACTGGGATACGTGAAAAATGCCACCGCTTCCTCTTTGAGGAGCAAGCAAACGAACATCGTGGGGGTCATCATAGCCGACAGTGCCAACCCGTTCTACGCGGAGGTCTTGAAGGGAATAGAAGCCGCTTCGAGAAAGTACGGCTATCAGATCATGCTCATGAACACTGAGAGAATCTACGAGAACGAAGAGAAGGCTATAGAAGTGCTTCTCCAGAGGAGAGTCGATGGTCTTCTCATAACACCTGTTCAGGATAAATCAGACGATATAAGAGCTTTGATCGAAAGAAAAGTTCCCTTCGTCATAGTCGGCAGACACTTCGAAGAGTTAGAAGTGGATGAGATCCACAGTGATGAGGTAAAGGGAGGGTATCTTGCAACCAGACATCTCATAGAAAGAGGAAGAAAAAACATCATTATGATCAGCGGATATCTGTTCAAATCGGCTGCCTACATGCGACTTGAAGGATACAGAAAGGCTTTGAAAGAGTACGGAATTCCATTCAGTGAAAAAATGATCATTGAAACAGACATTGACATAGAGAGTGGATATCGAGCGATGCGGGAAGCGATTGAAAAGGGACTTGAATTCGATGCGGTCTTCTGCTACAACGATCTGCTTGCCTTCGGTGCAATGAAGGCCTTGAAAGAGTGTGGATATCGTATACCAGAAGATGTGGCTGTTGTTGGCTACGACGACATCGTTTACTCCTCCTTTGTCTGCCCGTCTCTGACAACGGTGAGGATTAAGAAATTTGAGATGGGTTTTGAGGCCTTCAGGATGCTTCTTCAAAGATTAAAAGGACGAAGAAAGAGAAGAAAACGGGTGATATTGGACGTGGAGCTCGTTGTGAGGGAAAGTGGTTAGTCTTTTCTGACAATTGCAGGTGATTATCTGGAAATAAAAGGATTTATTTGCGATTAATTTTTTCTTTTTCTTTTTTTCAACCTTTTCTTATTCTTGACTTTACGTGAACGTTCACGGTATCATTTACATGACTCCAGTAGAGGGGGGATTTTCATGAAAAAGGTTCTTGTGTTCGTGTTTTTAGTCCTCAGCGCTATTTCAGCGGTAATGGCTCAGATGCTACCACCTGGTATCCCTAGGGAAAAGACGTTGATACTGCCTTTCCTCTTTGCACCACTTCCCGCACCAGGTAACTGGAACCTCTGGGCAGGATGGAGAGCTCAAAACTGCGGTCTTCACCAGTTCGTCACCGAACCTCTCTGGACCATCAACCCCAACCCTGAGGAAGGCGGGGTCATCAACGCACTCGCTGCGGAGCCTCCTATCTACAACGAAGACTTCACAAAGCTTACGATCAAACTCAGAAAAGGAATTTACTGGAGCGACGGGGTTGAATTCACAGCGGACGACTTTGTGTTCACGATTAAAACGGTGAAAGACACACCCGGTCTGGATTATCACGGCCCGATGCAAGATGTGAAAGATGTCTACGCCCTTGACAAGTACACGGTCGTTGTGGAACTTGAGAGACCAAACAGTAGGTTCCATGCCTACTTTGTTGAAAGATGGAGTGCATTAAGACCTATGCCAAAACACATCTTCGAAAAGGTAAAAGATGTGGTATCCTTCGACTTCAACCCACCTGTAAGCTTAGGACCATACGTTTTGAAAGATTATGACCCCGCAGGATACTGGGTGCTCTGGGAGAAGAGAAAAGACTGGCAGAGAACAGTCACTGGTCAACTCTTCGGTGAACCTGTTCCTGAGTACGTCCTCTTCATAAACTACGGTACTCCTGAGAAGAACACGATGGCTATGCTGAGGCACGAACTGGACGTTCTTCAGGGATCGGCAGAACAATTGATTACACTTCTGAGAATGAGCAAAAATACCAGAAGTTACAGAAAAACATGGCCATACATAGATCCAAGAGATATTTCCACGAGAGGACCTGGTTTCAACTTCATGGTGTATCCGTACAACATCAAAGACGTGAGATGGGCACTAGCTTTGTCCATAGACGTAGTAAAACTCGCCATTTCAACGTACGACGGAATGGTCGCTATGACTCCAGGACTTCCTCTGGTTGTCAACAAAAACTTCTACGAATGGTATTTCAAGAGACTGGAACCGTGGCTGGGGGAACTAGCACTGGATCTTGGAAACGGTGAAACCTTCAAACCGTGGGATCCACAGGCTCCATGGAAACTCCTGGAATGGGCTCAGAAAATGTACAAAGTGGATATCGATCCAAATAATGAAGAGGAAGTGCGTCTGACTCTGGGTTACGGCTGGTGGAAATACGCTCCAGATGCAGCGGAGAAACTGTTGAAAAAACATGGTTTCTACCGCGATGAAAACGGAAAATGGCATCTACCAAATGGTGACCTGTGGAAGATAACCATACTCAGAGGCCCAGATCCTACAGATATGGCTAACATCATCATAGAGGGAATCGCCGAACAGTGGAAAGAATTCGGTATAGATGTCGTCTTCAATGTCTCCTCTGCCGCTGCGACGCTCGCAGGTGAAGGACGGTTTGAGGTGGTCAACACAGCACACGGTGGTTTTGCTGGTGAACCATGGGGATTCCATCCGGATCTTTACAGATGTTTCAATGCGTTCAGAAGCGATTTTGTAAAACCCATTGGTGAACTGACACTTGGTAGTGCTCTTAGGTGGAGTGATCCCAGAATGGACAAAATCATAGAGGAACTCGAAAAAACAGACTGGAACGATTACGAAAAAGTTATAGATCTTGGAGTCGAAGGATTGAAGCTCGAAATTGAAGAGATGGTAGCAATACCGGTGTTCAACTGTCCTATAACGATCGTCTTCGATGAGTATTACTGGACCAACTTCCCAAGTCCAGAAAACGATTATGCGAGATGTGACAACTTCACCACCTGGCCCCAGCTGAAGTACCTGCTCCACATGGTCAAACCTGCTAAATGATCATGGAACTTTCGGGGAGGGGTTCCCCCCTCCCTTAACTTGAAAAGAACAAAGGGGGAAAAGATCAAATATGAACTTCATAAAAGGTTACCTCATACCTCGCTTGCTTCAGTATTTCATAGTAACATTTTTAGGTCTTTCAGCGATTTTCTTTCTTCCAAGGTTACTTCCCACAGATCCTGTTAAACAGCAACTTCAGCAGTACCAAACCTTTGGCGTTTACATTCCACCAGAACAGCAGGAAGAAATGATGAGAACACTAAGACAGCTCTACGGTCTTGAAGGAACACTTTGGGAACAGTATTTGAACTTTTGGAAAAGATTACTCACAGGTGATTTTGGACCTTCGTTTTCTAGGTTTCCAGTTTCTGTATCAAAGGTTATTTCTCAGGCTCTTCCCTGGACCGTTGGATTGCTATCACTTACAACCATCCTGAGCTGGATAATAGCTGTGATCGTTGGAGGAATTGTGGGATACTATAGAAAACGTTGGATGGAAGCACTCGATGTTGTCGTCATGATAATAAGACCTATCCCTTACTACGTTATGGCTCTGGTCTGCTTGATTCTGTTTGCTTACGTTTTTCCTATATTTCCTCTCAGCGGAGGAATTGGCATAGGTCAAAAACTTTCCTTCGATTTAGAAACCATTCTGAGTATCGTAAAACATGGTACTCTTCCTGCGCTCACTCTCATGATAGTAGGAATTGCTTGGCAGTTTCAGAGCATGAAATTGATAGTTCAGATAGTAAAATCTGAAGACCATGTTTGGTACGCAAAAACAGCTGGAGTTACAGAAAAAATGATTGTGCAAAACCACGTGATTAAGAACGCAATGCTTCCCATGATAACCCAGCTGGGTCTTCAGTTTGGTGGTATATTCTCGGGTGCTCTCATCACCGAGATGGTTTTTGCATATCCAGGAATAGGATGGATCTTGTACGATTCCATTATGAAGGCAGATTACAATCTGATCATGGGTGTGATGTGTATATCTACAATTGCTATTACAACCTCTATTCTCCTGTTGGATTTGATCTATCCATTGTTTGATCCCAGAGTGAGATACAGATGAAAGGTAAGGTGAGAAGATGAAACAAATAGTAAGAGTTTTCAGAGATCTTTTTAGAGATTATCGATTCACAGTAGCTTTCATTGCCTTGCTGTTCCTTCTTGTTCTATCTCTATTGTCTTATGTATCACCGTATGATCCCGTAAGCATATACCAGGTACCACGTGGACTTCCCCCTTCTTTTGAACATCCTTTTGGTACTAACTGGCTCGGTCAGGATGTATTCTGGCGTTTAACATTTGCTGTTAGAAATTCACTCTTGATAGCTGTCATAACAGCTTTCTTCTCACGTATCATTGCAATTATTGTTGGAATAGTATCGGGTTATAAAGGTGGAACATTGGATCGGGTGTTGATGACAATTGGAGATACAACAATGGTTCTGCCAATTTTGATTGTTCTCATAGTGATTTCCATGATTCTAAAAGACTGGGCTCGATCGTTTGTCAACCTGGGTCTGTTACTGGCGTTCTTTTCGTGGGCTTGGGATGCACGTGTTATAAGATCTCAGGTACTCAGCGTTAGGGAGAGAGATTTTGTTCGTGTAGCAGTTCTCTCCGGTATGTCAACCATGAAAATCGTTGGTAAGCAACTTCTTCCTCACGTTTTACCTGTGATATTCACGACCTTTATAAACAACATGTCGTGGGCAATCGGGATGGAAATTACCTTGGCTTACTTGGGATTAGGAATAGATCCTACCGTTCCGACACTTGGGACCATGCTTCAGAGAGCTATAACCAGACAAGCTTTGTTCCTTGGGTTATGGTGGTGGCTTGCTGCTCCTATAGTAACCGCTGTATTGCTTTTCATAGCCCTTTACTGGTTATCGGTGAGTATAAGTGAGTATCTCGATCCAGGGGCACGTTTTCAGAGAGTTGGTGCTGGAAAGTAGCAATAGCGGAGGTGTCATTGCGTGGAAGATATATTGATTCTGAAGAATCTTACCAAGGTGTATTCAATAGGTTCTCTCCTTTTCAGATCGAAAATAACGGCTGTTGACGGTGTATCTTTCTCTTTAAAGAGGGCAGAGATCTTTACCCTTGCTGGAGAGAGTGGCTGTGGTAAGTCCACAACTGCCAAAATGATATTAGGCTTTGAAGAACCAACCAGTGGCGATATCATTTTTGAAGGCAATAGCATCCAATGGTGGAAAAAGAGAAAAAAAGATTTTTTGAGAAAGGTGCAGGCAGTTTTTCAAAATCCTTTTGAGAGTTTCAATCCACTGCTTACGGTAGATGATATATTCTTCGAAACTGTTATGAACTATGGACTTGCAAATTCAAGAAACGAAGCAGAGAAATTAATAGATGAGAAACTCCAACTTGTTGGTCTGAAGTTTGAAGATATTAACGGTCGTTATCAAAGCGAACTTTCAGGTGGACAGCTTCAAAGGGCTTCCATTGCAAGATCACTTTTGAGTAATCCCTCTCTTTTGATCGCAGATGAACCGGTTTCGATGGTTGACGCATCACTGAGAATGTCCATTGTCAATTTATTTGCAAAGTTGAGGGATCAGTTGGGAGTCAGTGTTATTTACATCACGCATGATCTAGCAACGGCATATTATGTGAGCGACAGAATAGCCATCATGTTTCGGGGAAACATCGTAGAAACGGGACCCGTTGACAAAGTGTTGATTGATCCAAAGCATCCTTATACACAACTGCTTTGTGAATCCATTCCCGACCCTGATCCAGAAAAGAAATGGTCCAGAGAAATCACAGTCTCAGACACTGAATACGAAGAATATCTGAAAGAAGGTTGCAGATTCGCGGGAAGATGTCCCTATGTGAAAGAGATCTGCAGACATGAAAAGCCAGATGATGTTCTCGTGGACGGTGTGCTGGTGAAATGTCATATCTACAAAAAGTGAGGGGGGACTGTGATGCTCGGAGTCTGTTACTATCCTGAACACTGGGGAATAGAGAGAGTGGAAGAAGACTTCAGAAGGATGAAAGAACTCGGGATAGAGTACGTGAGGATTGGAGAGTTCGCCTGGAGCAGGATAGAGCCTGAGCGTGGAAAGTTCAACTGGGACTGGCTCGACAAAACACTTGAGCTGGCAGAGAAGATGGGGCTCAAGATCGTACTGGGAACTCCCACAGCTACACCTCCGAAGTGGCTCATCGATGAACACCCGGAGATCCTTCCCGTTGATAAAGATGGCAGGGTGAAAAATTTTGGTTCCAGAAGACATTACTGCTTCTCCAGCCCTGTCTATAGAGAAGAAGTGAAAAGAATCGTCACCATAATAGCGAAAAGGTACGGAAAACACCCGGCAGTCGCAGGCTGGCAGACGGACAACGAATACGGCTGTCACGATACGGTTAAGTGCTACTGTCCGAGGTGCAAAAAAGCCTTCCAAAAATGGTTGGAAAGAAAGTACGAGGGAGACATAAAGAAATTGAATGAAGCGTGGGGAACAGTGTTCTGGAGCCAGGAGTATCGATCCTTCGACGAAATAGAGCTTCCGAATCTCACTCCTGCCGATCCAAACCCGTCTCATCTTCTCGACTATTACAGGTTCGCTTCCGACCAGGTGGTGGAATTCAACAAGCTTCAAGTGGAGATCATAAGGGAGTATTCTCCTGGAAGATTCATCACACACAATTTCATGGGAGGATTTGTAGATTTTGACCATTACAAACTTTCAAGAGACTTGGATTTTGCATCCTGGGACAACTACCCACTCGGACACACACTCGTTTTTCTGAGAATGAAGGGTGAGACGAAAAATCCGTTCGATAGAGTAGGACACCCGGACATCATCTCCTTCTCACACGACCTGTACCGAGGAGTGGGCAGGGGAAGATTCTGGGTGATGGAACAGCAAGCAGGACCTGTGAACTGGGCTCCTTACAATCTCTGGCCTGCCAAAGGAGCAGTGAAACTCTGGACGTGGCAGGCATTCGCACACGGTGCGGAGGTGGTCTCTTACTTCAGATGGAGGCAGGTTCCTTTCGCGCAGGAGCAGATGCACTCCGGACTTCTGGCACCGGATTCAGCACCTTCCCCTGGATACCATGAGGTAAAGCAGGTTTTCGAGGAGCTCAAAAACATCGATATCAATGAACCCGTGAAAAGCGAAGTGGCACTTGTCTTCGATTATGAAACAGCATGGATCTTCTCCATACAACCGCACGGCGAGGGGGCGAACTACCTCGATCTTGTCTTCAGATGCTACAGCGCGCTCAGAAGTCTTGGTCTGAACGTGGATATAGTACCCCCTGGATCTTCACTGGACGGATACAAAATGGTCGTTGTTCCAAGTCTTGCCATTGTGAAGGAAGAGGTTCTGAACACGTTTAAAAAATACGACGGTCTTCTCGTACTTGGCCCAAGAAGCGGAAGCAAAACAGAGACGTTCCAGATTCCTCCCGAGATGCCCCCAGGTCTTCTCAAAGAGCTCATACCCGTTGAAGTAAGACAAGTTGAAAGCCTTGGGTACAACGCTGAAACTCTTATTTGGAACGGGAAAGAGTATCCCGTCTTGATCTGGAGGGAGGACGTGGATCCTACTATCACGGAAGTGATCGCAAGATTCAAAGATGGTTTTGGAGCCATATTCCGGAAAGACAACGTTTTTTACCTTTCTTTCTGGCCTGACAGAGAATTTCTTGTAGATTTCTTTGAAGCACTTTCAAAAGAATCAGGAATTGAAACGAAAAGATTACCAGAAGGAATACGCATTCAAAGGAGAGGTGAATATGTTTTTTCTTTCAATTTCACCTCTGAGGAGGTAGATTTAGAAATACCAGCAAAGGTTCAGATAGTTCTAGGAGATCAAAAGATTCCTCCCTACGGACTGTTGATATGGAGGGAAAACGAACACTGAGGGGGATCCAACAGATGGAAGCGTTGATATCGGGAAAGAATTTGAAAGCTTATTACGTGCTTGACTTTTGGGGTAGTAAAAAAATAGTAAAAGCTGTTGATAATGTTAGTCTTGAAATACTACCTAACGAAATTTACGGCATAGCTGGTGAATCGGGTTGTGGAAAGTCCACGCTTTTGAAAGTCTTGCTTGCTCTTCTCGATCCACCGCTACGTCTGATGGATGGTGAGTTGTTGTACAACATAGAAGGAAATCTTACGAATGTAACATTGTTGAAAAGTGAAGCAACAAGGAGATTGAGATGGAGTTTTATTTCTTACATTCCACAAGGATCAATGCACGTGCTCAATCCCGTAAAGCGAGTGAGGGATACCTTCATAGAAATTCTGAGCAGTCACGTTAAAAAGCAGACTAAGGAGTTTCTCGACCTCGCAGTTCAGCATCTGAAGGATCTTGGACTTCCCGAGAGGGTTCTGAACATGTTCCCACATCAGCTGTCGGGAGGTATGAGACAGAGGGTTACCATAGCACTCGCCACAGTCTTGAAACCCCGCGTCATATTCGCAGATGAACCAACAACGGCACTCGATGTGGTGGCTCAACGAGCTGTTATGCAACTAATAAGAAAGATTCAAAATGATCTAAAAAACACCGTTGTTCTGGTAACTCATGATATGGGTGTGCACGCTCAAATCGCAACGAGGATGGCGATCATGTACGCGGGAAAGATCGTGGAGGAGGGCCCCACGCTGGAAATTTTCAAAAATCCTCTCCATCCTTATACGCGTTATCTGATACAGTCCCTTCCAACGATCGGTGATAAGAAACTGAGAACAGGAATTCCCGGTTCGCCACCCTCGCTGGTGACACCCCCGCCGGGGTGCAGATTCCACCCGAGATGTCCACATGCCAGCCAGAGATGCAGGGAAGAAGAACCACTTTTAAAGGAGATAAACCCGGGTCATAAAGTGGCCTGTTTTCTGGTGGAGGGGTGAAGAATATGCCCCACGAATGGGAAAACCCACAGCTTGTGAGTGAAGGAACGGAAAGACCTCACGCCTCTTTCATACCCTATCTGAACCCGTTCAGCGGGGAATGGGAGTACCCTGAGGAATTCATCTCCTTGAGCGGGAACTGGAGGTTCCTCTTCGCAAAGAATCCCTTCGAGGTGCCGGAGGATTTCTTTTCAGAGAACTTCGACGACTCGAACTGGGATGAGATAGAAGTTCCAAGCAACTGGGAGATGAAAGGATATGGAAAACCCATCTACACAAACGTGGTGTATCCATTTGAACCGAATCTTCCTTTCGTTCCAAAAGACGACAATCCGACCGGAGTGTACAGAAGGTGGATCGAGATACCTGAGGATTGGTTCAAAAAGGAGATCTTTCTGCATTTTGAAGGTGTTCGATCTTTCTTCTATCTGTGGGTGAACGGAAAGAGAGTTGGATTCAGCAAAGACAGCTGCACGCCCGCTGAATTCAGACTCACCGATGTTCTAAGGCCAGGGAAGAATCTGATCACCGTTGAGGTTCTGAAGTGGTGCGATGGAAGCTATCTCGAGGATCAGGACATGTGGTGGCTTTCCGGGATATACAGGGACGTTTATCTGTATGCGCTACCGAAGTTTCACATCAGGGACGTGTTCGTGAGAACGGATCTGGATGAAAATTACAGGAACGGAAAGATCTTTCTGGATGTGGAGATGAGAAACCTCGGTGAGGAAGAGGAAAAAGATCTTGAATTAACACTCATCACACCGGATGGAGAAGAAAAAACACTCGTGAAAGAAAGAGTAAAGCCGGAGGACAGAGTCCTTTCCTTTGCCTTCGATGTGGAAGATCCAAAAAAATGGTCCGCGGAGACACCGCACCTGTACGTTCTGAAGCTGAAACTGGGAGAGGACGAAAAGAAGGTCAACTTCGGATTCAGGAAGATAGAGATAAAAGATGGGACGCTTCTTTTCAACGGGAGACCTCTCTACATAAAGGGAGTGAACAGACACGAGTTCGACCCCGACAGGGGTCATGCGGTGACAGTGGAGAGAATGATTCAGGACATAAAGCTAATGAAGCAGCACAACATAAACACAGTTCGCACATCACACTATCCGAACCAGACGAAGTGGTACGATCTGTGTGACTATTTTGGACTCTACGTGATAGACGAGGCAAACATCGAATCTCATGGAATCGGTGAAGCTCCTGAAGTGACCCTTGCGAACAGACCGGAATGGGAGAAGGCACATCTCGACAGAATCCAGAGGATGGTCGAGCGCGACAAGAATCATCCCAGTATCATCCTCTGGTCTCTCGGGAACGAAGCGGGAGATGGAGTGAATTTCGAAAAAGCCGCTCTCTGGATAAAGAAAAGGGACAACACGCGACTTATCCATTACGAGGGAACAACAAGGAGGGGAGAATCGTACTACGTCGATGTTTTCTCCCTCATGTATCCGAAGATGGACGTTCTTCTTGAGTACGCTTCAAAGAAGAGGGAAAAGCCCTTCATCATGTGTGAATACGCGCACGCGATGGGAAACAGTGTGGGAAATCTGAAGGACTACTGGGACGTGATAGAAAAGTATCCGTACCTTCATGGAGGTTGCATCTGGGACTGGGTGGATCAGGGAATAAGAAAGAAGTACGAGAACGGAAGAGAATTCTGGGCGTACGGTGGTGACTTCGGTGACACACCGAATGACGGAAACTTCTGTATAAACGGTGTGGTACTGCCCGATAGAACACCTGAGCCGGAACTTTACGAGGTGAAGAAGGTCTATCAGAACGTCAAAATAAGACAAGTATCGAAAGACACTTATGAAGTGGAAAACAGGTATCTATTCACGAACCTTGAGATGTTCGATGGCGCCTGGAAAATCAGAAAAGACGGAGAGGTCATCGAAGAAAAAACCTTCAAGATCTTCGCTGAACCTGGAGAAAAGCGTCTCTTGAAGATACCACTCCCAGAAATGGACGATTCTGAGTATTTCCTCGAGATCAGTTTCTCCCTTTCTGAGGATACCCCCTGGGCGGAAAAAGGCCACGTTGTGGCGTGGGAGCAGTTCCTTCTGAAAGCACCGGCATTTGAGAAAAAATCCATTTCAGATGGAGTATCACTCAGAGAAGAGGGGAAACATCTCACCGTTGAAGCAAAAGACACGGTGTATGTATTCTCAAAACTCACAGGCCTTCTGGAGCAGATCCTTCACAGAGGAAAAAAGATCCTGAAAAGTCCCGTTGTTCCCAACTTTTGGAGAGCTCCAACCGACAACGACATCGGAAACAGAATGCCGCAGAGGCTCGCCATCTGGAAGAGGGCATCGAAAGAGAGAAAACTCTTCAAAATGCACTGGAAAAAGGAAGAAAATCGTGTTTCTGTCCATAGTGTTTTTCAGCTTCCGGGAAACAGCTGGGTGTACACAACATACACCGTTTTCGGAAATGGAGACATCCTAGTGGACCTTTCTCTGATTCTCGCTGAGGATGTACCGGAGATTCCAAGGATCGGTCTTCAGTTCACGGTCCCTGAAGAGTTCGGCACCGTGGAGTGGTACGGAAGGGGACCGCACGAGACTTACTGGGACAGAAAAGAAAGTGGTCTTTTCGCAAGGCACAGAAAAGCTGTCGATGAGATGATACACAGGTACGTCAGGCCCCAGGAAACGGGGAACAGATCGGACGTGAGATGGTTTGCGCTTTCCGATGGTGAAACAAAACTCTTTGTGTCAGGCATGCCGCAGATAGACTTCAGCGTCTGGCCCTTTTCCATGGAGGATCTCGAGAGGGCTCAGCACATAAGTGAACTCCCGGAGAGGGACTTCGTCACCGTGAACGTGGACTTCAGACAGATGGGCCTTGGAGGAGACGACAGCTGGGGTGCGATGCCTCATCTGGAGTACAGGCTTCTACCAAAGCCGTATCGTTTTTCTTTCAGAATGAGGATTAGCAAAGAGATTCCATCCTGGAGGGTTCTTGCGGCGATCCCTGAAACGCTCCATGTTGAGATGTCCTCAGAAGACGTGATACGCGAAGGAGACACCCTGAGAGTGAAATTTTCCCTTCTGAACGACACTCCACTGAGCAAGGAAGAACAGGTGGTTCTCTTTGTTGATGGAAACGAATACTCGGTGAGGCGAGTGGTGATTCCACCCTTCAAGAAGGAAGAGCTGGTGTTCAAAGTAGAAGGATTGAAGAAGGGAGAACATCTGATACATACTAATCTGAACACGAGAAAAACTATCTACGTGAGGTGATATGTGTGGAAATATTCGGAAAGACCTTCAGAGAGGGAAGATTCGTTCTCAAAGAGAAAAACTTCACAGTTGAGTTCGCGGTGGAGAAGATACACCTTGGCTGGAAGATCTCCGGCAGGGTGAAGGGAAGTCCGGGAAGGCTTGAGGTTCTTCGAACGAAAGCACCGGAAAAGGTACTTGTGAACAACTGGCAATCCTGGGGACCGTGCAGGGTGGTCGATGCCTTTTCTTTCAAACCACCCAAAATAGACCCGAACTGGAGATACACCGCTTCGGTGGTGCCCGACGTACTTGAAAGGAACCTCCAGAGCGACTATTTCGTGGCTGAAGAAGGAAAAGTGTACGGCTTTCTGAGTTCGAAAATCGCTCATCCTTTCTTCGCTGTGGAAGATGGGGAACTTGTGGCATACCTCGAATATTTCGATGTCGAGTTCGAAGACTTTGTTCCTCTTGAACCTCTCGTTGTACTCGAGGATCCCAACACATCTCTTCTTCTGGAGAAATACGCGGAACTCGTTGGAATGGAAAACAACGCGAGAGTTCCAAAACACACACCCACTGGATGGTGCAGCTGGTACCATTACTTCCTCGATCTCACCTGGGAAGAGACCCTCAAGAACCTGGAACTCGCAAAGGATTTTCCGTTCGAGGTCTTCCAGATAGACGACGCTTACGAGAAGGACATAGGTGACTGGCTCGTAACAAAGGGAGACTTTCCATCGGTGGAAGAGATGGCAAAAGTTATAGCGGAAAACGGTTTCATCCCGGGTATATGGACCGCTCCGTTCAGCGTCTCTGAAACCTCCGATGTATTCAACGAACATCCGGACTGGGTGGTGAAGGAAAACGGAGAGCCGAAGATGGCTTACAGAAACTGGAACAAAAAGATATACGCCCTCGATCTTTCAAACGATGAGGTTCTGAGCTGGCTCTTCGATCTCTTCTCATTTCTGAAAAAGATGGGCTACAGGTACTTCAAGATCGACTTTCTCTTCGCGGGTGCCGTTCCAGGAGAGAGAAAAAAGAACATAACACCGATTCAAGCATTCAGAAAAGGAATGGAGACGATCAGAAAGGCTGTGGGAGAAGATTCTTTCATCCTCGGATGCGGTTCTCCCCTTCTTCCCGCAGTGGGATACGTCGACGGCATGAGGATAGGACCCGACACCACACCGTTCTGGGGAGAAGAAGACAACGGAGCTCCCGCTGCAAGATGGGCGCTGAGAAACGCCATAACGAGGTACTTCATGCACGACAGACTCTGGCTGAACGACCCTGACTGTTTGATATTGAGAGAGGAGAAAACGGATCTCACACAGAAGGAAAAGGAGCTCTACTCGTACACGTGTGGAGTGCTCGACAACATGATCATAGAAAGCGATGATCTCTCGCTCGTCAGAGATCATGGAAAAAAGGTTCTGAAAGAAACGCTCGAACTCCTCGGTGGAAGACCACGGGTTCAGAACATCATGTCGGAGGATCTGAGATACGAGATCGTCTCGTCTGGCACTCTCTCAGGAAACGTCAAGATCGTGGTCGATCTGAACAGCAGAGAGTACCACCTGGAAAAAGAAGGAAAGTCCTCCCTGAAAAAAAGAGTCGTCAAAAGAGAAGACGGAAGAAACTTCTACTTCTACGAAGAGGGTGAGAGAGAATGATGGAACTCAGGTACAATCCGCTCACAGATGAATGGGTGATCGTTTCGGCGGCCACACAGAAAAGACCGGTACAGCCATCGAAGACGGAGTGTCCCATCTGTGTTGGAGGCCTCGAGCTTCCCGAGGAGTACGATCTTGTCACCTTCGAGAACAGGTATCCTTCTCTGAAAAAAGATCCACCTCCTGTGGACTGGAAAGATAAGGGGCCTTTCAGGAAAGAAGAGTCCCGCGGTATCTGCGAGGTGGTCGTCTACACCTCGGATCACAACACAGCACTTCCTGGAATGCCTTTGAAGCAGATAGAAAAGCTCGTTGAGATGTGGGTGGACAGAACAAGGGACCTTTCTCAGCACGACTTTGTGAAATATATCTTCATTTTCGAGAACCGCGGAAAGGAAGTCGGCGCTTCCCTTCCACACCCGCACGGTCAGATATACGCGTTTCCTTTCCTTCCAAAGAGAATAGAAGTGAAGATAGACGCGATGAGGAATTGGTACGAAGAGGAAAGGAAGTGTCCCATCTGCGAGGTCCTGGAGAGCGAAGGAGAGGAAAGAAAAGTTTACGAGACGGAACATTTCCTCGCACTCGTTCCTTTCTATGCACGCTTCCCGTACGAGGTGCACATCTACCCGAAGAGGCACGTGAGCACTCTTCTGGAGTTTTCGAAAGAAGAAAAGAAAGAGTTTGCGAAAGTTCTCAAGGTGGTAACTGCAAAGTACGACAAACTCTTCGATCAGGAGTTTCCCTACATGATGATGTTCTTCCAGGCACCGTTCAACGAAGAGGATGTGTCTCACTTCTTCCACTTCCATGTGGAGTTCAACCCACCGAAGCGAGACAAAGATAAACTGAAGTGGATGGCGAGTGTCGAGACGGGTACATGGGCGTTCATAAACCCCGTCGTTCCCGAAGAAGCAGCGAGGCAGCTCAGAGAGACGGAGGTGGAAATATGAAAGTGAAGGCACCAGGAAGAATAAACATCATCGGGGAGCACACCGACTACAACGACGGTTACGTTCTGCCGTTTGCGGTGAACAGATACGTGTTTCTCTCGATAGAAGGCTCAGATAGATTCATCTTCCACTCAGAAAACGTAAACGAAACGGTGGAGATGGAAAAGATAGAGAAACTCAACAAATGGACGGATTACATCTCGGGAGTCATCGCCTCTTTTGAAAAAAGGGGCTACAGGGTGTCTCCTGTTAAAATCTCCGTTTCTTCCAATCTTCCCATGGGAGCGGGTCTTTCCAGTTCCGCCGCTCTCGAGGTGGCGACCGCTTACGCGATTTCAGAATATTTCAGTTTCAACGTTCCGAAACTCGAACTCGTAAAGATCGCTCGTGAAGCCGAGGTGGAGTTCGTGGGAGTCAGGTGTGGCATCATGGACCAGTTCACTTCCGCTTTTGGAAAGAAAGACCACGCAATCTTTCTGGACACGATGACCCTCGAGTACGAGTACGTTCCTCTGAGACTGGAAGGTTACGAGATCAACCTCGTCGATTCGAATGTTAAACACGAGCTCTCCTCTTCGGAGTACAACAAAAGAAGACAGGAGTGCGAAGAGGTACTGAAAACGCTTGGGAAAAAGAGCTTTCGAGAAGTGACAAAAGAAGATCTCGAAAGACTCTCAGGCACTCTGAGAAAACGTGCCCAGCACGTGCTCGAAGAAAACGAAAGAGTCCTGAAAAGTGTTCAGGCTTTGAAAGAAGGAGATTTTGAAACCCTTGGAAAACTGCTCTTTTCTTCTCACGAGAGTCTCAGAGACCTGTACGAAGTTTCCTGCGAGGAAACGGATTTCATCGTGGATTATTTGAGAGGAAAGGAAGGTATCCTCGGTGCGAGGATGGTCGGTGGCGGATTCGGAGGAGGAGTGATCGTTCTTTCAAAGAAGGGGGCTTTTGGGAAGATAAAAGAAGAGCTGGTGGAGTCTTATAAGAAGCATTTCGGGATAGATCTCACCTTCCACGAGATAGAGAGTTCAGACGGTGTTCAAAAAATCTAAGGGAGCGTGAGCTCCCTTTTTTGTTAAAATGAAGTTGGTATTTCCAGATTCGGGGGGATCTGCGATCTTTGTTTATCGAACAAAGTGCAAAGAAGACACCATTTTCTATAAGGTGGGGATGAATTTGCAATTTAATTTGTGCCAAAATGTTAATATATCATAGAGAAATGAAGAAGATTGTCTTTTGACAGTAGGCGGATCACCTTTGGAAGTGTTAAAAGAATACATCAAATCTCAAGGACGTGACAAAAATGCTTCGAACCTACAAGTTCAGAATCTACCCTACGAGAGAACAAGAAGAAAAACTGGCCAAACATTTCGGTCACACCAGATTCGTGTACAACTTCTTTCTGAACTACGCCAACATCATCTACAGAGTAATGGAACGTCCTACATACTACAACGAATGGGCATCTGTTTTGGTAAAACTCAAAAAGACAAACAAATATTCATGGCTCAACGAAGTGAACTCTCAAGCGCTCCAGCAGTCGCTGAAAGATTTAGAACGTGCATTCAAGAATTTCTTCAAAAAGCAAGCCAGCTATCCAAAGTTCAAGAAAAAGAAATTCTCCCGCCAAACCTTTCGTATTCCACAGCACATTCAGCTGTATATCAAAGAAGACAATCCAAAATACGGCTGTATATTCGTTCCCAAGTTCAAAGAAGGGATAAAAGTGCGGCTTCACAGAAAGCTTCCGAAAGACGGAAAGATAAAACAAGCAACGTTCATCAAAACACCAACGAACAAATACTACGCTGCGATAGTCTTTGAAGTCCAAGATGCTGAAGTACAAAATACTTCCACCGACATTCTAGGTATAGACCTTGGAATCAAAGACACAATCACATTGAGCGATGGCAAGAAATATAAAATGCCAGACCTTTCAAAATACGAGAGACAGATCAAAAGACTTCACAGACGATTATCCAGGAAACAGAGAGGTTCAAAGAACTGGGAGAAAGCACGTTTGCGTCTTGCAAAGCTGTACGAGAAAATAGTCAACATAAAAAACGACTGGCTTCACAAGATCACACATGATCTTGTCAGCGAAAGCCAAGCTGGAAAGATCGTGGTGGAAGACCTCAACATCAAAGGTATGGTTCAAAACCACAGACTTGCCAGGCACATCCACATGCAGTCGTGGAGGAGATTCTTAGAACTTCTCGAGTACAAGGCAAAGCGCTGTGGGATCGAAGTGATAAAAGCGAACAGATACTATCCCTCAAGTCAGATGTGCAGTGAATGCGGGTACATAAACAAAGAAGTCAAAGACCTGAGCGTTAGAGAATGGACGTGTCCTGTATGTGGAGCGCATCACGATAGAGACGTGAACGCTGCGAAGAATTTGGTCAGGTACGGCTTGATGCTTTCAATAGGGCGGGAACCGTCCGAGTTCATGCCTGTGGACCGTGCTCTGGCGGCGGAATCCGAAAGGGGTCTACGAGCTATCACGGGTTGAAGCGGGAAACCACATCTTCTGTAAGGTGGGGTAGTTCACGTGGATCTGGACAATTTCAAAAAGATCAACGATACCTACGGACACGAAAGCGGTGATGAGATTTTGAAGGCCCTCGTTCAAACAATAAAAAAGAATGTGAGACAGTCCGATATCGTGGTGAGAATGGGAGGAGATGAATTTCTTGTGATATTGAGAGGATGCAAACCAGAGAAAGCGGAGGAAATCTTCCAGAAGATACTGCTTGAATTCAAAAACAGCCATCCTCTCCAGCCAGAGTTTTCCTACGGTGTGGTTCCCTTCAAAGAAAGCCTCGAAAGGACACTTAGGGAAGTCGATGAATCGATGTACAGAATGAAGGATGTTAAGAAGGGGACGTTAAAATAAAAAAATGGCTCCGGCGGCAGGACTCGAACCTGCAACCACCTGGTTAACAGCCAGGCGCTCTACCGGTTGAGCTACGCCGGAACCTCCACGGATAATTGTACTACATACCTTCCTGAATTTCAAGTGGACTTGATGGTAAAATGAATGAAAAAATTGAAAAAAGGTTGATATCAAGCACCGATGACTATTTTTCTTACCGGTTTTGGAAGGATCCGTGCCAGTTTCAGTAGAATTTCCATGATCATCAAGGAAAACACCACCATGATGATCACCCAGCACCATTCGGGAAGATCAACAAAAGTGTCGAGAAACACGTAGAACATCCACTGAAACGGCATGTGAATCATGAAGAGAAGGAAAGAATACCTTCCCATCCTTTTCAAAAAGGACAGATTAACTTTTTCAGCCAGCCAGGTGAACACCTCTATACTGTAGATTCCCAGAAGTACTCCTGTGAGAGAAAACTGATCGACTCCCAAAAGTGTGTGGAATTTTCCGTACGCGTTCCAGTACTCCAGAGATCCGATCGCAAAGAGAAAGACGTATAGGAACAAAGATAGCTTTCGTGGTTCTCTCTTCTTTCTCTCGACAGCATCTTTGTATCCCATCAGAAATGGAAAAAGCCAGTGAACAGGATTGAGATAAGTGATCAACGCACCTTCTATGGGAGGAAGGAGTCTGTCCTTCGTGAGGAACCAAAAACTCACAAAAGAGGAGTTAACAACAGCTCCGGCGAAGGAAAACGGCAGAATCTTCCGGGGATCTTTTATGAAAATCGATATCAACAGCAGAATCATTACAACCAGTACGAAATAGTACTGCCACGATCCTGTGAAAGAAAAGATGGTGATCAGATATTTTTTGAGTATTGAATCATCAACGCTGAAAACCCTCTTCGTCACCCAGACGTTCGTATATTCTCCATCCAACAACACATAAGCAATGAAAGAAAGGGAAGCCCAGAAGAGATAGAAATGAAAGAAAGAAGAAGCCTTCTGGAGAATCTTCAAAGGGTTCTTTTTCACTCTTCCCTGTGAATATCCGAACAGATACACGAAGACGAAAACGGAAGGACTCACGAATCTGAGCAGTGGAACGAGAAAAGTGAGGTCTCTGTACACCCCCACGATAGCGTGACCCATTAAAACGAACAGAATCAAAAGTCCCCTCAACGATTCCAACGGTCCCACCTCTGCTAAAATAATATCGAAAGGAGTGAAGAACTTGAAGAACAAACACTTTGCCCTGCTGTATCTTGTTCTGTTTTTAGTACTCGCAAAACTTTCCCCTTTCATTATAACCGCTCTGATAATGGGGCTGTATCTTTCGATAATTATCGATTACGTTGCGCGATTTTTGGGAATACTCGTAAAAAAACCGCGCGTTCTTCCCCGCGTGATATCAAACGTTCTTGTCTTCCTCACGACAGCCTATTCGGCTGTTAATTTCTTTCCGGTGATCGTAAGAGAAGCGCAGAAGGTCTTCACTGAGATAGACAGAATAAGATCGGGTTTGGAGAACATCGACATACCCGGATGGTTGTCTTCTATATTGAACAGCATCAGCGCATCCTTCTCAGAAGGGGCACTCTCGCTTGTGAACAAAATCATAGGCTACGTTCCTTCTTTCATAACGGCTGCCATACTCATAGTGATCACGGCCTTTATCGTGTCCTCGTTGAAGAGACTCATAAAAGAAAATGTACACTACCTGTTTCCCACAAATCCCAGTGACGGTAAAGAGTTCCTGAAAACTACTTACACCGAGTTCGAAAGGTTTGTGGGTGGTCAGGTGCTCGTTGCGATATTCGTCGGTCTGTTTGTTGGCTTTGGTGCTTTCATTTTCAAAATACCGAGTGCGTTCTTTTTAGGAATGCTTGCTTTCGTAACGGATTTCGTTCCGTATCTTGGGGTGGTGATATCTGCTATTCCTCTTCTGATGCTTGCCTTCTCTGTTCATGGTCTGAGCGGTCTTCTCATAGGAACGATCATCCTCGTCGCGGCGAATCAACTGGAAATGTGGGTGCTCGCTCCAAAGATACAGAGCAACACCTTGAACGTTCACTGGTTCATCATTCTGATCACTATACTCATCCTCGGCGATCTTTTCAGTTTCGGTGGCGTTCTAATTGCGCTTCCGTTTCTGATATTCCTGAAAAACTTCTGGAAGCAGTACGTAATGGGAGGCTGAAACGATGCCCACTTACACGTTCAGGTGTAAAAAGTGTGGGGAAGAATACACGGTATTCACCTCTTACAGCAAAATAGACGAGGTGAGATGTCCTAAGTGTGACTCAAAAGAGAAGGAAAGAGTGTACAGGAAGATTTCCTTCTCCGTGCAGGGTGGTTCTTCTTCCTCCTCGTGCGGTGGAAGCTGTGGAGGATGTTCAGGATGTAGCTAAGTCTCTTCTTCCTCACCCTCCACTACTTTTCTGATCCTTCTTTCCAGTTCTTCTTCGTAGTCTATCTGAATCTTCTCGTACACATCGTTCATGAGCGGTGAGGAGATTAAGAAGTCCGCTGTGGATCTTGTGATGGCGACGGGAATGTTGTACACTGTGGCTATCCTGATGAGTGCTTTCACATCCACATCGTGAGCTTGGGGTTCCAGAGGATCCCAGAAGAATATGAGCACGTCTATCTTTCCTTCAGCGATCATCGCACCGATCTGCTGATCTCCACCGAGGGGTCCGCTTTTCAGTCGGTGTACTTTGAGACCGAGTTTTTCCTGAAGGAGAGCACCGGTCGTACCTGTAGCGTAAAGCTCGTGTTTGGAGAGCGTTCCAAGATTGAAGCTCACCCACTCAAGAAGATCTCTCTTTCTCCTATCGTGTGCAATGAGAGCGATCCTCTTCTTTTTATCCATAAAGATCTTGTACCTTCTTGGTCTGTCAGACATTCTCTCCCCCCTCTTCTTGCTGAATTTATTCATGTACATCCTTTCGTCTGCGACCTTCAGGAGTTCTTCCACACTTTCTCCGTCTTCGGGGAACACGCTGATACCATAACTGAAATTCACTGAAAACAATTCTCCATCCACTGGAACAGATTCTCTGAAGTGCTCTTCTATTCTCTTCATGAGAATTTCCGCTCCTGTTCGATCCGTTTCAGGGAGTATGATACCGAATTCGTCACCCCCGAGTCTACCAACTACATCCGATTTTCTCAGAAGTGAGGTGAGTCTGTTTACAAACTCTTTCAGAACTCGATCTCCAACCAGGTGGCCCTTTGAATCGTTTATACGCTTGAAATCATCAAGATCGATGAAGACGAAGGAGAGTTTTCTGCTGTACCTCTTTGAAGGGTTGATGAGGTAAGCGAGTCTACTTTCGAACGCTTCTCGGTTGTACACACCAGTTAGGGAATCGCGTTCAGCGAGCCAGAGGATCCTCTCCTCCCCCTTCAATTTCCAGTAGATGAGTTCTAGGTGATTTTTCAAAAGTCTGGCCATCTCAAAAAGTCTCTCATCGGTTTTTCCACAGCCGATGAGGAGTACTGCAAAAGTATCTGTTTCGTACTCAAGAGGAATTCTCAACATTCTATTCTCACAATCTATGTCTTCCGGTATCCTGGACAAAATCTCTTCGAAAGAACCGTTGAGAGAGGCTGTCAGAACGAAATCCCCGTTCTTTTTTTCGTACAGAGCCACACTCTTTGAACCGAACACTTCACCGAGTGATAAAAGATACTGTTTGAACACGAAATCGTTCCATCCGAGCGATAGAAGGCTTTTTGAAAGATCCAGAAGAAGCTGATAGAATTTTTTGTCTTCTTCCAGAGAGGTGAGATTTTCCTTTAACTCAGTGATGTCAAGGCCTGTTACCATCACTCTGTTCTCCTCAAGGGGTATGAACACCCATCTTATGATTCTTCCATCTATGGTACCTTCGTGCACCATTTTTTCTTTGAAGGATCTTTCAAAAGTTTCGTGTGGAAAACTTTCGTGGAACATGTCGAACCAGTTTTTGTTCAGAAGCTGTTCTCTGTTCACTCCAAGAAGTTTGCAACCTGCTTCGTTCACGTCTTCAACCGTTCCATCTTCTCTCAGAATCACACTCAAAACGGGAATGTTGTTGAAATAAGTGAGGAATCTTTTTCTTTCTCTTCTGATCTGATCCTCTATTTTCCTTATATCATCGATGGGGCGTGCGATTTCCTGAATCATAGCGATCTTCTTTCCTTCATATACCGGAGCCAATTTACACTCGCACAGAACGGTTCTTCCATCCTTTGAGAGAAGTTCCCTTTCCAGAGTCTTTATACCATTCTGTGAAAAATTCAAGATTTGAAACAATACCCTTTCTTCACCTGGCTTAGAAATCTCCTCTATGGTTTTTCCGAGAAGCTCGATGCGAGTGTATCCCAGGAATTTCTCAGCGGCTGGATTCACATCAACGATCTTTCCAGATGGGTCGTAGTATATCACCATGTCGTTGTTTTCCTCGAAGAGTCCTCTGAACATCAGGGTGAATCTTTTCAGTTTTAAAAATACTCTGAAGATTCCAATTAGAAGCAGAAGAGAACCGGCCACGTAAAAGATCAATTTGACTGTATAGAAAAAAGAAGGAAAAGCGAAGAAAAATTCCAGAAGATTCATCAGCGCGCCGAGAAACAAAGAAACGCTTCCAAAAAGAACCACGTACGATCCTGTCAGGGAAAACAAAGTGTTCAGCAAAAAAGATCCGAGAAGAAAAAGAACTCTGGGAAGGGCAATTTCCCAGCGAGTCGCTAAGTGAATTTCAAGAGGGGTGCCGATCAGGAAAGAATAAATGATTAAAAGTACGGTGCCCACGAGGAGCACCGGCCAGATGAGTTTTTTCATTTGACCTCCGCTAACTCCCTGTGAACTTTCTTCAGAAGGTTCGGTATGTCGAGCTTTTGCGGACACTTACTGAGACATTCGCCGCATTCAACACAGAAGGAAGCGGCGGATTTTTGACTTTCAAACCATTTGTACGTTCTTCTTCCACCTTCCCAATCTTCGAACATGATGGTTTCGTTGTACAGACGGAAGTTTCCGGGGATATCCACACCGTTCGGACACGGCATGCAGTATCCACACTGGGTGCAGTTTATCACAGCAAAAGACTCAAGGGTTTTTCTTACCTCTTCTATCATCTTCATGTCTTCGTCTGTGAGATTGCCGGGAGTGATATTGCTCATGATCTTTACGTTCTGTTCCACCTGTTCGAGGGTGCTCATTCCACTCAATATGGTGGAAACCTCCGGGTGATGTCCAATCCATCTGAAGCTCAGTTCTACCGGAGACCAGTCCTTGTTGTATTTCCTAAGAATTTCCATGACCTTCTCTGGAAGTCTTGCGAGCTTTCCACCTTTGAGTGGTTCCATGATCACAACGGCAAGTCCCTTTGATCCAGCGTATTTCAACCCTCTCAGTCCTGCCTGGTAGTTCACGTCCATGTAGTTGAGCTGTATCTGGCAGAAGTCCCAGTCGTACCCATCGACGATCTCTTTAAAAACTGGATAGCTGTCGTGGAACGAAAAGCCCGCAAATCTTATCTTCCCTTTTGCTTTCGCTTTCTCGAAGAAATCGAAGAATCTCAGATTCTTGATCTTCTCCCATCTTTCTTTGTTCAGTGCGTGCATGAGGTACATATCAACGTGATCCGTCTGGAGTTTCTCCAGCTGTTCGTCGAGAATTCTCTCAAAATCTTCGTGTTTTTCCACCTGCCAGACGGGAGATTTGGTTGCGAGGAAAACTTTTTCACGGTATCCGTCTTTCAGAGCTTTTCCCACGACTTTTTCACTGTTTCCTCCGTGGTAAGGATAGGCCGTATCGACATAGTTCACACCGTGATCGATGGCGTAACGGATCATTTCGATGGCTTTCTCTTCGTCGATGTTTGAATGATCCTCTCCAATGACGGGGAGTCGCATGGCTCCAAAACCGAGGAGCGACGTCTTCACTCCGGTTTTTCCGAAATCTCTGTACTGCATATTTTCACCTCCTTACAGTTATCAATTTTATCACTCCACAATGATAAAATCTAACGTGTGGGAGGGGATCGGTTTGAGATTGAAAAAACTCTACTTAAAAGGTTTTAAATCCTTTGGAAGACCTTCCCTGATAGGTTTCTCCGATCGCGTGACCGCTATCGTTGGCCCCAACGGTAGCGGGAAATCCAACATCATAGATGCCATAAAATGGGTGTTCGGTGAACAATCGAAGAAAGAGCTCCGTGCGAGTGAAAAGTTCGATATGATCTTCGCTGGATCGGAGAACCTTCCACCGGCTGGTTCTGCCTATGTGGAGCTTGTCTTTGAAGAAAACGGAGAGGAAATAACCGTGGCCCGTGAGTTAAAGAGAACGGGAGAGAACACTTACTACCTCAACGGAAGCTCGGTTAGATTGAAAGACATCAGGGATCGCTTCGCGGGTACCGGTCTTGGAGTGGACTTCTACTCCATCGTGGGACAGGGACAGATAGACAGAATCGTTAATGCCTCACCGGAAGAACTGAGATTACTGCTGGAAGAGGCGGCGGGTGTTTCCATATACAGAGAGAAGAAAAAGGAAACAGAACTGAACCTCGAAAGGACGAAGGCGAACCTCGACAGGGTGAAGGACGTTCTGTTTGAGCGCGAAAGGCAGATGAAATCTCTCTACCTCAAAGCCAAGCGCGCTGAAAGGTTCAAGGAGTACACGGCCCAGCTCGAGGAACTTCAAAAGATCTACTACGGAAACGTTTTTAAGAGAGAAAGAAAAAAACTGGAATTCTACCAGGAAGAAGAAAAGAAGACAAACGAGAAGATAAAGAACATCCAGAAAGAACTGGTGGAGCTGGAAACGAAGTGGAGCACCCTGAGAAGCGAGTTTGGGGAGATGGACCAGGAAATAGAACGCTACACGAAACTCCTTGAAGACTACAAGAAAAGACAGAACGACCTTGTGGAGATGAAAGGATTCTACTCTTCAAAGCTCGCAGACAGTGAAAACAGGTACGTGGAATTGTCCACCAGGCTCGATGAACTGGAGAAGCGAAGAGAAGAGTACAAAAAACGTCTTGAAGAGATGGAGTACATATTCAAAGGAGTGATGGGAGACTACGAGAGGAAAGCGAAAGAGCTCGAAGAGTTCGAAAAAGAAAAAGAGAATCTCCTTTCGAGATTCAGCGAGAAAGAGAAAGAGTTTTTGAGAGTCAGAGACGAGATCTCCAAGTTAGAAAAACAGATACTCAAACTTGAGAACGAACTTTTGAGGATAGGAGAAACTCTCGAAGACCTTGAAAAGAGAAGGAAAATAACGGAAAATCAGATACTAACGAGGAGAAGAGAGCTCGAAGATAAAAAGAGCGAGTTCAAAGAGATATCCAAGCGTGTAGAAGAACTCGATGAAGAGGAGAGAAAATTGACTGAAGAATTGAACGCTGTTCGTGAAAGACTGGAGGAGATCGAGGGAGAGATCAGAAGGGTCAATCTGGAAATAGACGCGAAAGAGAAGAGATTGAGAGAGATACAGTTCGAAAAAGAAATGATCGAGCGCGATATGCGAGAGTACCGTGGATTCTCAAAAGCAGTGAAGGTAGTCTTCGAGGAAAAGGAGCGCTTTCCCGGACTTGTGGACGTGGTTTCGAATCTGATAGAGGTGGATGAAAAGTACTCCCTCGCTGTGAGCGTGCTTCTCGGTGGGACGGCTCAGAACATCGTGGTGAGAAATGTGGATACGGCGAAAGCGATCGTGGGGTTTTTGAAACAGAACGAAGCGGGAAGGGTGACCATTCTTCCACTCGATTTGATAGACGGTTCATTCAACAGGATATCCGGTCTGGAAAACGAAAGAGGATTTGTGGGGTACGCTGTTGATCTGGTGAAACTTCCTTCGGAATTGGAAGTTCTGGGAGGATTTCTCTTTGGGAATTCCGTGGTGGTGGAAACACTAGACGACGCTATCAGAATGAAGAAAAAATACCGATTGAACACCAGGATCGCTACTCTCGATGGTGAACTCATAAGCGGAAGAGGAGCCATAACAGGAGGAAGAGAAGAAAGATCGAGCAACGTGTTTGAAAGACGCATAAAGCTGAAGCATCTGGAGCAGGAGATGGAAGAAACAGAGAAACAAATCGAAGAAAAGAGGGACGAACTGGCCAGCCTGAAGACAGAACAGGAAAACCTGAAAAATCAGGAAAAGCTCGTTCAGAGGGAACTGTTCGAACTCTCCAGGAAATCGTCTTCGACTAAAACCGTTCTGTCCGAGATCTTGAGATCTATCAATCAGCTTCAGGAAGAGGTGGAAAATCTGGAGAAGCTCCTGGTTGAGTACAGGGCAAAAGAAGAAGGACTGAACGCGAGAAGAGAAAAGATCTTCGAGGAGATCGACGAGCTGAAGCAGAACAGAGAAAACCTTCAAAAATCGCTGACCGAATACTCCGAAGAACTCGAGAAAGAAAAGAAGATTCTCGATGAACTCAACGAAAAGATCTTCACGCTCAGGGCAGAGGTTGGAAATCTTCTGGAAACAAAAGATCGATACGAAAAGGAAATGCGCGACACGGGAAAAATGATAGAACGCATTGCCCGAGAAACAGAAGACATAAAACTGCAGATGACGAGCCTCGAAGAAGAGATGGAAAACTACAGAAAGTTCATAAGAGAACACGAGAGAGAAATCGAGCATTTGAAGAAAGAAATGGACAGTGTGTTTGAAGCCATGAAACTTCACAGATCAGGTAAAGAAGAAAAGATGCGAGAGCTTCAGGAAGTAGAAAACAGGATGAACGAACTGAAAGAAGAGAAGGAAAGATTGAGAAATCACCTCCACCAGATAGATCTGGCTCTCCAGGAAACCAGGTTGAAGATAGCAAACCTCTTGGAAGAGTTCTCCGGAAACGAAGAGGACGTTGAAGAACTCGGCGAAGAACAACTCGAGGAGGTCTACAGACAGATAAAAGATCTGGAAAACAAGATAAAGTACCTAGGTCCTGTTGATCTCACGGCTATAGACGAGTACGAGAAACTCCGCGAAGAGTACGAGGAAATATTAAAACAGAAAGAGGATCTTGAGGAAGCAAAACGAAAACTTGAAGAGATCATAGAAAAAACGGATCGAGAAGCGGAGAGCTTGCTCTTTGACGTTTACCAGAAGGTGAATGAGAGTTTCAACAGGTTCATTTCTCTGCTCTTCTTCGGTGGCGAAGGAAGACTCAACATCGTTTCTGAAGCCAAGAGCATTCTCGATGCGGGTTTTGAAATATCCATAAGAAAGCCGGGAAGAAGAGATCAGAAGTTGAGTCTTCTTTCGGGTGGCGAGAAGGCGCTCGTGGGACTGGCTTTGCTTTTCGCTCTCATGGAGATAAAACCGAGTCCCTTCTACGTGCTCGACGAGGTTGATTCTCCCCTCGATGACTACAACGCAGAGAGGTTCAAGAGGCTCCTCAAAGAGAACTCGAAGCACACCCAGTTCATCGTGATCACGCACAATAAAATCGTGATGGAAGCGGCCGATCTTCTACATGGGGTGACCATGGTGAACGGTGTGTCGGCCATCGTTCCGGTAGAGGTGGAGAAAATACTGGAGGTGTAGCGATGAAGTTCTACGAAGAGAAGATAGACAGCAGAAGAGTCTTCGAGGGAAAGATGATAAATGTGAGGGTGGACCGCGTGAGGCTTCCAGACGGCAAGGAATCCACTCGTGAAGTGGTGGATCACCCCGGTGCCGTGGTGATCGTTCCCGTGCTCGGTGAGAAGATTCTGTTCGTTGAACAGTACAGGTATCCCATCGAGCAGGTCCTTCTGGAGCTTCCCGCGGGAAAACTGGATCCTGGGGAGTCACCGGAAGAATGTGCAAAAAGAGAGCTCGAGGAGGAAACGGGCTACAAGGCGAAGAAGCTTTCTTATCTTGGAAAGATCTTCACCACACCGGGTTTCACCACGGAAGTGATACACATATTCGCTGCCGAAGACCTGGAAAAGACCGCTCAGAACACAGACCCAGATGAATTCATCGATGTTAAAGAAGTGTCCATTGAAGAAGCACTTTCTCTGCTCAAGAACGCGGAGATAGAAGATTCCAAAACCATCTGTGCGCTAACACGATTTTTCTTTGCGAAGGGAGTGATTCGATGAAGGTGATCGTGAACGGAGAGGAGATAGTCGTTGAAGGGGTCCAAACCCTGGGAGAGCTTCTGAATCGGGTGAGAGAAAACAAAGAGAATCTCGTTGTGAAGAGAATAGTTATAGACCATGAAGAACAACCTCTGTCCAGCCTGGAAGACCTGAAACAGATGGAAATAAACGAGGAAATGGAGATCGAACTGGAACTCTCCCCGTTGAGGGATTTTCTCCTCGAAACGATTGAAGAGGTGCTCAGGTATATAAAACGGGTGAAACCTCTCCTCGGTAAGGTGGCGGACGCGGTTGTTGCTGGAACCACAGAGGGATACAGGAGTATAAACGATCTTGCCGAAGGGCTGAACGCGATGGAGAACGTCCGCATGAACACTGTGAGAATCACTGGAATCAACTCGAAGGAACTCGGGCTGAAAGTCGAAGAGGAGAATCTGGTTCGTATCCTCACGGACTTTGTGAACGCTCTTCAAAGCAAAGATCTGGTGAAAATAGCGGATCTCATAGATGGAGAGCTCAAAGACGTTTTTGAATATTACGAAGAGTTTTTCAAGAGGGTTGAAGAGTTGCTTCAGAAAGAACCGTCCTGAGAGGTGAAAAGATGAAGGAAAACACCTATCTTGAAAAGATGGTGATGACCGCAAGTCCTGCCAAACTCGTTCAGATGCTCTACGAGAAGGCGGTAGAGGTTCTGAAAGAGGCCGAGAATTTGCTGGCCGATAAAAAATTTGTTGAATTCAACGAGAAGGTGACGAGGGCGCAGGACATCATCACCGAGCTCAACCTCTCCCTCGACATGGAAAAGGGAGGAACGATCGCGCAGAATCTGAGAGCTCTCTACAACTACATGTTCCAGAGGCTCGTAGAGGGGAACGTGAAAAAGGCTGTGGAGAAAATCAAGGAAGTTCGCGGGATGCTCGAAGAACTGCTCGAAGTCTGGAAAGAAGCTATGAAGAAAGCAGGGAACGTGACTCCTCCCGAAAAGAAGCAAGGGGGGTTGAATCTCATGGGGTGACCATAAAGAAAGCGAGCGAAGTTTCTGTGATAGATCTTGTGAACCTCGTGAATGAGATTTTCAAGGATTATGCGGTGCCTGTGAACTGGGATGTTTACAACTTCAACCTCGACGTGAGAGAAAATTCGATCTCTCTTGACGATTCTTTCGTGTTTTTTGAAAATGATGTTCCGGTGGGATTCATCCTACTGTGCATAAGGAAAGACAGGGGCAGAATAGACTCCATGGGTGTGATCAAACCGAAGAGAGGAACGGGACTTGCGGATATGATTTTGAAGCATGCACTGGAACATCTCATGTGGAAAGGTGTAAAAAGCGTTGTTCTTGAGGTTGTGGCGGATGATCAAAGGGCGGTTCGATTTTACGAGAAGAACGGTTTCAAAAAGAGAAGAGAGCTCTACAGTTATTTCTTCGACAGAAGAATAGATGGAACGGGTTCGGTGAAGTTCTTCGAAACGGACGAAAAGAGGATCCACATGTATGCCCTCAAGGCGAGAACGGATTTTAAAAGAAACCCGAACTGGCAGAGGGAGTGTACCACTCTTCTTCTCGCAGATGGACGGTATCGAATGGAAAGGGCAAGCTGGAGAGACGGAGAAGGTTATCTGGTCTGGGGTGAGACTCCCCAGAGTGGCTTCATAGTGGACGCTTTTGCCCTGCGTGGAAGCATGGACGAGTTCATAAGAGAGTGTGTGGATCACATCCAGAAAGAGAGCGGAAAAACGGCTGTGACGTGCACCGCGGTGCCTGAAGACGATCCCCTTTCTCGTTCACTCGAAGTGAACGGCTTTCAGAGAGTTCTCGTACAGTACGAAATGGAGTTGAAATTGAGTTGAAAAAGGGAGTTCTGTTCGATTTAGACGGAACGATTCTGGATTTTGAAAAGAGCGAAGATCAGGCTCTGAAAAGAACCTTCCTGAAGTACGGAATTCCTCTCACCGAGGATCAGGTGTTTTTGTACAGAGAAATAAACAGGAAATGGTGGAAGCTGCTTGCAGAAGGCAAGGTGTCGAAAGATGTCGTTGTTGTTGCCAGATTCGAAGAATTTCTGAAAACGCTGAACATCCCACTGGATCCAAAAGAGGTTGCAAAAGATTATCTGGAGTTTCTCTCTGAAGAAGCTCATTTCCTTCCAGGTGCAGAAGAATTCCTCGAAAGGCTGAAGAAGAAAGATCTTCGAATGGCTGCTGTGACGAACGGAGTCAAATTCGTTCAGGAGAAAAGAAGCAGGAAACTGAGACTCGATAGATTCTTCGATTTCGTTCTCACTTCCGAAGAAGCGGGAGTTGAAAAACCAGATCCTCGCATTTTCTGGATGGCACTCGAGAGAATGAAATTGAAAAAAGAAGAAGTCCTCTACGTGGGGGACGACCTCAACAGTGATCTCGAGGGTGCCAGGAGCACCGGAATAGATTTCGTACTCTTCTCACCTGAAGGTGATTCCTCTGGAGATTTCCCGGTTGCAAGAAATTTCGAAGAACTGGGGAAGATCGTAGAAGAGCTTCTGTGAGATTCGTGAAGTAAAAAACCCCGCCGGGTGGCGGGGAAAGTCACACTTTCAGTATTTCTTTTATGTCCTTTTCCGGTTCCGAGATCGTCTTCAATCCGAATTCTGCGGTGAGCACTTTCAGAATGTCCTCGTTCACCCACGCGGGAAGAACGGGTCCAACGTATATGTTCTTCAGACCGAGCGCGAGAAGTGTCCACAGGATCGCAACTGCCTTCTGTTCCATCCAGGTGAGAACGAGCGTGAGAGGAAGATCTGTGACTTCCACACCGAAAACTTTCGCGAGTGCTTGGGCGATTTCTATCGCCACGATCGTGTCGTTACACTGTCCCACATCGATGAGTCTCGGGATGCCCTCGATGTCTCCAAGATCGAGGTCGTTTATCCTGAACTTCCCACATGCGAGTGTGATCACAACGGTTTCCTTAGGGAGTTTCTGAACGAACTCTCTGTAGTATTCGTTCCTCTTGAACGGCACATCGCATCCTCCTACGACGAGGAAGTGTTTTATCTTCCCGGCCTCCACGAGTTCTTTTATTCTGTCTGCAAGAGAGACCACTGCGGACGTGGAAAATCCTGTTCTGAGTTTGTAACTTCCCGGCTTTTCTTCAAGATCTGGCAAGCTCTTTGCCTTCTCTATCACCTCGGTGTAGTCGTATCCATCTATGTGCTTTACACCGGGGAGTCTAGCGATGCTCGTTGTGAACATCCTGTCTCTGTAAGATTCAGAGGGAATCAGGACACAGTTCGAAGTTCCCAGGATGGCAACGGGGTACTCTGCGAACAGCTTTCTTTGATCGTACCAGGCTTTTCCTAAGTTCCCCACGAGATTCTTGTACTTTCTCAGACCGGGGTATCCGTGTGCTGGAAGCATCTCGGAGTGTGTGTAAACGTAGACATTCGTTCCTTCGACCTGTTTCAGGAGTTCTTCGAGAGCCTTCAGGTTGTGCCCTGTCACGATGATTCCCTTTCCTTTTTTCGTTCCGGTTTCCACCTCAACAGGGGTGGGTTCTCCGTAGGTTTCGATGTGTGCCTTCTTCAGAAGCTGCATCGCTCTCAGATTCATTCGGCCCGCCTCGAGTGCGTACTCCACAAAGGACTGTGCGTCGAAGTTCACGTTAGTGAGAGTACTGTAGAGTGCTTCATCGAGGAAACCGGCGATCTCTGGATCGTCGTAACCGAGTTCTCTCGCGTGGTAGTAGTAGGCGGAGATCCCTTTTATGGCAAAGACGAGGTTGTCCTGTAGTCTTGCAACCGTCGGACTCTTTCCACAAACACCGTACTCTGTACAACCGGTACCATTCGCGGTCTGTGAACACTGGTAACAGAACATCTGCATGTTTTTCCCTCCTTTTTCTGGGCTTTCCACTATGAAGTATAATTAGGTTGGAATAATCCTGTCTGTAACAATTGTTACGGGGTGAGAGAGTGGATCTGAAAAAACTGCTTCCTTGTGGGCGGGTTATAGCGTTCAGGAAAGGTGAAATCGTGAAACACCAGGATGATCCGATAGAAGATGTGCTCATTCTCCTGGAAGGAACTCTGAAAACGGAACACGTCTCTGAAAACGGAAAAACACTCGAGGTTGACGAGATAAAACCCGTTCAGATCATTGCATCCGGCTTCATCTTCTCCAGTGAACCCAGATTCCCGGTGAACGTGGTGGCAGGAGAGAACTCAAAGATTCTCTCGATATCGAAAGAGGTTTTTCTCGATCTTCTGATGAAAGACAGAGAGCTTCTTCTTTTCTTTTTGAAAGACGTATCGGAACACTTCAGGGTAGTCTCTGAGAAGCTCTTTTTCCTCACCATGAAGACGCTCAGAGAAAAGTTGATGAACTTCCTGGTGCGTCACATGAACGAAAAGAGAGAATTGACACTCCCTGTCACCCTGGAAGAGCTCTCCAGGCTCTTTGGCTGTGCCAGGCCGGCACTTTCGAGGGTCTTTCAGGAACTGGAGAGGGAAGGCTACATAGAGAAGCATGGAAGGAGGATAAAGGTTCTCAAAGATCCTCTCGAACATGATAGAATCTGAACAGAAAGAGGGTGATAGGGATCAGGGGGATTGTTCTTTTCTTTCTGATCTTCTCACTTTCGATCTTTTCTCAGCCCCTTCGGATAGCCCTCGATGAGGACTACGCACCATTTTCTTTTTACGATGAAAACGGAAATCTTATCGGGATCTCCGTCGATTTCTGGAAGCTTTTTTCAGAGAAAACTGGTGTGGAAGTCGAGCTTGTACCCGTGAAGTGGTACAGAGCGCAAGAGTTGCTGGTCGAAGGAAAAGTGGATGCAATCGATCAGATCTTTAAAACACCAGAGAGAGAAGAAATTTTCTCCTTTTCCAGACCAGTCTTCGAAATGAGATCCTGTGTGTTCTTCAGGAAAGACCTTCCCATAGGAGATTTTTCAGACCTGTCTTCTTACGTTGTTGGCGCTCTCAGAGGAGAAGGCGCTGTGGAAACTCTTCGTGAGAAAAATCCGGATGTGGAATTCGAGTTCTTCGACGATTATTCCTCCATCGCGAAGGCGTTGAAAGAGAAGAAAATATCGGTTTTCCTTGGTGATGATATAGTGGCAAGGTATTACCTTTCAAAGGGTGACATCCTTCCTGAGTTTCGAACTCTTCATCTTGAGACAAATTATCTTCACGTTGCCGTTTTGAGGGATAATGAGAGTGTTCTGTCACTTATAAATGTTGGACTGAGCCGTATTTCCGAGAGAGAAAGAAATGAAATCATCAGAAACTACATACCACTTGCCCTCGTGACACCTCCATGGCTCTTGAGGGTGGTCTTTTATGGAACTTCGGCCTTCGCGATAGCTTTTGGCATTGCCTTGTCGTTCATCTATTTGCTGAAAAGAAAAGTTGAGGAAAGAACTCTTCAGCTGAGAGAAGCAAACGAAGAATTGAAAGCCCAGAACGAAGAGATAGAAGCCCTCTATCAGGAGGTCTCCGCGAACCAGGAAGAACTCGAGAAGCTCTATGGTGAGATCAGAGAGCTCAACGAGAGATTCAGAGAATCAGTGAAGAGAATGGCAAAACTGGTTTTCATCGAAGACAAATCCAGATTCTTTTTCGAAGTGGGACAAATTGTGAAATACCTTCTGAACGTGAAAAACTTGAAAGTGATCCTCGATGATCGTGCACCTGAAAAAGTCGAAGGAACGGTATTTGAAATATCCCATTCAAATGAAAAACACGGTTACATTGTGCTGGAAGGCGATCTCAGCGAAGATGAAAAAGGAGTTCTCGAGTCGCTTCTAACCATTGTCTCTGCCATATACACGTACAGAAAGTTGATAAGCAGAGAAAGAAAACTCTACAGAGACATCGTGAAAACCTGGGTGAAAGCTCTCGAGTATTACGACTATTACACGAAAAGGCATTCGGAAGAGGTAGCTTATTACGCTGTTGAGATCGGAAGGATGTTTGACTTGGGCGATGAAAAGCTGGAAAAACTCTACTGGGCAGGCCTTCTACACGACATTGGAAAGATCTACGTACCCCAGGTTGTTTTGAACAAAACAAGTAAACTCGACGAACGAGAATTTGAGCTGATAAAGATACATCCCGTTAGGGGATACGAGCTGGTCAAGGAGATCGAGGGTTTTGAAGATGTTGCTATCTGGATAAGGCATCACCACGAAAGATGGGACGGAAAAGGTTACCCGGACGGTCTCAAAGGTGAAGAAATACCCTTCGAAGCCCGTGTTCTGTGTGTGGCGGATTCCTATCAGGCGATGAGAAGCGACAGGCCCTACAAGAGAGGAAAGAGCGTCGAAGAATCGATTCAAGAGCTGAGAAGAAATGCGGGACGGCAGTTCGACCCCGTCATCGTGGAGAAGTTCATAGAGTTTTTGGAAGGGGGAGGAGACCTTGGAACTGGGCATCGGGGATAAGAAAGCACTCGTTCTTGCGGCGAGCAGGGGTATTGGAAGAGCTGTAGCGGATGTTTTGAGCCAGGAAGGAGCGGAAGTTACCATCTGTGCGAGAAATGAAGAACTTTTGAAGAGAAGCGGCCACAGATACGTCGTCTGCGATCTCAGAAAGGATCTCAATCCGTTGTTCAAAAAGGTGAAAGAGGTGGACATTCTCGTTCTGAACACAGGAGGGCCAAAGGCAGGGTTCTTCGATGAACTTATGGATGAGGATTTCAAAGAAGCGATCGACAGCCTCTTTTTGAACATGATCAAAATTGTGAGAAACTATCTTCCAGCGATGAAAGAAAAGGGCTGGGGAAGGATCGTAGCCATCACTTCTTTCTCCGTGATCTCACCGATAGAAAATCTCTACACATCCAATTCTGCGAGGATGGCCCTCACCGGATTTCTAAAGACACTCTCTTTTGAGGTGGCACCGTACGGTATCACAGTGAACTGTGTGGCACCGGGCTGGACGGAGACAGAGAGGGTGAAAGAGCTTCTCAGTGAAGAAAAGAAAAAACAAGTGGAATCTCAGATCCCCATGAGAAGGATGGCAAAACCCGAAGAGATAGCCAGTGTTGTGGTGTTCCTCTGTTCCGAAAAGGCCTCTTATCTAACTGGACAAACCATTGTTGTGGATGGTGGGCTTTCCAAATTTCCGCTCTAAAGAAAAAAGAGGGGCAGAGCCCCCCGTCAGAGAACCTTCTTCCAGACAACCGGTACTTCGGGCAGGAACTTGATGGGAAGCCTGGGATGGTACGGTATGACTCTCACCGCGTAGAACCATCCGGGAGATCCAAGATGACCAAGAACACCATTGGTGTAAGTGTAAACGAATAGATCGTTCTCTTTCCTGTACCTTCTGATGTGTATCACTTTCCACACTTCGAGATCTTCCATTCCCTCTCCTCTTCCAGCCACAAGTTCGACTATCACGTCGTTCGGTGTGAGATCGCCCAGTTTTACAGTTACTTCTACGCTCTTCGAATCTTCAAGAACGATGCGCTCTATGGAAACATTCTCCCAGTTCTTGAGGATTCTTTCTTTCCAGGCTCCGATTTTTTCGACGTTTTCTCTTCTCTCCAGCCATTCCCTGTTCACAAGTCCCTTTATGTAGAATTTCTCCGTGTACTCTTTGAGCATGCGGGTGGTGCTGAATTTTGGAGCCACGCTCTTTATGCTTTCTTTCATCATGAAGATCCACTTTTCTCTGTTTTCGTAGTAGGTGGGGATTATTTCGTTTTCGAGAAGCTCATACAGAGCCTCGGCATCCTTTGGATCATCCGCTTCTGTTTCTGGAAGCACGCTTTCATCACCTATCACCCATCCGTTTCTGCCGTTGTATCCCTCAACCCACCAGCCATCGTATACACTCGCGTTCAGAACACCGTTCGCTGCAGCTTTCATACCACTTGTCCCGCTTGCCTCCATGGGCCTCCTTGGATTGTTCAACCACACGTCAACACCCGACACCATGAGTCGAGCCATTCCGATGTCATAGTTTTCGAGTACGATGATTTTGTTCTTGAAATCGGGCATCTGTGAAACTTCGTAGATCCTTCTGAGAAACTCCTTTCCACCTTCGTCTCTCGGGTGGGCCTTTCCAGCGTACACAATGTAAACCGGCCTCTCGGAATTATTGACAATTCTCTTGAGTCTTTCCAGATCGCTGAAGAGCAGGACGGCTCTCTTGTAAGTTGCGAACCTTCTGGCAAAACCTATGATGAGCACGTTTTCACTGATCTCCGGCAGTGGTTCGTTGATTCCAAGCCTTTCGTTTCTCCTTTTGATGGATTCTCTTATGTAATCTATGAATCGTTTCTTTGCGTTCAGATGCGCTTCCCAGAGTTCTTCATCGGGTATTCTGTCAACTCCGTACCATATTCCTTCGAGGTCAGTGTGTTCCCTCCAGACTCTACCGAGGTACCTGTCGAACAGTTTTCTCATCTCGCGGTTGATCCAGGTTCCCATGTGGACACCATTCGTGATGCCTTCAATGGGGATCTCCTCCACCGGAACTCCCTTCCAGACATTTTTGAACATCCTTCTCGATACGTCAGCGTGAAGTTTGCTCACTCCGTTTATAAAGGAGGAGGTTCTCAAAGCAAGATACGTCATGTTGAAATTTCCGTCTTCGTCTTTTCCAAGGTTCATAAGCAGTTCTTTGGATTCGAATCCTTCGAAGAACTTTGTCAGCTTCTTTTCCACGAAATCGAACGGGAACCTGTCGTGACCTGCGGGGACGGGGGTGTGTGTCGTGAAAACTGTGGTCTGTCTGACGATCTCAAGGGCCTCGGTGAAGGAATATCCTTCTTCCATGTAGCTCTTTATCCTTTCGAGGGATGAAAAAGCGGGATGACCTTCGTTCAGGTGGATGACTCCAGGTTTTATCTTGAGAGTCTTCAGGAGTTTCATTCCACCAATGCCGAGCAGAATTTCCTGGGAAACTCTCACATCAGGCTCGGGATTGTAGAGATAGTCGCAGATCTTTCTGAATCTATCCTCGTTTTCCTCGAAGTCAGTGTCGAGAAGATACAGTTTCACCCTTCCGACCTGTACCTCGAACACACGCGCTTTTACAGTATCGTTGTCTATGGGTACTTCTACGATCACCTGGTTTCCGTCTTCATCCCTGAGAGGTTTCATCGGGAGTTCTTCGATGTCGTATTCTGGAAAGATCTCGATCTGTCTTCCGTCACTGTCTATCTGTTGAGTGAAATACCCGTGTTTGTAAAGAAGACCTACGGCTATGAGAGGAAGGCCAAGATCACTGGCTGATTTGAGGTGGTCTCCGGCAAGGATACCGAGTCCTCCAGAGTAGATCGGAAGTGCTTTCGTCAGTCCGTATTCCATACACATGTAAACTATCTTTTCGTCCCATTCGGGATAGTTCACGTTGAACCAGGTGTCTTCCCTTTCCATGTAGTCTGTGAATCTCTCGAGCGTCAGTTCGTAGAGAGCGATGAAGTCCTCGTCTTTCGATAGTTCTTCCAGTCTTTCCTTTGAGACTTCTCTCAGTATTTTGACGGGATTTCTGTGTTCCTCCCACTTTTCTGAATCGATCATTCTCCAGAGTCTCTGAGCAGGTCTGGACCAGCTCCACCAGAGGTTGTAGGCAAGGCTCTCGAGCTCTTTCAGGTTCTCGGGAAGTTTCTCCAGCACAATTTCTCCTCCTCTCAGAGAGGTTTCTTTCAGAAGTATTCTACGTTGATTATAAGATGGTGTCAATTAAAAAATATTTCTGTAAACCAGAATATAGACATGATTAATGAAAGGAAATCTGAAAAGGACAGACTCCTCAGGGGAGGGTGATGAAGAAAATTCAGAACCCAGCCACTTCGTAGAGTTTGTAGGCTATCTCGTGTGTTCTCTTCTTCAGTTCCTCGAAGTTTCCACGGAAGATTTTCCACAGGATCTTTGTCGTGTAGAGAAGAGAGAATCTGGAAAGCATGTTTCTGAGCTCTTCCGTGTTTTCGCTTGGAACTTTCACCATTATTCTGTCAAGCCACTCCTCATAAACACCGATGTGCAGTGAAGAACCTTCTGTTTCGTCTATGAGAGAATTTATAGAGTGAACCAAATCGTAGAGATGGAAGTACTTTGTGAGCTGAGAGATGAGTTTTTTGTCCACGTCCCAGTTGAGCTCTGCGGGTACCGGTTCATAATAAGAAAAAAAGACCACGCCGTTTGGAAAATCCGCCGATGAGATCTCGAGTTCCCTTTCCATGAAAGCCTTGTTGTCGTAGTAACTCATCATAAAAACCGGCACCTTTTTCATCAAGAGCTTCAAATCCTCGGGATGAACCTTCAAGCTTCCGATCTTCATGTTCAGATTGAGTGAAACCTTCTGTGGTTTTACAAAGAAATCGAGACCCTTGTGAACTATGTGTGTCATCTCCCGCCCTCCCTGTACCATTCGATGAGATCAGAGAGTATCTTCTTTGAGAGGTTCATACCATCCTCGCTCAGAAAAATTTTACCATTTTTCACTTCCACATAACAAGGATATTTTTTTTGTAACTTTTCCAGCAAGGGAAGGAGGATTCTCACCCGGTTTAACTCTACTCCCTCCTTTATCCTCAAACCCATGAAGACGGTCTCCAGTGCTTCCTCTTCTTCTGTGTTTTCGTGCACGTATTCGTAAGGTAGTTCTCCTCTGGTGATTTTTTCCTCGTACTCTTTGAGATCAGAGACATTCACGTATCGAAGCCTTCCGATGTGTCCACCCGCGGAAACACCGAGTCCCAGATAGTTTTCATTTCTCCAGTAGAAGATGTTGTGAAGAGATTCCTTCTCTGGCTTGGCAAAATTTGAGATCTCGTATCTGACGAATCCCCGTTCTTTCAGAAATTCGACGAAAAGGTCGTGCCTTCTTTCCAAATCGCCTTCTTCAGGAAGTTCTACAAGACCCTTTGTGGTGAGATCAAAGAGTTTTGTTTTTTCGTCTATCTCGAGGAGGTAGAGCGAAACGTGCTGAGGAGGAAATTCTTCAAGGAAACGAAAGTTCTTCTCCAGTGTGATGTCGGTCTCACTGGGAAGTCCAAGGATGAAATCGAAGTTCACGTTTTCGAACCGCTCTAGGATTATTTTTGCTTTTTTCTTGAGAGTTTCTTCGTTGTAGAGCCTTCCAGTGTTCTTCAGCACAGTGTCGTCGCAGGCCTGAACACCGAGGCTGATTCTGTTGATTCCAATTTGTTTGTAGATCTTCAGTTTTTCTGGTTCAACGGACTCCGGATTGACTTCGATGGTTATTTCAATTGGTGTGAAACTTCTGGAGACTCTCTCCAGTTTTTCCAGAACCATTCCCAAAAAAGAAGGAGAGACGACCGAAGGAGTCCCTCCACCGAAGTAGGCGGTTTTTATCTCGCTTTCCCTGAGTACTTCTTCGTAGAGATCGATCTCTTTCAGGAGACAAGAGAAATACTCGTCGAATTTTTCAGAAACAACGGAGTAGAAGTCGCAGTACACACACTTGCTCTTGCAAAAGGGAACATGGACGTAAACAGCGAGTTTCATGACTTTTTGCTTTCGATCAACTCCTTCAGTCTTTCAAAATTCACTTCGTACTCATAGAGAGGTGTTTTGTCACCTTTTCTTGCGAGTTCCTCGAAGGTCTCTTTGTTTTTGTTCACATAGAATATTCCAAGCGGGAGTTTTTCAGTTTCAATGGCTCTTTTGAAGGCGAGTTCTCTGTCTGTGGGGTCGTGGTCTTTCAGATAGTACGTGTTTTCCCTGTACCATTCGTAGGTGTTCAACTTGTTGAAAGTGACGCACGGCTGGAAGATATCCACGAGGGCGTACCCTTTGTGCCTTATCGCTTCTTTCAAGATGTCTTTTGTGAACTCCATATCTCCTATGAAAGTCCTTGCAACGAAGGAAGCATCGAGCGCTATGGCAACAGCCAGAGGATTGAACGGTTCCAGAATCACACCGTCCACCTGCACTGGTGTTTTGAAACCTTTCAGACTCGTGGGAGAAGCCTGACCCTTCGTGAGACCGTAAACCTGATTGTCGTGGACTATGTTCACAATATCCGGGTTTCTTCTGATCGTGTGTATGAAGTGGTTTCCACCTTCACCGTACATACATCCATCTCCACTTTCTGCGATCACAAGGAGGTTCGGATTCGCCACCTTTATCGCCGTCGCTGCGGGAAGTGCTCTTCCGTGAAGTCCGTTGAACATGTTAACACCAACGTACTGGGGCATCTTCGCTGCCTGACCTATACCTGATACAATGACCACCTGTCGTGGATCGACGTTCAGTTCCTCCAGTGCCTTCATGAGAGCGGTTCTTATTCCGAAGTTTCCACACCCTGGACACCAAGCAATATCCTTGCTTATGTATTCATCCAGCCTCATTCACAACACCTCCGCTATTTTCTCTTTCAACTCTTCGACGGAAAACTGAAGGCCACTGTACTTGAGAATTCTATCCTTTATGTGGAAACCCGTCACCTGGCGGATCAGATTCGCGAATTGCCCTGTCGCATTTCCTTCCACTGCCACAACTTTTTCGGCCTTTTCGAAGTACCTCGAGACGGACTCATCGATTGGCCAGACCTGAGAAAAATGAAGGAGCGCCACTCCATTGAGATCTTCTATCGCTTCCTTTATCGGTTCCAGAGTGGAACCCCAGGCCACCAGAAGAACCCGGTAGTTTTCATCACCGATCAGTTTTGGTTCTACAAGTTCTTTTTTCAAAGCTTCTCCTTTTCTGAGCCTCTTGTTGACCATTCTCACACGGGTATCGAAATCTTCAGTTATGTGACCGAATTCATCGTGCTCGTCGCTGTCGACCTTCACAAGACCCTCACCGTATCCGGGAATTCCTCTTGGAGAGATACCATCTTCGGTGATAACGTACCTGATGTAGTCTCTTGTTGTTTTTATGAAGTGTTTTTCCACCTTCAATTCGTCCAAATCAAAACCAGGAAGGTTGTAATACGAGTCAACAAGATACTGATCCGTCAGCACAAAGACCGGCACCTGGTATTTGTCGGCGACGTTGAAAGCTTTCTGCGTCAGATAAAAAGCCTCTTCCACGTTTCCGGGAGCATAAATGACCCTTGGAAAATCTCCGTGTCCGGCGTACAGAGCCAGGTTCAAATCTCCCTGCTCCGTTCTTGTGGGAAGACCGGTCGCGGGTCCAGGTCTCTGTGCCAGATGGATCACAGCGGGCGATTCTATCATTCCTGCAAGACTGAGTGCCTCTTCCATGAGGGCAAAGCCTCCACCCGATGTGGTGACAAGACCTCTCGCACCGGCGTACCACGCTCCGATGATCATGTTCATGGCGGCGATTTCGTCTTCTGCCTGCTCCACCACTATTCCGAAGTCGTTCTTGTGCTGGGCAAGGAAAACAAGCACGGAGGTGGAAGGAGACATGGGATAGGAGGAGACAAAATTACAGCCTCCAGCGATCGCTCCAAGTCCCACAGCCTCCGCCCCATTCAGAAGAACTTCATTCTTTATCGATGGATCCTTTTCAACGTCGAATTCGATTTTCTGAGAGAGTTCTTGACCTTTCTTGTATCCTTCCAGCGCAGCGCGGATGTTGTCGTTCACGATGTCTTCACCTTTACTGCTGAACTGTCTGGTGATCTGGTCTTTCAGAGCGGATTCATCGGCGCCGAGCAGTCCAGAGAGAAAACCTATGGCAACTGAATTCGCGTATATGCTCTTTCCAATCTGTTTTGCTATGTTCAGGAATGGAATCACGATCTTTTCTCCGGGTGATTCTTTGATGAACTCTTCCTCTCCGATGACCAGTGTTTTTTCCGTGATACGATTCTTCAGCCTTTCTGTGGCCCCCTTTCCCAGGGGTATGAGCACGTCTATTCTGTCAACGAAGGAACGAACCCTTCTCGATGAAACCCGGATCTCCGTGGTGTTGTTTCCTCCTCTCACTCTCGACATGTACTCTTTGGTGGCAAACACGTGAAAGCCGGAGTCTTTTAAAACCCGTGTTAGGACGTTCTCGACTGTCTGTATTCCCTGTCCCGCTTCCCCACTCAAGACAATGCTCACATCTTTCATTCTGAACCACCTCTCTTTTTGAACTTGTTTTTGTAGAGGAGATCGTCTGCTCTCGAGAGCACTCTTTCTATCGGTATGAAACCGTCTATCTCTTCATAACCAACGGAGAATTCTATGTTGAAGGGCAAGTCTACATTTTTAAGGTTTTCTTCTACCCTTTTCAGAACACCGGCAGCGTTATCTTTGGTGCTATCGACGAGTACCAGAAGGAACTCGTCACCACCGTATCTGAAAACAAGATCCGACTCTCGAACGGTTCTCTTCAGGGTTTTGACGAATTCGACGAGTGCTTTGTCCCCCATGAGGTGGCCGTAAGTGTCGTTTATCATTTTCAAACCGTCCACATCCATGATCACCAGAACGGATTTCTTCTGATTTCGCCTGAGCCACGCCATGTGGGAGAATATCCACTCGTTGAAGTAGTGCCTTGAATAAGCTTCGGTTAAAGGATCTTTCAGTGCGAGTTCACGGTACTTTTGATGAAGATGGTACTCTCTCAGATAGAGAGAAACTACTTCCGCGAACGTATTGAGAACACTGAAGAAAGAGGGTGCTATGTCTTCGTTTGACAGAAAGACCATATGGTAAGAGGGCATATCTTTATAGTCCAGATGTACGACAATGTAATGAACACCGTCTTTTACTAATTTTTCTATTTTTTCCTCTTCTTTTGATTCTTCAAAATCGAATTCCGGTATCTCTTCCAGATCCGTATGAAACACGGGAATGTTCCCTTCGAATACGATTCCGCCTGTGAAGACATTGCTCGCTTCAACGATCTTCTGCAGGGCTTCCTTGAGGAATTCTTCAACGGAGATGGATTTTCTGAAGAGAAGCAAGAGAGTGAATATAGTGCTCATGACCTTTTGAAGCTGCTGTTCGTTTGCCAGTGTTTTCCTCATGAGAAGATAAGTGCTCGCAAGGTTTCCCAGTGATTTCAAGACCTTTTTTGAAAGTTCTGAAAAACCAGAGTACGGACTGTCGAGAGCGATGTTTCCCACGAATTCGTCTCCAGAAAAAATACCCACAACAAGGCTCTTTTTTGTACCCCGAAGAGTCCTTTCAAAGAATTTCCACATGTCGTCTGGAAAAAGATCTCTGTCATAGTCAAGGAAATCAACCTCTAATGGATCTTTTCCAGCTCTGAACAGATATCTGGATGGAAATCTTTTTCCAAACAGATCTACAATGTGTCCCCTCGAGGCAACAAAGATCCAGTCCCCCGATGGTGTGATCCTGGAGACGCTCCCTTTTACTGCTTCCGGAACAACTTCCATCGCGATATTCAGAATTTTCTGAAAGAACTCTTCTTCGGGTGAATTCGGATCGAGTTTTGAAAGTCCATCAACTATGGTATCGAAGCTCTTTTCCAGCCGTCTGTAATACTCGATCTTCTTTCTCACATGACAGAAAAGATAAAGCGCAAACACAAGAAATCCGAACGAGACAACGTAGAAAAAAACTTGCAAACTATTTCCCCCTCACAATTCTAATGATTCTCCCGGCTCAAGAATCACACATTCAACACTCATTTCCGTCACTTTCTTCTTGAATAGTTCCACATCCGCGAAGATGAGTTCCCATGTTCCATAATGCATGGGAACAACCTTCTTCGGTTTTATCATCGCCGTTGCTCTCACGGCGTCTTCCACGTCCATGACGAAATTTCCACCGATTGGAAGAAACGCTACATCCACGTTCTCTTCTCCGAGAAGTTCCATCTCCCTGGTCAAACCGGTGTCTCCTGCGTGGTATATCTTTTTTCGCTCGAGCGTGATGAGAAAGCCAGCAGGATTTCCTCCGTAGATCATACTGTCTCCATCGAGAATTCCAGAGCCATGAACGGCAGGTGTCATCTTCACCCTGCCAAAATCGAAGAGGTAGCTTCCACCTATGTGCATGGCATGGGTCTTCACACCTTTTTTTCCGAGGTAATGGCAGATTTCGTAGTTGGATATCACCGTGGCATCGTTTTTCTTTGCTATTTCTACAGCATCCCCGAGGTGATCTCCGTGTCCGTGTGTCACGAGTATGTAATCGATCTTTGGAAGATCCTCCAATTTTACAGGACAAACCGGATTTCCTGAAATGAAAGGATCGATGATGATGTTTTTCTTTCCCTCTATCAGCACCACGGCGTGTCCCAGGAATGTGACTTTCATGTTACCACCTCCTACTTTAGATTATACTCTTTTCGGAAATTAACGTTGAAGAAGGAATGTGTTCGTTGAAAAATTTTTCTTTCTGTACTGGTGTTTCTTCCGGTGTGATGTTAGAATAGTTCTACGCAGATGCTTTTTCGGGAGGTGATTTCTAAGTGGAAAGCACCAGTCTTCCTCCGTAAAAAAGCAGTCCGAGGAGGTGTGAAAATGAAGATCAAGGTAGAGATCGATCTTCAGGAATTGATCGAAAAAGGAGACTTCAAGACACTCAAAAGAGTTCTCGAACAACAGGATCCCGCCGACGTGAAGGAGATGATTGAAAAGCTTCCGCCTGACCTGAAAGTGGTCGTTTTTAGACTCCTTCCCAAGGATAAGGCCGCTGAAGTGTTCAGCGAACTCGAACCCGATGATCAGTTGGAACTCATAAAACTTTTCAGAGAGGAACGGCTGAAGGAGATTTTCGAATCGATGGATCCAGACGACAAGGTAGAACTGCTCGAAGAGATGCCCGCGAACGTGGTGAAGAAGCTCCTTTCATACCTTCCTCCACAGGAGAGGGAGGAATTGCTTCACATCCTGAATTATCCCGAAGATTCTGCGGCAAGGCTTGCCACCACAGAATACGTAGAGCTTTTCGAGGATATGACCGTCAGGGAAGCACTGGAAAAGGTGAGAAGAGAAGGAAAGAAGAAAGAGAACATCTACTCTCTCATGGTGATAGATAGAACGAGAAAGCTCAAGGGAACCGTTGAGCTCAGAGACATGATCGTTGCCGATCCCGATCAGAAGGTATCGGAAATCATGAACAAGGATCCTGTTTTTGTTCACGCCACTGATGACCAGGAACTCGCGGCGGAACTCATGAAGAAATACGACCTGATCATACTACCGGTAGTTGACAGCGAAGAGAGATTGATTGGTGTGATCACCTTTGACGATCTCGTTGACGTCATCGAAGAAGAGGCAACGGAAGACATACAGAAGATGGCCTCAATGAGTGTTACTTACACACCCTATTTCCACACTCCTGTATGGAAGTTTATTTTGAAAAGATCCCCATGGCTTGTGGCGCTTCTTCTTCTTGAAAGTATAAACAGCAATATCATATCAGGCTATGAAAAGTTCCTCGCATCAATACCACTGATAGCAGCCTTTATTCCAACGATGATGGATGCTGGAGGGAACATTGGTTCTCAGATATCTGCTCTCATAATAAGAGGAATGAGTTTAAACGAGATAACCGCAAAAGACTGGTGGAAGGTTCTGCTGAGAGAATCTCTGATAGGTTCTATCTTAGGTTTTATTCTTGCGGGTGTTCTGTACCTGAGGGCTTTTCTGATCTCTTCTGATCCCACATTGAATTTCGCCGTTGCAACAGCCTTACTCGTAGTAATTCTGTATGCAAATATCTCGGGCGCGCTTCTTCCCTTCATCGCCCGTATCTTCAAAATTGACCCGGCCTTCATGGCAGGACCGCTTCTCACCACGATCGTCGACGTGACAGGCATCATGATATATTTCTACGTGGTGCACAGTTTCTTGAGTTGAAGAGGAGAGACCATGGTTAAGCTGATAATCAAGTTTGGCTTGATAATAATCTCTTTCGTTGTGTTGTTTTCAAATGCCCTTCTGGGGCTTCTTTTCTTTTTCTTACTCTCTCTTCCTGTGGTGAGAAACGCTGTTTTGGGAAGACTTCCGATAAAATTGAAAAAATCGGTAACGGGCAATGTTTACACTTACGAATACAAAAATGGCCTGAAAATGGACATATATTATCCATCTGTGAAAAGAAAGAGTTATCCGTTCGTGCTTTTTGCACACGGTGGTGGATGGATCTCCGGATACAGAAGGCAGCCCAACAACGTTTCGTGGTACAGATTTCTCAATGCAAACGGTTTCGCTGTGGCGACATTTGACTACAGATACGGTTACTTTCATTACATCGAAGATATTCTGGAAGATCTGAAAAGTGCTGTCTCTTTCCTGAATGAAAACAGGGAGCATCTGCTGATTAAAAACCTGAATCTCATGGGACTTTCAGCGGGAGGGCATCTCGTTCTGTACCACGCGATGAGATCTTCGAAGGAAGGAAAAAAAGATTTCGATGGTCACGTGGTAGCCTGGTATGCTCCCTGCGATCTTCTCGACCTGTGGAGCATGGAAACATCCTCTCTCTTCGCGAGGTTCTCTGTTGCAACGACGTTGAAGGGACTTCCCGTACGAAAGAAAGAAGATTATGTGTTCTACTCTCCTGTAGCCTGGGTGAACCCGAAGGTGCCTCCCACCATGCTGGTTCACGGCATGAAAGACGACGTTGTGCCTTACATCTCATCTGTTAAAATGTATAAAAAACTCAGAGAAAACGGTGTGCAGGCAAAGCTGAGGCTTCATCCGAAGGGGAAACACGGTTTTGAGTTCGTTCTGAAAGATCCTTTGACGGTGAAGATCCTCTACGAAACGGTCTCGTTTTTGAAGAGGTGAAAGTGTGTTTGAACATGTAAGGATGCCTTCCGATTATTCTCTCGGATACGTTCACAGGACAAAGAACGTCCGAATTTCCATTCTGAAGTTCAAGTCACCCTATCCAGACGCAGAAAAAGGAACGGACCCTGTGGAGGTGTACATCTTCTCTCCGAAGAGGAGAAAAGTAGGATCGGTGATGATACTTCAAGGACTTGGAAGCCGAAACGTTCTGTATCTTCTTCGGATGGCCTACTACCTTTCCAAAAGGAAGATAGAGGCGGTAGTTCCCGTTTTGCCGGGAAACTTCACCCGTGTAGCACACGGTTCTGTGAGCGGGAAGGACTATTTTTCCTCCGATCTGGGGAAGATGACCAGGTTCTGGGAACACGCTCTCACAGATCTTCTCAGTCTTTTGGAACTTTTGAAAGTTAAGAAGATGTGGCACGAGAGAAACTGTCTCTTTGGATACTGTCTTGGAGGCATGATCGCTGTTTTACTCAACGCACTGAGCAGTGATTTCAAAAAGACGATCATTATGATGGCGGGTGGTGACTTTGCCACTCTGTTTTGGAGGTCACCCACTCTGTCTTTTGTGAGACGTGAGCTGAGAAGTGGAAAGGGAGAAGAACACGGAATGACGAACGAGGAGAATTTCTACGATGTCTACAGGAGCGATCTGGAGAGGCTGAAGGAATTTTCCTCGGTGCAGGAGATGTTGAGTTCAAACATACATCCCCTTTTGAAACTCGATCCTCTCGCTTACGCGAAGTTCGTGGATACCTCACGAATCGTGATGCTTGAAGCGATGTTTGATAAAGCCCTCCCAAAGAGCACAAGAGACATTTTATGGGAGTACCTTGGAAGACCCAAAAGGATAAGGGTCCCATCAAGTCACGTGAGCTGGCTTCCGTTCCAGATATTCGCTGCCAGGTACATAATGAAGCTTCTCAAAGAACAGGGCGCTGAGGATTGAGAGATTGATCTTCTCGCTTTCTTTTATCTTCCAGAATTCCAGCGGATCCGGTTCACCGCAGATATCCAATCCCAGAATCTTTCTCAAGGGAATGTGACGTAGCACGTTGAGGAGTTCTTCCAGTGAAACTCTTCCTCTTTCCCAGCCAGTTATTCCGATATTCAGAACATCTTTGTCAACACTCAGATACACCGGATATCTTCCAAAAAGTTTCAGGATCTTCTGAGGATCTGTTTCGGAGTAAAACACCCTGTGGATCTTTTCCTGCTCCTGAGTGCCTACAACCACAACTTTCACCAGGTGTTTCAGTTTCAGAGCTTTTCTGATCCAGCTGTCGCAGGTGAGAAACTCCTCCTCTCTGGCATCGAGGTGATTGTCGAACACAACCAGTACGAAAGGCCTCTTTATTTTTTTGATGATGAGGTAAGTGAGGTGGTGAAACTCTCCATCCCCCAGAAACGTTACTCCCGGGTGTGGAGGAAGGATGTTTTCAATTTCAGGGATCTTTTCAGGAAACACCATGTACCTGACACCTTCGATTCTTTTAGAAAACACGAACTCAGCGAGTGATTTCAGAGTCCGCTGTTCTTCGTAAACTCCGTTGAAATCGAGGATGTGGATCTGAGGAGATATCATACTGACACCTCCTCAGTTTTCCACCATCCTTTCCAGAAGAGACCTCAAAAGTCCTTTCAGGACTTTTTCCTCCCTCTCTGCTGTTTCGAGAAGAACCCCAGGATCTATCTTCTTCTCTTCAAGTTCACTTTTGTATGCCTCTATCCAGCGCTTCATGGTCCTGGCTCCTACCTCTATATGAAACTGAAGCCCCACAGCCTTTTCATAGACGAATCCCTGGTTTTCGTACTTTTCAGAAGTAAAGACCCTGGTTGCTCCGCGTGGAAGATCGAAAGTGTCTCCGTGCCACTGAAACACCAGCAGCCTGTCTGGAAATTCCCCGAAGAATCTATCGTCGGAAACCTTTTTGACGAAGAACCAGCCTATTTCCTCTCCGTTTTTTCCTCTGTAGACACTCGCCCCGAGGACTTTAGCGAGCATCTGAGAACCCAAACAGATTCCAAGGAATGGAATTTCTTTTTTCAAAGCCTCTTCTATCAACTGGAATTCGTACTTCAAGAAGGGATATTTCTCTTCCTCGTAGGCTCCCATGTAACCTCCAAGAAGCACCACGAGGGAGTATTCTTCGAGAGGTCTTTCAAGTTTTTCTCCTTTTGGAGTGTCCAGATATTCGAAACTCCAGTTCTTCTCCCTGAAGATATCTTCCATCATTCCAAGGTCTTCTATTTCGACGTGCCTAATGGCGAGCACTTTCACACTAAATACCCCCTTCAAGATGAATGCGGAAGACACCACCTTTCAGGTTGAAGAAGAGATCAGGGTTGAGATCCGACTCAATGATGTTTCCTTCGATGGTCTTCAGAAGAAGTCCGTCTTTCTTATCGATGAAGTAAGAGATCCCGCCGGGTACTCTTAACAGAACTTCCAGAACGCAGTCTTCTGCCTCGAAGTAAAGCGGGACGTTCATCTTTTGGAAGCTGAATCTTATATTCAAAACACTGTCTTTTGTTTCAACCCGTGTGAACCTGTTTTCTTCGAATTCGCCCTTCACCGTGAAAGCACCTTCTTCAAAAGAAAGTTCAAATGTATCCCTCGGTAGCTCGACCTCCACCATCTTTGGCCCGAATCTTTTCCAAAGAGAACCCTTCACGATCAGATTTGAGCCAGCTTTTGATACTTCTATTCCGCTTGACGTGGACACCCTGAACTTTTCGCCTTCAATGAATCTGACAGTGAATCCCCCGCTTTTGAACAAGATTCTATTCACACCGGTGAAAACCTGATATTTTCCAGGTGCTGAAACAGATTCGTATGGCCACACAAGAAGCAGTATCAGAAAAGCGGAAAAGACACCCACGCTCAGGAAGTACAACCACTTTTTCTTCACGCTGAGGTAGATGAAATAAATACCGAAAGTTATCAGCATCATCGGCCAGAAGAGACCAAGATTGTGAAATATTCTTGTGAAGAATGAAAGAGAGAAAAGATCCAGAAAGATCGTTGTAAGGAGCAGAACTCCCAGGAAAATGAGAAATATACCAAATATTATCTTCATTTTTCATCTCTCCTCAGAAGAAGGAGAACACCAAAGATCACTAACAGAACGCCAAGAACCACCTTCCATGCCACACCGAAGAAGATTGGGAAAAAAGCGGACGCGAGAAAGACAATTCCCAAGAAGATGAGAAGGCCACCGACTAACACTTTCAACCCTTCTGCGTTTTGAAGTGGTTTTTCTTCGCTTTCTGTTTTCCCCTCTTCCTCAGGTATGATCAACCAGGCGATTATGTAGAGCAGAAGACCCGCTCCCCACGCGAGTGTGATGAGAACCCAGATCAATCTTACGAGAGTCGGATCGACGTTGAAGTACTCCGCAAAACCTCCACAAACACCCGCTATGATCCTGTTCTTTCTGGACCTTTTGAGCTGTTTCATAAACATCCCCCCTTTCAGAAGATTTTAACATAAAAGAAATTAGACATCCCTTATTTTATGGTAAAAAATTCATAAAGAAGGTGAGAATATGAAATGCAAACTGGGGTTAGAGAGGTGTCCAGATGATATCCTCCGGTGTTTCCCCAAGATTGAGCAATCCTTCGGAGTGGTGATTTTCGGTGCTTCTGGTGACCTCACAAAGAGAAAGCTCATTCCTGCTTTAAACAGGTTGTTCGAAGCAGGCATTCTACCTGATCGTTTTTTTGTTCTCGGTGCGGCACGAACGAATATGGATGATGAAGAATTCAGATCCAGATTCGATGCCAACCCTGATTTTTTGGAACATTGCAGTTACATCAGCGTGGATTATCATAATCCCGAGAGCTTCAAATCGTTGAAAAACACCATCGAGACTCTCATGAAAAGGATCGATTCCAACAATCTGGTCTTCTATCTCGCTGTTCCTCCGGATCTTTACATTCCTATTCTGGAAAATCTCTCGAAATCTGGGTTGAACGAAAAACCTGCGCGCGTTGTGATTGAGAAACCGTTCGGGAAAGACCTGGAATCGGCCAGAAGACTGGAAGAAACTCTTAAGAAGTACTTCCAGGAAGATCAGATTTTCAGAATCGATCATTACCTTGGAAAAGAAACCGTTCAGAACATACTGGTGTTCAGGTTTGCCAACTTCATATTCGAGGAGATCTGGAACAACAAGTTCGTGGATCACGTTCAGATCACGATGGCCGAAGACATAGGTGTTGAACACAGAGCAGGATACTTCGAAAACGTGGGACTCCTCAGGGATATCTTCCAGAACCACATGCTTCAGGTCCTCGCACTGATCGCCATGGAACCTCCTTCTTCTTTCAATGGAGAGAATTTCAGAAACGAGCGGGTGAAACTTCTCAGATCGATCAGACCACTCCCTGTAAAGGAGCTGGAAAACTGGATCGTCAGAGGCCAGTATGGAAGAGGGGTTGTGAACGGAAAAGAAGTGCCGGCTTACAGGGAAGAACCAGGAGTGGATGAAGACTCCAACGTTGAGACCTTCGTTGCCATGAAACTCTTCATAGACAACTGGAGGTGGAGCGGTGTACCTTTCTATCTGAGAGCCGGGAAGAGACTTCCCAGGAAAATAACCGAGGTTGCTGTTGTCTTCAAGAAGATTCCTCATTCGATCTTTGCCGGTGTACCTTCTGATGAACTGGAGCCGAACACGATAGTTTTCACCTTGCAGCCAAACGAGGGAATCTCTCTTGAGTTTCAGGTGAAAAGGCCCTGTCCCGGCATGTTTCCACAGCTTCTCAGTATGGACTTCAGGTACGAGGATTACTTTGGAGTGAAACTGCCCGACGCTTACGAAAGACTCCTTCTGGACGTGATACTTGGAGATCCTACACTTTTCATGAGAAGAGACGACCTCGAGGTTTCCTGGGAACTTCTCGATCCCGTTCTCAAGGCCTGGGAAAACGATCCTATTCGCTTTTCACCGCATGTGTATCCGGCGGGAACGTGGGGACCGAGAGAAGCCGATCTACTCATAGAGAGGGACGGTAGAAAATGGAGAAAACTGTGATATACCTGCTCGAAGATGGGTACGTTGATTTTGTAGTCGAGAAAATTCGCACAAAGATGGAAAAACTTCTCGAGGAAAAGGATAAGATCTTCGTCATTCTTGCCGGTGGGAAAACACCTCTTCCCGTTTACGAGAAACTGGCAGAACAGAAGCTCCCATGGGATCGCATCCACTTCTTTTTGAGCGACGAGCGGTACGTACCTCTCGACTCAGATCAAAGCAATTTCAGGAACATAAACGAGGTCCTTTTCAGCAGAGCAAAGATCCCTTCAAGTAATGTTCACTACGTTGACACTTCTCTTCCTGTTGAAAAAGCCTGTGAGAAATATGAGAGGGGAATAAGATCAGCTACTGACCAGTTCGACCTCGCTATTCTTGGAATGGGTCCCGATGGCCATGTCGCGTCCATATTCGACTTGGAAACGGGAAATAAAGACGGCCTTGTGACTTTCACGGATCCTTCCGGTGATCCTAAGGTTCCCAGAGTCACCCTGACGTTTCGTGCACTGAACACATCACGGTACGTGTTCTTTCTCATCAGGGGGAAAGAAAAGATAAACAGACTAACGGAGATCTTAAGAGATACACCCCTTCCCGCTTACTCCGTGAGAGGCAAAGAGAAAACCGTCTGGTTTGTGGGAAAATAATTCGGAAATTGAAACTTATTCCATTATGTGGTATTATTATAAAAAAAGAGAAGCGAGGTCGAAGGTTGTGGTCTCTGAGAGAGTCTTCAGGCCGGTCTTCAAGCTGTTCAGACGAAGAACAGGTGTTTTGGCTTTCGTCGGAATGATCATTCTTTTGTTTTACATCTTTTTGGCCATCTTCGCCCCAGTTCTTGCTCCCTACGATCCTACCGTACGGGTGGGAAGATCTTTGCAACCTCCTTCGGAAAAGCATCTATTCGGCACCGACAACCTTGGAAGGGATATCTTCAGCAGAGTGATCTACGGTTCGAGAATCGCCCTGATGGTGGCGTTTCTCGCTGTTGTTATAGCGGCTGCGATAGGTATTCCCCTCGGTTTGATCTCTGGTTACGTTGGAGGTATCTTCGACCGCGTTTTAACTCTTGTGATGGACGCCGTTTACTCTTTCCCGGGTTTGATTCTTGCCATAGCAGTTGCAGCGGTTTTGGGGCCCGGAATGATGAACATAGCCGTTTCGATCGCCGTTGTTTATGCGCCCACGTATTTTAGAGTGGTGAGAAACCAGGTCACGAGCGTGAAAAACGAACTCTACGTGGAAGCGGCAAGGGCACTCGGTGCGAAAGATTGGGAAATCCTTGTTAAGTACGTGCTTCCCAACGTTTTCCCATCGATAGTGGTGGTTCTCTCCATGAACCTCGCCGATGCAATCATGACGGAAGCGGGTCTCAGTTTTCTTGGGCTTGGAATAGCTCCTCCCACTCCGGACTGGGGATTCGACCTCAGCAACGGCCAGAGGTTCATCCTGAGCAGAGCCTGGTGGGGTGTGTTGTTCCCCGGCCTTGCAATCATCACTTCCGTTCTTGGTTTTTCCATGTTCAGTGAAGGGTTGAGCGAAATTCTCAATCCGAATATCGGGGAGAGAAGCAAATGAAGGTGCTCGAGCTGGAAAACGTGAGCGTGAGATACAAAACTGAAGAAAAAACTGTGAACGCCGTCGAAAACGTTTCCTTCCACCTGGAGAAAGGAGAAACCCTGGGTCTCGTCGGTGAATCCGGTTGTGGAAAGTCTACCCTCGGTTTTTCCATAATGCGACTTCTTCCAAAGGGAACGAAGATTGATGGAAGCATAAAAATCGAAGGGACAGATATTTCATCTCTTTCGGACGAGGAAATGAGACAGATAAGAGGTTCAAAAGTTGCGATGATATTCCAGGATCCGATGACGTCGCTCAATCCGATTCTCAGAATAGAGGATCATTTTGTGGAGATGATCCTCACCCACAGACCTGAACTGAGCAAAGAAGACGCCAGAGAACTCGCAGCGAAGGCCCTGGAAGATGTTGGAATAAACAGAAACAGACTGAGGGATTATCCGTTTCAGTTCAGCGGTGGAATGAGACAGAGGGTGATGATCGCCCTGTCGATAGTTCTCAATCCCGCTGTTTTGATCGCCGATGAACCCACCACATCTTTGGATGTGATAGTTCAGGCTCAGATAATGGAACTGCTCGAGAAGCTGACGAAAGAGCACAAAACCGCCATGATTCTGATCACCCACGATATGGGGCTGGTCGCGGAAGCCGCAGACAGAATAGGTGTGATGTACGCAGGGCACCTCGTGGAACTCGCATCGAAAGAGAGGATATTCACCAATCCTCTTCATCCATACACCGTTGGTCTTCTGAGGTCTATTCCGAACACGGATGTGAACGATAGAGAACTGAGATACATTCCCGGCTCTCCCCCTGATCTTTCGAATCCCCCTGAAGGTTGCAGGTTCGCTCCAAGATGCGAGAAGGCAATGAAAATTTGCTGGGAGAAAGAACCACCGGAGTTTGAAATAGATGGAACGCGCGTGAAATGCTGGCTTTACGGAGGAGATCAGAATGGCACTGATTGAAGTGCAGAACCTTAAAAAGTATTTCCCTGTGAAACAGGGACCAATAGATGTGCTTTTGAGAAAACCCAGGAAGTTTGTGAAAGCGGTGGATGGTGTGAATTTTCAGATTGATGAAGGAAAGAGTCTGGGGCTGGTGGGGGAGTCGGGATCCGGAAAAACCACAACGGGAAGAGTCATTCTGAGACTTGAAGAACCCACCGATGGCAAAATCATTTTTGATGGTAGAGACATCACAAAACTCTCAAAAGAAGAAATGAGGAAGCTGAGAAAAGAGATGCAGATCATCTTTCAAGATCCAATGGCCTCTCTGAACCCATACATGAGGGTGGGAAAAGCCATAGAACACGCCCTTGAAATTCACGGAATCGGAGACAGATCGTCGAGAAAAGAGATGGTGTTTGAGATGTTGAGGAGAGTGAATCTGGAACCCGCGGAGGATATCTACAGAAGGTATCCGAGGGAGCTTTCTGGTGGTCAGAGGCAGAGGGTAGTCATCGCCCGTGCTTTGATTTTGAAACCCCGCCTTGTGATAGCCGATGAAGCGGTGGCTATGCTCGATGTTTCCGTGAGATCACAACTGCTGAGACTCCTTCAGGACCTCAGAAAGGAATTCAACCTCACCATGCTCTTCATCACACACGATCTCGCCACGACAAAATACGTCTGCGATGAAATCGCGGTGATGTACCTCGGAAAGATCGTGGAGGTCGGTGATTTTGAGGACATATACCTCAATCCAAAGCATCCTTACACACAGGCTCTTATATCCGCCGTACCGGAACCTTCTCTCAAGAAGAAAAAGAAGTTCATCCCTGAGGGAGAAACACCAAACCCGATAGACGTGCCATCTGGATGCAGGTTCCACCCGCGCTGCCCTTACAGAATGGATATCTGTATGAAAGAAGAACCTCAACTCAAGGTTGTGGAGGAAAATCACAAGGTGGCATGTCATCTTTACAACTGAAGGGAGGTAGTGGGTATGAAAAAGTTAGTCTGGTTGTTTTTGATCCTGACAGTAACGCTCTCCTTCGCGGCAAAAGACATCATCGTGGTGGGTACAACGGACAAAATCAGAACTCTCGATCCTGCCAACTGTTACGATTACTTTTCTTCCAACATCCTTCAAAACGTCATGGTTGGATTGGTTGATTACGAAATAGGAACAAGCGTTCTCAAACCCGTTCTGGCGGAGAGATGGGAAGTCGATGAAACAGGAACGGTTTACACGTTCTATCTGAGAAAGGATGCAAAGTTCGAGGATGGAACACCCATCGATGCTCACGTCTTTAAGTACTCTTTCGACAGAGTGATGAAACTGAATGGAGATCCGGCATTCTTACTCTCTGATGTCGTCGAAAAAACAGAAGTAGTGGATGACTACACCTTCCGTGTAACTCTGAAGTACCCATTCTCCGCGTTCGTCTCTGTCCTCGGTTACACCGTTGCGTATCCGGTGAACCCGAAGGTCTATCCAGTCGATTCCTTCTACGAAGGTATTCCATCAGCTTCTGGACCCTACAGGGTCAAAGAATGGATCAGAGATGTGAGAATCGTTCTCGAAGCGAATCCGAACTACTTTGGTGAAAAGCCAAAGACAAAGACCATCGTGATCAATTTCTACGAGAACGCTTCCACACTCAGATTGGCACTCGAGACGGGAGAAATCGATGTTGCTTACAGACATCTCGACCCCAGAGATGTTATCGATCTCGAGGGAAGAGAAGACATCGTCGTTTACAAAGGTAACAGTCCACAGATCAGATATCTGGTGATCAACGTCACACAGCCCCCGTTCGACAACGTGAAGGTGAGGCAGGCACTAGCTTATGCGGTGAACAGAGACATCATAGTTGAAGACGTGTTCGTGGGGCTTGCAAAACCGTTGTACTCGATGATCCCGGAAGGCATGTGGGGACACAAGGACGTATTCCCGAAGAGGGAGCTCGAAAAAGCGAAAGCTCTTCTCAAAGAAGCAGGCTATGACGAGAAAAATCCTCTTGTGATAGACCTGTGGTACACACCTTCACACTACGGAACGACAGAAGCGGATGTTGCCCAGGTGTTGAAGGAATCGTTCGAAGAAACGGGTGTCATAAAAGTGAATCTCAAGTACGCAGAGTGGTCCACCTACGTGGAGTACTTCCTGAACGGAACGATGGGTTTCTTCCTCCTCGGATGGTACCCCGATTACCTTGATCCGGACGATTACGTGTGGCCGTTCCTCAGTGAAAGCGGTGCAAAATCCCTCGGTAGCTTCTACTCGAATCCTGAGGTAGAAAACCTGATGATAGAAGCAAGGAAATTCACTGATCTGGAAAAGAGAACAGAAATCTACTACAAAGTCCAAGAGATCCTTGCAAGGGATGTTCCTTACATACCGCTCTGGCAGGGAGTTGCAACCTGTGCAGCGAAAAAACAGGTGAAAGGAATTCTGCTTGAACCCACACAGATATTCAGATACTACATACTCTACTGGGAAGATTGAACTCCGCCGCCCCTTCCCGGGGCGGCTTTCGGAGGTGCCGTGATGTCCCTTAAAAACTACGTGATAACAAGAATCCTCCTTGCTGTTCCCATGATATTCATTCTTCTGGCACTCATATTCCTGGTGCTCAGGATCATACCCGGGGATCCGGTGCTCGCTATTCTCGGAGGAAAAGCACCGAAGGAAGTCATCGAACAGAAGAGACACGAGCTCGGTCTCGATAAACCCATCATCGTCCAGTTTTTCGATTACATTGGAGATCTTCTCAAAGGTGATCTGGGAAAATCTACACTGACGGGAAGACCCGTTTGGGAAGAAATAAAGGAGAGATTTCCCGCGACTTTGGAACTGACACTCTTCGCTTTCATCGTAGCCGTCCTCATAGGTATCTTTTGGGGGAGCTTCGCTGCGTACAAAAGAGACAGCGGTGTTGATATAGGTGCCAGGATGTTTTCAATGGTGATGTACGCGGTTCCGGTTTTCTGGTTCGGTTTGATGATGCAGTACATCTTCGGAGTTATCTTGAGATGGCTTCCCGTTGGTGGGCGATTGTCACCCACTATGAATTTGAAAGTGATAACGGGTATCTATTCGATAGATGCGCTTTTCACAGGAAATTGGGAAGCACTGAAAGACGTCTTCGAACATCTCTTACTTCCGGGACTCACACTCGGACTCGTGATCTCCAGCGTCTTTGTCCGTATGGTGAGGAACAACACCGTTCTAACACTGGCCCAGGATTTCGTGAAGGCGGCTCGTGCCCGCGGTTTGAAGGAGAGGGTAATTCTGTTCAGGTACGCCCTGAAAAACGCTCTGGTACCCATCTTCACGATGATGGGACTTCAGTTTGCACTCCTTCTGGGAGGTGCGGTCCTCACAGAAACCACTTTCTCCTGGCCTGGTCTTGGAAGTTATCTTGTGATGAAGATCAGATACAGGGACTTTCCTGCCATACAGGGCACGGTCGTTTTCTTCGCTTTGATCGTGGTGGTGATAAGCATTCTCGTCGATGTGATCAACGCTCTGATAGATCCCAGGGTGAGATATTGAAAAGAGCGGGAAGGCCCCGCTCACAGTAATTTTTCGAGATTCTTCTTCACTTCGTCTATGAACTCTTCGAGAGTGACATACTTGTCGATCGGTGGTTCTGTGAAAGGCTGAAGGTCCTTTGTGATCACATCGGATTCTATGGTGTTTATCACAGCCTTCTCCAGTTTGTCTGCGAATTCACACACCTCCGGTGTTCCGTCGAGTTCTCCCCTCTTCCTTATAGCACCTGTCCACGCGAAGATCGATGCGGTTGGATTCGTCGAGGTCTTTTCTCCCTTCAAATATCTGTAGTAGTGTCTTCTCACCGTGCCGTGGGCTGCCTCGAACTCGTAGATCCCATCGGGAGAGACGAGAACCGACGTCATGAGACCGAGACTGCCGAAACCTGAGGCGATCATATCGGACATGATGTCCCCTTCGTAGTTCATGCAGGCCCAGAGCATGCCGCCCTCACTTCTCAAAATCTGCGCAGCCGCATCATCTATGAGCATGTATCTGTAGTTCACTCCGGCTTTTTCGAGTTCTTCTTTTCTTTTGTCGACCTCTTCCTGGAATATGTCTTTGAAGTACGCGTGGTACACCTTGGAGATCGTGTCTTTCGTTGCAAACCAGATGTCGACCTTTTCAGAGATAGCATAGTTTATACACGACTGAGCGAAACTTCTGATCGATTTCTCCAGGTTGTGCATCGCCATGACAACACCGTTTCCTTCGAATTTGTGTACGAGGAGTGTTTTGTTTTCTTTGTTTCTCACCACAAGTTCCACTTCTGCTGGGCCTTCTACTTTTGCTTCCACAGCGTTGTATATGTCACCGTAGGCGTGCCTTCCTATGATGATCGGTTTCTTCCAGCGCTTCACTAACGGTGGCACGTTCTTCACCATGATGGGCTTTCTGAAAACCGTTCCATCGAGGTACGCTCTGATGGTGGCATTTGGACTCTTCCAGGCTTTCTTCAGGTTGTATTCCTTCACTCTTTCCGCATCTGGGGTGATCGTTGCGCACTTGACACCGACACCGTACTTTTTGATGGCCTTTGCCGCTTCGATCGTGATCTGATCGTCTGTTTCATCTCTCTTCTCTATTCCGAGATCGAAGTAAACCAGCTGGATGTCGAGATAGGGAAGGATGAGTTTTTCTTTGATCATCTTCCACATCACGCGTGCCATCTCGTCACCGTCGAGTTCGACAATGGGGTTTTTAACCTTGATCTTCTCCACTCTTCGTACCTCCTTTTCTGTGATCGTTGCTATTATTAATGATACCATCCTTTTTTGGACTTCAGATGTGGAGTTTCATCGTTTCATTTAACGCTTTCGTGAAATTTGACTCAAGAGGAAATCGTTGCAAAAAGTAAAAGGGTGCGGAAGCACCCTCTTTCATTTAACGAGCAGAACACGGAGAGCGCCTTTTTCCTGAAGGGTCTTTGCAACATCTGGCGAATCCGTCACGTATATCCTGTCTCTTCTCACTTCGTTCGGTACGGTATCCACTTTCACAGCGTTTTTATCTTTTTTCAGAACGAAATCTGCGTCTTCTTTGGAAATTTCGATGATCAACGGCTCACCCACGAACGGATCGTCTTTCTTCAGGTAGGTCTGGAAGTCTTCTTTCAACTCCTGAGCGACGTATTTCAGAATCTTTATGAAGTTGTCTTTGTCCACGTAGCCAGGAAGGTATCCCAGACCTTCTTTTCCCTTGAAAAAGAAAAACGTAGGCGTTCCTCTCACACCAAATCCAGCGAAGAGATCCCTGTAGCTAACCGATTCCTCTCCCAGAACTTCCTTCGCAAAGAGTGTGGTTTTTTCATCTGTGGCGTACAGCTCAACGAAGACGAAGTTTGGAATCAGAATTTCCTGGAAATCTTCTTTCGGGAATACTTCTTTCTTGAACAGATTACAGTAGTAACAGGTTGGACTCGAGAACATCATGATCAGCTTTCTCTGGGTGATGTTTGCGAGTCTGTAGGCATCATCTAAAGTGAGGGCCAGTGAGATCACACTCAAAGCCAAAATCGCGATGATTAAGAACCTTTTCACAGTACCATCCTCCCATCAGTATGTGATGAACCTTCCCGTGAGAATGAGCACTCCAACGAGAACGAGTGAGAGAGAACCCACTACTTTGAGAACATTCATCCACACAGGTTTTTTGAAACTGACGCGGTTCAAAAGTCTGTTGACGAATCCTCCCATCAGTATGAACGGAATCGAAATACCCAGAGAGTAAAGGAAAAGAAGTACTCCTCCCTTCACCGGTTCTCTTCCACTCGCCACTATCGCGAGGATACTCCCCAGTATAGGACTCGAGCAGGGAATCCACACGAGTCCCACACTACCACCGAGTAAGAAACCATTCAGGAATCCTTCCCCTTTGTAGCGCCACACGTTGGGATTCTTTTTCATCTTCACAAGTTCAACATCGAACAGGTAAAACAATCCAAAGACTACGAGAGCAAGCCCGGAAATCCACGTGAGTATGTAAGTAGGAATGAAATTTCCAAACAGTCCAAAAAGGACTCCTATGACTGAAAAGAGAGAAGATATTCCCACGAAAAAACCTATGATCTTCAGGAAATCTCCTTTCGAGGCAAAGAGTACGCCAAGAAAAGCGGGGATCAGGGGCAGGACACACGGACTGAAAAATGCGAGAAAGCCATATCCGAGAGCCATCCAGTAACTCACTTCTGCGACGGCGAAACTCATGTCATCTCTCCTCTTCATTTTTTCTACTGAAAAAGTCCAAAATAATTATAACACAGAAACACCCCCTCACAGCGAGGGGGCTGATGATTCAGTTTGAATGGTAGTACAGAAGCTTCACATCGATTTCATCGAGGGATTTCACGAACTTTTCATGGTCGATGTTTTCCACCCTGAGTGTGGCAAGGTAAGAATCCTTCCCTTCTTCGAAAAGTGTTGCGATGGAGATGATGTTCCCGCCTGCTTCGTAGATTCTCTTTGCCACTTCGAGAAGTTCACCCGGTTTGTCTGGCATTTCCATTGTGTACCTTATGGTTCCTTCCCTCTTGGTTCCGAATATCTCTACGAAGACCTTGAAGATATCAGTCTGTGTGATGATTCCAACAAGATGTCCCGCATCGTCAACTACGGGGAGTCCACTTATATCCTTCTCCTCCATTATCCTTGCCGCGTCTTCTATCGGTGTGTTTTCGTTCACTGTGACGACATCTTTTGTCATGATCTCCTCGATTTTGAGCTTGGAAAGAAGATAGTGGAGTTCCCAGATGTTTAGTGTCGTGGCTTTAGAGGGAGATGCGTAGAGAAGGTCCTTTTCTGTCACGATACCGACGATCTTTTCATCCTTCATCACTATGAGGCGTTTGATTTTGTTCTGTTTCATGAGTTTGAGGGCCTCAGAAAAAGAGGTCTCTGGAGCGATGGTGATGGGATTTCTCGTCATGAAATCCTTGACAAGCATGTTTTCCCCCCTTTATGCAACACCGAGATAGGCCTTTCTGACCATTTCGTTGTCCAGAAGCTCACTGGCTTTTCCTTCGAGAACGATCTGTCCAGTCTCGAGGACGTAACCGTAGTGGGCAACCTTCAAAGCACCGAGGGCGTTCTGTTCCACCAGGAGAATGGTGGTCCCCTCCTGGTTGATCTTCTGGATGACCTCGAAAACTTCGGAGACCAGGATGGGAGCAAGTCCCAGGGAAGGTTCGTCCATCATCAGAAGCTTTGGCCTGCTCATCAGAGCTCTTCCGATTGCAAGCATCTGCTGTTCTCCACCGGAAAGAGTGCCTCCGAGCTGTTTCAGCCTCTCTTTCAACCTCGGGAAAAGCGAGAAGATCCATTCCAGGTCACGTTTTATTCCTTCTTTGTCCTTCCGGTTGTACGCTCCCATCATGAGATTCTCATAGACGGTGAGTTCCGGAAAGATTCTCCTTCCTTCGGGAACCAGGGCTATTCCCATTCTGTTTATCACGTGGGCTGGCTTGTTTGTTATGTCCTGGCCGTTGAAGATGATCTTTCCTTTCTGCGCTCTCACGAGTCCTGCTATCGCGGAGAGTGTTGTGGTTTTTCCCGCACCGTTTGCTCCGATCAGCGTTACGATCTGACCTCTCGGGACTTTCAGGTCTATTCCCTTGATGGCGTGGATCGCACCGTAGTAAACGTGGAGAGACTGGACTTCAAGGACGATGTCAGACACTCTCCCACTCCCTTCCGAGGTACGCCTCTATCACACGTGGATCGTTCTGAATCTCCTTCGGCGTTCCTTCCGCTATGATTCTACCGTAGTCCATCACTATGATTCTCTCACAAATTCCCATGACCACTTTCATATCGTGCTCTATGAGAAGCACCGTTAGGTTGAAGTCCTTTCTGATCTGTTTTATGAACTCCATGAGGTCCTCTGTTTCCTTCGGGTTCATACCTGCGGCGGGTTCGTCCAGCAAGATCAGCTTTGGTTCCGTTGCAAGGGCTCTGGCTATCTCCAGTTTTCTCTGCTCTCCATACGGAAGCGAGGAAGCCTTCTCGTACATCACCTTTTCGAGTCCTACCCTCTTGATGAGGTCTTTGGCTCTTTCCACCATTTCTTTTTCTTTCTTCAAATATCCGATTTTCGTGACAGCCCTCCAGAACCAGAAACGTCCGTGGCCCTTTCTCGGTTTTCCGTGCTTCACAAGAATTCTGTCTGCATCGGGATTGGAGAGAACGTGGTGCTGAGCCACAAGAACATTTTCGAGAACGGTCATGTCAGAAAAGAGCCTGATGTTCTGGAAAGTCCTTGCGATTCCAAGGTGTGTGATCTGGTACGGTCTCAACCCCGTGATATCTATATCGTTGAACACGATTCTTCCCTTCGTAGGGGTGTATATACCCGTTATCACGTTGAACACGGTTGTTTTTCCCGCACCGTTTGGTCCTATGAGTCCGACGAGTTCTCCTTCTCTGATCTCGTTGGTGAAATCGTCCACCGCTAAGAGTCCACCAAACTGCATTGTCACATGATCCAGAAGGAGGAGAGGTTTCTTGGAAAGATCCGTGACCGTCATTTCTCTTCACCACCCTTGCGACGAGCAAAGAGCCATCTGTAAAGGTTGTTCCAGGTGAGTTCTTCCCTTCCCATGATACCCCTCTGCCAGAAGATCATCACAAGGATAAAAATGGCGGATATCACGAGGATCCTCATTCCCTTTATACCGGGAACGTGTATGCCGAAGAACGTGAAAGGCTCTTCCAGATCCCTGAGCCACTCGAAGAGTATGGCGAAGAGAGCGGCTCCTATGAGCGAACCCGATATGCTGCCGAGTCCACCCAGAACTATCATGATGAGAACGTAGAAGGTGAGCATGGGACCGAGTGTGGTCGTTCTGGGATCTATCGTGGTGAGCCAGTGCGCGTAGAGCGAACCAGAAACACCCGCAAAGAAGGCTCCTATGACGAAAGAGAGAAGCTGATGTTTGAAAACATTTATTCCCATGGCTTCGGCTGCTATTCGGTCTTCTCTGATGGCCTTCAAAGCCCTTCCGTAGCTACTGTTCACAAGGCTTGCCATGAACAGAACCGTTACAAACAGCCAGCCGTAACACCACCAAATATTTGAGTATTCCGGAATTCCCTTGAGACCGAGAGGGCCGTTTGTGATGCTGATGGCGTTGAGGGCGATGATCCTTATCACCTCTGCGAACCCAAGGGACGCTATCGCGAGGTAATCACCGGAAAGCCTCAAAACCGGCCACCCTATGAAAAAAGCGAAGACGGCTGCCAGAACACCGCCTGCCACTGTGGCGGTGAAGAAGTCGGTGTGCGCGTTCGCAAGCCAGGGAACGATCGGCTCTATTATGAAAGACATCGCTTTCTGCTCTGGTGAAAGTGTGAGAAGAGACGCCGTGTAAGCACCTATCAGGATGAAACCGGCGTGTCCAAGAGAAAAGATACCCGTGATACCGTTTATCAAGTTCAAACTCACCGCCATGATACCGTAGATGGCGATGAGCCTCACTACCCTCAGCTTGTAGCTGTCCATGTATCTATCGGCCAGATAGAGAAGAAGGGCCATGAAGATCAGAAAAACAACCGTGAGAATGAAGTTCGTTCGTGCAGATAGTTTCTTCTCCATCTTCATCACACCTTTTCCACGATTTTTTTACCGAGAAGTCCCGAAGGTTTGACGAGCAGTATGATGATCAGGATGATGAAAGCAAAGGCGTCTCTGTAACCCATAACGGCTGGAAAATAAGCCGCAAGGAATATCTCAATGAGACCGAGAAGAACACCACCGAGAACAGCTCCGGGGATCGAACCTATTCCTCCAAACACAGCCGCAATGAAAGCCTTGAGACCTGGCATGAAACCCATGTAAGGATGTACATTTGGAAATCTCATTGCCCACATGATCCCACTCGCAGCAGCGAGTGCCGAACCGAGGGCAAACGTAAAACCGATGACGGCATCCACGTTGACCCCCATGAGAGCAGTTGTTGGTATGTCCATGGAAATCGCCCTCATAGCCATTCCGATCTTTGTCCTGTAAACGATGAAGAACAAAACTATCAGAATGACGACGGTGATGAAAATCACGAGAAACGTGAGGAGTGGTATTCTGGCTCCCGCTACAGTCAGTACCTTGTTCAGTATGGTTCTGTCTTTGAAAACATTCAAGAAAGACTTGGGAATGGCACCGAACACGACCACCGCGAGACTCTCAAGGAAGAAAGAAACACCGATAGCGGTGATAAGAGCGGAAATCCTGGGAGCGTTTCTCAGAGGTTTGTAAGCAACTCTGTCTATGAGAAAACCCAATAGCGCTGCTCCGAGGATCGCTACGATGGCAGAAAAAAGTGGATTCAGAGAAAGAAGAGTAGCAGCGTAGAAGGCAAAGTAAACACCCATCATCATAACATCGCCATGGGCAAAATTGATGAGCCTCAGAATTCCGTAAACCACGGTGTAGCCGATCGCTATCAGTGCGTACAGACCTCCAAGCATGATTCCGTTGAAGAGATTCTGGAGGAAGAATACCACTCTTTCACCTTCCTTTCTTCAATCAAAGAAAGCGAAGCCCCAAAGGGGCCTCGCCTTCGTTCGTTCCAACTGGGCTTTTTATTTGAGGTCGCCAGGATTGATGACAGCCTCAAAGTCAACGGAACCGTTCTTCACGACGTTTACAACGACAGACTTGATAGCGTCTCCGTTCTCGTCGATGTTTATGATACCGCTGGCACCGTTGAAATCTTCCGTTTTTCTGATCTCCTCGGCGATCTTTTCCGTGTCGAAGCCTCCTGCCCTTTCGATCGCGTCGAGAAGCACCATGTAAGCGTCGTATCCGAGGGCACTAAGTGCAGCAGGTTCTTTTCCGTATTTTTCCTTGTACACTTCTACGAACTTCTTTGCAACAGGGTTGCTGGCTGCCTTCGGATGGTAGTGTGTGGTGAAGAGAAGACCTTCCACTGCTTCTCCACCGATCTCTATGAGCTCCGGTGCGTCTGCGCCGTCACCAGCGAGGATGTAACCGGTGAATCCAAGCTGCCTTGCCTGTCTGGAAATGAGAGCGATCTCCGGGTAGTACCCTGTTATGTAAATTGCATCTGGGTTGAACGACATCGCAACGGAGAGCTGTGCGGAAAAGTCCTGATCTCCGCTCCTGAAGAACACCCTTTTCACCTGTCCGCCGAGTTCAGTGAACTTGTCTTTGAAGAAATTAGAGAGCCCGACACTGTAGTCCTGTTCAACGTCCGTGAACACAACAACCCTTTTTGCGCCCAGATTTTTATACGCAAAAACTGCCATGGCTACTCCCTGGAATGGGTCGATGAAACAAACTCTGGAGACGAACTTTCTTCCCTGCGTCACGAGTGGATTCGTGGAAGCGGGAGTTATCATGGGAACTTTGTTTTCTTCTGCAATGGGTGCTACGGCGAGAGAATGCGCACTTGCCACTTCACCAATTATTGCGAGGACCTTCTCTTTGTCAATGGCTCTTGACGCTGCGTTCGCTGCTTCGGTTTTTTCACTTCTGGTGTCGAGAAGAAGGAGCTCCACTTTTTCTCCCAGAACTGTGGGTTTCTCTTCGTACGCGATCTGGATCCCTTCCCACACCATCCTTCCAAAAGCGGAAATACCACCCGTCATTGGAAGGATCACACCGATTTTAACGGCAGAAAAAAGATTCAAAACTGTCAAAACAAGAAGAACAGTTACCAGCACCTTCCTCATATCTCTTCCCTCCCCTCTGAGAATGATTTTTATAAGTATTTTACAGGTTCACCACAAAGCGGTCAAGGAATCCTTTTGAATCTTAATGCAGATTTTTCTATCAGTTAATCTATTCGTTTTCGATTTTCCCGGGCAAATTTCAACAAATTTTGATCGCTTCCCTGTTTGAAGAATTATGCCTCTTTTTGCATATTTTTCTCATCGTTGTTTGAGTATAAAATGAGGTTACTCGATGTCTTCAGGAAGAATGGTGGTGACAAAGTCGAAGGTTCTGCTTTTCACCGTATTGACCACTACTGATTTGACGGCATCACCATTTTCGTTTATATTGATGATACCCGTTGCTCCATAGAAGTTTTTTGTCTTTCTGATTTCTTCGGCGATCTTTTCCGTATCAAAGCTTCCCGTTCTCTCGATCGCATTGAGAAGAACCATGTAGGCATCGTATCCAAGCGCGCTGAGCGCGGCCGGATCTTTTCCGTACTTTTTTCTGTAAGTTTCAACGAATCTTTCAGCCACCGGATTTGAGGCTGATTTCACGTGATAATGGGTTGTGAAGTAGAGATTCTCCACAGAATCTCCACCGATTTCTATCAACTCTTCAGCATCCGCACCGTCGCCGGCGAGTATATAGCCGGTGAATCCAAGTTGTCTTGCTTGTCTTGCGATAAGGGCGATTTCCTGATAATACCCTGTAACGTAGATGGCATCCGGGTTATAAGATAGGGCCACAGACAGTTGTGCTGAAAAGTCTTGATCACCGCTTTTGAAATAAACCGATTTCACTTCGCCACCGAGAGAAGTGAACTTATTCGTGAAAAATTTCGAGAGTCCAACGCTGTAGTCCTGTTCAATATCCGTAAAAACAACAACTCTTTTAGCACCAAGATTCTTGTAGGCGAAGACTGCCATCGCTGCTCCTTGGAACGGATCGATGAAACACACTCTGGAGACGAACTTTCTTCCCTGTGTCACAAGCGGATTAGTTGCGCCAGTGCTCACCATGGGAATTTTCCTACTTTCCGCTATTGGTACCATTGCGAGTGCCTGGGAACTCGTGAAACCGGTGATGAGTGCTACAACTTTTTCTTTCTCAACAGCCCTTGTAGCCGCATTAGCTGCTTCTGTTTTTTCACTTCTTGTGTCAAGAAGAACGAGTTCCACGTCTTCTCCAAGAACGGTAGGCTTCTCTTCATGGGCTATCTGGATCCCTTCCCATATCAACTTCCCGTACCCGGACAGATTCCCCGTCATTGAGAGGATCACACCGATTTTCACCGGGAAGACACTCACCAGAAGGATTCCCATAATGAAAAGAACCAGTGTTTTTCTCATAGAAACTCCTCCTTTTTAAAGGATTAAAGAATTAAACAAATATCTCTCACTTAACAACAGCGAGAAACCTTGGAATTTTTTTTGTTTTGTCCATCAGGAGAAGTTATGCGGGAATTGGTATATCAACGGAGGGGATCTATGATCCAGATCTTTATGTCAGTATCATACCACGGTTTAAATGGCTTCAATTATGATAACGTTTCAATTCCTTTTCCGATTCCAAGAAAAGTTTTTTCAATTCAGAAAAAGACATCTCTTCCTCTGTGCGTGAGTACCTTATTTTTGTGAACTTCTCTGTCGGTTCCTTGAAGTAACGATATTCTCTTCCTTCTACCAATTCGTACGGAGTAAGATGTTCTTTTCCTGGAAAATATTTCCACCTCAGGAAGAGGTACGCGTCTTCTAACGTGTGTATTTCTTTCCGTTCAGTGCGATGTTCCTTTTTTTCAACATCTTCTTTTTCTTCCTCTCTCGATTCTTCCGTTTCAATTTCTTCGCTCGACGTTTTCAACGTTCTAAGGAAGAGCTTCAAAGTGGTGTGGAAGAACAACAAAGCCACGAAAAGAGAAACAACGGTTAGGATCCATCTTACCAAATTCCATGAAGGATTTCTTTCGATTTCAACGATAGTTACGGAAGCGGAAGGAGTGGACGAAAGCATCTGACCTACTGGTGTGAGTTCTGGAATTCCTACGTCGAGGTTCACGTTCTGAACCACCATGTTTACAAACAACACGAACAGATAAAAACTGACCACAAAAACACCGAGAGCAGCAAGGACATAATGTGACACCTTTAAATTCATTCGAAACTCTTTGAAGAAAACAGCAACGAGTAGCACCACACCTGCCACAGCGACCCAGAAAATGACTTCCCAGAGAAGTTTCATGGCAGAGCTTCCACTCTGGGTGAATTTTTCTATCACGACCACAACGTTCCTCACCATCTGTTGAACTGATACACCACTTTCTGGCTGATGCGTTTCTGGAAGAAGGAATGGAAGTCTGAATTCTGGAACAAAAGCCAGGAGTGGAACCACAGAAGCGTAGAGGAACTTCTTCTCATAAAGGAAAAAGAGGGCCATAGTTCCGGAGGCAAAAAGGAATGAAGATGGATTTTTCTCAAATATCAACGAAAGCACGAAAAAGAAGACCAGCGAATACACTTTTGACCTTTCACTTTCGAAGTCTGAAAATACAAGAAAGAAAGTAACTATGAGAGATGCGAAAATCAAGTCTTTTTCTTTTGAAAGTATCCAGAGGAGGATCCCTGCGATCGGAAGAACGATCAAGTAGGCTCTGGAGATTCTCTTTAATATCGCTGCTACCGCTGAGCCTGAAAGGAGCCACAGAGAGTAGATGTTGATATCTTTCATCAGAACCAGAAGTAAAGCGCTACCAAACAACACATCATGGAACACTTTCTACAACCTCCTGAACGGTCATGTTCTCCCGCACTCCTCTCACGATCACGTGGTTCTCTTCGAGTAGCTTCACCTTTTCCAGAAGATCGAGGAGATCTTTCCTCATGAGGAGATAGCTCCTGAAAGGCTTCGTGTTTGGATCGCGTAAACCGTATGGTATGACAAATACTATCAATTTTGAAACCTGAGACCTCACTCTGAGAAGTAAGGGAAGCTCCTGCTCCGTCAGGTGTACGCAGAAAAGGAGAACAGTATCTGAAGGATCAAATACGACCGTCTCCAGGACACTCTTCGTATCGAAACGAGGATTGTCCGTTCCTCTCACGGTGGCGAGCAGTTCAAAATCCATCACCCAGTCTCGATCGTGATTTTTCCAGATTTCTTCACCTATGACTGTTAATTCCACAGGTGTGTGACGTTCTTTCAGGTCTTTCACCACGCTCGCTACAAACCGCACCGCTTCATCTTCGTAGTACCTCCTCAGTTCTTTCCAGACTTCTCCCAGCTGGACATCTTTTGGAAGGTTCAAATCGAGAAAAATCTTCACCCTTCCCAGCGCAGTGTGGTCGTGCTCCTTTACGAGCAACTTTCCATATTTCGCGGAGGCCTTCCAGTGTATTCTGTTCATCGGTTCTCCGTTGTAATCTCTGAGTCCCTTAAGCATCGTGTTGTCGTCGAGAAGCCTCTGGTGACTTTTTCTACCCGGCAGGAGCTCTTTCAGGGCCTCTTTGTAGAATTCGATCGGCACGTACTCGGGAAAAACGATCACCTCGTCCTCTACGTTGAACTCCTTTTCCACAGAAAAAGTTGCGAACGTGTCCTCGATTTTTATAGAAAATCCCTTCAGGATCTTTCTTCCACGTGTTCCAAACGAGAAAATGAACACCAGCTTTTCCGAAGAAGATGGTCTCAGAGAAATTTCTTCGGTATCTTTTTTGAAAAACCTGACGGGAGAAAGACTCGGATTGAGTTTCATCGAAATCCGCAAGAGGCCGGAATAGCTGATCTCGTAGATCATCTCTGCTTTTTCATCCACGAAGAGTCTGGTTTTTGTGATGTGCCTTTCTATCTTTATTTTTGGAATGGCTTTCAGAGTCAAGAAGAGATCCAACCACCTTGTTGCGGTAAAGAAAACCATCAGAAGAAAAATGTTGTTCTGTGTGAGGATCCATACTGCAACGGAAAAGATTGTGAGAATCACAAGTGGTTTCTTCCTTACCCTCATTTGACCACCTTCACGCGGTCGAGAATTTCTCTCACTATATCCTCCTTTTTCTCCCTTTTGAGTTTGGACTCCGCAGACTGGATCACTCTGTGGGGTATCACGTACACAGCGGCTCTTTTCACGTCGTCTGGAAGGACAAAATCTCTCCCATCCATGAAAGCGAGAGCCATGGAGAAGTGCATGAGGGCTATACTTCCACGGGGGCTCATGCCCAAAAGAAGCGACGGATGATTTCTTGTGGCACTGGCTATATCGACGATGTATTTCTTCACTTCATCACTCACAAAAACATTCCTCACCTTTTTTTGAAGTTCTGAAAGCTCATCAGGGTTCATGACCGGTTCCAGCTGACTTATGGGATGCTCTTTTTCCTGGGATGTGAGCATCTGAATCTCTGCTTCCTCATCGGGATACCCCATCTTCACACAGATCATGAAACGGTCGAGCTGAGCTTCCGGGAGGGGGAAAGTCCCTTCGTACTCGATTGGGTTTTGCGTGGCGATCACGAAGAATCTCTCAGAAAGCCTGTGTGTGACTCCATCCACGGTCACTTGACCTTCTGCCATCGCCTCAAGGAGCGCAGATTGTGTTCTCGGTGTTGCCCTGTTTATCTCGTCCGCGAGGAGAACATCGGTGAACACGGGCCCCTTTTTAAAGACAAAGTCTTCTTTCTTTCTATCGTATATGTAAAGACCGGTGAGATCTGTCGGAAGGAGGTCCGGTGTGAACTGAACTCGTCTGAAGTCCACTCCAAGGGATAGCGCAAGGGCTCTTGCAAGCATCGTCTTTCCAACTCCTGGCACATCTTCCATGAGAACGTGCCCTTTTGCAAGAAGCGCTGCGACAACAACTTCGATGGCTTCTCTCTTTCCTTTTATCACCTTTTCGATGTTGTTTATCACCCGCTCTATCAACCCAGGATCCCTCCAGAATAGTGTTTGCATACTTCAAAGTATACCAGTTTTTCTATCAAATTCTCAATTTTTAGAATACACGTTGAATTTTAATGCAGAAATTTCACCAGTACTGGTGTATAATTCTTCAGAAGAAAAAATACCCCAGGAGGTGTTGTTGTGAATCTAGAAGACAAGATCTCAAAGATAGGTCGAAACATGAAATCCTCCATCATCAGGGAAATTCTCAAATTTGCTGCGGACAAAGATGCCATTTCTTTCGGAGGGGGAGTGCCCGATCCTGAGACTTTTCCGAGGAAAGAACTTGCAGAAATCGCAAAGGAAATCATAGAGAAAGAGTACCATTACACCCTTCAGTACTCCACAACGGAAGGCGATCCCGTCCTTAAACGGCAAATTTTGAAGCTTCTTGAGAGGATGTACGGTATCACAGGACTCGACGAAGACAATCTGGTATTCACTGTTGGATCCCAGCAGGCGCTGGATCTCATTGGAAAGCTCTTCCTCGACGATGAGAGTTACTGCGTCCTCGATGATCCCGCATACCTCGGAGCCATAAACGCGTTCAGACAGTACCTTGCGAACTTCGTGGTGGTCCCACTCGAAGACGACGGAATGGATCTCAATGTTCTGGAAAGAAAGCTTGCTGAATTCGACAAAAACGGGAAGATAAAACAGGTGAAGTTCATCTACGTTGTTTCGAACTTCCACAACCCAGCTGGAGTCACGACTTCTCTGGAGAAGAGAAAAGCGCTCGTCGAAATCGCAGAAAAGTACGACCTATTCATAGTGGAAGACGATCCCTACGGTGCTTTGAGGTACGAAGGAGAAACTGTGGATCCCATCTTCAAGATAGGTGGACCAGAAAGGGTGGTTCTTCTCAACACGTTCAGCAAAGTCTTGGCACCGGGTCTCAGAATAGGAATGGTGGCGGGAAGCAAGGAGTTCATCAGAAAGATCGTCCAGGCGAAGCAGTCTGCGGATCTGTGCAGCCCCGCTATCACTCATCGTCTCGCTGCCCGTTATTTGGAGAGGTACGATCTTCTCGAGCAGTTGGAACCCACCATCGAACTCTACAGAAGAAAGAGAACGGTGATGCTCAACGCCCTCGAAGAGTACTTCTCCGACATACCAGGCGTGAAATGGGTGAAATCGGAAGGTGGTCTCTTCATCTGGCTCACCCTTCCTGAGGGTTTCGACACCTGGGAGATGTTTGAGTACGCGAAGAGAAAGAAGGTGTTTTACGTTCCTGGAAGGGTTTTCAAAGTATACGACGAGCCGAGTCCCTCTATGAGGCTTTCCTTCTGTCTGCCGCCAGATGAAAAGATCGTTGAAGGGATCAAAAGGCTCAAGGAAGTTGTCCTCGAGTACGGCAAGGAAAAAGGTCTTCTGTGAGGAGTGATAGAATGTTTCTGGAAAAACTGGTTGAGATGGCTCAAGGAAAGGGAAAAAAGCTCGCAGTTGCGGCTGCGAACGATGATCACGTGATAGAAGCTGTCTGCAGGGCTTGGAAAGAGAGAGTGTGCGAGCCCGTTCTGTTCGGTCCAGAGGAAGAGATCACCAGGATCATCGAGGAACTCGTCCCTGAATGGAAGACGCCCCAAATCGTAGATTGTCCCCCAGAAGAAGCGGGAAGACTCGCTGTGGAGGCCGTTTCAAAGGGAGAATGCGATTTTCTGATGAAGGGAAAGATAAAGACAGGAGATTTGATGAAGATCTATCTGGACGAAAGGTACGGACTTCGAACGGGAAAAACGATGGCGATGGTGAGCGTGATGGAGATACCCGATTTCCCGAGGCCTCTCATAATCTCCGATCCCGGTATGCTGATAAGCCCCACTCTGGAACAGAAGGTTGACATGATAGAACACTGTGTTCGAGTGGCAAACGTCATGGGTTTAGAAACACCGAAAGTTGCCGTTGTCGGTGCCATAGAAGTCGTGAATCCAAAGATGCCCATCACGATGGAAGCGGCCGTTCTCTCGAAGATGAACCAGAGAGGGCAAATAAAAGGGTGTATCGTCGATGGGCCCTTCGCGCTGGACAACGTTGTGTCGGAAGAAGCGGCGAAAAAGAAAGGGATACAAAGCCCTGTGGCGGGAAAGGCCGACATCTTGATACTGCCAGATATAGAGGCGGCGAACATTCTGTACAAAGCTCTGGTTTTTCTTGCTAAAGCGAAATCCGCATCTATCATTCTTGGTGGGAAAGTCCCTGTAGTTCTCACATCACGTGCAGACTCGGAAGAAACGAAGTTTTATTCCATAGCCCTCTCGGCGGTCTTCGCTTAGAAGACACACTTTTTCAGAACGTCGAGGAGGATCAGGTTGGAGAGGAAGCCATATCTCTCGTAGTTTTTTCTGAACTCTTCTTCCGTTTCCTTTCCACATATGTCAACGATCGTCTTTATGGCGAGGAACTTCTTCTCGTTCTCGTGGCACACTTTTGCCACAGCGGCGGAGTCCATATCGACACAGAGGGCTCCCGTTCTTCTTTTTATCTCCTCGGCTTTCTCCTTCGCTGTCACAAAGGCGTCTCCGCTTGCTATCAGTCCTGTCTTGATTTCTCTGTTTGAATAAGCGATCACCTTGTCTTCGAGATCTTCACTGCCCGAGACGATGATTCCTTCATCACCAAGGGCCGTTTCGAAATCGTACTCGACGTAGGAATCTCCTATCACGACATCCCCAACTTCAACACCTTCCAGACCACCGGCGTTTCCCGTCAAGAAAACAGCATCTATGTTGAACCTGTCCAGAAAAGCCTGAGTAACGAGCGCGGCCTCTACCTTCCCGATGAAACCGTAGCTCACGACCACCTCGTTTCTTCCTACAACTCCCCGCTGGTAGTATCTTTTCAAAAGCCGTCCTTTCTCCAGAACTTCCATCTCCATGATCATGGGTTCCACTTCTATCTTGAACACACCGAGAACCAGGATCACATTCCCACCTCCAGATGAGAAAAAAGGGGCGCGGTGCCCCTCACTCTCTCTGTCCAAGGTACCTGTCGAGCTGGAAGATCACAGACATCTGACCATTTGCCTTTTCCAAAAGGTCGAGGATTTCTCTCACCTGGTCCTCTTCTTCCACCTGTTCGTCAACGAACCACTTGAGGAAGCTCACAGTAGCATGATCCTTCTCTTCCGAAGCTAGTTCCAGAATGTTGTAAATCGACTGAGTGACGAATTCTTCGTGTTTCAACGCAGCTTCAAAGGCGTCTTTTATTCCGTTCCAATTCGAAGGTGGCTTCTCTATGGCTTCGAGTTCGACCCTTCCTCCTCTTTCGTAGATGTATTCGTAGAACTTCATCGCGTGAGTTAGTTCTTCCTGCGCTTGCTTTTTCATCCAGTGGGCAAAACCCTTGAATCCTTCAGCATCGAAGTAAGTTGCCATCGAAAGATAGAGATAGGAAGAGTAGATCTCCCTGTTCAACTGATCGTTGAGCGCTTTTCTCACTTTTTCTGAGATAACCATCATCTCACCTCCTACTGTACAATTCTACCACTTGCCACACTTTTGCCACATTTTTCTGTTAATAATCGAAATGGAGGTGAAATTATGAGGAATGGTTTCACGATCGTGGAGCTTTTGATAACTATAGCTGTTCTTCTCATCGGAATACTCTTGGTTCTGGGATTCACAACGAGAACAATTGTTGCCACTGTTCAGTCGTTTACCACGATCGAGTTAGCGGACGATCTTTTGAAGGCAGCGATGGAAATAAGAAAGGAAATCCTGAAAGCTGGACCTAGAGCGGATCAGATTTATTTTGATCCGGAGAATCCTGAAAAAATTTCTTTCCTTGTGAATGTTCCTTTCGGTGGAGAAAAGTACTATTCCAGGAACTACACATACACTATCACATTTGAAAAACCGGACATCAAATTGTACATCTTCCAGGAAGATTCGAACAGCACAGATACGAGGATACTCGTAACGGATGTTTCAACCTGCACATTTTTGGCGGGTGCCGGTACTGTCTCCTTTGTTATAGGAAAAGAAAAACACAACATCGAAAGAACCTATTTCATGAGCGTAGCCCTTCCCAATCTGAAGTGAAGGGGTGATCTTTATGAGGAATGGTTCCATTCTTGTGACCACTGTGATAATTCTGGTCATCGTTTCCGTTCTGGGAATCTCTGTGTTCTTCGCGTTCAATCAATATCGTGAAAATGTGGGATTGACCGCTCAGAGACTGGAGGCTACTTACAGAGCTTCAAATATCCTGAGTCTCGGTGTTGCCTGTCTAAAAAAGCACTTCGGTTTTTCAGGAATGGAAATCAACTGGTCCACTGGAAGTGTGACATGGTTTGATGATTTCAGAAAGAGAGTTCTGCTTCAGTCAGATGGAGATGCCTGGGAGAATGTTTTCTCATTGCTGGACACAGAAAAATACTACAATCTTTCTTCAGACATCGATTTCTCTACTGAAGCATCAAAATTGGGATTTTCTAACTTTGAAGCAGTAGCCATTCCGTTCGAGAACAACCCGTTCTTTGCTCTGCTTGTTGTAAGAGCACAAGTCGGAAAGGCTGTGGTTTACAAATACGCTGTTCTTTCTTCAGACTTTCTGAACAAGTACGCGTATTTCACAGAAAAAGAAACAAGACCGGATGGAGATAAGATATACTTCATCACCCAAGATATTATCGATGGGCCTTTCAGATCCAACGATGTGATACACGTGGAAGGAAAGCCTCTTTTCAAGGGAAGCGTGGAGTTCAAGGATATCGATATCGATTTGGAAGCAGGAGAAGGCCCAAGGTACGAAAATCCGCCTCCGAAGTATCTGACTGACGAAGACATACAGAAATACAACATAGAAAAGATAAAAGACTATTACGCGAGAGAAATCGAAAGGATAGCGAAGCCAGCGTCTGAAGTTGTTCTTTCGAGTGAACCAGTGGGGATCGAGCTTCCGTCAGCTATGATCGTTGAAGAAAAAGAAGGTTGGTACTGGTGGGGAGAATATCAATGGAGATACTACTACAAGAAACAGCTGGAGCCGGTCTATATAATCGAATTCAATGCACCGAGGGGAAACAGTGGAAATGACTATCTAATAAAAGTAAAATACAAAGAAATTTACAGAGAATACTTAAGCAACAATCGAAAGGATTGGTATTTCATTCAAGAAAGCGAAGGTAGAGAAGTTAATCTTTTCCACATCAAACCCAAACCGAACAGCGATCAGTACCATCTTGTTCTCCAGGGGGAGGAAGCAAGACGACTTCTTGATCTCGACAGAAACGAGTACGATATCTACTTCAACGGTGTTATCAAAACAGACAGTGATGTTTATCTAAGAAATGCAAGCAGTCAAGAAAACCAAGAAAACATAAAACCCATGTTCGTCGATGGAAGGTACACCATCGTTGCGAACAACATCTACATAGAAGACCACATCATCTACAACGATTACAGAGAAATTCTGGAAGAAATTGCCGATAAGGAAGGAATAAAAGGAAACTCCGATCAAAAAGTTGCACAGGTTTTGATCAGAAAACTCGATAAGAACGGAAACATCGAAGAAGACTACTCAGAACTTTTGAAGAATCACGAATCAGACGATTTCCTCAATCTTGTGGCGTACAAGAATGTGGTGATCACCGACAAAAAGCCCAACATGAAGATTTTCGCCAGTATATACGCTTTCACCGGAAGCTTTTATGTGAAAGATTACGATAGGGGAGATCCTGTTGGCGAGCTCACCATTTTTGGTTCTCTTGCGCAATACGTGAGAGGAGCCGTTGGAACTTTCACTTCGGCGTGGTGGTCGAAGGATAGAAAACCCGTTGTTTTAACAGGTTACCGTAAAAACTACATCTACGACTGGAGAATCCTCAAGGGGTTTTCTGTGTTTGGTACCCCCACTGTGCCGAAGGAATCGAACATACTCAATGTGAGAGAGGTGTATTGACATGAGAAATGGGAGTCTTATAGTTGAAACTTTGATAAGTCTGTTTCTCATTCTTCTCACCGTCGTTATATTCACAACGATCATTGTGGGAGTGGCAAAAAATGTGACACTCACCGAAAAATCCATTGAAACCTTTCTTTTTACCAACTTTGCGTACGATTTTCTTTCCAAGTACGGGGTTGGACATTTGATAGAACAAGGTGTGTACGAAGAGATAAACAGAGAATTCTGGAAAGACAAATGGAACGATCAAAATCCTCCTTTTCCTCATATTGATTCTTCGGGTTCAACCGTTGAGGATGTTGTTTTGCCCAGCAGCAGTGATGTGAAATACAAAAAAATCACGTTGAAGATAAAAATCAACGAAGGAGCTTCAATAGAGAGAATTGTTATAATAGGGGATTAAATTTTCCTGCCAACTGACCGATATATATAAATGGAAAATTGGATGTGGAGGGATCCACGATGAGGATCGATCCCACGGATGGGAAAGGAAACGAGGTGTTTCATAGAGAAATAACAAGAAGGAAACTACATGTGAAAGAGAACGGATCAACACCCGTCGCTGAGATGAAAAAACAGCAGGAAGAGGACGTTCAGAGAGCTATAGAAGAATTCTCGAAAAAGATGGAAAAACTGAGAAAGATCTTCAGAGGAGAAGCCGAATTCAGGTACGACGGCGAATTGAACATGGTGATCGTGAAGATAAAAGACACCGAAACGGGAGAGATCATAAGACAAATCCCTCCTGAGGTGATGATGAAGATCGCAAAGAGTATAAACGAGCTGCTTGGGATCCTCGTAGACGAAAGGGTGTGATAGGTATGGACCTGAGTAAAATAGCGAGCACCATAAATATGAGATATTACTCACAGCTGGGTGGTTTCCAGGTGGGGGGAGCTGTCAGCGGACTCGACACCCAGTCCATCATAAACGCTATTCTCGAAGCAGAAAGCCAGCCGCTTCAGAATCTCACAGAAAAGTACGAAAAGTACGAGCTCATGCAAGAAGCCTACACAGAAGTGAAGACCAAACTCAGAGAGTTCAGAGATCTGGTCTACAGTTTCAAACTCCAGAGTACCGTTGTCCAGAAAACAGCCGTTTCTTCCAGCTCTCTTCTTTCAGCTGAGGCTTCCTCTGTGGCCGTCACGGGTGTATACCATGTGAAGATCGTTCAGACCGCAACTTACACCACGTTGGCTGGAGCGAGTGAAGTTGTTCCACCTCCCGATTCAACGAAGACGTTTGGGGAACTCGATTACATGTACACACCTCAGGAAGGAACTGTAAGACTGTACAACAACGAAACGGGAAACTACGTGGAAGTCCAGGTTCTCTCCACAGATACCATAGACGATATTGTCAATAAGTTGAACACCGCTCTTTCCTCTGCTGGAATAACGGGAAGCGTCAGCTACGATACCAGCACCGGCAAAATCAGCATCACTTCCGATAAGAATTTCTCGCTCGTTGACATCACAGGAAACTTCACGAAGGTATTTCATCTGGATGAAGCCAGTCTGAACTACAGTGGAGGAAATTATTCTTTCACCAGCACCGCCTCTGTGAGCGGGCTTTCCACAGCGAAAACTCTTCAGCAGATTGCTACGTACACTTCAAAGACCATAATAAGCGGAAAGGTGAAGATAAACGGTGTGGAGATAGATGTGGATCAGAACGACACGTTGTCTTCTCTTATAGAGAAGATAAACGACAGCGAAGCCGGGGTTACCGCCAGTTATGATTACCATGCGAACAGAGTTGTGATCATTTCAAAGACCTCTGGTCCCGAGGCCATCACCCTGGAAGACACATACGGGACGGGTTTGTTCTCGCTTCTTGGAATAGAAAATCACAGTCTCTACGTGGGTCAGAAGGCTCATCTTCAGATCAGTATGGACGGCACGAACTGGGCGGATGTGTATTCAGACACGAATGACGTGGAGTACAACGGTGTCACTTTCCACATCTCTGGAATGACATCCGAGACGATCACCGTTGATGTGAGAGTCGACACGGATGCGATAGTTGAAAAGATAAAAGAATTCGTGGATAAATGGAACGAAACGATGGATTATCTGAACGAAAAGCTCACAGAAGAGCCGATAACCGATAAATCCGAAGAAGAGATGACAGAAGAAGAGAAGATGAAAGGGGTTCTGAAAGGAGACGATCTGTTAGAAGAGATCTTCTCCCGTCTCAGAGGATTCATCACGTATAAAGTTGAAGGAGACATAAACTACCTCTGGGAACTTGGGATCAGCACAGGAGACATAGGAACCGGATACGAGAACATGATGAAGGGTCATCTCGAAGTGGATGAGGAGAAACTGAGGCAGATAGTGGAAGAGGATCCAGACAAGGTGTGGGAATTCTTCGGTGGGGAGAACGGTTTTGCCACACAGCTCGACGATTATCTATGGGAACTGGTGAAATTCAACGGCAGGATCGATCAGGTCGCGGGAATAAGCGGTCGAATAGAAAGAGAACAGAGATTCCTCGCCACACAGATAGCGAGCTGGATCGAAAGGCTCTCCAAGAGAGAACAGGAACTCTGGAGGAAGTTTTCGGCCATGGAGGAAGTGATCTCTCAGCTTCAGTCCCAGGGAAGCTGGATCTCTCAAGCGTTGCAGGGCAGTAACAACAAGTGATTACCCTTTCATGCCACTTCTCACAAGACTTTTCACAAACAGGTTCTGAAGAGCGAGAAACATCACAACGGTTGGCGCTAGAGCAACCACGGTACCCGCCATTATTACACCCCAGTTGTTGGCTGATTCAGCCTGCATGAGCATCTTCACTCCTACCTGGACCGTTTTCATTTTGTCTTCCATACTCACTATCAAAGGCCAGAGATACATGTTCCAGGCATAGACGAAGTTTATTATAGAGGCACCTGCCAGCATATGTTTTGAGAGGGGGATCAGCACTTTCCAGAAAAATTGCATGTAACTCGCTCCGTCTATGAGTGCAGCATCTTGGAGTTCTCTTGGAATTGTGAGAAAATGCTGTCTCATGAGAAAGGTGTTTGTTGCGCTTGCCATGAAAGGAATTGTCAGAGCCCAGTAAGTATTGACCCAGCCGAAAGTTTTCATGATCAAAAACAGAGGGAGAATCATAACGGTTTCTGCGGGAAGGAATAGGGTAGCAAACAAAGCTGCGAACATGACCTTTTTACCCTTGAAATTGAAATGAGAAAAAGCGAAACCTGCGAGCGCTCCGGTGGCAAGTTTTCCAAGTGTTATCAGTGATGCAACAATCAAGCTGTTCAAAAAAAGTCTTGCCAGCGGAACATATTTGAAAGCTTCTACATAATTCTTCCAGTAAAAACTCGTTGGAAAAAACTTCGGAGGGTATGAAAATACAGCCTCAGGTTTTTGAAAACTTATGGTTATCGCAAGAAACAATGGCAGAGCCATTATGAAAGTCACCATTACAAGAATTATTTCGTAGAGGATTGTGATGGATCTTTTTCTCCTCACGTTCTCTCCCCCATCATTGATAGTGGACCCTTTTTTCACCGAATTTGAAATAGAAGATCGTAACGATCGCCATTATCAGAAAGAGAATTACACTCTGTGCCGCTGCTGGTCCTATTTTCTGGAAGGCGAAGGCGTCGAGATACAATCTGTATATCAATGTGGTCGTGTAGTTTCCCGGTCCACCTTTTGTGGTGACATCGATGATAGCAAAGGAGGAAAACATAAAACTTACAAGGTTCATAATAACAAGATAGAAAGTGATCGGTGAAAGAAGCGGAAAGACGATTTTCCAGGTTCTAGCCCAGGAATTGGCTCCTTCTACAAGAGAGGCCTCTATCAATTCCTGAGGAATATCCTGAAGGCCTGCAAGATAAAAGATAATATCGAAAGGAAGTGTTTTCCAGACAGTAGCTATTATAACTGCTATGAGTGCGTACGGCTTTGTGGTAAGCCACTCCACCTGCAGTCCAAAAAGTTTAGAAAGAATGTAGTTGACATGTCCTACAACAGGGTTAAGCAGAAAAGACCAGAGAACACCTGCTATCGCTGGAGAAATAGCATAAGGAGTGAAAATCAATGCCCTGAAAATTCTGTTCCCAGGGAGGTTCATATTCAGAAGCAGGGCTATAAAGAATGCAAGAAATATGGTCAGAAAGAGAGAGGCAAGAACGTAAACAACTGTCACTTTTATGGCGTTTAAGTACTCTGGACTTTGGAACAACCTCTGAAAGTTTCTAAGACCAACAAACACCATTCTGTTTCCAAACGGAGTAATTCTGTAAAAACTCAACCTCAAAGAATAAACAGCAGGCCAGTAAATAAAAAGAGTAATGATCACAAAAGTTGGAAGAAGGAGCAAGTACGGGAGAACTCTTTTCAATTTAATCCCCCCAGAAAAATGATAAGGAGTGAGGGGGAACACCCCTCACTCATAGAGTTCATTGTATTCTCTGATGGCCCTTGTAGCTTCTTTTTCAGCCCAGGCGAGAGCTTCTTCGGGCGTCATTTCTCCATTAATCATTTTTTCAATAGCGGTTTCTATTATGTCTCTCACCTCTGGGAACGGTCCTATAACAGCTCCTCTGGTGTTCGGTGTTTGAACCGACAGCAGAAGCTGCAAAAGCGCAGTGAGATGATGAGGATATTCAGAGTAGTAACCCTGGTAGAGAAGTGTCTCTACTGCGTCTTTTCTTACCGGGAAGTAGCCTGTTCCAAGGTGCCAGCGTATCTGTTGTTCTGGCTCCGCCATCCATTTTACGAACTCCCAGGCCGCTTTTATCTCCTCTTCTGGATGGCCTCCTATGATCCACAAGCTTCCACCACCTATTGGTGTTCCTCCAAGCTCAACTCCCTCTGGTTTCGGAAGGAATGCTGTTCCGAGCTCGAATCCGTTTTCCTTGGCAGCGTCCATCATCAGTTTCACGTCAGAGGTAGAGGTGATAAGCATGGCAACTTTTTGAGAAATAAAGAGCTGTCTTGCTCCTGTCCAGTCTTCTTTTGTTGTGTTGATCATAAGACCCTCTTTCGTAAGTGTATTCCAGAGTTTGAGGAACCTGAGCGCCGCTTTGTGGTTGAAAACTGCCTTTGTTGCTCTTCCCGCTCTTCCATTTTCGTTGTCAACTAAAGGAGCATTCTGAAGAGCTACGAACTGTTCGAAGAACCAGCTGTGGAGTGGCCAAGTGATGCCAGCACGAACGATATTTCCTTTTTCATCTTTAACCGTGAGTTTTCTGCAGTATTCTATTAACTCATTGAATGTCCTGGGAGGTTTGTTTGGATCGAGACCCACTTCTTTGAAGAGGGTTTTGTTGTAGTAGAGAATCGGATTTGAAGAGTTGAACGGCATCGAGTAGAGTTTCCCCTTCACTCTGTAGTAGTCCAGAACCTGTGGAAGGAATTTTCCAACATCGAAGGAGGGATCTTTCTCGATCAAATCACCAATTGGGACGGCTATACCACTGTCAATCATGAACTGAGTGCCAATTTCGTATATCTGAACAACGTGTGGAGGGGTTCCTCCCTGTACAGCTGCTACGAGTTTGTTCAGAGTATCTCTGTAGCTTCCGGTGTACTGAACTTCTACTTCAATGTCTGGATGGGTCTTCATGAAGTCCTCCGCCATGTTTTGAAGAAGTTCGATCCTCCATCCTCCCATGGCGTGCCAGAACTGAATCTTGACCTTCGCTAAACTGATAACTACGAGAAGAATCATCAGAAGAACAAAAAACTTCTTCATAACATATCCCCCTTTGAATAGGATTGATTTTGAAAAAACAAAAAGCAACCCATCCAGGGTTGCTTCTCTAGTTCTCCCCCCGTGCCTTAGTATTTTACAACGCAGAGATTGCCATGTCAATAATATGTTTCTTCGTAGAGAAACACAAAAAATACTCTATCTGTGATATAATGATAGTAAAATAACTCTAAAAAAAAATTTCAAATTATTTTAAATAGACGGGAGAGGGGATTATGAGTATTTTCGTGAAAACCTTTGGCGGGACAAGAGTTATCAAGAACAATGATATCGTGAACGCAAGAGACTGGCCATCGCAAAAAGCGTTTGCCCTGTTCAGGTATCTCATTTTCAGAAGGAACGAAGAAGTGTCCGTCGAAGAGATCTACAACCTCTTTTGGGAAGACATGGACGACACATTCGCGAAATCAAATCTGAACACCACACTCCATATTATAAGGAGAACCACCGGAATAACGAGCGAAGAACTCTTTGTGAAAGGAGATCTCTGCTGTTTCTTCCCGGGAGACAAAATCACCATAGACGCAGATATTTTCGAAGAGTGCCACAGAAATCTGATGAAAGCCACATCGGATATTGAACATGAAAAACTTCTTAAGAGGATGTTCGAGATTTATGCAGGACCGTTTCTAATCGAAGACATTTTCGCAGAATGGGTGCAGGAAATCAGAGAAATCTACGAATCGTGGTACTCAGATGTTTTAAAAGAGCTCTTCAAATTGTATCTGGCAAAAAAAAGATTACGACGCCGCCCTCGAGATGGTAAACGCTTATTTTCAGAGAGAGCCTTACGACGAGGATATGTACTACAAAGCAATAGAGGTCCTTCTGAAAAAGGGTGATATCACAAGGGCAAAACGCGTATACGACAAGCTCTCGAGTCATCTTATGGAGATAGGGATCAAACCTCGATTGAAATTCGATGATTTTCTCTCCAAAAGAGGCTCAGAATTCATGCTGAACGGTAACAAGGCAGTGGTGGTTGATGAAAAGCTTTTTGAAAGTTTCCTCTTTCTGGAGAGTCGAAGGAGAGAAAAGTCTTTTGTCCTCGTCGAGGTGAAACTGATGAATAAGAGTATCAGCACTGAAGATGTCTCCCAAAGGGTAGCATCTCATCTTCGAAAGGGAGACGTGATGACCTTCTCAGGTGAAACTATCCGAATTCTCTTCCACTGTCCCGAACAGCGTCGTCCAACAATGGAAAAACGTGTAGCAGACGTCCTCGAGAAAGTTGGAGTGAAGAAAGGTCAGTACGAAATTTCCTGAAAACACAGATCAAAAAATAGCGCCGCTGTCTCGCATTTGAAGCAGCGACGCTCAAAGAAATGTGGTTAATGAATGTATCGGGAGAAATGGGGATAGAGAAGGATCAAAATGAGTACCTCACCCCAACGAAAATCTTGTAGTTTGTAGAGTCATATGATGCTCCTAAAAGAACAGTTATATTCTTGCTGAGATCATACCCTGCACTTAGAGACACCTCCCACGGCGTTTCCTCGAGTGTCCAATGACTTCTGAAAGAAAGGCTCACAGAAAATCTGCTGAGTTTCAGATCTCCCCTACCCCACCAGAGTATTCCGGAGAATTTTGTGAGATCGAAGAGTGCGTACACACCAGCTGAAAGTGAAAGGTTTCCCACACTGGTACGATCTGAAAATCCTACTCCCAAATATCTGAACCGCCAGTAGATAGCCCCGAGTTTCAATTCTTCTCCAAACAGTTTCGTTTCTATGAGAAGTCCATCGGGAAAAGAAGCGGAAAAATGGATGTTTTTGTTCAACCAGAGACTTATTCTGGCTTCTGGGTAAGAGGAAAGCAGTATGAAACTCTCTTCAGGCTTTTCTTCTTCTTTACCCATGAACTCCTCAAGTCCAGAAACATTTCCCGCAACGAAGACTTTTTCTTCAGGAGGTTTTTCTACAACGAGAGCCCTGCAGAAAACGATCATTCTGTGTTCTTTCTCATCCGTTTTGAATTTGGAGTAGGCTATCGGCTGGAAATCTTCCTGGGAGATCCAGAGTTTTGTTCGAAGATGCGCACCATCCAGTTTCATTTCGATATCAGATAAAACGCTTTGTTTGTCCAACTGCTGTGGTGTTATCGAAAGGTACATCTCCTGGACCGTTGTCATCCCCTGTGTTACTGTGAGGATCTCCTCCCTTCCTACACGTACAACGGCTGATTTCCCGAGGACAGTGAGGATCCAGGGTTTTGAAAGAATTCTGTAGGAATCGCGTATCACGGGAAACTTCACTTTTATAGAGAGTGGAAAAAGCTTCAATTCTACCGTATCACTCGAGTAGTGTATCGAACCCTCGTTGGACTCATCGGTACTGAGATAGAGCTCCTCCAGAGAAACTCCAGTTCCAGTGCTTTCTTTCACCTCTGCCATCACGAACTGATACATGATCATGGGTTCCGAGAACACCGTTGCAACAGCGAGAATCAGAAAGATCATCAACGACCATTTCATGATCACTCACTTCCCTGGATTTCCGCCTTGATGAATATGTAGAGTTCTTTTTGGGAATCTTTTTTCGTCGTACCACCGAAGAGGTATCTTATGAGTGGAATCTTGTTCAGTATGGGCACTCCGGAGTTGGTCTGGGCGTTGTCTTCGATGGTGGCACCGGAGATCACAACGGTTTGTCCGTTTTTCAGGAAAAGTGTTGTAGAGAGTTCGTTCTGTTTTACAGCGAATGTTCCGAGTTTTTCTCCTGCGAAGTGACTGACCTTTGGTGAGAGTGTGAGCTCGAGTTCCTCTTTGTCCATCACACGTGGCTGAATGTCGATGCTCACCCCAACGTCTATGGACTCGATCCTGCTCACCGCTCCTTCAGCCTGAAGGAGAACAACCTGTCTTTCTCCCAAGAAGAGAGAAGCCTTTTCTCCGCTCTTCACAATGATCCAGGGATCGGCTGTGATCTTCGCCTTTTGATCTTCTTCGAGGAGTTTCAACTGAGCTAGAATCTGTCCGAAGACGTCTGTCTGAACGTTGATGAGACCTGTTACCAGACCGAGAGTAGCCGACCAGTTCTCGTTGAATTCCTGACCAGAGCCGAAGGAGTAATCTAAACTGTTCAACCCCAGTTCGTTCGAGTAATCTTTGGAAACTTCTGTGACGATCACGCTGATTTTCACCTGCGGTATCGGGATGTCTATCTTTTTGAGATCTTCTTCGAACTCCTGTATGATCTCTTCAGGTGCTGTGATGGTTACCATGTTGTTCTTCTCGTTGAATTTGACGTAGCTCTTGTAAACTGCTGGTAGAAGTTCCTGTGCGTCGGCTGTGGTTATGTATTTCAGCTTGTAGGTCTTTGTAACTGCAAGGTATCTGAAGGCAGGATTCGCTGGGTCCGGTGATCCCACAAAATAAAAGCCGTCCATCTTCTTGAAAACGTATCCTCCAGGCATGAGGATCATCTTCAGTGCCTGTTCCAGGGGTACTTCGTTTAGCTCCATAGTGATGAAACCAGTCACAGTCGTGTCCGCTATGATTGGAATTCCTGTCTGCGCGGATATATCAGCGAGAGCATCCAGAATGTAGGTGTCCTGGAATATGTTGCTCACCAGGGGTTCCTCCTGTGCCGTCATCACCGCTGTTATCAAAACGAACAAAGCTAAACCGAGTTTTCTCATTCCCCATTCCTCCCTTCCATCTGGAAAGACTTTCTTAAAACGATCGGTGCCTTACCGTAGTCGCACCTTGCGAGCAGTTCGTACTGACCTTCTTCCAGCACGACGGGTATGAAGATGCTGAAGATCCTCTTCGTTCCTGGAAGTACGGGATTCGTCGACGAGATCTCTTCCTGGATGAGACTTTCCACTTTTTCTGGTATTATGAGACCTTCGTCCGTCACCTGCTGAGGCGTGATCCTGTTCAAACCGAAAGTGATCTTTGGCAGAAGATGATAATTCCCCGTGTTCTCAAAGACGATGTCCGCGTAAATACCATCTTCCTTCACGGTGTAAACCAGATCGGCGCTCGCTTCTTTAGTTATATCCTCGTCCTTTCCAGCGAACACGAGAAGATTCGCCCCCACTTCCGTCTGTAAACCACCTTCTGTTTTGAAGATCACATCCGCGTAGTAACCTCCCGTGAAATCTTTTGGAATTCTCACGGCGACACGCACGTTCCTGGACTGTCCAGGTCTCAAACTGAAAGAAGCCGGAGTGAGTTTGATCCACTCGGGAGGAGTACCCCTTTCTTCTTCCGGAAGGATCTCTCCGTAGAGGTCATAAACCAGGGGCAGAATCTTTCCTTCCACCTGAAGGGTCTCTTCTCCCAGGTTCGATACTTTCACTATCTCTGATCTGTAAGATCCTGGAACCGCTTTGATTTCAATGTCTGCTGGATCCACTGTGATCATCACAGGATTTGCTTCCTCTTTCTCTTCTTTAGTCTCCACTTTTTCTGACGTTACTGTGAACGTGGTCTCTGCCACGATCGGTCTTCTTCCACCGTAATCGACAACGGCCCTCGCGACGTATTCCCCAGGAGGAAAGAATCTTCTTGTGATCGTTCTCATGTTGACCGTGCTGTCAGGAAGAACAACTCCTCTTCCCGCACCAAGAGGCATCTTTGCTATTGTTCGACCTTCTTTTGTCTTTATCGTGAGTGTACCCTTCGTGACGATGTGAGCGTTGCTCTTGTTCAAAACTCCAAGAGTGAAAACCAATGCTCCGTCTCCTATCTGCATCCTTATGGAAGGTATATCATCGGACCTTTCCACCTTGAAGTAAGCGGGAAATGCTACCACCCTTTGTCCTGTTCCAGAGAGAACAACTTCTAAAAAGCTCGCCATCCTGTATTTGAATTCGATCTCACCGTATGCTCCCTCTTCGGCGGGTCTTTGCGTCTCCTGCGATTGAGGTGTTTGGATTTCGAAGGCAACGGCACCGTAGAGTCCTCCAGAAACACCCCTTGGAATGTTCACCGTGACAATGACCGTTTTGGTTTCTTTGGGAGGAACGGTGATCGTGTCGGGTTCCACCTTCACCCACCTTGCGATCGAATATTTTGTGCTTCCCGGCTGTTTCAGGTCGTACGCTCCTTCCACTGTTTCGACTACATCCATAACCAGTGCCTTCAAAGTGATGGATTCGAATTCGCTGTCGTTCTCCAGAAAGATCTCGTAATTGAAACTCGTTCCCGGGTTCACGGTTTTACTCACCACGATGGGATCCATTCTAACGGAGATACCCTGCGCGAGAAAAACACCACTCATCAGAATCAAAACCATTAAACTTATCCTTCTCATCCCCATCACTCTCCCATAAAAAAATAAAAGGCGAGGGAAGAAGCCCCTCGCCTTCCTTTTTCAAAAGATTTATCTCTGGCTGTTCACGTATTCTTCGAGATCTTCCACGTAGTCTCCTTCGTCGTCTATCCACGGCTTCTGATTCTTAAGGGTGAGCATTATTATTCCAGAATCTCTATAGGTGGATGCGCTGTTGCATCTTACAACGTGTATCCTGTTCCAGAGTTTGTAGGTTGCTCCATTGTGAAGAATTTGGCTGTCAGGTACCAGGAGCTCAACACTGTTCAAATCAGGTGCTGGTGTCCATATATTCTCCGGAATTGGAAGCTGTGGGCCAAACGCGTAGTCTACTTCGATCGTATCATCGATGCTCGTTCCCGTTGCGTACTTCAGGTGATCAAACCCGCTGAAGGTGATCTCAAGATCGCTGTTGCTTTGAAGTGTGGCTGAGATACAGTTGGCAACGTACGTTCCAGGTTTTCTCACGAACCAGGTCCATTTTGTTCCTGTAAGACTCCACTTCACCCACTGGGCAACCTGAACTTCGAGAGTCATGGGAATTTCCCATACGTGTCTGTTGCAGTAGCCACTATCTCCCATACTGACGAACGCTTTCGCGTTATTTGGGTCTCCATCATAAGCGTAAACGTCTACGAATTCAGCGAAGAACATGGAACTCACTACCAAAGCCAGCATAATCAACAAAAGTCTTCTCATACCAATCCCCTCCTCAATTATCCTCGATAGAGTTCATTACCTATCATTGACTTCCTCTTTCTCATCTTTCATTGGTCACGTAATTTTCCAGATTTCCCACATAGTTTCCTTCCTCGTCGATCCATGGTTTCTGATTCTGGAGTGTCAGGTAGATGTACCCGGTGTCTCTGTAGGTGGACGCGCTGTTGCATTCAACCACTTTGATTCTGTTCCAGAGGTAGAAAGTCAATCCATTGTGGAGGTCCTCGCTATCGACCAGTGTGTAGGAAAGATCGTTGACATTTGGTGCCCTCACCCAGCTATCCTGATCTGGCATACCTCCTGTTGTCATCACTGCGTAATACGCTTCGATCTCTGGATTGACACTGCTTGTTCCTGTGTAGGTTGGATCGTCGAAGCCACTGAAGCTCACAAGAACATCACCGTTGCTTGCTACTGTTCCTGTAACAGAGTTCGCGTAGTAATCCCCGGGTTTTCTCACAAACCATGTCCACTTCGTCGCGCTCAGACTCCACTCGAGCCACTGGGCGACTTGAACCTCTGTTGTGAACTCAATCTGCCATTCAGGTTTGTTACAGGACCCATCGGTTGGGAACGCGCTGAACGCCCTTGCCAGGTCGTTTGTTGCTGGTAGACTGATGTACTCACCATCCACGTACTGCCAGACTTCAAGTGTTGACTGTGCCAGTGCAAATGTGAACAAAACTCCCATCAAAACTAACCAGAGTAACTTTCTCATAAAAATCCCCTCCTTCTACTCACCTTTCTGGTGAGGTATCGATGTACAGTTTAGAATTGCTGATGGTGAAGGTTATAACGCCCGTGCTGGTGTAGGTGTTCGCCGAAAGGCTCCTTGGAACGTTGATTTTTTGCCACAGAGAAAAGCTGTCTTCCAGAAAACTGAGGTCGTCGAACCACTCTGTGGGAATCTCGTCACCATAGGCCACTTTCAAATCCACATCGGTTGACTCATTTGAGGGATCGGGAAAATTCACGTAGATCGAAAGGTGTGTGTTTGCTTCAACTTCGAGCACTTTCGCAACGTACACGCCGGGTTTCTTCACAAACCAGGTGACCTTTGTACCGCTCAGATGGATCTTCACGCACCGCGAAAGCCTTCCTCCCCATGCGGTTTCTTCTCTTCCACTGCTGCTACTCACAACTCCATGAAGAAGAATGTAGTATTTGTTGTTCAGCCTTTTCAACCCGGTGAAACTGTTTTGGAAAAGAAAGGAGAGAGGAACCTTAAAGATGTAGATGTTCACGGGTGAGTCGAATTCTTCCTTGAACGGAAACTGACCCGGCGCTTGATTTCCCTCGGGTTCTTCGGAGAGAACGTTGAGGTGTGCTTCTTCCAGATACCACTCATCGTCGATATCCACTCTGACGTAGAGGTATTCTGAATCGTTCCAGACGGTGACGGTTCCCACCACCGTGTCCTGACCTGCCCAGAAGCTGAAAAGTTTCCCCCCCATCTCCCAGCTCGTATTCCATGTAGTAGTACCATTGACCCTTCCCACGATAGGAGTTCATTTCAACAACGCTCCCTGTGGTTTGTCTCTGAGCAGGTGGGAGAACGAACACGTCTTCTTTGATCTCTTTTTCCCACCTCCCGAGTTCTTTGTTGTATTTATAGATCGTTGTGGAAAAAGAAAAAGCGAAAAGAAAAACAATGATTATCCCCAATCCCCACTTTCTCACGGTACCGCCTCCTACGTTTCAAACTCTATTCAAATGAATGAAACAGAGTTGAAATTGAAAGAAATTTTCAATGAGTGTTCAATGAAAAAACAATAAAAACTGATAGACTTCCGATGGGAGGTGATAGACGTGGAAGTGAAGATAGAAAAGCCCACACCCGAGAAACTCAAGGAACTCAGCGTTGCGAAATGGCCCATCTGGGAAAAAGAGGTCAGCGAGTTCGACTGGTACTACGATACGAACGAGACCTGCTACATACTGGAAGGCAAGGTGGAAGTCACAACAGAGGATGGAAAAAAGTACGTCATAGAGAAAGGTGATCTCGTCACCTTTCCGAAGGGTTTGAGGTGCAGGTGGAAGGTTTTAGAGCCGGTCAGAAAGCACTACAACCTCTTCTGAACTTGAAACCTTCTGGAAAGTGTTGTAGAATACTGATGCACCACGCTAGGCGGGGGGCTGGCGGTCCCCTGTACCCGAAATCCGCCGTACGCGGGGCCGAATTCCCACCCGAGGCTCTTCGGGTCGGGAAACGGCGTGACTCGGGGGCGATGAAGACCGGGTCCCACGCAACGGAGCCCTGTGAACCTGGTCAGGCCCGGAAGGGAGCAGCCATAAGCAGGTGTCTCCGTGTGCCGTGGGGGAGCCCGGTCGGAGCTTTCCGATCACGCACGCCCCGGTCCGGAGAAGTCGACGGTGGGTGCGTGGTGCATTTTTCTTTTGGCTACTCCCTCGTTGAAACGTTAGCCCTCATGTTCTGCATTTGCATGGTTGTGATGATAGGTCTTCTTTCACTTTCTCTCGCTATGAAGACACGTGCCCGCCTCGTTTACGACATCGATCTTCTGACTGACGAATTCTACGCAGTGGATTTTATGAGACACGAATACGAGGTGAAAGCCGCGGCGTCTCCCTCTGCTTCTGTCACATCGAACAGGTTGAGTTTTAACGCGGATTACGATAAGAAAACTGGTACGATCTCTTACCTTGTAATATTCAAGGACGGTCTGTACAAGATTGTTCGTTTCGGTCTGAGTGGAGAGGGAAACAACTACCTGATAGAAACAAAAAAGGAAATTCACTTTTCACAGGAAGGGAAGGTATTCTCCGTGACGATAGGGGACACTATCTATGACCTTGGGATCTCAGAGTAGCCCTCTGTGTTTTATGAAGTAGTACACGATGATCCAGCTACCCAGCATCACTTTCAGGTACACCACCATGTTCGCCGAAACTATGAGGTTTCTTCCGGGAAGTATCAGAACAACGAGGAAAAGAAAAACGATCATGATGAACTTCTCCAGAAAGTACGCTCGCGTTCTCTCAAATTTTCTCTCGAAGTTTTCAAAATCTTCCACCATGGCGATCAGAGCGAGCGCCGTTCCGCCCGCAACTCCAGCAGAAAATCCACCACCTGGGCTCACATGGCCTTCGAGCGCGAGGTAGAGCGATCCCACGAGGAGAAAGAACGCTATGAATCTGGCAAAGATCCTGATCGTGACGTCCGATATGCCTCTTATCTCCTCTGGAGTGGGAAGGTAGGCCATGTGGAGTGAGACTCCGAGCACCGCGAGCGAGAAGACTAGAACCTCGAAGACAGTATCGTACACCCTGTTCAGAAGGTAGATCTGGGTGATGGGATTCTTCACCACAGGGTTTTCAAATTTCACCTGAACCTTTTCGAAACTACCGTTCAGCAGAACAGCAAAACAAAAAACAACGAAGATGGTGATCCACACCCATTTCATCCGATCTCCTCCCCAAAGTATTTCTTTTTCAATTCTTCTACGAACTCCCTTTCGGTTCTGAGAAATTCTCTGAATCTCATTCTCAACTCCTCGTCCGCGAAAAGAATGTGATAACTCCCATCTCTGTGTAAGACGTGGTTCAATCGCTCGCCTCTGTACACCCTCTCCGTGTACCTCAACAGATCGAGTCTTTCATCCTCAAGGTAGAAGATCTTTGTTTCCAGATAGCCTTTTTTGTCCTCACTGAACACCCCGCCACAGGCAACATCCACCTTTCCATCGTTCAAAGCCTCAAGAAGGTCTTCCAGAGAGGAAAACTCGACGAACTCTGATCTGTAGTCATACTTCTCACAGAACCTCTTCAGAAGTTCGTATTCGAAACCCATGAACGCCTCTCCCAATTTCTCAAACAGGAGCCTGACAGTTGTGAATCCGATCTTCACTCGATCCCTTGACTTTAGAGCGATCAGATAAACGAGGGTGGTGAGAAGCGCTCCAAGGAGGGCCTCCGCGATGGCCACGTCGGGAGAAGAAAAGAGTGTGTACAGAAGAACCGCCAGAACGCTCAAGGCCGTTCTTCCAATGACTGCGTTCAGTCTTATCGGGGTGAAGATCGTGTACAGAGAGACAGAAACCATCAGAATCAGTACCAGATTTTCTATCAAGACGATCCCTCCGTGTACATGCGCGCTATAACGTGTGAAACGAAAGGCCCCCATACGAGAAGGAGTACCACCATGAGGATCGTTCTCGAAACGTCTTCCCAGAAGTTGAGTACTATGAAAAGGGATCCCACCGTGTCTGAAATTCCTATGAGATGGATTTTCAGAAGGAAGTCTTTTTTCAGAAGCGAAAGAAGAGTGCCGAGAAACATCAAAACTACACCGATGTAGATCATCCTCTGTTCCTCCTCAGAAAGTAGGAGAACAAAATGACCCCACTTCCACCGGCGAGCAGATAGAACACCGCGACGTCCCTTGCCTGAGACAGTCCCGGAACGAGATACGAAAGAGCGTAGATCAAAACACCAACCTTCGTCGAAAGCGAGGAAATCCCCAGGAGTTTTTCCCATTGGTTTTTCCCCAAGAGCACCTGAAGAACGCTCAAGATTAACGGAGAAACAAGAAACCATCTCATTTTTTTCTCTCCCCCACCTGATGGACTACCATGTAACCTTCTTCTGAGACGATCACCAGTGTTTTTGGAGTGAGTGTGATGGTGAGTGTTTTTTCGAGCTCTTCCCACTCGTCTTTCACCGCAACCTCGTAAGCCCTTTTAGCCCCGTTGTGGAAAATCAAAACCAGAATCGATTCAAAAACCGCTTTTGGAACGTTGTAGAAGAGTTTCAACACAAGAACGGGAAACTTCTCAAAGTGTACAGGCCTTGTGAAGATGTACGTGACAACGCTCATCAAGACTCCAAGTACGATTGTTGTCAGAGTCGCTTTCTGAGACAAAACTATGAAGAAAACGGTTCCTGTTATCACAGCGACAAGAAAAGACAAGCCACCACCCCCAAAAGATAGACCCCGAGCATGGACTCGAAGTCTTCAAGCGGATACTTTTCTATCCTCACGTTCTTGAAGAGAAAGTAAACCAGGAGTCCCGCACCTGTTAAGAAGAAGCTTTCAAGAGCTTTTCCCCAGCTAGCAAAATAAAGTCCTATCGTCAGAGAAGTGGCGAATAGAACAGGATTATACATCCCTGGTAGTTTCTTTTTGAATTCGAAAGGCTTCAAGAGGAACTTCCAGAAGGAAGCGGCGGTTCCAACAAAGGCGAGTTTCATCAGCATCTTCTCCCATCCATGAAGCTGTTCGAGAACCAGATTCTTCGAAAAACCCGCAAGGCCTGGAAGTCCCATGATCGAAAGACTTGCCATCGAAAGAGACAGCCACGTCCAGAAATCGAGTTTTTTCCACTTAGTTACATCTCTTTCCGGGAGATCATCTTTCAGAAGAAAAAGCCAGGCTTTGGAAATTCCATGTGAGAGAGCGTAAACTGGAGCTGTGGCCGGTGACACGAGGACTATCCCTATCTGTGAAAGAGTACTGTAGGCAAGAATTCTCTTGTAATCCTTCGAAAGAAAGGCGAACAGAACACCCGAGAGCGCCGAAAAGATGGCAAAGATCTTCACCACATCCCAGTTCACCACGTGTTCCAACCGAACAAGTGCGTATACAGCACTCTTCACAACAACACCGGATAGAACCGCTGAAACGGGTGTTTCTGCCTCCGAATGAACCTGTGGAAGCCACATACTGAAAAGAAACACACCAGCTCTCAGGAGAAGACCGGTCGCGACGAGAGTGGAGGCAAATGAGTTCACCTTTGAAATGTCTGAGATCGAGAGTGTACCGTTTTCCGCGTATAAAACACCGATTCCTATCAGGTACAAATTCATACCCACGGTACCCAATATCAGATACTTGAAGGCGGACCAGTACTGAATCTTCTTTTTTCCCTCCACGACGAGAAGGAAAGTGATGAGGGATACCACCTCAACCGTGACGTATATGTTGAAAAGATCGTAACTCACGAACGCTAAGTTCAGCGTTCCAAGGAGTATCAGCATGAGATTCGAGAGGCTGTAGCTCATGTTCTTTGTGAAGACTGCTAGAAAAACAACGGCCGTGAGGATGAGAAAGAAATATGATGTCTGATCTAACAGAAGGTGGACACCGAAGTTTCCTGTCAAAACAAGATCGAAACGATATCCAGAAAGCACCATCGTGACTGTGAAAACAAGATTCACCAGTGCTGTCCACCAGGGAGCTTTCCTCTTTAAGAAAAGAAAGACAATCCCGAGCGATATAATGAGGAAATTATAAACGAGAAAGATCACTCTTTCTTTCCCCCTTCTCTGTCGAGCCTGTCGGAAGAGACCGAAGAGTACTTGGAAGCGATTACACTGGCAATGGTGACAAGAAGCGCCACAGTGGCGAATCCTATCACTATCGAGGTGATGATCAGAGCCTGTGGGACAGGGTCGGCTGAGTTCTGCTGAAACGGTATCGGAACGGCTTCTCCCTGCCTTCTGGAGATGAGGACAAAGAAGCTGACAACACCCGTTCCCATGATATCGAGCGAGATGATCTTCTTTATCAGATCCCTGTTGATCAGAACTCCTAACAGCCCAATCAGGACAAGAAGAAGGGTCAACCGTTCAGCCACTTTTCGACCACCTCTTTTCCGATGAAAAAGAGAGCCTCCGTGTAAGAAAGATCACCGAACCTGAATTCATCTTCCACCTCTACTTCTGTACCTTTGAACCAGGCGATGTAATTCTCCGGGACGACGATTCTTGATGGTTTCAACTTTTCAATCACCTTCTTCATCGTTTTCTTTCTCACTCTGTCACCGAGAGATGGATCGAAAGGACCTGCGACCACGTACTTTCTCAACTCAACAGGAACATGATATCCTATTCTGATCACCTTTGTTCCCCAGCCCTCAAGGATGCAGACGAGATCAGAGCAGATATCTACTGCTTCTTCGACGTCCAAAGGTGTGTATCCCTTCTCTTTCATCATTCTGTGGAGTTCTGTTCCTTCAAAAACGAGTGTTGGGTGTATTCGCACCATATCTGCTCCACATTCCACGGTTCTCAGCGCGGACAGAATTTCTCCCCTTCGATCACTTCTTGGAAGCCCTACCATCAGATGAACACTGAGAACGAATCCGTTCTTTTTGATGAGTTTGCAAGCTCTCTCAGCTTCTTTGGAGGTGTAACCTCTCTTCGACCTCTCGAGCACTTCATCCAAGAAAGACTGAACTCCTACTTCGATCACGTTCACACCGTATTTTTTCAGAATCTTCAGTTTTCTTTCGTTTATCTCGTCCGGACGCGTTGAGACTCTGATCGACTTCACCACGGGAAATCCCTTCACAAATCTCAGATACTCTTCCATCTGTTCTTCTGAGAGACCAGTGAACGTTCCTCCGTAGAATCCCAGTTCGTATTCATTCGACGTTCTGGAGTACTCTTCTATAATTCGTGCGATATCATCAAGAGATGGGACTTTCGTCTGTCCCGTGGCTTTTATCTGATCGCAGAAGACGCACCTTTTCTTACAACCCGCGTACGGCAGAAAAACAGGTATTATCTTCATGATCTCTCCTTCAAAAGCTTTTCGTAGGCGATTCTTGCGGCCTCCTTTTCGGCTTCCTTCTTGGTTCTGCCTCTGCCCATGGCGATAGACTTTCCATCTACTCTCACTTCCACAACGAAAATCCTGTCACCGTCGTTTTTTTCCGTTCTCACCAGTACGTATTCCGGAGGCACTTTGTGTTCGCTCTGGACTATTTCCTGGAGAGCCGTTTTGTAGTCGAAGAGCATTTCACCCCTCATGATCTTTTCTATGTAGAGCTCAAATTCCTCTTCAAAGAGCTCCTTTATCTTATGATAGCCTTGATCGAGGTATATGGCGGCCAGAAGCGCTTCAAACGCGTCGGCAAGTATGGAATCTCTATCACGTCCTCCGGTTTTTTCCTCTCCTTTTCCGAGAAACAGAAATTTACCAAGGTTCAGCTCCCTGGAAACCATGGCGAGCACTTCCTCACTCGCCGCGGCGGATTTCGCTCGGGCCAGGTCTCCCACTTCCGCTTCCGGATATTTCTTGTAGAGTATTTCGCACACGAAGAGCTCCAGAACGGCGTCCCCCAGAAACTCCAGCTTTTCGTTCGATTCCACGTCTTTCCTTCCCGCTTGATTCTGCTCGTTCGCGTAAGAACTGTGGCATAGAGCCCGAAAGAGAAGTTCTTCGTTCTTGAAGTCGATGCCGGTTTCTTTCTGAAACTCCTCCACGATCTTTCTCTCACTCTCGTTCAATGAGTATCACCTCTTTCAAAACCTTACCCTCCAGCGAACAGAGGTAAAATTTTTCCTCATCCGTATCGATGATACCAAAAGTCGGACCGACCTCAGATTTTGGAAGAGAAACCGATCCCGGATTCAAAAGTAACACCCCTCCACATCTTTCTGCCATTGGGATATGAGTGTGACCGAAAAGAACCACGTTGCATCTATGTACCTGTGCCAGACTCACAGGATCTCCTCCTTCGTATTCGAACTGGTCGCCGTGAACAAGGAGTATCTTTACATCTCCCAGGAATTCCATTCCGATTCTGGGCATCTCCGGAACTTCCAGAACCCTCACGTCCACATCCGCATCACAGTTTCCGCGTATGTATTTCACGCGGTGTCTTTTCAAGAGTGATGCGAGTTCCTTTGGACTGTACCCCTCGGGAAGAGGATTCCTGGGACCGTGGTAGAGAACATCACCAAGATGCCAGATTTCATCGAAACTTCCCGCACTCTCCAAAGCCTTCTCTGTATGCGACAGTGAACCGTGTGTATCCGAGATCACAAGAATCCTCAAAGTCAACCCCTCCTGATAACGAACTTTCCCGATAGAACGGAAATAGAAAACAAAACGGTTGTCCAGAGCAAAACAACAAAAATCGAGCGATTATCGATTGTGTGCTCCAGCTGGTATACCCTGAGAGCGTACATGGTTCTGAACACTGGAGTTGACATAGCGATTCTTCGAAGGATATCTGGCAAATTGCTTATTGGAATGGCGAACCCGCTTGAGAATAGGGATATTCCTATCACAGAAACACCCAGTATGTTTGCAAGACTCTTGTCGGGAGAAATGGAAGAAACCAGAAAACCCACAGACGTGTGAAGAAGAGCATTGAGAAGAATGAGTACAGACGTGATGAAAAAACCCAGACTGTCTCCAATCAATATCGCCGTCAGGGTGTAGGCTATGAAAGAAACGGAGACTCCGATAACGGTGTAGGCAAGAATCTTTCCACAGGCGTATTTCCATGCCGGAAGGTTGTACACGAGGAACATCTCGTGCAGGTTTTTCTCTCTGTCGAGAAAGGTGGAGACACTCGCCAGTGATACGGTTATCAAAATCGCCGTGAAAAAGACAACGAACGGAGAGATGAGATCGGAAAACCTGAGTTCTGAATTTTTCAATGTCAATCTGGGCACAGGATAATCGGACTCTGTGAATATGTACCGGAGCACCTTGGGATCGAAGAAGGCACTCCCCTGGAAATCTGCCAGAACGGAATCGAGAACGTTGTATATCGCAGCGGAGAGGTGAAGATCGATTGGACTCGGGATGAAGATCATCTGGGTTGGCTGTTTGGAATACAGTTTTGCCGCGAAGCCCTTTGGAATCACTATGACCGCGTTCAGCTTTCCTTCCTTCAGAAGTTCCTCGTAGTTTTGATCGACTTTCACTATGTTTTCCTGCCTCAGGATGGTTCCAACAAATCTCATGACAAGGGAAGACCAAATACTGTTGTCTTCGTTGTATATTCCGAGCTTCATCGTCTGAAGGTTGTACCCCTGCATGAAGAGAAGAGAGATCAACACAACCAGAACGGGTGAGGCGATGATCATCATCAGTGAAGATCTTTTCTTCAAAATCCTCTTCAGTTCCACGACGGTTATCCTAAACATCGAGTTTCCACCTTCTTTCAACTTCCCTCACTACGTCCCTGTGGATTTCCTCTATGGAGCGTTTTCCATCCAGCACCACGATTCTTTCGGGATGCTCTTTGGCAAGTACAAGATAACCTTCCCTCACACGTTCGAGAAACTCCCTTTTTTCAAAGCGGTTGAGTTCTCCTTTTCTATTGAGGGCCGTTTCGACGTCCACGTCTATGTAGAAAGTCAGGTCAGGAACCAGACCATCCGTGGCAAAGTCGTTCAGCTTCTCCACGATTTCTTTTCCCAGATTTCTTCCAAAACCCTGGTATGCAACACTGGAGTCTGTGTATCTGTCGAGAAGAACGACGTATCCTTCGGAAAGGTACCGTTTTATTTCCATCACAAGAAGGTTTCTTGAAGCGAGAAACAGGAAGAGCTCAGCTTTGGGAGTCATTTCTTCCTTCAGAAGAAGCTTCCTGATCTTCTCCCCCGTTTCCGTTCCGCCCGGCTCCCTCTTCAGGATCACTCTCTTTCCTCTCTTCTCCAGATATCGAGCCAGAAGCTTGATCTGTGTGCTCTTCCCAGATCCGTCTATTCCTTCGAACGTTATGAACATTCCTTTCCCTCCTGGTCATAAGGATGAAGGCAATGAGATTGTTGGAGATGTGATACAGAACAGCGGGAAACAGAGATCCACTGACGGCTGCGCTGTGAGCGAATATGAGTGCGACGACGAATCTGTATATGAGGTTCGCAAAGGAAAATCTTTCGAAGCCCACGATCACGTTGAAGAGGTGAAGGAAAGAAAAAACGAGTGCGTTGGTCCATATGTCGTTTCCGTTCAGTTTCAAAAAAACTCCCCTGAAGAACAATTCTTCCGAGAAAGGAGACAGAAAAACCACCGAAACCATCACGATGAAGCGGTTCATGAAGGGTGGAAATCGAACTTCACTGCCTCCTAAGAAAAACACGTTCACGAAGAGGAGAATCAGGAACCAGTGTAGATCGACAAAGCTTACTCTGAACGATGGAACGTATCGAAAGGCCACACACACCGTCACAGCGCCGGCGAGTCCCAGCAGGGACTGATAGAAGATCGCCTTCTCGAATCGGTGTATCCTGAAGAGATTTATCGAAAACATGAACGCAAGATACAAAGCAAGGGCTATTATCGAGTAAAGAACGCTCACGGCTTCACCTCACAGCAGTGTTGCTATCATGACCGCTTTTATGGTGTGTTTTCTGTTCTCCGCCTCGTCCCAGACCCTGCTCTGTTTTCCCTCGATCACCTCGTAGGTGACCTCCTGGCCCTTCACCGCGGGGAGGCAGTGCATGAAAATCGTTTCTGATTTACCCGTCATTTCCATCACTCTCTCGTTCACCTGATAAGGCTTTAGGAGGGATATTCTCTCCTTTTCTTTGTCTTCCTCACCCATGGATGCCCACACGTCCGTGTAGACAACATCGGCACCTGCGAGTGCTTCTTCCAGATTTGATGTGAAAGAAATGCTCCCATCGGTTTCTTTCGCGATCTCCTGACACTTTTCGAATATGTCAGATCTGGGCTTGAGTTCTTCGGGACCACACGCCACGAAATTCATCCCCATCTTCGCACAGGCAATCATGAGGGAGGTCGCAACGTTGTTTCTGGTGTCCCCCATGAAAACAACCTTTACACCCTTCAATCTTCCGAAATTCTCCTCTATGGTCATCAGGTCGGCGAGCGCCTGTGTTGGGTGGAACTCGTCGGTGAGTCCGTTGTACACGGGAACACCGGAGTACTCAGCCAGCTTTTCCACAGTCTCCTGTTTGTAGCCCCTGAACATGATGGCGTCCACCATTCTTCCAAGGACGCGTGCGGTGTCCTCGAGAGATTCTTTCGCTCCAAGGTGTATGTCGTTCGGTGAGAGAAAGATCGGATGTCCTCCTTCTTCTGCAAAAGCGGTTTCAAAGGCGAGTCTCGTTCTCGTTGATCTCTTCTCGAAGATCATGGCAAGTGTCATTCCTTTGAACCTTTCGGTTCTCAGCCTGGATCTGCTTTCCATCTTCACCTGCTCTGAGATATCGAGAAGGTATCTGATCTCTTCAGGAGAAAAATCAAGAAGAGTGAGGAGAGATCTCCCTTTCAGATTCACAGACACACTTCACACCTCCACTATATCCTCGAGTTTTTCACCTGTGGATATGTACCTTACCGGTCTTCCTGTCTCTCTTTCTATGAAATCAACAAAGCGCTCGAAGTTCTTGTCTTCCAGAGATTTCCAGCCATCGAAGACTTCGTAGACAGGCTCTTTCTTTTCCAGATCTCTGAGTGAAACGAGATCTCTTCCATCGGAGTAGCGCACGCAGACCTTGATCTTTTCAAAACCGTTCAGCACATCTGCCTTGGTCATGACCAGAGAGTCGACACCGGAGATCTCAATGGCGTACCTGAGGAGCGGCAGATCGAGCCAGCCGCATCTCCTCGGCCGACCGGTCGTGGAACCGTATTCGTGTCCCGCTTTTCTCAACTTCTCTCCTTCTTCTCCTGTGAGCTCCGTCGGGAAGGGACCTTCCCCGACTCGTGTTGTGTACGCCTTGAAGACACCTAAAACTTCATCTACTTCTACAGGAAAGCCCATTCCCGCACTCACACCCGAGGAGGAACAGTTCATGCTCGTGACGTACGGGTACGTTCCCACGTCCAGATCCAGAAGAACCCCCTGTGTTCCTTCGAAGAGAACGCTCTTCTCTTCGAGGATTCTTTTCAACTGGACCGGTGAAACGACAAAGTCTTTTATTGTCTCATAGAAGGTGGAAAGATCTCCCATCATTTTCTCTGCGTCGAAATCCACCCCGTAGATCTTCTTCAAAGAGAGGTTCTTTTCGAGGAAATATCTGAGTTTTTCTTCGTTGCCGAGCTCTGCAACTCTCACGTTCACCCTCATAACCCTGTCAGCACAAGCGGGACCTATTCCTCTTTTCGTAGTGCCTATTTTCAACACTTCGTCTATTATCCTGTCCATTTCTTTGTGCACTGGAAGAACCACGTGTGCGCTCTCAGAGATGAAGATTTCACCTGAATAATCGGGAAATTTCTCTTTCAATTCCCTCAATTCTTCTGTCAGCACCTGAGGATCCAGGAGAACACCGCTTCCTATGGCGATTCCTCTGTTTTTTGTGAAATCGGCCGAAGGGAGGAGGTGGTGTATCACCTTGAAATCTCCGTAATTCACAGTGTGCCCGGCATTCGCTCCGCCCGAAAATCTCGCCACGATATCGTGGTATCTGGAAAGATACGTTACCACCTTGCCCTTTCCTTCGTCTCCCCATTGAAGACCCACCACAACGCGGTTCATTCGCTTCACTCCTTTTCAAAGCGTTCGAAGATGTGGTCCACGTGTTTCAAGTAGTAAGAGATATCGAAGAGTTCTTCGAGCTCTTCTTTGGTAACCAGTTTCTTAACCTCTTCATCCTCGAGGAGGTACTCGAGGAAGTGTTTTTCGGAATTCCAGGTTTTCAGAGCGTTCCTCTGGACAATATCGTAAGCCTCTTTCCTTGTGAGTCCTTTCTCTATGAGTTTCAGCAGGACTCTCTGGGAGAACACGAGACCCTTTGTGAGATCTATGTTCTTCTTCATTCTTTCCTCGTTCACCTTCATGTTCCTCACCACGTTTGTGGCCGTGACGATCATGTAGTAAAGAGTCTGTGTGGCGTCGGGAAAAACGTATCTTTCGACGGAGGAGTGCGAAATGTCCCTCTCGTGCCAGAGCGCGATGTTTTCAAGGGAAGGATCGACGTACGCCCTCATCATTCTGGAAAGTCCCGTGAGTCGCTCGCAGGTGATGGGATTCTTCTTGTGGGGCATGGCGCTCGAACCTCTCTGGCCTTCTCTGAACGGTTCCTCCACCTCGAGCACTTCCGTTCTCTGAAGATGTCTGATCTCGACAGCGATCCTTTCTATCCCCGCTGCCACGATCGCGAGCGTGGACAGATAGAAAGCGTGACGATCCCTCGGGACAACCTGTGTGGAGACGGGTTCAGGTTTCAAGCCCAGGTACGAAAGCGCTTTTTCCTCCACCTCCGGTGGTACGTTTGCGTAGTTTCCAACAGCTCCACTGATCTTACCGTAAGAAACTTCCTCTATCGCCCTCTCAAGGCGTTGAACGTTCCTTTTCATCTCGGAATACCATCCGAGGACCTTCAAGCCGAAGGAGGTGGGTTCCGCGTGGACTCCGTGTGTTCTTCCGATGGTGGGGGTGTGTTTGTATCGATTCGCGACTTCCCAGAGCACGTCGCAGAACTCTTTTAGAGACTCTAACAGGATTTTCCCCGCTTCCACGAGAGCGAGGGAATTTGCGGTGTCGAGAACATCTGACGAAGTGAGACCGTAGTGGAAGAATCTCGAGTCTTCTCCTATCATCGATCCGATTCCTTCGACGAACGCCACCACATCGTGGTTCGTTCTCTCTTCTATCTTTTTGAACAGTTCCACATCTATCTTAGCGTTGTTCCTTATTCTCTCTGTCACTCCCTTCGGAATCGTTCCCAGTTCTTCGTACGCCCTCGTCACTGCCAGTTCCACTTCCAGCCATCTTCTGTACTTCGCTTCCTCCGTCCAGAGATCCTTCATCGGTGACAGCGAATACCTTTCTACCATCTTTTTCCCTCCCAAACAGATCTCTTATGAACACGAGCGCAACAACAGGAAAAACAAGATAAGAAGCCGTTGGATATTTAATACTCGCCACCTTCCACAACGCCATCGCAACGAGAAACCAGAAAAGCGATTTGAGAGGTATGTTCACGGCTTTTTTCTTTGCAAAACTGGTGACGATCAGAGGAAAGAAAGACAGCACCAGAAACAACTCGGCTCGATCGTAATTTGTTCCTTTCAAATATTCGAACCCCTCGAGGACGAGGAGAAAGATCAGACTCACATGAAACAGGGTCTTTTCTCTCTCACTTCTGGTGAAGAAGAAAATAACAGAAGCAATAAGAGCGAGTATCGATACAAAAGTACTGTCTTTCCAGGAGAGAACAGCGAAGATCAGAGAAAGTCCCAGACCTAACATCATCGATCCCCTTTCACGAGAGTCACAGCAGTTTCCACATGGTAAGTCTGAGGAAACATGTCGAAAGGCTTCACCCCGACAATAGAATAGCCGTTCTCCACCAGCACCTTGAGGTCTCTCACCAGAGTAGAAGGCTCACATGAGACGTAAACGATCCTTTCGGGTGAAAGTCTCACTATTTCTTTCATTGCTTCTGGACCCGCACCTGATCTCGGTGGGTCCAGGATTATCCTGTCTGCCCTTCCGCTGTAGTTTTTCAGAAAGTCCAGCACATCCTGTTCCACGTATTCTATGTTCCTTCTGCTGTTTATGTTCGCATTCGCCTTTCCAGCCTTCACAGCGACCCTGCTGGATTCAACGGAGATCACCCTCGCTGCCGAAAAGGAAGTTCTCACGGAAAATGTACCGATACCCGCGTACAGATCCAGCACCACCTCGTTACCCTGAAGTGCCAGTTCTCTGTACACGTGATCTATCAGTTTGGATGTGATGGAGTAGTTGCTCTGGAAAAAGGCGGTCGGTGGAATTTGAAACCTTTCCCAGTCGAACTCTTCCACAATTACTCCTTCACCGTAGAGGGTTCTGTACGGTCCCCTTAGGACCACAGAGTCTTTAGAGTTCATCACATGAATGATGGAGTGAATCTTTGGAAATCTCTTTAACACAGCGCGAACCAGATCTCTTCCCCAGGGAAAGGATTCCGTCTTCGTCACAAAGATCACCATGAACTGGTCCGTGCTGAATGCGTACCTGATCACGAGGTGCTTGAGCACTCCCTTTCTCGTTTCCCAGTTGTAAACAGGAACGTTGAGTACCTGAACGGCCTCTTTTACAGTGTTCAGAATCTCACCCGTGCCTTCAGGTGCCACCTCACAGTCTTTTATGTCAATCACAAAATCGGAGTTTCTCTTTTTCAACCCCAATTTTCTTCCCTGAAAATGAAACTCCATTTTCGTCCTGTAGTGAAAAACAAGATCACTCGGCTCCACATCTTCCACTTCTACCTTCAGATTTGAGCGTTCGAAAAGATCGATCAATACCTCCTTTTTGTAACGAAGCTGGGTTTCATACTTCACATCCATCCAGTGACAGCCACCGCATCTTCCAAAGTATCTGCAGGGTGGTTTTGTTCGATCTTCGGATTCTTTCAGAAGGGAAACTACCTTTCCAAAAGAAAAATCCCTTTTCTCTCTGTAGGTCTTTATCAGGACTTCCTCACCGGGATATGCTCCTTCTACGAGAACTACCTTGCCGTTTGAAAGATGGGCAAGGCCGTAACCTCCGTTGACCATCTTCTGTATCCTCACCTGCTCCAGCATCTTTCACATCCTCTCTGGTGCGGAAACTCCTATGAGTTTCAGACCCTTTCTTAAAACGATACCCGTTGCGAGGGCAAGGTTGAGTCGCGCGTTCGAAAGTTCGGGATTCTCAGGATCCACTATCACGTGTTTGGTGTAGAACGCGTGGAAGGACTCGGCGAGCGACTGGAGATAGTTCGTGAGCCTGTTCGGTGCGAACATCTGCGCGACCTCTTTCAAAGCGGTGTTGAACATACCGAGGTTTCTCATCAGAACCCTTTCTTCTTCGTTTCCAAGCAGTTCAAGGTGTTTTCCCTCTTCAAACTTCACACCTTTCTTTTCCGCGTTGGAGAAGAGATTGTGGATCCTGGCATGTGCGTACTGAACGTAGTAAACTGGGTTGTCCATGGATTTGGCCTTCGCCAGATCGATATCGAACACCATGTGGGTATTGGGGTCCACCATCGCAAAGAAATATCGGGTGGCGTCTCTTCCCACTTCGTCGAGAAGTTCGTCCAGAGTGACGAATTCTCCCGCTCGCGTGGACATGCGAACGATTTCCCCACCACGTTTCAGAGTAACGAACTGATGCAGTATAACGTTGAAGAAATCGTCGGGAATGTCGAGGGCTTTCATCGCTGCCTTCATTCTTGGTATGTGGCCGTGATGGTCACTACCCCAGATGTCGTAAACCTTCCTGAAACCTCTCTTGTATTTCTTGTAGTGATACGCGATATCCGTCATGAAGTACGTGTATGTACCGTCGCTTCTCACAAGAACCTTGTCTTCCTCATCTATGAAGGCAGAGACTTTCAACCACACAGCACCGTCTTTTTCGTAAACAACGTCCTTGTTCTTGAGGAGTTTCAGCACCTCTTCGACAGTCCCATCCTCTATCAAACTCTTTTCTGAGAAGTACACATCGAACGAAGAACCAATCTTTTCAAGGGTATCTTTCATGGAGGAGAGCATTCTGTTCAGCGCTGTCTGTTTGAAAAACTCCTCCACTTCTTCGTTCCACAGATCTTTGTATCTATCTCCGATTTCGTTCACCAGATCCCTCGCGATGTCCACGAGGTATTCCCCGCGATAGCCCCCTTCGGGAATTTCTTTTTCAACTCCGAGAAGCTGATTGTACCTTGCCCAGAGCGACTGAGCGAGAAGCCTTATCTGTTTTCCAGCGTCGTTTATATACATTTCCCTCGTCACATCGTAACCGAGCTCTTTGTAAACCTCGGAAAGCACGTCACCTATGATGATCTGTCTGCCGTGTCCAACGGTGAATGGTCCCGTTGGGTTTGCACTTCCGTATTCGAACTGCACCTTCATTCCATTTCCAACGTTTTCTCTCCCGTACTCGTCTTTTTTCTCCAGCACGGTTTTAACCACTCCACGGAGCAGTTCGTTCGACAGGAAGAAATTTATGAAACCGGGTCCCATGATTTCTATCCTGTCAAACGAGGGATCTTCATCGAGACTTTTTACGATCTCTTTAGCTATCTCCCGCGGGTTTTTCTTCAAAGTTTTTGCGAGCTTCATAGCAACGTTGGTGGACAGATCTCCGAATTCCTTTCTGGGTGGAATTTCGACCTCGAATTCGATTTCTGAACCGTACGCTTTAGAGATGACTTCGGACACCTTTTGCCTGATCGCGTTCACCAGCACTCTACCGCACCTCCATGTTTCGGATTCTGCTGATCTGTTACCCTCTGAAGAGAATGTGTTTCACCGTATCTATCCTGTGCCTCTTTCCCTTTAGAAGATCCAGTTCGAGGTCCACGGACATTTTCACACCACAATCCTGCCGCAGAAAACCCGTCAGGTTCGGGGTGAGCGGGATAGGTGCGCTCACGTAGCTTTTCCCTCGGTAAGTTTTTCCAAGAAAAGTTCCTCTTGGAGAAACTTTGATTCCAAAAACCTCGAGACTCTGGGAACGTGCCCATAGACCTTTTTTCTCTTTCCACCAGTCGTTTTCTTCCGTTTCCAGATCGAAGTGGATGAAAGCAAAGACGTTCTTTTCCACGAGCGGCCTCAGAGCCTTTGAAGAGAGTGTGTCTTCTTTTCTAAGAATTGCGACGTACCATCCTCCAAAATCTGAAACCACGAACCTTTCTCTGAGGGTGTATCGATGTAACACTTCACCGTTTTCTATCACCAGCACATCGGGAGATGTTCGAAAAGTCTCCACACCTGGAGCGACAATTGGTACGTCCAGTCCTTTCGAAATGTATCGAAGCAGATCTGTGTAAAATGGATCGAGTCTTTCAAAATTCTCTATTCTTATCGGAAAAACCCCAGCGAGGAGATTACCTGTCAGTCTTGGGAAAATGAGAAGGTCCATGAAGGAAAGATCCTCCTGCAAGATTTCCATCAGAGCATCTATGAAATCGTCCGCGGATTTGAACATCTGGTCCAGAGGAAACGCGACGCACACTACCCTTTTTACACCTTTTCTGCTTCGGTGCACTCTTGAGATTTTTCTTTTCGGGATCAACCTTTTTTTCACCATCTTCCAGAGAATGTTCTCAAACATCTTCGGCTTCCTCCGAAGAGAAGAAATTCTTTTTCAACTCCAGAAAAACGGGAGCTACTCCCTCTGCCACGACCCCCGTTTGGTTTTTTGTTTTTTCGAGAGGAAAGTAGATATTGTTGTGAACCTTTCCCAGGAAATTCAACAAGACTATGGAGGCCAGAGATGTTTCCTGCGTGTGTGCCCAGAACTTTGCCTTTACAAAATTAAAATCTATGAAGTTTTGAATCTCACAGAAACCAACCACCAGTTTCGCATCGTTCTCTTTTGCAATGTAAAAGACTTCCGGGTAGAGAGCAAGATCCCCACCCACCACAAAAATATTTATGTCAGCATCTACGATTCCGAATTCGTAACCCTTCTTCCATTCCCTTCCGTTCTTTCCGATGATGAAAAATTTGCTGGTACCCACAATGGAAAATCTGGCGTTGTCTGGAATCACATCCAGCCATGATATGAAAAGGTCTATTGTTTCAAACTCCTCAAGAGATACGGGTGATCCAACCAGAATTTTCAACTCGATCCACCCATTTCAAGTATAGCATCAATCTTTTGAAACCCTTTCAGCGATGTAGTCAGCGGCGAAGTCCCGATCGATTTCAACCTGGTCTCCCGTCTCGAGGTCGCGGAGAATGACGATTCCTTTTTCCAGTTCTTCATCACCAATAATGACCGCATACCTCGATCCCATTCTGCTGGCGTGCTTAAGCTGACCGGAGAGCTTTCTATCCATGATGTCCACATCCACACTCAGGCCCTTCTTTCTCAATTCACCCGCAAGCTGGACACCATCCATAAAGGCTTTTTCACCAAGAGTTGCGATGTAAACAAGATGAACATTTTTCATCGGGATTTCTATTCCCTCTGCTTTTAAAGCGAGTATAATTCTCTCTATACCACCTGCAAAACCAAGGGCGGGTACGGAAGAGCCCCCAAGTTCCGCAAAAAGGCCATCGTACCTTCCACCACCCGCGATGGCGTTCTGGGCTCCAAGACCTTCGTGCCTCACCTCAAAAACCGTTCTGGTGTAGTAGTCGAGCCCGCGGACCAGGGTGTGATCTTCCACGTATTCGATCTCGAAAGTGTTGAGGTACTCTTTCAACTTCTTGTGGTGTGCCCTGCAGGAATCACAGAGATAGTCGACGCTTTTTGGTGCATTCAGAGCGTATTCGTGGTCTACCTTACAATCGAGCAGTCTCAAAATGTTCGTCTCGTAACGTCTTTTGCAGTCGTCACAGAGATTGTCCAGAACTTGACCGTAATACTCTTTGAGGGCTTCGCGATAGTTTTTCCTGCACACCGGACAGCCTATGGAATTCAGGTGAATCTTGTATTTCGTGAGTCCGAGCCTTCTCAAGAAGGTATCGACCAGTATGATCATTTCGAAATCCGCTTTTGGAGATTCGGGGCCGATGATCTCGAAACCCACCTGGTGAAACTGTCTCAATCTCCCCGATTGTGGTTTTTCGTATCGGAACATGGGACCTACGTAGTAGTATCTCTGCTGAAACCCCCTGTCTACCAGAGAATTCTCCAGAAAAGCCCTGACGACGGGCGCGGTACCTTCTGGCCTCAGAGTGATGCTCCTTCCCGCTTTGTCCTGGAAGGTGTACATCTCTTTCTGAACAATGTCCGATTCTTCTCCCACACTTCTAACGAAAAGTTCCGTCTGTTCGAATATGGGAGTTCTGATCTCCTCTATTCCCGCGCTTTCGCACACATTTCTGAAGGTTTCCTCGACGTACCTCCAGTACCATATCTCTTCACCGAAGATATCGTTTGTTCCCTTTATCCTTCTGTATTTCAACTATTCACACCTCCTCTTTCCTCGAGAAGAATCTTCACATCTCTTATGATTCTCACAATCGCGTAAAAGACGACGAGGAATTCCAGTCTTCCAAGGAACATGCCCACCGTCATGGTCCATATTACACCCACCGGAAGATTCGGACTGGTGAGCCCCACCGAGAGACCTACTGCATTCATTGCGGAGGAGAATTCGAACATGGAAACCAGTGGATCGTATCCGTAACTCATGAGGATCAAGGTTCCCACCAGATAGGTCAGGGCGTAGACCCCAAAGAAGACGAACATGTCCTTTATGATCCCATCGTCTATGGTTTTCCTGTTTTCACCTTTCCAAACTATGATCTTTTCAACCTTTCGCCTCGGTCCCATGAAATTGATGATAGATCGATATATCAATTTCAGTGTGACGAACACTCTGAACTGTTTCAAACCACCAGCCGTTGAATCCATCATTCCACCGAGCATCATGATAACGGTGAGAAGATACACGCCGATTGGAAAGAGAGTAACCCACGGAACAAGATCGGCGTTGGAGAACCCGGTGGTCGTTATTGCAGAGACTACCTGAAACACCACGTATCTGAGCGCCTTTTCGTGAAAAACCTTTTCGGCTGGTCGCAGTAGAAACAGCGATGCGATGACAATGGTGGATCCCATGATCCAGGGTTCCCCGTTTTTGACGAAGGCTTTGAAGTTTCCCTTCCAGAGGGTGTAATGGATTCCAAAACCCGTTCCACCGAGCAGCATGAGAACGATGGTTATCACTTCTATCGATACACTGTCGTAGTATCCAATACTCGCGTTTTTCACCGAGAAACCACCCGTTGAGAGAGCGGTGAGAGAATGGTTGAAGGCATCGAACCAGGGCATACCGGCCATATGAAGAAAGAACATACCAGCGGCGGCGTACGCCACGTATATGACCATGATCACCTTCGTGGAGTGGGTCACATTTGGGAGTATGTTGTCCACCCTACCTTCGGAACTGTAAAGGGAAGCTCCGAGAGGTCCGCTCAATGTGGCGAGCATTATGACGGCAAATCCCGCACCTCCAATGAACTGCATGACACTTCTCCACACCAGAAACACATGGGGAAGACTCTCCACGTCAGGAAACATGGTGAGCCCCGTTGTGGTCCAGCTGCTTGTGGCCTCGAATACTGCCTGGTGAAAATTCAAAAGACCCTCTATAACGAACGGAAGTGCTGAAAGGACTACCGCGGCGCACCACGTTGTGACAACTATCACCGCTCCTTCCTGATACCCCACTACACGAGTCTCGTTCAATTTTGAAACTTTTTTAAGAACAACACCAGAGGCAAAGGAAATGATTGAAGGAACCAAAAAAGACTCGATGTATATCCACTCTTCAGGATAGAAAATCACAAAAATTGTTGGCAGAAGAAGGATCGCAGGGAACCATATCAAAAGCTGACCTACGTACCAGAAAATCACCTTGAGTCTGTATTTGGTACTGGTCATTAGGTCTTCCAATTTTTCTCACCTTCCAAGCAGTGTCTCTTCGACTGTTTCTTTGGCTTCTGCACTTACGATCACGTACAGTTTATCACCGGAGAGGATCTCCGTATCTCCTCTCGGAACCACAAGCACTCCACCGCGGACGATGGCAGCGATGATACTATCCCTTGGAAGCGGAAGATCCTTCAACTTCTTTCCCACAACCGGACTGTCTTCTTCCACGTTCACACTTAGAAACTCAATACCTTGTTCCAGCGGTATGATGCTGGAGAACTCATCTGGAAAGATGAGAGCCTCCACCGTGTTCGTTATGAGAGTGGTGAGATTCAAGACGGTTGTGATACCCATTTTTTTGAATATTTCCATGTTTCCCGGGTCGTTGACAAGACTCACTACCCGCTTTACCCCGAAGTCCTTCATAACAAGCTGTGCGATGAACAAATTGACCTCATCTCTTGGAGTGAGGATCACCACCACATCGTTTTTCGAAACCTCGGCGTCTCTGAGTATCTCTTTGTGACTTCCATCTCCGTGTATGATCGTCGCCTTCAATTTCTTGGCGAACTCTTCGCAGAGTTCCCTGTCTTTGTTTATGATCACTACACTGTACTTTCGTGACAGCATGGAACGCGCAAGGTAATACGCCGTCGTTTCTCCACCGATTATTATGACTCTCAATCTTCTTCACTCCCTATGATGAACTCCTTTACTTTCTCTATCATGAGAACGGCGGGACAGATGGTTTTTATTCCATTTTCTTCGAAAATCTTTATCTTTTCCGGATCGTAGACCCTGGCGATCACGTTCTCCACGTTGAACATGTACCTTGCGTTCATCGAGATGAAGAAATTCGTACTGTCGTCGTTCGTGAACGCAAACACCATGTCTGCCTTCTCCATACCACACTCTTTCAGAGTTTCAAACTCCGCGGCATCTCCCACCACGGTGAAACCGGAAAACTCGGAGTTGAGCCTGTGAAACGCGTATTCGTTTTTATCCACGACCACAACACTGTGCCCTGAAGAAGAGGCGAGATTGGCTATCAGCGATCCAAGTCTTCCACAGCCGAATATCACGATGTACTTGCTTTTTTGTTTTTTTGACATAATGTTAACTCCCTCACCTTCAATATCTGTATCTGTGAATCCTTCTCATCCTTAAAATATATCCCCAAATCATCCCGTAGACAAATCCACCTATGTGTGCCCACCACGCTATTCCGTAGGATCCAACAAGGCCGTTCAGAACCTGGATAAAGAACCAGATCATCAGATAGTAGAACGCCGGTATTTCCACGAGTGTGAGGAAGAAGAAAATTGGAAACAGAGTCACGATCCTCGAGTACGGAAACAGCACGAAATAAGCTCCCATAACGCCGGACACCGCTCCGGATGCTCCAACCATGGGAGTTGTTGAATGAAACGCAAAAACGAATTGGGTGAGTGCGGCAAAAATACCGGCAGATAGATAAAACAGAGTGTAGCCAACATGGCCCATCTCGTCTTCTGTGTTGTCTCCGAATATCCAGAGAAACCACATGTTACCCAGGATGTGCCAGAACCCTCCGTGGAGAAACATGTGAGTTATGAAAGGAAGAAGGGAAAAGCCGAGCGCTTCTTTTACTCTCTCAACCGTATAACGAGCTGGCACGAGGCCATATCTGTACATGAACAGGAGAAGTTCTCTGTCGTTCAACATGAGTTCATACACGAAAACAACCACGTTTATCAAAATCAAAGCTATCGTTACGTAAGGCTTCTTTCTACTTGGGAGAACATCGTAAAGAGGAAACACGATATCACCTCATCAGATGGTCAGATATGTTCGCCCTTTCCACCACTTCCGGTAATATCTTCGATTCGTCTCCCGTCATGATCACAACCACGCCCGGACCGTGTCCTGCTGAAACGCAGGCAGAGTGTACCACAACACCTATCGATACTGCCCCTTTTCTGTACTTTCCAACTCCATAGGAATTGTCGTGGTCCTGAATTGCGACGATGTCTCCAAGTTTCAGATCCGCTACTCCAAGATCCTCAGGATTCGATGCCATTATATCGTAGTCGGTGGAAGCACTGCTTGAGGCGCCAATCCCAGATCCCATCATGTGCGCTGGAATCTTCGCAACAACAGGTACATGGATTTTCCCATTCTTTTCCTGTATCCCAAGTTTTTCGAAGAGATCTGGGTCGATGTTCATCACCTTCACATCCGGATGATCCAGAAGCTTCAGTCCCTGCCCCCAGGCCTTTATCAATATCTTATCCCCCACCATAAGCTTTCCGAGTACTTCTTCTTCGAAATAAACGAGAACGTGGTTCACACCTCCGTGTTTTCCCGTGACGAACCCTCTGCTTCCCTTCGCGTCTCCAGACATCACGATCACTTCGTTTCCTATACACGAAAGGGTCATCAGCGGTATTTCCTCTTCCTTATTCCTTGCCATGACAGAAACACCCGGTTCTACGTGGTCTCCTGCCCATCCGTAAGCACTGTCACCCACTTTCACGTTGTAGGTGATGCCCCCAAGCACTGGAATTACCCTCACTGTCCCTTCGGTTGTTACACTGTAAGGAGACCTCATTTTCGCTGGAGCGATCTCTCCAACAACCGAAATTCGAACGAGTCTGTCTTTGTTAGTTCTCACAAATCTCACCTCCAGTGTGTGGTATCATTGAGTAGATAGGGAAAACAAGGAGGTGACACTTTGAAATTTTACATCACCACCCCAATCTACTACGTGAATTCTGAGCCTCACATAGGAAGTGCCTACACCACTATTGTAGCCGATATCATCGCTCGCTACAAACGTTTCATGGGTTACGATGTGTTCTTTCTCACGGGAACGGACGAACACGGCCAGAAGGTCCTGCAGGCAGCCCAGCAGGCTGGAAAGGACCCGCAGGAATTCTGTGACGAACTGGCTGAAAAGTTCAAACAGCTCTGGAAAGAACTGAAGATCACGAACGATTATTTCATCCGAACCACAGACGAAATGCACATGAAAACCGTCCAGGAATTCGTTGCGAAGATGAAAGAAAACGGAGACGTCTACAAGGGCATCTACAAGGGATGGTACTGTGTCCCCTGTGAGACGTTCTGGAACGAGGACGAGGTTATAAAGGAAGGAGAAGAACGTTTCTGTCCGGAGTGTAAAAGACCCGTCAAATGGGTGGAGGAAGAGAATTACTTCTTCAGACTTTCGAAATACAGAGATCCTCTCCTGAAGTACTACGAGGAGCATCCCGATTTTGTGGAACCGGACTTCAGAAGAAACGAGATGCTGAAGATTCTCGAAGGTGGTCTCAAAGACCTGAGCATCACCAGGACGACCTTCAAATGGGGCGTTCCCATGAAGGACGATCCGGAACACGTGATCTACGTGTGGGTGGACGCGCTCATAAATTACATATCCGCTATAGGATACGGCTGGAACGATGAGATGTTCAATAAATGGTGGCCTGCAGATTTGCATCTGATAGGAAAAGAAATAAACAGATTCCACTCCATCATATGGCCTGCGATGCTCATGTCGGTTGGACTCCCACTTCCAAAAAAGGTGTTCGCACACGGGTGGCTCACGGTGAACGGCCAGAAGATCAGTAAGTCCCTCGGCAACGCTATAGACCCCAGATTCTTCGTGAAGAGATACGGCAACGACGTGGTGAGGTATTACCTGATACGGGATATCATGTTCGGAAAAGACGGCGATTTCTCGGAGGAAAGGCTCGTCCACAGATTGAATTCCGATCTCGCGAACGACTACGGAAATCTCCTTCACAGGATCACGGCTATGATAAAGAAGTATTTCAACGGAAGACTTCCTTCTCCTTCTGCTCAGGAAGGGCTCGATAGCTGGCTGAAGGAGAGATTCTTCGAAACAAAAGACGCTTACCATGAACTCATGGATTCCTACCGGCTCACAGAAGCCCTGGACAAGATATGGGAGTTCATAGCAGATGTGAACAAGTACTTCAATGACACGAAGCCCTGGATACTTGGAAAAGAGGGAAATATGGAAAGGCTCGGAACGGTGCTGTACAACTCACTGGAGGCCGTGTTCAAGGTGGCTCTGATGACACTCCCGGTGATGCCAGACACCTCCAAAGAAGTGTTCAGGAGAGTGTCCTTTGAAGAAAAGCCTTCGAAGGAACATCTGGAAAACTGGGGAGTTCTGAAGTCTGGTTCCACAGTGATCCACGGCGAACCTCTCTTCAGAAAAATCGACGCGAAAGACTTCAAAAAGGTGGTGGAGACGGTGTCGGTCGAACAGAACGTGATCACAATAGATGATTTTTCCAAAGTAGATCTCAGAATTGCAAAGGTCCTCGAAGCGGAGAAGGTTCCAAATTCCAGAAAACTTCTCAGATTGATAATCGATCTTGGAACGGAAAAGAGACAGATAGTGGCGGGAATTGCAGAACACTACAAACCCGAAGAACTCGTAGGAAAACTGATCGTCGTTGTCGCTAATTTAAAACCCGCAAAACTCATGGGCATAGAGTCTCAGGGAATGCTCCTCGCCGCAAAGTCCGGCGATACCTTGAGACTTTTGACTGTAGATGGAGAAATCACACCAGGTGCGAAGGTGTCCTGACGGAGGGATGTGAATGCCAGAGATCCTGATAAACAAACCCGTAGAGGATGAACTTGTTGAGTCTTATCTTCTGTACTCGATGAGCGTTATAGTGGGAAGGGCCATTCCGGACGTTCGGGATGGCCTCAAACCCGTTCAGAGGAGAATTCTCTATGGAATGTACGAACTCGGTCTCAAACACAACTCACCCACCAAGAAGAGTGCGAGAATCGTCGGTGAAGTGATGGGTAAGTACCATCCTCACGGTGACGCACCCGTGTACGATGCCCTCGTGAGGATGGCTCAGCCGTTCACGATGAGGTATCCACTCATAGAGGGTCAGGGAAACTTCGGTTCCATAGACAGAGACCCTCCGGCCGCGATGAGGTACACGGAAGCGAGACTCACGAAGCTTGCCGAAGAAATGCTCGAAGACATAGAAAAGAACACGGTGAACATGGTCGACAATTTCGATGGCACGCTGAAGGAGCCGGAAGTCCTCCCATCCAAGGTGCCAAATCTCATAATAAACGGTGCCTCCGGTATAGCGGTGGGAATGGCCACAAACATACCTCCACACAATCTCTCCGAGACCGTGGATGCCCTGATTTATTTGATCGATCATCCAGAAGCCACGGTTGAAGAACTCATGCAGTTCATAAAAGGACCGGATTTTCCCACAGGAGCCGTGGTAGTGAACGCTTCTGAATTGAAGAAGGTTTACGAAGAGGGAAGAGGCAGGATCATCGTCAGAGGAAAGGTGCACGTCGAGGATGGAAAGAGAGTAAAGCGAATCGTCATCACGGAGATTCCGTACGGAGTCAGTAAAGCGGGTCTCATAGAACAAATAGCAAAAATAGCGAAAGACGACGAATCACTCCCAATCAGGAACATAAGAGATGAATCCGATAAACGCGGAATGAGGATAGTTATAGAGATCCCGAAGGACACCAGCGAAGAGGTCATAATAAACAATCTCTACAAGAGAACTGCTCTTCAGGATTACTTCAACGTTCAGATGCTGGTCATAGACAAACACAAAAGACCCAGGTTGATGAATTTGAAAGGATTGATGGAGGCTTTCCTTGAGCACCGCTTTGAAGTCATCAGAAGAAGAGCAAGGTACGAATACGAACAGTACACAAGGAGGGCACACGTTGTCGAGGGTCTCCTGAAGGCGGCAAGAGCGATAGGTGTTGTTGTGGACATCGTGAGGAACAGCAAGGATGTGGAAAGTGCGAAGCAATCACTCATGGAAACACTCGAAATCACCGAAGAACAGGCAAAAGCCATTCTCGACATGAGACTTTCGAGGCTGACTTCCCTCGAAATAGAGAACCTTCAAAACGAATACTCCGATCTGGTCAGGAAGATCTCAGAAGTGAAGGAAATACTCGAGAAGGACGAAAAAGTAAAGGAGATAATGAAAGAAGAATTCCTCTACTTGAAGCAACAATACGGGGATCCCAGAAGAACAGAAATAACAGATCAAAGTATCCAGTACAACGAAGAGGAACTCATTGTCGAAGAAGACGTGGTGATAACATTGAGTCATAACGGCTATTTAAAGAGCACACCGCTGAACAGCTACAGATCGCAGAAGCGCGGGGGTAAAGGAATCACCGTCTCGAAACTCACTGAAGATGACGAGGTCGAGTTCGTTGTGGTCGCGAAAAACACCGCATCGACCCTGTTTATAACGAACCTCGGACGGGCGTATGTTCTCAAGAATTATCAGCTGGAAACCACCGGAAGAAACACGAGAGGAAGGCACATCACCGCGTTTCTGAATCTCGAAGACACAGAAAAGATCGTAGCACTCGCTTCTCTGAACGGTGATGGAAATGATCTTGTGATCGTTACAAAATCTGGGAAGATCAAAAGAACCGCTCTCAAAGAGTTTGAAAACGCCACCAGCAACCGCGGTGTCAGAGCCATAAAGATAGAACCTGGAGATGAGATCGTCAGCGCCAGGGTTGTTAACAGCGAAAAAGAAACACTCATAGTGGCAACGAAGATGGGTATGGCCGTCAGATTCCCGGTGAGCGATGTTCGCAGGATGGGAAGAAATGCAGCCGGAGTTCAGGCGATAAAACTTCAGCCAGGAGACGAAGTGGTGAGTGTGGACGTGATACCTCCAGGTGACGAAGGAGAGATTCTCACCGTGACAGAGAAGGGATTCGGCAAGAGAACACCCGTTCAGCTGTACAGGATTCAGAGAAGAGGAGGAACGGGTCTCAGAAACATCTCCGATGTGAACAAAACAGGGTACGTAGTAGCCGTGAGATACGTGAGGGGCGACGAAGAGATAGTGGTGGTCACAAGAAACGGCATGATGATCAGATTTCCCGCGTCTGAAATCGGTGTCATCGGTCGTGTGACAAAAGGCGTGAAACTCATCGAACTTGGAGACGATACCATATCGAAGGTGGCGGTGGTGAAAGATTGAGGAAACCCATAGAGCACACTGCTGACATTGCTTACGAGATATCCGGGAATTCTTACGAAGAACTTCTGGAAGAAGCGAGGAACATCCTTTTCGAAGAAGAAGGGATTGTCCTCGATAACGAAGAGAAAGAGAAAACTTATCCTCTTGAAGAGATGGAAGATGTTTTCTTTGACACGGTGAACGACTGGATTCTTGAGATATCGAAAGGATGGGCTCCCTGGAGGATTAAAAGGGAAGGAAACGAGCTAAAAGTAACTTTCAGGAAGATCAGAAAAAAAGAGGGGACCGAAATAAAAGCCCTCACATACCATCTTCTGAAGTTCGAGCACGATGGCGATGTTCTGAAAACGAAGGTGGTGTTCGACACTTGAAAGATCTCACAGAAAGGCAGAGAAAGGTGCTTCTGTTCATAGAAGAGTTCATAGAGAAAAATGGATATCCCCCCTCGGTGAGGGAGATTGCACGGCGCTTCAGAATCACCCCGCGCGGCGCTCTTCTTCATTTGATCGCTCTGGAGAAAAAGGGCTACATCGAAAGGAAAAACGGCAAACCGCGGGCACTGAGGGTTTCGAAAAGCATAAGGAACAAAATACCTCTGATTGGAGAGATTCGTGCAGGTGAAAAAAGAGAAGCCATCGAATATTTGGAAGATTACATAGAAATTCCCGAGAGCTTTCTTTCGAGCGGTTACGATCACTTTTTGTTGAAAGTAAAAGGAGAAAGCATGATAGAAGAACACATCTGTGATGGGGACCTCGTTCTTGTGAGAAGACAGGATTGGGTGCAGAACGGAGACATCGTGGTGGCGATGGTTGACGGAGAGGTGACGCTAAAAAAGTTCTATCAGAGAGGTGATACGGTAGAGTTGAGGCCCGCTAACAGAGAGATGTCGTCGATGTTTTTCAAGGCGGAAAAGGTGAAAATCCTGGGTAAAGTGGTGGGAGTTTTCAGAAAACTCTAAGGGGGGATAGGATGTTTCCCTACAAGATTGTGGATGATGTGGTGATATTGATGCCGAACAAAGAGCTCAACATAGAGAACGCGCATCTGTTCAAAAAAATGGGTCTTTGACGAGTTTTTGAACAATGGTTACAACAAGATATTTCTGGTCCTTTCGGATGTGGAGAGCATAGACAGCTTCAGTCTGGGTGTCATTGTAAACATTTTGAAGAGTATCAGCAGCAGTGGTGGTTTCTTTGCACTGATATCTCCAAATGAGAAAGTAGAGCGAGTCCTCTCTCTGACGAATCTGGATCGTATAGTGAAGATATACGATACGATATCGGAGGCCATGGAGGAGGTGCGAAGAAAGTGAAGATCGCTATTGCATCGGACCACGCAGCTTTTGAACTGAAAGAGAAGGTGAAGAACTACCTTCTGGGCAAGGGAATAGAAGTGGAAGATCACGGTACCTATTCCGAGGAATCCGTTGATTATCCGGACTATGCGAAAAAAGTCGTTCAATCCATTCTGTCGAACGAAGCGGATTTTGGAATCCTTTTGTGTGGTACAGGACTCGGGATGTCAATTGCCGCAAACAGGTACAGGGGCATAAGAGCGGCTCTCTGCCTTTTCCCGGACATGGCAAGGCTTGCAAGGTCACACAACAACGCAAACATCCTCGTTCTTCCGGGAAGACTCATCGGGGCAGAACTCGCTTTCTGGATAGTGGATACCTTCCTTTCAACACCCTTCGACGGAGGAAGACACGAAAGGAGAATCAGAAAGATCGATGAGATTTAAAGAGCTGATCTTTCCTTTGAGAGTCGAAGAGGAAGAACTCGTAGAAAAATTCTACGAAGAAGGATTCTTCAATTTCGCGATAGAGGAAGATGAAAAGGGAAAGAGGGTGTTGAAGATCTACCTTAGGGAGGGTGAACCCCTTCCTGATTTTTTGAAAGATTGGGAGATTGTCGATGAGAAGATCACCACTCCCAAAGACTGGATCGTCGAGCTCGAACCCTTTGAAATCGTCGAGGGAGTATTCGTAGATCCAACTGAAAAGATAAACAGAAGAGATGCGATCGTGATAAAACTGTCTCCCGGTGTGGCGTTTGGCACAGGGCTCCATCCCACCACGAGAATGAGCGTCTTCTTCTTGAAAAAGTATCTGAAGGAAGGAAACACTGTGCTCGACGTTGGATGTGGAACGGGAATACTCGCCATCGCTGCCAAAAAACTCGGTGCGTCTCAGGTGGTAGCGGTCGATGTGGATGAGCAGGCCGTCGAGGTGGCTGAAGAGAACGTTCGAAAGAACGACGTCGACGTACTGGTGAAATGGTCGGATCTTCTCTCAGAGGTGGAGGGTACTTTCGATATTGTGGTGTCCAATATTCTGGCTGAGATTCACGTGAAGCTACTCGAAGATGTGAATCGTGTCACACACAGAGATTCCATGCTCATACTCTCAGGGATCGTTGACAAGAAAGAAGACATGGTGAAAAGGAAGGCCAGTGAACACGGATGGAACGTTTTGGAGAGAAAGCAGGAGAGAGAATGGGTAACTCTCGTGATGAAAAGATCGTAGAGTGGCAGATTGGAAGAAAGATCACGAACATGAATCGGGTGGCTTATCGCTGTCCATACGGCTATCCGGTTGTGATCGAAAGTCTGCCCATCAAGAATGGAAAGCCGTTTCCCACGCTCTACTGGCTCACCTGTCCCCACTTGAGAAGAGAAGTATCCAAACTCGAGAGCGAAGGGTTCATAAAGAAACTCGAAGATCGAATAGCGTCCGATGTGGCGTTTCGAGAAAAGATGAGGAAGGCACACTTAGAAGTGATAGAGAGAAGAAAAAGGCTCCTCACCGGGGAACATCCCTTCCGCGAAATTCTGGAAAAGGTAGGAACAGGTGGTATTCGAGATTTCTCGAAAGTGAAGTGCCTCCACCTTCACCTGGCGGATTACCTGGCAGATGTTGGAAATCCTGTTGGAGAAACCGTGTGGAATCTCATCGAAAAGAAATTCTGTGATGATGTTTTCTGCAAAATCGGGGAGGCGAGAGAATGAAGATCATAGAAACCATAGAGGAAATGAAGAAATTCTCCGAGGAAATGAGAGAGAAGAAAAAAACGATAGGATTCGTCCCCACCATGGGATACCTCCACGAAGGGCACCTGTCTCTTGTGAGAAGAGCGCGAGCTGAGAACGATGTGGTCGTGGTGAGTATTTTCGTGAATCCTACCCAGTTCGGTCCCAACGAAGACTACGAGAGGTACCCAAGAGATTTCGAAAGAGACCGAAAACTTCTCGAAAAAGAAAACGTGGACTGCATCTTCCATCCGTCAGTCGAGGAGATGTATCCTCCCGATTTTTCCACCTACGTTGAAGAAACGAAGCTTTCAAAAAATCTGTGTGGTAGATCCCGTCCTGGACACTTCCGTGGAGTGTGCACCGTGGTCACGAAGCTCTTCAACATCGTGAAACCTCACAGGGCGTACTTCGGTCAAAAAGATGCACAGCAGTTCAGGGTTCTGAGGAGGATGGTGAGAGATCTGAACATGGACGTGGAAATGATCGAGTGTCCCATCGTGAGAGAACCGGATGGCCTCGCGATGAGCTCAAGGAACGTGTATCTGTCGCCCGAAGAAAGGCAGCAGGCGCTTTCGCTCTATCAGTCTCTGAAAATAGCGGAGAATCTCTATCTGAACGGTGAAAGAGACGCAGAAAAGATAAAAGAAGAGATGATAAAACACCTTTCCAGGTTCGATAAGGTGAAGATAGACTACGTGGAGATCGTGGACGAGGAGACTCTGGAGCCGGTTGAGAAGATCGATCGAAAGGTGATCGTCGCGGTGGCTGCCTGGGTTGGAAATGCAAGACTCATAGATAACACGATCCTGGGGTGAGAACGTGAAGAGGTTCCTTTTGATCTCCGACTCACACGTTCCCGTGCGCATGGCCAGTCTTCCGGATGAGATACTGAACTCTTTGAAAGAGTACGATGGCGTGATAGGCCTTGGAGACTATGTGGATCTGGACACGGTGATCCTTCTTGAGAAATTTTCTAAGGAATTCTACGGAGTTCACGGAAACATGGATTATCCAGACGTGAAAGAACACCTTCCGTTCTCGAAAGTCCTGCTTGTAGAGGGTGTCACCATAGGAATGTGTCACGGGTGGGGTGCCCCGTGGGATCTGAAAGACCGTCTTTTGAAGGTCTTCAACGAAAAACCTCAGGTGATACTCTTCGGACACACCCACGAACCGGAGGACACGGTGAAAGCGGGTGTGAGATTTCTGAACCCGGGAAGCCTCGCTGAAGGCTCTTACGCCGTCCTTGAACTGGACGGGGGTGAAGTACGATTCGAGTTGAAGACCTTGTAAAAGAGATCGTCGAGGACATAAGAGAAACCGTGAAAGACGGAAAGCTCTACGTTGCCTTCTCCGGGGGAAAGGACAGTTCGCTGGTGGCAATCCTGGCGAAGATGGCCCTCGGAGAAGAAAGGGTGGAGCTCGTCACCGTGGACTGGAGCCCTTACACCTACGAGAGATCGAGAGAGATTGTTCGAAACTTCGCAGAAAAACACGGCTTGAAACACACTTTCATTCCTTCCAACAGGATGCAGGAGAAGGTCTGGAGACACGGTCCATCCTGCAACGCCTGCACCCGCGACGTGAAGACCGTTTTGGTGAAAAGATACGCTCAGGGTCACCTCGTTGCGAGCGGTGCAAACGCCTCCGACAGCTGGGGAAAAACGGGCCTGAAGGTCTTCGACGGTGTCTACTCACCACTCTGCAGGGTCGGTAAAGAAGAGATAAACGAGATGCTGAAGTTCCTCGGACTGGAAGTGAAGAAGATCGGTGAGTCTGCGGGAAGAGAAGGATGCAAACTGAAACACCTTCTGAAGATGCTCATAAACCCGGATTACCACGGAAAAGCTGTTTCTACTGCAAACGAGATCCTTCTCAGAGTTCTCGAAGAACATGGCTTCAAGCCGGAACTCGCCAACGTGAAGATCATCGGGCCGCTTTCAAGAAACATCGCCCTCGTGAACGTGAAACCTCTTCCACCAGAAAAGGTGATGAACGAGATCGTCGAAAAGCTCTCCGCAGAAGAGACGATAGACGGGGTCATCGTGGTCGATGGCCCTATGAGACTCGTGGTTCTGGCCAGTCCCGCGATCTACAGGAACGAAGAGTCAAGAAAGTGGATAAAGGAGGGAAGGCTTCAACCGGAGTTCGCCTTCCCCATCGAGATCGAGTGGAGAGAATCGAAGAACAACAAACTTCGCACCTTTCAGGTGGTCGATGCCAGAAAGGAGTGAGACTATGGCCTTCAGATGTCCCCTTCTTCTCTTTCTGAGAAAGATATTCAAGTTCAGAAGAAAACCGAAGTTCATCGTGAAGAAGAGCTGAGAACGGCGACGTTTTCCAGGCCGAAGGGCAGCAGGATGTATCTGTCCGTGTGGTGCTCGAAATCTATGAAGCTCTTCGGCCTTCTGAAGGTCTCCTCGAGAACGTCTGCCTTGTGGTTCGCCTCTATGAGGTTGAACAGTGTGTTTGTGAGGACGAGTTGGAGTTCGTTTTTTCCGTTTCTCAGAGCATCTGTAATATCTATCATGAAAGGTCTCCAGAAAAGAACGCCCAGGAACTTCCCGTTCAGAATCACCTCGACCGATGCCGCCTCCACTCCGTTCAGCTTGAGGAAGTATCTTTTCCCCGGGTCTTTTTTACACTCAAATATCTTTTTGAGCGTGAAGGATCCCACATAGAACGGGTACCCGTCCCGTGTGATGTCCCTGTGATCCGGTACCTTGGGTGCATCGATCACGTACCTCGTCTCGTCCACGTTCACAAGTGAAAAATCTCCCACAAGATATATCGTCTCCACCTCTGTTGGTCTGTGATTCTCTGGATCTTTCACCCTCGTGTGACACCCCGGGCCTGTGATGTTGTTTTCTTTTCTTCCCTCCAGAACAACCGTGTTCTTTCCTTCTCTGACGAGATCTGTGATCTCCATCTTTCCGAAGTTCACATCCAGGAAATTCTGTTCCTCATTGAAACTGCAGCTTTTTCTTTCGTACCTCACCTCTCGACCGTTCACCGTGATTCTGTCGAGATTTTCCGCACACTCAACGACGAGAAAGAGTTTTTGAGGCTTTTTCCTGACCTCGAAAGAGTACTCCACCCTGAACGGTGTACCATCCGGTAATCTGTAGAACTCGTACCAGATCTTCGAGACGAACTCCTTTCTGAAAACCCTTCCACCCGCTTCAAAATACTCCACCCTGTCCACCGGAAGAACGTTGAAAGAGTTCATCTTCACTTCGAAATCGTTCAGTGCCGTCTCGAAATCGAACTCTTTCTCCAGAAGAACTCCTGTTGAAACCACTTTCTCATCTTCCGCAGGAACCTCCTCGTCCGTTACCCAGATACAAACACTCGACGCCGGGAACATGACAAACTCGTTTTCCTTCAGCTCCACCAATTTGAAATCGAACAGGTCTATCGCGTACGTGTGTTTTCTCTTTTCCTTCAGTTCCAGATGGCAGTGCACTTCCCGGTCGATGTCCGTGTTCGCAAGAAAGAGAAGATAAGATCCGTCTTCCAGCACTCTCTTCTGCGCGATCACCGCTTTTGCATTCTCTTTCGTTTTCGTATCCAGAACATCCACAGAAAAGAAGGGTTTGAGTTCTTCGATGAGATCTTCGAGCGTTTCAAAAACACGAGCCTTTTTGAGGAATTCGATTCTTCCCTTCTTTCCTTCCACTCTTTCCGGGAAGAACCTGCCGTACCTGAAATCCTTCAAAACAAAGACCTTACCACCGTTTTCTGCCAGTGAGTTCAAAAGTTCCACAGTAGAACTTTTCAGATTCAGGAGCGGTGGCAGCACCACGACTTCGTATTCGTACTCTCCTACTCTCAGTTTTGCCTCTTTCACTCTTCCATGTTTTGAGAGGATCATCTCGTCGCCGAAGTGGAAGTCTATCTTGTTCGCAACGAGTTCCTTTGTGATCGTATCGAAGAGCTCGTTGAGCTTATCGATCTCGTCATCGAACTTAGAATACACACACCACGCTGAGGAGATGGGATGTATCATGAGCACTTTGACCTCTCTCTTTCCCTGTGTGACGATGTGGTTCAGTCTTGCAAAGTAATCCGACAGGAATCTTTCATTCTTCCACCAGGGTTGTTGATAGAAGAGATTCGGTGGGTAGTCCCTCTTTCTCTCTCCTCTCATCGAGTAGAGACTGAGATGCGGGTTTATGTATGTGACACCGAGAACCGCCTGCCAGTCCGCTATCCATTTTCTGTGTAGAAAACTCACGTGCTGACCCGTTGTACCGAACGTTTCGCAGAGCACCCATTTCTTCCCTAACTGCCCTGCCGCCGATGAAACCTGCTTTATCGTGACCACCTGTTCCAGGTGTCTGGCGAGTTTGTCTATTCCCGGTATCTGCATGTATTCGTAGTGTGGCATCGCGGCACCTATCCACTCCACCTGTCCTCTGAGTGTATCTTCTGCCATGTAGTGTCCCGTCATGAAGATGCCGTTTTCTTCACACCACTTCGCGTACGGGATCGTGAAGTTTTCGATGAACAGACTCGTCGCAACATCGAAGAAATCGTACCTCACCTTCATGTAGTCCTTCACGTTGAAGAAGAGTTCTTCTAAGTGGTCTCTGATGTCGTATCCCTTTCGCCTCAAAAACTCCTCTGGAAATCGTTCTGTCCAGGGGAGTGTGGGTTCTTTGGGGTGATGCACTCTCAGATAGGTGGGTTCATCGGTGAAGATCCCGGGGATGGAGACTCTGAAAAGATCACCGCACGATTTTTTGTACCTCTCGTGTGTCGATCTGAGAAACGCCTCTGTGGTCTCTCTTGAGAGCAGATCGACGTAGCAGGTTCCGTTGAACCAGGGATCTCCCAGTTTCATCGTGCGCTTCACAACGAAAAGTTCTTCATTTCCTCTTTCTATCCTTTTCAAGATCTCGTCGCCTGGTTCGATCTGCTCTTTCTTCAAAAGTACAAGAAACCTGTGGCGGTATTCATCACTTTCGAGAGGAACGATTCCACCGGCAAATCCAGAAGGCCACTTGTCCTCGTCGTAAAGCCAGGCCAGCATTCCAAGTTTTCTAGCATGCTCAGCACACCTTTTCACAAGGGCCATCCATTCATCGGAGAGGTACTCCGTCACAAGCCCTACTCTCGAATGCATGAAGAAACCACCGTATCCTTTCTTGTGCATCTCGTCTATCTGTCTCAGGAGTTCTTCTTCGCACAGTTTGTCGTTCCAGCTCCAGAAGGGAGCGGGTCTGTACCACACTCCAGGGTTTTCCAGATCCTTCAGGTTCACACTCTCATCTCCTTGTACCTTCTCCATTCTTCGTACTTTTCGCTCCACAACTCCGGATTCTTCGGCTCGAAGATTTTCAACTCAAAGGACTTTCTCACAACTTCTCTTGCCTCGTCGAGATCTTTTATCTCACCCATGGCGATGAACTGAACGAGTGCGTTCCCGATGGGAGTGGCGTCCACAGGACCCGCCACCACCGTCTTCCCCGTCGCACTGGCTATGAAACTCATCAAAAGATCGTTTCTCACAGCTCCACCCACCACGTGGATTTTCCCGTATCTTTTGCCGGTGAGTTCTTTGATCTGCTCCACGATCCATCTGCAGTTGAACGCAAGGGATTCGAAGATGAGCCGGGAGATTTCTCCGATCCTCTCCAGGATTTTCTGGCCCGTTCTTTCAAGATAATTTCTGATCCTCTCCGGCATGTTTCCAGGGTGGAGAAACTCTTCTCTATCGGGATCGAGAAACGCCTGGAAACCAGGGACATTCCTGACCGATTCGATGATCTCCGAATAATCCTTCTTCCAGATTCTGTTACACTCTTCCAGAAGCCACATGCCCGTTGCGTTTTTTAGAAACCTGATCTTCCCGTACCCACCTTCGTTCGTGAAATTTCTCTCCAGTGCCTCTTTGCTCAGAAGTGGTCTTTCCAGCTCCGTTCCCACAAGAAACCACGTTCCAGAGCTGATGTAGATTCCTTCCCCTTCAAGCGGTACAGCAACAACAGCGGAAGCGGTGTCGTGACAGGCGGTGGCGATCACGTTTATACCTTTTTTCACTCTGCATTTTCCCAGGACGGTACCCGGTGGAACCACCTTTGGGAAGATCTCAGTGGGAATGGAAAGTTTTTCGAGAAGGTCGTACGCCCATTCCCCATCCGGCACACTGTAGCACTGAGAAGTGCTCGCGATGGTGTACTCACTCACCATCTCTCCAGAAAGCCAGAAGTTGAACACGTCGGGGATCATCAGAAGGTGCTTTGTCGTCTTCAAGAACGGATCGTTCGAGAGCACCATGGAATACAGCTGATAGAGCGTGTTTATCTCCATGAACTGTATACCCGTTCTCTGGAATATCTCATCTTTTGGAACCACTTCGAAGGCCTTTTTCATGACTCCCTTCGTTCTCACATCCCTGTAGTGATAGGGAAGAGATACGAGTCTTCCATTTTCGTCGAGTAAGGCAAAATCCACACCCCATGTATCCACCCCAACAGACTGTGCGTCAGAGGCCTCAAGAACACCCTTTATCTCCTCGTAGAACCCGGGAAGATTCCACACGAAGTGTTCTCTATCCTTCCCAGGAAGAAAGGTTCCTTCTGTTCTGAATCTCTTTATTTCTTTCACCGTCAACCTGTCTTTCAACTCCACCTCGTAGATCTTCCCGTTCGTTGCTCCAAGATCGATCGAGAGGACCTTCACAACCATCCCTCCGGAACACCCGTTGGATCCCTTCCAAGGCTGAGCACTCTCAAAAGGATCTCCGCCGCTTTTTCCAGGATCTCAACCCTGTCGTACGCTTCTGCGACATCTTTTCCGAAAGCCACAACACCGTGCTTGTCCCAGAGAACTGCATCTTTCCCTTCTGACTTCTCCACCGTCTTCAGGCCGAGTTCCACACTGCCAGGTTTTTCGAACTCGACAACAGAGATTCCCTGTGGGAAAAAGATCAAAACTTCCGGATGAATCTTCATCATCTTCGGAAGAAGTTCCTGAAAGTCCTTCAGATTCATCAGAGTGAGCAGGTTCAGAGGGTGAGTGTGAACGATGGCTTTCTTTTCCGGATTCATCTCCTTGAATTTTGCGTGGATCATGAGGTGTGTGGGAAACTCGCTGGTGGGCTTTCCGTTTCCATGGAGTATTTCGTAGTTTTTCCCCGGAAGGACGTGAAGAAGACAGATCTTGCTGTCGTCTTCGTAGATTTCCCTCATTCTCGAGCCCGTTGCCGTGATCAGAAGGTACATCTCGGGACCGTCGTAATCGAACCCGTATTCGTTCACACTCTTGACCTCGTATCCTTCTGGTCTTTCATCCAGTCTGACGGAGATGTTCCCTGCGTTCGCCTCGGAAAGGCCCTTTATGGCAAGCCAGTAAGCTACTTTTTGAATCTCTCTTATCGTCTCTCTCATCGTCTCTCTCTCCTTCTTTTTTCCATGTAGTCTCCTTCCCGAAAGACTCTGAGCGGATCCTCCGGAAGACCCTTCTGCCTTCTGTACTCCCTCAGAATCGACCTTACGTCTGTTCGAAACGCATCCATGAGAATTTCTTCTGCTTCAACCACATCACAGTTTTTCTGAGCCTCTTTCAAGCGTTCTTGATCGATGAGCAGAGCCTTTGCAAAAAGTTCCTGGGCGATCAAAACAGATTGTATCATCGCGAGGATCTTCGGTTTTGTGATATGGGCCTGATCGAACATGAGAACCACCTTCTTTGCAGAATCAGAGATTTCAGGATCCCTCTTCGCAAAGACGATCTCCTTGAAGATGAGGAACACCTCGTACGGATTTATAGAAGCGATCGTGAGATCGTCATCTGCGTATTTTCTGTTGTTCAGGTGAAAGCCTCCGAGTTTCTTCTCAGACAGAAGTGTTGCGACGATGTACTCTATGTTCGTTCCCTGGGGATGATGCCCCAGATCGACGAGCACAAGAGCCCGTTCTCCCAATTTTTCCGAAAGGAGATAGCTCATTCCCCAGTCTGGAATGTCTGTGTGATAGAAAGCAGGTTCGAAGAACTTGTACTCTATCAGGAGATACATATCGGCCGGCATGTTCTCGTAGATGTACCTCAGGGACTCTTCGAGCCTTTTCTTCCTGGAACGGAAATCGTCCTGGCCGGGATAGTCCGTTCCGTCCGCGAGCCACAGACTGATCACCTTTGAACCAGTTTTTTCGGCTATGTCCACACACTCCATTACGTGAGCGATCGCTTTTTTCCTGATCTTTTCACTGGGATTCGTGAGGCTTCCGTACTTGTAATCCAGATCCTGAAACAGATTCGGGTTGATGGCACCTATCCTCAAACCTTTCTCTTCAGCAAACTCTCTCAGTTCCTCCCAGTTTTCCACTCTGTCCCAGGGAATGTGAAGGGCAACGGAAGGACAGCAACCTGTCAATTGATGAACGAGAGCGGCGTCTTCTATCCTTTCAAAGACGTTTCGGGCGGCTCCTTCTTCGTGGAAGACGGCAAACCTTGTTCCTGCATCGCTGAACGCCCAGGAGGGAAGTTCGAACATCAGCTCGTCGAGTTCTTCAAAAATCTTTTCCATATTCATCACTCCTCCCAATAACCGATGGTTGTCATAAGAGTGTAGTGGTTTCTTCCAACGTCGAGACGTGAAAGTTGCATGACAACAGGTGCGCTGCTTTCCGCCATTATACTGTAAGGCTTACACTTTGGTATACCAAGTTTGTCCAGCCTCAGATGCAAACTCTTCATTGGTGAAATTTCTACTTCATGAATAACTGGTTCAGAGTCTTCGAAGAGAAACGTGATCCTTATTTTTGCTGTTTCATCTCCCGTGTTCATGATACACAGAGATTCATGAGAAACAAGATATCCTCTTTTGCCATTTGGAATGTAACCATCTGGAAAGAACCATTTTCTGGCACCGTTCATTATTCATCACCTCTGGGTACGAATTCATACATAAAGTTATCATAAATTAATCACAAAAGTCAACGATGTTTGTGATAAAATTTTTCGAAAAGAAAGGAGGTGTTGATATGAAGGAGGAAAGATTGAAGGAGATTCTTGATATCGTTGACAAAAACGGTTTTGTCAGCATGAAGGATCTTCAGGAACAACTCGGCGTTTCGATGATCACCGTGAGAAGGGACGTTGCGGAACTGGTGAAAAGGAATCTGGTGAGGAAGGTACACGGCGGTATCAGAAAGGTGAACTACTTCGAGAAGGAAACAGATTTCATGAGAAGGCTTTCGATAAACAGGGAGGCAAAAGAGAAGATCGCCCAGCTCGCACTGGACTTTGTGGAGGACAACGACATCATCTTTCTGGACGCAAGCACCACTGCGCATATCTTTGCCAAACACCTGGCCTCGTCTCAAAAGTCCGTTCATGTCATCACAAACAACCTGCTCACTGCAATGGAGCTCTCGAAGAACTCCGATATAAGCGTTGTTCTGCTCACAGGAAAGGTGAATCCGGAGAACCTGGCTGTGGAAGGCTCTTTGACGATAGAGTGTGGAAAAAAATTCTCTGTGAAAAAGGCCTTCGTTTCCTGCAGAGGAGTGACTGCGGAAGAAGGAACCTACGAAATAAACACCATGGAAATGGGAATAAAAGGAATTTTCGTGGAAAGAGCGGAAGAGATCTTCGTACTCGCTGACTTCAGCAAAATAGGAAAAAGATCGCTGGCACATCTGATACCCGCAGAAAAAATCGATCATCTCATCACCGACAGAAAACCTCCAGAAAATCAGTATGAAATATTCAGGGAAAAAGGTGTGGAAATTGTTTATTGATTAATTCAACAGGGAGGTGCACACATGCCTACCATTGTATTTGTAGGAGCGGGGAGCGTAAGGTACACGATCAAGCTGGTAGGGGACCTGGCGAAGACACCGGAGCTGTATGGGTCAAGACTGGTATTGATGGACATCGACGAAGAAAGGTTGAAAGCAACGTACGTTCTCGTCACAAAGTACCTCAGAGAACTGAATGCAGAGTACACAGTGGAACAGACAACAAGCCTTGAGGAGGCACTTGAAGGGGCGGATTTTGTCATCAACACAGCCCTCTACAGGGCACCGGGGCACGAAGACGGATACGTACACTATGAGATCATGAGGGAAGTAGGGGAAAGGCATGGTTACTACAGAGGGATAGACAGTCAGGAGCTGAACATGGTCTCGGACTACTACACACTCAGCAACTACAACCACCTGAAGATGAGTCTTGATATAGCAAAGGCAGTGGAGAAGATAGCGCCGAACGCGTGGATACTGCAGACGGCCAATCCCGTTTTTGAGATCACCCAGCTTGTGAAGAGGCTTACGAAGGCGAAGATAGTGGGGTTCTGCCACGGATATGCGCACGTGTTTCACCTTGCGAAGGTACTCGGTGTGGAGCCAGAGGAATTAGACTGGCAGGTAGCAGGGGTGAACCATGCGATATGGCTGAACAGGTTCAGATGCAGAGGGGAAGATCTCTATCCGAAGCTGGACGAATGGATAGAGGAGAACGCATCGAAGTGGGAATCGAAGAATCCATGGGACGTGGACTTTTCACCTGCAGCGATAGACATGTACAGGTTCTACGGGATGTACCCGATAGGGGACACGGTGAGGAGTGGGACATGGAAATACCACTACGATCTTGAGACGAAGAAGAGATGGTACGGGAAGTTTGGGGGGATAGACAACGAAGTGGAAAGGCCGAAGTTCTACGAGAGTTTGAGGGAGCAGAGGAAGAGGCTGATGGAATTTGCGAAAGAAGTGGAGAAAGATCCGACGATAGAGCTGACGAAGGTGTGGCCTGAGGTGTTCACAACAGGCAGTGAGAGTGTAGAACAGCACATACCTTTCATCAACGCGCTTGTGAACGACAAGAAGGCGAGGCTTGTATTGAACGTAGAGAACAGAGGGGTGATAAAGGGGATACCGGACGATGTAGTGGTGGAGGTGCCGGTGGTAGTTGATAAAGAGGGGATACATCCGGAGAAGATAGAGCCTGATCTTACAGACAGGATCAAGAAGTTCTATCTTCTTCCAAGGATACTCAGGATGGAGTGGGCACTTGAGGCGTTCATATCTGATGACAGGAGGGTTCTGGAGGAGATCCTCGTCAGGGATCCAAGAACCAGATCTTACGAACAGGCTGTTGCTGTCATCGATGATATCCTTAACCTCCCCTTCAACGAGGAGATGAAGAAGCACTACGGTGGTTGAAAAACCGATTTGTAAAAACCGTAGCGCCCCATAAGGGGCGCTTTTTTGTTGTAAGGGGTTGTAAAAAAAAAGAAAAACGAATGTGATCGACAATAATCAACCATATTTGTCCTTGATAGTTCAACATCAGAATTATTTTGTACTGAAAATGGTTGACTGGTTGTACAACAGTTGATATCATATTGATAATGTCAAGATCACAATGGTTCATTTTTGTGATCATTTCTATAACGTGGGGGGTGGTACGATGTTCAGGAGAGTTCTGTGGGGCCTTCTTGTAGTAATCTTCGCAGCCCAGATCCTTGCTATTGGACTCAACAAAATCGTTCCCGGTGAGTATTACAATCTCACCGACTACGAACGTCTGACAGGCAAGAAGATCACGAAATTCAACGAAGCACCGATGTTGAAAGAGATGGTTGAGAAAGGACTGCTTCCACCTGTGGAGGAAAGGCTTCCGAAGAATCCGGTTGTGGTGACACCTTATGAGGAGATAGGTCAATACGGTGGTACCTGGAGAAGAGTATGGTTCGGCCTTCCGGATCAGCCCAATGTCGATAAGATCGCTGTCGAGAAACTCGTGATGTTCGATAAGACCGGTGGGGTAATACTTCCGAATATCCTCGAAGAGTGGCAGGTTAGCAGTGATGGTAAAACGTTTGTCTTCAAGATAAGAGAAGGGCTGAAGTGGTCTGATGGTGTGCCTGTCACCACAGAGGACGTGAGATTTTGGTATGAAGACATTTTACTGGATGAAAATCTGACCCCTACGATTCCTTCCTGGCTGATCGCTGGAGGTAAACCCTTAAAAGTAGAAATCGTCGATAAGTGTACATTCAAAGTAAATTTCGAAGTCCCCTATCCTCTGTTTCTCTATCAGCTAGCATACCGGGGACAGGGCGGTTACGTTTTCGTTGTCCCATCGCACTATCTGAAAAACTTCCATCCAAAGTATGTCCCGCTTGAAAAACTGACACAAATGGCGAAGGAAGAAGGATACGATTACTGGTGGCAACTTTTCGCTGCGAAAGGTACCAATACCAATGCGTGGATTACGAATCCTGAGCTTCCCGTACTCTATCCATGGAAATTGAAGAAATTGACTGATTCACAACTCGTCATCGAAAGGAACCCATACTATTTCAAGGTGGATCCTGAAGGGAATCAGCTTCCATACATAGATGAAATAGTGTTCTACAGGATTCAAGACAAACAGATGGCGCTCATGAAAGCTATGGCTGGAGAAATAGATATGCAAACCAGGCACTTTGGAACGGAACAGTTCACTATATTACTTGAGAACAGGGAAAAAGGTGGCTATAGAGTTTTGAGATGGGTTTGGGGTGTTGGCAGCATAGTAACGTTCTATGTGAATCAAAATGTGAAAGATCCCGTTCTTAGAGAACTCTTCCAGAATCCAAAGTTCAGATACGCCCTTTCACTGGCGATAAACCGAGAAGAAATAGCTACCCTGGTCTTCCACAACCTTGGTGAGCCACGTCAAGCATCACTGATCACAGGTGTTGCTTTCTACGATCCTGAATGGGAGAAAGCATATGCGGAATATAACCCTGAGAAGGCGAACGCTCTCTTGGATGAAATAGGCCTGACAAAGCGAGATGCCGAGGGTTATAGAATAAGATCGGATGGCAAAAGGTTGGAAATAATAATAGAGTACTCCGTAACAGACGCTGTTGTTGACGTACTGGAGATGGTAAAACAGTACTGGGAAAATCTGGGTATCAAGGTGCTCCTGAAACCTGAGGAACGATCGCTCTACATGACAAGGTGTGAAGCAGGAGAGCCTGAAATAGGTGCGTGGTCATTCGACAGATGTGCAGCCGTATTGAGCGATCCTGGAAGGTTACTGGGAACAGTGTGGGATGGCCCATGGGCACCTCTTTATGCAAGGTGGTACATTTCCGGTGGAAAAGCTGGCGAGGAACCACCAGAAGGCTCAGACATTAGAAGAATCTACGAGCTTTGGGACAAAGTAAAAGTAACCGTCGATGAAGAAGAAAGAGACAGACTTTTCAAGGAGCTCATCAACATTCATAAGAAAAATATCTTCTTCATAGGAACGGTGGGAGAAGTCCAGATACCTGTCATCGTGAAGGACAATTTCAGAAATGTCCCTGATGGATTAATCTTTGATCATCCTCTCTTCAGTCCAAAGAATGCCCGACCGGAACAATTCTTCTTTGAACTGAAATAATAAGCATCTACCGGAATTACCCGGTGGTCCACCACCGGGTTTTTTATTGCCGATCTTGAATTTGCAGATCATAACATGATAAAATCTGTAACTGATGATGATCATTTTATGGGGGGTGATGCTGGTGAAAAGATCTCTTTTGATTCTGATTTTGACCATCGTCTGTTCCCTTTTGCTCTTCGGAGCCCGGCAGATGGAATACCTCAAAAGAGGGATGGTAGCCATCAAGACTGATGAGGGAGTCTTTCTGAGCTGGAGAAAACTGGGAACCGATCCTGAAGATGTCAGATTCCACATCTACCGCGATGGGCAAAGGATAACCCCCGCTCCCGTCAGCTTGACCAATTTCCTCGATCCTGAAGGGACACTTGAGTCTGTATACAAAGTGATTCCTGTGATCGGAGGGAAAGAGCGGGTTGAAGAAGCTTCAAAAGAGGTGAAAGTCTGGGAGAAGAACTATCTTGAGATTCCCATCAGAAAACCGGAGGGAGGTGTCACACCAGACGGTGTGCATTATGAGTACACCGCAAACGATGCAGCTGTCGGAGATTTGGACGGTGATGGTGAATACGAAATCGTTCTGAAATGGGATCCTACCAATTCGAAGGACAACGCACACGATGGTTACACTGGGAACACATATCTTGATGCCTACGAGTTTGACGGAACACACCTCTGGAGGATAGACCTGGGTAGAAACATCAGATCAGGTGCACATTACACACCTTTCATCGTTTATGATCTCGACGGCGATGGCAGAGCAGAAGTTGTTTGCAGAACTTCCGATGGTACAGTGGATGGACAGGGGAACGTGATAGGAGATCCAAACGCGGATTATCGAAACGAGAAAGGAAGGATCCTCACGGGGCCGGAGTACTTGACGGTGTTCGATGGATTAACAGGAAGAGCTCTGGTAACAGTTCCGTTCGAACCTGCACGGGAAACTGTGGAGAGCTGGGGAGACAACTATGGAAACAGAGTGGACAGATTCCTGATGGCAGTTGCTTATCTGGATGGCCAGAGACCGAGTGTTGTCTCTTGCAGAGGTTACTATGCCAGAACTGCTCTGGCTGCTTACAACTTCAGGAATGGGAAATTGGAACTCCTCTGGAAATTTGATACCAAGACCGGCAACAAAGAGTACGAAGGTCAGGGACATCACTTCTTGAGGGTTTTTGATGTGGACAACGATGGAAGAGATGAGATCATCTACGGTTCGTGTGTCATAGATGACGATGGAACTGGTCTGTTCTCGACACGCCTTGGACATGGTGATGCAATGCACTTTGGAGATCTCGATCCAACAAGGCCTGGTTATGAAGTCTTTACAATCCACGAAGGAAGGTCAAAGAAACCCTACGGTGTCGCCATGTGGGACGCCAAGACAGGAAATGTGCTGTGGGGTGTCTACATCGAAGGAGCGGATGTAGGAAGAGGACTCGCAGCCGACATAGATCCAAGGTATCCCGGTGTGGAATGCTGGACGAACAAAACGGGTCTCTACACTTGTAAAGGAGAAAAGATCTCCGACAACAGACCCAATTCTGTCAACTTCGCCATCTGGTGGGACGGAGACCTTCTCAGAGAACTCCTCGATCATACCTGGTACGGCGATCACGGAATAGGGAAGATCGACAAATGGGACTACATAAACGAAAAACTGGTAAATCTTGTGACCTTCACCGGAACTCTTTCCAACAACTGGACGAAAGGAAATCCCTGCCTGCAAGCAGATATACTCGGTGACTGGAGAGAAGAAGTTATCTGGAGAACAGAGGACAGCACTGCGCTCAGAGTGTATGTATCTACTTACCCAACGAACTACACATTCTACACATTGATGCACGATCCTCTTTACAGAATAGACATCGCCAATCAGAATGTGGGTTACAATCAGCCGCCACACACAAGTTTTTATCTCGGTACCGGTATGATGGAAACTCCTCCAAAACCAGATATTTACGTTGTCAAATAATTCCGTATTTTAGGAGGTGGTTAACGTGCGCTCTAGGTTGATGGTCCTGGGATTTTTACTACTTTTGTTCGCTGGCATTCTTCTAGGAGTGAAACTTACGATCTTCAGTGCCGGTGCCAGTGAGGGTCAGGCACTGGATGCGGCAATCGCTGAGTACAAAAAACTACATCCAGAGGTGGAATTCGAGCACGTCAATATCACATCTGGTTGGCAGGAGAAGTTCTCCCTTGCGTTGATGAGTGGTGATGCTCCCGATCTAATAGCGATCACTGTTCCATACGCGGATTATTTCAGATCTTACCTTATTGATCTCGCACCTTATGTAGAGAAACACCTAGGCATTTCTCTCAAAGAGTACAAAGATTCCATGTACGATGTGGTCAGAGCCTATGTGGGGAAAACGGAGGATGAGTTAACTTACGTTCCCCTCTATCTCACTGTCCACAGTCTTTGGGTGAACGTTGATTATTTTGAGAAAGCGGGTATTCCTTATCCTCCACTTGGAGGAAGGGATGAACCCTGGACATGGGAAGAGTTCGTAGATGTTCTCAGAACAGTCAAAAAAGTCAACAAACTACCAGCTGCCATGTCATTTTCCTATTCCACGGAGAGATTATTCAATTACCTTGCCGTGAGGGGAGTTAAAGTTCTGGACGAGAACCTGGATCTTGTTCTCGATAAGGATCCCAGAGCAAAAAAGGTGCTGCAAGATTTTGTAGATCTTTTCAAAGAAGAACTAGTGCCGGCACCGGAGTGGATAGCACAGCAGTCCGATATAAACGATTTTCTGGGGGGTATCACAGCGGTTCACTGGTCGGGTAGCTGGATGTGCAGATCCATCATCGACATCATGAAACAGACAGGAAAACGTTTTGCACCGGCTTACGTTCCAAAAGATGTCGACTGGTTTGGCATCAACGGAGGCCATATCTTCGGGGTGGTAAGAACAGGCGACAAGAAGCGAGAGGAAGAAGCTATAAAATTCGCTCTCTGGATAGGACAGAAGGGACTTGGAAACGATGTGTTCAACAAAGCACTCCTTGGTATTTCTCCTTTCAAGGATCACAAAATCGACTACGGTGTACTGGAAATGAACGAGTGGATACCGGTCTTTCAGACTTTGATCGAAAGGGCACCTTCTTGGATAGTTCCGGTCAGAACCTGCGAACTCTGGGCAAGACTCTACGATCCTTTGAGAACACAGATCGCCATGGTAATAGGTGACCAGCAGAATCTTGATGATGCATTGAAAAACATCCGAAAAGAGTACGAAACCATCCTAGAAGAACTTGGAGGAAAGAGATAACCAGGGCGGGGGTTCCCCGCCTTTTTTGGAGGGAGTAATCATGAGACAACTCATTAAGACCCGTTTTGTATTTCTTTTACCTGGTCTGTTTTTTATGTCTCTCTTTGTTCTTGTACCTATAGCTTCTATATTTTTCATTTCTTTTTATTCATGGAATCTTCTGTCTCCGATGAGGTTTATAGGATGGGCAAATTTCAAAAGGATGATATCTGATAAATACTTCTGGAATTCACTTGTTGTGACCTTCAAGTTGATGGGACTCGGCGTTCCCATAAATTTCTTTCTGTCTCTCAGTCTGGCTCTTGCTCTTTACAGAGAGGATAGATTTTCGAAGATTTTCAGAGCCATTTTCTACTGGCCGTGTCTCATGCCTGCAATAGCAGGAGCAACGATGTGGAAGTGGATGTTTTCGTATCACACAGGTCTCTTTAATTACATTCTTAGAACTCTTGGTCTTTCTCCCATTTACTGGCTTGAAAAACCCCTAAACGCTTTATTCTCAGTGGTGCTTTCGGGTATCTGGGGTGTGGGGTTCTTCATGATGATGTTCATCACAGGTTTCCAGAACATACCACAGGAGCTGATAGAAGCGGCCAGAATCGATGGAGCAAACAGATGGCAGACCTTCTGGTATGTGACCTTCCCATGTTTGAAGAACACCAACTTGCTTGTGCTTATGGTGTCTGTTGCTTATTCTCTGAGAAGTTTTGCCGGTATTTATGCTTTAACAGGAGGAGGTCCCGGTTATGCCACCACGAATATCGCCTTGTACATCTACAGGTCAGGCCTTACACAATTCAGGATAGGATATGCGTACGCAATGAGTGTTGTTTACTTTGTACTTGCACTTGTGGTGGGGCTGATCATCTTAAGGTTGCAGAGGGAGGAATAAGTAATGGGTAGAAAATTGTTCGTCATAATATTGTCAATTTTCTTCATGCTTCCAATCTTCTGGTCAATTACTTCTTCGTTTAAAGGAATAGGAGAAATTTTTTCTTACCCACCAACGTTTTTTCCGAAAAATCCTACCTTTGAGGGATACATAAAAGTGTTGAAAGAACACGATTTCTTACTTTATCTCAGAAACACTCTTTTCGTAGCGGTTGTGGCAACACTTTTGACAGTTCCTGTGTGTTTGATGACCGGATACAGTTTGGCAAAAGGGACTTTTAGAAGCAGAAAATTTTTCAACGGTCTCTTTGCGTGGACTCTGTTCATAACAGCAGAAGTCACAATGGTTCCGCTCTTTATAGTTATCAGAGGTTTGGGTCTGGTGAATTCCATATGGGGTATGATCATACCAGCTGTATACACCCCCACAGGTACATTTGCTGCAGTCCAGTATATGAGAGATATTCCCAATGAGCTCCTTGAGAGCGCAAAGATAGATGGTGCAAACGAATGGCAGATTTTCTGGAGAATCGTTGTACCGCTTTCAAAACCACTGATGGCCACCCTTTCTATATTCTCCTTCACCTGGAGATGGAATGATTTTGTACTACCTCTCATCGTTGTGAATAAGAAGAGTCTTTTCACCTTGCAACTAGCTCTTGCCTCCATTCAAGAAGAGCTGGGGCCGTACGATTGGACCGCTGTGCTCGCTTTTTCGAACCTTACCGTGATTCCAACTCTCATAATATTCCTGCTGTTCCAGAGATGGTTTATGAGGGGTATCATGACTGGTGGATTGAAATATTGATCGGTTGAGTAACGATAAGAGATCAGTTGTAACTGGTTGTAATTGAAAGATTTCGCAAGATAATCACCAGTGCTTCTTCATGAAAACCATAATTCAACAATAATTTCTATTTTCTATGTACCAGATTGGTTGTATGAGAGATCATATTATGATAAATTTATGATCGATAAAGAACAAAAAAGAGGTGACAAAATGATACAGGCCTGTGATCTTCGCTGTGAATATTTGACGTCTCCTGTCCTTGGACTCGATGTGATTCCTCGATTTTCTTGGAGATTAAAGGGTAATGGAAAGAAACAAACACGATACAAAATTATCGTTTCGGACAATTTCGATGATATCGAAAGAGGAATAGGAAATGTGTGGGAGAGCGAAAAAGATTCTTCAAAAAACCTGAACATAGAATATGAAGGGCCAAAATTGAAAGCTTACAAGGGCTACTATTGGCGCGTGAAACTCTGGGATGAGAAGGAAGAGGGACCTTGGAGTGTGACAGGTTATTTTGAAATGGGGCCTCTGGGAGATTGGAAGGGAAAATGGATCACCATGCCTTCTCCGCTCTCTTTTAAGGATCCAGCCCATCGCCATGAACTCTTCTATGCTATGTACTTTCGAAAGGAGTTTCTCTTAAATAAAGAGATAGAAAAGGCACGGGTTTATGTGAGCGGACTGGGAGTCTATGAACTTTATTTGAACGGAAGAAGAGTGGGAAACAATGTTCTCGACCCTGCATCAACGGATTACAACAAGGTAGCACTCTATTCAACATACGATGTCACACAATATCTGACAACAGGAAAAAATTCAATAGGTGTGATTCTTGGTAACGGCCGCCATATCAGAGATTATGGGTATTCAAAACCAAAACTTTATCTTCAACTGTTTGTGTTCTACAAAGATGGATCGCTGGAATTCATTTGCTCCGATGAAACATGGAAGGTTTCACATGGTCCTCTGAGGGAAAATGGTATCTATTTTGGTGAGGTCTACGATGCCCGCAACGAGATATCTGGATGGGATTTACCTGGTTTCGACGATGAGAACTGGTCAGAAGTAGAAATCGTGGAAGGCCCTCCCCTGAAAGCACAACTGATTCCTGTCATGCGTGTTTGTGAAGTTATTAAACCAAAAAGGTTGTGGTTGTCTTCTAGGGGAACTTTCATAGTTGATTTTGGAAAAAATATCTCCGGATGGGTGAAGCTGAGAGTAAATAACGGTAAAAAAGGTGAGAAGATTATCGTACGCTATGCGGAAGTTCTGGATCCTTCCATGGATCAGCTGGACATGAGAAATCTTCGTTTAGCACGTGCTACAGACGAATACATCCTGAAGGGACAGGGAGTGGAAATCTATGAACCAAGATTCACATATCATGGGTTTCGTTATGTCGAAGTGGAAGACTATCCCGGTACTTTGACTTCCGATGACATAGAAGCAATGTTTGTTCACACAGATGTTGAAAAAATTGGGAATTTTGCCTGCTCGAGTGAACTTTTGAACAAAATCCACTCATGTGTTGTGAACAGTCAGTTAGCTAACCTGATGGGAATTCCTACAGATTGCCCCCAGAGAGATGAGAGAATGGGATGGTTGGGTGATGCCCAATTAACGGTTGAAGAGGCGATGTACAACTTCGACATGGCAGCTTTCTACACGAAATATCTCATGGACATAAAGCTTTCCCAGAAAGAAGATGGAAGTATATCAGATGTTGCTCCTCCCTACTGGAAGAGATACCCGTCAGATCCAGCTTGGGGAACCGCCTATGCGACGATTTTGTGGTATCTCTATTTCTTCTATGAAGACAGAAGAGTACTGGAAGAACACTATGATTCGCTGAAACGTTACGTAGAGTTTCTCAGAAAGAATTCCCCTAATCATTTAACAAAATTAGGACAGCATGGTGATTGGTGTCCTCCAGGTGATAAATTCCCAAAGCGCACTCCTTTGATTCTAACTTCCACATGGTATTACTATCACGATACCCTCATTTTGAGCGAGATAGCGAAAATACTCGGAAAAAAGGAAGACGAACATGAGTATAGAAAACTTGCCGGAGAAATAAAAGAAGCCTTCAACCGTCATTTTCTCAGGAAAGTTGAGGATCACACGGGTCGGATTGTGTGCTTCTACAGAGGAATAAAGTTGAGCCCCAAAGATAGAATTCCCACCACTCAGACGTGTAATGTTCTGCCTCTCTGGAACAAGATGGTTCCGGAAGAGTGTAGAGAGGATGTGTTCAAAGTCCTTGAGAGACTGATAGAAGTGGATAACGATACGCATTTTGACACCGGAATCGTGGGTACTCGTTACATACTCGAGGTTTTATCGGAAAATGGCAGGAAAGACCTTGCATTGAAACTTCTTTTGAAAGAAGATTATCCAAGCTTTGGCTACATGATAAGGAATGGGGCAACAACATTGTGGGAAAGATGGGAAAAGCTAGAAGGTATCGGTATGAATTCACACAATCACGTCATGCTGGGCAGTGTTGATACCTGGTTCTACAAGTACCTTGCAGGTATAAAACCAGTTGCTCCTGGGTGGAAAAGGGTAAGAATCGAACCGTATTTCCCCAATCAGATAGATTTCGTATTGGCAAGGATCAATACTCCAAAAGGTCTTCTCGAAATCAGTTGGAAAAAACAGGGAGAGAAATACGAAGTTCAGGTTACCATATCACCAAATATGGTCGGAACTTTTGTCGCTCCAGATGGTTTCAAAGTATCTGCCGTAAACAACAAACAAGTAGATCACAGATCAACGTTTGAAATCGAAGCTGGCGTTTACAATATCATTCTCGAAAGGGTGAGAGAATGTTAGGTTACATTCTTCGGCGAGTATTACAGATGCTAATTACGCTGTTTGTTATATCGGTGATATCATTTGTGATCATTCAGCTTCCACCTGGGGATTATCTTACATCGTACATAGCGTCGTTAGCGGCGACTGGGGAGACGGTAGATCAGGCGACGATAGAGGCTTTGAGGAAGCAATATGGTTTAGATTTACCGATATACGTACAGTACTTCAAGTGGTTGTGGGGGATACTGCACGGGGACTTTGGCTACTCGTTTTCGTGGAACAGGCCGGTATCGGAACTTTTGTGGGGAAGGCTTGGGCTTTCGGTTCTTGTGTCGACGGTTGCTGTGATCTTCAGCTGGGTGAGTGGCTTTTTGATAGGCATGTACTCTGCGACACATCAGTATTCGATAGGGGACTATCTTGCGACATTTTTGGGCTACATTGGGCTTGCCACACCGAACTTTTTGCTGGCACTGGTACTTCTGTGGCTTGTTTACAGCACAACAGGGGTGAACCTTGGAGGGCTGTTTTCACCGCAGTACCTTGATGCACCATGGAGTTTTGCAAAATTTGTGGACATGCTGAAGCACCTGTGGCTTCCGATGATCGTTGTGGGAACGGCGGGCATGGCAGGGCTCATCAGGACACTGAGGGCAAACCTTCTCGATGAACTTCACAAGCCCTATGTGGAGGCAGCACTCTCCAAGGGGCTTCCAGAGAACAAAGTGTTCTGGAAGTATCCTTTGAGGATAGCGATGATACCGTTCATCAGCACGGTGGGATGGTCACTGCCGGGGATCTTTTCCGGTGAGACGATCACGGCGATAGTTCTGAACCTTCCGACCGTTGGGCCACTTCTTCTGGGGGCGCTTCAGAGTCAGGACATGTACCTTGCGGGGAGTTTGGTGATGTTTTTGAGCTTTTTCACGGTGATAGGGACACTGATCTCAGACATACTTCTTGCGTGGGTGGATCCGAGGATCAGGTTCGAGTAGGAGGGGAAGCATGAAGAAGAAAGAGAGGATGGAAGAAAAGTTCTATTACGCATCACAATGGCAGCTCATCTGGTGGAGGTTCAAAAGACACAAACTTGCGGTGATAGGAGGAGTGGTGCTTTTAATAATCTACGTTCTTGCGATATTCTGCGAGTTTTTTGCTCCGTACGATCCGAACAAGTACAACTACAGATACCCTTACGCGCCACCACAGAAGATACACTTTTTCCACGAGGGAAAGTTCATAGGGCCTTTTGTGTACGGCTACACCTCCACGGTGGATCTTGAGACCCTGAGGAGGATCTACAGGGAAGATAAGAGCAAGATCTTCAGGATAAAGTTTTTTGTTCGGGGAGACGAGTACAAACTTTGGGGCATATGGAAGACGAACGTACACTTCATCGGAGTGGAAGAAGGCTACATGTTCCTTCTTGGAACAGACAGACTGGGAAGGGATATGCTCTCAAGGATCATCTACGGTGCCCGCATCTCGACATCGATCGGTCTTATAGGGGTCTTTTTGAGCTTTGTTCTTGGTATCACCATAGGGGGCATCTCAGGATACTTTGGAGGTACAGTGGACAACTTCATCCAGAGAACGATAGAGATCATAAGGAGCATTCCCACAATTCCCCTCTGGATGGCACTCAGTGCGGCTCTTCCTGAGAACTGGTCGCCTCTGAGGGTTTACTTTGCGATCACGATCATACTGTCCCTTACAGGCTGGACAGGTCTTGCAAGGGTTGTAAGGAGCAGATTTTTGTCTTTGAGGGAAGAAGACTTCGTGATGGCAGCAAGGTTCATGGGGGCTTCAGAAGCAAGGATCATCTTTCGTCACATGCTTCCTTCCTTTATGAGCCATCTGATAGCGAGCATCACACTTTCCATTCCCGGGATGATACTTGGTGAGACGAGTCTCAGTTTTCTTGGGCTTGGTCTGAGGCCGCCTGTGATCAGCTGGGGAGTGCTGCTTCAGGAGGCACAGAATCTGACGGTTGTTGCCCTGTATCCATGGCTTTTGATACCCGTTGTGTTTGTGATCACAACCGTTCTGTGCTTCAACTTCGTTGGGGACGGGCTCAGGGATGCGGCAGATCCGTATGCGAACATGTAGGAGGGAAAAAGATGGCACTTCTTGAGGTGAAGAACCTGAAGACCTACTTTTTTACAGACGAAGGCGTTGTGAAGGCGGTCGATGGGGTGAGTTTTGAGATAGAGGAAGGAAAGACACTGGGTGTTGTCGGTGAGAGTGGCTGTGGAAAGAGTGTGACGGCAAGGTCGATCATAAAGCTTCTTGGCACAACAGGAAGGATAGTCTCCGGAGAGATCCTCTACAACATGGACGGGAAGGTGGTGGATCTTGCAAAGTTCTCGAAGGAGGAGATCAGAAAGGTCAGGGGAAGACACATAGCGATGATCTTTCAGGAGCCGATGGCCGCCTTCTCTCCTGTCTACACGGTGGGAGACCAGATCATAGAAGGTATGGTCTATCACTTCAAGATATCAAGGGAAGAGGCAAGAGAGCGTGCGATAGAACTCTTAAGAAGAGTTGGTATTCCAAAGCCGGAGAAGATGATAGACGCCTATCCGTTCGAGTACTCGGGTGGTATGAGGCAGCGTGCGATGATTGCGATGGCTCTTTCGTGTAATCCTCGTCTTCTGATAGCGGATGAGCCGACGACTGCACTTGACGTGACAATACAGGCGCAGGTTCTCGATCTTTTGAGGGAGCTTCAGGAAGAGTACAAAATGGCGATCATGATGATCACGCACAATATGGGTGTTGTGGCGGAGATGTCTGATCATGTTGTGGTGATGTACCTTGGAAGGGTGGTGGAGAGTGCACCCGTTGAGGAGCTCTTTTACAATCCAAAGCATCCATACACGTCGCTTCTTTTGAGGTCCATTCCTGTTGTGGGAAAGAGGGTGGAAAGGCTCGAGGTGATAGAAGGGGATGTACCAGATCCAAGGAACATGCCAAAAGGTTGCAGGTTCCATCCAAGGTGCCCCTACAGGATGAAGGGTCTCTGTGATGAGAAAGAGCCGGTTGAGGTTGAGGTGGGGCCAAAACATAAAGTCAGTTGTTTTCTCTATGGAGGGACAGAAGATGGCGCTTCTTGAGGTGAAGAACTTGAAGAAGTACTTTCCCATTGTAAAGCGTGGCTTTAGAAGGAAGGTTGTTGGATATTTGAAGGCGGTGGATGGTATTTCTTTCCACATAGAAGAGGGGGAAACCCTCGGGCTTGTTGGAGAGAGTGGTTGTGGTAAGACCACAACGGCAAAACTCATCATGAGAGGGATCGAGCCAACAGAGGGAAAGATTATTTTGAGTATGAACGGAGAGAAAGTCGATATCACAAAGCTTTCTGAGAGAGAACTCAGGGAAAAGGGTGTGAGAAGGTTCGTTCAGATGATCTTCCAGGATCCTTATTCTTCTTTGAATCCAAGAATGACCGTGAGGGATATCATAGCAGAACCCCTTGTTGTAAACAAACTGGTGAAGTCGAAGGAGGAGATAGACCAGATCGTATCAGATCTTTTGAGGGCTGTCGGCCTGAGGCCAGAGTACATGCAAAGGTATCCCCACGCCTTCTCGGGTGGGCAGAGACAGAGAATCGCCATCGCACGTGCGATCGCTTTGAAGCCAAAGCTTGTTCTGTGTGATGAGCCAACTTCCGCTCTGGATGTGTCCGTTCAGGCACAGATCATAAATCTTCTCAAGGACCTTCAAAAAGAGTACAATCTCACCTATCTGTTCATCTCACACGATCTTGGTGTGGTGGAACACATCACAAACAGGGTGGCCGTGATGTACGTGGGAAGGATCGTGGAACTTGCAGAGACTGAAGATCTCTTTTCTTCTCCAAAGCACCCCTACACGGAGGCTCTCCTTTCTGCCGTTCCAAAGCCAGATCCAAAAAGAAAGAGAAAGAAGGTGCATCTCACAGGTGAGGTCCCGGACCCATCGAATCCACCCTCTGGTTGTTATTTCCATCCAAGGTGTCCTTATGCAAAGGCCATCTGTAAGGAGGTGTACCCAGAGCTCAGAAACGTCGGCTCTGACCAAAATCCTCACTTCGTGGCGTGTCACTTTGCTGAGGAACTGGAGTTAATGGGGGTGAAAGTATGAGATTACCTCAAAATTTCCGTGGAGGTGGTAGGATGAAGCGTTTTCTGGTGTTTCTTGTGGTTTTGCTCACTTTAACAGCGGTTTTTGCAACAGAGTTGCCTCCTCTCACACAGTACAACCTTTCAGACTTTGAAAAACTCACCGGCAAGAAGATCACTCAGTTCAACGAAGCTCCGATTCTGAACGAACAGGTAAAGCAGGGCAAGTTACCCCCTGTAGAAGAACGACTGCCGGAAGATCCCGTTGTTCTCATTCCGTGGGAAAGCACAGGAAAGTACGGAGGAACATGGAACAGAGCCTGGACAGGACCTGCCGACAGACCACAGGCCGACAGGTTCATGCTCGAATCTGCAATGGTGTTTGATCCCCAGGGTAAGGAGCTCTATCCGAACATCCTTGAGAAGATCGAAATGTCTTCCGATGGAAAAGAATTCATCTGCACTCTCCGAAAAGGTTTGAAATGGTCTGATGGAGTTCCTGTTACCACAGAAGATGTGAGATTCTGGTACGAAGATGTCCTTCTCAACGAGGAACTCGTTCCTACATTCCCAAGAGATCTCATGGCTGGCGGCAAACCTATGAAACTCGAAATCATAGACGAATACACCTACAAGATCACTTTTGAAGAACCTTATCCTCTCTTCCTGTACCTGTACGCAACGAGAAAGGGAAGCTGGGGAATCCGTGGAATCATGCTTCCAGCGCATTACCTGAAACAATTCCATCCAAAGTACGTGCCGCTGGAAAAAATCCAGAAGATGGCAGAAGAAAATGGGTACGACAACTGGACGGACTACTTCTGGTCTCTCGGTGATCACAACGCTCACATCTCCAATCCCGATCTTCCCGTGCTAGCTGCTTGGAAGTTGAAAGAAATCACGGATGCAAAACTCGTAATAGAAAGGAACCCGTACTACTGGAAGATAGATCCCGAAGGGAATCAGCTTCCTTATATCGATGAGATCGTATTCTGGACCGTCCAGGATAGACAGATGATACTTCTGAAAGTCATGGCAGGAGAAATCGATATGCAAGCAAGACACCTGAGTCTGGAAGACTACACACTCCTTGCCGCTAACGCACAGAAGGGTGGTTACAAAATCATCAAGTGGAAACTTGCACGCGGAAGTGATGTTACACTCTGGTTGAATCAAAACGTCAAAGATCCTGTTCTCAGAGAACTCTTCCAGAACATCAAATTCAGACAGGCACTCTCACTTGCCATCAATCGTGAAGAGATAAACTCCCTTGTCTATTACGGTCTCTGTGAACCGAGACAGGCATCGTTTGTGAGCGGTGTTAAATTCTACGATCCTGAATGGGAAACAAGATTCGCCGAATACGACCCTGAGACTGCAAATAAACTTCTGGATGAAATAGGCCTTACAAAACGCAACGCAGAAGGTTACAGATTGAGACCGGACGGTCAACCACTGATCCTGACGATCGAATATCCCACGGGTATCTTCGGTGCATGGGACAAAACACTCGAGATGATAGCTCAATACTTCCAAAAAATCGGGATAAAGGTCAATCTGAAACCAGAGGAGAGATCACTGTACATAACAAGATGTAACGGTGGTGAGCCTGAAATAGGCGTCTGGTTCTTTGACAGAAACAAGTATCCAATGCTCGATCCCGGAAGATTGCTTGGAACGGTGACAGATGGTCCTTGGGCACCACTCTACGGTCAGTGGTACACTTCGGGTGGAAAGGGTGGTGAAGAACCACCCGAAGGATCCGACATCAGAAGAATATACGAACTCTGGGAAAAGGTCAAAATGACAGTCGATGAGAAAGAAAGAGACAGGCTCTTCAGAGAAATCATAAACATCCACAAGAAGAACATCTTCTTCATAGGAACCGTTGGAGAACCGATCTGGCCTGTGGTTGTAAAAGAATACTTCAAAAACGTGCCTGATTCTCCTGAATACGTCTGGGAAAACGAAGGAGATGGCCAGCACGCAGAGCAGTACTACATGGACAAATGATGGAATCATCAGTGAAAATCGGAGGGGGTGGGGTTTCCCACCCCCTTTTAAATGGGAGGGACCAATATGGAAATTTCCAAGGATTGTTTTGTTCTCAACGGTAAAAAGACACTTTATCTGGCTGATACCGCCTGGAGAGGGGTCTATAAGTCTTGTTTCGATGATTGGGTCGAGTATCTTCAAACAAGAAAGAATCAGGGATTCAACGCCATTCAGATGAATTTCACCCCCTGGGAAGATTACGGAATGATATTGAAAGACAACTTTCTCGATCAGCTCGAAGAAAAAGTCAGAGTGGTTTTTGAGCTCGGAATGACACCTGTTATAGTCGTTGTCTGGTGTGGTTGTGTTCCCGGAACATGGGCCACAGTTTCTGACACCTCGAACGTTTTACCAATACGAATACTTGAGGATTTTGCCAAGGAAGTGGTGAGAAGATTCAACAAGTACAATCCCATCTTCCTTTCAGGCGGAGATGTCGATTTCAGGTCCGGCGAAGCAATAGAATACTATTCGCTCATCACTAAGACAATAAAAGAAAACACAAACCGTCCAGTCTCTGTACATCTTGCTAGGGGATGGACGGATGTACCCAGGGAAATAGATCAGTACATAGATTTTTACGCATATCAGTCTGGTCACGACAGGCATCACCAGGAACTCACCTGGAAACTCGCTCAAGAGTTTTACAAAAGAGGAAAACCCGTTATCAACGCCGAGATCTGTTATGAAGGAATTGGGTACAAGAAAGATGGATACAGGTTCAATCCATTCGATGTAAGAAAGGCTTTCTGGCAGAGCTTCCTTTCTGGTTCTTTTTTTGGAATCGGTTATGGGGCTCACGGAATCTGGAACTGGTGTGAAGTAGCTGGAGAAGAAACCGAAAGACATCTTTCATCTTTCACATGGAAGGATGCACTCAGAATGGAAGGAGCAAATGACGTCTGTTTTGCAAGATGGTTGATAGAAAAACTCGATTTCTTCGGTTTAAAACCCTCTCAAGAGGTTCTCCTGAGTCCGGAAAATTCTGAGATTAGGGTTGCAAGGAATGAAAAAAACTGCATCATCTACGCTCCATTTGCTACCAGGATGGTTCTTGATATTAATTCAAAAGATATTTGGGGAATAAATATGGAAACTCGAGACGTGTTTGTTCCCAGAGTTGATTTGAAAGATAATCATACAAAGGTGGACATTCTGAACCATAATTCTGATTCTCTGATCATAATCGAGTACTAAGGGGGTATCAGTATGCTAAAACCAGAGAGCAACACGAAAAGACTTCTCATGAACACAACTGGTATTTGGTCCCTCGAAGTGAACGGAGAGGAAAGGCCGATAGCCGTTCCTGGAAGCTGGAACGAGCAGTACCAGGATCTGTGCTACGAAGAAGGGCCTTTCACTTACAGAACTATCCTTTACATTCCGGAAGAACTCTCCAAAAAACACGTCAGGCTCTACTTCTCCGCCGTGAACACAGATTGTGAAGTCTATCTGAACGAAGAGAAAGTGGGGGAAAACCACATTGGCTATCTTCCCTTCGAGATAGACGTGACAGGGAAGGTGAAGCCAGGAAAGAACGAACTCAAAGTGATTGTGAAGAACGAGTTGAAGGTGGGAGGCTTTCCTTCAAAGGTACCGGACAGTGGCACACACACGGTGGGATTTTTCGGGAGTTTTCCACCTGCAAATTTTGACTTCTTTCCATACGGAGGAATCATAAGACCGGTTCTTGTGGAGTTCACAGATCACTCGAGGATCCTGGATATCCGGGTGGACACAAGCAAGTCTGAACCAGAAAAGAAACTCGGAAGAGTGAGGGTGAAGGTGGAAGTCTCAGAAGAGGCGATGGGGGAAGAGATGAAAATCAAACTTGGAGAGGTGGAAAAGAAACTCAAAGTGACAGACAGGTTCATCGAAGAAGAATTCAAAATCGAGGATGCAAGATTCTGGTGTCCAGAAGATCCTCATCTTTACCCTCTCAGAATAGAGCTCGAAAAGGACGAGTACATTCTGGACGTTGGAATTCGAACGATCAGCTGGGACGAGAAAAGACTTTACCTGAACGGAAAGCCGATCTTTTTGAAGGGTTTTGGAAAGCACGAGGAATTTCCCGTTCTGGGACAGGGAACGTTCTATCCCATGATGGTGAAAGACTTCAATCTTTTAAAGTGGATCAACGCAAACTCCTTCAGAACATCTCACTATCCTTACAGTGAAGAGTGGCTGGATCTTGCCGACAGACTCGGAATCCTCGTGATAGACGAAGCCCCGCACGTTGGTATCACAAGGTATCACTACAACCCGGAGACCCAAAAGATAGCAGAAGACAACATAAGAAGAATGATAGACAGAGACAAGAACCATCCCAGCGTGATCATGTGGAGTGTGGCGAACGAACCCGAGTCCAACCATCCAGACGCGGAGAGTTTCTTCAAAGCCCTTTATGAGACTGCCAAAGAGATGGATCGAACACGTCCCGTGGTCATGGTGAGCATGATGGACGCACCAGACGAGAGGACAAGAGACGTGGCGCTGAAGTATTTCGACATCGTCTGTGTGAACAGGTACTACGGCTGGTACATCTATCAGGGAAGGATAGAAGAAGGACTTCAAGCTCTGGAAAAAGACATAGAAGAGCTCTATGCAAGGCACAGAAAACCTATCTTTGTCACAGAATTCGGTGCGGACGCGATAGCCGGCATCCACTACGACCCACCTCAGATGTTCTCCGAAGAGTACCAAGCAGAGCTCGTTGAAAAGACGATCAGACTTCTTTTGAAGAAAGACTACATCATTGGAACACACGTGTGGGCCTTTGCAGATTTTAAGACTCCTCAGAACGTGAGAAGACCCATCCTCAATCACAAGGGTGTTTTCACAAGAGACAGACAACCCAAACTCGTTGCTCATGTACTGAGAAGACTGTGGAGTGAGGTTTGATGTCTATGACTGATGTTCGGCGCTACTGGCTTTCTCTTCTTCAAAAAATTTGTGAAATGCCTCTTGAGCTTTGCGCATCGGATCGCTTGAAGGAATCAATGCCTGTGGAGGGAAAGAAGAGCGAAGAAAGGAGAAAGTTCACACATCTAGAACTTCTGGGGAGAATCCTCTGCGGAATCTCCCCGTTTCTTGAATTGAACAGGGAAAGTCCGAGCACGGATCCAGAGGAGAGAAAGATCGCAACCCGATTATCAGAATTTGCAGTCAAATCCCTCGATGTTGCAACGAATCCAAACTGCAAAGATTACATGAACTTCAAAGAAGGAAGACAACCACTGGTTGATGCTGCTTTTATTGTACAGGCTATATTGAGAGCTCCAAAAGTTCTTTGGGAAGATCTTGATGTTTCTACAAAGAAAAGATTGATAAGAGAATTGAAGGCAACAAGAAAGATAGAACCTTATTTTTCCAACTGGCTTTTGTTTTCCGCCATGGTTGAGATTTTTTTCTTCTTCGCAGGGGAAGAATGGGACAGCACAAAAGTCGATCTGATACTGAGAAGTGTAGAAAGCTGGTACAAAGGAGATGGAGCCTATGGTGATGGTCCTCTTTTCAGGTGGGACTATTACAACAGTTTCGTTATTTATCCGATGATGATAGACATACTAAGGATCATTTCCAAGGAAAAAGCAGAGTGGGAAGAGTTGTACGTGAGAGTACTGAAGCGAGCTCAAAGGTATGCTGTCGTTCTCGAGAGAATGGTATCCCCTGAAGGAACGTTTCCCATCATCGGTAGATCGATAACCTACAGAACGGCAGTCTTTCATCTTTTGAGCCAGTTATCGCTTCTTCACCTTCTTCCAGTGAGCCTTTCTCCAGCCCAGGTCAGATGTGCACTCACTGCCGTTCTCAGGAGGATTTTTGAAAACCCCTCGACGTTCGATGAAAAAGGCTGGTTGAAGATCGGTGTTGTTGGTTCTCAACCCTCTCTCGGTGAGGAGTACATCACAACAGGCAGTCTGTATCTGTGTACAACGGTCTTTCTGCCTCTCGGACTTCCTTCCTCAGATCCTTTCTGGAAAGATTCCTGCAAAGAATGGACGAATAAAAAGGTATGGAAAGGAGAAGATGTTACTCCAGACAGGGCATTAGAGGATTAACATACATTAAAACTCTCCGAACCAATCCATTAATCTTTCAGTGATACCATGTCTGAAGTCAAAATGTTTCAGGGGGGAGCCGGAGTTGGATCCAAAAATAAAAAGAGCGCTGAACATATCCATCATAGAAGGAGCACTGGCCGTACTCATCAACCAGTTCTTCGGTGGAGCTTATCTGACGGGCTATTTCCTGTGGATGGGAGCCTCAAGCTTCTTCATCGGCCTTTTCGGTTCTATTCCCTTCTTGGCAAACACGCTCCAACTTCTCACACTCTCATTCTCACATCGTTTGAAATCCAGGAAACAGATCATCGTTCCACTGATGTGGACTGCCAGAACGTCCATATTGCTGTTCGCCGTATTTCCCGCTATCAGGCATGGCCTTCTCTTTGCGTATCTTCTTTATTTTTACATCCAGATCGCTGGTGCCCTGTCTGCTCCTCTCTGGCAGAGCTGGATGTCTGATTTGGTACCAAAAGATATGATTGGAAGCTACTTTGGTTTCAGAAATCTCATTCATGGAGCGGTTCAGATTCCCGCTATGTTCCTTGCAGGCGCGATACTCGATTCTCTTGGAGAAAACTGGAAAGGTTTTGGCACACTCTTTCTCATAGCGGGTTCTCTCGGGGCACTGAACGGATACTTCTTGAAGATACAGTACGAGCCACCGTACAAACCACGCGAGGCGTCTGTTTCCATAACAAAAGCCGTGAAGTTTCTCCTGAAAGAAGAACACTTCAAAAACTTTCTTCTTGGATTCGCCTTCTGGCAATTTGCCATAGGTGTTGGTACGGTCTATATAAACGTGATGCTTTTAAAAGAGGTCGAGTTTTCCTATCTTCAAATAAGTGTTCTGAACGCAGTGGGAATGTTCATAGGAACTCTCTTCCAACCTTTCTGGGGAAAGTTGGGAGACAGGTATGGATTTCAATACTTTCTCAAAGTCTGTCTGTGGATTCATGCGATTGTTATTCTCCTCTGGGCACTGACTCCTAGATCGTTCCTTTACGTCTTCTTCCTCCAGATAATAATTGGTATATTCGTAACAGCAGGAACAAGCCAGCTTGTTTTCTACACCCTCATGTACACCGCACCTTCATCCCTCAAAACCGAAGCCTTCTCTGTGTTCAACAGCCTATCCAATCTTTCTTTATTCGCCGGCTCTTTAGTTGCAAGCGTTTTAGTTGCCTCACTGGAAAACATCAATCTTCCCTTTGGAATATCCGCTATCAGACTCACCATGTTCATATCGTTCTTTTTGAGAGCATCGGCGGCGTACATAATATCCAGGATGGATCTTGGAACACCTCAAAAAGTGGATTCTCTGATCCAGGCTGTGAAGGAGTCGTTCTTCTCAGGAACGGTTCCGTGGATCAGAGAAAGGTTGAACACACTGAACATTTTTAGAAGAAAACGTTGAGACATGGTAAAATAATATTGAGATCACACAACGAAGGGGGTAAGTAACATGGAAGTACTGAAGGTATCGTCGAAGTCCGATCCTAACAAGGTCGCTGGTGCTATTGCCGGTGTGGTGAGGGAGCACGGTAAAGCGGAGATTCAGGCCATTGGAGCCGGTGCAGTGAACCAGGCAGTGAAGGCCATCGCCATTGCGCGGGGGTACCTGGCACCGAGTGGTATCGATCTCGTTTTCGTTCCTGCCTTCACGGACGTCGAGATCGAAAACGAAAAGCGGACAGCCATCAAGTTCATAGTCTTTCCAAAAAGCTGAAGGGGAGCATCAGCTCCCCTTTGATTTTTCCCATTTCTTGTTTCACTCCTCGAGGATCCTTTCCGCTTCATCCCTGTAAGATTCCATAACGTATGGAATTCCTGAGATTTCTGCTGCGTCTTTTGTGAGAGCGATGAGATCTTTCCTGGAAAGAGCAGAGAGCCTGAACTTTCTCGCACCCGCCATGAGTTGCTGCAGACCCGTTTTGAACTTCTGAACGAACGTGTAGACTCCTATGGCACCAAGAGGCAATTTCTTGACTTCTTCCTCTCCAAATCGGGATCTCAGTTCTTCGTAGGTGACGAAGATTTCCTCTACGGTTGTTCCGTATTTCGAAACTGTCTTCGGCAAGTTTCCACTCTTGAGCCACTCGCCTATGTTCTTTCCCACCATCGCGGGTATCATGAGAGCCCTTCCCATACAGACGGCCTTCACGTACGGAGAACCCATCGCAATGGCCTTGAGAACACCGTCTTCTGTGGAGAAACCGCCGGCTATGGCTATGTCAGGAACCCTGATTCCTCTCCTGCTCAACTTTTCCGCGAATTGATACGTCAAAGCCTCGAGGTAGAACGTAGGAATTCCCCACTCGTTCATCATCGGCCACGGGCTCATACCCGTTCCACCCGGTGCTCCATCGACGGTGATCAAATCCACCTTCGCCTCAGCACCGTATCTGAGAGCCATGGCAAGTTCAACAGCCGAGTAAGCTCCCGTCTTCAAGGTGATCCGCTTGAATCCGAGTTTTCTGAGTCTTTCCACTTCTTTTAGGAAGGATTCCTTAGAGACAAAACCAAGTCTTGAGTGTCTTTCGAACTCCTTGATTTCTCCTTCTTTGAACGCTCTCTGGACTTCCGGAAGTTCGGGATCGGGGAGAACTATATAACCTCTTCTTTTCAGTTCCAGAGCGCGTTCAAGGGATCTCACCTTTATCTCTCCACCGATGCTCTTGGCTCCCTGCCCCCACTTGAGCTCAATGGTTTCGATGCCGTGTTTGTTTATAACGTACTCCGCAACACCCAGCCTTGTATCCTCAACGTTCATTTGAATAAGTATTTCACCGTATTCCCCGTCGTGGTATCTCTTGTATATTTCTATTCTCCTGTCGAGTTCCGGTGATTTCTTCACTTTTCCGTTGCTGTCGAGTTCCAGATCCGGATCGACACCCGCTACATTTTCTCCACAGACAACCGTTATTCCACTGATGGCAGCTCCCACCGCTATGTGATCCCAGTTCTTCCTCGCGATTTCTGTGGAACCGAGTGCCCCCGTGAATATGGGAACCTTCATCTTCACTTTGATGTCCCAGCCGTACTCTGTGGTTGTATCAACGTTCGTGAATATTGCGGTGTCAGGACCTGGTTCCACTCCTTCGGGAAGACCTTCCGCACCGCGTGCGTACCCGAGAATGTTAAGGTGTGAGTAGTCAACAGGATAGTCCTTGACGGCACCCGCGGTGATGTCACCGAACGGACCTGGATAGAGAACCTCTCTTCCCCTGAACGACGCAAGCCAGGTTTCACATCCTCCGGTACAGCCATCTACACACTTGGCGCACAGGCCTGACATAGGGACAACATCCCTTGAGCGGTTGAACGTTCCAGTCGCTTCGTTCGCATTTGGCCTTCTGAGGTTTCCCACTACCGTTCCCCCCCAAATGGAATTTATATGCCAGAGATTTTGATTAATTATAAAACAAACAGAGAGGACTACAAGAGGCAGTCAAAATATTGTAATATTTGTATGAGGAGGTATAAAAGTGTGAAAAAAAATGTAATCATACTCGCACTCATGATAGTGTTCGTATTTGTTTTTGGAACGGTTGCCTTTCACCTGATAGAAGGGTGGAACCTTTTCGATTCATTTTTCTTCACGCTCATCACAGTTTCCACGGTGGGATACTCTATTCCTGAGAACCTCTCTCAAGCTGGAAAGGTGATAGCTTCCATTCTCATAAGCGCTGGTGTGACGATCGTGCTGTACGGTTTCACATCGGTGACATCGATGATCGTTGAGGGGCACATAGGAGAGTACTTCAGGAACAGGAGGATGAAAAAGATGATAGATAAACTCAGAGAACACTTCATCGTAGTGGGAGCGGGAAGAACAGGAAGGCACACCACCCTGGAGATAATGAAAGCCAAGAGACCTTTTGTTGTGATAGATCAATCGGAAGAAGCAATCGCCAGACTCAAAGATTTTCTGGGAGAGGAATTCCCCTACGTTGTGGGAGATGCCACAGAAGAAGAAATTCTCATGAAAGCGGGGGTTGAAAGGGCTCGTTCTCTTGTGGTGACACTTCCCGACGACGCGAAAAGCACGTTCGTTGTTCTCACCGCAAAGTCCTTGAATCCGAATCTCGAGATTGTATCCAGAGTCTCTGACATGAAGGCTTTGAGCAAGCTCGTTTACGCGGGCGGACAAAGTGATCGCTACATCGGAGCTCGCGGGTGTGAGGCTCGCTCAGATGGCTCTCAATCCCACTACTATAAGCTTCCTGGACATTCTCTCCTTCGGCGAGGAATCCTTCAGAATAGAGGAAGTGGTAATACCCCCAGAGAGTCCTGTTGCCAACAAAACGCTCGGTGAAATAAACCTTGCGAAGAGAGCCGGAACCATCGTCATTGCGATCAGACGTGGAGGAGAGGTGATCTTCAACCCGACGGGAGACACGAAGATACTCCCGGAGGACAGGCTCATGGTGGTGGGAAAAAGCGATCACTTCGAAAAACTCCACAGATTAATCGAGGAGGGATAGAATGATACTCGTGTATTCGACCTTTCCAAATGAAGAAAAAGCGCTCGAGATAGGAAGAAAACTCCTCGAGAAAAGGCTAATAGCTTGCTTCAACGCGTTCGAAATCAGATCCGGATACTGGTGGAAAGGTGAAATCGTTCAAGACAAAGAGTGGGCGGCTATTTTCAAGACTACAGAAGAAAAAGAAAAGGAACTCTACGAAGAGTTGAGAAAACTTCATCCATACGAAACACCCGCGATCTTCACACTGAAGGTGGAAAACGTCCTGACTGAATACATGAACTGGCTCAGAGAATCTGTTCTATGATCTGAACAGCTTCCTCCACAGTCCACGCCTGATGAATCTCTACGATTCTTCTGTTGTCCAGGTACTTTCCGTCTATCAGAACCTGAGAGATCCTGTCCGTCCACCCACCCGTTCCTCTCAGCAGGATCACAGGCTTCCCTAGCGCATAAGCTCCCAGAATCTCTATCGCTGTTCCAATCTCTCCGCCAATCGAGACAACTACATCTGCGTTTCTCAAAAGAACAAAAGATCTCATCTGAAAGTCAAGGCCCGTTTTCACAGCAACGGAAAGGTAAGGATTCCCCGCTTCCTCATCGGGAAGTATTCCCACCACGGTTCCACCCGCTTCTCTGACCCCCTGAGATACGAGTTCCATCACACCGTCTCTTCCGCCGTTGAACACGAGGTACCCTTTCTTTGCCAGGGTTCTTCCAAGTTCCAGACAAATATCTCGAAGTTCCGACACCGGAGGTTTGTTCACCAGTCCGGAGTATCCGACAACGACGACTTTTTTCACGTTCCGAGGTACACCTCCCTCACTGTTTCGTCTTCCAAAATTCTTTCAGGAGAACCTTCGGCGAGAATCTCTCCCTTGTAGATGACGTAGATCCTGTCGGCGATCTCAACGAGTTCATCGACGTTGTGGTCGGTGATGACGATTCCGAAATTTTTCTGCTTCAATTCCAGGGTCATTTTTTGAATTTCTTTCACAGTCTTCGGATCTATTCCGCTGAAGGGTTCATCAAGCAGAATGAAAGCGGGATTCAAACACATCATTCTTGCGAGTTCCAGCTTTCTCTTCTCTCCCCCGGAAAGAAAGCTCGCGGGTTGATTCTCGAGGTGTTTCAGATGGAATTCGTGGAGGAGTTCTTCTATTTTTCTTTCTCTTTTTTCTTTATCTTTTTCATGGAAGCGAAGCACGAGGTCTATGTTTTCCCTCACAGTGAGGCCGCCGAAGATCGAAGTCTCCTGCTGAAGATAGGTGATACCGAGTCTTGCTCTCCTGTAAACGGGAAACTTCGTTATATCAACATCCCTGAAGATGATCTTTCCCGAAGTCGGTACAACGACACCAAGAATCATGTTGAAGATAGTGGTCTTCCCGGCTCCGTTGGGACCGAGAAGACCAACTATCTCACCCCTGTGAAACTCCAGATTCACCCCGTTCACTACGTACCTTCTTCCGAATCTCTTTTTGAGGTTCTCGCACTTTAGAAAATCCATCATTTCTGATTGATGTAAGCGATCACCTGGTCTGTTATATCGTAAGATGGCTTTCCATAGAGAACCATCTGTTTTGCAACCACAAGATCGTATCCCATGACGCTCGCGTATTCCTGAATTTTGTTCACAACTTCTTTCATCACTTCCTGAATCTTCTGCTGGTATTCGGACTTCAGAAGATTTTCGTACTCGGTCTTTTTCGAGAGAATCTCCTTCTGTTTTGCCAGTATCTCTTCCTGAGGCCTTCCCTCTTCTTGCATCTTTTTGAGCTCATCCTCCATCTCCTTCAACTTGTTCTGATAGAAAGAATAGTCTCTCTTGTACTTTTCGTTCAGATCCTGCCACTTGTAGTAACTCTCCGTTGCTTTCTCCACATCGACGTAGGCCACCCTCAGGGAAGAATTCGAGGAACTCTGTGAAACGAGTAGCGTTGCAAGGAGAACACCTGCCAGAACGAGGGGTAGGAGCAGTTTCTTCATGCTTATTCCTCCTTTCAAAATGTGATTTTTCCTCTTATTTTCTCCAGCGTCTTTTCACCTATTCCAGGCACGTTCAGAAGATCTTCGGGAGAACGAAAGGGACCGTTTTTCTCTCGGTACTCGACAATGGCTTTTGCCTTTACCTCACCTATGTAGGGAAGGGTTTCGAGTTCTTCAACCGAAGCTGTGTTCACGTTCAGTTTTGTGACTTCTCTTTTGATATGTTGTTCAACTCCTTCGACGGTCACATATCTGGAAATCTTCTCCAGAGTTTTCTCTCCGATCCCGGAGACGTTCTTCAATTCTTCCACGCTCGAAAATCCACCATGTGACTCTCTGTAATCGATGATCCTCTGGGCTTTCACAGGCCCGATCCCTGGAATCGACATCAAGTCTTCCAGAGAAGCGGTATTCAGATCCACCGGAAAAGCAACAACCTTCTGAGAGGGTGTTGTGTCCTCCTCTGTTTTTGTTTCTCGTTCCATAACAATTCCAAGCAATATGAAGAACACGAGTGCCACGAACAGTATTGTTCTTTGATGCTGCTTTTTGAGTTTCAAGGACTGATCAACCTCCCGGCGTATCCCGGCCTGTTCACCTTCACCCGCTTCATGATGTCTTCCCAGTTCAGTTTTTCAAAATACTCTTCAGCAAGTCGAAGCGTTGGAAAAGCCCCCACCACCACAGAGTAGTACTTCTTATCAAGTTTCTGGAAGGCGTAAACGTAGGAAGGATAACCTGCCACTCTCAAATCGTAAGCGAGTTCTTTTGAAAGACTCTCAGACAGCGTTGTTATCACAAAGACTCCATAAAGGGACCTCTGGGCAACCTGCGAGAAATCCTCGAACTCACCGAGGAGCACCACCGAATAGGTGTCCGTTGAAACAGGAGAAATGAGATACGGAAGACCTGACCTCCTGATGATCCTCAGAGCATCTTCCTTCTTCACAACGAAGGAAGAAACCACCTGATCTTCAGAGACGAAATCCGCCATCTCGTCTCTCAACTTCTCGTAGTCGAACTCCTCGAATCCCACGAGGAGGGGAGTCGGTGGAGGTGTTACCGAAATGGATGCCTCTATTTCTTCAGGTATCTTCAACTCCACGGGCTTTATCTCCACGATCTCTACTTTCACGTTCCTGAGCTGGAATTTCAAATAAATATTCCAGGACAGCAGAGCTATAGCCACACCGAAAATAACTACGATCAGCCAGAACAAAAACCTTGACTGGCCATCGGAAAGAGTGATTCTGGCCATCTCTCACGCCCCCAGATACCTGATGAGAAGATCGACCGTTGCCTCAACATCATCCGGTGCGATCATCTCACTGGGTGAGTGAACGTATCGTGTGGGAATAGACACCGTGGCGGAAGGAATTCCTTCTCTTGTTCGTTGATATCCCATGGCGTTCGTGCCACCGAACGTCAGAACTTCCATCTGATACTTTATACTGAACTTTTCCGCGATCTCTATCAGATTTTCGAGGATGCGTCTGCTGCTGATCGAGGCTCTGTCTTTGACTTTCAAAGCGGGACCACCGGAGAGTCTCATAGCGTGTCTCTTTATGGCCTTCGGTGTATCTGCCGAATCAGTCACATCGATCGCGATGGCCTCGTCCGCTGGTACGCCGTACCCCGCTACCGAGGCACCGACCAGTCCCACTTCTTCCTGAACACTGAAAACACCGTAGAGCGTAACAGCGGGTTTGATTCTTTTGAAAACTTCCACGATCACGGCACATCCTATCCTGTCATCCATCGCCTTCGAGACGTATTTCCCGGAAACCTCAACGAATCCACTGTCGTAGACACCGAAGCTTCCAATCGGGCACATCTTCTGCGCTTCTTCCCTGGAATTTGCACCGATATCGACGAACAGCCTGTCGAACGAGAGCTTTCTCACATTCTCCTGCCTTTCTTCTGTTGTTTCACCTTCCATACCAACAACGCCTATTGTACCGTTTTCGAACCTGATCCTTTTTCCAAGAAGCATGTACGGAGAGACACCGCCGACGGGTTCTATCGTCAGAAATCCCTTGTCGTCCACATTTGTGACGACAACACCTATCTCATCTATGTGAGCGTCCAGTATCACCTTTTTCTCGCCGCTTCCTTTCCAAACAATGAGATTGCCGAGCCCATCGATCCTGTGGCCATCTATGTGCCCTTCGAGTTCCTCGAGGATGATTCTTCTCACCTCTTCTTCCCGTCCACTTGGGCCAAAGGCTTCCGTCAGCTTCCTGATCAGTTCCTTCATGAGACCACCTCCACGATTTTTCCTTCCTCGACAAGTACTTTTATGAGTTTCTTCGTGTTTTCGTAGTCGTTCAAATCTATGATCGAATTCGGACTGTGGATGTACCGTGCTGGAGTGGAGATCACACCTGCTGGCACTCCGTAGGCGGTTCTGGCGTAACGTCCCGCGTCCGTTCCCCCAGCGGTTCTTCTCTTCATCTGAAACGGAATGTCGTTGTTCTTCGCTGTATCCACGATAGTTTGAAAGATCTCCTTTGGGATCACGTATCCCCTGTGAAAAAAGGTGATGGCAGGACCGTCACCCAGATGTGTTGCCCATTTCCTTTCCTCCAGTTCCGGATTGTCGCCGGCCGTGGTGGTTTCCACGACGATGGCACAGGTGGGTTCCAGCTGTTCCACCACAACTGCACTTCCACGAAGGCCTGTCTCTTCCTGAACTGTGAATACAAAGTACGTATCGTAGGCGGGATTCACACCACTCTCGAGAACATCGATCAGAACGGAACAACCCGCTCTGTCATCAAATGCTTTTCCAACTGCCCGACCGTTCTTTTCGATGTAATCACTCACGAAAGAGACGTAGTCTCCTATTGATACGTACTTTTTCGCTTCGTCTGCAGAAGAAAAACCAAAATCAATTCGCAGATTCTCAAACCTTGGGGGAGTGTTCTCTTCATCACGCTGAAGGTGAATCGGTCTGTAGCCGATGACTCCTTTGAGATCCTTCAACTGAACCACCTTTCCGGGAAGTATCCTGGGATCGACCCCTCCAACGGGCAAGAACGCCACTTTTCCATCTTTTTCTATTTTGTTCACAACGAAACCAACCTCGTCCATGTGAGCCGAAACGAGCAGTTTTTTTGAAGAATCTCTGCCCCTTTTCAGGGCTATCAAATTCCCAAGGACATCGGTGTAAAGATTGTCAACAAGACCTTCTATCTTTGACCTTATGAAATCCCTAACTTTTCCTTCATCTCCAGACACACCCGGCATCATCGAAAGTTCTTTGAGATACATCTGTCACACCTCCAATTCTACCGCGACAAGGGAGAGAAGTCTTGCGAGTTCCTCCACATCGTGTGGGTCTACCATCTCCACGGGAGTGTGCATATACTTCAAGGGAATGGATATGAGAGATGTTCTAACGCCGTTTCGAACAAGCTGAACGAAATCCGTTTCTGTACCAGACCTTCCTCCAACCGCTTCTTCCTGAAGAGAAACGTTGTGTTTCTTCGCTATCTCGATGATCTTCTGGACAAGATTCCTATCCACAACCGGTCCCAGGCCTATCACCGGTCCCTTTCCGAGCTCTATGTGATCACTGAATGGAGGCTCGGAAGCGAACGTAACATCCATCACGATCGCCACGTCGGGATTTATCTCGTACGCACTCGTGAGAGCACCCAGACATCCTGTCTCTTCCTGAACAGAAAAGACCACATAGACATCCCATGGGTGATTGTACTTTTTGAGAAATTCGAGTGCTTTCACAAGAACTCCACAGCTCGCTCTGTTGTCCAAAGCCTTCCCAACCACCTTCCCATTCGTTTCGAAAGCCGTCTGATCTATCACTGCAATGTCACCTACACGAACATCTCTTTCGCACAAAGATAAATCAACGAAAATTTCATCGTACATCAGGACCTTTTTTCCAGATTCCAGATCCTGTAAATGTGGAGCGAGCATCCCTATCACGCCACGTTCGACTCCGTTTTTTGTGTAAATACGAACTTTCGAAGCATAAACTACCTTTGGATCCACTCCACCCACGGGCTCGAGTCTGGCGAACTGCCCCTCCACCTTCGAAACAACAAAACCGATTTCATCCACGTGGGCAAAAAACGCGAGTTTTCCTATTCCTTTACCTTTTTTGTACCCGATCAAACTCCCGTGGCGGGTTGTTCTCGCTTCATCTATGAAAGGTTCAATGACTGACTTTATGTAAGAAACCACATTCGTCTCGTAACCTGAAGGGCCGTCGAGGTTCGACAGTTCCATCAATAGTTTTCTGGTTTCCACCTTCATTCACTCCTTTCGAAGCTCACCTTGTCGAACGGTTCGATCACTATTCGATTCCCCTTCACATGCGCGATGGAAGGCACGTTCTCTTCTCCTTTGGAATGCGTGATAAAACCCGCTATCTGAATGAGGGAGGTTTGAAGATCGAGAGCGGCCACCACAGCCTGTTCTCCTTCGTTCAATCCCGCACGTATGTTGCCCTGCGCTTTTCCAAAGACGACAACAGAACCCCCGGCGAGGATTTCAGCCCCCTTGTTCACGTTCCCGAAGACTATCACATCACCGGAATGAACAACAGTCTGACCGGATCGGATGTTCCTTTTTATCACTTTCCCGGTGCTTTCAACCGTCGTTCGTGATTCTACTTTCAGGTCATTTTCCTTTCCACCAACAGTGCTTCCAACGAGTATCTGGGAGACTTCAAGACCGAGATTTCTCAGGTGAGAAACGATCTTTGGAATATCCTGAGAGTGTTTGTTGTGATTCTCGATCATCAGAGAAATCCTGTCTCCCTTGGCAAAGAATCCCCCCATCTGGGTGATACGAGCGGAGATCGCGTTCAAGACTTCTTCGAGGTTCTGATAATCTCTTATGAGGAGTACGAGACCTTCCTTTGTCATCTTGAAGTCCACCATTCCTATCACCTCATCTTTAGATTCTATCATGTTTAAAATAATAATCGGAGGTGTCTGAAATGAGACTGATAACGTTCGATGCTTCTTACGAACCCATTGTTGAGGAGAGTAAAACTGTACGGGTCTATGTTTTTGAACCGGAGAGGATTGAACACAATCTGATCTTTCTTCACGGGATAGGAAACGGAAATATTCCATACCTTCTCTGGTTCGGAGAGAAGTTCAGAGAGCACAACATCAAAACCTGGTTTCTCATCCTTCCCTACCACGAGAAGCGAGCACCGAAGAACTGGACTGGGGGAGAACCTTTTTACCATTCCTCACCTTCTTTCTGTGTGAAGCGATTCGACGAGGCTGTGCAGGACGTGATCGATCTGGTTGGTGTTGTGAAGAAAGACAACGACAAGCCCATCTCGCTGATGGGTTTCAGTTTCGGAGGGATGATAACGACCATAGCACTCGCCCGTGAAAAACAAATTGGGAAGGGTGTTATCTGCTGTTCTGGTGGAGACTGGAGATGGATCAACTGGTATTCACCTTACACGGAGAGATTGAGAGAACTCTACAGGAAGAATGGAAACGAATACGGTTGTAGATCGGAGAAGGATTGTATCAAGAACAGAAGGAATGCCCCTGAGATTATCAAGTCGTTCAACTCCATCGAAGATATCAGAAAAAAACCACCGGTGGGTTGCTATTTCTACGACCCGGCATCTTTCGCTCCGTTCGTTGACCAGAAAGTGCTATTCTTCTGGGCGCTCTTCGACCATGTGATACCATACCAGTCTTACGCGTGCCTTCACAAGCTTCTCAAGAACAAGAAGACCGTTTATCTTCCATCGGGTCACAAAGGTTCTTACTTCTTCAGGAGATACATCGCAAAAAGAGTGGTGAGGTTCTTAATAGATGATGAGTGAGTAAAGCGTTGCGATTATGAACGGTATGAACATGAAGCTCCACGCCACCTTGAAAAATTCCTTGAAACTCACCGTGTGTTTCGTGTACTTTTCCAGAAGGGAAAGACCAACTATGTTCTGAACGGCTCCAAGAGGTGTCAGGTTCGTTCCAAGATTCGCACCGACGGCGTACACCCACCACAGCGAAGCGGGGAAGCCCTGCGAGATGAGAATTTTCAGTGTGGGAGCGATTATGAGAGTTGCGGGGACAGCACTCAGGAAAGCAGTGGAAAGGATGGAGATCCATGTTACCGTGGCAACGAACAGGAATCTGTTGAAAGATAGAGCTTTCAGGAAACTGGCTATGACTTCCATAACACCGATTTGTTCCAGAGAGTACGAGATGATGAAGAGGCCTGTGTAGAAGAACAGCGTGTCCCAGTCTATTCCTTCTGACACTTTTTCGAAATTCTTTCCAAGCATGAGAAGAAGCGCACAGGCAGCTATGAGCGCTATCAACGAAAGTTCCACTTCCACGAGGGAATGAAGGCCAAACAACACCAGCGTTGAGAGGAAAACGAACAGCGATTTTTTGAGAACCACAGGATCCGTGATCGATCGTTTCGGATCTACATTGAGAAGATTTCTCAGTCTTTCAAAGGCTTTTTCATCGATGTGAACGTACCTTTTGAAGAGGAAGAAGACGATCACGAATACAAGAACAGTCACAGGACCCATGTTCTTCAGAAAATCGTTGAAGCTGAGTCCACTTATCGAACCAAGCACGATGTTCAGAGGACTCCCGATGAGTGTCGACATTCCCCCGATGTTGTCTATGAAGATCGTGAAAAGAAAGAAAGGCACGGGATTCACTTCCATCGTATCGAGGATCAAAAACAGTATGGGAGAAATGAGGATGATGGTGATCAAATTGTCAAGGAAGGCGGAGGTCACAGCGGTGAGTACCATGAGGAAAGCGAACAGAAGCCAGAATCTACCCTTGGAAATCTTTATAGCGGAAATCGCAAGATACTCGAAAAAACCAGTCCCTTTCAATATGTGTACGATGATCATCATTCCTAAGAGAAGCCCCAACGTGTTGAAATCTACCACTTCACCTATGTTTCTAAGATCGAGACCCTCGACAACTTTTATTGCCATGAGAACGAGTGCTATGAGGAGAGTAACAACAGATTTAGCGATCTTCCCAAAGATGATGAAGTAGTAGGCGAGGATCGCAAACAATAGTACCAGCAGTGCTTCGTTCATACTCTTCGCCTCCCTGTCACGGGATTATTCTAACACCGGTTTTTTTAAAAGTATTATTCAAAATAGTGAATTCTACGGCAAGAATGGTAGAATAAAGACTAGAGGAGTGAAAGGGTATGAAAATACAGAACGAAATCATGAAAATGTTTTTTGATGAACACCACCATCACTGCTATGGCCCGGCGGTTTCTCCACCGGGTGTGTGATGGTGGAAAATCGTTCGGGCCACGTCGAGAAGACGTGGCCTTTTCGTTTATTGGGAGGTGAGCTACTTGGACTTCGAGAAGGTGGTTTCTTTCTACAGCAAGGCCACAAAAAAAGGATTTTCACCGTTCTTCGTTCCAGCACTTGAGAGAACGGAAGGCCCAACGGGAAATTTCTTTCTCGACAGAAAGGGCAATCTTTTCTCCATCAGGGAAGACTTCACAAAAACTGTTCTCAACCATCGTAAAAGATATTCCCCCGATTCTCAAATCAAGGTCTGGTACGCCGATTTCGTTTACAGATACTCGGGAAGCGATTTGGTGGCGGAGTATCAACTTGGACTCGAAAAGGTTCCAAGGAACTCCTTGGACGATTCGCTGGAAGTTCTTGAGATCATCGTCGAAAGTGCATCGGAATTTTTTGAAGGTCCGGTGATAGTGGAAATAGGACACACCGGTGTTTACGAGGATCTACTGAAAGAAATTCCGAAGGACCTCCACGAGAAGGTTCTGAATCTCATCGACACGAAAAACCTCGCGGAAATCGAGTTTCTCTCTCACATGAAGAAAATTGATCTTTCCAGGGTAGAGAAGATTATCGAAGACAGCATATACCGGAGATCACCGGAACATTTGAAGACGATGGATCTCCCGCTTTCAGTGAGGGAAGATCTGCTTTCGGCATCTTCCTTCCTTCAGGAGAAGTTCCCCACCGTTTCCGTTGAGATCGATCTCACCCTTGCGAGAACGATCGAAGAGTACTGTGGCCTGATATTCACCATCTACGACACATCTTCTTCCAGACTCGTAGCTGCCGGCGGAGAGTACACAGTGAACGGAGAAAAAGGTGTGGGTGGATCCATCTTTCTGGAGGGAAAAACATGCTGAAACTCGCTATTCCCAAAGGAAGACTAGAAGAGAAGGTGATGACATACCTGAAAAAAACGGGATTTACTTTTGAAAGAGAGTCATCCATTCTTCGAGAAGGAAAGGATATCGTCTGTTTCATGGTGAGACCATTCGATGTACCAACGTATCTCGTTCACGGGGTGGCAGACATCGGGTTCTGTGGAACAGACGTGCTCCTCGAAAAGGAAACCAGTCTTATTCAACCCTTTTTCATTCCCACAAACATCAGCAGAATGGTTCTCGCCGGTCCGAAGGGAAAAGGAATTCCAGAGGGTGAAAAGAGAATCGCCACGAAGTTTCCGAACGTAACTCAGAGATACTGCGAAACCAGAGGATGGCACTGTCGCATCATACCGCTGAAAGGTTCTGTTGAGCTCGCTCCAATAGCCGGGCTCGCAGATCTCATCGTGGACATCACCGAAACTGGAAGAACACTGAAAGAGAACAACCTGGAGATTCTCGATGAAATATTCGTCATAAGAACCCATGTTGTGGTGAATCCGGTGAGTTACAGAACGAAAAGAGAAGAGGTGGTTTCCTTCCTTGAAAAGCTCCAGGAGGTGATCGAACATGATTCTAATGAACAATCCCGGGGATAAAGAAGTGCTCAGACTATTGAAACAAAGGATGGAATCTGTATCGCAGGTGGAAGAGACCGTAAAAGAAATCATCAGGAGAGTGAAAGAAGAAGGAGACAGAGCCCTCGAGGAATTCCTCAAAAGGTTCGAGAAGCACCCGGTGGGCATCGAGAACCTTCGTGTCACAGAGAAGGAAATATCGGAAGCCCAAGTAGAAGAAGAATTCGTTGAAACGATAAAAATGGTGATAGAAGACCTGAAAGAATTCCATCGAAGACAGGAGGAAAGATCTTTCTTTTTCACGACGAAGGGTGGAAGTTTCCTGGGAGAGATGGTTGTCCCTCTCGAGAGCGTGGGAATTTACGTTCCTGGAGGAAAGGTTCCGTACTTCTCTACGCTCCTCATGTGTGCGGTTCCTGCTATCGTCGCTGGTGTGGAAAGGATCGTCGTCACAACACCACCAGATGAAAACGGAGGCATCTCCCCATACATCCTGAAAACCTGCGAAATCCTCGGTCTGAAAGAGATCTATCGGATGGGAGGAGCTCATGCGGTGGCTGCTCTCACGTACGGCACGGAAACAGTGAAACCCGTTGACAAGATCGTGGGACCAGGTGGAGTCTTCGTCACGCTCGCGAAGAAACACGTTTACGGAGACGTCGGAATCGACTCCATAGCAGGTCCCAGTGAGATCACGATCGTGACGGACGGTAGCGTTGATCTGGATCTCGTAGCCGCGGATTTTCTCTCCCAGGCGGAGCACGACGAGAACGCGATGAGCGTGGTGATAACCACCTCGAGAGAAGTCTTCGAAAAATTGCCTCATGTCATAGAAAGACACCTGGAAGCTCTTCCAGAAGAGAGAAGAAAAACGGCCAGGATCTCAACGGAAAACTTCGGTACCATCATCTTGACAGACAGTCTGAAAAGGGCCTTTGAGATCTCCAACCTCATCGCTCCCGAACATCTGGAAGTCCTCGTGGAAAAGCCGTTTGAATCGCTGGGATATATAAAGAACGCGGGATCTGTTTTCCTTGGAAAGTACACCTGTGAGTCTGTGGGAGACTACGGTGCGGGACCGAACCACGTCCTTCCCACCTTCAGATCCGCGAGATTCTCCTCCGGACTCAGAGTTTCCGATTTCACGAAGAAGATATTCATCACGTATCTCTCCGAAGAAGATTTCAAAAGAAAGGGCGAGCTTTACTCGAAGATGGCACGTTGGGAAGGTTTTGAAGCCCACGCTCGGGCGATAGACGTCAGGAGGGGAAAACTGTGAATCCTCTCGATTTGATAGCAAGGAGGGCGTATCCGTACGAAACCGAAAAGAGAGACAGAACCTACCTCGCGCTGAACGAAAATCCCTTCCCCTTTCCAGAGGATCTCGTGGATGAAGTGTTTCGACGATTGAACAGCGACACCCTGAAGATCTACTACGACTCCCCCGATGAAGAATTAATAGAAAAGATACTCTCATACCTCAACACCGATTTCCTCTCGAAAAGCAACGTCTCTGTGGGAAACGGAGCGGACGAGATCATCTACGTGATGATGCTCATGTTCGACCGTTCCGTCTTTTTTCCTCCGACCTACAGTTGCTACAGGATCTTTGCGAAGGCAGTTGGAGCGAAATTCTTGGAGGTGCCGCTCACGAAGGATCTGAGGATACCTGAGGTGAACGTGGGAGAGGGAGACGTTGTTTTCATTCCGAACCCGAACAATCCAACGGGCCACGTCTTCGAAAGAGAGGAAATCGAAAGAATCCTGAAAACGGGTGCCTTCGTCGCGCTGGACGAAGCCTACTACGAATTCCACGGAGAAAGTTATGTGGATCTTCTGAAGAAATACGAAAATCTCGCTGTGATCAGGACTTTCTCGAAAGCGTTTTCCCTGGCAGCGCAACGTGTCGGATACGTTGTGGCCTCGGAGAAGTTCATTGACGCTTACAACAGGGTGAGACTTCCTTTCAACGTGAGCTACGTTTCCCAGATGTTCGCGAAGGTGGCTCTCGATCACAGAGAGATCTTTGAGGAGAGAACGAAGTTCATCGTGGAAGAACGCGAGAGAATGAAGAGTATCCTCAGAAAAATGGGATACCGAATCACCGATTCCAGAGGAAACTTCGTGTTCATATTCATGGAAAAGGAAGAAAAAGAAAGACTTCTCGAACACCTCCGGGCAAAGAACATTGCTGTTCGTAGTTTCAGGGAAGGTGTTAGAATCACAATCGGAAAGCGCGAGGAGAACGATATGATCCTGAAAGAACTGGAGGTGTTCAAATGACGGTAGAAAGATTGGAAAACGGTGTGATCGTTCAGAGAAACACCAACGAGATCGAGATCTCTATAACACTCGACACGGTACACGGAAAACTCGAAGGGAGTACTGGTGTGAACTTCTTCGATCATCTTCTGAACACCTTCTGTCATTACTCCGGCCTGGGTCTCAGGGTTAGCACTTGCGAAAGCAAAGACGGTATCCTCCACCACCTGATAGAGGACTTTGGAATCTCACTGGGTCTCGCATTCAGGGAGCTCTTCGACTACACGAAAGTGAGAAGATTCGGGGAAGCCACCGTTCCCATGAACGAGGCGCTGGTGGGATGCTACGTGGATCTTTCCGGAAGACCCTTCTTCCAGAAGAACTTCGAGTTCTCCGTTGAAAAGATAGAAGACATGCCCGTCGAAGGATTCGAGGAGTTCATGTGCGGATTCGTAAACCATGCAAGGATCACGGTCCACTTCTTCAAATTCTTTGGAAAGAACGACCATCACATTTCTGAATCTGCCATGAAATCTTTTGGACTCGCGATCGCCCGGGCTCTGGAGGGGTCGGAAAAAAAGACCACTAAGGGTGTGATAGATTGAGGATCGGAATAATCTCTGTTGGTCCGGGAAACATAATGAACCTGTACCGTGGAGTGAAGAGGGCATCAGAAAATTTTGAGGATGTTTCGATAGAACTCGTGGAGTCACCTCAAGACGATCTGTACGATCTTCTGTTCATCCCGGGTGTAGGACACTTCGGCGAAGGAATGAGACGACTCAGAGAGAACGGTCTTGTTGAGTTCATAAAAAAACACGTCGAAGATGGAAAATACGTGGTCGGAGTCTGCCTTGGAATGCAGCTCCTTTTTGAAGAGAGCGAAGAGGCACCCGGCGTAAAGGGTCTTTCTCTCATAGAAGGAAACGTCGTGAAACTGAAGAGTAGAAGACTTCCACACATGGGCTGGAACGAGGTGATCTTCAAAGGCACGTTTCCGAACGGGTATTACTACTTCGTCCACACCTACAGAGCCGTGTGCAAAGAGGAACACGTTCTGGGAACAACGGAATACGACGGTGAGATCTTTCCATCCGCGGTGAGGAAGGGGAGAATTCTGGGTTTTCAGTTCCATCCCGAAAAGAGTTCAAAAATCGGAAGAAAACTGCTTGAGAAGGTGATCGAATGCTCGTTGTCCCGGCGATAGATCTCTTCAGAGGAAAGGTAGCGAGAATGGTGAAAGGAAAAAAGGAGAACACCATATTCTACGAAAAAGATCCCGCAGAGCTGGTGAAAAAACTCATCGAAGAGGGATTCACACTGATCCACGTTGTGGATCTTTCGAAGGCGATAGAAAACAGCGTTGAGAACTTTCCTGTCCTCGAAAGACTTTCCGAATTTGCCGAACACATACAGATCGGAGGCGGGATCAGATCATTCGATTACGCAGAAAGACTCCGCAAGCTGGGATACAGAAGACAGATTGTGAGTTCAAAAGTTCTGGAAGATCCTTCTTTTCTGAAATTTCTGAAAGAAATCGACGTGGAGCCCGTGTTCAGTCTGGACACCCGAGGTGGGAAAGTCGCGTTCAAAGGATGGCTGGCGGAAGAGGAAATCGATCCGATATCTCTTCTGAAGAGACTGAAGGAATACGGTCTTGAAGAGATCGTACACACGGAGATCGAAAAAGATGGCACTCTTCAGGAGCACGATTTTTCTCTCACCAGGAAGATAGCGATCGAAGCTGAAGTGAACGTATTCGCAGCAGGGGGAATCTCTTCGGAGAACTCTTTGAAAACAGCGCAGAGGGTTCACAGAGAAACGAACGGGCTTCTCAAAGGTGTGATCGTGGGAAGGGCATTTCTGGAGGGAATTCTCACAGTTGAGGTGATGAAGAGATATGCTCGCTAAGAGAATAATCGCATGTCTCGACGTGAAAGACGGCCGTGTGGTGAAGGGAACGAACTTCGAAAATCTCAGGGACAGCGGTGATCCGGTCGAGTTGGGGAAATTCTATTCCGAAATTGGAATAGACGAACTCGTTTTTCTGGATATCACCGCATCTGTTGAGAAGAGGAAAACCATGCTGGAACTGGTCGAAAAGGTGGCCGAGCAGATCGACATTCCGTTCACCGTTGGAGGAGGCATCCACGACTTCGAAACGGCCTCCGAACTCATTCTCCGGGGTGCGGACAAGGTGAGCATAAACACGGCGGCTGTGGAGGATCCTTCCCTGATCACGAAGATCGCCCGAACTTTCGGAAGCCAGGCCGTCGTCGTGGCGATAGATGCAAAAAGGGTGGATGGAGAGTTCGTGGTCTTCACCTACTCCGGAAAGAAGAACACGGGCATACTTCTGAGAGACTGGGTGGTTGAAGTAGAAAGGAGAGGGGCAGGAGAGATTCTACTCACCAGTATCGACAGAGACGGCACGAAAGCAGGTTACGACACGGAGATGATAAGGTTTGTGAGACCACTGACTACGCTTCCCATCATCGCTTCTGGTGGTGCGGGAAAAATGGAACATTTCCTTGAAGCGTTTCTGGCGGGTGCCGACGCTGCCCTTGCGGCTTCTGTTTTTCATTTCAGAGAGATCGATGTGAGAGAATTGAAAGAATATCTCAAAAAACACGGAATGAACGTGAGACTGGAGGGGTTGCGATGACGCTCTATCCAGTGGTGGTTCAGGAGAAAACAACGGGTGAGGTGTTGATGCTGGCCTACGCGAACGAGGAGGCTTTGGAGCTCACCAAGAAAACGGGATACGCGCATTTCTTTTCGAGGGAGAGACAGAAAATCTGGAAAAAGGGAGAGACCTCTGGAAACACGATGAGAGTGGTTGAAATAAGAAGAGACTGCGATGACGATGCTTACCTGTACATCGTTGATTTTCCAGAAGAAAAGGTGGCGTGTCACACGGGAAACAGATCCTGTTTTTTCAAGGTGGAACACAGATTTGAAGAAACGGGCTCTCCCACCTTCTGGCTGGATCTCTACAGACTCGTTAAAAAAAGAAAAGAAGAGATGCCGGAAGGTTCCTACACGTCGAAGCTCTTCAGGGAAGGCAAGGGAAAAATCGCCAAAAAGTTCGGTGAAGAAGCGGTAGAGGTGATCACAGGGTATCTCCAGAATGACAAAGAAAACCTCGTCTGGGAAATAGCGGACATGATCTACCACCTCACCGTCCTCATGGTCGACGCTGGTGTCACTATCCAGGATGTCATGAAGGAGCTCGAAAAGAGAAGAAAGTGATCAGCCAAATTCCTCCGGTGGATCTGAAAGCCCGAATTCGTGGAGAATCGCCTTCACTATGCGCTCTGAAGCTCTACCGTCTCCGAATGGATTCACGGCTTTCGCCATTTTTTCGTATTCTTCTCTGTCCAAAAGAAGCTTTTTTGCGAGTTCGAATATTCTTTCTTCTTCCACTCCTCCCAAAACGGCAACACCCGCTTCGATCGCTTCGGGCCTTTCAGTTTCCCTTCTCAGAACGATCACCGGCCTTCCGAGGGCCGGTGCCTCTTCCTGTATTCCTCCAGAGTCCGTCATGATGAGATAGCTTCTTGCCATCAGATTGTGCATGTCTATCACATTCACGGGGTCGATCAAGAAGACTCTCTCCATGTTTTCGAGCATCGGGAAGACGATCTCTCTCACGGCGGGGTTCATGTGAACCGGGTAAATCACCCTCACATCTTCGAATTCTTCAACGATCCTTCTCACTGCTTTACAGATGTTTTCAAGGGGCTTTCCGATGTTCTCTCTTCTATGGGAAGTGAGAAGGATGTACCTTCCGTCGGAAAAATCCATATTCCTCAAAACCGGATTCTCAAAAACGTGGTTCTCCTTCACGGTGTACCTGAGGGCGTCTATCACCGTGTTTCCAGTCACGTAGATCTTTCCCATGACGTTTTCCCTAAGAAGGTTCTCTCTGTTCCTCTTTGTAGGTGCGAAATGCAGTGTAGAAAGAACACCCGTTAGTCTTCTGTTGATCTCCTCTGGGAAAGGGGAGTACCTGTCATTTGTTCTCAAGCCTGCTTCAACGTGGCCAACCGGGATCCTGTGATAGAAGGCCGCGAGTGCTCCTGCGAACGTGGTCGTCGTGTCTCCCTGAACCAATACGATATCCGGCTTCAACTCTCCTATCAGATCGTAAAGACCAGACAGCGCATTCACGGTTATATCGGAGAGATTCTGCCTTTCTTTCATTATGTTCAGGTCAAAATCCGGTTTTATATCGAAAACTTCCAGCACCTGGTCCAGCATCTGTCTGTGCTGAGCGGTGACACAGACTAAACTTTCCACGTTTTGTTCTTCTTCGAGTTTTTTCACAAGTGGTGCCATCTTTATTGCTTCGGGTCTTGTTCCGAAGACGCTGAGAACTCTGATCACGTCCTCCACCTCCTGTTAAAATTGTACACGAGGAGGTGAAGTGATGAAAGCACTGATTCTCGCAGGAGGATCTGGAGAAAGATTCTGGCCCCTTTCCACTCCTGAGACTCCAAAACAGTTTTTGAAACTCTTTGGAAACAAGAGTCTCATAAGGTGGACCTTCGAACGTGTTTTGGTAGAAATGGATCCAAAAGACGTGATCGTTGTAACTCACAAAGACTACGTTGAGAGAACGAAAAGAGAACTTCCAGAGATCCCTGATGAGAACATCATCGCAGAGCCAACGAAGAAAAACACCGCTCCAGCCTGTTTCATAGGAACAAAGCTGGCGGATGACGATGAGCCGGTGCTTGTTCTACCCGCGGACCACAGAATACCGGACACAAAAAAATTCTGGAAAACGGTGAAAAAAGCACTCGATGCCCTGGAGAAGTACGATGGTCTTTTCACGTTTGGTATCGTTCCAACAAGGCCGGAAACCGGCTACGGCTACATAGAGATCGGAGAAGAACTGGAAGAAGGAGTTCACAAAGTTGCTCAGTTCAGGGAAAAGCCGGACTTTGAAACGGCTAAAAGATTCGTCGAAAGTGGAAGATTCCTCTGGAACAGCGGAATGTTCCTGTGGAAAGCGAAAGAATTCATCGAAGAAGCGAAGGTGTGTGAACCATCCATATACGAAAACCTGAAGGATGTCGATCCAAGAAATTTCGAAGAGCTCAAAAAAGCCTACGAAAAAGTACCTTCGATCAGCGTGGACTACGCTGTCATGGAGAGATCGAAAAAGGTGCGGGTTGTGAAGGCGGATTTCGAGTGGTCTGACGTGGGAAACTGGTCTTCCGTGAGAGAAATAGAGGGATACACAGAAGAATCGGACGAAGTGATACTCATCGACAGTGAACGCATCTTCGTGAAAACCCACAACAAACCCATAGCGGTTGTTGGGCTATCTGATCTGATCGTGGTCGACACACCGAACGGGATTCTGATCTGCAAAGAAGAGTATGCTCAAAAAGTGAGAGAGGTGGTCAAGAAGCTCTTTCGTACTTCCTGAGGAAAAGAAAGACAAAAAGAGAAACGATCATGGGAACCAAACCGAGAATCCTGTATGAATCGATAAGACCAAGATTTTCTGCGAGCACACCACCTACCGATGAGCCTATGAACGGCCCTATTCCCATAGCGACCCAGAAATACTTTTGTGCTCTGATCCTTGCGGGACCAAACGTTCGAATGAGAAACATCATGGAGTAATAGATCACTATGTAAGTCCATCCCTGCAAGAGCTGAACCATCAGCAGAGTAGCTGGAGAACTTGTCAGAGTTACCAGCAGGTTTCTGAGACCCACAACGAACACACCCGAAGCGAGCATGAAACCCACACCGAGTCTTTTCACTGTCTCATCGGCCCACAGGAGGAACGGCGTCTCTGTGATGGCCATGAGAGAAAGGGCTATACTCGCAAGAGACACGTCGTAGTTTCTCTCCTTCATCAAAACAGGCAGAAAAACGAAATTAAAGTTGTTCGCCGCTATTCCAAAGATCACAACGGGAAGAAGAAGCCAGAAGAAAGTGGGAAGAGGTTTCTTACTCTTTCTTTTTTCTTCTTCACCGAGTTCTACTTCTTTCATTGGGTTCAATACTAAGAAGGTCAAAAACATCAGGGTAGTGAAAGTGCAGAATATCGTGACAAAGCCCAGTCTGATGAGTCCGCTCATCAAAAGCGCTGTGAAAGAGAACCCGAAGGTTCCAAACAACCTGATCCTGCCGTAGTTCATTTTCATCTGGTGTGTGATGTCCACGATAACGGACTCAGCAAGAGGAGTCACCGCAGAGAAGAAGAAAGCGAACACTGACATGAATATGAGTTTCAGGTAGAACTCCTCGAACAGAAACAGCCCCCAGAAGAGGATTCCAGCGAACAGAATCACTTTTTTCAGCCAGTTCACTCTTCCTATGGTAGAGGCGATTTCGAAATTTAGATGGTTCGCGTAGAGTGATGTGATCGGCAGGATAGACATCAGAATGCCTATCTGAGATTTCGAGAGTTCTTCGTTTGCCAGAAACTGACTCAACAGTGAATAAACGGCCATCGTGCCGTAGACAAAGAATTCTATCGACATGAGTCTGTACCGCACAAAGTTCCCTCCTTTGCATAGAAGGAATTGTAACATATTGATTCGCTTCCTGAACTTTTCAGTTCTGTGAGAATTAATTGAAATGATTCGTCAGCTGTGATAGAATAAATTTGGACTAAAAAAGTAGAAAATGGAGGTGAACCGATGCAGCACCTGAAAATCAAAATCTACACAACCCCCACCTGTCCGTACTGTAGAAAAGCAAAGGAATACTTCAGATCGCTGGGGCTCGAGTTCAAAGAAGTCGATGTAACAAAAAACCCAAGAGAAGCCGAGCTCATGGTGAAGAAGACAGGACAAATGGGAGTTCCCGTGATCGAGATCGGCAACAAGATAGTCATCGGATTCGACAAGGCAAAAATCGACAGAATCCTCGGAATATCGTGAAAAGCGGGGGATTCCCCCGCTTTATTTTGTCATACCTCTCTTCAAAATCCTGAGCATGACCTTCACTTCTTCAACGAGTACGTTCATGTCTTTTTTCAATAGTTCAGGCTTACCCTGATAGGTCCTCAGATAGACTTCTTCGAATCCGGAAAAGAACCACATCAGAAATTTCAATGCGATTTCCTCCGTTACATTTTCTGCGAGATCTAAGTCTTTCAACTTTTCCCTTACGAAGTCGAAAAAGACCCTCTGTGATTTTTCGAGGTCGAGAAGTATTCTTTTCCTGAGATCTTCACCCACACTCATAAGTGTTATCAGAAAATCCGCTTCTTCGGGATGAGAAGCAGAGTACTCCAGTTTCTTTTCTATCCATCGTTCCATGAAATCGAAGATGTCTCTATTTCTGTTCTCCCTGAGAAAATTCTTGAATTCCCTCTGCAGTTTCTCTACAACATACCTGTATGCCTGGTAGTACAGTTCTTCTTTGTTCTTGAAATAGTGGAAGATCAATCCCTTGGCTACTCCGGCCTTCTCCGCTATTTCGTCTGTTGTGGCTCGATCGTAACCTTTTTTTCCAAAAACCTCGATCGCCGCTTTCAATATCGCATCTTTCTTCGACAACACGATCCCTCCATTACACAAGAATGTCTTTCTTTGAAAACAGAACGATCGAACTGATCAGAAGAGCTATGTTCACAAGTACAAAGAAAAGACCGGAGAACGTCGGAAAACCGTGCCTTATGACAGTGGAGGGATCTGCGTAGGAAAACGGAGTGAAATACTTCAAAAACTCCGCTTTGTCCGTGATCTTCGATATCATGTTCAAAATGTACAGAACGAACACAGTACCGAGCCCAAGAGAGAGTGCTCCGTCTGATTTTGTGGTACCCACAAAGAAAGATATGTTCATCAATGTGAAGTGGAGACAAACCTGACTAAAAGCGAAGGCAACAAACTTTTCCACTTCAACCGGGCCTGAACTGTAGATATTTGCGAACACGAACAGACTGCTGAACAAGAGCGCATCGAAAATGAGAACGTGCACCAGAGATGAGAAAAACTTCGAGATCACAACTTCAAGCCTCGAAACAGGTTTTGACAAGAGAAACTCAACGGTCTTTTCGTTTTCTTCTCTCGAAATACTCCTCACACCTACCAAAGAAGCGAAAACTCCTCCAACGAGTGTTACGTAGATACTGGACACCATGGCGAGGTAGTTCATGATGTTGGAAAAGTCCATGTCTTCTAACCCAAAGAGTTTCACAAACGCTTTTGGCATTACCTTCATCCACTTTGTTATGAACTCTGTCTCCTTTGCCATACTCGGATAGAACGCGGCGTACATGAGCTGAAGGAGAATGAGAACGACCGTCCAAGCGATCGTGCTCTTTATGTACCTCTTCATATCCCATTTGAATATGTTCATTTTTCTCCCTCCCGATAGTAGGACATGAATATCTCTTCAAGAGAAGGTTCCTCCACCCAGAAATCGGACAGTTTCAAGCTACGAAGAATTTCAATGAGTCTTTCAACACTTCCTGAGAAGAGGAACTCTGCTGTGCCGTTTTCAAACTTCAGTCGATTCACTTCAGCCAGATCTTTCAGCTTTTCCAGATTTTCTCCTTTGACCCGGACCACCTTGTACCTTTCCCCTTTGAGATTCTCCACCTTTTCTACCCTGATGATTCTTCCATCCTTTATCATCGCCACACGATCACACAGCTTTTCCACCTCGCTCAGTATGTGAGAAGAGAAAAACACGGTCGTTCCTTTTTCTTTCTCTTTTTTCAGAATTTCAAAGAAGGTGTTTTGAACGATAGGATCGAGTCCATTCGTGGGCTCATCCAGGATAAGAAGTTTTGGCCTGTGCATCAAAGACTGAACGATAGCCACTTTCTTTTTGTTTCCCATGGAGAGTTCCTTGATACGTTTTTTCATGTCGAGCGAGAAAACACCACAGAGCTCCTTCACATGATCCCAATCTACCCTTTCGTAGAAACTGGCAGAGTACCTGAGAAATTCCTCCACCGTCACTTCCGGATAAAAGCTCACCTCTCCTGGAATGTAACCGATGTTCTTTCTTATTTCTTTTCCTTCTCTCAGAACGTCTTTTCCGAAAACCTCTGCCAGACCAGAATCCGGAAAGATCAAACCAAGAAGCCTTATGGTGGTTGTCTTCCCGGCACCGTTCGGTCCGATGAAGCCGAATATCTCTCCTTCTTCAACTGAGAAAGTTACACCTTCTACTCCTCTGGACTTTCCGTAGTATTTAGTGAGATCTCTCACTTCGATCACCGACACGTTTACACCTCCTTGATTGACTGGTCAGTCAAATTCTAACAAAATAAAATCAGACATGTCAACATGCCTTTGTGGGATAAGATAAATCTCCTGAATTGAAAGCATTCATCATCGAAGAAACTCTAAAATTTTACTCTCGATCTTTTCTCTTTTCAGTTTTGCTATTCTCTCGAGTGAAAACTCATCCTCAAGCCAGCAAACGAATTTGTACCCGAGATAGTAACCCAGGAGCTGCTTCTCAAAAAGTTCATACCACGAACCAAAGAATGGATTCAAAGGTTCTTTTTCTTCTATTCTTCTCAAAAATTCCCGTTTGAGTAAATCTTCGTTCTCTTCACACCAATCGAACCATGCTGACATGTAACCACGAGCCCTGATCCATTCAGGAACGGGATATTTCGAAGAAAAGAGGAAGTCTGACACCTGGGCAAAACACGAGACAAGAACGAAAGACATCATCAACACCACAATTTTTTCATACTACCCCTCACCCCGATGGACGTTGTATGTGCGGGTGATCAACCTCCCAACGACCAGAATCAGAAGAGCAATCACCACTCCAAACAGAGCACCGTTCATGTCTATGAACACATCGTACAGCGAAGATCCTCTGTTGTGAAAAACCTGGTTGTACTCATCGAGAACGGCTATCAATGTAGGTAAAGACACTCCCAACAAAATAGAAAACACATACTTTCTAAGATAAGTATAACTAAACGTGAAAGAAAGAATGCCCATTATAAAATAAAGTCCAAAATGGGCAGATTTTCTGACAAGATCTTCCCCCGTTGGTTTTTTGTCAGGGAACCACCATTTTTCGAGTAGAGATCTCAGATTTTTGTACCAATTTGTCCGTGTGAAATCAAGAACACTATCTATCTTTTTGAGAAACTTATAAACGCTCCCGGACTGCCTTCCAGAAACATCAGGGGGCTGCGATGAAAAGTAAAAGACAAGACCGATCCATATCAATATCAGGATTAGAATCAAAAAAGATCTTTTCATCCTATCACCTCAACAGGAATTCTACCATCGTTTCGTACTTCCTATAACTAAATGTTAAAATATTGTTGCACCCAAAAACTCATCAGGGAGTGCTCCTATGAATTTTCCACGATGTAAAACTGTGGAGAAGTCGCTCCCGATCTTCCTCAAGGGTGAAAACGAAGGTGTTTTATTCATCCACGGTTACACGGGATCACCCCACGATTTCGAGTACATGGCAAAAGAGGTAAACAGAGCCGGCTTTACCGTTTCTGTTCCGAGACTTCCAGGACACGGAACCTGCGGTGAGGATTTTCTGACGACAACCGCTCGAGACTGGCTGAGACGCGCCTTCGATGCATATTACGATTTAAAAGCCATATGCGATAGAGTCTATGTGGTGGGACTTTCCATGGGTGGTGTGATTGCTTTGATACTCGCATCTCAGATGAATCCTCCTAAACTCGTTACACTGGCTGCAGCAACTCATGTGTTCGACAAAAGAATAGTTCTCACACCGATTCTGAAGTTGTTTACGAAGAAGATGCCTCGTGAAAACATAGAAAAGTACGAAGACCCGGACATCGAATACCTGAGAAAAGAGTACTGGTCTTACAACTGGCCAAAACAGGCAGCAGAACTCTACAAACTCATGAAACTGGCAAGAAAGAGTGTTTCAAAGATCACATCAGACACTCTCGTCGTCGCGGCAAAAAACGACAACATGGTTCCCATGAAGGCAGCCGAGTTCATATACAACAACATCAGATCAGAAAAGAGGAAGCTTCTTGTTTTTGAAAAATCCGGTCACGTTCTGAGCAACGATGTGGAAAAGGAAGATGTCACCAGAGCAGTTATCGAGTGGCTGAAGGGGGAATGAAAATGGCAGTTATATTCATTCTGATTCTCATGGTTCTACTGAACGCGGATCAGATGGTGATGTCTCCAAACATAGGAGCGATAGAACAGGAATTCAACATCACGGATGCTCAGATAGGTCTCGTTGCGTCGTCTTTCACGGTGATAGGGGCTCTTGTGAGCCTTGTGTGGGGGTACCTTGCCGACAGATACAGCAGGAAGAACCTTCTCATCTACTCCATTCTCGTTGGTGAGATTCCCTGTCTCATGAGCGCATTTTCTCATTCTTACGGTGAACTCTTTTTCTGGAGAGCACTCACCGGAATAGGTGTGGGAGCGTCCTTTCCCATCGTTTATTCGATGATAGGAGACATGTTCGACGAAGTGAAGAGAGGAAAAGTCGTGGCTCTCATATCTTCTGCGATCTCCATAGGAAGTGTTCTTGGAATGATCGTTGGAGGCTTTTTGGGACCGAAATACGGTTGGAGAGTTCCCTTCATCGTGGTTTCTGTTCCAAACATCGCCCTTGCGATTTTATCCATCTTCGTTCTGAAAGAACCGAAAAGAGGTGCCTTTGAAAAAGGCATCGGTGAACTCGTTCAATCCGGGTACGAGTATCCGAAAGCGCCGAAACTCTCTGATTACGCAAAACTTGTGAAGGTGAAAACGAATCTTCTTTTGTTCTTTCAGGGTATAGCAGGGACTATTCCCTGGGGTGCCATTCCTTACTTTCTTGTGGAATTCTTCAGAAGAGAAAGAGGTCTTTCGGTGGAGACGGCTACCCTTGTTTTCCTCGTGTTCGGTCTTGGAAACATCGCTGGAATCATCCTCGGAGGACTGTGGGGAGCGAGCATCTACGCGAAATCCAGGCCATTTCTACCGCTGTTTTGCTCGATCACAACCGCTCTTGGAACTTTCTTCACCGTTATGACCCTGGACTACGTGGGAAGTCTTCTCGTTCTCATGTTACTTGGTTTCGTCGCTTCTTTCACCGCGAGTCTCACGGGTCCGAACGTGAAGTTCATGCTTCTGAACGTCAACGAACCACAGGAAAGAGGAAGGATATTCTCCATATTCAACCTCACCGATTCGCTCGGAACGGGATTTGGAAAATTCGCGGGAGGAGTGATGTCCGTTGCCCTCGGATCTCTCGGAGCTGCCTTGAAAGTCTCCGCTTATTTCTGGCTTATCTGTGCGGTGCTGCTCTTTGTTCTGGTTTTTTACTTCACAAGGGACGTGGAAAGACTTCAGAAAAGCATGATGAAGCTGGCCAAAGATATTTCTTCTTGAACTCCCAGAGAGTGGAGGTACAGCATGGATCTGAAGGTTCTCCTTTCGGGTTTCTCCTACTCCACGATATTCGGACTTTCTTTTCTTTTCACGAAGAACGCTCTCGATCATGTGACTCCCCTGACTTTTCTTTCTTTCAGATTCAGCGTTGCTTTTCTCACTTACCTTCTTCTTTTGATAACCGGCGTTGTGAAGCTTGGAAAGAAACCCTACTGGAAGCTCTGGAAACTCGTCCTGTTCCAGCCTGTGCTTTACTTTCTTTTCGAAACGTACGGCCTTCAGAGGGTGAACTCCTCGGAAGCGGGTATGATCATTGCCCTCATCCCGGTCGTTGTCAACCTTCTTGCTCCTTTCATACTCAAAGAGAAGGGAGATCTTCTTCACTACTTTCTTGTGGGAATGGGTTTTCTTGGAGTTTCGTTGATAGTTGGTTTCAACATCACGCCTGGGAACATCATTGGGAAAGCCTTCTTACTCTTAGCTGTTCTCTCCGGAGCGATGTACAGTGTGCTTTCGAGAAAGTTTTCAAAAGAGTTCACACCTGCTGAAATCACTTTCTTCATGATGATGACCGGAGCAGTTTTCTTCACACTTTTGAGTCTTTCAACAGGAGATTTCAGACCGGTGTTCAACGTCCATGTGGTAATCGGTACCCTGTATCTCGGTGTTCTTTCTTCCACCGTCGCGTTTTTCCTTCTCAACTACGCCATAGGGAAAATGTCTCCCATCTTCACCACCCTCTTTTCCAACTTCACAACGGTGATTTCTGTGATAGCTGGGGTTGTTTTCAGAAACGAAACGGTGGAAATTCAACAGATTGCAGGGATGGGATTGATAATCGTTTCTATAATCGCAATGGCGGTTCGTAAGGAGTAAATATAGTCTTGTAATAGAATACTTGCGAAGGAGGTGAATTGATGAGGAAAACTTACGAGGTAATACGCGCAATTCTTCGGAAGACAGGACCTATACTGAAGACAAAACTATTGAAATTACTTTTCCTTGTTGATTATTATGCGATCAAAAAAATTGGGAAACAAATAACCGATTTAGATTACAAGAAATATTTTTATGGTCCATATGATAAGAATTTTGAGCTTGTATTGAATAAAATGTATGTAGAAGGTCTTATCCACACGGAGGAACATATTATAGAACCTGGTCCCTTTGAAACAGGAAAAATTAACCTTTCAAATGAAGAAAAAGAAATATTAGATGAGGTACTGCAAAAGTATGGGGAGATGACTCTAAATGAAGTCTTAGAAGAAATTTACAAATTAGATGAAATAAAAAAATATTCCCTCCACTCAAGAATAGGAAGTGAAAAATTTGAGAAAAATAGAAATAGGCCCTTGGTTATGTGATACTCCTGCCAATGACAATCTTTCCGACGTCTTCACGAAATTTGAAAACGCTTCTAATCGACATTTAAGGGAGATCTTGAAACTATTTTTCATCTACATGTTTTTCTCTAGACTGAACAAATTGTATATTGTCTCTCTCGAGCGAGAACCCGATAGCTATGAATTGTGTGTTGCTCATCCCGATTTACTATTGTTCCCAACACTTAGAAAAGGTATAGTTGTCCCCGTTGAAGAAAAAGATATGTTCGAAGTTGAAGACTTGAATTTCCAGATGTGTAAGTTGATATCTTCTTTGAATCTCCTGAAAGTACACCAGGTTCAGAAAAATTTGGAGAAATTATCACGAAGAGTTCTGAAGATACCCAGTGGGAATCTTTATCTCCTCCCCAATCCCCTAAAGAGGATGTGATTCTTCATGCGGTGTGCTCAGCTTACGAGCCTTAACCACTCCAGGTCGGTCAAAAGCCATACTCCTACCTTGCAATAGACGCGATTTAAAGTGCAAAGCAGTTGTCTGAGATTTAAAAACTGATTCACTTAGAGTTTCCAGAATAGAAAGTCAGAAGGAAACATTGGAAATGGAAAATAGATGATGGCACAGTAGTCGTACACCTGAATCCGCCAAGGAGGGTTTCTCTTGATCCCTGCGATTGTTCTGATAGTAGTTTTTGCTCTCATCAGTGTAAGAAAGTTTGGTAAAGTAAAAATTCAAATGTGGCAGATAATGCTTCTTGGGGCACTTTGTGTCGTATTAACAGGACAAATTTCTATCTCCAGTGCTTTGAAGTCGATAAACCTTGAAGTTATGTTGTTTTTGTTCAGCATGTTCATTATAGGGACCGCTCTTGAAGAAAGTGGATACCTGCATCATCTTTCTTACATCATCTTTAGAAGAACTCGCAACAAAACAGAACTGATCTTTTCAATCGTTTTTGTGTTCGGTATTTTGTCAGCGTTTCTTATGAACGATACTACGGCAATCATTGGTACTCCCGTTGTTCTTCACCTTGCGAGAAGAAACAACATAAAACCGTCGATTCTTTTGATCACTCTTGCTTTTTCCGTGACTGTTGGAAGTGTTATGAGCCCTCTCGGTAATCCACAGAATTTCATTATAGCCACGGCGGGAGTTATAAAGAATCCTTAGATATCTCGCCTTACCAACTGTTCTTAATCTCCTGGTAGTGTTCTTCATGGTGAGAATTTTCTACAGGAAACATTTCGTAAATGAAACGATTAACCATATCAAAGATTCAATTGAAGATGTTGAACTCGCAAAAATTTCCAAGATTTCGATTGTTCTTCTTTTTTCCCTGATCATTCTCAAAATCATTCTTGCTTTTTTGAAGTCTTCTTTGAACATTGAACTGGTTCATATCACACTTCTCTCTGCCTTACCCATTCTTATTTTCAGCAAGAAGAGAAATGAAATCATCAAAAAGATCGATTGGCATACTCTTATCTTTTTTGCTTCTATGTTTGTTCTGATGCAAAGTGTCTGGGAAACTGGAATTTTCCAATCTATCTTCGAACGCCTGAATTTTGATGTTCTTTCCGTATCTGCGATCTTACTGGTGAGTGTTATCATGAGCCAATTCATCTCAAATGTACCCATGGTTACACTCTATCTTCCAATACTTCTTGAAGCTGGTGCTGGTGTAAAAGAACTCGTTACACTTGCTGCTGGTAGCACAGTGGCCGGAAATTTGTTCATACTTGGTGCTGCCAGCAACGTCATAATCATACAGAGCGCCGAAAAAAGAACGGGAGACACAATCACTTTCTGGGAATTCACAAAAATTGGCCTTCCACTAACGGTAGTAAATATTCTCATCTACTGGTTTTTTTTAAAAAACACTCTCTGAAAAAAATCCGTTCCCGCTTAAAACTCCCCCCTTTCGAATGAAGCCAAGTTACATTCCACGAGCACAAAATGTTTCTGTATTATGGACAAAAATGATACAATAGGTAACGATATGGTTTATATCGCATACTTCTGTTCGAGGGGGGAAATGTATGCCGGAGAAAAGCCTCTACGAAATGGCAGTCGAACAATTCAACCGTGCCGCATCACTCATGGATCTGGAATCAGACCTTGCAGAGGTTCTCAGAAGACCAAAACGTGTTTTGATCGTTGAATTCCCAGTGAGAATGGATGACGGCCACGTCGAAGTCTTCACCGGATACCGTGTGCAGCACAACGTTGCGAGAGGTCCAGCCAAAGGTGGTATCAGGTACCACCCCGATGTCACACTCGATGAGGTGAAAGCCCTCGCATTCTGGATGACATGGAAGACTGCTGTGATGAATCTGCCTTTCGGTGGAGGGAAGGGAGGAGTCAGGGTAGATCCAAAGAAACTCTCAAGAAACGAGCTTGAAAGACTCTCAAGAAGGTTCTTCTCAGAGATTCAGGTGATAATAGGCCCGTACAACGACATACCTGCACCAGATGTGAACACGAACGCAGACGTGATGGCGTGGTACATGGATACATACAGTATGAACGTGGGTCACACCGTTTTGGGAATTGTAACAGGAAAACCCGTGGAACTGGGAGGATCAAAGGGTCGTGAAGAAGCCACGGGTCGTGGTGTTAAGGTGTGTGCAGGGCTTGCAATGGATGTTCTGGGAATAGATCCAAAGAAAGCAACAGTTGCCGTTCAGGGATTTGGAAACGTGGGTCAGTTCGCCGCTCTTTTGATTTCTCAAGAACTCGGATCGAAAGTCGTTGCGGTGAGCGACAGCAGAGGCGGTATCTACAATCCCGAGGGGTTCGACGTGGAGGAGCTGATCAGATACAAAAAAGAACACGGAACGGTCGTCACATATCCGAAGGGTGAGAGAATAACCAACGAAGAACTTCTGGAACTGGATGTTGACGTTCTCGTCCCTGCAGCTTTGGAAGGTGCCATCCACGCTGGAAATGCGGAAAGAATAAAGGCAAAAGCCGTGGTGGAAGGAGCAAACGGTCCCACAACACCTGAAGCCGACGAAATCCTGAGCAGAAGAGGAATCCTTGTGGTACCAGACATACTCGCCAACGCCGGTGGAGTTACGGTTTCTTACTTCGAATGGGTTCAGGACCTTCAAAGCTTCTTCTGGGATTTGGATCAGGTGAGAAACGCCCTTGAAAAGATGATGAAAGGAGCATTCAACGACGTTATGAAAGTAAAGGAGAAATACAATGTCGATATGAGAACAGCTGCCTACATTCTTGCGATCGATCGAGTTGCGTACGCCACGAAAAAGAGAGGTATCTATCCCTGAAAAAAGCCCCACCTTCCCGGTGGGGCTTTGTATTCATCGAACTTCAACCCACGGATACTCTTTTCTTGCCAGTTCATCCACAGCCTGAAGTAGTGCCACTCCCGCTTCTGTCAACGCGTTTTCTGTGATGAATTTAGATATTCTGGCGAGGTTGACTGTATCATCGAAGGTCTCCGGATCAACACCGAGTTCTTTTTCTACGACTTTCCAGCTCTCCGGGTTTATCCTGATCCTTTTCTCCTTCATCTGAAGTCCGCCGTGCGTTCTTATAGCCTGAAGAAGTCTGATCACAAGGGGTGTCACCGGTGCTTCCACATCATCAGAAACAGCAGAGAGAGCTCTCTTCATGAGCTGACCCGCTTCTGTGAGCGTGACAACGTCTGTGGGCAAAATCTCCACCAGATTCTTCGCTTCGAGACTGTCGAGCGCAATTCTTTCCTCCTCTGAAAGATTCATATCTTCGATGAAAACACCCGCTTTGTACGGAACCTTTCTGAGAACCTTCATTTCTGTGTTCGTTATGAGCGGTCTTCTCTCGGCTTCGACAGAAAGCCTCGCGTAGAGGCGACCAGAAGAAGTGGGAGCAGCATCGCTGACAAGACCTTCTTTTCTTGCCTGTTCATACCATTCCACGTTTGGAGCTGCGAATTCTTTCTTCGTCATAGTGATTGATTTCACACCGACAGCCGTGACACTCCTGAGGTTCTTTCTCTGATCTTCAAGCACTTCTTCACCATAGCTGGTCAACTCGTAAACGAGTGTCCTCCTTGCTCCGTGTCTGTGTTCCCTCGATTTCAAAAGGCCAAAACCTTCAAGGTTGTAGAGTGCAAGCTTTACGGTGAGGTCCTTTCTCTTCCACTCCCAGTCCACTGCCTTCTCTATCTGCCTCGGTTCTGGGAAGACATCATCTTCCTTCTCATGCCTCTTCCAGAGCTTGACGATCACTTCCAGGAGCCTCGCTTCGTCCTCCGAGATCTGGAAAGCGGGAGTCATGAGGTAAGGACCCTTTTTGTATATCTTCCACGCGAGGTAGAGATGCTCCGCCATTGGGTGAAGCTCTCCTGTCCAGTCGATGAGGCCTCTTTCGAGAAGTGCGTTTCTTTCAAAATCACTCAACTGGTTCCCTTCGTAAGCCTTTGCAACGGTGTCCAGAATGAGTTCGTCGAGAATCAGTTCATCCGTCACAACAAGACCCTTTCTGAGTGCCGCTCTGATCTGCTGTCCTAGTCCTGTGAGGGCGTAAACATCAGACCTTGGAACAGAGAAGGCTATCATCCTCATCGCTTCAAGCTGGAGAAGTTCATCTCCTCCCACAGGAAGCGTGCTGGACTCCCCCGGACCCTCCACCATCTTTCTCAGGTACTCCGCAACTTTCGAGTTCACGACCAGTCTGGGATGTGACGCATGGTAAATCTCATCGAGAGTGTAAGCGTAAGGTGTGAGATTTCCTTCCTTCGCGAACCCTCTCTCTTCAAGCGCTTTAGTGACTTCTCCTCTTACCCTTGACTGAGCTAGCTTGGAGTATCTGATCATGGAAATGACTTCCGAGCCGATCCACCTGAACGAGTCGTCCCATTCCTCAGGATTCTTCAAGACACCTTCTTTTATCATGTCGATGAGGAGTTCTCCAAGAATGCTACCAGAAAAGGTCAGATCGTACATCTCAACACCGACGGGTTTGACCAGCCCAGCGAGTTCAAGGTGCCACAGCGTTTCTCTGTCGAAGTCCTCCCATCCCTTTACGCTGAACTCTTCTCCCTTCTCGTAGAGCTTTTTCAGCACGATTGCATGTCTTTTTGTTACAATCATCACTGCCACCTCCTTTCATACGAAGTTTGTTGAGTTCTCTCTATAATTATTTTATCACCTAATGCTGATGAAAACAGGAATAGAAGGCAATCCATTCGGACTGGTACCTATTCCCACGTAGAAACCACCGGAGGAAATATCGTTCATGTTCAAAAATCCGCCAACTGTGATATAGAACTTGAGCCCTTCCATGTACACCTCCTGAAAAAGGTGATCATAGATAACGTGCCATTCTTTTCCATTGGAAAATCTCAGTCGAGCAACTCCCAGTGTGTTTCCCGTGTTTCTGAGAAGAATAAAACCATCGAAAAGTTCTGCACTGTTTTTGAAAAGCGTCTGGGCAAAAGACACGTCGTAGGAGAAATCCTCCGGGTTTAAAAGCTGAAACTTGAGACTCGCGGAGAAACTTCCGTCTTTTCCAAGCGCTGAAGTCAGGCCGGTGAAACAGAACAAACTGTTCAGATCGAAAAGGTGTGAGAGATCATCATTGAGAAGATTCAGAGACACCTTCAAAGAGGAAGGCATACCCAGCAGATACGTTCTGAGATCGACACCCACTCCTATGTTGTTAGCGGCTCCTGCTTCACTGTTCAGGGATGTTTGGGTCGAACTGAAGTTCATTTCAAAGGTAACGTCGAGTCGTGTGTTTGCGGAAACAGGAAAATCACCTAAAACTCCCGTCAAACCAAAGCTGTAATCTCCAGAAGAGGAGTAGTCACCGTACGCTGTGAAATTGTCTCTGGAAACCACAAAGCCGGTGTATTGATTGAAATTTCCTTTCAAATCAACAGACGGCATCAAAAACAGGAAGGCGTTGTTTTCCACACTGGAGAAGGTGAAAAAGAGCGAAAAAGTACCGTCAAAATACACTGGAAACCACATCGCAGGCTGGAAAAACTTCCTCAGTCTGAAGCCGAACTCGTCTCCAGTGGAAAACTCTCTGTCTTCTATCACAAAAGGTTCACTCTTTTTCACTTCGACCACCACAGGTTCCATACTCAGACCTTTTCTGTAAACACCTGTTCCCCCTGTCTGGCCGTATGGGATGTAACTTATGTAGTAGATTTCATTTCCATGTATCACAAAATCTTCCACAAGGCTCTTCGATGAAAGTCTGTACAGTTCTTTCTTCTCAAGATCGTAGTAGCAGGAAACGGTGTGATCTCCTTCCACCTGAACGAATATTATTCCATCCTTCCAGAACTTCACGTACGGCCCTTTCATTGTTCCATTGTTCAGTTCAAGAACGACTTCTCCGTTTGTTTTCAGAACGATAATGTCGTTCTTCTCTGTGAGAAGAGCAACAAAACGACCTGATACGTCCATGTACCTTATGAACTCGTCGAGCGTGACGTGAAACTCCGGTCCTTCTATCGTTGTTTTTCCAGTCTTCGTATCGTAGAGGGCAAGGTAAACCTTTCCGTTTTCCACATCGAAAGCGCTTATGTTCCCCTTTGAAATCTGTCTTCCACCCTTCACATCCCACAGGACATTCTCGTATCGACCAGAGAATTCTTCTTTAGAGAGTACATAAATCTTCTCTCCATCGATTTTCACGTCCAGAACGTTTCTCACGGGAATCTCCTGAACTTCTTTCCCATCCAGGTCAAGGATCTTCAAAACCTGTTTTTTCATCCCCGTGTACGAAGTGGAGGGCCCGTACTCTTCCGAAAGGACAACCAGATGGTCCCCGTACAGATCGATCTTGTGAATCCAGGTGTTTTTTGCGCTGTATACAAGATCTCCCTGAGAGTACTCGTGTTTTGTGAGAGAATAGATCCAGTCCGTGTAGATCTCTTCGCGCGTTTTTCCAAAGACCTTCTCGTATGGGTCCTTGAAACCCTCAAAGGCAAAGGTACTGAACGTTCTGGAAGTTTCCCTGAAAAACTCCTTCACTTTCTCAAGGCCGTACGTTTCCACAAGGTAGCTGTAAAACCCGGCTGTGAAGTTGTAGTACAGAAGCCCGTCTCTGTAGTCGTCATCGGGTGCTACTTTTATGTAACCAGGAGATGGAAAGTTGGGAAGTGAGTAGTAGAACAGACCATTCGAGAAAAAAGGATTGTTTAGTCTTCCAGATGAGATCGAGAAAGAGCTCTCGTTGAAAACGGTAACACCCTCCACCAGGTCGCTGAAGAGTTGGGGATAAAGAGGAATTCCCGTGAGTTTTGTTACCGTCTTTCCTATTTCGTCCTGATAGGTGAGATGGCACATGTGGGAGAATTCGTGAATGAGAACGTAAGCGTACCAGTCCTCGAGAGAAAGGCGAAAGGAAAGCCAGCTTTCAGGGGGCCACAGGTAGACCACAATCGTTTTATGAAAGAAAGGCATCGTGTAGCCATTCGAGATGGTGCCCCTGTCTTTGAGGACAATAGTTATCCGTCCCGGGTCGTTTCCAACGAGCTCTATCACCTTCGGCCTGATCGCCTCGAAGATGTTTCCGACAAGAACGGCGTTTTCAAAGTATCCTTCGGGATAAACAACATCCGCGTGCTCGAAGTGGAGAACACCGGAGAAGAGTTCTGCAACAAGTAAAAGAACGACGGCAAAAAACAACCTCTTGATCAATGTATCACCCCTTCCTTTCGTTTAACCACTTTCTCAACGTCTCGGCTTTCTCTACCCTGCCCAGTTTCAAATATGCCTGATATTCATACTCCAGGGATAAAACCGGTATTTTCATTCCATGTGTTTCTACAAACCTTTTGTATTTGTTCAAATCTACGGGATCTTCCCAGGTTCCATCTTCGAGCCGTTTTCGAATATCTCCCATAATTTCAACTTTTATTCCATCGATAATTAATTCACCGAAATGAGAACAGATTTTTTCCGTGGAAGAAAACCTGACCTTTTTGCTTACGAACTCAGAGAAAATGCGTTCGATTTCATAAGCTCCTTCTTCATCAGTTTGAATGTCGATATCGTGAACTTCAACAGGAACTCCCTGCAGCGCAAAACTGAGACTACCTGTAACTACCCAGTTCACTTTCTCATTTTTCAGTCGGTCGTATATTTTACGAAGAACGCGAAGATATTCGGGCCTTATCATCTTCTCATCTCCCCAGACAGCTTTTCATCTAAATCATACTTTTCACCATTATGTTATCACTCCAGAAAGTCAAAAAGAGAAACTTTTGTAACTTCCGCCCCCGGAAGCAACTTCCGACCCCAGAAGTGATATGATAAGAATGGAGGTGATCGACTTGCTTTTCTCCCTTACTCCCAAGACGAAAAAGGAAGATCTCTTCGATAGAGAAAGAGAACTGAAAGACCTCGAAAAACTGCTCGAAACCTATCCGATCGTTGTGATCACCGGCCTGAGGCGGGTTGGAAAGTCCTCCCTTGTGAAAGTCTTTCTGAACAAAAGCGATCTTCTACACATAACCGTGGACGGAAGAAGACTCTACGAGACATCGGGGGGTAACATCTCGTCCCATCATCTCACAAGGTTTCTCGGAGAGGAGCTGTCCAGAATATCGAAATCTCAGAAACTTCTGAACGTTCTCAAGAGGGTCCGTGGAATCACAGTGAGTGGAACATCGATAGAACTCAATCCAAAGGAATTCAGTCTTTCCGATCTTCTCGAAAAGCTGAACGAAACGGCAAAGAGGCGGAAGAAAAAGATAGTCATCTTCTTCGATGAGGCGCAGTATCTCAGATACTACGGTTCTCGCGGTGGAAACGATCTTCTGGCACTCTTTGCCTACTGCTACGACAACTTCGAAAACGTGCGCTTCATCATCAGTGGTTCAGAAGTCGGCGTTCTTCACGATTTTTTGAAACTCGAAGACTACAGCTCACCCCTCCATGGCCGTGGAATAGGTTTTCTCACGGTGAGACCGTTCACCTTCGATCAATCCGTGGATTTCCTCATGGAAGGCTTCCGCGAAGTGGGAGAGAAGATCAACTTCGACGTGGAAGAAATTGTGAGAGAAATAGACGGTATAGTGGGGTATCTTGTCCTTTTTGGAGTGAAGTACCTCGAAAAGAAGAAAAAAGATGAAGCACTGAAAGAGGTGTTCCATGCCGTGAAGGCTCTTTTTGAAAAGGAAATGGAAGAGCTCAGAAAAAGGAGCGAAAGGTATCCATTCATATTGAGACAGATCGCAAGGGGAATAAACACCTGGTCTGCCCTGAAAAACATCTTCCGCGCAAAAGGCGACTTCATCGGTGACTCCCGATTGTACTCCCTCCTTGAAACTCTGGAAAAGATGTCCTTCATAGAAAAAACGCAGAGCGGATACAGAATAGTTGATCCGGTTTTTGAGAGGATTCTGCGCGAATGAAACGGAGAAATTCGTTACTTTCCTTCCGTGGCTTTCCGATACTCTTCTTCTGTAACAGATCCAAGCCACTCAGCAGGACCGAGGTGAACCTGTGTACTGATACCAATATGTACGAGTTCTTCATCGGGTGCCGCACCATGCCAGTGAACCACGTTTGGTGGTATCTCCACCACATCACCTTTTTTCAAAATTCTAGCGGGTTTTCCTCTTTCCTGGTAAAAGCCTTTTCCGCGAGTCACGATCAGAATCTGCCCTCCCGGATGGCTGTGCCAGTGTGTTCTCGCTCCTGGCTCGAACACCACGTTGTATACCTGTGTGTTGAATACCCCGTTTTCGTCAGTAACCAACATCTTCACCCAGACGTTCCCAGTGAAGAAGTCGCTCGAACCTTTAGAACCCCTTTCAAAGATATCATCCACCATGGTTGTACCTCCTTTCAATAATAGTCCACGCGATGATTTTTCATCTTTTCAGTGAACAAATCCACTTGACAACCTCGGGATCCCTGTGGGAGAAGAACGCACTCTGCCCTTCATCGAGCGTTGCAATCTTTTCCATGTCTTCCTGTGTGAGTTCAAAATCGAAGATGCTGATGTTTTCTTTCATCCTCTCTCTTCTCACAGTTTTGGGAATGGCAACGATTCCTTTCTGAGTGAGCCATCTCAGAATGACCTGTGCAACCGTTTTGCCGTACTTTTCCGCGATCGATCTGAGCACTCCGTTCTGGAAAATGTTTTTTCTTCCCTCAGCGAAAGGACCCCAAGCTTCAGGTTGGATGTTGTAATTTCTCATGAATTCGATCTCCTCTTGTCTCTGATAAAACGGATGTATCTCGATCTGGTTCACCGCGGGAACAATTTCGTGATGAACCATTAGATCCATCAACCGATCAGGGTAGAAGTTGCTCACACCTATGGCTCTTACCAATCCATCTTTGTACATTTCTTCCATAGCTTTCCAGGCACAGTGTACATCTCCAAAAGGTTGATGAATTAGATAGAGATCTATGTATTCGAGTTGCAGTTTCTTCAAAGACTTTTCAAAAGCCTTCTTTGTGGATTCGTAACCAACATCCGACACCCACAGTTTGGTCGTGACGAAGAGCTCCTCTCTTCTGACAATTCCTTCGTCAATCGCGCGTTTTATCGCTCTTCCCACTCCCTCTTCGTTCATGTACGATGCTGCTGTGTCGATGAGTCTGTATCCCACCTTTATAGCCTCATAGACACATTCTTCCGTCTTTTCTGGTGGTATCTGGAAAACTCCGTATCCCAGAATAGGCATTTCTACACCGTTGTTCAAAGTAACTTTTGGAACCTGCATGTTAACACCTCCTATAGATGGATCCATGCTCCTGAAATTCTCGTACCAACTTTTCCCGCTACCGTGAAGAAAATCGGAGAAAGAATCAGTATAAAAGCCGAAAGGAGTATGGCGTACTTCATCGAACCTGTCAACGAGACTATGTAACCGTTCATAATAGAAGAAGCAATACCAGAAAGAAGGACAGCTCCCACGTAGATACTACTCGCTTTTTCGAAGTGTTCCTGCGGAATGAGATCTCCAAATATTGCCCAGAAAGAAGGGGTTGAAAGTCTCCAGAAGAGGATGGAGAACCCCACCAGAATGGATGTCAGAAGAGGATTGGTTGAAAGAGTGGAAAGTATTAAAAGAAAAGCCGACGGAAATAAACCGGTATACAGGGGAATTAACCTTCCACGCATTCCTCTCACCCGGTCAGACCACAATCCAACGAAAACCTCCATTACGCTCGATACAACAGCCATGATTCCAAGCACAAGGGCTATGAAACTATAACCCAGCTGGATCTCACGAACAAGGAAAGTAGAAAGCCAATTGAACATGAGATTCCAGGTGTAAACAGCAGAAAAATGACCGAAGGAAAGCCACAGTATGATGGAGAACACTCGTTTGAAAGAAACATGTGATCTCTTTTGAGAATCGTTCCACTCCGGCTTTCTCTGTACCTTTGACTCCAGCAAGCTTTTCCACAGAATGTATGCAACAGGAACATAAATAACACCGAGAAATCCTCCAGTGATCATGGATCTTTTCCAATAACCACCTGCTAACGCAACAACAGCGTATCCGAGTGCAAGTCCGATCATAGAACCAGTGTTGTATATGGCAGTTGCGATTCCCCTTTTTCTGGAGTCCACATACATCTCCACCACTTTTGCAGCAAGAGGATAAGAGAAGGGAACAGCCAGGCTCCCCACTATCTTCACAACGTTTAAAGAGAAAAAGTCTTTCACGAAAGCAACAAGAATTGTTGGAATAGAGAGCATCATCATGACCAGAGCCATGGAGTTCATTGGATATAATCTATGAACAAATCTTCCAAATAACATGGGTGAGAGAGCAGAAATGACCGTCCAGACACTCATAGCAACTCCTATGATACTCCAATCCACGCCGAATTCTTCCACAATGGAGGGAAGAACCGCTCCGAACACCGATCCCTGAAGTATTGAAAAACTGGTGAGGCCAAGACATATTCCAAGAAGAATTCCCGTTCTTTCCATCAAACTCTACCTCACAGATACGTCATCTTTTCCATATCCTCAGGATACCTGCTACCTTTTATTTCTATTCTTGAGAGAGCATCGTTTATTTCCTGGAGCTCTTCCGGTGTGAGTTCAACAAAAGCCCCTCCGATGTTTTCCAGAAGATGACTCAGTTTCGTTGTACCTGGTATGGGAACTATCCAGGGTTTCTGTGCAAGAAGCCATGCGAGAGCTATCTGTGATGGTGTCGCACCCTTTCGCTCAGCGATCTTTTTAAGGAGTTCTACGAGTGCAAGATTTTCCTTCAAATTCTCTTTCTGAAAGCGTGGAATCCTGCTTCGAATATCTTCCTCATCGAACTTGGAGTTTTCACCTATCGCTCCTGTAAGAAAACCTTTTCCCAGGGGACTGTACGCCACAAAGCCTATTCCAAGTTCTTCACAGGTGGGAAGTATTTCCTCTTCAGGTTTTCTCCACCACATGGAGTACTCGTACTGCACCACATCAACAGGACAGACTTTATGAGCTCTTCTTATCGTTTCGGCAGAAGCTTCGCAAAGTCCAAAGTGTTTCACCTTACCCTCTTCTATGAGTTCCTTTACAGCCCCAGCTACTTCTTCTATTGGAACGTTTGGATCCACCCTATGCTGGTAAAGAATATCTATGGCTTCCACTCTGAGCCTTCTCAGAGAACCTTCCACTGCTTTTTTGATGTGTTCCGGATTGCTGTTCAGTCCTTTCCAGCCTGGCCTTCCATCTTCGTACAGCTCAAAACCAAACTTCGTTGCTATCACGACTTCACCTTTGAACGGTTCGAGTGCTTCGCCTACGAGTTCCTCGTTTGTGTAAGGGCCGTAAACTTCTGCGGTATCGAAGAAGTTGATGCCGAGCTCCACGGCCGTTCTGATGAGTTTGATCATCTCTTTTCTGTCTGGAAGTTTTTTCTGGCCGAAGCTCATTCTCATACAGCCGAGCCCTATGGCAGAAACCTCTGGTCCTCTCTCTCCGAGTTTTCTCTTCGGAATACCCATACTTCCCCCTCCTTTCGCTCTAAAACATACCGCTATCTACTCCGCAAACGTTAGAAAGATATTCTCGAATATTTGCCTGATTTTCCATCAAAGGGTAAAATTTTAGCAGAAAGGAGATGAAAGAAATCATGGATGAATTCGATTACGTTCGGAGAAAGCTGATTGAAAGGATTTTACATCTCACAGAAAAGCAACCCGTGGTGAGGCCACTTCCGGGTCTGACTGTGGGCAGGAGGGAGTCTCCTACAGAACCTTCCACTTACATCCTTCCGCCATCGATATGCATCGCTGTTCAGGGTGCAAAGCGCGTTCTCATTGGAGAAGAGTACTACGTTTACGACGTGGAGAATTTTCTTCTCAACTCCTTCGATGTTCCCGTCGTTGCTCAGGTGATAGAAGCTTCTAAGGAAAAACCTTATATCGGAATGACTTGGGAGATAGACATGGAGATCCTTATGGAAATCGTTGTTGAACAAAAGCTCAATACAAGACCAATCACGTCATCCCGCGGTACATCACTGGGAAAAGTCACTCATCAGCTCCTGGACGCATTCAGAAGGATGCTGGAGCTCCTCGATGAACCGGAACACATTTCCGCACTCCTTCCCGTGATAAAAAAAGAGATCATCTATAGGCTCCTTGTGAGCGAACAGGGCCCGAGACTCATTCAGATCGCGTTGTCTGGAAAGAACGATGTGATAACAGCACTGAATTATCTGAAAGAACACTTCAATGAATCTGTGAATATGAAAAGGCTTGCCGAGATGGTGGGAATGAGCGTATCGACTTTTTATCAGAACTTCAAGATTCTCACTGGCATGACTCCTCTTCAGTATCAGAAGAAACTTCGGCTGTGCGAGGCAAGGAAGCTTCTCATGGCAGGAAGCGACGTCACAACCGCAGCCTACCAGGTGGGATACGAGAGCCTCTCTCAGTTCAGCAGAGAGTACAAAAGATTTTTCGGTGTCTCTCCTTCACAGGATGCAAAGAAGCTGAAGGAAGAACCTTACACGAGGATCCTTTATTGATTGCAGATAATGGTGCTTCTGTGCTACAATATGCTTGGAATCGATAATTAGGTAGGAATAATTAAAGAAGGGAGATTCCTATGGAAAGAGAAAAAGTGGAACTTTTTAAAGAAGTGCTGAAAAAACTCCACAAAGGTGAAGACGTGGAATCTTTGAAAAAACAATTCGGAGAGTTACTCTCACAGATTCCTCCGTTCGAGATACCCGTCATCGAGCAGGAACTGCTGAAAAGCGGAGAGATAGACGTAAGAGACATCATCAAGATGTGCGATCTTCATGTTGAGTTCTTCAGAGGAGCCGTATCAGAAGCCGGAAGAGAAATAGAGAAGCTCCCGAATGGGCACCCGTTGAGAACGCTCTACGAAGAGAACAAACAGATACTCAAAGATGCGGAAGCTTTGAGTTTACTCGCCTCCAGCATGTTCTCTCTTCCAAAAGACGATCCCCGCAGGAAACAGTTCTATGAAAAGCTCGTTCAGCACGTCTCGGAGCTTCACAGGATAGGTCTCACCCATTACACGAGGGAAGAGATGCTGATATTTCCATACATTGAGAGAAGAGGCATCACAGCCGTTCCAACAGTCCTCTGGTCCAAACACGATGAGACCAGATTGAAGATAAGGCTCCTTCTCAATCTTTTGAAGAAAGAAGAATCCGATGAACGGCTGAAAGAAGAAGCACTGGAACTTTCAAGAATGCTCTCAGATATGGTCTTCAGAGAAAACAACATACTCTATCCGACGCTGAAGGTGTTACTCACCGAAGGAGAATGGAAAGCGATAAAGATGCTGGAAAAAGACATAGGGTACTACAAGATTGAAGTGACAGAAGAGTGGGAAACTCCTGAGAAACCTCTCCTTCCTCACAGAAATTGTCTGCGGAGACCCATCCCCTTTAGGGGATTGGGAGGAAGCAGACATGTGTACCACCTCCAGATTCAATAGTGTTAACATACAAATGAGGTGATTGAACAAATGACTGTGACTCTGACCTGTAGATTCAAACTCGAACTCAGCAAGGACCAAAAACAGCAGTTCCTGGATATTGCGACGGCTTACACAAACGCCGTCAACTATGTGCTCGAACAAAACCTCAAGGACAAATCGACGAACGTCAAAAAACTCCATAAGCTTTACTACAGCACCATCCGTGAGAAATTTTGCCTTCCCGCTCAAATAGCCATCAATGTGAACAGAGACGTCTCTGCAATGTACAAAACTCTCTGGGCTCAGTTCAAAGAACTCAAACGTCGAAAACCCGATTCGAAAGCAGTCAAGAAGTTCTGGGATAAACCACCGAAGCGAAAGAGCTTGATCGTCAAATACACGTACAACAGAACTGCAAGCTTCAAAAAGATCAACGGAGAGTGGCACGCTTCTCCACACTTCAAGGTCGAATCAAATGGATCCCGATGAAGGGCTGGTCCAAACACTTTGAGTACCTCAAGTCTGGCAAGATCGGCGATCCAATACTGACTTACGACAAATCATCCAAAACCTTCTTCTTGCTTGTTCCTGTAACGCTTGAAGTTCAGGAACATCAACCAAAAGAAATCCTCGGTGTTGACGTTGGAGAAAGACACATTGCTGCTGCCACCTCGACCAAAGGCACCAGGTATCTGATAGACCTTCCTGAAGAGTTCAAACAAAGAAAACAACACTATCAACGTCTTCGCTCTGAACTCATGTCAAAAGGCACTCGCTCTGCTAAGAGAAAACTTGCCAGGATCAGCAGGCGAGAGAAACGGTTCACTGAGAACGTACTGCACATCATTGCAAAAAAGCTCATCACAAGCCACCCTGGTGCCAGGTTTGTTCTCGAAGACCTGACTCAGATCAGAGCTAACAGAATCACCTACCGCGGCAAAGACAAAGAAGCAAGAAGACAGTCAGAACAATGGCCGTTTGCAAGTCTTCAGCAAAAGATAGAGTACAAAGCGAAATTGTACTACGGAGTTCAGTCCGAAAAGGTCGACCCCAGCTACACCTCGCAAACCTGTCCCAGGTGCGGCCACGTCTCGAAAGAAAACAGACCAGACCATGGAGAGCGTTTTGTATGTCAGAACTGCGGCTACGAAGAACACGCAGACATAGTTGGTGCGATCAACATAGCCCTGAGAGTTCTTGTCAAAGACCAGCAGGGTAATCTTGAAAAGCTTTTAGGGGCCGATGTCAGTCGGCCTGATGCTCCCCGTTTGGGTTGAGCAAGCCCTCCTCCTTCAGGGAGAGGGTAGCTGACGAGATAGATCCCGTCGTTTCACCTGAAACTTATGAGAAACTTCCCGATGAGATCAAAAGGGTTGCCGGAATGCTCACACCAGACACAGAATATTCGCTGGTTCGAGACAACGACATAAAAATAGAAAGTGGTTATCTATCTTTAGAAGAACTGAATGCTATTTTCAAAACGTTGCCGTTCGATATTACCTTTGTGGATAAACACGGCAGAGTTCGTTTCTTCTCTGGAGGTCACAGGATCTTCCACAGAGCTCCCACCGTTCTTGGAAGACCGGTCCAGTTCTGTCATCCCCCAAGGAGCGTTCATATCGTGAACAAAATCCTCAAAGCTTTCAAAGAGGGAAGGAAAGAACCTGCGGAGTTCTGGATCAACATGGGTGACAGAAAGATCCACATACGCTATTTCCAGGTCCTGGACAAAGAAGGAAACTATCTGGGAACACTGGAAGTGGTACAGGACATCACGAGGATAAAAGAACTCGAAGGAGAAAAGAGGCTCCTCGATTGGGAAAATTAATATTCGGGAAATCCTGAAACCTTCAGGTTCGGAGGCAAGGTTTGCTTCTGATGCTGTGAGCATAATCCTGTCATTACCTTAAAACCATGTTATGTTATCATTTTCCATAGAGCAAGAATTGTTTGACAAAATCCTGCTACTTTTGAGCAGTTTGGATTCAATAGATTTTCTGTGACTGTGTTGGGGTGGTGAAATGATGGAAATACTACAAATACTATCGGAATTCAAAAAAAGAGTTTCTGAAAAATTCGGTGAGGTAGAAGTTGTTCTATTTGGTTCTTGTGCAAGGGGAAGTACCAGAGAAGAGTCGGACATTGATGTTTTCGTGATACTGGATAGAGATGTCGATATTAAAGTAAAAGAATCCATTTACGATATCGCTTATGAGTTTAACCTCAAATACGACATTGTTCTGGATGTAAGCGTTTATTCAAAGAAGGAGTGGGATAGATACAGGAAGATCCTTCCTTTCATCGTCAACGTTGAAAAAGAAGGTATAATCGTATGAACGAAAAGGAAAAAATCATTGAATATTGGAGAAGAAGAGCAAGAGAATGTCTTGACGACGCGAAACTGCTTTTAAAAAATGAGAGATTACATTCCGCAGTAAACAGAATTTATTATGCTTTATTTTATCAAGTTTCCGCGCTTCTTCTCGCCAAAGGTCTTTCATTTTCCAAACATAGTGGTGTTCTGGCAGCTTTTAACAGAGAGTTTGTAAAAACTGGAAAAGTAAACAAGGAACTGGGAAAGTTCTACAATCGCATGTTTGAGCATAGAAAGACAGGAGACTATGGAGAGCTTGTTGAATTTGAGGAGGAGAACGTGAAAGACTGGATAAGAAAAGCGGAAGGATTCTTGGATGCTATTGAAAAACTAATAGAGGATTTGAAACGAGCATGAAAGAATATGAGGCAAGGCAATTTAAGGTTTGCTACATGAATTCTCCTGAAAAAGCGCAGGAGAACCTGTGCTTTTTTCAATTATTCGTTTTGTAACTCACAGGTCTTCTCTTCGTTGCTCGATCTAAACGATGAAGTTTATCTTTTCTGATAGTATATAAGTGATCAATTATATAAGAAGGTGATTATATGAAGCTTCACGAGTTGTTCCATATCCTTTCAAACGAAACCAGGCTGAAGATTTTAACTCTTCTTCTGGAGAAAGAGATGTGCGTTTGCCAGATACTGGCAAGTATAGGAACGACTCAGCCGAACATCTCACAGCATCTCCACGTTCTCAAAAACCACGGCATTGTCAAATCTCGCAGAGAAGATTCCTTCGTTTACTATTCGATCGATGAAAGATTCCTCGAAAAATATCCCTTTCTGATCACTATTCTCGAACGTGCGAGAAAGGAATATGGTGTTAAAGCCGTTAACTCCTGCTCTTTACAAAATCTATCAAATAAGGAGTGAGAAACTTGGCGACCTTCATCCTGATCGCTCTGATCTTTGTGGCTTTCTATTTCGTTCCGTTCGGGCATCCGATTGTCGATCAGAGTATTCTGAACGGATTCTACCTGCTTCACGAATACGCACGTGAACACGTTCTTCTGTGTCTTGTTCCCGCATTCTTCATCGCCGGAACGATATCGGTAATGCTCAAAAAGGACGCCGTTTTGAAACTCCTTGGTCCAAACGCAAAAAGGATCATTTCTTATCCTGTCGCTGCGATTTCTGGTGGTATTCTGGCTGTCTGTTCCTGCACCATTCTTCCGCTCTTTGGAGGGATCTACAAAAAAGGTGCGGGTATAGGTCCTGCTATCACTTTCTTGTTTGCCGGGCCTGCCATAAACATCGCTGCGATATTCCTGACAGCCCGAGTTCTTGGATGGGATTTGGGACTTGCTCGTCTCATCGCAACGATAACAGCGGCCGTCATGATAGGTTTGATCATGGAAATGATCTATCAGGAAAGGGGAGAAGGTGGACTCGCGTTCACTTCCGATGACGATCAATACGGCGTAAGAGGAATAATATTCTTCCTGATACAGCTTGGATTTCTGGTAACGAGTTCTCTTGCTATCAACCAGACTTTCAAATATTCCCTGATGACATTACTCGGAATCTCCGCAGTTTTCATGGCTTTGTTTGGTTTCAAAAGAGACACCGTTGAAAACTGGCTGTACGAAACCTGGGACTTCGCAAAGAAGATACTGCCATATCTCTTCATCGGTGTGTTCTTCGCAGGTGTTCTGACAAAACTTCTGCCCCAGCAGGTGGTAACGGCACTTCTTGGAAACAACAGCTTCTTGTCAAATCTTGCAGCGGCCGTCATAGGAACTCTCATGTACTTTGCCACTCTTACGGAGGTTCCAATAGTTCAGGCTCTGCGAGAACTTGGAATGGCAAAAGGTCCAACTCTTGCTCTTCTCATGGCCGGTAATTCCCTCAGCCTGCCGAGCATGATCGTTATAACAAAGCTTCTTGGAAGGAAAAAGGCTTTCACCTACTTTGGTCTTGTGGTTATCTTTTCCGCTCTGTTTGGAATGATATACGGAGCAATTTAGAAGGAGGGATAGTATGGCAAAGAAGGTGGAGATACTTGGAAAAGGGTGTCCAAAGTGCAAACAGACAGAAAAAATCGTGAGAATGGCAATCGAAGAACTGGGAATCGATGCAGTCGTTGAAAAGGTTCAGGACATAAACGAAATCATCTCAAGAGGTGTTGTGGCAACCCCCGCAGTAGCGGTGGATGGAAAAGTTGTCATCTCCGGCAAAATACCGTCTTTAGACGAAGTCAAAAAGGTCCTTCAGCAGGCTTGAGACAGAACTCTGTTTAAGATAAAGCCGCCTGAGAAGGCGGCTTTGTTTGTATTATTCTTCATCAAAAGCCTCTCTGAAGAGTTTTTTCAATCTCTGACATCCTTCCAAGACCAGCTCGTACCTCGCAAAGCAAAAAACTGAGACATTGCCTGTTAAATTCATTTACAATTGTGTTATAATTACTATACCATATATGGGTTTTTACGCATACCGGCCATCCTTTCCTAAGATATTCAAAACCAGGCAACTCTTTCCTGAGTTCTTTCTTCATATCCTCTGTCAATGTCTTCAATTTTTAGTATGATGATTTCATAGGGAGTTTTAAGGAAAACGTCATAGTGAAGTTATTTATCAGAACACTTGCCTTTAGGCTACTAGAATGTTATAATAAATGAAAAAAAAGAACAAGGGATATCATCTGACAGTTGCGAATACTCTTGTTTGTGAATCAAAAAAAGGCTATAAAATGATAAACTCAAAACTTGGGAAAATCAGACAGATTAACTTGAAAGATTTGTTCTAGAAAGATAGAGACTTTTATTTAAAGTGGAGTACTGAAACAATAAAAGTGGTTAGCAGTGTATTATTAAAAAAAAGACATAAAGTGATCCCTGGACAAAATTCATTGTTCGATTTTGTGAGATTACCCTTTGATTCTGTTGACGAGAAGTGAATATTTAGTTTCAGTCTTAGTTCTTTCTCTTGATTTTTTATTCCTTCATGAGTTCAGATATCTGAAAAATGTTAGATTATAAACTCGTGGTCAAAAACAACAGTAAGGTGGAGAAAAGATGTATAAAGTAACTTGGGATTGTGTTTCGAATGGTGTTTTGTTAGTGAATGATGCGAATGGTTCCAACGTTATAGCTCCGCCGCGTCCTGTTTTTTTTGAAGAATTAGATCTTTTGGGCTTTAATGAATTCTGGGAATACCCTAAAGCTCAAGAACCATTGCTCTGGGCTATTGGAAGAAGATATTACTATAAAGGGGAACTAGTAGCTGAGGCTAAAGGCGGAAACATATTTGAACCACCTGAAATAATACTCATCGAAAAAGGACAAAATCTCAAGTTGGAACCAATAGATATTAAGAAGGTGATTGAAAAAAATAAAGAAGCTTTATTTGTGTTGGAGAATGAAGCTTTGGATTTTATAGAGCATACATATAAAGTTTACAAAAAAAAGGGATACCTATTTGCTGTGTCTTATAGTGGAGGAAAAGATTCACAGGTCGTATTAGACCTTGTAACAAGAGTTGTACCTTGCGATGATTTAGTAGTTATCTTTTCAGACACCACAATGGAAATTCCGTATACATATGAAAATGTAGAAAAAACTAAAGAAGAGTATGAGAAACGATATCCTGGATTAAAATTTTACGTAGCAAAGCCACCGAAACCAATGATGGAGTTCTGGAAGGAATTCGGTCCGCCTAGTAGAGTTCATAGGTGGTGTTGTACTGTTGCCAAAACCGCACCTTTTATAAGAATCATCAAAGCGATTTTTGGAAAAACAGCAGGTGAGAATAGTAAAACTAAATTGATTGTTTTTGATGGTATTCGCTCAGAAGAAAGCGCTCGACGCAGTAATTACCAGCGATTGGGGATAGAGGCAAAACATATTTTGCAAATTAATGCAGAAGTTATTAGAGACTGGAATACTTTAGAAGTGTTCTTGTACCTTTACTACAGAAACTTACGTATGAATAAAGGGTATAGATATGGTTTGAACAGAGTTGGATGTTCTGTGTGCCCTTTTGCATCGGAATGGTCGGAGTACATTATATACAGTATGCATAGCGATCTTATTGATAAATATGTTAAAATATTAGAAAATTATATAAATTACCTAGGCGTTGAAGATCCAATGAAAATTCAAGAGTACATAATCCAAGGACAATGGAAAAAAAGAGCAGGTGGGGAAGGAATTAACAGTAATGGAAAACACCTGGAATTGATCTCAGAAGATGGCAAATTGGTTGGTATAATTAGGAATACTAGAAATTCTAGCGAAAATTTTCTTGAATGGGTCAAAGTAGTAGGGGACATTTTCTATAAACACAGCCCAAACAATAAAACAGAAGGGGAAATAAAAGTTAGCAACAACACTCATCAATTTAATATATTAAAAAAACATAAAAATGAGGTCGTTGAAATACAAACCGCCAATGATAAAGTATTTGAAAATAAAATCAAACGCATACTTTATAAAACCACTTATTGTGTTAATTGTGGTGCATGTGAAGCGGAATGTCCAACTAATGCATTGTATGTACTTCCTAGTGTCAAAATAGATGGTAATTTATGTACTCATTGTGGAAATTGCTTGTATTTTGTTGAGAAAGGGTGTTTAGTTGCAAAATCATTACAAATGGCAGAAGGTGGTAGGAATATGGGCAAAATGAGCAGAGATAGTAAATTAAAAGGATTTGGAAGATATTTGACTTTTGGTTTAAGAGATGATTGGTTAAGTGGCTTTTTAAATAATCCAGAAGAATGGTTTGCTGAGAATAATTTGGGCAACAAACAGATAGAAAGCATGAAAGTCTGGTTATTAGATGCTGAACTCATAACTAAGGATAAATTACCCACTCCATTGGCGAAAAATATTAGGGAGATCTACTTACGACATAAAAACCTTGCTTGGGAATTGATTTGGGCAAATTTGTATTACAACTCACCAGTTTGTAGATTCTTTATTGAAAATATAGAGTGGAATGAAATTAAATCCGTAAAAGAAATTACTGAAATGGTAGCAGAACTGGATAACACTATATCGGAAAGGACAATAAAGAGTGGTCTCTCTTCTCTGTTTAACACTTTTGAATTTTCTCCTTTAGGCAAAGAATTAAAGATAGGAATAATAGAAAAAGAGGGAAGGGAAAGATACGTAAAAAAAATTGGCACAGACAATATTCACCCATTGTCGGTTGCATACAGCCTTTATAAGGCAGCAGAGCATGTAGGAAGTAGGGATTTCACCGTATCGGAATTGTACGGCAAAGAATTCAAAGGAGGACCATATAAGTTATTTGGAATTTCAAAAGATAAATTAGAAAAAATTTTAAGGGGTCTTCAGGAAGATAAAGAGCAAATCTTAAGGGTAGATTTAATTGCCGACTTAGACAATATTTACTTGAGAGAGGACCTTTCATCTTTGGATATAGTAAGAATTGCAGAGGGGAAATTAAAATGAGGTATGAAGAAATTATAGAATTAAATGATTACTTTCAACCGGTTTATGATTTGGAAAATGAAATTGGAACATATTGGAAACAATTTATTCCTAATGAGAAATTTTATAAAATGCTATCGGAAACAATAAACTCACTTGAGAGTAGCAACCCTGAAGAAAGAAAATCGATATGGCTTCAGGGAGCTTATGGCACTGGAAAAAGCCACGCAACTGCTGTAGTAAAACACATTCTTTTCGATGAACTTGATGAGATAAATGATTTCATCGAAAATCTAGAAGGGCAGATAAAGTTTAAAATAAAAAATTTCCGTAAAAATAATAGGGTTTTTCCGGTTATTTTAAAAGGAACATCTTCTGTTATTGATAATAGGACCCTTGCATTGGTACTTGAAAAAGCAACAAAAAATTCCTTAAAGAAAGAAGGAATCGAACTCACTACAAAAACCGATTTTGATAAAATAATCACAAAATTAAAAAGTGATGAGATAAATTGGGAAAGAGTTTTCAAAGGAACAGAGTTAGAGTTCTACGGGACCAAGGAAGATATAATTTCTAAACTTCAACAAGGGGATGAATATATATTAACCAAGATAGAAGAGGCACTTTCACAAAAAAGCATTCACTTTTCTACTGAAAATATTGCAAACTGGTTGGTAGAGGTAAGAAACGAACTAAAAGATAAAGGAATTGCAGATTATTTAGTAATTTATTGGGATGAATTCACCGGGATTTTGGAACTCCCTAAATCTGGTCTATTATTGACGGAATTGCAGAATATAGCAGAACTATCTATCAATAAAGGTGTTTATTTGTTTGTTGTTGCCCATAGAAAACCCTATCAGACAAATATTTCAAGAGATGATGTAGAGAAAGTTCTTGGAAGATTTAAAGTGTTGGATTATTCAATGGAGCCTGTAACTACTTACCACATTATCGACGCTGCTATTAAGAAAAAAGATATGGACAGATTTATAAAAATCAAAGATGAATACATAGATTCAGTGAAACCTTTAATAGAAGAAATTACAGGAAGTGAAGGAACAAAAGTTCAAAAATCCTTAGAGAACCTTTTCCCTATCCATCCTTATACTGCATATTTAGCAACTTTTATAGGAAGAAATATTGGCTCTACAGAAAGGAGTATATTCGAATTCCTTTATGGTAAGGCTGGAGCGGAAATCAGCTTCAAGAAATTCATAAAAGAAAATCCAGAAGAAAAAGGAAAGATATTTTTGACAGCAGATTATCTCTGGGACTTTTTCTATGAAGAATTTGAAAGGATGGAAAGTGAAAAAGTTCATGCCGTGTTGGAAAAATATAAACTACATAAGAACTCTTTGGAAGAGAAAGGTGATGAATATTTATCTGTGTTTAAAGGAGTTCTTCTTCTAAACCTTCTTTACGGATTTGTGGAGGTTGGGGAATTTTCTCTTGTTGCTCCTTCCGAGAAGAACATAATAAATCTTTTTGCTGGTGTTATTAATCAGAAAGATTTAACTGTCATCCTATCATTCATTGATGAAAAGCAAATTATCAATAAAACACCAGATAACTTATACTTAATTACAAGCTCAAGTCTACACTCGAGAGAAGTTGAAACTGAGAAAAATAAGATAAAAAATGAATATGATACAATTGACAGAATACTTAATGGAGAGCAAAAAAAAGAGCTACAAGACACGATTAGAGCTTCCGTAAATAGAGATGTTGAGTTCATAATAATGGACGCTAATTCAAAAGAATATCTAATAAGGAGTAAAATAGAAAAAGCCTTTAAAAAAGACCATGCAATTCACTTGTGTTTGTTTTTAGGAAAAAATGATCAAGAACTACAACAAATAAAAGATATATTAAAGAGTATTTCTAATGATGACTTTAGAAATATAATTTTTGTTGTATCTGAAATAATTTTGGATAATAAAACATTCAATAGATTCATAGAGTATAAAGCAAGGGCGATAGTTGCAGACAGACATAATTATACTGAAGAGAGAAGGATAAACGAGGAATATGCAAGGAAAATTATTGACGACTGGATCAACCAAGTAAAATCTGGATACATCGAGTGGTTTTTTCGGGATGAGACTGGTAAAGAACTGATGAATCAATTTAGTAGAAAGATAAACGAGGAATTGTCCAGAAAGATATTTTCCTATGGTTTAGAGAATATAGCTAGAACTCAAAAGAATAGAAACATTTGGACATACAAACGATCTAAAACTTCTGTCGAAATATTTTTATTCGCCAATAGTAGAGAGGATATAGAAGAAAAAACATCTGGAAGTCTAGAAAAATATTTACGAGAGATTATAAAAGATAACAACGGAGAATACATCGTAGATGCAAATCTGAAAATAAAAGATGATGTTCCTGAAAATCATCCTCTAAAAAAGATGTATTTAGAAGTAAGAAAAGTCTTTGAAAAAGAAAAGAGCAACGGAGTGTTTAATCTAGGGGAAGCTCTAAGGTTCCTGACCAAACCACCATATGGGTTATACCTCAATATGGTTAGTATGGCGGCAATTAGCTTTTTAATGAGGGAATACATCGGTAAAATTTTTGAGGCGGGAACAGGAATACCAATTCAAAAAGAGGTAATGAGAGATAAAATACTAACCTTATTCGATTACTGGGGAGAAGGAACGCGTGGAGAAAAGTTGGAGGTTCGTTTTGGAACAAAAGATGAAGAACAACTTATTGAAATTCTGAAAGATTTGTTTAGACTTGAAGATGTTAGAAGTTTGAATGATGCAAGGTGGAAAATTAGAGAATGGATTAAAAAACAAGGATTTCCGATATGGGTATTCAAATTCGCAGAGAATATAAATGAAAATACTAAAAAAGCTATAGATACCATTTTTGAGCTCATTCAATCAATTGATAGAGAGCTCACACATGAAAAGATAAAGGATTATCTAAATACCATAGAGGGCTTAGAGTATGATCTTAGCAATTTAATAATCCGAGAGAATCCGAAAGAGATGTTTAAAAAGTGGTTGAAAAGTATTGAAGGAATTGAAATTTCGTCCGAGGATATAGAAGAGGTTATAGACTACATTAGAAAAAATATGCAAGAAGAGGTTGCTTCTTGGACAGAAGGCAAAGTTAGAGAAAAGGTTAAAGATTGGAAACTTAAAGAATTACTTAAAAACCAGCAAAAAGAATCGAGAAGCCCTAAGCAGGGTAATGAAACAGCCACCCCCCGAAATAATTCAATATCTGAAGAAAAGGTGGAGGATATTAAACAGGATATTAAACAACAAATCGAAAGCTGTTCCGCAGAGAAGATCAGAGAAATTTTAATTAAACTGATAGACAAACACCCCGAAATCGTAAAAACAATTAAAGAATATCTGGAGGAGGATTAATGAAAATAGAGAACTTTTATTCTCTTGAAAAATTATACGATAGAATAAAACAGGATAAAAATTCTAAAAGAATCTCTGACAGGAGGTTTCCAATAAGGCTTATCTTCATTAATTCTTTCGAAGAATTACAAGAAATTATTAGATTTCTGAAGGATGATTGTGGTGCTGAAAGTAAAGAAATAACGGAACTTCTATCTAGCAAAGATCAATGGCTAACACCAAATGAAATAGTAAATTGGATAAAGGGAATATATAACAATGCTGTCGTAACCTCGCTCTCAGAATTTTTGAGATTTCAAAATAAAGAAAATTTTTATATAACTTTAAAAAAATTAACTGAAATCGAAACACAAAATAATATAAGAATTTATATACCATTAGTTGGATTATGTGAAAGATTTAAACAAGAGTTCTGGACAAATTTTTACAGAAAGGAAGAATGGGCACCGATTTGGAAGTTAGAAAGCCATTCTCAAAAAATAATTATATATCAAATAAATTTTGAATTAAATTATGAAAATCTTTTTCTGCCAGAAAACTTTGAAATAGTACTTACCACTGAAGAATGGCTAAATGTTTGGAAAAAGGGAAACATGAAAGGTATTCTATCCTTGTCTAAATCTTTGTCATGCTTTTATAAAAATTTTCTCCCAGATCAAGTATTTGAATTGAGAGAGATTTCAAACCAAAAAGAATTTCTTAAAGATATTTTTGAAATCAATGTTCCGATAGAGTTTAAAGATGATGAAAAGGAGTTTTGGAATGAACTCATAAAAGAAGCAGTTAGATATAATCAAAAAGGACTAACTATAGAGAATATATTTTTGAGTCATTTTAATCTTGGAAGCGCAGAAAAATTAACATCTGAAGAATTTCTTGATCGCTATTTAAGAACTAATGAACATTATGAAAGGTGGCTAATTAGAATTTTTTTGTTATCTTTAGGTAAGTTTAAATCTTCTTATTTATACAAATGTTTCGAAAGATTAGGGGAATTAAAAGAAAAGGATTTGATAGAAAAGTTATGGTTAGAAATATTTAACTTACCTTTCGAAACACTAACTGAAGATATTTTTTCCGAGAGAAGAGAATTTTTAAATTTCATACATAAGAAACTCAATATATCAGCTCAATTCATAGAAAGAAAACTCGATAATGCGCTTGATAACATAAAAAGTTATCCATTAAAGAAAAAACTCAAATATTTGACCAACATAACATTTATTGAAAGAAGATATATTATTTCCGAATTAAAAAACACTAATATTAATATTCAAGAAATTATTCCTGATCTAAAAAGAGTTTATCCAGAATTAGCATATTATCTGGATTGGGACTTAATAAAGCCCGATAATGAAGTGGATAATTGGATACTTGAATACTTTAAAAAGTACAACTGTTCGAAAATAAGGCATACTAAATCTCAAAAAATAGAAGAATTAATTAGTAACAAAAACAAAGATAAGTCTACTTTTTCGAATTGGTATTATTCTTTGCCTAAAGCAGAAATAGCAAAAGATTTCAAATATGTGTGGATAGATGGATTGGGAGCTGAGTGGTTTCCGTTAATAGTTAATCTACTTAACAAATATGGCAAAGAGAACGGAAAAATTATAAAAAAGAAAATGCTTACACGAGTCAATTTGCCAAGCATTACAAAATGCAATAGATATGAATTTGAAAGAATTGAAGATTTAGATAATCATATACATAACCAAAAATCATATAATTATCCAGATGATTTAATCAAAGAAATTGAACTTATAGAAGAAATTGTGAAGAAAATTATGGAAATGCCGGACGATAGAATATGTATTGTTTCAGATCATGGATTCAGTTTTTTGTGTTTGAAGGATTTTGATAACTTCAAAAGATTCAATTTTTCAAACGCCGAACATGAGGGAAGATACATGTGGATTGACAAGATAGATTATAAAGATGACGAATATTTTATTGTTTGGAATGTTGATGAAGGAAATTGCCGGGATAGAAAAGTCCTTGTGGCATTGAAACATGTGTCATTAAATAACACTCCTTATAGAGAAGTCCATGGAGGTGCCACGCCTGAAGAAGTTTTGGTGCCTTATATTGTAATAGAAACTGAAAAAAATAAAGATGAAATTAAATATAAAATTGAACTTACTGATCCTGAGGTATGGATAACCAATCCTGTAGTTCAATTCAAAATATATCCACAACCTTCGTATATTCCTGAAGCTTTCTTCAATGAACAATTATTGAATATGTCGTACGAGAAAGAGAATGATATCTATAAAATAGATCTAAAAGGTTTAAAAGCTGGGACATACACGATAATGTTGAAGATAGGGGATATGAACTATCAAATAAATGTAACTATCAGAGGAGGATTTAAAGAGAGGGATCTTTTATGAATGAGTTAGATGAAAAGATAAAGAAAATATTTTCAGAGGAATCTGTGTTTAAAAGTCCAAAAGAATATAGAATGTTTTCTGGATATAATCTTCCATCTTTTGTTAAGGATTGGATATTAAGGAAGTTTACAGACGAATTTGGAAATTTGGATGTAGATGCTTTAAAACTTTTTTTGAATACCCACATTGCACATAAAGGAAGCAAAATAAAAGGGACTCTTTTAAATGACTTAAAAGAAGTTACATTGCTTGCGAGAATTATAGTGGAGCCAGATATAAAGTCAGGAATATTGAGATTCTCTATACCTGATATCGGTATAAAACTCGACGAAGGACGAATTCCCCCTCATGTTGCTAAGAAGTATCTGGAGTTGAAAGGAGGAGAAGTTTGGGGTGTCGTTAAATTAGCTTATATTCCACCCGAAGGAAAACAAAAAGGAACAATAGAAATAGTGGATTATAAACCATTTAAACCTTATGAAGTAGATGTAGAATATTTCAGAGAGAAACGAAAGGAATTTACTTTAGAAGAGTGGATAGATCTTTTAATACGTTCTATGGAATACAACCCCAATGGGTTCGAATCACTTTCTCAAAAGTTATTATTTCTAGCCCGACTTCTCGTTTTTGTTGAACCAAACTTGAATATGATAGAATTGGCACCTAAAGGAACGGGCAAGTCTTATACATTTAATAATTTAAGTAAATACGGTTGGGTTATAAGTGGCGGCACTGTTTCAAGGGCAAAGTTGCTTTACGATGTAGCTCGTTCGACTCCCGGTATAATAACCCGCTATGATTTTGTAGTCTTAGATGAGATTGAGAGTATAACATTTACAGATCCAAGCGAATTACAGGGAGCTTTAAAAAATTATTTGGAATCAGGGAATTTTTCTGTGGCAAACTATAGAGGGGTTTCTTCTGCAGGTTTCATGTTATTGGGAAATATTCCACTAACAAAAGATAGAAAACCACTACATAGCAAATACTTCGTTAATTTACCAAAATTCTTTCAAGATTCTGCTTTGCTAGACAGATTCCATGGTTTCATTGAAGGATGGAAATTACCTAGAATGCGAGAAGATTTAAAGTTGAGAGGATACGCATTGAATGTTGAATATTTCTCTGAAATATTACATAAGCTAAGAACAACTCCAGATTTTACTAAGATAGTGGATTCTTTGTTAGATATACCTAAAAATGCAGATACGAGGGATACTAGAGCTATAGTAAAAATATGCACAGGATATTTAAAACTGATTTTCCCCCATGTACACGAGAGAGATGACATTAGCAAAAATGAATTTGAAACGTTTTGTTTAAAACCAGCAATAAAAATGAGAAAAATCATTAAGAGCCAAATAAGTCTAATCGATAATGAGTTCAGTGATACTTTACCTGAAATTAAAATCAAATAACTATATCCGTTCATCATCTAAAAAGCAAATACGTAACTCTGCGTACCACCTTATTCAAATTCTCTATATGACATTGGATATCATAGAAGTAGAATGTATCAAAGTATTTTGTGATAAAAACAACGCTGTCTTTGTTAAATTTGCTGTATTCCACTCAAATTGTACACAAAATCACTCCAAAAACCTGAACCTGTAAAACCCGAGAAAGTACGGATTTATCTCAAGGGGTGCCCAGGAGGGGTCATAGTTCACAAGTTCGGAGTATCTGACGAATCTGAGCTCTCCCGGGCTTTCTCCGATCGGACCCGTATGGTACACGAACCACCCTTCGTGATCAGCGAGGTTCAGGTTCCCGACGAATATCATGAGGTGGTACGGCATCTCGACGTCTTCTGGATGGAAGAAAACCGCTATGTCGCCCGGGAGCGCTTCCGAGACACTCTTTGTGACAAACTCCATACTGCACTCCACAAGGATCCTCGCAACCGCAAAGCTTGAAAAGTCCTCCACTCCCCTGTAAGCTCCTTTCTCTATCCTGAACATCTTCGTTCCAACAAGAGGAAGATTCGGGTAGTTGTACTTCTCCACGTCTTCCCAGACGGGCCCGTCGTAACCTGAGAGAGAAAACCAGCTTCCTGTGTGTTTCTTCAGTGCCTCTCTTGCGCAGTACCTGACGAAACCAGAGCAGTCTCTTTCCTCTTTCGGCCAGAGAGGAGGATCGTTCTTGAATGCCGAAAGCGCTATCCAGATGAACCAGTTTCTGAACCTCTCACTGTCTTCACTGTCGAGCTCCAGGGAGTCCGGATATCCATCGCCATCGCTGTCTTCTTCGCTGGCTCTGGCTTCGATCTTCAGCTTCTTCTTCATCCTGAAGATACCACCGCTTTCAAAGTGCAGAGTTACGGTCTCGCCGGGCTTCACCCGTTTAATCAGAACACCGTTTTCTTCGAGCACGAAGTTTTTGGAACACTCCACCTTCGCTCCTCTGACTTCAAGAGGAACGAAAATGTCCTGGACGTCCTTCAGAACGAAAGTCTCACCAGAAAACTCCACCCTGAACCTCAAAACCTCAACGACGTTCCACAGAAGAACGCCTGTAACGACCAACAAGATCAGGTATCTCTTCATAACGCACCTTCCCAATGAGTCTCAAAAGGCAGTCCCTGTGGTAGCCAAAGACCTCTTCCGGTTTCACACCGAGCACTGCAAGGACCACACCCTCTTCCATCCACCGAGGCAGATCAAAGTACGTCTCCAGAACGTGATGTAGAAGCTCATGGAGGATCGTCTCTTCGAGGGAGTTTTTTCTTCGAAGTACATCGAGCGGCTGGGTGTAGATGACACCTTCGTGGTAAACCCCGCCTGTGTGGTACGGCATACCCGTAATTCCGTGGAACTCCACAAGACTTCCGCACTCGAAGACCACCACGTCCAGGTTCGGCTCGATTCTCAAGAATTCACATACCTTCGTGAAGCGATCCAGAAAGTCTCTTCCCAGCTCAAGGTTGATCATCTCTTCCATCGACAAGATTCGTCCCGATGAAAAGCACATCTGGATCTGTATGAGCGTAGAGACCACGAGAATACATCGGATAAACCCGCGCCGGAAGAAGATGAAACACCCCCTCTGCGGTCGCTCTCCAGACGTAGTCGAAACTATCACCGTAAAGGTATCGGGCAAAGAGCGCCACCCTGTCAGTGCGAATCTCCCTTCCAGAGTACCACGCGTCCCATGAAAAGTACCAGCTGTACGAGAACTTGTTCTCTTCGATACCTTTTTCTCTGTAGTTCGAGAGCACCTGCGCGCAGGACGGAATGAAATCCTCCACTATGAGGTAGTTCCCGTCTCCTTCAACCCTCACCACCGTTTTGATTATGTCTCCCAACTCTATCTTCACGTCTTCAAGATCGAAAACCACCTCGAAAACTCTGTCCCAGAGCGTCTTCGAAGAGCCAGCGAAACGTATGCTCTCCGCTACCAGCCTCTTCCCATCCCAGAAAAAGACCCTTCTGGCAACGAACGGAAGTTCCACGAACTCTCCGTTCCTGTACCAGTAGGTTTTGTTTTCTCCCCTCAGCAGGATCTCATCCATCGTGCAGGACAGCCCCGTGACGTCTTCGGGAACGGGTATCTTTTCACCACCGACCAGCACGAATCCTTTCATGAGAAAGACAAGACCACTCTTCATGAAACCTGCGTCCATCACGTCCAGATACCTGGTGATGGTGTTCTTCTCCGTATCGTAGACGAGCACTTCATCTTTGAGAACAACGAGAATCAGGCCGTTGAACGTTTCGATCCTGGAGAACGTGTACGTCTCATCACCTATTTTCACCTTTGCACCGTCTATCTCGAGGGGAACTCCCTTGTATTCAATTCTCTTCTTCCAGTACTCGTACGGCAGGATGTAGAGTTCCTCTTCCTGGTCTCTTTCGACAGAATGCATTGAGATCGGCACGTATCCTCTCCCGATCGGCACGAAGGCATCTACAATCATTTTTTTCTCCTCTATCAGGAGTTCGTACCTTTTGTAGAATTCTCTTTTTATCTCCAGGCCTTCACTCACAGACTCTTTCGGAACTTCGACGTAGGTTATCTCCACCTCCACGATGCCTTTTCCAGAAACGATCAGTGAACCGGGAACGAGAGATCTTTCTTCACCTGGCTTCAGTTCGAAGGTGTTTTCGGAGTTGACTACCTTCAGTGTGGTTGAAGCGTACTCCGGCATCGCCTCGAGGAGAGCCAGGATGGCAAAAGATGTGTCTTTTGTGGAAGTCCAGAAAGCGCTGTCTTTTTTCAGAAGAAGGTAATTTGTCAGTTTTCTTTCCAGTTCCGGGAATTCCTTCCACTTCGCAAGAGCCCTGAGGAAGACACTGTTGAGCTGGATATCACTGATGAGTGGGTTATCAGAAGATACATTCAGATAGGCCTTCTGCTCGTCCTGGACAACGTGGCTCATCAGCTGTTTCAGAGCCTCTTTTGAGCTCAAACTCAGAAACACCAGATCCGCTTCGCTTTCTGGCTTGAACGGCTCGTGGTCCACTCCGTACAGATCGAGAACGTACGATCCATAGGCCGACGGATGCTTCTTGAGATACTCTATTCCCCTCTGAATGACGCTTTCTGCGACATCGTATCCCGCCTTCATGGTGAAATACAATCCTTCCATCACGTAGCAGGTCATGAAATCATTGGATTCGTCGAATCTGAACCATCCCCATCCACCATCGCTGTGCTGGTAGTAGTAGAGTCTGAACAGCCCACTCTGGATGATCTCCTCCAGGTTCTCCACCTCTATTCCTACGCTTGCTGCAACCACGGCCGGGAAGAACCGGCTTATGGTCTGTTCAACACATCCGTACGGGAAGTCTATCAGTCTCTTCAAGCTATCCTCGATGAGCGGAACGATGCTTTCCAGAAACCTTATCCTCGAGGAAACAAATCGCCCCTTCGGAATTTCCAGCGTCTCTTTCCCGTCCAAAAGCAAAATCCTGTAGAATTCCCTTTCGAAAGCGAATCTTTCAACGGGCAGTCTCATGGAAACCGCGTCGTTCAAATCCCCTCCGATCGCAACGAACTTCACGAAACTTCCTTCAGAAGCAGAGACAGCCCTTACTGTCCAGGTCTCTGTGTGTGATGAGTTCGCCTCCATCAAAAAGTGTCTTGAGGAACTCCCCTCGAGAAGTTCTATGTTTTCGGGAAGTTCTATCATGAGGTCAACAGGCAGGGCTTTCGAAGTTCTGTTGAAAACGGTCGCGGATATTCTTATCACATCTCCATCTCTCAGGAAAGACGGAAGGTGCGGCATCAGATAGAACTTTTTGGAAACAACCATTTCGCTTTCTGCTTGGGAGAATCGATCCTTTGAGAAACCGTAGGCCGTTGCCCTGAAGGAGGTGATGCTGTCCGGGACCTTGAAGCTCACTTTTGCTGTTCCGTTGTGGAGCTCCAGCGAAGGGATCCAGAGGGCCGTGTCGGGGAAGTACTCCCTGACGTTCAGCCTGGATGGAAAAGCGTTCTGTTTGAAGTCGGCGAAGGTCTTCTCCTCTGGAAGGGAAGCGAGTTTGTTTCGGAACGAATCCCTTGAAACGTAGAGTCTCCAGTAATGTGGAAATCCTCCTTCTGTTTGAGGATAGTTCATGTAAGGGTAGAGGAAATTTTCGAGCACTGGTGGTTCTGTTCCAACCATGGCGTATATCGCTTCATCAACCAGGAAAAGACAGACTCTGTCCACGTTCGATTCGATCGTGATCTGTGCCATTTCTCCAGGTTCGTACTGATCCTTGTCGAACAGAATCTTCATGGTGGTGAAATTCGTGTCGAGCAGAACGTTCAGCCTTTCCAGTCTGTAGATCCGACCCGTGTCGTCGCGTCCGACAAAGCTGAGAAAGAGATTCTTCTCGGGGATATCTTCCGGTATTCTGACGCGCAAGTTGACAGAGCCGGTGAAAGAAACGGGAATGGTGTTGTAAACCCTGCTTGAGACAATTCCCAGAACTCCCATCACCTTACCAGGTGCAAGGATCTGAACCGAAAGTTCATCTCCGGGTTTCACCGTGTTCGTTGCCGGGTTGATGACGAACTCGTTACTCATTCTTGCACTGTAGTAAGCGTACACGTAGAGACGAGTTTTCGCCTTTCCGAAGGAGAGTTCTATTCTGTAACTTTTTGGCTCTTTTGGAGTGAAAGTGACGATCGTCTCACCGTTTTCCACAACCACCGTGCTCGTTGAATCTTCAGAAGAGACGGTGAGCAGTCCATCTAAAGGATTTCCGGAAAGATCCGTCACTTTCACCTTCACCCTCACCTGCTTGCCCGGTGAGGTGGAAACGTACCGATTCATCGGAGATATCAGAACGTTGTCTGCGTACACCTTCACAGACCTTGTTTCCTCAATCTGACGCTGGCTTTCATCCGTCACGATCACCTCCAGCCGGTAGAACCCCTGAAATCCTTCTTCTGTTTTCACACCGAGTCTGAGGTTTCCCTCTTCGTCTGTGAAGTCCGTTCCCCTGTAGACAAGATAGCCACTTCCCTCTTCGGGAAAGGCTCGAACGTAGTAGGCAACCTGCGCTTTCGCGACGGGCTGGCCGTTGAAGTACCTCACCCTGACGAGGTAGTTCACAACTTCACCCGATATGTACACGTCTTTGTCCGTTTCGATTTCGACTTTGTACTCCGGTTTTCTGTACTCTTCCACCAGAAAGTTTTCGTAGTAGTATCTTTCTCCATGTTCGATCTTCACTCTGTAGAGTCCAACCGGGGCTGTGTCTGGAAGTTCCACGGAACCGTTGAATCCACCGAGTTCGTCGGTTTCAAGCTCCGATTTGTAAACTTCGTTTTTCTTCGTGTCAAAGATGGAAACGGTGACCTTCGTCTTTTCAAAGGCCCTGTAGAGATCCTCTTCAAAAGAGAAGATTTGCCCTCTGAAATGGACCGTGTCTGACGGTTTGTAGATCGGCCTGTCCGTGACGAAGAAGAGCTTCTCTTTTTCAAGTCCTCCACCAGAAAAGTACACTTCTCCAAAAAATCGAGAATCCCCGTACCTGATGTAGAACGTGTCGAAGTGCTTCGTGATAGAAACAACACCATCTTTGCCGGTGAAAACTCTGTCGATCAGTTTCGAATCTTCAAAGAGAAAAACCTCCGCTCCTTCTACAAAATCACCATTTGAGTCGAACACGTGGAGTCTCAATTTTTCACTGTCGGAGAAGTAGATCACCTCCAGATCGGTGACGATGAAAAGACCCTTGTCCATCACTCTTCTGAGAACTGTTCCTTCGTTGGAAACCAGTGTCGCAAAGTAGAATCCTTTGTTTTTCAGTGGAAATGAGAATTCCTTCCACTCCTCTGAGGAGAACTTTTTACTGTAGGTGGGGCGTGTTATCTCTAACAGCGAAAAATTGAAGTTTTCTGGGTCAAAGACTGCCTTCAAAAAGTCTTCTTCATTTATCTTCCACACGTTCAGGGTGACATCCTCCAGATCTGAGATCACAAAAGAGAGCCCCTCATCTGGATGTAGAGTGGGATATCTGGAGAAATAGGCGTATCCTCCAAAAAGACTGAAACCGGCCAGAAGAAAAACTAAGAAAATCAATCTCTTCATACCCATCATCCCCCCACTTCCACATTTTTAGAATGTTAATACTATGATACCACTTAACGAAAGAAAATCAGAAGATCAATTTTTGAATATGATTGTTTGGTAAATTTACCATATTGTAATATTGATTGATGTCTATGTAACATTAGAATGTTATCATTTTCACGAGGATCGGGATTTTTTTCACAAAAACTCAAGGGGAGGTGTGCAGTATGGCGAAGTATCAGGTTACCAAGACTCTGGATGTGAGAGGAGAGGTTTGTCCAGTGCCCGATGTCGAAACCAAAAGGGCTCTACAGAACATGAAACCAGGGGAAATCCTCGAGGTATGGATTGACTATCCAATGTCGAAAGAAAGAATCCCGGAAACTGTCAAAAAACTCGGCCACGAAGTCTTAGAAATCGAAGAAGTGGGCCCAAGCGAATGGAAAATCTACATCAAAGTGAAATGAGGAGGTGCAGACATCATGATCTGGACCGGTCTACTGATCGGAGTATTGTTCGGTGTAATCCTTCAGCGTGGCAGGATCTGCTTTAACTCTGCTTTCAGGGACGTTCTGATCTTCAAGGACAACTATCTGATGAGGCTCGCTGCGCTGACACTTGGGCTCGAATCCATCACGCTCCTTATCTTCGCTCAGGCCGGCCTCATAACTCTCAACCCTAAACCCCTCAACTGGATTGGAAACATCGTTGGTGGCTTCATCTTTGGAATTGGAATGGTCCTCGCTGGCGGATGTGCTTCGGGAGTGACTTACAGAACTGGTGAAGGAATGACAACAGCGTGGTTCGCAGCTCTGGCCTACGCTTTGACGGCTCATGCTACAAGTAAGGGATTGTTCTCGGGATGGATCAAATGGCTGAACAACTACACGGTGACAGTTTCGAACACGAGTCCCGTTTACGCTCCAAAGACTGGGCCAACTATCGCAACGGTGCTCGGTATCAGTCCATGGATCGCCTCAATTATCTTCCTTGCGCTCATGCTCTGGTATGCCTTCGGAGTGAAGAATAAGTCTCAGAGGCCTTCCAAATTGAACTGGATCGCTGCTTCTGTTCTCATAGCGATACTCGCACCCATAGCCTGGTGGGCAAGTGCGAGCACAGGAAGAAACTACGGTCTTGGTATCACAGGGGGCTGGATAAATCTGGTTTCTGTTTACGCAAACAATGCTTCTCTGAACTGGGAAGGCGCTGAAATTCTCGGAATAATAATAGGAGCCGCTATATCTGCCATTGCAGGAAAAGAGTTCAAACTGAGAATGCCAAAGAATCCCAAAACCTACGCTCAGGTTCTTCTGGGAGGATTCCTCATGGGATTCGGTGCGGTAACAGCCGGAGGATGTAATATAGGTCACTTCCTCACCGGTGTCCCGACACTGGCCATTTCATCGATAGTAGCATCTATCTTCTTTATTCTCGGAAACTGGACGATGGCCTGGTTCCTGTTTGGAAGACAGAAATGACAAGGGGGAAAAATCATGAAGATAGGAATACAGGTGATGGTTCCGCCCTATACTTATGAAGACCTGGACACCGCGATAAAGATTGCCGAAGCCGCAATGGAAAAAGGTCACGAAGTAACACTCTTTCTCTTTGCAGATTCCGTCATATGTACCAACAAGAACATAAAACCGATCAGAATCGACAGAAACATTCCACAGAAACTTGTAGAATTGATGCAGAAAGGAAACTTCGAGGTTCATATATGTGGAATATGTATGGACTACAGAGGAATAACCACAGACATGATAATAGATGGCTCAAAACCCAGCGGTCTACCGGAACTCGCGAATCTGCTCGCTACCTGCGACAGATTCATAAATTTGATGGCTTGAGGTGGGATCATGAAAAAACTTCTGTTTGTAGCCTATCAATCACCGGTTGGAAGTGTCTGGGTCAACGAAGCGTTCAGAACGGCCTTTGGAATGTACGGAGAGGATCTAGAACCAAGTGTTCTCTTAATCGAAGAGGCTTCTGTTGCGTTATCGAAAAATACGAAGCCGGAGATGCTGGGACTGCTTCCTCTTTCGATCTGTCATAAATACATCAAAAGATACGGTACCAAAGTTTACGCAGTCAAACAGCACCTTGAGAAATACAGAGTAAAGGAACTGGACGAGAACTTCGGAGCTGAAGTGATCGATGAAGCGGATCTTCCAGAGTTCTTACACAGTTTCGACTACGTCATATTCATGTGAGGTGATAGGAGATGGCTCTCGTGCTCGTTAAGTACGGAAAGGATCATCCCGTGGAGAAACTCAAAATAAGATCTGCCAGGGCAGAAGATAAAATAGTTCTCATACAAAACGGTGTCTTCTGGGCTCTGGAAGAACTCGAAACACCAGCAAAAGTCTACGCAATCAAAGATGACTTTCTCGCTAGGGGATATTCCGAAGAGGATTCGAAGGTTCCACTGATCACTTACAGCGGATTCATAGATCTTCTGGAGGGTGAAGAGAAATTCATCGGCTGAGGAGATTTAGATGTGTTAAAATAAGAATACACTAAGTCAACAACAGGCCGCGGCTCGTCCGCGGCTTTTGTAGAAGGTGGTACCTGTGGGTCGGCATGGAAGCGTTTCGATACTTTTCAAAACCTTATCGAATCAGACACGACTCGACATCTTAATGCTTTTGAGAGACAGTTGTCTCACCGCTTCGGAAGTGGCAGAGAAGTTGAATATCAACCTCTCGACCGCTTACAGGCATTTGAACCAGATGGTTAAAGTGGGAATTCTCAAAGTCGTAAAGGCACCGGAGGGTGACAGGTACGATTTTTCTTCTGTTCAGGTGTTCAGGATGTTAGAGGCAGCGGTGGAATTGCTCAACGAGAACGAAAGGGAAAGGAAAAAGAAGATTTCCAGTATCACCTCGATAGAAGAATCGTCTGGATCGAAAAAACTTCTCGATATGAGGGGACAAATATGCCCTGTTCCAGAGATCACGACTAGAAAGGAACTGGAGAAACTCCAGCCCGGAGAAACCTTGATCATAGTATGTGATTATCCCCTTTCAGGAGAGAGGATCACAAGTTTTTCTCTGAGAGAAGGCTATGAAGTGGCCACTGAACAGATCGGATCTGTGATGAAAATCTACATAAAGAAACCGTAATCTCCTTAAAAATTGAAAAGGATCGGAAATAGAAGGATAAACTAAGGAAACGAGCACTGAGAATATGAACGCAACGAGCCCAAAATTCAGAAGGGCGAATTCGTACAGTCTCTCTACTCCAAAAGTAGCCGCGTAGAGTGCGTATCCTATCATCCCCGCTTCAAAACCTGTCATGAGCATCGGGAAATATTCAGAATCAAACTTCAAAGGCTTTTTCAGGAACTTTCCCAGGAAAAGCAGCAGAATACAAATTCCAAAGCTTGAAGCAAAGAGTGAAAAGTACTCCAGGTTGAAATTCGCAGTCGAAAAGGCTGTGAACAGAAACGAAGGTAGTCCTATGTTCAGGACAAGTTTTTTCAAAGAGACTATTACTGTCTCTTTCTCCTTGAAAAAATTTAATCTCCTTAAAATATATCCCATCATAACCAAAACGAGGATTGGAAGTACTTTCAGTAAAACAGTGAGATATTTTTTCAAACATAAAAAGCCTATTCTTTGTTCTATTTTTGACTGATGTTGATGAATTTGTTAAAATTAGCGTTAGAAGGTGTCGTTAGTGAAATCATCCACGTTTCTGTATATGATTGTACCAGTAATTGTTTTAACAGTTGCAGAAATACTTTTTGTTGTAACCCAGGCGGATCAGAAAAATCTTAGTTTGATATCTCCTGTGTCAGGAGGATAAAAAATGAATCTAACACTGAGGGTTCCTCTTGAATCCTTTGTTAAGCTTTTTCGAGAAATGGGAGTTCTGGAATACAGATACTTTGTGAAACATTCGATCCAGGTTGCCAACATCACCACAGAGATTGTTGATCGCTTGAAACTACCCTTTGAAAAAGATGCCGTTTATCTTTCAAGTCTGTTACACGATGTTGGACTGATCCTGAAAGTTTCCATCGGTAACTACGAACTCTTCGTTGAAATGTTTGGAAAAATACCCGATATGGAAAGGATCGTTCTGGCGCTTGACAAACACGATCATCACTCGGTGATTTCGTGGATGGTAGTGTCTCAGATACCGCTCTGTTCTGATTGTTCAAAATCGATCCTTTATCATCACACCCCTTATCAGAAAATAAATGAAAAGGACTCAATCGTGACCCTTTCCAATTGTGTAAAAACGGCGGATGTTATCTCACTCAAACTTCTAAAATACACAGGATCGGATAAAGAGCTGGACGCAGAATCCATTGATGAAATAATAAAGATCAAGGGATAATTGATGAGGTGAAGAAAGCAGCTGTATATCTGTTAAAAGATTTCACAAAGCATCATCTGTTTCTGGAAGAAGAACCGCAATTTCACTCGGAAAAAATGTTGAGCCTCGAAGAATACAATCACTACGCGATGATACTTTCCGCATTGTTAGACTTTCGAAGTCCATACACGAGAAGCCATTCTTTTGCAGTTGCAAGGGTTTCAGAACTGCTAACGAAGGACATTCTGGGAGAAGCGGATGCCGCACTGATTTTCACAGCTACCCTTTTACACGATATAGGAAAGATAAAAACACCGCTGAGCATCTTGCACAAGAAAGGCAGGCTTCAAGCCAGCGAAATGATAATAATGAAGAGACACGTGGTGGATACCTACTGCATGCTTGAACGCGCTGGTTTGAGGCTTTTCTCTTTGATCAGTGCTGCGCACCACGAAAGGCTCGATGGCAGCGGTTACCCGACTGGCTTGAAAGGTGATCAAATGCCGTTCCTTCAGAAATTGATACAAATATGTGATGTTTTCTCCGCACTGACCGAAAAGAGACCATATCGAGATCCTGTGGAAATTCACGAGGCACTGGATATAATTGAACAGGAAGCCATCAATGGTAAACTGGACGGTTTCATCGTCCAGAAATTGAAGGAGATAGCAAACAACCTGGACCTTCGAGAAGAGATATCCTTCAAGCACGTGTTCGAAGAACTGTTCAGGGATCGTGTCGATGAAGTAATTCAAATGATAAGTTTGATGTCAAAAATGATTTAAACTTTATTTTCGGGAGGGTGGAACATGAAGGGTTTTGTTGTCAACATCTGGCTTCAAACCTGGTCACGTATTTTTGGAGCTGACGTTGTAAAAGAAATGAAGAATAAGTACAATGTTCCCGATACTTTTTACAATCCCCTCGAGGATGTCCCCGATGAACTCCCCGTGAATATGTCCCGGGAACTGGCATCAAGAAAAGGGATCACTTACGAAGAACTCTGGTACAAGACAGGTAAAGAAAACCTGAAAACCTTCTTCGAACATTACCCGGAATACTTCAAAAAGACGAGTTTTCTTTCTTTCATGGCTGCTATGGACATGGTACACAGAGTTCTTACCAGAAGGATCAAAGGAGCGAAACCTCCGAGGATCTTCTTCAAACTCCTTTCATCACGTAAAGCGCTGATAAGGTATGAATCGAAACGAAATTTCAAAAATTATTTCCTTGGACTCATGGAAGCGGCTTCTGAGTTTTTTAATGACCCGATCAAATATAAAGTGGTGGGAGAAGGTAGCATCGACGGTAGAAACTACCTCGAAGTCGAAGTGGAAGCCACAAAAGAGTACGGAAAATTCGAAAAACTAAGGAGTTTGATCGTTCTTGGGGCAGGATTCGTGAAATCTCTGGTTCCGATAAATGTTTTCATGATACCACTGTTCAGTTTCGTTTTTATCTTTATCATCTTCACATTTTTGCCATTCGGAAACCTGATCAGGTCTATTTTAAGTGCCCTTCTCATTTCTCTTGTAATGGTGATTGACACGAAAGACCTCAAAAAAGGGATTGAATGTTCTGAAAGAAGCTTTAAAACTCGTTTCTCGAAAGAACTTTGACAATCCAGTTACAGTAAGTGGGCTAAAAGAGTTCACTGATCTTTCCGCTGAACTGAACAGTGCCGTAGAAAAGATCAAAGAAATCATAGTGGGTATACTGGGAGACGTTCAAGAAATAGACGCCTACTCGTCGAGAGTAGTAGATGCAGTAAATTCCATGAAGGAACAGCTTGAAACCATGAGTTCTCTTTCGAGTGAAATAGCCACCACAGCTGTACAGATAAGTAACGATACGGAAAGGATATCGAGTGCAGTTACATCAAACGTGGAAACCATCACATCGATCATTTCCGAACAAACACAAATCATAAAATCTCTCAATGAGGCCGTGTCACTCATTGTTCAATCAGCAAATAACGTTGAGCAATCAGCGGACGGTATAGTGAAGATGAGTCAGAGGTTCTCCAAACTTGTTGAAGAGGCCAAAAATCTCCAGGAACAGGCTGGTATGATCATGCAAGTTGCCGCAACCGTATCTAATATAGCTGAACAAACGAATCTTCTTGCACTCAATGCCGCCATAGAAGCTGCAAGGAGTGGAGAAGCCGGAAGAGGTTTTGCGGTGGTTGCCGATGAAATCAGAAAGCTTGCCGAAGAGAGTCGCAGCTCCTCTTCAAAGATAGCAGAGTATCTATCGACCATAAACACAGGTATCGACAAACTCGTTCAAACCATACAAGCTGAATTTGAAGAGATGAAGGAACAATCGAATCAGCTCCTCGAGAGTTCGGAGAGGAACAAAGAATCCAGCGAAGTTATATCTTCCATATCGCAAAAACTCAGCGATCTCATAGATGTCCTGAATCAACAGGTTGACAACCTCAACGGTATAACAAACAGCATCCAGAATCTGCTTGCAATTTCTGAAGAGAGCTCAGCAACAGCAGAAGAAATAAGTTCCTCGATACAGAATTTCTTCTCCCAGTTGAAAGTTGTTCTTGATAGCGTGAACGAAACTATAAATCTGCTTTCGGTGATAAAGGAAAACTTCAAAGACATGGTGCTGTGAATCTGCGGAAAAAACACAATACGGGGAGCCTCTGGCTCCTCTTTTTTTTAATCACAACAGGACTTTTTCTCTCTCTTCATTCCATACATCTCTTCGTCCGCTTTTTGAAGGAATTTCAAATAGTTGTCACCTGGTTTGAGTTCAGCCACACCGTAGCTGATATCGACATCCACTCCCAGTTCATCCGAGTTTCTGATTTTCTCCCTTATCCTCGAAGCAACCTGTTCTGCTTGTTGTTTGCTGGTGTTGTAAAGGACAACTAAAAATTCATCCCCACCGTAGCGCACTGCAAAATCCGAAGAGCGAATCGAATCACTAATACATCTTGCAACGAATCTGAGCACCTTATCTCCGGTTAAATGTCCGTATGTGTCGTTGATCTGCTTGAAATTGTCAACATCGATCATTATGAAAGACAGCGGAACGTTCTGGAACTGCGCTTTTCGAACTTGATCCTGAATCCATTCGTTGAAAAACGCCCTGTTGAAGAGCCCTGTTAAACTATCGCGATGAGCGATTTCCTTGAGTTTTTCTTTTTCTTCGTAAAGTTCAAACAATAGAGCTTGAACAGGATTCGCCAAAGCGTTCACTATCACTCCCCTCAAAATCACCATGTACGAGAAAAGTCTGAAAACATGTCCCAGGAAATTGAAAAAACCACAGACATCTGAATACAGTGTGAAAGAGAGCTCTCCAAAGATCGTGAGAATTATTGCAGCTACGAGAGGTTTTTGGAATGTAGAGATCGAGACATCTTTACTTCTGAGCGTTCGAACAAGCACCGCAAGTAGAACAAAAATTATGATGTACTCCATTGATATTTTGAACTCTGTTAAACCGAAACCTTCGATGAAACAGTCTGGGAAAACTCCAGTCCAGATAGATGTGATCAGAAATGTGGTCAGAGGGCCGAACAGAAAAAACAATGTTCTCTCGCTGAGCTTAGGAAAATACAGGATCAGAACAAAACCGAGTGTTTCAAGCAATCTTCCTGCGATCCAAAACTGAGTGGGCTGGTTTGCCGTCCAGTTTGGAAAAACTCCCATACCCTTATACGCAAGCGTATGAAGGAAGTCGACAATTGCAACGAAAACATAAACGACTCCAAACTTTATGAAGATCCTGTTTTGATTGAATCCACGTGTGGCATACGCTATTAAACCAATCGACAGACCGGTAAATATCGCAAAGAACTCTATTATTGTATGATAAAGCAGGTAGTTTATCCTTGAGAGAAAAAACAGCGCAGCGAAAACTGGTATGTAAATGAAAATGAATCTTTTGGTGATCGCTTTCAAAGCCAATCCCCTCCACACAAAAGTGAATCGCAGGAAATTATATCATGGTGAGAGGACCGCGTGCACCTGCTTTTTTCACTCCAGAATTAAACGGTAGATGTTTCTCAAATCGCGGTGTCGTAAAATTGACATTTTACGACACCAAAGTCTTCCTCCCAAAAATATAAATCTGAATTTACTAAATTCACATTTAGCAAATCATCATTTATAATTTTTATTGTAAGGAATCTCAAGGGGAAATGGGCATGCTGATTGACAGGGAAAGGGAATGTGAGTTTTTAAGAAGAAAGATTTCAAGCAACAAAGCAGAACTTTTGATCATCTATGGAAGGAGACGAGTGGGAAAAACGTTTCTTCTTCAAAACTGCCTTGAAAAAGCCCTGTTCTTCACAGCGGATCTTTCAAGTAGTATCCAGCTGATGAATCGATTCCTGGATGAGATAAAGCCTATTCTGAATCTCCCGGTTACCTTGAAAATTTCTACATGGGACGAGTTTTTTTCCCTTCTAAAAAATGTCTTTGAAACACGAGAGGGTTTAAAAGTGGTGGTTTTCGATGAATTTCAATACATTCCTATGAAAGACGAAAGTTTCATGAGTATCCTTCAAAGATGGTGGGATGAAGTGTTCTCTAAGATTGGAGTTAAAATGATCCTTTGCGGTTCTCAAATTGGCATGATTGAAAAGATCGCTCTTGCTCAAAACAGCCCTCTCTATGGAAGAAGAACGGGACAGTACCAGATCCTTCCTCTCGATTTCTTCGATTCTATAAAGTTTCTGAATTTTGAAAATGAAGAGGATTATGTGAAAACTTACAGCGTCACAGACGGTGTTCCTCTGTACCTTCGTGAATTTTCGGGATATAGAGACTTTAAAACAGCGCTCATTGAAAAGGTCCTGACTCCAGGAGAATATCTGGTGGAAGAAGGACGGTTTCTGACACTGGAGGAATTTCATGATCCATCGAGTTATTATTCGATTCTCCAAGCTATTGCACTGGGCAAGACTTCGCCATCAGAAATAGCGGATGTTTCTGGAATAGATATCAGAAGCATCAACGTTTATCTTTCAAGACTGGTAGAGCTGAAATTCGTTGAAAAGGAAGCTCCATTTTCTCTGAGCAGAAAACCAAAGAGAAAACCAAGATACCATTTGTCCGATGAATATCTCAGGTTTTATTTCAGATACATTCATCCTCACAAGGAACTCATATACCGTGGTCTGATCAATGAGGCCCTGGAAAAAATAAGTACCACTTTTGATCAGCACGTTTCGTTCACCTTTGAAAAAATAGTGCGACAATACATGATCCGAAAAGTAGGAGTAGAAAAAACTGGTAGATGGTGGAGCAAGGATGTAGAGATAGATATCGTAGGAATAAAAGGAAACACCCTATACGTTGGCGAATGTAAGTGGTCAAACAAGAAAATAGATGTTCTCGTTCTGAATCGATTGAGAAGCAAAGTTCCATACTTTCTAAAGGATCTTCAAATAGATAATCTCTCCGTTGTTTACTATCTCTTTTCCAGAAGTGGTTTCGATGGACTAAAAGAGACCGAAGAAGTGAAACTGGTCGAACTCAAAGATCTGTTTCGGTGAGGTCTTTCCATTCACTCTTCAGCAAGCCCATCACGATAACGTCGTGATACCTTCCTTCTCTGAAAAGTTCTTGTCTTAAGATACCCTCCACTTTGAAGCCTATTTTCTCGTAGACTCTCTTTGCCCGTTCGTTGAAACTGAACACGTGGAGCTTGATCTTGTTCATATTCATCTCGTTGAAAATGAACCGCACCAGTACCCTCATAGCGTCCGTTCCGTATCCTTGGCTCCAATAAGGCCTCCCCAGAAATATGCCGACCTCCGCCACAGAGTTTTTCCAGTCGATTTTGATAATGCTACATCTCCCTATGTACTCTCCATCGCTCAGCTTCTCGAGAGCGAATGAGTAAGAATCCGTGCTGAAAGGATTCAAACTTTGGTACCATTTTTCTTCGTCTTCTTTCCTCCACGGAAAAGGAATACCCGGAACGAGGCACTTCTTCACTTCAGGATCGTTGGCGAATTCCAGGGCTTTCTCTATGTCCTCTTTTCTGTAGGCCCTGAGCCTCATCAGCTTTCCTTCAAACATCGAACCCCTCCGTTCGTTTTTTGATTTATAGTGTAACATAAATTATTGGGAAGGTGATTTTCGGTGGACGAATACCTGGAGTACCTCAAAGTGGTTAAAAAAAGAAGCGAAAGGACGCTGTATCAGTACAGATCTATCCTGAGAGAATTCACCAGGTTCGAGCCCGTCACTCCAGAAACCTGGAAGGAATATCTCAACACAATATCGAAGAACACTCCCGCTACCCAGAGGAACAAGCTCGTCGTTGTGAAGAACTACCTGAACTGGAAAGCGGATAGAGGACTGTTGAACATAGAAGAGCGCTTCTGGAACGAAGCAGAGCCTCCCCGCCACACAGTGTTACCAAAAGCCATTGAACTCGATGAAGTCCGTCGTATTATCGAAGCGTGTGACAACTCTCTGTACAGAGCGATATTCAAAGTGCTCGCCAATACCGGGATGCGAGTATCGGAGATTGTGAATCTGTCGGTTCACGATATTTCAGTGAACGAAACTGCCAGGATAAGAATAAAGGGAAAGGGAAACAAGGAAAGGATCATCAACATCTCAAAGGAACTGGTGGAAGAACTCATGAATTCCGGCTTTTTCGAGAAGAAACCCTCCGTTCGATCGATACAGAGAGCCGTCAAAAGATACGCAAGGAAAGCGGGTATAAAGAAAAAAGTAACCCCTCACATATTTAGACATTCTTTCGCTGTAGCGCTGATTGAACGTGGGGTCCCTTTGAACAAGATTCAGGCCCTTCTGGGTCACGCAAACATCTCCACCACTTCTATATACCTGAAGATAGCAAGTGAAGGAATTGAGATTCCAAAAATTATTTAATGAAATAAATGACAATAATGATTTCGAAACAAAGAAGATATTAATATTTGCTAATCTAAACTAATATTAAACAATATACTCTTTGTTATCTAATTTACCCTAAATTTTATTGTTCAATATTTATGATTATGCACAACTTGATTGTGTAAACTAATATTACTGGAACATTGCCAGAACATTACTTTGACATACCCTCTATCGTTCTGTTCAGTTTTCCGCTGGCAAAACCTTCCAGATCCAGCGTCACAAAAGAAAAACCGATCTTCTGAAGTGCCAGTACAATTTCTGTTCTTTTGCCCATGAGGAGTTCCATCTCGTCTCTTCCCACTTCGACAACAGCAGTTTTGTACGGGAAAAATCTCACCCTCACCTCTCTGAACCCCAGCTCTCTGAGAAAATTCTCCGCTTTTTCCACCATTCGAACGCGCTCTTCGTTCAATCCAAATCCGTAAGGAAACCTCGAACACAGACAGGCCATGGCGGGTTTGTTCCAAGTTGGAAGTCCCAGTTTTCTGGAGTACTCCCTTATTTCTTCCTTCGTCACTTCAAAATCTATGAAGGGATGCCAGATGCCGTCTTCCGTGGATGCTTTCACTCCCGGCCTGTAATCCTGAAGGTCCGAAAAATTCAACCCATCAGCTATCACATCGAAACCATTCTCCCTTGCCCAGTTCTTTACGATGTTGTCTCTCAGCTTTCTGCACAGGTAACACCTGTCTGGAGGATTCTCTATGAGGTGTCTGCTCTTGAGCTCGTTCAGTTCGATGAATTCGTGTCTTATTCCAATGAGATTTGCCAGATTCTTCGCTTCTTCTATCTCTTTTCTTGGAATCACCGGGGAGTCTATCGTGAGTGCCACGGCGTTTTTTTCCAGCACTTCACGTGCCAGTTTCGCTAAAAGGGTGCTGTCGACCCCACCGGAGAACATGACGACGAGTTTTTTCTTGCTTTTAATAGCTTCGCTTATTCTCTGAAGCTTGTCCATCTTTCCTTATCCTCCTTAGAATTCTCACGGCGGCCGCTGCGGCTCCAACGGTGTTCCCTATGTTCACCACAACAAGACCCGGAACACACGTTTGAAGCATCGTGGAGAGAGCTCCCAAACCCTCCCCACCGAATCCATAACCAACGGGTGTGGGAACGGCTATCACCGGAAGATCTGTGAGAGAAGCTATGAGAGAAGGAAGAATTCCTTCCATTCCGGCAAAGACTATGAGAAGGTCAGAATCTTTTGTTTTGCTGAGCGCATAGAAAGATCTGTGTATCCCCGCAACTCCCGCGTCGTAAACCTTCTGAACACTGACACCGAGTTCCTCGAGTATGAGAGAAGTCTCCTCGGCGAAGGGAACATCGGAAGTTCCAGCGGTTATCACTCCGACTTTTCCGTTCAACTTTTCCAGAGTTGTATTTTCTCTCTTTAAAACCACGAGTCTTCCAGCTTCTTTTATCACGCAGCCGGAAAATCTATCTTTCAACTCCCGCTTTTTCTCTTCGTCCAGACCGGAGACAAAGGCGATTCCCTTTCTCTCTAAAAACTTCTCCACAGCGGCTATCGTCTGCTCCTTAGTTTTCCCCAGTGCAAAGACGATTTCGGGAAATCCCTGCCTTTTGTCTCTTTCCATGTCGAGCATCAACTCGTTTGTTCTTTCAAAAAATTTGCTCAAAATCTTCTCTTCCGCTTCTTGAATGGTTATCTCACCACTTGCGAGAGATCTCAGTACATCCTCAAACATCGTTTCGAACCTCCGAAACACTCTTGCAGACCGCTCTGTATACTTCTTTGAGAGGAATTCCTTTTTCCTGCGCAATCTTCTTACAAGCCTCGTACTCTGGTGAGATGTTCACGATCTCCGAATCGAAACTCGCCATCTTGACTGGAATCTCCCCGTATTCGGTCTTCACCGTTTTCACTGTGCGGGTCGCTTCTACCTTTTCGGGATAGAAAACCCTCGCACCTATACTGGTGCTTTCTTTGAAGAGGAGTTTCAGGATCTCATCTTTTTTCGACTCGTGACAGAGAACAGAAACCTTGACAGCCGGACGGTTCTTCTTCATGTATATGGGTGTGAAGAAGACATCCTTTGCCCCCGCTTCAAACAGTCTCTCCATGAGATGACCGAACAGCTGTGGACTCATATCGTCCACGTTCGTTTCTATGAGAACATCTCCGATCCTTTCGGAGGGTTCGATGTAACCGAGATACCCCCTCAGAACGTTCGGTATTTCAAGATCCATCGTCCCTGCCCCGTATCCCACTTTTTCTGCTCTCAAGATCGGTGTCCTGAACTCGTCAACCAGGCTTTTCAAGATCACAGCTCCCGTCGGCGTGACCAGTTCCGCACGCACTTTCTGATCCACATAGATCGGAATGCCTTTCAGCAGCTCAGCGGTGGCTGGAGCGGGAACCGGGTATCTGCCGTGTTCTGTCATCACAAAACCGCTTCCCGTGTTGACGGTGCCACAGAAAACCTTCTCCACTCCGAGAAGCTCCAGTCCGGCTACAGCTCCCGCGATCTCTATCACAGCGTCCATGGCCCCAACTTCGTGGAAATGAACCTTTTCTTTTGAGAGGCCGTGGATCTTGCTTTCCGCTTCTGCGAGAGTTTCAAACATTCTTATCGCTTTTTCCTTCAGCGGATCTTCGAGTCTGCTGAGTACTTCAACGATCTCGGAGAGATGTCTTCCGTGGTGATGGTGGTGATCATGATCCGACACAATGTGATCCTCGTGGTGCTCTTTTCCAGGGAAAACAACGTCAACTTTTGTGGCGGTTACTCCCTTTTTGTTCACCTTTTTTACCACGAGATCGAATTCGACGTTGAGCTTCTCAAGACGGGATTTTATCTTTTCTGGATCCACTCCAAGATCGACCAGAAGGCCAAGGAACATGTCCCCAGATATCCCTGAGAAGGGGTCGAGATATAGTATCCTCATTGTATCTGCACCTCCGTGTCTTTTTTAAGTAAGTATACACTAATTCCTGATGCGAACTAAGTAACGGTTGATTTAATTTGGGAATATTCGAAGCATCCTTGCCGCAAAATAATAATGTAGACCCCAATAAGGAGGGCATGTACAATGCGCTGGGAAGAGGTTGAACCGGTTGTTCGAGAACTTTTGGATTTTCAGATCAGTTCCCCTGAAGAATTCAGAAGTTTCATAAACAGGGTGACGGACTTTTTCGATCAGATTGAGGAGGAACACGCTTGGCTTTACATCAAAATGACTGTGAACGCAGACAAAGAAGAGTACGCAAAAGCTTACGAGGAGTTCCAAAAAGAGATCGTAGCAAAACTCAAGCCTTACGAACAGAGGATAAAAGAGAAAATCGTAGAAAACGAACACTTTGCTCCGCGTGGTTACGAACACATGATAAAGGTGATCAAAAACGATGTGGAACTGTTCAGAGAGGAAAACGTTCCTCTTCAGGTGAAAGAGAGCATCCTCTCCAGAAACTACGGCACGATCGTGGGAAACATTGAAGTCGACTTCAAAGGAGAGAAAAAGACGCTCCAGCAGCTTTCTGTGTACTTGAGAGATCCCGACAGATCTACGAGGGAACTCGCCTGGAGGAAAAGGTACGAAGGAATCTGGGAAGTCAGGGACAAGCTCAACAAACTCTTCGACGAACTCAAAGAAATCAGGCACCAGCAGGCCCTGAACGTGGGTTTTTCCAACTACAGAGATTACATGCACAGACTTAAGAGCAGGTTCGAATACACTCCGGAAGACCTGTACCGTTTCCACGAAGCGGTGGAAAAAGAAGTCGTTCCCTATCTGGTGGAAAGAACAAAGGTCAGGCAGAAAAAACTGGGAATTGAAAGCGTCAGACCCTGGGATACAGCGGTAGATGTGGATGGAAAGATCTTGAAACCTTTCTCCTCAGTGGAAGAATTCATGGAAAAAACCGAGAGAGCACTCAAAAGGTTGAACTCCACCTTCGCGGAAAGATTTCGTCTCATGAGGGAAAAGAATCTCCTCGACCTTGAAAACAGAAAAGGAAAAGCTCCTGGTGGATACAACCACACGCTTCCAAAGACGGGAGCTCCCTTCATCTTCATGAACGCGGTGGGACAGCCCGGAGATGTGAGAACGATCTTTCACGAACTGGGACATTCGATGCACTCGTTTGAAACGCTGAGCCTTCCAGTCTTTTACAGACCGCATAGAATGGAAGTTGCAGAGCTTGCTTCGATGTCCATGGAGCTCATCTCCATGGAATATTGGGACGAGTTCTACACCGACCCTGAAGATCTGAAAAAGGCAAAGATCGAAGAGCTCGAAGGTACACTCTACTTTTTGCCGTGGTGCATGACCGTGGACGCCTTCCAGCACTGGATCTACACCAACCCAGATCACACACCAAAAGAAAGGGACGAATACTTTGCTTACCTGATGGACAGGTTCAACCCGGGAGTAGACTGGAACGATCTGGACGAAGAAAAGAAAACGAGGTGGTTCTTTCAGCTTCACATCTTCGAGGTTCCGTTCTACTACATCGAATACGGTATAGCACAGATAGGAGCCCTGGCAATTTATAGGAACTACATAGAAGATCCAGAAAAAGCACTGAAAGACTATCAAAGATTTTTATCCGTGGGATGTTCGATGCCGGTGGACGAGGTTTATAAAACCGCGGGAATAGAGCTCAAATTCTCGAGGGATTACATAAGAGAGATCGTGGGTTTCGTGGCAAAACAGATCGAAGAAATAGAAAAATGAAGCCCTGGCAATGCCAGGGCTTTTCACCATCCCCTCGAAGCGCCTCCACCGCCGGAAGATCCTCCACCGAATCCCCCAAAACCTCCTGATCCATCTCTAGGACCAGGACCTCCGAATCCCCTGGGAAATCTTGGACCCCTGTACCAATACCCTCCCCTTCCCACGATGGAAGAGAAGATGATGAACGCGATGACGATGATTATGATCGAAATACCGCTGATGTCCGTTCCTCTTTCAGGAAGATCAGAAGTCCCGGTGAGTTCCAATCCGTACTCTTTCGCCACTTCGTTCGCGATGGCAAGGTAGCCGTAATAGATCCCTTTCGAGTACTCTCCGTTTTTGAAATAGGGAATCACGTATTCGTCTAGGATCCGTCCCGCTTTCCCATCTGGAATGGCACCTTCCAGACCGTAACCAACTTCTATTCTCACCTTTCTGTCGTTCATGGCAACGAGGAACAGCACGCCGTTGTTCTTCTCTTTCCGTCCTATTCCCCACTCTCTGAAAAGCCGGTTCGCATACTCCTCGACCGTGAGGCCGGAGAGGGAAGGTACAACGACAACCACCACCTGGGCCGTCGTTTTGTCTTCCAGATCTTTTCCAACGGAGATGATCTTTTCCACGGTAGTTTTATCGAGAACACCTACGTAGTCATTCACGTACTTGTACGGGGTCGGCTTTGGAAACTCAACAGAAAACAAGAGAGCAAATGCAACAACGAAAATCAACAGAAAAATTTTTCTCATCAGAATTTCACCTCAGGAACTTCCTCGGCTCCCGGTTTCGCCTCAAAGTACTGCTTCTCTTCAAATCCGAACATCTTCGCGAAGATCACACCGGGAAATTTCTTTATAGCGGTGTTGTATTTCTTCACCGCTTCGTTGTAGTCCCTCCTTGCAACGGCGATTCTGTTCTCTGTTCCGGCGAGTTCATCCATAAGCTGTCGGAAATTGGCATCCGCTTTTAGAGTGGGATAGTTCTCGGCTATGGCAAGTAGTCTCGAAAGGGCAGAAGAAAGCTCTGCATCGGCCTGAGCACTTTCCTGAGGAGTTTTCGCACCTATCAACTTAGCTCTGGCGTTCGCTATTTCTTCGAGTATCTCTTTTTCATGCGCGGCGTAGCCCTTTACAGTTTCAACGAGATTTGGAATGAGATCTGCCCTTCTTTGAAGCTGATTCTGGATCTGGCTGTACTTTTCCTGGACTTCCTGATCAAGGGAAACAAGGTAGTTGTAGTATCCCACAGTTGTTCCAATAATGACAACTATCAGTACGAGTATCACTATCAGTACGATCAGACCTTTTTTCACTCGGATCCCTCCCTTCGTTCATCTATGTTACCATATTTTCGAAAAACTCTCAGGAGGGATGAAGGTGATTTCCGTCGTGGGGAGTTCAAACATAGATATCGTTCTGAAGGTTGATCACTTCACGAAACCTGGTGAAACCCAGAAAGCGATAGAGATGAACGTTTTTCCGGGTGGAAAAGGAGCGAATCAGGCTGTAACAGTCGCAAAAATTGGAGAGAAAGGATGCTGTTTTGTAACGTGCATTGGAAACGATGATTATTCTGATCTGCTCATAGAAAACTTCGAAAAACTCGGAATAACTGGATATATAAGAGTTAGTGTTCCTACAGGAAGAGCGTTCATAGAGGTTGATAAAACAGGACAAAACAGGATCATCATCTTTCCTGGAGCGAACACCGAACTGAAAAAAGATTTGATTGATTGGAATATGCTCTCTGAAAGTATTATTCTTCTCCTTCAAAACGAAATTCCTTTTGAAACCACCCTGGAATGTGCGAAAAGATTCAATGGAATTGTGATCTTTGACCCCGCACCCGCACAGGGAACAAACGAAGAGATCTTCCAGTACGTGGACTATCTCACACCGAATGAAGAAGAGATCGAATCTCTATCAAAAGATTACTTCAGTGAGTTTTTGACGGTTGAAAAAGCCGCTGAGAAGTTTCTGGAACTCGGTGTTAAGAATGTGATAGTTAAACTCGGCGACAAGGGAGTACTTCTTGTGAACAAAAATGAAAAGAAACACTTTCCAGCCTTCAAAGTAAAGGCTGTGGATACAACAGCGGCAGGGGACGTGTTCAACGGGGCCTTCGCCGTTGCTCTGTCTGAGGGAAAAAGTCCCGAAGAGGCGGTAATCTTTGGGATGGCAGCGGCGGCCATATCGATAACAGGGTTGGGAGCTCAAAGTTCTGTACCTTCTCGAGAAGAAGTAGAACAGTTTCTAAAACAAGGTCTTTAACCGTCGATCAAAATCCCTCTTTTTCTCAGATTTTCCACAACGAACGGATACATTTCCAGATACTCTTTCTCGATCCTGCACGGAATGGGGAGTCTTTTTTCGAGCTCTTTCAGTCCTTTTTCTCTGAAAAGATCGTAGACAATAGCGACCCAGAAATGGACCTTTTCGTGGAGATGCTCCAGTGCTTTCAGCTGGTAGCGGAAGTACTCACCGCTTGCTCCTGTGATTTTCTCAAAACTTTCTTCATCCCAGCCTTTCACGCTCACTCTGATTAAAACGTTGAGATTCACAAAAAGATCCACAAGAGAAGGATCGAACCCGAACATCAGACCGTTCGTCTCCAAAATGAATGTGCCGTTCACAAGTTCTACGACTCTTCTCACGTGTTCGGCGGATCTTCTTCCAAGGATTGGTTCCGCCCCGCTGATCCTGAAAAGATCACACTTTCTTTTCTTTGAGATCTCAAGAAGTCTTTCTGCTACTTCCTCTGGTGAGAGAAAATCCCCTGCACGCTTGGGCCTGAGGTTTCTGAAGTAGTTCCAGCAGTAGGCACAGAGAAACTCGCATCCTACAGTATCCGCTGTAACGATTCCTCCGTAGTAAAGAGAGTATCTGAATCTATAGTATTTTCGCTTTTCACCGTTCATGACAAGCGATTCCATCTCCATGGCTCTTTGTACCGGGTCGAAGACCATATTACCCTCCCTCCTGTGTATAATGTACACGATGATCACAATTGGAGTTGATGGTGCGAAAAGAGGATGGGTGTATTCGATAGTGGAGAGAGACAGAGTTCTCGAGATAGGATTCATGGAACACTTCAGGTTCCTGGGCTTTCCCACACTCGTCGATATCCCCATCGGTCTTCCGAAAAAAGGCGAAAGAGAGTGCGACAAACTAGCCAGAAAAATCCTTTCAAAGAGAGCTGCAAGTGTTTTTACAGTCCCGTGCAGAGCGGCCGTTTATCAGGAAAGCTACGAGGATGCACTGAGAGTCAACAGAGAATGCCAGGGGAAAGGATTTCCTGTTCAGTTCTGGCACATAGTGGAGAAAGTGAGAGAGGTTGACGTTTTCTTTAGAAGCCATCCAGATCTTTCCGATCAGATCAGAGAATCCCATCCCGAGCTGTGTTTTCTGAGGATATCAAGCAAAATGATGGAATCGAAACACACCAGAGAAGGTTTGAACCAGAGAATCAAGGCCTTGAGAAAACATCTGGTCTTCGATGTGGAAAATCTGCAGAAAATCTGCAGAGAGCACAAAATCTATATCCACGATGTGCTCGATTCACTCGTTCTTGCACTGACTCAGCAGTTTCCTCTTGAGACGATACCGGAAGATCCTCCACTGGATGAACACGGCCTTCCCATGCAGATCATTGTGCCAGCAAGGACACAGCGTTCGCCGAACCCTGGGTGACAACGTTGAAAACCTCATTCAGGTGCGAAGGATCTCCCACATCCACCACAGTCAGATATCCGTTGAAGTCTGCAATGTAAAGAAATCCTTCATGAAGACACAGACTCTGGGCCTTTCCTCCACTCGTTGGTATGTGATCGAGGACGAACGGGTTCCCAGGATCTGAAACGTCAACTGTTTGAACACCGAACGCGTAGTCTGCAAGATACAGCACACTATCTGAAACGATCACATCGTAGGGTGTCTGCGATTCGTAGGTCCCCAGAATTTGAGAGAGATCGTTCGCATCGATGATCGATACCCCTTCATCGTAGACAACGGCGTAGATCCTCTCATCTGACCCGAAGACACTTTTCACCGTTCCAAGATTCACTCTTTCGAGAAATACAGGATTTGCCGGATTTGAAACATCCACCACCTTCAAACCTTCATTGTAACAGGCCACGTAAGCGCGGTCTCCTGAAACGTGTACCTTTTCCGCCCAGTCCGCTTCTTCGAGTTTTGCAACCAGCACAGGAGAAGGAAGATCGGTTACGTTGTAGACCAGAAGACCGTTCGTCCAGTCCGCCACGTAGAGATAATCACCGGATAGCTCCACCCCGTAAGCGTAGTGGGTGTTCAGCTGATTCAACTGGACGGGATTTTCAGGATCGTTCATGTCGAAAACGAGGATTCCGCTCTGACCGCCTGCGAGGAACGCGTACCGTCCCGAAACTTCAACATCGAGAGCGCTGTTCGGGAGAGAAACAAAAGAAATACTAACGGGGGTGGCTGTGACGTCGAACACTTCCAGACCTTCCCCGGTTGCCACCAGGGCGTAGATTTTTTCCTCGGGCAGAGCCGGCATCATCTGGAAGCATCCAGAAAGGAATAGAAGAGCGAGAATAACAGGAAAGATCGCCTTCATTCTATCACCTCCCTGTGCATTCTACGTCCAGTAGTAAAAGAAAAATGAAAAAACAGTGTAAAATTTATAACTGGAGGGGGGAGATAACATGAAAAGATTTCTGGCAATTCTTTTGATCCTTCCGGTCATGGTGCTTGCGATACATCCTCTGGATCTTCTTGTTCGTGCAAGGGGAAATCCTGTCTACGAGACGATCATTGCAACCACAACCCAGGACGGCGACGAGATATACATACTGAAATCCTACGGCATGAACTGGCAGAACATCCAGTGGTTCCACAGAGTGGGCATAATCCTTCCGTCAAACTTGAATTACAAAGACAGGGCGTTTTTCTTCATAACAGGAGGAAGCAGAAAGGAAGAAAACGAACGCTATTACGATTCGTTTCTGGAAGACGTAAAAGAGAATCTGTGGGTGGCGAAAGAATTCGAAGCATCTTTCATAGTTGTGGGGGACGTTCCGAATCAGCCGATCTTTGGTCTCAGAGAAGATGCGTTGATTGCAGAGACGTTCAGAATGTACCTTGAAAAACCCGATCCATACCTTCCTCTCCTTGTTCCCATGACGTACGGTGTGATAAAGGCCATGGACACAGCGCAGGATTTCCTTGAGAAAAAAGGCATAGAAATCAAAGGCTTCATGGTTTCAGGGGCTTCCAAAAGAGGGTGGACCACGTATCTTACGGCGATCTTTGACCCGCGTGTTTTCGCCATCGCTCCTATGGTGTACGACAATCTGAACATAGAAGCCCAGCTCTTGCATCAAAAGGAGTACTACAGCACTTACAGCGAAAAACTCAAAGATTATCAGGAAAGAGGGCTCTTCGAAATTCTCGAAAGTGATCTGGGAAAAAGGCTCCTTGAAATAGTCGATCCTTACGCTATGAGATTGAGACTCTCTCTTCCAAAAATCCTCGTGCTTGGCACCAACGATGAATACTGGACCGTGGATTCGGCGAACCTCTACGTGGACGACCTCCCGGGCGAAACCTTTCTCTTCTACTCCCCGAACGATCCTCACAACCTGAAGAATGTGAAGGAGATAATAGAGACTCTCTCTTCGTTCTTCAAGATGTATCCCAAACTACCGAAGGTGGAATTTTCCTACGAGGGCGGTAAAATACTCGTTGAAAAGATCCCGGAAATTGTAGACGCGGAACTGTGGTTTGCAAGATCGAAGAGCAGAGATTTCAGAAAGACGGTGTGGCTTAGGCGTGGCGTGGAAGAAACCGATTATTCGCTGATCGGGGTACCTCCTGAAAAGCCTGAAGGTTTTTATCAAGCGTACTTCTTGAGAGTCACTCTCGAAATCAATGGGTTGAGGATGAAGCTTTGCAGTAAGATGATAGTGGAATAGCGGGGTGAAATCTTGGGAAAATGTAGTTGGTGAATCTAATAGTCCAAGTGAAGACTCAATAGACTGTGTAGAATATGAGTTCTCCAGAATCGGTGCAGAGAACAGCGAATTCTTTTTCTGAGATCTTGAAAATCTTCAGAGGATACTTTCCCGTTTTAACCGTTTGAACGACTCTATCGTTTTTTATTAGATATATCTCTTCCGCTTCCACAGAAAGTGCCACCAGATAGTTTCCTATCTCCTCGAGGTAGAGCACAGGGTGCGGCACGTTGATTTGTCTTACACTGCCGTTTCTATCCACCACAGATATAACGGGAGAGACAAGACTGGCAACTGCAAGATCGGGACCATAGAAGGAAATACCGTAAGCAAAATCAGGAAGGTTTTTCTCCCACACCACTTTCCCGTTCACCAGTTTCACGAGCCAGCCGTTTCGGTAGTCAAGGACGTAATCACCGCTTGAACCTTCCACGTAGCGCAAAGGACGGGAGAGTCCCAGACGAACAGAGGTCATGCTGCCGTACCTGAGGTAAATCACATCGGGATCGTCTTCATTTCTCCAGTAACAAAGGTAGGCGATTCCTTTCGAAGTTGGAACGAAATAGGTGCTTGAAACTCCTGTTCTGTACCTTTCCACAACTTTGAAGGAACGTAGATCCACTCCAACGAGCGTTCCCTGGGAAAACAACGAAATGTAAAAAACACCGTTGTGGTAAAGAAAGACCGTGGGATCCCCACCAAGAAGAATTTCTCTCTTTCTCTTTCCCGAAGGAGTGAGTTCAATGAACTTTCCCTCGAACATATCAGTAACGTAGAAATTCCCTTCGAGATACATGCCCCAGACGGGGTAGGAAAAACCTGTGAAACGCGCTGTTACTCTCTTTGAAAGCGCATCCACCGCGACGACTTCTCTTTTCAAAGAATCAACGAGGGTGATGACACCCTCGTTGATCGTTCCTCTCAAAGGATTCACATTGAGCTCTATCCTCTCTGTTTCGAGGATTCCTGCGAAAACACTTACGATCAGAGATACAAGTAGCGCTGCAGTTCCCAGTTTGTAACGTAGGTGCTGAATTCCTTCCAATCCTTTTCGGCAGCCTCCACAAGCTTTTCGAATATGTGTTCTCCCAGTGCATCTATTATAACATCGTCTTTCTTGAGTTCTTCGACAGCCTCTTTCAGTGATCCTGGAAGCGATTCTATGTTGAGTTCTTCTCTTCTCTCAGACGTCATGTGGTAAATGTTTTCTTCAACCGGCGCGGGAGGTTCGATCTTGTTGATGATACCGTCCAGACCTGCCGCAAGGATAGCTGCGAAGGCAAGATAGATGTTACAGGATGGATCGGGTGATCTGTACTCCAATCTTGTTGCTTTCCCCCTTGCCTTTGGAATTCTGATGAGGGCGCTTCTGTTTCCAACTGACCAGGAGATGTAAACAGGCGCTTCGTAACCGGGAACGAGTCTCTTGTAGCTATTTATCGTAGGATTCGTGACGGCCGCGAGGGCTTTGGCGTGCTTCAATATACCACCAACGAAGTATCTTAGTTCTTTAGAAAGCCCAAGAGGATCATCGGGATCGTAGAAGATATTTTTGTCCCCCCTGAAAAGACTCATGTGAACATGCATTCCCGATCCGTTCACACCGTGGAAAGGTTTGGGCATGAAAGTTGCATGATAACCGTGGAAGATTGCCATTGTTTTGATGACGAGTTTCACAGTCTGGGCATTGTCAGCGGTTCTCAGGAAAGTGTCGTACCTGAAGTCCACCTCGTGCTGGGAGGGAGCAACTTCGTGATGGGTTGCTTCAACAATAATCCCCATCTTTTCGAGGGCTATTGCGATATCCCTTCTGATCTCTTCAACTTTGCTGAGCGGCAGAAGATCAAAATAACCTCCATGATCGAGAAACTCAGGAACAGGTTCTCCTTTTTCGTTGATGGGAAGGATGAAAAATTCCATCTCGGGGCCCGCATACGGTGTGTAACCCAGTTGTTCTGCTTTTTCAATCATTCTTCTGAGTCTGTATCTGGGATCTCCCTCAAAAGGCTTACCATCAGGGGTGTAAACATCACAGATGACCCTTGCACTCTTTGCACCGTCGACCGTCCATGGAAGAACAGCGAAAGTATCGAGGACGGGTTTGAGGTACATATCAGACTCTTCGATTCTCACAAAACCCTCGATGGATGAACCGTCGAACATGATGCCGTCTTCCCAGGATTCGAGAAAAACATCCGGCGTTATCTCTAAATTCTTCAAGATTCCGTTGATGTCGGTGAATTGCAGCCTGATGAATCGAACATTCTCCTCTTCGATGATTCTTTTGATGGTCTCAATCGTCATAACAACACCTCCTCTTGAACATAAAAAATCATTGTGGTATAATCAATATCCCAAGACACGAAATAAAGTTGTTTGGGCCAGTAAAAATCAAAAAAAACAGTCCTTTCTGTCCCCGGGGACAGAGGGGTTTTTCTTTTTGCATCTTTATGCGTAGAATATAACAGCCGTTTGTGAATTGCAAATTATTTGGAAGTTAAAAAGCGGTTTAGAAATATCTTCAGAAACAAGAACACGGCATATCCTATAGCAAGGCCAAGAGCGCTTCTGTAGATAGAAACCACCAGAGGCGTTTTAACATGACAGAACGTGTTGAACATCGAAACGAGTGCAACGCTGCCAAAACTCTCTCTGAGAAAATCGTATTCTCTGAATCCTTCCAACCAGAAAAACGGGTAGCACACAATTTCCTTGAAACGGGGCCGAACCATCAAAACACTCTCCAGCCAGTCTCTGAACTTTCTTTCAACTTCCAGCACCCATCCCGAATTTCCCGAACGCATAAGATAATAGAAACCCACAGGAATGGCAAGGAAAAGGAGAGGCAGGTACTTTTTCCAGTTTCTTCTGTTCTTCCAAAGTCCTGAAAGAAAGAGAAGCCCGGGAAGAAGCACGAGTGAAAGTTTCACTCCGCGGAAGTCCAGGATACCGTTGAGGTGGTACAGATCGCTGAGACTCAGAGACAGAGAGATCGACAGAAAGAGAAAACTCAACACTTTCAACCATTTCTTTTTCGGCACAAAATACGCCGCCAGTGTACCGGAAACAAAAAGGAGAGACACGAACCATTCCCTTGAAAAAGGCAAAACGAGAACTATAGATAGAAGCAGAGGGTTCAGAGAGATTATCATAAGAATGGGAGGTATCAAGAAGATCCACTTCGGGAAAGGCGGTTCAGATTCTGGAGGAGCCGGAAACGGTACAACTTTTCCTTTGAAATAACTGGAAAGCCTCTGAACGAGGAACTCTTTTTCGTCTATGTCCCTTATCCAGAGAACCTCCACACTTCGTTCAAGAACGGCTCTTTTGTACCTGTGAAACAGCGCTTCTTCGTCCAGATTTAGCTTTTCTATCTCTTCGGGTTTCACCGTGTGAACACGAAAGAAGAGGCCGTCTTTCTTCAAAAGCACGACTTTTCTTGCGAAATCGTAAGATGGATCGAACTCTACAATCCCAAGCCATTTTCCTTTCAATTTCTCTGCCAACTCTTGAGGTTCCCAGAAGAGAGGTTCACCTTTGAGAATCACGATCTCGGCTTCCGGTGGCAAATCTTTTCTGCTCGAAAGGTCAAAGAGAACCACTCGCTTTCCATCGATCATGTCGTCGAACAGAAAGGAAAATTCCATCCCTTTCCTGTCATAAGCCACCCTTTCTGGAAGAAAGAACACGATGAGAACAACAGAACTCACCAGAAAAATGAGAAAAAGACTATTTCTCAAGTTTGTAAACTTCTTCACCCATCATCACCTCGACTTCTTCCCTAGTCCAGCCGAAGATCAAACTCCCTTTCAGGGAGAGTCCGCCGATCTGGATTTTCCTTTTTGGTCCCAGATACACGGGAACGGGCCTTTCTCTCACAATCACTCTGTGCGGTCTGTTCACCACAAAGAAAGCGGTACTCGTGTTACCGAAAGTATCCGTAGCCTTCACAAAGACAACGTGATGCCCATCTGGTATCTTCTGGACTTCTCTTCCATCGCAGATGTATTCAACTCGAAAAGAAGAAGCGTCTTCTATCTTCTCCGGAGAGAGAACGAGTGGAGGAGTGGTGTCTCTCACATCGATCTCCATTCTCAAAAAGTTTCCGGATTCATCGCAACCGATAAGGTGATAGACACCAGGAAATTCTGGAGAAAACACAGTGATCTTTTCTCCAGTTGATGGAAGAAACCAGTTCACAAGAGGTGGTAGAATGAGGCTTTGGCCGAACTCAACAGAAGATTGGTACGATCTTTCCGCGAAAGAAACAGGAAGAGCTTCGAATGAGAGACTGGTGGATTGTCCCAGAGAGTCCACCACTTCTACTTCGAGCCTCGTGGCTTCCGTGGTTTGGTACCACAATTTGCCTTCCCTTCCATTCCAGAGTGTGACGAAGGTAGAATCGTCAGTCACATTCAGAAAGATCACCGTTCCGATAAGAGGATGCCACACCTTTGAATATCTCACCTCAGGAGGCTTTGGAGTGACGTCTATGGTGCCTTCTATTCTCCTTGGAACCTCAAATTTTTTGAAGAAGAAGGAAAGATAGTACTCGAGCTTCTCTTTTGTAATAGATCCCTTTACAACGACCCTGTCGCGTGAAAAGACTTCAATGGGAAATGCGTCGTAAACGAACGTGAGATCTGTGCTGTCAAGAAGCTCGGCGAAAACATCCTCGGGAATTCGGATATCCCCCACATCGACTCCGATCGTCACACCGTTGCTCAAGACAAGGGCCGTGCTGTCTGGAAGATCAATGGTGATACCTCGAACCTTCGGAGGAGTGTAAATTGTCTCGAGAGAGGCTTTGAAGGGCTCCAGGTCGCGCGAATTTTCAAAAGGGAAAGTTCTGTTCGTCAACGAAACGATGCCAGTGTTGTTGTAAGTGTTGAAGAGCACTTCCTTAGAAAACAGAAGAAGAGACGAGAGAATGAGAATCAGGAAAGAAATTCTTCTAACCATTCATCACTCCTCTCTTTTAAAAGGTTCAGAACGCTGAGAAGATCATCTGGAAGAGGTGCCCTGAAGTCCTTTTCCTCCTCGGTCCACGGATCGATGAACTTCATTCTATAGCTGTGGAGGAACTGTCTTTTTAAACCGTATCTCTTTCGAAACTCTATGTTGAAATGTCTGTCACCGTAGGTGTCGTCTCCCACAACGGGAAAACCTATTTGCGAGAGATGTCTTCTTATCTGGTGCTTTCTACCCGTGTGTATCTTCACCCGGAGAAGCGAAACATCCTTCAGAGGTTTCACTGAAACGATTTCAGAGACTGCTTCCTGCCCATCGAGAGGAATGGTGAGTTTCATGTTGTTCTCTGGAACTCCCCTCACGAGCGTGACGTATTCTTTCTCTATGTTTCTGCCCTTGAACAGTTCCGTGAGAATCCTCGCGGCCTCTCTGTTTTTGGCGACAACAAGAAGCCCGGAGGTGTCCTTGTCGAGTCTGTGAACGAGAAACGGTGAAAACCCCTTTTCCTGACCGTAGTGAAGGAGTCCCTCGATCAACGTCGCAACATGAACACCTTTTCCCGGATGTATGGCTATGTTCGGCGGCTTGTTCAGCACAAGGTAGTGATCGTCTTCGTAGAGCACGTCGAGTTTCATGGGAACTGGTGTGAGGTCTTTCTTCTCAGATCTCTTCGGAAGATTTTCCAGATTCACATACCGGAGCTCTACCACGTCTCCTTCTTCCAGTTCGAAAGAAGGATCCTTCACGCGCTTTTTGTTGACATACACCTTTCCCTTTCTGATGAGTTTGTATATCACCGAAAGGGGTACGTCTTTCAGCTGGTTCCTCAGAAATTTGTCCAGCCTTCTGTAGAAATTCTCCCTGGTGACTTCCATTCTCATGACTTTTATTTCTCCTGAACGATTTCGTTTTTCTCGTTTAGAACGATCGTTTTCGCTTTCACAGGTTTGTCACTGAAGGTGAAAGCCATGATGATCACCCTGTCACCTTCTTCACCGAGCCTTGCAGCTGCACCGTAGAGGTTTATCTCACGACTTCCCCTCTTTCCCTTTATGACGTACGTTACGAATCTCTGGGCGTTGTTGACGTTCACCACCAGTACGAGCTCTCCCTCGCTGATGCCCGCTTTTTCCATCAGCTCTTCGTCTATCTCTATGCTTCCTTCGTAGTAAACTTCTTTTCTCGTGATCGTAGCCATGTGAATTTTGGACTTCAGATATATGTTCAGCATCGTTTCACCCTCCCGAAAGATTTTATCATGCGAGGATATGTTATGATTTTACAGAAACACGGGAGGTGGGAAATATTTACAAGCGATTCGCACGAGTTTTTCACAAGGGGCCGTACACATCGTTCTCGAGAAGAATAGCGAAAAATTTCACCAAGATTCTGGAAAACTTTCATATTCGAGGAAAAAAAGTGCTGGATGTGGCCTGTGGAGAAGGAACATTCGCTGTGGAAATCGCTAAGCAGGGTTTCGAAGTGGTGGGAGTTGATCTTTCACCCGAGATGCTGAATTTTGCCAGAGAAAGGGCAAAGGAAGAAAGCGTACCTGTGATTTTTTTGAAAAAAGACATGAGAGAACTCGATTTTCACGAAGAATTTGATATCGTCACCTGCTGGTTTGACAGTCTCAACTATCTACTGGAGTACAAAGATTTGAAGAAAACTTTTGAGAAAGTTCATGAAGCTTTGAAAACAGGTGGAGCGTTTCTTTTCGATATGAACACCGTTTATGGACTTTTGATGGCCAATCAGGAAGGCCCCGTGTACATTCAGCAGGATGGAAAGGATATCTTCGAAGTTCAAACTATAGAGTTCGATCTGGAGGAATCTGTTGCCACCTTCTACGTGACTGTTTTCGAGAGAAAAGAAGAGGGGCTGTGGGAAAGGTTCGATGAGATACACAGAGAAAGAGGCTACAGAGTGAAAGAAATCGCGTCTGCACTGAGTGAAACGGGTTTTGTGTTTTCTTTTTATGAAGATCTCCTCAGCAAGTCACCTCTGACCAGCTACAGTAGAAGACTGTGGTGCGTTGCGAGGAAGGTGAGCGCAGGATGAGACACAGAGGCGGGAGAGGATTCCGAGGTTGGTGGCTTGCCAGTACCATCCTTTTACTCGTAGCGGAGAAACCTTCTCATGGATACGAGCTCGCAGAGAGGCTCGCAGAGTTTGGTATTGAGATACCTGGAATCGGTCACATGGGCAACATTTACCGTGTACTCGCCGATCTCGAAGAGAGTGGGCTTCTCAGCACCGAATGGGATACAACGGTCAGCCCCCCAAGAAAGATTTACAGGATCACCCCACAGGGAAAACTCTATCTCAAAGAGATATTGAGGTCTCTGGAGGATATGAAGAGAAGAATAGAAACGCTCGAAGAAAGAATAAAGAGAGTGCTTCAGGAAGAGTAGAGTTCTTTTTCTATACGGGCCAGCTCTCTTTTCACTTCTTCTGAATCTATGGTCAGGTACTCTCCATCGAAGTAGATCCATTTTCCAGCGACCATCGTGGCGAAAACTTCACCGCTGAAAGCGTGAACGAGGTGGTTCTTTATGTTCCGAACTGGAAACATTTCGGGAAGATCGAGATCTATTACCACAAGATCAGCGTTCCAGCCTTCTTCAATCTTTCCGCTTTTGAATCCCATCGCTTGGGCTCCATCGTAAGTTGCCATTTTCAAACATGTGTTCACATCCAAATTGCGTGGATTCTGCGCTTTCTGAAGAAGACTCGCGAGCCTCATTTCGAAGAACAGATTCAGAGAGTTGTTGCTCGCCGCTCCATCCGTGCCGAGGGTGACCTTCATCCCATGCTCTATCATTCTCTGAACAGGTGCTATTCCGTTTCCGAGTTTCAAATTGCTCGCAGGATTGTGAGAAACGAAAAACGGAACATCTTTCAGAACACCGAAATATCTCTCGGGAAGATGAACACAATGAGCTGCGATGGTCTTCACTTCTTTCAACCCAATGTTCAAAATGTCCTCCAGATCATACTCTTCTTTGGAGGTTTCATAGAGATGAATCGTCACTGGGGCGTTCAGAGACTTCGCAGTGTCGAAGACTCTCTTCAGGTATTTTTCAGAACAAAGGTAAGGTGAGTGAGGACCGAATCCAACGAAGATCCTCCCCTCAAAACCGTTCCAATCGTTGTAGAGCTTCAAATTCTCCTCGAGCCGTCCTCCATCGTCCCCATTACTGTCCACAAGTCCCCGTGTCAAAAGGGCCCTCATTCCAAAATCTCTGACTGCCTTTGCAATCCACTCCTCATGAAAGTACATATCGACAAAGCCGGCGATCCCATGTCTTGCCATTTCCATCTGGGCAAGGATCGTACCGTAGTAGGTCATCTTCTCTGTCAATCTGTCTTCTATGGGAAGCACCTTAGAGAAGAGCCACTCTTCGAAACTGAGATCTTCCGCGACTCCTCTCAGAAGAGTCATCGGCGCGTGAGTGTGCGTGTTGAAAAGAGCCGGCATGACGAGTTTACCGGAGAGATCCAGATCGACCTCCACTTCTCCCTGTATCACTCGTTTTATCGTGCCGTTTTCGATTTCTACGGCTCCAAAAAAAGGTTCAGAAGAGAAATCTTTCAGTATCAGGCAATTTCCTATAATCATTTCTCCCGCCCTTTCCACAAAGCGAGAAGAATTTCGAGAGAGTTGAGATCTCCCACTATCTCTCCCTTTTCATCGACAACCGGCATCTCCTGTATATTGTTGTCGATCATCAGCTTCAAGGCTTCTTCCAATGTTGTATCCATGTGAACGTACACGGGATCCAACATTATCTCAGATGCGTTCTTTGCTATCAATCTTTTCATCGAGGAGCGAATGAGCTCTTCCTTTGGAATGAACCCGAAAAAGTGAAAACCAGAAACTTTCAAAAGGTGCATGACAGGGATCATTCCAACGAGTTTGTTGTCTCTCGCAACATAAACGGTTCTCGTGACGGGATCCTCCAGTATCCTGTCGACGATTTCTTCTATAGGAGTGTCTTCTTCTACAACTGTGGGCTTCAGAGAAATCAATTTGCAGACGTCTTTCACTTTCATGATCTCACCTCAATATCTGATCAACAAATAGACTCCTGACACCAGAAGACTGAGTATGAGCACGGGAAAACCTATCTTGAAATACTCCCAGAAGGTTATATGCTTTCTGTCTGCTATGAGAGAGGTTCCTACCACATTCGCGGATGCACCGATCAGAGTTCCGTTTCCTCCGAGACACGCTCCCAGAGAAAGAGCCCACCAGAGGGGCCTCAGATCAGAAAACGTTTCCGGAGCCAGAACCGCGAGTTTCTTTATCACTGGAATCATGGTGGCAGTGAACGGTATGTTGTCAACGAAAGCGGAACTCAACCCAGATATTCCCAGAATTGATATCAGGGTGCCTTCCATTTTCCCTTTTGAAAGCCTGATGACGAGTTCTGATATTTTTTCGAGAACACCGGCCTCTTCAAGGGCACCAACGACAAGGAAAAGACCTATGAAGAAAAAGATAACGCCCCATTCGATCTCTTTGAACACATCCTCTATATCTTTTTTATTTAAGAAGGCAAGCGAGAGGAAGCCAGCAAGAAGAGCAACCTCGAAACTTTCAAGTCCAAGTGGTTTCTGAAGAGAAAAGAGAACAAGAACAACCAGAGTTAGTATTATGGAGAGATAAAACAGCTTTTTGTCAACGATGGCCCTACGGGGTTCGAAACCTTTGACCACTTCCACCGGTATTTTTCTGAATATGACCCTTCTGTAAACAGCAGAGAGAAAGATCAAAGTAACGATGAGGGTCAGAACAGCAGCGGGTGCCACGTTGACCACAAAATCGAGGAAATGAAGTTTCGCCGCGGAAGCGATCATGATGTTTGGGGGATCTCCTATCATCGTTGCGGTACCGCCTATGTTCGAAGATATGATCTCCGATATCACGAAGGGAACGGGATCCAGATCAACCGTGTCGCAAACTACCAGCGTTACAGGAACGAACACCAGTATCGTTGTTACGTTGTCCAGAAAAGAGGAGAGAAGAGCCACGAGGAAATTTATTGAGACAAAGAAGAAAAACACACTTCCTCTGGAAAGTTTTATAGAGTACAGTCCCAAAAAATGAAACAGACCACTTCTTTTTGTAACGGACACGAAGATCATCATTCCTATCAAGAGAAATATCGTGTTGAAATCCACATACCTGACCAGCGCTTCGATGGGATCTTTGAACACAAGAAAGAGGGCAGCGCTCCCTCCGAGCATGGTGATGACCGCTCTGTGGTGTTTTTCCAGAATGATGAAGAGGTATACTATTATAAAGATCAGAAGTGAAACAACGGCGTCTTCGAACAAAATATCTCCTCCGGAGGTAAGAGATCGATGAAGAAGATGTTTCTGTTTATCTTTGCTATTATACCCCTGGTTTCTTTCTCTGTTGTAACCCTCAATTTAAGTATGTTCAGCACCGAAGAGGCTTCTTCTGTTCTTGCGGATGTTCAGGAGAAAATTCTGGAACTTCTTCCGAAAGAAGCGACGATCACAAACTCTTCGACGGCGACGTTTTCGATGACGTTTTTCCTCTCCTACAACGCAACGGACAACCTCTATGTGGGAGAATGGAAACACGGAAATGAAGTTGCAAGGTACGAGTACAATCCCAGGGGCTACAAATATTACAGAGATTTCGTGATGGAGTGTGCCTCTTTTCCCCTGGAGAAGGTCTCTTTCTATCTCTTTTCCAAAAATGAGTTTCCAGATGTGTTCGGGCTCACCTATCATCCCGCACTCGATGAGTACTGTGACTTTTCAAGCAGATACCTGGTTTTCTCTTCTGAAAGACTCTCCGGCAACAGAAACTTGTTCTTGATCGACAGGCAAAACGGAGAACTCGTTCCAATGTCCATCTACGGCAGCAGCGAGTACTTTCCGAGAATATCACCGGATGAAAGATACCTGCTTTTCCAGGGCTCACTCCATGGAAACTGGAACATCTATTACATGCCGCTCTCGTCCGATTACTCGAAGAAGATACAGCTCATCTCACGTGGCAGGTACGCTTCCTACAATCCGAACTGGATCGACAACAACACGGTAGTTTACGTTCAGGAAGATGCAACTTCGAATCACTTGGTTGTGAAAGATCTGACAACAATGAAAGAAAAGACGTACTATCTTCCATTCGACTGGGTTTTCGCACCGGTCAAGGGAAATCAGGGTATCGTGTTCGTGGGACTCAAAGAGTCAAACTTTGGGATATACGAGCTGCTTCCAGATGGAACGATAACAGTTCTCGAGGACAGTCCTTACAACGAATTCGACCCGGACGTGTTTGAAAATTACCTGATCTTTTCTTCCAACAGAGACGGAGTTTTCAGAATCTACGCGAAAGACCTGGTTTCTGGGAAGGTGTGGTGCCTCACCGAGAACATCCCCTACGATGCGTTCTATCCTGCGTTCTCTGAAGATGGAAAACTTGTAGCCTTTTCTGTGTACAGCAAAGGGAGCGAACCAGATATATGGATCGTCCGTTTCAGAATTCCTCAGGATTGATGTTCTTTATTACATGGACCCTCTTTATGAAACCACCCGATCTTTTCAGTTCCTCGAGCTCTTTTTTCAAGCCGGTGGAAAGCTCGCCGTTCGTGAAAATTCCAACTTCCGTGGCACCATAAATATAGGCCGCCGCAACGAGTTCCTTCACGACCTCTTTCTCCACCGTGGAATTTCTTCTCTTCACCTGGAAAACCACTGTGCTTCCTCGTCTTTTCGCAACGATATCCGCCCCGAAATCCTTACTCTTTCGCGTTGTTCTCACCGATCTAAAACCTTTTTCTTTCAGATATTCCTTAGCGAATTCTTCGAACTGATATGGATTCTTGAGACCCGCCTCGAGAAGGTTTCTGAGGTCTTGTTTTCTCCTTTTCTTCCCCCATCGCAGAAAGAGAACAAGAAGGCTAAAAGACAACAGACTCAAAATGATATAAATCATGCATTTTCACCTTCGTTTTGTGTATTTTCGAATTTCTTCTCATTCTTCCAAACGCTTCCAGAGATTCCTTAGTGATGGAAGAATAGACCACTCTGATGTCACGTGTTCTGTTCGTGTACGCCATGTAGAGGATTTCTTTCACCACATCGAAGTTCACACTGCCCACACAGATGATGATCTTTCTGAGACCTTTTTTGATCAGAAACACTTCACAACCGTTCACTGTTTTATGAGAGATCTGGTATCTTCTGCCTTCGTAGTACCTTTTTACAGTTCGGCAAACGGTTTCAACATCGACTTTTTTCCTTTTCTCGATCAGGCTCAGGATGAAAACGATGAAAATAACGACTGCTGCGAGAACGATCCCGAGTATTTCCACCTTACCACCCCACCCAGAAATACATGATATCATTTGAAGATGGAGAAAGGAAGGTGAAAGGGTGCGCGTAGAAGAGGCAAAGTACCTCGCAAAAAAGATCATGATGGCTGGTGAGATACCGCTTCTGGTAGGGCATTTCGGTGTGGGAAAAACGGATATCGCCAGGGACATAGCTGAGGAAACTGGAAGAGAGCTGATCATCCTGGTTCTTTCTCAGATGGAACCGGGTGATTTGATAGGACTTCCCGCCCGCACAGAAGAGAAAACAGTCTTTTTAAAACCAGACTGGTGGCCCGAAAGCGGCGATACGATTCTTTTTCTCGATGAGATAAACAGGGCCCATCGTTCTGTCAGAAACGCGATCATGCAGCTCCTTGTGGATAGAAGAATTCACAACCATATCTTGCCGGAAGGAACGTGGATCATGGCAGCCATGAACCCCCCGGAGGAAGAGTACGATCAGGCCGATCTCATCACAGATCCTGCGTTCATATCTCGCTTCTTCATTCTGGAAGTGAACCCGGATGTCTCCGAGTGGCTGGAGTGGGCTGAGAAGAACAATGTATCGAAAGAAGTGAGAGACTTCATAAGGGACTACCCTGAGTTCCTTTTCTCCGAAAGAAGTCTCTCTCTAAGAACATCCCTGAAACCTTCCCCGAGAAGCTGGTACAAGCTCTCAAATGTGCTGAAAACTCTGACGGATGATGAAAAAGAAAAGTACGGCTACGTCATCGCGGCAGGAATCGTGGGGCCAGAGGCTGCAAAGGCCTTTTATGATTCGTTCTTTCAGAGAGTAAAGATCCCTTCTGTGGAAAGTGTGCTCTTTGATGGAAAGATAGAAAATTTGGAAGACATACACGCTGCGAACACTCTTGTTCTCAGGATAGTGGACTTTCTGAGTAAAGTGGACGTGAGAACACTTGAAAGACACCTGGACGACGTATCGAAGAACCTGGTCAGACTTTCCGAAATCATGCCCAGGGAATCTTTTTACGGTGTTTTAAGATTTCTGGTCGATGAAGCTCAAAAGGAAGGAGAAAAGTCCTGGATCTTCGATAAAATACTCGAGAAGATGCTGGAAAGAGAAGACATGAGAAAAATGGTGAACGAGCTATGAAAGGTGAAAAAATTCTCAGAAAGGCTTTGCTGAACATAGGAAAGGAATCACCGTTCTATTATTACGTTCTTCTCGGTGTCAAGCTGGTACCATCGAAAAACACGAGAAATCTGAAACTCTCTTTCTCCACAACCGGAGATGTGATGTTGTTGTACAATCCAGAAGCGATAGAAAAAAAGCCTCTGAGAATGCTTCAGGCTCTTTTGATACACGAGGTCATGCACATCGTTCTCCAGCACTTTCGAATAAAACCCAAGGATGAAAGAGACAGAAAGATATGGGATCTTGCCATGGATGCCGCTATAAATCAGTACATCCCGGAACTTGCAGCTTTTGGGATACCGCTCGACGTACTTGTGAAGGAAGGTCACGCGACAGACAACGATACGCTCTTCGTACTGCCACCGGAGTGGATGATGTTCGAAAACGCTGAAGCGTACCATAAATGGATTTTAGAGGAGATGGAAAGACTCGGAAGGTATGATGTGGAAGTGGTGGCGGAGTTTCGGGATAACGTCGACGACCACTCAGGACTGTTCGAGGAAGACGTTCCAGTTGAGATGATCCTCGACCTCACAAAAGACAGAACCAAGAAAGCTTTCAACCTCTTTGGAGATACTCTTCCCTCCGGAGTAAAAAGAGAAGTTTCGCTCTCAATAGAAAATCCCGAACTGGACTGGAAAACGCTCCTCAGGAGGTTCTTCGGTGTTTCGATAAAAGCGGATCGCTACACAACTCCATTGAGGCCAAACAGAAGGTACGATCACCTCCCTGGCTGGAGGAACGAGTACCTTCCCAGAATAGCCGCTGTGGTGGACACCAGCGGAAGTATTGTGGAGAAGGAGCTGAACCAGTTTATTTCCGAACTCGAGAAGATCTCGAACATAGCAGGGGAAGAACTCTGGCTCGTTCAGGTTGACAAGAGTGTTACATCGGCTATGAAGTACAGATCTGGAAAGTGGAAGGATCTGGAGATTGTGGGAGGAGGAAGCACAGATCTTCAGCCAGCGATCGATTACTCAGAAAGGGTCCTCAGGTCAGAGGGAACAGTTGTCTTCACGGATGGTCACACCGACGTTCCGATCGCAAGGAGAAGAATCCTTTTCGTGCTCTCAAGGTATCACAACGAAGAATTTCTCAAGGAAGCGAGAAAGATGTATGGAAGAGATGCGGTGGTGGTCCTTTCATGAAGAGGGAATTGGAACTTCTTCTGAAGGAAACATCGGTACACAATCCTCTTAAAGACTACGAGAGTAAGCTTGACAACGTGCATCTTCACACGTTTGTGCTCAGAATAAAGAGACACCGTTTCCCGTCGTTGTTTCTCATGGTTGACACATCCGACAGAAGACTTCTGAATCTCTCCGTTGAAGATCCCTTCGATAGGGAACCGTGCATATACAAGGTGGAAGCAGATGTGCCGGAATCCATGGTCGCCTTTTACACGAAGCTGTTCGAAAGGGTGGATTCGGTCTCCGCGGGAATATTCAGGATGCCGTTGAAGGTGAAGGTTTTAAGGTCCGCCGGAAATGAAAGCTGGCTTCAAAAAATATTCCTTCAAGAAAAAGTGAAAAACATGGAGTTCTTTCTCTTCCAAAACAGGGTATCTGATGAGAATCTGGAAAAGATGATGAAACTTTTAAAATCGCGACTGAAGATCGTTCTGAGAAACGAGGGAATCGATGTGTTCCTTGAAACTCCAGAGTGGGTAGATAAAGAACACATCTCGCTGCTCCACGAAATGGGTGTTGTTTTGAGAAAGAAAAAGGGCATTCAACCTGCGCAGAATCCTATGGAACAGGCCTTTCTCACACTCAGAGTAGGATACGATCAGTTCTTCGAAGAAGACTTTGACATGGAATATTTTGCGAAAGATTTTATGGAGAAATTGAAAAGAATGTATGAGGTACTCGTTTCAATGTTATAATAAATACCGTGCAAAAACCTTTCAAGGAGGGACGAAACATGAAGGTAAGAGTTGACGCAGATGCCTGCATTGGATGTGGAGTTTGTGAGAATCTCTGTCCTGACGTTTTCCAGCTCGGTGACGATGGAAAGGCAAAGGTCCTCCAGCCCGAAACGGATCTTCCCTGTGCGAAGGACGCCGCTGACAGCTGTCCAACCGGAGCTATCAGCGTAGAAGAGTGAGGTAAGGGGTGGGGTTTTCCACCCCTTTAGAAATTTTTCAGATCTGTTTCTTTTTCTCCGTTGATTTTTTGAGTGTATCTGTTGGATAATTAATCCAGTCACTCCTCGTTTGGGGGTCCTCCATTATGAAAGAGAGAATACTCCAGGAGATAAAGACCAGAGTAAATAGAAAAAGCTGGGAGCTCTGGTTCAGTTCTTTTGATGTGAAGTCGATAGAGGGTAACAAAGTCGTCTTCTCGGTCGGTAATCTTTTCATAAAAGAATGGCTGGAGAAGAAGTATTATTCTGTACTATCAAAAGCTGTGAAGGTTGTGCTCGGGAACGATGCCACTTTTGAAATCACCTACGAAGCCTTCGAACCTCACTCCTCCTACAGTGAACCGCTCGTGAAGAAAAGAGCGGTGCTTCTCACACCGCTGAATCCCGATTACACTTTCGAAAACTTCGTCGTTGGTCCGGGAAATTCGTTCGCTTATCATGCCGCTCTCGAGGTGGCAAAACACCCGGGCAGGTACAATCCGCTCTTCATATACGGCGGTGTGGGACTTGGAAAGACGCATCTTCTTCAATCGATAGGAAACTACGTCGTTCAGAACGAACCGGACCTGAGGGTGATGTACATCACCAGCGAGAAATTCCTGAACGATCTTGTTGACAGCATGAAAGAAGGAAAATTGAACGAGTTCAGGGAGAAATACAGAAAAAAGGTTGATATTCTTCTCATAGACGATGTTCAGTTTCTCATAGGAAAGACAGGTGTTCAGACGGAACTGTTTCACACATTCAACGAACTGCATGACTCTGGAAAACAGATCGTTATCTGTTCGGACAGAGAACCGCAAAAATTGAGTGAATTCCAGGATAGGCTGGTTTCCAGATTTCAAATGGGACTCGTGGCAAAGTTAGAACCCCCCGATGAAGAAACGAGGAAAAGCATAGCAAGAAAGATGCTTGAAATTGAACACGGTGAACTTCCTGAGGAAGTTCTGAATTTTGTCGCAGAGAACGTGGACGACAACCTGCGAAGACTCAGAGGAGCCATCATAAAGCTTCTGGTTTACAAGGAGACAACGGGAAAAGAGGTCGATCTGAAGGAAGCCATCCTGCTTCTGAAGGATTTCATAAAGTCAAACAGGGTAAAAGCCATGGATCCAATAGATGAACTCATAGAGGTCGTCGCGAAGGTAACAGGTGTTCCACGTGAAGAGATCCTTTCCAGCAGTAGAAACGTGAAAGCTCTCACTGCCAGACGAATTGGCATGTACGTGGCCAAGAACTATCTGAAGAGTTCTCTGAGAACGATAGCTGAGAAATTCAACAGGTCGCACCCCGTCGTTGTGGACAGCGTCAAAAAAGTCAAAGATTCCCTCCTCAAAGGGAACAAACAGCTGAAGGCCTTGATCGATGAAGTGATAGGAGAAATCTCAAGGAGAGCCCTGAGCGGTTAACTCCTCGGGAATTCTCCTGAGGGACCATTTCAGAGCGGGTGTTCTGTAGGGATCAGAACCCTCGTCCAGCTTCAAAACCCACTTGCCGTCTCTTCCGGAAAGGTTGAGATAGTATACTTGCTGGAAACCGCCTTCGTCCGTGGAGATCACCTTCAGAAGATAATCACCATCCCTGTACACCTTCTTCACGACGAAAATCTTGTTTTTATCTTTGAACACCTTTCCTTCCAGCTCTTTAAGTTTTTCCCAGGTGACATTGCCTTCGAACACACTGTGAGCCATGGTGTTTTCACCCTCCATCAATCTTTTTACAGTTCCATTTTTTACTTTTCTTGCAACGATCAAAAAGGTCTTTTTTCCTTGAGATTTCCACTTTCTTTCGTAGCGAGTTTCTACATCTCTTTTGAAGTTCTCTTCGAACACATCTACGACAAAATACTCTGAGCTTTCGAAAGTATCCAAAACTTCCCGTGCGTACCACTCTTCATCGGTTGCAAACTCCACCGTGCCATCCATTTCCAGGACGGCAGAGAGCGTTTGCAGAAAATCATAACTTGTGATTCTTCGGTCTTCGTGCCTCTTTTTCGGCCATGGACATGGAAAGTTGATGTAAACCTTCTCCACGCTGTTGTCGGGAAACAACTCCTTCAGACCGAATCTGGCATCTACCTTCACGAGTCGAACATTTTTCAAGTTGTACCTTTTGAACTTTTTCTGTGCTTTCACGAAGGACGTGATGGACACCTCAAAACCAACGAAGTCTTTCTCCGGATGTCTTCTTGCAAGTTCTGCCAGAAATTCCCCGTTTCCAAAACCAATCTCAACCACTATCTTTGCCTTTCTGCCGAATATCTCAGACCAGTCGAGAGGAAATCTGGGAAAGTTTTGAGGCTTCAGTTCGTATTCTGTTACAACCACCTCAGCCACCTCTCCACTTCTATGAGATTCAGTTTTTTCTTCTTCGCGTATTCCACAACTTTTAGATATTCGTCTCTGGTGACAAACCTATCGAGTCCATATTCTTTCGCTCTGTACGCTGGGTAGAACTGCGCCATGATGTTCACAAGTGGTTTCGGCTCCAGCGTTGAAAGCAGATCGATCACACCGAAACTGTCTTCAAGGAAACCGGGAAGAACGAGGTGTCTCACAAGAACTCCTTTTTTCATAACACCATTTCTTATCACCGGTTCTCCCATCTGATCGATCATAACCTTCAGAGCTTCCAGGGCGAATCTTGGATAATCTTTCACACCAGAGAGCTTTTCTCCAAGTTCGGGATCGCTGTACTTGAAGTCTGGCATATAGATATCGACAAACCCTTCAAGAGAAATTATGGTATCGACAGATTCGTATCCTCCACAGTTGTAAACAACAGGAATTTCTTTCTCCATTCTCTCGAAGGCATCGACAATGAAAGGTATCTGGTGAGTGGGAGTCACCAGGTTGAGATTTTCCACACCCATGTCCTGAAGTTCCGTGAATATCCTCAGAAGATCTTCAACAGTGATTTCTTTTCCTATACCAACCAAGCTGACTGATTTCATAGTTCTGACAGTAGACACATTTGAGATTGCAATAGGTGAAAAAGACGGTTCCGCTTCCACCGCGGCCAACGAGTATTCTTTCCTCTCCAAAGTGAGGCCCCCAGGAAGAAACGACGGGAGAGTTTGCTACCCCGCAGGCCCCTTTCTCCCCTTTGAGTCTGTTCACTCCACAATTTCTGGGGCAGAGGTCACACCTTTCAAGCTTCTTGTAGAAAAGTTCACTCTTCACAGCCTCTTCAAAAAGTACTCGGCGTCGTCCGCGTACTCACTATCTGGGAAGAATTTTATGAACTCCTCGAAGAGCGAACGAGCAGTCGATGTATCGCCTTTGTAGTAGTAACACAAAGCCCTGTAATAGTAAACGTCATCTTTGAAATAGACGTTGTCTTCTCCAATTTCCTTTATGGCGATTTCAAACCTATTTATGGCTTCATCGTAGTCCCTTCTCAGGTAGAACATGTATCCCAGAAACCACAGACTCTTTGCCCTCTCTATTCGATCTTCCCGTTCGGGAACGTAAACAACGGACACTGAAGGTTCTTTGTTCGAAGTCTTTGCTATAGCGGATTCAATCTTGGAGAGTCTGGATTCCAGGTTCGTGAGAGCCTCTTTAAGAGATTCAATATTCTCAGAAATGGGACTCATATTCTCCTGCAAGTCAGTGAAATTCTTATCAAGGGAATCGTTTATCCTTCCCAGATTTTCCGTGATGGCAAAGATGTTCGACAAGACATCTTCGATACGCTGTTCGATGGGTTTAATATTTACCGTGCTTTCAGAAGATGGCACGTTTACCTCGATGCGGGAGGGAAGGGTGTAAAAAGCGAGTATTGTTGTGACAAGAAGTGCAACCAAAAGAGAAAGTGTGAACACTTCGAAAACACCTATCTTTCGAGAGGAAACTCTGGTTTCGATCAGAGCAGGGTGCGTTCTGTCAAGGCTTAAAAGAAGCTTTCGATACTTTTCAATCGCTCTCTTCTCGTTTCTCTGGAGGGCGAGTTTGTATCTCAGAGCTATTACTTCCACGAGTTCGGGGTAATCCTTGACGATCGATTCGAGTATGGAGGCAGCTCCCTGAAAATTCTTTCGTTCTATTTCTTTGAGGGCTTCTTCTGTTTCTTTCGAATAGTCTATATTCAGCTGGTTTGTCGCGTACTCGTAATATTCTCTGTATTTCTCCTTGAGTTCATCCGGCAAGTTTTCATAGAGCCTTTTCACAGCCTTCCAGTTCCTGGCAGCGTACTCCACTTCCAGTTCAAGATGAGGAAACTCTTCTGAAAAGAGAGAAAGCAGATTTCTCGCCTCGGTGATTCTTTTCTCACTGATGAGATCCCTCACGATTTTTTCCAGAATGTTCATTCTTTCAACCTCCTTATAGCCTCAGGTATGAGGCGCAGTAACTCGGAAGCGGTGAGCCCTCTTTCATCCTGTTCAAAAAGCTCCGCGGCAAAACCGTGTAGATACACAGAAACCGTGGAAGCTTCGAGAGGGGAAAGTCCCTGTGCCATAAAGCCGGCTATCATTCCTGTCAGAACATCTCCGCTTCCTCCCTTTGAAAGTCCTGTGTTTCCCGTTATATTGAACAGAGTTCTCCCACCATCTGTTACGATGGTGGTGGCAGATTTCAAAACCAGCACGCAGTCGTTTTCTTTTGCAAACTCCTCTGCCAGTTCGTAATTGTACTTGACGTCCCCAACAGTTTTTTTCACGAGTCTTGCCATCTCCCCAGGATGTGGGGTTAGTACCGCAGGGGATTTTCTCTCCTTCAGAACAGAGATATCCAGAACGTTGATGGCATCGGCATCGATGACAGCCGGTTTTTCGAGTGTTTTCAAAAACTCGTTGACAAACTCCCTCACGTGTTCATTGTTTCCAAGACCCGGCCCGATGGCTACCACATCCACGTCTTTTGATAGCTCCAGACATTCCTGAAGATTCTGCAGGCTGAAGAAGCCTTTTTCTGTATCTATGGGAACGGAAATGAGTTCTGGAAATCTCGAAGTAGCGATCAAATTCTGTGGAAAAGGAACTGCGAGCTTCACAAGACCCGTTCCCACTTTCAAGGATCCCATTCCAGAGAGAACGGGAGCTCCAGAGTACAGTCTGGACCCTGCTATTATCAGCACTTTTCCGTAGGTTCCCTTGTGGGAATCTCTGGGTCTTTCCGGCAGAAGGGAACGAACCATTTCCCGTGTTATCACGTATCGATTGATCGAATCGATCAGATGAACAGGATGACCTATGTTGGCGACTTTGAGCTTTCCTGTGAGATCTCTTCCTGGAAAGAGGATGTGACCTATCTTGGGAACTCCAAAGGTAACCGTGAGATCCGCTTTCACCGCTGTTCCAAGAACCTTCCCCGTGTTCGAATCTATTCCCGATGGAACGTCAACGGAAACAACTATTTTTCCCGATTTATTCACGAGATTTATTATCTCAGCGTACTCTCCCGTGATTTCTCCTCTCAGGCCCGTTCCAAAAATGGCGTCAACCACCACATCGAATTCGTTCAGAATAGAGGGTTTGAATTGTTCCACCCCTTTTCCTCCAAACTTTTTGTAAAGACCGTAGTTGTACTCACAATCGGGAGTTTTTTTCTTTCCAAGAAAGACAACCAAGACATCTTTTGCCACACCGAGGAGGTTTCTGGCCACGACAAAGCCGTCTCCTCCGTTGTTTCCTCCCCCGCAGAGAACCAGGAATCTGTAATCAGAAAGATTTCCAAGTTCCTCCTCCATTGCGAGAACAACGGAAATCCCTGCCCGTTCCATGAGGATTCTCGAGTCCACACCGTATTCTTTTATCGTCAATTCATCGATCTCTTTCATCTCCTGGGCGGTTGCTACTCTCACCCTCATCACCTCTCACTGTAGAGGAAACGGTATATGAGATAGGTCCTCTTCACTTTTTTCAAGTATCTTTTCGCACTGTCCAGATTTCTTCCTTCGTTCAAAGCAGCCGGTCCTACGTTGTAAGCCATGATGGCTTTGTCGAGATCACCGTACAGATCTTTCAAAAATTTCAGATAAACGATTCCATAGATTATGTTTCCCTCTGGACTTTTGAAATCCTCTTCCAGAGAAAACTTCTTTTTCAACCAGACAGCCGTTGAAGGCATGATCTGCATGAGACCAAAGGCCCCAAGCGAAGAAACCGCGTTTCTGTCAAAACTGCTCTCCACCCATATGATACTTTGAATGAGAAGAGGATCGAGATCATCGGAATTTTTGGATATGAAATCGTAATAATCATCTGGGAACAATCTGTAGAGATTCGCTATAAACACAAGAACAAACAAAAAACACAGAAAGAAACTCCTCACACCCCGAGGGCCTCCCTGTATATGTTTCTGATCTTCTCGGGAGTGAAAGTACCAGGTGTGTTGGTCAAGTGTTTCGCTTTGGAACCCTTTTCGACCCACTTCTCCAGTTCTTCAGAGGAGACTTCCACTTTTTCGTAAAGTCCGAATTCTTTCAGAAATTTCAAAAGACTGCCGCCGAATATGTGGTTCACTGTATTCACCTTTTCTGGAATTTCTTCTTTCATTACCTCCATTACGAATGGTAGTACCATACCTGTCGCTTTCCCGTGTTTTATTCCCTTCTCCGTTGTTAAAGGATAACCCAGAGCGTGCGCCAATGTGGTTCCAGTTTGCGCAATCACCATTCCAGCAAGGCAGGAGGCCACGAACATCTTCTTTCTGGCTTCTCTGTTTCCTTCAATGGCCTTCGGTAAATTCCTGTGTATTATCTTCATGGCTTCGATCGCGAGGGCATCAGAGGGCGGTGTGCTCTTTCTGGAGAGGAATCCCTCGACCGCGTGGGAAAGCGCATCAACTCCAGTTGACAGAGCCAGTTTATCAGACATGAAATAGGTGTATCCGGGATCGAGAAACGCGTACACCGGGAACATGAGTGTACAACCTCTTTTGTTTCCTTCTGGATCGGTGAGAATGGAATACGGCGTGACCTCACTACCCGTCCCAGCGGTGGTTGGTATCTCCACGACTGGAAGCCAGTGCTTCACTTTTTCTCTATCGTACAGATCTTCAACGGAAAGATCTTTTTCTTTCAAAAGCACGGCCACTGCCTTGGCGAAATCCATGGGGCTTCCTCCACCGAGTCCCACGACAAAATCGAAAGAATCGTTTCTGTATCTCTCAACAGCCTTCATAACGTTGTCAAAGGACGGATTCTCCTCGACTTCATCGAAGATCTCGTAGGATATTCCTGTTTCGTCGAGGAGCTTTTTCAGATCATCGAGAGATCCGTTCTTTTTCGAAGAAGATTTGCCGGTTACTACCAAAGTTCTTTTCCCAAGAAGATCTACTATTCCTCCCCTTTTCTCGAGAATTCTTTCCCCAAAAAAGACATCCGTGGGCATATAGAATTCCCACATGAATTCCACCTCAATTCTCGTAAACGATCTCGTAAGTCACCTTCGAAGAACACTTCAAAATGGCAGAAACACTGCAATATTTTTCCTGAGAAAGCTGAACGGCTTTCTCAACCTTGTCCTTTGGAGGTTCCCCATCGAACCTGAAAATGTACTTCAGATGAACTTTGGTAAATATGCGGGGATGTTCTTCCGCGCGTTCGTATTCGATCTCTATCCTGAAGTCTTTCATCTGATCAATCACTTTCATTTTTCTCAAAATTGAGACCACATCCATTCCAGTACATCCCATGAGCCCGGTGAGGACGAGCTCAAGAGGTCGGGGGGCAGCGTCTTTTCCCCCAACCTCTTCTTTTGCATCCATGAGAACGTCATGATTAGAGTCCGTTTTTACATGAAACATCATGTTCCCTATCCATCGTGCTTGCATTTTTTCACCTCACACCTTGAACTTTTGAACGAGCGTTGAGAGCTGTTCAGAAAGCTCAGACAGTCTTTCAGCGGCCTGAGAGACCTTTGCAGCAGATTCGGTCTGATCTTCTATGAGAGACTCCATTCTGTTTAGACTTTCCACAACTCCTTCGACTATCTTTGTGACGTTGTCCATAGCGCTTGCCATCTCTTCTGCGGCCGCTCCCTGCTCCTGCGCAGTGGCAGCTGTGTTCTCTATCATGCTGTTGATCTCTTCTATCCTTCCAAGGATCTCCCTGAATCTCTTTGTGACTTCTTCTCCCATCACTGCTATCTCGTCCACTCCTTCGAACATCTCTTTCGAGCCGTTCTCCACGTGTTCTATCGTTGCCCTCAAACTGCTCAACATCTTCGCTATGTCTTCTGTCGCCCTCTGGCTCTCTTCTGCAAGTTTCCTTATCTCGTCTGCCACAACCGCAAAGCCCCTTCCCGCTTCCCCAGCTCGAGCTGCTTCTATCGCTGCGTTCAAGGCAAGTAGGTTCGTCTGCTCTGCTATCGAGCTGATCGTGTCCACTATCTCTCCTATCGTCTTGGCTGAGTCAACGAGTTCTCTCAGGTAGTCCCTCTGTCTTTCTGCTGACCCTTTGAGTTTGTTTATGACTCCTCCCACCGCTTCTACTCTCTCTGTTCCTTCTCTTGCCGCTTTCGTCACCGCTTCTGATCTTTCTGTCAGATCCTGGGTGATCTTTGAGATGTTCTGCGCACTCGCTGCCACTTCTTCTACCCCACTCGTCACTTCTGTCAGCGCACTGCTCATGTTGTTCGCCTCGTCCAGTATCTTCTTGGCTTCTTCGTGCAGGTTCTCTGACATCCTGTGGCTCTCTTCTGAGAGAACTTTTATCTCTTCTGATGCTCCGCTCAGCTCTTTCGAAGCTTCTATGATGCTCACTATCATCTCTTTGAGTGAAAGTACCGCTTCTTTCAGGCTCTCTTCTATCTGGGTCAGTTCATCTTTCCCTTTCGCTTCGAACTCTACTGTCAGGTCCCCTTCTCCGAATCTCTTCACTTTCTCTACCTGCTGCCTCATTCTCTTCACTACCGGCATCATCGAAACAAACAACACCGCAAAGATCACTCCGCCAAACACTACATACGTCACTATCGTCCCAAGGGTCGCTTTCCTTCCTTCTGCAAGAAGTTCATCCAGGTCCCCCGTCGAGAAGATGTAGAAGTCGTATCCGGGCACTTTCTCCCACACGGTGTATTTCTTCCCGTCGTATTCGTATTCTACGTATTTTTCCCCACCTTTCTTTGCCTCTTCAAACGCTTTCTCAAACCCTCCAAACTCTTTCACGTCTCTCATGAAATTCCCCATGTCTTTGTGAATCAATACCTTCCCGTCATCCGTGACGAGTACTCCGTAGCCATTTTCACCCAATTTGCCACCTTCTGCCACCGTGTGCCAGAAATCCTTGTTTTGAGAAAGATCTATCACATAACCTACTGCGCCGAGCGTGCCCGCACCGAACGCACCTAGCGGAGCTAAAACAACGAGGGCGGGTTTACCTTCAAAGACATCCGAGGTAACTAAATATGGATTTTGCGAATTCTTAACAAGATCCATATATTTTTGATAGATGGTCGAAGAAGAATCAATCTGCTCCAATCCATCAGCTTTAGCAATGTAGCCAGAACCCGTCATCTCCTCGAATGCAACTCCAGCAAAAAGTGTATCGGAAGCTTCTTTCACCAGCTTGACCATGTTGGAAGCCATGGAATATGTATCGAGAAGCTGTGCTTCCATGGACTGGGTCAGAGCAACTGCCCTTTCTACGTACTTGTTCAATTTTTCGGCAAAATAATTCGAAAGAACATGAATTTGAACTGTTGCGTTCTTTTTGACAGTTTCAACAACCGCACTGGAAACGCTCTGATAAATGAGATAAAAACTAACAAGGAGTCCTGCCAGAACAACCAGTATAACAAGGAAAACCTTCGCACGAAGTGTCATGGCTTCACCCTCCCGGTTTCGATGTTATCAACTTTTATTTTATCAGAGATGTCAACAAAAAAGAAAGGGTACCGGAAACTGCGGGGGTTAAAAACCACCCACTCAAAATCCTTATTAAAACTTTCTTATTTCCCAGATTCATACCCTTTGAATAACCAGCTCCCAGAACGGCTCCCACAATGGCCTGAGATGAAGAAACTGGGATTCCTATCAAGCTGAAAATCCACACAACCATTGCCTGTGATAAAACCGCTATAAGAGAAGTAAAGTGATCTAATTCTATTAGATTTTTCCCCACCGTCAGCATCACGTTTTTACTGTAGGTGAGAATTCCGATGGCTATACTGATTCCTCCCAGAAAGGCTGCTTGCTCGATCGTCAGGATCTTTCCGGCGAACACTCCTGTTACGTTTGCGACGTTGTTCGCTCCCAAGGAAAACGCACCGTAAGCACCTATGATCCACGCGGAAATTTTTATTACTCTGTCTTGAATTTGAATGCTGGGAATTCTCCTGAAGAGAAACGAAAGAGCTGGATAGAAGATGAGGCTCAAGAAAAACGCTCCAACTGGTGTTAAAAACCACACAGTAAGTATTTTCGTGAGTGCAGAAAAATCAATTCCACCAATGCCCATTACCGTGACATTGGCTCCTATTATGCCTCCGACCACAGCTTGAGATGTGGAAACGGGTATCCCAAGCTTTGTCATGATCGTGACTGTGAGAGCGCCCGAAAGAACAGCGATACTGGAGAGAAGTAAATCGGAAGTGCTCAGAGAACTGATATTCTGAAGCCCTCTCGCTCCTCCAAGAACAGAACCCAGAATCACGAAAATGCTCGCCACTATGGTGGCTTTTCTGTAAGAAATGAGACCAGATCCTACGAAAGGACCGAAAACGTTCGCCGCATCGTTGGCACCCAGCGACCATCCCAGAAAGAGAGAAGGCAAAAGGAGTATGAACAATACGACCCCTCCTGTGGTGTGTTTTCTATTGTATCACTTTGAACTCTTTTCATGATACCTCCGTCTCAGATAACGAAGGGCAAGAAAACCCAACAGAACTTCACATAATTTTAAAAATAAGGTACCCGTTTAGGAAAGAAATTAGAATCTTCTCTTAACCTGTTACATTTAAAATGTACCATGGAGAATGAAAGTTGACCCCCCTATCCCCCTTGAGATACACCCCCACGGCCTTGGCGGGCTCGAAAGAGCCCGCATTTTTTTGTATAAAAACCCCGCCAAATGTGGCCCGATGTGATAGAATTTACACAGCAAGTGTCACATTAAGGAGGGATACTCATGGTAGATATTGGTACCTTGATCTTTCAAATTTTTTGGATGATCTTCATTTTTTCACTCATTACGCCTTTTCTCAAGAATTCTGCCCTCAAATCAGCCAGAGAAGCCTTGATAAGAGAAATTGAAAAAAAGAGAAACAGCCGTGTGATCACACTGATTCACAGAACGGAATCCATCAGTTTCCTTGGTTTTCCAGTGCGCAGATACATAGACATCGAAGATTCCGAGGAAATTCTGAGAGCGATTAAGCTAACCCCTTCCGATATGCCCATAGATCTCATACTACACACACCAGGCGGACTCGTTTTAGCGGCGGAACAGATTGCCAGAGCTTTGAAAATGCACAAAGGAAAAGTAACGGTTTTTGTTCCACACTATGCCATGTCCGGCGGAACATTGATAGCTCTCGCTGCCGACGAGATCATCATGGATGAGAACGCTGTTCTGGGACCTCTCGATCCCCAGATAGGAAACATGCCCGCTCCCTCCATTCTCGCCGTCGTGAAAAAGAAAGATGTGAACGAAGTGGACGACCAAACGCTGATACTGGCAGACATAGCGGAAAAAGCGATCAGACAGGTGAAAGAGTTCGTGGTGGAAATTCTTTCAGACAAAGTGCCAAAGGAAAAAGCTGAAGAAATCGCCGATAAACTCTGCAGTGGATACTGGACACACGATTATCCGTTGAACTACGAAAAATTGATAGAGATGGGCATACAGGTGAAAACGGACATGCCTCAGGAAATATATGATCTCATGGATCTTTACAAACAGGCTGAACCCAAGAGGCCGTCGGTGAACTACATACCGGCTCCCTACTACAATAGAAAGGAGATGGGTAATGGGAATAGATGAGCTCTACAAAAAAGAGTTTGGAATCGTAGCAGGTGTGGATGAGGCGGGAAGAGGGTGCCTCGCAGGCCCTGTTGTGGCGGCCGCTGTCGTTCTGGAAAAAGAAATAGAAGGAATAAACGATTCAAAACAGCTTTCCCCTGCGAAGAGGGAAAGACTTTTCGATGAAATAATGGGGAAAGCAGCTGTTGGTATAGGAATTGCCTCTCCAGAGGAAATAGATCTTCACAACATATTCAACGCCACAAAACTCGCTATGAATCGAGCACTGGAGAATCTGTCCGTGGGACCATCATTTGTACTCGTTGACGGGAAAGGAATCGAGTTGAGAGTTCCCGGTACATGCTTAGTGAAGGGAGACCAGAAAAGCAAATTGATAGGAGCAGCTTCCATTGTTGCGAAGGTCTTCAGAGATAGATTGATGAGCGAGTTTCACAAGATGTATCCCCAGTTTTCCTTCCACAAACACAAAGGTTACGCAACAAAAGAACACCTGAACGAAATCAGAAAGAATGGAGTTTTGCCCATCCACCGGATGAGTTTTGAACCTGTTTTAGAACTTCTGACCAACGATTTGCTGAGGGAGTTCTTTGAAAAAGGCCTCATCTCCGAAAATCGATTCGAACATATAAAGAATCTTCTGGAGGCGAAAAAGAGTGTGGTTTTCCGGAAAGAAAGAACAGACCATAATCTCCCTCTTTTTTAAACACATCGACAAAGTCGAAGAAACTCTGGAATGCGTCTTCAAACTCTTAAAAAAGTATCTTGAAGATGCTGACGATATCGAGTCTCTTTATCTTCGGGCACAAAGGCTTGAAAGCGAAGCCGATCGATTACGCCGAAAAACAGAGATGGAAATGTACAGTGGAGCGTTCCTGCCGAATTTTAGAGGAGACCTTCTTGGTTTGATTGAATCCGTAGACAAGGTGGCGAACAAAGCCGAATACGTGGCGGATTTGATTGTTCTTCAAAAACCAGAAGTTCCCCACCAATTGAAGGATCTCATTCTGATGCAGATGGAATACTCTCTGAAGGCCTACGAATCCCTGAAAAGTGCTCTCAGATTTTTGTTCGAAGATCTCGAGAGAGTTGAAGAGTTCGTTCTTGCCGTGGAGAAATACGAACACGAAGAAGATAATGTGGAGCGAACAGCTCTCAGGAAGCTTTTCGAGATGGACATCGAAAGTTGTGTAAAACTCGAGTTGAAAGAGTTGATAAGGAGTATAGGGGACATAGCCGACAGAACGGAGGACGTATCTGATAGAGCAGAAATCATTCTTCTGAAAAGGAGGTTCTGAAGTGAAAGAAGCGGGGTTTCTCTTCGAAGAACTCGTTTCCATCATGGAAAAGCTCCGGTCTGCTGAAGGATGTGAATGGGACAGAAAGCAAACCCACGAGAGCTTGAAACCGTATCTCATCGAAGAATGCTACGAGTTGATCGAGGCGATAGACGAAAAAAACGACGATATGATGAAAGAAGAACTTGGTGATGTGTTGCTCCAGGTGGTGTTCCACGCACAGATAGCCCGAGAAAGAGGTGCTTTCACCATTGAGGATGTGATACGAACTCTCAACGAAAAATTGATCAGACGACACCCACACGTTTTCGGAGACAGTCCGGGGTACTCGTACAAACAATGGGAAGATATAAAAGCCCAGGAAAAAGGAAAAAAGAAATCCTCGAGGATTGGTGAAATAAACCCGCTCGTTCCCGCTCTCTCGATGGCAAGAAGAATTCAGGAGAACGCTTCACAAGTGGGGTTTGACTGGAAAGATCCGGAAGGAGTCTACGAGAAGATAGAGGAAGAGTTGAAAGAGCTGAAGGAGGCAAAAGATCCCGGAGAACTGGAAGAAGAATTCGGTGACCTGCTGTTTTCGATAGTCAATCTCTCGAGGTTTCTGAACGTTGATCCCGAATCGGCTCTGAGAAAGGCCACAAGAAAATTCGTCGAAAGATTCAAGAGGATGGAGGAATTAATAGAGAAGGACGGTCTGGTTCTTGAAGAGCTTCCTATTGAAAAGTTAGATGAATACTGGGAAAAGGCGAAGGGAGGAGATGAAGAATGAGAAAGTTGATCTTCGTGATTCTGGTAGTACTGGGAATCAGCCTCTTCGGTCAGGCGACAACCACATCCAGCACAGTCGTTGCTATTGTCAACGGGAACCCCATCACCTCTGATTTGCTCGAACTCGAAGCGGATATAGACGGAATCCTGAGAAGCATTGCACAGATCGATTTGAGATTTTTCAACGTTCTTACAGGCACCGAAGAAGGTCTGAAATTGCTGTTGAAATACAAGCAAGAAGTTCTCAACTCTTTAATAGACGATCTTCTTGTTCAGCAACTTGCGGAGAAAGAAGGGGTCGGAGTAAGCGACGAAGAGGTAAAGAAAGAAGTTGAGGCAAGGCTAAAAGAAACAGTTGAAACCATGGGAATAACTCTGGAAGACCTTGACAAGTTCCTTCAGAGAGCTGGATACGGTGATCTCGAATCTTTCAAAAAGAGATTGCACTGGCATATGAAAACACAGCTTTCACTCCAACGACTCCAGGAGAAAATCACTCAGAACGCAACCGTCACACTTGAAGAAGCGCAGAACTACTACAATCAAAACAAGGAAACCTACAGGATACCTGCCGCTGTTCACCTCTACAGAATTACCACTGAGGATAAGAGTAAAATGGATGAGGCACTCTCAAAGATCAGAAAAGGAGAAGACTTCCTTGAAGTTGCAACTCAGGTGGCAACTGGTGGGGATCTTGGCTGGATTGAAGAAGGAAAGTTGGAAAAAGACATCGAGAGCGTGATCTTTGACGCTCCGGAGGGAGCTATTCTTGGTCCTTTCGAGTCTGAAGGTAAATTCGTGCTCTACAAAGTCGTAGAGAAGAGATCTTCTTCCTACAAAAAGTTCGAAGAGGTTAAACAGGAGATCATGGATAAATTGCTCGCGGATAAGAAGAATCAGCTGTGGAACGACTGGTTCAATAAGGTGTTCGAGGAATTCAAGAAGAACAGCCAAATAGAGATAAAACTTGGAGGGAGTCAGGGATGAAACTCAAGACGAAAACGATGGAGTGGTCGGGAGATTCTCTAAAACTCCTCGATCAGAGAAAGCTTCCATTCATTGAAGAATACGTGGAGTGTAAAACACACGAGGAGGTTGCACACGCCATAAAGGAGATGATCGTCAGAGGAGCTCCTGCCATAGGAGTCACTGCAGCGTTCGGATACGTCCTGGGACTCAGAGATTACAAAACGGGAAGTTTGACGGACTGGATGAAACAGGTGAAAGAGACTTTGGCCAGAACAAGACCCACGGCTGTGAACCTGTTCTGGGCACTGAACAGGATGGAAAAGGTGTTTTTCGAGAACGTTGACAGAGAGAATCTCTTCGAAATCTTAGAAAACGAAGCGTTGAAGATGGCGTATGAAGATATAGAAGTCAACAAAGCGATCGGAAAGAACGGTGCTCAGCTCATAAAAGATGGATCGACCATCCTCACTCACTGCAACGCGGGGGCCCTTGCAACTGTAGACTACGGTACTGCCCTTGGAGTGATAAGAGCAGCAATGGAATCAGGAAAAAGAATCAGGGTGTTCGCAGATGAGACAAGACCGTACCTTCAGGGAGCGCGGCTCACCGCCTGGGAACTCATGAAAGACGGTATAGAAGTCTATGTCATCACCGACAACATGGCCGGATGGCTGATGAAGAAAGGGTTGATCGATGCCGTTGTGGTTGGAGCGGACAGAATCGCTCTGAACGGTGACACAGCGAACAAGATAGGAACTTATTCTCTGGCCGTTCTTGCTAAGAGAAACAACATACCGTTCTACGTTGCAGCTCCCGTCTCGACGATAGACCCAACTATAAAGAGCGGGGAAGAAATACCCATAGAGGAAAGAAGACCGGAGGAGGTAACTCACTGTGGTGGGAACAGAATAGCTCCGGAGGGAGTAAAAGTTCTGAACCCCGCTTTCGATGTCACAGAAAATACCCTCATAACGGCAATAATCACGGAAAAAGGTGTGATCAGACCTCCTTTCGAAGAGAACATAAAGAAGATACTCGGGGTGTGATTTTTGGAGACCATATTCAGTTTTCTCGAGGAAAAATTCCTTGCGTGGATGTGTATTTTCACGAGGTTTACGGGATTTTTTTTGATCGCTCCTTTCTTTTCCGAGAGAGCGTTCCCTGTTGAGGTGAGAGTGTTTCTGGGACTGTTCACGAGCTGGTTGATGCTTTTCACAGTTGATGTATCCATACCCTTGAACACACCTGTTTTGAGTTTCACTTTGAATCTGTTTTTCAACTTTCTCGTTGGGTTCGGAATCGGTTTTATCGTTTATCTTTTTCTTCAGGCGTTCAACGGGGCGGGATACATCTTTGGTTTTCAAATCGGATTCGGAATGGAAGAAGTGCTGGCTTTCGGTGAAGAAGAAACAAACCCCACGGGAGAATTGGTTTATTTTATAGCCCTCACTGTTTTTGTGCTGATAAAGGGACCTGTTCTCGTGTTCGAGGGCTTGAAGGATTCAATCGATGTCTTCCCCGTGAATCTCACAGGTGTTGCGGACGGGTTCTTCTCCTACGTCGTGGAAAGATCGAGTGACTTCTTTGTGCTGATCCTGAAGATAGGAGCACCAGTTATCGCTTTCATGCTCATCATAAGCATCGTTCTCGGTATCGTTTCGAGGCTCATCCCACAGATGAACGTTTTCATGGTTGGATTGCCCCTGAAAGTGATCATTGGGGTTATATTGATTCTGGGGATGTTACCGATATGGGCGGAAGTGGCTCAGAAGATTTCAGCGCTCAGCTGGAACGCTATTCAGGAACTTCTTGGGAAATAGAGCTCCTGCTCTTTGCCGAAGCAGAGAGAACAGAGCGCGCCACTCCCAGAAAAAGAAGGAGAGTAAGAGAAGAAGGTAGAGCTCCCGTATCCAGGGAGCTCAACATGGCCGTCACCTTTCTCGTGTTCGCTTTAGCGCTGAAGATCTTTGGATATCAGGGTGTAGAGAGGATCACAGAAGACGTTCAGGCCTTTCTCTCGTTTGAAGAAACAGAGGATTTACTCGTGAATGCAGTAAACACTTTTAAAGACGTGCTTTTGATCATAGGAGCCTTTGTGGTCTTCTCCATGGTCGCAGGTGTTATGATTGGGGCCCTTCAAACGAGATTTTTGTTTGCTCCGAAAGCGTTGAAACCGGACCTCAACAGAATCAACCCGATAGAAGGTTTTAAGAGATTGTTCTCACTCAGATCACTCGTGGAACTTTTGAAGTCTGTCCTTAAAGTCGCCATCGTGGGGATCGTGGTCTACCAGGTCTTGAAAAACAGATGGGACGAAATGATTCTCTTAACAGAAATGAACGTGAACGACGCCTTTGCTAATTTCTGGGACATCGCATCCGAGATCACGTTGAAAAGCGGAATGGTCCTTCTCGCTCTTGCCGTTTTCGACTACTTCTACCAGAGATGGGAATTCGAAAAGAGCATCCGCATGACGAAGCAGGAAGTGAAGGATGAACTGAAAGAAGTGGAAGGAAATCCCGAGATAAAGCGAAGACAAAGACAGATGATGTATGATATCCTACGAAGAAGAATGATGGAAGAGGTCCCGAAGGCGGATGTCGTGATCACCAACCCCACTCACTTCGCTGTTGCTTTGAAGTACGATCCAGATACGATGAACGCACCAGTTGTGGTAGCGAAAGGTGTGGATCATCTGGCACTGAAAATAATAGAAATCGCAAAGGAGAACGATGTACCCGTTTTGAGAAATCCGTCTCTTGCGAGGGCTCTATACTATAAGACGGAGATAGGTGAAGAAATTCCGGTAGAATTTTACAGGATAGTGGCGGAGGTACTCGTTTACGTTTACACGAAAAAGGGCGTGAGAATTTGAAGAATGTGGATATAATCGTTTCTCTGATGATAGTCGCTATCGTTCTTTTGATGGTGCTTCCTGTACCGGACAGGATGCTGGATTTCTTCCAGATCCTGAATATAACTCTTTCCATGATCATACTGTTTTCCACCATGTACATAAGAAACGCCCTTGAACTCTCTTCATTTCCAACACTACTTCTTGTGGTGACCCTGTTCAGACTCGGCCTCAACGTAGTCTCAACAAGGCTCATACTCCTTGAGGGTCCAAAGTTCCAGGGACGGGTTATAAGAACCTTCGGGGATTTTGTTGTGAAAGGAGATTACGTCGTTGGTCTCATCGTCTTTTTCATCCTCGTCATTATCCAGTTCATCGTCATCACCAGGGGTGCGGAGAGAATAGCGGAGGTAGCTGCAAGATTCACTCTCGACGCTATGCCCGGAAAACAGATGAGTGTGGATGCCGACCTGAACAGCGGATTGATAACCGAAGAAGAAGCGAGGAAAAGGAGAGAAGACATCAGAAGAGAAGCGGACTTCTATGGAGCCATGGACGGTGCGAGTAAATTTGTGAGAGGGGATGCCATAGCGAGCATCATAATCGTTTTTATAAACATAATCGGTGGACTTCTGATAGGCATGCTCAGACATGGGATGAGCCTTGCAGAGGCTGCGCAGGAGTACGTGATTCTCACCGTAGGAGATGGCCTTGCGGCACAGATCCCGGCTCTTCTCGTTTCAACCGCCACCGGTATAATCGTATCCAGGGCCGCATCCAAGGAAAATCTCGGGAAAGATCTTGTCACGGAACTTTCGAGAGAAACAAAAGTACTTCTTCTCACCGGTGGAGTGCTGATTTTTCTGGGAATCTTCACTCCTATACCGTTCTTCAGCGCCATTCTTGGTGGAGCGCTGATCTTTCTTGCGATGTACACCTCCAGAGCCGTTCCTCAAGAAGAGCTGGTGGGACCTGCTCCTGCAGAAAGACCCGGTGGGCCTGTTCTATCTACACCTGAAGAGGTTTCTGAGATCATACAGAGCGATACCGTTGAGGTGGAGATCGGCTATGGACTGATACCGCTCGCCGATCCATCACAGGGAGGAGACCTCCTCGATAGAATCACTTCCATCAGAAAACAGCTCGCGTTCGAGCTGGGACTCGTCGTTTCCCCCATCAGGGTGAGGGACAGCGTTCTTTTAAAACCCAATGAATATTCCATAAAGATCCGTGGAAGTGAAGTTGCGAGGTACGAGCTCGTACCCAACAGGCTCCTCGCCATAAATCCAGGGACTGCTAAGGAAAAGATTCCCGGTATTCCAACCAGAGAACCAGCGTTCAATCTGGAAGCATACTGGATAGAAGAGTGGAGAAAGGAAGAAGCCCAGCAAAAAGGTTACACGGTCGTGGATCCACCAACTGTGTTCGCCACGCACCTTTCTGAAGTTCTGAGGAGACACGCCGATGAGCTCCTCGGCTTCAAAGAGCTCGAACTTCTTATAGAAGGACTGAAAGAGAAGTTTCCCAAGCTGGTGGAAGATCTCATACCAGATGTTTTGAAACCCGCTGAAGTCAAGAAAGTGCTTCAGAGACTTCTGAAGGAAGGGGTGTCCATTCGAAACCTTCCAACGATCTTTGAAATTCTACTTGAGAGTGCTGAGAAAAGTAAAGATATAGACTACCTTGTGGAAAGTGTGAGAAAGGCACTGAAACGTCAAATAGCTTCGATGGTCCGCTCCGAAGACGGGAAGATACACGCGATCGTTCTGGAGAGGGACCTCGAACAGAAACTCCTGGAGTCGCTGAAAGAAATAGGAGAAGAAAGGGAGCTCCTTCTCAACCCTGAAGTCTCAAGAGAACTGATGAACAAGATTTCAAACGAACTGGGAAATCTGATGAAAAAAGGCTATCAACCTGTGATTGTGTGTTCGGCAAGGGTCAGACCTTACTTCTCCAGATACGTAATGCGAACTATCCCGGGTGTTTCTGTGATCTCTTACGATGAAATACCCGATGACTACACCCTTCAAATTGAAGGTGTGGTGAAATTATGAAGATAAAAAAATACGTTGCTGAGAGCATCAGAGAAGCGATGATCATGATAAGAAGAGAACTGGGGGAAAACGCCGTTATTTTGAGTTCTCGAAGAATAAAAAAGGGGGGATTCTTTGGAATAGGTGGAAAAACGTACTTCGAAGTGACAGCTGCGGTTGAGAAAGAGAGAAAGAGAGAGGAAAACACGAGTTACAGACTCCAGGAAATACTCGTAAAGAATCGACAGAGTTCGAACGATAATATCAAAGGGGAGTTCGATGAGATAAAAAGGACGATAAACGAGATAAAGCAGATGCTTGTAACTGAAAAGAGGCAGACTCTACCAGAAGGGCTTTCAAAAATTCTTTACGGTATGGAGAAACAGGAAATTCTCCCAGAGATCAGATACAAGCTGATAGATTTTCTGAGAATGAAGTTTGGAGATCTGGATCCGAATTCGAACGAGACTTTCAAGATTCTGTCGGAGCAATTCGCAAACCTTGTGAAGACAAATGCACCAGATTTCAAAAACGCGAAAGTACTCTTTGTGGGAACAACAGGTGTGGGGAAAACAACTTCACTCGCCAAACTTGCAGCCCGTTTCAAGATAGACGAGAAAAAACGCGTCGCTATACTGACGCTTGACACGTACCGGATAGCAGCGGCAGAGCAGTTGAAGATATATGCGGATATCATGGATATTCCCATGAAGATCGCCTACACTCCAAAAGAAGCGGAATACGAAATGATGGCTCTGAAAGATTACGATATCGTTCTTGTGGATACAGCCGGGAGAAGCCATCAAAACGATCTTCAGATGAGCGAACTCAGAGCACTTTCGGAAGCTGTAAAACCAAACATCACTTTTCTGGTAATTTCTATGAACTACAAACTCGATGACGTGAAAAGAATCGTTGAAAGATTCTCCACCGTGAAACCAACTCACATCATTCTCACCAAAATGGATGAAACATCGGTTTACGGAACATTCGTGAACATATCGGAAATCACGGGACTTCCCATTGCGTTCGTTACAAACGGACAGAGGGTCCCCGATGATATATTCGAAGCGAACCCTATGGAGCTTGCCAGGATTGTCGCCGGTGAGGTGTTGAATTATGCCAGATCAAGCGGAACATCTGAGAAAGACTGAACCGAATATAATAAGTGTTCTCAGCGGTAAGGGCGGTGTTGGAAAGTCCGTGATAGCTGTCAACCTTTCCCTTGCTCTTAAAGAGAAAGGGTTGAGAGTACTTCTGTTCGATGCCGACGTGGGATTTGGAAGTGTCGAGATCCTTCTCGGTTTCATGGCCCCCAAGACCCTGAAAGATTTCTTCAAGTCAAATGTGAGGATAGAAGACATCGTTTTTGAAACAAAATACGGTGTGGATGTTCTCAGTTCAGGAATAGACATAGAAGATCTCATTCTTTTCAATTTGAGCGATCGCCGGCGCTTCTTCGACGAGTTTGCCAGACTTCTCAAGAAATACGATTACCTCGTGATAGATTTTCCACCGGGGTACAACGAAAACCTGGATGAGTTTTACATTCAATCAGACTTCCTCATTCTCGTTACCACCCCAGAACCAACCTCGATCATAAACACCTATACTCTGATAAAGCTTCTTTCGGTAAAAGGAATAACACCCGAAGAGATATTTCTGGTGATGAACATGGCTAGGAATATGAAAGAAGGAAGAATGGCAGCCGACAGATTGAAAAGGGTGGTCGAAAGGTTCGTTGGTTTTACGATAAAAAACTACTTTGTGATAAAAGAAGATCAGGTCGTACAGAAGAGTGTGTCTTCACAGGAGCCGTTTGTACAGTTTCACAGTCATTCACAGCCATCCCTTGCCATCTACGGTCTGAGAGAAAAGATCTTGAAGGAACCCGTTCAAAAGAAAGGTTTTCTGAGCAAGATAAGACAGATGCTGGGAATAGGGTGAGAAAGAATGGAGTACTACACAGAGCTCGTAAATGCAAAGGACGTGATAAAACCAGGTCAAAATGTGATCGTAGAGGTTTCTGCGCCGGAGGATCTGGAAGGTCAATACAAGAGCAGTGTGCACGACGTGGACTTTGAAAGGGGAATCCTCACTCTTTCGATGCCGAGTTTTAAAGGAAGATTGGTCCCACTTCCTCGCGGAACCAGGTGTACTGTGATGATACTGGACAGCTCTGCGATCTATGTTTTCAGGACGAGTGTGCTTGAAAGTGGTAGAGACGAAGACGGCTTTCCGGTGACAAAAGTACCGTTTCCCGAAAGATTGAGGAAAATTCAAAGAAGGAGATTCAAGAGAATAAAGATATTTCTCGAAGGAACGTACAGGGTCGCTTCGAGAGATGAACCACCGAAAAGATTTGTGACGAAGGATTTCAGTGCCGGTGGTATGCTTATGGTAGCTGAAGATATCCTGACGCCTGAACAGATCATATACGTTACACTCGAACTGGACGAAGATCTAAAACTCAAGGATCACCCAGCGAGAATCGTGAGAGAAGCGGGCATCCTCGAAACGGGAGAGAGAATGTACGGCGTAGAATTTTTGAACGTTTCCCCGGCTTTGGAGAGAAAACTGGTTAGTTTTGTCTTCAAGAAAGAAATAGAGATGAGAAACAAGGAAAGGAGTGAAAGCGAATGAAGATCTCAGAAAGACAGAAAGACCTTTTGAAAGAGATAGGAAACATAGGAGCCGGAAACGCTGCCACGGCGATTTCTTACATGATAAATAAGAAGGTCGAAATCTCCGTTCCAAATGTAGAAATTGTACCTATCAGTGATGTCATATTCGTAGCGAAAAATCCTGAAGAAATAGTCGTCGGTGTGAAAATGCCTGTAACTGGAGAAATAGAAGGAAGTGTACTTCTCATAATGGGAACTACTGTTGTGAAGAAAATACTCGAAATTCTGACAGGCCTGGCTCCCGACAATCTGTTGGATCTCGATGAGTTTTCCGCTTCGGCGCTTCAGGAGATAGGGAACATAATGTGCGGTACTTACGTTTCAGCTCTCGCGGATTTTCTTGGTTTCAAGATCGACACACTTCCCCCACAGCTTGTCATCGACATGATATCTGCCATATTCGCAGAAGCTTCCATAGAAGAGCTGGAAGATAACTCGGAAGATCAGATAGTGTTTGTAGAAACGCTTCTGAAGGTGGAAGAGGAAGAGCCTTTGACATCCTACATGATGATGATACCAAAGCCGGGATATCTGGCCAAGATCTTCGAAAGGATGGGGATTCAGGAATGAAAAAAGTCATCGGAATAGGAGAATACGCGGTTATGAAGAATCCTGGAGTGATTGTGACCCTTGGGTTGGGATCCTGCGTTGCTGTATGTATGAGAGATCCTGTGGCAAAAGTCGGAGCCATGGCACACGTTATGCTTCCAGACAGCGGCGGAAAAACGGACAAACCCGGCAAATACGCGGACACGGCTGTAAAAACGCTGGTGGAAGAGTTGAAGAAAATGGGAGCAAAGGTGGAAAGACTGGAAGCAAAAATAGCGGGCGGAGCCAGCATGTTTGAATCTACGGGGATGAACATAGGAGCGAGGAACGTAGAGGCTGTGAAAAAACATCTGAAGGATTTTGGAATCAAACTACTGGCGGAGGACACGGGGGGCAACAGAGCAAGGAGCGTTGAATACAATATTGAAACTGGAAAGCTTCTCGTGAGAAAAGTAGGTGGTGGTGAACAATTAGAAATAAAAGAAATTTAGTGTGGGACAAGGAAAGTATGATAAGAAGCTTGCTTCCGTTTATAAAGAGAACAGCTGAGGATTTGGCACAGACCCTACCTCCAAACGTGGAGGTAGATGATCTGATTCAGGAAGGAATCGTCGCAGCCCTGTCTTCTCTGGAAAGATACGATCCATCAAAAGCGAGTTTCACAACGTTCATAATGAAAAGAGTGAAAGGTGCCATGTACGACTATTTGAGAAAAATAGACTGGATGCCGAGGAATCTGAGAAAAAACGTGAAGATGATCGAAAGAGCGATATACGAAAGCGAGGAGTTTCCATCCGATGAAGAGATAGCCAGAAAAACCGGTCTTGAATTGAAGGAAGTCGTTCGTGCAAGAAACGAGATGATGAGGAAGCAGCTCCTCATGATAGATGCGATGGAAGACGAAATCGTTCTGAAAACAGAGGGGCCAGACGAAAACGCGTACCGTGAACTTCTGGTGGAGGAGATGAAGAAGGCAATAGAAAAACTCTCGGACAAAGAAAAGCTGGTTCTGTCTCTCAGATTCGAAAAGGATCTATCTTTGAAAGAGATAGCGAAAGTGCTCGGTGTATCCGAATCCCGTGTTTCTCAGATTATAAGTAAGTCCCTTCTGAAAATAAAGAAAGAAGTGATGGGCGATGATCAGGCCGGTTGACTTCCAGGGATTTGTCGTGAAGGGTGTGGAGTCTGTTCAAAATGTCTCTCAATCGTTGAACCAGCAAACACTGGTTCAGCAGGCTCTTTCCCAACATCTATTACATCAGATTCAAAGAGAACAGAGTTCAGTTAAAGAGAGCAACACAACTGAAAGAGCGGAAGTGAGAACTTCCACAGAAGGAAGGCAAAGGGGTTTCTCGCAGGCTAAAACACACTCTTCGCTGAAAAAGAAAAAAACGTCAATAAAAGAAGAAAACAAGGGGTTGTTCATGGACGTGAGAACATGACAATAGCATATCTCGATTCACGAAAAATAGAGGGAAAGTTCATAGGTGGGCTCCTTTCAGTCGATGAAAGAGGAATCCCTGTGGAGTTCAAGTACACAGATCCAGTGGTTCCAAACGAACTCCAGAAAATTCTTTACGGCAGCTCGATCGACACCTATCTGAAGGGAGAACTGATTGCCAAAACATTGCTGAAGAAAATGGAGAAAAAACCGGATTTCGTTTTTGTACGTGATCCGGAGTTGCTGGAAGTGGACGACAGGCTTCTTCTGATCGCAGAAAGAACTGAAAAATTAGAAACCCCCACCCGTGTGTCTGAAGAGGAAGTTCTTCTGCCGTTCAAAGGATCCTCAGTGAAAATTGTGGGAAAAGTATCCGATGAAGACATGAAAAAACTCGCTGATCTTCTGGAGACCTTCGATGTTATGGAACCGTTTCAGAGGCTGGAAAGGGCGCTGGAGTATCTATGTTCGGAAAAATAGTTGTGCTGATAAAGAAATGGATAGAGGGTTTTCTTCTTGAATTGAAAGGGCCTTCTGTTGAAGAAGCAGATACTTCTTTTCAACTTCCAGACGTAAGAGAACAGCCTTTCCAGAACAAGGTGAACGTTTTCTCTCTAAAAGAAGAAACAACGGTTCACGAGGGTACAACAAACCAGCAACAGATCTCTATAAAAGAATGTTCCCTTGAGAATGAAATACGATGTAAAACAGGAACTCCAGAAATTCTAATCTCCGGAATTCACCTTTTTAACCCTGAACTCTCGGACGTATCGTTCCACAGCGAAAACGTTCATTTCATAGTAGATGCGAAAACGATCCCGTCTGAAGAGATGGATGTTTTCTCAAATACCGACATTCCAATCTTGTGGAGAATGAGAGTAAAAAGAGAGGTGCTCGTCGACAGAAAAAAAATAGAAGGAGCACTGAAAGTGCTCCTGAATAGTCTGAAAGATAGAAAGATTGACAGGATCAAATTTGTCGGTTATTACAAAAATGTTCCTGCTGGAAAAATCAGCTTGTTTTCTTCTGATCTTCTCGTTGAGATCGATAAAGGTCCTTCTAAGAATCTCGTCGTTTTTGAATTAGAAATCAACGGAGAAAAGAAGCACGTTTTCATCTCTGTTCAATGAGCTTTGAAAGTTCTTCGACGTTTTCAAGCACTATTTTGAAAAACTTGAAGGCTTCCGTATCCACTTCGGAATTTCGGTCCATAAAGTAGTACATCACCTTCTTTTTAAATTGCTCCCTTTCCTCGGCAGACATCTTGAGAATTTGAGTGACTATTACTTTGATTCTCGAATCTTCCTCCATTACTTTAACTATTTCTCGTATTTCCGGCTTCATCACTCATTTTTGTTATTTTCCAGAAAGACTTTGAAAGAAATACCTGTTCTCACATCATCCCCTATTTTGATTTCAATGAAACCCGGTACAACGAAGAGATCCTTTCCGGATTCTTCCAGAAATCTTCTTGCAACTGCCAGAGCCTTTACTGCCTGGTTCACTGCACCAGCACCGATAGCCTGAATCTCCACCTTTTCACTCTTGGTAAGGGAACCCGCTATCGCACCGGCTACCTTGTTGGGGTTCGAGTTCGAACTGACCTTCAGGATTTCCATCCTACCATTCCTCCTTACTCACGGGTTTCTAATCTGCATTTTATCATAAAAGAATTGGAGATTTCAAACTTGTTCCAAACTGACTTCTCTCAGGTATCTAGCAGCATCTTCTGGTGGCACTATGTTTATGTAAAATCCCGTTCCCCATTCGAAGCCCGCTACTTTTGTCAATCTCGGGAATATCTCTATGTGCCAGTGGTAATAATCCTTGCCTTCAAGACTCGTAGGAGCGGTGTGGATCAAAAGGTTGTAGGGCGGATTATCTAAAGCGGCGTATATCCTGTAGAGAACGTTCTTCAGGATCTTTGCAAGAGACCCAACTTCATCCTCAGATATCAGGTGAAAGCTGTTCATGTGTCTTTTTGGAAGAATCCACGTTTCGAACGGAAATCTGGCAGCGAAGGGTTCCAGAGCTATGAAGTGATCGTTTTCCTCAACGATTCTCTCCCTCTCTTTCTTCTCCTCGTCTATGATATCGCAGAAAGGACATCTTTCCTTGTACTCGTAATATTCCTTGGAACCGTCGAGTTCTTCCTGAACCCTCTTTGGCATGATGGGGAGTGCGATTATCTGGCTGTGAGGGTGGCTGAGAGAAGCTCCTGCGTCCTTTCCGTGGTTCTTGAAAATCAGTATGTATTTTATTCTCTCATCCTTCATGAGCTGCTCGTATCTGATCTTGTAAGCCCAGATGACTTCTTCCACGTTTTTGTAATCCATAACGGCAAGGTGAGAATTGTGATCGGGAGTTTCAACGACCACATCGTGGTAACCAAACCCCATCGCTGCATCGTACATACCTCTTCCGTATTTTCTCAAAGGCACGTCGGGATCAACCGCTGGGAACTTGTTTGGAACAACACGCACCCACCAGCCGGGTGTGTTGGGTTCTGTGTCGGCAGGCCTGAAGGCGAAAATCTCCGGTGGTGTGGTGTGTTCATTACCGTAATCGAAGGGACAGAAGCCCTCCCGTACTTCTTCTACTTTCGTTCTTGCAAAATCGTGGGGCCTTTTCGCTCTCTCGGTGGCTATGATAACCCACCTTTTTATAATGGGATCCTTCCTGAATTCGGGCATGCTTTCACCTTCCAACCTTTGCAAGGGCTTTTTTGTAAAGATCAACGTACTCTTTGGCAGACCTGTCCCAGGACAGATCCGTGTTCATGGCGTTTGTCATGATTCTTCTCCAGTGATCTTTTTCCCTGTAGTAAAAGTGCAAAGCCTTCGAAACAGCCTTCAACAGATGAGCAGAATCGTACTTCTTGAATCCAAAACCCGTTCCTTCCATCGATTGTGGATCGTATTCTTTCACAGTATCTGCCAGGCCTCCCGTGTATCTCACAACGGGGATTGTTCCATATCTCATGCTGAACATCTGTCCCAAACCGCACGGTTCGTATCTGCTCGGCATGAGGAATATGTCCGCACCAGCGTATATCTTCTGCGCCAGCTCGACATCGAATTTTATGTTCGCTGATACTTTGTCTGGATACCTCTCCTGGAACTTTCTGAAGGCGTTTTCGTACTGTTCGTCTCCCGTTCCAAGAACAACGATCTGAAGATCGAAGAGCATCAGATAATCCATCACATCAACCAGAAGGTCCAGACCTTTTTGAGGGACGAGTCTGCTTATCAACCCGGCTACAGCCGTTTCCTTGTTAACGGGAAGTCCCAGTTCTTCCTGGAGTTTCACCTTGTTTTCCCACTTGAGTTCAAGACGATTCACATCGTAGTTGACGTAAATGTATCTGTCCGTAGCTGGGTTATAAAGCTCGTAATCTATTCCGTTCAATATACCGTAGAGATCTTTCGAACGCATTCTCAGTACACCCTCGAGTTTCTCGCCGTACTCTTCCGTCTGAATTTCCTCGGCGTAAGTGGGGCTAACCGTGTTTATCACATCGCTGAACACTATTCCACCCTTGAGGAAATTCAGCTGTCTGTAGAACTCAAGGCCGTCGATAGTGAAAACATAATCGGGAAGGCCTGCAAAAGAGAGGTACTTCGGATCGAACACGCCCTGATATCCAAGGTTGTGTATCGTCAAAACCGTGGCCGTTCTGGAAAAGTAAGGATCGTCCCTGTAAACGGTTTTCAAATAGACAGGAATCAGAGCGGTTTGCCAGTCGTTCACATGGACGATATCGGGCTTCAAATCAAGATGTTTTACCAGATCCAGAGTAGCTGCGCAGAAGAAAATCGCCTGTTCACCAAGATCTGGCCCCGCATAGACATCTTCCGCGGAGAAATAGTAATCGTTGGCAACGAAATACGTTTTCACATCGCTACCGGGAAGAACGGATTCGTATATATCGAACTTTTGATCGGTTTTGACATGAGAAACAGAGAGACCTTCGGCTACTTTCTTGATCTCATACCCAAATTTCTCTGCATTTTTTTCAACGATTCTGTGTTTCGGCATAACTATCGTGACATCCACCCCGTGTTTCTTCAAATACTTTGGAAGAGTTCCAGCAACGTCCGCCAGTCCTCCTACTTTCGCGAACGGAAAAACCTCGTAAGAAACGAATACTACCTTCATTTTTTCACCTCCAGTTTCAGCGGTGCGTCGTGTGGAAAAACTAAAAGATCGATCCTTCCAACTCTGTCAAGGAAGTTCTTAACCTGAACACTTCCGTACCCTTTGATTATATCATAGTAGCTAAGCCTGTTAGGTGTTATATCCCCCGTGATCAGCACTCTTCCCGCATTCTCCGTATCGAGAAGAAAAGAAAGGTGCTCTCTGGCGTGCCATGGGGTGTGAAACACCTTTACTTTTTCATCGAACAGCGACTCTTCTCCCTTCAGAAGCACCACATTCTTCCACGAAGAGATCACTTTTGAATAGATTCTTCCCACGATCGTACCAAAAGAAAGATAGTTCTTCGTTTTGTAAGCTTCATGAACATAGAAAGTAGCATTCTCGAAGAGGACAGAGTTGAAGATATGATCGAGATGCACATGCGTGAAGAGAACGTCCGTTATATCATCCGGGGAGATTCCCAGCTCAGAGAACTTTTCTTCCAGTTCGTCCATAGAAGAGAGGTTACCGGGGTCGATGATGATTCTTCTGTCCTTGTGTTCCAGATAAACGACTGTGGAAAAGTGAGCGTTCAACCTTCCTGGAACGAAAACGCTTCCTCCCGTTACGAGGATTTTCAATTCCACTCGGTATCACCCCACAAGGTAACTCAAAATCGCCACGAACAAACAGTAGTAAGAAAACTGCCATATCTTTCCAGATCTCACAGATCTTGAAAGCACGTAAAGAGCGAAAAGGCCAGAAAGAAAAGCAAAAATCGGTGCCAGAATGGTTATATTTCCCTTTTCTAAGCCGAGGATTCCTGCACCCAGAACGACGGGTATGGACATCAGAAAAGAGTATTGAAGAGCATCTTCACCTCTGTACTTCATGAACAAAAGAGAAGACACTGTGATTCCACTTCTCGAGATACCCGGAAAGAGAGCAAAAAGCTGGGCAATCCCAACAAGAAGGGCATCGAGGAAACTCATGTTTTCCATTCTCTTTTCACCAGACGAAGAATACCTGGTAAACATCAGGATCAAAGCGGTTACAGAGAAAAACAGAGGGAGGAAGCGTGGCGAAGAAAACAGTTGATCGATTTGTTTTTCGAAGAGAACTCCAAAAACGCCAGCCGGAATGGTTGAAACAATCAGATTCAGGATGATTCTCCAGCTTCTCAGGCTCCTTCTTATACCATCGAACGCAAAAAGAACAACGGATACCAGCGTCCCAAGATGCAGAACAGCCGTCTGGTAAGCGTTCAGATCCGTCTTTAACAGATGCGACAGAAGAGTCAGGTGTCCGGAACTGGAAACGGGAAGAAACTCAGTCAACCCCTGTATTATTCCGAGCAGCAGATCCACGTCAGAACCCCTCTTCCTTTTCGATGGATTCTATTTTTATCCCAAGACTTTCAAAAAGCTTGATGAGTGTTCCTTCATCTACCGCGTCCACTTTGATGAGAACCTCTCTCTTGCCATCTTGTGACCTTGTTGTGATAACGGATAAGATGTTTATGTTACTGAGCGCTAAGGCATCTACAACCTTCCTCAACTCTCCAGGTTTGTTCTCGAGAAGGACAGAAAAACGGATACCAGGAACGTCCATCGCCAGGGCCTCTATGAGCGCTTCGAGAAAATCGTGAAGACTCACAGCACCCTTGAGGCGCATCTCTTCATCAACCACCGGAAGGTAAGGCTCCTGGTGCTCCAGAAACAGGAGAAGAGCGTGGGTGATGTTGTCTTCTTCGTGGACGAAAAAGTCTGGAAGAGAAACTTTATTGAATACAGAAGAATCGAGATCCAGATCCAGCAAATCCTCTTTGTTCACCACTCCTCTGAAATAACCCTCCCGATCTGTGACAATACATTCGTTCGTCTGGTACTGCCTCATCCTGTGCAGACATTCTCTCACTGTAGACGATTCTTCAACCATCGGGAAGTCCTGGGTGACCCATTTTTTGACTTTCATCGTTCCACCTCCTCGAGTAGTTCATTCAGATAGTGTTTGAGACGTTCCAGAACGAACTCTTTTGAAACACGTTCTTTTATCTCTCCCTTCACGAATATAACAGCTCCATCCCTGAGACCGGCCACTCCCAGATCGGCATCTTTTCCTTCTCCAATACCGTTCACAACACATCCCATAACAGCTATTTTCAATCTCTTTTGAACGTGAAAGAAATTCTCTTCGATCATCTTCGCCATGTTTTCGACATCTATTTCTGCTCTGCCACAAGTGGGGCAGGCTATCACCTCCACACCTTCCCTGAGACCGAGGGCTATGAGGATTTTCTTTCCGACGATAACCTCCCTCACTGGATCTCCAGATATGGATACCCTTATGGTGTCACCTATGTTTTTCAGAAGGAGATGACCTATAGCAATGGAGGATTTAACAACGGCCGTTTCCGAAACTCCCGCCTCGGTCACCCCAAGATGGATGGGATATTCGATCTTTTCAGCAATGTACTCGTTCGCCTTTATCGTTTCGAGTATATCTGAGCTCTTCACCGAGACGACGATATCATAGAACCCTTCCTTCTCGAGTAGTCTGACTTCCTCGAGAGCGGATTCTGCCAGATCTTTCCACCTTTCTGAGGTTCTTCTCTTTATGGATCCCACGTTCGCTCCAACACGAATGGGAATGCCTTTTCCTTTCGCAGCCGCGACGACATCCTTCAGCCGATCCCTACTCATATTACCTGGATTGATCCTTATTTTGTCTGCTCCATTATCAATCGAAAGAATAGCAAGCCTGTAATCGAACTGAATATCCGCAACAAGGGGAATCTCTATCTGTTCCTTTATTCGTCTGATTGCTTTCGCATCTTCTTCATCTTGAACGGCCACCCGAATGATCTCACAACCAGCCCTTTCAAGGCGTTTTATTTGGGAGATGGTTCTTTCCACGTCGGCCGTCTTCGTCGTGGTCATAGACTGAACACTCACGGGGGCGCCTCCTCCGATCACCACGTTCCCGACTTTCACACTCTTTCTCATATTCCCATCATCCTTCCTATGTCGAGGAACGTGATGTAAAGGAAGAGTATCATGAGAAAGATGAACCCAAGAAAATGAATGATGTTTTCGACCTGGGGATTGAGTCTTTTTCGAGTGATCATTTCCACAAGCGAGAAGATAATGCGACCACCATCGAGCGCCGGAAGTGGCAGAAGATTCAAAACACCCAGACTGATTGTTATCACGGCCACAACTGTGAGGACTGCCTCCAGACCCGTTTTGGATGCCGCGCTGATCACGCCCGCCAGTCCCACCACTCCCACTATCTGTCCTGTCTGAACATTCCTGAAGAAGTTCTTCAGAGAAGAGGCAGTCGTCAGTAACACATAGTTGCACGCCTTCACAGAAAGATTCACCGCTTCCAGAGGATTCTTCGGTTTATAACGGGGAACACCCATCTCCAAGAGATCGGGCGTTTCGAGGATGTTCTTCAAAAATGAGGCCTCCACGTTTTTCTCTATCGTGCTGTCACCCCTTTTTATCACTACTCTGACGCTGCCTGAAAGTCCTCTCCACCATTCGAGATCATTTCCCTGCAAACTCACCATCATGGCGTCTTTTCCCAGTGTCAGCCTCTGATAAAGCACCACCAGATCCTGCCATCCTTCTATCTCCTGATCTTCCACCCGGACTATACGATCTCCCTTTTTAAAGACGAAAAGCCCTTCTTTAAAATAAATGTCCTTTTTGAACACAGGAGCGAGCCCGGAGAAGGATATTCCGATCATATATCGGGCCGGAATTTCGTTGAACTGCTTCAGAATTCCCTTTACCGTTCCTCCTTCGAACTCAAGAACCACGTATTCGTTCACAAATTCTTTGAGAACAGATGTGTCTCTGTTTCCGTTAACTGAGACGAGTTTTCCCGAAGGAGTTCCTTCTGCACTTTCGAGAACGAACTCGTACGTTTCGGGATACATTCTGGGGATTAACCTGAGAGATTTCTTCTCACCATTCCTGATGATAACCAGTTCAACAGGCAGTCCTTTCTGAATCTCGTTCGAGATGATCGACGTGTCGAAAGCGATCTTTCCGTTTATGGAATAGACGACATCTCCTCGCCTCAGTTCAGCTTCTTCTGCGGGACTTCCCGGCACAACTTCATCTATCCCGGGAAGCGCGATTCCCCAGTTAAGAGTGATAGGGAGAAAGAGGAGATAACCCGCGAGTATTGAAAAGAGAGGACCCGCAAGGGTGATCAGAAATCTCTGCCAAGCGGGTTTCGCGTAGAAACTCTTTTCTTTCTCTTCCTCGTCTGCTATCTCTTCTCCTTCTTCGCCGAGCATTCTCACGTATCCACCTATGGGAAAGACGTTTAGTCTGAAGGTAGTTTCCCTTCCCTTCACAGAAAAAATCTTTGGTCCAAATCCAATCGCGAACTCCAGAACCTTCACTTTAAAGAGCCTCGCAAAAAGATAGTGGCCGAGTTCGTGGACCATTATGACACCCGTCAATATCAATATGAAGTAGACGATAACCATTCTGTCACCCTCTCCGCTTTTTTTATCGCTTCGAAATGAATTCGCTCCACATCATCCAGCGTTCGCGGTTGTGGATATCCTTGAAACTCTTCGAGAGTTTTCTCTATCACTCTGTGGATACCACCGAACCTTATTCTCCCTTTCAGAAAGGCTTCGACCGCTACTTCGTCCGCCGCGTTGAAAGCTGTTCTCAGAGCGTAAGAATCCTTTATCTCTTTCAGAAGAAAGAACGCAGGGTATTTTTCGGGATCGGGATCTTCAAAAGAAAGGCTGATGGTCCTCAGAAAAAACGGTTCAAGAGCGACGCGTCTCGGATAGAAAAGAGCATAACTTATCGGTATTCTCATATCCGGTGGTGATACCACCATTTTGACGTTTCCATCGGGCAAAACCACCGCTCCGTGAACCAGCCCCTCTCTGTGTATCTTCACTTCTATCTTCTCGAAGGGCAGCTCGAAGAGCTCCATGGCTTCCAGAACTTCGAACGCCTTGTTCACCATTGTTGCAGAATCTACCGTTATACGGGCTCCCATATTCCACACGGGATGCCTGAGCACGTCTTCAGGTCTTGCTCTATCGATCTTGGAAATCTCCCAGTCTCTCAAAGCACCTCCAGAAGCTGTCAAAACCACCTTTTCCACTTCTGGTTCTATCACCTGAAAGATGGCACTGTGTTCACTATCGACCGGAATGAGTTCAGTTCTTTTCTCTTTGAGTTTTTTCTTCACCAGAAATCCGCCGCACACGAGAGATTCTTTGTTTGCAAGGCACACCCTTTTCGAGTGCTCCAGAGACGAAAGCACCGCCCTCAATCCACTGAATCCCGAAACTGCTACCATTGTGATGTCAGGCTTCAGCGCTTCCAGCATCTCTTCTATGGAATGAGGACCTTTCCAGACGTTGATCGAACTGTCTTCGAACTCCACATCACCCGTGACCGCCACGTTTTTCACGTTGAATTCCTTCACGATCTTGAAGGCCAGCTCCAGATTGCTGTGAAACGAGATGCCTATCAATCGAATTCCCTTCACTTTTTTCAAAACATCGAGTGTCTGAGTTCCTATGGATCCAGTGGCACCCAGTATCACGAGGGTTCTTTCTTCCATCTGAAGTAGATCAAACCTCCCTTCTTCACTTCTATCGTGACCCTATCGCTCACAGCTTCGTTGCTCATACCGTAGGGTTTTGTGATGGGCATAACGGCATCCTCAAGGGTGTATTTGAAGCCTTTGAGAGTCACACCTTCTGCGTCGCCACCGAGCGGTAGTATGGACCACTTTTCCCCAGGAACAGCGGAAAGAGTTTTTGCTCCTTCCACGTAACCAACCGTAAGAGAAGATGATTCAAGGGTTGTGTTTTTGAAGCGTTTTAACAGGTAGAAAAGAGCGAGCACCATGTCGAGGCGTTCTCCCTTCCATCCGAAGACAACCTTTTCTTCCTCTTCAAACTCTCGAAGTGCAAGTTCAAGGTCTATTTCGTCCTTCTCTCTTGGAAATATCTTCAGCGTTACCCCGTGTTGTTTCAACCACTCCATGGTTTCCTCTTTCGCCGAATCGGCATCACCTATGAAAAGATCTGGTACAATGTTTCTTGTTCTCAGGTAGTTCGCTCCTCCGTCCACCGCCACGATCCTTTCACAACGGGAAACATCCACGAACTCTTCGTAGGAACCGTTTGCAAAAATACACACCATGGATTTCTACTCCTCCTTCTCGTTCAAGGCCCTGATATAATTCTATCAGGAGGCGGTGTTTTCGATGAGAGTGCCGGGAAACATTTCTGTTCAGACGGAGAATGGAAAGGTAGTGAAAATTATCTTGGGATCGAACGAAACAGAAGGTCCGGAGGAGATTCTCCGCGAAATAGAAGAATACCTTTCAGGTCAAAGAAAAAGCTTTTCATTCCAGGTAGAGATCAGAGGCACACCCTTTCAGAAAAGAGTCTGGGAAGAAGTTCGAAAAATCCCGTACGGTGAGACGAAAACTTACAGCGAGATAGCAAAAAAACTCGGAACGTCCCCCAGAGCAGTGGGACAGGCTCTTTCGAAAAACCCTCTTCCTCTCTATATACCGTGCCACAGGGTGGTTTCTAAGAAAGGACTCGGTGGTTTCAGCGCAGGCTTGGAATGGAAGAAATACCTGATCGATCTGGAGAGATTCAGAAAATGAAGAAATTCCTTTTATCCCTCCTCATAGCTTCACTTTTGACTTTTTTCTTACTGTGGGGTCTTTATTTCTTCTTCACAAAAGACCTTCCTCCTCCCGAGGAGAAACTTGTACCAACCATCAGATTGTTCTACAGTGACGGAACTCCACTGCTTGTCTCCAGGAATATCTGGATAGATCTCTCCGACGTTCCAGAGAAATTCGTTGAGATACTCCTCACCTCCGAGGACGAGGAATTCTACAAACATCCAGGATTCGACCTCATGGGATTTCTGAGGGCGTTGATCATTGATATAAAGACACTGAGCTTCTCACAGGGCGGAAGCACCATCACACAGCAACTCGCCAGGACGCTTTACCTTTCGATGGACAAATCCATCGTCAGGAAGCTGAAGGAAATTTTCATATCCTTCTGGCTTGAACGCACAAGGACCAAAGATGAAATCCTCGAGATGTACATAAACTCCGTCTATATGGGGAACGGAATATACGGATTCCAAACGGCCTCTAAATTATACTTCGGAAAGGACCTCTCTGATCTTTCGGTGCCGGAGATGTGTGTTCTTGTGGCTCTGATCAAATCCCCCGAGAACTTCAATCCTTTAAAAGATCCCGAGACCTCCCGAAAGAGGGCGAAGATCGTCCTGGACAGATTACTGACGGAGAAAAGAATCAGCACTCAGGAATACGAGAATTACTCTGCGGAACTTTCAAAACTCGAGTTTCACACACAGCAGATGAACGTGGACGAGGAACTCTTCTGGAGGGTCGTGAGAGAAGCCCAGGACCTTGGATTTTCGCTGAACGAACTCAGGTACGGCTACAGGGTTTATCTCACACTGGATAAAGAACTTCAGAAAAAGGTGTACAACACGGTCGAAGATGATAAGACAGCTTTTGTTGGTGTGAAGGTGAAAACAGGAGAGATAGTGGCTTATCGAGGAGTCGGCCTTCAATACGGAACCGGATGGAGACAGATAGGATCAGCCATAAAGCCCCTGTATTATTACTATGCCGTTCTCAAGGGAAGAAACCCTTCCGATCTTCTTTTAGATCTTCCCCTGAAGATCGGAGAGTGGGAACCAGAAAACTTCGATAAAACTTTCAAAGGAACAGTCAGTTTGAAGGAAGCGCTCGTCGACTCGAGGAACATTCCTTCTGTGTTACTTTACTCTTATTTGCAACCAGAGAGTGTGAGGAGTTTTATAACGGAAGTATTGAAGCTGAGAGCCAGGTATCCAGACGACCTCACTGCTTCTCTCGGTACCGTGGAAACAGCCCCGGAAGAAGTTGTGAAGGTTTATTCCGCCATCTTCAACGGAGGAGTGGTTCTGGAGCCATACATCATCGACAAAATAGAAGACAGAAACGGGAAGATCATCTACAGAGGGTACCCGAAAGTGCTGTCCGTCGTTCCGTCTTTTGTGAGATCCCCCCAGGAAGCGAGTGAAATATTGAAAGGTATTTTAAAAGAAGTGGTTGAGAGAGGCACCGGTGTTCGGGCGAAGATTCCAGGAAAAGAAATCGCGGGGAAAACAGGAACGGCAGAGAAGAACGCCTGGTTCATTGGAGGAGATGATGAGTACATATTCGCGGTGGTAAAGGACGGGGAAAACCTTCTTGGTGGAAGAGATTGCGCTCCAGTGTGGAAAGAAATAGCGAGCAGCTGGGAGAAGTTCGAGGGAGATCTTCGATACAAAAGGCTGGACAAACCGGGAATTTCTCTTATTGACGATAGAACAATAGAATATCTGGACTACGCGAGACTGGTTGAACTGGTCAATGGGTCAAAACTTCCTGTAAGCGTTCTGGTCAAAATTCTACAGCTCATGGGCTACAATCATCAGATTGAGTTCCTCTCAAAATTGAACAGCGTGGATCCGATACTGTCCCTTGAAATCTGGAAAAAGTTTTTGATGGAAGGGGGTTAAACGATGGTTCTGTTCGAAAAACCAGGAAAGGTGAACACAAGAAAAACCCTCGAAATAGCAATTCAAAAAGCTTCTGAGCTTTCTTCAAAAAAGCTATTGATCGCTTCCGCTACGGGTTACAGTGCCAGAATGGCCCTCGAGATGATTCCGGAAGACATGAAACTCGTTGTGGTGACGCACCACGCGGGCTTTGAAGAACCCGACACTCAGGAATTCGACGAAGAATTGAGAAAACTGCTGAAAGAAAAGGGTCACGATGTTCTCACAGCAACGCATGCCCTCTCCGCAGGTGAGAGATCTCTGAGAAGAAAATTTGGTGGAATCTACCCTCTTGAGATAATAGCGAACACGCTGAGAATGTTCAGTGAAGGTGTGAAGGTGGGTGTGGAGATAACGCTCATGGCTGCTGACGCAGGACTTGTTAAAACGTCTGAACTGGTTGTTGCCTGCGGTGGAACAGAGAGCGGTCTCGACTCGGCAATCGTTGTCAAGCCCGCGAACTCTCCAAATCTTTTCGATCTAAAGATCACGGAAATTCTCTGTAAACCTCTGATTTCTTGAGTTTCTGAGCGAAGTTTTTTATCTCCTGGATCTCTTCGTAACTCATACCGTACTTCCACCAGAAGGGAAGAACCGTGTTGTTCAAAAGAACGGGATCGATATCCGGGTCCAACTTGCCTTCTTCGACGAGTTTTTCCCAGTCTTTTGTTCCCGGAATGGGAGTGTATTCGTTTATGGAAATACCTATTCCTTCACTCAAACACACCTTGACGGCGTTCAGCACATCCTCTTTCGTCTGCCCCGGCATGTTCACCATGATGTACGCTGAAACTTCTTTTTCGGTGAAACCAGCTTTCCTCAAGATCCTGGCTGCGCGAACGAGGTCTTCGTCGTAGACCTTACCGCCCGTTTCCCTCTGAAGTCTTCCAGAAGTTTCATAGCCCAGTTTTATCGTCCTGAAGTTCGCTTCTTTCAAAAGGAAGGCCGTTTCTTCATCAAGAAGACGTGCATGTATCCCATTCGGGAGATGAAACCGTACAGGCCACCTCTTCTCTACGATCAGTTTGAGAAGATCTTTGAACCTTCCCGAGGCCAGAATAGCATCATCGAAAAAGACCACATCTTCAACTTTGAAAATGTTCAGGTACTTCTCTATGGTTTCAACCACTCTCTCCGGTGTTCTTACTCTCAAACCGTTCCAGAGTCGGTGAACAGCGCAGTAAGAACACCTGAAAGGACATCCAAGTGTGGTGATGAACACGAGATAACCAACTCTGTTGTAGAGTTCGTACATGGGATCGAAGACTTCGAACCAGTCAGCGGGGATTTCCTTCGATGGAAATCCCAGAGACTCTAAGAAGCTGGGAAGAAACACGAGATCGCCCTTTTCATAGACTATCGCTCCGCTCTTCTTCGCGTGTTCCGGAAAGAGCCGCGGGTAGACACCTCCCAGAAAGATCGGTACGTCGTAGCGACTCTTCAGAAAGCGAATCGTTTCACACACTCCGGGATACCAGTAACTCAACGTGGACGTGACCATTATGAGATCAACGTTTCCGATTTCTCTCAATTTCCACTCCAGAAACTCTGGAGGTGCTCCGTACCTCTTATATCTTCTTGGAACAGATTTCAACATCTCTGGTTTCTCTATAACCTGACTTGGAAACTTTCCTGTGCCGTATCTTTTGTCTTTTGGCACTCTCGCAAATCTCGGAAGATCGGGATCGTGTCTGTTGAGAAGATCCACGAGATGGACCTCGTAACCCATCCACTCCATTGCGCGAGCAACGTAAAGAAGGCCGATGGGCTTCAACCAGAAATCGTACGCCGCAAAATCGTGAATCCACGGATTAACGAGAAGTACCTTCAATCTCCGAAGCAGAAATGGTACACCCCCTTGATCGTGAGGTCCTCATCGAAGATCTCGTGTTTTATCATATCTTTCACGATCTTCGACTGACCTCCCGTGAGAACCACCGGTAAATCACCGTAAACTTCCTTCATTCGTCCTATTATCCCCTCAAGAGCGTAGACACTTCCGTTCACTACACCCAACCTGATGTTTTCTTCCGTATCCTTTCCTACAACAAAATCCGCTGGTTTTACCTCAACGAGCGGAAGTTTTGCCGTCCCCCGAAAGAGCGAATGAACCATCATGAAGAGTCCAGGTAAAATGGCTCCTCCTTCGTAAGATCCGTTCACAACAAGATCCACGGTGGTTGCCGTTCCCATGTCGATGATGATTCCGTTTTTACCGTATTCCTTGACAAAAGCGACAACATTGGCCACCCTATCAGCCCCCACTTCCGAGGGATTCTTCACGTTCCATTTCACACATCCGTCTTTCGCCTTCACCCATATCGGTGATATGTGGAAATACTTTTGAGAAAAACGCTCTATGACTGTGTTCTGAGTGGGAACGACGGAGGCCACTCCTATACCCCTTATCTCACGCATGGTATCACCCAGAAGCGGATGAAGATGTGAAAAGAGTTCGTCTTCCGTCTGAAACACACCGGTGGACAGCCTCCACCTTCTGAAAGTTTTACCATCTTCGGTGATAGAGAAGACAGAATGCGTGTTGCCCACATCCACTAGGAGGTACAAAAGTATCACCTCCGCATTCGCTTTATGGTGGTTTAAAATATATTTTACACACTCGTGGAGCAATTGATACAAAAAAACAGTAAGGTAATACTAAATCCAAAAGATGACATCAGAAAATTTTATCACGGGAGGTGGAGAGGATGGACTGGAAAAAATACGGTTACAACACAAGGGCTCTTCACGCAGGTTATGAACCACCTGAACAGGCCACAGGATCGAGAGCGGTCCCTATATATCAAACGACCTCTTACGTTTTCAGAAATTCTGATCACGCAGCGAGACTCTTTGCCCTTGAAGAGCCTGGGTTCATCTACACAAGGATTGGAAATCCTACCGTTTCGGTCCTTGAAGAAAGAATAGCCGCTCTGGAAGAAGGGGTGGGAGCCTTAGCAGTTGCCAGTGGACAAGCCGCTATAACTTATGCCATTTTGAACATTGCAGGTCCAGGAGATGAGATCGTCAGCGGGAGCGCGCTGTACGGGGGAACGTACAATCTGTTCAAGCACACTCTCTATAAAAAATCTGGTATCATCGTGAAGTTTGTGGATGAGACGGATCCAAAGAACATAGAAGAGGCCATCACCGAGAAAACAAAGGCGGTGTACCTTGAAACTATCGGGAATCCCGGTCTCACAGTGCCGGACTTTGAAGCGATAGCGGAGATCGCTCACAGACACGGTGTTCCTTTGATAGTGGACAATACGGTAGCTCCGTACATATTCAGGCCCTTCGAACACGGTGCCGACATCGTTGTTTATTCGGCCACGAAATTCATCGGAGGACACGGAACATCGATAGGCGGTCTCATCGTAGACAGCGGAAAATTCGACTGGACGAACGGAAAGTTTCCAGAACTCGTGGAACCAGATCCCAGCTACCACGGTGTGAGTTATGTGGAGACGTTCAAAGAAGCAGCCTACATAGCAAAATGTAGAACCCAGCTTTTGAGGGACCTGGGAAGCTGTATGAGCCCGTTCAACGCGTTTCTGTTCATCCTCGGACTTGAAACCCTCAGCTTGAGGATGAAGAAACACTGTGAAAACGCACTGAAGATCGTTGAATTTCTGAAATCGCATCCCGCCGTGAGCTGGGTCAACTATCCGATAGCTGAAGGCAATAAAACCAGAGAAAACGCACTGAAATACCTCAAAGAAGGATACGGTGCGATTGTAACGTTCGGTGTGAAAGGCGGAAAAGAGGCGGGAAAGAAGTTCATAGACAGTCTCACACTCATTTCCCACCTCGCCAACATTGGTGATGCAAGAACTCTGGCTATTCATCCCGCTTCGACAACCCATCAGCAGCTCACGGAAGAAGAGCAGTTGAAAACGGGTGTTACTCCGGATATGATAAGATTGTCTGTTGGAATAGAAGATGTGGAAGATATCATAGCCGATCTGGATCAGGCTCTCAGAAAATCTCAGGAGGGATGAAAAGTTGCCAATAAACGTTCCAAGCGGTCTTCCTGCTGTGAAAGTCTTGGCAAAAGAGGGCATTTTCGTTATGACGGAAAAGAGGGCGATCCACCAGGACATCCGCCCTCTTGAAATTCTCATTCTGAACCTGATGCCAGACAAAATAAAAACGGAGATTCAACTTCTCAGACTCCTTGGAAACACTCCTCTTCAGGTGAATGTGACCTTACTCTACACCGAAACTCACAAACCGAAACACACTCCCATTGAACACATTCTAAAGTTCTACACAACTTTTTCCGCTGTTAAAGATAGAAAATTCGATGGATTCATCATCACGGGCGCTCCCGTGGAACTCCTTCCGTTCGAAGAAGTGGATTACTGGGAAGAACTCACAGAAATCATGGAATGGAGCCGCCACAACGTGTACTCAACCATGTTCATCTGCTGGGCGGCTCAGGCGGGACTGTACTATTTCTACGGAATACCGAAGTACGAACTTCCACAGAAGCTCTCAGGCGTTTACAAGCACAGAGTCGCAAAAGATTCGGTCCTCTTCAGGGGACACGACGACTTCTTCTGGGCGCCGCACTCGCGGTACACCGAAGTGAAGAAGGAAGACATAGACAAAGTACCAGAGCTCGAGATCCTCGCAGAGTCGGACGAAGCTGGTGTTTACGTGGTTGCAAACAAAAGCGAAAGACAGATATTCGTCACAGGACATCCCGAGTACGACAGATACACACTGCGAGACGAATATTATCGAGATATAGGTCGAAATCTGAAGGTGCCGATTCCTGCTAATTACTTTCCAAACGACGATCCCACAAAAACTCCCATTCTCACCTGGTGGAGTCACGCTCACCTCTTCTTTAGCAACTGGTTGAATTACTGTATCTACCAGAAAACACCTTACAGACTGGAAGACATCCACTGAAGAACCCCTTTCGGGGTTCTTCTTTTTCCATGTTAGAATAATAGTTGTGATTCTGAACACAGAAGGAGTGGGAAAATTGTCGATTTTATCAGCCCTGGCAAATTTCTTCGCCCAAACAGCGTTCCCACATCTCACATTTGGAAACATAGCCATGTTCGCAGTGGCCATTGCCCTGCTCTACGTAGCCATAGTGAAACACTCGGAACCGCTTCTTTTGATTCCCATAGCCTTCGGAATCATTCTTGCGAACATACCCGTTGAAACTACAGGAATACTGAACGAAGGTGGTTTTCTCTTCTATATAAAGAAGGGCCTTGACCTGGGAATCTATCCTCCTCTCATCTTCCTCGGAATAGGCGCCCTCACAGATTTTTCCTTCATGCTCTCGTACCCGATCACCATCTTTCTCGGTGCGGCTGCACAGATGGGAATATTTTTCACCTTTTTTGTGGCAAAGATCCTTGGATTTTCTCTGAAACAGGCGGCTTCCATCGCCATCATAGGTGGTGCAGATGGGCCAACCGCCATTTACATAACGAACACACTATCCCCAGAATTGATCGCCCCCATAGCCATATCTGCTTATTCCTACATCGCTCTCATTCCCATCCTCCAACCCGTCGTTTCCAGAATTTTGGTCAGCAAAGAAGAACGAAAAATCAAAATGAAACCACCAAGAAAGGTGAGCAGATTCGAGAGACTTTCATTTCCGATAGTGATAACAATAGCAACCGCTCTTCTGATTCCAAAGTCGCTCCCTCTGGTTGGATCTCTCATGTTTGGAAACCTCCTCAGAGAAGCGGGGATTGTGAAAAGACTCGTTGAAGCCGCCAGCAGGTACATACTCGACACGGTGACGATCCTTCTCATGCTTTCAGTTGGGGCTTCTGCAAGAGCCGATGTTTTCTTGACCCCCCAGAGTCTGATGATATTCTTTCTCGGAGCAGTCGCTTTCATTGTGTCAATGAGTTCTGGGATTCTGTTTGCGAAATTCATGAACCTGTTTTTGAAGGACAAAATAAACCCGCTCATAGGAGCGGCTGGCGTTTCTGCTGTACCGGATTCTGCCAGAGTTGCACAGAAACTCGCTCAGGAAGAAGATCCAAGGAATCACATACTCATGCACGCAATGGGACCCAACGTGGCGGGAGTCATAGGCTCAGCCACTGTGGCAGGAGTGTTTCTGATGTTCCTCAGCTGAGAGGGAAGAATATGGGTTACAAGATCGTGGTGAATTACGACTGGTGTAAAGCGTGTAAACTGTGCGCGTGGATCTGTCCGACTGGAGCTATAACGAGTGATGAAACAGGAAAGCCCGTGACGAACGAGGGCAAATGTATCGGATGCTTAAAATGTGAGAAAATATGTCCGGATATGGCCATAGAAATTGTGAGTGATGAGAATGCCTGAGATGATGTTTCTTCAGGGGAACGAAGCGTGTGCTCTGGGTGCGATAAAAGCGGGATGCAGGTTTTTCGCAGGCTATCCGATCACTCCCTCCACAGAGATAGCGGAGGTGATGGCAAGAGAACTGCCAAAAGTGGGGGGAGTTTTCGTTCAAATGGAAGACGAAATAGCCAGTGCAGCGGCTGTTGTTGGAGCGTCCCTCGCCGGAGTGAAATCGATGACCGCCACAAGTGGACCCGGATTCAGCCTCATGCAGGAGGTTATAGGCTACGCGATCATGACGGAAACACCGTGTGTCTTTGTCAACGTCATGAGACTCGGCCCTTCCACTGGACTTCCAACGAAACCCGCGCAGGGAGACATCATGCAGACAAGATGGGGAACACACGGAGACCACGCCATAATCGCTCTCTATCCATCATCTGTCGCGGAAGTTTATCGTTATATAATCACTGCGTTCAACTTAGCTGAAGAATACAGGACCCCCGTTGTGTTTCTCATGGACGCGACACTTGGTCACATGAGGGAAAGTTTCTATCCACCGAAAGATGAGGAACTGTTCATCATAGAGAGACTGAAAGACACTTCTTTTGGAGAAGAAGATCTTTTCGTACCCTTTTCTGAAAGTGAGTACGCAGAACCCACACCATTCCCCATGGCTGAGATGGGAAAAACGAGGTTTCATGTCTCCGGTCTCGTCCATGACGAATCGGGTTTCCCTCTAACTTCTCCTGATGTGGCAGAAAAATTGATAAGAAGGCTTACGAACAAAATCAGACTCCATGCGGATGAAATAGCTTTCTACGAGGAGTACGAGACGGAAGACGCAGAAATTCTGGTGGTGGCCTATGGAATAGTCGCAAGAAGCGCTATGAAAGCAGTGAAGATCGCAAGACGCGACAGAATCAAGGTGGGATTGTTCAAGCCCATCACAATCTGGCCGGCTCCCGTATCACGTTTCAGAAAATTGGCAGAAAAAGTGAACACCATAGTGATAGCCGAGATGAATCTGGGGCAGTACGCGAAAGAACTCATAAGTTCCATAGACAGAAGATCGAAAGTCATAAGAACTATAAACAAAGTGAACGGAGAACTCATAAAACCTGAAGAGATTCTGGATGTTATAACCGAAACTCAAATAGAGATTTAACATAAAGGAGTAGAATTGAATCTTGGTGGATCAAAAAACCAAGGAGGTGGAAACTGTGTACGTGGAAATCGTGGATGTAAGAGCAAGAGAGGTCCTGGATTCGAGAGGAAATCCCACCGTTGAAGCGGAAGTCGTGCTTGAAGACGGAACAATGGGAAGAGCCATCGTGCCCTCTGGTGCCTCCACTGGAAAATTCGAAGCCCTGGAAATCAGAGACAAAGACAAGAAGAGATACCTCGGGAAGGGTGTTCTGAAGGCCGTAGAGAACGTGAACGAAACCATAGCTCCCGCGCTGATTGGAATGAACGCATTCGACCAGCCACTCGTTGACAAGACACTGATAGAACTGGATGGCACAGAGAACAAATCTAAACTGGGTGCCAACGCTATACTCGCCGTTTCTATGGCAGTTGCCAGAGCGGCGGCGAATTACCTCGGATTGCCCCTCTACAAATACCTTGGAGGAGTCAACGCAAAGGTTCTGCCAGTACCTTTGATGAACGTGATCAACGGTGGACAGCACGCAGACAACAATCTTGACCTTCAGGAATTCATGATCGTTCCCGCCGGATTTGACAGCTTCAGAGAAGCTTTGAGGGCAGGAGCGGAAATATTCCACACGTTGAAAAAGATACTCCACGAAGCCGGTCACGTGACAGCAGTAGGAGACGAGGGTGGATTCGCACCCAATCTGTCTTCCAACGAAGAAGCCATAAAGGTTCTGATTGAAGCCATAGAGAAAGCTGGCTACAAGCCCGGAGAAGAAGTCTTCATAGCTCTTGATTGCGCAGCATCTTCCTTCTACGATGAGGAAAAGGGAGTTTACTACGTCGATGGTGAAGAAAAATCCAGCGAAGTTCTCATGGGATACTACGAAGAACTGGTGGCGAAGTACCCCATCATATCCATCGAAGATCCGTTCGCGGAGGAAGACTGGGATGCATTTGTGGAATTCACAAAGAGAGTAGGAAACAAGGTTCAGATCGTTGGAGATGACCTTTACGTGACCAACGTGAAAAGACTTTCCAAAGGAATAGAACTCAAAGCGACCAACTCCATACTCATCAAACTCAATCAGATAGGCACCGTCACGGAAACTCTCGACGCGGTGGAGATGGCACAGAAGAACAACATGACAGCCATCATTTCCCACAGATCCGGAGAGAGTGAAGACACGTTCATCGCAGACCTTGCCGTGGCAACGAACGCTGGTTTCATCAAGACAGGTTCCCTCTCCAGGAGCGAAAGGATAGCCAAGTACAACCAGCTTTTGAGAATCGAGGAAGAACTCGGAAAAGTGGCAGAATTCAGAGGTTTGAAATCTTTCTACTCTATAAAGAGATAACACCGAAGGCCCACCTTGGTGGGCCTTCATTTTGTTGAGGTGATTTCAGATTGGAAAGGCATGAAGAGATAAAAAAAGGAGCATGGATTGGAATACTTGGAAACACCGTGCTTGCTGTCTTGAAGATTTTGGTGGGACTTCTCACGGGAAGCTATGCGATACTCGCAGACGGAATAGACACGTCCACCGACATATTCACATCTTTTGTCATACTCCTCTCATCCAGAATTTCAGGAAAACCACCCGACGAGACGCATCCATACGGCCATGAAAGGGCAGAAACGATCGCCTCAAAGATAATCTCCTTCGTTATGTTTTACGCAGGAGCCTCTCTTCTTGTTGAATCAGTCAAAAGGCTCGTGAAACAGGAGTTTTCCCTGGAACTCACTCTGACAGCCTTTATTGTTGTTGGGATTTCCGTTGCAGGCAAAACTTTTCTTTTTTTATACAAACTGTCTCTTGGGAAACGTTTGAAAAGTTCGGCTACAATCAGTGATGCACTGAACATGAGAAACGACATAATGATCTCAGGAACTGTTCTGGCCGGCATGGTTGCGATGAAAACCTTCGGATGGTGGTGGCTGGACAGTCTGCTCGCGATTTTCGTTTCCATTATGATCCTGAGAACCTCATTTTCCGTATTCTACGAAGCGGCTTACGAACTCATGGATGGCATGAAAAGAACCGAGTTAGACATGTACGATGATATATTTGCCGTCCTCGAACGTTTTCCAAACGTGCATAATCCCCACAGGGTGAGAATAAGGAAGGTGGGAACAAGGCACTTCATAGAAATGGATATCGAAGTAGATGGAAAGATGTCTGTGAAAGATGCGCACGAATTGACCGTGAAAATAAGGAAAGAAATGTTGAAAAGAAGAGACGATATAGAAGACGTAACCATACACGTTGAGCCACTTGGGAACGTGGAAGAAGAAGGATTTGGCCTGAAGAAAGGAGAGAAAAAATGAGATTGATGGACATCCTTGAAATACTCTACTACAAAAAAGGAAAAGAATTTGGTATTCTCGAGAAGAAAATGAAAGAGATTTTCAACGAAACGGGTGTGAGCCTCGAGCCGGTGAATTCTGAACTGATTGGAAGAATTTTTCTCAAGATCAGCGTCCTGGAAGAAGGAGAAGAAGTACCAAGTTTCGCCATAAAAGCTCTCACACCGAAAGAAAACGCTGTCGATCTCCCGCTCGGAGACTGGACAGACTTGAAAAACGTCTTTGTTGAGGAAATCGACTACCTCGATTCTTATGGTGGCATGAGAATACTATCAGAGAAGAACTGGTACAAAATTTACGTTCCATATTCTTCAGTGAAGAAGAAAAACAGGAACGAGTTAGTGGAAGAGTTCATGAAGTACTTTTTTGAATCGAAAGGATGGAATCCTGGAGAGTACACGTTTTCTGTCCAAGAAATAGACAATCTGTTCTGAGGTGAGAGGATGAACGTTCTGGCACTCGACACTTCCCAGAGAATAAGAATTGGGTTGAGAAAAGGAGAAGATCTTTTTGAAATTTCCTACACAGGTGAGAAAAAACACGCAGAGATTCTTCCTGTTGTTGTGAAGAAGCTGCTGGACGAACTAGATTTCAAAGTGATGGATCTTGATGTCGTGGGAGTTGGTATTGGTCCTGGAGGATTGACAGGTCTCAGGGTGGGAATCGCCACTGTGATAGGACTTGTGTCTCCATACGATATACCTGTGGCTCCTCTGAACTCCTTCGAAATGGCTGCAAAAAGTTGTCCAGTCAGCGGTGTTGTACTCGTGGTCAGAAGAGCTAGGAAAGGTTACCACTACTGTGCGGTTTATCTGAAAGACGAAAATCTCAATCTGCTGAAAGAGCCGAGTGTGGTCTCTGACGAAGAACTGAAAGAGATCACAAAAGAGTTTTCTCCAAAAATAGTCCTGAAGGACGACATTCTCATCTCACCTGCTGTGCTGGTTGAAGAGAGCGAGAGGCTTTTCAAAGAGAAAAAGACCATCCACTACTACGAAATCGAACCTTTGTATCTTCAGAAATCCATAGCGGAATTGAACTGGGAAAAAAAGAAAAGGGGCTAACGCCCCTTACTGAACCTTCTCGAGTTCTCTGGCAACTTCGAGGATCAATTTTTCACCGTTGTAATCCACTCTCACCGTCTGACCTTCCTGCACTTCACCTGCTATGATCATCCTTGCGAGTGGTGTTTCTATTTCCCTTTCTATCAGCCGCCTCAGCGGTCTTGCACCGAACGTTGGATCGTATCCTTCTTCTGCGAGGTATTCTTTCGCCGATTCGGTGATCGTGAGTTTTATGTTCTTGTCCTTCAACCGCGCTTCAAGTCTTCTAATCATTATTTCCACGATCTGTTTCATGTGTTCTTTTGTAAGCGGTTTGAAGACAACAACGTGGTCTATCCTGTTTATGAACTCGGGTCTGAAGTAGTGTTTCAGCTCTTCTCTGACTCTTTCTTCAATCTCATCGAAGCTCTTTCCTTCTTTAACGTAGTTCAGTATCAGATCGCTTGCTATGTTACTCGTCATGATGATGATCGTGTTCTTGAAATCCACAACGTTTCCTTTGCTGTCTGTGAGTCTTCCGTCGTCCATTATCTGAAGCAGTACGTTGAACACATCCGGATGCGCCTTTTCAATCTCATCAAGCAGTACGACACTGTACGGTCTTCTTCTTACGGCTTCGGTCAGCTGACCACCTTCCTCGTAACCGACGTATCCCGGAGGTGCTCCTATCAGCTTGGAGACAGCGTGCTTTTCCATGTATTCGGTCATGTCGATTCGTATCAGTGCGTTTTCGCTTCCAAAGAGCACTTCAGCGAGTGTCTTTGCGAGCTCAGTCTTACCAACACCCGTTGGTCCAAGGAAGAGGAAGGTACCAACTGGCCTGTTAGGATCTTTTATTCCAGCCCTTGCCTTCCTGATGGCATCGGCCACTACCTTGACCGCTTCCTCCTGGTCCACGAGTCTCTGGTGGATTATCTCTTCGAGCTTCAGAAGCTTTTCCTTTTCAGACTCAACGATTCTGGAAACTGGTACACCAGACCAGGATTCAACCACTTCTGCTATTTTCTCCGCTGTGACAACCGGTTTCCCACTCTTCAAAGCTTCGTACTCGTTCCTGAGTTTGAAGAGTTCTTTCTTGAGATCGGCCGCTTCTTTGTACTGAGATCTTATAGTGAGCTCGTCGATTTTTGCTTCAAGCTCTTTTATTTTTTCTTCGAGCTCGCGAAGCTTCGTTTCATCCTTTTCCTGTTTTGTAGCGCTGAGTCTCACTCTTGCTGCCGCTTCATCCAACAGGTCAATCGCCTTGTCCGGCAAGAATCTGTCTGTTATGTACCTCGCTGAGAGCTTGGCAGCTGCCTCTATCGCTTCGTCTTCTATCTTCACTTTGTGGTGCTCCTCGTAGACTTTCTTCAACCCTTTCAAGATCTCTATGGTCTCCTCCACACTCGGTTCTCTCACCATCACCGGCTGGAATCTTCTCGCGAGCGCTTTGTCTTTTTCTATGTGTTTTCTGTACTCATCCAGCGTGGTCGCACCTATGACGCGTATTTCACCGCGAGCAAGGGCCGGCTTCAACATGTTGGCAGCGTCCATCGCTCCCTCGGCTGCGCCAGCACCAACCAGGGTGTGTATTTCATCGATGAAGAGAATCGTTTTTTCTTTCTGTTTCATCACTTCATCGAGGAACGATTTCAGCCTTTCTTCAAACTCTCCCCTGTACTTGGTTCCCGCTATCATCCTTCCGAGATCCACCATCAGTATGCGCACATCTTTTAGAGGATCAGGGACTTTCCCCTCAACGATTCTCTGTGTGAGACCTTCCACAATAGCGGTTTTTCCAACACCTGGATCACCGATTAGAATTGGGTTGTTCTTGGTTTTTCTCATGAGAATTTCAATCACGCGCTCGATTTCTTTGTCCCTTCCTATGATAGGGCCTACTTTCCCCTCTTTTGCCAATTTTGTGAGATCGGTTGCAAAAGCCGTGAGCGGTGACTGTTCGGTCGCGTACTCTTCTTCGTGCTCCCTAATCTTCTGAAGCACTTTTTCGTAGTCAACGCCGTACTTTTTCAGGACACGGGCAGCGTGCGTGGAACCGTCTCTCAACAGTCCTAGAAGGAAGTGAAGAGGACCTACATCCCTCTGCTTGAAGAGTCTGGCTTCCTTTCTCGCCAGCTCCAGGATGTAAGAAAGCTCTTTCGATACATAGACCTGATCGGAGAATCCGTAGTATATCCCGTACTGGGAATCGATGTAGTCCTCCAGCTCAGTAATCACTTCTTCCACGTTTACATTGAGATCTTTCAGTACCTTCGTGGCCTCGTTTTCATCGTAAAGAATCTGAAGGAGAATGTGTTCTGGTCTGAGCAGGTTCTGATTTCTTTCTTTGATATCCTCCACACTCCTTTCGAAAATATCCTTCATCTTGTCGTTCAGGTTTCTCATAATTCTCACCTCCAGTTCATTATGTTAGCACTCAAATATTACGTTTGATAAAACAAAAAGTAAATATTTATTGAAACAACAGAATATCTTCTTTTCCAGCTCAATTAGTACACACTTGTATATAAAAAATGAATCAACCAAAAATCCCTTCAATTCTGCATTTTAAGAGGACTGTCGTTTGTTTACCGTTTTTTTTGATTTTTACGGAAGAATACGTTATAATGTTTCCACACGAGGATCAGAAGGCGTGATAAGATGCGGAAATATTCGCAGCGACATATTCCTGTAATGGTTAGAGAAGTTATCGAGTTTCTGAAACCGGAGGATGAGAAAATCATCCTCGATTGCACGGTAGGTGAAGGAGGACACTCCAAGGCGATTTTAGAACACTGTCCGGGATGCAGAATCATAGGAATAGACGTTGATTCAGAAGTTTTGCGGATCGCAGAAGAGAAATTGAAAGAATTTTCAGATCGTGCGAGTTTGTTCAAAATCTCCTACAGAGAAGCAGATTTTCTTCTTAAAACTTTAGGAGTAGAAAAAGTAGATGGGATATTAATGGATCTTGGGGTTTCTACTTATCAGCTCAAAGGAGAGAATCGGGGATTCACGTTCGAGAGAGAAGAACCACTGGATATGCGTATGGATCTGGAAAGCGAAGTAACGGCTCAAAAAGTATTGAATGAGTTACCGGAAGAGGAGTTAGCGAGGATAATTTTTGAGTACGGTGAAGAGAAGAAATTCGCAAGGAGAATCGCTCGGAAAATCGTTGAAAATCGTCCGCTCAACACTACTCTTGACCTCGTTAAAGCCGTGAGAGAAGCGCTTCCATCTTACGAAATCAGACGTCGCAAGAGGCATTTTGCAACAAAGACGTTCCAGGCTATAAGAATCTATGTCAACAGAGAACTTGAAAATCTGAAGGAATTTCTGAGAAAAGCGGAGGATCTTCTGAACCCGGGTGGTAGAATAGTGGTCATCTCCTTTCATTCTCTGGAGGATAGGATCGTCAAAGAAACGTTCAGAAATTCCAAAAAGTTACGAATATTGACGGAAAAACCGGTTCGTCCTTCAGAAGAAGAGATAAGAGAGAATCCAAGAGCCAGGAGCGGACGTTTGCGTGCAGCGGAGCGGATAGAGAAAGGAGGAGATTGATCTGCCAGCGAAGGTAAACCAGAGGACGAGAGTACTCGTTCTTTCGCATCAACTTATTTTCACCATTGTGCTCGTTGCTGTGTTATTGTTCGTGGGGGTAACCGCCTTAAGAGTGGGAGTTCTGGCCTTCTACCTCACGCAAAACAATAAAAAACTCGAAATCGAGATCAAAGAACTGGAGAGAACTTATCAGGCACTCGAAGAAGAGTTCTACCACATCTCATCCTATTTCGATCTCCTGAATCCCTCGGAGTGAGAGTGATAGATGGAAAAAAGGTTGTGGCTGTTGCTCGCAATCTTTGCGTTATTTTTGATGGTCTCCTTAGTGAATTTGTTCTTCTTTCCTTTAACAGAAAGAACAAACTGGTTCATTTCTATCCCTCCCCAGAGAGGAAGTATTTTGGACATCAAGGGAAGGAAATTAGTTTACGATTTGCCGAAATACGCCGCTTATCTCGATGTCGACTTTTTTAAAAGACAAAATGGGGATATAAAAGCACTCGAGAAGACCCTGCAAAACTGCGGTATCACAGAGTCATTGGAAGAAGTGATGAAGTACAAGTTTTTCAAACTCACAGAGGAAGAAGATAGAGTTGACGTGTTGAAGAAGATAGAATCAGAGTTGCTGCCCTTTGTCAACATAGAACTGGTATACACCAGAAAAAAAATTCAGGATTACACAGCAGGAGTTCTGCTTGGAACGGTGATAGATGGAACGGGAAAGGGAGGAATAGAGGGTTTTTTTGACGATCAGTTACGAGGGAAAAGAAATGGTTTTTTAGAACTTCGCTACAGAGGAGCCCGCCTCTCTCCTACCCTTGTGAATTACTCCCCACCTGAAAACGGAAAAGATGTATGGCTGTCACTGGATCTTGACCTTCAAAGGCGCGTCTACGACATCATCTCGAAAGCCGTGGAAGGACACTCTGCGGAAGCGGGTCATGTGATTGTGATGGAATCAAAAACCGGCAGGATACTCTCAATGGTGACCACTAGAAACTGGAACGATTTGATCGGCGGATACATAGAGCCAGGTTCGACGATAAAACCCCTGGTGTACGCGATCGCTCTCGAGACACATTCTGCTTCTCCAGATTTCACCGTTGAGTGCGAAGGTTCAATAAAACCAGTAGAGCAACTCCCTGTGATCATAAGAGATATAGAAAAGCACGGTCTGGTGGATTTCTCCATGGGAATCGTAAAATCGTGCAATGTGATGAGTGTTAAGGTAGGAGAGCTTATCACAGAGAAAATCGGTGTTGAAGGATTCTATGAGTGGCTTCAGAAGGTAGGTTTTGGGGAAAAAACCGGTATCGAAATGGAAGGGGAAATCGCTGGTGTTCTGAGAGAAGCGAAAAAATGGTCCCTCATAGATCCGGCTGAGATCTCGATTGGCCAGGGTATCGGTGTCACTCCTGTACAACTGATTGCGTCTCTCAACATCTTTGCGAACGATGGATACTGGGTGAAACCTACCATTTTGAAAGACTCTCCAGTGGAAAAAAGGAAGGTCTTTTCAAAAGAAACAGCGGACATGATAAGACAGGCGATGGTCCGGGTCGTGGAAGAAGGAACAGGGAAATTCGCTCAGGTGAAGGGAATGACGATTGCTGGTAAAACGGGAACCGCGCAGAAGGCGGTCGGTGGAGAATACAGGAATCTCTATCACTCACTTTTTGTGGGTTTTTTCCCCGCTGAAGATCCGAAGTACACGATACTGGTTCATCTGGACAGTCCTTCAGAGGCTTTCTACGGAGGAGAGGTCGCCGCTCCAGTGTTCAGAGAGATCGTAGAGGTTCTCACGGAGAAAGAAGACGGAAGAATAAGGGTTGTAGAAGGTTTGATGCCGGATCTAACAGGACTTCCAATTAGAGACGCTTTGCTCGTTCTGGAATCCCTCGGAGTGAAGGACGTGGAGATAAAAGGAAAAGGGTGGAAGGTGTCTGAACAAACACCCCCACCCAATCATCCTCTTGAAGGACCTGTGATTCTGTTTTTGAGCGATCAGAAGTAATGTTTTGCGGCGTGTTCAACAGCAATGGCCCCGTCTGCAACAGCTGTGACTATCTGTCTCAAATTCTTCTTTCTCACATCACCGACCGCGTAGATCCCTTTCACGGAAGTTTCCATGTTTTCATCCGTTATGATGTAACCGTAGGGATCCAGTTCCACCAGACCTTCAAGCAGTTTCGAGTTTGGATCGAGTCCTATGAAGATGAACACTCCATCTGCTTTCAGCACTTTCGTTTCTCCCGTTTTCACGTTCTCTATAACAACTTCTTCAACCTTGTCTTTTCCTCTGATCTCCTTCACGGTGGAGTTATAAATGACGTCTATCTTTGGATTGCTCAAGACCCTTTCCTGAAGAACTTTCGCAGCCGTGAGCGTTTCAAGAAGCTGGATCATGGTGATCTTGTTCACTATGTTGGCAAGGAAAATCGATTCGTCGCACGCGCTGTCTCCTCCGCCCACTACGATTATGTCCTTTCCCGCGAAGAGATATCCGTCGCAGGTTGCGCAGTACGACACGCCTTTTCCAAAGAACTCCCTCTCACCGGGTACGTTCAACCTCTTCGGATTCGCACCGGTTGCAACGATCACTACGGGAGCCTCTATTCTTTTACCATCATCGAGTTCAACTACTTTTTTGTCTCCCAGGACTTCCAGCTTAACGACTTCGGCGTTGTATATGTCTGCACCGAATTTTTCAGCGTGTTCTTTGAATTTCGAAGCGAGTTCTTCTCCGGAGATGGCCGGGAAACCCGGGTAATTCTCAACCAGATGAGTAAGGTTCACGTATCCTCCTTCGATCGCCTTTTCAACGACCAGAACAGAAAGTCCTGCTCTCCTGGCGTAAATAGCAGATGTGAGACCCGCAGGTCCTCCACCCACAACGACTATGTCGTATTTGTCCTTTATCTCCTTCTTTTTTATGGATCCAGTATCAAAGAAAACCATTTCTCATCACCCCTTTGCGAGTCTCAACACCTCGTTTATGAACTCTTTCTCGGGATAAGCCCCTACGAAGAATTTCGATGGATCTCTGTTCACAACGATATGGGGAACAGAAGAGACTCCGAATTCCTCACTCAGCTCCCAGTATTCGTTCGCTTCTATCATTTCTCCTATTATCTTGTCGCTGGCCATGGCCATGTTGTGAGCCATGAGAACCGCCCTGGGGCAGTAGGGACACGTTGGTGTAACAAACACACTGATCCTTATCGGTTCCTCGAGACTCTGGAGTTTCTGAATGCTCTCCTCGGAAAGCTGCGGTTTTCCTTCAGAGACGGTGATGATATCTTGAATGAGTGTTCCAAATTCGTGTCCTGAAGGGACTCCGTAGAATCTAATACCGTAATCCTTACCATCCTCGGGCAGAAGAATTGTAGCAGGGACCATTTCCACCTGGTACTTTTCCACCGCTTCTTTGTCGCTGTCGAAATCGTGAATTTCAAGTTCGAGCTTTGGATCGACAGAGACGAGTTCCTCCAGGACCTGTTCTGTGATTTCGCAGTACTGACAGCGCGTTTTGTCTTTCGTCTTGAAAAAGACGATCTTTACCTTTCTTTTGAGTTCTTTCCCAAAGAGATCCTTGAGATAAGCAATGTCCTTGTCCGACAAGATACCCATTTTTTCACCTCCAATATAATTCTACCAAATTAGTCGAACTTGTCTACTCCGTTTAGTAAACCTATTGTTACACCAAGAACAAGCAAGATTGAAATCACGAAAGGATTCTTTAGATCTGCATTCGAAAAGACAATGTACAGACCAAAAAACTTCAGGGCAGGTTTTACAAAGGATTTGAAGAGCTTTTTTCTGATCTGATAAAGGCTGAATTCTCTGTCATTGTATCCAAAGGAGAGAAACATAACGCGGTACTGTTCATTTATACTCATCAGAAAATGAACAGATTCTCCAAGAAAGAAAAACACTGCAAGAACGACAACCATAAGATAGAAAAAGAGAGAATTCAACATCCAGGAGAATAGGTAAATGAGACCCAGCGTGGTGAACTCGTTGAATATTTTGAGGGCACTCAGATCAATTTTTTCTCTTCTTTTCAGATAGAGATATGAAAAGAAGACAGATACAAAGAATCCAACAACAGAAAAGGACAGCCCTTCAAGGAGCCAGATCATTTCTCATCCCTCTTGTTTTCTTCCTTTTTGAAAATTTCAGATATGGCTCCCAGGCTTGCGAGTATGGAACTCGCCTCAAACGGGAGGAATATCTTTGTCGCCTGACCGTTGGCTATTTCCTTCAGCGTCTCAAGGTACCTGACGGTGAGAAGATCTTTGGTCGGATTTCCTTCGTGTATCGCGTTGAAAACGAGTTTTATCGCCTCAGCCTGTCCACGGGCTTCGAGAATGAGTTTTTGCATGTTCGCTTCCGCAACTCTCTTTATGGCTTCCGCTTCACCTTCTGCTCTCAAAATGGCCGCGTTTTTCTGACCCTCTGCTTTCAATATCTCCGCCTGCTTGTAACCCTCCGCCTCCAGTATGGCAGCTCTTTTCGTTCTCTCCGCCTTCATCTGCTTACTCATAGCATCGGTGATATCCTGAGGTGGATCTATCTTTTTGATCTCAACCCGTGTGATTCTCACACCCCACTTGTCCGTTGCTTCGTCGAGAACAGTTCGAAGCTTCATGTTTATTCTTTCCCTGGATGTGAGCGTTTGATCGAGCTCCAGTTCACCTATGACGTTTCTCAGATTCGTCTGAGCGAGCTTTATGGTGGCCATCTCGAAGTTGCTCACGTTGTAAACCACCCTGTACGCGTCGGTGATCTCGTAGTAGATCACGGCATCTACCGTCACAACCACGTTATCTCTTGTTATAACCTCCTGTGGAGGAACATCGATGACTTTTTCTCTCATATCCACCTTTATCATTCGTTCGAAGAAAGGAATTATGAAATGTACTCCTGACCCGACTTCTCTTTTGAATTTCCCAAGCCTTTCTACGAGACCTCGTTCGTACGGACGCACGATCCTTATAGAACTCGCAGCCAGTACGATCAGGAAGAAAACCAGAACAACAAGAGCTATCAACATAGAAACACCTCCCTCATACTCTTTTTACAACCACATGGGCACCTTCCACCTTCATTATCTTCACGTGTTCTCCTTTCTCTATGACCTCATCGTCGTCTTCCGCGTACGCCCTCCACACATCTCCATCGATCTTCACAAGGCCAGTTCCCTTTCTGTTGTCTATTGTCTCAATGACGAGAGCCACCTTTCCAGCGATCTCTTCAACATGGATCTTTCTCGGAGATTCCCAGTTCTGAACCAACCTTCTCGTGAGGAAGACGAGTACTATAGATACAGCTGCAAAAACTATGATTTGAACGTACACCCCAAGATAGAGTGATACCAGAGAAGCGGCAAGGGCGCCCACTCCAAACCAGAATATGAAGAATGTAGGTGTGAGAATTTCCGCAACCATAAGGATCACACCGAGAACGAGCCAGAACACCCAGGCTTCCATATTTTCGCCCCCTCACATTTCAAACACCTTTCTTGGATCCATGTAAAGGATCTCTACATCAGGCATTTCCTCCTTGTATTTTTTTATGACCGACTTGAGCTGTCTTATGTAACGGGTGGAAATGTGGTAGAGAATGACTTTTTTGACACCCGCTGCTTTCACAGACTCCATCACTTCGTCTATGGCAGCGTGGTTCTTGTACCTTCGGTCGCGTGCGTCCAGGAAAGTACACTCGTGGATGAGCAATTCCGTTCCACGAATCTCCTCAGGATCGAGCGCCAGCGAGTCCCCGCTGATAGTGAGAACCTTTTTGTGGTATTCTTCAGTGACGAAGTCTCTGCCTTTTTCTTTTACAAGACGTGAGATTTCTTTGCTGTCCAATCCTTGGAATTCTTTCTTCAATTTTCTTCTAACTTCGAATATGTGATAACCAAAGCTCACTTCGGAGGAAACGTGTTTCGTTCTGAACGGCTGAACATACCTTTTGAATCCCCCTGCGTCCCTCAGAAAAACCTTCTCACCTTCCTTCAAAGGGTGAACGTTGAAAGAGAATCTGAGATCGGGGTTTGCTCTCTTTATGAATTCGGTGTACTCCTCCACGGCTCTGTTTCCCCTTGGATAAAAAACGTCGAGTGGCTTTTCTCTGTCTCCCATACCGTTGTTCCTTATGTTCACAACTCCCCACAATCCCGCTATGTGATCCACGTGCCCATGAGTGAGAAAGACGTATTTGAAGGCGTACACCTTACTTCCAAGAATCGTGGAGACTCCTTCTCCCGCATCGAAAAGTATGCGCTCCGGCGAATAATAGATCCAGGTGGAAAACAGCGCCTTCGAAAACCCTATGATGTTCATTCTTCTCTCTCCACCTTGATCTTTATAGTGTCCTTCACACCCCCTGGCAGACTAACCTCCAGAGAGTACTCACCCAGTTCTTTTATGGGTTTGTCCAGTTTAAACCACCTTTTATCGAGCTTCAAACCGGTGGTTTTTGAGATCTCTTCTGCGAGTGTTGCGGCTGTGACAGCTCCGAATATCTTTCCGCCTTCACCCGCTTTGACCTTCACAACGTGAGTTCTTTTCTTCAATTCCTTGAGGATCTTTTCACTCTCTTCTCTTTCTCGCTCTTTTTTTCTTTTCTCTATTTCCTTTTCGTGTTTTATCGCCCTTTCAAGCCCTTCCGTGTATTCTCTTGCAAAACCACGGGGTATGAGGTAGTTCCTCGCGTACCCATCCGAAACTTCTTTGATCTCACCCTTTTTCCCGATCTTTGGAACGTCCCTGAGAAGTATCACCTTCAAAACAAATCACCTCCTGAAAATTTTTCCTTATCTATTCTATCATGCTTGATTGATATAATCTTGAAAAGAGGAGGTGTGAAGTGTGAAGAAAGCAATCGTTCTGTGTGCTGGAAAAGGGACAAGACTCAGACCGCTCACATTCACAACTGCCAAACACCTTATCCCTATTGCTAACAAGCCCATTCTCTTCTACAGCCTGGAAAACATTGCACGGGCCGGTATCGAAGAAGTGGGAATCGTTGTGAGCCCTCACAACGCCGAAGAGTTCAAAAACATAGTTGGTACAGGTGAAAATTTTGGTCTCAAGATCTCTTACATCATTCAGGAAGAACCTAAAGGCCTTGCACACGCCGTCTGGGTTTCACGTGAGTTTCTCGGAGACGAGGATTTCATGATGTACCTGGGAGACAACCTCATTCTCGAAGATCTGGGAAAATTCGTGAAAGATTTTGAAAACTCGGACTATGCCGCTTCGATTCTACTATCGCCGGTCAAAGATCCAACCCGTTTCGGTGTAGCTGTAATGGAAGGTGACAGAGTGATAAAGGTTGTGGAAAAACCCAAAACTCCCCCCAGCAATCTCGCCATCGTGGGACTCTATCTCTTCAGAAACAAGATCTTCGAAGGAATAAAGAACATAAAACCTTCCTGGAGGGGAGAGCTCGAGATAACGGACGCCATCGAATACCTTATTGAGAAGGGTGAAAAAGTTCGGGGTTACATCGTTTACGGTTGGTGGAAAGACACTGGAAAGCCAGAAGATCTGTTAGAGGCGAACAGGAAGATCCTGATGGAGACAACCGAAGAACTTCTCGGGGAAATGGATGACAAGTCCTCCATACAGGGGCCCGTGAGAATAGGAAAAGCGTCGAAAATCGTCAATTCTGTGATCAGAGGTCCCGCGGTTATAGGAGAGAATTGTTTCATAAAGAACTCCTACGTAGGGCCCTATTCCTCAATAGGAAACAGAGTGATACTCGAAGATTGTGAAGTGGAAAACAGCATCGTGATGGATGAATGCTCTATAACAGGTGTGGAAAAAAGAATAGACTCTTCCATATTGGGAAAGGGAGTTTCTGTGAAAGGATCGCAGAAGAGACCGGCGAGCTTGAATCTCATCCTGGGGGACATGAGTCGGGTGGAGCTTTAAAAAAGAGGGGCTTTGAGCCCCTCTTATTGTTTTGTCCATTTCACGATGATAGGCGAGGCAATGTAAAGCGAGGAGTAAGTTCCTACAATCGTTCCAACTGTCATCCCGAAAGCGAAGGGTTTGACGGCGTTTCCAGCAAACAGAAGAAGAACAAAAACGACGAAGAACGTGGTGAGAGAGGTGTTTATCGTTCTGGCGAGCACCTGATTTATACTCATGTTCACGATGTTCACCATGTTCCTTCCGCGATATTTCTTCATGTTCTCCCTGATCCTGTCTGAAAGAACGATCGTGTCGTTGAGAGAGTAACCGAGTAGTGTGAGAAACGCTGCCACCGCCGCGACGTTTATCTCGTAGCCGAACAGCGAGAAGAATCCCATGGTGATGAGCACATCGTGTATCAGAGCCACAACAGCGGCGACTCCAAAGATGAATCTGAATCTGATGGTTATGTAGATGAGGAGCACAACAAGAGCCACCAGAATCGCCGTCCACGTTCCCCTTCTGATTTCCTCAGCCGCTGTTCCACTGATCTCATTGAAGGACACTACCTTACCAGAAAGGAGTTTTTCTGCCTCTTCCTGAATTTTCTGCTTTTCATCCGGTTCGTAAGTTTTCGGAACGATAATGGAGTACTTCTGAACGTTCGAAGGATCTCCTGCGGAACGAACCGCCACTATCCTCGCCTTTGCAAATTCCTCAGAGATTTGAGAGATAGCCGTCCTTATGTCGCTTTCCGTGACCTGTTTGTCTTCAAATCTCACTATGATTTCGGAACCACCGGTGAATTCCACTCCGAAGTTGAATCCTCTTGTAAATATGGAAACGATGGATACCGCTATCAGTATCAGCGAGATCGTAATGAAGATCTTCGACTTTCCCATGAAATCAATTTCTTTTCTCATTGCCCGGTCCCTCCCTGCACCTCATTGACTCTGAGCGGCTTGATGAAGCGCGCAAGTGCATCGAGAAGCAGACGGCTGAATACCAGATTCACAAAGATACTTCCAAGTACACCGATGATCAGAGTGATGGCAAAGCCCTTGATGGTCCCGGTGCCGAAATAATAAAGGATGAGGCCCGTGAGTATCGTCGTGATGTTCGCATCAAGTATCGTTGAAAGCGATCTATCAAAACCAGCCGCTATGGAAGTTTTAACAGGTTTACCCAGCCTCATCTCTTCTTTTATCCTTTCGTATATAATCACGTTCCCATCGACGGTCGTTCCTATCGTGAGGATGATACCCGCTATTCCAGGGAGGGTGAGGATGAATTTGCCGGCTGCCATCACACCAAGAAGTAGTACGGTGTTGTAAATGAGCGCAAGATCGGCAACTATGCCCATCGTTCTGTAGTAGATGATCATGTAAGCGAGAACGAGTATGAGTCCGATTATTCCTGCCTTCAGGGAGGCATCGATCACATCACGCCCAAGGAGTGGTGCAACCCATCCCGAAGAGGTTTTTACAAGCCTTGCAGGAAGCGCACCGCTTCTCAGAATGGCAGCGAGCTGTTTCGCTTCTTCCAGTGAGAAATTACCTGTTATTTCTGCCTTCCCATCAGTTATGATTGCAACTACCTGACCAGCGAACTGAACAACGTTATCGAGCACTATGGCGAGTCTCTTCTTTGGATCGTAGGTCCCTTCGGGAACGTACAGCGCCTGTGTGATCCTCTTGAACACATCAACATACTCTTTTGAAAGCTCAAAAGAGACCTTGTAGCCGTATCTTCCAGTTCTTGTCTCCACTTCCGGTCTTGCATACACGATTCTTGGAGCTTCAAGAACCAGGTCTTTCCTACCCATTATCTCTTTTTTCACGAGGTACCACTTTCCGTCTCTTCCTTTGAGCCATACCGCGTTCTCTCTTCTGGCTTCAAGGGAAAGTTCAGGTACTTTGCTGGGATCTTCACCGAGGTACTCATCGAGAACCTGAGCAAAATAAAGGACACCCGTCGATCCGATCAACTTTTCTGCCTGGACCGTGTCGGTCGCTCCGGGTATTTCCACCACTATGTAGTATTTGTTATCCCGGAGTACTTTATTCACAGCTGCTTCTGTGTAACCAGCCGCATCGAGCCTGTTTCTCAACACAGTCCACACGTCATCCACAACATCGGAAGGATTTTCCGTTTCCTGAAGAACTTCAACCATGTATTCGATCCTTGCACCACCTTTTATATCCAAACCAAGACGAATATTGGACGTCCATCCTCCTTTACTGGGCCAAAAGATGGCGAGCAGAGCGCCAGCCAGTACCAGTAGAACCACTACGAGTCTTACTCTGTCTCCCCTCATTCATCATCCCTCCTGATCTTCCTGTGACCTCTCCTTTATAACCGTGGAAATAGCTCTTTTTGTTATCTCGAGTTCCGTGGAATTTGCCGTTTTGATCTTGACGGTGTCTTTTTTGATATCGATGACTTTCCCGACAATTCCTCCGATTGTGACGACCGTGTCTCCTCGTTTCATCTGACTTATCATCTGCTGGAACTGTTTTTCCCTTCTCCTCTGGGGAAGGATGATCATGAAGTAAAAAATAGCTATGAAGAATATCAGCATGAAGAGTAGACTTCCCCAGCCACCACCTGTTGTGGTTGTGGTGGTACCGTTCGAAGCACCTGGAGCTGCTGCGTAGATGATCTCAGGCATTCTCCTTTCCTCCCTTCTCAAATATCAATTGAAGCCGTCTGTAAACCAGTGGAACCAAAATGAATTGAAGAACGATACCGGGAATACCCGTGGTGAAACTCAACAAAATGGAGGTTAACGGCTGAAGCTTGATACCAATGAGAGCCCCAAGAACGTAGTAAGAAACCGAGTAAACGAGTCTTCCAAGAACCACAGCGATGAGGATTCTAACGAATATGTTTTTCTTCATAACCCCCATAACGAAACCGTACGTGAACACCTCAGGTATCATAAAGAGAAACATTGGAAATGGAGGCATTCCCATCGTTAAAAACGAAAGAATAGGAAGTACCGCACCTGTTACTCCTCCCACAAAGGCTCCAGAGGTCGCTCCAGCGAGCATAGCTACCAGGTGAAGAGGCAAGAACATTCTCCCAAGGTTCACCAGGTGAAAAAGATAGGCAAGAGCTACACCAACAGCGAGCCACATGGCAGTGTAGGTCAGCTTCCGCATCTGCATATCACCCCTCTTTTTCGAACTTCGAATTGATTATATCATCTATTATGTTCCTGGCGTTTTTCACATCCTGGTCAATAGCAGCCTTCAGCTCTTCGATTGAATCAAATTTCTTCTCTTCCCTCATGAATTTCAACACTTCCAGTTTCAGCTTCTTTCCGTAAAGATCGCCTTCGAAATCCAGGATGTACACCTCGTACTTCACGTTTCTCGCATCACCCACGGTGGGCCTGAAACCCACGTTCATGACACCAAATTTTTTCTTTCCATCTGGAAAATGAACTCTCACCAGATAAACTCCTCTTTTCAAATCTACAAGTTTTTCATTTCCTCTATCGATGTTAGCGGTTGGAAATCCCAACTTTCTTCCAAACTCCCTGTCTCTGTGGACGATTCCTTCGATCTCGAAATATCTGCCAAGATACACAGGTATTTCCTCTGCTCTTCCCTTCTGAACGAGATCTCTGATCAGAGAACTGCTCACTCTTATTCCCTGAACAACGATATCTTCAATTTCATAGACTTCCACACCTTTCTTTCTGAGAAAAGACGTGTCTCCACTCGCGTTCTTGCCAAATCTGAAATCCCTTCCAACAACAACAGCCGATACTCCAGATAGATACCTTTCGACAAACTTTTCTGGAGTGAGATCCTTTATTCTGAAAAAATCCAGAACAACGGTTCTGGCGTAGCGAGAGAGCATCTCCACCCTGCTTTCTACCGTCATGAGAAGACCGGGAAAATTCGGCGAGAAATATTCGGGAGGATAGGATATGGTGTAGATCAGGCTATCGTCCTTCTTGAAGAATGATATTTCCTTCATGGTCCTCAAGACCTTCTGATGCCCGATGTGAACTCCATCGAAAACTCCGATGCTGACAACCATTCCTTTCACCTCGTGTTAAAGACCTTTCTGAGAGTCAAAACTCGCTCGTTTCTTTCGTGCTTTCTCAAGGTTTCCAGAAAAGAAGAATTTCTTTCCGCTTCAGCCAGAGCAAGTAACTGTCCCTCTTCGTTGAATACTCTGACAACTTCCCCCTTTTTGAAACCGTCCCATTCTTTGAGCATCTCAAGGTGTATTTGAGAACCGTTGAGAATCGTTTTCGTTGATTCCTGATGAACGACAACACGCGGCAGCCACTCAAGGCATTTTTCGAGTGGTATGATCCTGTTTTCAATCTCTTCAGGAGCGGCTTCGAATACGTTCAAACTTTCCTCAATTGTATAAGATCCCACGCTCTCTCGTACGAGCTCAACGGCGGTGGCACCACAGCCGAGCTTGTAACCTATATCCATACAGAGAGATCTTATGTAGGTGCCGGGAGACACTTCCGCTCTGAAAGAGACGTCTCTCCCCTCAACATTCACATCCCATATCTTGAAGATCTTCACTCGCTTTGGAGGAAGATTTATGATCTTTCCCTCTCTCGCCAGTTTGTAGAGACGTTCGCCTTTGTGTTTCTTGGCAGAATAAGCGGGCGGAACCTGGTCGTATTCTCCCACAAAGGAAAAGATTGCTTCTCTTATTTCTTCTTCGGTGGCATTGCATTCTCGTTCCTCAACAACTTCGCCTGTTATATCGAAGGTCTCAGTTATCAAACCGAGCCTCATCCTTACCCAGTACACCTTTTTCAAATCTTTGTAGAACTCAAGAATTCTCGTACCTTGGTTGACACCGATTATGAGAACACCACAGGCGAACGGATCGAGAGTTCCACCGTGTCCGACTTTCCTCGTCTTCAATTTTTTTCTCACTTCGTCCACAACATCGTGCGATGTGGGTCCTTTAGGTTTGTAGGCTACAAGGATTCCGTGCTTCACTCTTCTTCCTTATCCTCCTCTTTCTTTTCTTTGTCCTTCAGAGGATCGTATCCAAGTTGAACCAGCAGCTGGTGAACTTTTACACTCGCTTCTATGCCTTTGTCCTCGTAAAAGCGGATTTCCGGAGCAACGTAGAGCCTCAGATTTTTGGAGATAAAGGTTCTGAAAAAACCCTTCGCCCTGTTCAATATTTCAACCGTTTCCTTTCGTTCTTCCGGTGTTCCGAGAAAACTGACATAGACGTCTGCGTACCTTTTGTCCTTTGATAACTCCACTCTGGAAAAAGTGACAAAATCTTTCTTCAAGCGGGGATCTCTCAGCTGTTGAAGTGCTTCCATCAAAAGTTTTTGAATCTCCGATTCGAGCATGGCCTTTCTATAGGCTGGATTCATTCTTTCCACCTCCTAATCTATCTGCAAGAATTCCTGAGCCTTGCTGTACTTCTCCTTGGATTTATCCAGTATTCTCAAGAAAGTTTTTGGTTTCACTTTCAGCACATTCAGAGCAAACGGAGAAAGTTCTGGATCTCCCCACGAAAGAGATGCCCCTTTCATCATGAGATTCGCTATCACATCTCCAATGTGGACCATGGAAACCTGGTTGACGAAGAGTTCGTTCGGGTTGCCCGCGACGTTGTGGTGAAATTCCGCAGACAAAACGAGAAGATCTGGAAAATTCCACTTCCTGAGCAACTTTGCGCCCACTTCGGAGTGCGGTGGAATTCCAAGCTCCTCTTCTACGTCTATGAGGTTTTTCTTCGTCTTTTGAGCAATTTTGGCTTCCGTTTCAAGTATATCGGAGAACAGTAGATCATAAACTACCTTGCCCAGATCATGAAGGAGTCCTGCTATGAAGATCTCTTCCTTGAGAGGATAGCCCATTGTTTCTGCAACGGTTTCTGAAGCGATAGCACTCGCTATGAAATGCTCCCAGAGCTTTTCACGATCGATTCCAGAGGAACTGTTTTTGAAAACCATATCGTAAGTGAAAACACTGAGGGCGAGATTTCTCACCGTTTTGAAGCCAAGGATCATGACCGCTTCGCTCAACGTGGTTATCTTTCTTGGAACGCCATAATAGGCTGAGTTGGCCAGTTTCAACACCCTAGCACTCAAGCTTGCGTCCATCATGAGAGTGTTCGCCACTTCAGTAGAAGACGCATCTGGCTTTGAACAAACGGCGATTATCCTTTGAACAACAACATTTGGTGAAGGTAACTTGTCTATTTCTTCAATTATCTTGTCTATTATCTTCGCCGGCACGGTCTTTTGGGATCCACACAAAGAATCTGGATCCCTTACCCACCTCACTTTCCACCCATATCCTGCCGCCGTGAAGCTCCACGATCTCTTTTGTTATGGCAAGGCCGAGTCCCGTTCCAGGCACTTCGTAGGTCAACGAAGAATCCACCCTGTAAAACTGTTCGAATATCCTATCCTTTGCGTGATCCGGTATTCCTATACCGTTGTCCTCTACAATTATGAGAACACCGCCATCTTTCTCATCCAAGATCACCTTCACGTACTTATCAGGAGCATCTTTCTTTGAGTACTTCACCCCGTTGTTGAGAAGATTCAAAAGCACCTGCTTGATCCTTGTTGGATCAACATGAGCTTCCACAGGGCAGGAAACATTACTCTCAAAGGAAACCTTCACGTTGTGAGATAACGCGAATTCTTTGATCGCGTTCACTGCACTTTCTACGAGATCACAGAGATCGACTTTTTCCCTATTTATTTGAAGGGATTTTCTTTCAAGCCTGGAAAAGTCCAGTAACTCATTCAGGAGATTTTCGAGGTGGTTGCTTTGATCTATTATCACCTCGAGGAACTCCTTGAGGGTGCTGAGATCCAGTTCCTCCAGACTGTTGTAAACTGTTTCCGCATAGGCTTTTATGGCCGTTAAAGGTGTTCTGAGCTCGTGCGAGATGTTCGCTATGAACTCCGTTTTCATCCTGTCTATTCGCTTCAGTCTTTCGAGTTCTTTTGATTCTGTCACGTTTTCAACGATCGTCAGCGCCTGAATTTCACTGCCGAGGGCAAGAGGTATCGAGGTGATGGAAAAGAATTCTTCCCCTGATATCACTTCACCCACTCTTTGTGTTCGCAAAGATATTGCCTCTTCTGACAGAGAAATGGCCTTCTTCAAAACTTCATCTGGAAAATTCTCCTCTTTGAACTTCTCATTCTGAAATTTTATTTCCCCATTCGAATAAACGAAGATCCCCTCTGGAAGACCGTTAAGAATGACGTTCACGTAGTTGTACGTTTCTTCTAACTCCCTGTACAACTTTATGTTTTCCAGAACGATCGCCGAAAGAAACGAAAGAACTTTGAAAATCTCTGTTTCTTCCATTGATGGCTGGTGATTCAGTAGCACAATTAAGCTTCCAAACATCCTATCCTGTTTCACAACAGGGACTATTCCAACATAACCGAATTCATCCTCCACAAAGACAGGGTTGGATTGTCTGATGGACCAGTCAATGAACTCTTCGAATCTTTTTATATCGATGTCTCTTCCCCAGATTTTTCTCTTGTTTTCATCGACGAGAACCACCTCTTTGATATCAACAACTTTTTTCACCAGGTTCAAGAGACCCTGAAGAATATCGTTTTCCGTTTTCGCATTGGAAAACTCCATTATCATTATTGAAAGGAGTAAAAACAGACGGTTGTTTTGTTCTTTTATTTCTTTTGTTTCCTCCAAAGAAAAGTCACCTCACAATTTCTGTTGCCGCTTTTCTCAATCGATTCATCACCGCAAATAGAATTCCCCTTTCTTCAAATCCCTCAACAATTATATACTCTTTCCCCATTTTTTCAGCCTCACGCAGAGCAGAAAAGATGTTTTGGGCGATACTGTAGGGTTTTTTCAAAGATCCTACAACGATTCTGTCGTCGTACAGTTCCTTTCTCTCTTGAACACAGATGACCACATGATCCGGATACTTTTTCAATACTTCCTCCATCTTCGTCAAATCTTCTACGAGTATCAGAGGCTTTAAGGGAGCGTAGTGTCGATATTTCATCCCTGGCGCAAGTGGCCTGCCCTTAAAATTCCCTTTTCGTACAAAATCGGGCACAACGAGTCCCGGAAAGAGCTCTTTCAGTCGTTCAACTTCCACTGGCCCTGGCCTCAGAAGAACAGGCTTTTCCTTTGTGAGATCAACAATGGTGGACTCCAAGCCGAAGGGGGTATCCCCTGCGTCGATTATCAGCTTAACTTTGCCCATGAAGTCTTCTACGACGTGTTTCACGTTCGTAGCGCTGGGTCTTCCCGAAATATTTGCGCTTGGAGCGGCTATAGGATTTCCAAAGAGTTCTATCAACTTCAGGGCCACCGGATGTGCTGGCATCCTCACAGCCACCGTCGGAAGACCAGCGGTCACCACGGGAGGTATCTTTTCGGATTTTTTTCGAAGAATAACCGTCAACGGCCCCGGCCAGAACTTTTTCAAAAAATCCAGATGAGGTTCATAACCTTCCGCGATTTCCTCCAGCTGTTCTAAGGAATGTATATGAACAATGAGAGGATTGTCAGCGGGTCTTCCTTTCAGCTCGAAGATCTTCTTGCAGGCTTCTTCGTTGTACGCGTCCGCTCCTATTCCGTAAACGGTTTCGGTAGGGAAAATGATCACTTCTCCGTTTTGAAGAAGTTCGACTGCTTCTTTCAGAACTTTCTCGTTGGGGAAGAGGGGATCCACCTTTAACACTTTGGTCACAGGTTTTCCCTCCTGATATGATACAAAATAAAGGGGCCCTTCGGAGCCCCTTGTGGTGCCGAGGGCGGGACTTGAACCCGCACGGGGTCATCCCCCAGCTGATTTTGAGTCAGCCGCGTCTGCCATTCCGCCACCTCGGCCCTCCAATATATATAGTACCAGTTTCTTCTTTTTAAAGTCAAGATCAGAGAATTTCGCTTTCTTCTTGAATTCTTTTAAAATGTGTGCTAAACTATAATTAGCACTCAAAAGAAGGGAGTGCTAAATCGTGAGGAGACTCAACAGGAAGAACAGTGATGCTTCGAAAAAATTGAACGATCGTCAAAGAAAAGTGCTCTACTGCATCGTGAGAGAGTACATAGAAAATAGAAAACCTGTGAGCTCACAGAGAGTTCTGGAAGTGAGCAATATAGAGTTCAGCAGTGCCACTATAAGAAACGATATGAAAAAATTGGAGTATCTTGGATACATATACCAGCCCCACAAATCGGCTGGAAGGATTCCAACTGACAAGGGGCTGAGATTTTACTACGAAGAGATGCTGAAGATTTCAAAGGAGACATCAGAAGCGGATCTCGCTGTGGAGACTTTCAAATCGGTGCCTCTTGCCGATCCGGAAAAAATTCTCTTCCTCGCAGGAAATCTTCTAGCCCGATTGACGCAGGGTTACGTCCTCATAGAAAGACCAAACACAAGAGATTTGAAAATACTCAGAGTGATGCTCATTCCTGTTTCGGAGGACTACCTCATCTTTTCCATACTGACAGAGTTCGGCGTTTCCAGAGTTACCCCCATCAAAACTCAGGAACGACTGAACTGGGAAGAAATTGAAAGACAGCTCAACTTCCTCCTCAGAGGCAGGACAATAGGAGAAGTGTTGATGGGTAAAATAGAAAGCCTGAAAGGAAGTGGCTTTCTCAGATTGATAGAATCTCTGATAGGTGAGACTGTCGAAAGATATCTGGATGCGGGGCTTGAAAATCTTCTAAAGGATGAAACTCTCACTCTGGAGGACATCAGAAACCTTCTCGAAGAAGTGAAGGATCAGAAATTTCTTGAGAGCTTAGTTGGAGAAGGCATAAGCGTCATGATAGGAAGGGAAATTGGCAGAAAAAATCTGGAGAAATTCGCTGTTTTTTCAGGAAGATACTTCAAAGGAGAATCTCCTATCGGTAGTGTGTACTTCTTCACGTCGAAGGTTACAAGGTACGATAGAAATCACAAAATATTTGAGTACATTTTGAACCGTCTTTCAGAGTATTTCACTTCAACTTCCAGGAGGTGAAAAGATGAGCGAAAAAGAGAAAAAGGAGCTCACACAAGAATGTGAAGAACTGAAAGAAAAATACAAAGAACTGGAAGAGTATGCAAAAAGGCTGAAAGCTGAATACGAAAACTATCGTGAGGAAGTCGCCCGTGAAAAAAGAGAATTGATAAAGAATGCGAATGAATACCTCATATCGAAACTCATTCCCGTTCTCGATGATTTCGAAAGGGCATTGAATCAGGGAGAAAAGGGAGACGCCTTCTATGAAGGCGTGAAAATGATATACAAAAAACTCCTGAACGTCTTGGAAAAAGAGGGGCTTACAAAGATCCACGTGGGAGAGAAATTCGATCCTTTTGAACACGAAGCAGTTGAAAGAGTAGAAACAGAAGACGTGGAAGAATACACTGTCCTTGAGGTAGTAGAGAGTGGTTACAAATTCCACGGGAAAGTCTTGAAACCCGCAAAAGTGAAGGTTGCAGTGAAACCACGAAAGAAGGAAGCAGAGAAGGTTGAAAAACCTTCTGACGAGAAGGAGTGATGGTTCATGAAACGTGAAAAAAAGGACTACTACGAAATTCTCGGTGTTCCCAGAGACGCCACACAGGAAGAAATAAAAAGGGCTTACAAGAGACTCGTAAAAGAGTGGCATCCAGACCGGCATCCGGAAAACAGAAAGGAAGCCGAACAACGTTTTAAGGAAATTCAGGAGGCCTACGAGGTCCTCAGCGATCCACAGAAGAGGGCCATGTACGATCGTTTCGGGTACGTAGGAGAACAGCCCACGTATCAGGAAACAGAATCTGGTGGCTTCTTCGATGATATATTCAGAGAGTTTGAAAACATCTTCAACAGAGACATATTCGACGTTTTCTTTGGGGAAAGACCGCACCAGGAAGAAAGAAGAGAATACGCCCGAAGAGGCGAAGATATAAGGTACGAAATAGAAGTAACTCTCTCCGATTTGATCAACGGAGCGGAGATACCCGTGGAATACGAAAGGTACGAAACCTGTCCAAGGTGTGGCGGAACAGGCGTGGAACCCAATGCCGGATACATAAACTGTCCAAGTTGTGGTGGAACGGGAAGGATCAGAGAAGAACGAAGATCGTTCTTTGGTTACTTCGTCAGTGAGAGAACTTGTGAGAGATGTGGCGGCACAGGGAAGATTCCACGGGAATACTGCCACGAGTGTGGTGGAAGCGGCAGAGTTCTCAGAAAGGTCAGGAAAACGGTGAAAATACCGCCAAATGTGGAAGATGGAACCCAGCTTAGAATCACTGGCGGTGGAAATGCTGGATATTACGGCGGACCTTACGGTGATCTGATAGTCATCGTCCGCGTGAAACCAGATCCTAGATTCAAAAAATCCGGTTCAGATCTCGTGTACGATATCACGATAGACTACCTCCAGGCTATTTTGGGAACAACCGTTGAAGTTCCTCTTCCAGAAGGTGGTACGACGATGCTGAAGATTCCTCCGGGAACTCAGCCGGAAACCGTCTTCAGGTTGAAGGGAAAAGGTCTTCCAAACAGGTATGGAAGGCGCGGAGATCTCATCGTGAACGTACACGTTGAGATACCAAAGAGTCTTTCCAGAGAGGAAAGAAAAGTTCTCGAAGAACTGGCGAAAAAACGCGGAGTCACTATCGATTAGCGTTTGGGATTGACGAGTGCTTCTCTTACAACGAGCTTCACGTTATCCGGAACCGTGACTACGACGGTGAAAGGACCTCTTCGGACACTCATCCATCCCAGTCCCGCCACCGCCAGTTCTTCTCCTTCTTTCAATGTAAAGGTTTCTCTTTTCCACTTGAAATTTTCAAATTTTGTTTTAGAACACGGAGGAATCAGCAGATCTCCCAGTCTGTTTCTCATGAGCTCATCTGCTCTTTCCCTCTTCGTTTCATGGAAGGTTACTTCTTTAGAGGAGAAAAGCAGAAAGATCGGATTCTTTTCTGTTTCAAAATGAATATCGAATCGGCACAGTCCTCCCATGAAGATGGTTCTTCCATTATCTGGCTTGAAGGTTTTCCTGGAGAGTTCTTCTCTTGGCAGAACTCTCTTTTGACACTCAGGATCCAGAAGATCGAGAATTCTATCGTTTGTCATGATACCTGGGGTATCGTAGAGATACAGATTCGCTTCTTTTACCTTTCTTCTGAGAATTCCCAGAGTTGTCCCTGGAAAAGGACTTATGGTGTTCTCATGGGTGCAGATTTTGTTCAGCAGTGAAGACTTTCCAACGTTCGTTACTCCCACCACCAGTGCTTTGTCGGTCAACCGCGAAAGATACTTCACAAGCGAATTCAGACCGAAATTCTTTTCAGCGCTGACGATCCTTATATCATCTGTGTTTTTCACTTTTATCCTCTTCTTCACCCACTCTTTGATTTCCTTCACCGTAATAGCCTTTGGCAGAAGATCGATCTTGTTTATGGCGTAGACAACCCTTTTTCCTTCCAGAATTTCTACTATATCCTCCCTGTAGGTTCCTTCGAAATCGAAAATATCGATCACCCAGACCACTACATCGAATCCTCCAAGGTACGATTTCAACTGGTTTTTGAAATCCCAATTGAATTCAACTGGTTCCAGTTTGCCGTAATGTTTCATTCGAAAGCATCTCTGACAGAGTATCTCTTTTCCTTCTTCGAGCCTTCTTTCGTAGACCTCACGCGGGATGTACCCCGGTTTTTTCGGGTCATCGAACTGAATGGCTGCTCCACATCCAGGACATCTCATCGATCCTCACCTCATTTTATGTCGTCTTTCAAGCCTATTTCTTGAAGTATGATGAAGTCCTTTTCTCTCCACTTTTCTTTTACTTTGACGTTCAAGTCGAGATAAACCTTTCTTCCCACGAGAAACTCCAGTTCTTCACGGGCGAGCGTTCCAATTTTCTTTATCATGCTGCCGTTCTTTCCTATGAGAATTCCCTTCTGAGAGTCGCGTTCCACGTATATGTTCGCCCGTATGTAGAGGACACCATTTGGTCTATCCTTTATTTCCTCGATCACCACGGCCGTAGAATGAGGTACCTCCTGTCTCGTGAGATGAAAGATCTTCTCCCTTATGATTTCAGCGGCCATGAAAGAGAGAGGGCGATCTGTTACCATGTCCTCGGGGTAATACTGTGGCCCTTCCGGTAGTTCTTCTTTTATTTTCTCCAGAACTTCGAAGACACCCTCACTTTTCAGAGCGGATATGTAATGGACAGACACAACGTTCTCCACCATACTTTTTGCGAGTTGTCCCACCGCTTTCGCCTTCTCTTCACCCGCCACGTCGATCTTGTTCACAGCAATGATAGTTTTGGTTCCAGACTCGTTCACGATCTCCGCAACGTGTTCGTCTGTCTTCGTAAATCCATCCGCCGCATCCAGCATGAATAGTATGAGATCCACCCCTTTGAGAGCCTGAACAGCAGCCTTCACCATGTATTCTCCCAGTCTGCGAAGAGGCTTGTGGATACCGGGAGTGTCCACAAATATGATCTGACTATCTTTGTCCGTGTAGATGCAGTTTATCCTGTTCCTAGTAGTTTGAGGTTTGTCTGAAACGATCACTACTTTTCTTCCCATAACAACATTTATGAAGGTCGATTTCCCCACATTCGGCTTTCCTGCCAGAGCGACAAAACCCGATTTAATGCTCACCACCTCCCAACCTGAACCCTCTTGGTAGAAGATCTTTCAATTTCACAACTTCAAAATTTCCGTCTCTATCCGCAATTATCACATCCAGATCGTCGGAAAATTCGTAGAGAACCTGCCTGCAAGCACCGCAGGGAACAGTCTTGTCTGGAGAATCCGACGCTATCGCTATTGCCACGAATTCTCTTTCTCCTTCAGAAACGGCCTTGAAAACAGCTACTCTTTCAGCGCAGACTGTCAAGCCGTAAGAAGAATTCTCCACATTCACCCCTGTGTATATCTTTCCGCTCTTTGTGAGCAAAGCGGCACCGACTCTGAAACCTGAGTATTTAGCGTACGCCTTTTTCCTGGCTTCCAGAGCCATTTTCACCAGTTTCTCCGGATCCACCATCGATCTCTTCCCCCCCAAGTATCTTTATCATGACTTTCTCTATTCTGTTTTTCCCAACAGCGAGTACTTTGAAGTACAGATTTCCGATCACCGCTTCTTCTCCAACGTTCGGTATCCTTTTGAAGTGCTCGAGCAGATATCCCGCTATCGTTTCGTACTCTGTCTCTGGAAATTGAACACGCAACTCCATTTCGATGTCGTTTATCGGTGTGGCACCATCCACTATGTAAGTCCTCTCATCGATCTTTCTTATACCAGAGATCTCATCGTAGTCGTACTCGTCCATTATGTTTCCAAAGAGTTCTTCTATGATGTCCTCAAGCGTTACAATACCGGCCGTTCCTCCGTACTCATCCACAACGATTGCTATATGAATCTTCTTAGCTTTGAGGATCTTAAGGAGTTCATCTATGTTCATCGTCTCGGGAACGTAAAGGGCTTCTCTCATGATATCTTTAACTTTCATACCTTTCACTTCTTCGCAATCTTTTGCAGCCAGAATCGAAAGCACGTCCTTAGCGTAGCAGATACCCACGATGTTGTCTATGGTTTCTTTATAAACGGGTATTCTGGAGTACCCTTCGTCTTCAACCAGTTCGATGAGGTCTTTCACTGTCTGGTTCTCCTCTATCGCCACTATGTCAACCCGCGGTGTCATGATTTCTTTCACGGCTATCTGTTTCATCTCGAAAGCGCGCTTGATGATCCTTTCTTCTTCTTCCTCTATGACACCCATTTCCCCTCCGACCTGAACAATGGAAACGATATCCTCCTCGGTTATGAACAGATCTTCGGAGACCTTTTTTCCATGTCTCAGGGAAATGATGCCGTCTGCTATTTTCACGAGTAACCTTCCTATGGGATCCAGAACACGGGTGAGGAATCTGATGGTTCCTATCGATCTGCGGAACACGCGTTCTGGATCTGATCGTGCCAGGACCTTTGGTGTGATCTCACCGAAGATGAGAAGGATGGTGGTGATGAAGAGAGTAGATACGATTGCCACGAACTCTTCGCTCATGTTTCTGAGCAGATTCAAGAAGATAAGAGTGGAGATAGAGGATGCGAGGAGATTGACGAGGTTGTTACTTATGAGAATCGTGGTGAGATACTTGTTGAACAGATGAATGTAGCTTTCCTTCGCGGATTTTTCCTCTTTTTCCTCCAGAAACTCTTTGATCTTGACCTTGCTCATGAGGGTGAGCGCAGTCTCCGAAGAAGAGAAAAAGTTCGACAGGTAAATCAAGATGACCAGCAGCAGTGACTCCAGCCCGAGAGTCAAAACACTACTGACAGGATCTTCCACTTTTGTTCCACCTCCATCAATAGTGATAGTTTTCCCCATGGATTATTTTAAACGCTCTGAATATCTGTTCCAGAACTATCAAAACGGTCATACCATGTGTAAAGGTCATCTTCGATAATGAAAAAACACGGTGGGCCTTTGCGAAGATCTCCTCATTCAACCCATAGGGCCCACCTATCAGGATCGTTATATCCTTTCCCTTCATTTCCAGATCTTTGAGAAAGTCGGCAAACTCCTCTGAAGAAACTTCTTCCCCTCTCCTATCCATAACCATAACAAAACTTCCGGGGAGAATCCTGTTTGCCAGGTCTTCCGTTTCCTTCCTGACGATTTCTTCGATGCTTCCTTTGTGGACTCGCTTTATTTCGAGAACTTCCAGCTTACAAAATCGTTTCAAGAACTTTTCGTAATGTCTTATCCCTTCTCTGATAAAACCGTCCAGTTTTCCAATTACTGCTATTCTTACTCTCATTTTTCACTCTCTCTAACGAGTATTTCCAGGAGATTGGATTCTATGACCTTTTTAGCGTTGAGGTCCGTTCTCAGGTAGTAAGAAACCGTCTTCAGCAGAGATTCAAGCGGGAAAAGTCCCACTATCTCCGATCCCAAAACCGGTACCCCGTATCGTTCGGCTTCCATCTTTATGAGTTCGAAAACCCTATAGAGAGGTGTTTTTTTGTGATTTGTTATGTTGATAGAGACCTGTACAACTCCCCTTCCTTTCAAATCAACACCTATCGCTTTGACGTACCTGAGTCCTCCACTGGAAAATCTGATTGCCCTGGCTATTTTTTCGGCTATTTTCACATCCCGCGTTCCAAGGTTCACGTTGAAGGCTATGAGAAATTCGCGCGCACCAACCGCCGTCACACCCGCTGTGGGATGTACGCGGTCGGGACCAAAGTCGGGCTTCCACAGAGGATCTTTTATCTTCTCGAAGAAACCCTCGAACTCTCCCTTTCTGATATCCGCCAGATTTTGTCTTTCTGGACGTGTGGCAGATTTTTCATAAAGATAGACGGGAATACCCAGTTCCTCTCCTATCCTGCGTCCGAGTATTTTCGAATACTCCACACACTCTTCCATGGTCGTGTTGTAGAGGGGCACAAGTGGTATGACGTCCGCTGCACCCATTCTGGGATGCTGGCCTGTGTGATTTCTCAAATCGATGAGTTCGGCCGCCTTTTTCGTCATATCGAAGAGAGCGTTTATGAGGTTCTCCGGTTCTCCCACGAGCGTTACCACCGATCTGTTGTGGTCCGCATCCATTGACCAGTCGAGTACCCATACCCTGTCGTATTTTTTCGCTTCCGCGACGATCTTTTCAACTACTTCCTTTCTTCTCCCTTCACTGAAGTTTGGTACCGATTCTATCAGTTTCAACTCTCATTCCCCCTTGGTTTGGACATTCTATCTTTCAGAGTTAAAATGATTTCCTCATAGGTTTTACCATCGTCCGGGTAACACACGTACGTGTAGCTGAAACGTTCGGAAAGTTTCTCTTTCATCCTCTTTGTAACGGCCTCTATTCCGTGTTTTCCCGTCAGTGTCAGTACAAACAGGTATTCGCTGGCAGAGATGGGTAGGATGTAATCTGTTTCCCTGAAGAATTTCTTGATAGTCTCGTAGTCTCTCATGATATCTTCGAACTTAACGTACATGACGCAGAAACGAGAACCTGTCCTGTTGGAACGCTTTATTTCTTTTCTCACGATATCTTCGAACTTGAGGGTGATCTCAAGATCCTCGATATTTTTCTTGAGAGAAACGGTGAGCCTGGGTGCGGAAGAAATGATTTTTTTGACTCTTTCCAAGAGATAATCGAGCTTGAAGGGTTTGAGAATGTAGTCAATCGCACCCGCTCTCACCGAATTAATAATTAGATCTTTGTCAACGTAGGCGCTCAGAACCGCGACCTTCGTGTCGGGAAACTCTTCACGTATTCTTCTTATCAAATTCAGGCTCTCTTCACCTTCGAACACATCTACGAACACGAGATCGATCTTTTCGCGGCGAAGGAGCGTGAACGCTTCCTGCTCGTTTTTTGCCCAAATCACATTGAAACCGTCTTTTCCAAGGGCATTTTTGACGGCAAGGAAGGTGATTCTGGATTCATCCACTACCATAACCGTTGGAGTCACCGTGAACTCCTCCTTATTACCATTAATTTTAACATCGATCACTCTATCCTGTTCATGATGAACTTGAAGTATTCTTCTTCATCGTCAAAAGTGATGGTTTTCACGATCGTTCTGTAACCGGGTTTCACGATCGTGATCTCGTAGGTTCCTGCCTGGATGTATAGAGTGATGGGTGTTTCACCGTGGTAGTACCCGTTTAGGTATATCGTAGCTCTCGATGGATCGGTCTCTATTCTAACCTCTGAAAAGACCACTCTCTTCTCCAGTTTTCTGAAAATCTCCTTTTCTTCTCCTGGTCCGAAATTCACCGTGAAGCGATCTGTTTCGTACCCTTCTTTTTCCAGTTTTATCTCGTACGTTCCAGGATCAAGAATGAGATTCAAACCGTTCTGATCGGTCGTTCCCACGTATCTTCCGTCGATATAGACGTCGACACCAGAAGGATCTGTTCTCAGTTTCAAAGAAGACTGTGCTGGTTTCAGCGTGACATACACGGATCTGGTTTCTCCCGCGCTGAGTGTTATGTTTCGGGTCTCCTCGCGGTACCCTTCTTTTCTGAACGTGACAGTGTAATTTCCAGGAGAAAGGTTCAACGTCAGAGGAGTCTTTCCTTGATAGACTCCGTTCAGATAGACGCTCGCACCGCTCGGGCTTGAACTGAGAGAGAGTTGAGCGAGAGGCAAAGTGGCTATCACCTTCACCGTCTGATCTCTTCCCACATAGACTTCCTTGTAGAACGTGTAGTTTTCAAAATACACCGTCACGTAGTGTGTTCCTTCGTCCACTGATACCGTGACCGGTGTCTTTCCTTTGTAAGAACCATCAATATAGACAGTCATTCCTGGAGGTGTCGAGTCAACGATCAGCGTTCCGAACGCGGGGGCTCTTCCCACGTAGAAATAAGTGAGATCGGAGACCCATTCACCCGTGAGATAGGGTTTCAATTTATTTTGAACGTATTCTTCGACGTTGTCAGACAGCGTTGGAAAGGCTTGAGCGGTTCCGAGTTCTTTCAGCTGGTTGAAAATCGGTATCGGTCTGGTGCTTGCGATCACCTGAATGTACTCTTTTCCATACGGTGGTGAAACTCTGAGAGAGTAGGTGGATTTCGAAGGAATCTTTTTTATCTCATTTGCCCTGACGAAATTGTCGCTTTCGTATTTGTTCGGGAAAATGAGAGTCACCTTACCCTGTGCGTTGATGTCGTAGACGAGTATGTACGCGTCTCTGGAAGATTTGACGAAGATCTCCATCCTCTCTCCCACTTCATAGACGGATCCTTCCGGTTTGTTGAGCCACACATCCACCGTGAAGTAGGGTCTCTCGGGTACTATGATGATGCTCTTTGCGTCGAAAGAGAAAGCCACCATCGAGACAAGAATCAGAAGAAGAAACACATATCTCCTCATGGGTCACACCTCCTTGTTATTTTATCCATCTGACTTCCGCACCGAGGATCTTTGTGTTTGATACAGGCACAAGAGTTTGATTAGAAGGAGCTTCCTGAACGAAAGCGACAAAACCATCAACACCGCTTAAAGGACCAAGGTGATAAACTCCTTTATCATCACAGTATATTTCGCTTTCATCTTCATCTTTTACATCTACTACTTCACAGTAATTACCGACTTTTTTGAAAGTTACCACAAAAAACTTCGTGATTTTAACATCTTTCGTCAAATCTTTCACCCTTGCCTGCCATTCTCCCTGATCTGCCTGCCACCACACATCCACGTCGTAAATTGGATAGTAACTGCTCCAGATCTGGTTCAAGTCATCTTTAAGATCTGCCGTAACAACGATCTCCCCGGCTGCAGCAACGAAGTCGTTGTTTTGCTCATAGAATGCCGCCCTTTCACTGTAAGCATAACTTCCATCCGGATAGTAGAGTACAATCACAGGGTGTTCCTGAACAAGATAATCACCATAGGATGGTTGATACCAATCCATCACATCATCAAGGTACTCATTCCCAACCACTTCGACGATGAACTCGTGTCTTTCCTCAAGTGGTGGCAGACAAGCTGTCAAAATCAGAAGAATCAACCCCAGAAAGGGAAAAAATCTCTTCATTTTCTTCACCCCCTCAAATCTAAGACCTTCGGTGCCAAAAAAGAGTTCTCAAAGTTTCTTTTCCACTCTTGCCAGTGCAATCCCTTTGAGAATGAGTCCGATGAGAGTGGAAAACACAAGTGTGGAGGTTCCTCCATAGCTGATGAATGGAAGAGGAACACCAGTGACTGGAAGGAGTCCCAGGTTCATCGAGACGTTTTCGAAGACGTGGAACCATATCAGCCCACACGCAGAAACCATCAGTATTTCCCAGTATTCGTCTTTCACGTTCAGGATCCACCTGGAAACCTCGAAGAACAGAAGACCGAAAAGCGAAAGCAAAAAGATTATTCCGATAAATCCGAATTCCTCACCGATCACCGATACGATGAAATCAGTGTATGAAACAGGAACGTATCCCATAAGGTTCGCTTTTCCTTTCATGTATCCTGCTCCAAAGAGTCCACCGGCTCCGATTGCGTGAATCGACTGCAGAACGTTGTAGGAGTAACTCTCGCCGTACTCTCCCGGGTTGAGAAAAGAAAGTATCCTCGCTCTTTGATAATCCTTCAGCCCAAAGAAAAATAAAACGGGAAGAAACACAAGGGCAAATATCAACAGAATCACAAGGGGCTTCTTGTTCACATTCGAGGCCAGAACCGCAAACAGCCAGATCAATCCCACAGAAAGCGTGGTGCCAAGATCGGGTTCCAGAAATATGAGAACAGCGGGGACAGCCGTGAGGAAAAAACTTCTCCAAAACCACTTCTTCTCCAGAAGATAAGGGAGCAAAACGATGAGAGAAAGCTTTGCAAAGTCTGAGGGCTGGAAACTGAATCCCATCACTCTGAACCATCTCTTTGAACCACCGATGGGTGTTCCTTTCACAAGAAGGACTGCCAGTAAAACAACAGAGAAAACGTAGAGAATGATCGAAAAATTCCTTATCGTTCTGTCCTTGATGAACAAAACCAGAAACATCAACGAAAAACCGGCTATATCCCACACAATCTGCCTCGTGAAAAGCTGTTCGTTTTCTCCGTAAGTTGCGCTTCTCAAAGTTGCAAGTCCAAACAACATCAAGATGGACACAAGAACAACAATGATCCAGTCTATTCTTTTGTTCTCGTGTGGTATGGTCCCACCTCACTCTGAAACGACTATCTCCATCTCCTTCATCAACCTGTCTTCTTCACTTTCTATCACAACGATGAGTTTGTAAGTCCCGGGATCCTCGAGTTTTATGATATCGTAACTGGTCGTCTTAAAAATTTCTCTTGAGGAATATCCTTCGATCGTCATCCTGTATTCTTCAGAATAAGCATACGAGAACACCGGTTCCTTGTGCGTCAAAACGATCATGATGTTTTTCAAAACTATGTACTTTCGTTTCTTTTCTTCGTTCAAAAGCTTCACAGAGAAATCGTATCTTTCACCGGATGCTACAAACTTCTTCCCTTCGATGATAAGGGAGAGTCCCTTCAAATCTTTTTGATACTCTCGCGTGACGAAAAGGGGAATTGATTTTTCTATCAGACTGCTTTCTGTCTTCAATTTCAATTTGATGATGTAATCTCCCGATTCTTTCGGGGCGGAAAAACTCACTTCGTGGATCTGTTCGACCATCATCGGATTTATCACGAAGTCTTTTTCTATAGGAATATCTCTTTCAAAGACAGCCTCATTCCCTTTAAGGATAATAAGGCCGATCGACTCCACACGAATTTTCCGACTCTTTGAGCTTATGTTTTCCAGATAAACAGAAAAATACACGTTTTCGTAAGGGAAATAAAAATCTTTCAGGTTTTCAACCTCGATTTGCCATTTTTCGATCACTGAAACGACCTTACTGATAACCACCCTCTGGCCGTTCAACTTGACAGAGACTGTGATCGTGTAATTTCCCCCAGATAGATTTGACAGCTCTTCCTCCCTCAAAAGATCAAAAACCAGGACGCTTTCGAAAGCTTCCATCTCTTTTTCCACACGCTGTGGAAAGTGAAACTCGTACACCGTGTCATTCTCCCTTTTGATGGAAAATACGAAATCTTCCAGCACAAGATTTTCTTTTTTCTTCTCTCTGTTGAACACTTTTACACGCACATCGAGGGGATCGTTTGGAAGGTAGGACTCTTTTGTTTCTATCACCAGCTGGAAGGGTCCAATCACACCTTCCGGTTTGTTGGAAAAAAACGCTTTCGTGAAAAACACCAGGAAAACCACTATTACAAGATTCACGACAAGAATAAAATTCGCCCTGCGGCGAATTCTGTTTTTTCTGTTTCTGAACTCTCTTTCCTTTTCTTCGTCTCTCTTCTGCCATTCTTCAGGGCTTTTAGAAAAGTACTTCATAACGGTGTAGTCACCCTGAAGACCTCTTCGATGCTCGTCTGCCCAAGAAGGACTTTCTCGAGGGCATCCTGGAACATGGTGCGCATACCTTTTTTCACAGCAAGCTTTGCAATCTCTGTTTCACTTGCTTTGGAAGAGATCAATTCTCTCAACTCTTCATCCACAATCAAAACTTCCCCTATAGCCATTCTCCCTCTGTATCTCATCCCCTTGCAGGTAGAACATCCCTCTTCTGAAGGATAGTAAATTTGATCCGGTACCTTTCCAAAGAATCGTTCGAAATAAGATTTTACCTGTTCATCCCGGATTTCTCCGGGCATTTTACACTCATCACAGAGCTTTCTCACCAGCCTTTGACCTATGACTCCGATAAGGGAGGCTCCGAGAAGGTGAGGATCTATTCCCATTTCTATGAGCCTTGAGACAGCACCGGCAGCGGTGTTGGTGTGAAGCGTACTCAGAACTAAGTGTCCCGTGAGGGAGGCTTCCACCGCAAGCTGTGCGGTTTCTCTGTCTCTGATCTCACCCACCATGATGATGTCGGGGTCCTGCCTGAGGAAAGCTCTCAAGTACCGCGCAAACGTGAGACCTATTTCTGGGAAAACCTGACACTGAGTAACCCCCTCGATGGTGTATTCCACAGGATCTTCCGCTGTTACTATGTTCACACTTTCATTCTTCAAATAATTTATCATAGCGACAAGTGTAGTGGATTTCCCGCTTCCCGTTGGTCCGGTAACCAGGATGATACCGTAGGGTTTTTCTAACAGTGATAGAATTCGTTTCAGGTTGTATTCACTGTATCCTAGTTCTTCGAGACGCCTGTTAGCATCGGATACCTTCAATATCCTCATCACGACTTTTTCTCCGAAAGTGGAAGGCATGGTTGACACGCGAAAATCGTACCGCTCACCGCTTTTTATCGTGTAAAACTTCCCGTCCTGCGGAAGCCTCCTTTCCGACACATCGAGACTGCTCATAATCTTGATGCGTGCCACAACTGAGTTGTGCTGTGGCTTTTGATACTCAAGAACTTTTCTCAAAACACCATCTATTCTGAACCTCACCCTCACGGTTCTCTTCATCGGTTCTATATGAATATCACTCGCCCCCATCTCTATGGCGCGGTTTATGATATTGTTGACAAGCCGTACAATGGGAGCTTCTTCTATTTCCCTTTCTTCTTCTTCCTCTTCTTCCTCAACCTGTTCTGGTGTTTCTTCTATGGCAACGTAAGGCTCTTCAAAAAGGTCGAGAGGAACACCAAGAACATACGTTTGATACAAAACAGAAAAATCTCTGCTCGTCACCAGATAAATCTCCGGATTCTTCCCCGTGAGAAAACGTATCTCCTGTTTGATCCTTGGAATGTTCGTTCCGTTATCTGTCACCACCACGAGAGTTCCGTCTTCCTTCTTTTCTACAGGAATGACGTGCAGAGATTCGATGATGTTCTTTGGAATAGAGCCCACCACGTTGAGAGGAATGTTTTTTGGTAGTTCCTTCAGGATTGGGACTCCGTATTGTTCACTCAAAGCCTCCAGCAGCTGATCCTCCATGATGTACCCTGTCTCAATTAGAACTTCTCCGAGCGGCTTTTTTTTCTCTTTTTGAATTTCAAGAGCCTTGTCCAGTTCTTCTCTGGTTATGAACCCTCTTTCCAGAAGAATTTCTCCCAGCTTTCTGTATCTTCTCAACATCAGAGGAGTCCCTCCAGACCGTATCTGTAAATGGCCGGTATGTCACCCTCCGGGAAGAGAATCTTGTCTTCATCTGGGAATCTTGTAGCTATGAAGATCACACGAATTTCGTCATCGGGCACTTCATCATCAAAGATGAGACCAAATTTGACGTCCGCGTCCTCACTGCTGTTCTGCCTTATGATCATAGCCGCTTCGTGCACTTCTTCCATTCTTATGTTGCTGGGCGCAGTTATATTGAACACGATCGAACTCGCGTTTTCTACAGGATGCTCTATCAACTTGCTTTCCATAGCCTTCTTAGCAGCTTCTCTTGCTCTGTGTTCACCCTTTCCAACGCCTATACCAAGGATCGCTGCACCGGCGTCTTTCATCACCGACTCTATGTCTGCAAAGTCGAGATTTATGTAACCCCTCTTCGTTATCAGTTCCGAAATTCCCTTCACTCCCTGGTGAAGAGTCTCGTCAGCCTTCAGAAAAGCATCTTTTATCTTGACATCCCTTGGGAGTTCTTCCATGAGTTTGTTGTTGGATATTTTTATGAGGGTATCCACGTGTTTTCGAAGTTTTTTGAGCCCCTCTATCGCTTTTTTGAGCCTCTCCGGGCCTTCGAAATAGAAGGGAGTCGTCACTATGGCCACAGTCAGGATTCCCATTTCTTTGGCTATCTTTGCTATGACGGGAGAAGCACCTGTTCCCGTTCCTCCTCCAAACCCAGCAGTTATAAAGACCATGTGTGTGTCCTGGAGCACTTCTCTGATTTTTTCCTCGCTCTCGAGAGCAGCTTGCTCTCCTATTTCGGGGCGGCCTCCCGCACCGAGACCTCGTGTGATGTTCTCACCGATCTGAATCTTCACGTCAGCATTGGAAGCCTCAAGTACCTGAAGATCGGTGTTCACTGCGACAAATTCAACACCGTGTATTCCTATTTCTATCATCCTGTTTATGGCATTGTTTCCAGCCCCGCCGACTCCTATGACTTTTATCTTCAAATTGTTCGCCTGGGGGATATTTCTATTTTCTTTTTTCTTCTCGACATCAAGATCAAATCCCATATTTTTAACCTCCCGTTCACTCCATCAATTCCTTGAAGAGCCTGAAGATTCTCTTCAACGGATTTTCGTTTTTTACTGGAGTTTCCTCGTAAGGATTCTCTGAGACGGCAAAAACATTTCCAAACGCCGCAGCAAAGGAAGGATCACTGGCAACTTCATCCGCGTTGATAATGGACGGTCTGTCGGAATTTGCGTAACAACCTGTTCTCACCGGAGATTTGAACACCTCTGTGGCCAGTTCGTTTATTCGTGGAATTTTGGCCCCTCCCCCAGTGAGAACCACACCACCAGGTATCCCTATTTCCCCTTCCTCTATTATCTTCGCTTCAACTTCCCTGAAAAATTTCTTGGATTTGCTCATTATCTCTCTGAGACGTGCGTGTATAATGACAGAAAGTTTTTTCGCAGTGGTCGTTTTTATGGTGTTTCCGTCGAGTCCTCTGTACTGGATTTCCTCCTCTTTCAAATCGCTGTAAACAGCATTTCCATGTGTTATAATGAGTCTTTCCGACTCTTCAAAAGAGGTGTCAAGGACAGCGGAAACATCTTTTATAACATGTTTCATCCCCACGGGGACGTAGGATATCTTTATGGGAACACCGTTTTTGTACGCTATCAACCCGGTGAAGTTGTAACCCAGATTCACGACCACTACACCCCGATCTTTCTCGGGCGTGGTGAGAACTCCTTCGGCAGTTGAAACAAGAGAAGACTTCAACTGAAATGGGCTTTTAACGGTATCCTGCAAGAAATTGTAGAACATCTCATAAACTTTCAAAGGTACGACAATGGAGGTGTACTCGATGGTTATTTTTGAAGCCTTCATATCGAGGGGGTTGAAAACGATCCTTTCACCATCCAAGAGATATCTTTTCGAAAATATGTGGAGAGGAGTCTTCCCATTTTCTTTCAACCTTTCAAGGGCTTCCGATTGCATCTCACTTAAGATATCCAGAGTGATGGATCGTTTCTCCTCACCAAAGTCTCTTTCAATCACGGTGTCTTCTCTTTCAAAACTCACGCTGCTGAAAGAAATGACAAAATCACTTCTCAGAGATTTTTGCAGCTGTTCTTCGAGTTCTTTAAGCAGTGTGTTCACAGATTCTTTGAAAGCGATGGCATCTTTTATTTCACCTTCATCCAATCCTCTCGATTTCACACTTGAAAAGGCCAGTGCTTCCCATTCTTGATCACGTTTTCCGAGAACGAGTCCTTTTATATATCGTGAACCTATATCAATCGAGGTATAAAAGACAGTTTTTGACAAGTCAATCACCCCTTATCCACATCAATCTTCCATCATCCGTCAGGAAATACCTTTCCTTCGCTTTCATTTTCTCAGATTGCTCCATTATTACTTGAAAATTTTCAACGAGATCTTTCCATTCTTCAAACATGATTCTGGATCCCTTCAGCAGAACAACTTCTTTTGACTCAAAAAAAACAGCAGATACCATAGAACTTCTCAGAACAGGAATCAATATATCCAGAATCTCACTGTCTCTCTTTGAAAGTCGAAGCCCTTCAAGCCTGACTTCTAAAAATAGTGGATAGAATTTAAACAACTCCTTCTTCGACAGTGAAACCACCAAGCTTCCATCTTCAGCACACAGATAGTAATTCCCTTCATAGAAAACTATTCCTACGGTCTTTTTCGAATCTATTATAATACTTTTTGGAGAAATGTTAAAATTTTCTATCAAATATGAATACACTTTTTCTGGAACCCTCACGTGTTCTCTACGACTTTGAAAAAAAGAATTCACAAAGAACAGAATGTAAAGAACAATCATTGTGATGAGAAGAACTCTCAGAGATCTCATGGTCAAATATCCAGTTCTTTCACTTTCAGAGCGTGCCTTTCTATGAACTCCCTTCTGCTGGACGGATCGTTACCCATGAGAATTTCAAAGAGTCTATCCGCTTCTTCGGCATCTTCTATAGTTACCCTTATGATTTTTCTCGTTTCTGGATTCATCGTTGTTTCCCAGAGCTGCTCAGGATTCATCTCTCCGAGTCCCTTGTATCTCTGAATTTCGATTCTCTTTCCCTGGAGTTTTTCCTTGTATTCCATCAGTTCAAGATCACTGTAAACGTAGAATTCTTCTTTTCCAGCTTTTATTCTGTACAGAGGTGGAAGCGCTATGTATACCCTTCCCTGTTCGATGAGGGGTCTCATGTATCTGTAGAAGAGTGTCAGAAGGAGAGTTCTTATGTGTGCACCATCTATATCGGCATCGGTCATGATGATGATCCTGCCGTATCTGAGTTTACCCTCATCGAAATCATCTCCTATGCCTGTTCCCACCGCTACTATTATGTCACTGATCTGCTCGTTTTTCAGCAATTTGTCGAGAGATGACTTTTCCACGTTCAAAATCTTTCCTCGGATGGGAAGAACCGCTTGGAATTCCCTGTCTCTGGCCTGTTTTGCAGATCCACCAGCAGAGTCACCTTCCACGATGAAAAGCTCCGTTTTCTCTCTATCTGTGGAACTGCAATCCGCCAGTTTACCGGGGAGCGTTGTGTTTTGAAGAACGTTTTTCCTTCTCACCATCTCCCGAGCTCTTCTTGCCGCTTCTCTTGCCTGTTTGGTGCTCATTATCTTTGAAAGAATAGTTTTCACAAGCTCGGGATTCGCGTCGAATATCTTCTTCAACTCATCTCTCATAACTCTATTTATTGCTTCCTTGACTTCTTCATTGCCGAGTTTTGATTTCGTTTGTCCTTCAAATTCAGGGTTTTTCACGTAAACGCTGACAACCGCCGTGAGACCTTCTCTCACATCTTCACCCTGGAAAGAATCATCCCCTTTAAGAAAGCCGTGTTTTTTTCCATACTCGTTCATGAGCCTTGTAAGCATGGTTTTGAAAGCTGTAACATGAGTTCCTCCATCCACGGTTTTTATGGTGTTCGCAAAAGACACGATCTCTTCAGAATACGAATCAGTGTACTGAAAGGCAATTTCCACTATCACTTCATCTTCTCCGTTTTTCGTTTGCACTTTTTCGGTTCTTTTCATATATATCACATCATGAAAAACCTTCTTTCCCCGGTTCAGATACTTCACATACTCCACTATGCCTCCGTCGAATTTGAAGGTTTTCTTCTCTCCATTTATTCTGTCTTCGAACTCTATTTTGAGCCCCGGTACCAGGAAAGCTATCTCTCTCAACCTGTGTTCCAGTACGTCAGGATCGAATTCCGTTTCTGAGAATATGAGAGGATCGGGCTTGAATCGAACGATTGTGCCGTGCTTATCGGTTTCTCCTATCACTTCCACGGGTGTGACTGGTTTACCCCTTTCGTATCTTTGTCTGTAGATCTTCCCGTCACGATGTACCCGCACTTCCAGCCACTCCGAAAGAGCGTTCACCACCGATACACCAACACCGTGCAAACCACCGCTTATCTTGTAAGAGTCCTTGGAAAACTTTCCTCCCGCATGAAGAACCGTGAAAACCACTTCCAGAGCGCTTCTTCCTTCCTCGGGGTGCGTATCAACGGGGATTCCTCTCCCGTTATCCTCAACTTCTACACTTCCATCTTCATGAAGAGTCACACGTATCCAGTCGCAGTATCCTGCGAGTGCCTCATCAACACTGTTGTCCACCACTTCGTACACGAGGTGATGCAATCCCCGTTTTCCTGTGGATCCTATGTACATACCGGGTCGCATTCGGACAGGTTCCAGCCCTTTCAAAACCTTTATACTTTCAGCGGAGTACTTTTCCATCTACTTTTCCCCTCCTGAATCTTATATCTTTGAACAGTTCTCTGCCCGATCTTTCATTCAGAATTTTGAGCAAGCGATCTTTCTGCATGGAGAGCTCCGTCATCCACAGCGAATCATCGCAAACAACGTAAACTGTCCCGTTCTCCACTTTTTCCACCTTCGTGTGCCTCGCTATTACAGGTCCAACTATCTTGTCCCATTCAGAAAGGAGCATCTTTATCTTCAGTTCAAAAAAAAGAGGTTGTCTGGTGGAAAGCTCTTCGAACAGCTGTCTGAAAAGGATCATATTCCCACCCAGTTTTCCTCAAGGTTTAAGACAAAAGGCTCAAAGTTTTCCATCAAAGTCGCTGTCACGGGTCCTGGTTCTTCCTCAAAGAATAAGTGCTCGTTCAACCTTCTAACAGGAACCACTCCAACGCTTGTGTGTGTGAGAAACATTTCATCCGATTCGAACAGCTCCCAAACCCAAACCACTCTTTCTTCAACAGGTATTTCAAGACTTTTTGCAAGTTTTATCACATTCTCCCGCGTGATGCCGTCCAGAATACCGCTGTCAAGCGATGGTGTAATCAATTTGCCTTCTTTCACCAAAAACACATTGCTGAAACTTCCCTCACAGACCTGCCCGTTCAAACCGAGCAGAATCACATCGTAGCAGTCCACTATTTCCCTTCTTGCAAGCACTATGTCGGTGCGTCCAGTTATTTTGAGAGTTGGTGGAGTGGAGAGATCAGGTATTCTTCGAACGCTCGATATTTTCACATCAACTCCTGACTCCACATCCGGCACATTGAAGGGTGAGAACACAAAAAAGATCTCCCCGGAATCAGGAAAAAGATAGACCTTGATTCTGACTTCCTGTTTGAATTCTTGAGCACCAGTCTTCAGCACTTTTGAAAACTCATCAAAACTCAAAGAAAAGGGGATTTTAAAGAAATCAACGGATCTCTTCAATCTGGAGTAATGTTTGTAAGCTGCAAACGGGATTCCATTGTAAGTTCTCAGAGTTTCATACACTGCCCCCTGAAGCGACTTTTCAAACAGAGAGAAATCCAGTGAAATTTCATCCGCGCACTGGAATTTTTCCCTCCACCATATCAGCACGACAGGAAACCACTCCCTCTTCCGAAAGGGATTTCACCCTTACATTATGGAATTCCCCCACTCGATCTCCCACAAACTCATGCTTCACGTAATATTCGTCATAACCAGAAAGGATACCCTTCATAACGTACCACTCAGCAAGTACTTTCCTTTCTTTCCCAATGATTCTCTTCCTGTACCTGATGGAAACATCTTTCGCTTTCTCTTTTAAAACATCCAGACGCTCTTTTTTCTTCGATTCGGGAACACTTCCTCCCATTCTACTCGCTGGAGTTCCGGGGCGCGGTGAAAATCTGAAGATATGCACTCTACTGAACCCCACTTTTTCAACCAGATCAAGAGTTTTCTGGAAATCGTCGTCCGTTTCTCCTGGAAAACCAACGATTATGTCCGTTGTTATCGAAAAATCTGGATCGATACTTCTCAATTTGTCAACAACACGCATGAAATCAGAGATTCTGTATTTTCTTCCCATTCTTTTCAACACATCATCGGATCCGCTCTGAACTGAAATGTGAAGATGCGGACACAATCTGGGATTTCTCTTGAAAGCCTCCACAATCTCTTCATTCACGTCTTCCACATTTATGGAGCTGAGACGCACTCGATAATCCCCAGGAACTTTCTCGATGACCTTCAGAAGTTCAGCAAGAGAAGAACCCATGTCCTTTCCATATTTTCCAAGGTTGACACCGGTTATTACGATCTCTTTGTAACCCTTTGCCACCATTTCGACAAATTCATCTTTGAATATTTCGAGCGGTTTACTTCTGATCTTACTGCCACGGGCCAACCTGATAGCACAGTAGGTACAGGTGTTGTCACACCCGTCTTCAACCTTTATGTAAGAACGGGTTCTGTCTTCAAAACTCCCCTTTACTTTCTCGTAAACGGGCCGGCCGGGTTCAGATACAATAACCTGTTGTTTTCCGTTCAGGGAGTTAATATGATCCACTATGTGTTTTTTCTCATCGATTCCCAGAACCATGTCCACCGAAAGATTCCTTGCCTCATCCGGAGAAAGCTGGGCAAAACAACCGGTGAGGATGATTTTTGCGTTCCTGTTCCTGTTTCTGATGCTCTTTATCAATCTCTTCACTTTCTTCTCAACTTCCTTGGTAACGGCACACGAGTTCACTATATAGTAAGAAACATCCCCGTCGGGTAAAACCACGTACCCGGCTTTTTCTAACTGTTCAGCCATGTATTCACTTTCGTACTGATTCACCTTACAGCCGAAAGTCTCTATCCTGACAGTTTTCATATTTCCAGCTTTCCCTCCGAAACTACCCTCAGAATGTCTATTCTTCTCACTATGCCAACGAGCTGCATGGCTTCATCGACAACAGGAAGCGATTTAAAGCCGTGTCTTATGAGATAATCCGCTGCTACGATGAGTGGATCGTCTTCTTTCACAACGACAGGAGGCTTGTTCATAAAATCAGACACGGGTCTGTCTTTTATTTTGACTACGTTTCTTATCAGCTGGTTGGTATCTGGAATGAAAGAAGCGGATCTCAAAAGCGAGAAATAACTGGGCACAAGGGCCTTTATGAGGTCGCTCTCGCTGACAAAACCCACTACTCTCATATCATGGTCGACAACAGGAACTCCTGAGAGGTTCTGTCTGGAAAGAAGCTTTATCACTGTTTCAACCGTCTCATCTTCAAAAACAGCGGAAATATCATAGATGACGGCATCCTTTACTTTCATTTACTTCACCCTCTCTACGGTGAAGTGATCGTACTCCTTCTTTATAACCTCGAGGTCGGGCATGTACTTCTCTTTTCTTCGAGTGGCAGCCAGTGCGGAGGCAAAACCAAACTTTGCCATTTCGAGGAAGTTGGCTCCGTGCTTGATGAAGTAATAGACCATACCAGCCACGTACGCGTCCCCCGCACCCAGAAGATGTGATGTGTCTATTTCTTCTTTGGATTTTATAAGCCAGACTCCTTCTCTTGTTGCAACAATATCGTTCTTCACTTCGTAAGACACCACGGAGATCTGCGATTTTTCGGCGAGTTTTTCGGCGAGTTTCACATAATCATCAAAGGTTTTCAATTCAACACCAAGAAAAGAAGCGTGATTACCTCTCAAATCCGGTTTCACAACGTTAGGATACTCTGGTCCTTCATAGATTCTCTCAAGCAATCTGAGAGTCTGTTCGACAAAAACAAAGATTCCCCTTTCACGTGCAAGCCTCACCAATTCGTTGCATATTTCTTCGTTCACTCCTGGTGGAATACTCCCCGATATGACAACGCAATCGACTTTCGAAAGCGTCATCTTGTATCTTCTCAGAAAGTGTTCCACATCCATCTCTGTAACATTTGGACCGGGAAAATTTATAGCAGTTATTGTTTTATTCTTTTCGTCGATTATCTCTATGTTTTCTCTCGTTTCTCCCTCCACGTAAACAAAATTCGTCGTGATCAGCTTTGAAATTTTTCTCAATTCCTCCACAAGAATCTTCCCCATGTACCCACCCACGAATCCGGTGGCGACTGACGGCACCCCCAGTCTGGAAAGGGCTATAGAAACGTTTATACCCTTCCCACCCGGAGACATTTGAGTTTTAGAAAGATCTCTTATTCTGTACAGCCGGTTCACCTGAAAATCTTCTATGAAAATTTCCCTGTCTAAAGCAGGATTGAGGGTCACCGTCAGGACCATACAATCACCTCGAAATCAGAAGTGGGGAATCACATTTTTAAAACGAAATCCTTGGGACTCCCAACATAATTGATTTTACCATTATTCAGTATAACCAACAAATCGGCGATGTAGAGAAACCTTTGAAGGATACGAGTGGATATGACAAAAGTTCGTTCTTCCTTCATCTTGAGGAACATGTCCATTATCTTCTCTAGGTTTTCATCGTCGAGGTGATCCAGCAGACAGTCCATCAAAATGATACGAGGTTTTTTCTGTTCGAGAATGAAAAGAAGGAGGGAAATCTTTTCGGCTGGAGAGAACACAGAAAGGGGGGTCTTTTGACCGCGAATAAGCATCCTCAGTATTCCAAGATCATCGAGTTTCTCGGAAAAATCCTCCAGAGAAATTTTCCTTTTCAGGGCAAGCTTAAGAAACTCATCGAATGTGTAGCGATTCATCGCATCGATGAAACTGGTATCAAGGTACAGAGCGTTTTTCCTGAGGTAGATATCGTCGAGATCCTGAACATTTTGATCGAATAAATAGACAGAACCGCTTCTGGAAATCTCGTTGAATATTTCAACGTTCAATTTGACGATAGATCTGAGAAGAAAAGATTTTCCGGATCCTCTTGGACCATAAAGAACGTTCATTCCTTCAACAAAGGAAACAGTTATATTCTCAAGTACACTTTTACCATCCACAGATATGGAAAACTTTTCAAACCTTATCGGAAACTTTTCGCTTTTCATCGTTATCTCTTTCTCTCTTCTCGTCAAGACCCAAACGTCTCTTTATTTCCCTGAGAGCACTTTCATCTCCATCGGTCATCAATTTGAGCAGATCTATCTGCGATAAAACACGGGGATTTCTGGATACTTTTTTCTCCAAGAGGCATCACCTCGTTTTTGATTCTAACCCCAAACCTTTAATTGGACTTGTATGGATCATTACAATTAGAACCCAGAAAATGTAATAAAACGTCTCCAGGGTTAAAATCTATCCTGGAGGTGATTGAATGCGAAATCCACCTTTCATCGTGGAATACGAACTGACACTGCGATGTAACTTCAGGTGCAAACACTGCTACTGCAAGGCTGGAAAGCCCCATCCTGAAGAGTTGAGTTTTGAAGAAATAAAAGAACTGATACTCGACATGAAGGAACTGGGCACCTGGGCTCTCGATATCATAGGTGGTGAACCTCTTCTTCATCCTCAAATACTGGATATTCTCGCTTTTGGAAAAGAGGTCGGACAGCGTCTTATGATCAACACCAACGGTTCGCTTGCCACCAAGGAAATGGTACAGAAAATAAAAAAGGCCAATTTCGATGTGCTTGTTGGTGTTTCTCTTGAAGGCCCAGAGCCCGAGACCAACGACTTTGTGAGAGGAACCGGAAACTTCAAAAGAGCTGTTCAGGGCATCAAAAACTTCGTGGATGAAGGTTTTCAGGTCACCATTTTGAACGTGATAAACAGGAGAAACTGGAGAAAGTTCGAAGATATGGTAAAACTCGCACTGGAACTGGGGGTTAATGCTTTGTATGTGGATAGGTTCATACCGGTCGGAAGGGGCATGATCCACGCAAGAGAACTGGATATGAATCCCGAGGAGTGGAAAGTAGCTATAAAACACGTCCTTGGAGTGATAGAAAATTACAAAAACCATTTGACATTTTACGTGGAAGAATCTATATCGGGAAAGCCGTGTTCCGCAGGAATCACACATGCATCGGTTCTGGCCGATGGCACAGTCGTCCCCTGCGGGCACTTCAGGTACAGAAAGGAATTCTACATGGGGAACGTGAGAGAAAAGAAATTCTCGGAAATCTGGCACGAATACACTCCCATTCCTTCTCCGGCTTCCTGCCAGCAGTATCCTATCCTGAACGAATGCGGTGGTGGCTGCAAGGCTTACTACTTACTGAGAGGGCACGAAAAAGACGAGGCTATCTGTTCCCTGAACAAAGAGCGGTACAACATAAAGTAACTTAAATGAAACCCGATTGTCACCGCGTGTGCATAGAATATTTTTACCGACTGGTAAGTAAAAAAATATGGAGGTGGTTGGATGGCAGTAGGTGGAATCAAAGGAATGATCTATCACCAGGCGGGAAAACTCGTCGGTTCATTCGTTAAAAACGCTGAAGTGGAAACTCTTGGAAAGATCTTCGGTACTTTGAGCATGTTCACGAAGGAGCCCGCGAAGAGTGGCCTTCGAAAACTGGCTGACCTCGCCAAAGAAAGACATCCTATGGTGATGTCATGGGTGAACGTTTTCAAAAAAGCAAGTCCAAAATGTGTTGAAGGGGTTATAAACAACCTGATCATCAACGAGTTCGCCCTCGGAGAACCCATCAGGCAGGAAAAGATGCACGAGTACAAAACGGTGCTCCCAAAACTCCTCGTTTTGAGCCCCACATACGCCTGTAATCTGAACTGTGTTGGGTGTTACGCGGGACTCTACGGTAGAAAATACGAACTCTCTCACGACGAAGTCAGAGACATATTGAAACAAGCCAACGACCTGGGAATATACTTCTTCAGCATCACCGGCGGTGAACCCTTCTTCTGGCCTCACCTGATGGACATATTCGAAGAATTCAAGGACAGTTACTTCTTGGTCTACAGCAACGGAACTCTGATAAAAGAAGAAACCGCTAAGAAACTCTCAGAACTTGGAAATGTGACGGTCTCCATATCTGTTGAGGGATTCGAAACTGACACAGACTGGAGAAGAGGAAGGGGAATATTCAAAAGAATCCTCGAAGCTTGGGAAAGACTCAGAAGACACGGTGTGATCTTTGGAGCTTCAGTGACAGCAACACGAATGAACCACGATACCATCATGAAGGATGATTTCTGGGATTTCCTCCAAGAACAGGGAGTCTCTTACGTGTGGATTTACCAGTTCATGCCTGTGGGAATGAATCCAACGATGGATCTTGTTCCCACACCGCAACAGAGATACGAAAGATTCCACAAACTTGAACAGCTCAGGCTCAGCGGAAGATTCGCCTTCGTTGCCGATTTCTGGAACCACGGATTCCTCACTAACGGCTGTCTCGCAGCGGGTGCCAAGTACCTCCACATAAACGCAAAGGGTTACGTGGAACCTTGCGTCTTCCAGCAGTTCGCGGTGGACAGCATCCGCGAGAAAAAACTCATCGACATTCTGAGATCACCGTTCTTCGAAGCTTACAAGAGGATGATCCCCTACAGTGACAATCTCTTCAGACCGTGTCCGATAATTGACAACCCGAAAGTCTTCAGAGCCATGGTGAGAGCCTTCAACGCAAAACCACAGCATGAGGGATCCGAAAGGGTCATCACAGATCTTGCGCCCGAGCTGGACAAACTCGCAGCCGAGTGGAAGAAATACGCTGACAAACTCTGGTACGAAGAAGGTTACTCCGAGATCTATCCATCCAACAGGGGAGTTTACAGCTACGAAGTGAGAATGAGGAGGTACGCAGACAAAGAAAAACTCCTCGCAGTGGATAAACGCTACAGGGACTGATGTGGAGGGATCGAATTGAGCTCCGAAACAAGGAGGAAAATCCTCGAAGCGGCGAGGAAGGCATTCTCAAAATACGGCTACGATGGAGTCAGTATGGAAGAAATCGCACGTGAGGCCGGTGTGAAGAAGGCCCTCATCTACTACTATTTTCCGAGCAAAGACAAACTCTTCGAAGAGGTCTGGAGAGAAGCACTCGAGGAACTGGAGAGCCATCTTTTCGCCGTCACCGAAGAGACGAATTCTTACTTTGCAAAGATAAAGAAGTTTCTGAAGTCCTACGTTGATTTTGTCCTGAATAAAACCGTTTTGAACGAAATCATCGAGAAAGAAAAATCGACCGTCAGATTCGAAGAAGAAAAATGGTCGAAACTCAGAGAACGTTATGAAAGCTTCATAAAGCGAGTCGAAGAACTCATAGAAGAAGGGAAGAAACAAAACTACGTTTACAAAGATCTCGACTCCCGAGCCGCTGCGGAACTGATAGTCAATTCGTTCGGAGACGTTCCAAAGGATAAGAGACTGCTTCAAAACATCCAGGAAATGATACTCAGAGGCTTGCTCAAGATGAAAACAGAAGAGGGGCGTTAGCCCCTCTTCATCTTAATCTCAGAATCTTCTTCTTATTCCAAACTCCTCTTCCGTTTTCTGTACCATCTCTTCGAAAATTCTGTTCACTTCTTCGTCGGTCAAGGTTCTTTCTGAATGTCTGAACACCACATAGAAGGTAACACTCACCATATTTTCCGGGATCCCTTTACCCTCATAGATGTCGAACACTCCCACTTCCTCCACCAGATCTCCTCCGCTCTTTTTGAAAAGTTCGATGATCTTCACAGACTCGAATCCTTTCGGGAGCAGGAAGGAGATATCTCTTCTCACAGCGGGAAATCTCGGTGTGGGCCTGTAAGCGGGTCTCTTCGATGCGTATTTTCTCAGAAGTTCCATATCTATCTCGAAGAAGTAGGTATCCTCTTTCACATCGTACTCATCGAGGAGCTTTGGATCGACCATTCCAATGAAACCGATCTCCCTGTTTTCCACGTAGATACGAGCGGATCTGGTCGGAAACAATCCAGGTATCTCCGCGGCTCTGTATTCGATGTTCACACCGAGCCTGAAAAAGAGCTCATCGAGAACTCCCTTGATCGTGTAGAAGGACACGCTTCTTTTATCGGTGTAGTCTCCCGGATTTTCCAGTCCACAGCTCATGGCAGAGAGTGTCTCTATCTCCCTGAAGTTTCCATTCTCCTTGAAGTAAACCTTTCCAATCTCGAAGAGCTTCAGATCTCTGTTCTGCCTCTTGAAATTTTCAGCGAGCACCTGTATCAGGCTGTAAAATTGTGACGTCCTCATTACGTCCATATCTGAAGCGATTGGGTTGGAGAGAGCTATGGGTTCTCTGTCCACCAGAGGCCACTTTTTAACCTTCAGGGAGTCCACAAAGGAGAAGGTCACCACTTCATCGAATCCCATTCCTTTCATGAACTGAGAAATTTCCCTTCTGAAGAGCTGTTTCTCGCTCCAACCGCGGTTTATCGCGGGAACGCTTATCACTTTCGACTCGACTTTCTCGTACCCGTAAATCCTTCCTATCTCTTCTATGAGGTCTATCTCCCTTTCAACGTCCGGCCTGAAGGTGGGAACAAGGACTTCGTAACTGTCTCCTCTGTCCTCTACCTGGAATTCAAGTCGTCTGAGAATATCGCCCGGCTTTTCTACTTTCGTTCCCAGTATCTTTTCGATCCTGGCTTTTCTGAGCATCACCTTTTTGGGCTCTATCTTTCGAGGATAAACATCCCAGAATTTCCTGAGAACATAACCGCCGGCCAGCTTTTGAATCAATTCAGCGAGTCTCAAAGATACGAGCTCCACATCGTTTGGATCCACACCACGTTCGAACCTGTAAGAAGACTCAGAGTCGATTCCAAGTGCTTTGGCTGCCTTTCTTATCCTCACAGGATCGAAGTAAGCCACTTCCAGCACCAGATCTCTGGTGTCATCGTACACACCAGATTCCATTCCCCCCATGATTCCGCCAAGTGCGAGGACGTTCTCACCGTCCGTTATCAGGACTTCTCCGCCCTTCAGCTCGTACTCCCTTTCGTCGAGCAGCAGGACTCTTTCTCCACCCTTTGCAGCCTTCACGATAATTCTTTTGTTTTTTAGCCTGTTCAGGTCGAACGCGTGAACGGGATGCCCCAGTTCGAGCATCACGTAGTTCGTGGCATCGACCACGTTGTTCAAAGAACGAACCCCTGCCGCTACAAGCCTTGCTTTCATCCAGAGTGGCGAATCTTTCACGGTGACGCCTTTCATTATTCGAGCAGAGTATCTGGGACAACCTTCCACGTCTTCTATCTTCACATCGAACTGAACATCTTCATCCACAAAAGAGACAATGGGTTGAGGCTTCTTCAAAGGCCTTCCGCTGAGGGCAGAAAGCTCTCTCGCAACACCAATAATCGAAAGACAATCAGGCCTGTTTGGAGTTATCTCTATGTCCAGGACTCTTTCGTTGAGTCCGTATTTCTCTATCACGTTCACACCGAGTTCCACGGGTTCAGGGAAACGATAAACCCGGTCGGATTTTTCCTCAAGTCCCAGTTCTTCAAGTGAGCAAAGCATACCCTCCGAGATAACCCCTTTGAACTCACGAGGCTCTATCTTGAAACCATTGTTCAGGGTTGCTCCTTCGAGAGCCAGTATGACGTAATCCCCCTCGTTCACAGTCTTATCGGCTGTGATGACCGTGTAGATCCTTTTTCCGGTGTCCACCTTGCACACGATGATCTTTTCTGAGGCGGGATGATCAAGCCGTTCTATCACCTTCGCTGTGATTATCTCTCCGGAGACACTGAACGGTCTCAGAATATCTTCCACACTCGTTCCAGAAAAAGTGAGTCTTTCCGCTATCTGCTCAATGTCCCAATCGAGATCTACGAATTCTCTGAGCCAGGATTCGGGAACTCTCACCTCATCACACCCCCATCAGTAGCTACTGAGAAATCTCACGTCGTTTCTGACGAACTCTCTTATGTCCGTTATGCCGTACTTCAGCATGGCGATTCTTTCCACTCCCATCCCAAAAGCGTAACCCGTCCATTCTTCCGGATCGTATCCTACGTTCAAAAAGACGTTCGGATCGACCATGCCCGCTCCCAAAATCTCCAACCATCCGTAACCAGAAAGATAGACATCCACTTCGAAACTCGGCTCTGTGAATGGGAAAAAGCTCGGCCTCAAACGCACCTTCGCACCCTCGCCGAACATTCTTCGAGCGAACTCTTCGAGGGTGAATTTCAAATGAGCCACGCTGAGATCTCTATCTACGTGCAACCCTTCCACCTGGTGAAACATGGGAAGGTGCGTTGCATCGTAGTCTCTTCTGTAAACTTTTCCGGGTGATATGATCGCAATGGGAGGTTTTCTCTCGAGCATCGTTCTGATCTGGACGGGAGAAGTGTGGGTTCTGAGAAGGAGATCATCCGTTATGTAGAAAGAATCGTGTTCGTCCCTGGCTGGATGCCATTCCGGTGTGTTAAGTGCGTCGAAGTTGTGCCAGGTTGTTTCGATCTCCGGCCCTTCCACCACATCGAATCCCATCGATACAAAGATTCTCTCTATCTCTTCCATAACCTTCAGAACAGGGTGAGAATGTCCAAGTTTCCTCCTTGCCCCCGGTACTGTGACGTCTATTCTCATTTTTTCCATCTTTTCCTGTTCGAGTATCCTTTGGATTTGCTGTCTCTTTTCTTCGAAGAGTTTTTCTATCTTCTCTCTGAGTTCGTTCACTCTTTTACCATAGGCAGGCCTTTCTTCAGGTGGGAGATTTTTGAGGTTTTTCATCAAGCCAGTGATCTTGCCTTTCTTTCCGAGAAACTCTATCCTGAAACTTTCCAGCTCCTGAACGTTCGATATCTTCGATAATTTCTCGATGGCTTCCATTTCGACGGCTTTTATCTCCATCTCTCGTACCCCCTGTTCTGTTATACAAAAAAATGGCGGAGGCGGTGGGACTCGAACCCACAAGGGCCTCACGGCCCACCGGTTTTCGAGACCGGCTCCTTAGCCAGTTCGGACACGCCTCCGCGTCCTTACCATTTTCATATTTTATTTCATTTCGCCGCTAATTTCAATATTTCACAAACGTCTTCTCTCTCGAGCACTTTTATTCTTCCCAAACTCGCTCCTTTAGGTTTCAGATTCTTTTCCACAAGAAGCATGACGTTGTCCACGATCTTGTCTATGTCTTCTTCTGGGATTCCCGCATCTTTGAGGGACACAGGAGCTCCTACCTTCTTCAGCCAGTTTTTGAAAGCCTCTATCCCTTTCAGGATCAGTTCCTCGCCTTCACCTTCAAGTCCAAAGATCCTTTTTGCGAACCTTTCGAACTGCTTAGGATTATTTCTGTACACGTACTTCATCCAAGCTGGAAACACAATGGCGAGGCCTGCTCCGTGTGCGATGTCGTAGAGAGCGCTGAGGGAGTGCTCGATCCTGTGACAAGCCCACTCTCCGCCCCTTCTTCCGACTGCCATCGTTCCATTGAGAGCGATCGTTGCAGACCACGCGAGATTTGCCCTTGCTTCGTAGTCATCCGGTTTTTCTATCAACCTTTCTGTCATTTTCATGATCGTTCTGATAGTACCTTCCGCTATTTCGTTGGAGATCTCAGGACTGCTCCCATCGAAATAGTACTCGAGAATGTGTGAGATCGCATCCACCGCTCCATAAACTGTTTGTTCTTTTGGAAGAGTGAATTGAACAGATGGATCGATTATGGATACTTTTGGATAGAGAGCCTTTGAACTCACTCCATATTTTTCTTTCGTTTTCTCGTTCGTTATCACGGCGTTACCGTTCATCTCCGTTCCTGTTGCCGAAATTGTGAGTACATCGAAAACAGGAAGAGCTCTCTCGATCTGGTATTCACCAATGAAAGCATCCCATATGTCACCCTCGTAGAGAGCACCGGCTGCTACCGCTTTTGCAGAATCCACAACGCTTCCCCCACCGACTCCAAGAACGGCCTCCACCTTTTCTCTCTTTGCCACCTCAACAGCTTCATAGACCTTGGAGAGAACTGGATTCGACTTGACACCAGATACTTCTATCCATTCTATTCCGTGCTTTTTCAGTGAATCGACAACCTGATCATAGACACCGTTTCTCTTTATCGATCCACCACCGTAGAGGAAAAGAATCTTTCTGATTCCTGCGCTTTTTATTTCTTCTCCTATTTTTGGAATCGTTCCTCTTCCAAAGACGATCTTCGTGGGATTGTGGAAGACGAAGTTCTTCATCGATTACCACCTCCTCATTTCGATTGTATCATGATGGCTCAATCTCTATCTGGAAGGATCAGATTCAGGAAGATACCGACGAGGGCGGCAAGCCCTATTCCTTTCAGCTCCACCCTTCCTACTTTCAAAACAGCTCCACCGATACCAACAGTGAGCATCAAAGCGGTGATCATGAGGTTTCTCGGTTTGGAAAAATCCACCTCTGCGTTCACCATGGTTCTCACACCGACGGAGGTGATCATACCGAAGAGGATGAGACTCACTCCACCCATCACCGCCTGAGGAATCGTCTGGAGGATCGCACCGAACTTCGACACAAAGGCAGCGAATATGGCCACAAGAGCGGCTCCTCTGAGAACGGAAGGATCGTACACCCTCGTGAGGGCCAGCACTCCCGTGTTTTCACTGTAAGTGGTGTTCGCAGGACCTCCAAGAAGACCGGCCACAGCCGTTGCGAGTCCATCACCGAGGAGTGTTCTGTGAAGACCGGGCTTGTCGAAGAAATTCTTACCGACAACCGCCCCGTTGGTGGTGATGTCTCCAAGATGCTCCATGAAGGTAGCGAGGGTCACCGGGACGATCATGAATATCGCTCCGTAGTCGAACTTCGGAAGCATTACTTTTGGTACGCTGAAGAGAGGTGTGCTCACTATCACACTGGTATCGATCTTTCCCATGAAGAGTCCTGCGACGTATCCAACAACGACTCCTGTGATCACTGGGACCATGCTGAAGAAGCCTCTCGTCATGGTTGAAACGAAAACGACAGTGGCTATGACGATGAGGGCAAGCGGCCAATCACTCGATGCCATCTGGATGGCAACGGGGCTGAGCGTGAGCCCTATCACCATGATCATACTTCCGGTGACAACGGGAGGGAGAATCTTTTTCACCTTTTCTGGGCCAACTGCCTTCACTATCAAAGCGTACAAAACATAGAACAGACCCGCCACGAATATTCCGCCCGTCGCGTAGGCGAGATCTCCATAGATCTCTTTCACTGCCAATATTGGAGCGATGAAGGCAAAGCTCGACCCAAGAAAGACTGGTACAATCCCGCCTGTTACAAAATGGAAGATGAGCGTGCCGATTCCCGCGGTGAGAAGCGCTACAAGAGGATCGAGCCCCGTGATGAGAGGGACCAGAACGGTGGCACCGAACATGGCTACGAAGTGCTGAAGTGCCAGCAGGAACCATCTCCATCCACTGACCTTGGTAACCGCTCCTTCGAACTCCATGGGAACACCTCCTGACATTTAAAAATAAAGGCTCTTTGAAAAGAGCCTTCAGTTTCTGTTTTTCAATTTTTCTCTCAAAACGAAGAAGACGAACTTTGAAACCTGCACCGGTACCTTTCTTTTACTCAAAGGAGACTGGAAAAACCTGTAAAGCCACTCCAGGTTCATCCTCTGAACCCATTCCGGTGCGCGTTTCTTTTTGCCCGATACGACGTCTATGGATCCTCCAACACCCATGGCGAGCTTCACGTTCAGCTGTGGAAAGTTCCTATATATCCACTCCTCCTGACGGGGAACACCCATCCCGACAAAGAGAAGATCGGTTGAACTTCTGTTTATATCTTCAACGATTTTCGGTGATTCTTTTTCGGAGAAGAAACCGTCGTGACAGCCCACAACTCTCACACCCGATCTCTCCAGTACTTGTTTTGCCTTCTCAACGATTTCCCTTTTCGTTCCGAGAAGATACACCTTCCAGCCTTTTTCTTTCGATCTTTCACAGAGGTGTTTCATGATCTCTATTCCAGGCAACCTTTCAGTCGTCTCCCCTGTGAGAGTTTTCATAGCCCAGACAACACCGAAACCATCGGGTACAACGAGGTCCGCAGAGTTCACGATAGCTCTATATCCTGCATCTTCTATGGCTTTCAAAAGAATCGAAGCGTTCATGGTGACAACGAAGGTTTTAATGTCTTTCTCTATCCTCTCCTCGATCGCGTTCAGGAATTCCCGCCTTGTCCCCGATAAAACCTTCGTTCCGAAAAGTTCGATCTCTTTCACCCCGTTTTCCTCCAAAAAAAAGCGGAGGGAAGACCTCCGCTTTCTGCTGGTGCCGAGGGCGGGACTTGAACCCGCACGGGGAAACCCCCACATGATCCTGAGTCATGCGCGTCTGCCAGTTCCGCCACCTCGGCACTCCTCTCCGTTCAGATAGTTTAACATCTTCTTCCATGAGCGTCAAGAGTTTTTCTTCTTTTCCAGTATCATCGGCTGAACGATCAGCGTGAAAACGGCCCCAACACCTATTCCGAGCATCATAAGCAGAGATATGTTTTTAAAGAGTGCGAGTTCAGAGAAGAGAAGAACAGCGAATCCCGAGATCAAACCCAGCGCGTTTGTGAGAACAGATGGTCCCACGTTCTTGACCACAAGGTACGGATCTCTCAGTCTCCTCTCTTCTGAAGCAATGTGAATGGAATAGTCTATCACAAGACCCATGAGGATACCGGAAGTGATCGATGTTGACACATCCAGACTGATGCCAAAGAGGGCCATGAACAGGAAGTTGAACACCGTTGTGAAAGCGATTGGTATCATCACACTCAGTGTAGTGAGCGGTCTTCGGAATATGATGAAGACCATAACAAAGATCAGGATGGACGCAAGAACGATGCTCTGTATCTGTGATTTCATGATGCTTTCGTTGATATCGTTCCAGATCAGAACGGATCCCGCCACGTAGTGTGACCATCCCGTTTCGCTGGCTACTTCGTTGATCAGATCTACCACTTTCTTCACATGCTCGTATCCTTCCGGAGTGAGGTTGACGATCAACCTTATCCTGTTTCTGTCTCCAACGAAAGTTTTGAGAAACGGGTTCGTTCTGGAGAGCGTGTACATTATCGGAACGGAAATGTCCACAGGAAACACCACACTGGAGACGTACTCGCTCTTTTCTATCTTTTCGATCAGCTCTTTCAAAATTTTGGAATCTGTTCCAACGAACGGAACATTTTTTTCCAGCACCAGATAGATCGGCTCTCTCGTGTTGAACTTTTTCACGATGAGGTCGTAAGCCTTTCTGAGTTCGGAATCCCTCTCAAAATAGGACACCATATCTGAACCCACCTGTACTCTTTTGAGCAGAAACGGTGAAAGAGCCGCCATCACCAGGAAAACAACGAGGACGATCAAAGCGATCTTTCTTCCCACGTACTTCATTCCAAAGCTCCTTGGAGTTCTCTTTGGAGTGTAGTTTCTGAAGATCTCCACACCTGATGTGAATATCACAAGCACCACAACAGCGAGTCCGGAAGAAACCAGGATTCCGAGTTCTCTGAACGCCCTTATATCGATGAAGACGAAAGACATGAATCCCGCTGCAGTGGTGAGCATCGAAAAGAGTATGGGTTTGAAGATGTGCTTTACCGCCTCTCTTTTATCACTGAACCTGAACAGCGCGTTGTAGAAGTGAAGCCCGTACGCAGAGCCGATGATGAGGAGGAAGGTGATGGTCATCACGGTCATGGTGTTGAGGCTCTTTCCCATAGCGAAAAACACAGCGAACACAAAAAACGTAGCCAGCACAGGAACTATCAAAGAAAAGAGCGCTGCTCTGAAGGATCTCAACTGATAATAGAAGAGAAGAAAAATCACAAGAAACATGAAGACAGGATAAACAAAAGTCTGCTTCACCAGTTCTTTGAAAAGAGCGCTGTCTATCACCGGTTCACCAAAGAGGTAATTTTTCTCGAAGTAGCTGGACACGAGCCTTTTTATCTCGGGTATTTTGTCCCTTGCATTGACACCTTCTTTGAATATCACGTTCAAAAGCGCGTACTTCCCATCTTCTGTGATGAAACTCTTCGCATTCGGGTCGTTCAATACGTCTTTTGAAATCTTCTCATCTTTGAAGTAATAGTCCATTCTGAAACCAGAAAGCTTTGGAAGGTTCACGGGACTCATAACACTCGAGATGTCTTCTCTTTCCTCCAGAGCTCTGTGGAGTTCGTACAGAGTCCTTGCGTCTTCGAAGAAGTTCTTATCGCTTTCGACAACGATCACAATCGAGGAACTTCCGCCGAACTCCCTGTTCACACGAAAGAGGTTCTTCACGTTTTCGTTCGTGGTCTTTTCAGGATCTCCATTGTAACCCGGAAGGAACACCTCAGGGCCGGTCTCTATCTTTCCAAGGGAGAAAACAACAAGAAACGAAAGGAAAACCAGCACCACGTATATTGTGGTGAAGAAGTACCTTCTCATGCTACCTTCCCTCCCTCGACAAGGCTTCCACCATTCGATTGAATCCTTCGCTCACCACTTTGAAGTCTTCCTCGGAAAATTTCTCAAGAACACTTTTCAAAAGACTTTCGAAGTTCGAAAGAATCTCTTCGAAGATTTTCTTTCCCTTTTCGGTCAAGACCACCCGGTACGTTCTTCTATCAACAGGGTCCATCTCTCTGACGACCAAGCCTCTTTTCTCCAGAGAATCCACCACGTTCGTTACGTTGCTCTTCGTTGTGGAAAGAAACTCCGCTATCTCCTTCATCTTTTTTGGACCGAAGAGAGCCACGTAGAGGAACGCGTAGAGCTCCGTTGTTTTCATGTCAGAGACCTCCTCGTTCGATGGAAGATAACTGGAAAACCTCATCACGAGCGAAAAGAGTGTTCTGAATATCTCCAGAGCATCCATATCTTCACCTCCCATTTTTTGACAGTTCAATTATAGAACAGTTCAATTATTTTACCAAATGGTTCGTTTCCAAAATCAACAAAGGGAAAGGACTCGTTTTTGGATGTTAATTAGTTAAGACAAAGATTTTTGCAAGATTTGTAAATTCTTTCATAAACTTGCGCACTAATTGAACTTTTGGTATAATTCCAAGAGAACATCTTTCAAAAGGGGGGATTAAGATGAAGAAAATTTTCTTGTCTCTTTCGATAGCCGCAATCCTGCTTTTCACTATGGGAACCAGCTGTGAATCGAGGGTTCAAGTACCTGTGCCTTTCCCGGAGGTGAAGGTGGAAACACCTAAGGTGGATCTTGGATTCAAAGTGGTGAAACCAACCGGAACAGAGGATTTCTTTGAAGATTTCGAATCCTATGGTCAGGGCCAGGTTGCTCCGTTCGGTCCCTGGAAAGTCTTGGAAGAAAGTCCTCACGTTGAAGAAGGAGTCCAACCTGATAAAACTATCGGAAAGATATTGAGAGTGGAGGGAAATCAGGGAATCTTCACACCTGGGGAGTGGACAAATTTTATCCTCGAGTGTAACCTGAGGCTCAACGGAATTCTTGCAGACGGGATAGTTCTATTCAGGTTATCCGATGATGCAAAAAAGGGGTTCTATGTTAACATCAATCTCTTTGGTGCTTCACTGCACAAATTTGCGGGGAGTATCGATATGAAGATTGCTGAGAACACAAGTGTTAAAGCCAGTGAGGACGTGTGGCACTACCTAAAGTTGGTGGTCAACGGACAGAACATAAAGGTGTATCTGGATGGAAAGAAAATTATAGATGTTCAAGATCCGGATGTATTCCCTGGAGGAATTGGGTTTGCAAGAGCTGAGGATACAGCTTTCTACGACAATGTAAGGGTTGAAACTCTCATTGAATAAATGAATGTAGAGTTTCTTCATATTTGTTTCTTTTCATCCATTTCATCATCTTCCTGAAGTGAAATCCAGCTGTCATTTCACCCACCACTTGTTCCAGAAAACGTGAGACTCTCTGTGTATCTTCAGAGAGTCCTTCAACTATCTGATCATCTCACCAAATAGTTCACTTTCCGAACCATCAGGTGTAAAATAGATACCGGTGATGAAGATGAAATATTCACTCTTGAAGAGTTACCTTCCAAAGGAAGAAGTACCAGGGATCAGAAAAGAACTCATAAAATTAGCACTCCCTGCCATGGGAGAAAACGTGCTCCAGATGCTCTTTGGAATGGCAGACACCGCCTTTTTGGGACATTACTCATGGAAAGCGATGAGCGGTGTGGGACTCTCCAACCAGGTATTCTGGGTGGTTCAGGTCGTTCTGATCGCCGCCAGTATGGGAGCCACCGTCACGATAGCGAACGCCATCGGAGCGGGCAACAGGAAAGCTGTGAGGTCCCTTGCCTGGAACAGTGTCTTTCTCGCCATATTCACGGGTGTTATTCTCACCGCCCTCACACCGCTCTCCGATGTACTGATAAACATCTTTCCGAATCTGGAAGGAGAAATAGAATCATCCGCGAAGGAGTATCTGAAAGTCATCCTTTCCGGTTCCATGGGCTTTTCCATCATGGCCGTGTTCTCTGCGATACTCAGGGGTGCTGGTGACACAAAAACGCCGATGATCGTCACTGGTCTCACGAACTTTCTGAACATCTTCCTCGATTACGCCATGATCTTTGGAAAGTTCGGATTCCCGGAGATGGGGGTCAGAGGAGCAGCAGTTGCGACGATCCTCTCAAGATTTGTGGGAGCAGCGATCCTCACGTACGTGATATTCAAAAGAGAGGAGTTCCAGCTCAGAAAAGGGTTTGTTCCTCCCAAGTGGTCCAGTCAAAAAGAAATTCTCCGTGTTGGATTTCCAACTGCCATAGAGAACTTCGTTTTTTCCACAGGTGTTTTGATGTTTGCGAACATCCTGCTCATCGCAGGAGCTGAAGCGTACGCTGGACACAGAATAGGTATAAACGTCGAGTCTCTATCTTTCATGCCCGCGTTCGGAATCTCGGTCGCTATCACCACACTGGTTGGAAGGTACAACGGAATGGGAAACAAGGAACACGTTCTTGGAGTCATTCGACAGGGATGGATCCTGAGTCTTCTGTTTCAGGTGACGGTTGGTATTATAATCTTTCTTTTTCCAGAGCCACTGATACGCATCTTCACCAGTGATCCACAGATAATAGAGATCTCAAAACTCCCCGTCAAGATAATTGGACTCTTCCAATTTTTCCTCGCAATAGATTCAACCATGAACGGTGCCCTCAGGGGGACGGGAAACACCCTTCCACCGATGATCATCACCTTCATCTCCATCTGGACCGTGAGGCTTCCCGTCGCCTTCGTGATGGTGAAGTACTTCCAGCTTGGGCTTCTCGGTGCCTGGATCGGAATGATCGCAGACATCATCTTTCGAAGTACACTGAAGCTCCTTTTCTTCCTCTCCGGCAAGTGGGAAAAGAGAGCCGTCCTCACACGGGAGAGAGTGAAAGAGTTGGGATAATTCATTCATCTGGATCGAAAAACTACCTCACCCTCTTTGATCGTCATCACAACGTTCAAATCTTCATCGAGGAGAACAAGATCCGCCCTCGTTCCTTCGGCTATTCTTCCTCTGTCATCCAGTCCCAGTTCAACACAGCTGTTGTACGAGGACACTTTTGCAAGTTCTGTAAGGGAACACCCCGTGAACTTTCTGAAGTTCTTCACGGCCTGCGAGAAAAGGAGCGTGCTTCCCGCGAGCGTACCATCTTCCAGCCTTGGAACACCGTTTTTCACCTTAACCACAAGATCTCCCAGGGTGGTCGCTCCGTCTTTGAGACCCGCCGCAGATATAGAATCTGTGACCAGAACAGTTCCGTCCGCTTTTTTCACTTTGTAGACGAGCTTCACCATCTCTCTGGAGAGATGCACCCCGTCGCAGATGAGCTCCAGCTTCACATCGTCCAGCAAAAGCCCCGCTCCCGTGATTCCTATCTCTCTATGATGAAGAGGTTTCAACCCGTTCGGAAAATGTGTGATTCTCTTGACACCCTCTTTGTAGAATTTCATGAACTCCTCAAAAGTTGCAATGGAGTGTCCCGCAGAGAGAACGATGTCTCTTTCCACAAGTTTCAAAAGAAGTTCGGAGCTTTCTATCTCAGGTGCGAAGGTGAGCATCTTTGTCGGAAAATCGATCTCCCTCAGTTCTCTCTCCGAAGGTGGTCTTATGTGTCCCTCTGAGTGTGCCCCTTTCTTCTCTTTCGAGATGTACGGTCCCTCCAGATGAACACCCAGCAGCGACGTTGACGGGTTTTCAAGGATGTATTCTCCTGCCTTCGCCAGAATTTCTTTCATTTTTTCGAGCGAAGTGGAAACAGTTGTGGCAAGGAACGTGGTGACTCCCTGAGAGTAGAGAAATTCTTCCATTTCAGAGAAGTCGCAGTTCATGGTGTCCGCACCCATCACACCGTGGATGTGCGGATCAACAAACCCGGGCATGAGAACACCCCGTGGAATGCATTCTCTCTTCTCAATCTTCACGATTTTTCCCTCTTCCATCTCCACGTCCCCGGTGAACTCTCCATCGATGGGATCAACGATCAGAACTTTCTCAACAACCATAGAATGCACCTCACAGAACAACGGTCTTTTCCAGATGGGGCGGCTTGTCTGGTGAGATACCCCGGGAAACCGCCTTCTGGTACCCGAGAATCTGAGCGGGAACAGTTCTCAAAAAGGCAGATCTCCAGTCGTTGCTCACCGGGATATCTCCACCTTCCCCCACTTCCAGAACGGTGGCACCGAGTGACTCGAGTTCTTTTCTCAAGCGCTTCTCCTGTTCATCCATTCCCGACACTTTTTGCATGAAAACGAGGGTGCCTTTTTTCACCAGAGCCTTTGGACCGTGTCTGTATTCGAACGTTGAATACGCCTCCGAGAAAGTGAGCGACATCTCGATACATTTTAAAGCCGATTCAAGGCTAACTCCAAAAAACTCTGACATGCCAAGAAACACGAAGTGATCGTGTTCTTTCAGATCGATCTTTTCAATCACTTTCCAGGAGATATCGAAGAACTCGGGCGAATACCCAACGAGTTCTGAGAACCTCTCCGTTGAATTTCCGGCTATCTTGTCCGCAAGAAACATCAAAGAGAGCAGGATCATACTGAAAGACTTCGTCATCACGATCGCTTCTTCTCGTACGGGAAACACGAGTGGAAGATCACTCTCTTTTGCGAGTCTCGATTCTTCTTCTATGGTGATTCCTATCGTTCTGTGGTTTTGTCTCTTCAGAACATCGTTTGCGAGAAGTACCTCCGTTGTGTTCCCGGTCCGCGAGAAGAGAAAGGCCAGTCCTTTCTCTTTGAGATCTGGAACCTTCTGGAAAGCCACTTCACCTGCTGGAATCGCCTTCGTTCTTATCTTTAACACTCTCTCAAAATAATTGGAGATGGTGAGAGCGAGGTTGTACGAACTCCCACATCCCACAAAGAGCACTTCATCGGTCAGATTCTTCTGTATTTCACTGAATATTTCCGTTTTTTCCAGATTCAGAACAAAATTCCCAAAGAACTCCTTCAACTCGTTTTTCTGGTCTGTGATCTCTTTCAGCGTTTTGCTCATAATCTTCCCTCCTTCAGTATTTCACGCCACCGGCAATAGCGTTTATTATGTACCTCTGAGCGAAGATGAACAGTACCACAACAGGAAGTATTGCCAGAACGATTCCGGCTGCGGTGTATCTGAAATTCACCTGAAAAGTGCTGTTCAGATAAACGAGTGCCACAGAGAGAGGATACTTGTTGGAATCGGACAGAACTATGAGAGGCCACAGGAAATTGTCCCACCAGGTGATCACCTGAAACACAACGAGAGTGGCAATATCTGGTTTTATCAGAGGTGTGATTATCCTCCACCATATGTAAAGTTCTCCGGCACCATCTATCCTCGCAGCGTCTTCAAAGCTCTTTGGAATACTCAAGTAAGCCTGTCTCATCATGAAGATACCGAAGATCGTAACGGCCTGGGGGAGAATCACCCCGGTGTAGGTGTTCAGAAGACCGAGTTTTCTGAGGGTGAGGTAGTTGACTATCAAGGTGTTCTGAACTGGTATCATCATCGGAAGAAGAATCAGAAAAAGCACCAGCTGTTTTCCTTTGAAATCTATCCTAGCGAGAGGATAGGCCACCATCAGTGAGAAGAGTACGTTCAAAAGTGTGCCAAAACCCGCTATTATAATCGTGTTCAGATAGTAATTTCCAAGTTTCACAGTTTTCCATGCCCCAACGTAGTTTGAAAAGGTTGCCGGGTACGGGATGAGACTCGGTGGATACTTGTACACGTTGCCCCCTGCCTCGAAAGAGGTCTTTGCGATCCAGTAAAACGGCCACACTGAGAGAATCGCAAAAAGAACAAGAACCACATAAGTCAAAACCTTTCTGATTTTAGGCATAATAGCTCTTCAAACCTCCTTCCCTGAACAGGTAGAAGTTCAGAAGCGAAAACGCAATCACAACGAAACTGAACAGAACAGCGGCGGCGTTCGAGTATCCGAATTGGAGATATTCAAAAGCTCGATTGTATATGAAAATTCCCATTGTTTCCGTTGCGTGAACCGGGCCACCTTTTGTCATGGCGTAAATCTCTCCGAAGACGTTCAAAGCCGCTATAGATGACATGGTTGAGCAAAACAGGATGTACGGTTTCAGAAGGGGGATCGTCACTTTGAAGAAGACCTGAGAAGGCTTCGCACCGTCAACCCTGGCAGCTTCTATCAATTCCCTGGGGATGCTCTGGAGCCCCGCCAGATATATGACCATGTAGTAACCGAAGCCCTTCCACATGGTGACAAACATGATAGCGAAGAGAGCTATCTTGGGATCCGAGAGGAAAGCAATCGGCTCGTCTATAATATGAAGTGATTGGAGAAGAAAGTTGATGAATCCTTTTTCTCTGTACATCCACTGCCATGTGATCGCAGCGATGGTGATGGGAGTAACCACTGGAAGAAAGATGAGAGTTCTGAAAAGATTCCTACCCCTTATGGCCCTGTCGAGCAGGACCGCAAGCAGTATAGAAATGAGCTGGAGCGGAGGTACAACAAGCAGGTACAAAAGACTGTTTTTGAAGGCGTTCCAGAATAAAGGATCGCGAAGCAGATCGACGTAGTTTTTCAGTCCAATATAAAGAGATTCTCCCACTATGTCGTACTGGTAAAAGGATATTTTGATACCGAACACGAGAGGATAATATATGAAAAGCACCATGAGGAGAGTTGGGATCGTTATGAAGAAGAATGCAAGAAGAAGCTGTTTTTTTCTCAGACTCTTGTAGTACCTTCCTGGCATTCTCTCTCTCCTTTCGAAAGGGAGGGGGACACACCCCTCCCCATCTTTTTTATTTCGATTGCTGAGTCTGAATGAGATATCTCCAGTACTTCGCGGTCTCTTTGAGCGCCGTTTCGGGATCTTTCTGTCCAAGGAACACCTGAATAATGGCATCCTTCAGTCTGTCGAACGCTTCTTTTCTGAATGGTATGTCATCGTTGTAGAACGTGATGTTCTCAAGATACTTGGCTCCCATGATCCTGGCTTTGGCAGCGAGCGTTCCATCGTCTTTTGAGAACCACGGATCGTTCACCGCTGCTTTGAGAGTCGGGAATATGGTCACGAGCTTACAGAATGCGATCTGGTTCTCGAGGTTTGCAACGAACGCTGCGAATTTAGCGGCTTCCTTAGGATTCTTGGATCCTCTGACTACGTTCAGAGTTGAGTACCATCCACTCATTCTCACACCCGGTTTTGGAGCCGGAATCGGAGCAACATCGGATTTTTCGTATATTTCCGGAGCGTTCCATTTCACTCTGTCCGCGAACTGAACACCAGTGATCAACATGGCGAGTTCCCCAGCCTGATAAAGTTCTGTTGCTCTCGTCCATTCTCCACCCTGGACGATTTCACTCGGGATGTACTTCTGTTTGTAAAGAGTGGCCCATTTGTTGAGAGTGTGAGCGTATTCCGGTCTGTCGAAGAGCACTTCTTTTATTCTGTTGTTTTCATCCACCGTGTAGAGATTCAATCCGTCCCAGTTGAAGATCGCAGAGGGATCTTGGAAGATCGTAGGAAGAGCACCGTATTTTCCCGTTTTTTCCTTGATCAAAACTGAGTAGAGGAGTATTTCATCCCAGGTTCGAGGTGGATACTTCGGATCCAGTCCAGCTTTTTCGAAGATCTCTTTGTTGTAGAATATCACGTCCACAGCTGTGTACCAGGGAATTCCATAAATTCCGTCTTTCCAAGTGAGTCCTTTGATCATGTTGTCGAAGTACTGGTTGATAACTTCTTCGGGTAGCAAATCGTTCAAGGGGAACAGGACTTTCTTCTGAGCGAATTCGATGGTCCACTGAGCGTTCAGGTTCACAACATCGGGTGGATTTCCAGAAGAGAAGGCCGCAAGAAGCTTCTGCTGGAGAACGTCCCATGGAACATCTTCCCAGACGATTTCAACATCCGGGTTCAACTCTTCATACCTGTCGATGATTCCCTGAATGAAATCTGTGAAGGTCGGTTTCAACGACATGGTCCAGAAGACTATCTTGGTTTTGGACAGTGCCAGAACTGCGAGAAGAACTACCATGAGAATGACCAAAAACTTCCTCATGAATCACACCTCCCTAAAAAATGTTCTAAGGATTTATAGATAGAAATGGGTTTCGTCGATCTTGTGACGACTATCTTTCTTCCCTCGAAATACCTGACATCGAACGGATTTCTCAGAACGAAGTAAACGGTCTTTTCTGCCGGAAGGCTCAGATGGGCTTTCAAAGCCTTTTCGTTCGGTATGTCGGCTACAAAATCGAAGATCAAATCACCTTCAACGAACTCGGGACCGTCTTCTACGGTGTATCGAACAACATTCTCGACTTCGAAAAATCTGGAAACGATCTCTGGAATCTGATCGTAATCGCCCCCCGTGGTGTCTGCCTGACTCAGATTCTCACTGGAAGGAACGAGAAGAGTCACTTCACTGGTATGATCTATCTTTTCAAAACCGAGGAATTCCACAGCCTTTGCCGAAGAATCGGCGAGGAAACCAACACCGCTGTTTTTCTTCGCAAAAGCAAGATATTTTTCCACCATCCTTATGGAGCGCTCCACTTTGTCCTTCTGGACCTTTCCATCCTCGAGGAGTTTCACCAGCGTTTCATAGTAAACCGGAAGATTTCTGTAATCACCGAGAAGGATCATGTTTCCTCCCGCGTTCAGAAAGAGACTCACAATCTCTTCAACAGAGAAATTGTTCGACACAGCGCTCATTTCCATAGCGTCACTGATCACAAGACCGTCGAAACCGATCTTTTTTCTGAGAACGTCCGTTATGATCTTCTCCGAAAGAGTAGCCGGGAGACTGTCTATCGAAGAGTATCTGACGTGGGCCGTCATGACCGTGACCTTTTTCTCCCTTTCCAGCACCTTTCTGAACGGCAGAAGATCCTCTTCCCAGAGTTTTTCAAAGGGTGCATCGACCACAGGAAGGGTGAGGTGAGAGTCTTCTCTCGCTCTTCCGTGACCTGGAAAGTGCTTGATGCAGGGCATAACTCCACCTTCCAGATAACCTTCACAGGCTTTTGCCCCGTGCTCGGCTACGATTTTGGGATCTGAGCCGTAGCTTCTCATGTCGATCACCGAAGAGCTTTCCTCAGAAAGAAGATCCAGAACAGGAGCAAAAACCATGTTGAACCCCACAATCTCCATGATCTTTCCTGCGATCTTGGAATATCTGTAAGTCACATCTGGTGAGTTTTTCCCAAAGGCAAGATTTCCCGGAGACGAGGGAACGTATTTCAACACCTCAAGCTGGCCACCCTCGTGATCGGAACTGACGAGAAAATCTCCTTCCTTCGATAGAAAACTCATGAAATCCATTAGAAGGTACTCTTTCGAAAGAACTCCTGGATAGATCAAAATACCGGCCGGTCTGTATTTTCTGATTATTTCCTTGACTTCTTCGTTGAAGTCGTTGAAACCGCAGAAGAACAGCTTTCCAAGATCCACGTCCACCACTCCTTCATTTCAGAATCTTGCCGGCGAACTCGTAGTCTTCCAGAATCCTTTTCCAGAAGGCTTTTGCTGCACCGAAGGCGACCGTCCAGAGACCTCTTTCATCGAAGAGAACCTCAACGTCAGAGATGTGTCTTTTTTCAAGGCGGTCCTGAACGTTCTTTGCCAGACCGCTGTGAAATTCCGGGGAAAACAACGTTATGTCTCCACCAAAAATCACGGTTTCGGGATCTAAAAGATAGCTAACGAAAGAAGCAACCTCCGAAAGCTTCGAAAGAAGCTTCAAGAGTGAATCGGAAGAAAGGTTTTTCAAATCTACTTCATCGAGTGTGGCTGGTTCAGACAGAATGGGCGGCAGGATGTCAATTTCGAATTCACCCGCGGCACCGTTGGAACCCTGGTACAGGCTTCCTTCCAGCCAGAGTCCCGCTCCAACACCCACCGGCTGGTTCAGATAGTAAGGAACAGAGATCAGAAAATAAACTACATTTTTCTTTTGAAAACCGTATCCCACAACTGCCGCGTTTGCGTCGTTAAGAACGAAAATCTCTGTTCCAAATTCCCTGGAGAGAATTCCTCCAAGATCGAGATCTTCAATACCGAGGGCCGAAGAAAAGATCACCTTGTTTTCTTTTATGATTCCAGGCATACCGATGGAAATTCCCACTGTGTTTGGATACTTTTCTTTAAAAGGTTCAACACAATCAACAAGAGCGTTTACGATCTCATCTCCACGAAAGTTTCTGTGTATTTCACTTTTTTCAACCTCGTTTCCCTTCGCATCGATCACAACACCGATCAACCTGTTCTGCTCAACTCCAATCCCCAGAACGAAGAACTTATTCGGGTTTGCCGTATAGAGAGCGGTTTTTCTACCTCCCGAGGAACCAGGAGATGCTTCTTCGACCTTCAGAGCAAAACCCGATTCCAGCAGAGAACGAAAATTCCTGGACACGGTGGACATGTTCACAGAAAGCTTTTCACTGATTTCTCTCATCGATATCTTTTCGTTTTCTATGAGAAGTTTGAGAATCTTGTGTTGAGTGGGTGAAATATTCAAAAGGGGTCCCTCCCATCAGTTAGTTGCATGCTGCAAACAACTTCATAAATTATTGTCAACCAATAGGTCACGCTTTGTCAAGTTACAGTTTCATTTCGTTAACTGATGGAGGAATTTAAGGAGGGAAAAACGAAAAGGTGGCTCCAGAAGGAGCCATCTGCTTTCTTGTTTTTACTTTCTGTTATACCTTTTTGTAGCAGAACCACCAGTCGTAGCACTCGAAATCTTTCGATTCCAGTCTCTCTCTTGCTTCTTCCACACTGCTTGCCGGAGGAACGATCACAGAATCGTTTATGAGCTCGTTGCTTGGCCAGTTGGCAGGAATGGCAACTCCTTTTTCATCTGACGTCTGAAGAGCTCTCACCGCTCTGAGAATTTCATCGATGTTTCTTCCAACTTCCTGCGGGTAGTAGACGATGGCCCTTATGATTCCGTTCGGATCGACTATGAAAACGGCCCTCACTGTGTTTGTTCCCTTGCTGGGATGAATCAATCCGAGCCTTCTGGAAACTTCTCCTAAGTCATCTGCTATGACAGGAAATTCGATTTCGACTCCCAGTTTTTCCTTGATCCACTCGATCCACTTGATGTGTGAAAAAACCTGGTCGATGCTGAGACCTATGAGTTCCGTGTTGAGTTTTTTGAACTCATCGTACCTCTTCTGAAACGCAACGAACTCGGTGGTACACACCGGAGTGAAATCAGCCGGATGGCTGAAGAGAACGAACCACTTTCCCCTGAAGTCGTCCGGAAGAATCTTTTTTCCATGAGTGGTCTTCACTTCCAATCTTGGGAACTCTTCACCTATGAGAGGAATTCTTCCTTCCATACAAAACACCTCCTCGTAAATTTTTAAAATGATTCTAATTTGATATCCATTCTCAATAATACACGTATTGTGTTTCTTGAATTTTTCTGTTCTGTATCAAATTCGAATCATTAAGGATTTCAAACAGAGAACAAAAAACGGGGAGAATCTCTCCCCGTCTCTACAAGCTTTCTTCTATCGTTTTCAAAAATTCTTCTGATTTCTTCAATCGTTCCATCACTTGATCTTTTGTTTCGAACTTTTCATCGTTCCAGAGGTTCACGCTCCAGTCTTCCAGTATCATCTTCCACTCCTCATCAGAAGCTACGCTGTAGGCTTTTTCCAGAGTTCTCAAGAAGTTCCTTGCATCGTTCAGAATGAGCCTGTAGTGTTCGAGGAATCTTATGTATCTTTCGAAAACAAGAACATCTCTGAGTTCGTACAGATCGTTGTAGATCCTGGAAAGCACTTCGCTGATTCTGGAAGCTTCAACATTTTTTTGCTTCATATAGCTTTCGAAGTTTTTCATCCTTTCTACGAGAAGTTCTGCCCATGGATTCAACTTGTACGTGTAGTTCTTCTCTGATATGAATTTGTTCATTTCCTGAACGTTGATGGACAGCCAGTTCAGATTCTTGAAGCTTTCAAAAAGGTCCTTGAAGAGTTTTTCGAATTGATTCGCGTACTCTTTTCCCAGATTACTTTCGAGGTATTCCTTCAGTTCCTCCAGAACGCTTTCAAATGTCTTTTCTGCTCTACTTTCGTACAGCGATATGGATTCTTTTGCGTTTCTGTAGCTCTCATTGTAAATCTTCAGGACGTCTTCGGATACGAACAAGGCCTCCTGACGATTGTTTGAAGAGACGTATTCGAAAGGCATCGCATGCAGAAAATCGAGAACACCATCTGGAACTCCCCAGACACCCGCTTTGCTCATGCTTTCAACTGCCCAGATTTCTTTTTTAGCAAGGTAGAATAGAAACTCTCTGTTCTTCTGAACGGTGAGCGGTTGAGCTTCCGCAGCTTTCGTAGCGAAATATCTGTAGATATCCTGCCCCGCAACGGCTTTCCTGAGATCGTAGTGTTTCCAGTCGGGAAATCTGTTCCACGCACCCGGAAGAATCTTCACCGTGAGCTTCGCGTAATTCGTGAAACTATCGAAATACCTTGATGTCAACTCAGCGAAGGCTTTCTGTATCAGATCGTCCTGGGCTTTCGAGAACAAAATCTTCATGATCTGGTGAAGCCCTACATACCTTGTTGCAAGGCCTCTGTATGTGTTTCTCTCGTTGAAAGACTTCAAAGAGGAAAGGTACAGAGAAACGGAATCGAGGAGGACCTGAGCGGTGATGAGATTGTCCTCTCCCAGATCGTTGATCGTGGAAAGACTCGCGTTCTCAAGAAACGTCAGATCAGTCTTCTTCACATCCGAAAAGACCACCTTCTGGTAATCATCAAAGTTCTGTTCAAAAAACGCATTGTAATCCTCTTTTGTCTTCAGCTTCGCTTTCAATTCGTCGATTCGGTACTCGCTTGTTGCAAGCGATGCAAGGTAGAAATAAGATCTTCCGTACGTTTTGTTCACTTGAACGGATTTCAAGAAGTACTCTTTCGCTTTCCTGTAGAGTTCTATTTTTTGATTCGTGAGTTGATTCCTATAAGATGCTATCTGCTGAAGAGCGTTCTGCAACTTCTGCCTTTCTTTTTGAATGGTCTCGAGCCTCAATCTTTCTATCTCCAGGTTAGAAGGCTTCACCGGAAGGTTCTGACTTTCAACGAACTTCTTGAATTCGTCGGATTTCAGGTAACTGTAACGTCCACTCAGAGAGCTCAGCTCTTCCATGGCTGTCTTTACCTGCTGTTCGTAGTTGTCCAGTTTGGCCATGTCTTCTTCCACTTTCCTTATAGAAAGATAGGCAGAATTTCCCCATTTGAAATAAACTTCAGAAATGAAGTAGTTCCATTTCAAGTAAGCGGAAACGACACCAACCAGAAGAACGATCGTTCCAAACACAACGGCCTTCTTTCGTTGAATCTCCGCTTTCTTTCCGCCGTAGAAGTACCCACCAACCGCTATGGAAGCAATTGTCATCACAAGAAAACCGTTTGGAAGTAGATGCGCCGGAAAGCTGAACGCGCTGTGCATCATGAACGTGATGAAAGAACTGGCAAGTGCCAGAAAGAGCAAGAGATCGTCCCGCACCGTGATCCTTCGAATTATTTTGAAGAACAGTATCCCAAGCGACAGAGCGAGAAAGACGACGGAAACAAATCCGACAATTCCCATTTCTCCAAGAACTTGAAAGTAATCGTTGTGCGTTCTCTTGAAGTTGTTCCAGCCGTACATCAGAATCGGGTGGTCTTCTATAACATTTCCCATGTAGTTTATCGTGAGAATCTGATACGTTCCGATTCCGGTACCGAGAATCTTGTGTGTTCTCCACTGGTATATCGATGAGAACCAGGACAGAAGCCTCTCGTGCCAGGAACTCACCTCGGCAACCGCCTGAATTCTTCCTGCGGGAGATACCATTCCGTAACCGTTCAGAGGAGTGGGAAGATTGTAGAGAACAACGAGGACGATCGAAGCGATCAGAACGAAAGTCGTGAGAGCTTTACTCATACTCAGAACTTCTCTGTCTGTCTCTTTCGAAACCTTCTTTTTTCTGAAGATCATGTAGAACACAGAGAAAATACAGAGGGAGATGATGTTCGCAACGTACAGCGATCTCGTCTGAGACACCAGTATTCCCGAAACTATGAGAAGCGCAGAAACTGAAGCTATCACTTTGATTACGGACGCTTCTTTTCTTTTGAAATCGGCTGACGCTATGAGATAGATAGCGAGCGGAAGGTTCAGGGAGAGAAAGTTCGAAACGAAGTTCACGTTTCCTATGGTCGCCTTCACGGTTGCCCTCGAAAAGGGACTCCCCACACTTCCAAGAAAAACATCGACACCGCCGTAGAAGTTCAAAAGCGCGTCGAAAGCTATGAATCCCGCAAGAGCCACACTGACCGTGAGAAACCTTTTTATTCTTTCTTTTGTGACAAAGAAGTTCGAGATGAAGATCGATGTGAAGAACATGAGAAGAACGTAGATCGCTATGTCAAAAGAATATCTGAAATAGACAGGATTATCGCGATAGACATTTATCGTAGATAAAAGAGCGGAGATAGCGAAGGCAAAAAAAGCCACGTGGGCCATGTTGAATCTGATTTCCAGTTTCTCCTTCCTGAGAATCTTCATCAGGATCATGAAGAACATGACGCTCAGAAACACCGTGATCAAAGCGTACTTTGGAACGCTGAACTCGTACGTGAGTTTCCTGGACGAGAAAAGGGCAACGACAACGTACATGATGTAAAACAGAATCTCCATAAGTTTTCCCTCCTGCTCAATCGTAATGAAGAAGCCTGAGGCCTTTGATGAGAACAAAAGAAAACACAACGGCTAAAACGAGCGTCACACCACTCATTACGATATTTCCCAGAGCTCCAAAGCTGAACCCACAGAACACAGCGTGCGTTGCTATCATGATGAAGAGAGCTCTTTTCACCCCGAATCTTCGGGAAAGCTTGTCGTACATGTGATCCCTGTCTCCTCTGAAGATCGATTTTTTGTTCCTGTACCTCCTCAGAACACTCGCCAGAAAATCCAAAAAGAAGATCCAGAGAGGAAAAATCATCGTGAGGAATGTATCGAAAGAGGCAAATCGATTCTGGGAAAGAACGATCGCGGATAGCAAAACAGCCATCAGATAACTTCCCGCATCGCCCATGAAGATCCTCGCGGGTGGAAAATTGAAAACAAGATAACCAAGAGATGCACCGAGAAGGGAGAGAGATAGGTTTTCGAAGAACACGCCTCTAACCAGAAAGAAATAGGAGAGCGCCGACAGAGCCACAAGACTTCCACAGAGCCCATCCATACCGTCCATCATGTTCACGGAATTTATGAGAACAACGACAAAGAACAACCAGAAAGCGGAAACCAGTAAATTGTCGAGGCCGATGAATCGCCACACGAGCAGAAGCGAAATGCCGAATTCTGCGATCAACCTTGAAAAGGGAGAAATAGAGAACAGATCATCCATCAATCCCAGAGCAAGAGCGATCGATGCCGAAAGAAGAACCACCGTGTCGTTCCACAAGAACGGAAGGACCCCCACAAATATTCCCAGCCCACCCAGGTAAGGTGTTTCTCTCCCGTGGGGCTTCAGAACACCATCCGGCCTGTCCACAATGTTCAGTCTTTTCGCAATTCTTCCGAAGAACCAGACACCGAACAGACTCAAAAGAAAACTCAAAAGAAAAGCCATTCCTTCACCTCGGTTTCACGGTGACGAGTTTTTTCCCATCGACGACGAGGTACTCGAAATCGAACTTTTTGAGTTCTTTCATGACTTCTTCTATTCCTCGACCTATATGTTGCGATTCGTGTGCGTCCGAGCCGATCGTTACGACTCTCCCACCGAGGTCGTAATACATCTCCACTATCCAGTAGTCCGGGTTGGGTTTCCCGTGCTTGAAAAGACCAGCGGTGTTGATTTCAAGGGCCCTTTCGTTTTTCACGAGGAACACCAGAATCTTTTCTATCAAATCTCTGTTCGCTTTGAAATCCGCCTTCGCGTATCTTGCCGGATAGTCCAGGTGTGCAAGTGTGTGGAATTTCACCCTTTCCATCACAAAGAGCGTTCGCTCAAGATAGTCTCTTGCGAGCTCATCCGGTGGAAGGTTCTCATCGTACCGATGTATCCCAAGAAGAAGGTAGTCGAAACCCTCGGGAAAAATCGCCTCTCCCACACCATCCCAGCTGATCTCTGCTCCCTTCGGAAGATCGTATTTCTCCATGGTGAGAAAGTACTCTTCAACGTTGAAATCGTGAACGAGTTCTCCGTTTTCGTATTCGTAGTGATCTGTGATACAGAAATGTTCGATGCCGAGCTTCTGCACTTGAGAGATTATGCCGTCTATTTCTGCCTTTCCGTCGTAGGAAAACGTGGAGTGAAGGTGCATGTCTATCATTGTGATCCCTCCAGGACTTTTCTCAAATAGACAAAAATCGGGTGCGGTGCTCCCACTTTGCTCTTGTACTCGGGATGAAACTGAACACCAACAAAGAAAGGATGATCTTCAAGCTCAACAGCCTCTATGAAGTCGGATTTCGCAGACACGACGAGCTTGTACCCCTCTTCTCCCGGTTTTTTGAACAGCTCTGGAAACGCCTCCTCATTGGCTTCGTATCTGTGCCTGTGCCTTTCGGAAACTTCCTCAACTCCGCCGTAAACTTCGTAGAGTTTCGTTTTTGGAAAAATTTTCACCTTTTGGGCTCCAAGCCTCATCGTACCACCGAGCTTCAATATTCTCTTCTGCTCCTCCATGAGATCCACAACAGGATAAGGTGTGTTCGGATCGAACTCGGTGGAATTGGCCTCTTTGTAGCCAAATACGTTGCGTGCGAACTCTATGACCATGAGCTGCATACCGAGACATATTCCAAGTATGGGCTTCTTGTTTTCACGTGCGTACTTTATAGCTTTTATCTTGCCTTCTACACCTCTTCTTCCAAATCCACCGGGTATGATGAGGGCATCGTATTCGTCGAGCACTTTCTTTACTTCTTCGTCGTTCATGTCTTCGAGCATCTGACTGTCCACCACGGTGGGCTTTTCTATTCCTGTCAGAAAGACCGACTCTATGATGCTTTTGTACGCGTCGTCTGTTCCAAGATATTTTCCAACGAGCGCTATCCTGTAGGGTTTGAAAGCTTTGGGATAGGACCAGTTGAACGTGGATTTTTTCAGCTCAACGTTCAATTTGGAAGCAATCTTCTCGTGCAAACCCATATCTCTCAGTATTTCTGGAACTTCATACACGTTCTTCGTATCGGGCAGGTTTATCACAAAATCGCGTGGAACACCGGAGAAAAGGGCCACCTTGTTCATACTGGGAACATCAAGGGGAAACTCGCTCCTCACGATGACCATATCCGGTGTGATCCCTATTCTTCTCAGAAGTTGAACGGATTGTTGAGTGGGTTTCGTCTTGAACTCGTTGGTCGTTCGAAGGTAAGGAACGTACGTGACGTGAGCGAAAAGGAAGTTTTCCTTTCCTTCTTCCATCTGGAGTTCTCTCACAGCCTCCAGAAAGACTTCCCCCTCGATGTCTCCAACGGTACCTCCTATCTCAACCACGAGGAGTTCCGCCTCGAGCGCCCTTATTCTGTCTTTTATCTCCTCGGTGAGATGCGGCACGATCTGAACGGTGTTCCCAAGGTATTTTCCCTGTCTTTCTTTCTCTATGACGCGAAGGTACACCTGCCCTGCCGTCATGTTGTTCTGCCTCGTCATGTCTCTTCCAAGGAATCTCTCGTAGTGACCGAGATCCAGATCCGCTTCGTAACCGTCTTCGGTGACGAAGACTTCTCCGTGCTGGTTGGGATTCATGGTACCAGCGTCCACGTTGAGATAAGGATCGATTTTCAACACGTTCACATCGACACCGTGTTCTTTCATCAACCTCGCTAAGGAAGCCGAGAATATTCCCTTCCCAATACCGCTGAGGACTCCTCCCGTCACGATCACGTATTTCTTCATCCTATTCCCTCCTTCTCCTCAATATGTTATCACCTGGAGAGTAAATTTCTCATTTCCTTAACATGAGAGCACATCGGGATTGTAACCCGATGTGAGATTATGGTATAATCATGCCAGATTTTTTTGTCAGGAGGTGGTATTTTGAAGCGGGTAGTTATCACGGGTATGGGGATCGTGAGTCCCTTTGGTGTTGGAAAAGAGAAAAATTTAGAAGGGCTTAGAGAAACCAAAGTAATGATAGATCGAATATCTTCTTTTGATGCTTCTAACCTTCCCGTCCAGATCGCCGCAGAGGTGAGAGATTTCAAACCGGAGGAGTACATAAATCCGAAATTAGTCAAAAGAACAGATCGCTTCGTTCACTTCGCTCTGGTCAGCACGAAAGAAGCCGTGGAAGACGCCGGTATAAACTTCGAGTCGTACGCCGACAGGACGGCCACCATCATAGGATCCGGCATAGGAGGATTTCTGACGCTCGACAGCGAGAACAACAAATTCCTGAGTCAGGGTCCAGGCAGAGTCAGTCCGTTCTTGATTCCGATGATCCTCATCGACATGGCTTCCGGTGTCGTTGCAATGGAATACGGACTGAAAGGACCGAACTTCTCTTCTGTGAGCGCCTGTGCTTCTTCTCTCCACGCGGTGGCTCTCGGTGCTCTCCTCATAAGACACGGGTACGCGGATGTGGCAGTCGTCGGGGGAACCGAGGCAACGATTGCTCCACTTCCCATCACCGGGTTTGCCAACATGAGAGCACTCTCAAGGAGGAACGACGATCCAAAGCGTGCTTCCCGTCCGTTCGATAAAGACAGAGACGGCTTTGTGATGGGTGAAGGCGGTGCGGTTCTCATACTCGAAGCCGAGGAAGTGGCAAAATCGAGAGGAGCGAAAATTCTCGCGGAGATCAAGGGAGTGGGTATGACGGACGACGCGTACCACTTCAGCGCTCCAGATCCGGAGGGCAGAGGGGCAGCAGAAGCCATGAAACTCGCCCTGAAAGAATCCGGTCTGGCTGTCGAAGACATCGACTACGTGAGCTGTCACGCCACAAGCACACCAGCAGGTGATGAAGCGGAACTCAAAGCGATAAAGAAAGTCCTTGGAGAACATGTAAAGAACGTCGCCATAAACTCTTCGAAAGCCCTTATAGGACATCTCCTTGGTGCTGCCGGTGCTTCCGAACTCGTTCTTGCCATCCTTCAGATGCAGAACTCTTTCGTCCACGGCATGCCGAACCTTGACAATCCGATCGACGAAGCGAAAGGAACCGGTCTTGTTGGTAAAGAGCCCGTTCAGATGGAGATCAAAAACTTTATAAAGAACTCCTTCGGTTTTGGCGGGCACAACGTGTCCATCGTGGTGGGGAGGTATGAATCATGAACATAGATTACGTGAAGTCGATCCTTCCGCACAGGTATCCATTTCTCCTCGTTGACGGCGTGATAGAAGAATCAGAAGACAGAATCGTCGCCTTCAAGAACATCAGCATTTCCGATCCCGTCTTTCAGGGGCATTTCCCGGAGTATCCGATATACCCGGGTGTTCTCATCGTAGAGGGCCTTGCTCAGACCGCAGGAATTCTCCTTTTGAAGAGTGTAGAAGGAATTCCCCTGTTTCTTGGAATAGACGAAGCGCGTTTCAAAAAGGAGGTACGTCCGGGTGACAGGCTGATCTACGAAGTGAGAAAGCTCGGTGAAAAACTCGGAACGGTTCAGGTGGAAGGAGTCGCAAAGGTCGATGACAAAATCGTGGCGAAAGCCAGGCTTTTGCTGGGGGTGAAAAAGAAATGACCGTGAGAACAAGAGTGACAGATCTTCTGGAAATAGAGCATCCAATCCTCATGGGTGGAATGGCCTGGGCGGGAACTCCCACCCTCGCAGCAGCGGTATCGGAAGCAGGAGGACTTGGAATCATCGGATCCGGAGCCATGAAACCGGACGACCTGAGGAAAGCGATCTCCGAGCTCAAACAGAAGACGGACAAACCTTTCGGTGTGAACATAATCCTCGTGTCTCCGTGGGCAGACGATCTCGTCAAGGTGTGCATAGAAGAGAAAGTACCCGTCGTCACGTTCGGTGCGGGAAACCCAACGAAGTACATAAGGGAACTCAAGGAAAACGGAACAAAGGTGATACCCGTTGTCGCTTCCGACTCTCTGGCAAAGATGGTGGAAAGAGCGGGAGCGGATGCGGTGATAGCGGAAGGGATGGAGTCCGGTGGACACATAGGTGAAGTCACAACCTTCGTTCTCGTCAACAAAGTCTCCAGGAGTGTGAACATCCCCGTGATCGCAGCGGGAGGCATCGCCGACGGAAGAGGTATGGCAGCAGCCTTCGCACTCGGAGCGGAAGCCGTTCAGATGGGAACCAGGTTTGTGGCGAGTGTAGAAAGCGACGTGCACCCGGTTTACAAAGAAAAGATCGTCAAGGCCTCCATAAGAGACACCGTTGTGACGGGAGCCAAACTTGGACACCCCGCGCGCGTTCTCAGAACTCCCTTTGCGAGGAAGATCCAGGAGATGGAGTTTGAAAACCCCATGCAGGCTGAAGAAATGCTGGTGGGAAGTCTCAGAAGAGCGGTTGTTGAAGGCGATCTGGAGAGAGGATCCTTCATGGTAGGACAGAGCGCCGGTTTGATCGATGAGATAAAACCGGTGAAGCAGATCATAGAGGATATCCTGAAGGAGTTCAAAGAAACGGTGGAGAAGCTGAGGGGGTACATTGGAGGATGAAACAGCTCGTAAAGGCAGGGATTTTCACAGCTCTCATCGTGGTGGGGGCATGGATCTCGATCCCTCTGGGGCCTGTTCCCTTTACCCTTCAGGTGTTCTTCGTCTTTCTTTCAGCATACGTTCTGGGAAAGAAATACGGAACTCTTGCAGTCGCAACGTACGTTCTGCTTGGAGCCATGGGACTTCCCGTCTTTGCGAATTTCAAAGGTGGTGCGCAGGTCCTTGTGGGGCCAACTGGTGGGTACCTCTTCGGATTCATCCTCGGAGCGTTCGTGATCGGCCTTCTGGCTGAAAAGAAGGAAAGTTTCGCCTGGTATCTCGCTTCCGGAGTAGCGGGGCTCTGCATCATCTATGCGCTCGGTGTCTTTGTATTGAACTTCTACGTTCACGACATCAGGAAGGCAATTTCCGTGGGATTCGTTCCCTTCGTCTGGTTCGATCTGATAAAACTGGTCGTTGCTGCCTTGATAGCGCTGAGGCTCAAGAAACTGGAGGTGGAACGGTGAAAGCGTTTGTCTTTCCCGGACAGGGATCGCAGTACTCTGGAATGGCGAAGGACTTTTCCGTTTACGAGTCTTCGAAAGAAATATTCGAAAGAGCGAAAAAGGTACTGGGCTTTGATATCACGGAGATCATGAACGGTGACGAAGAAACACTGAAACTCACAGAGAACGCCCAGCCTTCGATCTACATAACGAGTTACATCGCTTTTCTCGAATTGGAAAAGAGAGGTATCCTGCCCGATGTTGTGGCAGGACACAGCCTCGGAGAGTACACCGCCCTGGCAGTGGCAGGGGTCTACGATTTCGAGACGGGGCTTTATCTTGTGAGAAAAAGGGGAGAGTACATGTCGAAGGCACTGGAACCGGGAAAAGGAACGATGGCCGCTGTCATAGGACTCAACATTGAAAACATAGAGGAAGTGGTGAACTCTATCGAAGGAGTTTACATAGCAAACTACAACTCCCACGATCAGGTTGTGATCAGTGGGTTGAAGGAATCGGTGGAAAAGGCAATGGAGATTCTCAAAGATAAGGGGGCCCGTCGCGTCGTGGAACTCATGGTTTCAAGCCCGTTTCACACACCGTTTCTGGAGTACGCCAGGGAGAAAATGAAGGAAGAAGTGGAGAAGGTGGACTTCAAAAAGCCGAGATGGCCCATCGTTATGAACTCGACAGCAAAACCAACGGAAAATCCTGAAGAGATAAAGAGAAACATAATCGAACAGATCACAGGGCCGGTTCTGTGGAAACAGTCGGTTGACACCATGAAGGAAATGGGAGTAACCGAGTTCATTGAAGTTGGTCCAAAGACCGTTTTGAAAAACCTGTGTAGAAGAATGGGAGCGAACGCAAAGCACTTCACGGAAATTCTTTCAGAATGAACACACCGTTCACGAGGGTAGGTACTGTCTTGAAAAGATCCTCAGTCGTGCAGAATTCAACATCTTTTTCGAACCCAAGGGAAATCAGCCTTTTCGCGTGGGAGGAGTGTTTTTTGATCTCCTCCCTTGTGTTTTCCACAGACTCAAAATACCTCTCCGCCGCGCGAGCGCCGTCCCCAAGATCGTTTCGCTTTAGCCTCTTCACTACCGCGCCAGCGAGTAGAAAATCTTCCAGGGAGAATCTGCCGTTCGTTCCAGCACACACGAGCAGTATGTCTTCTTTGCTTTTCAAATACTCAACGACCGCTGACAAATTCAAAAAAGAAGCCGCTATTATCTCTTCACTTCTGATTCTCTCTATCACCTGAGTGCCGTTTGTGGTCGTGAGAACGATGGTTTTTCCTGATATCTTTTCCTTCCTGTATTCTAGAGGGGAATTTCCAAGGTCGAATCCTTTTGGTTTTTGTGCGTTTCTCTCTCCACAGATCAGAACACCTTCTTTTCTCTTCTTCAGAGCCTCTTCGATGGTTTTCACGGGTATCACACCGGAAGCACCGTTCGAAAGAGCGGTCACAATGGTGCTAGTTGCCCTCAGAACATCTATCACAACCGCCGTTCTACACTCCACAGGTGAGCATGGTGCCATTACAACGTCTACCATACCATTGCCCTCTCCAGCATCTCGTCGAGGTCTTCTGTGTTGAACGGATCGTAAACAGGAAGATCCGTTTCAAATTTTCCGTTGAGAGACACCCCACCTATCACCTTCGCGTTAGAGAGAGTCTCTATCAACCTTCTTTCTTCTTCAAAATCCGGTTTTTTTGGAATTTCCGGGAAAGATTCAAAATGGTCTCTGCTCGGATCGTGTACCAAGAAAACCACGTCAGGATTGGAACCGTACAGAAGACCGAGGGTGACCTGGCCGTAAGCGGGATGTCTCAGGGCTCCTTGTCCCTCCACGAAGACGATCTCTTTTCCCGTTTTTTCGAGTTTCAGAACAGCTTTTTCCACCACACCGGAAACGAAATCCGCGGGAACAGCGTCGATCACGTACCCCGCATCCGCTCCTATGAGGATCCCTGTCTGTCCTGTTGCGAGAAAACCCGCTTTGATCCCCTTCTCCAGAGCTCTTTCCCAGAGCTGAACAGCGGTGGTCCTTTTACCCACCACGCAGTCAGTTCCGAATACACCGACGACTTTTATCTTCTTTCGGTATATACCTCCCCTGAGAACGTCGAGCTCGAGGGGTGGAATGCGAACGTCTATTATTCTCGCACCGTTTTCATGGGCAATCTTCAGAAATTCTGTTTGCTGTGAGATTTTGAAATGAAGACCAGAAACGACATCCATACCGAGCGAGAGTGCTTTTTTTACGAGTGTCGCTATCTGCTCTTCCAGATATCCACCAGGGTTCGACACTCCAATTATCAGGACCTCAGCTCCCATTTCTTTCGCCTTTTCAACAGAGGAGACCACGGGCACGTCGTATCGAATGGACTTCACAAAGTCACTCGCTATTTTCCCTTCGTGTTCCGCGACTACACAAACGGGTTTGAAGAGTCTGCTGTGCCTTAGAAGTCCGTAGGTGGTTTTGGCATGAGGTGTTCCCAGCTGTCCCCACGCCACGATCGCCGCTGGTGTGCCGGGCTGGTATAATTTCCAGAGATCCATTCTCTTTCCCTCCGTTTTTTAAAAGATTCTACCATGGGAGGTTTCCGTTTTGAAGATAGCCGTTGTGGGTGGTACTTTCTGGGATATCTTCATCTTCGGTGAGAATCCACACTCTTCGATCATAAAGGAATCACCGGGAGGATCCGGCCTCAACGTAGCCTATGGCCTGTTTCTTTTGGGTCACACCGTTGACTTCTACTCGAACATCGGGGATGACTGGAGAGGAAAACAAACAACAGAAATCCTGAAAAAGGCAAGTTTTGACACTTCACACATGTTCACCATTCAAGGTGGAAAAACTGGAATCTTCATTGCCCATAATGGAAAGCCCCTCGCTGTTGACCCGGGTGTGAACAGAAAAGAGATGAAACTGCCTTCTTTGAGCGAATACGACCTTGTTTTCGCGACTGGAGAGATTTCAGAAAAAACGATAAGAAAGATCTGTGAAAACACCAAAAACGTGATTCTGGACGTGGGACCAGGTGCAAGATTCGCCACCACCGATTTGAACGCGCTCGTGATAGGAAACGAGTGCGAGTGTTCTTTCAGAAGGTGCGACGTTGTGAAGATGGGTTCGAAAGGGGCAAGATGGGGAGAAGTGTACGTTCCAGGAAACGGCATTTCATATCCTCACTCGATCGGACTGGGAGATCTGTTCGACATCGTCTTCGTGCACCATCTTCTCCTTGGAAAGTCTAAGAAAGAAATTCTCGAAGAAGCCGTGAAGTGCTCTCAGATTCTCGGTCAAAAAGAAAATGTGACCCCCTTTGAGAGGATCTCATTCCTCGAGTCGTTCAGCGCGAAAGACGATACGCTTGAATGCCCAGATGAATCCAAAGACGCTTCCCACCACGGTGGCTAACAGGATCAAGAAGAACATCAGGTGAGAACCCGTTGAAAGAGCGTATCCGAGCACACCGACAACCCCTATGGCCACAAGCTGTAGAAGGAGTATTTCAGGACCAGAAAAGACCTTCGCTGGATTCGTGAGACTTCCTGTTTTTTCCCATTTAGAAAGAAGCAGACCAAGGGCTGAGACGAGAAGAAACAGACTCAAACTCGCCGGTACGAAGAAAATGTAGAACACACGCTTTTGATAAACCGCCAGAAAGATCACAAAAGCAGAAACGACAGCCGAGTTCAGCAGAGATGAAACGAGTATCTTCGAAATCATCACTTCACTCGTCTTGACGGGTAAAACCTTCGGAAGCGGCCACACTTCCATTTCCTTTCTCCACAACATAGCGCTCATCGTCGCATTGTAGAGCGCTGCGATCCCGATTGCAAAGATCAACCCAAAATCGGGACTTCCAACGAACGTCATGAGAACACCAAAACCGATTGGGTACAAAAGAAGGTAGAGCGATCTTTCTTCCCGGAGGAGCGTGATGAGATCCTTCTTGAAAAACCCCTTACCCGGAAACCTCGTGGGTTTTTCAGCGGGCATTCTTTCTTTACGCAGGACAGGTTCGAACATGACGGTTCTGGAGATCACCCGAAAGACGAGGAAAGTTCCAAGACATATCAGAATTTCATAGAGAAGAAAGATCGGATTTTCCCTTGAAAAAACAGCGTACGCGAAAACGTTCCAGTTTGAGATGAACCATCTTCCAAAAGATACGGAGAAATCAGGGAGGTTGACGAGTATCAGAAACAGGAACACGGCAAGAAGTTGAATCAGCGAGTAAAGCTTCCGTGACAGCGAGGTTCTCAAGAGCCTTCCAAACAGAACTGAAAGAATGGCTCCCCCGAGGAGCAGAAAAACGGTGTGAAACACTCCGGTGACGAAGGGCATCCAGTTGTTCATCAAAAGAGAATACATGAAGAAATTAAGAACCATCATTATGAGAATGAAGGACTGATAGAAGAGGGATATCAACAGCTGATAGATCACTATCGTGCTCCTTTCAATGGGAAGGGTGAGCAGAAACTCGATCTCTCCCTCCAGAACGAACGAATTGGAAAGATAAAAAGACACACCGAGAAGAAACATCACAGAAAACATGGTGGTCGAAAAAGAAAGTGAAGCAGAGAAGGCTTCTTCTCCGAACTCTTCGAGTATCGCTTTGAAATTGTTCCCCATGAGCGAGTAGAACAGAAAACCTGTCATCAAAACGGAGATGAGAACAGAGTACAACCCTTTCCTCCCACGAGCCGGAGCGTATCTGAGCAAAACAGAAAGTTTTCTCATAGAAATTGTCTGCGGAGACCCATCCCCTTTAGGGGATTGGGAGGAAGCAGACATGTGTACCACCTCCAGATTCAATAGTGTTAATATATAGACGAGGTGATTGAACAAATGACTGTAACTCTGACCTGTAGATTCAAACTTGAACTTAGCAAAGACCAAAAACAGCAGTTCCTGGATATTGCGACGGCTTACACAAACGCCGTCAACTATGTGCTCGAACAAAACTTCAAGGATAAATCGACGAACGTTAAAAAGCTCCATAGACTTTACTACAGCACAATTCGTGAAAAGTTCAGCCTTCCAGCTCAAATAGCCATCAATGTGAACAGAGACGTTTCTGCAATGTACAAAACTCTCTGGGCTCAGTTCAAAGAACTCAAGCGTCGAAAACCCGATTCGAAAGCAGTCAAGAAATTCTGGGATAAACCACCGAAGCGAAAGAGCCTGATCGTCAAATACACATACAACCGAACTGCAAGCTTCAAAAAAGTCAACGGAGAGTGGCATGCTTCTTTGTCCACGCTTCAAGGACGAATCAAATGGATCCCGATGAAAGGCTGGTCCAAACACTTTGAGTACCTCGAGTCTGGCAAGATCGGCGATCCGATACTGACTTACGACAAATCATCCAAAACCTTTTTCTTGCTTGTTCCCGTAACACTTGAAGTTCAGGAGCAGCCACCGAAAGAAATCGTCGGTGTTGACGTTGGAGAAAGACACATTGTTGCTGTTGCTTCTACCAGAGGCACCAGGTATTTGATAGACCTTCCTGAAGAGTTCAAACAAAGAAAACAACACTATCAGCGTCTGCGCTCTGAGCTCATGTCAAAAGGCACTCGCTCTGCTAAGAGAAAACTTGCCAGGATCAGCAGGCGAGAGAAACGGTTCACTGAGAACGTACTGCACATCATTGCAAAAAAGCTCATCACAAACCATCCTGGTGCCAAGTTCGTTCTCGAAGACCTTACTTACATCAAAGCCAACAGAATCACCTACCGTGGTAAAGACAAGGAAGCAAGAAGACAGTCAGAGCAATGGCCATTTGCAAGTCTTCAGCAGAAGATAGAGTACAAATCAAAGCTCTACTATGGAGTTCAGTCCGAGAAGGTCGATCCAGCATATACATCTCAGACATGTCCTGTGTGTGGTCACGTCTCTAAAGAAAACAGACCAGACCATGGAGAGCGTTTTATATGTCAAAACTGCGGCTACGAAGAACACGCAGACATAGTTGGTGCAATCAACATAGCTCTAAAAGTTCTTGCCAAAGACCAGCAGGTCAATCTTGAAAATCTCTTAAGGGCCGATGTCAGCCGGCCTAATGCTCCCTCCTCGTGAGGTAGAGCAAGCCCTCCTTCAGGGGGAGGGCAGCTGACTTTCACAGCTCCTTCATGATCTCTTCTATCTCTTCTCCCTCCGCGGTGAGCTGGAGGAACAGATCCTCCAGACTGGCTTCTTTCTGACCGGCGAGCTTTCTGAGCTCTTCCATGGTACCTTCCGCTATCAGTCTGCCTTTGTTTATAATGCCTATCCTATCGCACATCTTTTCTGCGATCTCCAATATGTGGGTGGTGAGAAATATTGCGGCTCCCTCGTCAGCGTACTTTCTCAAAAGGAGTTTCAATATCCTTGCACTCTTCGCATCGAGCCCTACCGTCGGTTCATCGAGAAATATCACTCTCGGCCTCCTCATGAAAACGCTGACCAGCATGAGCTTCTGTTTCATACCGTGGGACATCTCACCTACTCTTTTTCCGAGGTAATCCACTTTGAAGGCTTCGCAGAGCTCCGCTATCCTCTTATCGATCTCTTCTTCTTTCAGATCGTAGATCTCGATGATGAAATCCAGAAACTCCTTCCCCGTCAGATGCGAATAGATCTTTGGCTCGTCCGGTATCACACCGATACTCTTCTTTATCTCGATCTCGTGGGTGCTCATTTTCATGCCGAGGATTTCCACTTCTCCTTCCGTTGGTTTCAAAACTCCGGTGAGCATCTTTATTGTGGTGGTTTTCCCCGCACCGTTCGGTCCCAAAAAGCCGTATATCTCCCCCGGCCTCACCGAAAGATCGATGTGATCGACCGCGGTGAAATCCCCGAACTTCCTGGTTAGCCCCCTTGCAACTATCAAAGAAATCAGCTCCCTTCTTTCACTGTCCACTGGCCGCTGATCAGTTTCACCCCAAGATACACAAAGGGTGTGTCGATCAGTGCCATGATCAGCTTCACCACGTACTGGGAAAAGATCATCTGAACAAGCACGTTCCCTGGAATCGTTCCAGCGAACGCCACGGTGATGAAGGTGAGCGTGTCTATGAACTGGGAGACCATCGTGGACAGGTTGTTTCTGAGCCACAGGTGTGATCCTCTGGTGACTTTCTTCCAAAAGTGGAAGGCCCAGACGTCGTGAGTTTGTGAAATGATGTAAGCCAGAATACTTGCGAGCACGATCCTCGGAGTTGATCCAAAAACCTTCACGAAGGCCTCATTGTTCGCAAAGATGGAAGCGGGAGGATAGAAAACCGCAATCTGGGAGTAGATCACCAAGATCAGAGACGTGAAGAATCCCGTCCAGACCATCTTCTGGGCTGTTCTTTTCCCATGGACTTCCGATACGATATCCGTTACGGCGAACGTGATAGGGTAACACAAAACCGCCACCGGGACAAGGAAAGGCCCTATGTTCACCAGTTTTCCTGCGATCACGTTGGATATGGTCAAAGCAGAGACGAATATTCCCGTCAGGAGAATGAGCTTTTCATTCGACTTCTCCACTCTTTTTCCCCTCCAGTGAACCCATCTGAGTGGTTGTCTTTATGCCACCCCTTATGTTGTAGATCACCGTGACCCTGATTCGGTCGGTTTTGAGAAGATTCTTCAAATCTTCGTAGATTCTCTTCGTTGCTTCTTCCTGGTATATACCAACGTTTCTGAAGCTGACGAAGTAGTACTTCAAAGATTTGAGTTCGACGATCTTTCCACCGTCCGGGTAATACTCTATGATCACTCTCCCGATGTCTGGAAGACCGGAGAAGGGACAGACTGCGGAGAACTCGTCGGTCTCTATCTTTATGTACTCGTCTTTTCCATCGAAATCGATCGCTTCGAGAAAGTCTGTCCTTATCGCATCGTGCCCTTTGAAGTCGAAGATCCTTCCCTCTGCCTTCGGCATAGGATCACTCCCTTACCATGAGTTTTATTTTTTCAAGAACCTCTTTTGGATTTCTTCCGAACACCCTTATCATCGCTTCTTTTCCCCACCAACCTTTATCATATATCACATCTGGAGGTGATTTCAACTCCGCTATCGCCTGTTCGATCATCCACACCATGGACTGCCCCTCTTTCTCCTGAACCTCCTTCGGCTCTTTCGACCGATCGTAGTGGAAAACCTTCAACCCTCTTTTCTTTGCCCTCTCAACGTACTCTCTTTCGTAGCGAACGTTCACCACACACCTCATATGAGGATGATACCTCATAATCGTAACGGCCATACGTGCCGTGTGGGATTTGTCTTTGAAAGAAGCACAGGACACCGCCACCGCTTTTCCTTCTTTGAGTCTTATCCTTCCTGGGAACTTTCCCACCTCGAATTCGTTCTTCGCCCACGGTAGAGCGTAGGAAACGTTCTGCCCCACCTCCGGCACCGTGAGATGGCCGATCTCGAGGAACTCTGGAAGAATCTCATCGAGTGTGTTCAGAGTGTCGTACCTGTACCAGTCCCGAAGGAGTTTTTCCGTCTCCACCACACCCGAGGATCTTTCAAGAATTTTTTTCAAAAGTTCCATGGCGGATCTGATGGCCTCTTCCACCGGATAGCTCATCGCCAAAAACCCTGAAACGGCACTGGAAAAGGCACAACCTGTTCCATGGAACTCTCCAGGAACTCTGGGAATTTCAAAAACGAAATCTCTATATTTCACTTTCACCGTGTTGCCTTTTTCGTGCCCGCCAGTGACGATGAAGTTATTGTATTCACCGAGTTTTTTCGCTTCTTCACTGTTCAAGATCACGTAGTCAGCGTATTCCACGAATTTCTTCACTTCCTCCGGATCCTGAAACCCGAAACCCGAGGACGATTCGAGTACCACGTTCCAGACGATCGCTGAATCCGGGAACATTTCCCTCAGTCTTTTCACCGTCTCCGGTGCAGAGAGTCCTACCTTTATCACCCGCGGAGGTGTCAGGACTTCTATTTCTTTTCTCATTTCTTCCCAGTCTCTGAAGTTCACTGAAAACACCCGGTTTTCGTTCTGCACGGTCAGAGCTGAGATCACCGCATGAGTTTTCACACCGAGAGCCGAGAGAACCTTCACATCTTGAATTATCCCCGCACCTCCCGAAGGATCGAAACCCGCAACTACAAGAACCATTAGAGATCCCTCCAGTATTCGAAGAGTTTTTCCAGACCTTCTTCACATTCCGGTGTCGGCTCCAGAACGAAATCCGCGTCGAAATCCTTTATGAACTCCAGCACTTCAAGAAACTCTTTCGATTCACCCCAGGGAGCGTGATGGCATTTTTTGTAGGTTTCGAAATCCGCGTAGTAAATGTGAAATTCTTCTACAAAATCGGAGAGTTTTTCTATGAATTCGATGGGAGAAAAACCGTAAACCTCAGCGTCTAGAAGAAGATGGCCGATGTCAACGCACATCTTGCAACCTGTGTTTTCAAGAAAGGTCCTGTAATCTTCAGCGGAGTGGAAATGATCGTTTCCATAAACGTTCTCCACTCGAACGCTGATGACACCCGCAAGCTCGGAGAATTCTCTCTCCACCTCTCTGTAAACAGAAAGCCAGTTTTCTTTCTGAAGGGCATTTGGGAAGTGAATTATCATGTATTCTGCGCCGATCTTCCTGGCAAGCTCAGCGCATTTTTTGTTCACAGAAAAGGTGTCCTCTCTTTCTTCCTCGTTCAGAGAGGTCGGATTCGGATGGTGGTATCTGTATCTGTAGATGAAAGGAGCGTGGATTCCAAAATTTTTGTCGTGAAAAAAGCGGAGGACCTTCTCGAGGTCTTCCGCCTTGAAAAAACCCAGTTCGTAAAGTTCTGCTTTCGGGAGTGCTTCAAGCAGATCGGGATTGCTTCTTATGATGCTCGTGGATACACCTTTTCTCAAGAGAACTCCTCCGCTATCTTTATCGCACAGAATGGTCCACACATAGAACAGCCTTTGTCGGGGTACGGTCTTTCCTCGTATTTCTTCTTCGCAACGTCCTTTCCCAGCGAAAGGCTGAACATCGTCTCCCAGTCGAAGTTCTTTCTTGCGAGGGCCATCTTTTTCTCAAGCTCCCAGGCTTTTTTGTTTCCGCGCGCCACATCCGCGACAATAGCCGCTATCTTAGAGGCTATCACACCTTCTCTCACGTCTTCAACATCCGGAAGCGAGATGTGCTCTGAAGGAGTCACATAACAGAGGAAATCGGCTCCGTAGTAGCCAGCCAGCGCACCACCTATCGCGCAGGCTATGTGATCGTAGCCCATGGCTCTGTCCGTTGGAAGAGGTCCCAGAAGGAAGATGGGGGCTCCTTTTCCGATCTTTTTCATGAGCCTCACGTTCATCTCCACCTCGTTCAGAGGAACGTGCCCCGGCCCTTCCAGCATCACCTGGACCCCTTTTTCCCTCGCTCTCTCCACGAGTTCTCCCATCACGAACAGCTCTTCGAACTGCTGGGCGTCGCTCGCGTCCACCACAGCTCCGGGTCTCATGCCGTCGCCAAGACTCAGAGTGATATCGTAGTCTTTTGCGATGTCCAAGAGTTCATCGAAGTGTTCGTAGAACGGATTTTCCTTGTTGTTCTTTATCATCCATCCCGCGATGATCGCTCCGCCTCTACTCACGATCTTCAAAACCCGCCTTGAACTTTTTATCCTATCAAGCACCCTTCTCGTCACACCGACGTGGATCGTCATAAAGTCTATGCCATCTTCCGCGTGTGCTATGACCATATCGAAGAAGTCCTTCTCCGAAAAATCCACCACGTTCTTTTTCATCTGGTAACTCCTCACGGCGGAATCGTATATGGGCACCGAACCAACTGGAACGGGCGACATCTCCACGATGGCCCTTCTGATCTCCCTCAGGTCCCCCCACGTGGAGAGGACCATGAGGGAGTCAGCACCGTATTCTATCGCCACTCTTGCCTTTTCCTTTTCCTCTTCGAGCGAAGAAAATCCCTGGGAGGTTCCTATGTTCGCGTTCACCTTCACACTGAAACCTTCTCCAACGATCATTGGCCTTTCTATCCTGTGGAGTTTGTTCTTTGGAAGAACCGCTCTGCCTTCCGCAAGTTTTTGCCTGACGATCTCGACATCCACTCCCTCGTACTCCGCCACCTTTTTCATCTCGTCGGAAACAACACCCTTTCTGGCCATTTCCATCTGGGTCATGATATCACCTCAACCTTTCACTCACGATTCTCGCCACTTTCTGACCGGACAGAATCATTCCACCGAAGATGGGACCCATCCTCGGTCCGCCGTGAACAGCGCAGACCGCCATCCCTGAGACGAGAAGCCCCGGGAAGATCTCACCGGTGTTATCTACCACGAATTTTTCCGCTTCATCGGCGTCCATAGGAAATTCTGTTTTCATCTCTACGAGACCTCTCTTTGCAAGAAGTGAAACCACGTTCGCGGGGTGACCGGTGCCATCCACAACGAACGAAGCCTTCACTGTTATGGGATCGACGTGCAACCCGAGTCTCACCGTTGGACCCCAGTTCACCACCACTCCACAGACCCTACCGTTCTGGACTGCCACATCTTCAACCGAAACGTTGTTGAAGACAATGGCTCCTGCCTTCGTTGCTCTGTAGAGAAGTCCCGAAGCGAAATGCACGGAATCCACCACTATGTGGTCTTCTTTCACTTCGTATTCGATTTCTACCTCCTTCAGAAAGTTCTCGAGTTCTTTCTCCAGCACGATCTCGTTGAACATCATTCCTCCACCCCAGATACCGCCTCCCGGGGTGTTTCTCTCTTCGAACACGGCCACTCTGAAACCATTCTTTGCCAGCTCGTACGCTGCCGTGAGACCGCTCGGTCCCGCTCCCACGATCGCAACATCCAGCTCCAGACTATTTCTGAGTTTTTCAAAATACCTCTCAACGATGAGTCTGGAGATCAACACATCTCTCATAGACACACCTCCTTAGTAAAAATAAAAACCTCCGCCGAGCGGAGGTTTTTTATTTCCTCCTTCCCCGATCCCTCCGCCGGCATTACCCGGATCAGGTTCTTGGGGTCGAGGACTTCCGTCCTCCTCTCAGCCCCGGAATAGGAGCTCCCCCTGGGGAAGGTTTTCGATATTCATTTTTTCAACCTCAATTTTAAAGGATTTTTGTGTGATACAATTTAAATGGAGGTTTCATTTTAGAAAGCGTTCAACGGAGGTGAAAGGAAATGGCAGATCAGTACCACGAACCAGTTTCCGAACTCACGGGGAAGGACAGAGACTTCGTGAGAGCTCTGAACAGCCTGAAAGAAGAGATAGAGGCGGTCGCCTGGTACCATCAGAGGGTTGTCACCACGAAAGACGAAACCGTGAGAAAAATACTCGAACACAACAGAGACGAGGAGATGGAGCACGCAGCAATGCTACTTGAGTGGCTGAGAAGGAACATGCCCGGCTGGGATGAGGCACTCAGAACTTACCTGTTCACGGACAAGCCGATCACAGAAATCGAAGAAGAAACGTCCGGTGGATCAGAAAACACGGGTGGAGACCTCGGCATAAGGAAGCTCTGAAAGGGGTGGTGAACATGGAATTTCTGAAAAGATCCTTTGCTCCTCTGACAGAAAAACAGTGGCAGGAGATAGACAACAGAGCAAGAGAGATCTTCAAAACACAGCTCTACGGAAGGAAATTCGTCGATGTGGAAGGTCCCTACGGCTGGGAGTACGCTGCCCATCCACTCGGGGAAGTTGAGGTGCTTTCAGACGAGAACGAAGTGGTGAAGTGGGGATTGAGGAAGTCTCTGCCGCTCATCGAACTGAGGGCAACGTTCACTCTCGATCTGTGGGAACTCGACAACCTCGAGAGAGGAAAACCGAACGTGGATCTTTCCAGCTTAGAAGAAACGGTGAGAAAGGTTGCGGAATTTGAAGACGAAGTGATATTCAGAGGATGTGAAAAATCGGGTGTTAAAGGCCTTCTTTCCTTCGAAGAGAGGAAAATCGAATGTGGAAGCACACCGAAAGACCTCCTCGAAGCCATAGTGAGGGCTCTTTCGATCTTCTCAAAAGATGGTATAGAGGGCCCTTACACACTCGTCATAAACACGGACAGATGGGTCAGCTTCCTGAAGGAAGAGGCAGGGCATTACCCCCTCGAGAAGAGAGTGGAAGAATGCCTCAGGGGTGGCAAGATCATAACCACACCGAGGATCGAGGATGCCCTCGTCGTTTCCGAACGTGGAGGAGATTTCAAATTGATCCTCGGACAGGATCTCTCGATAGGGTACGAAGACAGAGAAAAAGACGCGGTGAGGCTTTTCATAACGGAGACGTTCACCTTCCAGGTTGTCAACCCGGAGGCTTTGATTCTTCTAAAGTTCTGATCTGGTCCGCTCCTCGGAGCGGACCTTTCGATCAAAGAACGTCCAGTTTTCCCTTCGCCCACGTTCCCACTACTTTCCCCGCAATCGCAACTATTCCCAATATTCCAGAATTTTCTCTGACATCTTTCAAGAACTTTGGAATGTCATAGGAGTTTCTCACGGAATCTTCAAACGAATCTACTACCCTGTCGCATATCACTTCCTCTTTTCCAAGAACGAGTATTCCTTTCCCACCAGCGAATACTCCGGTGACGCACACAGACGGTGTGAGTTCAGGGAAGATCTTAACACTTATGCCTTCAAAGAAATGAACCACGATCGGCTGTGATATCTTCAGGAAGAACTTCCCATCTCTTTCCAGAGCAAAATCAGACTCTTTGAGAGCATCCACGAGGATCGCTCCGTTCTTTTCGAGGGGAGATCCGTTCAATGAAAGTTCTTCCGGGAGAACAGCAGATCTATCCACCAAAAGCGTGTATCCGTTCTTCAAGCCCACTCTCTTGAACCTTCCCGACGCAAGGACAGGAGCTCCTGCAGCAATCCTCATCTCCTCACCTCCCTATAAAACAAAAGGGGCCGACCATCCGGCCGGCCCCTCGATTTCAGTCTCACTGCTCACACGAAAACTCCCGGTCCTTCGAGGGGCCGGCTTTTGATCGTAGTGCACATTATCATATCGCTGAGAATTCCTTGCTCAAAGAGTACGAAACTACCCATTGTCTCACCTCACAAAGATACGATACCACCGCACTGTTAAATTCATGTTGCTTCTTTCATTAAATTCATGATCTCTCTTTCACTCGTCTCAAAAACACCTATCGCCCAATCGGAAACACCGCCTATCCATATCACTCTTCCTTCATAGACGACGAGCCCACACCCGAATATCACCCTTATTCTGTCTCCGTACTCCTCAATCACACCTTTTGGTGAGAGAACGTAATTCGTGGTACCGAGGAGCCTTCCCCTGCCATCCACGAGTGCCAGACCGTTTTTGTAGGTGAGATCTTTGAGAACAGCGTGCCATCCCACCAGATAACCTTCCTTCACTTCAACAGTGTTCGTTGACCATCCAACTTTCGTCTCCCACTCTTCCGGGAAAAAGACGGGATCGAGCGAATACAGATCTATGTAACTTCCTTCGAGCCTTCCTCTCCAGCAGACCTTGGCATCACCAACCGTCAATCTCGTCAAGATAACGTTCGACTCCACAAAAGAACTGTCTTTCATGGAAACCGGCACATACTCACCCAGCGTACTTTTTATCGATATGTATCTCTTCTCAATCAGGTTCAGATCCTCATCGAGAACGGCGTACGCAAGAAAATCGGTGTGGGGCTTTCCTTCCTGTGACCAGTCTTTGTATCCTTTCGCTGTGTAGAGAAGCTCGAAACGGGAATTTCTGAAGAACACCCTCGGATCTTCGCACCCCAGAAACTCCTGAATATCTCTCGGCCAGAATACAACTTCCATTTCCAATGGTTTTTTTACTTCTCCATTCAACAGATCGTCGATGTTCACTATGAAATGACCAATAGACGAAACGTACTTGTAGTAATCGAAAATCAAACGGGGAAAAACATGAAGTGCTTTGCCAACGAGAACCGCTCCAGGATTGAACACAGCCACCGGATTTCTGGGATAGTTCGTGATGACGAAATCTTTTGGGAAAAAGTAAGTCACCCGATTGAACACATCGATCGTCTCATCTTTCCTCAGGGATCTTTTTCGTGCCAGTGCTTTTCCGAGGAGCTCTTCCACCATCTCCTATTTCCCCCCTTGAAACCTGAAGGGGAGGTCCCCTTCAGGCCAGCTGGTCCATCATCTTTCCGTAGAGTTCTCCTGCAATTCTCACGAGCTTCACGTTCAGACCCGTTTGCTGATAAAGGGAGAAGAAGAGTATCTGCTCCATCTGCTCTTTTGTCATGACAGGAGAACTACCAGCTGTTGAAACGGGGGTAGTGCGCTGCTGAGCATAACTTTGATAAACGGGGTTGTAGCCGATCCCTTCTACTCTCATGGTATCACCCCTATTTTCTTATCGGAAAAATCATCGAGATGTTTATTTTGAAAGACGCTCGAGCGCTTCTTCTATTTCTTCGTAGGGTGGTTCCTTACCTGGATCTTCGGAAACCCAGGAATAAACTATCGTTCCGCCTCCGTCTACCACGTAAACAGCCCTCTTCGCAGCGGTGTAGCCGGGGATATTCAGAAAGTTCTCGTGGACACCACCGTACTGTGAAGCCACCCTTCCGCCGAAGTCGGAGAGCAGATCGAACGTGATGTGGTTTTTCTCAGCGAAGGCCTTGTTTGCGAACGGACTGTCCACGCTGATTCCAAGAACCACCGCGTTGAGTCTGTTAAACTTGGAGAGAGAATCCCTGAACGTGCAGAGTTCTTTCTCACAAACACTCGTGAACGCTCCTGGATAGAAAGCAAGCACAACGTTCTTTCCAGAAAAATCGGAGAGTTTCACCATTTTCAAATCGGTGTTCACCAGCTCAAAATCGATCGCCTTATCGCCTGACTTCAACATGAAAACCACCTCCAGTTAGGCTGAACTTACCCATTAGAATTCTACCACGAAAGGGGATCATCTATGAAATACGAAAAAATAGCCTTTTTCAGGTTTTTCGGTAGATTGAACGATTTCTTCAGAAATAGTGAAAGAATAAAAACTCATCGCTTCACGGGTTTTCAGACGGTGAAGGACAGAATAGAAGCCCTTGGAGTTCCACATGTGGAAGTGAGCCTCATCACACTGAACGGAAAACCGGTCGGCTTCGATCATATGGTGGAAGATGGAGAACTCTTCTTTGTGTATCCAGAGTTCCAGAACATAGAAATTCCTGAAGACTGGCTCGTCACTCCCAGATACATAGGTGAACCCCGTTTTGTGCTCGATATACACCTTGGAAAATTGGCACGGCTTCTCAGAATGCTGGGTTTTGAAGCGGTTTTTGGTGAAGAAAGCGACGAAAAACTCTGCTGGATGGCGGTGAAAAAGAAAGCTATCCTTCTGTCCAGAGACACGGGTCTTTTGAAAAGAGAAGAGCTCGTCTTCGGTTACTACGTGAGAAACACGGATCCGAAGGAACAACTGGTGGAGGTGGTGGAAAGATACGATCTGAAGAAGTGGATGAAACCCTTCACCCGATGTATCGAATGTGGTGTGGAACTCGAAGAAGTACCAAAAGAAGCTGTGAAAAACAGAGTTCCTCCAAAAGTCTATGGATTCTTCAACGAGTTCGCTCGCTGTCCGGTGTGTGGAAGAATCTACTGGAAAGGGTCGCACTACGATCACATGGTGGAGTTCATAAAATCGAACATAAATAAGGGATGATTAACATGAAAATACTTTTCTTACTTTTTCTGGTGACCGCTTCCCTGCTTCTCATGATGGGAACCAGCTGTGAATCGAGGGTTCAGGTGCCGGTGCCTCTTCCCAAAGTGGATGTCGAAATGCCGAAGGTGGACCTCGGTTTCAAGGTAGTGGAACCAACGGGAACAGAGGATTTCTTTGAAGATTTTGAAGCTTACGGCCAGGGTCAGGTTGCCCCGTTTGGGCCCTGGAAGGTACTTGGAAAGGCTCCACACGTTGAGGAAGGAGTCCAGGCAGATAAAACCATAGGCAAGGTCCTCAAAGTGATCATAGACCGTGGAGTCTTCACTCCAGGAGAGTGGACAAACTTTATCCTCGAGTGCAACCTGAAGAGAGAAGGATCTGCAGAGGGAAGAGTGTACTTCAGACTGTCCGAAGATGGAAAGAAAAGTTTCTACGTGATTTTCTCAGAGTGCGGTATATCTCTTCACAAGTTCGCAGGAAGTATAGACATGAAGATAGCGGAAAACAGTAGTTTCAAATTGAGTGACAGAACCCCAACCACGCAAGCCATCCCCCTTCAGGGGGATAGGTTTGTTGTGGTGTTAATTATCTTATGATATAATTGAATGTGGTGATAGGTATGCATATCAAGAAGACAAGGTGGAGTCAT